>Ga0209930_1000042_pt1 | contig 775331 bp, 805 predicted proteins | sample ThiBiot_500_biof_2_FD_183948 | JGI IMG/M metagenome (GOLD analysis project Ga0209930, IMG submission 183948) | Wastewater bioreactor microbial communities from Cape Town, South Africa - Thiocy_cont_500_biof (SPAdes) | ecosystem: Engineered > Bioreactor > Thiocyanate-remediating >...
TCCTGATCTGGGTGAGGGACTTGTTCTGGTCGATCTTCGAGACCGACTTGCCGGCCTTGCGCCAGGCCTCGATACGCTCCTGCAGCGCTGCGTTGTAGAGCTGCCGCTGTGCCTCCAGCAGCCGATCGAGAGCCGCGTATTGCGCCCTCGTCGGCTTCAGCTTGTAGCGATAGGTCAGCAGCATCAGGCCCGCGTTGTTCCTCAAACGTTCCTGTCGAAGACAACCTGGTTCCAAGCTGCGGTCAAGAGTCGATCAACCTCAGATGCCGGAGAGCCGGCAATCTCCGCTGAACTGGCCGCCGGCAACGCCTGAGCCGATATCTTACGCGCGGAAGGTTCATGCGCTAAGTTCCCTAAAGAGACCGGTCGTTTGTGGACAAACCGGCTTGATGGGGGTGGCAATGAATCACCGATTTGGGGCGGCCCTGCTGGCGATAGCTGCGGTCGTTTTCAGTACAACGAATTCAAGCGCTCAGAGTATCAATTGCTCTGACGCACTGATCGTGAACACGACGGTCGAGAACAGCGATATAGCACACCGAATTTCGATCCTGCGCATGACGAAGCAATCGTCATTTGACATGGCTCGTCGCCAATTCGGTGCGGGGGCGACGATCCCGATTGGCGGCATTAACGTCACGCCGCAAATGGATTACGCCGCCTTCGATCAAAAACGTACGGAGTTCCTGGAACATTACAGGTTCAATCTGAATGTTCGCGAGACGGAGGCGTTCGCTCAGACATACTTGTCCGACAATGCGCGCGCAGCATATTCGGACTGCCTGAAATCCCTCCCGGTGATTGGGGCGCGGGCATGGGTGCTGAATGCCTCCCCGGATGACCCGGTCGTAGCGATCCGCATTACGTTCATCACCAGCCAGCCGGATCCGACCAGTAGGAGAATCGAGCTCTCGCCCGTCAATGGGACGGTCGAGACATCCGAGGCCGTTCGCAAGGCGATGAGCGGCTTCACTGGAAGTCCGACCTTTGATATCGCATTCCGGCGAACGAGCCTCGATACCACCGCGATCCTGACCGTGAACACCATCCCGGCCACTGGCGGATCGGCGTCAATCTTGCTCCCTCGCAAACCAAAGGTCTCAAGGAAGGATTGGCAGGTCGCACCTAACTTGGTCAGCCGCACCGAGCGCCGATCGTTCGACGATGTCGAAAAGCAGCATGCCGAGCGGCTCTGCATCCCTCATCGCCCTGAAGACATCGCTTGGCTCGGAACTGATGGTGAATTGGTCGCGGGAGCGGCGACGGGCATCGCCACGACGATTGGTGAGGCGCACGGAGATCAATCGATCTCTGGTCCGACAGTGATCGAGAAGCAGCGCATCTGCTACGACACGAACGTTGGAACCGATCGCAGCGCGACTGGTCACAGCGCCCAGTTCGTCATCTCTGCTCCGGCCAGGCGACCAGCTTGGGTCGAGGTCAACGACTAGTCTCCTGTCGCGCCCGCGGCGGCGTTGTTCCATTCGTCCCGTCGTAGGATCGTCTCGGATCACGCGACTCCAGAGGGCGAGACGAAATGGCTGCGGCCGCAGGCGCATTCGAGCAGGCAGACTACCGGGATCTCGGGATCGACACAGCTTACGAGCCCGTGCCTGGCAGCCTGCGGGTGAGCGACGACGGCGACCGGATTGTCGTGCGCTATCTCGCTTTCGATCCCTGGCCTCCGATGCACTTCTTCTCGCCGACGTCACGTCGTGGGCACATCAGCGATGTCGCTGATGCTTTTTCGGTTGCCCTGGTGCGGTCGCAGGGGCGCTACGCGATCGCAGCCCCTGGCGAGGCCGCTCAAGCCTGGTGGCGTGCGCCGACGGGTGCTGATGTCGGCAACTTGATGGATGAGGCCAGGAAGGCACTGGAGAGCTATGATGCGTGGCTGGAGGGCGAGCTCTGCGGGATCGTCACCGAGACCTTCGCCGGCGAGTCTGGACGACTCAAGACGGTGGATCTCACCGTGGAGTGGCCGCATGTATCGCTGACCATCGCCGAGGGCATGATTCAGGAGCGAGACGATATATGCCCCGCTCCCGTGCCTGGATTCTAGTGGAGCTCGGTTGAGACGAGGTCCAGCTGGGCCAGCATCTCCTTCGTGATGCCGTCGTAATCGCGCCAGTCGAAGCTGCTCGACTGGGTGATCGATCCGTCCCTATGCAGGCCGACCACCTGGATGCCGCCGACCGGGTCGCATGCCAGGTAGACCGGCAGCGTCAGATCCTCATCCTCGTCCAGGTCGTTTCCGAACGGGTCATCCTCGTCCGACTGCTGGAATGAGATGAGCGTCTCGTCATCGTCCGGGATCATGGCGCCGTTGCCTTCCGGCGGGACCACGACAGCCTCGAATTCGAAGCCCAACAGATGGAAGGGCAGGCGTGACTCCGTCTGGATCGAGACCTCCTCGACCATCGCGGTGAACTGGCGCTGGGACATCGGCACGCTCGGCGCCCGGCTGCGTCCTCTGGCGGATCCGCTGCTGTTCATTGTCGATCTCCCAAATGAGCCCTGAGGCAGTCTGATCCCAGACGACGCAATCCAGAAGGTGGATGGCGAACAATCGGAGCTTGAGACTATCGAAGGATCGATGCTCAATTCCTTGAGTGTGATCCAGAAAATGGTTCGTCCACAAGGACTGATTTGAGAATGTCCCCCGAAGCCATCGTTGCCTTCTTCCACGCACGGCGCTTTCCCCTGACGGATGAGAAGATCCTGCAGGCGCGGATTGCCGAGTGCCTGGTGAAGGAGAACATCGAGCACGAGCGCGAAGTGCGCCTCGCGCCGGGCGACATCGTCGACTTCATGATCGGCGGGGTCGCTATCGAGGTGAAGATCGGCGGACGCAAACGCAGCATCTATGACCAGTGCGAGCGCTATTGCGAGCACGAGCGGGTCGAGGCGCTGGTGCTGGCAACCTCGGTGGCAATGGGTTTTCCGCCCGAAATCAAGGGTAAGCCCTGCTATGTCGCGTCGCTCGGGAGGGGTTGGCTGTGACCCGCACCTATGGCGAGGCCGCCTTTAACGCCGAGACACGCCGCTGGGAGCTGACGAAGGTTGAGCCGCATGTCGTCGGCCGCCTGAAGCGTGTCTTCTCCCGCATCGATATCGCGCGCTCGGATTTGTTCCGTTTCCATGACGAGCCGGCTCAGTGCAGCGAGCTGGTCTGGTTCATGATGCGCTATCCGATGGTGATGTCGCGCGCAGATCGGGCTTACCTTGCCAAGCGCGATCGCGAATTCGAGGCGCTCAAGGATGCCTGCGAACAGATCCTGCTTCCGGACTGGAAGCCAGGTCCGCTGACCGGGCTTAAGGAGGGGGTGGAGATCAGGCGCTACCAGAGCAAGGCGATGAGCCTGCTCGGCGTCAAGAAGGGGCTTCTGCTCGGCGACGACGTCGGCCTGGGAAAGACGCATCCGGCTATGGCGTTCCTCGCGACACACCCGGGCGCCCTGCCCGCGGCCGTCGTGGTCGAGCCCAATCTGGTGCGACAGTGGAAGCGGCGCATCGAGGAAACGACCCACCTGCGGGTCCATGTGGTCGACAGCACCAAGCCCTACTCGCTCCCCGTCGACTGCGACGTCGTGATCTTCCGCTACAGCAACATCCTGGGATGGGGCCCTGTGGCGAAAGAAGGGGTGTTCAAGACCGTCATCTATGACGAGATCCAATCGCTGCGCCGTGGCCGTGAATCCAGCAAGGGGCAGGCCTGCTGGGAGTTCTCGAAGATGGCCGAGTACCGGTTGGGTCTCAGTGCGACCCCCGTGTATGGCTATGGGATCGAGATCTTCAACATCATCAGCTTCCTCTTTCCCTTCGACAAACCGCTTGGGACGCGCGAGGAATTCGTCCGCGAGTGGTGCAGCGGTGGGGAGCAGAAAGTTCGCGATCCCGATGCGCTGGGTGCCTTCCTGCGAGAGCATCACCTCATGCTCCGGCGGACCAAAGCCGACGAGGAAATTCGTGCCGAGCTGGCGTATGCGCTCGTTGGAGACCGCATCAACCGTGTTCCGATCGAGGTGCCGTACGACGAAGGCGAGGAGAAGCGCGTTGAGGCTCTCGCCCGCACTCTCGCCATCAAGACCGTCTCGGGGTCCTTCATGGAACGAGGAAAGGCCGCCCGTGACCTGGATATGCTGCTGAGGCAGTCGACGGGCGTTGCCAAGGCGAAGGGTGTCGCCGACCTCGTCGCAATGCTGCTGGAATCCGGCCGGGAACGGGTGGTCCTTGCCGGGTGGCACAGGGATGTCATCGACATCTGGAAGCGCGAACTCGCGCGCTTCAAGCCCGTTCTCTACACGGGAAGCGAGGGCGCAAAGCAGAAGAATGCGTCTGAAGATTCATTCGTCACTGGCGACTCCCGTGTGCTCATCATTTCACTCGGCTCGGGTGCCGGCCTCGACTCGCTCCAGGCATGCTGTAACACGCTTGTCGTGGGTGAGCTGCCGTGGAGCCGTGCTGTGACGCATCAGCTGGAGGGTCGCCTGGACCGAGACGGGCAAACGTCCGATATCATCGACAGCTTCATTACATTCTGCGACTCCGGCAGCGACCCGGCGATCATGGAGCTCATGGGTCTCAAGGCCGCGCAGGCAAAGGGCATCAGCGACCCGTACGCCGAGGTCGAGTTCGTCCAGCAGGACGAGGGCCGCATCACCGCGATGGCGAGGACCTGGCTCCAGCGCCGCGGCCTTGAGATCCCGGCGCCGACCAAGCCCGAGAGCCGTGTCGAGGAGCGGCAGCTGGAGCTCGTCTGAACCCATTCGTTTCATGCATCGCTGCATGAGATGGTCGGGACATGACGACCGACGCACAACCCGACGATCCGACGCTCGCCGCCGAGGCCTGGTATCTCGCCGACGGGACGCGCCATACTGGTGAGGTTTTCGAGACGGCCGACGGCAAGCCCTTCGGCGAGGTCGAAGTCGGCTGCGGGAGCTGCGGCGGCTCCGGTCGATTCCGGTTCAACAAGCGCCGGCCCTGTCGGCGTTGCGACGGTGAAGGCGTGATCTTCGACCAGGCGCGGCTCTACACGGAGGCAGAGATCTCCGCGAAAGAGGCTCGCCGGCGCAAGGCGTCCGCGACGCGTGAGACCAAGCGGGCTGAACGCGAGGCCAATGCCATTGCCGGCCATCAGGCCTTCGTCGACGCCAATCCGGAGCTCTGGGCGCGCGCGCAGGCCAGCGACGACAAGTTCGTCCAGGATCTGGTCGTAAAGTCGGCAATCTGGGGAGGTTTGACGGATTCCCAGCTCGAAGCTCTGAAGAACACATTCAAGCGTCAGGACGAGGAGAAGGCGCTCTACGCGAGCTCAGCCCATATCGGTGCGGTCGGCGACCGGATCGAGGTCGAGGTCGAGTGCCGTGGCGGGACCTCCTTCATGGCCAAGAAGTTCAAGGGTCGCGGGATGGAGCAGATCTTCCTGACCGAGCTCGCCGACAAGAACGGCAACAGCTTCGTCACGCTCACCGCTGCCTTCACAATGGAGCGCGGTGAGCGCGCGCTGATCCGCGGCACCGTGAAGAAGCACGACGAGCGGAAAGGCTGGCCTCGAACCCAACTCAACCGCGTCATGCTCCTGGAGCGCAAGCCTGTCCTCGAGGCCATTCCGGCGCCAGAGCAGGCGGTCGAGGATCACGAGGAGGAGCTCGAAAACGCCGCTCCGATGCCGGGATTCTGACGACGGCTCAAGAAGGAGGTGCCGTCTCTGTTCATCATTCGCTGACCACTCCGCAAGGAATGACATCGAATTCGAGTGGACGGAGGCTTCGGTGCGGTGGAAGGGCTCGACGTTCGTCCCGATGATCGCCTAATCCTTGTGGTTCGATGAATGAATCGGTCCGGTCGAAATCGTCCCGGGCTCTCAGGGGTGACATGGCCTACCGTTCGGACGACAATCCATCCTCGACCCGCCGCGATAGACCTCGTGATGCGACCCAAGAGGCCGACAGGTCGAACGGCGCTCCGAAGGCCCTCTTCCCTGAACGTCGCCCGCAGCCGCCAGCCTTCAAGCCCACAGCGAACACACCACTCCTCAAGCCGCGGCCTGACCCGTCCAGAAGGGCGAATCCGTCGACGAGCAGTGAGGCGGACGCCCTGGCGCGCGCGACCGACGTTCCAGACTGGAAGCCGGACCCGTCGAAAAAGCCTCCGCCGAAGCGCGAGATCACCGACAAGCCGGCCGATATCCTGACGGCTTGGACCGCGCTCGAAGTTCTGTCGCCTTCAACCTATCTCTATCCCAAGGGTCTGACCGAGGACAAAGAAGAGCGCATCGCGACTTTCAAAAAGAGGGAGCCTTGGGCTGGTGAAGGAGAAGGGTTCCTTCTCAAAGGGAAGGAGAAGGTGAAGCTCTTCTACCAGGTCGTCCTCGGCGCGGTTCGAATGGACGCTGCCACGAAAGCGCTTCTCACCGCCTTCGAGGATAAGAATGCCGACCGCCAGGATGCGAAGGGCTTCGCTCCGATCGCTGTAGTGACCATCGACGCCAAGGGCATTCCTCAAGAGGGCTTGCCGATCGCGATTTCGAGCTTCGCATGGGGATTGCCAAAGGCCCTGGATCGTGATCTGAGCGCCTTGGGTGCTTGGCAGCAGGCCGAGGCCTCACTCGTTAGGCAGCTTGGGGATCAGCTTCAGATCAAGGGCGACGACGAGGAAGTGATGCCGCTGACGTATGCGGCGATCGCCGACGCGTTTGATTGGCTGGTCGAGAAACTCGGACTGCACCCGAGCCTTGTTGTCAGGCCATCATTCGCAATTCGAGTCATCCATTTCGAGTTCTCGAAGGAGCCGCCGGAGCCTCCGTTGCTCGGGAGCTTCTATCTCGCGCACCTGGCCGAGGCCGCGGAGCTCGAAGCGGCAGGGGCTCTCCCGAATGCCTTGAAGCACTATCTGGGTGCAATCGCGCCGCCCGGCCGCGAGGATGTCCTCAAGGACGACGAGCTCCTCGCGGAGATGCTCTCGCCGGCGTTGATGCCGAAGGGGCGTTGGCCGTCGAAGGGGCGCCATCCGCTGGTCCTGCTCCAGCAGGCAGCGGTCAATTTGGCGGCCATCGAGGAAGCGGAATCCGGGATCCTGCCCGTCAACGGGCCGCCCGGAACCGGGAAGACGACGTTGCTTCGCGACGTCGTTGCGGGACTTGTGGTGGATCGCGCAAAAGCGATGTGCCGTTTCGACGATCCGGCCCATGCCTTTACGGCCGGGCCGTCCCATAGGATCGACCAGGCACATGTGACGATGTCGCGCCTCGCACCGGCGCTGCGCGGTTACGAGATGATCGTCGCCTCGACCAATAACGCCGCGGTTGAGAACGTCAGTCGCGAACTTCCTTCTCTTGCGGCCATCGCGACCGACGCCCCTGGCATGCGCTACTTCAAGACGGTGAGCGATCACGTTGCTGGCGATGACAGCACTTGGGGACTGATCGCGGCCGTCATGGGGAAATCCGCGAACAGGAGGGCTTTTCGCGAGCGCGCGTGGGCCGACAAGGATCACGGGCTGAGGACCTATTTCGCCGAGGCCTCAGGGCAGCGGCAGTTCATCACAGAACCAGCCGATCCTAAAACAGGTGAGGTCAGGAAGCGTCGGCCGAAGATCGTCATTCAGGAAAGCCCACCAGCGAGCCACGCGGAGGCCATCCAGAGGTGGCGGGATGCCAGAGAACGCTTCCTCAGTGCTTACGCCGAGGTCGACGCGCTGCTCAGACAACTCGAAGAGGGCCGCAAGTCTCTTGGCAGGGTCGATGAGCTCAAGCAGCCGCTCCGAGAGGCCGAAGCTGGGATCGCGGCTGCCCAGGCCAGCCACGGCGAGGCAGCCAGCAACGTTGAGAAAATGCAGCAGCATGTTGCGCTGCATGAAGCCAAGCTGAAGCAGATCGAGAGCGCGCAGAAGCTTTTTGCTGACGCGCGACCTGGCTATCTGGCGCGGCTTTTCCGAACGAAAGCTTTCCGAGATTGGCTTTCCGAGAGCCTCGAATATGGCAAGCAAGCGATCGCTGGGCACAATCAGGTCATGGAGGCCGTTTGCCTGCAGTCGCTTGCCGCGAAGGCCGTCCAGGAGGCGGAGACGGCTGTGCGGGCGGCGAGGGCTCGCTATCTCGATGTCGATAAATCGATGCGGCTGGCGGCCGGACAAGTCGAGGGAATGCGGGCTATCGCTGGGAAGCGGAGTGTAGACGCGGCTTTCTTTGCCCGCAGTCGAGAGGAGATTCAGCTCGACTCCCCCTGGATTAGCGACGAGCTGCATCGCAAGCGCGACCTGGTCTTCGAGCTCGCCCTTGCCCTTCACAAAGCCTTCGCGGACGCAGCGGCTAAGCCATTGCGCGATAACCTGGAAGTGCTGTTCCGGACCTTCAGCAACGGCAGCCTGGCTTGGAGCGACAAGATCAATCCGTTCATGCCGGATCTGTGGTCTAGCCTGTCCCTGGTTGTGCCGGTCCTGTCGACCACGTTTGCCTCAGCGGAGCGGATGATCGGTCATCTCGGCCCGGAGGCGCTGGGCTGGATGCTCGTCGACGAAGCCGGGCAGGCAGCGCCTCAAGCAGTCGTCGGGGCGCTCGCTCGCGTCAGGAGAGCTATCATCGTCGGAGATCCGCAACAGATCGAACCGGTGAACACTCTTCCGACCGCGCTCACTGAGGCAATCTGCCGTGACTTCGGGGTCGATCCCGACAGATGGAGCGCCCCGACGTCATCCGTCCAGTCGCTTGCCGACACGACATCGCGCTGGGGTACCACATTCGAGAGAGACGTCGGCTCGGTGGGGGTGGGCTTCCCGCTTCTTGTCCATAGGCGTTGCGCAGATCCGATGTTCTCGATCGCGAACGAGATCGCCTACGCCGGTCAGATGGTGCATGCCGTGCGTCCGCGGCACTCGGATATCCGCGCCATTCTCGGGCCCTCGCATTGGGTTGATGTCAGGTCTAGTCACTGCGTCGATAAATGGTGTGAGGCCGAGGGCGAAGCTGTGGTGCGGCTGCTCAGACGGCTCGATCACGCGGCCCTCGACAAGCTCGACCTCTACATCGTGACGCCGTTCACTGTCGTCGCGCAGAACTTGCGCGACCTGATCCGCGACTCCGGCGTGCTGCGACGGTGGGCGAAGAATCCGTCGGATTGGGTGAAGCATCGGATTGGAACGGTGCATACCGTTCAGGGGCGAGAGGCGGACAGCGTGATTATGGTGCTTGGAGCGCCCATGCCGGCGAATGGCGGCGCCAGGTCCTGGGCGGGCGGTCAGGTCAACCTGTTGAACGTCGCGGTCACGCGCGCTCAGGAAAACCTCTATGTCGTCGGAAACCGGGCCGTCTGGGAGGAAGCTGGCTACTTCAAGCGGCTTGCGGCCAGGGTTGGGGCCGCGCAAGGCTAGGGTTTTGCCCATAGATGCCCCTGAGGGGTATCTGTGGGTAACCTGAGGCACATACCTGCTCGCTAGACGAATGGCGACGCCGTGAAAGCTGGGAAGGGATCGCACGGCAAAGGGGTGGTGTCATTGCGTCGGCCGATAGGCTTTCTGGAAACGGCCTGGAGTCGGTCGCCCGCGACGGCTTTCATCGAGATGCGCCAAGGAAACCCGGTCCTTCAGGGCCGGGAAGACGTTGAGAATCCCTGGTCGGCGACCACCGCGGCATTCGCGGTGTTCTGGCACTTGTTGCCCCACGCGTTCAATCCGAGCCATGAGGCTGTGCCGGCACCGATGCCGACGATCAGGGAGATGCAAAAGAGCAAGGCCTTCACGCCAATTCTCCTCGATCCGGTTTGATCAGCGGGTGGCGATGCGTATGTCAACGCCACTGCCCTGCGGGAACGGGCCGCAGGGCAGTGGGCCGGTGTCGTTGCGGCGGTCGCAGTATGCGACGATGGGCGAGCCGAAATCGGCTTTGAGCCGATAGCCAGCGCCGGCGACCGCGTTCATGAGCTCCTGATCGGCAAAGATCGCGGCGTTCTTGTCGTTCTGGCGGTTATTGTTCCACGCGTCCACTCCGATGTAAGCGGCTGCGCCGGCGCTCGAAATCAGAGGGATGCCAAGCAACAGGAGGAAGGACTTCATGGTCAGTTTTCCTTGAGTGAGTTGAGAGGCAGAGAAGCACTCTTCAGCATCTCGGGAAACAAGGAAAAGGATGGAATACTTTCAAAACCGTGGACAGCGGCCCGTCAGAGTGCAGGCGCGGAAACAAGATGCGAGACCATGCCCGCTTTGAAGTGATGCTGGGCGGGACCATGCCTGCCGGCGCAGACCGGGATCCAGTAGCGTTCCTCATCGTCGCTGCGTGCGATGATCTGACAGCGGCCGGTCGCGGCCAGGGCTTCCAGGAAGTCGTCGTCGAGAGCGGAAAGGTAGACGCTGTCGCCGGCTTCGAATTCGAGCCACGCGCGGGGCGTCAGGCCGTTCTGGACGAGAATGCGCGTCGCGCGCACCGGGCGTGAACCGAAGAGCAGACGCAGGCCAGCGTGATCGGGGTGCAGCTGGAAGGCCGCGTATCCCGCGAAAGGCGCCTCCTCGCAGGTGTCGAGCTGCAGCTGGTCGCCCCAGTAGGGCCCGGTGTTCTTCGCCATGATCACGTCTCCTTGGAGACTGGTTTGGATCACGGTTATGAAAGTGAGAAATCAGGCCGCGAGTGCCGGCGCGACCAGTTTCCGGCAATGCGTCAGGATCGCCTCCATCACCGGCGCGCAGACGCCGTTACCGATTACGCGGATCTGCTCACGCACGGATCCGCTGCCGGCATGGAAGGTCTCCGGGACGCCCATGGCGCGCTTCAGCTCCGGGACCTGAAGCATCCTGATCGTGTGGCCATCGGGGCCCGGTTCGACGAGCGCGAAGCGGCCGAGCGTGGTCACCGTACGCAGCTGGCGATCCAATTCGAGGTAGCCGAGGCCGTCGCTCCCATAGAACACAGTGAGGAACGAGGTGTCGCGACCGAGGATCTCGAACGCTTTTTCGACGCGATTGCGGGTTGCCTCGGCCTTGTCAGCAAGACGGCGTGTTTTCCAGATCCCCTTGGGATCCAGGATGGAACGCACAGTCGGACGATCAGTGCGGAGTGGCGGAATGCTCAGCGGCGCCGGGCGGCCGAACAGGCAGACGATGAAAAGTCGCGTGCGGGACTGAGGGACGCCGTAATCGCTCGCATCGAGGACGTGTTCTGAGACGCCATAGCCGATGTCGCGGAGGCCTTGCAGGAGTTCGGGGTAACCGCGCCAGTTGCGCATCTCGCGCACGTTTTCGATCACCAGGATCGGAGGAAGCATCGTCCTGGCGTAAGGCAGAACCGCGAGCGCCGTCTCCATGTTGACCAGGTCGCGGGGGCGGCTTCCCTTGGCGCGGCTGTGGTCGGTGCAAGCAGGGCTTGCGATCAAGGCGTCGATCGGGCCGATCTCCTCATGGAGAGCGACGGCGTCGATCTCCTCGACGCGCGCGCAGTAGGTGCGGGCTTGAGGATTGTTGACGGCGAACGCTGAAAGGGCGTGCTGGTTGAAATCGACGCCGGCGACTGTGGTGAAGCCGGCGGCGTGCGCGCCGACCGATGAGAGGCCGCCGCCGCAGAAGAGATCGAGAGCGCGCATTTTCCTGCCCGGACATGGATCGCGCGAAGGATTCGACGCGACGATTCATGTCAGGCTGGCGCGGATTCATGAAATCCGCGAGCGATCCTTGCCGCCCGCCCACGGATTTCTGAACGATCAGCACCGTTGCCCGTGCTCAATCGGGAATAGTTGCCTTGCTCCAAAGAAATCCATGGATTGCGGCTGCTCTTTTCGCACCTGCGAGCTTGACGGACAGGATTGCGGATTCGATCCTTGCGAACCACTGGGAATCGCCTGGTGAGGGTCCGAGTGCCTGGGGGTCAGCCTTGCTCAAGTCCGTAGCCGAAAGCCCTGCGCAGATCGCCGATGACGTCGTCGGACAGATCCGCCAGAATGCCGGCCATCTCCCGCAGATCGAGCTCGATTTCGACGCGGCGCTGAACCTTCTTTGGGTGACGATCGTCCCCGAACCGAAGCCGATCTTCACCTTCGAGTTGCTGAACAGCCTTGGGAAGGTCCAGCAGGCAATCATGGACCTCTGGGGTTCGCGCTACATCGACTGCCCGGTCCGGTTCCTCGCATTCCGCGGACGCGGCCCGATCTTCACGCTCGGCGGCGATCTGGACTTCTATCTCGACTGCCTCGCGAAGAACGATCGCACGGCCATGCTCGAATACGCACGCATTTCGGGCGAGGACGCCGCGCGCAATGCGAGCTGCCTCGGCGGACTGACGATCACGCTCTCGACCATTCACGCCAAGGCCATCGGAGGCGGCATCGATGCCCCGCGCTCCTGCAATCTGATGATTGCCGAGGAGCAGTCTTCGTTCTGCTACCCTGAGGTGAAGTTCAACCACTTCCCGATCACGGCAATCGCGGTGCTCGGTCGGAAGATGGGGAACAGCGCTGCCCTCAAGATGCTCCACTCTGGCGAGGAGCTGACCGCCCAGGCGTTCTTTGACGCCGGCGGCCTCGATGCGGTCGTGCCGAACGGCACGGGCATCGAGTGGATCGAGAAGTACGCCAAGGAGACGCTGCCCATCCATGCGGCGCGGCTCGCACTGTTCTCGGCCTTCCATCGCCGCACCGGCAACATGAAGGAAGAGCTGCAGCACCTCGGCGAGGCCTGGGTCGACAACATGATGCGCCTGTCGCCGACGGCGATCGCGAAGCTGCAGCGCATTGCGCAGACCCAGGACAAGATGCTCGCCCGGCTCTACGCCGGGGCGACGCTGGCGCTGGCCCCTTCGATGGGTTGAATCTGCGATTGCAAGGCGCCGAAGCGGCTCAGCTGCTGGAAGCGGATGAGCGGGTTAAGGGGTTGTAAGTTACGCTTGGCGTCCACTGACCGGGGCGGCATGTGCCAACGCTTTGATCCGCCGATACCCGTAGCGCCCATACAGGGTGGCGATCGCGACGACATCAGCCCTCACACCGCTTCGTTGGTTCGGCCCATTGGCTGCTTTCGCTGCGTCGAAACGATGCTGCCACAGGATTCGACGCGCCAACCGCTCCGAGACCCGAAGTCGTTCCATCAGATACTCGATACAGCGGCGACGCAGGGCGGGGATCAAAATGCTTCCCTGGGGCAGCCTCGGCCAGGATGCTTCTCAAGCGTCAGGTCAGAAACGGCCTTTTGTGGGCGCTCGCTCTAATTTCGAGCTCAGTTAATCGCTTCATTGCGCGGCTTTTAGGCCCGATTTTGGCGCAATCCACCATTTTGTTAGCGACGATTCATTGATTGCGCGGGAATGAAGATGTATTCCTTGTTCATGATGTGCGGATCTGGTTCTGTATTTTCTGTAGGTTCTTAGGAGGTCGGTATGTCTGATTCTGTTGCAGTCAAAGAGCGCAAGGGGTTTGGACTGAACTGGCTTGCGTGGTTTTTTATTGCATTTGCTGTTTTCGCAGGCCTAGTGTTCTTTACCACGCTCCGGCAGAGTTCTGGAATAGCGGCGGCAAAAGCGGCAGCGCCAGGCGAGGTTTCTGGATGGGCTCGTATGGTCGAGGCGCGGATCCAGGCTTCTGAGCTTGCGGTGTCCACTGTCCTTGGCCAGCACGATGGGAGCTTCGTCAAGATCGTTCTGACGGGCGAGGCCGCTAAGGCTCTTTGGGTGGCGTCTGGAGGCGATCGCAAGGTATACGTGACAGCTGTCGTGAACGAAGCTGCGGTGGCGAGCTCCGTTACCCTCGCGCATTCCGGCCCCTAACAAAGTTGCCGGCAATCTGCCCTTGTTTGCGGACCAATCGGCAAGCATTCCGTCCCGCAAACAATAGGGGACCTTCATCATGCCTACCGAGAGCGAGCATGCCCTTATCGTCGAGATCCCTGGCGCATCGCTGCCTGAGCGGGACGAACTGCTTTCCGAGATAGTTCGCCTCGAGGCGACCCTTGCTGCTGCGCTGAACGGCATCGGGATCGTCGACGGTCATGATTTCGGGTTGATGCTAGGGCAAGAAGGCGGCGGCGTGACAGGAGCCAGCATCTACGTCTACGGCGAAAACGCAACCGCGATGCTCGCCGCTGTCGAACCTGTGCTTCAAGCAAATCCGATGAGCTCCGGATGCGTCGTGCGGCTGCGCGAAGGCAAGCCTGGAACAGAGGAGAAGCGGGTCGAGATTCAGCCTTCAGTCCCCTCGCATGGCGCGCGCCTTCAGTAGCTCAGAGCCCCAAATTCCAGGCGGGCGCTTGAGGCCGACGGCTGGATGGAGATCGGCGCATTCGGCCAACGTAGGCACTGGCAACATCGAGAAGCTGGCGTCTCGATCCACTATGATCCCCATGGCTTTTCGTCCAACTACGCCGGGGCGTGAGGCCGCTATCCAGCAGCCCCTTCATGTTCGTTGTCGACAAGACGGGGACGCAGGGGCGCCTCAGGACGTTCGACACCTTCACCAGCGCTGCGATCGCTGCGCTGGATGCGTTTCGGCTTGCCGGCAATGACGAGCCCCGCGACAACGATGCACCGATCGCGATGTTGATCCGGGTGTCGCCAACTTTGCAGGCCGAGAAGGCTTTGACCGCCGAAAGCGAGCCGGATAACCCGTCGATGCATGGCGGTTCGCTTTGTCGAGCGAGGGCTGCGTCGGGAATAGTCAGCCCGGCCATAGCGCTGTCAGACGATCGATAAGCCGCCCTGGAACCGCATCTGCTTGCCGAAGAACGTCCGCAGGTAGCGGTCGACCTTCACATGCGCCTCCGGCTCTGGAAGCCTGAACCACTCATCGAGTCTGAATGACAAGTCGGGATCCTGGCAATCAGGATGAAGCAGTTCGAGAAGTAGATTGCCCCTCGGGGAGACCTTCAGGATCCCGGAATCAGCGCTGGTGACGAGATGCGCTCGCTGGAGATTCTCGATGATGAGAGACCTTGATGCAGGGCTGCCGAAAGCGGTCATTCGCGTAGAATCATCACGCCGCGGCGGATACCGGCCGGATCCGGTCCAGCGCGACATGAGATCGATGATTTTGCTTGCCGTAAGAGGCCCCGAATTTTTAAGTGCGTAGAGAAGCTGGAGCGAAAACGGAGACAGCGGTGGTGCATCGGCAGAGCAACCTGCAACCCGCTGCAGAGGTTTCAGGATCGCGTTGGCGTTGACCGTGAATCCATATTGGAAACGCCACTTCGAGCGGCCGTAACGAACCAGGTGCGCGACCCGGGATCTACCCCGTTCTCGGTTTGCGAGCTCCAGTGCCGCGACCGTCGCGCTGGCGGAATGATCCATGGCAACAGGGGCCGCGATGGATTCTTCAGGGCCACCGCCAAAGGTTTGCGCCCAGATCAGGTCGAACATCGCTTTGTCGGATGGCCATGGGTCGGTCCCATCCAGGATGAGGTCCGCTTCGTGCATCCGAACCACGACATCCGATCGACTGAGGGAGATAGGCGCTCCGTCCACATTCCGTACTTTGGGGATGGAAACTGCGCCGTGTCTTCCGTGATATGTGGTCGGAGTGCTCAGATCAATCTCGTCGAATGAAGGCGGACGCGCAAACGGGAAGTCTGACGCGCTTAAGCGATTGGGGAGCGCGAAGATGCGCTGAGAGTACGGGTTCACCGTTAGCGCGATCGATCGCTCGGGGTCGAGTTGGGGGAATACGGTTCGCGCTGCGAGAGCCCACACGCGAACAGAGGACAGCTTGTCTACAATGATGACGATTTTCATGATGTCCTGCTCACTGAGTAGGTGGTTCAGCGTGGCTTAGCCACGAACTGGGATCAGGCTACTACCTGAACAGACGAGACGGAATAACGCACAGATCGAGGCCCGTGGATTGAGCCACTTTCGACAAGCAAGCTGGCCAAGCGGATGAGGTACTGTGCAGGTGATTTGGGACCCTGACCTCCGCTGGCGATTATCCATCCGCCCACCGGACCAGCATGGCAGACGACAAGATGAAAGTCTGCAGGACCGTTCGCGCAGCAACCTGAGCGAGGACTATGAGTTCGCTACTGGACCGCGAAATTCGGAGTTACCAAGGCGGAACTTGAAGCCGCGGTGAAGAAGGCGGTCCGTCCGCTGATGCGGTCGAGCAAGAGCTGAAGAAGCGCTGAGGGTCTGGGGCCTGCTGTCAGACCATCAGATTGGTTTTGGTGCCACCGTAGTCGCTGCTGAACGGCCGAACGGGCTCTTCGCCGTACCAGTATCCTTCGCGGAACACATGGTCGCTGCAGCCGCCAACGCGGCGAACATAGGCCTCCGGGATATGCCCGGTAGCAATGCCGACAGTCTTAGTCCGGTGACCCTTCTGGCAAAGCCCATCGAACAGCTCGCAGTTGCTGCAGGGCTCGCCGAAGGTCTCTGCCATCTGGGGGATGTGGTCGAAGACGAGCTTCTCACGGGACATGGGTGACCCTTTCAGACCTCACCTGCTCGATCTGGGCGAGCGTGATACCTCCGTTCCTGACAAACCAGGACCAGGCGCCGGACTTGAGCAAGCCGAGCTCCTCGCAGCGCAGAACCGCTTCTCGCGGCTTTGTGCCGTCCATGTCTGCCAGGATGACCGCCATTCGGCGCGTAAAGAAGTTGGCCTCGCCGCGCACGCGACCCGCAGTATGCGCTTCGAACGCCGCGCAGAAAACATCAGCATCCATGGCGGGCATCGTGAACCTCCGCTGAGAACCCACCCTCTCCGGTGGCGACACCGAAGGTTGATTGCGCGAGCAGCGTGGAAACAGAGGCGATCTCGGACGCGAGGGCTTCCCTCCCCTCCTCCGTGTCCTGGATCCAGCTTGATGCTTCGATGACGGCCTCGATGGCAGCGCTCATGTCCTTCGGCGCGGTCGGGCAACGCCTGGCGACCAGGTTGGGCAATGCGATCCTGCGAGCGCGACGTTCGAGATCGGGCAAGGCCGCGAGGATGTCGTCGGTCGCGACGTCCGGAAAATCTTCGAGCAGCTTGAAGACGCCAGGCATCGACCAGCCGTGGATTTTCATGATCTCGAACCAGGTGTCGCGCCGGCGATCCCACGCAGCGTTCGTAACACGCGGAGGGGTGGCATCTGCATCGTACCATGGCCAGCGTTCCGCGCCCTCGGTGTCGGCCAGCAGATCATGGTATTCCGTCATTTCGGCGTGAAGCAGGATGTAGATGCGCCCCCGATGCTCGACATACGAGGCCTCGCACTGAACGTCGTCCTCGGGCTCCCGCCGCTTCGTGGCCTGGCACCTCTCGTACCTGGCCCTCATCTGCTCGATAGCGAGATCGATCGGTGACGGGGATGTTCCCAGATCACGACCCACGAAGCGGTCGTCCGCCGTTGCTTGGGCGAGTTGCGCGAGGCGAGCCGCTGTCAGCTTGTATGCGAGCTCGCGAGCCAGTTCCCGGAAGCGCGCAAAGAAGTCCTCCACTTCGACACCCGGGAGGAGGCGGAAACCATGGCTGAACGACGCGCCCATAAAGCAGCCTCTACCGTGCGGCTTTACGCAAGAACGAGCCGCGCCGGCTCGTTGAGGACCAGGTTCGTGGCGGCCTCGAATTCTGCCTTGCGGTCGGGATGAAGCTTCACGATCGCCATGACATGGGCGTTCCTGTGGCTTGGCGAGAGGCAGCGGACGGAAACCAGATCGCCGCCCATCTTCAGGAGGGTTACCATGAACTCGCCCAGTCGCTTCGCGTTCAGTGAAAGATGTTGGCCCTTGCCGGCCCGGTAGCCGTCGATCTCGTAGAAATCCCCAGTAAACGACCGGACGGGAAGCTCCACGACCTTGTAGCGTTCGTCGAGCTTCGCGAAGCCCTCAACCAGGCCGGTGGAGATCTTCCGCTTCCGCTCTGCGAGCTCTTGGCCCTTTTCGAGGGGGACGCTGAAGAGGTCTGTGTCGAAGGCCTCTGGATCGATCGAGCGACCGAGCTCGGCAATGAAATCCATGCTTACGATCCTTCTGTCGCAGTCGAGGCGTCCCCGATGAGCGCGAGCCAGGCGTCTTCCGTCAGTACCGTTACGCCGAGCGCTTCCGCCTTTTCCAGCTTGTCGCCGGCGCCGGGGCCCGCGACGACGTAGCTCGTCTTCTTCGAAACCGATCCTGAGACCTTGGCGCCAAGCTCTTCCGCTCCCGCCTTCGCCTGGTCGCGCGTCATGCGTTGAAGCGTACCAGTGAAGACGACGGTCTTTCCAGAAATCACCGTGTCAGTGCGCGCAACCTTCAACGGGATAGCTTCGACGACGCTTCCCAGATCGATGGCGATGGCGGCGCTAGCCGGATCCGAGAAATAGCGCGAAAGCGATGAAATCGCGGCATCGCCGACACCTTCGACTCCGTAAAGTCGTGCGCGACCTTCTGAGCTCGACGCGCCTTCGATGAAGGCCTGATACGAGCCGAAATGGCGGGCGAGCCGCAGGGCGTTCGTGCGGCCGACATGGCGGATGCCAAGCCCGTAGATCATCCGTTCGAGCGGCGACTTACGTTTCGAAGCGATCGAGGAGAAGAGCTTGCGAACGGAGACGGCACCAAAGCCCTCACACCGATGCAGCGGATCCTCGCGCGCCGCGTCGGTGGCTTCGAGGCGGAAGATATCCGCCGGCGTGCGGATGCGGCCGGTCTCGAAGAGAAACGATACCTGCTTCTCTCCGAGCCCATCGATGTCCAGCGCTTCTCGCGATACCAGATGCAGAAGGCCCTCGACCGCCTGTGCATCGCAGAGTAGACCACCGGTGCAGCGCCGGACCGCGCCGCCCTGGTCACCGACATCAGCTTCGCGCTCGGCCGCGCTGCCGCAGACTGGGCAGCGGGTGGGAAAGATATACGGCTTGCTGTCGGCGGGTCGTTGCTCCAGCACGCGATCCACGATCTGCGGGATGACGTCGCCGGCTCGCTGGAGAACCACGGTGTCGCCTACCCGCAGGTCCTTGCGCTGGATCTCGGCCTCGTTGTGCAAGGTCGCATTGCTGACCTCGACGCCGCCAACGATGACGGGTTCGAGACGCGCGACCGGCGTCAGAGCACCGGTGCGCCCAACCTGGATCTCGATATCGCGCAGGATCGTCGTGACCTGCTCTGCGGGGAATTTGTGGGCGATCGCCCAGCGCGGCGCGCGCGAGACAAAGCCGAGCACCTCGCGCGCGGCGAGGTCGTTGACCTTGTAGACGACGCCGTCGATGTCGAAGGGGAGCGTGGCTCGCGCCTTCGCAATATGCCGATAGTAGCCGATCAGCTGCTCGGCGCCGACGAGGCGATAGGTTTCCGGCGCCGTAGGCAGACCGAGCGCGCGAAACGATCGGACCATGTCGAGATGTGCAGCGAGCAGGGCATCCTCGCTGACTTCTCCCCAGCTGTAAGCGAAGAAGCGCAGCGGGCGTCGGGCGGTCACGGAAGGATCGGACTGTCGAAGGCTGCCGGCGGCGGCGTTGCGCGGGTTGGCGAAGGCCTTGCGGCCCGCAGCCACCTGCTGCGCATTGAGCGCCTCGAAATCGGAGCGAGCCATAAACGCCTCACCGCGGACTTCAAGCAGCGCCGGAGCATTACCCTGGAGCTGATGCGGGATGTCAGAAATCGTCCTGGCGTTCGCGGTCACGTCTTCGCCGATTGAACCGTCGCCGCGCGTGGAGGCGCGAACCAGCCGCCCGTGCTCGTATCTCAGAGAGAGCGAAAGCCCGTCGATCTTGAGCTCACCGACCATCTCGCAGGCCTGCTGCCGCAGCCCTCGCTCTATGCGGCCGAGGAACTCGGCGACTTCCGATTCCTCGAACAGGTTCCCGAGCGAGAGCATTGGCACCGCATACTGGACCGGTTCGAATGCGCTCGATGCGGGTGCGCCGACGGCGCGAGCCGGCGACGAAAGCTCGGTGAGATCGGGATAGGCAGTCTCCAGCTCGTTGAAGCGTCGCCGCAGCGCGTCGTATGCTTCGTCGGAGATGAGCGGGGCATCTTCGCCGTGGTAGAGCGCGTCGTGCCTTGCGAGCTCGACGCCAAGGCGGGCGTGTTCTGCCTGGGCTTCTTCGGGAGAAAGGGGGCGAGCGGTCATTCAGGCCAGCCAGGAAGCGCGTTGCTCGAAATCCTGACCAAGCAGGGCTTCGAGAGCGGCCATCTGCTCGACGATGCTGGCACCTGCCCCCGGGATTTCCCGATCGAGCGGAGCGGCAACACGGCGAGCGGGCGTGGCTTCCGTGGGTCGGACCACATCGGCCGGCGAGGGGATCGTGGTCGCTGTCGGTGTTGACACGGCAGCTGGCATCAGAGCGCGGTTCTCGGGAACTGGCGCGAGAGATTCGATCCTCATCGCCTTGAAGCTGGCGAGCGACAGGGCCAAAGCCGGGTTTCCGAGATGGCCACCGACCGAAAGGGTCACGCCGGCGGCGTCATGAATCGAGCAGACCACGGCATCGTCCCGGCCTTCCAGGCGATACCAGCAGCCTTTCGGCAGCAGCGCCTTCATCAGGTTGGTCGCGGCGATCAAGTTGCCGGCCAATGCGCGATGAAGGTTTGAGCGAAAAGCATCGTCTCGCAGTCCGAACGCGCCGGCTGCCAAGGTAGCCAACTCCAGCGCCTGGTTGAAATCGCCGCCCGAGAAATCCTGAGGCGCAGACTCGACCGCACGAATGAGTGCGGCCAGAGATGCTTGCGGGGAAGCCGAATCCAGGAAGGGCATGAACGATACCAAGAACCAACTGACGATCCTTGAACGCTAGCGTCGCGATCGCGGATCACGAAGGCAAAACTCGCGTGCGGATGAAGGATTCCGTGGATGGGGCTTCAGAGGTCCATACCGAGCTCAGCCAGGCCATCGTCCACGACCTCATCGAGACGCCCGATGGTCGTATTCCCAGGGAGCGCAGCGGGGACGAGACCAGCATCCAGTCCAATCTGAAGCAGGACATTCCAGCTGCACAGGGCCTCCGATGGTGAAGTTGCGCTCCGGTCATCGTAGCGAGGGTCATAGATGCCGTCATAGACCCGTAGGAGAGTCTGAAGCGCCGAGATCACATCTGCGGTGTCGCCGCTGGACCAGGCGCTCACCAGGGACTGCTCGAACGGCTTTAGTTCCTCAGCGACCCTCTTGTGGCTCATCAGCTTGCGCAGGTTCGATCGCAAAGCCATCGCTGCGGTTTCGAGCGTCGCGCCCTCCTCGGAAACCGTGAGGTAGGCCGGGTCGACATGGGTCAGCCGCATCGTGTTGAGCTTCGGTCGCCCCTTGAGTGTAAGCTGTTTGGCGAGATCATTGGCCGCGGCCTGCTGATCGATCCGAAAAATGAAGGCGCCGGACTTGGTCATGTTGGCGCGGCCATAGTCGACGACACCCTTGCCGGCTTGCATCTGGACTCGCCACACCGGTTCGGGATCTCGCTTCCAGAGATTGCCCTCGTGCATCATCAGGTCGGACGCGACACGAACCGCCCTCGCCTGCTGCCACTCCCGCCCGTCTCGGGAAATGTCGGCCATCTGAGCGATCGCCACCGCCTCGTCTGGCAGGATGTCACCTTTCAGATCGACGGGCTTTTCGAATGGCCAGTAGCGTTCGAACCGATAGGCATCGGGATTATGAAGCACGTCCGGCGTGACCAGGCGCTCGTCCTGAAGTCGCATGGTTCGGCGGAGCGCGCCGTCGAGCCCTTCGAAGGCGATCGAGACGGTCTGCTTTGGAGACCTACCCCATTCGCCCTGGTAGCGCTCGTATTGCAGCTCCAGAGCCTTCTCAGGGGCACCTTCGGCGACAGGGATTTCGACCGGGGTCGAGGAGCGCATGAACTGCCAACGCTCCTGGCGCGCGCGCTTGCGACGTCCGAAGACGGCAGAGCGGTGGTCCGCCCAGGCGACGATCTTGGCCATGTCTTCGACTCCCTGTTCGAGAGGAAGCCTACGGCGGGAATCTGCAAGCCAGAATGCCATTGTCGGATGCGACGGGTCAGGTCACCTTCGCGGCAACAAGGAGAGCCCGATGCCCCGCGAATTCCGAAACACGGTTGAGCCGTTGCTGATCCAAACGGCAAAGGGCCGCGTGAAGGTCACGCCGATCGCCAGGGACGAAGCCTATGTCAGGGTCGAGGGTGATGATGAGGTTGTCATCCGGGGCATTCCTGTCACCGGCAGCGAGCACTTCGTCATGTCGGCAGAAGGGATCGCCGGTCGCACCGAGCTGCCGTCATCACGCTTCTCCTTCAAGGGCATGCGTACCGACCGCCAGTACGAATATGCTCCGGAAGGGACTTCCCGAGAACTGCTCGAAATCATGCGCGGCGCCGTCGAAACCGCAGCATTGGAGCATGCACGAGCCTTCGCTGAAGCAGGTACAATTGCTGCTTCGAACAATCTGCTGCGCGTCGAGGAAAACATCGCCAAGAAGCGTGAGGAGCTCCAGGCCCTCTACGACGAGCGCGCGAAGCTCGCCGAGATCGAGGCTGAAGCCGAAGAAGCCCTTGCCCAATTCGAGCCACAGGGACCGCGGATCGGGCCCTGAGTTTGTGACTTTCGGCCTCCGGTCTGATCGTCCAATTCAGATCGAATTGGAGTTCGACATGCAACGCGCTTTCCTTATTCAGACGCGCCAGAAGGCTGACGAACCGACCCAGCGTCGTGCCGTGTGCCGCGAGCACATCGTCGTCCTTCGCGAGAGCGGACCGTCTGAGACCTTCCCCGTCGGGGTGACTTTCGCGACCCGCTACTACGGTGGCCTCGAGGCGGAACGGAAGGCCTCAGAAGATGCGGTTGCCGGGCTCAACTGTCATCACCAGGTCGACCATGTGCGCGCGTTCACCAGCGCGGACGGCCTGCGTCGAGCCTGGGTTCAGGCACCGATCGAGGATCGCAGCGAGATCCGCGTCGCGATGGTTCTTGCCGGCGACGAGAATGCCGCGTGGATGAAGCCATTCAGCGAGGCCGAGCGCCAGGCGGTGCGTGCCGAACTCAATCTCGACCCGTCCGATTCCTGCGCCGATCTCGCTGTGTTTCGGCGCCGCAAGGGCAATGGTATCGAGGCGGTCGCCCGAATCTTCGGTGACACGGTTGTCGAATTCAACCACATCGCTGTCGACGCCGGCGCTGAGGCACAGGCGCTCCTCGATGCGTGCTTCTCGCCGGCGCCGCAGACTGCAATGGCGATGTAGCGTCTCGTGCCGTGGCTATGGTCGAGCGGGTGACCACGTGAGGCGTGCCGCTACCGCATCGACTTGCCAGTCGCAGTAGTAATCGGATTTTCCAGGGGTGTTCACAAACCGGCTGTGTATGCAGATCTGATCACCGCTCTCGTTGAGCACGAGGTCATGTTTGCAGGATTCATTGGCTATCGAGGCTCCGCGAGCGGTCGTCAGGACCTTCCCCTTGCCGGCGAACGTATAGCCTTTCGGCGCTGTCTGGCAGATCGGGAGATTTTCCTGAGAGTGAATTGAGTAGGTGTAGCTGCGAGGATCTGGCGGCACTGAGCCCGGGACTTTGAAGCTCACCGCTTGTGTCTCGACGACCGGCGTCACGCGTGGGAGCAGGGTGTCGACGACGGTGACCCTGGCCTTACTCTCAGACTGGAAGCTGAGGACGATCGGCAGCGTTGTCCACGCCGACGGCACGATCAATTGAACGACGCAGTTCTCGCCAGCCTTGATGACAAACCCCTTCGCGAAGCAATCTCGGTTGGAGACCGCTCGCACGCCTTCATCCAAATAGACGTCGTCGACAAGGCGCAGCGCTTCTTGAACGCTTCCGTCTCCTTGCGGCCGGCGCAAGTAGTCGATGTGGAAGAAGACCTGTTTGCTCCCGTCCCCGACGGAGCTGAAATAAGTACCGACCCCTCCTCCGCCGCGGCGTTCGAGCATGCAATCACGCCAAGCCTTTACGATCTCGGCCTGACCGCTCTGAAGCACGAGGGAGCCTTGCTCACGGAGCAATAGGTCGACATCGACGTTATTCGTGAGGTCGGCCGTTCGGGTTTTCACCCAGTCGCCCACACCTTCAACGGGCACGCCCTTGATGGGGAATTTCGCGGCGGTCCTTATCTCGTCCGTTTTGGTTTGGCGGGACGTCAGTCGACTGAGCGATGACAGCTGAATCTCGCGCCCGACCTGGATCGTGGTCGAATCCATGACCTTTTCCGCGAGCACATCCTTGCACTGATCCGCCGCAAAGCTATGAGCGGGCAGCAGCAAGCCGGCGGCAACGATGAGCCCTCGCAGCATTGAAATCACCTTTTCGCTCTGAGTTGGGAAACCTGGCAGGCGTATTTCAAAACCGAGATTGCCGTAACGTCGCTTTGGAATCAACGAAGCGAGCGCTGAGAGTTTCCAAATGCGCGAGGCGATCACTTGCTAGCCGCGAGGCAACTTAATCGCTATTAGCTTGCGCTTCCTCACAAACAGCATTTTTTTGCCACGGACCGATGCCTGTCGCGCTCTATAGTGAGCTGCGCTGTCATCATCAGCCATCCGGATGTTATGCAACCATCGGCGTGATCCGTCCCATCGTGGGGGTGGCCGAGCCAGATTGCCTTTCGACCGCCGCGGGCTATCGGTCGGCCAGCGAGATTGTTGGTGCCCTATTCCGGAGCGCTTTGCCATCGATGGAGCGCCTCCATGGCAGGGATCACCATGGAGCGGGCGTAGCGCCCAATCGACCCACCGCAAGGGCCGCCACAACAAGAGTGCGGTGCACTGCACCTGCACTGCGCGCGCACTGCAGGTGCAGAGAGTGTGCACGCGCGAAAACCCCTCTGAAACCCCATGGGATGGCGTTTCAGAGGGGTTTTCATGGGAGATACTGGACGATGAGGAAACCGCGGAAACCGGCTGTATCGGGCTCCCAGCCTGCCGTCAGAATCGGCGAGCGACACGGAATTTTCGACGCGAAATCAGACTTCGGGATGAAGGAATTGAAGCCCTTGGCGCCATGGGAATGCCATGGGGCCCATGGCGTCGATCAGGTCGCCATGGAGGTCTGAGACTTAGAGAAGAGCTCTAGGCGTCGCCGCCGCTGCTGCTGCAGCTATCGGTGCCGCCCGAGTTATCGGAATAGGCGACATAGCCGTCGAAGGACGAGTCGGACGAGCGCAGGTTGCGATAGGCACCTGCATCATCGCTCATCTTCCGGTCGAACCAGCCTGAGATCAGGAAGATCGCGACACCCATGGCAACGGTCATGACGACGAGCCCGATGAGGATCCAGATCGGCTCTCTTACATTCCTGACGAACCAAGCGAAGCCGAGGAGGACCACCACGGCGGGTGTCACGACGAGGCCGGCAGCTTTCGTCAGTTCGAGGGCGAAGATTGCCTGGCGCTTGGTGCTGGAAGCCATTGATAGCGTCCTGGAAGGCATTTCGAGGTGCGGAGCAACGGGAGACTAGGCCAGCCGCTGAATCCACCTGGCGGCCGTTGAGACGATCACAGTCGCCGCGATCGCGATTGAGAGACTGAGCAGCGCATCGAGTGAGGCCGCCTGTCCCGTGCGAACCATCGATCCGAGATCGAAGGCCGACGCGACCCCGGCGTAGCCGAGGCCGATCATGCTGACGACGACGACGAGGAACTGAGCAACGCTCACGGCGAGCTTACGGTTCGAGGTGGAACGTCTTCAGGTCGTCGGGGCGCCGGATGTCGCCGCCGCCGGGCAGCGGGATGACGACGGAATTGTTGGTCAGCGCCCAGGTGCCGGCCTCGGGAACCGTCGAAACGCCGTCCTTGTCGCGCATGCGGTCGAGGGTCAGGCTGTCGAGTCGGACGATACGAAGCTCCTTCTGACCGCGTGCCTTGGCCGCCGCGGCCGCTTCCTCGGGGGTCGCGACGACGCCGGCCTCCTTGAGCTTCTGCGCGAGGTCGTGGGGAACGTTGCGGATCAGCTCGGGGGTGAGCTTCTCGTTGCTGTTCAGGAGGTCCAGAACGGCCTGGAGCTGCTGCATCTCGCCGCTCGCGCCTTCGGCGCCCTTCTCGGCGACCAGCTTGCGAGCACTGTCGACGACGGACTGCGTGTCGACCTTTCCGGTGGAAGCGGCGGCCGTTTCAGAGGCATTCTCGGGAGCCGGCGCCGCGGCGGGTTGTCCGGGCAGTGGCGGGATGGTGGGCGCAGGGGTTTTCACCCGCGCAATGGTGCTCGGGAGCTGTTGCAGAGGCTCACTGGTCTGCGTTGCCACCTCGGGCGCAAGCGCGACAGGGGCAGCGCTCTGCCTCGGCACGAAGCGATCGGCGAGAACGCCGCCGGCGAGCAGCACCACAGCTGCCCACGGCAGCACCGTGGAGGTCCGGAGCGAGAAACGGGAAGCACTGCTCCGATCAGTCGCAACGGTGGCCTGGCCGTTCGGAGAGCGCTGCGCGATCGAGGATGTGCCGTGAAACGCTGCGATGCCGTCCAGCGTTTTCGCGGCCTCCGCCGCGGAGGGCCCGCTGAAGATGACCTGTTCGGTGCCGGCCTTGCTCTTGATCACGGTCTTCTGGCCGTCGCCATCGGCGATCGAGAAGACTGCTGGGAGGCCGTCAGCTTCGATGATGGTCAGGCGCTCGCCTGCGACATGTTCGATGATCTGAGAACTGGACACCGGGGAACTCCGTTCGATTCGAGGCGACGCTAAGGATCGCGACATCTATCCTTGGTGACGCGCTAGGAGCGGGCGTTCAACTCCTTTTTGGCCGGGACCTTGAGCTCGTCCACCCCTCGTTCGCCCATGTAGTGGCTGATGCCTTCCACGGCTTTGCCGACCTTGGGCTCGCTGATCGGCTTTCGAGCGATATTCTCGTGCCAGTAGTGCGAGATCGCGCCGGCGCCTTCGATGTGGAATTTGCGGCGCCCGACATTGTTCAGGACGTAATAGAGGCTGCGATCGATGGGTTTCAGCCACAGGAAGTCGCTCGTCGCGAGCACCCCGGCGCCGTCGCGAGCCTTGAAAAGCAGGTGGATCAGCGCGGTCGACGTCCAGGCATGGTTCGCGGTGTGCTCGGCTACGAGCTCGCGGATCTTCGGGTTCTTCAGATAAGGATCGATGAGCAGCTTCAGCGCCTCGTCCCGCTGCTCACCTTCCTTCGTTACGTACACATAGGTGATGTCGCCACGCAGCTTCTCGGCCTCGGAGCTGCCTCGCAGATGGAAATGGGCCCCGATGATCGCGACCAGGCACTGCATGTAGAGCGGGAGATTGTCGATACCCTGCCACGGCAGACCCAGCTGCTCGATGAAGGCCTGCTCGGCTTTGGCGTAATCCTTCACCTTGCGGTCGACGACCTCGATGTTCCGCTCCAGGAGCCAGTCATGGGGCTTGCGTTGGGGGGCCATCTCCTTCCATGGCTTCTTGGGGTCGAACCGAGCACTGAAGAGCGCTGTCCGCCAGTGACGGGCATTGTCCTGTGCCAGCGAAACCAGGGTGAGCTTGCGCTTGAAGCCGTCACCCTTCATCCGGAACATCACCAGAATGGCCAGAGACCCGGTGATGCCGGCGACGATGTATTTCGCGCGCTCCCCGATGAGGGACTTGAAGGTGTAGAAATCCCAGAAGCTGATCAGCCACGGATCCTGATTACCCTTCAGCGTCGCCTCGATGAAGGCCAGGATGTTCTGGCCTGTCTGCCCAAGGCCCATCGTCAGCTGAATGATCTTGATCAGCACCCAGTTGATGGCGAAGGCGGGATAAATGATCGCGGGCTTGGCGAGCATCCAGATGCCGATGAGAACCATCGAGATGACGACGATCGTCACGATGGCTGTAGCCTCGCTATGACTTCCGCCGCTCTGGTCGTTGCGTGCTGCCATCAGTCTCTCCTGTGGATCTCGGGCTGAGGCTCAACGCCCGGTAGGGGCGTCGAGAGAGGTCAGGTATCGGCGTCCAGCGGCAGCTCGACACGGCTCGACGGCATCAGGTTCGCGAGGCTGTCGAGCATGTCGAAAGCGGGCTCGGGAGGAAGTTCGGCGGTGGGGGCCGCCGGGACGGCGTCGTAGGGCGCCGGCGCCTGCTCGCGGAAGGAAGGCAGAGGCTGTGCGACAGGCATGTAGTTCGCCGGTAGCGGCACGACCGTGATCGAGCCGTCCGTCTTCTCGCGAACGTTCAGACGGCGCTTGAGGCCGAGGCGTTCCACCAGGCTCGGCGGCATGTCGCCAGCCTCGATCATAGCGCGCAGGCCACGCTTGATGGCCTGGCGCATAATGTCGGAGGTCCTGCCAGCGGCTGACAGGGCCTGGGCGAGCTCAAGGACCGCCTTGTCGTCGTCGACATTGGGCCAGAAGTAGACGCTGACGCGCTGGGCCTTCCGGTTGATGGTCCGCTTGGTCAAGAGACTGCCTTCTCGATCAGGCCGCGTTGCGGCCCTGCTTGCGCTGCTGGAGGCGAGCGAACTTCCACAGGCCGCGCGCGTTGGCGAATTCGGGGTCTTCCACGGTCACGCCGTTACGCAGCTGCTTCGGCGCATTCGGGAAGAGAGCCGCGCCGCCGCCGACGAAGACGACAGCGTTCATCGTCGCGGCCGAGGACAGCTTGCGTTCGACCTCGCGCTCGATCTGCGTCTCGATCTCGCGGACAGCGGCCTTCACGAGATCCCCGATCTCCTCGACCTTATTCCACATCCGGATCTTGTGCGTGCGGATCGCCAGATCGAGGTCCTTGATCGGGAGGGTGTCGCGGAAGCCGAATTTCTTGTGCAGCGCCTGCTCCAGCGACTTGTAGACGTCGAGCACGCCGAGGTTCGAGGTTCCCGAACGCATGGTGTCGATCTTGCTGCCACCGGAGATAACAGCGATGTCTGTGGTGCGGCCGCCGATGTCGACGATCGCGACCGGGCCGCTGATATCGACACCGACCCGCGGCTTCAGATTGTCATCGAGCGCGTAGTCGAACAGCGCCGCGACGGCCTGGCAGCCGATATCGGCGCCGACGATGCGGGCGAGCTTCGTCTCGGGCGAGATCGAAGCGACCGACTTCAGAAGATTGCCAGTCTTCGTGCGGATTTTCTCCTCATTGATCGCCCCATCCGGCGAGAAGTAGTCGGCGACGGGAAGGCCGGTGATGAGCTCGACGTTGCGATCGCGATAGCCAGCGAGCGCGAGGCCGTGATGAGCCAGAACCCGGTTCATCGTCGAGGTGTGGAAGCTGTCGAACTGCGTGTTCTCGGATTCGACCTCCTCAGAGACGGTGAACTCGTCACCCTCTTCGGCGCGGTAGCAATCGACGAAGCCGCCGCCATCGATCGAAGCAATGCGATGGCGCCCCGAGCGCACGGAGGTCCGGAAGACCTTGCGGATGGGATCGCTGCCGTCGAGCGGCGAGCCGAAGATCTTGATCTGAGCGTACCCGTCGTCGATCGCAACGAGGAAGGGATTCTTGGCCATGGTGTCCTCTCTAGCCCTCAGTCCGGGCGACGTTGGAAATCGATGCGACCGCGTTCTTTGAAGCGGCCGAGGGCGGGGCGGTGATCCCCGATGAGCCAGGCCCGTAGGGCCCGGAAGGCAGATCCGAGCGACATGCCGCGTTGCTCAAGGAACCAGAAGAGAAACAGAACCGCTGCCGTCAGGGTGACCGTCCAGATCCGGAAGTGAATCAAGGTGAAAAGGACGAAGACGCCCGCGCGGGCGTCGACCTTCCAGAAGCGCGCCGGCTTCGATGTTTCGCGCCAGTGAGCCATGCCTATCCCCCCGCTGCGGCGAGCGACGATGGGCCCGCGATGCCGTCATAGATCCACTCGATGGGCTCTGAGTACTCGATGTCCCGCTCGGGCAAGTTCAAGCCTTCCAGGATCGAGGAAAACACTCTCGGCGGCGCGGGAGCCCGACCTGTATTCTCCTCATCGCAGGTCGGTGAAATCAGGATAATTCTCGGCTTCCGGCGCATCGCGTTCGCCGTGGCGAAGTCGTAAATCGACATCATGCGGCCTCCCGATCGGCGCGGACGCGGGCGTGCCAGTGCTCCTGTGAAAGCAGGCCAGCGCGATAAGCGAGATAGGTCGATTCCGAGAGCGTCCGGGACACGGCGCGCTTTCCGAGCATCATCTTGCGTGCGAGCGCCGGCCAGTCGTCGGGATCCTTGCCGAGGAAGGCGTTGCGCGTGGCGCTGTCGAAGATCATGAACTCACGGCAAGCGACGCGGCCACCGCCGATCCGCGGGAATAGAAGCTGGGTGACGACCATGCGCAGCGACTGCATGATGTCGTAGCCCACCGTGCGCGCGGACTCCGCCGGAAACGGCTGAACCAGGCGCCGAAGCGTCTCCGGAACGCCGATGACGTGTGTGGTCGAGTAGACCAGGTGGCCAGTCAGCGCGGCCTCGACGCAGCCGGCGATCGTCGCCTTGTCGCGAGCCTCACCGATCAGGATGATCGTGGGCTTGCGGCGCAGCGCGTTGCGGACAGCGTAGGCATAGAGGCTCTCTTGCGTGTCGGCGCCCTCCCCATCATGGGGGCGCAGGTGTCGCCCCACTTCCGTCTGCGCGACCGAGGCTGAAGGATCGACGATGCCGTCGTACACGTATTCGATGGGCGAGGAGTATTCGAGCACCTTCTCGTTCGCGTTGGGCTTTGAGACGATGTCACCCACGAGAGACGAGAGAAGGGTCGACTTGCCCGAGCCGGTGGGACCGGTGACGAGAATCATGCCCTGGGCCGGGCGCATGTTCTGGATGATCTCCGGCTCGACGTTGAGATCGACCAGCGGAATCGGGCGGCTCGGCAGGGTGCGAACCGTAATCTGGTAGCCGGTTGACTGCGGGATGCGGATGCCCGTGACGTTGACACGGTAGCGCATCTGGCGGCCATGGATCCGAACCTCGTGCGAGGGGTCGAGATCGTAGCCGGCCTGCACCATGCCCGGACCGTGCGTCTGATAGACGTAGCGGACCAGATCCTCCATCTCGTCGTTGGTCAGCGGGCGCTGCGTGATGCGGACGATCTCCGCGCCGATCTCAGCCTTCACGAACTCGTTCGTCTGGAAGGTGATGTCGGAGGCCTTCCGTTCGCCGGCCCAGATCAGGAGATCGTCGAAGCTGTCGCGAGTGAAGCGCCCGGGGATCGGCAACACGCTGCCGTCGTGCCGCCCTGCGAAAACATCGCGGGGCGGCACGGGGGCAGCGGTTTCGATGGTGATCTCGTTCTGGGACATGGCGCTCAGAACGTCTCCGGGGCCGCTGGAGCAGCTTTCGCAGGCGTTGCTTTCACAGGCGTGGGAACGGCCTTGGAAGGCGCTGAGCGACCGTCCCAGACCCTCCGGTTCGCGGAGGGGCGATGTGCCGACACTTTGGGACGCTCCGCGGACGGTTTCGTCTGCGGCTTCGGCGGGGTCGATCCTGTGGTGGTGCCGTTCGGGCCCGGCGTCGTGGGCGCAGCCTGCCAGTCCTTCGGCGCGTCGACCTTCAGGCTCGGATCGCGGGTGATCCGGATGGCGCGATCGTTGACGCGCATGTCCTGTCCGGTGCCGGTGGTGCCGAGACGGGCGTCCGAGACGACCGGTGCTGAGACCTTGTTCTGCTCCAGCAGCGACTTGTAGCGGACCATGCCGTTGAAATCGCGCTCCAGCCGCTCCAGATCGGCCTGGAAGATCTCGCGAGCCTGCTTCTGGCCCATGGCCCAGCCTTCGCTGACCCAGCGCTTCCACTGCTCTCGCTCGGCCGAGTCGCGCGGCAGAAGGCTGTCAGGCGGCGGCTCGGGGGTGCGGTAGTCGCGAACGAGGTAGGACTGCCAGATCGGCGGGACCGCCGTGAAGCGAGCTTGCTCGACGATTTCGTAGACGGTGTCGGCGACGCGAAGCGTCTTCCCAGCCTCGCTGGTCTCCCACGCCTCCTTCGCCTCGGCGATGACCGGGGGCAGGATCATGACGTTGTCCGGACCTTTGATCATCGTCCGCTGGAAGTCATAGGTCCGCGCGATCTTGTTTGACTGCTCCTGCAGCATCCGGTTGATCGAGCGGCTTTCCCACGTCAGACCTGCGCGCGCGCCGTATGACAGCGCTGCATCCTTCATGGCGCCGCCGCGCAGCTTGTCCTCGCCTTCCTTGACGGTCTTCTGGCCAGAGGGCGCCTTGTTGACGACCTCCTCCAGCGACGGGACCGCTTCGGTCGGAATGTCGAGCTTGCCGGCCTGGTAACCCGGGTTCACTGCGGACGGGTCGGGAGCGACCTTGATGGGCGCCGCAGCGCAACCCGCTAGGACGAAGGCCGCGGCGGAGGTCAGCAGGAACGTGCGAACGGTGGGAATGAGGCGAACGCTCACTGATGCCTCACTTGGTCATCTTCCAGGCCGAGCCGCCGCGCTGCGGGCGAACACCGCCATTCAGGTAGCGGAACTCAATGCGCCGCTCGGATTCGATCGCCGCGACCTGGCCGAAGGGTTGGGTCTGCAGGCCGATGTTCTCCATGATCTTCACAGCGGCGACGTCTCGCATCGAGACGTTGACGATCACGGGCGTGGCCGACGGGTTGCCGATGACGCGGAAATCCCAACCAACGAGGCCGGCCATACGGCGCGCTGCTTCCTCGGCCGGGCCCGTCCACTCCATCGTGGTGGTCCGACGCAGATCCGCCGGAACGCCTGCGAGACTCTCCTGAACCGGTTTCGGGACCGGAGCGGTTCGAGCCGTCTGGATGCGAGCGAGCTCTTCCTGGGCACGAGCAGACCGGGAGGCCGATTCGGCGAGGAGCTGGGTAGCGTCCGGGCCTTCTACCGGGATCGGTTCGACCTGAACCTTGTTTGCACACCCCGCCGCCGCAAGGGCGACTGTCGAAAGCATGGCGCCGACAAGCGCTCTGCGGTTGAGCATCATGCGAGTCTCCTGGTCCGTCATGGACCGAACGATAAATCTGACGATCAATCCATCATGCCAAAAGGATCGATTTCACGATTCATCGTCCGTGCAAGATCGCGATTTGGCAATCCTTATTTGCTCCCTCCCCGTGGATAGCCGGTGCAGAGCACGCGCACCGCCCGCGCACTGCTCGCGCACTGCGCGATGTGTGCACCCGTTCCAAGCCCGTTGCCTTCCGCGCCGCTCGCGATTCACATTGAGTCGCTTGCGTTACCTTTCGGCGCAAATGTCGAGCGGTGTTTCCCGTTTGCGATTCTATCCCTCCCGTTCGCGTTACCGAACGTCTCGTTTGCGTTTCCCCATGGCCCTCCATGGCCATGGTTTCCCGCTACAGATCCTGGGCGTCACGGATTTTTCGACGTGGGGCCGGTGCATCGATATTTCGCCACCCTGATGGGCTTGTTGGTCCGGTTTCTGTGCCCTCATGGCGATTTTTCTGCCTTCCATGGGGCTTCCATGAGGGTTTCATGGCGGATTTTCCTTTGAAGGAGATGGCTGTTGGTCGGGCGATCGAGGGCGTGCCTGTCCTCGTGATGGAGGAATAAGTCGGGTTGAGTCCGATGGTGGGGCTGATGGGTGTCATGGCGAGTTGCCTGGAGTCCGATGGCAAGCTGGGTATCGGTGTTGGGGTCAGATTTTTCGGCCATGGCTCCCCATGAGAACAAGGCGTGAATCTCGGCGCTGATGGCTGCCTCATGGAGTGATCGGCGGAGTCCGATGGGGCTGCTTTCGCGGAGGCTGGGAGGTGCGAGTTTGAAACGCGAACAGGAAGATTTGCAACGCGAACGGGACGGGCCGTCCGGATGGCAAGGATCGTCGGTAGGATTCTGGCGCGGCCCAAAAGGATTGACTGCTGGTTTCAGTTGCAAACCTTCCCGTTCGCGTTACTTTTATGGGAAGTAACGGGGGGACGAGAATTTTTCGCTGAATACGAACTTTCGGAGGTGCTTCCAAAAGCCCGTCGAAAACGCCTTCAGATCCCAGCCCTCAAGCCCCTCTCCGAGGACCCATGAGCAGCAGCAATCCCAAGCAAGAGCCTTCGTCGAACACGCCCAGCCAGGCGCGTCCACGACCGGCAGCTATCGCCGCCCGGCCGGCTGTCGCGGGCGCGCTGCTGCCCCGGCTGCGGGGCAGCAGCGCCATCGGCTGGGACGTCGCCCTCGTCGGCGGCGAGCTCAGCCGCGACCCCTCCAATGTTGACACCACGGCAAGCCGGGAAGTCGCCCGGGGGCGCGAGGAATTCACCAATGTTGACACGAAGGCGGGGGCTGCTGTCGCGGTCGTAGCGGGGGCATCGTCTCCCAGCAAGCCTGCTGGCCGACCAGGCAAGGTTCCGGGCGTGCCGTCGCTGGGCGCTGGCGATCTCAGGCCAGAGTCAGCTCCGCAGCCGCGGCGCGTTCCCGGCGTCGGGCCACGTAAGCATGGCGGGGTTTCTGCGGTTTCGGTCCGTCCCAGCGACGAAGTCGTCAGAGAAATCCGGAATTCGGCCAAGGCCGAGATGGAACGCGCCGCGCAGAGGCGGAAAGAACACTCCGGGACGGCAACCGCTCCCAAGCGGTCGGCGGGGACGGTCGCGACCTATCACAAGCGGGGTCAGGATCTCGTCAAGCGGTTCCGTCGAGAACGCGGCCTGAGTGCCGACGTCGAGGCGTTCGATCCGGTCGAATTCGTCCACTGGTGCCGAGGGCTTCGCTACTCCGTCGCGCCGGCGACGTGGCGGCAGTACCGGCAAGCCATTCTGATGGCGCTGGAGCCGTTGTCGTCCGAGAAGGTCGAGGAGGCGATTGCGCTCATCGAGAATGACGATCGCGGTGACGTGGAGATGGGGACGGCAGAGCGCTATGTACGCCGCGCCAGCGCTGCGGCTTCCGAGGATGATGTCGAGGACGATAGTCGGATGACGTCTGCCAAGAAGGCGAAGCAGGTCACCTTCGACGAGTTCAACCGGCTCATGCTGTTCCTCAAGGTCCGCAGGCGATCGGAGAATTCCGATGTCCTGCGGGCGTGGATGGTGGCAGGAATGTGCACGGGCTTGCGTCCGAGCGAGTGGCAGGCGGCGGAGCTGCGGGTATTCCCGATGACCGGGCCGGAGTCGTCAGGGGTTGGGGTGCCGCCAGATCGGCGCCGGAGGGCCTATCTCTTCGTGATGAATGCGAAGGCGACGAACGGACGCGGTAACGGCCTCGTTCGGACGCTCGACCTGACCTACTGCAGTGACGCAGCGCTTGCTGCCGTGCGCAGAATGACCGAGCTCGGGCGGCAATGGACCGCTGAAGGCATCTTCTCCGAGGAGTTCCGGAGGGTGTCCAGGACCCTCTATAACGCGGGCCGGCAGATTTTCCGGAAGAAGAAGCTTCATATAGCGCTCTACACCTTCCGGCACCAATTTATCTCGAACATGAAGGCACTGGATCTGCTGCCCGAAGAGATTTCGGCGATGGTCGGCCACGTCAGCGACGAGACGGCGGCGCATACCTACGGCAAGCGGCGCAGCTCCTGGTCGATCGATCGCATTCTGGAGCGACCGCGGCCGATCCACGAGGAGGTCCAAAGCGTGAGGCGCACGCTGAAGTTCCACCAGGATCGCATCACCTTCGACCGCATCGTCCGCGGCGATCGCGTGGGCAGCGATGCCGTCAAGGGCGCGCTGCCCGACTGAGGGGTGGTCGACGCGGCGTGCTGATTGAGGCATCGCCATACTGCCGAGCTGATACGCCGGCGCGATTGCTCCTTCGGGTGCGTTGCGCCGGCGTTTTCGTCCCGGGCTTGCGTCGGCGGGCGCGCCGGTCTCGGATGCCGGAGCTTGCGGCTGACCAGGCTTCCAGAAACCAGGCTAGACCTCTGGTTCGGTGGGAGCACGGCGGGGAAGACTGGGTGGATTCGGTGATCGAGATCAGGAGAGCGGGCAAGGGAGACGCGAAGCAGGTCAGCGCGGTCATTCTGGCTGCTCTGCGTGAGAGCAATGTCCGCGATTACAGGGCCGACGATATCGAGCGGATCGCGAGCGGATTCGGGCCCGAGGAATTGAAGGGCTCATCTCCGCTCGCTGGGTCCTCGTGGTTGTCACTGCCGGAGTGATCGTCGGAACGGCTGCCCTGGATGGTGGATCTGTCCAGGCCGTATTCGTTGCACCGGCTGCGCAATCGCACGGGGTAGGCCGACGTCTGATGGAGGAGGTCGAGGCCTTGGCTGCGGATGGCGGGATCAAGGCTCTCACATTGAGGTCGTCGATCACGGCTGAGGGCTTCTACCGGAGATTGGGGTATCGCACAGCAGGCGAAGAAACCCGAGGCACCCAGCGCGTCATCGTTATGACGAAAGGGGTGGCGAGCAAGGCTGCGCAGTCAACATCGATAGGGTGACCGCGAGGCCAAGGGCAATGATGCTTGCGACCGGTCAGAAGGCGACGTTCGCCGGGTCGTTGGTCCAGAGCATCGGAGATATGGGTCGTGCTCCAGCGCAAGCATGAGGAACCCCGCAGAAGCCCTGTGAGGTGATCGAGCGATGCTGACAGGAATTCGATCGCAGCAGTGCGCCGAGGGCTCTGTGCGGTCGTTTATGAGGGCGTTTCCTGAGCGGGGGCATCGTGAACGTGTTGACACGATGGCGTGATGTTTGGCGAGTTGACACGGTGGCTCATTCGAGATCGATCAGTTGACACCGTGGCGAATGCCATGGAGTGAGCGACGTAGTCTCCGGGTCGAAATGCGGTTGCGTATGAAGGGCAAGCGAAAGAGAGTTAGCTTGCTCGATTTTGGGTGTGATCCTTGACGGCATGAAGGATTGAGCGGACGCTTCTTTGGGACCCCGAGGAAGGCATGAATCGCGACACGCTCAAGAACCTGATCGCTGCTGGCGTCGCCGGCGACACGATCCTGCTGAAGGAGCTGGCTCAGTCCGCAGCCGAGCAACTGGGAGATCGCGAGCTGATGGCCGAGGTCGACGAGATCTTCGGGTTGAGCCGCGAGCTTCCGATCGGGTTGGCTCCCCTGAAGCCGAAGAAGTCGCTCGTCGATCTGAAGCTGCCTCCAGAGGTGGCGGTGATCGTCGAGGAGTTCATGGTCGAGGTCCGTCACGCGGAGGCATTGAAGCGCCGCAAGCTGGATCCCAGGCACAAGGCGCTGCTGATCGGTCCGCCCGGCAACGGCAAGACGGTGTTGGCGACGGCCATTGCGGTGGAGCTGGGTTTACCTGCCTACATGGTTCGCTACGACGACCTCATCTCGAAGACGCCAGGTGAGACGTCGCGCAACCTCCTGCGTCTCTTCTCTTACGCCGCTCGGCAGCCGAGCATGCTGTTCTTCGACGAGTTCGACGCCTTGGGTCGCGAGCGCGATAACGACCAGGAGAGCGGCGAGATGAAGCGCGTCGTGTCTACGTTGCTGGTCCAGCTGGATGACGTGCCGTCTCATGTCGTTTGCATGGCGGCAACGAACCACGCCGGGATGCTCGATTCGGCGATCTGGCGTCGCTTCAATATCCGTATCGAGCTGCCGAGACCGAAGCTGGAGCGTTTTGCTCCCTTTATGCAGGACGAGTTTAAACGGTACGGGTTCGAGCCTGATCCGGCAAAGGTCGATCTTCTCGACGCAGCCATGCGCATTCAGCCGGACCACTTCTCTGACGCCGAGCTTTTTACCCGCAACGTGATGCGGGCCTTCGTCGTGGCGGAGGACAAGGGAACGCCGATTACAATCGAGGACGCGATCGCGCGCGAGCTCGACACCTGGGCGAATGGACAGACTCGCCTTGTCTAAGAGCGGAGATCGGATCGGAGCGCAGCCGGCCGTTCAGGCTTGCATGTTCGCGTGGCAGGCTTCGGGCATGAGCACGCTTCGTTTCAAGGTTCGATTCCCCTATCGCGTCCGCGCCGCCCAGCCGCGCAAGCGAGAGCCCGTGACATTCGTCCTGCAGGGCGAGGTCGACATCGACATCAGAAGCTTCTCGGTTGATCAGGTGGAGCTGGCTGTCGATCTCGTTCACCTCAAAGAGGGGAAGGAAATCAATCGATACGTCCGCTATGCGGTGGGCGACAAGCTCTATGGCCCTCATTCTGGCGTCCAATATGGGGTGCCCGCGCCGGGCGGCCGGCTCCAACGCCTGGAGAAAGGCGGCGACTGGCGTGAATTCCTCAGCTCAGGGTGGAGCGCGGAGGTAACACGATCGCTTATCGAGGAGAATCGCGTGGGCACCTCGCCGCTTCCGGCGGGCGGAGCCGCGCTCGACACTCTTCCAGCGAACGTGACCAAAGTCGTCGACGACGAGGAAGCCTCCACCCGCGAGCTGGTGACGAAAGTGCTTGGTGAGAGCTTCATCTTTGTGGACGGCGTGCTTCACCGCGAGCGCCGGGCTCCGCAGATCGAAATCTACCACCAGATGAGGAACGGGAGTTACGCGACGATTGCCGACGATCCGGACCGAGCCGATGTTCTGTTCAGTCCACTGCGCATGCAGGAGGCGATGAAGTTCCTCGAGGAAGGGGCGCCGGGGATCAGGGCAAAGATCTTCACCCCATTCCAGGGGAAGCTGGAAATCCGGAAATGGGACCGCGAGCTCGTTGGGCCGTTGGGTGAGCGGGAGCACAATGCAGCCCGCATGCTGAGCGTGATGCTCCACCGTTTCGGCCCACATATCGGAGAGATGCCTGCGGAGCGGATCGAGCAACTCGCGCAGATGTCGCGGTTGCGAGACCGGGCTCGCGACGGTGATATCGAGGCCGCGTCGGATGCGCTTCCCCTCCTCGAAGGCTTCAGGAACGTTGGGCTGGCGATTCCGCGGCTGAGTGGGGAGGCGATGGCCGAACTCATTCGGACCGTTGAGCTGGCGATCGAGTCGATCAATCGTTCGCCGCCCACGCCCCAGAAGATCGAGCCTGGTATCGATGAGGACGGGCTTGGGGATGCGATGGCGCTGATCATGGCGCCCTGACAGGAGCGGGTCACCTCTCGCTTGACACCAGGCAGCTCGCCGAGCAGCGTTCCCCCGTTCGTAAAGGGGCGGGGTCGATGTTCTGGCAGAAGAAGAAGGCCGGGCCTGAGGACATCTCTCGGCTTGTCGCGCAGAATTTCTACCCGTTCTTCAATCCGGTTTTCCCGGCCCTAGTTAAGGCTGCGAAGGCCTCGGGAAATCAGCCCGTCCAAAACGCGCTGACGGCGGTGCGCGCGCTTCATGTAATGAGCTGCGTCTACTCGGGACTTTGCATCATGGAAACGGCTGATGCTGGGCTGAGAACGGCCGATGGCGATGCGAGGATTGATGCCCTGGTGTGGGCCGGGCTGAAGGACTTCATGAAGGATGCGCCGGATCTCCATGACGGGCTAAAGACGCTCTTCGACGCAAGGGTCTCGGAGATCAACGCAACCCTCCAAATCTGCGGAGGAAAGCAGCGCAGCGAAGGTGAGAGGCTTCTGACTATGTACGCCTTCGACCGCATTTTCGGGAGGGAGGAGTTTGCCTCCCGTGCAGATGCATTGCAGGCCGAAGCTGAGGTGCTCGCCAAGGCAATCTTGGATCTCCGCATTGCCTTCCGGGATGGTTTGAAGCGATAGCACGAGGAACACTGAGGGGGCGTCGTGATGGCGGGAGATTTTCGCGCTCTGCGGCGGGGCCTGGTCGCGATCGGGTTGGCGACATGGATCTCGCCGTGTCACGCTGATGATTGGGTGATCGGGAACGAGGCCGTGGTCAATGTGAAGGTCTCGTCCGACACCAACCCGATACCGACCGCGTTCCCGGTGGCTCTTGAGCAGACGAGAAAGCTCTGGCGGGCCTATCCCAAAGCCACTCAGTGGCTGATCAATATCGAATGGCCCGCGGCGCCGACCGGGGTGCAGTTCGCCCTTCGAGGGAAGGTCGTCTCGTTTGAGAAGCGAGCGCCGTCGGAGTGGATTGGTCAATTCGCCTTCAATGGAGGCTCAGAAAAGGGCGTCGTCGAAGCTGGCCGCTGGTGCCGAGGTGGCGCGTCGAGAGACTTCGCCACGATCTGCGCGGAGGTCGAGAAAGCGGTCGATCGGCGCAACGTGCGGCATCTCGTTGTGAGGTAGGGTTATCGGCTCACGGCCGCGGCGCCGCCTTCGTCAGCGCCATCTCAAGCCGCTCGCGGATTTCGTCCATGCTCGCCAGCTGAGCTTGAAGCCGCTCGACTTCTCCGTCTCGGAGTTCGCGATCGTCCTCAGCTCGGGCGATGATCTGCGCGCCGGCATTCTCGATCGCGAGGAGTCCAGCCTCGATCGCATCGAGATGGTTGACGTGCTGGCCGTGCTTCTTGGAGGGACCAAGGGTCCGCCCGATGACGTCGAGGCCCTGTTCGAAGGCGAGCAATTCCCAGAGCCCTTCCACGATCGCGCGGTCAGGCTTGTCCCCGGTCTGTTTGCCGAGGGGGCCTGCAGACGTCAGCCAGCGAGAGAAGTTCCCTGACACCGGTGAGCCGCATTCCTGGTGTTCGAGGACGGAGGCCACCATCGGAATTTCTGTCTCTCGCCCATCGGAGAACGAGTATGGCCGGCCGCGACCGAGCCTCAGATCCCGCAGCAAGATGAGCTGCATGGTTGCCAGGTCGTCCTTGCCTGCTGCGCGATGAGCGAGATCGTCGGCGATGGCCATCACGGTATCGACGTCGTCGTCACGTTCACCGCGCGCCCAGCGCATCGAGACAATCTTGTCCCATGACGAGCGCGCGAAAACAGCGAGCCCGAGGATCTCCTTCACGGGCTCCTTCTGGCCCATGATCGCCGAGATGCGGTCAATCGGGTAGGCCATACCGCCATCGCGAAAATTGGTCGCGAGATCGAAGGCGTCATCAAATCTCGGAAGCCCGACCATGCTCGTGAAGAGCGAAGTGGCGACCTGGCCCGAATGCGGCACGATCTCACCCGTGTCACCCATCTTGCCGAATATCGGCAGGCTCGCCGGCTCGAACATGTCGGTGGGCTTGAGCGGACCGACCGCCAGAGCGGTCAGTGCATCGGGGTAGCCACCGGTGCGCCGTTCGACCATGAGGCCAACAACTTCCTCGTCGCGGTCGATGGCGAGGCCGGTGACGCCGTCGTTGACCATGAAACTGCCCATCTCGCCGCCCGCTGCAAATCCAAAGGAATCGGGATCGAGTCCTTATCTTTGGCGTAGGATATGGGGCAGATGCGAAAGCAGCAAAGAACGGGGCGCGGCGATCATCCGAAGCGGGGCTGTGGAGCCTGGGGCTCGATTGCGAAAGCCTGCGCCCGCGGGTCGTCGTCGGCGAGGACCTCTGCGATCTTGTCGCGTCCGAAAACGAGGATCTGCCCTGCGCGGCTGCGGAACGCGAATGTGGATCGCGCGCCGACAGGACGGAGCTCGTTGGAGACTGCCGAGAGTTCGGACCATGTCCTCCGGCCCACCGGCAGTGTGACGCCGGTGATTGATTCGATGGGCTCGCCTGCCCAATTCGAGAGGCGCTGACCGTCAATGACGTCGCGGACTGCGAGAAACCGGGTGTCGTAGGAGGCGACCCTGATGAGATCGGCGACGGACACGAGGGCGCGCGCGGTTGTCGGGTAGTCGGAGGTTAGTCGCCCTGCGGCGACGACAAGCCGGTCGTGGAAGGAGCGGAGGTTCTGCGCGCCGTAGATGTTGCCTTCGAAGAAACAGCTTGCCATGTCGGCCCCCTCATCGATCGCGGCCACAACCGCGCTATGAGGACGGATCATGGCCTCGGTGGACGAGCCGGGGCGCGGAACATAGATGCCGATCATGCTGTTCTCCGGAGGCGGTCGCTTCAAGGTTGCGCGCATTCTCGCTACTCTGTCCGCAGGTTACAATGTTAGGATTCGGCGATGGCTCTCATCGTACTCCCCGGCAAGCCAACCGGGCGCCATAGGGGCGCACCGGCAGAAGTCGGAGGACACTATGCATCACAAACGTGTTTCGCGGGCGACCCGGCGCTGTTGCGGGCTCTGTAAGCCCCACAAGCAGCCCGGCTGTAGTCGGCCCGGCAAGGACATGCGCTTTGGGAACCGCCGCCGCTTCGAGGCAGGGCGGGCGCAACTGAAATGTGAAGGCCTGCGCTCCGGATCTTGATTCGAGCGAAGGGGTTGAAGGAATGGATTCGTATCCTACATGGATCGGCCGTCCATTCCTGTGGATACCTTGCAGCCTTTGGTTGGACCCGAGAAACGAATCCTTTACCACGGTAAGGTCTTCGCTAAGGGTCCTGCCATGTCCGCGCTGAATCAGACCGTCGTTCCCTTCCCTGCTCTGAAACCCGGCGCCGTCTCCGCGGAGCAGTCCAATATCGTCGACCTCGATGGACGCAGGGCTGAGCACTTCCTGCTGACGTCAGTTGACGTGTTCCTGCGTAACCCTCCTCAGAATGAGTTCGAGCGTGGTTTTTTGGCAGCTTTGACCGCTGTTTATCGGCAAGGCTTGCGTCGTGGAGAAGGCGACGCTCGGCTCATTGCAGCCTCCCGCCTTGTCGGCGTCGTGTGATGCCCATCCCCGGTAAACAGAGGCTGGCAGGTTGTGTCTCGCATAGGGATAGAGATCAATATCATTGATTGAGGGCGCATTCCTTGCGGCGCCCTGAGAGGTGTCGTGATGCCCGTTTTTGAGCCGATTGATCAGTTTGTCCTCGCCCAGGTCATGTCCGCACCGTACCTCGGCGCTGAGGAAGAGCGCGAGCTCGTTCAGGCGTTCCAGGAGACCGGGTGCACTCGCGCCCGTGATCGGATCGTCCTTTCACATGGACGCATGGTGCTGAAGGCCGTCAAGAAGATGGCGGGCTACGGCATGTCGGAAACTGATCTCTTCCAGGAAGGACAGATCGGTCTGATCGAGGCCTTGAAGCGCTTCGATCTCGGCAAGCGTGGGGAAGTTGAAGGCGATGCGGGCCCGGCGGCGGGCTATCGGTTCGCGACCTATGCCTCCTATTGGGTCAAGGCGATGCTGAACGACTTCATCATGCGCAATCAGAGCCTCGTGAAGATGGGCACGACCGCGGTCCAGAAGCGGCTGTTCTTCAAGTTGAAGGCGACGGTGCGCGCCATCGAGGCCGAGTTTCCTCACCTGCCCCGTAAGGCAGTGATCGAGCGAGCTGCCGTGCAGCTGAACTGCCTTCCCGCGGAGGCCGCCGCGATGTTCGATCGGCTGAGCAACGCCGACACCTCCCTGAACCTCCGTGTGGGCGAGTCGGAGGATGGCGCCGAGCGGGGTGATTTCCTCGTCGACCCGTCCGATACGCCGGATGTTGTCGTTGGTCGCAAGATCGACAATGAACGCCGCGGCTCGGGCCTCATGGCGGCGGTGGCCGAGCTCGACCCGCGCTCGCGACGGGTGGTCGAAGCTCGCTACCTGGTCGATTCCGACGATGTCGCGACGCTGGAGACGCTTTCCCTCGAATTCGGAGTGAGCCGCGAACGCATCCGCCAGATCGAGCAGAAGGCCCTGCAGAAGCTGAAGCGCGCTCTCTCCCGACCGGTGGCGGCGCCTGCGACCCAGTCGGATGCGGAGGTGCCTGTCGAGGCAATCGCGCCGACCACGAAGAGCTTCCAGATCGCTGCGCATGAGGTCGTGCCGGCAAATGAGGAGGTCGATCCTGCCAAGGTGAAGCACTTCCTCGGGCTGGGAATGAGTGCCTCCTCGATCGCGGCCAAGATCGGTGCCGAAGCGGCCGATGTGATGGCAGTGATCGCGCAGCAGAACATGCGCCGCTCCCGGATGGCACACGCGGCCTGAACTGGTCGTCCACCATTTTGGTGGTCGCCGGCTTGACCACGCGCACAAGGATCGTCATCCTTGCAGCAGGTTTTGGATCACCCAACCTGCTGCCGGGTTAGACGATCCTTGTGATTACCAAGAATTTCGCTGCAACTTGACCTCGCGGTCCTTTGTGGAATCGGCAGACGACGGACCTCAAAGGTGTTGCATGCGCATTCTGCTCTCTGATGAGATTGTTGCCTCCGTTCGCGCGTCGATCGGCGAGGCATTCCCCGGGACCAAGGCGTCCCATCGTGCCGAAGCCCTCGCTGCTGGCTTCGGCTTCCGCAACAACGCGGCCCTTCTCGTTTATCTGGCGTCCACGCCGCGTCACGAGCTGCGCGTCAGGGATGCTGAGGTCGCGGCATTTCAGGCTCGGCTGAGCCAGCTCTCAGGAGCTGAGGTTCGCGACGATGGCGCCCTTGCGGCCGCGGCGGATGCTGCGGGCGCGACAGTTCGCACGGCTGGCTATGACGAACTTTCGGACTCTGGACGCGCGAAGTTTTTCGGTCATTCCCAGGTGGGTGACTGGCGTGCACCGGACATGAGCAACGCCGAGCGGTTCGCTTACATGGCGTTCCTGCTGCGCTGGCGGATGATGAACGCAGGTGTCGCGAACTTCGTCGCTGACTATGCCGACGTCGTTCCGGTTCATCTGCACCTCGCGGCCGCCTGCCTAGCCAAGCCGAACTACGATCCAGAGGTTTCCGCTTTCCTCGCTGATTGGCTGGTCGCCGCGGGCGAGCAGCAAGAGGCAGAATGGGGAGACCGCATCTACGAAGCTCTGCGTTTCCGCATCAACGCCTACCTCGATGCGCTTTGCCTTTCCTGGGACGAGGCGATCGATCCCATGACAATCATGCCGGCCGTGCCGCCGGGGCGCCTTCGCATCAAGGGCGAGCCCAGGATTTCGCTTTCCTTGAAGCCGGATGGGGCCGAATTCTCCCTCTGGGAGGCCGGCCAGGTTCATCCCTCGCAGTCCGATCTCGTTGGGCTGGCGCTGATGGCACATTGGCGGACCGGCGTGTCTCATGCTGCCTTGTCGCAGATGACGGCACGGTTGGAGAAAGCGGAGTTTGGGGTTGGCGTTCCTGCAGGGACCAAGATCCTGAGCGAAGCCGGTGGACTCGTCGGCTGGGAGGAGGCCTGGCGACTGATCGAGCCTCCGCACGCGCTCGATCCGATGGCGCCGGGCAGAGACGTTGATTGGAACAACCTTGATTTGTTGCCGACGGACGATGCCGGCGCTGCAAAGGCCGAGAGTCTCCTGCGTGCGGCGGGGCTCGATTGCGCGCGCCTACCCGACGGCGATGGCTTTCGATCCGCCATGATGGCGGCTGTGCGCCGAGAGGCTTACGCCGTGATCATCAACATGGCTGGGCGCGACGTTTCCGAGATCGTTCCCATCATGGCGTCTGGCACGATGGTGATTGCAACGAACCTCGACATCAGCGAGCCTAAGGTTCTGCTCGGACTCGCGGGGTGGTTCACGCTTACGCCTGATGGAGTCCGTCGCTGGACCGTCGCTTCTCAGGATACGACTGGCGGAAGCCTCGACGGCCCCTCCCAGCCCCGGGAGAAGCCCATCCTGAGGAGCTCTCACTTCATCAAGGTTTCGGATCGGGCGCCGGAGATCACCTTCGACGACGAGGCGGAATCAGCCCCCCGGCTCACGCCGCCGGGGCCAGGCTAGGTCCAGCACGAAGCTCGTCGACCCGAGCACGAAGGTCGGCGGACCATTCCAGCAGGTATCCGCGGTGCCTCACTGGGTCGGTCGGCTTTAGCGACTCGATGGATCTCAGGCCGAGGTAAAGGTCGGTCTGCGATCCGCCATTGCCTGACGGATGCGGGAAGGATCCGAGGATGTTGGCCTCCGGAATCAGCTTTCGCTTAGCGCACCATTTAAGGGCTTCATGCGGCGTCGGGCCGAGGCCGATGAAGAGGCAGTCGGAAGCAAGTCGCTGAAGTGAAGGGAGGAAGTCCTTCTCGAAGCTCTTCCGCATAGCCTTCGATTTGAGAACTTCCTCGAAGGAACCGTTGAAGGGCGCGCCATTATGCGAGAACGCCGCATGGGGCACGACGGATGTCGCGTGCAGAAGGTGGGCGCCTGCGTCCTCCCAAAGCTCCTGCCCCGTCTCCAGGCCCAGCAAAGACGTGACGCCGGTACCATCGAGCAACTTGACCAGGTTAGGGCGGACTGCAGAGCCACTGAAGGTGGCGTAGCGCTTGATCTTCTCGAAGTCGGAGGGATCCTCGGCTCGGAGCGCAAGCGATCTGACGCAGCCATAGGCATCAATGAGCTGAGTGGGACCCGGCGTTATGCCGACCAAGCAAAGGCGGGCGTTTGAGTTCACGCCCTCGAAAGGGGTGTAGAGCAGATAATATCGAGGGTCCCGCTCGACGATGACACCAGGCATGGCGGCGGCGTCGACTCCGAAGCGAGTGATCGTGTCTTTGAAGCGGAAAAACAGAGGACGCACGTCGGCTCTCCACGGTGGCGTCTCCGTAAGTTTCCCTGATCGACCTTCACGTTCAAGGTGCAAGCAAGAACGCTTAACGAGATCTTTCGCAGTTCGGAGGTTTTCGCGGATCGGCGACCGCCGAGTGGGCGACCGGGAGGTCGGCATCCGTATCGATTTCGGCAGATTGAGGGCGCGGCTTAGGGGTGGGATGAATCACGGTTTCTCGATCCGGAACCGGGTACTAGGCTCGATTCAGGCCGGATGGAGCTCAGAATGCAGGGTTTGTCCCGTGCACCTTTCGAGGCTCTGGTGTTCTGTTCCGACATGCTGAAGCATCTCAGCTTCGTCTTTAATCTGCCCTGCCCCGGAAGGGATTTCGGAAGCGTGGATTGGCAGCATAAAGGATTGCAGAAACATTCCTTCGAGATTACAAGGAATGTCCGTTGTTGTGGTGGTGGTGATCTGATGGCTAAGACGAATCAGCTGAAGGTGATCGAGACGGAGTCGAACGCTTCTCCGGAGATCGATCTCCAGCTTCTCCGGGATCTCGCGAAGGTCGAGATCGACGGTCTCATCGCAGACATCCACACCGCGATCGCTGAGGGCATTTCGTCAAAGGCGCTGCAAGCGGCCGTCGATGCTATCGATGCGCGAGCCCTGTCGCTGAAGCCGATGGTCACAGAGATGGAGCGCTGCGAGAGTGTCGTTGCGCTGGAGAACGGAGCGCTTGCCCGCCTCCGCGGCTTGATCGATACGCTCGTCAGCCATGAAGACAAGGCCCGCAAGGGCGAAGAGCGCCCGTGCTCCGCGCTTGTCGCGGCCTTGGTCGATGTACCGGTCTCCGTTGCTGGCGAAAGGTTGGACGGTCTCGCCGCGGCAGTGGCTGAGGTTGGCGCGGCTTCCGAACGGCTATCGACGTTGACCGGAGAGCTTCAGCGGAATTTCGACCAGAACAAGATGCAGTCGGTTGCAGAGGCTGCATCGGAGTTCGCGACACTTTACGCCGCCGCCTATGACGGTATCCAGCAACTGTTGTCGGAGGCGAGCGGCCCTGAGGCCTCGGACGCGGCCGAGGCGGTCCTTGAAACCGGCGCTCTCGAACAGGCCGAGATCCACCGTTCTGACGAGGGTGTTGCTGAATCGGTTGATTTGGTTTCGCCCGGCCAGAGCCCGGATGAGCTCGCCGCGGATGCGGTCGGTGTGGAGCCGGAGGGCGTCGCTGTTGCGGAACCGAAAGCTGGTTCTGTCTCGGCCCGCGAAAAGCTGCGCCGCATGTGGAACATCGAAGCCGTCAGCGAGGTGGTGGTCGACGCCGCTCCCGCTGAAGTCGAAGCTCCAGCTGTCGTCAGCCCTGCCCCGGTCAAGGCGAAGAAGAAGATCGAGCACATCCATCTCGTCGAGCCCGAGGTGGAGGCCAAGCTTCAGGAGCCCTGGGAGGAGACGCTTGCCGGCTTAGTGGCGAGTCGCCAGACGGCGCTTGCGTGGCACCTCGCGCGGAGCGTGGTGGCTGAGAACAAGGTCCCCGCTTTCAGCGCTGGCGAGCTCCGGCTGGCGGCCGTCGTCGGCAAGCTGAACCTGTCGACCGTCTCCGTCACCGGCATGCCCGTTGAGATCCGAGAGGCCCTCGAGGAGGTGCTCTATCTGGTCGAGCGCGACAGCTTTGGAGAGGGCGCGATCGGCAATGCCCGGAAGCTCCTTTGCTTCGCTGGCGCGCTGGAGCCGGCACTGATCGGGCGTGATCACGCGGCGATGACGATCATCGAGCGGCTGACGATCGACGGCGAGTGGAACAAGGCGGTGTTCGGTCTGAAGGAGTGCATCCGAAGCGTCGGTCGCACCGGTCAGCCGCTGACCATCGAGTTGTTCCGAGGCCTGAAGGAGGCGGAGAGCACGGCGAAGGACGTCGAGAGCCACAAGGCTGACATCAAGGACGCGGTTGCGCGCATCGGGCGCCTCAGCTTCAGCAATTTCAATGTCGGGACGCGGGTTGCGTCCAACCTCGCAAGCAAGGCTCAGCCGCCCGGATCGCTGGCACTGCAGATCGACGGCACCGCAGTCCAGGCCTACAACGCTGCCAAGGATTTCGCCAAGCGTTACAGCTCGCAGGAGAACGCGAACGCCCTGGTCCAGCGCGTGAAGCAGGAGACGGTCACGGCGGGCCCGGACAGGCGCACCCCTCTCATCGGTTCTGTCCGCGAGAAGCTGGTTACGGAAGTTACCGATCTTGCCGCCTCGGCAGCGGATTATGTCGCTGCCTGCGACGCTGCGCGCGAGGTCGAGGGCGAGCGGCGCGGTCACTACAACGATCTTCGTAATCAGCTGCTCCAGGCGATCGATAGCGCCTCCAAGGCCACGCAGGCGCACGGGGACGGCAATATGCTCCTGCGGGCGTCGAGTGACATCGCGCAGCGCGCTCTCGATCGACTGCGCGATGTCATCGATGGCACCGCGGAGAGCTCGGGTCTGATGAGCCATCTGCTTGCATTGCACGGTCCGACCGCACTGGTTCCGAACCTCTACCACGGTCGCACCTGGCTGCCGCGTGGCGCGAGGACCGCGGATCAGATGGCCGAGGCACTGTCGCCCGCGATCGGCCGGGAGATCGACGAGAGCCTTATCCGGGAAGCTCACGGCAGCCTTGTCGTCGCGGGAGCGTTCTCGTCGGCGACGATCGTCGAGGAATTCGCCAAGGATCGCGGCTACGGCGAATTGGTCGAGACGCTCTGCCGTGACAGTGCGGAGGCCGTTGAGCCGCATCGCGCGGCGATGGGCAAGAAGCTCGACAAGGCACGTCGCATGCTCGAAGCCATCGAGCGTGGCGGGAATCCGTCCGAGCAGGAGCAAGCCGTTTCGATGGCTGAGCAGCTCGATCGCATCGATATCGCGAGGCTTCCGGTAACCGTCGCGGCAGAAGTTCGCACGGAAGAGCCTGAGGCAGCGGACAGCTTCGTTGATTTTGCCAGCGTCGCCGAACTGGTGACCGAAATTGACAAGCGGGGCGATGCAATCAATGCGAAGCGTCGCGAGCTCCTTCACGCTCAGCTGACCGAGCTCGATGCTCAGAAGATCGCGTCGGCAGAGGCGATCCAGCGTGTCCGCAAGATCGTCGACGAGAACGATCTGATTATCGCCGGCGAGTGGTTGGAGATGCTGCGTAGCGGTGTCGAGATCCAGGAACAGCGCGAGTTTGGTGATAGCTTCCGCGCAGCTTTCCCGGCAGTCCCCGATTTTCTCTCCTCTGTCAGCCCCGCTACGGTCGTCACCGAAATGATGAACGCGGCCGAGGCCGGTCAGGATTTCGGGCCGCTGCAGTTCGGTCGCATCGGGCCCGGCAAGAGGGCGGCTGCGCGGGACTTCCTTTTCGCCTTCCAGAAGCTGCGCCGTGGTGTCAACGATGGCGCAAGTCTTCCGGCAGGCGGCGTGCTGCGGCTCGCATCCGAGATGTTTGGCCATCTCGGGATCACTGTGAGCCAGCCTCTGAACGTCAAGCAGCTCGTGATCAGCAATTCCCGCGCGGTCACCGCCCAGCTGATGCTCGACGTCCCTCAGGATGAGTTCTCGAACATCCTGCCCGATTTCGGCAGCCAGACCGGCGGGCGCTGGCTCGTCATGGTCGCTTCCCAGTTGCCGACCGAGCAGGAGATCTCGCGGTTCTGCGCCGCGCAGACGTTCGGCGGGACAATGATCTTGGTGACCGGGTTGGTTGGAACCGACGAGCGCAGGAAGCTCGCGCTGGCGTGCCGTCAGGCCCGCAGGAAGCTCCTTGTGATCGATCTGGCGGCTGTTGCGGCCGTCGCCTCGGAGCCGTCGCTGCGCGCGGCGTACCTGCTGGAATTCGCTCAGCCGTTCAGTTACGCAACACCGCTTAAGGACCATGGAAAGTCGGCCGTTCCGCCGGAATCCTTCGTCGGTCGCGTCCGGGAGGTCGCTGCGATCATCGACCCCTCGGGGCCGTCGGTCGTGTACGGCGCCCGCCGCAACGGCAAGACCGCCACGATTTTGCACATCGTCGATCGCTATCATGCGCCGGCGGATGGCTTCATCGCGGCGGCGGTCTCGGTGCAGGGTTGCAGCCGCCTTGAGGGTGGGAAGGTCGCGGATCTCTGGCCGCGGATTGCCGAAGCGATGCCCGAGGTGTTCCGCGCGGGCCGGGTCATTGCAACGCCCGAGGCTTTCGAAGACGGGATCAAGAGGTTCCTGGCTGGCAACCCGACTGCGCGCATTCTCCTGATGCTGGACGAGGCCGATGACGTGATCGAGGCCGACGCGCAGGCTGACTTCGGTGCCTTCCTCACCTTGCAGAACCTGATGGAGGGTTCGGGTCGGCGCTTCAAGGTCGTCTTCGCCGGTCTGAGGAACGTCTCGCGCCTGGCTCTCGAAGGCAACGCGCCCCTGAGGCAGATCGCTTCGAACCCGATCCGGATCGGGCCCTTCGCGGGTGACGAGCTGAAATACGCCGAGATCATGCTGCGGAAGACCTTCGCGGCACTCGGCATCTATTTCTCGGGACCGGAGCATGTCTGGCGGCTGGTTTCGCGAGCCAACCACGCGCCGGCGCTGATTTCGGTGATGGCGGGGGCCATCCTCCAGGCCATTTATGCGCGGTCGATGAACGTCAAGGCCAATCCCCCGATGGTGATCGACGAGGCCGTCGTAAACGATGTTCTCTCGGATCCGACGGTGATGGGCACCGTTTCGAAGACCCTCGGGATCGCGATTGAGTACGATCGCCGGTACGTGCTGATCGCCAACATCATCGCGAAGGTCGTCGCGGGCCGACAGAGCGAGGGCTTCTTCGCAGAGGGCATGTCGATCGCTGAGATCAGCCGAGAGGCCGCGCTGTACTGGCCTGCGACGTTTGGTGGGGTCAGCGGAACCTCCCTGGTCGAGGATACGCTCGACGAGATGGAGGGCCTCGCGCTCATCCGCCGCGTCGGCGAGGATCATTATGCGCTGAAGTCGCCGTCGCTGCGGAATCTCTTCGGCAGCCGCGACAAGATCGAGACCCGCCTTGATGGTTTCATCAACCAGCCATCGATTTCGGAGTTCGATTTCCGGTCGAACCGCAAGTCGGTCCACAAGACGGCCACGCAGGATGAAGAGCCTGATCACCTGTCGCCGCTGACCGGCGGCCAGGTCGGCACGATCTTCCGCGGACGTAGCGCGATCATGCTCGCTTCGGGCAGCGATGCCACCGACATCGGGCTCTTCGGAACGGCCCTAGAGGAGCATGCTGGATCGTACCGCGGCAAGATCACCCGGCTCATCGAGCCGCCGAAGCGAGCCAGCGACGTCGGTGTCTTGCTCGGCAAGCTCAGCGAGGAGATCGGTGAGCACTTGGTCATCTTCGACGGTGGCGCCTGGTCCGGCGAGCACGTCAGCGCGGCGGTCGTCGCGGCTCACAACAACAAGCGCATGACGGGCGAGCGCCCGGCGGTTCGCGCACTCTTCGTGGTCGGACCCCAGCAGGTCGTGACGATCTCCAACTATCCGGAGAAGCTCAATGTCGACTGGATTGCTCCTCGGCAGTGGGCCGAGGGGTTGGTGGATCGCGCGGGCAGCAAATTCGGTGCCGCCCTGCTGGGTGAGGATCGCAAGCGCTTTACCGAGCTGACGGGTGGCCTCAACGGTCTGGCGATCAGCGCGATGAACGCGATCGCGGGACGGTCCGACAAGATCGCTGCGATGAATGCGTGGGCTGATGGCGTCTCGCAGGATGAGCTCTTCAGTCAGCTCGGGATCGTCTCGGCCTATCGGGAGCACTTCCGCAAGGTTGCGGTCCTGGGAGACACGGGCGAGGAACTCACGCTGAAGCTGCTGAGCGATCTGGTCGACGTGAAGAAGCCGGCCGAGCTCGTGAGGTTCGCCCGTCTCATGGGCCTGGCCGATCAAGGCAAGGACGCGCTCGGGGAGACCTATGTGAAGTTCAACCCGGTGCTTGAGAGGCTGCGCGGCTGATGGCTTTGCGAGAGGATCTGACCGCCGAGATTGGCCGCCTGAGGGAGCGCTTCGCTTCCTCTGCAGCCAAGGTAGAGGTTGTCGAAGCGCTCAACGAGATCGAGCGTTTCGTGACCGACTATGCGGTCGAACCCGTCCCGCCGGCGGATCATGTCGACCGGGCGGAGTTGGTGCCCGCGGCGAAGGCGCTGGCCGGTTGGATTGGCTACGCCTGGAACGGGATGGACCGTGGGCGCATCTCGGATCGCGGGCACAGGCCATGGGTGTACTCGCAGTGGGGCGGACAGCGTTTCCAGGGCGGTCAAGCTGATCTCATCGATATGGTCGCGGCGGTGACGTCGAAGGTGAAGGGCGACAAGGCCGTCGCCGGCGGAAGCGCAGCTCTCCTCGGCGAGGTCGCGCGCTTGCGTCCGCACTATCAGACGTCGACGTCGACGGACCAGGCGCGGCGCCAGATGCTCGATCACTTCGAGAAGTTCGGGCGCAGAGGCGCGGAACCGACCTCAGAGCCCCTCCTCCCGGTTTTCGCTCCGGGCCAGGTTGGGTCGGATCTCCTTGAGGCGGTCGAACGCTACCTGGATGACTACGTTTACTCGACGGACGACGTCGAGCACGCGCCGAGCGAGTTTGAGCGGCTGATGTTGGAGGATTTCGCGAACGGCTTCCTTTCACAACCGGAAGTCAACGGCATTCTGCAGAAGGTCGCGCGCGCTCAGAAGACCGGAGGTGGCGATGTCTGAGTTCTATGTGGTCGACCTCCGCCCCGCTTGGGCGAGCGAGCCCTATCTGACCATGTGGCGGGCCAATGACGCAGGCTACGCGCAGTCGGTGCCGTGGGCGGGCTTATACAGCCTTGAAGAGATCACCTCCGGCCAGAGGTCGTACTGCAAGCGCGAAGGGCGCCGAATTGTCCGCATGGCGGTGCCGGCCGGCGTTGTGATGAAGCTCGCAGCTCCCCCGATCCCTGAGAGACCAATCGATGGCCCTGGGCCTGTGCTCCACAACACCCCGGCAATCCGGAATGCGCTGAAACGAGCCCGCTTGATCATCGAAGAGGTCGACGCGGCCGAGACCTACCCGATCGGCGCGCAGACGAGCATCCTGAGCCCCGCTGGCCGCGGCCTGCTCCATGCGATCGCGGCAGATCGGCGCAAGCGCGGCCGAAGCTCTGTCGCCGCCGGCTAGTGCCTTTCAGGGCTGCGGGATTTGATGGCCTGGTGTTGAGGAACCAGGTAGATGCACGCCATTCACGCCACCGCCGCCAGGTATCGTCCGTTCTCGCCGGCGCCGGAACGCCCTCATATCCTGCGACGCTTCTCGGTGAAGCTGGTCGAGTTCGTGCGGCCGGACAGCTTTTGGCCCAATCCCTACAGCCTTGAGCAGGCTTTCTGCACGCTGCAGCACTTCGTCCGTACGGGGGCTGATCCTCAGTATCAGTCACAGGGGCAATGGGGCCGTTCCGGTCCGTGGGAACTGATGAACGGCAGCGGCGTCGTGAGCAGCCCGGGCCTCAATGCGATCACCAGCATTTCAGGGCTGCGGGATGTCTTCCATCGCGCGCTGCTGGCGCGCGCCGTTTCGGACGGGCAGGCTCAGTGGCGTCGTGACCACAGGATCGATGTGACGCAGTCACTCGTCATCCCGCAGCGGGTTTATCGTCCGTTCGACGGCGCCAAGCATCTCGGCCTCTCGTGCGAGGCTGATATTCACAGGCGGCTTGAAGAGATGTTTGGCAAGGCCGACGCCGGCAAGCCGATGGCGATTTCGCTCAATTCGGTTCACACCGATGTACGCACATTCCACGGCATGTCGGTGAAAGTGACCTCCAACGGGTTCTTGTTCTCGCTCAAGTATGGCGACTGTCACCCATCCGAGTTCGGAAGCGCCTGGGAAGATATCCTCGCGATGAGCCGGACCGGAGAGACATTCGTCGACACGCTGGATCGGGCCTATCGAGTCTACCGCTGCATTGTCCACGGTGAGGCGAATAATTGCGACGCGGGCGACATGCATCGCTTCTATCGCCAGGACTATGTCTCGGATCAGATCGTGGCGCTCCACGAGGGAGCTGGCGCCGAGTTCTCATCCCCGCCGATCCCGTAGAATTCGTTGGCCGACGCGCGATAGGGAGCGGTCAGCTCCATCAGGTCTTTCGCTGAGATCCCGTCCATGCGGGCGAAAGATCTCGTCCACGGCAAAGCCGCGGCGACCGACCGGATGCGGTGGCGCTCTTCGGCATCAAGGAAGTGGTCGTCCCAGTTCCTGCCGACTGCGATCTCCACCTGACCGAAGGCCTTCTCCAGGCCGGCGATCGCTTCACTCAAGCTCATCCTGCCCATGACGTCGACGCAATCGCCGCGCGGGCGTTCTTTTGGGTACTGCGGCGCGCAGGCGAAGACTGCGTGCAGAAGGCGCCCGTCGGATCGTGAGATGGTGACGACGTGATCGGCGCCGGAGACCTCTCCCAGCACGGCGGCGAGCTTCAGGCAGTCACCCAAGGTGAACTTATGCGCCAGGGAGAAAACGGTCTTGGCGACGAGGTCCCCAGAAAGTCCGAGCTCGTCGCGCAACTCGAAAAAGTGGCGCATCAGGTCGCTGGAGAGAAGCCTCTCATGGAGCCAGGTTGTCGCCGAATCGGAATCCATGATTGGAGCTTGCAGGCTCGAAACCCAGCCGGCAACCCGCAGGAGCTTCAAGCCGCGCTGGTTGCGGCCTCGAATCCCTCGCTTAGAAGCAAGCGCGAGATCGATTCTGCGCGGGCGGTCTGACCTGCCTCAAGGCACTTCTTCAGCTGGCGCCGGAGCCCGCATTCGCGCCGGGATGCGCCTTTGTCGCGTCGCGGCAGGTCGGGTCGAAACGAGAAGAGCTCGTAGTGCGACAGGTGGGTGAAGTCATTCTTGCCAGGTCCATAGACCGCGAGCCATCGGGAGTTGATCCCGCCGGCGATGACTGCCCGTGCCAGGCATCCGTTACGCGTCCGGAAATAGCGCACCGCGCGGTGTTCGAGCCGGTTGCCATCGGCGTCGCTCCGATCCCAGCAGTCGATTTCTCTGTCGGAGGGCCACCCATCTTCCCGGCGCTCGAAGCGATTTCGACCGGCGCGCACGTCAAAGGTGCTGTTCCAGGTCGAATTAAAGTACGCGAGGGGGTCTGGGTTCGCCGAGCTCGGCGGCTCTACGCGCGCCATGCCCTCACGCTCCCAGCTCGCCAGGATCTTGCGGGAAATGCACTCAAAGGCCTTCCCGACCAGGTATGGCATTCGGCTGCGCTTGCCAAAATCGTAGCGCCCACCGTTGCGGTTGACCACCACTAGCTCCTGCCAGAATTCGACGACGACGCTCACGGTGCAGATTTCGACCCGGACTTTGAGGTCGCCGCGGTGGCCTGTGAGATAGTTCTTGCTGATGCATCGGTGACGCTGCAGCACGTCCGGATCGAGCTCGATGTGAAAGCCGTTGGCTCGCATAAGATCGATCGTCCGGTGGGCGAGATCCCTGTGTCGCTTCTCGCCGTCGTCCCGATGGGGGATGTCGATGTAGGCGATCAGGCTCGTGTCGTAGGTCTTGAAAGACCCGTGGGTGAGATGAATGTCGGCAGCGAGCATGAGAAGGCTCCTTTCCGTCTGAAGGTATGGATTGTCGACCCGATTCTTGAATGCATCTAGAGGTCAGGCGGCGGCCATCCACCGCACGCATTCGACGAGAGCGGATCTGAGGGTAGGATTGTGGGAGCGCCATCGAGTCGGGACCGCCCTGTGAAGATTGCTTGCGCCGTAATTCTCGCTTTGATCTGTGCAGTTGGATCTGTGGGCTCCAGGGCCACTGAAATCGGCATCCTGAGGAGCTGTTCCTTCGGCGCGTTCGTGACGGATAGTGATCCGGCGGGTCTCAACGTCCGGGCGGGACCCGACGTCACCTCAGCGATTGTTGGGAAGATCCCTCCGCAGGCGCTGTCGGAAGATGACCCTCCGATACGCGCCTATGTCGAGGTTGAGGTCGTTGCCTCGCAGGGTGGCTGGTTCAGGATCCGCAACGCGCGCGACAACGCCCTTCTGGCGCCACCTGGGCGGAAGGTGTTCAACGGAGCGGGCTGGGTGTCAGGTCGGCATCTGAGCGTGAAGTCGCAGGCGGCCGTTGGGCGGGACGTCGCCAGCGCCAGAGGACGTCCGGTGCGGGCTGCAGTCGACTTTGACAGTGACGCCTTTGTTCGGTCAGCACGGCTGCACGACTGCGTCGGCCAATGGGTGTTGGTGTCGAGTCCCGAGCATCAGTTCAACGGGTGGCTCAACCGCATCTGTGCAACCCAGGAAACAAGCTGCGACGGCGGTTGAGGCTGTTTGGTTCTGCAGGCGTGGAAATCTGTTTCGGCGCTCGATGAGCGGGCAGAGGGATCGATAGACCCGACGCTGCAGGCGTTCGCGATCCACATGCCGAGCTGTCTCGCTACCCCTCTCCTGGCTTTCAACGGGATGTGTTACGATTTTTCCGCGGAAATGATGATTTTTCCGCAGAGGGAAAACCATGCTGATCCGCGCCATTCGTGAGACCGGTCGCCACGGGTATCGTCAGCCGTCCGGGACCGTTCTGACCGGTTATTCTGCGCTCATTCATCACTTCGACCTCGAGGTGCCGATGCCGGACACGCTGGCTGTAACGTCGGATGCACGCCAGCGCACCGAACGAGGTCGGAACCACACTACGGCACCGGGTGGATACGCAGTCTACGAAGTCACCTACCGCGGCACGGACGATCGCGAGAGGGGCAGGCTTTCGCGCGGTGACATGACCTTCGCCGAGCACCTTGTCTTCGCGCTGAAGCACGAGGCGACGGACCTGCATGTCCTGCGCAAGCTCTTCCTCAAAATCGATCCCGAGCTCGTCGCCGAGATGATCCGGCAAAGCCCGACCGGCGCTTACGCGCGCCAGGCGTTCTTCTTCTACGAGTGGCTGACGGGGATGAAGCTTGATGTCCCCTCCGCCGGCGGAGGCTACATTGACGCGCTCGATTCCAGCGTCTGGCACACCGCCAGCCCTATCAATTCTCCGCGGCATCGCGTTCGTGACAACATTCCCGGCACGCCGGTGTTCTCGCCGCTCGTTCGTCGGTCTGCGACCTTCCAGGGGGACCTGCGCGAGGAGTGCAACCGGAAGGCCGGCGCGGCGTTGGCCGAAGGTCCGCCCGGCATCATCACGCGGTTGAGGCGACGGCTTCTTCTTAGGGATTCGCGTTCGACGTTTGCGATCGAGAACGAGAACCCCTCCGTCGACAAGTTGGAGAAGTGGAGCAACCAGGTCGCCGACTCCGGTAAGACCCGGCTCGATCTGCCTTTCCTAATCGGTCTTCAGAAGATGATCGTCGACTCCCGCTGGATAAACACAGGAATTCGCCATAACGGCGTGTGGCTAGGCGAGGAAATCGATAACTCGTTGATTCCAAATTGGATTGGCGCGAAACCGGAGGATCTAAAGGACCTCGTTGAGGGCATCTTTGCGGCCGATGGGCGCATGTTGGACACCCCGGGATTTGACCCGGTCGCGCACGCGACGGCGGTAAGTTTCGGCTGGCTGATGGTTCACCCGCTGGCAGACGGAAACGGTCGAACGCACCGATACATCCTCAACCACATCCTCAATCAGCACGGGGTGAGACCGCAGGGCATCACCCTGCCGATCTCGCACGCGATCTTCGCCGACATGGATGGCTACAGGGAGACCCTGACCGCCTTCGACGAGAAGCGTATCGGGCTGATCAAATGGGAAAGGACGGCAAACGGAAACGTCGAGGTCGTGAATGACACGCGCGATCTCTATGGGCACTTCGACGCGAGCCACCAAGCAGCCTTCATCACGAACCGTCTGGCCTACTGCCTCGACTACAGCATCCCGGAGGAGATCACCTCTATCGCTTTGCGAGACAGGATGGTCGACGGCATGCGAGAGGTGATCGACATGCGGCCGGAGCGCCTGGATCTCTTTGCCAAGCTGGTCATGCAGAACAGCGGCCGGCTCTCCAAGGCCAAGCGCGAGAAGATGTTCTCGGAACTCTCGGATGAGGAGCTGGAGGCCATGGAAGCCGTGGTTCAGGAGGTCTATGGCGCCGAGAACGCTCCTTCGAGCGCATTCAAGCCGTAATCGATCGCGTTCTTATTTTTACGCGACAAGCACAAGAAATTCGCTGTTTTACGCAAAAGTGTCGATTTTTACACGTTTGAGGCTCGGCTAAGCGGCGAGCCGTGCAAGAGTGATTGCGGCGTTATGCGCGGCGATGAGAGCGCCGGCCACTTCCTGAGGGATGCCGGCGGCGATGCTGGAAATGGGCATGCAACCGGCCTGAACGGCGGTGTGCGAGTTCCATTGCCAGATCTCGACGAGACCGGATTCGTTCGGGTCGCTCGCATACCAGAGGTCGCTTGCGTCGTCCGGATAGCCTTGCGGTTGAACCTCCTTCGCGGCGCGCGTCGCTTCAGAGGTCGCGCTGTCGATCGATGCCGCCCAGGCCGGGGCTCGGTTGGCTGCGGCGCGAGTCGCAGAGAGCAGCATCGAGGCCGCGCTGATCGCTCGGGTCAGCAGCTGATTGCGCTTGATCTCGGTGTCGACGGAAATCGTGTTCATGCGGCCACCCTGTCATCAACAGCGACGAAGGCGTTCCCTTCCAGCAGGATCGCTTCCGGGACGGGTACCGAGAAGGCGATGGCGAGGCCGCCTGGGAATTGACGGGCGACGCGACCGAAGAGGCGCTTGCCGACAACGACTGTGTCGCCGATGCCGGCGAACAGGGTCGTTTTCAGCGCGATGCCGGTTCGGGAGACGTCGATGATCAGCGCGTCCCGCATATCCTTCCCGTGAGTGACGGTCGCCGTGCGGTCGCTCGGAACGAAGCGGTCGTTCATGCGATGCTCGACACGCTGCTCAGCGGGGAGGCTTGCCAGATGCTCGATCTGCTTCGCGAGCTTCAGACGTTTTCGCACGGTGTTGGTCAAGGTTACGGCGAAGGCACCACTCGTCGCCCTGATGATCGTCCCCTCCAGGCGGCCAATCCGATCCAGATAGATGACGACGCGATTGCCGGCGCGGGCCGGATAGCTGCAGGTCACAGCGAGCCCTGTAGCAGAGATATTTATCGACTGGCACACATGCTCGCTCATGTTCTCGAACATGCAGCGCCCTTTCAGGCTCATATCGTGGCGAGGATACATACGGCGAGTGGCCGGATCCTGGTCCGCGTCGAGACGGAGGACCGTCTGCAAGATGCGAGCTACGGGAGTGTCGGCAGCGTGGGTCAATTCGCGCTCTTCAGAAGCTAGAACAAGGATAATCGCTCGGACGTGAAGGATTGGTCGATAATCCTTACAGGCGGCTTGCAACGATTAGCTCAGATTGCATGTACCCGCAGGCCCTTCCCTCAATTTTCGGGGGATGGCGGCTTTCGTTCTCGTTGAGCGCAGCTCCTTAGGTGCTTGCCTAGGCGCACAGTTGCCGGCCATGTAGGCGCGGATGAGGTTGAGGCAATGAATGCTCGATTCGCCGCGACGGTCGCTCGCGCCCCGGAGATCTTCCGCCAGCTCGAAGCCAGCGAGCCTCTCGATTTGAAATCGATCGGCCGCCGGAAAGCGCCGGGACTCTACGCATTCTTCGAAAACGGTGTCTGCGTCCATGTCGGACGGACGCGCGATATCGCACAGCGGGTCAGAAGTCACAGAGCTAGTTCTCACTTGAAAGCCACCTTCGCGTTCAAACGAGCGCGTAGCGTTCTGGGGCGTGTGGCGACCTACACGAAACTCGGGTCACGCGGGCATCTTATGTCCTCCGACGAGGTTTTCGCCGCCGAGTTCCGGCGTCAGGTCGCGCTGGTGGCCGCGATGACGGTGAAGTTCGTCGAGGTTGAGGATCCGCTGGAACAGCATTTCGCAGAAGCGTACTGCGCCCTTGAATGGGGCCTCGACCTCAGCGAATTCTCCACGCACTAGCCTTCAAGGCCGTGGATGGCGCCCCGGCGGGATGTGGTCTTTGGCGCGCCACCGTGCGCCAATCAGACCATGAAACTTCCGCCTATCCTTTACCACGGCACGTCGACCAAATACCTGCGCAAGAAGCTGAGCGAAGGTCTGTTGCCGAGCCACATGACTGGCGCCGTCCTGATGACCTGCCTGACGGATGAGCGTGAGGCGGCGGAGTACCACGCGCACTGCATGGCCGAGTTCGAGTCGGCGCAGCCGATCGTGTTCGCGATCCCGTCCGAGCGCCTCGACGTCGCCGCCTTCACCCTCGAGGACAAGTTCGTCGAGCTCGGGCCCTCGGCGGGGCGCGGGCTCTTCGCCGCTGAGCTCCTGGGCTTTCCGCGATGGCGTGAGGCGCCGTGGACCTGGCGTGCGATGCTCTCCATCGCCGGGGCCGTGGGCTACACAGGGACGATCGCTGTCTCGCGAAGCGACATTCTGGCAGTCGCCGCTCCAGCAGGGGACCATCACCAATGACAGGTACTGAAGTTCTTGGAGACCTCATTTCCCAGGTCGAAGAAGGCCGCGGGCCGGATCCGGTGCTGGAGTCGCTTGTGTGGCGGGCGCTGATCGCGAAGGAAGGCGATGTCTGGACGCAATTCCATGATCGTTGGATGCGGCGCGACGCTCACGACCTGGTCGCCTATGACAGCGCGCCTGCGATCCTTACCAGCTTCGACGATGCCTTGGCTGTGTTCAGGGAGGTCCTGCCTGGCTGGTGGTGGCGCGGAGGAACGTGCTGGGTTTCGAGCGAATGCCGCATTTGCCCGGACCATGGCTCTCCGGAGCACGGCGAGCGGCTGATGCACGCGTTTCCGCCGGCCGTGGACGTATGGAACGAGGGGCTTGAGGTCGAGCTAAGGCCGGGATCGGACGAGACGCTGGCGAGGGCTTTGATCGCGGCGGTGCTTCGCGTGAAAGAACTCGTCACTTGCAGGGATACGAGCCAGCCTCCGTTTGCTTGAGGAGCTTGGACTGGCGATGCGCAAATTTCGCGAAGACATAAACCCGGATGACGTCATCGACAAAAAGAAGCGCTCGGAAATCTTTCGGTCGATGGCGATGGATTTCGTCGCCACCCATAAGGCGCGGGCAATCTCCGACGTCTCAGGCAACATCACTCGACTGATGGAGAAGGCCTATATCGCGGGTGTTGAAGCTGTTCGACTGGATCTTCTGCCACCAGTGGTGGTGGTTCCAAAGCACCCCCGGTTCACCCTGCTGAATCTGAGCTACGACATGCGTTTGCGGTTGCCGATGATCAGGGATCACGTTTTCGGCCCGAACAGCCAAACCTACCTCGACCAGATGCCGGCAACAGACAATCTGTTCGTGTTCATGCAGCCCCCGTTGTCAATTCCTAATGCCCCTAGTTTCTTCTCTAAGGAGGGGAAATGGAGGTTCTTCAAGGAAGGGGAGCTGGCCGGAATAATCGAAACTCGAAATTTCAACGAGTTGCTGCAGTCCGGATTGTTCGAGATTGTCCCAAATGTCTTCAAGCCAGGTGGTTGGGAGGCGGCAGTTCTGACAGAGCGGGGATACGAGCTGCTCAGAACGGGTGAGACTTGTGCGAAGGCGGACTATCGCCGCGGGATCACGGCGACCAGAGAGGAATGGCGCGACTTTGCGCCATCCCCTGATGAGTTAGCCGAAGCGGCGCAAGAGGCTGCAGTAGCCGGCCAAATTGCGCGAAAGAAATCAGCTTCTCGCCGATTCTGAGTGCCTAGAGCCCGAAGATCGCGTGGGTGCGGCAGTTTCGGACCATGTCCACGCGCACCCCGTCCCAATGGTAGTCGTAGTGGTCACCTTGGAGCGGGATCGGGATCAGGTTCGGCCAGAAGATGGCTGCGCACTCGCCGCCGTCGGCGCGCACACTTTGATAGACGATTCCGTTCGAGCCGTTGGCCCGCAAACCGCGCGCGAGCGCCTGAGGCGCCTCGTAGCTCGTCGCATGGTGCATCGCCGGCAAGGTTCGGACATCGTGCAGGTCCAGGTCGATCGCGTTGACCAGGACCCGGAACTGCGACGTCCAGCCCGCGGTCTCGCGGCTATTCGACATCGCGCGTCCGAAATGGTGCGCAACCTCGCGGATGGCGACCTCCTCGGCATTGGCGGCGCTGTAGACGCCGTAAGTGCCATCGGTGAACCGGCCGGGCCGGTCCGTGCTGATGTGAACAAAGGGCGCCATGAGCAGGCTCGCGCCGGGACCGCTCGCGCGGCGCGAAGGCGGCACCAACTCAAGCCGGCCGATCTGCTCCCAAATGCGCGGGTTGGTCTTCGACTCGATGGATGCGAGCGCCTCCCAGTCCCGCGGGTCGGCGATGTCCTCAAACAGGTCTATCGGAGGAAAGGCGGAGCGGATAATCCGGTAGGCGCGCGGCCACCGGATGCGTGTGATCGCGGGAGCCGGGGTGCTCACCAGCCACCGCGCTCGGCATCGAGATAGGAACGGACGCGCGCCAAAGAGAACATACTGCCCTCAGCCATGATCTCCACCGGCGTCCGGCCGCCGAAAACGTCATTGGGTTTGCTGACCCAGGCGTAGCCGCGCTCGGGATCCGTGAAGAGGATGCGCAAGCCCTTGTGGATTCCCATGAGGAGCGACAGGCGGGTGGCAAGGTCACGATCGATCCGGCCCAGCTCACCGGCCTTCCACCTGGCGTAGGTCCGCGGGGGAAGCCCTCCCAGGATCTCACGAGCGGTCGCATCGCCGACCTTCCACCTGTCGAAGAGGTTGATCACGGCCCTGGCCGCTGCTGCGGCCTCCTCCGGAGAAATCTGCGGCACGTCCGGCTGCGCGGCGGTGCGGGGAATCTCAACGAGCATCGTTCTGCCTCGCTTTGGCAGAATGTAGTCTCGAATATGCCAAACGGCAAGAGGCGGTATCAGGGGCGCGTGTCGCCGCGCCGCCAAAGTTGCCACCAGCGCGGAGGAGTCCAGCCGAGCTCGCGCATCGATGCGAACTCGGCAGCGCGCGCTGCCTCCATGGCTTCGCGGCTTTCGAAGCCCGAGGCGGAGATCGTCTTGTCGCCCCAGCGGATGGAGAAGCCGTGTTCGACCTTCGCGCTCATTTGCGCAGACCCGCCCGGGCGAAGGCTTCGGCGAATGCATTGCCGACCGAGCTCTGGCTCTGCACGGGCTTCTTCGGCATTCGGACCGCGGCGGCGAGCGCCCGGGGCGACGTCGGCTCAGTCGCCTCGCCGAGGCGCATGCTGAGCGAGATGCGCTTCCGGGGCAGGTCAACTTCGACGACGCGTACCTTGACGGCCTCGCCGATTTTCACGACCGAGTGCGGGTCCTTTACGAAGCCCTTCGACGAGAGCTGCGAGACGTGGACGAGTCCGTCGTGATGGCAGCCTAGGTCGATGAAGGCGCCGTAGTTGGTGATATTCGTCACGATTCCGGGCAGAACCATGCCGGGCTCCAGGTCCTTGATATCCTCCACGCCTTCCGTGAATTCGACGGTCCGGAAATCGGGACGCGGGTCGCGTCCGGGCTTTGCCAGCTCGGTCAGGATGTCAGTCACCGCCGCCGGCGGAAACTTCTCGTCGGCGAAGTCGGACGCGCGCAGCTTGCTGAGCCGGGCCTGGTTGCCGAGGATCGACTTCAGGTCGTCGCCGAGCTTGCGAAGGATGCGGTCGACCACGGGATAGGCTTCCGGGTGAACGCCGGAGCGGTCGAGCGGCTGGTCGCTATCCTGGATGCGCAGGAAGCCGGCTGCGAGCTCGAACGCCTTGGGGCCGAGACGAGGGACATTCCGGAGTGCTTCGCGATTACGGAACGGGCCGTTCGCGTCGCGATAGGCAACGATGTTCTCCGCCAGGCTCTCACCGATGCCTGAAACACGAGCAAGAAGCTTCGAAGACGCGGTGTTGAGCTCCACGCCGACAGCATTGACCGTGTCCTCGACCGTCGCGTCGAGGCGCTTGGCAAGAAGGGTCTGGCTGACGTCGTGCTGGTAGCTGCCGACACCGATGCTGCGCGGTTCGATTTTGATCAATTCCGCCATCGGGTCTTGAAGGCGGCGTCCGATAGACACCGCTCCACGAATGGAGACGTCGAGATCCGGAAGCTCGCGGGAGGCGTATTCGCTGGCGCTGTAGACGGAGGCGCCCGCTTCGGACACCACCACCTTAGCGGCCTTGATGTCCGGCCAGCGTTTGAGGATCTCGGAGACCAGGCGCTCGGTCTCGCGGGAAGCGGTTCCGTTGCCGATCGCGATGAGCTCGACGCTGTGTTTGCGGATGAGGGAGCGGATGCTCTGCTGCGCCTCTTCGGACCGGTGGTGGGGGACGAACGGGTAGACCGTCGCGAAGTCGAGAACGCGACCGGTTCCATCCATCACGGCCATCTTCACACCGGCCTTAAATCCAGGATCGAGGGCCAAAACCCTTTTGGAGCCAGCCGGCGCGGCAAAGAGCAAGCTCCGGAGGTTGACTGCGAAGAGCTCGATTGCCTCGCGCTCCGCACGCTCCCAGAGATCCATTCGCAGCGCCACGTTGAGGTGAAGCTCGATCTTGGTCCGCCATGCCCAGCGCGCAGTGTCGAGAAGCCAGCGGTCACCGGGCCGGCCCTTGTCGGCGATCTTGAAGTGGCTTGCGATGGCCGAGATGTAGCCGACCACACCCTCTTCCGGCTCGGGGCGCAGCCGGACATCGAGGAAGTCTTCCTTTTCGCCCCGGAATGCCGCGAGGACCCGATGCGAGGGCACCTTCATCAGCGGGCTGGCATAGTCGAAGAGGTCCCGGAATTTTGAGCCCTGCTCCTCCTTGCCTTCCTTGACCTTGGCGACGAGCTCGCCCTGGCGCCAGTAGAGGTCGCGCAGCCGACCGAGCAGCTTGGCGTCCTCTGAGAAGCGTTCACTGAGAATGGCGCGAGCGCCTTCGAGCGCCGCCTGCGGCGTGTCGATCGCAGCGTCGGGCTTCAGGAAGCCGCCAGCCTGCGCATTCGGGTCACGCTCGGGGTGAGCCAGCAGGGCATCCGCCAACGGCCCCAGGCCCGCCTCCAGGGCGATCTGCGCCTTGGTGCGGCGCTTGGGCCTGTACGGCAGATAGAGGTCCTCCAGCTCGGCCTTGGTCGTCGCGCGAAGGATCGAAGCCTTGAGCTCGTCGGTGAGCTTTCCCTGCTCCGAGATGGTTCCGAGAATGGTCTCGCGGCGCTCGTTCATCTCGGCGAGGTAGACGCGGCGCTCCTCGATGACGCGGATCTGTTGATCGTCCAGATCCCCATGGAGGTGTTTTCGATAACGCGCAATGAACGGGACCGTGGCGCCCTCGCCGAGGAGATCGATCACCGCTTGAACCTGCTCGGGACGAACCGCGAGCTCGGAGGCAATCTGGTCGGTGATCTGCGTCATGGTCGCGAAGCCTTCGTCTTTTCGGCACCGTCGATTCTCGGGCCGTTCTTCCTTCGTTCAGGTTCAGGCGCCCTGACGCGAGCATCAAGCGCCGAATTTCGGTCCTACACAGCGAGGGCCAATTGCAGCGCTTCCTCCAGCGTGTCGACTGTGCGAACGAGCGGATGGTGCCGGAAAGAGGCGTGGTCCCAGCCAACGGCAAACACAGGTCGTCCTTGACGGATTGCGCAGCCAGCCTCGATGAGAGCGCCGGCGTGCTGCTCGTCCGGGAGGCGGAAGAGGATGAGGGCGCGCGCGGCAGCCGCTTCCTTGGCCGATCGAACCCAGAGGTCGGACCAGTCGCAGTTCGCGCCGACTTCCGATTCGTCGATCCAGGTCGAGATGATCGGGACGCCCGACGCACGCAGGTTGCGCCAGCGCTGGCCGTGGATAGCCTTGGAGGCGATGTAGATGCCCTCACCGCCGGTGTCGGGCAGCCAGGCGTGGTCGACGACCATGATCGGCAGCGTCGTCACGAACTGCCCGAAATAGTTCAGCGCCTGAAGCAGTGCGTCCCGATCGACCGGCGAAAGGTCCGTTCGAGCGTCGATCTCGGCGAGGAGACGAGCATATGCCTCCGAAGCCGGCTCGGCCTCGGCCTCGGCGCGCGCGGTCGCCAGGATCAGCGCCGTGCCTTCCGGAGGCAGGTTCAGTTCTTCCGCGCAACGGCGGATTTCATTGCTGGCGTCGGCGTCCAGTTCGAAGGTGTCAGTCAGCATGGGTCCTCACTCGTTGCAATCGAGCATCGGTGGCCGGGGGACGCCCCACAAGCTGTGACGAGCAGAAAGGCGTGGACCAACAAGCGATTCGTCGGGAGGAAGCGGCTATCCACCGAATCATCCAAGGAATCGACATCTGATCCTGTTGGCTTTCGAAGCGATCATGGATGATGCGTGGATTCGATTTGCCGGAGCCGCATGTGGACGCCGTCACCCGCGATGACAGATCGCTGAGTCCGAATTTCCTGCTGGTCCTTGGGGTCTTCGCAGGAGCGGGTCTTTCGTTGTCGCTCGGCTGGCTGCCAGGGATGCCGCTCGTCTTTGTCTTCGTCGTTTTCGGCTGGCTTCTCGGTCTCTGTTTCCACGAGGGCGCGCATGCCTGGGCGGCGGTGCGATTCGGTGACGATGGAAGTCACCACCGACCTCACCTGGCGCTGGATCCTGTGAGCTTTACGGACCCGCTCGGGACCTTCCTGCTGCCGCTGGTGTTCCTGCTCGGTGGCTTCTTCGTCCTGCCTGGGGCGCGGGTCTATGTGGATCTCGGCGCCATTCGCCGTCGGCTACACCGGTCGCTCGTCTACCTCGCGGGTCCGGCCGCAAACTTCGCCTTTCTCGTGGTTCTGGCCATATTTCATGCGTTCTTGTCGGATGATGTAGCGCCTGAGCTCCGGGCTTCGATCGTGCTCATGGCATGGCTGCAGGCTAGCTCAGTCGTGATCAACCTTCTGCCGGTGCCATCCTTCGATGGTTTTGGCGCGATCGAGCAGTGGCTTCCCGATACCTGGCGCCCGGACGGCCTGACGCGGTCGATCGCTGGGTTCACGGCGATCTTCCTCATCTTCATGATCGACCCGATGGCGAGGGCGATGCTCGTCCTGATTTATCTGGTCATCGCGCCCTTTGGCTTCGATCTCCACGATATCCGGACCGGATATTCCGCGCTGGCGTTTTGGGCCCGGTGATGGAGCCACCCGAACCTCGCTGCTGCCACATGCAGCCTCGCATGCACGCGAGGGTAATTCGACAGCGTCCGCGCCGCGGCGCCCGTAACCTAGCCTGAGAGAATTATGCAACAGGACAACGCCCCCGCCACCGAGCTTCCGCCGGTCTCCTCCTTTGTTTTGCTGGCCGACAACCGCGGCGCGCCGCGCGTCTTCCTCGAACGGCGGGGCTACCATGACGAGGACTATTGGGCGATCGCGCGCGACGGCTTCGTCCTCGATCGCGAGCTCGAATTCGTCTACGAGGGACTACCGTCTGGCAGGACCGAGGAGCACCGGAAGGCCACGCGCTTCACGCTGGCCGAGGCCCTTGCGCTCTGGAAGGAAGTGGTCGGCAAGCCGGACCTGCTGCAGTACGGCACGCCGCGTTACGCCTATGGCCTTCCGGCCGCCTGATCAGCCAACCGTGAGGCCCTGGGGACCGCCGCCGGCGGCCGCGGCCTCGATCGCTTCATCACAGAGCGATGAGACATACTCGATCTCGCGCAGCTCCGCGATCGTTTGGGACACCTGATCGAGCGAGAGGCCGAACCGCGAAACGTCCGCGGCCGTTGCGGGGCGCCAGGTCGCATCAATCCCGAAGTCGATCTCGCCCTCGAGGCACTGGTGCGACCAGCCCGTCGCCTGCTCGACGACCCATAGGCCGGATGCGCAGCGGTGGCTCGACAGCGTGTCTTCGGCTGCGCCGGTGTCGAAGAAGAGCGATCCCCTCCCCGCGACGATATGCGTCCCGTCGTGCTCGTACCGATAGACGATCGCCTCGTTCGGCTGGGTCATGGCGCGTGCGAACCCAAGGAGGCGATCGATCTCGCGGTCGTCGGCCGGTCCGAATTCAAAGGGGTTGACCCCGGAGACCGACCAGGCAGGGAACGCGGCGCCGATTTCCTCGCGGCTCCTGAAGAAGCGAAGGATGAGCGGATCGATCATCTCGCCGAGGAAGGCTCCGTCCGGTGTCATCTCCAGCTTGATCGAGGAGGCTCCAACCAGGTCGCCTGGGCGCGCGTGGAAGCCCTGTGGCAAGGCGACGAGGATGCGCTGCGGGTGGAAGGCGGCCAAGCCGATAATCTCGCCCTCGAACGGCTTTTCGCGCTCAGAGACCAGGTTTGTGAAGTGATCGGCCCCTTCATGCGCGTGAGCGGCATAGGCAGGGAAGACGAACTCAGCGGTCGCGTAGGCGCCGTCGAAGCGTAGCATGTGCAGAAGGACGGCTGCGCGGCCGGCGGAATTCAGAAGGCGCGCCCAAGCGATCGGGAACAGCTCCGTCTGAGCCGTCGGCAGAGGGCCGGCCCAATAGATCTCGCTGATCAGCGGGTCGACCGGACGGCCTTCATGGAGTGGATGCTTGTGGATCTCGCCCTGGTCGTCGCGGAGGCTAATGGCGTCGCCGTCGCGCGCAACCAAAACATAGGGCTTGAGGCTATGCTCGAAGGCAGGCCAGGGCTTTGCCGATCCGAGAAGGATGCGCGAGCCGGCAGTGAGGTGCTGTATGGCAAGTCGTGAGACGCGGCGGCGCATGGGAATTTCCCGTTGGGTCCAGCGAACGCGCGCTGGTCATCGAAGACGGGATGATTCCGTGACAGGACCGGCAATTCAATCCTTAGGCCCTGCCCGTCCACGGATCTCTCGTTGCGTCAGCCTTCAGGGCGTCGGGCCACCCGTGCGCGCTGCGAGCTCCTCACGGAACTTCGCCTTCGCGGCTTCGAGTTCGGATGCCGAGCCTGTGTATTCGTCGCCGGCGAGCGCGTCGTCGAGATCGCCCGGGAATTCGTCGACGTCGAGATCGGCGATCGCGACCGTGACAGAGCCGTTCACGGCGGCAACCGTCGCGATGCCGTCGGAGACCTCGATCAGAACCTCAGGGCGACCTTCCTTCTGCAGGTCGCGGGTGGCGCCGACGATCAGGGAGAGCACGCGCAGGTCTGGATTCTTGCCGAGAGACGTCGCCTTCACGATCTCGGCGCTGAGCTCAGCAAGACGTTCGGACGCGGGGCGCGGCTCAACCGCCGCGGGCTCGATGAAGTCCTCACGCATATGCATGTGGAGACCGTTGTCGAAAAGGACACTGGTGCTGTAGCCCGGCTCGAAAGTATGCGTGACGACGCCTAGCGCACCCGCAGCGAGGATAGCCTCCGCATTTTCGACAACGCCGTCGCTCGTCCAGGTCCGCCCCGCGGTCCTATTGCGGTTGTCGTTTCGAATTCGAGCGAAGCTCTCGGCGGTGATGACGACCTGGTCACCGACGGCGTAGCGGATCGGGTTACGCATAAGGCAGTCTCCTTCAGGCATCACCCTGTCTGACGCCGTTGAAAGCCACAAAAGCGCATGGAGGAAAAGCGTGGACGAGGCTTTGCAAGCATGAGGTGACTTTCATGGCGGTTCGCTAAGACAGGGCTATCGAAGCTTCCCAGCAGGGGTGCCTGTCATGAACACCAACACGAAGATGATCGCCAGCGAAGCCCGCGAGATCGCTCAGCCGGCCGCCTGGCTCCTCGGTTTCGCGCAGCGCCTGTCGACGATCTCGCCCGAGTTCGTCGGGGATGCTCCGGCCCGCCTGCTCGACTTCGCCGAGTTCTCGGCCGGCGCTCAGCAGGCCCGTCCGGCGCCGCTCGGCCGCTTCCAGATCATCCAGGGCGGTCGGGTCTAAGGTTGCTCGCGGATCGCCTCTATATAGGCCGCCGGGTCCTCTGCGATCGCGACACAGGCTGCGCTGACTTCGCGCGCCACACGCGGCCCTCCCGGCATAATCGATGACGCTCCCATTGGGAGCATCGCCAGCGCCATAGCTCCAGCCATTGTGCTCAACGGCACATTCGTCGCCTTGGCAATGCTGGGGAGTGCTTTTGATACCCTCGCCATCCGCTCCTCCGCCTTTTTTCGCAGAGCCAGGTCCTGCTGGGTATAAGCTTCGTGAGCGAGTTCGCCGACGCAGCGAGCCGCACGCGCCGCGGGATGGTTCGAGTTGACGAAGTCGCGGGTTTTCGGGTCAAGCGCTGCCGAAAAGTCGGGTGCCTGCGCGGCGCCTTGAGAGGCTCCGATGACAACCATTGCAGCGGTGAGGATCGCACGTAACACGACGCCATTCTGACTCGCAGAACGCAAACAAACAATCGCAGGGCGGCGTTCCTGCCGGTGAGAGTGAATAGGCCGAATGCGCGTGGTGATCATCAGCGCCACGATTGGGATTCTGAGGCGTCCGGTCTGGTTCGCGACCGGCCAGAACCAATCGATCTGCGTGGACGCGTTAACCGATCCTTCTTCACTCCTGGCAGTCGGAGGGATTGAGGTCGAGATCTTGGTGGACCGCAGTCGCATTACGATTGCACCCGCGGATGGTGCATCCTAGACCGGTCGGGCTGCATTCCGCAGCGACTTAGTGGTCGAGCCATGTACGATATTCGATGGATTCGCGCGAACGCTTACGCGTTCGACAGGAGCTTGATGCGACGGGGCCTGGCGCCGCTGTCGTCCTCGCTGCTCGAACTCGATGATGCTCGCCGCTCCTCGATTGGAAAAGCCGAACACGCTCGCGAGCGTCGCAATGCGCTCTCCGGCGAGATCGGCCGGGCGATGGCCGCTAAGGATCTTGTCCTGGCTGAGAAGCTGAAGGCCGAGGTCGCCGAGCTCAAGAAGCAGCAGCCACAGCTGGAGGCTGAGGAACAGGCTGCCAAGGACGCGCTCGACGAGAAGCTCGCAGCGATCCCGAACATGCCCTTCGACGACGTGCCGGATGGCGACGACGAGAAGGACAACGTCGTCCGTCACGTTCACGGCGTGAGGCCGGAAGAGCGCGGTCTGCTGGTAGGGGTTGCCGATCCGAAGCAGCATTTCGAGCTGGGCGAAGCGCTCGGGCAGATGGACTTCGAGAGGGCGGCCAAGCTCTCCGGATCTCGCTTCGTGTTGCTTCAGAACCAGATTGCCCGGCTGAGCCGAGCGATCGGGCAGTTCATGCTCGACACGCACACCGAGGAGCACGGCTACACCGAGGTGAACCCGCCGCTGCTCGTGCGTGATAACGCCATGTTTGGGACGGCGCAGTTGCCGAAGTTTCGGGATGACCAGTTCCGGGCCGGCGGCGACCACTGGCTCATCCCGACGGCCGAGGTGCCGCTGACCAATCTCGTAAGGGAAGCCATCCTCGACGAGGACGAGCTGCCGCTGCGCTTCACCGCGCTGACGCCCTGCTTCCGGGCAGAGGCCGGATCCGCCGGGCGTGACGTTCGCGGCATGCTGCGGCAACACCAGTTCGAGAAGGTCGAGCTGGTCTCGATTACGGCTCCGGAGAAGGCCCGTGAGGAACACGAGCGCATGCTCGCCGGCGCCGAAGCGGTGCTGAAGAAGCTCGACCTGCATTATCGCGTGATGACGCTGTGCACCGGGGACATGGGGTTCGCCTCGAGGATGACCTTCGATGTCGAGGTCTGGATGCCAGGGCAGCGGGCGTATCGCGAGATCTCGTCTGTTTCCGCTTGCGGTGACTTCCAGGCTCGGCGGATGAATGCGCGATACCGGCCTGCAGAGGGCGGAGTGCCGCGGTTCGTCAACACGCTCAACGGCTCGGGAACGGCAGTCGGGCGCGCGCTGATCGCGGTGATGGAGAACTATCAGAACGCTGATGGGTCGGTCACAGTGCCGGAGGTGCTCGTCCCGTATATGCGCGGGCTGACGCGCATCGAGAAGGCAGCCTGAACCCTTGCAGCTGCCAGCCAGGCTCACGCTTGGTTGGCAGCTGGTCTTGTGCCTTGCCTCCGTCCGGCCGAGAGTGCTGGCGAACAGGAGTCATCATGGGTAGCCTTGTAATCTGGAGCGATCCGGCGGTTCGCGTCGTGGCCGAGTGGACGAAACCGGCGATGGGAGCCCGCTCTGGCACCTATGAAGTCCTCGGGGGCGGGACTGTCGCCGACGACGTCTGGGATCCCGCGAAGCGGCAGTCCGCGACCAGCAGGGCGGATGCGCTCGGCAAGGCGCACAAGCTCGCCGTGAAGCTTCGGAAGGCAAATGGCATCGAAGGCGATCCGCCACCGCTTCCGCAAGATGACGAGGCCTTGGGGAATGCGTTTGCCCCCTAAAGCGCCGGGGCCAGCCACCGGCGGCGGGCGGTTCAAGGCGCGTGTTTGCGCCAGATGCGGGAAGCCGAGGGGAACAACCTCCTTCCGGTACGACGCAAACGGGGTATGGCAGCGCGATCACTTCCACCCGAAGTGCTTCGAGAGCATGCTGGGCAGCCTCTCGAAAGCGGACACGGGAAGCGGTCACGAAGAAGGATCGGCGTTGTTAACCCGAGAGGGCGTTCTGCCTGTATCAGGCTCATCCCAGACATGCTCTAAGGAATGAAGCCGAAGACCTTGTAAAGCGTCCTGTTGCGCCGCACACTTTCAGTGCCATGCAGCATGTTGACCCCACGCGGATCGAGTTTGACCGTCTCCCGAGCTTCACTGAAGCTGACGTGCGCATCGCGCGCGCTGGATCCGAGTGGCGCGCGACGCTCTCGTCTCCGAACGGCGCAGGTCGTTCCTTTCGTGTCATCCTGAGCGAAGGGACGGTGCAGCTGGCAGTTGATGCGCTCGATCGACCGGTCGATCTCGACCAGGCGATGCGTTCAGTTCGGCATCTCGATGCCGGGCGCCCGAGCGAGATGTTCCTGGCCCGAAGTGCGGATATCGAATTCGCGATGGCCGGCGAGTTGCTCGGGTTCCGCGGACATGCGGGCACATTCAGCTTCGGTGCGGTGTTCAAGCCGTACCAGGGTGCGATAACGCTGGCTCCCTGGTACGGTTTCGGGCGGTCTAGGCGCTAGCGCGGGGTCGGTGCCAGCGAGGCCTGCCAGCCGTCTACGCAACGGCGGAAAAATGGGAGATCCCAGAGATTTACGACGCCATTTGGGGATTCGGCGTCGTGATGTTTGCCTTCGAAGACGATCCACTCGTGCGTGCCGGCGTCGAAGTTGCAGTGAGATGCGACGGCGTCGAGGTCATCCCAGTCCATGCCTTCGGGTGGCTTGATACCGGGCCAGTGCTTCGCGATCAGCTCGCGATCAAATCCGCAGGGTTCGTCATCGGAGTGCAGCATCAGCTGCTCGATGCCCATCTCAGACATGCCGAGCTGGTAAAACGCGTCAAGCCCGCCCAGCTCTTCGGCGACATCGCTGACGACGCATCCACAGCGCCCGGCGTTGATCGCCTGCACGCTCTCGACGCCCTCCGCCAGCAGGCGGTCCCGAACGATTTCGATCGCCGTCGCCAGTTTCTGAGCCGGGGCGCTCACGGGCGAGGCCCTTCGGATGCATGGTCAGGCGGATTCTCGGTGCTGTACCTGCCGACCTGAAACTCGAACCCGATCGCCTCGCCGAGCGCGAGAATTTCGGCCTCATATTGCGGGTACGGACTGCGGTTCTGGAAGCCGGTCACGATCGTCGTCTGGCCCGGGCCGGAAGCAGCGCAGAGCATGACCGGGTATGAGATCTCGTTATCGGTCAAGCGCTCAAGCGCAAAGAAGCGCACGGGCTGATAGCTCTCGCCCTCGGAGCCGCGCCGAGCGATCTCCTGCTGGAAGAACACTCCGATTGCGGTTTGACCGATCTTCTGGACCGAAAGGCCGTCCGCCTCGGTCTCCAGTTCGACCCAGCGACCACTATTGGTCACGAGAATGCCCTTCATAGTCGATGCACCTCCAAGGATTCGACCTTGCCTCGACTATCGCGTGAGCGCGGGAAACCGACAACCGGCTGAGGCAAAAGAATCGCGTTAACGCTCCTCCACCGTTTCGTTGAATGGGGCTCTTGATTCTTCGAACTCGGGGCGCCAACTTCATCAACACGGACGCACCGCTAGCTTAGCGGTCCAGAGCACCGAGAGTAATGACCTCGGGGACAGGGGTTCAATTCCCCTGCGGTGCACCGACAACCCAAAGGAGTCCTTCATGACCATGATCTCGCATTGACCTGCCGCGGGTCGGCCGCACCGTCGAAAAGGCGGAAAATGACGACAAGCTCTACATCTACGCGCTGGTTCGCGCAGATCTCCAGATGCCGACGGGGAAGCTGAGTTCCCAGGCCGGCCACGCCTACACCGACGCGCTGTGGGCCGCATACGATCAGAACCCTGAACTCGCGCTCCGCTATCGGCGGGAAGGCGCCGGTGGTTCGAAAGTCACCCTCAAGGCGAAGAACCTGGCTGCTCTCGAACGCGCAAGGCGCGAGTGCGAGGAAGCCGGCATTCCGCACGCTCTCATCATCGATCGCGATCACTTCCTGCTGCCGTTCTTCGATGGGTCTCCCATCGCGACCGCGCTCGGGGCCATCGGAACGCGCGCGGCGCTGAGGCCGATCATGAAACGCTACCAGGTCGTTTGAGGGGGTGAAAATGAACCTGTTGCAGAACCAGTCCGTTCCGTGCGTCTCCCTCCTGGAGCAGATGCGCGCCTGTGAGCAGATGCCTGGATTGTCGGTGCTCGATCATGGCATTGCTGTTGGCAACCGCTACGCCGAGTTGATCCGTCACATCAGGGACGGGAAGCCGCTTACCAGCGAGTGGCGGCTGCCTGAGTGGATCTACGATCCGCTCATCCTGATGCGCCTTCTGCCTGACGATCTGATGGAAACTTACCAAATCTGGCACGATTGCGGCAAGCCGTCGTGCCTCGTCGTCGACGATGAGGGGAAGCGTCGATTTCCCAACCACGCCCAGGTTTCGAAGGACATCTGGCTGAGCCTCGGCGGTGACGAGCGGGTCGGTGACCTGATCGGGATGGATATGGATGCGCACTTGCTGAGGGATGAAGGAGTCCCCGACTTCGCTAAGCGGCCCCAGGCGGTCGCCCTGCTCCTGACGGCGCTTGCTGAGATCCACGCCAACGCCACCATGTTCGGCGGGATCGAGTCGACAAGCTTCAAGATCAAGGCCAAGGCGCTGGCGAAGCGCGGAAAGGCCGTCCTGAAGAGGCTCGCGGAATGACGGCGGCCAGCGCACAAGCGGAGGAGGCAACGGCCTCCTCCGCCATTCAGGAACTCGACGCGTGGTTGGCAGCCGGCGGCCTTGGGCGCACTCCCGATGCCGCTGCAGCCTTCGCAGAGGGCTTCACGGCCGGCATAGCGGCAGGCGATCGAGCAAGGGAGGCCGACGAGACCGCGGTGGATTGTAAACGTGAGGCCTGGCTGGATTTCGAGGACGAGTTCCTCATTGGCCGGAATGGTGGTCGTGTCGCCGCGCAGGTCTTTGATGCTTGCGAGCAGGCCTTTGAGCGAGCTTGGCCGGATCGGATTGGGGCGTATGAGGCGGCGAAGGCGGCATTCCTCGCTATTCACCCGAAGGGGTAGCCGTCAGCCCGCCAACTCGATTTCGCCGGCGGGCCTCGTCACGGGGGCATCGCCGGATCAGCTCGCCTTCAAACAGCGGCTTGGCTAGTGCGGATCCCAGAGGAACGGAACCAGGTCTTTCGGGAGGTACAGCGGGTGCTCCGGCGATCCACCAGCCGTCAAGCGCAGCGCGTGCAGCGGAAGCCCCATCTGTCGGATGTGAGCGAAGCGCTCCTCCATCAGCGCGCGCGTTCTGGCGCGGCCTTTCGCGCTGCCCCACGCAGCCACTAGAATGCCGTCCCGCTGCCTGCAGAACTCGGCCGCGACGTGGAGGGCCTCGTCCGCCATGGGGCCGATCGGATCGGGGTGAGAGACGAGGTCGTTCGCGTCGGTGGCTATGGCAGTTGCTGCGTTGACGAACACCAGCTCGCTGTAACCGAGGGTGTGGGCAAAACCGATGCCGCGTCGAGAAGTCGGATCATCGGAATCGACGCCCGCGGTCGAAGGGTTGTGAAGGATCATCACGAGCGGCCGGCCGTTGCCGAAGAGACCGCCTAGACGCCGGCGCAACCACACGCGGTGCTGCGGCGAGCTGAAATGCGCGTCCTTCTCGATCCAGTCAGGCAGATGCACGGTCGATCCTTCAGTGAACGACCGCCATGATCCGCTCGCGCTTGGTGCGTATCAAGGATCTTCAGTTGCTGATCCACCAAACCGTCCGAGTTCGCGCTCCCACCGCCGCGCTGCCGCAACAGAGCCCTTGGGCAGTGTCGGGTAGGCCTTCATCAGATCCTCCTCGCTTACACCCGCATTGAGGTTGATCAGCACCGTTTCTACCGGAATGCGGGTGCCTTCGAAGCATGGGTCTCCGCTCATGATCTCAGGATCGATGACGATCCGAGGCATTGACGTAATGTCCATGTCGAGCAGGCCGACATATTTCGGCTTTCGTCCGCGTGTCTGAGCAGACGAAGGATCGTAGGCGTGATCGGATCCGGGCGTCGCAGGGGGCAGTTCGCCGCTGAGTTCCTGAATGCGGAGCCAGGCGGTGACGGCGGCAATGACGGATCCCGGGATCGGCTTGCCATCGAGCCAGTTGGTGATCGCGCCTTTGCTGACACCGAGGGCCGACGCAAGAGCGGACCGGAAGCGCTCCCCGAAGAGAGCAATTCCGGCCCGCTCAAGTTCTTGAGGGGACATCGCGTCGGCTCAGCTGCGCAGGAAGTCTGCCATCAGGGCCGGAGCCGAGCTGTCGAAGCCGACCACGTCCATCATCCCGCGATCACGAGGATCTGCGATCGAGAAGTTGGTCGCGGTCATGCCCACCACGATCAGCTTGGCATTGATACCGGTCGTCTTCCGGTAGCGCTGCAGAGCCTCGTGCGGGTGCTCTCGGCCGATGTAGGTCTCGTTGTCGGTGTAGACCACGAAGGCATCCACCTCGATCCCGTGCTGCAGCGCGTACTGCATCGGGAGGGAGCAATCCGTCGAGGCGAACGGAAGGCCGGCGATCTTCCGCGCAACCTCGTCGAGTCGCATGCCCGCCAGCAGCGGCAGCTTCACGAAGGTATCAGAGAACCCCATCACATGGCTGCGCGGCTCCAGAGCGATCGTCATCATGGTCATCGCCGCTGCGGCCTGCGCCGCCGAGAGGTGGGAGTTCATCAGCTTGTTGCTTCGCATCGAACCACTGACGTCGAGCGCCAGGAGGTGTCGACGCCCGGTCGGCTCCACCGAGCGGAAGCTCGCATAGAACGCCTCATCGAGTGCCTTGGCGATCTCAGGGATAGGCTCCCAGCGATTGCCATCCTGCACTCCCCGGCGCGCCGCGGCGATCGGCTCTCCGGCCTCGTAGGCGGACAGCGCAAGAAGCAGCGCGAACGGATGGATGCGCTCGCGGCTGAGGCGACCGACATCTGCGATCTGCGTCGCGACCATCGCCGTCTCCCGCGAGAGCGGCTTGAGCACGCCAAGGCGGGTGAGACGCCCGAGGTTCCGCAGGAGGGCGGTCAGGCCCATCGACGGAAGCGCGGCCTGCCAGACGGCCGGCTCGACCAGCGCATGCGTCGGGAGCGCCTCCCAAGGGAGGTTCGCACTCGATGCAATCGCCGCGATCTCGGATGGATCGGTGCTCGCCATTGCACGCTCATGCGCCTGGATGATCTCCGGCAGCGGACCATCGGTCGAACCGTCGAGCATCCAGCGATACAGAGCCCGCCGAGCGACGTCATCGTCAGCCGGACGCGGGTGGGTGGTCCGCAACACGCGCCCATGGGTCATGTCGTTGCGGCTGCGATACTTGACCGCCTGATAGGCGAGCTTTTCGACGCTCTTCTCGCGGTACCAGTCGGCGACGCAGCGCTTCATGCCGCGTCCCCAGCCCTTCCCGAGATGGGAGGCCGTAGCGATGAACTCGAAGAGGTGAGAGGCCGTCCGGCAAACCTTGGAGACCGCTCCGAAGGCGAGCCGGCGCGCATCCTCGTTCTCGCTAAGCGTTCCCAGGGCGAGAGCGAAAATTGCCGGTGAAACGCGTGGAGCGGACCCGGCGAGTGAGACCTCGACGATCCGAGAAACAGTCCGCTCGGGATCGGCCGAATAGCAGGCGATCACCGACGACGCGTTCTCGCGGGTGAGCTCGCGCGCCGACTGGTAGTAGGTCGACGCTTCGGTGCCGAGCACGAGGAATCGGTCCAGGCGAGCCCAGCAATCGATCGTGAAGACGAAGCCGCCTGCGTTGTTGCGCACCTGGCGCGCGTCGGCGCGCTCGATCTGAGGCGTCGGGCCGGCATAAAGCTGAGCAAGTGCGGTCGTCATGTTCGTCATCCTTCGGAGCAAGAAGGGGAATGCCGCGGTGAACGTGAGGCGGAGACCGTATGGCGTTTGCTCTACCAAGCTGAGCTACTCCCAGAGACTGGGAGGCTGGATTCGAACCAGCGACCGAACGATTATCGAGAACAGTACTCCTGGGGCTCACCCCGGCATTCCCCCTGCGGTCGCCCGCGGACAAGCGAACGTGAGTTGCCATCCGGTTCTCGCGCTATCCCCTGGCGGGGGACGCAGACGACCTCCCAAAGGTAACGGAAGGCGGGGGCTCGCTTGACCGCGAACGATCACAGGCAGGTCCGAACGTGAGATGCGCATCGGGGTTTCTGGCAAAGAGAACCGAAGCGCTGGGGCTCGAACCTGAATTATTCATTTCATGAACAATTCAGGTCTGTCAAGCGACCGTACAACGATCGTCATCGGAAACGAGGTCGTTGTCAAAATTGCCGTACTTGAAGCCGCAAAATGACGATTGTTCTCGTTGATTGGGCACGGTTAGAGCCGCGAAACCCCCGAAATTTGCTAGGGTTGTGGGAGTTCAGGCCCTGACTGATGCGAGAATCGGGTTCGTACTTCGGTCCGCCGATTGTCAAAATGCGCGCGACCTGAGAAACACAATGCCACCGCGGACTCGATGTCGGTGGTTCGATTTCCGCGGCTGATCTGCCCTTCACAAGCCTGAATTGCCCAAAATGGCGTACTTCACGCCTTGCATGGCTGCCAAAACGAGCCGGAGCCGGAAACGGAATCGGTGCCACCGATCGCCAGGTGGCCGAAGGCAGAGCCTCAGAGCACAGAGGTGGTGACTGTCAAAAATACCGTGGATCGCTCCTCATCCATTGTCAAAATCGGTGTACTTCAGACTCAAGGGGCCGCGTCGAGGCGAACAAAATAACCGGACTGGCGTCGATAAATGCCAGATTTCCCGTATTTCGGACTCAGATGCGCGCTTTCGCCAGTGTGTTTGGCGTTGCCGAAATCGACGTACTTCGCTCCTATCTGGATTGCCAAAAATTCCGGCGCCGGAAGCATGACCATGCTTCTCAAGTAGGCTCAGCGAGTTCGGTCACTGCGGGAGCTGCCGAAGTTCGACAGCGACGGCTTCCGCGTAGACGGCAGGCTGATGTGCCGCCGCGAAACTCTCCAGCATCTCCACTTCAGCGTCCGAGATCTTGAAATCCGAGCCGGCGCCGGGCACTCCAGACATTTTGCGCATGAACGCTCCGATGCAGTCGAATAAGGTCGGCTGCGACATGGTGTGATGCTTGTAGGGCGCGATCTCGGGATTTAGTGCCCAGATCGCGAACTCCGTTTCTTCCTCGATCCGATCGACGAAAATCGTCACATGCCATGATTGATTCCAGCCGGGTGGGTGGACGCGCAGCCCCTCCCTGCCGCATTGAGCAAGTTTCAGCACCTGGGCTGCGGTGTAGTCGTCCAAGGGCATCTCCTTCTCCTAGAATCGTGACCGAAGCGGGCGCAAACCGCAAATCGCCGGGCGCGACTGCCTTGCCAAAATGACCGTGGAACGCTCTCTTCCCCGCTGTCAAAAATGCGGAAGCCCCAGGACAGCCAGGACGGACGCGGCAGTGCAAGCTCGGTGTCGTAATCAGCCGGCCGAATCGCTTTCGGCGTCCTGCCGATTCTCCCGTTGCCCGGAAGGGTGAGTTGCCAAAATCGCGTACATCGCTCCCGTGCTGGCCGTACTTCGATCTGACTGGAACGTACTTCGATCCGACAGCACCGTATTTCAATCCAGTCAGAGTTACTCAAGCCATTGACGAGGCAGCTGATTTAAGACCAGGCGGCACCTAAAACTTCAGAATGAAACTGGAAAAACGGATTCTCTAAAACGAGCTCTGCCAGCTCAAAGACATTAATATTTTGTTTACTTTTTTGAAGCCTCATTTGTCTCAACTCTCCGGAAATTTGGCGAATGCTGACGGTCGGTCGACCACAGTGGGCAGCGCAATGCTCAGCTAGGTCGCGACCGCTTCAGTTTGTCCAACATGCTCGAAACTTGTAGCTATCCACCGGGTTGAGCGGCTCTGCTAAATTCTTTGTGATAGCGTCAGCGGGCCAGCGAGCGGCGATCAGATCTTGGGCGATCGCGTAGCTCTCGAAGTGGAAGCTGCATGATCGAGCCGAGCGAGTATTTCACACTTGTGCTTCCGACGACGGGATTCCTCGCCTCATACCAGGGCGCGGAGTCGGTTAAGGCGCTCCATTTCGAGCTGGATGAGCTCGCGAGGAGGTACTTTGTCGAGGGTGCCGTTCCTCCGCGCATTCTTGCGGAAGCGAACGGTGAAGATGGGCTCTGGCAAGGCCTAGTGCACCCTCATGTGACGCTTGTCTGCAACGAGAAGAGCGTGCCGGTCGCATTTTCGATGCGTCTTGAGGTCCATGCACGGAGCGAACTTTTCGACGAGCCAAATTGGTTTCGGGTATCAGGTTGGGCCATCGGGGCCGCTAAGCAGCTTCGCCGGTGGTGGAGGATGGTTGTCGACGAAGCTCGCTATGCTGGGGCTCCCATCAAGGCGCCAAATCTGCCGCCGTGTCTGCTGTTGGTGAACGCGGACGACGCCGGCGCCCTGGATAGCCTCATCTACGAGATGATTGAGGAGCTCGATCGGCCGGAAGAGGCCTATGGCTGGTCAGAACCGCTATCGACCTTGGCGCGACTGCCGGAGGGTTCGGGACAAGGGGTTTCTGACCTTGACCGGCTAAAATCCCGGACTGCGCAGATCCTGGAATGGGAACACGGGCTTCTCACACCCCAGTTTGGGCCAGATGAGAACGGCGCCGAGGCTACGTACTGCTGCGACACCGATTTCGATCTGGAAGCGGCAGAACAGCTTTGGCGCAACGGGTACCCGACAGAGGCCTTTCTTCAGGGCGACACAGAGGGTGATTACCGTCTCATCAGCGCCCCAAAGGGGAGCAAGGGGCGCATTGCTGCGATCTTCTCGAAGGAGCACAAGCTCGAATTCAGCGAGGTGGAGGGCAAGATCGAGGCGGTCCTCTCACTAACCTTCAATCGGGCCTGGGGAGATTTCGCACAACGATCGTTGGCGTTACGGCTCGCCGCCGAGGCCGGAGAACTACTGGGGACCATTGGTCGATCGCTCGCGCTTGCGGCGCAGGGGATTCAGCGGACCGTTGTTCTGCAGGTGCGGCTCGAAGCGGTAGGCGTTGTTGCGGTTGCGATGAAGCCGAAGCTGGAGAGCTCGCTCGCGGAGGTCTCTGCGATTGGCAAGTTAATTGGCGCGAATTTGAAGACTGGCGACGTGAGGCTCAGCCAACTGCAAGGGTACGAGAAAGGCGCTTTCGCTCCTCTCGCCCATGAGCGCCTGAGCACGCCTGTCACGCTGACCGAACGCACGATCAACAATATCAGAGACCAGATGCCGGGCGCCGTCGCGGTCAAGGTTCTCGACTTCAATGTCAACGCTCGACGCCCCCACTGGATAGGGATCGAGGAGGCAATTGGTCGTCGGACCTACCTCCCATTCCTCGTTCTTACGTTTTTCGTCGCCGGCCAATCGCCAGTTCCCCGCTACTTGATCGCTTCGGTCTTCGGGATGGTGATCACCGATTCGGTAGATGGAATTGGGCACGAGGCGGCGGCCGTTGTGCGAGCGATGGAGCGACAAGGCGCTGGACTATTCTTCGGACGCGGGCCGGACCTGGGACCGGACAAGGCTTTCACCGAGCTCGCAAGGTTCATGGTGCAGATCGCTTCGGATGCTCCCGAGCAAGCTCCAGTCGTTCCTTTCGAGGCGATCGCTGCCGTCGACATCTCGAACCCACCTACGCTGAAGTGGTTCACTGAGCTGAGCACTACGGAGAAGCTTCTAGCCCGGGGCTGGCTTATGTCCCAGTCGCCGGTCGGCTACAGCAACTACGAGCGCGTTCTGGCCGTGCCCTTCTCGGCACCTCATTTCGATCTGGCTGTGTCAGCAGCGACACTTGTCCTCGGGCCGGATGACTGTTCGCTGGAATCGGTCATCGCGAGCGCACTCGCCCTGTCCCTGTTAATCGCGCTGGGCGCTCCGGGAACGGCTGCTGCGCAGGATCTATTGGCGAGCTACAGGGCCAGGGTTGAGGAGGAGCTCGGGGTAGATCTGCTTGGAGACATGGAAGAGAGACTCGTCGACGCGCTGAGTGGGATTCAGGAAAGGTCCATCCAAGCTATCCGGCAAGCGTTGAAAGGATTGGCGCGGCAAATCATCTCTGAGCCCTCCCCTGCCCCTGCGGGTTAGTAGAATTGCGTGGACGGGGCGACGAATTCCTTCATGGGTCCGCAGTTATCCTGTTAGCGGAGCATTGAATGCATTTCTCGGCCTCGGCCGAGCTGGAGGTTAGATGTCGGTTGAGATCGCGGTTCGTCACAGCTTCGCCCAGGGTTCGCAGGGCCAGAAGATGGTTCGGGTGCTGGAGGAGTTTGCCGGGACGATCGATCGCTTCGCGCCGGAGATAGCTGACGAGCACATCTCTCACTTTGAGGTGATCGCGAGCCTGGAATTCGATGAGGATATCGATGTCGATCAGGAAGAGATCCTCGATTTCATCGAGTCTCTGCGAGCACACAAGGGTCAGTCCGGCTTCATTCTGACCGAAAGCGAGCCTGATGATGGGGAGATCCCTCGTTGGGGCCTGCTGATCGTTCCTCGGATGGAGTTCATTTTCGGCCAGACAGGAGATCTCGTTCACGCGCGATGCGATTATCAGATTGTCGGCGGTTTCGGCTGGATCGACCATGACGAGAAGCCATCCGGGATGAGTGCGCTCTCGATGTTCGCGGTCGGTGTGACTCCGGTCGTCGGTTTCTGGTCGCGGATTACCGGATGCGCTGAGGCAAGCCCCGGTGCGGTGGTGCTTGAGCATCACATTGTCGCAAAAGGCGGCCTCGACCCGTCTCTTCCGGACGCGTTGCGCGAAGAGCTGACTCCGGTCATTGAGGAGGCGCGCAGCGTTGCGGCGCAGGCCGGGCCATTCCTGACACTCGACGAGATCCACTTCGAGGGAAGTCCGGCAAACCAGGCTGAGGAGCTGCGAGAGAAAGCGCTCCTGCAGCAGATCACGTTGCCGACGCAGTGGCTTTCTCCCATCGCTTGGGAGAGCAACGATCGGTTCGGCTTCGTCGATACGAAGAATGACTGTCGCAGCTGGATCGCCAGTACCGATGACGAGCTGGGGGATCTGCGGTCGCTTTCCGGTTGGCGACACGGTAACCCAGCCGCCCTGATGGCGGTTCAGGATGGCTCCTATCACATCGTCGTGGCTGCGCTCGGCGCCGAGGCCGCCGGCGCATATCCGATCGCGGTCTATGCACAGCGGCTCTCGCTCGAATTCGAAACCCATGAACAAGCTGACGTGGTCAACCTCGTCCTTGAGTGTGATCAGGTATGGGGCGATCACACGGAGCCTGGGTTCGTCGCTCACATGGCCGAGCACATGGCGATCTTTGCCGACCGGTTGGCTCGCAATGTGTTTCTGCGGCCCACGGGCGTTCCGCGGAGTCTGAGGCTCGTCGTACAGGGACCCGAGGAGCTGATCGAGGCCTTCGAGCCTCATGTGGGGTCCCTGGAGCGCCAGATCGGTCAGTTTGCCGAGCTGTGCCCGGGCGAGAACGCTTTGGAAGAGATCGACGTCGACGTCATCGACCCTAAGGTCGTCGAAGGCGATGGCATGACCCATCTTGCCGTTCATCCTCTTCCGAAGGTCGTCACGCTCCCGGTCGATCTGGAGGAGCGGCTCGACGAGCTCGGCGATGTCGAGGGCGAAGGGTGGTGGGCGCTCGATCTCGACCCATCCTCCAAGAGCTTCGCCAAGGGACGCTGGTTGACGGCCGCCGATGTTGCTGGGAAGCCGACGAGGCTCCCCTTCATACTCTTCAAGAGTCAGCTCACCGGCGAGGTTGTGATCTACTCAACGCTGTCGAAGAAGAAGGCACCTGGCCTGCCGACGTCGCTCGGCGCCTCGATGGTGGGGGATCTCGGCACGGCCACCCTTCTGGCGATGATGGAAGCAGGCGGCGGGATCCTTTGGGAGGGTAAGGCACCGTCCCGAACGCGCACTCTCAAGTCCCGACCATTCATGGATCTCGTCGCGAAGACGTTCCCCGATGACACCTTCTCGATGGTGCCCTTCAAGCAGGCCTATTTCACCCTTGCACTGAATGCCTCCCCGATCTGCGAGGAGGTAGTCGTCGATGCAAGGATGCCTGCCGCGGAACGTCGTCACGTCCTCGGTTGCCTCGAGGAGAAGCCTGGACGAGGCAAGCGCTCGCGCATCGTCACCATCCCCGACGTTCCGTGGACTCCGCTGAACCTTGAGATCGCGCTGGGCGAGATGCTCGCGGACTATGCCATTGCTTCGGCGCTTGAGTGCCGGGATGGGACCGAAGACGAGGACGGGTTCGAGCACTTCCTGACGCTGGTTCGCGGGACTGCGTTTGCGATCGCGAATGGGCTGAACGGCGGGCGCAGCTCGCCGTTCATTCTCTCCGCTTCGAGTCGACTACTGGACATGGGTGGAAGCAGCAGCCTGGCGGATACTGTGTTCCGGGAGATCGCCTCCAGAGACTTGAAAGCGCTTCGAACCGTGGAGGACAGCGTCAACCTGGTTCAGGATGTTCTGAAGAGCGCGATGGAAGCCGATTTGGAGCTGTAGCCGTCTGCCAAAACGGACGTACTTCACACCTTGAGTCATTGCCAAAATTGCGGGCCTGGCAGCAGGACGGCGGGCCCGTTCTTCAAGGCTTGAAGCGCGAGCTCTTCGTGGTGCGAGCTCGCGCCAGCTCCGGACCCGGCCCCACGAGGGTTCCTGTCGCGGTCTCGACCCACCAGCCGCCCTCGTCCTGATGCAGCGCGCATGTGCCGATGAGGATCTGCATCCCGTCGCGATAGGCTTCCCAGCGACGGTTGAACCCAGTAGGTCGCCGCGCTGTCGCACAGGCCGGCGGTCTCTAAACTGGGCCATTTCGCATCAGTCATCGGGGGGCTTCGTGTCGGTAATAGCTGCTTCAGAGGGCGGGGACAGGCGCCGTCTGCGCAGGATCTGGTGGTGAAGGCACGGCCGCGAGGGAGATCCTCAATAGATCCGTGAACTCCTTCACGCAGGATTCGAGTGGCTGACCCGGTTCCCAAGACACGAAGATGGCATGGTGATCGCGGTCCGTGCGCACTCGATCATCCGTGTGGGCGCTGGCGAGCGAAGCTCTGAAGCTGTCGTTGTCGCGCCAAGCATCGAACGCAGGTGTGCCCCAGGTCAGGCCAAGCGCATCGAGTTGCTCGCGCTGATAGCCGCCAATGGACGCCCGCAGGCGGCCGATCCGGCCCATGACTTCGACCTGAACGAGCCGGTCTGAGAGGCTGAACCGAGCCTCGGCGTGGTCCTTGTCCCCTGTGAGGCTTATTCCCTCCGGCAGGAATTCTCTGAGCGCGGCAGCCGCGGTGTTCAAGACCGACCGCCGATCAGCGGCCAGTTTCACGTCGCCCCGTTGCGTGCGAATTCCGCCAATCCGGGCAAGCTCTGCATCGGGATCGAAACCGGCTCCGTTGGAAAAGCCGTCGGGCCATTCGAGCGCGGCCGTGTCTGTCGCTGCCGGAAGGATGACGATGCTCTCACTATCGAGGACAAGCCAGCTCCATGCGACGAAGCGCGCCGAACTCTCATAGCTGTTGCGATAGACGATCCCATCGTATCCAGAAGCCCGGAGGCCTTCGCGGAAGAGTTCGAGGATTGCCCCTCGCTGGTAGAATTCGCGGGGGAGGAGCTCTCGGATACGTGCCCGCGTGTCCGCCGACAGGAACCGACGCAATGCCCGGATCAGGTAATCTCCTGTCCACGCGCGAGGGTCGTCAGGGAGAAAGATCGGATTGGTGACGCGCAAGGCGACCGGGATAAGGCGCTCGGGTCCGGGAGCGGCCCTGATTTCCGCTGCGGACAGGGTCTGCAGCCGGCGCTCGGCCTGGCGGCGTAAGCCGAAGTGAAAGCCCAGATCTGTGGTTGCTCCGAACTGATCGAAGGCGTGGCGCGTGCCGTGCCACAGCACGAGCGGGCGACCGCCGGCATCGGCCGCGCGAGTACCTTGCAGCGAAGCCGCCTGTTGGAGGGTCAGGAGGCTCACGGCGCCGGGCTCGGGGACGCGGGGGAGAGGCGATCGGCAACGCCGACAGCTACGGCGAGCTCGTCGACAAGGGAAAACGCGATCTCGCTGGAGCGGACTGCCAGAACAGCGTCTACCGCACTGCGGATGTTCCCGGACACACCATGCGCTGCCCGCTCAAGACGGTCCGCCGTCTCGGCCCTGATTGTGATGACCCGTTCTTCATCATCGTGAGACACGGAGTCGTAGAACAGGTCGAGGACGGCCATCGCGAGCTCGCGGGCGGCTGGCGATGGGATCCCGAGGGATCCGGCAGGCAGTACCACCGCGTGCTGGTCGAGCTCGCTTGCCAGGTCGATTGTGGAGATGCCGGAGGGCAGGAACTGGATACTGTAGCGGAAGCCGTGCTCCGCATCGGGATCGATCCGGACGATCTCGCCAACGGCGCCAGCCGCTGCGAAGCGTTCGCCGAAATCCCCCTCATCCATGACGGGGCGCTCGGACCGAATGAACGTCCCGATAGCGAGCGGGTGAGCGTGCGACATCAGAAAACCCCCTGCGAGTAGTCTCGCAGGATTTTCGTATGGGCCTGAAACCCACAAGGGCTCAGCCAGTCAGCGCAAGCCTGCGTTCCTGCCGGGCCGTCGGGCGGCACCGCATGTGTAGGAGCTTCTCATTGCGCCCTTCCTCGATCTCCAGATCGTAATCGGGGAAGGCGTCGATTTTCGACGCGGCGACGATCTCCTCGATCGCGGTCCGGAACTTCGAGGTCGGAAGCTTCGAGCCGGAGCGCTTGCGCAGCTCTGAGAGTGAGTAACGAGCCTCGGTTTCGCCGGCGGCCTTGCGGGCTAGCCGGTAGACGAACTTGGCGATCGGACGGGTGATGAGGAAGTAGTCCGGGTTCAGCGTGAGGATGGTTGGCTTGCCGTCCGGCCGCACCACGCCGTTGTAGACGAAGTCCGGGATCTCGATCTCGACCAGGTCGATGCGATCTTGGTTGGTGCGCGAAACGACGCGATAGCGGCCGATCATGGGTGAGGCTTCGGTATCGCGCCGTGCGCCCTTCGCATCCTTTGTCAGGCTCGTGATCTTGATGCGGGTCGCTTGCAGGCGATCGAGTGCCTTTTCCAGGTCGATGTACTGCTTGCCACCGAGTTCGCGACGGCAGAAGCGAAGGATGTCCGATGCCGCAGGGCGATAGACCCGGGGCGGCAAGGTCGGGCGCAGGCCCTTGCGCTCATCGATATGGTACTGACGCATCGCCTCAGCGAGGTACGAGATCATATTGATGACGATGTCGTAGTCCCAGGCGGTGGCAAGCCCAACCTGTGCACCGCCCTCGATGCGAATGATGGCGTCCTTCAGTTCGTAGGTGATGACACCGGCGCTCGATGATTTCGAGAGAGCGAACGGGGCGATATCCAGGAGGGAGAATTCGTCCTTGATTGGGGCATCGTGGACCTGAGGGACGAAGAACTCCATCTGCGGGTGCTCGATGGGCGGATCGCGCATGATCGCGCCGGCATCATGTTTCGAACGCGATGCATCGGGCTTCGAGGGAATCTCGTGCCGAGCGACTCGGCAGATTTCTTCAGCGCGGATCGCATCCGACATCCGTTGCAGCGCTTGCCGGATACCGGGTGACTGGACCTCTTCCAGCTTGAGCTCGGAAAGAGTTCGCCGGGCGTAGTAGCGTCGGAGGCGGCTGAGGGAGTCCTTGTCGAGCGACCGGTAGTCTTCAGGGGCCTCGCCATCCATCTTCTGGATTTGGCGCGCAACATCCTGCAGATAGGCGTTCTTCTCGTGAAGCGAGAGCTCCGAGAACTCTGAACGGGGTATCAGGGGGATGCGCTTCGGTGCTGCCATGACCTCACATTGCCGCTGTCTGATTGAAGCGGCCCTGAGCGGCTGAGAGGTTGGTATCCCGAATCAGCGCGCGAAGCGCATGATAGCAAAATCCGGCCGCGTGAGGCTGGGCCGCTAGCTCGACCGATCCGAGAGCAACGGGGCAGATCCAGCGCCAGCCAGACCTGCGTTGAGCGAGATGTCGTTTGCGGCGCTCACGCCAGCCTCATAGCCCGTGTCCTCACTCAGGCTGTCCCGCCCGGAACGCCTGTAACGCAGGCTGACGCCAGTGCCCCTCATCGCCGCGTCGACGATGTCCATTTTTCGGACGATAAGTCCCTTGCCGATAGCCTTCTGGCGAGCCCAGGTGATCTCGTTGATCCGTCGACAGAGCGTGTCGGTGAGGCCGTCCATGAAGGCGATATGACGCCGCCGTCGCACGTTTGCCCGCAGCAGGATCATGTCGGCGAGAAGCTGCTCCGAGAGCGAATTCATGGCCCGCGCGCAGACCTCCAGCAGATAGATCGCAATCGCGACGTCTGCTTCATGGCCGAAGAAGGTTTCAACCGAGGACTTCATCGCCGTCTTGTGGGAGGTCCAGTTCCGCGTATCGGTCAGCTTGCCGATCGCGTTGGCGACGCGCCAGAGGCGAGCTGAGACCACCTCCCGGTCGGAGCGGAATTCCTCACTGACGAACTCGTCCTTGGGAGCCTCTTCGAGCTCGTCCGTCCGGATGCCATAGCGCTCCAGGAGCTCAGCTGCCTTTGCAGCCGCGGCCGCCGCTTCGGCTTCCGTGGCAGCATTGCCGACGGTCTTGGCCCGAAGCGCGCGAATGATATCAAGGATTTTCTGGCGGTCCTTCATGGGCACTCTCGAATCTCACGCCTCAGCGTAACGTGGACGATGGATTGGAGCGCTTGATCAATGCAACCTATCTGCTGATTTTGGTGGATGAAGGAGACATTCCATGCCGATTCCATCTCTGCCAGCCTACTACCAGCCCCAGGTCTGGGTCGATGATCACGCCCTGAATGACGGCCCCAAGGCTCCGTTCGACGCCGCACGAGCGCTTTTCGAGCTCGCGAACGCCCCGTTCAAGGCAGCGGTGCAGTCGATCCTCGATGGCAATGTCCGGAACCTGGATCCCGTCGGCGAGGCCGGAATCGAGGACAGCTTCAACGGTCCGGGATATGTCCGCATCGAGCGCGAGGACTTCGAGATCTGGTGCCGCAAGCTGCAGCTCGATCCGGAGGAGGTTGGCAACCTGGACGAGGGCTACCGCAAGGCGCTGCTGGTGAATCTCTCGACCGCCCATTTCACCGAAATCGCCGATTGGCGCCTGAAGAACGGCGACGAAGGCGAGCTGTCGGCCGATCAGCGCATGTCCTGGCCTGTTACGGTGTCGGCGGCGGCGGATGGAGGCCTGCTGATCGGTACGACGGCTCCGGACGGCTCGGTTCGCCAGCTGCTGATCGAGATCGATCAGGGGCGCTTCAAGATCGGGGCCTATCTCGACGAGCGGGTCTCTGAGCAGCCCACCATCATGCATGTGCTCGACGACAGTGTCGTTGTCGGTCATGGGCACGCGCTCACGAAGTTCGTGCCGAACGAGGAAGGCGGCGTCAGCATCTCCGACCTTCCCGAGGTCTACGGGGCCCCTGCTCCGGGTTTTCGTCCCTGACGCAGCAGTATCAGCTGCCCTCCGCCGCGAGCCGCGCACGGCCGCTATCGGTGATCTCGTAGCCACCGTGGACATAGTTTGCGAGGAGCTCTGCTGCGACCAGGGCGCGTGCATTGCGATCCCAGGACGCGCGCTCGAAGCCTAGGAGATAGGGGCGCTCGACGAGCCCCAGCTTGTGCCCGGCTGCGGTCCTGAGGATTCGCAGCCGGTTCTCGGTGAGGCGAAGAGACTTGGGCTCAGTCATAGACGATGTCCTCCAGGGCGATCATCTGAAGCAGCACGTCGCCGGTCACTTGATCGGCCTGGTCACTGAGGAGGTCAGCGAAGTGCCTTGGCGCCTTCGTGGCCATCAATTCGAGGCCGCGTTGAAGGTCGGCGTTGGTGATGACGCGAACACCTTCTCCGTTCCCCTCCTCTTTGGTCGGATCCTCGAAGCGGATCTGCGCTTTGAAGGGTTGCTTGAACACTTCCTCGTGGCCCCACCAGACCAGATTGCTGTCCGGCTTGCGGAATCCCTCCAGAAGATCCTGTTCGTGGAGCCAGTAGTTGGCGCCGCCTTCGAAGGCGCTGACGATCGCGCCGTGGATCTTGTCCATCGGAACCGGGATCGAGATGGAAACAGCTTCGGTCTGCGACATGAATTCCTCCTGTCTTCCTTGGGTCGAACGATTGACATAACTCATGACATAAGTCAAACCGGGAATGTCCTAATGAAGGAATAGATGGATGAAACTCGGCTATGTCCGCCTTTCTGTTGCGGGTCCGTCCCTGGACAGTCAGCTCGCAGCGCAAAGGAGCGCGGGCGTCCATCCTTCGAAGATCATGATCGATGATCACCAGGCTGGGGCTCCGTACGCGTTCGAAGCGCGTTCCATGTTGCTGTTCTCGATGAAATCCGGGGACGAGCTCGTCGTGGCCGCTGCGTCTCGCCTGGGGGTCGGCTTAGATGATGTTCTTGGTGTGCTGGCTGAGGTCAGCCGCCGAGGTGCTTCGGTATTCGATGTCGAGACGGGCCAACGGTCCGTCTGGCACCCCGACGCCGCTGGGATCGTGGATTTTGCCCGGCGAGCAACGAGCGGCATTCGACTGGAGGTCGTCGCGAAGATGCAACGCGGGCGAGTGCTATCGGAGCGTCTCGGCGGTCCGAGGCCGAAGCTGGAAGGGGATCGTCTGGAGCGTGCTCGCAGGCTTTGGGAAGACCCTGTCATCCCAGCCCAAGCCATCGCGGACGAATTCGAAGTCAGTGTGCGGACGCTCTATCGGCGTCTCGGCGATCGGAATTGAGTAGGAGTTGAGAGTGCGCAAGCCTTCCCATAGCCCGGGTCGCGGCAAGAAGTTCGACCAGATCTTCTACGACGTCGAGTCCATCACAGGGGACGACGAGACCGGTCGCAAGTCCACGATCAAGAAAGTGACCGTGGACTTGTACCTGACAAAAAAGCTCTGCCAAAAGCCCGCTGACGGTCCGGCGCAAACGCTGGCGGCAGGAATTTGGGCTGTCTGCGATGAGACCGGCGACAGCGAATTTGGAACCGACATCAACGCCGTCATTGCCGGCATCCGCTCAAAGCTCGATGCCTCCTTTCGGATTTCCTGGGAGAAGTGGCTCGTGGTGACGGTCAATCCTGTCCGTGCATACGGCAAGGACGGTGGTGGCGGCCTGGAGCTGACCTGGAAGGAGGTAGAGCGCGGAACGACGGTAACCGGTGACGTTCTGATGCGTTCGTATAACCTGCGCGCTGAATGGTTCAATCGGTGGCAGATAGAGCCGTGGCCAGCTCAGGTACTCGGGGACGACGGCCGGATCGTCGCGACGATTCCGGCGACGCCTGAGAACGAAAAGGCACTGCAGCGCTTCGTCGAACAGATCAACGAGCTCCGGAAAAGGCTGGCCGCGCTCGTGGCGCCAGGCGAGATCGAGCGAACGCTCGCTGCCATCGCTGCGGGTCCGATTACCGCGCTGATCGAGGCGAAGGCGGAGGCGCCTTCATAAGGAACGCACCGTCATTTCCTCAAACTAAAGGGGCCCTGCACCAAGGCAGGACCCCTTCGATCCCCTTATTTGGGGTTTGACGCCGATCCCCTCGACAGCTCGACAGGGGCATCTTGGACTGGGCGACTCCTCTTGGGAAGCCCCCTCCCCTCATTCGAACGGAACGTATTTTCCGCAGGCGATCAGTCCCTGTCCGTCCTGGCTCACGTACTGAGCCGTAGGGTCGGAACAGGAGTCGATCAGCTTGGGCTCCTTGCCGGGCAGGAAAACGCGCATCTCGCATAGCTCACGGCCGCACTGCCCGCCACCGACGACCATCGACAAGGTCGCAGCGCCATAGGCGGTCTGAACTTGCGCCGAGTAGTGCGTCATGTTTGCGAACAGATCCGGAGCATTTCGCTTGATGTCCTCCAGCTCCGGCCACGCTTTCAGAACCTGGCTGTCTTTGATCGCGTCGGTCGCCTGGAACTTGATGGGTGCGCCCGGACGCTGTCCTGCGCTTTGGGCAAGCGCCGCGCTCGCCCCGAAAATTAGCGTGGTGCTTAGAACGAGGCGAGAAATGAACGAAATCGGCCGTTGCATGCGAGAATCCTCGATAGATGCTGGACGATAGCACAACGCGCACTGATCAAAAGGAGGAAGCACAGAAATCCTTACATTCCCGTGAATCGTGAATGGGATCATTGGAAGCTGCAAGGAATGCGGTTAGCCTCTCAGAAAGAATCCTGCAGGCGGCAACATGAATCGCATCGCAATCCTTTCAGCGGTCCTTGCGACCTGCTTGTCCTTCCCTGCATTCGCGCAAGGCTCAAGCTCGTCCAGCAGCTCGTCCTCAAGCTCCGAAAGCGGCCAGTGCAAAGGGTCGCAGGCCTTTGCCGATCGCGTCGCCCAAAGCGAGTCGCGGGGGAGCGGCAACTATCAGGCGCGGAATGGCAGTTATTACGGGCGCTACCAGATGGGCCAGTCCGCGCTCGTCGAGGCAGGCTACATGAACCGCAGCGGCCAGTTCCTCGGGGTAAACGGCGTCAACAGCTGGGGGGACTTCCTCAACAACGAGAGCGCTCAAGACGACGCCTATGGGAAGTATCTGCAATCGAACTGGCGACAGGTGAAGGCTTTTGGTCTCGACAAATATGTCGGTCAGAAGCTCCCCAACGGTGAGACAATCACCGAATCCGGTCTGATGATGTCGATGCAGTTCGGCAACGTGCGCGTCCGCAACTATTTCAACAGCGGGATGCAGTGCACTGCTGCGTCGTCCGACGGCAATGGAACCTGCGTCGGCACCTACATTTCCCGCGGAAACGGCATCGACATTTCGGACGTCACCGGGAGCAACAGTTCCGGGTCCGGCGGGAACTCCTGCAACAAGAAGCAGGAGAGTGAGAATGACAACAATCTCGATAAGACGTCGAAGACCTGCCAACCGACGATCCCGATGCTGCAGGCCATCCCGTGCGAGAAATATCCTGCGGCACTCCAGGGCTTCTGCCAGCGCTATAAGCCGCTCCAGATGAACATGAGCGACTGCCAGAAGGCCGAGAAATACGCAGAGAGCGCGTCGAAGGGAAACCGCGAGAACGAGTGCTCGCAGCAGACCTTCCGGCGGGGCACCTCGGCATGGTCTTTCGTGCTCGCCTGTTCCTTCGCGAAAACTGACCAGGGCGAGACCGGCAACGGCGAAGAAGCCAAGAAGAACTACTCGAAGTACGCCAAAAACGGCGGCGGCGGCGGTGGTGGCGGTGGTGGCGGCGGCGGCGGCGGCGGCGGCGGCGGTTCGGTGACTGGTGCGGCCGACGATCCGAAGTGCGTGGAGCGCCTCAAGGGCAAGATCCCCGACATCAAGGTGCTCGGTCAGCTCAGCCTCGGCTCCTATCACGGCCAGGCCTGCACCGTGCCCAGTGCCGTTCGTTACCGCGGCAAGGCGGTCGATTTCGGCCAGGAGCTCACCATGGATTGTTCGCTCGCCGAGCAGTTCGAGAACTTTGGTGAGGCCGCCAAGGGCATTGGCCTCACGAAGATCAAGTCGCTTGGCACCTTGAGCTGCCGCGGGATGACCACGGGTCGCTCGAAGCTGTCATCGCATGCCGTCGGCAAGGCAATCGACGTCTCGGTGTTCTATGGAGGCGGAAATGGGGACACCACGCAGTATTTCTCCAATCCGAGCGTGAAGCAGTATCTGCAGGGGCAGATGCTGCCGGTTGCCTGTGGGAAGTTCCGCGGCGTGCTTGGCCCCGTGTTCTACCTGACCCGCGGCGGCTACAAGCATTATCACTTCGACTCGCGCGACAAGGGTACGACCGAGTGCGGCGCGATCGGCGCGAAGACCGGGGGGTGATCGGTGAGATTGAGTTCGGTCGCCTTGGCATTGGCTCTGCTATCGCCGCTGCCATCGCATGCACAGTTCTTCTTCGATCCGAAGCCTCCTGATCAGGAGGTCGAGGTGGGGCCTGACGAGATGGCCTCGAAGGGCGCCGGCTTCGAGACGATCCAGACCGGCGACTGGCCCGAAGAAGAACGGACGAAGATGGTGCACGAGCACTTCGTGCTGCCGCTCGCGCAGGAAGAGGGAGCGTCGCAAATTGGGCTGACCGATTACGCCCTTGCTGACGTCACCGGCGACGGTTTCGCGGATCTCGTCCTCTTCCCGCGCATCGTCGATTCGAAGAAGACCTTCAACGGTCCCTCTGAGGGGCCACGCGTCCTGATTTTCGTATTCGATGGCCAGACGTGGCATCGCGCGCTTGATTCCCACGCGCTCGAAGTGGGCCGCAAGAAGGTCAACCTCCCTGACGGGACCGAGCAGCACGAACTTGCGCTGATCCACGACAAGGGTTTCGACCGCTATGTTTGGGACGGGAAATCCTTCAAGCGCGCCGACTAGCGCTTGGATTACACCCCAAGTCCTTCTCGCTCCGGAAAATCCGGCCTAGCTTTTTCTTGTGGGACGCATCGGAATCGCGACGATTCCATGAGTTCCGCGGAGCGCGTCGGCGATGGAAGACGGAAGAATCAGGGATCAGGACGAGATCTCGCGAGCCCGGGTCAAGCGGGATGCCATCTTGCCGCGTGTCGGCCAGGACCCGACACGCCTCTACCTGAATGAAATTGGCCGCAAGCCGCTGCTCTCGCGTGAAGGCGAGCTGGCGCTTGCGATCCGCATGGATTCCGCGCGAATTCGCATTCTTTTCGAGCTCTTTCGGCTTCGGCTCTGCGGATCGGTGATCCAGGGATGGGTCGATGAGATCGATGCGGAGAAGCTACGCCTGGAGACGATCTTTTCTCTTCGTGAGGCACAGGCGCCGCTTGACCCAGACGCGGAGGACAGCGAGGCACCCTCCCCTCCCCCGTCAGAGTTCTCACGCGAGCTGCGCAGCCTGCTCATCGACGCGCTCGCGATGATGTCGAGCGCTGGCGATATCGACACGCAGGCACGAGCAATGGCGAGCCGTTGGGTCGGAGCACGGATCGATGCGTTGCGCCTCGAGGAGCTCATGCAGCCCTTCGACCTGGTGGCAGAGCCCATTGAGAGGCTCGGACGCGTCCTCATTCGAGATGCCGCCGATGCGGGGATGCCTCGCGCCGAATTCGTCGCGACCTGGCGTCGCCGCCCCGGAACCGCCGGCGACGTAAATCTGGCGACGCTGGCGGAGCTCTCGCCGACATGTGCAACCAGCGTCGATGAAATTCTGGCGGCCCTGGCGGGCTGGCGCATCAGTTTTGCGCGTTACTCCATGGCTCGTGAGGCTCTCTCACACGCGAGGCTGGAGTTGAAAATGGCGAAGGACGAGATGACGGATTGCAATCTTCGCCTCGTCGTCTCGGTCGCGTGGCCACTTGTCGAACGCGGGCTGCAGCTCCTGGATCTTGTCCAGGAGGGGAACATTGGGCTCATGCGGGCGATCGATAAGTTCGATGCCTCGCGCGGCTTCAAATTCGGAACCTATGCGGTGTTCTGGATTCGACAGGCCATCTCACGAGCCCTTTCGGACCAGGCTCACACCATCCGCGTGCCAGTGCACACGGCCGAAAAGGCCTCGCAGGTGAAGCGGGCGACGCAGGGTCTCCGCGATCAGCTGGGCCGGGAACCGACCAACGACGAGGTTTCGGTCAAATCCGGGGTCCCGGTGGAGACGGTCCGCCGGATCGGATTGCTCGTCCGTGACGTCGTCTCGTTGGATATGAAGATCGGGGATGACGGGGACAACTCGCTCGGCGACCTGGTCGTCGATAGGCACAGTCCCTCCCCCGATGCGATAGCGGCTCAAAGCGAGCTGCGTCGTCTCTTGTCGGCCTCGATGCTCTTGCTTTCGGCTCGCGAAGAACGCGTTGTTCGGATGCGGTATGGGATCGGTGTGACAGAGATGCACACCCTTGAGCAGGTGGCGGAGGGCTTCGGTGTCACGCGCGAACGCGTCCGGCAGATCGAGGTTCGAGCGTTATCCAAGCTCAAGGCTCACCGTCGTTCGCAGGATCTCGCTGAGCTGCTATAGCTGGAGAAGGCCGATTCGCGAGGTGGTGCATGCGCGACGAGGAACGGGTTTGCGCGGCGCTTGAATGCGTGGTGCGGGTCGGTGACGTCGATGAAGGCCGGACCGACCGGCCGTCCACCGTCGCAATTCGCGAGCTCGCGCTCAAGCAAGGCCTGATCGCCTGGCATCCGGTCGCTGGGCGTTTCGTGCTCACCAGCTCCGGTCGTGCGCGCCGCTCTCAGCAAAGGGCCAGAGCGACGCAAAGTGTGGTCAGCTTCCCTGTCGATCGCCGGCGATCTGAGCGCAGGAACTAGTCCGCCGCCTTGTCGAGCTTGTTCTGCTGATAGTACCGCCAGACGTCAGAGAAGAGGTCCTTGTACGAGAGCCGCATGTCCCGGGCGTGCTCGATGAAGGAGTTGATGTCCGTCAGGTAGAGACGCATGTTGAGCTGCTCGATGATGTCGGTGGGTTGACGCAGGGCGACCTTCTTGGTTGCCCGCGCCACCGGCGCCACCGCCTCTACAGGCGCTGCGGCCAACGCTTCCGGTGCCACTGCCCCTTCCCGGCTGACGAAACCCATCTCGCGGCCGACGCGATCAGCCAGCTCTGCGGGCACACTGCGGGGCGCGGATGGCTTGATCTGTGCGACTCGATCAAGCCCGAAGCTGGCCTGGGGCTTCTTTGTTTGTTCCGCCGTCATGGTTGCCCTCCTTAGGCGGCCTCATCGTCGCGCTGGGAAGCGATCACCAGCTCGACAAGTTCGTTTGCTATCTGTTTCGCGTTATCGCGAGCGGCTTGCAGGCCGTTGACGCGCTCTTCGTCCAGCTCTTCGAGAGTCTGACCCCAGGTGAACATGCTGGAGAAGGCCACGCGCTGGTTGAGGTGATTCGCCAGCATCGGGATGTTCTGAGCACGAAGCTCGTCGAGGATCATCCGCTCATTGCGGGTCTTAACGACCGTGTTGGTTCTCGTCAGGAGCACGCGGTGAGGGATCTCACGCTTGAACGCCTCTTCCTCCGCCCGCACCAGGTTCAGAGCCTTGGCTGCCTCCTGGGCGTCGACAGCGCTCGCCTGCATCGGGATGACGACGACGTCGGAGCGGCTGAGCGCCCGGGAAACGAGTAGCGAAGCCGTGCCTTCCAGGTCAATGAAGACGAACTGGACCTTCGCGGCCTGCTCCTCGATCGCACTGATGATGCTCTTTTCGGTCACGTCACCGATGACATTGACCGTGCTTTTGGTCTGATCGCGGCTTTTCCAGTTCACGATGGGCCGGTTTGGGTCCGCATCGAGGATAGTCACGGTAGCGCCGCCCGCGGCCAAAGTGGTCGCCAGGACGAGGCAGCTCGTGGTTTTGCCGCAGCCGCCCTTTGGCGAAGCTACTGAAATTACTGGCATCGCTGAGCCTCCTGCACGTTCGCCGAGCCTCCTTGTGAGGCCAAATGGTTAACGACGGGTAAATGATAGGCTTCGATTTGATCGGATTTGGTAGGCGTCGGAAGCGTTTGGGAGGAGTGAGTTTGAGCTGGGACGCGCTCCTCCCATCGCGGACGATAGGCGATCATAGGGGGCGAGAGCAACGCGAACCCTAGCGGACGCTATCGGACGAGAGGAATGAGTTCGATAGGAGACGCTCCCGACGGATATGATTTGATATCATCCCGAACGATATCAAATCATATCCGACGAGAGGAGACGGGACGGGATGAGACGGGAGTAGCGCCGATCGTAGGAGAGCGAAGCGGAGCGAACGCAACCGTAGGCGCCTCGATCGTATCGGACGATAGAGTATGGGATGGGAGGCGACGGGAGCGTCGGATTGAGGTGACAACTCTCCCCGACCCGCGCGTTCACTATCAGTCGAGAGGGGACCATAGGGAAGGGTAGGGGTCTGTACCCTCGGAGAGCCTCTCCGACCGAACTCTCCAGGAGGATCGGAACGCGACCTGTCCCGAACGATGCGGGAGGATGCAATACTCTCCCGTCGTCGAGGCGCGCGTCGGCGAGGGGGTCGTAGAGTTCGATAGGAGACCCGCGCCTAGTGGACGCGATGCTTCCGTTCCCGATACTCGCTTATCCGACGCTCGGGTTCCCTCCAGTCGGAGATGAGTGCATCCAGAACGCAGCGGTACCGAAGCGTAGCGATAGGGAGGGACTTAAGCGGCGAAGCCGGGTGAATGGCCCTATCGCGACCGAAATCAGAGCGTTGAGCCAGTTCCGAGAGCCTCAGGGTCGATTTTGCCGGGATTCCGGCGCCTCAGGCGCACAGCAGAAAAGACTCTTAAAAACAGATACTTAGAGACAATAGGAGCAGCCATTCTCGGGCCATTTGGCGGCCCTGCATGAAAATGTCTGTGCAAAGCCCGCTGCCGGCGACTGGGCGAGGCCAAATTAAGGCATGGATGGTGGAGCGGGGTTTCCGAAACGAGAGGCACCAGTGTTTCGAACTTCTCCCGGGTTGGTTGGAGGACGCCGATCTACGGATGCCTCAGGCGTCGGGGCGCTCCGGTTCGACGATCCACTTGTCAGAGGCGAACATCGGTTCATCAGCGTCTCAATCGTACGGCAGGATCCCGCAATCCTTACTATCGAGCTAGCTCGCGGTTGACCAAGGATTGAACCCCGAATCCATCATTCCATTGCGCAACTGACGTTCTGAGTTAGGCTTCCCAAATGGACTTGCTAGGCCTAAATCCCGAATCGCGGAGGCTGCTTGCCAGCAGACGCACAATCCTTGGTGCCGGTGCCGGATTTTTCGTAGCGGGCACCCTTGGCTGCACGCCCGGTAAGGGCGAATTGCAGGCATCGGCCGCGCGCGGCAGCGATCGCGTGGCCTTCCGCGATTCGGTGGCTTGGTTTCACCGAAATTCCGCGTCTGTGAGCATCGCGCTCGTCCCGTTCACGATGACGAAAGAGCAGAAGGACGCCGTCCTTGCCTATGGAGGCGTAGAGCCGACCCTCGGGACCTCCGAAAAGATGCTCGAAGTCCGCATTGACCTGAAGGATGACCGGGCTTCGAACCGCATCATTGTCGAGCACATCGACCAGGTCCGTTTGACCTTCTGGCACTTCGACGAACCACCGGCGGTTTTCAACTTCCGGAAGGACAACTGGAAGAACCCTGAAATCGAGCTGATCAATGTCGACGGCGAGGCTCGGGCAGGTGGATTTCTGATCGGAACTCTCCGATCCCAGGCCATATACCAAGGGCCACGCGGAGGGCCGGAGGCCTACTCGGTCAACCTCGGCGGAATCGCGCTGAGCCTCGCCTAGGCCTGACGGACAGTCCGCAGGTTCTTGACCGCGAAGACGATGAAATCAGCTCCCAGGGCACGGGCGTCCAGCACGTTGGCAAGGCCGCACGAGTTGAGCGCTTGGGCGAGCAGACGCTGCGCGTAGAGCTCGGGGGAACCGTGTGACCGGGCCCATCGCATCATCAGCGGCGCGATGTCGGAGAAGCGCATGCGAGCGCTCACGCCGACCCGGACAGCGTCGCGTGTGCTACGATGGTGCCGCAGGATTGCGGCAGCACGGTCGATCGATTGCCCTCCTTCGGTCGCGATAGCTTCGAGGCGGTCAAATTCAGCGTCGATGCGCGCGCGTTCTTCAGCGGTGAAAAGCGTGGTCATGATGAGGTCTCTCTGTCGTCGCCGGCGTCGGCGCGGGCTGGAGGAAGGTTGAGGAGGCCGGCATCGCGGGCGCGCTCGAATGCAGCGAGATCCGCAATCCCGGCAAGGTTGAAGTGATCCAGGAAAACTTCGGTGGTCCCCCAGGTCAGCGGCCGACCAGGGCCGTCGCGGCGTCGTCCAGGGCGCACGAGATCGGAGGCGAGCAAAACGTCGAGAATCCCCGGCGATAGCTGGACGCCGCGGATGCGCTCGATCTCGGATCGCGTGACAGGCTGGTAGACGGCAATCGTGACGAGGGTTTCGAGTGCCGCCCGTGTGAGCCGCAGCGGTTCTTCAGCGAGCTCTCGCGCCAGGTCCGATGCCTCCACGAGCGTCCGGAGCGACCAGCCGAGTTGCGACTGGTGGAGCTGGACCCCACGGCCTTCGTATTCGGAGGCCAGGAGGCTGAGAACGTCATGGAGGGAAGGGGCTCCGTGCGGTTCCAGGAGTCTTGAGAGCTCGTCCTCAGGCATCGGGCCAGGTGCGCTGCGGAGCGCGGCTTCAACGACGCATGCGGCCGTCTGGAGGCTCATCTGGCGCCTCCGGTGCTCTTGATGCCGATCGCGAGGTCCTGTTGCTGGACTTCGACCTTCCCTCGCTTGGCGAGCTCAAGCGCAGCGACATAGGTCGAAGCGATCTTCGAACGGGCATGGATGATGTCGACCGAGGTTTCCCGGTCGACGAAGGTCAGGATGCTGGCGAACCGGTCATCGGGGATCCAGCTGTCACCCAGCGCGGCGATCGCTTCTTCAACCGAAAGGGTGACGTGGGGCTTCCTGACGGGTGCCTGGGCGGGTTGGAGCGTGTAGCGCGCCTCCCGGACGTATGCGGACAGAATAGCGTGCAGAGAGGCGTCCAGGCGCTTCCCAGGGCCTTTGGCGACATCCAGGGAAGGGGAGGTGAACCAATCGACCCCGAGCCGAGGGCGGGACATCAGCGCTTCGCCGATCGAGCGCAGCGCATCGAGGCGGCGGAGGCGAACCGCGAGGTCCTCGACAACCGCGGAGGCGGCAGCCTTTTCGTCCTTGGGGGCCGGGAGGAGGATCTTCGATTTCAGGTAGGCCAGGTTGGCCATCATCACGAGCCAGTCCGCGGCCAGTTCGAGCCTGAAGCTCTGCGCCGAACGAACCCAGGCGATGTACTGGTCGACGACGGCGAGGATCGAGATCTGTTCGATCTCGACGCGGCGCTGACGAACGAGGTGCAGGAGGAGGTCGAGCGGCCCTTCGAAGGCGTCGATCGAGATGACCAGGGCGTCCTGGTCATCATCCGCGCTGTCGAAGTAGGGGTCGATCGTCATCGTGATTTCAGGTACGGAGCTCAGCAGGCCATGGGAGGCGCAAATCCCGAGCTCCGCACTGTTCCGAGCGGCTGCTCAGAATTTGTAGCTGAGGCCGACGCGCCCGGTCTGGGTGACGATGTCGGAGTTGATCCCGCTGACCGGCAGCTTGAGGGAGGCGAAGTCCGCATCGTAGTCGAGGCGCAGGGCGAAATTCGCGGCGATCTCGCGCTCGACGCCGACGCCGACCTTCAGGCCGCCCTGCCACTTCTTCTCGCTGATCCCCGCGAAGACGTCCTTCGCCGTGTAGTGCGAGAAGGCGTAGCCGACCTTGCCGAAGACCATTGTTTCCTTGTCGAAGGCGTAGCCGATGCGGCCAGCGCCGCCGAAGGTGTGATCGCGACCGATCGAGAGCGGACCGAAGCCCGGCAGGACGGTGTTGTGCTCGCCATTGCCGAAATCGTACTGCGCCTCGATGCCGGTGTAGATGCCGGAGCTCGTGATACCGAAGCCGGCATAGCCGCCGCCGGTGAAACCCTTCATGCCGAGATCGGTGGAGCCGAAGCCGGGGACGCCGAGGGCGGAGGTGTCGGCGCTGGCGGAAACACCGCCGCCGGCGACGCCGACATAGAAGCCGTAGGGCGACTGGGCGTTGGCGGTGACCGGTGCGGCGGCCAGTGCGAGAAGGCTGGCGGAGGCGAGGATGAGCTTCCTCAACATGATGCAATCCCTTTCCTTCGCCAGGACGATTCCTGTGGCGACTGAATCGAGGAGCGCATCGGACTAAAGGATTGTCAACGTGATCCTTGGAGCAGGACAAGGAATGCGTGGATGGGCCAATGTGGCCAATCAGAATTTAAATGCGGAGCTGTCGCCCATCGAGACCTGCACCTTCACGACGGCAGGCGGAGAGAATCGATCGCGGACCAAGTTCTGAGCCTCGACCGAAAGCCAGAGCGAGAACGCGAAACACGAGGCCAGAGTGACCAGAAGGCGTGCTGTGCCGATCCCCTTCGCCGTCGTTTCCTGCTTGCGCTTGTTGCGTCGTGGCGCGGCCTTTCCAGCGGCCGTCCGGTTTTGGATGCGACGCTTCGGAATCGTGTGGGCAGGCGCGACGAAGTCCGGGTCGAGCGGCGCTTTCGCACCGTGACCGGCGATCGGCTGACGACGGGGGAGGGGCTTTCGGTCCATGATTACAGGCTACAGCGAGCGCGTGCCGGCGAAAAGGGGGCTCAGCGCGCAATTCTTTGAAGGACTGAAGGCGCGTATCCGAGCATTGTGGCGACGACTTCGTCCGCGTCGCGTGCCGCGAAGGAACGGCCTTGATCGGTGTCGAAGGCCAGGCCTGCGATTTGCTCAGGTGGGATGTTGGCGCGGTTGTTTTCCTGCAAGATAGGGGTGACCTGGGAGAACGAAGATTGTGCGGCGATATGGCTGAGGTCGATGACCCATTTGCTGATGCCGGAAAGCTCTCGAAGCCGATCCGTGGATGCAGCGATGGCGTCAGCAAGCTCAGTTGAGTTCAATCGCGTAAGCGTGCGTCGACGACGTTCGATCTCGGCTGAAACCTCCTCCCCAAGCCCGTTCAACTCCCCGAGCCGGCGGGCGAATTGGGAGTGAAAAAGCATATGGCAACCGCGGCACACGCACATGATCCCGGTGAGGCGCTGCACGCCAATCTGGTTGTCCTCGTCGCCCACCTGCCAGTCCCAAATCTCATGGGCTTCGATGGTCGGCGGCGGGTCATCGGGCTGGCGGATAGCCTTTGCGATAGTGCTGGGGCCTCTCCCGCCGCAAATCGCGCATCGATGGCCGCTATTTGCGTAGGTCTGTTTGCGGATGTGGTTCCAAAAATCGCGATCAAAGATCGTCCAGAGATTCTGGCCGGCAGAATGGAATGGAAGAGAGGGCATGCTCACAGCAGCCGGAGATGGCCAGATCGCCATCGGGAGCAGGCGACCAAAGGTGTTGAGGTCCATGTCGGGCGTGACAAACCATGGAGAGGCGCCGGAGATCGAGAGGTCCCTGATCGCGCCGAGTTTCTCGACTTGTTGGCCGAGGCTTGAGGGAACAGGGAGATAGATGCGGCGTTGCGGCGGCGTCGCGTTCGCCTCCGCGGTGCGTTGTTTCATCGATTGGCCGGCGGCCGCGGCCAGTGCCGTTTCCTGAGCCCAATCCCGCATCAAAAGGACTGCGTCCAGTCCACAGGCTGAAGCCTGCTCCAACCACTCGCTAGAGCGGCGTTTCCGAAGCAATGCAGCCGCCTTGGCGTTGATGCCGTAGCTGCGGGATACGATGGTTCTGCCTGGAGGGCCCAGGCGTCCCATCAGGGCTGTCGCTTTCCCGAGGTTGGTCAGGGACCTCTGAAGGCGCGCGACGGCCTCCCTGGCGGCCGTGAGCTCGGCAGCGTTGGAATGTGCACGATCCCGAATGCTCGCCAGGGTATCCTCTGCCTGGCGCAGGCGTGAAGCAGCGCGGTGATGAATGCGTCGAAGCAGCGGGATACCCGCGATCGACTCGGTCATCTCGCAGCGGAGTTGAAGACCTCGGATAGGCGCGTGAGCTCTGTCGAAGAGGGCGTCGAGCTCGCGGCCTGCAGCGGAGAGCGTCGAGACGTTCAGGCGCGCTGCAGGGAGCGCAGCACGCACCACACGGCTCGCCGCGACAACAGCGCTATTCACCGATTCCTTGCCGCTCATAATTGCTTTTGCCGACCCATCTCGGAAGGAATTTGGTTGCTATCCACGCAAGGCGGAAGGATTAATCCGTCGCCCACATGAATTGGGGAAGCGGACCTTGACCGTCATTCAAATTGACCCGAATGATCGAAGCCGTTCCTGAGGCCACCCCGAGGAATCGGCGCTACGTTAATGAACTCGATCAGATCGATCCTACTGCTGACGGCACTTGCCATGGCGACCAACGCCGTGGCGCAGGCGCCTGTAAGCACGCCGACCTCAACCCCGGCCGTGCCCAGACCCATCTCATCTCAGCCGCAGAGCGCTCCAGCAGCGCCTGCGCAGCCATCTCCCGGGATGGATGCGCGTCAGAACCCGTTCTTACCGGTGAACACCGCGGATGAGGATCGCCGCATCGCGGATCGGGAGCGGATGAGAGGGATCGTCAGAGATCTCTTTCCCGAGCTGCGCAGCATGCTCCAGAATGACTTCAATACCCTGCGTGGACAGCTCGATGACGCCAAGCGCGGCGTCGAGGAAACCAAGAAGCAGATCTCGGACCTGGCTGCGAAGAATGCGCAGCTGCCGGCTCAGAGCACCCCTCAGCCCGCTACCCCTGCAACTCCCAAAGGTCCGAAGCTGCCGGAAGGCGCCAAGTTCATCGGATGTGTCAATGGAAAGGCCCTTTACCGTGACGGCAAGCAAGGTTTCAGCTTCACCTGGACCGGTGCGGAAGCGGAGGTTTTCGGCTGCGACGCTCGCTAGCGTCGCGCTGACCGCTCTCGTCGCCGGTTGCGGGCAGAACCTGCCGGAGCCGGGGCGTCTTCCGACCCAGTCCGAGGCGCTCAAGGCGACACAGGAGCGCTTCAACGCTGACGGCGGCGCAGTCGCGATCAGGCGCATTCGTGTTCCGGCTTCTTCTCTGCAGCCGCGTGCGGTTCGACAGGGTGTCTCGGCCGCACTGCGCGCGCGCCAGATCCGGGTCCAGTTCCCTGGCACGGACGGCACGGTCGCCGACCTCGTGCAGGCGCTCTCGGCCGCAGGTGTGCAGCTTGCTTTCAGCTGGAGCGACCCGGTTGTCGGGTCATCGCCTTCGGCATCCTCGTCTGCGCCGGTTCGCCCGGGCGCCTCGCCGGCAGCCTCCGCTGCATCCAGCGGCGCTGGCAGTGGCGGCGATGCCGTTCTGAAGCGTCGTCTGCCCTTCCCCCAGTATGACGGCACGCTCGGCGGATTGCTCGACACCCTGAAGACCGGTCTCGGCATTGTCTTCTGGCAGGAGGGCAACACGATCTTCCTGTCGGACAAGAACCGTTTCGCGATCGCGCTTCCGCAGAACGAGGACATCCTGAAGGGCGTCCAGGAATCGCTGCGCAATCTCGGCGCGACCGAAATCGTCATGTCGGTTGACGCAGGCAAGATCGTCTACTCTGCCAATCCGACGCTTCAGGACGACATCATCGCGCCGTTCCTGAAGCGCACGGTTCGCAACCTCGCGACCGTAGATCTTCGGGTCGCTGTCGTCTCGCTCACGATGAACGACAAATCGGCCCAGGGCTTCGACTGGAGCAAGTTCGCGGCGATTGTCGATCAGCGCCAGAAGGGCATCTCTGAAGCTCTGAGCATCAAGGATGTGTCGCAGTCGGCGACGAACACGACGATCGGCAACAACGGGACCGCGACGAATACCGTCAATTCCCTGGCGAACAGCAGTTCCGCGCCGCAATCGATCCTGCCAACCACGGTCGTGAACCAGAAGGGCGGCGTCGTCGACCTGACGAAGACGGGTCTTGTGCTCGGCACCACGCAGGTCGGCACGCTCTTTGGCGCGCAGACTGTGACGTCGGTCTCGACCGCGATCGCCTTCCTGTCGACCTTCGGAAACACGAACGTCACCCAGAACGTCGAGCTGCGCACTCTCTCCGGGCGGCAGGTGAAGATCCGCTCCGGCGACGAGATCCCTTACGTGAAGGGCATCGGCATCGGCACGCTCGGCTCTGCCGGCACCGCGGCAGCGAATGGTACCACTGGCGGCAGCTCGAACTCGAACACGCTCGGCACCGCCCAGACCGAGACGGTGAAGACCGGTCTCACGGTCGAGATGGTCCCGCGATTCGACTCCGACGCCGAGCTGGTGACTACCGATCTGAAGATGGAGCTGAAGTCGCTCGTCGAGTTCGTGAAGCTCGACGCCGGCAATCAGCTCGGCAGCCTGACGCAGCCGCGTACCCAGGACCAGGAGCTCTCCAACATTGTACGCATGCGTGCCGGCCAGACCGCGGTCATCGGCGGCATCCAGTACGACCAGGAGCAGTTCGACGGTAACGAGCCAACCTTCCTGCGCGACAAGATGCGGGCTCGCAGCCAGTCCGCAGGCTACCGGGCACAGAACGTCACCCGGAACGCGCTCTTCATCATCCTGCAGCCCACCGTGACGACCTACGAACCGGTGGAGTGATCATGGACAACGTCATCGATACCCAGGTCGGGGCTCCGAACAAGGCGATCGTCGGCTGGCTCGAAGCCGGCACGGCTCGAAAGGATACGATCGAGCATATCAAGGACTACGCGGCGCGGTTCTTCGTTTCGCCGAATACGACTTGGTACGCGACCATGCCTTTCATGGGCGGTTTCCTGTACGAGATCCACGAAGGCGGTGTCGGTCAGTCCTATCTCCCGGATATCGCCAAGGCCCTAGCCGAACGTCGCGACCCGGCCTGGTTCCGGACGGGCCGGCGTGTCTACTCGGTCGCCATGCGTGATGGCCTTCCCGCGCTGGTGCTTCAGCCCGAGAAGGAATCGCTTGCCCTGATCGCTGCCGGCGCCGGGCAGCTGGTCGCCAAGGGCAAGATGCAGCGCCTGGTCCGCCGCGGCACCGGGACGCTTGTCATCGGCTCCACGCTCTTCGGTATCGGCGCGACATTCCTTTCGATCGCCTGGGGTATCCACGCCGCGGCAAATCTGTTCTACGCGCCTACGATCCGCCAGCTCGAAGCCGACCAGCTGCCACATCGCAGCTGGTCGCTCGTCGAGCGTGTGCCGCCGCATCTCTATGTCGAGGCGCTGCGCTTCAAGGACAATCAGTGGACGACCTCGATCAAGCCGATCGCCGGCAGAGCTGAGCCTGCAGCTGCTCTGCCGGTCACCTCGGCACCGACACCGCCCCCGGCGTCGGTGCCGAGTGCGCCGCCACCAGTGGCGTCTCCTGCCCAACCTGCTCCGCTGCCGATCCCAGCGCCGATTTCGACCACGGGTGTCACGCGATGAAGGTTCGGACTGCAGTCGGCATCATTCTTGGGCTGACGGGTGTCGGCATGTTCGCGCTCGGGACGATGGTCATGGGCAGAGCGCTCGACCGCAACTTCGCCAATGAGCAGATGGCGCAGCGGGTCGAGACATCCTGCCGCACGCATCTGGCTCGCCTGACCTCTTCGGCTGGGTCGGCGCCGGCCTCGCTCGGCACACCCGCCGGCGGAGCTCGGTCCATGAACTTCCTGCCCGGAGGCGATATCGAGATCGATTTCGGCGAGGTGAAGGGCGACCCGCGCCTGGCTCTCGCCGACGCCACCGCGTCGCTTGCGACCTGCCCGACGCGCCGCATCACCGAGGTTTGCCTGGGGACAAGCTGCTCGCGCCAGCCGAGCAGCCAGATCCGCCTCGTCGTCCGACTTTCCAGTGTGAAGTGAGAAATCCGATGAACTCGTTCTTCAAGTTCGCCCGCATCATGGACGTGGTCACCGCCATCGCCATGGTTCTGATCGCGATCTGGATGGTCTACGCCAACTGGCCGACGCCGACCGGATGGACCTGGGTCGCCATCTTCGGGGCCATCGCCAGCATCCCGATGGCCTTCATCGATATGGGGCAGCTGATCCGTACCCATTTTCTCGGGCGGTTCACGCGTGCGAAGCGGGGCTGATCCATGGGGATCATGGATCTCTTCCGGCGGCGCGATATCGAGCTGTCGCCTCCTGATACGGACTTTGTCCCGACAGGTGGCATTCTCGGTGATGGCGAGAAGCACCATTTCGCCGAGTTCCTGATCGACAGGAAGCGTGTCCAGCGCGAACACGCGGGTGCTGCGCTCATGGAGCAGCGTGTCACCGGCGAGCGCATCGGAGCGATCCTCGTGCGGACGGGGTTCCTCCCGCAGGAAGAGCTCGTTCACTCGATCCTCGAATTCAATCCGGACCGGATCGCGACCGAGAAGGTGACGGTCTCCAAGATCCCGGTCGAGATCCTCGAAGAGAAGTCGATCACGATCTCGGCTGACGTCGGCGGCACGATCTATGTCGGCACGATGAGTGACGAGATGGAGATCGAGCGCCTCGTCCACAGCTACTATCCCGACCGCAAGGTCGAGTTCGTCGCGTTCATGCCCAACCTGCACGCCGAGTTCCTTGACCGCATCAGGCGGACGAGCTCGGAGGTCAAGGACGTCCGGCAGGAAGAGATCATGGAGCGCCTTCTGTTCCGTGGTCTCAAGGAAGGGGCCTCGGACATCCACATCGAGCCGAAGGCGCGCTCATATTCGGTGTTCTTCCGCAAGCTCGGCGAGCGCTCGCTCGTTCACGAGGGGCCGCTCGACGAATACAACATCGTTTCGGCCCAGCTGAAGGATCGCTCGGGCATGGATCTGGCCGAGCGCCGGATCAATCAGGACGGCGGCTTCCAGCTGGAGCAGTCCGGACGCTTCATCGATCTGCGCGTCACGACGGTCCCGACCGTCGAGGGCGAGAACATCGTGGTCCGCATCCTCGATTCCGAGAAGGTGCGCCCGAAGCTCGAAGCGCTCGGCATCTCGAATGTCCAGGCTTGGCGTCGCGGCGTCACTCGCCAGAGCGGTATCAACCTGATCTGCGGGCCGACGGGCTCGGGAAAGACGACGACACTCAACGCCACGATGGCTGGGTTCGACCGGTTCGGGAAGCGCGTCTACACCATCGAGGACCCGGTCGAGTATCGGATCTCGAACGTCGGCCAAGTCAACGCGAACCCGCAAGTCGGTCTCGACTTCGCGCGCGCCCTGAAGGGCTTCATGCGCGCCGATCCAGACATCATCGCGGTCGGCGAGGTGCGCGACAATGAGACGGCGCGCAACGCCATCAAGGCCGCGGACACCGGCCACCTCGTGATCTGTACCCTCCATACCAGCTCGATCATCTCCTCTCTGTCGCGTCTGCGCGATCTTGGCGTCGAGCCGCACGAGCTCCGCTTCAATTTGCGGGCGGTTCTGGTCCAGACCCTGGTCAAGGTGATCTGCAAGCACTGCGGCGGCCTCGGTGATGATCCGGAGGACCACCACAAGCACTGCCCGGTCTGCCTCGGCGGTGGCTATGACGACCGAACGATCGTCTCGGAATGCGTGTCCTTCGGCGACTTCCAGGAGGTCGATCGGATCATCGCGATGACGGCGCCGGGCGCCGACGTCACGCAGGGCTTTCCGTGGCGCGAGATGATCGACGACGCGATCGACAAGATGGTGGCGGGCATCACGACGATCGACGAGCTCGTGCGCGTCTTCGGTGAGTACGCCGAGGAGCGCTGCGCAAGGCGGGGCATCGATCACACGAAGTACCGCCTGCGGAAATATTTGAAGGACTGACGCCGCGCGGGGGACCCGCGGGCCGAGACGAGTGATCGGAGAGTTTGCGTGTACCAGCTCATCGTGGCTGTCTTCGCGATCGCAATCGCCGCGACCCTCGTCGCCGGCGGAGTGACCTATCTCAACACCGACATCGGCGTGCGCTCTGCCACGGCCGATAGCGTTGTTGCGGGCGAGCGCGCCTTCAACCTGGCGCTCGGTGCCTATCGGGTCGCCAACAGCGGTGCAGTGCCGGGGAAAATGACCTGGCTTTCGGATCTCGCGCCGTACTTCCCGGCCGGCCATGCCACGCTGCTGGAAGGCGGGCGGTTGGGAGGCGTGATGCTGCCCCCGAGAGGGATGACATGGATCTACGACCTCGACGGCGCTGGGAAGCCCTTCCTGTGCCTTCGCAACGAGGACGGTGTCCAGATCGGCCAGGCGGTCCATGACGGTCTGGCGGGCATCGTAGGGCGAACTGCGGGCTATCTGGGCAAGGTGTGCGGCGGTGAGCCGAACCTGGTCTACGACGGACAAGTGGCGCTGACCTTCACCCTGCAGGCCGGGCTCTGAGATGGCCCGCTACAATCTCCGCATCTCCTCGCCCCGCGGCGGCGTCAAGAACATCAAGGTCGAGGCGCCTTCCGAGAAGGAGGCTCGCGACCTTGGCGGCCGGCAGGGGAGGGTGATCGCATCCTCTCGCGACTGGAGCATCGATCTCGTCCCGGGGATGAGCGCGGGCGAACGCTACACCTGGATGCTTCGCATGAGCTCCATGCTCGGCTCCAAGGTGCCCACCGGCGACGCGCTGCGCCTCATGTCGGCGAGCTTCGGCGGCACCATCGGCAAGGCCTCGAGGCAGATGCTGGAACGCGTCGAGGCGGGCTCCACGCTCCATGAGGCGATGTCCCAGGACCGGAAGAACTTCCCGTCCACGACATCGGCGCTGGTCCGCGCGGGCGTTGCCACCGGCGAGACCTGGCGCGCGCTGAAGGACGCCGCCGAGTTCGAGCACAAGATGTCGCACACCTCGCGGGGCGCCCTCAAGCAGGTCTACAGCGCGATCGGTTCGTTCGTGATCGCGTACGGCCTGATGCTCGGGACGACGATGTATTTCGGCCCGATGGTCATGGACAATCCGATCTTCAAGAGCGGAAAGGGCGTCGACGTCGAGTGGGCACGCACGCTCGGCGATGTCTCCGTGATCATCATGACCGTGCTGATGGTGATTTTCGCCCTGTTCCTGCTGCTGGGCAGCGCCGGGCGCGTGGTCGTGCCGAACGCGGCCGACTGGCTCATTCTGAAGCTGCCCTTCTACAGGGACATGGTGCTCGCCAAGAACAACCACGTCACGCTCTACAAGCTCGGGCTGCTCGTCGGGTCAGGTGTGCGCATCGAGGAGGCGTTGCGCCTCACAGAGGACGGAGCGCCTCGCGGCGCCCTCAAAAGCGACTTGCAGCGCGCGCGCCAAGCAGTAAAAGAGGGAAAAAAGAGCTGGGCGCACTCAATGAAGACGCTCCACGACACAGATAAGGCTGCGCTTTCGACCAGTCCAGACAGAAAAGATATTTCAAGGACTTTGCAAGCGCTAGCAAATCAGTACGCTGATCTTTACATTCAGCGTATCGAAACCTTCGGTCCACTCATGGGAGTCGTGGCTGCGATCTTCATTACTTTGGCGGGTGGAGTAATGTTCGCGCAGACTATTCTGCCGATGCTTCAGCTTGCAGCTGGAATAAACTAGTTTTCTCACTATTGCACGATACTAAATGCATGTCAACTGACGCCAGATGATTTCTGTGCGCGGAGATGTTGCTGCTATGTTATTTGCTCTGGCCGATGAGACCGGCAGTGAAGGACAGAAATCTCCGTGGGTTGGTCCTGATTACCATCTTCACGGTGCCATTATTGGCGGAGGAGATGCGATCGAGGAGGCATCTTGGGCGGCAAGAGAGTTTGCGCGCACTTTCCCCGGAGTTCCTCCCCATATCTCCGAGATTGTTGACCATGAGCTCCAGTTAGATGCGCTTCGGTGGGTGATCAGTTTCGTCTCAGAGAGGGATATCCAATTTCGCTTCGCCGCTATCGAGCGGGCCTACTGGCCGACCGTGGTACTGACCGAACTCATGCTTGGGGCATTCGGATTTCGAGGGGTGCCAATCAAAACCATCCCGGGCCCCTATTCTGAATTGCTCGAATTGTGTGCCTCCAGGCTTGTTCCTCGCTCTTTCGTCAAGCGTTTTTGGGAAATCTGGGGAAAGGGCAACCCGGCGGCCCTCACTCATTTTTTGTCCAATGTGACCATAAGGGAAATGTCGAGCCCTTGCGGGACCGCGATGGCGGAATTGCTCTGGTTTGGATCGCGATGCCTTCTCGAAGAGAACAAGTCGATACATCGATTGGTCAATGACCGCGTTTTCGATCGCCTGAGAATGACAATAGAAGTGACGGCCTTTGAAAACCTCCTCGCTGGCTTGATCGCCGAGGCCGAAGGTGGACCGATTTCGATAGGCCAAGACAGCAACGACAAACTCAGAAGGTGGAACAAGGAGCGGTTCAGAAAGACCGAACGATCAACATGCACCGCACTATGGTTCGGAGAGGGAAAGGGAGATAAACCCAAATTCTTTGTCGTTGACGCGTTGCTATGGCTCTCGTCGAAGTGTTTTGGGCTGGAAGCGTCTCGATCGAACGATAGGTTTCAAGCGATATTCGAGGAACTGCAGATGAAGGCGGGATTCATTCGCTATCGGGGCACCTCTCGCTTCACCGCGGTGAAGGCGTTGTCAGGTCGGAGCTTCTCGATCGAAAAGGACGGCACGTTCACTCGCCTTCTGGAGGAATACCACGCGGTTGGGGACCGGTTCCGGCGATGACTGATCGCCCAACCCTTACTCAGGTTCAGATCATCCGATCGCTCGCGGACGCCCTCTCCTGGCTAGAGCGCGAGCTCTCATGGGGCGTGCCGGCGCAGGAGCTGCGGGCTCTGACCGGGCGGATCGGCGAGCTCTACGCGGCGATGATCACCCGCGGGCAGATGGCCCTGGCGCCGAACCAGCGAGGCTATGATGTCGTCTCTGCCGAGGGCGAGCACATCTCGGTGAAGACGATCACGACCTCCGCTCATGTCAACTTCAATGCTGCCACGATCGAGCACGTCGACCGGGTCATGATCCTGAGGATCAATGTCGATCCTGGCGGTGATGAGGGCGTCTCCATCGAAGAGGTCGAGGACCGGCCGGTCGCCGAGTTCCTGAAGCTCTGCAAGAAGCACCCGGACGGACTTCGTTTCACGCCGAAGAAGCGGAAGCTGACGCCGGAGGAGGGTGCGCAGCCTCAGAACCTTCGGGTGACCGCGCGCGCCAGCTACGATGGCCACGAGATCGTGCGCTACGAGAGCGGTGCAATCGGCATCCTGAAGGACGGAAAGCCGCTGGCGATCAACGTGAAGGGCTTCCTGAAGCCGATCGCGGCCGAGCTCGGAGTTGCGAGCGAGCACGAGTCGACTGTGCTGCTGACGACGCGCCAGCTTGGCATCTCCGTGATCCGGGCCCTGAACCTGCTGGAGGAGCGCGCGTCGACCAAATCGACCGGACGCGCTCGGAAGGCGACAGCCGCGAAGCCCCATGGCAAGCCCGGATCCCGATAGCCTTCAGCCTCCACAGATCGCGCGCCAGGTCGTCGAGATCGTCGGCCCGCCTATCGACATGGTTAGGCTTAAGTCGATCCTGGAAGGCGCCTTCGGGGCTCGCTCCGTAAAGCTCCGAGCCACTGTTCCTCTCGACCTCGAACAGCCACCGCGGCGCCCGAAGCTCGGTAAGCTCGGCGAGCGGATCATGGCAACGCTCGCCGACGGCAAGCCGTGGCGTGCCAAGCACCTGATCTCGGCATGTGCTGATGGGAGGGTGCCTGCGACCGTCCGTCACGAAATCGAGTTGCTGATCGAAGAGGCCCGCATCCAGCGCCCTCGATCCGGCATCTACATGCTCGCGGGCCTTCCGCCGCCAAAGCCAGAGGATATCCGGCCCTTCAAGGAGAAAATTGGTGTTGGAGCTGGTGCTGATACCGGCTCCTCGCGGAGCACCACCGGGAAGCGCGTTCTGGCGATGCTCGACCAGCCGACTTCGGCAAACAGAATCGTGAAAGAGCTAGGGATCACGCGGCAGCGCGTGGACCAGGTTCTGAAGGCTCTGCTGAGCGATCGCCTGGTGAAGCGTATCCCAGAGCCTGGCCTGAAAGGTCGCTGGCTGTGGCTTCTCCGGGACGCCGACGTCAAGAAGTCACTCCGTTCCCATGTCCCCACTCTCCCGGATGGGCAAGAAGCGGTGATCGCGGCGCTCGAACCAGATGCATTCCATTCAGTCGCCGCCATTGCCAAGGCTGTAGGTCAGTCGAAAATCGCTGTGGCAGGGAGCGTTAGGGCCCTGGAGGTTCGTGGCGCTTGCATCGCAGTCCGCCTCGGGCAGCAGAGATACGTCAGCGCGACGCCACGCGGACTACTCCATCCAGCTCGCACGCCCGATGCGCCGAAGGCCGCGATCGCGAACCTCGGCGACGCGTTCGGGGAGAAGCGGATCGCCTTCATCGAGACGCTTGCCGTGCTCGGCCAGGCTAGGACATCCGAGGTGACTGCTGCGCTGGTCGGGGCCGACGGCCGCGGCACCGAGCTCATGTCCGGCATGATGCTCAACCGTCTGCTCCTCAGCGATTTCGCCGAGCCGATCGACGATGGAACCTCGGGGCAGCGGCGCTATCGCCTGACAGAGGTCGGCAGGCTGGCTGCAGCCTTGATCGCGCGAGACCGCAAGCCGCCGTCGCGGGAGATCCTCGACCAGCGCATCGAGGCCTTCAAGGAACAGCGTACGGCGCGGCTCAGGGCGGTCGGGATGCGGCAGATCGAGAATTCACCCACGGGAGCGGGCAGCCCCGCTCAGAAGGCCATTCTTGATGCCCTGGCGAGTGGTGCGATGTCCACGAAGCAGCTCGAAGTCGTGATCAGCGACATCGTCGGGAACGTGAAGAGCGTCCATCTGATGCTGAAGACCCTCGCTGGGCGAGGGCTGGTCGAGTGTGTCGGCGAAATCAAGACCCAGGGCGGTCGGGCAAAGGTCTGGGGACTCAAGTCGGCCTCCGCATGACCTGCCTTGACTCTCAGGTGGAGAGGAACAAAATAGGAACAATCTCTATTTCCGAGGTCAACTCTGTTGCGGCCAGAGCCCAACATCGATGCGCTGCGTGATCAGATCGCCAGGATCGAAGGTAGACCGGCGAGGAAGGGGAGGACTCTGCCCTTCGGGATCGAGGTCATCGATAGCCGTCTGCCCGGAGGAGGGCTCGCGCTCGGAGCGCTTCATGAGGTCGCAGGAGGCGGAAATGGCGCGGTAGATGGTGCGGCGGCCGCGTTGTTCAGTGCCGGCATCGCGGCACGGTCACGGGGAAAGGTCCTTTGGTGCATCACGCGCCCCGATTTGTTCGCGCCAGCCTTCTCGCAAGCCGGGCTGGCGCCGGATCGGGTGATCTATGTCGAGGCAGGGGACGACAAGGCGGTTCTCGCCTGCATGGAGGAGGGCTTGAGACACGGAGCGATTGGGGCGGTCGTCGGGGAGGTCACTAGGCTCCCGATGACCGCATCCCGCCGGCTGCAACTCGCGGCCGAGGGAACAGGAACGATCGGAATCGCGCTGCGAAGGTGGCGCAGACAAGCAGACGCCGCGGACTTCGGTCAGCCGACTGCGGCGATGACCCGATGGCGGGTCTCCACGATCCCTTCCGAAGCCTTGCCCGTCCCTGGAGTAAGCCGCCACCGGTGGCTCGTTGAGTTGATTAGAGCGCGCGCAGGCGACAGCGCGGACTTTGAAGTTGAGGCGTGTGATGAACAGGGCCGTCTCAGTGTCCTTCAGCCGTTGGTCGATCGACATGGCCAGACGACGGGCGGGTGGAACCGCGCCGTCGGATGAGGTGCCATTCGTTCTGATCGGACGCGACGGCAGCCGCCGTATCGTTCACGCGTGTAACCCTGCGGCGCAGGCAGCTGGTCTTCGCCCTGGGACGCCGGTCACCAAGGCACAAGCGCTGGTCCGGGGGCTCGTTGTCCAGGACGCGGATCTAGCGGCTGACGCTCGCGATCTGGAGCAACTGGCGATCTGGTTCCTGCAAAGGATCGCCCCGATCGTCGACGTTGACGGTTCGGACGGAATTGCCATCGACACCACCGGAACCGAGCGCCTTCATGGCGGGGAGGCCGTCCTCATTGAGGAAATGGTCACGAAGCTGGCCGCCAAGGGTATCACAGCCCGCGCCGCGGTCGCTGATACTCTTGGCGTTGCGCATGCCTTGGCTCGGTTCTCCCGATCGCCAGCAGTCATTGCGCCCAGAGGGCACGGCGCATCGATCCTGGCGAACTATCCGATCGAATGCCTTCGCCTGCCGGGAAACTTGGTCGAGCAGCTGCGCGTCCTCGGCTTCGAGCGTGTCCGGGATCTCCTGGAGCAGCCGCGTGCGCCATTGGCCCTCAGGTTCGGCAGCGAACTGACTAGACGGCTGGATCAGATCTCGGGCGATCTCGTCGAGCCGATTGTTGGGGTGCGACCGCTCGATCTTATCGAAGTCAGGCGCCCATTTGCGGAGCCCATCGGAGCACCGGAGACCATCGCGAAATATGTCGGCAAGCTGGTCGCGCAGCTGGTCATCGACCTCGAGGCGAAAGGTGTCGGAGCCCGCCGGCTCGACCTCATCTGCACGCGTGTCGACAGCGTGGCGCAGGCTGTCAGCGTAGGAATGGCAACACCGGTTCGAGATCCAAAGCGCCTGACGCGCCTGCTGTGCGAGAAAATCGAGACAATTGAACCGGGCTTCGGCATAGAGCTGATGACCATCTCCGCGCCGCTGGTGGAGCCTATCGAGCGCCGCCAGATTGTGAGCTCGCTCATCGAGGAAACGGCCCCCGACGTCTCCGACCTGATCGACACCTTGATCAACAGGGTAGGGGACGGATCGGTCTATCGGCTCACCCCGGTCGAGAGTGACGTTCCTGAGCGCTCTGTCGCACGCATCCCGGCGCTGGCGCCCGAGACCGGGGCGGATTGGCCCGCGCACTGGCCGCGGCCTGCACGCCTTCTGCAGCGCCCGGAGCAGGTCGACGTCATGGCGCTGCTTCCGGATCATCCGCCGGCGCATTTCGTCTGGCGAGGCGTTCGCCGGCGCGTGCAGCGTGCTGATGGGCCTGAGCGGGTCTTCGGCGAGTGGTGGAAGCGGGACGCCGAGCTCGCCGCGGTCCGCGACTATTTTCGGGTCGAGGACACTTCAGGGGAGAGGTTCTGGATCTTCAGAGCGGGTGACGGCGTGGATCCTGAGACGGGTTCACATCGCTGGTTCATGCATGGAATATTCGGATGAGTTACGCCGAGCTCCAATGCACAAGCCACTTCAGCTTCCTGCGAGGCGCGTCCTCAAATGAGGAGCTGATCGCAACAGCGAAGGCTTTGGGCATGCCAGCGATTGGGATAGCAGACCGACACTCGCTCGCCGGCATCGTCATGGCCCATGAGGCTGCGAAGGAGGCCGGAATTCGCCTCGTCGTGGGCTGCCATCTGGATCTGCTCGACGGCACCGAGCTGCTGGTCTACCCGATGGACCGATCCGGATACAGCCGGCTCTGCCGCCTTCTGACAAGAGGGAAGCGCCGCGGCGGCAAGGGTAAGTGCGAACTCGACTGGAGTGATGTCGTCGAGTTCGCTGACGGGCTACTGGCGGTGCTCGTGCCGGACGAGGCCGACGACGAAACGGCTTTTCGCCTGCGGCGACTGCGAGATGCCTTCGACGATCGCGCCTACATGGCACTGACGCTGCGCCGGCGACCGAACGATCAGCTGAGACTGCATGGCCTGTCGAACCTCGCCGCTCAGATGCGGGTGCCGACGGTGGTCACCAACGACGTCCTCTTTCACGAGCCTGGCCGTCGCCTTCTGCAGGACGTGGTTTCCTGTATCCGAAACGGCGTCACGATCGACCAAGCTGGATTCCGCAGGAACCTGCACGCCGACCGTTATCTCAAGCCGCCTGAAGAGATGCACCGGCTCTTCTCACGGTATCCGGAGGCCTTGGCTCGTACGCTCCAGATCGCGAACCGATGCCGCTTCTCGATGGACGAGCTGGCTTACCAGTATCCGGAGGAGCGCGATGATCCTTCGCTGACGCCGCAACAGACCTTGGAGAATCTGGTCTGGAAGGGCGCGGAGAAGCGGTATCCTGAAGGCTTGGAGGACAGCGTTCGCGACAGCCTGAAGCACGAGCTCTCGCTGATCGATAAGCTCGACTACGCGCCCTATTTCCTGACTGTGAATTCGATCGTCCGGTTCGCACGGTCGCGGGAGATCCTGTGCCAAGGCCGCGGGTCGGCTGCCAATTCCGCCGTCTGCTACGTCCTGGGGATCACCTCGATCGATCCAGCTCGCAACGACCTGCTTTTCGAGCGCTTCGTCTCGGAGGAGCGCCGGGAGCCGCCGGATATCGACGTCGACTTCGAGCATGAGCGGCGCGAGGAGGTGATCCAGTGGGTCTACGAAACCTATGGGCGCGATCGCGCTGCCCTGGTCTCGGTGGTGACCAGGTATCGAGCCCGAGGCGCGATCCGCGACGTCGCCAAAGCGCTTGGCCTTCCCGAGGACCTGATCAGTGCATTGTCGGCTCAGACATCGGCCTGGTCGTCTGAGGGCGTCGAGGAAAAGCATCTGCAGGCGCTTGGACTCAACCTCGACGATCGGCGGCTCCGGCTGTCGTTGGAGCTCGCGCGCCAGCTCATCGGCGCCCCTCGTCACCTCTCGCAGCATCCCGGCGGCTTCGTGCTGACACAGGACCGCCTGGATGACCTCGTGCCGATCGAGCCGGCCGCGATGGACGATCGGCAGGTGATCGAGTGGGATAAGGACTCTGTCGCCGCGATGAAATTCATGAAGGTCGACGTCCTGGCGTTGGGGATGCTCACCTGCATGAGCCGCGGACTGGACCTGCTCGCCGAGCACAAGGGGATCAGGCACGACCTCGCCTCAATCCCTCCGGAGGACCCGCGCACCTACGCCATGATACGCCGCGCTGACACGGTAGGCGTCTTCCAAATCGAGAGCAGGGCTCAGATGTCGATGCTGCCCAGGCTCAAGCCACGGTCATTCTACGATCTTGTCGTGCAGGTCGCGATCGTCCGGCCTGGCCCCATCCAGGGCGACATGGTCCATCCGTATCTCCGGCGGCGAGAGGGGATCGAAGCGGTTGAGTTCCCGACATCCGAGCTCGAAGCGGTGCTGGGAAAGACACTCGGCATTCCCCTGTTTCAGGAGCAAGCCATGCGCGTCGCTATCGAATGCGCTGGTTTCACGCCTGGCGAGGCCGACATGCTGCGTAAGAGCATGGCGACCTTCAAGTTCACCGGAGGCGTTTCGCATTTCCGAGACAAGCTGATCAGCGGCATGGTGGCTCGCGGCTATGAGGAGTCGTTCGCCAGCCAGGTCTTCTCCCAGCTCGAAGGGTTCGGCAGTTATGGCTTCCCTGAGAGCCATGCCGCGTCTTTCGCTCTCCTTGCCTATGCTTCCTCCTGGCTGAGATGCTGGCATCCGGACGCTTTTTGCGCGGCGATCCTCAACAGCCAGCCGATGGGCTTCTACGCGCCCGCGCAGATCGTGCGGGATGCTCGCGACCACGGAGTCGAGATCCGACCGGTATGTGTGAACTCGTCGCGTTGGGACTGCACGTTGGAGCCGACCGAGGACGATATGCGCTTCGCTGTCCGGCTTGGGCTGAGGATGGTGAAAGGCCTCGCGAACGGCGATGCAGCGGCGCTCGTTGCGCATCGAGCCGACCGGCCTTACGCCAACGTCGACGATGTCTGGCGCCGCGCCGGGGTCCCAATTGCATCGCTGACCTGTATCGCGGAAGCCGACGGCTTCCGGCCCGCTTTCGGTTTGGCGCGGCGCGAGGCGCTATGGGAGCTCCGCGGACTACGCGACGAGCCGTTACCGCTGTTTGTGGCCGCCTCAAAACCCGGCGAGGCATTGGTGCGCGAGCTGAACGAGCCCGCGATAACCCTGCGTCCGATGACCAGCGGAGCGGAAGTGGTCGAAGACTATCGGCATGTCAGCCTCAGCCTGAGGGCGCATCCGGTATCATTCGTTCGTGGCGAGCTCGACAAACGACGAATGGTGACCTGCGCTGCTGCCATGAATGGTCGAGACGGGCGATGGGTAGACCTGGCCGGCATCGTGCTCGTCCGCCAGCGACCAGGATCCGCCAAAGGTGTCATGTTCATCACCCTGGAGGACGAGACCGGTATCTCAAACTTGGTCGTATGGGCCAAGACCTATGAGCGATTCCGGAGCGAGGTTCTGTCCAGCGCAATGATAGGCGTCCGTGGCCGAATTCAGCGAGAAGGCGAGGTTGTCCACGTCATAGTCCAGCGCTTGGAGAACTTGTCCGGTCTCCTGGCGAGCGTTGGGCGCGGGGAGAATGCCGCGCCTCGGCTGGATCTCGTGCCCGGACACGATGGAATTCGCGTCCGAGCGCGTGATTTCAGATAGCAGCAACCGGCGAACCCCGGAATCGGTCGACGTCATGCAGGAATGGATATCGATTCCTTATACGATTCCATGCGGGGTGCCCAACGACGGGCCTTGGCTAGGTCGAAAACCGAGCTGGGACGCGTAAAATTCCTCGCAAATTTGAATGGTTTTACCTTGTTATCCCAGATAGTTGCATGGAATGGTGTACAATTCCTTTATTTCCTATACGCAATAGGATTGCTTCAAAAGCAACCTAACCGCATTTTCGGTTCATGCCCGGCGACGGAGCAAGGACTGAAGCAAAGCGGTCCTTCACCGAAGGCGGGCGGGAAAACCACCAAACGGCCATCCGGCCCCTTCGGAGAACACCATGTTCCAGCTCATCGTTGCCGTCATCTCGATCGCCCTCGTCGCTGTCCTCGCGATCGCCTCGATCTACTACGGCGGCACCGCCTTCAACCAGTCGCAGATGAAGGGCCAGGTCACGGCGCTCGTGAACGCCGGCCAGCAGATCGCCGGCGCGCAGGCCCTGTATTCGAACGACCATGGCGCCAAGGCCGCCGCGATCGGCGACCTGACCAACCTCGGCAAGTACCTTTCGTCGAACCCGGCCAAGCCGTCGAACGCCGCCGCGGCTGCCAGCTGGGCGACCGATGGCTCGGTCGCTTCGATCGCGCTCGATGCGGCCACCGGCCTGACCTTCTGCAACGAGGTCCAGAAGCAGGCCGGCGGCGCCGAGCTGGCCGACGCGGCTGCGCTGACCGCCGTCACGACGCTCCCGGCCGACCAGCAGTTCAGCTGCGTCACCTCGGGCGGCAACACCGTCTTCCAGTTCCGCGTCTGATCCTTTCGGATCGGCCGTCAGAACGGGCCGGATGGGAAGGCGGAGCTTCGGCTCCGCCTTTTCGTTTGGGCGGTGCTTGCATCCCCGGATAAAGAGACTGCCGGGGTTGACCATCTGAATAGGCAATTCGATCCTTGGAGGATCATCGAGCCGCTGCCTCGAATCGCAGGCTCGCGCGGGAATTACGGAAAGGTCGAACAGCGATGTACAGCCTGATCATTGGTGTGATCGCAATCATTGTGCTCGCCATTCTCACACTCGCAACGCTGTGGCTCGGCGGCGAGATCTTCTCGACCTCCGCCGACAAGGGTAGGTACTCGCAGTATCTGAATCACAGCGAGCAGATCGCTGCCGCGATGCGCCTCTATCAGCACGACAAGGGCGAGCGTCCCACCGGATCGCCGATGCAGATCATCCAGGCCCTCACGGCAGCGGGCGCCGACGGAAAGACCTATCTCAGCACAGTTCCTCAGGGCGAATGGTATATGGCTGACAACACCATTTACCGGAAGCTCATGGACGGCGGAGAATGCAAACGCATGAACACGATCGCTGGGAAGGCCGTTTCTGATCCGGCTTCATCCGACGGTTGCCCTCCGTGCGATGCAGCAGAATTCTCGGACTGGCCGGCTTGCGCCAGGGCCACGATCGAGCCCTGACGACCCGAATGTTGCCGCGCGTGAGAGGGGGCCCAATGGGCCCCTTTCTCATTGGCTCTTGGGAAAAGCGCGGAGATCGCCTGAGGCAAACTCCGGCGTGGCGTCAGAAGGCGAGAAACGCGGGCATCAGGCAACCTGGTCGGCGAAGAGACCGAGTTGCCCGACCGCGGGCGCGGAAGGCGCGCGAATGCCGAGATGGGCATATGCGCCTGCGGTGAGCACCCGACCTCGAGGCGTCCTTTGAAGATAGCCTTGCTGGAGCAGATAGGGCTCAACGATCTCCTCCAGAGCGTCGCGCGGCTCGGAGAGCGCAGCGGCTATGGTCTCGATACCGACAGGCCCGCCCGAGAAGGTTTTCGCTACAAGGCGCAGATAACGCGTGTCGAGCTGGTCGAGGCCCCGATTGTCGATATCGAGCTGATTGAGCGCGTAATCAGCGAGCGTTGCTGTGATCGGCTCCCCGTCGGCGAAATCGCGGACACGCCGGATCAGCCGACCGGCGATGCGGGGAGTGCCTCTGGACCGCCTCGCGATCTCCCCAGCTCCCTCAGGCGTGATCTCGATATTGAAGACCTTCGCGCTACGACTGACGACCCGAACCAGCTCACTCTCGGAGTAGTAGTTGAGACGGACATGGATGCCGAACCTGTCCCTCAACGGCGCCGGAAGCAGGCCGGATCTGGTGGTCGCCGCGATCAGGGTGAATCGAGGGAGGTCGATGCGCACCGAGCGGGCCGACGGACCCTCGCCGATGAGAAGATCAAGGTAGTAATCCTCCAAAGCCGGGTAAAGGACCTCGACGAGGGCCACCGGTACGCGGTGGACCTCGTCGAGGAAGAGTGCGTCCCCAGGTTCAAGGCTGGTCAACAGCGCCGCGAGGTCGCCTGCCTTGGTAATGGCCGGACCGGACGTCGACCTCAGGTTGGCTCCCATCTCTCGTGCAACGATCTGCGCAAGTGTCGTCTTCCCCAACCCTGGCGGCCCCGCGAAAAGAACGTGATCGAGGACGTCTCCGCGCGCCTTCGCTGCGTTGATGAAGACCGTCAGGTTCGCGCGGGCTTCGGCCTGGCCGTTGAAGTCGGCGAGCCTCTGCGGCCGCAGCTGGACTTCGTCAGAGTTGGTAGCGTCGGTCATCAGTTGCTGCTGACTACGACGTCGCTGGGATAGGTAGCCGAGCACTGGGCGATGACGCGGCGCCGTGGCAGATCGCTCACGAGCTCGGTCAATGCGCCTTCCTGGTTCGGGACGGGCTGCTCGACCCCGAGGCCGTCGACGATCGAGCCGTTGTTATGGAGCGCATACGACCGGGCAGGGGACCAGGAACAGGTCCAGCCGCGTTCGCCGTCGCGACCGCTCGACCGCAAGGTCGCCTTCGCGGTGCCGGTCTCGTCATCGATCAGGCAGGAGGCGCTCACGGGATAGAGCAGAGCGGGGCAAGTCACCGTACAGCTGGGAAGTGTGCTGCCGGCGTCGCAAACGGCGTCCACGGCCTGTGTAGAGGCGATTGCGATCCCATCCAAGGTGGATGGGCCACTCACCGAGAGGTGGGCCTGCTGAAAGATCATCCACGGCTTCGCTTCGGCGCGGGCGAAGGTCAGGGCTGCCTCTGCGAGGACGAGCTCACCGCCAGAGGCGATGATCGGATAGCCGGTCGACAGAACACCGGACAGGTCGAATGTGCCCTTGAGCGTGAGCCGCCCCGCGGTGAGCTCGACGGCGTTCGGGCGCGATGCGTCCCCGACGATAGCCGTGCCAGCGAGGAGTGCGTCGCCGCCATCATTGCGAAGATAGCCGATTTTGCCGCCGGTGAGACGTGCGCGACCACCCGACTGGATCCAGAGGCCCGCCCCATTCTCGAAGTCGGCCCCGACGAATGTCACATCGGTCGCGATCTTGGTGAGGCCAGAGCTGAACACGATTGGCGCGGCGGACGGGCTGACATCTGTCGGCAGGAAGGAGATCGCGACCGAGCCGGCGCTCCCGCCGAGCGCGTTGGGTAGCTGATAGGATCCGCCGGCAAGCGAGATCGTCACGCTGCGATAGCCAGAGGACATGGCGGAGCTGATTGCAGCGTCGAGGTTGAGAGGCTTGTCGGCGGTGTCGCCGAAGGCCTTCTCGCCGACATTCACCGCGGTCCGGCGTGCGGCACCGGTCGGGGAGACGTAGAACAGCAGGTTACCGACCGCCGTTCCTTCTGCAGCCTGCGGCCCGCGGGCGATCACGGGCACAACCGAACCGGGGACCCGGGGCGTACCGTCACCACGCACCAGGAACTGTCCATTTACGAGCCGCACATCTTCGCAGTCGGGGATAGCCGTCTGGTACGGCGCCGGCGACACGATCAGACCGACGATGCCTTGGGCCGCGCCGCGGAGGGCGCTGTCATGAGGGGGATCGCTGCGCACGACAAACTGGCGTCCGCGATCGACGAGGATACGGGAGGCGTAACGGTGAGGGTAGGCGCCTGCAACCTCGTGATCCGAACCCAGGACCAGTTCTGATGTCGCATCATCGGGGCCGGAGACGGTTAGATCGTCGAGCGCATAAGGGCACCAGCCATAATAGGCCCCCCACGGCGTGCGGCCGTTACCGATCGCCCATGACGGGAGGACTGAGCGGCCGCCGACGACCTCGCCGAAGGGAATGCGGACAGGGCCGTCGAGCTCCACGACACGCATGGCGGACCGAATCGCTGAGGCAAGGCCATCCATCGTGGCTGCGTTGCGCTGCGCGAGCGAGACGATCTCGGCGGATCGTTGGAAGGTGTAAAGGGTATAGCCCACGGATGCCGTCATTCCGACGACGATCGTCATGATGATGAGAAGCGAGATCATGCAGCGCCCAAGGATTCCTTAAGGCGGAGGATAGCGCTAAAAGGATTGAATGCGAAACGGCAAAGGACCGTAGTCAGGTCCGAATGGTGGACGGCGCCGGCGTTGAAGTACGCCGAAAACCGGAGGCGAAATCAGGGCTCTGCGCGAAGCCGAATTTCAGCGCAACCTGGCGCAGCTTCGGAGCCGTTTCCGCATCATAGGCAACATACCAATTCCAATCGTCGTCGGGCCGGCAGTCGAACAGCCCCCGAAAGTGATGCTTGATGATGGCCGAGAACTGCTCGTTCTTGCTCATCAAGTCGAACACGGCCCAGGTTCCGCGCTTACCGTCCCGGATACCGCTGTGAAGCCAGACCGCGCGCTCATTGTGGCGCAGATGATCAACTTCGCGGTCCATCGGCTCAGCGATCGCTGGTTCCAGTAAGAAGCCATGCGCTTTAGCAGCCTGGACGATGCCAGCCTGCGTCGTTCCGTTGAAGTCGATCGAAAGTCGCTCGGCGCGCCTGCGATTGCCGTTGATGGTGAGTTCAGACTTGTCGGTCCGGAACCAGATCGCGCGGGCGCCATGTCGCAATCGGGAAAGGCCTCGCAGGCGGCTGGTCAACCCAGGCAGGTCGTCGATCCATGCCAGCCGCCAGAAATAGACATAGCGTCCACCAGGCGAGAGGCCCGCATAGCAATACGCCTGCTGCTCGGAATCCTGGATTGGGTTGTCGCGCAAAGGAACGCGACCGCCGCGCAGCGCCTTTTCGATGCCGGCAGCGCGCGTTTCGCTTCCTCCGGAAAGGAGCGCGGCCGCCTGTCCCGGATATTTTGCCGCCAGCTCGATCGCCTTGCGCGCGTCTGCCTCGGACCAGGCCATGTTCTGGCGCCGAAGGGCTGACAGGCGTCCACCCTCCTGCGCGTCGGCTCGATTGAAGCCGCGGCCATCGCGTCGACGCGCGCCATCGCATTGGGACGCGATGGCCTCCACGACGTCTTCAATGGCGACGAACTGCGGCTTCATCGATCGGCAAAATCCCTCGGAATCGGTTGTTCACAATCTTCGCGCTGAACAAGGGAAGCGACAAGGAGTCTTGCTCTCCTGAAAGGAACATTCCGGCAACAAATAAGGTGCGGATCATTTCCCCTTGCAAGGATTGCTGCGCCCGAAAACTGAGCGATCCAGTTGAAAGGTAAGCATATTTTGGCTCCGCGCATTGACTTGACTGGGGCTTGAGAACAGATTGCGCGTGCTTACGCCATTCGAGGGTCAGAACATGAAAAAGCCAGCTTCCAGCTCGAAGGGCGCCGGTTCGAAAAGGACTGCCGCCGCCACCGCCGCTCGGAAGAGGACTTCAAAGCCGGCTGCCGCGCGGGCCAGCAAGGATGCGGTGCAGGCAGACACACAGGCATCCGCCACTGGCTCGACCGCTGCCGACGCCGCCTGGGACGCTGCAGCCCCGTCGGGAGCGGCCAAGTCGGATACTGCTCCGGCCGAAGCTACCAAGGCGTCGGCCGCGAAAGCCTCGTCCAGGAGCAAGCCAGCGTCCAAGGCGAAGTCGAGCGCAAAACCCGCAGCAGCGGCAGCCCCCGCTGAGAAATCCAAGCCGGGCGCGCAGGCAAAGGCATCCGCGCGCAGCAAGGCTTCTTCACCTGCCAAGGGAGCCGCTCCCGCTAAGGCTGCGGCAAAGGCATCGAAGGTGCCGGCGCAAGTGAGCGCCACGGCGCAGAGTGAGCCCGAGAAGAGCAAAGTGGCTGCGCCGGCTGCCGAGAAGGCTTCTACCAAGGCCCCGTCGAACAAGGGCGGTGCCAAAGCCCTCGCCGCTTCTGCCAGCGCCAAGCCGGCAGCAACAGCCAAGCCCCCCCGGTCAAAGGGGAAGTCCGCAGCTGCAAAGGCTGCGACGAAGCCGGCAGATGCAACGGCGACTGCCACGACACGCGAGGCAGAAATCCCGGCGTCGACGACCCGATTTTCCTTCACCTCGAAGGGCGTCGCGATGAGCATCATCACCGATACACTGAGCGGCCAGACGGTCACGGTCGCCAAGGCACATGTCGAGGACTGCATCGCTGTCCTGGAGAAATTCATGTCAGGTCCTGCGGGGAAGGTCTCTGCTGAACCGCAGACCGAAACCGCGTCCGCGCCGGCCGCGGAGGAGGCGCCGGCGCCAGAGGTGGCGGTCCCGGCAGCTGCGCCAGCTCCCAAGCGCGAGACAGCTCGCCGGAAAACCAAGGCGCGCGGCCGTGGTCGCGTTCTTCGTCTATCGGAGCAGGAGACGAGCGCGCTCCCCGAGAAGGTGGCCAGCCCGGAGAGCCCAGAGGTTGAACTGGTACTGACGGAGATCGCGGTCGATAAGAAGCAGCCGAAGCGCGTTCTGGACCCGAGCAGGAAGAAGGGCGTCCTCCGCGTGCCGGGCTACGAGGCCAGAGCTCGCGGAGAGGTCGTCGGCCATGTCGTGGTACAAGGCGGCAGTTTCCTCGTCGTCGCTCCCAACCTCCAGGAAAAGCCTTCGACGCATACCACGCCCGAAGGCGCTCTCTATCGGATCATCGTGCTGACACGCGATTAAGCATCAGAAGAGTGAGAGACTGATAGCGGCGGGCATGTCCCGCCGCTTTGCATTTCGGAGACGGGCCTCTTCGATGGCTCCTATCAGGGACGTCGGAAGCTGCGAGAGAAGCATACGGCTATCCTCGTCGCTATCGACAGCGGCGACGAGCTTCAGGGCGGTCTTCTCGTCGAGAAGTCGCGCCGGCTCGGTGGAGAGCTGCTTCGCGCATTCATCGCGGGCGATGAGTATCTCCTGCCAGTAGACATCTCTCCGATCGCCGGCGCCACGCGAGGTCCGGATCGCCTCCTTGACATGGTCGACGAGGTAAATCGCTTCGCTGCTGCGCAACTGCGCCTTTCCAGCGGCCGTGGGCAGCACTGCCCCCGTGGTTTCGCTGACTTCGAGGTATCCCAGGCCCACAATCTGGCGGATCAATGGGCGGCAATCCTGGATACGCAAGCGCTTGCCGAAGCCGTACTCCGGCAGGCTATCGAGCCTCTTACTCCGGATCCGGGAGGAAGGAGTGGCAAGCAGCGTCTCGTTCAGGATGGAGACGGAAGAATCTTCTCCGAGCCGGCCGGCCAGGCGAACCGCGGCACGAGCGAGATCCCCTCGTTCAATGCGCGCTGGCGACGACAGGCACAGGTCGCAGTTCCCGCAAGGCTCCGGCGTATCCTCCCCGAAACAGCGTAGAAGCGTTGCGCGCCGGCAGCCCGGGGTATGTGCCAGACCGAGGACTGTCTCCATGCGGCCAACTTCCCGCCTGCGCGCTTCGCCCTCAAGACTGATAGCGAGGCGAGCGCGGCGCGCGACATCGGCGTCGCTCCAGAGGAGGTGAGACTCCGACGGCAGACCATCCCGTCCGGCTCGACCGATGCCTTGATAGTAGTCGATGATAGAAGCTGGGATCCCGACATAGACGACCCGGCGGGTATTGGGATGGTCGACACCCATTCCGAAGGCTGTCGTCGCGCAAATCGTTGGGATCTCGCCTGCGAGAAAGCCATCTTGAACGCGCTTGCGCTCGTCATCAGGCAGGCCTGCGTGATAGGCCGCCGCGGATAGTCCGTCCGGGCTGAGCAGTTTCGCCGCCTCTTCTGTGCCCTGACGTGTCGGCAGGTAGACGATCGTGGATCCGTTGACCGGGTGCTCCTTCACGAGTCGATCAAGATCAGCGAGCGGCTCGACCACACGGCGCGCATTGATGGTGATGTTCGGCCGATCGAAGCTGCGGCGCAGTTCCCGGACAGTCCCGCGAAGAAGGCGATCCTTGATCTCAGTGGTCATCGCTGGCGTTGCCGAGGCGGTGAGAGCAATTCTCGGAGCATTGACGGTGGCCAGATGCTGAGGCAGCTCCATGTAGGCCGGTCGAAAATCGCGCCCCCATTCGCATACGCAATGGGCTTCGTCGATTGCGACGAGGCTGACCTGGAGTTGATGGAGCAAGTTCTGGAAGCCGACTGTGCCAAGCCGCTCCGGAGATAGATAGAGAATATCGAGCGCACCTGCGGCCGCGAGTCCGAGGATCTCGCGTCGTTCCTCGATCGACTGGGATTCTTCACCAGCTACCGCGGCGGCGCGGACGCCACGACGGCGCAATCCATCGACCTGGTCCCTCATCAATGCGAGGAGGGGGCTAACGACCAGAGCAATTCCTGGGAGAACGAGAGCCGGGACTTGGTAGCATAAGCTTTTGCCACCTCCAGTCGGCATGAGGCCAAGGACATCGATTCCCGCGAGCAGCGCCTCGATGGCTGGCTTTTGAACGCCTCGGAACGAGTCGTGACCAAAAACCCGGCGAAGTGCCACCTGTGGGTCCTCGCCGGGGCTACCAGCACGTTGGCTAGGGAGATCGATTGAGTGAAATGCGCGCTCAGACACGACTCATCCTGTTATCCACAGCGCCTCCGTTTGAAGAAGCCACCGAAACTCCAATAAGGAGTGTCACGCATCGCCTTGGCATTGAGCGCCGGGCGCCTGATCAAGCGCCTTCGTGGGATTCTCTCAGAGACGATTGATAGGGGGAAGGAGTCTTTAACCGGAGGCAAGATATATTAGACCAATCGTTGCTAGAAAGCGGGGACGAGCAAGGAGAAATTCCTTGCGCCGCCGGGAACCGGAGGGTGCAAGGCGAGTTACCGAGGCGAACAAGATCGACCCTGGATTTCTATAGACATTCATAGAAATGCCGGATTCAACCCCGAAGGAATGTCGTCAGGACAGATTGCACTCTCTTTCGAAATGGCCTATCCCAAAGTCATAAGTGCTTCGAAGTTGAAGGAATGCCTCATCACCGTCACGGATTTTATGTCGCGAAGGCCAGTTATCTTGAGGGGGAGTGTGCAGGTTTTCCTCGACGCCCAGAAGTTTCAGGCGCTGCGAGAGAGAATCTGCAACAGGCAAGGATTGGGTGCGGACCCGGTCAGCCTGTAACGGAGAGAGCTAAGGAGAAATAACATATGGCGTCTGATCGTAGCGGCATCAGCGAAATCGCTGCCATGACCACCGAGATCATCGGCGGTTACGTTCGAAATCCGAACACGAATATTGCCAAGGACGACCTGATACCGTTCATCAAGGAAGTGCACGAGACCATGACCGGCATCGTGCAGGGTGATCTGTCAGCGGGTCTCGTCCAGCGCGTCGGCGCGCCGGCGCCGTCGGCAATGCTTCCCGCCCCTGCCCGCGCTGATGCGCCTGCTCCAGTGGCCGCTCCGGCAGCTCCGAGCAAGGGGCTGGCTCCGGAAGCGATGAAGTCGCTCGAAGGATCCCGGGCCTTCATTCCGGTCATCGCCCACGAGGGTGAGATCGTTGCGGAACGCGTTTGGCCGAGCGCCACGCCTGCGATGCGCAAGAAGTTCATGCAGATCATGAAGGAGCACAACATCCCGACCCGGGCGGATGGTACGCCTGTGCCCCGCATGGTCGATGGCCAGCACATCGCCGACAAGCGCATGACCGTGGTCGATCCGATCGGCGGTGGGCGGTTCAAGATGCTGCGTCGCCACATCGAGGTGAGCTACGGAATGGACTATCCGATGCTTCTCGCCATGTTCAAGCTGACCAAGGAGCAGCTCCCGCACGCGGGCCCGGCCTATTCAGAGCAGAAGGCGATGCAGGCCCGCGCGATCGGACTCGGCAAGCATTCCAAGAACCGAGACGGCGGAGCGCGCAGGTCGCGAACTGCCAAGAAGGTCGTCGCGACGGCCTGACCTCATCCACGGATTGTTGCTGCAATTCTTTCACCCACCGATTTGTTCGCTTGCCGCGATCAGATCGGTGGGTGATCTTTTTGGCGTGTCCCTATGAACGTGGATTCGCCTTGTTCCATATTTCCGCCCCCGCCAACGAGCTAACGGCTTCCGTGCAGACGGCTGTCCGCGAGGCGCTGCATCGAGGGATGCAGACGTCGGAGGGCAGGGGCGTGGGGATTGGGCAAATCTTCCTCGCGCTGTGGATCGTCGCAATCGGAACGTTGCTTGAGGCGGCCGAGCCCGCCGACGCTATTGCGTTGCTTGATCATCGTGCCAAGGACATCCGCGGATTCGGGCACAACGCTGACAGCGCTGCGATTCGATTGAATGACGATGCGATGAAGCGTCGGGCGATGGAAGCAGCATATGCTGCCGAGATTCTGAACAACTCGCTGGATGAGTTTGCGGTCGATCCCGGCGAGGATTGGGACCCTGCCCCTCAGGTCCTTCTCGACTGCGCCCTGGAGATCCTCCGTGAGGCGTGGGGACCGTTTCATTTGAGACGAGCAATTGCAGGACAGATCGAGGCCATTGGCGTCGGCGCCGATCGGGCCATCCTTCCAGAAGAGCCATCGACGTTGAATGCCGCTGCTCTGCGTCGATCGCCGACGGTAGAGCCGGAGCGATTTTGTCGGGCTGCGCGAAAGGCTGAACTTACCCTGTCGTTCGCCCCGTATCGTGGACAGATCATTTGGGTCGCGGTGATTGGCCTGTCGAGCGTCGGGCGCCGGATCGCCGAGGTGCGGGAGATCGCAGGCATCTCGAATTCGTCCGATATGAAGCTCGCTGAGATCGATGCCTGCCTCGAGGCGATTCGCTCGCTCGGGCAAGGCAGCAGTGCGGACGAGGTTCTCATCCGAACTGAATCCGGATTTCTCGCCACCGCTCTGGAGCTGTCGCTGGCGGGGAACGTTCCCGATATGACCGGGGAAGAAGCCAAGGCATGGTTGGAAATCATCGACGCCCTTACGGGCTGGCAAAGCCGCATCATTCACCGCGGAACCGGTGCATCACGCCCAATCGACGAGAAGGCTGATCGCATCCTCCGCCGGCGCCTGGCGGACCTGGCACAGAGCGAAGAGGGGGCTACCGTTCCGGCTTAACCTGGACGGCTCGAACCACGCGACCGATATGAACAGACGATCCTTCCTCCTAGGCGCAAGCGCACTTCTAATCCCGCAATCGGCGCGAGCCAGCGGGACCACCGCCGATGTGCTGCGCGCGGAGCTTCCGAAGGTTTGCGGGCGCCGCGCCGCCGCAATCGAAGCGACGCTTGCACGTTTGGCTCGCCTTCGCCCACCAGGTCTGGGGAAAACCGTGACCGTCGACATCCCCTCACAGCAACTGGCGACCTATGAGGACGGCCGTACGGTTATGGAAAGCCGGGTTGTCATCGGGGATGAGGGCTGGCGCACGCCGGACCTGGACACGAGCGCGACCTATGTACGGCTAAATCCAACCTGGACAGTGCCGGAGAGCATCATCAAAGCGAGGCGGTGGCGGGACAAGCTGTCCAGGAACCCGCGATACTTCGAGCGGCTTGATTTCAGGGTCGTCGCCGGCGGCCGTTCGATGTCGCCGACTGAAGCTGCAGAGCGCGGACTTCGTCCGACCAGTTTCATTCAGCAACCGAGCCGTAACAACGCGCTCGGAGTGGTCAAGATCGGCCTGGCGGCGGGCGGGTCGGTCTATCTCCATTCCACAAATGACGATGAAGCCTTTGGAGACGATGACCGTGCGCAGTCCCATGGCTGCATTCGCGTCGAGAAGGCGATGGAGCTCGCCGGGTGGGTTCTTGGTATGAGCGAAGGCGAGATCTCTCGGTTGCAGCGTTCGGGGGATCGGACTGATCGTCGTGCGCCACCGGTTCGCGTCGTCACGACCTACTTCACGGCCTGGCCCGACGCATCCGGCGTGGTCCAGTACTACGACGATATCTATCGCAAGGATCGTCAGGTCGGCCGTTGCGCCGGTGACGGCATCACCACATCCCGTTCGGAGGCGTCAGCCCCCACTTACGAGGAATATGAGGTCGAATGAGCCCTGCAATCCAATCGCTCCGCGACGCGCTCCTGATCGGCTTTCGTGTGTTCTTCAAGGCGAGCTCGCTCGGGCTGAACGCTATGCTGGCCGTCACATGCGCGATCGTAGCCCTGAAGCTCTGGAGCCATGGCGCGGTCTACATGACCAATGCCGGCGGCTGGCCTCAGCTGAGTCTGGAATACGGGCGCCGCGTCATAGCGGCCGCGGGCCTGAAAGATCGCCTTGTCTGGTGGTCCTTCGCCTGGGCTGCCTACGTCTTCTCGGCCGGCTTCGCCTTCCTTGCGCTTGCTGGTGCGCGGGCGGTGGCGTGGAAGATCTACGCAGCCGCGCGAGGCTGAACAGCCGTTCCGACTTTCAGGCCTCCATGGTGAATTCCCGGGAGACAGAAACAAGGATTCGGGCGACTCGTGAAGGCCAAACCGCAGAAGATACTCACCCGCTCCGGCGAGATCCTGGTCGAAGGTACGGCGCCGACGCTCAAGGCGTTCGTCGAGAGCATCGTTCGGGAGGGAAGGTCCCTCGCCAGCGCGGATCTGGCCAACCGAGATCTCGCCGGGCTCAACCTGGACGGGGCCGACTTCGACGGGGCTGACCTGGAAGACGCCGATCTGCGAGGCTCCTCGATACGGTATGGGTCGTTCGCCGGCGCCTGCCTCAAGGGAGCCCTCTGCCAGGGCATGAATGCCGAGCGGGCACGCTTCCACAATGTCATCCTTGGTCGGACCGAAAAGGGAGCAACTCGTTTCGATGGGGCTCGTCTGGCTTTCTCCGAGTTCGATGGCGCTCAGCTCGACAGCGCGATCTTCGACGACGCGGGGCTCTCGCGCGCATCCTTCGCGTACAGCTCCGGCAGGCGCACCTCTTTCAAGCGGGCGCGGCTTCGCGACACAATGTTCACCTCGGCGAAGCTGATCAATCCAGACCTCTCGGAGGCGGATCTGCGCGCTTCGACCAGGCTTTCGCCTGAGCAGCAGCCGGACCGGACGGCAGGAGCGATGGTGATCCAGGGCCATTATGCGAAGGCCATGATGGATGAGACCGGGACGCCGGCGTTCCAGAGAGATCGTCGCTGGGCACGAGCCTCGCATTTTAGCGCTTGGCTTGTCGCAACGACACCTGTCGCTTTTGCAAGCCACTCCCTGCCGCATCATGTCCACCTGCCTCACGGCGCCGAAGCATACGCCGGTGCGATTGGCGCTGGTGTCATCACCATCTTGGCCTCAAGCGCGTTGCTCGCGGCCAAGGAAGGCGTAGCCGAGAAGGTGAGGGACTTCGTCGAGGAGCGGATCAGTGACGCTCATTCCGTAGTTCGCAAAAGCTTTGACGAAGCCTGGCGAAACGGGGTCAACCTTGCTCACCTGACGGTCGCCGCCGTGCGCGGCGCCAGCCTTCGCTCTCTCAAGGAAGGCCTCGCGGCCACCCGCTCGCGCGCCCGGGACAGCGGAGCGACGGGCTGGTTTCGTGGCGTTCTGTTCGGCAAGGGCGCGCTGCTGTTTGCCGATCGACGGCATCTCGCAATGGCGCTCGAAGCGATCAGCGCCAGCCGGAAGCGCCACAAGCGAGAGGCCGACATCGTCGTCATTCGCCAGGGCGAATCCATCGACGCTCCCTCGATTGTGCGGCTTCGCCAGGATGGTGGAGCGAGCATGGTCTGGACGGCCCGGGGGAAGGTGCTCGCGACGGCTGACTACGACGCTGGCGGTGACCTCGTTGCAAAGACGGGCGATCTCGATCTCCCGGACCGTCAGATCGCGACGAGCAACTGCTTCGCGCGGGCGCTGCTGGCCGATCATGGGATCGCGCTCAATCTGCCCGCTGATCATGACTTCCGCGCCGGCGGAGATGGCTCGATCATTACGATCCGCCCGGGTGACCGAAGAATCGATAATCCCCTCGGCGCCGCGATTATCGGGCCTGATGGTGCCGAGCGACATTTCCGGAGCGGCGTGGAGGCAGTCGCAGCCGAAGTGGCGGAGGCAGAGCTTACCCTGGCGCCGCGCTTCTAGGCGGCACCTGCCGAGAGTTCCTTGAGGGCCTCGTCACGAGCATTGTTGATCGAGGCCATCATGCTGGTGCTGCCGCCTCGGTCTGGATGGTGCTTCCGGGCGAGACGCGCGTAAGCCTCCTTCACATCGCTCAGCGATGCGCCACGCCTGAGACCGAGAACCGCCCAGCATCCTGTATCCTCACGCTGCTCCTGACCGGGCCTCTGCCTCCCTTGCCTCCGCCTTCTCGACGACGAGTTGCGTCGCGCCCGCGCTGCGGCGTCCAGGTCGCGATGGAATGCCTCTGCTGCGATTGAGACGGCGATCCAGGGGTGCGGGTAAGTCCCCTCGTAGCGCGCAACGATGCCTTCACCCTCCAGCTCGAAGACGAAGTGAAACACCTCGCCGAGCGTGAATGTCTGGACAAAGATGGCGACTCGGTACCCGAGCATCGCACGGGACATCAAGTCGAGCGCCTGTTGGTGAGCCCGCTCTCCTCTCAAACGGCGCTGCCTCTCGCGCCTGCGCCGCATCAGGCGAGTCGTGAGCTCACCAAAGGTCCAGAGCCCCAAGAGCAGGACGAACCACCGGACACCTTCGGGTCCGGACAAAAACGCCTCGACCTGCTTCCACAGGTCGAACAGCCGTTGACCGGCTGACTGGAGGCCTTCGAGAGGGTTGAAGAGGTCGGGCGCGTTCAAGGACGTAGTTCTGGATTCGGAAGGTCTTTCTTCATGGTCCTTCGGATGCGGGGTGATGTCGACCCACCCTTGTGGATTGCGAGCCCTGACCCATAAAATTCGGCATGTTGATCTCGATTCCGTTCACTTATGCAGCGAATGCCAAGGAAGGCCGTGCTCGCAACAGCACGCGCCTCACGCTGACTGCCAGTTTTGATGTGTTGGTGCGCGAGATTCAGCCGGACGATGCGCCGATCGCGGTCTGGTGGACACCCGGTGATCTGCAGATGTCTCACCAAACTGCGCTGCGGGCAGCTGACGGTATCCTTTGGCAGCCGATCCTCCAGGACGACGGAATCCGCCTCGAAGAGCCAGCGGACGACGTTGTCTGCGCCCGCAGTATGGGCAGAGCCAGGCGCGCGAGCCACAGCGGCAAGTTGCTCAGCCGACCTCGCCTGGTCACTGGCGAGGGGTTGAAAGCTCACCTGCAGCGGGCTGGCCTGCACAATCTCGGTGGCCCGGGGACGACTCGTCTGATCAGCGGTGCCTTGCTCGGCGCCAAGAGCGAGAGTGACCCGACGATCCGTGATATCTCGGATGACGATCGATCGAAGGAACTCGCCAAAATCGGGCGCGAGATGGCCAAGATTTGTCTCATCGGCGGCGTTGCTCATCGCGCCATCGATCTACCGCTGATCAAGATCGGTTCCGACCCGTACGGAGATCTCGAATTCGCCTATGGCTACGAAGCCTGGCACGAGAATGCAGCGCAGATCCGGCAAATCGATCAGTTCGACGATGCCAAGGCTTATCTGGTCTCACTCCGCGGCAAGGGGCATCGAGTTTCCGCCCTTCCTCCAGAGATCGTTCGCCCTGATCTCATTGACCTCCGGCAGCCGCTGAAGCCGGCGGCTCTGAGCCTGGCTGCCCAGATCGTTGCAAAGCTCTCCCAGACAGACAGCAGCGGATGGCGGCCGTATGGATCGCCTCGGGTTTCAGGTTACCCGGTCGAGGTGATCATCGCCTTCATGAAGGTCCGCGATGCTTATGCCGCACGCGACATCGATGCGATCGCTGAGGCGATCGGCGAACTTGCCGAGGCCTCGGAGCCTCACGGCACGCTTCACAGCTTCTACGCAGAAGCGACCGCGTTCGTGAAGCGGTGGGAAGCCTCGTATACGCCCAAGGGTGCCACCCCATGAAGAAGACCATCGAGATCATGGTCGCCGTCGTCTACGACGCGCATGTTACCAGCAGCAATGGCAAGCATGAGGTTCGCTCGTATCGCGAGATCATGACCTTCAAGGTGCCTTCCGTGAGCGCTGATCAGGCCCCGATCGCGTTGCGGTGGGCTGGTAGCTGGCCCTACTACGGTGAGGATCAGCTCACGGATGTTCGCGTCCGCAACGGCCATGCATTCGAGCCGATCAAGCGACAGGAATGGGATATGGCAGCCGGCGTACATATCCGGCTCCCCGTGACGGCCGACGATCTCATGAGGCCGTCGGAACTCGGTTTCCAGAACCTGGTCGCGCGGATGTCGGGGATCCCGCAAGCGCTGACGAAGGCGGCCGAGGTGAAACGGCCTGGCCCCCCGAACCCGAACGCCGTCCGCCGGAGCGAGCGTGACTGGGAAATCGAGAGATTGACGGAGTGGTTCAGGACCTCTGTCCTCTTCGTTGATGGGGCGATCTATATGCGGTCGTCGTTGCCTGTCTATGTGATCGAGACAGGGTACGACACGCAAACGCGCAAGCCGGCCGCCCAGCTGAAGCTGGAACCGTCAGGCGGTGGGCGCGTGAAGGACTGGACGCGGGCCTTTTCAGCGACCGAACGGGATCTCGCCCTGAAGGAGGCATCCGAGGTAGCCCGCCGCTACGGGCTCAAGGAGACCGCCGAACCGGCGTTGGCCGAAATTGTCGACCCTGATCTCGCGCACTTCGATGCGCTTCCGTTCGTTCTGGCCCACGGGCTGCGGGAGGCGGAGACTTCGTTGGCGCGCCACCTCCCAAAGGGCTCGATCGAGTCCGCTTATCTGTTCGATGAAGTCCGCCAGCGTCGCTCCCGTCGCGAGGATCCTGGTTTGCGCTCCGACAGTGATCTCCTCGCGCGCGTTCGGGGTCTCCTCACCAGCGAAGGCGCGGAGCGAGCAGAAGAGTTCGACAGGAGCGTTGAGCGGTTCGATGCGCTAGCGGCAGAGCGAACCCTCGAAGGGCTCGCTCTGTGATCATCGAGGCCAGCGTCTCATTCAAGGGGCGATACAAGCCCAAGCGCGCGAGGAATTGGTCGGAAGCCGAATTCCGGAGTTCGACCCCTGTTCGGCTGGATGAAATTTCCAGCGATGAGGCACCGATTGTTTGTTGGTTCAGCCCTCCTGGAGGAACACCCAACCTGCAGGTGGCGATCCGAGCTCACGAGGGCCGCCTGTACCAGCCACTGATCGAAGGCACCTATCGGCCCCCCGGTCCAGTCCCGCTCGTCGACGGCGCGGTTCGGCAGCTGGAGACCGAAGAGAACAAAGATCGCAGCAAGCCTCACTTGGTAGACGCGAAGCGTCTCATCGCCATGTTGGAGGCCGGCGGGACGCGGGTAATCAATGGTGCCCTGATGTATGCCCATGAGCACAAGGGCCTCAGTCGGCGCGAACTCGACGCGGCCGAATACGACCTCAGTGAAGAGACGAAGGCCAAAGCCGGGATCCAGCGTCTGATGCGGGGCTTCAGGCTGATCGACGGTATACCCTACTCGGTCGTCGAGGCGCCCCTCCTGACGTTCAACGGTAACCGGAAAATCGCGACAAGACATCGTGACGGCGCGTGCAACGTCGACAGTTATGAGCTCGGTGATATCGACAGGCTACTGATCGTAGCCGGCGAGGGTGCTGTCGTGTGGGAGACCTCGCAACCGGAGATCCTGAGGCCGGATTTATTGCCCGAAGTCGACCATCCCCTGAACGCCGACATCGCCGATGTCGTCAGGCGCATCTTGGTAGGTCCAACGACCGGGATGGATCCCGCCAACCTTGGCAGGGAGAGCCTGGAGACGACCCTGGCATGGCTGAGCATTCGCGATGGTAGAAAGGAAGGGGTTTCGTCATCCGAGCTCCTGCAGCGTCTGGAGCGCCTAACCAACGCGGCCAGTCCACAATTGATGAAGCCCGTGATCGAGCGAGCACGGGCTGTCATCGCGCGCGACTATACCTTGCGGGCCCATGACGACCTCGCCGATCTCAGTTTCGACGGCCTAACTCCATGAGACAGGTTCTCCCCTTCGCCTTCTCCGTCCATCGTCAGGAAGGCTCGCGACATGTCACGCGGGTCTATCGCGATGAGATCGAACTCCCGATACGCGAAGCAGACGAGCGCGAGGCTCCACTCGCGCTTCGCTGGCGTGGCGGAATCGTGACCGGGCCGAAGCCGGCCGACGGCGTGCCGGTTCGAGTCTACGGCGGCGATGGACGGGCTTACGAACCGGTCCGGTGCGCGGTCACTGTGGACGGGGCGAATAGGAGCCAGAACGTCAGGCTCACACGAGGCGCCGAACTCGACCTCTCCGAGACGTTTCTCGATCGCGACGAACTGATCGCGGAGCTGAAGAACCCCAAGGCGGCGAAGGCGCGCATCCCTGCGCGTCCGTCCGCGGCTATCCAGGACGAACAGCGACATGCCCGGGAAGCCGTCCAGGCATTTGTGCGCGACAACCTCTTGATCCTCGACGACGAGCTCTGGGTCGCAACAAGCCTCCCGGTTTTCATCGTCACAGGCCGCGACTCGCTCGGTCGGATCGATCCCATACTGCCTCACCGGCACAAGGGCAGCTTCTTCAATATCTTTGGCGTCCTGGAGCGCGACCAGGCGCTGCGCGCGGCCGAGGAGATTGTCGCGCAGATGCGGGCCAAGGGCACCAAGCCGGAACCGCGTGTCCATGACGCGGCCACCCAGCTGGAAGTGATCAATCCCACTTTGTGTGGCCTCGCCGTCGAGCGAAACTGCCGCCGAGACCTGATGTGGAGGTTCCGCGAAGCTTCGGCGGCATTCCTCCCATATGGCGACGTCGACCATGCACACGCGTACGACCGACTGCGGAATCGAATCGAGGCGATCTCTCGCTCACGCAGCGATGACGATGCCCTCATTGAGGAAGACGTCAGCGTTACCCGGGCATGCTTCGACGCCTATGAAGCTTGCGGTGGCAAGCGGACCGAGGAATTCCGTTGGCGCATCGAGCGCATGGAACAGCTTAGTGGAATACGCAACGAACCCTTGCCACTTCTGCCGGGCTTCTAGTCAGGAGAACGCTCGGGAAGACGGGTTCGCCGTCTTACCTCAGAATGCCCCACTGGCGCGCTGAGAAGCATCCAGAGGCTTTAGAAATGGGATGGGGCTCGCAGCGCAAGCTGCGAGCCCCATCCCTCGGGCGACCAGGGGGCGGCCGTCTAGAAGCGGTAGGACGCCGTGCCCTGGACGAGATGCAGCTCGTTGCCGAAGCTGTCGCCGAGGCGGGCGTTCGACTTCTTGCCGAAGTCCGCGTACCGGTAGCCGATGCCGAGCACGACGTTCGGGGTCAGCAGATAGTCGACGCCGGCGCCGATCGTGTAGCCCCACTGGTCCTGCTTGCCCGACGCGACGAAGCCGGCGATCTGGGTCGCGGTCTCCTGGCGCTCATAGGCGACACCCGCCTGGATGTACGGCAGGAAGCTCTCGTAGGCGTAGCCGAGCTTGGCGCTGAGGAAGCCGAAGCGATCGACCTTGGACTTCGTTGTGTCGCCGAAGCCGTTGGTGTGCGTCTTCTCGATGCCGGCGAAGTTGGCTTCGAGGGCGGCGCCGATCACGATGTTGGTCGGGAACTGGTAGTAGGCCTGCAGGTTGATGCCGCCGAAGCCGCCGTCGGCGTCGGGCTTGCGCAGCGGAGCGAGGCTCCAGGCAGTCTGCAGGAACGGGCCGCCCTCGAAGCGGCTCCAGCCGAAGCCACCCTGCGCGCCGACCGAGAAGCCGGTCCAGTCCACAGCGGTGGAGCGGATCGGAGAGGCGACGGACACGGGAGCCGGGGCGAGGTTGCCAGCGATGGGCAGGTCGGCTGCAAAGGCGGAACCAGCGGCCATCAGAGCGGCGCCGGCCAGGAGGAACGAACGAAGGGTCTTCACTTGTGTGTCTCCGAGTTTGGACTTGATCGACAATCGCCCAAAAGAACGAGCAGTCAATCTTTATGCTCAATCCTTGATTGCCCATCCACCAGAAGGATGATGGTCGCTCAAGTCGCCAAGGATCTTCGGATCATAGCGGGCTTGAATACAATCGCTTGTGGAGATGATTCGGTGGATGGGCGAAAAATTCCGGAGCGCGTGAAGGAATCGCGGCCCAATTCAGACGATCTGACCCGCTTGTTCGTCCTCGTCCCAGGTGCCGGCGCCTAGATCGGAGTAGTCCTCTTCGATCGAGATGACCGGAGAGCCGAGGAGATCCTCATCAACACCAAGCAAGCGATCCCACATCAGGTCCGTAGACAGCACCGAACTCGCTTCGCTCTGATTGACGCGGGTGTGTGCCTCGTCGGCTTCGCGAGCGATACGGAAGGTCGGGGAAACCGCGAACGGCTTGGTTCCGAATTCCATCATTTCCGACGGCAGGTTGATCCGGAGAGCTGTCTCGGCCGCGCGCTGAGTGATAATGGCCTCCTCGAGGCGCCTCCTGTCCCTGGTACCGATTTGATCATCGACCCAGTCGGCGTCACGCGCCGTACCGGCCACACGAGGCCGCACGGGCTCTCCGACCTCCACGTCGAAGTCAGCCTCGTTCCAATCCAGGATGCGCTCCAGAGCCACTCTGACGCGCTGCTCGGGGTCTCTGAGGTCGGTTCGGACGAAGGCGTAGGAAATGCTCTGGTCGGGCGCTCGCACCTTCACCGGTGTGAACCCCCAAGTCCACCGCTGGTTCATCCCACAGCCGCCGTCCTCATGCCCGAAACCGAAGGACTTCATGTCGGAAATGACTGCCTTCCGGTCGCGATACTCAGGCATCATTGCTGTCGCGAGATCCGCGTGGAGAACGCCCTCGCAGCGACGCACGGCCTCGAACACCTTGATGAAGCGGGTGTTGCGGTAGACGAGGTCGTCGAGGTTGACGAGGTCATCGACGATGACGTTATCAGGCACGACCTTCGAGATCGCGAACCACACCGGCGCCTCTCCCTGCCGGTAGACTGGGCGCAGACGTCCAACGAACTGCTTCAGCTCTTCCTCGCGGTACTGGCGCTGGACAATGCGAGCCCAGGTGCCCGGGTACATCGGAACCGGCACGAGAGCGTCGTGACCGCTGCGCATCCGCAAAACCTGGTTTTCAACCGGAATACGCAGCGGCCCTCCATCAAAGCCGCAGCCATCGCCGCGCTTGTCGAAGGGGTCCTCCGGCGTATCGTCATCGAAGGTGAGAGCTGCGACGACGCCGTCGATCGTGTGGATCGGTACCTCCATGCGGCCGACAGAGACGGCAGCCGCATGATGCTTGGCGAAATCAAGGCCGCGCATCGCTCCGAAATGGCAGAAATCGACGTTAGAGGGGGCGTCCCAGGCCGTATTGATCGCTCGTCGCACGACGACGCTCGCTCCGAACACCACGCGCCCGTAGCCATAGAGGCCGGAGAGGTTGCTCAGAACGCGCCGCAGGTTCTCCTTGCGCTTTCCGGCATAGGTCTTCTCCTCCCAGGTTTTGTTGCGTCCCGCGACGATTGAGACGTTCGAATAGGTACTGTCGACGGCAACGACGGTTCGCACGTTCAGCGGCGCGTCGACCTCGTCCACGATGACCTCTCGCTCCCCGAAGACTTTGCCGATGATCTCGCGAGAGGCCGAGGCGTCGAGCAGGAGGATCGGCGCGTTGATCCAATTCGGAGCCGAGCGCCAGGAAAGGCGAACTTTCTCGCTTTTTACACCCGAGTCGGTGTCCTGAAACAGAAACTGGATGCGAATCTCGCGATCACCCTTTGCCCTCCGGCGGTAGGGCAATCCTGTCTGCTCCGAGAGGGGGACATGCGCCTTATCCTGCTCAAGAAGCGCGAGCCGTTCTTCGATGATCTTCCAGAAGCGGTACTCCTCGCGAACTTCGGTGCCGGTCGGCGTGTTGCAGAGATCCCTGAGATCGTCGAGCGGTGTCTCCGGGGTGATAGCCGAGCTTGTCGTCATTGCGTTGCCGCATACGCGCAGGGCCGAGGCCACCAACATGGCGCCAGTCGTCGTCGTGTCGCCTCTCTCGACGCGAAAGTCGAAGAGGGCACGTGCTGGGCAGACCTGGCGCTGCAACGCGGCCGCAGCGATTTCGGCTGCTCGCTCGCGATCCAGCAGGATTTCGTCAGCTGACATGCCTGCCTCGCGCTCCTTCTTGGTCAGGCGCGGCGGCCGGCGAGGGCTCTTCAGGGTCTCGTAACTGAGCGTCGTCGTGTGGACGAAGAGATGAAAGATTCGCTCGTCGGCGATGACGGCGCGCACCTTCTTAAGCTCCTCTGGAATGGAGAGCGTGAAAAAGGCGTGCGGCAGGAACACCACATGGGAGCGGGCGATCTCGCGGCGCTGCTGGATTGCGGGGCAGGTAGAGTAGTGGACACAATATTTGTCCTCCTTCTCCCCATATTCGTCGGTGACCGTAGCCTTACAGAGGCCAGCAGAGCCGATGCCTGCGGACATGAGGAGCTTCAACTTCTCCTCCATCTGGCAGCCGGCGGCGAGCTTGCCTTTGTAAGTCATCGTGCGCAGCGACGCCGACGCGGCATCGCGGCGCAGATCCGCGATGCGTGCCTCGATCTCGTCCTCGGGGATCAAGCCCTTCTCAACGGCCTGCGCCGCGAGGTCCTCGTCGCTGAGGTTGGCATCCAGATTAAGGACATTCGCCCTAGTCCGGAGTTCCTCGATGTTGTGATAGGTCGGGAGCAGAAACAGGATTGGCCCCGGCGAACCCTCGGGATCGGCATCCCAGGCATAGGTGCGCTCGTCGGTGGCGATATAACGGATCGTGGCTGTCGTCTTGCCAGCGCCGGTGGGCGCAGCCAGCACGCGGATCGGGTTATCGCGATCCTCGTCGGTATCGTAGACCTGCGCGAAGAAGGCATCGAGCGAACGCGCGATGTCAGCCTGAACCTTGACTGCGATTTCCGAGCGGTCCGGAATGAGCGCCCGATCCTCACGGGCGCGCTCTTCCGGGGTCTGGATCTGGGCAGCAACGTGCCGGCGATCAGTAATAGCTGCCCCTGTGCTCCGGGGAATGAAAGACAAGCTATCGTGCTCGCCCACGACCTCGCGCTCAGGGGCTTTGCTTCGCACCTGAGGAGGCACCACCTGGCCCTCTGCATCGACGCGCATCGAAAGCGGTTTGAGATCGCCGTCGCGGAGCATGCGCGCGGCGCGGTCGACCTTCTCGTTGACCTCGCGGCGCAAGTAGTCCTCGGTCCAGCGGCCTTCGAGGCTCGCGTTCTCCTTGAACTGCTGGACGACCATGCCCTTGAGGCGATTCAGACCTTCGCCCGTCTCATCAGTGGCAGCTCCGGCGTTCATTTGCACGGCTCGGCGAGCAAGGGTGTAGAGGTAAGTCTCGCGGCCGTCGGTAACCTTCCCAAGCTCGTCAGTGGACCAGTTCTCACCGAAGTCCGTAACGCGAGGCTTAACCAGATTGCTTGAGCTGTCGTAGGTCCATTCCAACGGTGCCGAGTTTGACGCCGAGCGGAAGAAGGGACGAACCGCCTGGACTTCCTCCAGGAAGGCATCCACCATCTCAAGCGTGACCAGCGGAGCGGCTTCGGGCCCACGCATGATCGGATGGGTCGCGATCCAGTCAAAATAACGGCCGGTCTTATGGTGGAGCCCGTAGAACGTTGCTGGCTTGCCCTGGCCGAGGAATTCGATCTGATCTTCGGAGCGCTGCAGCTCGCCATCCGGGCCTTTGTCGGCAAGCGCGAACCGGAACGACCGGTTCTTCATCTCGACGCCTTCTTCCAGGCGATAGATCAGCAGGATTTTAGGTGCGCGTCCGATGCGGCGGAAAGGGGAGCGTCCGAGGACGCGGTCCGCGATCTCTTCGACCTTCCAGACGAGCCGATCGTCGAGAACGTCGACGTCGAGCGCGAACGTATTGCCCGACGCTTTGCCAAAAATCACCGCGACGTTGTGGTGCGGGACCTGATTCGCCCAGCGCTCAACCTCGGCGACCTCAGGAGCCACGAACTGGAAAGGGCGCCATTTTAGGGCTTCGCCGTCGATGATCGCGCTGCGGCGGCGCTCACCGCGCTCCTGCGGAAAAACCGACCAACCACGCGTGGCGAGTTGAGGTCCGAAGGGGCTGAAATAGGTCTCGTTGAGACCGTATTTGAGCTCCCGGCCCTGCTCTGCGGACTCTGGTCCGACACGAGCTTGCGAAGCGTCCATCATTCGACGCCGACACCCTGACATAAAGAACGGATCAAAGGACCGAGCAAACGATCCTTTGGAAGTCGTATGATCCCGCTATGCGAGGGTCAACGCGTCGGGGTGACCTTATCCTCCGGATTGTCGTCCTCATCCGGCATGTTCATATGGCGCTTGGCTTCGTGGGTATCCCGCTCGGCCAAGACGATGTTGAGCGCGTCCTGATCGGTGATACGGATCCCATCCGGCGTCTCCGTGGCGACAGGACGGGGCCTGAACGACACGCCCTTGATCGGCGCCAGCGTCGCGGTGAAGCGGCCGGTCGCAAAATCCATCGAGACGCCGGCGTATTCGGCAGAGCAGCGCCCGCCGGATGCAGCCGTGTTCATGCAAGCCATCCCTTGGCGGATCATCTGGCCGATGGCGTGATCGGCGCCGTCATGGTCCTGAGTGTTCACGCCCGCGGTCGCGGATGCGAAGCGGATGAAAGCTGCGGTCGGCGCATAACCGGGATACAGCGGGTCGCCCTGCTGGGTGGCAACTGCAGGAGCGCGTCCGAAGGCAGGCGAGGGGACCGAAGAATCGGCGCGCGGCATGGCCGACGGCATCGCGGGCGGCAGGCCGCCTCCAGGAGAAAGTTGGGCCTGCCGTCCTGGCATGCTGGCGACCGGGGGTGCGGAGCCCGCGGGGACGGCGAGACGAGGGGCTGCCTGACGGGCGATGCCGCCCCAAAAAGCGTCAACCTCCGTGGCGGAGACCTCGCCGGTGATGATCGCTCGGCCGTACTCGGAATGTGCGTTCCCTGCCATTGCGACCGTAAACGCAGCCGTGGCGCCGGTCGCGATCGCGATCGTACGCAGTGCGCGGGGAAACAGTCTCCCTCCAGTTGAGCCGCCAGCGAACACGGCACCAGGCGAGATGAACTTGCCGAGAGGAGCGAGCTTAACCGCGAGCCTGGAGGCCGCGTTCTCTGCATGCGCGATGATGCTCATGGCCAGGCCCTTGGCGGCTTCTCCGGCTTGCAGCACTGCGATCGAGCCCAGAATACGCACCCGTCGCGTGTCGCTGCGCAATGCCTCGGTGACGACGCTCGGGATGACACCCGCGGCGAGGCGGGCCGCGTCGGCTCCAGCCCCGAACTTGTTCTTCAGTTGCTCGATCCGCGCAGTCGATGCACGTGCCAAAGCGATACCCCTGCCGTATGCCGACACAGCGGCATAGCGGGCTGGTTCCGGGAGGCGAAACCACGGCGGTGGCGGTGCGGGCGGGAAAACCTTCCGAACGATGGCGCGGGAGCGATCATCCTGGAAGGGGCCGAAAGCAGCGAAGAGGTAGAGCTCGTGGTCTGCCAGAGCGCGGCGATCGCCCGGTGCGAGGCGAACCGCATCCGCTACGCCGATTCGGACTGCGCCTCGCACCTTCCCGAGAAGCTTCTCGACACGCGACGCCAGGCCCAAGGGGCCGGAACCTCGAACGGCCTTGCCCTGGAACTTGCCAAGGCCGGCGTGCACGGCAGAGACGGCGTTTGCCATGGCCTCGACGTCGAAAATATCCCCCGGCTGCATTGGCGCTTCCTCAGGCCTTGTCGATCAGAGTGATCTGGGTGTGGATGGTGAGTTCATCGGTATCGATGTCGTCGGGATTGACCACGTTCACTTCGAGGATCTTGATCACGGGTGCGTCTCGCAGGGCCGCAACCGTGCCGTCGGCGAAGGTCCGGCGAGCCTTTTCGACACCGCCCTGCTCGATGGTGAAGTAGCCGTCACCAACTCCGACCTGGAGAGGCTCGCCCTCTTCGATCCCACAGGGGTGAACGAAGATACAGGCATCCCCATCGTCAGCGAAGGAGACGCCGTCGATCAGCTCAATCACGTCAGCAGAGGGGGCGGTGTCGATCGACATGGTGGACAAGATCCTTGGATTCGTTGCAAGCGACCAGTGGTTGGCGAATCCTATGGCTACAAGGATTGCGAACCGATTCTTCCAAAGATGCTTGATAAAGCCGATCTCGCCAAGCCACCGCGCGCCTTTACGGAGGACGAGTGGTCAAAGATCCCTCCCGACGAACAGGGAGAAGCGCTTTCGCGCGCGAGCTTCATCATGATGAGGGGAGGGGTCACCCCAGGGCAGGCTCTCGATCTCGCCTTCAAGGGAATGGAGCAGGATCTCAGCCATGCCGAGGGTGAAGTAAGCTGGGCGACGATCCATCCGCTCATCGGAGCTTGGCCGCCTCCCGCCCGTTTCCCGGACGGCCGGATCCGCCGCGGCATCGTCGAGCTGGCAGAACTTACGGAGGGGTTCGCCAGGGCCGAGATCGAAGCTGGCGGACAGCTACAGGTGGCCATTCAGGGGATTCGTGATGCGGCGCCGTCGGAGACGGTCGCAAACATCGCGATCGCAGAGTTCAGGAAGATGGTGACGCCGGATCCGTCCGCGATGATGGCGGAACCTGAAGCCGAGGTTGCATATGAGCCTGAGCCGCCACCGGTCGCTTTTTCAGACGAAGATGACGACTCAGTCCGGCTTTAGGTTTCCGCTATGACCGGAAAATAAGCGATATTCCGGTCATAGCGGAAACTAATTGCTCGTCGTGGTCGTTTCCGTTATAACCGGAATATGAAGGGAATTCCGGCGATGACGGAAAATGAGGCTGCCCGCTTGGGCAAGCAACTGGCTGAAGCGCGCAAGCGCAGGGGTTGGCATTTGCGAGATGTCGCCGACCGAACAGGTCGATCGATCTCGCGCATCTCCGAAGTGGAGTTGGGTCGCACCAACAGCTCGGCGCAGAGCCTGGCTGAAGCCGGGGATGCTGTGGGGATGACGCTCATGTTCATCCCGAACGAGAAACTCGACCAGGTCATGGCCTTGATCAGCGAGCCGCGCCCGACGGCGAGGCCGACGCCTTATGAGGTGAAGTCCACGTTCAACGACGTCTTCCTGGACGATGCCGATCCGGATCAAGACGGCGACGAACCACAGGAGGCCCCCAGTGCTCGTCGTTGATCGCCCTGCCATCGCCGGCGTCCACCTGCGCCCGGAGCCGGGCAAGCAAATCCGGGTTGGCACGCTCATGCGGGACGATTCCGGTGTTGTGACCTTCGTCGTCGACGAGGGTTACATTGCCCTCGGCCCAGATCGCCCAATCGTCAGCATGGCCTGGCGCGGAGCGGACGAAGCCGACTCGATCTCGCGACTGCGCGCCAGAGGCGACAAGATCATGCAGGGAGGTCTGCTGCCAGCGTTCTTTCAAAACATGATGCCAGAAGGCGCATTGCGTGAGCTGGTTGCCAAGGAATTCGTTCACGGCGCATTCGACAGTTTTGATGTCGCCGTGAAGCTCGGAGGCGACCTGCCGGGCGCCATCGTCATCACCCACGAGGCCGGCAAGCTGCCGCGTCAAGCTAGGCGCGACGAGCCCGCGCCTCAGCTGGAAGAGAACAAGCCTGTCGCCAATGTGCGGTTCTCGCTCGCGGGCATCCATCTCAAGTTCAGCGCAGACACGGTCGATCGAAAGTCCATCACGGTTCCAGCAATGGGGTCTGAAGGCGAGATCATTCTGAAGACGCCATCGAAGCAGTTCCAATCGCTGCCGGAGGTCGAATTCACATCGATGAAGCTCGCTGGGGCCGCGGGTGTTCGCACAGCGGATTTCTGGCTCGTCGAGTCGGACAAGGTCAGTGGTGTCCCGGAAGAATACATGAGCTACGGTCCTTATGCGCTGGCTGTGAAGCGCTTCGATCGACAGCCAGGTGGCCGGCGAATTCAGATCGAGGATTTCGCCCAGATCTTTGGAGCCCTACCCGACGCAAAATATGTGACGGGCAATGAGGCGACAGTCCTGAATGCCGTGCGCCGCTTCTGCACCGACAGCCGCGGCGAATTGCTTGAGGCTACTCGCCGTCTCATGGTATCAATACTGGTGGGCGATGGTGACCGACACCTCAAAAATACTTCACTGATCTATCGTGAAACCGAGATGGGGCAGACTGCATCTCTTACCCCCGCTTACGATGTTGTCAGTACGGCGCTGTTCCTCGATAACCGAATGGCGTTGAAATTTGGAGGCAGCGACGACCCCTGGCGCTTTGACACGGGCAAGTTCGAACGTGCCGCAGGCCTGCTGAAAGTCGAGCCGAAGGTCCTACTCAAGGAGGCCAAGCGTACGGTCGAGCGCGCGCGGGACACCTGGCCAGCAGTGCTTCGGGACATGCCGATCCCCAAGGCCTGGAAGGAGCAGATTGTCAATCGGATCGCGAAGCTCCCACTCGCCAACGAGCTGTCCCCGAAGCCGGTGCGCGGCGTCGAGTTTCCTGAAGACGAAGTCGAGCCTTCGGCGGCTCCCAAGCCATAGGATGGCCATCCACGGATTGTGGGTCCAGATCTAAGGACTCGCTTGCGAGTGCTTCCTGCTCGTAGGAGAGTCGCGACCGAGATCAACAACTTCGGTCGAATCGATGAAACGCGCGATCCTGTTCCTTGGCTTCGGGCTGGCTGCATTGGCGGGCGGATGCGCTCGCGACACGCTGCAGCACGGCCCGTTCCTGATCGGCGCCGCGCGCCCCGACATCCGCGACGGCGTGTGCTGCCCATCGCAGGAGATCCGTTCGCAGGACGCGCGAAGCCTCTGGGTGCCGTGTCAGAAGGTCGTGCTGGGCTGCGGAATCCAGGTCGAGACCATCGAGGTCTACGAAGAACCTCGCGTTGTCGTCGAGGATTTGAAGCGCGTCGAGCGCCGGCCGGCCCGGCCCGGCTCACGGTCAGCCTGGGAGGGCTGACCCTCTACCGGACGTAGCAGATCACATCGATCGAGCGGATTTTCTCAGAGATGATCCGCTCGATGACATTCCAGTCGCCACCTCCGAGATCCGCACCGATTCGAGGGATCGCGAGGCGCGGATCATCGTAGAAGAAGCCTTCCTTGCGCTCGATATGGCGGGCCGCGCCGCGTTCGATCATCTCGAACGCGCGCTCGACAGCGCCGTAATCGACATACCGAATCCCCCTAGGATCCGATTGCTGACGGATACGCTGTTGCACGATGAGATGCAGGACCTTCCTGGTCGGCCCGAGCCAGGGAATGACCTCGCCCAACCGGTATCCGTTCTTCGTCCCGTGTTTGAGATAGGCTTCCTTCGCCTCCGGATATGCCGCGGCCAGAGCATAAGCGAAGCCCTTGCCCATCTTGCCCATGGCATTGCAGCCGTGGGCGATGACACTCTCATCGCCGGCGAAAAGGTCTCCGAGCTTGTAGCGAAGCCTGCCGACGACGCGGCCTTCGAACTCGCTCATGCTGCGTGAGCCATTCGGTCCGCGCCGACGAAAGCGTCCTCCGGCTTGAGAATCGCAGACGTGACACCCGAGAAGGTGCTCAATTCGGCCGTTCCGATGACATCCAGCATCCTGCCTTCCGACTGAGCGATGAGGTCGCCAAAAGGCGTCCCTATCCCGTTGAATAGCAGGACCACGGTATCGCCTGCATCCGCGGTAAGCCACGCCTTGATGTGCAGACCCTTGAGGATCTGCACGCGTCGGACGAAACCGCCGACGACAGCAATCCGCGGCTTGGCGTTACCTTGCCCGAACGGCTGCAACGTCGAGAATGCCTCGACGAGATCGGGTTCCAGCATCCCGCATTCAACGACTAGGTCGAGCATTACCGCCGGCGGGACGAAGCCCTCAATGGTCCCGTTCATGAAGGTTCGAAAATCGTCGAGCTTCATGGGATCGAGCGTCAGGCCTGCAGCGGCGCCGTGACCACCGCCCTTAAGAAGGAGACCGGTCTGGTAGGCCCGGATAACGTTCTCCCCGATATTGTAGCCGTCGACCGAGCGGCAGGAGCCCTTGCCCGAATTCCCGATAATGATGGCCGGGCGATCGAAGGCTTCCCGAACCTTGGCCGCGACCAGGCCGACAACTCCGGGGTGCCATTCCTCGTCGTAGAGGACGATGACCCCATTACCCTTGTCCTGCCGCGACTGGATCGCGAGGTCCTTGGCGAGCTGTACGGCGTGCTTCTGCATCTTCTGCCGCTCGCTGTTCATCTCGTGAAGCTGCTTCGCGAGAAACTCGGCCCGCTTCTCGTCATCCGTCGTCAGGATCTCGGCACCAAGCGTCATATCGTCGATTCGGCCGGCGGCATTGATACACGGACCGAATACGAAGCCGCAGGAAACGGGCGTGAAGGCGCTCTCGCCGGTGGCGTCCACCAAGGCCCGGATACCCGGGATCTCGGCCATCCTGGGCAGTCCCAGCGCGACGTAGGCCCGGTTGAGGCCGACGAGGGGGACGACATCCGCCACGGTCCCCAGCGCCACAAGCCCGAGCAAGCAGCGAATGTCTGGTGGGTTGCCGGGAAAGAAGCCAGCCGTCCGTAGTTCACGAACGACGCCGACGGCGAAGAGGAAGGCGAGGCCAGCGGTGCACAGATAATCAAGCGAGCGGTCCTCGTCGGGCCGCTTGGGGTTGACGAGGACGGCGTCGGGTAGCTCGGCGCCAGCTTCGTGGTGATCGATGATCAGGACGTCCAATCCGCCCTGGCGCGCATGCGTCACCGGCTCGATCGCCGCCGTTCCCGAATCCAGGATGACCAGCAGGTTCGCGCCGCTCGCCGCGAGCTCGTCGACCAGGCGGGTGTTCGGTCCATAGCCGTCGCGGATGCGATGCGGGATGCGCCACAGCACGCGTTCATGCCCCAGCAAACGCAGGAAGCGGATAACGATCGCGGTCGAGGTCGCGCCGTCGACGTCGTAGTCTCCGATCAGCCCGATTGTCTCGCCGCGCTGGAGAGCTTCGGCGAACCGCCTCGTCGCCTGATCCATGCCCTTCAGGCGTGATGGGTCAGGCATTGCGGTTTTGAAATTCGGAGCAAAGAAGGCGTCGAGATCACCAACGCCCCGAGCCGCGGCGATCTGCCCGACGCGAGGATCGACCCAGGCCGGGGCGGTGTGATTGGGAGCCTCCCTCAAACCATAGGTGCGGTTTCGGGCAGAACGATCGGTGCAGAACTGGAGAGACATGGCCTCATCCTGATCCGGAGGGGTGCAACTGTCGACGCCGAGCAACCGCAATCCACCGATATCGTGAAGGAATGCAATTACAGTCCTTGAGAAATTCGCAGAGCGTGGGTTGGATTGGACTCGCAATCATGAATTGCGATCCCATTTTTCTTCCGTCCTCGGAACGGGTCCATGACAATCTCCACGAAAGTTTTGATCATCGGTTCGGGTGCCGCCGGCTACACCGCAGCCATCTATGCTGCGCGCGCCGGTCTCGATCCAATCGTCATCACGGGCCTTCAGCCGGGCGGACAGCTCACGATCACGACCGACGTCGAGAACATGCCCGGCTTTCCCGACAGCGTTCAGGGCCCGGAGCTGATGGACAAGATGCGGGCGCAGGCCGAGCGCTTTGGCACCCGAATCGTTATCGATACGGTCGTGGAGGTCGATCTTTCGGTCCGTCCCATCAAGGCCGTCACCGACAGTGGCGATGTTTACGCAGGTGAGACGCTGATCATCGCCACCGGCGCCCAGGCGCGCTGGCTCGGCATCGAGTCGGAACAGCGCTTCAACGGATTTGGGGTTTCGGCCTGCGCTACTTGTGACGGGTTCTTCTATCGCGGCAAGAACGTCGCGGTGATCGGCGGAGGCAATACGGCCGTCGAGGAGGCGCTCTATCTCGCGAACCTCGCGGCGAAGGTCACACTCGTTCATCGCCGGGACACTCTACGCGCGGAAAAGATCCTCCAGGATCGGCTCTTCGCTCACCCGAAGATCGAGGTCATCTGGGATCACGCTGTCGACGAGGTCCTCGGCGACCTGGAGCCGCTCGTCTCGGTCAACGGACTTCGCCTCAAGCATGTCCGTTCGGGAGCCACCCAGGCGCTCGCTGTCGATGGCGTCTTCATCGCGATCGGCCACGATCCAGCGGTCTCGCTCTTCAAGGGGCAGGTCGAACTGGACGATGCCGGCTGCATCAAGGTCGATCAGCGAACCATGCGCGTCACTGGCACGGACGCCCCGGCGTGGGCGGCGGGTGACGTCGCAGGACCGGTGACCAGACAGGCGGTTGTGGCCGCCGGCATGGGCTGCGTGGCTGCGCTTGAGGCTGAAAAGTACCTCGCCGCGATTACGCCCACGGAACAAGCAGAGGCGGCGTAACCGACGATGATGGCTACGAGAGCCTCCAAGGGCCTGATCACGACAATATTCCTGTCGGCTACGCTGCTGACAGGAGCAGGCGAAGCTATCGCCAAGGGAAGCTATTCGCGCCCCTCGTTTTCGAGCTCGTCGAGTTATTCGCGTCCGAGCATTTCCGCTCCGTCGCGTTCTTCGAGCAGCTCGTCCGGCTACAGCCGTCCGTCGCTCTCTGCGCCGCGGCCATCGGCTCCGAGCGCTGCGCCTTCGCGTCCGGCGCCCTCGTTTAGCGATCGCCAGATGAATCGTTCGATCTCGGGTTCTGCGTTGCGCGAATATCGCGAGAGAAGAGATATGGAGGTCAGCCGACCGTCCGTGTCCGTTCCCCGTCCAAGCGCCCCGACGCCGCGGGTTGCAGCCCCATCCACTGCGCCGAGCGCACCGAACGCGACCACCTCGGGATTTGGCTGGTCACGCCCCTCGGCACCATCGGCACCATCGGCACCGCCGGCGCCGTCGGCTCCTTCCTGGTCCAATCCGCCCGCTCCTTACGCGACCACGACGCGCAGCTACGGCGGCGATGGGAATGGCTGGCTCCTGTGGTGGCTACTCGCCAACCAGCAGCATTCTTCATCCGCTGCCTGGATGGCCGCCCATCGCGATGACGCCGGCGTCAAAGCCTGGCGCGCCGAGGCCGACGAGATGGCCCGAAACAACGCCGACCTGCGAGAGAAACTCGAAGCTCTCGATCGCCGAGTTTCCGGCTTGTCTCCGAACGAGGTCGCAAACGCGGCACTTCCGGACGACGTTACGACCGCTCTTTCGATCACGAAAGCCTCGGCCCAGGCGCGAGAGCGCTCTGCGTCCGACCGGGAAGGCCTAGGCCTCATCGGATGGCTGTTCGTCCTCTCGCTGCTCGCTGCAGCGACCCTCTTGATCTCGCAGTTCCTGCGAAGAATGAAGCCTCCGATGCGGACCGCGACCGAATTGCGTTCCCCTGTGCCGCCTGTGCGGAAGACGCCGACGATGAAGTTCATTCCCGGCCACGTCGTCGAGCTCGAATACTCCCAGTTCCTGCTGTCGGAAACGCTGAAGGTCTCAGCGCCGAAGGGGCTCACTGCAACTCGGCAGGAGCTTTCGGTCACAGCGGTCGGAGAGATCGGGCTCAGCCAGTTCCGTCTCCACCTCGGGGACCAGGCCTTCATCGAGGCCTCCGTCGGCAAAGATGGCCGCGTCACCGAAGCGCGATACTTCAGTCTGCTCGACGAAGTGACTCCAGAGACGCCGGGGGAATGGGCGTTCTGGCTGAGCCCGCAGGACGGTCTCATCGGCTTCCCGGTCTTCGAGACCAAGGACGGACTCCGCTACGACCGCGTCTGGGCCCCCGGCGAGACGCAGGCAGCCCCGATCTCGATCACAGAAGGCGTTACCAATGCCGACCTCAGCGAGCGCCCCTACGGTCACGAGATGATGCTGTACGCACGCGGCACGGGCCTCAGCTCGCCCGCTCCCGAGACCGAGTTCCTTCTCGTCTCGGCGACTGAGGAAGGCTTCGGCTCCGCCTATGTGCGGCTCTGGGCCGGCATCGACATCCCGACATCTTCCATTCGCTCGACGAAGGCCTGATCCACATGATCGACACCTCTCTCATCCTGAACACGCTCGGCAGCGGCGTGCCTGTGATCCTGCTCCACGCAGTGATGGCACTGGCAATGTTCGCGGCCGGCCTCTGGATCCGTATCCGCCTCACTGCCTTCGACGAGCTCGCCGAGATCCAGGGCGGGAACGTCGCCGCTGCTATCAATCTGAGCGGCGTCATGATCGCGCTCGCGGTTCCGTTGGCCTCCACCCTGGTGACCAGTGCTGGCACCCTCGATGTGGCGATCTGGGGCCTGGTGACGGTCGCGGTGCAGCTCGTCTTCAGCGAGTGCGCGGGACGGCTCTTCATTCGCCAGACCGACGTGGTCCGGGACCGCAACGTTGCCGGCGCCATGGCGCTCGCGTCCGCCCAGCTGAGCCTCGGTCTCCTGAACGCCGGCGCGCTCGCTCTTTGATTTCCTCATCCCGCGCCCCGGGACCGGCCGGGGATCGCGGGTCACTATTCCGGTTTGGAGAAGCGAAATGGCATTGGCTTTCATCAAAAATCTTTTGGGCGTTCGAAAGGACAATCTCGTGACTAACGCCATCGAGGCCATCGTCCGCATGGATCCGAAGGCGGCCACCGAAGCCGAGCTGCGAACGATGGAGGAGAACCTCGACCGCATCGGCCGCGCGGTGGCTGACGCGCAGATCGCATTCGACAAGGAGAAGCGCGAGGCCGAAGCGATCGTCGCGATGTTCAACCAGCGCCTCGCGGCAGCGGAGCTGCTGCAGACCAAGATCCTCGGCGAGGATAATGCCACGACCAAGGCGGGCTTGCAGAAGAGCCTCGAGGACCTCCTCGGGCTGATCGAGGGCATGCACGACGAGGTCGCGCGCGAAAAGCAGGATGCGGCCGATGCAGAGCAATTCCTGAACGAGCTGCAGACGAGCTACAGCGAGGCGGCCGGCCGCATCCGCACGGCCCGCGCCGACCTGGAGCGCGCTGAGCGCGACATGGCCCGCGCCGACCGCCAGCTCGGCGCAGCGAAGGGCAGGGAGCAGCACGCCCGGGAGCTCGCAGGACTAGCGACTGCGAGCAACGGGATCGACCTGGCGCTGAACGCCATGAAGAACGCCGCAACCGAGGCGACGAATGCCGCAGCGGTGGCAGATACCAAGGCTCGCCTTCTCACCCCGACTGCCCCGGAGAAGACGGACGCCAACATCGCTGCAGCCATGGCCGCGGCTGCGGGAACGCCGGCGGCGCCGGCTTCCAGCGCGGACAGGTTGGCTGCGCTCAAGGCAGCTCGCCTCTGAGCATCAGACCGAGGCGTTTGCTCGCTGCTGTCTCGATCCGAAAGCCGGTCTTGCGCTTCAGACTGCTGAGGGGATCAGGATACCTGGATCAGGCATCCCGATCAGCCTCGCCGTCTGAAGCGCAACCTGCCGTCGCGAGGTCGCGGCGGCGAGAAGGGCTTCGACCTCGGCCAGTTCCTGGCGCTTCCTGACTGCATCCTGGATGGCACGATAGAGTTTCACCGCCTCGACCTTACAGCCGCTTGCAATCAATCGTTCGGGGAACTGAATCCCGAAACTGTAGGCGGCCAGGCGGATTGATCTCACGACGACTTCCGCCTCAGTCGTTGAGATGGGTTCCCCGTCGCGACGACCCGAGGCCTGGTGCGACGTCGAGAAATCAGGACGGCCGTAACGTGCTGCTGGAGTGAACCACCACGGCCCGGCATCAAGATCTTTAGGATCAGCCTGGTCTCGGGCGCGTGTCAGCCTGCAGGTAGCCTTTAACAAAACGCCTTCTGTGCTTATGCCTCGGTAGGCAACCTCGACAGTGTCCGAATCCAGCCCTTTGGTGGTGAACTGGGCAGCGCGCCCGAGCCCGGGGCGATCGGTAACGTGGGGCTCGCTGCGCGCGTCCCAATAGGCGATCTCTGCGTCCAGACGCTCTCTGGATATCTCAACCGAGGGAAGCGAAAAGCCAGTCAAAGGCGCCATCGCTGGCGCGATCTGTTCTCCATCACCTTCGGCGGATAGCCTGCTCAACAGCGTCAAATTGGTAGTCTCCGAGCGTGCCCGCCATCAGCAATCGCACGGCTTCGTCGATCACTGAAACGGGCACAAGAAACCATTCCCGCGGTTGAACTTCCCGAGAGAACCGGTCTGTAACGTCGATCTTAAGCGCCACAGCTCCAAAGAAATTATGAAGGATCCGCTCGATCCGGACCGGGTCTGAGTTGAACAGCGTAAACGTCTTCAGGAGCTCGGCCGGCGCCAGGAGGAAGGTCGGATCCTTGCTTGCTCGCGCGATACGACGCTCCGCCTTGCCTGTGGTGACACCGATCTTGTGCAAGTTCTTGAGCCCGCGGATCGCAGGGTTTGAACCGCGATAGAGCGCGATGTAGATGCAGCCGGAACGGACATCGCCTTCCTGGACAGCATTCCCGAAAAGCGGGCCGGCTTGAGGGCTGGAAATACGGCGGCCGCTCTCATCCTTGTAGAGGTGACGAGCGAGGCTTCGCAGCAGGAGCTCGGACTCTGTCCCGTTGTCGTAGATGCAGCGCAGGCGGGCATCCTTACGGCCATAACGGACGTGCGGGTCGTTCACCTCGGCGACATAGACGATCACGCCATTGAGGATGAACCAGTCGCCGGAATTGATGTCCTGCTCATTGACGAACCGAAGCGCCTTCCGAGACCCGCTGGCGAGCTCGGCTGCACATGCATCGAAGAGCGGCTTGAAGTTATCGAAGTCGGGGCAGGGGGTTCTGTTCGCGATCCAGTCAGGCTCAGCGCGCTTCCCGCCGACAAAGCGGAGGTCGAAAATGTCGTCGTGATCCGAGGAGAGAACCCCGTCATCAAGTGACAGGATCTCGTCGACCGACTTAGGGGAGACCGTACCAGGCTCCATGGTCGGCTTCGCCGGCGCAAGGACGCCGTGTCTATCGAAGGGCTTCAGCGAAGCGATGATCTCCGGCTTGGAGAGATATTTGCCAAGCCGGATTGCGAGCCTTCGCTCGGTCGTCGACGAGGCAATCCCACGAAGCGCATCAGGATGCTGCGGCCTGCGGCCGTTCGCATCGACAAACAGCAGAATCTCCTCAAACTCCTGCCGAACACGAGTGTCGACCGAAGAGGCAGGCTGCGTCTCCTCGGGGACCGAAATCAGGTCGTCATCCGCAAGGATGTCGTCGAGGGAGCGCTTGGTCATTTTAGCCGGCCGCCTCGCGTCGGCGACGGACCTTCTCGTTCTGGAGCCAGATCACGGCCTCAGCCATCCGTCGCTCCATCGGATTCTGGCTTTGGATGTTGGGCATCGCGCCGTGCACCTTCTTGAACTCCACGATCCGGTCATAGAGCATCACGGCCTCTTCCTCCGTCATGGCGATCTTGGTCGCCCGGATCGTTTCATGGATCCGCTGGAGAACGGTTGCGCTGACCGACTTCGACAGAACCTCGTAAGCACGCTGGAACGGATTGACCGCGTCGATGAGGTCAATGTGCAGGTCATCGATATTGACGAAGCGGTCAGCCATCCGGATGAACCGGTCGCCACCTGTATCCTCAGCCGGAGGCGTGCCACCGGCGCCGCTCCCGCCGGAGCCCCCGCCAGAGCTTCCACCACCGCCGCCGAGCACTTCTTCTCCTTCAACTGCCGCGCGTTTCAGCACGGTATCGACCACGAGGTGTTGCCGAACCTCTTCGACCTCTGTCTCAGATAGTCCCGGATAGCGCTCCTCGATCAGCTTGGGGATGTAGACCTTGTTGATCACCTCAGGAGCGTACTCCTGGGGGCTCATAGCGGCTCGCATAATGATGTCGTTCTGGAGGATAGCAGCCTTCAGGTCGTTCAGATCGCTTTCGATAATCTGTCGCGAGCGCTCGGTCGAGGGCTCTTTGAAACCCTTGATCCGAACGGTCTGGTCATCTCCATCCGGCTTTTGGCGATGCCCCTCGACGTCATCGTCATCCTTGTGGGTTTTGAACTTGAAGTTCGGCGCGAGCACCTGCTCCATCAGGAGCGAGCAAGCGATCGCCTTCAGCATGTTGTTGACCGCGTTAACGACTGTATCCTCAGTCGCGTCCGGCTGAGCGATCAGGTTCGTAAACCGAGCCTCCTCCTTGCCAGGCGCGTCTCGGGTTACGCGGCCGATGATTTGCACGACCTCGGTCAGGGAACCGCGGTAGCCCACGGTCAGAGCGTGCTCGCACCAGATCCAGTCGAACCCTTCCTTCGCCATGCCAAGCGCGATGATGATGTCGAGGTCATCCTTCGACTTGATCGCGCGGATCGTTTCCATGACGAGGTCTCGGCCCTCCTCGGTGACCAGGTCGGCGACTTTGAGTAAGCGTCCTGAGGGATGCCTGATGAGATAGAGACCCGTTTTAGGATCGCGGTCCTTAACAACATCCCCGAGATGATCGATAATACGATCCACCTCAATATATTTATCTTTCGTGCTCTCGCCTGACTGAACACTCGGAATGTGGATAATAGTCTTCTTGGCGGGATCGATGGATTGACCTATTACATCGACGTATCGACCTCGATACATTTGGAAAGAGAGCACCAATCGTTTCAAATGCTCGTAATTCGCCAATTGCTCATACGTTGTATAGGCCACCTTTGTGAACTTGGCCTCGTCCTCCGGCATGAGGATCGGCGTAGCGTCCCCGCGGAAATAGGATCCTGTCATCGCGACGATGTGCGTCTCCTTGTTCAGAAGGAAAGCGCGGACAATTTCACCGAGACGGCTGTCCTCACCTGCCGACGCGTGATGAAATTCGTCGATAGCTACGCAGATGTTTTCGAACGCTGCGGGACCAAGCTGCTCATAGGCGAAGCGGAGCGTTGCATGAGTGCAGACCAGAACCTCTCCAGCCCCAGACATGAAGCGGACGAACTCGGAGACCTTGCGTCGATTTCCGGCGGTGGTGCAGAGGTTCCATTGGTCTTCGACCACCCAGTCGGCGAAGAAGCCGTCCTTGGTCAGCGGTGTAGAGGCGAAAGAAGCGCCGATCGTTCTCTCGGGAACAGCGACGATCAGCTTTGCGAGGCCCTGGTTACGGAGCTTGTCCAGGCCGACGAACATCAGCGCACGGCTCTTGCCGGACGCCGGCGGAGATTTCACGAGCAGGAACTGAGCGTTCCGATGCTCGAAGACGCGGGCTTGCATTTCGCGCATGCCCATCGCGTTCGTTTTCTTGCTCGTTCCCTTGTGGGCGTAATGGACTGCAACCAGGTCGGTCATCAGGCAGCCCTCCCGCTGGCCGTCTCTGTCGTATTGCGCGCTGCGTAAAGCTTGAAGAGGTGTGAGAGCCTCTCCTCGTCGGTTTTGAAGGGTCTACCCCGGTAGATTGTCTCAAGGGCCTCGTCGAGCTCCTGGTGAGCTTTCAGCAGCCCTGCCGGCATCTTGCCGGGATCGTAAAGGTCATCGATCCGGGCTCCGGGGTGATTTTCGCGCTCGTCCATGATCTTCCAGGCACAGTCCGCCAGGGTGGCCTTCTGCTTCTCCGATAGGTCAGGGAGTGGCAGGGTGTGGTAGATCAGGGTATTCGAGTAGCGGATACGAAGCTCCAATCCTCCGCCCACGGCCAGGCTCCAGAGCGCATGAAGGCGCGAGCTGAGGATGGCCATGACGTGATGCGGGGCATCGAAGATCGCGAAATGCGGAGCGATCACCAGCGAGTCCTGAGGGAGGTAGCCGACCGGAAGGTAGGCGCGACGCTCGCTCGATACCTGTGGAATGAACAGGATCTCCCCGGCTTCATGCCGGTTCTCGATGAAAAGATGCGGCGAGGCCGCCCAGCTCTTGGTCTCGGGCCGCTTACTGTCCTCGCGATATGTCCTGCATCGTTCGAGGCGAGTCTTCAGAGCAGGGATGGCCTCGGCCTGGCTGACGTTCTTGTCGTCGAGCCACAGGCACCAGCGCTCAATCCCCTTGATGAACTCCTGGGCGCCGTAGATGCGCTTGAATAGCGGCCTGGCGTCCGGGTGCTCAGCGAGGACGGCGTTCATCTCCTGCGGTGAGAAGAGCAAATGGCCGCCGTCGTTGGACATGCTGCCAAAATTCATCCGGGGCAGATCGCTGCCGGACGCGCGTCGCGGGCGTACGATCACTGTTGGCGCGTCGACGAGGTAGGGGTTGATGTTCTTGACGGCCTTGAGCGTACCCTCAGGGCTGTAGAGGAGCTTATCTTCCGAGGAGGCTGCTCCGACGCCGACGATGATGCAGGTCACGCCGGCGACGTTCGAAGCGCCGTTCCGCCATTTGAACGCCTGATGAGCAAAAAGGATTTCCTGGCCGCGCTTGAAAATGAGCGGCCACAGGAGGCTGGCATGCTCGCCCTGGCAGATCGAATTCGTGGTAACGAAGGCGAACCGCCCGCCGGTGGCGGCAGCATATTCAGACGCCTTGATCATGAAGGCGCAGACATAGTCCATGTTGCCGTACTTGGCGGTCACGCCTTCAAAGACATGGGCCATATCTGCCTTCTGCTCGGCCGTCTGCTGGCCCCGACCAAGGTAGGGCGGGTTGCCGACGACATACGTCTCGGAGCCATTTTCAGCCGGACAGACGCTCAGCCAGGGCACGCGGGTCGCATTGCCACATCGGATGTTTCCGCCATCCGCCAAAGGCAATGCCGGCTTGCCGCTGCCGAAAACCCCCTCGAACTCCTTGTTGAGCTGGTGCTGCGCGATCCAAAGTGACAACTTGGCCGTTTCAGCGGCAAAGTCCGTGTACTCGATCCCGTAGAACGACGAGAGCCGAATTTCCGACAGCGGTAAGGACAGCTGAGATGACAGCTCCTTCAGACGCTGGAAGACCCGAATTTCGAGCCTGCGCATCTCTCGGTAGGAGACGATCAGGAAGTTGCCTGATCCGCAGGCCGGATCAAAGACCCGCAGCCGATAGAGCCTTTTCAGCAGCGCCTCCAGCGCTGGTTTGCTGTTCCAGCCCTTAGTCAGGTCTCGCTCAAGCGAGTCGAGGAACATCGGGCGCAGGATGTTCATGATATTGGAGACGCTGGTGTAGTGGACACCCATCCGGGCGCGCAGCGCGGGGTCGACCGCAGCCTGAATCATGGAGCCGAAGATATCAGGAGTGATCGCGGCGTAGTTGAGCAGCGAGAGCTCGACCAGGAGGCGCAGCGCGGCGCTGTCGAACTCCGGGACCTCGGTTCGATCGCGGAAGAGGCCACCGTTCACATAAGGGTAGCGACGGGCGTAGGCGGGGACGTCTTCCCGATCTTCGTTTGGGCGATCCATCGCATCGAACAGAGCGGTCAAGATCAACCTGGCATTCGAGCCATCACGGCTCATGAGCTCGGCGATCGTCCGCGAGAAAAGGCCCTCTTCGAGAATTCCGGTGTCCTCGGCGAACAGGCAGAACAGGACCCGCGTCATGAAGAGGTTCATCGCATGCGTGCGATCCTGCTTCAGCCACTCGCGGTTCGCCGCCACGATCGCGTCGTAGAAGCGGGCAAGCCTCGACGCTGCCTTGATGTCCGCGGGGTTTTCAGGAGCCGCTTCGTAACGCTCGACACCGCCGAGGGGCAGCAGGATGTCGAAGTGGTCGCCGAGTTTCGCGAGGTCGTCGTGGCGATACTCATCCGCCTTCATGTCGCGGATCGAGACCTTCGCGCCGTCGGTTGCGATCAGGATGCGGGGCTTATGCGCCTTGGCAGCGGCTGCCTCAGCCATCTCGTCAAGCGTCTCGGCGACCCTGTCCCTGGAACTGACCCGGAAGAACAGTTTCCCCTTCCAGAGAAGGTCGTCGGAACGCTCTCCTTTGTTCAAGCTCCCAGCCTGAAGGCGGGCGACCGTCGACCGCGGCGCGCCGTAGATTTCGAGGAGCCGAAGCGGAAGCCGAGCAGGATCGAAGGGCCGCTGCTCCCCAAGGGAGCTCAGATTGGTTTCGATCTCGGCTATATTCACAGCAAGGCCACCTTCAAAAGACGAAGCGGCAGCCTAGGCTAAGATGCCTTAACGGGGGAAGAAGCAGAGCATGCTAACCCACCGAGAATCGGAGCAGAGTTAAGCGCTTCTCGGAGAACAGAGGCCTTGGATCCCTAGGAGATGCTCTCAACTCGATAACGGCTGCGGGTCGCCATTTCCCGTCAACCATCCAATCGCGTCATCTGCTCCATTAGGTCGTCGGGAGCCAGCTTGCCACGAAGCTCCCGACGACGATCAGTAGGGGGCGTTCGCCACAGCGTCACCGCAGAGTTCGTCGGCGATCTGAGCGATGATGCCGTCCTGCGCTTTTGCGCGATCGATTGCGTCACCGCTCTCCACCAGGATGGTAATACGCCGCGCGATGTCTTCCTTCGCCGTGCCATTCGGATAGCGCCGCGCGAGCCGCTTACGAGCTTCCACGGCGCCGAGGCGGGCGTAAAGTCGGTTGCGAAGAGCGGCGTCTTCCGAGGTCGTCGAGAACGCCCAGATCTCGATCGGGCTGAGCGTATTGAAGAGGTGATGCTCCTGTGCGCCATCCTTCATCTTCAGGATCGCCAGGAACGGAGCGCCGCCAGGCCCGGGGCCATTGAGCTTGTCGCGAACGATGGCAGTCGCCGTCTCGCTCAGATCAAACATCACGCGACATTGGTCGGCTTCCGCGGGGGTCGAGCCACCCATGATCCAGATCCCGGACGCCAGATTGATCATCTCCTTGTCGAAGTCGGACAGCAGCTGGCTCGCCAGGGCGATCTGCACGTTCCACTTCCGGCCTTCGCGCATGTCCACGATGACCTGGTTACGAACCGACTGCGACCCACCCGTGCGGTGGAATTCGTCATAGACGAGTCGCTTCGGCACCTCCTGGATGCGCTGAATCCGCATCGAGTGGTGCTTCCGATAGCCCTCAGGGATGATCGGAATACCAGCCGGACCATTGACCTTGAGCAGGGGAGCGTTGAGGTAGAAGTCCTTCGCCAGGGTGAAGCGGGCGAGCATGTACATCAGTGCGGCCTGCTTCTCGGCAGCGCCGGTGCCACCGCGAGCGACCTCGTCGAGATCGAGCGCGACGACCCGCGCGTCTCCAATATCGAAGCGTGTCGGTCGCGAAAGGATCGGATACTCCTTCGCGGCGCTGATAGCCGTGCGTTCCAGGATCGAGAGGATGCGCTCACCGTCATCCTGCGCCGCCGCGAAAAGGTCGGAGATGTCCGGCCGGCGGAGGATCTTTGCGATGTCCTGCAACATCGGCACCGCATAGCGCTGCGCCATCGTTGCGTAGTGGATGGCGTTCTTCTCGAAGAAGGCATCGACGACCTGCCACCAGATCGTCTCGTGGTCGGTCTTGATGCCATAGCGGTCGATCGCATCGTCGACCTCGTTATCGACGCCGCGGATATAGAGCTTGGGCTCCGACTTCTTGTCCTCGTCCGAGCACATGTCGTAGAGCGCGTCGATACAGAAGCCGGCGAGCTCGGCCATCGCCTTCGGTGGCGCGGTCTCGCCAATCTGCGTACCGATGGCGCAGATGAAGTTGATCAGGAACTGGCGCTCATGCGGGAAGCAGCGCCGGCACCCGAGCTGGGTGTCGAACGGATTGATCGCGAACGCCTCGGTGTTGCTGAGACGGGTATAAAGCGCCTCGTGCCGCCGATCCGGGGGAAGCGCTTCCTTCAGCAGCGAGATCAATCCGGACGATGACGGACCGATATCGATGATCGCGATGCGAGGAAGCTTCGCGCCGCCAACGCCTTGGGTTGCCACCGGCGAGAGGCAGGACGCGAAGTTCGCGGTGTTCAGGTAGACGGATTTGCCCTTACCAGGCGGAGCAAAGACGATGTCGATGAAGGCATCCTGCAGCGCCGAGCCTGGCTGAAATGGCCAGATGCGGCGATCTTCCGTCCGGAACATGATCGCACCAGTGTTCCATGGACTGGCGTCACGATCCCAAGGGATCAGCATCATCGTGTCCGCGAGCGGAACCGCGGTCGGCGGCGCGGTGGCAGAGGCATCGAGACCGAGCGCGCTGGACATGACGCAGGCGAGGGGATCGCCCGCGGTTGGTGCAGCGATGCAGTAGCCCCAGCTTTCGACAGCGTTCTGAAGGCGACTCTCTCGCTCCTCAATCAGGGCCATGTTGTCGTTGGGCGCCCAGGTGGCGAAGGAGGCGCGAAAGCGGGTGATAATGTGCCCGTCGAGCCGCATCTCCTGCAGCTCCTTGATCGCGTCCTTGAGAGGCCGGTTCTCGCTACTCGACCAGCTGAAGATCGACGCGAAAAAGGCCTTCAAACCAAGGCCTGCGAGGCCATCTCCTTCGACCAGGAAGGAAGCACGCCATGGGAATTCGTCCGCATCGATCATGCGGCGCAAGAGCTTCGAGAACGGGAAAAGCTCTTGCGGTCCGACCGCCATATCGATGCCGGCGAAGTTCCGCGAGCCGATCGTGACGATCCGGTGGTTCACTCGCGTCGCTTCGCGCACGAAGACCTGTTCGTCGATCCGCGGCCAGAGGAGGTGTGAGACATCACTCTCCGAGATCTCCGGATACCGCAGCGGCGTCTCGTCACCAATGAGCGTCGGCTTCCACTCGGAGCCCACGAAATCCGGATAGACCGAGGAGCGAATGGCCCGCACGCCTTCGTGAACGCCGACAGCGCGCGAACGGATGTTCACGTCCTTCAGCTCTTGAACGAAGCTCGCCACGAACGACTTGTGTCGATCGCGCAACGGTCGAGCGGCCCGGAAAACGTCCTGGGTGTCGGCCATGTCGGGCCAGAAGCTCGGCGGACGCGACGTGATCTTCGCCTTCTCGCGCTCCTGCTTGGTCAACGCCGTGAGGCGCGTCCAGAGCACGACGTAGTAGGCCTCGTAGACGACATAGTCCTTGAGGAAACGAACACGCTCCTCGAAGAGGTCCTTCAGCTCAAGGTCCAGTGTGCGAGCAGTCGCGCGCGCTGCGCCGAGTTGTCCCTGGATCATCTTCGGCGACCAATCGGGATCGCGGACGAAACAGAACTGCAGAGCATGACCAGGCTGACCAAGATACTTGGCCATGTTGGTGGTCATGCGATGGACGATGTTGTTCAGCTCGGGCTCGCCGATGACCCGCGTGATGCCGTCGATCTTCACGATAGACATCAGGGACCCGTCTTTGGCGACGAAGATCTGCTGACCGTCGGTGGTTTCCAGCATGGAGAAGCTGGAGACCGGCTTCTTCACCGTGGAGGAAAACGCCTCAATGGCGTTTGATACGAAATTCGCGAGGGCCATGCCGTTCTCCGGAAGGCGCGATTATAAGAATCGCGCCAATCCAACTGGATTCGTTCCATCCTAAGAGAACCCGCACTCCTTTGACCGTCAAGGAAAGCTCATCGTCGGCGAAGGAATCTGGTGGAGATCCTGCGTATCCGATTGCGGCGGCGGTGAAGCTGGCCTCGGCCTCCCAGGTGGCGGCGGGGGCGGCCGCCGTACCGGTGAAACCGGTACAGAGGTCACGCTGACCTGTGGCGCGGGCGCGCGGGTCTGACCGATCCCGGGGAGGGGGCGCGGGGCCAGACGAGGTGGCGGAGGCGGCGCTGGCCGAGTCGCACGTGCTGCTGCCAGCGGAGCTGCGGAAGGCCCTGGCGGACGGCGCAGCGGTGCTGACGCGGCAGCCCGAGGCACTGCCGGCGTCGCGATCGCAGGGAGTTCAGGGCGACCAGCGAGACCCATCTCCAGGCTGAAATGCCTCAAGAACTCCTGAAGACGGGTATCTCGCTTGGATGCTTCAATGTTGGCAACGGCCTTCTCGATCACATCACGCTCGCCGACGATGAAGAGCGAGGATTTCGCACGGGTCCAGCCCGTGTAGAGCAGGCTGCGATCCAGCATGCGCTCATGCGCCGAGCAGACCGGCATGATCACGGCGGGGTACTGCGAGCCCTGGCTTTTATGGACGGTCATCGCATAAGCCAGGATCAGCTTGCGCCACTGGGCGGCCGGATATTCGACCTCGTGGCCGCAATCGAACTTGACCTTGATCATGTTGCGCGTCGCCCCCGACGGCGTCGGCTTTGCGTAGGCATCGACGATGGTGCCGACGTCACCGTTCATGACGTCGTTCTCGTCGTCGTTCTCCGTCAGCATCACGCGATCGCCTACCCGAGGGATAGGGACATCCGCATCGCCGGCGTTCGGTAGAATACCTGCGATATCGCGTCCGCGGGGATTGAGCTCGCGGGACAGCATTCGATTGATGCGACGCGTTCCGACCTCACCGGGTGCTTGCGGCACAAGGACCGCGATCTGGTGCGGCTGGAGGCGCAGTCCTTCGGTGCAGGCCTTCGTCACGCACCAGCGGACCTGCTCGACGATATCGCTCTCGGCGCGCTCGTAGAGGATGACGCCGCCCTCGTATCGATTGCTGAGAAAGGGGACTTCACCCTGACGTATCTCGGCCGCGCCGGTCGCAATCCTGGAATCGCCGGTCTGGCGGTAGACGTTGACGAGCTCACCGCACGGCAGCAAGCGAAGCCCGTCCGGGCCAGTCGCCTGCATGAGGTCGTTGAGAACGGCGCCAGCGTCGACAGAGGGGAGCTGGTTCTTGTCACCGACGAGAACCAGGCGCCCGTCGGCCGGCATCGCAGACAGCAGGGCCTGCATCGTCTGGATGTCGATCATTGACGCCTCGTCGATCAGAACGAAGCAACCGGCCGGCAGCGGGTTGACAGCGTTCCGGCCGAAGACAGTTCGACCGGTCGCGACATCCTCCCGGGCCTGCAGCAGATGATGGATGGTGGAAGCCTTGCGACCTGTCGTCTCCTCCAGGCGCTTCGCAGCCTTGCCCGTCGGGGCGCACAGCAAGATCGGGCCGGGATCCAGTTTCTCGGCAGCCATGACAACAACTTCCGAGACCGTCGACTTGCCGGTGCCGGGCCCGCCGGTCAGGACAGAAATGGGCTCGATGACCGAGGTCAGCACCGCGGCGCGCTGGAAGGCGTCAAAGCGGCTGTACTTTTCCGTCGAAAAGAGGCCGTCCAGAACGACTTGGGCACGCTGCGCTGGGTTCTTTCGCCCGCGCACCAGGGCCGTCACCGCGGCCTTTGCGATCGCGTGCTCAGCCTCATGGAACTCGCGGAGCATGACGACGCTCTCACCGTCGCGCAGCGAGACGCTGACGGGCGAGCTCGCATCACCGAGCTTGCTTACCAAGAAGGCGCTCGTCGTCGCCAACGGAATCCCGAACTGATCCTCCATACGCTGGCCGAGATAGTTGGCGCGAGCGAATGAGTGACCTTCCATGCGCTGGCCATCGAGGATCTCAACAAGAGCGGCGCCAACCCGGCGCTCGTCCTCCTTTGTGATGCCGATATGCGTTCCGATCTTGTCGGCGTTCCCGAAGCCCACGTTCCGGACGCGGGCAGCGCGATAGGGGTTTGCCTGGATCGTCTCAAGCGCTCCGTCTCGAAACGCCTCGAGGATGGAATCGATTGCCCGCGGATCAACACCCGAGCTTTCGAGCAGAACGACGGCGCGCCGTCCCGAGATACGACGACCCCAGTCGCGCAGGATCGCTGTCCGGAATTGCCGTGGATCTCGGGAGAGGCCGAGCACGAGCTCTGGATTGCGCTCACAAAGATGCGCGACTCGATCACCATGCTTTTGGGCGAAGGCCTTGGCGGTCGCCAACGTCACACCATGGGTATCGGCGGTGAAAATCGTCGAGAGCCAGCGCGCAGCACCATCCTTGGTGATCGGGAGGTCGGGACGAATCGACTTCGCGTAGAAGATCTCCTCGTCGCGCCCGTTGTAACTGCGCTGGCGCCAATTGCCGTCGCTGATAACGAAGTCGCCAGCCTCGATCTCGGCGCCGTTTCCGCTGATTTTACCGTCGACAAGGCCCGTGGGGCTCTCATAGCGGATCGTCGCGAAAACGGATCCCGTCTTCGCGTCCTTGCGGAGAACCCGCACAACGATCGCCCTGATTTGCTCCATGATCCCCGCACACTCGAATGCGCGGTCAGTCTAACTTTTCGCGATGCAAGGCACGCCGGGAAAAGCGCGGCACTCTCTGTGATCTTTGCCCATCCGAGGTCAGATCAAGCGCACGCCGCTCAGTACCGAAAAGAGAAAGCCAACAGCCAGTGCCGGCCCCATCGGAGCCCACAGTACACCGGAACGCCTCAGGGGGGCTGCATATGCGATGTAGGCGGCAACTGATGCGAGGATCAACGTAAAGCTTCCGCAGATCCCAACCCAGGCCCCGGCGGCGCCGAGAAATGCGACATCCCCAAGAGAGACACCGTCGACCTGCTTTGCGCTCGCGACCAGCTTGAAAGCACCGAGGACCGCTGCTCCGCAAAAGAGAGCTCCCCAAATTCGATTGATCGCGTCGGGTTCGATGGGCGAAAAAAGCAGCCCGAGAAAGGCCAACGGAACGGTGAGGCAGTCAGGAATTTCGTGGCAGACGAGATCAAGCCAGGCGCAGAAGAAGGCAAGCGAGAAAGCCGACAAAAGAATCCACGTCGAGAACGCCGGACCCGTCCACGCAATCGCGGCTGCCCAAGCGAGGGCGAACGTCATTTCGATGGCTGGATATGCCCACCGGCTGACCGCCCCTGCTCCGCTGTAAGGGAGCCAGCTGATGATCGGGACGACGATGCCGCCCGAGGCGCGAGCCATTCGCAGATAAGGGGGCGGTTGCAGCAGTGCTCCCCCATCCTCCGCTTTCCACCCATTCATCTTGGGCCAGCGCTCGACCGAGCGTCCGATCGCATGCGCGACGCACGCGCCGATGAGAGCTCCGAGCAGAGGAAAGAAGATAGGCGCGGCACCGTGGAGGGATGCGAGCGCGCGAGAGAGCTCGTCACCCAGCCCCTGGGCTGAATAGGAGAAGGCCGAAACGATCTGGCAGGCGCCAGTGGCGCAGGAGCCACTCATCACGGGCTCGGAGTTGGCGGCAGTTCGGCGGTCTTGAGCGCATCGAGCGACAACTTTCCGATGCGGGCGGCCGCAAGGCTCAGGGCATCGGCTGCCGCGCGGAATTCGGCGTCGATTGCATCAAGCGGCCGCTCCCGCAGGAGCCAGCTCTGTCGGTCCGCTTCGGGTTGACCCGCCAGGGCCGCAACGGTGCGACGAGAGACGCTATCGTAGATGCCGGCGAGGATCTGACCGTTCTCGCGCATGACGCTCTGGAATACGCTCCGGCGGTCTTCGAACGATGCATCGCCGGGAAGAATGGCTCGGACGTTCTCCGACGTCGTTTCGACCAGCAGGGTGCTCAGACGGCTCAGAGCATTGTCTCGCCCCAGCCGGAAGTCATAGAGCATGACCGACCGGAGAAGCAGCGCCGAGCTCGCTGCGGCAGAGAGGCTGATGCTGCCAGCTTCGCTGATGTCGCGCCATCGCATGGCTTCGCCGTCGAAGACGATATGTGCCTGTCGGACGGCATCGACGATCGTCTCGGCCGCAAAATCGATATCAAGATCCCTGCCGTCAGCCCAAGCCATGGCGACAGCCTCAGCGGCTTCAACGCGGAAATGGCGCGCGGCCTCTGGAAGAGAGGCTGCTTCGAGATCAGGGAACAGCGAGCGAGCGATCACCATCGCCAGCTCCCTGGCGCGAATGGTCATGTCTGCGAACTCGCGAGAGGCGCCGATCTCTTCCGGCTTCCGGCCCTTGGCAATCATCACCCGAAAGAGGGGAGCCTGGTGCTTGAGGAACTGCTGGGCGGCGAGCCGATAGCGAAAGCGCTCCTCGCGCTGGGCGCGCTCGTTCTCGTAGGCGCTCTCAGACTTCCTGGCGGCGTCCTTGATGGCTGCAAGCGACATGTGGTTGCCTCACTCGGCCGTCGCCAAGCGGTACTCGTATTCTTCGAGCACCGTTGCATCGAGACCGTTCTTTTCGAGATAGCGTGCGAACTGCCCGACGAGGTCATCGAGAGCGAATTCCCCGTCGAAATCGAAGCGGCGGATCACTGCCGCAACGGGTCCGTGGATGAGATACGGGGTCGCGGCGGTGACGCCATCGACCCGATAGCCCAGGAGTGAGCCCGGGTCGGGGGTGAGCTGGAGCTTGAAGCCCGGGAACACGCCATTGACACGTCCGGTCGGAGAGCGAACGGCGTCCCAATCCTCGGAGGCGCATGCAAGAAGAGCAGGCAGCAGGAAGCGAGGGTCTGCGAACTCGGCCGGGCCGAGGACCGTGCCCGCGATCACAGCCTCCTTATCGGCGAAGATCCCCTCAAGAACCTTCTCCACGAGCGCGGAGATGCGGCGAACAGGCTCGCTCGGTGGCCCCTTGGGGCCGGACGCACCGACGATATAGTTCGCGTACCAGGGATTCAGAGGAGCATCCGTACGGTTCGGCACGCGGCTGAGCGCATCCTCGATCACAGCCGCTGCGTCTTCCGGTGCTGGGCTCGTGCAGATTCCGGGCATTTCAAGGCGGCTATAGCCTTGCGGCAGCCAGGCGATCCCGGTGACTCGGTCGAGCGGCGCTTTCGCAGCGGCAGAGAGCTCCATCGTCGCTTCAGCGATGGCGCGCTCCGGGTCGACGCTTTCGGCCCCGTACCAGCGGCGCTCACCTTCTTCGAGGATCAGTGGGGATTCGTGGACGAACACCGCGCATAGCCCCATCTCGGGATGCGCGACAGCGGGAAAAGGGAAGCGCACAGTCGGAGGAACGACCGAGAAGCCGGGCGACAGGTGCTGCGACAGCGACATGATCAAAGCATTGCGCTTGATCAGGTCCTCTGCGTTGGCGGGTTGGATCACGGCAACGGCCCTCAAGGATCAGAGATCGAATCCTACGATTCTGCGAAAGACTTTACATCGAGAAGACCTGGTCGCAACCTTGGAACAAGGATTGAAACGAATCGGACTGGGATTACGGCTATGGCGACGATGCGCCCGATCGAGGAGATCGCCGAAGCGCACCCGATGCTGGACCTGGTCCGGCGAGTGTCGCGCGTCGGCGCGCAGGTAGCCGAACGAAAGTCAGGCTCCAAGGTCTTCTACGACTTGTTCTTGGGAACGCTCGGATCGAGCGCGTTTGCCTTCGCCTTCGAGGGGGACGGGACCCTAGCCCTCGGCATCCCCGAGATCGACATCGCGAGCTTCGTGTCCATCGATTGGGCTGGTGCCGCGCTGATCCGGAATCTGGAAGGACGCGATTATCTCGCTCTTTCCTGCACGACAATCGATCCGCGCGCGCCTTTGGCCTGGCGCATCTTCCTGAACGTGACAACCCAAGTCGGCGAGCAGATCGCAAAGCGCGCCCCGACAAAAATGCGGATGAGGCCGATGCGCGTTGTCAAAACCGGCCCGATGGCGGCCAAGGGGCTGCCGCTCGCCGAGCTCGCATTCGCGCTCCGCTAACCTCAGGCAATTTGGGAATCCCTGGTCGACCACGGTTGCCCACCGCGCGTCTGCCCGATCTTGTGCGGAAATTCCATCCGCGCCAGGAGACCATGCGGTTCCCGGTCGTGCAGTGTCAGGCGCCCTTCATGCTGTTCGGCGACGGCTTTCACGATAGACAGGCCAAGCCCGAAACCAGTGTCGTCGTGAATGGTGCGAGCCTCGTCACCGCGCATGAATGGTTCGGTGACGCGTTCTTTGTCGCTGTCAGGAATACCTGGGCCGTTGTCAGCGACTTCGATCGTGATCAGGCCGCCCAGTGCATTCAGGGAGATCACGACGGTATCGCCAAATTTGATCGCATTCCCAACGAGATTTGTGATGGCGCGCTCGATCCCCTGGGGGTCGACCTCGGCCGCAAGATGGCGGGGCCCGATGTAGTCCACCTCGTGACCGAGGTCGAGGAACTGATCACGCACGGTCGTCAGAAGGGTCGGCAAATCGACGGCCGCACGACGCTGCGTGCCACGACCCTCGCGCAGGAAGGACAGAGCCTGCTCAACCATGGCTCGCATCTGCTCGATGTCGCGAACCATGTCCTGGCGCACCTTGTCCTCCTTCACGAAGTCGCAACGCATCTGCAAGCGCGTAAGCGGCGTCATCAGATCGTGCGAGACCGCAGCCAACATGCGGCTGCGTTCAGCGACCAGCTTCCGGACCCGGGAAACCGCCCGGTTGAGCGCAGTTGTCGCGGCGCGGATTTCGGCCGGCCCGGTAGCAGGGATTGGTGTTGTCTCGCGATCGAGGGCGAAGGAATTGGCTGCATCCTCGACCTGCTGCAGCGGACGCGCCAACGTCCTGCGCGACCACCAGAGGAGGAAAGGCGTGGTCAGGAGGATATAGAAGAAGCCGCGAATGAAGGTGTCCCAAGCCCAAACGGCCGGCTGGTTGCGGCAACGGACCGTCGCGGCGATCAAGGTCTTGTCTCGAAGCCGGACCACGATACGTCCACTAGGAGCATCAGTTTCGCGGGGAAAGAAGACCTGGCGTTCCGATCCGAGAATGCGCTGGACGGACTTGATCTCGGGAGCATCCTCCAGCGGTGCCCGAACGGTCATGTCGGACGGGAGAGCCGTGACTCCCATCCGGGGAAATGTCTGCTTGATGGCCTGCAGTTGGATCTCGCGCTGCTGCGGATCCGTCATATCGTCCATCAAACGGATCGCATACGAAAAGCCGTTTCCTTCTGCGGAATCACATCGGCCGGGCTGTCCAGCGTCAATGAAGTGGACGTCGATCGCTGTGATTGCCTGAAACGCAATCTCGCTCCCCAGAACGAGGAGAATGATCTGGGAAGCGATCGTTGGAAGCTTAAAGAACCGCGGGATCACCGAACCGCGACCTCAGGTGCGAAGATGTAGCCCTCGCCCCGAACCGTACGGATGATTTGTGGATCACGTGGATCAATCTCGATCTTTTGTCGCAGGCGGCTGATGAGGATGTCGATCGATCGATCGAGGGCGGTTGAGGTGTGTCCTTGGGTGTAATCGAGCAGGTTGTCGCGAGTGAGCACACGCTTGGAGCGCTCGACGAGAACGCGAAGCAGATCGAACTCCGCGCCCGTGAGGTTGACAATGCTCCCGTCACGATTGCGGAGCTCGCGTAGGCCCATATCGAGTTCGAAGCCAGCGAACGAGAGAACCCTCGCAGGGTTTCCTGCCGGCGCCCGAGCGAGTTCCTCCCGTCTGAGCATGGCCCGCACTCGCGCGAGGAGCTCCCGCAATGAGAACGGCTTGACCAGGTAGTCGTCGGCGCCAACCTCGAGGCCGATGACGCGGTCATTGTCTTCGCCACGCGCGGACAGAAACATAATCGGGATAGCCGATACGGAGCGGACTCGGCTGCAGATGCTGATCCCATTCTCGCCCGGCAGCATAACGTCCAGGATCAGCATGTCGTATTGGCCGTCTGCGAAGACCCGATCAAAGGACGGGGCGTCAGCAGCAACGGTCACACGCATGCCGTTCTCGGATAGGTACTGGTCGATCATTTCGCTGATCATGCGATCGTCCTCGACGACGAGAACGTGAGGTTTTGTGCTCATAGCCTCGAACTGAACCAACACCGGCCTGATCAGGGATCAGGTCCTACACACGACTTCGCCAGCTTCCTATTGCCGCATCCTGGGGGCCATGACCAGCATTTCCCCTACTGCTTTGGAAGCGCCATCAACTTATCGGGGCTGTGTTAACGGGGCCTTTACCCTGACCGACCAAGGAGGGCATGCACCCGACGCAGACATGAACCAGAAACAAAAAATCGCGTTTCAGACAAACTGGAGAAATATGACGTCTGTAGAAGGCAGCTCGTGACCTTCTGAACTCTGCCTGCTGAAGGTTGCAGATCCCGGAGAGCCCTTTCGCGGGGGCGCCTCCAGAACCAGGGATCAGCGAGCCGCAGCAGGACCAAGCCGATCCGCGACTTCGCCCATCTCGCGCGCCTTGGCTTTCATATCATCGGCCGACATGGTGCCATCCACTGTCAGGACCGGCTTCCATTGCTTCTTACGCTTGGTGGCGTTCGGGGCAAATTTCGGAAGCATGACGTAACGCTTCCCGCGCTTGGCTTTCCCTTTGAGGGTCTCTGCAGCGATCGCCGTCGGCTCGCTAAGGTCGAGCCCCTGGATCTTCATCCACTGAAACAGGCCGTCGATGACCTCTCGCAATTTGGCGGGATCATCCGTAGGGGACGCGGGTTCGTTTCCGGCGCCAGAGAGCGTAGATGCGCCAACGCGTTCCGCGGCTTCAGCAGCGCGCAGAACAGCAAGAAGCTTCTCAGGAACCTGAGACTGGGGGATGCCAAACGCGATTGCGCGCGCTCCGGTCTCCCCGGTCGCCTTGATCTGGACGGCGTTTACCGCCTCCAGCAGGTCAATATAGGCATTCCGCATGTCCGCTCCGCCCAAATCCGTGCCGCGTTCGCGAGAAAATGGTCTCGCGAACGAGTGCAAGGCTCAAGGGAGAACGCGGCCGAAACGGTGGATTGTCGACCGATTCAGGCCGAAATTGCCACATCCGCGCCGTTGGCGGTGGAAGCCGGCATCGAGCATGCTACCTCAGCAATGCACGAGTACCGCACCGGACCGAGGCGGGGCTGGTGGCGACGGATTTCGATGGCCTGGAGTTTGCCGTGGGCGATCGCGGCCAAGTCAAACCCCATGTCGTCTTCAGACAGACCGCAATCGGCGGCACCTTCGACGTAGCTGCGCATCTCGGCTTCGAGAGGCGCCATGAGCTCGGCCTCATAATCGCTGAGACCCAACACGATTAGCTCAAACTTGATGGATTCGGTGATGCGATCCACCGACAGATTCGTTGCATGAACCATGTGGCCTGCCTGCTTGAACTCTGAACAAAACTGACTGGAGAGGCGTTCGCGCGCCTCGGGGCACCCATGGCTGAGCACCATGGAAATGTCTATAGATTTAGAGTTTTCCGATCCCGCCCAAAGCCCTCTTTCATGACTGAGTCTCAGGATTGCAACAGCCTTCGCCGAATGGCCGCTTGTGCCTGCAATCCACTCAAATTCTCCATACCCGCAAGCCCTCGGCCGTGGAACGGCTTCCTGAAGGCGAAACGGTGACGAGGTTAACCGGATGCACCGCCGCCTCAGAATCCCCGACTAAATGATTAATCTCTCGTTAGCGAACATAACAAGAACAACATACCGAGAGGTCACTGTCAACGAGTTATAGGATAATGATCCCAAGCTGTGAATAACGTCTCTAAAACCAAGGGTCGCGCGTGACAGGGACCCTTGGTGTCGATAGAGGCAGCGAAGCTGCGGTTACGCGTCTTCCTCGGCTTGGGCGTCAGACATGAGCGAAGCCAAAAAGTCCGAAACGTAGACGGTATCGGAGCCCGGCTGGGCGAGGGATTCTTCCACGGGGGCGGTCTCGGCGAACAGGCGATCGCTGCCATGGGCGGCGGCATCGACCAGGGGGCGCACGGCGGGATCGGCCGGCTGGTAGGAGCCACCGGTGGCGTCGGTGAACTTCTTCTCGACCTCGGCGGCGGTGGTCGCGGCCGGATCGAAGTAGGCGTCCGACATGACGCGCAGGAAGGCGTCGTGGCTGAGCTCGTCGGCCTCGCTGATCGAGCGGCCGGCGACGTCGACGCCGTGGCCGATCTCGCGAAGCGTCACGGGGCGCGGCTCGATCTCGGGCAGCGGGCCACGACGGACCGGGCGTTCGTCGGGATCCGGCGCGAGCTGGGCAAGCTCGGCCTCGTCATGGAAGCCGTCCTCGTCGATCAGTTCCGGCGGCAAATCGGCCGGGGTGCGCCAGTCGCCTTCCGGCGCCTGCTGGCGGGCCATCGACTCGACCAGGGCGGAGAGGCCGCCGGTGTTGCCGACGTCCAGGACCGCAGGCTTGGTCGCCGGGCGCGGCGGGGCGGCCGGCCGGGCCGGCGTGGCGATCGAGGCGCCTGTTGCGGCCGCGGCCGGCCGGGCGGAGGTCGCCGCCGCCACCGCGCGGGTAACCTGGAACAGGCCGACGCAGGCCGCCTCCGCCACCGGCTGGCGCGGCCGGCGATCGATATACTCGGCCATGCCCTGGGCGGCGACGGCGATCTCGTCGAGCGCCGCGGCCTTGGCGTAGATCTGGCTCTTGGCGGCCTCGGCCTCGCGCGCCATCGCGACGGCGAAGGCGGGATCGAGCAGCTTTTCCAGCACGTCGGGGGTGCGGTCGACGAACTCGACCTCGTCGAGGCTGGGTTTCTCGACGATGATGAAGTGGTTGACCGCCAGCATCATCGTCTTCTTGTCGATCACCGAGGGCGGGTCGGCATAGAAGGAGCGCGCCCGGATCAGCTTGTCGCCATGGGTGACATGCATCTGGCCTTCCTTCTGGCCGGTCAGATCGCGCAGATCGACGCGGTCGATCAATTCGACGCCGGCCTCGGAATTGTCGCGATAGCTGACCGAGGTCAGTTCGCCGACATGGGCCTGGTAGCCCTTGAGCTGCGAGCGCTGGCCCTTGCCGCCGCGGTCGATCGCGAGCTTGGCGGTCTCGTTGGGCTCTTCCGTCCGCATGAAGATCTTGGTGTTGGTATTGGCGATGATCGAGTTCGCCTCTTTGTCGTTATGGCGCTTCATCGACTGCAGGTCCTGCGCGCCGAAAATCATCGCAAAGCCAAGCGAGCGGGCCTGCGCCGCCATCACGGCCATGCCGGTCACCAGGTAGTAGCCGCATTCGTCCAGGATTACCGGGAACGGGCTAGACGAGTTGGTGACGCGGTTGTCTACGATACGCTGAACTGTGCCTTCGAGCTCAGAGCCGAGCGCGTTGCCCATCATCCCCTTCAGCGTGGCCACAACGATCTTGCCGAGGTTGGCAATTTCGTCGTCCGCTTTTTCGAGGGCGGGCAGCATGATGACGAGGCCGCGCCGATTTAGCACGACGTCTGCCATATCCACTTCGCCAAATGGGGTCGAAAAGATATAGCCGTAGACGTCGGCCAGGCTGCCCATGATCTTGGTGAACTGCATCTCCAGGTAGCCATGCTGATCCAGCGTGGTCTGAGCCTGGCTGTAGCCCTTGTCTTCCTTGTAGCCGGGCAGTGAGGTTAGATAGGATGAGATCGAGTGCCGGATGTGCGGAGGCATGTCCGGGTACTTCGTGGGCTTCGCAAGGTCGATGATGCGCTTGAGGCTGAGGTAGTCACGGATCACGCCGACGTTGAGGTCGACGACATTTTGTTCACGCAGCCAGACGAGCGCGCGCATAACGCCGGTGAACATTGCGCTTGCTCGACCCTTCCAGAGAGCCCCGTCACCACCAGTCTCGTCCATCAGCGAGATGACGAGCTGCGTCAGCGAGTCGGACGAGCCATTGGAAAAGGGGTTCAGCGTGTTCGAGGTGATGTTGAAGTCGCCACGGAAACCGCTGGTGTCGCGGTTGCCGGTCATGAAGTTGATGACGAGCAGGTCATCCTCGCGGCCGAAATACCGCATCAGGGCGTACAGCTTGAAATAAAGCGACACGTCTGCCTTGCCGTCGCAGAACAGGAACCCGGAATTCCAGCTCAACGCATTTGCGACGAAGCCGATCAGCGCCTCGGTTTTACCGGCGCCGGTGGTGCCGAGCACGAGAAAGTGCTGGCGGCAGTCGTCGTTCCCGAGCCAGAGCTCACTGCCTCGAACCATGTCATTGCCAAGGAAGAAGATGCCCTTCGCGGGACCGATCGCTCCGTTGGGCATGGGGTTGTTGGGATCGATGAGCCCAGATTGCGCGGGCAAGCGGAGATCCAGCCCCTCGCGCTTCGAAAGCGCCCAGGCCGTGATGGCCAGCGCGATGATCATCATGACATCGCCGATCGCTGGCACTACGAAACCGACAGCAGCCAGCATAACGACCGCCATCGACGCGTTGGCGGGCTTGTGCATCCAGTCCGCAAACTTGGTGAAGAGCGGGCGGGCATCCCGATGCAACCACTCAACGTTAAGCTCCTGCGACTCCTTCAGGCCGCGTGTCATCTTTGCCATTGCAGCGACCTCAGCAGCGGTTCGAATGCTGGGAGTAGGAGTGAGTACGCGCCATGGAGCTCGAAGCCGGCGAGACGGCTCCAAATGAACCGAAGGTGAAGACCTTCATGGACGGGCGCGCGCGATTCATCATCATCCCCATGGAATGACGAATTAGAGCCCGGAAACCAAGGATTGGCAAACGCACTTGCGATCATCAATCCATGGATTGCTCCAAGAATTTGATTGAAAGTCCTAGAAACCGATCCTACCCCTCGGTCGTCCGCAAACGAATCGGACGATTCGGGAGTCACTCATGCAGAATGCAAAACCCGCCGAGCGCCAGGTTCGCTTCGGTTTCGGCGCCAACATCGCCCGCCCTCGTCGGAAGCTCCCGACGGACGGGCGATCGACGCAGGAGCTCGTCGCAGAGTTCCTGAAGACGAAAGAAGTCACGAAGTGCCCGACCCGCTACGCTGATGGCGCGATCAAGGCTTCCGGCTACTACGAGTGGTAAGGGCCGAGGGCAACACGGTTTATGCGACAGGGCCGCGGCATGGCGGCCCTGCGGAAGCCTGACTCTGGCGCACCTAGCGCGCTTCAGAGACGATCCATGAGACGTCCTCGGGCCTTGGATTCCCTCGGACGACACGAACGAGCCCCGCGCTGTCGGTGAACACGGCCGTCGGCGTCGCGAAGGCTGAAAAGGTCGCTTCCCAGAGAAGGCGACCAATTTTCATCTCAATCTCGCGATCTTGTTCCATCACGGCGGATAGCTGTGAGGAGGAGGGCGCTGCTGTTGCGCTCTGCGCATCCTCACGAACCAATGCAGCCAGCGAGCGGAAGTCGCGTGCGCCACGCTGGCGAGCGACGTTTTCGCGAGCGACGGTAACCGGGCCCGCGAACACGATGAACCGCCACCGACACCGGTCTAGAAGCGTCTCCGCTGCATTGAGAAGAAGGCTCGACTCGACACATCCGGGGGACACCAGGACCTGGACAAGCGCCCCTTGCCCCATCTCGGTCGCCTCCTGGTTCAGCAGCATGCGCACAAGCTCGGGCCGAGCGATCCGCCCGAAGGACTGAGCCTTGCCTACCGGCGGCAATAGTGCCGCGGCGCCTGCAATGATGGAACGCCTGGAGGGATTCACCGAAATCATCTCTTGCCGAGTGGACGCGCGATCAGGAACCACGCAAGCATGATCCGGAACAATCCCTGGCGCAATCCTTTGATCAGAACCTTCCTCCTCTCCATCGCGCTTCTCTCAAGCCTGACCCCCGCACTGCCGGCCGAGCCAGCGGCGCCATGGCCCGATAGCGCGCGCTCGCGTTCCCTGTCTCGACCGTCGTGGGTGCTGTTGATCCCGGCTCGACGGCTACCGAACGGGACGCTCGCGATCTGGGAGCGCAACGATGACTGGTCCCGCATGTGGCGAGCGCCGGCGACCATCGACGGGTTAAGGATCGTGCCACTGTTCGGAGATGACGAAGACAAGCGTTCCGTGACGGCGGAATCCATCGACGGAATGATGGTGGATAGCCTTGAGCGCGTCATGAGGAAGTATGGAGCACCCGCAGTGGCACTGGCTGTGACGGATGGCCGTACTGTAGCCCTTGCAGGCTGGGTCCCGGGCTATGCAGCCTCCTGGGAGCCATCAGATGTGCACCAGGATCCCTCGCAGACGAAGGCGCAAGCGCTGACCGTCCTGTCTGCCATGTTCCGGGCTGGGGGGAACTCACAAGTTTCGCGCACGCAGCCCGAGAAGGCGAGTGAGGGTGCAGGCGACATCCAGATAGAGGCCTACCGTACTGGAGCGGATGGAGCGACCGAGTATCGCCTAATCCTCCTCCCACCACCGGCAGCGATCGTGGATCAAGCTCTGGAGCGCCTCCAGGCCATCCAAGGGCTGCTTGTGCTATCGAGCGAGCCCTATGCCGAAGGCTTGCGCCTAGTGGTGAGCAGTAGCTCGGGCAAGCAGCTTGCCGATGACTTGCGCGCGGCGGGATTCAGCGTCCGCTGAGATGGACAAACGCACCACGAAAAAAGGCCCGGACTGTGATCCCGGGCCTTTTCTATCCAGCTTTGAGGGCTGATCAGTTCATCCGGCGTCCGAGACCCGGGTTCTGCAGCCGGTTCTCATACGCCTTCAGCGCGCCGGAGATGTCGAGACCGCCACCGATCCGTTCGAAATCGGCACCGCCCTCGACCTCGAAGCGATCGCCGCTGTGCACCAGCTCGGCGCCGACCGAGATCGACATCGAGAACCCCCAAACCTTGCCAGTGTTGTCGAGGTCCGGAGCCATCTTGAAGACACCCTCGTCGCCGGACGCATAGAGCGCGCCGTCGCCAAGCACCTGCCATTCGGGGTGTTCGAGAACGACGGGCAAGAGCGCGGCAGCACGAAGGTTGCGGTTGCGGAGGTCGGCTTCGGTGAGGCCTTCCGCTGCGGTTCGCGCCAGCAGGCCGTACTGGGTAGCAAGCACGCCGACATAGGCTTCGGGGGTCTCGCCCGCGCCCAGCGCTGCGGTCATGCGCACGAGCTTCGGATCGAGATCCTGGTGGACCTCACTGAGACGCACGCCATAGAGGCGCTCCATGCTAACCGACGCCGCCTTCATGTAATCCGCCTTTCCCGGGCTGACAGACACCATAAGCAAGGTTCTCCGAAACGGCTGGCCTTTCGAGCCTACAAGCCGATCTTGAAATAGGGCGCTGCAAGGCACAACGCAGTTTTTCAGCGCGAGGTCGATTTTTCCTAGGGTTCAAGATAGCGGATCGGATTGACTGATCCACGCGGCCGTTTGGGAAGGCGGGTGCGAAGGTAGAGCTGCGTCACATTTTCCGGAGCAGGCTTGCCGACAAATCCCCACCGGCCAGGCATGGCATTCGTCAATGCCGGAAAGAATTCAGGGGTCGCCGGGTACCATGCATCCGCCTTGAAGACACCGATCACGATGCCTTGGGACACTGCCAGAACGTAATCGGAGGCGCGCGCTTTCACGGCGCTGAGCCGCCAGGCGTACCTGACAGCTTCGTAGAGGCTACTCCGTTCGATAGCGGACTGATTGATGGAGATCGCGATCAGATTGCTAAGCGGCCGGATGAGGACAGCCTCATAGCGCTCGATGATCTCCTTGGCGTGCGCAACACCGCGCTCGTCCGAGCCGTGACCGCCCACCAGGTTGGTCGTGCCGGGGTAGGCATCGAGCAGCGCAGCTTCGACTTCAAAAGCCGTCGGCTCATCGAGGCCATGCCGGTGCACGACATGGCCAACCTCAAGGCCGGCTCGCTTGATTTCGCGAATCCGGATCAGCTTGTCGCCGACGACATCTCCATTTTCAGAGACGCCATCAGCGTGCTCGAAAACGCGGTTACCACGCCCCTTACCGACATAGAACGTCGATCCGTCCCGCGGATCCAGCAGGCGGTAGACGTAATAGGCGAGCGCCTGAGTCACCGAATCTGAAAACACAGACCACCTCACGACAACGACCAGGACGGCGACGCAGCTCAGTCCTCGATCGGCGCCGGAGCGTGCGTGAGCGTCAATCCATCCATATCTGCCATGACCGATCGGTCGAAACCAAAATCGGAAATCGGATCGATCTTGGCTCGCGGAGCTTCCTTGGCAACCATGGCTTGAAGCGGGGCGCGCAGAGGCTCTGGCAGTGAGCGAACGATCTGCTCTGCGTTGATCTCCCAGGGCTCGCGATCCGGATTCCCGAAAGCCGAGGGCTGAGGGCGCTCACAGGCATATTCGATCGCGGCCGAAATGCGAGGATCAAGCAGGCCAGCTGGCGACTTCGAAATCCAGGCCCGTCCACGATCGGTCAGCTGTAGGTCTCCGTCAACCAGGTTGCGTTCCATGAAGCGCTCGATGTGCTTAGCCCAGGTCGACGGCCGACCAAGCTTCGCGGCGATGGCAGCTTCGAGAAGAACGGCGTCAGCCCGACGCGTCTCCAGGCTGGAGCCATTGACCCAGGTGACCTGGCCGGGGAAGCGAGGACCATTCTCCCGGCGCCAATCCAGCGAGCCGACCTTCTCGGCAACAGCCTGGCTGAAACCGCTCTTGATGAGGAAGGGGACGAGCTCCGCACCAATCCCGGGCTGAGATGTGAAACGAAGACCCGTTTTGACCAGATCGCGTGCAATCTGCGCGCGGACCCCTTCGTCATGACCGAGCTGCTGAGGGTTGGTGGTCAGGTCGACCTTCCCTCCGATCGGGAAGGGGGCATCGTGCACATCCTCCTCGGTCTTCGGAGCCATGGCATTCCGGTCAACGTTGTAGCCCGCCTTCCGCAGGAGAGCTTCGATCTTCGCGGCAGTCGCCGGCGCGACCCCACGGGATCCAGCCCGTGGATAAGAGAGCCGGCCCTGCTCGTAGAGCCGCTGCATGGAATCGTCAGTCTCGCGAGGAGACATGTCGAGCTTCTCAGCCGCGCGCACCATGATGTCACCCATGTGCGGGGCGGGGGACGCGACAGTGGACGTAGCGCCTGCTGAAATCATCGGAAGCGCCATACCCGTCAGCCGGCGAGCAATCTCGGGATCGAAAGGCGCAACACACGGCGCCTCAGCCATGAAAACGCGTCCTCCGTCCTTGGCAGGCGCGACCAGGTTGAGGCGCAGCGTCGACGGCTTGTCTCGCTGAACGAGCCCGAGCAGGGCAGTCTGGACACGACCTACGCCGACGTCCGGACGTGAGAAACTGGCGCCGATCAGCCGGTCGACGATTGCTCGTGTCCTGCCGGCGACCGCATCGGCCTTCCGAACCGGGGTTGCCGCGTCGATCGATGCACGAACGGAATCATCGTCAAGCCCCTTCATCCGGACGCGCAGCGGGTTCGGGTGCATGTCACGGATCAGAGTTGCGACGTCCCAGGCGATAACGTCACCCTCGGCGTCGGCATCGGTGGCGATGATGACGTTCTCAGCCATCAACGCCTCAGATCGGAGCCTTTTCACGACATCAATGTCTTTTGGAACGCGCCGAAACTCGCGCATCCGAGAATCGATTGCCGGCACATCGAGGCTCTCGGGCATGTCGAAGAGATGCCCCTTCGTGGCCTGCACCTTTGCCGAGAAGCCGAGACGCTTCAGGATGGTTTCAAGGGTGCGCGCCTTCAACGGCGCTTCGATCACGAAGAGGTCCATCTCAGGCCTTGGGCGCGATACCGGACAGCGCCATGAGGCGATCGATCAGCTTGCGGAAAGCGTTGCTGATCGCTTCAGCGATGTTCTTGAGGCGGTCTTCAAGCTTGCGTCGCTCTTCCTCGGTCACCGGCTTGGGCATGCGCTCGTTGAGGCGGCTGAGGACGCCCTCGACGTTCTCGCGTGCATTTTCAGCATCGAAGCGGTGCGGGAAGTTCTTGGACAGCGTCTCTGCGTCGCCGACGACCCGCTCCAGCATGCCGCCAAGTTCCTGCTGCGCATCGTCGATCTTCGTGCTGGCAGCAGCCACCTTCGGATCCTTGAGGATCGCTGGCTCGGCCGCACGAAGCTTCGCAATGAGATCGGCGGGAGCATCACCGCTGGAGATCTTCTCCATCGCGCCATCGACCGTCAGCTCGCGCTCCTGCGCATACGCTTCGAGGGCGGAGCGGAAGTCCTGCGCGCCATCGGCCTCGAGGACCGCCTGGTTATAAGCGACGACCGAGCGCCCGACGGCGTTGGCGGTGCCGGCGACTTCCAGAACGCGGCTGCGATACTGAGCCGATTTGGCGGTAAACAGCCGCTCCCGCAGGTTGTCGAGGATGTCGTTATGGGCGTCGTCCACTTTACTACGATCGTTCGCGATACCCTCCATGCGGCGCAGAGCGCGCCGGCGGGGATCGCCGGCGATCAACGACGCCATGCCAGAAACGAGACCACCGAGCAGACCGCTGCTGCCACCGACGCTCTGGGCCGCTTCCATCTCGGCGTACCGGCGCATGAGCTCTTCCTCGTCGCGCTGGCGGCGGTCGAGCTTGGCCGCCATCGGGCGGATGGTCTTGGCGACTTCCTCCATGTATGAGCGGGCGAGCTCGCTGGAAACTTCCGGATCAAGCCCGGAGGAGCGGAGCAACTGCTCCGCCATGCTCGTGTCCACGACCGAAGCCGGAGCCACATGCGTCTCGATCCCGGCCGAGAGATCGGCTCCATCAAGCGCCTCAGCGGCGCCGTGAGCCTCCTCCGCGATAGGAGCGGCCTCGGCGGCTGCGGGCGCGGCTTCCCCGATACCCGACGAAACACCCCTCTCGGCCATCGCGCGCTTGAGATGGCTGTCCAGATCGTTCGCAGGCGCGCCGCCGGGCGCAGCCGGGCGCACTGGCGGAGTGGAAGCCGCCGGAGCCTGCGATGAGGCGTCTGCGATCGGCTTGAACTGGGAGAGATCGTGCTCGTCGACCGGAGCAGCAGGCGCCGCCGCAACCGGGGCAGCGGCCGCAGGGGTCGAGGTCTCGAAGTCACCCGCGTCGACGGCGCTGTCAGGAGCGCCGGTATCCTCATCGACCTGAGGAGCGGAGGCCTTTTTCTTGAGTGCAGCGAGTCCCATCACGATCTCCCGGGGATCAACGAATCGTCGTCGCAGCCGGAGCGATGTTGCGGCTGGTCTCAGTCTGGATGGACAGCATCGTTGCAAGCATCAAGTTCTGGCGTTCGATCAGCTTGTAGGTTTCCCAGGCGAGGTAGGCCTGGAAGGACTGAATCATCACACCATCCTTGATCGCCTGCTCGTAGCTGTTGTTCATCGCTACGCCCCAGTTGGCGTTGCGGTACCAGCCGCTCGCGCGCACATCCATCCAGTCGTGCCAGGAGACGCCCTCGGAGTAGTTGGCGTTGTAGCCCGAGATCTGGCTGGCGAGGCTCTGCGCCCAACCCTGAACGTCGGAATTCGGCATAGCCGTCCGCTTCGCCAGGATGTCCGAAACCGTATTCGAGGCGATCGACAGACGGGCAGCCGAAGCCTGACGTTGCGCGGCTTTCTCACGACCGGATGCCGAGGTCGCTTCCTTTGGAAGCATGCCGCCCTGCGGGTTCGGAGCGATGGCATTGATCAGGAAGGTTTTCGCTGCTTCCGCGCGCTGCGAACCGAGGCTCGTCGATTCGCTACCGGCCTGGCTGTAGAACAGGCTCTTCCCCACATCGATCGAGGCGTTCTGCATGTCAGAACCTGCCGCTGAGGAGCAAAGGCCAGAGCGAACATCATCCTGGTTCGAGTAGAGGGCGCAGTGGCGCGCCAGCCGCTTCTGGATCGCGACATCACGACCCTGGGACGAAGGCATCTGGTCGTTGCTGCCGAGGTCCCACGCGGTTGTGTCCGACGACAGGGCAGCGCTGAGCGAGGCGGCGGAGGCACCGAGCGCCGAGCCCGCGCGCGCGCCAGTCATCACGTTACAGGACGAGGCGCCGGACGCCGCGCCCTTGATCGCGTTGAAGCGAGCCATCTCGATGTTGCCGACGACGCGGCGATCGTCGTTCACGTTCGCCATATTCGACTGAGCACCGATCTGCTCCTTCGAGTTGCCGGAAAGCTGGCCGGTGCCGAGGCGCATCGCCTCGATGATCGCCAACTGCATCGCGTTGATGCGCTCGCTCAGCTGACTGATGATCTGGTTCGTGTTCTGCTTGGCGTCATTGTAGTCGTAGGCGACGCAGCAGGCTGCCTGAGCAGCGGAGCCGAAGCCAAGAGCGCCAAGAGTGACGACGGCGGCCAGGGCGAAGGATTTCGCGTTCATCTTGAGATCCTCAGCGAGAGAACAGGGTGGCGATCCCACCGGTCGAGGAGGTCGACGCGCGGGAGACGTTTGAGGTGAGCCCGAAGGCATTCATCGTGCTGGTGCCTTCTCCGCCGCCAAAGCCGAGATGGGGGAAGAAGCCACCGTTGCCCTTGCCGGAGAAAATGCCGCTGGGCATCGAGTTCATGACCTGCTGGAGAATCGCAGGCGCATTTGCGCAGTTGCCCGAGCTGCCGCTCGAACCACTTCCGCCGGAGCCACCGGAACCGCCGGAGCTTCCGCCCGAACCACCGCCGCCGAACATGCCCTGCAGCTGCGAGATCAGCTGGCTCAGCTGCGGCGGACGGAACAGCAGGTCGCGGTTTCCCTGCATCAACGAGTCAAGGCATGACGATCCGAAATATCCGCTCTGAGAACGCTGGCCGGACGAGACCGCAGAGCCGCCGTTCTGAGAGAAGCCGTAGTCACCGCTGGTCGCGATCGTGACCATGTTGTTGATGTGCTGCTGCGCCGCGGCGACAGTTGCCGAAGCGATCGACTCGTCGCAGGCGACGTTCGAGGCGTTACCTGCGGAGCCGAACTGGCCGTTCGTGTTGCCGGAAAGCACATTCGCCAGCTGCGTGAGCATCGACGAGCTGTTGTCCCCGGGGGAGGAGCCGTTGGTGTTCGAACCGGCGCCATAGGAATTGTTGTTGCTTCCCGACGGCGACACGCCGGTGATGCCAGAGACATCGATCCCCGTGATCCCAAGCGCATTCAGGATGGCCTGAGCCGTCGTGGTGTCGGGAGCCTGTCCGGTCCGGAGATAGGTATCCAGAACGACGGGCCCGGCCACCCGCGAGGCTGCAAGGAGGGACGAGGCGTCGATCGTCCCTCCGTTGAAGGATGCACCGACATACTGCGTCGTGCCGAGAGCAGTCAGCGTCGTCCAGTTCGATCGGGCCGCAGCTTCTTCCCCCAGAGGATCAGAACAGCCCCCGCCGCAGGTCGCGGCGATGAACGTGGAGGTCTGGGCATGTGCCCCAGGAGCCAACAGAATGCTGCTAGCCAGGAGAGTGGCCAGAGCCGTACCGCGCAAGAGGTTCTTCATCGTGAGACTCCAGTGCCGATCCGCTCGGCCACTGCGTAGCGCTGGCCGGACCATCCGTAGACGACGCGGCCGGGCGAACGCGGAAGCTCCGCCACGACGTCGCGCCATCCATCGCGATTGACTTCCATGACCGCGACACGACCATGAGTGAGGCCATCGAGCAGCGTGGTGTAGCCGCCGGCTTTCACTTGCAGGATCCGCGTCGGGCAGCCGAGAAGCACGCCACAAACGCCCGATCCTTCAAGACGAGCAACGACGACGCTCTGGCCCTTGCCAGTGAGATCCGCCGCACCCACGAGAACTCTGAAGCTACCGGCGGGCAGGCGCCTCGCAGCATCACCAAACTGAGCGACCAGAAGTGGCCGAGCCTGCGCTGGGGCCTCCTTGAAATCGACGACATCGCCAGACGTGGCCACATCCATCGCATAATGCGAACCGCTCCACGACCAGGTCTCGCGACCATCGATGCGAAGCGAACGCATTCCACCGAATCCAGCAACGCCCGTATCAAGACCGGTCAGGCGGCGATCGAAAACCGTCTTCCAGCCTTCCCGAACGTCAGGGCGCGCGATGATGACACGGCAGCGTTTTCCGTTGAGGTCGCAGGTGGTCTTGGAACGCAGTCGAGCAACGATCTCGGGACGACCGTCTCCATTGAGGTCCACGGTCGCGAGATCGATCTTCACATCCGATGCGGCGGCCTCTGGGGCGAGCTGCACAACGACCGTACGCTCTGGAGCATTTTTGTCTGCTTCCGCGAACAGCACGGGCCCGGCATCGCTTGCTTCGGCCGGCTTCAAGGACGCGCGCGTTTGCGCTGAGACTGCGCCGCAGGCCAAGGAGACAGCGATCGCCAGGGAGAATGAACCGAAGCGGCGCATTGAGATCACCGGAACAGGCCTCCAATGCCGCCGGAGCTGCTCGTATTGGCACCAGAGACCCGCCCCAGAACCGTGTTCAGGTTGACGGTCTGAGATCCACCGGAGCCGCCTGGCACATTGAGGCCGCCAGCCAGCGAACCGATAAGCTGACCGAGATTGGTCGAGCCACCCGAGCCGCCGCCACCCCCGAGCGCCTGCTTGGCCTGCTGGCAGGCGAAGTTGAGAACCATGCCGAGCAGGTCCGTAAGCTGAGGCGGCTTGAAGAACAGATCCATGTTCCCCTGCATGAACTTGTCCAGGCAGGCGATGTTGGAATAGGTACCTGGCCGCGAAGAAAAATTATTGCTCGCCATGCCGTTCATGCCGTTGACGTAGTTCATCCGCGACTGATCCATCGCGCTTTGAATGTCGGTCGAGCATTCCTGGGCTCGCGCGATGCTGGAGAAGCAGATCGCAGCGGTCATCAGCCCGATCAGTGCCGCCTTCTTCATGTCAAACCTCCGGATCCAATCCCGTAGTCGTATTCGTATTGGCCGACGCCGCGCAGAACGGCCTCGGCCGTGTCCTGCTGCGACACGGCATTGATCATGCGCTGACGAACGATCCTGCGGACTGCGTGACAGTCTTCCATGAAGAGCGTCCCGATCCGACCAGCTGCGCCTTCCTCGTCCGTGATGATCCCGTCATCCGTGAGATCCGAAACAATTCGAGTCGCATCGTCCCAGCCGCGGCTGATCGAATACGCCAGGATCAGAATACGGCGCGCCGGTTCGAGTCGCCGAACAAGCGTGCCACGTGCTCGCAACGTCTCGCCGAACCGCCGGGGAGAAGAGATGGATAGCGCCTGGGAAAGCTCATCGCATTCCTCATCCAGAGCGGGATCGGCCTTCGGAGGGCAGATCTCCTTCAAATCCGGCGGGAGCAGCGATTGCCAGGCCAGAACATCCTCTGATCCGAGCTTGATCGGTTGCATGGTTGAATTCGAATCCTTGAACTAGAGATCGAATCGCATTGGAACGCGACAACGATCCTTTTGCAAAGTAGCATCAGCGCAGGAAATTCAGAAAGAGGTTGATAGTGAGCGATCCTGCATTCCTTCACAGCGCCCTGCCAATGATGCCGATCTTCGGTTCGACGGTTGTGACAGACCGGGCCGACCCACGCCATCCAGAGGTCGTTGCGATCTACAAATCGGCAGGCCCGATTGTCGAGGCGCTTGCGCCAGAGAAGCCCGCCCTCGACGAGACGCTCGATTATACCCCCGAGCCGACCCCGGCGCCCGGGCCCCGTATGAAGTGAGCCAATTCTTTTGGTGGACGGGTGGCACGCGATCGTTGACCGACAAGGATAGTGCATACGATCAATGATCCATCGAGTTTCGATCAATCAGGAGTTTGCATATGGATGATCCGATTCAGGGCGATCAGCTCAAGAATACCGTCGAGCGTATTGAGCGTCTGGAAGAAGAAAAGAAGACAATCTCCGACGATATCAAGGAGGTATACGCCGAAGCGAAGGGTAACGGCTACGATGTAAAGGTGCTTCGCAAGGTCATCGCGCTTCGTAAACGGGATCGCGACGAGCGGGCCGAAGAAGAAGCGCTGATCGATCTGTACCTGCAGGCGGTCGGAGAAACGGCTTAGAAGACGCCGTAAGCTAAGACGGTGCGATACTCCGTCACTTTAATACTAGGCTATACTACGAAACAGCCCGAGGCGCAATCCTCGGGCTGTTTCGTTTGGAAAGGGAAGATTTCGGGGGACGAGGTGAGTTGGGCGACGACTCATTCCTTGATGAAGGCTCGCTCTTGAAGGACCGTGTTTCGACAATTTCTGGGAACGATCCAAGGATCGAGATGACAACCTCCTATCCGTCCGTGAACAAGCTTTTCCTCGTTGGCGCCATTCACGCCACGCCGACCGTTGCTCTTCAGGGGCGCTCCCGCGTCACGACGCTCGGCATTCGCACACTCGACGACGATTCGGAGCTCGTGCATCGGGTGGTGATCAACGAAGAGATGCTGATCCAGCCGATCTTCGACCAGCTCTCTGAGGGACGCCTGATCCAAGTCGAGGGGCGTCTCGACTATGACGACAAGGGAGCGTTCGTCTCGGTCCCCGCTCGCCGAGGCTTCGACGTCCAGATCCTCGGCGGCGAGGCCCGGCAGACTCCCAAGGCGCAGCCTGCGACGGCTGCTGCTCGTGACCCCGCAGCCCCCCCTCTGAGCTCCGGAAATAGCTCTCCTGCGGCTCCGCGACCATCAGGGCCGGCAAATCCAGCTCCCGCTGCTGCGCAGGTCTCCCAGCCGGCTTCTCGGCCGGCCGCGGGTCCGTCAACACCAGGGCCGAGACCCGGTTTGGGCGGCCTCGCTGCCGCCGCGGCGAAATCGAGCCAGCCTGACGACGACACCGGCGCTCCCGACGATGGCGGGGATCCGGAGGCCGGTCCCTCGACTGCAACGAACTCATCGCCTCCCGCTGCGCAGCGTTCTGGTCCGCCCGGGGTTCGCCCGGCGCCGCCGACAGGCGCCCCGCCGCGCCCACAGCCTGCTCCATCCTCGCTCGCGAATGGCGCTGCCCGGCCGACGCCTCCGGCCCGTCCCGGATCCTCGCCGCGGCCGGCTTCGGCGTCAGGTTACGGGGGTGGCGGTGGGGGTAGCAGCCCGTCGTTCGATCGGTCTCGCGTGACGCTCCCTTCGTCGAGCCTCGAAGACGACATTCCGTTCCGCCACGAGGGTTATCCGGTCATCGTGGCATAGGCCGCATCGATCGGAGCGCGAAAGATGAGCGAGCAGACGACAATCGTGGCCGAGGCGCGTCTCGAATCAATCCTGAATGGAGCAGTCTCGCAAGGTTTGCTTGCTCTGGAGGCTGAAGAGGCGCCACTGGCCGCGAGCACCCTCCTGCTGAGCCACGTCTCAGGCATCATCCGTCAGAAGCATGGCGCCGAGGTGCAGGCCAAAGCGCTTGCGCTCGCCCATGCCGACCTCCTCGCGAAAGGGGCGGTGGTAACTGGCGAAGCCGCGAGGGACGCCCTTCTCGCTATGATCGAGAGCGAGCGGAAGGCATATTGTCGGTGGCAGAGGCGGAATTGGCTTCTGATCTTCGCTCTCGGAGTGGTCGCTTCGGCCGTTGGGGTCGTCGGGGCGTTCTACTTGCTCGCGGAGGTCCTGTAATTAAGGCTATCCGGCATCCGAGGTTGATCCTCTCGTGTCGGGTTACGGGAGCGTCGGGAGCTAGGCTGCCTTGGCGACCGCGGTTCCGAGACGACGCTCGGGCTGATGCCCCACGTTCCCGTCTCCGGGCGGCTTAGCCCGCCCGTGAGCGCCTAGCGCCCGGTTCAAAATGTTGATCGCGGCGTTGTGGTCGCGGTGCAGGTTGGCACCGCAGCCGCAGACATGGCGCCGCTCGGAGAGCGTCTTCTCCACGATCGTCCCGCAGGAGGAGCACTCCAGCGAGGTGCGACGTGGATCGACCCTGACGACCATCCCACCGGCCCTTTCAGCCTTGTAGGTCAGCATCTGGATCAGACGCGCAGGAGCTGCATCGAGCAGTTCCCGATTCAAGCCGGCTTTCTGCCGGACATTCGTGCCAGGCTCAGCCGCGGTCCCCCGCGCCGACTTGGTCATGTTCCGCAGCTTCAGATCCTCCACCGCGATGAAGGCGTAGCGCCTTGCAAGGCCGGCCGAGGCCTCGTGGAGATGAGAGGACCGCGCCTGCTGGATCCGCCGCTGCACGGCCGCGAGGCGCTCTCGGGCCTTGCGCCTGCGCTTCGAACCCCGCCTGCAGCGGGCGAGCGCACGCTGGGCCCGGCGCAATTCCTTCTCGCGCCGCGATCGCGGGCGAATGTTCTCGACGTGAGCGCCGTCGCTCAGCGTGGCGAGATGCTCGATCCCGACATCGAGGCCAACGGTGCTCTCTGGCATCGGGTGGGCCTCGGCGGCTGGGACGTCGACGGCCATGGTGATCCACCAGTGCCGGGCACGGCGAGTGAAGGTACAAGACTTGATCGGCGATCCTTTGGGGATCGGACGATGGAGGTTGAGCCGCAGCCCTCCGGCGATCGGCGCGAAGATCAGTCGATCAGCTCGCAGCCTTATGCCCTTCCATTCGACGAAGCCGAAGCTATTCCACCTTGACCTGGTCTTGAAACGCGGGAAGCCCGGGCTCTGTCCCCGCTTCATGCGCGAGAAGAAGCCGCCCATGGCGTCATCGAGCCGCGCCAGGGACCAGCGCGAGAGCGCGACCGGCATGGCTGCGTAGGCCTCGTCGAAGCTCCTGATCTGGGTGAGGGACTTGTTCTGGTCGATCTTCGAGACCGACTTGCCGGCCTTGCGCCAGGCCTCGATACGCTCCTGCAGCGCTGCGTTGTAGAGCTGCCGCTGTGCCTCCAGCAGCCGATCGAGAGCCGCGTATTGCGCCCTCGTCGGCTTCAGCTTGTAGCGATAGGTCAGCAGCATCAGGCCCGCGTTGTTCCTCAAACGTTCCTGTCGAAGACAACCTGGTTCCGAGCTGCGGTCAAGAGAAGATCAACCTCAGATGCCGGAGAGCCGTAATTAATCGACTCGCGCGCTGGTCTAATAAGCTGCCCTGGCGCCGATCAGGGGCGAAATGCCGGAGACTTATCCTCCTCCAACCGATCTTTCCGCCATGACTTGACGATGCTCTCACCGAGGGCCGCCAGCTCCCGAAAGAACTCCTGCTCCTCGGCGCGGTCCGCAAGAAACTCGGCGAAACGTTCATCGATTCGCTTGACCTCCTCAGCAGGCACCTGATCGACCCGCCGCTTCATCCAGGCCGCGAACGAATAGTCGCGGCAGGTACCGACACCCGCCCAGCAGGCGTATTGGACCATTTCTCCAAAAACGGCCGTGACACGTCGATACTCGTTGTTCGGACCACCCTGGAAATAGCGTCCGGACTCGATCAACTCGATCTTCGGTGGCGGCCTGTGTACGGTCGTCACGTATTGATCGATCCAGATTCTGGCCATTCGTTTCGCGTCGCTCAAACTCCGATTTCTAACATCGTAAGTCGAGCTGGGCCTCCTGCTTCCAGGGCGAACCACCTGCCTGTGGGTCCTGTAGAGCGAGCTCCCGACCTCGACGGGTGAGATCGTGACCGTGACGCTCGAAATAAGACTCCGGACGCCGCACTGCTTGAGCTCGCCCTTGGCCTCGATGATCACGCCCGGGCCAGTCACGCTTTTGTATCGGCGCTCTTTGATCAATTCGTCCGGAACCATCGCGATCTCCCTTAGGCCGAAAGATAGCGCGCCGGATTGAGAGCGAGAAGATGCGGTTGTAGCAAGAAGTCCGTGGACGAGCGTTGGAAGGTGGGCACTCAGAGTTTGCGGTTCGCAAGGAACGTAGAAACAATCCTTATCGATATCCAAACCACCTCAGATAGCGAACCTACACAAATGGCCAAGCGCGCGTCCTCCGGGCTGTCGACCCATGCGGTCATGGCACAGAGACATGAGGCGATCGATAGCCTCGATTTCTTCCCAACCCCTCCTTGGGCGACCAGGGCGTTCTTCGAGGACGTGCTCTTCAAACGGGAGAAGGACCAGGCAACGGGCCTGCCGCTCATCAAGTTTCGTCCCCTGTTCGGTGGAGGCGAGCTGCAGCGTGGCGATGGTCCGGTTCAGTCCCTTTCCGTTTGGGATCCGGCGGCTGGCGAGGGGCACATGACAGAGGTGCAGAAGGAATACATCTCGCGGGTGCACGCCTCTGACGTCCACGATTACGGTCGTGGCTACGATCTCGGAAGCTATGTCGGCGAGGGGGCGGATGTCGCCAAACGCCGGGGAGGCGTCGACATCATCGCAACGAATCCGCCTTTCAATCTCGCGGTGGAATTCGTCGAACGGGCTCTGACGGAAGCGACGAAGATCGTCGCCATGCTTCTGCGTACCGTCTGGGTCGAGGGCAAAGATCGCTACCAGCGCATCTTCCTCCCCTGCGCTCCCGATATCATCGCTCAGTATTCTGAGCGCGTGCCGATGACGAAGGGCTGCTGGGATCCCGACGCCAGCACCGCCACCGCCTACGCCTGGTTCATCTGGATCACCGATCCGAAGCTGCGCGCCATCCCGCGGATGCCTGGCGTCTCCAGCACGATCTGGATCCCGTACGGCGCCGAGGCCCGCTATACCCGTCTCGATGACAGGGCCCGCTTCGGCAAGCCGAAACCGCCGCGCCCGGAGCAGACCTATGCGGACATGTACGAGGGCGATCTCTTCGCTCCGGCCCCCATGCCGATGATGTGAGATCGACTTTTCGGTGGATGGGCATCGGCTACTTAAGCGATCCGTCCACCTATCCCTAGTGGGATTGTTGACCAATCTGCCTGGCCCGCACAACATTTAGTGGTTCTGTCTTTCGAATCGGACCTGCAAGGTCATTGTCCAGACCAACGATTCGAGCTCTGCTGCAAGGATTGAAATCTCTGATCCTTGTGGCGCTCGATGCCACCCTGACGAGGTCACCATGAAGTTCCAGCGTTTCTTCACCAAGGCGGCTGCGGGCGCCTACGGCGCGATCGCCTTCCGCAAGGCCCATTCCGAGATCAAGAACCCCGATGGCTCGGTGGTCTTCAGCGCCCGCGATATGGAGGTTCCGGAGAACTTCAGCCAGGTCGCGGTCGACATCATCGCGCAGAAGTACTTCCGCCGCGCCGGCGTTCCGGCTCGCCTGAAGAAGGTCGAGGAAGAGAGCGTTCCGTCCTGGCTCTGGCGCTCGGTCGCTGACGAGGCGGCCCTTGCGGAACTGCCGGAGGCCGAGCGCTACGGTGGCGAGCAGAACGCGGTCCAGGTGTTCGATCGTCTGGTCGGCTGCTGGACCTACTGGGGCTGGAAGGGCGGCTACTTCTCTTCGGAGGAGGATGCTCACGTCTTCCACGACGAGCTCCGCTATATGCTCGCCAAGCAGATGGCGGCGCCGAACTCGCCACAGTGGTTCAACACGGGCCTCCACTGGGCCTACGGCATCGACGGCCCGGGGCAGGGGCATTTCTACGTCGATCCCTTCACGAGCCAGCTCGTGGCGTCGGCATCGAGCTATGAGCACCCCCAGCCGCATGCCTGCTTCATCCAGTCGATCACCGACGACCTCGTAAATGAGGGCGGCATCATGGACCTCTGGGTGCGTGAGGCGCGCCTCTTCAAGTATGGCTCCGGCACCGGAACCAACTTCTCGAACCTGCGCGGCGAGAGCGAGAAGCTCTCGGGTGGCGGCAAGTCGTCGGGGGTGATGTCGTTCCTGAAAATCGGCGATCGGGCGGCCGGCGCCATCAAGTCGGGCGGTACGACCCGCCGCGCGGCCAAGATGGTCGTGCTCGACATCGATCATCCCGACATCGAGACCTACATCGATTGGAAGGTGAAGGAGGAGCAGAAGGTCGCGGCGCTCGTCACCGGCTCCAAGATCGTCAAGAAGCACCTGCTCGCGATCATGGCTGCAGCCCGGGACGGAGAAGGGCGCCTCGAGGTCGATCCGACCAAGAACCAGCCGCTGAAGCGTGCGATCAAGCTCGCGCGCAGGGATGTCGTTCCGGACAACTACATCAAGCGCGTCCTGCAGTTCGCCAAGCAGGGCTACAACGAGCTGGAATTCGCCACCTACGACACCGACTGGGATTCGGAGGCCTACAACACGGTCGCCGGCCAGAACTCGAACAACTCGGTGTCGCTGAGCGACGAATTCCTGCGGGCCGTCGAGAAGGACGGTGACTGGAACCTCATTCGCCGCACCGATCGCAAGGTCCACAAGACGGTGAAGGCTCGCGATCTCTGGGAGAAGATCGGCTACGCCGCCTGGGCGTCGGCGGATCCTGGCCTGCACTTCAACACGACCATGAACGACTGGCACACCTGCCCGGCCGGCGGCCGCATCAACGGCTCGAACCCGTGCTCGGAGTACATGTTCCTGGACGATACGGCCTGCAATCTGGCCTCGCTGAACCTCCTGACCTATTACGATCCGGAGACCCGCACGTTCGACGTGAAGGGCTATCGCCACTCCAACCGCTTCTGGACCCTTGTCCTGGAGATCTCGGTCATGATGGCGCAGTTCCCCTCCTCGGAGATCGCGCTGCGTTCGTTCGACTACCGGACGCTCGGCCTCGGCTATGCCAATATCGGTGGCCTGCTGATGACGATGGGCATCCCCTACGACTCGAACGAGGGGCGCGTCATCAACGCCGCTCTGACCGCGATCATGACGGGCGACGCCTACGCGACCTCGGCGGAGATCGCCGGCGAGCTCGGAACCTTCCGCCGCTATCCGGAGAACGCCGAGAACATGATGCGGGTCATCCGCAATCACCGTCTCGCCGCTCACGGCCGTTCGACCGGCTATGAAGGCCTGTCGGTCACTCCGGTCCCGCTGGACCACGGCGTGCTCAAGAGCATGATCCAGAAGGACGGCGACATGTTCGACGCGCTCTCGCAGGCCGCGGGCAAGGCCTGGGACAATGCGCTCAAGCTCGGCGAGAAGCACGGCTACCGCAACGCGCAGACCACCTGCATCGCGCCGACGGGGACGATCGGCCTTCTGATGGACTGCGACACCACCGGCATCGAGCCCGACTTCGCTCTTGTGAAGTTCAAGAAGCTGGCCGGCGGCGGCTACTTCAAGATCATCAACCAGGCAGTGCCCGGCGCGCTGCGCGCCCTGGGCTACGGGGAGAGCCAGATCGCCGAGATCGAGGTCTACGCGGTCGGCCACGGCAACATCGACCAGGCGCCTGCGATCAACCCCACGACGCTGCGCGCCAAGGGCTTCGGCGACGTCCAGCTGGCAGCTCTGAAGGAGGCGCTGAAGAGCGCCTTCGACATCAAGTTCGCCTTCAACAAGTGGACGCTGGGTGAGGATTTCCTCCTCAACACCATCAAGGTGCCGGCCGAGAAGCTCGCCGATCCGGCCTTCGAGCTCCTTCCTTTCCTCGGCTTCTCCAAGGCCGAGATCGAGGCCGCGAACATCCACGTCTGCGGCGCGATGACCGTCGAGGGCGCCCCACACCTGAAGGACGCTGACTTGGCGGTGTTCGACTGCGCCAACCCCTGCGGCCGCACCGGCAAGCGCTACCTGTCGGTCGAGAGCCACATCCGCATGATGGCCGCGGCGCAGCCGTTCATCTCGGGTGCGATCTCGAAAACGATCAACATGCCGAACGACGCGACGGTCGAGGACTGCAAGAGCGCATATATGCTCTCGTGGAAGCTGGCGCTCAAGGCAAACGCCCTCTATCGCGATGGCTCCAAGCTCTCGCAGCCGCTGAACTCGGCGCTGATCTCGGAGGATGACGAGGACGCTGACGACGCGATCGAAGCCTTCCACCAGCAGCCGATGGCCGCCCGAGCGGCCCAGGTCACCGAACGCATCGTCGAGAAGGTGGTGGAACGCGTCGAGCGCAAGCGCGAGCGCGAGAAGCTGCCCGATCGCCGCACGGGCTACATCCAGAAGTCGACGGTGGGAGGGCACAAGCTCTACGTCCACACCGGCGAATACAAGGATGGTCGCCTCGGCGAGATCTTCATCGACATGCACAAGGAGGGCGCTGCTTTCCGGGCAATGATGAACAACTTCGCCATCGCGGTCTCGCTCGGTCTGCAGTACGGCGTGCCGCTGGAGGAGTATGTCGACGCCTTTGTCGGCACGCGCTTCGAGCCTTCCGGCTTCGTCCAGGGCAACGACACCATCAAGTCGGCGACGTCGATCCTCGATTTCGTCTTCAAGGAGCTCGCGATCTCCTACCTGCAGCGCTTCGACCTGGCGAACGTGCAGCCGGAAGACCCGTCGCCGACGGCGATCGGCCTGCCGGTCTCGACCGGTCTCGTGCGCGGGCGAGTGACCGAGCATCTGCGTGTCGTAGAAGGGACCGCGATGCGTCAGGAGCCCCCTTCTGAGCCGGGTCGGGGTGTCGTCGTCGCGTTGGACGGCAACGCCGCGCTCAAGGTCGAGCCAATCCTCGCCGCGGAGACGGAGCGTGTCGTCGAGGCTACCGTTCTGAAGCTCTTCGAGAACGCGCCACAACTGAGCGATGCCGAGAAGCGGGGCGAGGCAAAGGCGATGGGCTATACGGGCGAATTTTGCCCCAACCCCGCATGCATGTCATCAAAGATGCGCAAGACAGGTACGTGCAGCGTCTGCGAGGATTGCCATCAGAGCCTGGGCTGCTCGTAATAAATTGAAATAAAACAATAAACCGAACAGGAAACTCTAGCCCCCTGGCAGTAACCTTGCCAGGGGTTTTTGCATTCAGATCGCAGTTCTGTCTTTCGAGTTTCCAGCCACGGCAAATGGCTTTTTGAACCCTGTGTTGTGTTCCAACTTTTGGGTTCGAAGCGGACCACGTGGGTTCGTGAACGAAAAGAGCTGCGTCATCAACGTCGGTCGTTTCAGCATATGGGCTCGTTTCGCCCGCGGTGCCTTTCGTCAACCCGCGATAGGATCCTCGAACGACAACCCTGCGAGGATTCGATGACCGAATTCGTTTTCACCATTGCCGTGCCGACTGAACTGGAACCGTCCGGGGTTGCGGTGACCACCGTGCCGGTCACGGAGGGCGTCCATCTGCAGGCGCAGGTCGCCGAGGCCATGCGGAATGCGAACCGAGCGGTATCGAGCCGCTATGTCGATTACGACGCCTTCCTCAAAAAAGGTGGCGACTCGGCGTATCTCGATCGAATGGATGCGGTCGGCGAAAAGCTGCGCTTCCAAAAGCTCGCCTTCGCCGGCGGCGGTGAGACCAAGACGTGGCCGATGGAGGGGCACTTCGATGAGGAAGAAATCAGCCACGAGGAGGTGATCGAGGCAGCGACCGAAGAGCAGGCCAAGGTGATCATGGCCTTCAACGTCGTGCTCCTGGCCGGCATGCCAGCCGCCTTCGAATACGAACGGACCACGACGTCCATCCCCATCCTCGAATACGCTGAGGCCATGGAGGCGTGTGACTGCGCTCTCGCCGAGAAGCCAGCGCGCGCGCCGGCAGAGGAATTCGAACAGCTCGTGGCGAACCTCGTCCGCAACGCCCGCGCGGAAGGGGTCGAGATCGACGGCTTGCAGGAAGTGATCGAAGCGCTCGATGCCGCCGGCGTGGATACGGCGCCCGCCGCAGCTCCGGGGATGCGTTAGCTAGCGCGAACTGCTTTCGGAGGCCATAGCAGAGCCCGGGAGCCACAGTTTGGTGCCCAGGCCTGCCAAGGCAGCCAGCTGGTCGACCAGACCGCTCCCGGCCGCCCTGACCGGCTCCTGCAGGGCATCCACCGCCTCACCATTCGATGAGGACGAGAAGAGGTCGAGGACGCGCTCAGCGACCGCCTTCTCGGAATAGGCCTTCAAGTGAGGCTCGGCCGGCACCAGGACGGCGCTGGCCCCAACCCCGAGCTGCGCCTCGAACGGCACCGCGAACCCCTCAATCATGTAGCGAACGGTGTGGGCGGTCCCGCTGCCGCCAGACAGCAGCCGCTCGCGGACCGCTGAGGGAGCCATGCGGGGAGCCTCCCGCGGGTGCCCGCGGGAATCCACGATCCACACCCTTTCGCTGATCGCAAACAGCGGAGGCAGAGCAATGTCCGCAGGCAGCCGGACAATCTCAACCGGATGATCGGTTGCCAGGATCCGCCGCGCGGCTCGCAGACGCTGTGACGCAATCGCCTCGGTCTGGATAAGTCCGACCTCTCGCCGGCGGAAGAAGTGCGAATTGCGAGCAAGCCAAAGCCGTGTCGGCACCAGAAACCCGTTCATCATCGCCTCAGCCGAAGCGACATCGCGCTCGGCCTGGGCGCGGGATTGCTCACGAACGAACTGGATGGCTGCTTCTTCGGTGGGAAAGCTGCGCTGGCCCGCGAAGACTGGCCGATCGGCACCGAGCAGTTCGACGATCGGCTCGCGCCAGTCGCCGCTGTGCACATAGGTCACGCCAAGCGCACGAATTGCCTGTGTCCGGGAGAGCGAGGTCTCAAGGGTCGGCACGAATGCTGTTCCTTCACGATATCGGTCGCCACGCACCGGGCGCGACGAGACGGATGATCAGGAAAGATAGCTCGATAGAAGCCGCAGGCTCGAACGCTGAGTGCCGGAAGCGGCCAGAAATCCGGGGATGACGCTCACATCCGAAGCGCGGGCGCGTCATCATCCAGGAAAGACAGCGGCCGAATGTCATTGTCGTCGGAATCGAATGAACCGAGTGCTGGACGCACGAGCTCTTCGAACGCGTCCTCGAAGCCCATCGGGACGATCAGCGGGGCGAACTTAGCCATGCGGGCGAGCGCGTTCCCATGCGACGCCAATCGAGCGATATTCTCGGCGACCTCCTGTTGGAAATGGCGTTCCAGCGTGGCCTTGGTGTGAGGGCCCGCCGTTTCCAGGTCGATGAAGGCATCCTTGTCGCTCGCGCCGCGGGCGCCAGCCAAGATTGCCTCGTTGCTACGCGGAGCGTGGATTAGCGCGACGGACGCAGCGTGCTTCATGAGGTCGTCGGTAGTCAGGAGGTCTGGCGAGGTCGCTGCCGATACCGCGGCGCGGATCGCGGACCAGGTCTGCGGCGGGCAGGAACCGTCCTCATTCCAGCGCGCGGCGCCGGCCTCCCGGAACGCGGCAAAACGCAGCGCGGCGGCCGGATCGCCACCCGCACGAAGAAAAGCCGTCGTTGCGGCTGCGTCTGCGAAGCACTCCTCGAGGTGGCGCGCCACCTCCAAGTTGCGAGAGACAGTCCCGAGATAGCGCGCGGCGAAGCTCAGTGCGATCTCGCGGAACGATGAAAGCCTGCGAGCATCATCGGAGGAGATTGCGGGAAAGGCGTATTCGGAATGCCAGGCGCCGCCAATCCGAGCGCAGAAGGTCGCGCCCGTCAGGAACGGGGAATAAGGGATGATGAAATCGACGGACGGCGTCTTCGCCCCGCGCCCGAGGCCAAGAAGCGTTCGGCGGCATGCCGGCTGGAATGCGTCTGCCATGAGGGCCTTGAGATCCGAGAGCGCACCGCGCTCGCCCGATGCATCGGCTGGCAGAACAGCGTCGACTAGGTCTCGGTCCGTCCAGGCTGCCGCGGCGAGGGCGAGCGGATCCACAACGTTCAGCGCGAGGCCGAGACGAGCGGCCTCAGGTTCAAGGATGCTCAGCGCCCAACGGAGGTCGGGATCCTTGATGATCGGAGTGCGTTCGATAATCCCGCCGACACCAGGTCGGATGAGAGCAGGACCCGTCCCGTCAAGAAGGTAGGCGAGCATCCGTGCGGTGACGTCAGGCCGACCGAACGGAATGATCTTGGTGCGCTTGCCCTTGAGCATGCGCTTGGCAACGTCGGGGACGAGCTCGATGCGATTTTCGCCTGAGCGATCGTCGAGGATGCCGATGACGTCAGCGCCGATGCGCGGCATCACATCACCCTCGAACTGGACGCGCAACACGCTTCCATCGGTCAAGGCCACCGTATGCCTTTGACCGCCGATGCGTCCGCGAACCGTTCCGAGAATGAGGCGCTGCGCCATGGTCAGAAGCCCGGGCTCGGCGCGAAATCGCCGATGAAGCTGACCGGATACTCACGCGAGGTGAGCGTCTCGAAGCTCATCTCCTTGAGAACCACAGCGTCGGGAGAAAGCTCGATGGCGAGTTCCAGCATGTCCGCGTCGACCGCAGTCAGTCTCCGGATGCCATCGGTGCCTTCGAGGTAGGCGCCTTCCTTGTCACGACCGACCTCAAGGTACACGCCCTCGGAATCGCGACCGATGCCCGTGTAGAGCGGAGGGCCGTCGTGCTGGACCTCGTCGACGCATACAACGAGCACGGAGCCCTGAAGGTCGGGATCAAGAATGAGGGCTGCTGCGTCGCGGATAGAGGTATCGAGTTCGGTCGTCATTGGCTCGCCAATCGATGTCATCCCGACAGGTTGCTGCGCGAGCTTGAAAGTCACCAGATCGCCTTCAATCGGTCGCATCGAAGAATGAGAGCTGGGCCGCCGCCGGCGCCTTTCTCTTCCTTGGCTTGAGCACCTCCGGTTCGGTCCGCCACGGCTTCAGGGGAGCGAAGGTCATACGGTGCTGAGGGCTGGGACCGAGACGGGCAAGCGCATCAAGATGGGCAGCCGTGCCATAGCCGTCATGGGTCGCGAACCCATAGCCAGGAAGGGCCTGATCAAGCCGGCGCATGAGCCTGGAGCGGCTTTCCTTGGCCACGATGCTGGCAGCAGCGATTGAAAGGCTTCGAGCGTCTCCGCCGACATAGGCCGAGGCGAGACAGGGTAGATCCTGAGGGACCACATTCCCATCGATGCAAGCGTAACCTGGCCGCATCGGCAACTCATGCGCAGCCAGCCGCATCGCCTTCATCGTCGCGATCAGGATGTTCGTGCTGTCGATTTCGGACGCCTCGACATAGGCGACGCCGACACCGAGCGCTTTCTCCATGATGACGTCGTAAAGATCGGCCCGACGCGCGGCCGAGAGCTTCTTCGAGTCATCGACGCCGTCCGGCAGGTCGCCCGGATTCAGGATCACGCAAGCGGCCACGACAGCTCCAGCGAGGCAACCGCGGCCGGCCTCATCGACCCCGCAAATTAACCGGTGACCGGCCGCAAGAAGGCCGCTCTCGATCGAGAAGTCAGGCATTTGGCAGGAGATCCGAGCGCTTGTAAAAGGTCGTTGGGACCAAAGCGAGTGAAGCTGCCGGAGAGACACCAGCCTCTGAAAGGCTGGTTTTAAGCTTGAGGAAATGGATACCGAGTTCGCCGGCGAGTTGCTGTAGCGAGACGTAGCGCGATCGAAATTCGGCCAGCGCGGCGACAGGAACGACGGTTTGCTTGTTCCGCTTCACAGGGTTGATCACCTCGACTGTCGCCAGGTGCCCACCATCGATGAGGGCCTTCACCACCGGCCCGGACCATCCGGCCCGGCGCTCGACCTCACGGATAGCGAGATGGCCGTGCTCGGCCAGCCGTACGAACGGTTTGATCTCGATCACAGACACGCGGATGCCGGTGTAGCCATGATCGAGAGGGTCTCGGCCCACCTGGATCAGCTTGCCATCCAGAAGAAGGCCGACGATTTCAGCCGCCGAGCAATTCGCCTGCTTCGCTGCTACCGGAATCGAGACAAGCTCATCGGTGGCCAAATCACGCGCGGATGCCGCCAAACGATCGAGAAACGCATCGAGATCGCGCTTCCGGAATGCATGGTCTTTCACCAACCTGGTGCCGCCACGAATAAATGGAACCAGGAAGCCGGCCTCAAACAGGACCCGCTCATGAGGACGCGGGATGCCGAGATAGGCAGCCGCCTTAATGAGCGACATCGATTCTGCGAGATTCGAGAGGAATTCTCGTGCGCCGGGCTTCAGGACTACCTTGCCTGGAGGGTCGTCCAAATCCTCCGATCGAATGTAGCCCGCTGCGAACAAAAGCTTCCGTGCGCGCTGCCGGTGAACACCATATTCCCGGGTGGCATCATAGAGGGTCAGGGCGGTGTCCGGCTGCGGCATACTAGAGCCGTAGTCCCGGCGCCGAGAGCTCAGACGCCCGCAAACCATAGAATTGCTTCTCTTCGCGTGCCTCGAAGGTCGTGAAGGAGATATGGACTCCGAGTTTGATCAGGCGCGCAGAAAATTCCTCGTCGCAGGCGGCGGGGTACGCGCGCTTCGGGGGTGGAAGAAGATTGGCAGGGAGATCGGTGCCCGAAACCAGGATCGAATCCGTGCTGGAAGACAGCTCCGACCGCGTGATCTCGCTCGCGTCGACGATGCGGACTTCACCGGTGGGTTTCGGGCCACCGTAGACAAAGAGGTTGAGCTGTCCGTCTTCGCTATAGACGTGCCAAGTCCTGTTCTGACCGTCACCGATCGCCGAGCTCCAGCCATAGAGCAGCGTGCGATCCGGGCCGTCGTCGGCGGAGATACGGGGCTCAGCGTTGACCGGCGCCAGGTTCTTGATGCGGGCGAAGGCTTCTTCGTTCATGTCGATTCTCGCTCAGGCCTGATGCGTCATCCTCGCATCGTCCCTCGAAATCGACGAGAGGGGAGACGAGGGCGACGGAGAGATTTCGAGCGCGCCGAACAGGTAGCAGTTCCAATTCTCTGTCGCCCGTATCCAGTCCGCGCGAGCCTGATCTTCGTCATCGTAGACGAGATCGCCGACATCAGCGTCCTCGAAGCGCAGCAGGAACTGCCGCTGTGCATGGTCGCTGGGCTGGCACCAGCGCGCGCCGTCGATAACTGAAGGCGCCGGCAGCGGGAGCCGCGGCTCAGCGATAATAGGCGGAACGAGCGAGATCGGATCACTTGCTTCCCAGAGCGCTCGCTTGATCTCCGCTTTCGCGACAACCATGCCGGCATCCGCGCTATCGAACGAAGGGACCGCGTCAGCATTGATGGGCAAGTCATCGAACAGGCCGCTCCCGAGGGTGCGTCCGACGGCCCGGCTGTCTTCGAGCGTTTGGCCGGCGAGCTGCCCGCGCCAGGCAAAGCCGATGTCGAATGCCGTGACAATCCGATTACGCAGCTCTGCGATGTGATCATCACGACGCTCGATTGCCCGAACGAGCATCTCGTCAACCGGCAGGTCGACCTGCCCGCGCCCCCGCAGCGATGCAAGGGCAGCCGCAATCACGCGGAGCGCTTCCATATCGGTCGGGCAACGCTCGCTCGATCCATCCTCCGTCGACTTGTAGAGGAGGCCTTTGTCCGGATCGACGTAGAAGAGCCCCGTGACCGAAGCGGGGTCAGAACCGACTGGAACAGCGCCCTCCATCACGCGGCCACGCATTCCGAACCGGGCCGCGAGAAAAGCGCGTCCATAGCCGTCTGAACCGTCGACACCCAGGCAGTGAACCTGCGTAGTTGGAAGCGTTCGGTAGTGGGATCGAGGTTTGCCTCCCGCCGGATCTCGGAGAGCACGTTGTCCTTGTTCCTAAGGAAATCGACCACGGTGTAACCGCGCGCCCGGGCATAGGCGAAGAGCATGCAGTCGCAGTAGGGGATGCGGATGACCTTGGCTCCCCAAGCACGGGCATCATCGAGAAGAGCCGGTAAATCGCGGCCGTTCTCATAGGGCAGGTAGCCTTGCTCGCCGCCAGCCGTATCGTTGAGCACGAGGAAGAGTTCGCCACCCAAGGCGTCGCGAGCGTCTCGCAGAGCAGCTTGAGCGGACCGGATCGCAAGATCGTCGGGCGTCGCCACCGCAACAAAACGGAAGGCCACGCCGTCCTCGCGGGCGAAATCGCGAACCGAGTTATGACGGGCCCAATCCATCAGGCTCGTCGTCGTGTTGGCGCCCAGATCGGTGATCGAGTCTCCGGACGACCACACAGAGTAGGCGCTATTATAGCGCGATTCAGTGTGCCAACGGTTGGCCGAGCTCTCGGCGATCGAGGCAGACGCGGGAAGTGATACCGAAATCCGGTCCTCGCCGAGGAGACCGCTTAGGCGGCGCTGATGATCGACCTCGACAACGTTGATACGCGGCGCGTCAGGGGCGTCTGCGCGGGCGATATCGTGAGCTTGGACGAGAAGGTTCGCCAGCAAAGATTTGCCCACGCCTCCCTTGTCGCTACCAATGATCGTTGCTGCCTTCAAATTCATGGTCGTCCCCTAACGGGAGGGCTTCTTCAGGTCTGGACCGAAACAATCCTTTCTGCGACGCTCGCGTCAAGGACATAGCGATCAATCCTTCTGATTCACGGTGGATGGGGTTCTGCGAGGATACAATGTCGAGCTTCCACGATCACGGCACAGTCCGCATCTACGAGACTGCGGACGGCTTCGAGGTCTTCTCCCCTCGCTTCGACCTGGCGACGCGTGAGGTCCTGCGCAGCCTGAAGGCCTACTTTGATGGCGCCCGGCGTTCGTGGAGGGTCGTGCCGCGCTACACCAGGTCCAAGCCAGAGGATGTGCTCGTCAGGCTGCAGAAGGGCCTGGAAGACGCCGCTCCAGAGGGCTGGCTGGCGAAGGTTGCCGCTATGTCCAAGATGCGAACGACGACGCGCCGGTTCTCCTTGAGTATCGGCCTCGGCGGTATTCGCGTGGAAGTCCCGCCCGGGCACAAGCACGAATGGACGCTCAAGAACCTCGACAAGCAGAAAATGGCCGAACGAGACGGCGTTTCGTACCTCGTGCCGGCGGCCTATTGCACGAACGCCACGGTGGTCGACGTCCTGAAGACTATCGCAGAGGATGATCGCTCAGCGCTGGCTAGCGCTGTCGATTACCTGGAGGAGTTTACCCTTCGCGGCGAGCTCTCCCTTGCCCCCGAAGAAGTCGCAATGTTCGGCCTGGACCAGCCAGCAAATAGCGTCGTGTTCGCCGAGCCGTCCTTTGTCAGGGCGGCTGACAGCTCTATCCCTTCGGAGCCGATCGACGCCTATCCGCTACGACTGCTGATCTTCAAGCCTGCGGAAGGAGGCGGAGAAGCAAAGCTCGCTTTCATTACGGGTGTCGAAGCGTGGAAACTCATACGGCAGCGCAACGCCGGCGACGTGCCAGGAAAAGCACTGGCGTCGCGGCAGTGCAAAGGTCATTGGGCGAGGCGCCGCGGCTGAACAAGGCGCACTATTCACGGATTTCTTGGCGCTCACGAAGAAAACCATTTTGTGGCTTTCGAGAACGACCTCAACAATCCTTAACAAGGATTGTTTTCGAGGATGACTCATGAAACCTGCCCGCAGCCAGGACCGTCGCAAGCCCAATTCGAAGCAGCCGCGTTCGCCGAGCGCTCGTCAGACAGCGCCTGCGCGCGCCAGACCGGTCCAGGATTTCGAAACCGAGATCCTGCCGAACCTCGAAGCCGCTCGCGCCGAATGGTTGGCGAAAGCACGGCTCGTCGCCCTGGAGCTCGTCAAGGAACGCGGTCAGATCACTGCTGACGATATTCGGGAGAAATGCCCGATTCCGGCCGGGGTTGATCCGCGCTGCATCGGCCCGATCTTCCGTGACCCTATGTGGGAACTCGTCGGCTATGTCCGTTCGCCGCGCAAGGTCTGTCATCATCACCCGATCGGCCTTTGGCGCCTGAAGAACGACAACCGAGCAGCGGCCGCCTAAGCGAAAGCGCTCCTGGCTTGCACGGGGCCGATCTAGGATTCGTCCAACATCACCGAACCACGGAACGACGATGCCCAAGATCGGAAATTACCACTACTCAGAAGGCAACATTGCCAGGCTGACCTTCGGCATTGATCGCGCCATTACCGTCGTCCAGTACGATGCCTTCGAGGCGATGGGGCTCATCGGCTCGGAGGTCAACGGGATCGCGGTTCTCGATGACGACAATGTTTCAGTCGTCATCGATCGGCACATGATCGCGGCGCGGAAGTCCGCGCAGATGGAGGAGTTCGAGCGCATCAAGGCGATGCCCTGGCCTCAGCTCTCTCTGTTCTTGCGTACGCACCCCCGTCTTTTCCCCGGAACGGCAGAGGATCTGCTCACCGGGCGGGAACCAGCTCGTGGTGACCTGATTAACCAGGCTCGAACCGAGCGCGAGGTCACATTCGCGCCTGCAGCCGATATCCGAACGCAGGCGATGCGCGACGAGACCGCAAAGCCGGACGGCGTCTACCGCTGGCCCGCCAGCACCAGGTCGGAAATGATTTCCGCCATTTTCAATCACCCCTGGCACAGCACGAATGGAGCCTTCGGCTACGCCCTCGCCTGGGACATCAAGGCGCCGGACTTTGACGGCAACGGCGCCACGCACGAGTTTAGTCCGGATGGCGCGTTCACGACGCTTTGGAAAGCGTTGATTGAGAAAGATGACCATCTCTTCTGGGACGTCTGCGCGGAGGCCGTGTCCCCCTACGTGGACGGAATGGTGCAAAGCTGGCCTGGCGATGACGACGGCGATTGGTCCTTCCGGACCGAGGGGCGAAGTGGCGGCTGGCTGGTGCTGTCGAAGTGGCGCAACCATCGAATGGAGTTCAGCTCGGCCCAGGGACTTCGATCCTTCCTCGAGGATCTCTCCGACGCCGAACTCGTCGATCTTTACAAGGGAATCGTCTGCTTCGACCGCGATGTTGCCAATCCCGCGGAGACGGTGGCCTGGGGCTACTCGCAGCGGCGCGCGCTCCGCGAAGAGGCTTGGAAGGAAGATCCTGCCAGCGCCCTGACCCTCGCCGTGCAGTATGGCCTCCCCAAGCACGACATCGCCGGTATCGCGAAGACGACGAACATGACCGCAGACCAGATCGTCACGGCGCTCGATGACGTTCAGATCGACGAGGACGCCGTGCTTGATATCGTCGAGGCCTTTGGTGGCAAGGCGGAGCGGGAGCGGATCAGTGATCTCATCGCGGAGCGCGGCTACCGCTACGCGCCGGCATTCTGATGCGTTCTCCGGTCGCTGCAGACACGATCCCATCCCGTGGACGGCTCTTCGAGGGGCCGTGCACGGATGGGAGGTCGGAATTCGCTCGCGACCGCCAACGAATTATCCACTCCGCCGCCTTCCGCCGACTGAGCCTGAAGACACAGGTATTCTCGCTCCCGAGCGATCATGTGCGCACCAGACTGACGCACACGCTGGAGGTCGCGCAGATCGCACGTGGAATCGCTGCACGCCTCAATCTCGATCCGGAGCTGTCGGAAAACATAGCCCTCGGTCATGACTTGGGGCATTCGCCCCTCGGACATCGCGGAGAGCATTACCTGGACGAGGTTCTCGCTGACCGAGGCGGGTTCGATCACAACGCCCAGGCGGTAGCCATCGTAGAGCGGCTGGAGCGGCGATACGCTGCGTTCGATGGCTTGGACCTGACCTTCGAAGCTCTGGAAGGCATCATCGCTCACAACGGCCCTCTGGTGGGGCCTGACGGGCTTCAGATCGGGAAGCGCGCTGGAAAGCCAGTCCCCGAGGACATTCGCAGGGCAGCTCGCCTCCGAGGAATTGACCTCTCCAAGCATCCATCTGCCGAGGCACAAATTGCAGCCCTGTCTGACGACTGCGCCTACCTCGCAGCGGATCTCGAAGACGGACTACGTAGCGGCGTCATCGACCTGCGTCGCGTGCGAGAGGTCGAACTCGTCGATCGCGTTTGGCGCGCGTCCGATCTGGATTCGGTCGGCGACCATGAACGTAAGGCCCATGAGATTTCTCGCGGTCTGATCAGCAGGATGGCCTCGGACATCGCCCAAACCTCCGCGGAACTCTTGCAAGGCCTCACTCACCCGGACCAGGTTCGCGACCGACCAGAAGCCTCGATCAGTCTGTCAGGGCCGATGGCTGCCCTGCAGGACGAGCTGAAGTCCTGGCTGTACGCGAACCTCTATTGGAGCGACGCCGTGAAGGGCGAGGCCGACGAAGCCGCCCGGAACGTTGGAGAACTCGCAACCTGGTTTTTGGAAGAGCCGTCCTTGATGCCAGGCGAATGGGGCGAGGGGCTCGATGGGGAAGTTGACCCTCAGGTGATCGCAGATCGTGTTCGGGACTATGTCTCGGGAATGACCGATCGATACGCCATGGCGCAGCACCACGCGATCGCATCGGGACGATCGCTCGCTCCGACTGTTTGATCAGGGCGCCGGCGCGCGGACGCCTAGATCGTCCTGCAGAGCCAAGAGCAAGTCCCCCGCATCGAAGTCGAGGCGTGGTGGCGAGACCTCCAGCCCCAGCCGCCGGGCCCGCTCATAGGCCACGATCTGCCTCAATGATGAGAGGCAGGCCTCCAGATCATCGTTGACCAGAAGATAGTCGTAATCCGCAGCGTGGGAGAGGTCTTCCGCAGCGGCGGCGAGCCGACGCGCAATGATCTCATCGGAATCCTCGGCACGTCGGACCAACCGCGATCGAAGCGCGTCTGCTGAGGGAGGCAGGATGAAAACACGAACACTGTTGAGCTGATAGGCGTCCGCGATCTGTCCCGCGCCTTGCCAGTCGATATCGAAAAGGACGTCCCGTCCACTGCGGAGCGCTGCCTCTACGGGAGCCCTCGGCGTTCCATAGAGGTTTCCGTAGACCTCCGCCCATTCGACTAGACCGCCGGTCGCGACCTCAGACCCAAACTGAGCGCGATTGACGAAATGATAGTCGATCCCATGTCCTTCGCTCCGGCGTCGTCCGCGTGTCGTCATCGAGACCGAAGGGACAAAGCGGGGATCGACCTTCAGCAGGGCGCGGGCGAGGGTCGACTTACCGGCCCCGCTCGGGGATGAAAGGGAGAGAAGCAGTCCTTGGTTCGACAACGACACGCGGAGAAATCCGGTTGCAGATCATCATTCATTCGGGCCGAACGTGGAAAGATACAAACTCTGTGGATAGCTCGGGTTCATGGAAAGGTCGTTTGATCCTACCAGCTCACTGGATTATTCTTTGAGCAGCTGAATTCCGCGGCTGATCGAGGTCGTCCGATGCGTGCTCTCCCCCTCCTGATTGCCTTGGCTGCAACCGCTCCGGCGCTTGCGGAGGAGGCAGCGATCGCGCCACACCGCGCGATCTATGCGATGACGGACGAGTCGGGTTCACAAACCGGACGCATGGAGGTTGAGCTACTCGGCGACGCCTGCCGCGGTTACGCGATGCTTCGGCGGCTGGAGATCGACAATGACTTCGGCAAGGTCGTGCGCACCTCTGCCACCTGGGAATCCGCCGACGGCTCGGCCTACTCGTTCAACGACACGCTCGAACAGGACGGGACCGAGATCAAAAGGTTCAGGGGTAAGGCAGAGCGGGAGAACGATGCGACGATCGTCCGCATTGTCGCGCCCGAAGAGCAGAAGGCAAAGCTCCCCGCCAACGTCCTCTTCCCGATCAGCCGCACGAAAGCGCTGCGCTCGGCGATCGACACCAGCGGGCCCGGTGCGATCATGAAGAGCATGCCAGCCTATTTGGGCGCGCCTGGCTTCGGCACGAAGGCGGCGCAGGTTTCGACCATCGTCCAACCCCGGCGACCGGATCCTGGCGACCTCGGCGCGCTGCAGGGACTGAAATCATGGTATACCCGCGAAGCCTTCTTCATCGGGGAGGCCTTCCACGACGGTGGCCCGTCGTTCGAGATGAAGGCAACGGAGTTCGAGAACGGCGTCGTCGCCGGCTTCGAGGTGATCGAAGGCAACCGGATTAGCCGAGGACGCATCGAGAAGCTCGAAATCCTCCCGTCCCAGCCGTGCAAGGGCTGATATCACCTGTGAATGAACGCCGGGTCCCACTTTAGCCGGCCTCGGCACCGCTCTAGAGACCACGGTCGCTTCGAGGATTTTGATGCTCGACTATGTTTTTGAGATCGCTGGGGCCCTCGTCCCGTTCCTGATTGCATTCGCAATTCTTGTGACGGCCCATGAGTACGGCCACTTTCTTGCCGGGAAATCGCTTGGGGTCGTGCCTACGCATTTTGCCGTTGGACTCGGTAAAGTGCTGTGGTCGCGACGCGATCGAGACGGCTGCGAATGGCAGCTCAGAGCTGTTCCGATCGGTGGCTTCGTTCGTTTCCTGGGCGACCGTGACGGCACGGGAATGGTCTCAGCAAACGACATGACAGACATCGAGAAGCCAGACCCGAGCTCCCCCTATCTCCTTCGCCGTCCTCCGTCGCACCGCGCTCTTGTGCTCGCTGCCGGTCCAGCCGCCAACTTGCTCCTCGGCTTCTTCGTGATCGCATCGCTTTATGTCGGCTTCGGCAGACCAGTCGTGCCTCCGATCGTTCGGGAAGTCGTCGCCGGCGGTGCTGCGGAACAAGCTGGCATCCGCCCAGGCGACCGCATTCTGAGCGTGAACGGGGTCCGCACCCACAGCTTCGGCGACATCTTCTCCGAGATCTCACTTCGATTGGACGAGCCCGCGGTCGCTCGCATTGCTCGGGGAACCGAGGAGCTGACTATCCAAGTCCAGCCACGTGTCGAGCGAATTTCTGGAATCGGAGGAATACAGTCGATCGGACGGATCGGCATCGTGTCGGGGGACCCAATTCACGAAACGGTCGGCCCCATCGATGCCTTGCGCTATGGCGCCGGCGACGTCTGGACACAGACCCGTGCCTTCGTGATTGCGGTGAAGCAGCTGTTTATCGGCACCCGGCCGATCTCGGAGGTCGGCGGCCCGATCAAGATGGCGGAGGTGACTTCGCAGGCGATCGGCGATGGCCTAGCCAATTTCGTCTTCATCATCGCAGCATTTTCAATCAACCTGGCAGTGGTCAATCTGGTGCCGCTGCCGGTGCTGGATGGTGGTCAGCTACTGATCTGCGCGATCGAGGGAGCTATGAGACGCCCGCTGAATGCCAAGCTCCTGGTCGGCATTCAGGCTATCGGGGTCGTCCTGCTGCTAGCGCTGATGACGACCCTGACAATCAATGACCTATGGGCCTTGTTCAGCAAGGCGTGAGGCGCCTCAGCGGCGCCAGGCAGCCCGCGAGCGGTCGTAGCGGGCATTGCCCTTGATATCGCGACCGCTGCGATAGCGGCGGCCGCTCTCAATGGACGCCTCGCCCGTGCGATAGTGACGAACGTTGGCGAAGCTGTTCTCGACCGGCGGGATGTATGCCCCGACCGGAATCCGCTCCTTCGGCGGCGAGCTGAGCGGGTAGCGCCCATCGATCATCCGCGGAAAACCAGCCTCGAACTGCTCGGTCGTCGTAGCGTACCGGCCATATTCCCCGGCCTGTGCCATCGACGGGACAGCGCTCAGCGTCGCGAGTGCCAGAAGGGTGATGACGTGTTTCATGAATCGCTCCGCGGAAATGCTTCGAAAAGTGTCCGCGAGAATCCGTGGACGGTCAAGAAACACGCTACCGGTTCTTGGTTGACGGCCACAATCGGCTCTTCCTACGATCTTGTCCGAGCGGCCAAGTGAAGAATCCTTGACGCTCTGGAGTTCTGCGATGACCGAAGAAAGTGACATCTCCCTCGCTATCGAGCGCGACGAAATCATGCGTGCTCGTCAGATCCGCAACATCCAGGCCTCTCTTGCGGTGGAGCCCGGCCTGGGCGAGCAGCGCGATTGCGCGATCTGCGGCGACGAGATCCCGCCGGCCCGTATCAAGGCCCTTCCGAGCGCAACGCGCTGCGTGAATTGCCAGCAGCTGGCCGAGCGACGTTGATGGAAACGCTTCAACGGAAAACTGCGAGCAACGCCCGCGGTCTACGCAGCGCGGCCGAGCACATGCAATTCGCCGAGCTCGTGGATCATGCGCGAGGTTTCGTGCTCGACGATGCCACCGTTGTAGAACTGCAGGCTTGCGTCGACTCCCAGACCGCTTCGATCGAACGGAACATCGATCTGATCTCTGTTCCGGAGAACGGGTATTGGATCGAGTTTCGAGACGCGCCGCGGCGGGACGACAACAGCGAGGCGCTTTATGGCGCCGCTCACCCGGAGCGCGTCGGGGTTCTCGTCTGTCCTGACCCTTCGGAGCCAGACAAGCTCGTCATGATGACCGCTTGGGAGTTTTCTGACGGATCCTGTCGCCACTCATATGCAGCCGTCGCCCTGAAGCCGAGCCAGCTGCGAGTCCATGCTCTTCTGGCGCGGAAGGTCTACGGTCGCGGATGGACCGAATGCCTCGCGCGGCTCACCAACCTGGCAACCGTCTACTTCCCCCCGCTGTTGCTCGACGAGCTGAAGGCCATGGCCGAGCTGGAAGATGCGAGTGACGCGGACATCGCGGCGGCAATGCAGACAGCCCAGCGTGATGTGGTGATGGAGCTGCCGTTTACCTTTGCCGCTCTCTTGATGCTCACCGTCGCCGAAGCGCCAGCCGCTCACGACATGGGGGGCAAACCAGGCTGGCGAGCGAGGTTGGCTTCCCTCTTTCGAGGGAAGGGATTTATCCGATCGGGAGTGGAGCGTCCGCGGCTGGTCTACCGACCGGCGGCTGTCAGACGCGCAGAGCCGGTGAATAGCTCGGGGCCAACGCCTGAACGATATCAGCCATCTCAGGCAGCTTTCTGAACTCCTCGAGGCTGAGTTTACGCAGTCGTTTGCCGATCAAGGGCTCCCAGGCGCGCAGTGCGCTTTCGACAATCTCCAGGTCCTTTCGGTCGTAGCCGCAACGGATCTCGATTTCGTCGGTGGGACGGGTGCGGTTGGACAGGTAGCTCATGATGCCGCCATGGTTGAGCGGAATGCGTCCGGCCTCGACCTCGCCCTTGAACCACGCGAACGCGGCGACGGCTTTCTTCGGCGGCGTGCCGTTGCCCTGGCCTTGGTGCTGACGCACGGAAAGTTCGGTGACGCCCTCGTTGACGCGCCCGATCTCAACCGTTGAGAGCGAGACAGGGTCAAAGCCATCTCCCTGCTCACGCATAGACAGGATGTGGCAGTCGCCGGCCTTCGCGCGCGTGTCGTAACCGCCGACGCAGTGCCCCAGTCGGCTACCTTCCTGGCGAAGCTCACGTTTGTCCGTGAGAGGGACGATCTGGACCCCGTTCGGCGCGATCCAGACGTCGCAGAGCGGTGCCCAGCCATCAGCCGCGACGGCCTTGATCTCGCCACGCACGAGTTCTGGCTCTTCATCCGTTCCGATGGCCGCGAGGATTGTCGTCACCCGTGAATGCCAGTCGCGCTGCAGCTCGAACGCGGCCGGCAGTGCCTTCTTGGCAAGGAGGAGACGAATGGCTGCGTCAGTCGCGAGCCTGAGGCTCTCCGGGCCGAGATACGCCTCATCCTCCGTAGAGCGGGACATAGCGATCGGAAGGACAACCTGGTCGCGGAAGGAGCGGACCATGTCGATGACGCCGTTCGCTGCGCGCTGAAGCCCTTCCTGGCTCTCGTCGGGCACCGGCTGCCAGGATGCCTTCTGGTCTTCCGGGAGGTCCAGGGGCGGCTGGGTCGGAGCTGCCGATTTCGCGGCGCGAGCGCGCAGATCAACCCACTGCCCCTTGGCTCCTTCCAGCAGCGATGCGATGCCGTCGGGCATCTCGACGTAAAGCGGCCGAAGAGCGCCCTCAACGATGTCGAGCAGGGCGTCGAATTCCTCGCGCTTGGTAGGGAACCAGTCGGGGGGCGCGGCCGAGAGCATCTCGACCAGGACCTTCGGCGCGGTGCCGCGATCATTCCAGTCGAGCTTGTCGAGGCGGCGCAAGAGACTACGCGAGAGCTTCGGCACGCCGACATCGGTCTCGCCATAGGCCCGCATCAGCGCGTCATTCAGCGACTTCTTCATGTCGATGGCGAGCTTCAGCGTCGGCTTGATCGCGAGATCCTGCGCCAGGAGGGGGTAGGCCTCTGCCGCCTGCAGGCGGACCTCCGCGCGCGCCGGGTTGGCGTAGAACGCGTAAGTCGGCTGGTGGAACACTGTCACAGCACGCAAGGCGTGGAGGACACGGGAATCGAGCTTGGTCGCGACGGTCTCGATATGCGCAGCATTGAGTTGGGCAGCTCCAACCGCGAGGATCGTGTCTTCCGGAATATTCGCTTCGGGGAAGCGCACCGTGAAGCTTGCGAGAAGCTGCTTGGCGTAGCCGGAGACGCCACCGCGAAGGCCAAACCAGTCAAGCGCCTCCGAAAGTGGGATCTCCCGCTCGTGAGAGGCGGCCGCGCCCTCAAAGGAGGAAAATGGGTCTGGGCTGAGAACGCGCACGGTCCGGCGAACTGCGCGCAGTTCACCGGCGCCGGTGACGCAGAGATAGTTGACGGCTCCCGGAACGCCGGTGGCGTCCAACGATGCAGCCTCGACCCCACCGTCGGCGGTGGGGCGCGTCGCGATAGGCATCTGACCGAGCAGATTGATGAGTTCCTGGCGCATTGCCTTGCTCTGGCTTGTCATCTCAGACCTCACCGGATCATCGCCGGAGCAGGAGCAGCCTTCTTGCTCTTGCTCATTCTTTGCATACGCTCCTGCGCCCATTTGCGGCACGTTCCGTTCGCGAAGAGCGAGGCGCCCGCGCGATAAAGTGCGTCCACCACCTCCGCGACCTCATCGGCCTGGATGAGAAGGTTCGCAGACCCATTCTTTTCCAGGCTCGGATCGCGACGCGCGAAGTCATTGATGGTCGGCACGTCATAGACGAAGCCGTATTTCCGTGAATTTCGCGGCGGCAGCCGCAGCCGGACTCCGGACCCTTCCGGCGTCAACGCGATCAACTTGTCCGAGAGCGAGGGCGAGCCGACGAGCTCGATGCCATCCGCGACAGCATCCTGGGCCATCTTGCTGTCGGTCATGCCGACCGGAAAGTTCAGGTCACGGTGGTTCTTGTTCGTCACGAGGATGCCGCGGTGGAAGGAGCCCGAGGAGTCCTTGTAGGTGACCAACCGACCGAGATTGTATTCGGTATTGTAGCGCATCCCGCGATACAGGTTGTTGGTCAGGATCGTCACCGGGTGGAGGTTTAGTGCCTCCGCATCCTCAAATGCCTTGAGGAGCTTTTCATAATCGTTCGACTCCAGCCCGGGCTTCACCGCAAACCGGGAGTCGTTCAAAAGCGTGCCGAGACGCATCGAACGCGGTCGCTGATCGCCAGGAACGACGAACTCGACGCCGTAGGTGCTGGCAACGTGCTCGTAGCCACGAGGCGGGTATTCGATCCTGGTGACCACACCCGAGACCGCGATTTCGTCGACGCTATAGGTGACTTGCACGCCGGGCTTGATCTTCTCAAGGCCCGTGATCAGGCGATCGATAGCCTCCTTGCGGCGCGTGACTTCCTTATGGCCGCGCGCAAGCGCTTCGGCCACGGTCATGTTCGCCGGAAGATAAGGACGCAGGATCTCCTCAAGGTCGTTCTGAAGGCGCTCGATACAGGCGAAGGCACGACCAGAGGCCATTTCGCCGATCTGAATACGCTCAAGAAGACCGTCAGTCTTGATCGGCGTACCGACGCGCTCCAGCGCCCCTGTCACCGCATAAAGCGGCTCGTGGAAGAGCGAGTCGACCTCCTCGGACTCCACGCCGTCGAAACTCTTGGTCTCCTTGACGTGAACAATGCCAGGAAGCTCGTGCGTCTTCAGAGGCGTCTGCCCGCGGGCTTCAAGCTCCTCGATCGCGGCATGGAATTCCGCGGTCAGCTCGTTGCAGACCCGTTCCTGCAGGGAAACCGGGAGCATAATCAGGCGCGCCAGAATCTCATTGGCCGTGCGCTTGTTGTCGGAAACCTCGATCTCCTCGCCCCGAGCCGCTTTTTCGACCTTGAGCTGAGTACGCTGCTTCAGGCGAGTGCGCAGCTTGTCAGAGGACTCCATTTCGATTTTGAGGTTGGCCTTCGCGCCGAGCTGGATGTCATCGACCTTGAAGCCGAGGCGACGCATCAGTTCCGGACGGGCTTCGGCATAGCGCGAGCAGACGATATCTCCGACCGGGTTGATCAGATCAGGAATGTCGCGAACAAGGATCGCGGCGTCGCGGTTCGAGGTCGTGTTCGCCGACAGGCGCCGAAGCTTAGCGTTCTCCATTGCCGCCAGACGCATCTCGATCGGCAGGCCGGACAGGAACGCGATGATCTCCGGATCCTCGACCTGGTCGTACCTGTTGACGCGCCCGTGGCCCTGGATCTTACGCAGGATGTCTGCCGGCGCCTGCAATTCGAGCAGGACGCGCGGGCGCTGATCCTGGAAGCGGGAACCAGCGTGAAGGTCGATGCCGGTCGCGCCGGCGCTGTTGATGATCACCGCATCGAGATCACCCGAGTTGAAGGAGTTCTTGATGACGGTCGGGTTCGATGCCGGGCGACGCATGACGCGACCGCCCCGGATCTCCAACGTGCGGCCGGTGATCTCGTCGCAAGTGAAGCCAGTTTCGTTGATGCGGCGCTTGACTTCGTCCACCGCGCTGGCGGGGATGTCGGGAAGGTTCTCGATCAGACGGCGAATGCGATCGCTGATGGCCTTGAGCTCGGGGTAGTCCGCAGTCAGGTCGCGCACTGCGCCATTCTGGGTGTTGAGAGTCCGCTGACCCATCTTGCGCAGGATGCGATGGAACAGCGCGCGGAAGTCCGCGACGACGGCGCCATCAACCTCGATATCCTGTTCCGCCAGCTCTTCGAGCAGGCTTTGGACGGTGTTCTCGACAACGATGACCGGCTTGCGGTTGTTCTGCAGCGCGTCGATGGCCTGCTCCACGACGATGTCGATCTTCAAGGCCGCAACGAAGAGCCGAGAAATCGTGTAGAGCGGGCTGCCATAGCCAGAGCGGAAGGCCTGCGGAACCGGACCGCCTGCGGCTTCCGCTTCATTGGCGCGGGCATTGCGTTCGTCCTGGACCGTCTGGTCGCAGGACGCAGCAAACTTGACGAATTCCGCGAGGATGGGCGCGACGGCATCCATGTACGCGCGATTCCGGTCAAAGCGCTGGGTGTCGACGACCGTGCGATAGGTGACGCGCGAGAGGTCGAACTCCCGACGGATCATGACGCCATCCTGGACCAGCATCGCCGACAGGATTTCCTGGAAGGTCTCGCCACCGCGCTGCATCATCAGCGCCATCTCGCCATCGAGAAGCCCCTCGGGGAGGAGCTTCCAATAGAGGTCCATGTGCTCGGCCGTCTTCGCGAAGGTCGCGGAGGAGAACACGACACCGCCGCACGCATCGACGGCCGCCTTGATGTTCTTGCCGACATTCGACGTTGACGCCGCCGCGTTGTGGCACTCGTCGAGGACAAGCTTCGTCTCGGCGTCGATTGCCTTGCGAAGCCAGGCAGACTTGCGCTTGGTCAGGTCGCCGTCGGTCGTGCTCTGCCCGTCATGAACTTCGCGGTTGAACTGACTGTAGGTCCCGAGCAGCAGGTTGACGCCCGCCGGCCAAGCGCCGGAATCGAGCATGGCGTCGACATCTTCGCGCGCGGCACCGCGCATGACGACCTTCTTGGTCGCCTCGTCGATGATCGAGACCGAATCGTTGAGTACCATCGGCAGGAAGTGCGCTGCAGACTCGGTGTGAACGATGTCGCGCCAGATATCGGAGAGATTCTGCTGGCGCTCGGTCAGGAACATGACCCGCTCGCCGCGCATCGCCGCCCGACGCAGGATGGCCGCAAGGGTCCGACCCTTGCCGACGCCCGTCTGGTCGGCGATCAGGAAACCGCGTTCGCGCTCGTCCGCATGGAGGTACAGCGCCAGGGCGTCGATCTGCTCCGCGGAGAAAATTCGAGCCAGATCCTCCTTCGAGTAGCCGAACTCGGCGGCGACAAAGGAATCGACGTCGCCATGCTGACGGACGACGCGAGCAAGGGCCTCGCGGGTCGCGGCTTCAAGGTTGCGGGGAACCATCGTCGACGGGTTCCCGACGCGAGACGCGCTTGCATACGGCACCTGGAACGAGTTGATCGACTTCGGATCAGCGTCCCCCTTCAACTCGACATCCGCCGCGGCGGCGAGCCGGGAGCGATCCGCCTCACGGGCGCGGTTCGAGACAATCTCTGCCGTCCAGGTCCAGAGGGAGGTCCAGTCATGGATCGGGCGCGGCGAAGGAGGCAGTGCATCCTCGGACGGCTCAGAACGGCGACCTGCGATGGCGAGCATGATCCGACCCGAAAGGTCGGGATGACCGCCCCAGAGGCCGCCATCGATGGTGGACTCGGCTTCGAAGCGCCATTCGCGAGCGATCTGATCGCGGATGGCCGCGAGCCTTGCCTCTTCCTGATCGTTCTTCGGGGCATCGAGGACGATCACGCCGACACCGTCGGTCGCGATCTTGCCGAGCTGGGGAATGATCGCGGAGTGGTTGCTGCCGACATCAGCGAAGAGGCCACGCGCGTCCGAGGACTGGAGACCGCCCCTGCGGAACTCGACATCCTTCAGACCGCGGACAGCAGCCACTCCCCTCAGCGCCGCAGCATGCTTTTCCGAGTCGGCTCGGATCTCGAACCTGGCACCCTTCGGCATATGCGACAGCAAATAGCCCGGCCCGGCGTCGTCGATCGCGATCGTTCGGTCGGAGAGCGCCGGATCAAGGCCGAGGATGCGCTGGGCCGCAACAGCCATGGGGCCTGCGACAAAGACACCGTTCGTGTCGTGGAGGCAGGGCAGGGCCTCATGCATCTTCGACGCAGCGATGAAGGCGTCACCGAGCGTGGTGCCACCTCGCTTGGCGAGGTGACGGCCGAGCGCGGCGGTTACCGCATCCGTGAACTCGGTCGAGGGACCCTGATGGCCGATCGTGGAGATGAACCGCTGCAGGTCCGCCGCATGCTGGACTCGACCACGCGCAGCCTGCTCGACGAAAGCCTCCGCGCAGATGGCCAGGGACTCGGCATCCGGCGCGCGCAAGAAGAGGCCGGGCGTGGTTCCGTCCCGCTCGGAGACGGCCATGCCACGCGTATCCTTGATATAGCGCTCACCGTTGAGCTCGTAGACTTCCTGAACGAAGCGGTTGAACCCGAGCGGATGCCCTCCCGACAGCACACGCGCCGGCACGCCCTTCGCAGCTGCTGCATCCTGGGGGCGATCGACGGGCTTGTCTGCCGCATGGCTCGCTGCGAGGTCGACATAGTGCCGTTCGAGCTCATAGGTATCCGCCTTCGCCTTCGGGAAGAAGGGACGGAACGCATCCACCGAAATCTTCTCGGTCAGGGCGCCATTGTCGTCGAACTTGGCTACCTTGAAAAGGAGCTTCTTGTTCGTCGAGTGCGGCTTGAAACCGAGCTTGTTCGCCGGAGTGTGCAGGTCGCGAACGATGTTGGATTCCCCGAGCAACACGAGGTTCGAGACACCGCTGAACGAGCGGACCAGCTTGAGCTGGAGGCCATACTCAGAGAGATCTACCCAGGGCTGATTGGTCATGGATTCAGGCTCGAAGATTCGTGTCGCACCAAGGAATTGACCCCGTCATTCTCGGAATGATCCTCGAAACCCACAAACCTGAAAGCGTCATGACTCACGCAAATTTTGCTCCCCAGGCGAAAGTCCGCAAGCTCCACCCGGATGCAAAACTTCCCGCCTATAAGACCGAAGGCGCCATCGGGGCAGACATCTACCTGTTCGATCCAGAGGGCTCGATCTCCGAGATCGGGCACCAGGTCGTCCGTCTGCCTACCGGAATCGCGCTGACCCCGCCGCAAGGCTTCTACGCCCATGTAGCTCCTCGCTCGGGCCTCGGCAACGAAGGCCTTCATCTCGTCGCCGAGATCGTCGATCCGGATTACACCGGTGAGGTCATGGTTGCGGCTATCGTTGCTCCGGGTCATCCCCCGATCAAGATCAAGTCGGGGGACAGGATTGCCCAGCTGGTTTTCCTGCGCTCGAACCAGGTGGTCTTCGCCGAAGTAGCGAGCCTGGATGAAACCGGCCGCGGGGCCGGCGGATTTGGATCCACCGGCCGATCAGCCTGATTTCAGGGCGTAGGCGCCGGTTCGGTCGGCTCGGCCGCGGCGAGTGCCCCCTGCCAGTCAAGCTTCAGGAGCGCTGCGACAGAGGCCGCGTCCTCGACACCGAGGGACTTCCGCATCTCGACAAGCTGCTCGCACTCCGACTCGTCCGGCGGCTGACCGATTGCAGCAAGCTGCCTGGATTTCAGTCCGAGCTCCTCGATGCGCAGCTCTAACACCTTCCGGGCGCGATTGTAGTCCTCGAAAGCCTGGTCGGAGGGTGCAGATACGGGATCGACCGGGTAGATCCGGTTGCGATGTTCGTTTTCGTAGCTCGCATCGAAGCCCTCGATACCGAAGAGCACGTAGGTGGCTTCCTCATCGCAGCGATCGTCGAACGACCAGTCGGCGTTGGCGATGACACGGACTTCGTGTCCCGTTTCGCGAGCGATAGCCGCTGCGATGCGCTGGTAGTCCGGAAACGGTCCGTAATCGCCGATGCGGGTGAACGCAACGACGCCGGACGCCGTCGACTCCAGAATGTCGGCGTTGTGGCCATAGCGTCCGAGAATGGACGAGATGGTGTCCTCGACAGCAAGGCGATCAAACCCCGCCTTGGATTCGATGGTGTCGAAGGTTCGGTTATTGATCATGGCTGGCTCGCTTGTGATCAGGCCCGGGCGCCGGGACCTTGAGGGGTGGGGATTTCGATGGCTTGTTCGGACGGCATCTGCTTGACCAACGCTGCTTCGAGATCTTGGAGAGCGGCTCTCATTTCCGGCTGACCCATCAGCCACGCATGGGTTGAAGGCGCACCATCCCGCTCAGCCCGATCTCGAATGCGCAGGTAGAGGCCGTTCGCGCGGCTCGTCGTCTTTGCCAGAGGCACCGCGCGCCAGTTGACTACGATATCGTTGCCATCGCGTTCGATGCGACCCGAGGGGCCCACCAGAAGCCGAGCAGGATTGGTGCGTGCGACCCGGCCCAGTTGGTCGAACCACTGACTGATCTCGCCATCAAGCGCGGCGTGTTCCTTCTCGAAGCGTTGTTCGCGGGCGCGGGAAGCGTCCTCGATGATCTTGGCTGAAGCATCAAGCCAGCGAACAACGGTCTCAAGGAATCTCGGGTTTCCGTAGCGACCGATCTGAAGCTCGGGGCTAGCAACCTGGAGTTCCGCAGGAGCGAGCGCGGTAAAGTAGATTTCCGCCGGCTCATTCAACCGACCGGCAGCCCGGACAAGAATCCCTGGATCGAGCTCGATGTGGCGTTTGTCCATTGGGAGTGCATAGAAAAGGGGCGTGAGTATCCTGTTATCAACGCAATTCAGCAGCCGAATGGCTCGCGGGGAAAGCTCGCGAATGTCTATCGGCATTAGGATGCCGTGCACTTTCAGGACGACGATTGGGGCACGCCGGGACTGCATCGATTCCTCGCTTTCACAAGCGATGAAAAGAGCCCTTCAGGAAAGCCACAAGCACGGTGGACGAGGAAAAATTCGGCCGTGCCAGAGCTCGGAAGCAAGGGCATAATCTCGTCGATCAAGAATTGAGGATTCTCTCCTTTGCGAACTTGGGGCGCTGCTGCTCTGCTTGCGATTGCCATGCTATCTGCGCCGGAATCCCGGGCGGAAGGCTGGACCTTGCTGTGCACCGACAAGGGGCGAACCGTTCACCTCGAACGCTATCCTGGGGAGGTCCCTGCAGGAGCGTCGGAGACAGCCCTGCACCGCAATCCCGGCGCGACCTGCATCACCCTTGCTCCGACTGAGACGAATGCGCCGGCAGCCCTGATCGCGCGAGATCCGGGCATGGAGGCCAGCACCGGTATCTCAACCGATCCGCAAATCGGGCTAGGCGCAGCGCTCCGCGTTCTTCGCGGGGAGGCGATCGGGACGGCCGAGAGCGTCACCGAAGCACGCCCAACCTCGTCAGACCCAAAATCAATGCGCCCGAAGTCCGCGAACTGGGTGCGCCTGGCGATCTACCGGTCGAAGGACCCGATGGACGCACTTGCGGATTGGCAGCGCATCCTGATCGCCGAACCCCATCTCGCCTATCTCGTCCCCTCTGTGACGCAGACGAATGATGGGTGGCTGATGCTCAGCGCGGGCCCGATCACAGACAGGATCGAGCGAGATGGTCTGTGCCTGGCAGCCGGCCACCTCGATCTCGACTGCATCCGTGGGGAAGAGGAGGTGACGAATGCCGCGCACGAGGCAAAGACAGCTGCGATCGCACTTGCGAAGACTTGGCCCGCACTGGTGAGCAGTTGGAATCCGCCGGCAGAGTGTCAGCTTGTCCCGGGGATCGAGCGCGAGGCGGAGGTTTATCAGCCGGGGCGAAGGCAAGGCCTCAGATGCTGGCGCACGCCATTCGACCCGCCGGAGGCTGTGGTTGACATCGCAGCTCTCGGCCCTCCACTGCCGATAGCTTCGATGGCGAAGCCATCCGCTGTGAAGGTACGGACCGCCAAGTCGCCGGCCCCAAAGCCCAGGCCGAAGCTCGTGGCGCCACCCGCGGTGCCGCTGCAAATCGGGCTCCCACCAAAATCCGCAGCGGTGGCAGTTCGAGTGGCGAACTAGGCCGTCCGGGTCTTTCGCTTCTTTTTCTGGCTATCCGGCATCCGAGGTTGATCCTCTCGTGCCGGTACGGGAGCGTCGGCAGCTAGGCTGCCTTGGCGACCGCGGTTCCGAGACGACGCTCGGGCTGATGCCCCACGTTCCCGTCTCCGGGCGGCTTGGCCCGCCCGTGGGCGACCAGCGCCCGGTTCAAAATGTTTATGGCGGCGTTTTCGTCGCGATGCAGCGTCGTTCCGCACTCGCAGACATGGCGCCGCATGGAGAGCGTCTTCTCCACGATCGTCCCGCAGGAGGAGCACTCCAGCGAGGTACGACGCGGATCGACCCTGACGACCATCCCACCGGCCCTTTCAGCCTTGTAGGTCAGCATCTGGATCAGGCGCGCGGGAGCTGCATCGAGCAGCGCACGGTTCAGACCGGCTTTCTGCCGGACATTCGTGCCAGGCTCAGCCGCGGTTCCCCGCGCCGACCTGGTCATATTCTTCAGCTTCAGGTCCTCGACCGCGATGAAGGCGTAGCGCGCCGCGATGCTGGATGAGACCTCATGGAGGTGCGAGGCCCTGGCCTGCTGGATCCGCCGCTGCACGGCCGCCAGGCGCTCCCGCACCTTGCGCCTGCGCTTCGAACCGCGCTTGCAGCGGGCGAGCGCCCGCTGGGCGCACCGCAGCTCCTTCTCGCGCCGCGACCGCGGGCGAATGTTCTCGACGCGAGCGCCGTCGCTCAGCGTCGCGAGATGCTCGATGCCGACATCGAGGCCCACCGCACTGTCCGGCGCCGCGTGAGCCGCGGCCAGGGCGACGTCGACAGCCATGGTGATCCACCAATGCCCGCCGCGTCGGGTGAATGTGCAGGACTTGATCGACGATCCTTCGGGGACCGGTCGATGCAGGTTGAGGCGCAGCCCTCCGGCGAGAGGCTTGAACAGTAGTCGGTCGGAGCTCAGTCGGATTCCGCTCCACTCGACGAAGCCGAAGCTGCTCCATCTCGACCTTGGCTTGAACCGCGGAAAACCGGGGCTCTGCCCGCGCGTCACCCGAGCGAAGAAGCCGGCCATGGCGTCGTCGAGCCGCGTCAGGGACCAACGCGAAAGCGCGACTGGCATCGAGGCGTAGGTCTCGTCGAAGCTCCTGATCTGCGTGAGGGACTTGTTCTGATCGATCTTCGAGACCGACTTGCTGGCCTTCTGCCAGGCCTCGATCCGCTCCTGCAGCGCCGCATTGTAGAGCTGCCGCTGTGCCTCAAGCAGCCAGTCGAGAGCTGCATATTGCGCCCTCGTTGGCTTCAGCTTGTAGCGATAAGTCAGCAGCATTCGTTCCCTGTTGTTCCTCAAACGTTCCGGTGGAAGACAGCCTGGTTCAGCCTCCCCGTCAAGAGCCGATCAACCTCGGGTGCCGGAGTGCCCTTTTCTTCTTCTTCGGACCACCGAGCACCCAGGTCAGCCGATCGGCTTTCGCCTTAAACCGAGGCAGCTCTCGCTCGGCCCAGGCCTGAAGCCCTCCTGCTGAAGCGATCTCCGTCTGCAACACGGTCGGAATCTTCATTGATGGAAGCTCGGGTTCAGAAGCGCGTTCCAGCAATTTTTTGAGGAACGATCGCCGCTGGCGGGCGTACGCCGAGGCCGCAGACGGCTTGTTGGCACCTGCATAGGTGTTTGGCTTGGTAGGTTTAGCCGTCGACCAGCCGGTCAGCGGAGCCCCGTTGAGGTGACCAGAGGCCTTCTTGAACATGCCTTAGATTGCCTTGCGTCGCAGGTCGCGTCAAAAGCGAAGGCTGATGGATAAGGGACGTCCGACTCGACATCGAGGCGCCCCGAGGTCAGCCTGGGTCGAAAACCGCGAGAGCTCAAATGCCGTTCAATATCGATCCCGCCCCGCGCAACCGGAAGCAAATGGGATTGGCCGTCCTTCAAATTCAGGTCGAGCACGCTGGTGGAATCCTGGAGTTCAATCCGACGAGCTCGCTGATGACCGGAATCCAAACTCCGGAGGCCATCCTCGATCTGAAGCCTATCCCCGGCCTCAAAAGCCTCATCACCGGCGCCCCAGCGATCATCTATCGGAGCGACGACCTGGAGATCCCGCTGACGCAGGAAGAAGCGCTTCGTCTGATGCTCACAGCGCTGCGACCGAAGGAGTACGAGGCCGTCGCAACCCACTTTGGCGACGCCTACGAGTGGCACGACGACTTTTACGACCCAGCCACTGGAGCGGCGCTCCAGTCCCGAGAAATCTACATGCAACAGACGAAACTCCAACGGGAGCTCGGCGACAGCGCAGACGTCCAGATCGTCGAGCGTGACGACTTCACTCACGAGCTCATCGTGATCAGAAAGTCCGACTCGGACGATCAGCGAGGCCCGAAGTTGTAATGCGGGACGTCGGAGAGTTCGCGATCCAGGAGATCGAGGTCATGGGTCAGGGATAGCAGTTTGCTGATCGTCTCCGGCTTCATGCGAACGAAGGTGCCGGTCGGCGTGTAGCCCTGGCCAATTTCTTCGAGCACCGCAGCGAAGCCGACGATCACAGCCTTCAGCCGAGGGCTGTCCTCCGGATTCACCCGCGACAAGATTGCTCGCAGCCGCTCCTGGATGACCCCGAGGCCGGCAGCCTTCATCAGCTCACGATGTCGGGGCCTCGAACCAGGCTTCAGGCCTGGCCGCGGAGAGGAGGATGTGGAGCTCGGCCCATCTGGGGCCTCCTCGTCGGGGACCTCTCCCTTCAGCTTTCGTTCCAGCTCCGGATCCACATACTTCCGAGCGAAGTCGTTGGGAACATTGTCGGTACCGTGGAAGTAGCCGTCAGGACTCGATGGGTCGGCGTCCGGCGGCCCTAGCTCGCCTGGCTGAGGGACAAGGTTCAGAACTGCCTCTGCCCGGACGCCTGGACCGCCTGCGCGGAGCTCATCGACCAAGCGTGAGATGTCGATTTCCGAGCCAGGAGACCGGATCATGGCGACCAGCGCTCCGGTGGGGTCCTTTGACTGCCCCGTCAGACGATCGAATTCCGAAAGCGTCTCGCCGATGGCCTTGAGAATGGCATTGTGGTGACGGGGCTCGGCGCCGAGACGCCAAAGGCCAGCCTCAGAGAGGTAGAGCTTCAAGCCGCGGGCGGCTTGAACGACCGCGAGCGCGGGTGCGAGCAAGGCAGGTCTCCAGAAGCTTGCTTGGATAAAGAATCATAGGTGATAATCTTTGATACCCACAAGGATTGAATCGTTTGCTCCGGCTCGCCCTCCCAGTAATCATCGGCATCTCGATGATCGGCGCCGCCGCCCTGGCGCAGGACCAGGGCTCGGCCCGGGTGGGAACGCAATGGAGTCTGGAGGAGTACGACAAGGCTTGTGCGCCGTTGCTGAAGACCAGCGCCGGCGAAACCCGGCTGAATCTGCTCCAGTTCAAAACCGTCTTCGGGAAGCCCGCAATCCGCTGGGACGAGAAGGACTACCAGCAAGTCATCAACCTTGCCCGGGCATGCCACGGCTATTCAAAGCAGGGCACTCTGGTGGACGGGAACAACTGGCGCGCGATGATTGAGGCGGCTCGGGACAAGGTCCTGCCGGTTGCGGAGCGCTCAATCCAGGTTGAGGAATACGCGGCTGGGCTGGCGAAAGACGCGATCAAATTCCCGCAGTGCTCCCAGCTGCTTGAGTTCGAAATCGATCCCGTCAGTATGAAGGACTCGTCTGCCGAGATGTTCGGTCAGAGCTTCATGCTCATGAGCGACAAGGACCTCAACGCGAGCGTTCAGTATGTGAACGAGTGCCTCCTGTTCCTCCCCGATTACGCGCAGGCTGTGAAAGGTTGGCGCGAGGCGCAGGGCAAGGAGCACCTTCACAAGATCATGGACAAGCCGTTGATCATCCTGAAGCGCCGGCAGGAGTGGCGGGACTGGGAGAAGCGCCCATCGGACCTGCTCGTCCAGGACGAGTTTGGCGCGGTGATTCCTCCGACGATGACGTCGAAGACCACCCGAGAGATGATCCTCCGCTACAACAAGGCGGCCGCGCTCATCCGTCGCTTCACTCCTGAAACAATCTCGATCCTGGTAAAACTGGCTGACGACGTCACGATGGAATCGAAAAACGCCTATGACATCGCCTATGCAGAGGCTGTCCGGCGCCGCGTTCAGGATGAAATATTTCGCCGTCCCTAGGAATTGCGACCACAATCCTTGTGGCAATCGCACTGACCTACTACCGTTTTGGCGCTCATTTCGCCGGAGTGCTCGATGAATCGCCTTCTCGTTGCCCTTGTCGCTCTGCTTCTCCCCTGTGTGGGGTTCGCCCAGGACCTGGCGGGCACGTCTCAGCGCGCGGTCGAGTCCCTTGAGAAGATGTCAGGCCTGCCAATTGTCTTCCTGGACCGCACCGGCGATGACCCCGGCCAGTTCTGGTACCGTGCGATGCAGAAGCTCTGCACGAAGACCGGTGACAACTGGTGTGACGACGACCTGACTTCGCTTCGGGATACCACAAATCCGATCGGCTGGTCGCGTGTCCTCACCTATCGCACGCCGCAGGGCACCGAGAAGAAGGTCTGCGTGATCCTGCCGCCTAATCCAGGCGTGTCGGCTGGCTACGTGGCCACGGGGTTGTCCAGTGGTAACATCTATTCCTGGCAGGAGCTGCCTACGAGCGCCGAGGCTGAGGCTTTTCTCACCCTGATGCATGGCGCGAATTGCCTCAACACCTCCGAGGATCAGCAGCAGGCCAAGCGCGCGGACGCATTCGCAGCCATGACGCTGGCTCTGATCCAGGGAGATGGTGCTTTCGTTTCGGCGCGGGATGTCACGCCGGCGCGCAAGTTCGCCTTGTATCGCTTCGGAGAATCGACACGCTGGGCTGTTAATGTCGCCGAACGCATTCTTCTCGATCAGTGGAAGGACGAGGCCGTCGTGGCACTGTCGGCACGCAACCGATGCGACGCCAAGGCGGTCGCATCGCAGAACCTCGCGATCGACTCACTCCAGCGGGATATGTCGCTGCCGCAAGGCGAAGACTGTGTCAGCAGCATGGGGGGCGCCGCTAAGGGCACGGTAACCGACGGAAATCTCTGGCTTTGGACCACCGGACAGCCTGGCTCTAGTGCACCGGTGCTGGGGATGCCCCCGGCTCCTTACACCGTCTTCAAGGGCTTCCAGAGCTTTGACGCCGGCATCAGCTACGCCTTCAAGACCGCTGAGACGATCGCGTCTCAGCGATAGGACGAGGCCGTTCGGCTCGCAAGGAACGGCAGGGGGCAGCGTCAGAGGCTCGGGCGAGCCGCCGTCAGGGATAGGCTGCTATCGACGTCATCCAGAAGCGCTTTGGCCTGGTCACGCACGGTCGCAGCCGCGGCAAGAAAGCGCTCTGCATTCTCGACCTCGCTATCGCGGATGGCTACGAGCTCCGTCAGCATCGCCTTGCGGATGCGGAGCGCAAAAGTCGGGTCCTCGGCAAATGCGCTATCAATGGTGTCTTTGGCGAAGCCCTGAACGCGCCGGTCGAGCGCCTCGTCGTGCAGACGGCGGCTCTTGAAGTCCGTACCAGTCGCGAAGTCATAAAGCGTCACGGACATCGGCGACACCATTTCTCCGGTGGATGCGTCCGGGATAACGGCATGAACCAGCCAGCCGACGGAACGGCCGTCCGCTAACTCCAGGGCGGGCCGGTCGTCACCGACGGGAGTGAGCTTTCCGACGGCGAAGACGCAGCGCAACCCCGAGGGGATCGCGCGCTTTTCCGAGACGTCGAGATGGAAGCTGAGATGAACCTCACCCAGCTCCGTCGTCAGAGCAAGATCCCCCGTCTGAAACGAGTAGGGGTCCTGCATGATCCAGGGGCTCTGCTCGATCTGCAGCGCGCCGAACGGCGTGTCAATCGAAGGAAGCGAGTTGGATTCGGTCATGCTGGGCTCCTGCGTTGCAGAAGCGTCGGATCCTTTGACGAAAGGATCAACCGCCTTAGCGATAAGCCGTCCGAACTCGCTTCAGGGTGGCCCGTTCCGGCCAATCCGTGATCAGCTGATGGAAGACGGCCTCGTCGTAGTTGCTGTAGGCGTAGAGGAAGGCTGTCGTGATTGCCCGGAAATCCTCGAATTGAGTCGTCTCGGCCTGGCTACCGCCGGCGCTTGGCCCGATAGGAAGGTTCCTCCGGGCATGAGGGAACCAAGCCAAGTGCTTATTCCCCGGTGCCGACCGATTGAACGCATCGAGGCGCTGCTCGGCCGTCTGGCCTGTGAAATCGGCATCTAGGCCGGCTTGGGCGACCATGAACGGCTTGGAGACGCCGCTCCAGCTATCTTCAGTCAGGCCCATCACGCCAACCCCCTGCGGCGAAAACATCATGCCGGCATACCAGCGAGGATCGATGAACTTGAGAGGCTTGCCGATGTCCGCGACCACCTTCGCGCCGAGGAGAAGTTGAACGACGTAGGCACCGAACTCGTGGCCGATAATGATCGGCCGCTCGGTGTTGATCGAGTAGCCGATGACCTTCTGGATCCGGTCAACGTGTTCCAGCGGCAGCCGACAGGCTTCGCAGCGCCCATCCCACGCCAAGGCGTCGTTCAGAACGCGGTCGACATCCCAGGAGGATCCGCCCTTGGCTTCCGCGCGCCTCGCAAGCAGACCACGCATAAAGATGCTGTCGTCATGCACAGGTGCCGCGACAACGAAGCCGTGCGAGGCCCAATGCTGCAGAAGAGGCCGGTAGACAAGCGGATCAGTGAGCGCGCCGTGAGAGAAAACCACCAGGCGCCCTGTCTTCACCCCACGAGGGGCGTGAACGACGACGCGAGCGGCTTCGTAGGGAACGATGAAAGGCTCGCTATGGGGGTTCCAAGGACCATTCTGACCGAAGGCATACCAATGAGGGTCCTCCCCGGGGATCGGAGAGCGGCGCATGACGAGGTTCTCCTCAGCACGCAAGCTGCCTGGGAGCACCGAGGCAGCAAGAGCTGCAAGGACAGTCCTTCGATTGGTGCCGTGGATCATGAATCGCCGAGCCAATTGTTCTATAGAGAGCGTCGGCTGGATATGGCATCCCGTCAACCAACCGAGCAGCCGCCCAGCGGCATGCGGGTCCACACATTTCGCGGGATGCGGTTCACTCGAATTCGATATCTCGCTTGTATAACAAGCGCTTCCGGAACAGGATGTTCGCTGTTTCGCGAGGTCGAGATGCTCGTTGGTCGTGAAGAACTCTATCAGCTGCTTGGATTGAATTCGCTTGTCGATATCGCGGCAGGCGAACCCGGCGGCTTCGAACTCATTTGGGAAGACGGCCACCGGCGCGCGACGCTCACTCTCAACGGCGCAAACATCCAGGCCGATCTAGTCGAGCTGAGCGACGATGACGCCTCCACAATCGTGATCACCCTGTCTGGAGAATACGACGAAAAGGCCGACAGCTTTGCACTGTCCGGTGAGGACGCGTCCGGCCAAAGCAGCGATCCGACGGATCCGAGGGGTGTCGCATCGGCCTGGCGCCGCATGACCTACGGAATGCAGGCTGCGGAGCGACCCAACTGAAGGTCACAGCTGCGCGGCGACTGATGGTAGGCTTGTCGGTTGCAGCTCCGGCGGCGAAAGTGCTCTGCCGCCCTTGGAGAGCCGAATGAAGGCCTGCCTTGTTGATTTCACGGCCAAGAAAAATCTGGTCGTTCCCTGGATGCTCTTCGATTCAATCGAGGAAGCGGTGGCTCAGCGAGTGAACGCCCATCCGTCCTGGCCGCAAAACATCTGCGAAATCGACGAAAGCGATCCGGTTGCCCACGTTCTGACCCGTCGCGCCGCGGCTAGCAGTCGCAATGGTCCCTATCGGAGCGAGACTGTTTCCGCATTCAAGGCGCTGGGGTCAATTCGCCCCTATTACGAGATCGCTGAGGAATTGACGACCGCGGTGCCCAAGCCGTGACCGAGGTCCCGAAACCGGCCGTCGCCAGTATGCTCGGCGAGTTCGACGCCATGATCGAGTACAACGACGAGCTACGAGACGGGGGCGGAGTGATCCTGGCGCCGGCGCAGCGGCACTTTGGCGTCATGCCTGAGAACGCAGGGGATATCGATCTCGACAGCATGGAGGCAGACCACCCAGGCGAAGGGTGGGGATCCAAGATTCTTCAGTTGGTTTGCGACCTGGCCGACAAGCACCAGCTATCGATCTATGTGCGCGCGCACGCCTCCTCGGAAGACGATCACGACCTTCCCGACATGCAGGGTCGCCTCGAGGGCTTCTACGCGACGCACGGGTTCACGATGACCGGCAGCTGGGGCGCGTCGGACATGCTTCGGAAACCGAAACCCTTCGATCATGAGGCCGAGGCAAGGCTTACCCTCTGGACGGAGCCCCCAAGTCCTTCGCCTAGCTGACGCCGAAAGCCGCGACCTCCGCGACAGGCTCGGCATCGAGCTCACGCTTCAGCATCGCCGGAACAGCCTGGCACCGCGCCGTGACATCGGCGACGACAATGTCGAGCCGCGGCGAATCCGCCGCTGTTCCCCTCATCGCCTCACGCAAGGCGGCCGCCTTCGCGGGCATCAACGCCGCCATCGAAGACAGCAGCTTGCGAACCGCCGCCGGCTGGAAGCCGCACTCAGCCGCGAACCGATCCCAGTGCTCGCCTGTGAGCTTATTGGGGTCATGCTCCCCGCCGACACTCATCGTGAGATAGGGCGACAGCCGCTTGTAATCCGCCACGAAGGCGCGCTGGCAGGACACGTCGTAGAGCGGAGCCAGGCTCGTCTTCCCGGCTCTATGGAGCAGAGACAGGTTCTTGGCGTGCCCATCGCTGTTCGCGATCAGGTAGGTGTAGAAGGCCCGGCTCAAGAGCTCCAGCCGCGCCCCGGCACGATCATCGACATGGTCGAGCAGCTGGAAAGCATCCTTCCATCCAGGTCCGCCGCGGGCTTCGAATTTGGCGGCCGGCATGAGCGAAAGCGCCTGACAGAAGTCCTCCTGGTGGATCCGGCGCAGCCGCTTTCGATCGCCGGTCTGGGTGACCACGCGATCATAGCGTGAGACCAGCATGAACGGGATTCCCTCGGCCGTCATGATCCTCGATCGCGGAACCTTCATCCCGAGTTCCCCGGCAAGGCGGACCGCGAAGTGTTCCACCTTGATAGAGTCTTTGAGGATTGAGATATCCGTCTTCAGGATGTGACTCGACGGGTAGCCGTTCTTGGGCAAGCCGATGACGCCATCGACGACGATGACCGCAGCCTTGTCGTTGACCCCTGCCAACGAGATCAGGTGGTTGTCGCCGTCCTCATCGATGAAGAGCGGGCGAACGGGCAGATCCCGGATCAGCTCAGCCAGGCGCTTTTCGTCGAGTGGATCGAACTCTTCCGGTATGTCTTCCTCGCGGATGACGGGGGCATCGATCGGGACAACGGATACGGAGCCGGCACAGTCCCGGCCGATGGAGGCCAGCAACGAGAAGTCGTCGCTGGCCGCGATATGCAGGATTTCGCCGAGCCTCTGTCGATGGTTGGTGGATTCAGGAAGAAGGCCGGCAAAGAACGGGTGCGCCACGTCGTCGCCGAACGGCTCGGTCCGAACAGGCAAGGCGACGGACAACGCCTGGCGAGCGATGCCGGTCTGCGCAACCCACTCCGGAAGATACTGAAGTTCCAGCTGACCATCGCGGCGGCTTCGCAGCTCAGCGCACGGTTGCCCATTGATGCGAACCGAGAGGCGACCAATCACTTCGTCACGGGCTTTCATCGCATTCCCCTCGGAGCGTAGGCATCGCCATCGTCATCGAAGCCGTATCCGTCATCGACATCGAGTTCGACTTCCTTTGCCGCCGGCGCCGAATCATCAGGAAGCTGGGCAAGAGCGCCGCGCCGCTTGGTCGCAATACGGCGAGCCAGGTCGAGTTCTGACGCGTCCGGCGCGAGATCGACATCATCCGGGACGAGATCGAACCCGAGATCCCCGGCATCGCGGGCAAGGTCGGTGAGGGAGCGCCCGGGGCCGCTGCGCGGCTGCAGGCGCAAGCCGAGTGTCGCTGCCTCGGACATCAGCTCTTCGACGCTCGGCTGCACGGCCCTCGTCGGTTGCACAACGAGTTCCAGGCCAAGCTGGTGCATGACCCGCATAAAGAAGGACGCACCGACGTCGGCGCTTGCGCCACCCTCGACGGACATCAGCGTCTTCCGATTGATCCCCGTCGCGAGAGCGAGATCATCCTGGCGAAGCCCGCGCTCGATCCGGGCGGCCTTCAACGCCGCCGAGAGCCCCGCAATGTCGTTAACCCGAAATGATCGCATTCCTATGTCCATCATTGCGGACATCCGACCCACTGGGACAGCGAATGGTAATCCATGTCCGCAATGATGGACATAACAGGTTCAAGGCTGAATTTCAATCCCAATGTCCGCCAACGCGGACATCCGTGCGAGATTGGCCGGTCTTTGTGGGTAATGTCCGCTACAGCGGACATTACATCCCGAGCGCGGGCGGAGCGTACCGCGGCGGGTTGTCGCCGACCGAGGTGAGGAGCTCGTTGAAGACGTCCTCGCCGAAGGCTGTCTGGAAGCTTGCCAGAGAACTCTGAATCGTCGCGTAGATGCGCTCGCCCTCGCGAACCTTCTGGATTGATCCATCATAACCGAGGTCCGAGAGGAACGAGTCGCGATCGACGCCGTCGACGCTGGCGAAATCGCTCTGAAGACACTCCAAGATGTCGCCTTTGGACGGCTTCTGATCGCGGCCCATCGAAAAAGGGGTCGAGAAAGACCCACCACCACCGGCGATCCGGAAGGTGCAATTCCAGTGATAACGCCGATGACCGGATTCCATCGTGTTCCCGCGGGAGACGACTTCCAGCGAGATGGCGTGGGTCGCGCAGAAGCCATCGAATGTCTTCGGATCCAGGCTCGGATCGGGGCGCGAGTCCACCCGGTATGACGGCTTGGCCAAAGCCGCACGAGCCGCTTCCGCTCGCGCGGTCCAGACTGGAGCGCACTTTTCGAGCACGTACTGACGTACGGCGTCGCGGAAGACCTTGTAGGTCAGTACCTTCGTGAGGCGATCTTTCACATGCTCCGTCAGCTGATGAGGGTGTTTCCGCAGCAGCGCGGCATTGGTTTTCTCGAAAGCCGCGATCGCCTTCTTCTGCTCGTGCAGCGACGTTCGCTCCGTGAGTCCGGGATCGTTGCCGGCAAGCAGGTCCTCCAGGCGCTTGATCGCTCTGAAGAGCCGCTCCGGCGCTGCAAAGATGCGTTCGCGCAAGCGCTCGTCTCGCTCATACTCGGTTTTCGCCTGCTGGACGACCTTTAGCTGCTCCAAAACCTGCTTGGTGCGAGTCTCGATCAGGCTGGCGGGACCCATAAGCGTCGCGATCGCCGATGCGTGAAGCTCATAGATCTCGCGAACGTCCCTGCCGACATCAAGAGAGGCGGCGGCCTCCTGGAAGCGATACTCACGAAGGTGATAGGCCGCGTTCTCGACGGCGTGCATCGGCGTGCCGTTGCGATCAGCAAGGTGCGCGGCCGCGAGAGCCTCAAGATCCTCGCGAACCTCGTCGGTCGCCGCCGCCAGGATGCGTTCGTGGTCGCAGCCACTGTTGCAGGTCAGGCTGAAATAGCCGTTCGCACCAGGACCCAGCGTGGCAACCACGTCGACGTTGCGGCCTTCGCCGTCGACCAGCAGGAACTCTCGCTTCATGACACCCAATCCAAGGAATGATCCATGGAGTGAGCGTCGCTGATGTGAAAGCCACAACCGATCCTTCGTGCTTTCGTCACCGCGTGGCATGTTCGTAGAAACGGAGAATCTATCCATGTCCGAATCGATCACTGGCGTCGCCGTTCTCGGCAGCGATGGCGAGACAATCGTCTTCATTCCTCCGAGCTCGCGAACTCCCACGAAAATCAACCGGGTGGGCGACCGTCTCGTGATCTCGGACAAGGAGGGCGCAATCTCCGATGAGACCTACGGCCCCTTGGCGCTGGAAAAATGCCAGGACGGGGCAACTGTGTTCGTCGTCGAGATGAACAAGGCCGGAGAACACGGCCGCGGCTTCCAGCTGGTCGTGGGGGCCTGATCATGGATATGCCTCCCGTCGACGTGGTCGCTCTTCTCAACAAGGTCGCGGCTGCACCCTATATCATCGAAGCGCCCGACGCCCCGACGGATGTTCGCGAAGGCGTCATTCGTTCGCTTGCTGCACGCGCGCCAGGTCGCACCGCGGAGATGACCGCCAAGAATTCGGCTGAGATCGAGGCCTATCGCGGCACGATCGGGGCGATCAAGGAGCAGCTGAAGGCGGAGCTCCCAGAAAATCCGAACTACACAATCGAATTCGTCGACTTGGCCGGCAACGCCAAGGCCGAGGCCGATCGTTTGGCCAAGCTGACCTCTCAGGACAAAATGGCTCGCCGCTATGTCAAGGACGGTTTCGAGCAGGGCGGCATCGCGCTCGGACTGGACCGTAAGAAGGGAGGCCGTATTTGCATGGTCAGCCCCTTCGCGCCGCGGGTGAACATCGACGATGTGCTCAACAAACTGACAGGCGTCGACGCCAACCGAGATGGTGTCTCCGACCAGGATTTCCACCGCCAAGTCGCATGGCACGAGGTCGGGCACTGCCTCGTCGGAGGTAGCGAGATGAAGGCCGACATTTTCGCGGCCCTGATGACCATCCGGGACACACCGAAGCCCGGCATGCTGCTCCGGTGGGCTATGTGGCGCGAGAGCGCTGAGCTTCAAGCGCGGGAGATCGACGACAATCACGACGTCTCGAAGGGCATCTGGCAGATCGTCAGGATGGAGGACAAACTCCGCGCCGATCCGGAGTTCATGTCGATGAGCGTCGACGGAATCGCCGCTCTCGCCAACCAGGTCGCCCAAAAGGCAGACTTCACTGTCGACGAGAAGCTGGCGATCCGGGATATCCGGGTGATGATCGCTGTCGCTATCTCGAAGAAGGCGCACTTCATCGCGGAACCTGGTGGTGGCTTGAAGCCCACCGACTTGGCTGGCTGGCTGCACGCCAGTGGCCTTGCGCCCATCGATCGGCTGACGAAGCTGACACGCGCGATCATGGATGGCTCTGACCCGGGCGACCCGCCAAAGCTGGATCGCAAGGCTCTCCGGGAAGCGATCGCTACCTTGGCCAAAAGAGGCGACCCGACCGCTATCGCCATCGGCCGGGCGATAGATATCGAAGCCCCCGTGAGCGCGCGATCGCTCAAGCGTGAATATGTCGCGCAGATGAAGGACGACGCAAAGATCCCGCTGCAGTTCTCAGCGAGCAGAGTCGTCTCCGATCGGGTGCTTCGGTGGGCGATGGATACTCAGCAGATCAGCTTCTCCGCTGACCAGTCCAGCTACATGATCAAGGACCAGCAGACCGGACGCGTCGTCCAGGCCGGCAAGGTCGAGCTGTCAGGTGGCCAGGCTGATGTATCACTGGAGGGGCGCTGGAAGCGAGAGCAGGCGCCTGTCGCGCCCAACGTCAGCGCGGAACTTGAGCATCGCTGAGCTCATCCACCGAATCCTCACTTCACCCCCAAGGATTCAGGTAAGGAAACATGTAAGGCTCCTTGGAGACAGGGAGCTTATCCATGCGCTCATTTCTCGCCGCAGCGGTTCTTGCAACCGCGATCACCACCGCCGCGTTCTCCGAAGGTGATGCCGTTATCGCCGTTGTCGACGGCCGCGCCGTCACCCAGAGCGTCGTCGAAAGCGTGCTGATCGAAAACGGAATGATGGATGAAGACGAGCGGGAGAGCGCTCGCGAGGACGGACGGCTCCGGCAGACAGGGATCGTGCAGGCTGTCGAGCGAGCAGCGCTTGCGGCTGCCGCCGAGCGCGAAGGTCTCGACACGAACCCGGTCACGATGGAGCAGCTCAAAGAGAATCCTGCCTCACGGGAAGGCCTCCTACGCGAGATCTGGATGACCAAGGTCGAAGCCGATCTGCGCGCGCAGACGGATACGATGCGGCTAAAGACCTTCTATGAGAAGGCAAGCGCCGGACCTCGATATGCGCTTCGCTTCATCACCTATCCCAACCGCGAGGCGGCGGCGGAGGCTTTGAGGTCCGTGGTGGACCGCGCCACCTTCGATACTGAGGCTGTTCGTATTTTCGGCTCCAAGCTGGAGACAGCGACGTCGCAGGCCCAAGACGTGATGGAGGCGACGAGCGCCTGGGCATGGCGCCTGCAGGGGATCTCGATCGACACGCCGGCCACCGGCGCCATCGGCGGCCCGTTTTGCGAATGGCCACTCTGCTCGATCTGGATCGTCGAAAAGATCGAGACCGCGCCGACACCTGCCTTCGATCAATTGGACGAAAAGCAGATGGCGTCTCTGCGAGGAATGAGCGTCTTCCTCAAGATGCGATCCGTTTACTCCGCCGCGCTTGCCGCAGCGAGGATCGAGTGGAGGGAACCCGCTCCCGAGAGCTGGGCGGATCTCACTCGCCACATCTCCATCCCTACGAACGAATTCTGAGGGCTTCCCATGAAGCGGTTTCTCTTCGTTGCGCTCGCATTGACCGCGACGCTCTCATTCGCCGCCGCCGAAGAGCTCGCCGTTGTTGACGGCGTGGTGATTGAGCGCAAGCATGTCGACGAGTTCGTTTCCCGACAGCTCGAAGCCCTGTCCCGCGAGCGTGGTGGCACCGTCTCGATTCCGGATCGGCTGAAGCAGGACGTGGCGACGGCCTCGTTGGGTGACCTCGTATCGAGTGTGGCTTTCGCCCGCGCGGCGCGCCGCTCCGGCTACGCCGACGACCCGAGACTAAAGCAGAGCCTTGAGGAAGCCCGGAAGGGCAAGCTCGGTGCGATCGACGAGGATCTTCTTCTCGCGTTCCTCTGGAATGAGAAGCTCGGTCAAGACGCCATCCTGAAATCGACCGAGGCGGACCTGCGAGAGTTCTGGGGACGCCTAACCGAGGGCGCCGACTACAAGGTCAAGGTTCTGTCCTTCGCGACAGAAGAGGAGGCCAAGGCCGCCAAAGCCGAAGCAAAAGATTCTCAAAGCTTCGCAGCCATCGAGGACCGACCAGAAGGCGAGGGCAAGCCTTTCGTCCTCGATGCACGGATCGATTCCGGATTCCTCTGGAAATGGCGTCAGGGCATCGATCTCGGAACACCGACCATGGGCGACATCGGCGGCCCGGTCCGGGCCAAGAGCGGAACCTGGTCGATCTGGATCGTCGAAGGCGTCATCAATCGCCCGAGGCGAAAGTTCGAGAGCCTTGCCGAACCGGCACTGGAGGTCCTCCGGGCCGAGTACGCAGCGTGGAAACAGGAGAGCGTTCTGAACGAGGTGCTTCGCACCGCCGACATCCAGTGGAAGGTCGAGCGCCCGTCGCTGTTCGCCGCGATACGCTGAGAGCGTTACCGGTTACGGCACAGGTCCAGCCGGAGCTGCGCCGGTGATCGCGGAAAGATACGGTGCGGCGAAGTCCTCTGCTTCTCCGCGCAGATAGGCAAGGAAGTCCTCGGGCAGATCGCGCTCCGGAATCCGCGGGTATTCGTCCGCGCTGAAAACGCGACCGCTGGCATCCGCGGTAAAGAAATGCCCCCAATCCCGCTGAAGCGCCGCGGCAACGTCGTCGAAGCGGGTCTCGACCACCCACTTGTAAGGCTCACCAGGGACTGACGACCGCCCACCGATCGAACCGACGGCCGGGTTCGCACCGAGCCACCCGCTGGGATCGTCGCGCCATGACCTGCCTGCGAGATTGGCCTCGTAGACCCGACCATTCTCGGTCTCCCGAACGATCATCTGATCGCCCCAGCGCGCGACGAATTCCGCCTCGAGGCCATCATGGTCGAAGGCAACCCGCATTCCTCGCCTGCCGATGTCGTCAGCAGGAAGCCAGCGGAAGCCAGCGTGCTCGGTCCCCCACTTGGAGAACGACTCCAACGCCGTCAGAGGCGGAAGGACGCCGCGGTTCACCGCGAGGCACCCAAGGTCCCACGCACTCGCTTCGGTGAAGCCGAACGACCCACCGAATTCAGCAAGAAAGCGCTCCTGATCAGGCTTTCGCTCGATGTAGACCGTCAGGTCGAGAGAGTGTCCGTGGTTGGCCCATATTTCGCTCCAGAGCCAGGGACCGGTAGCGTTCTCGGAAAGCCACTTGTGGGCCGCGTCCGGGAGGTCGGGCTGTGCACTGAGATCGAACGAACGCCCGTAAGTCGAGAATTGCGGCATAAAGCCGGTCACAGGGCTGTTGAGGGCTTCGCTCAGCGCTTCGAGTTCTTCCGCGCGGATCTCGCGCTCGCCATGGACCGGCTCAGGTAGGCGGCTCTCCGACCACTCGGTCTGGTTCCCGTGGCTGAAATCGATGACGCGGGGCATTGAGGGCTCCAGAGAAGATCGTGTCCGAAGCGAAGGCTACGGCCCGCTTCTGAAACCCTCAAGCGCGCGTCAGAGGAACGAGTCAGCCCAGCGCGCCTGGGCGCCGCGGGAGTCCATGTGGACGAAGTTCATGTCCTCATAGTACCCGACGCCGCCAAGTTTCAGTGCCCAGGTCGCGCGAGCGACATTGCGCATGCTCACGCCGGGAAGCGTGAAATCGACCGCCTTGGCGCGCAGATGCAGGCTGTTGACCGCCGGCCCATAGCCCGCCTCGCGCAGCGCTTCCTGGGTCTTCTGGGTTCGGAATCCCGAATTGATAGAGATACGCCCGTTCTCCGAGAAGTAGCGCTGGAGGACATAGAGGGCTGCATAGAGCCGTCGATCGCATTCGACAGCGGTCTGCTGGCGCCAGTCGCGCATCAGCCAATGGCACCACTGAAGAGCAACCGGATTCCACTGGTCGCCGATGAACAGCTCCAGATCGTAGGCCTCACGCGTATTCGGGTTGAGCAGGCGAAGAGGGATCGACTTCTGTGCCGCTTCGACAGCCGGCTGAGCAAGGCACTTGGGCAAACCCGCAAATATCGCGGATGCGCCGAGGCCGAGTCCCATCAGGAATTGTCGCCGGGAGGTCGAAACGGACATGCAAAGGGAACCCAGAATCGATTCAACATAAAGGACCGCTATCGCAATCCTTCCAGATTCCCGGAAGTCGGTCTACCATTTCGTCATCACGCGAAGGACGGCATAGGGGATTGTCCCTTTCACGGCCACCTCCGAAGTTCACTCCAGGGCGTAATCCATGATCGATATCGCGTTCAACCAGGCAGGGGTCACCATCGTCCATGACGATCCGACCCTCGATGAGGCTACCGGCTTCTTTGTGAAGCGCGCCGGCGGCCAGTGCCTGTTTGCGCTCGCACGCGGAACCGTTCGGGAGATCGAGGAGATCATCCCGGAGGATTTGCGGGAGGAGGTCATCGATCAGTCGGAAGCCATGATCGTCCGGATGGATGGTCTGCGCCCCGTGAGAACGGGCACGATCGTCGTGCACCTGGTGAACTAAGGGCGCGTCATGAGCGACAGCGATATCATCGGCACGATTGCGCAGGTCAGATCCAACAGGAGCTTCTTCGTCGCTGAGCGCGACAGGGCCTACGAGGACTGGACCGCAAGCCTTCACCGCGAGTTGATCCAGAACGCCGTCGACGGGGGCGCCAAGAACATCGACATTTCGATCACGAGCGAGTTCGGCCGAGGCGTTCTTGGTCGCGAAGCGGAATGCCCGATCGTAACGCGGGTGGCCTACCAGGACGACGGTGTCGGGATGACTCCGGAGGTTCTGGAAGATGTCTATTTCTCGCTGCACGGATCCACGAAGAACTCCGGCGAGTCGGTCGGCGGCTTCGGCCGCGCCCGCCTCATGACGACATTTTCGCAGCCCCGCTATTCGATCAGGACTGGCGATCGCTGGGCCCAAGGCGTGGGGGCCGAGTATGTGCTCCGCTCGCGGGACCAAGCTCTGCGGGAAATCGATCACTGGCGCGATCAGGCTCGCGATCGCAAGGCTGCGGCTATCTCCGCTGGGGATACGGAGGCCGAGTGCCTCCACCAGCGCGAGATTGATTTGCTGGAGCAGGAGTACGAGACGCTCGCGCATGGGCCGCGGAAGGCCAAGGGCTGCCGTGTGGAGCTCGATCTCAACCCGCAGGATGCGAAGTCGCCAGAGCGCCGCCCAACGGTCGAGCGGATGAAGGAGACACTTCACGCCTATCTCAGCCGGAGCGCGATCAAGGCCAAGGTGACTCTCAACGGCGAGCTGATCGAGGCGAAGAAGGTCGCGGTCAAGCCCGCTGCCAAGATCCTGGCTCGGGTCGACAATCACCGCATCAACGACGGCTGGCGAGAAAACCCCAAGATCGAAATCCTGCCCGCAGGCGACGGCGCGTCCGACATCGCATTCGGCGAAATGAAGCTCGTCGACCCAAAATCGGATCACGGTCTTCCCGCTGGCAAGATCCTGGTGCGTTCGTCTGGCGCGCTGATGTTCGAGACGAGCTCCGGCAACACCGAGCACACCCTCATTCTGGAGCTCAACCCATCCCTCGCGCGAGAAGTCATGACCTCGAACCGCGATGCCCTCCGGGATGAGTACAAAACTGCGCTGGAGGAGTTTTCGCAGCGCATGGCGACCGACACGGACGCAGCGCTTCGCGGCAAACCGAAAACCGAGTTCACGGTCCTTCAAGGCGGCAAGGGCCTGCTCAGCTCACGACCCGAGAAGGTCGAGATCGATTTAGCCGCGCCGACGGCGGTCACTGGCTTCAGGACGAGCCGCAGCAAGCGTCTCGCCGAACGGGTTGAAGCCAGCCAGAGCATCTGGTTCAGCGACTGGCAGTTCGATGGATTCGTGAAAGACGGCCTGGAGAACGTGCCGGCGGCGGAGTTCCACAAGCTCTTCGAGGGACTAAAGGGACGCGGAACGGTCGACGGCACCATCCTTGAGCGTTTCCCTGGCCGGCAGCAGAGCGAGGCATTCCTCACCGCTCTCGACCGCTACGGCCCGCGGAAGGCGATGGAAGTCGCGTCCGGCCCGCTGCTTGGGCACCTCGTGAACTCCATCAAGCTTCATCAGGCGCTCGCCGACGAAGCCGAGTCGGCGCTCAACAGGGACAAGCTCTCGGACCTGCACGACGTACCCATCTACAAGGAGAACCTGCAGCCCGACGCAAAGCTCGATCCAGCGCTCGCGAAGAAGCTGACGCGCGCCTTCCACGCCCAAGGAAGACGCCTCGACCCGCGAAACTGGGATCTGCCGAACGGGGAGGGACTCCAGGCCCGCAAGCTGCTAGCGGTATGGCAAGTGGCGGTCCAGCAGTGCCTCGCGATCGCCGCCGAAAGGCTCCCGAAGACGCCTTCCTTTCCGTATTCCGTGGGTTGGGTTCTCGCCCTGCCGCGCCACCAGTGGCAGTCCCTATCGGGGGATTACGGCTACAGCATCCCCGAGGCGGTCTTCCATCGGCCGGATGCGAGGGAGGATCTGCGCTACTTCCTGCTCAACCCGCTCGATCAGGAGTGCCAGCTTCGCTATAGCGCCGGAAACGCCGAGGATCGCCATGCAATCATCGTGCTCGCAGCGCATGAATGCGCCCACACATATGCTCCTCAGGACCATAATTCTGCCTTTGCCCAGGCCCTGACAGAGCTGACCATTGGTCTTACGCCGAAGCGGCTGAGAGAAATTCACAAGGAAATGGACGCCTCCATTCAGCTGATCGACAGGCTGTATGGCCGCGGCCGCACCAGGGTTGTGGCGCTCGACAAGGGAAACGGCTCTCGCCCAGCCGAGCGGTTGCTCGACTCGCTCAGCGATGACGCTCGCCGCGAGGCAGTCGAAGTCCGCGCCGATGGCGTGTGTGAGGTGGACTGCGAGCGGATCGACGAGCTCGAAAGCACCTTCGGCGCTTGGCTGGACCAGGAAGGCGCCCGGCCTTCAATGGCTTGAGGGCAGCTCAACGTTGAGCTGCGGCCTTCAAGACATTCTCTCTTGCGACTGCCGCCCGTAGCATCGCGAAGATAACGAGGAAAACCGATGAGCCACGAGACCCATTTCACCAGCACTTCAAAGACGGTGCCGTTCGCTGAGACTGCCGGCCTCCTCGGCGTCGAGACCAACGGCGCCGCGCCGCAGCGCATCTTCGGGCTGTTCATCGAAGCCGACATCTATGGCGAAGCGGGCCGGGAGCCGACCGAGAGCTACTGGCTCAAGGCCACGCGGCAGGAGAACCAGGCGCCAAACCCGACTTCGGCGCCGTATCCCGAGTTCATCATGTTCAGCAGCGAGTTCGGGAAGATCGAGGCGGTTCTTGGCGCCATCGCCAGCGCTTCCTTCGTGCCGGGATACGATCAGCGTCCGGCAGGATCCTTCGATGGCTACCACAACACGGCGCAAACGGAATTCTCCGATGCGACGCCGGAAGATTGCGTCGAAGGGCTTTCCTGCCGCGTCAACGCTACAAGCGCCGGTTTCGAGTTCCGCCTTTTCAATAGGACGGCCACTGTAGCTTCGGTCGCCGCAACGCTCGCACCGACCGGCGTCGACGACGTCCTCGGCGTTGTTGGCGAGCTGCGCAAGTGGCGCGAGGACAAGCTTCGCATCATCGAGGACGTGCTGAAGGAAGAGGCGGCGCCTGCACTGGGCATGTAATCCGCACAGGGCCTCAGTCGAGCAAGCGAGCGGCCTTGTTGCGGAGGCCGCGCCCCGCCTGGTGATAGCGGGCGGCAACCCGAACATCGCGATGGGTCGACAGCTCCATCGCCTCCATCAAACTGATCCCCTGAAGGCCGGTCTCGGTCATGAAGCCTGACCGCAGCGAGTGAGCACCGAACGCGGCGGGATCGAAACCAGCCGCCTTCGCTCTCGCCTTCACAATGCGGTTGATCTGACGATCGCTGATCGCGCGATCGAGAACCACGCCGTCCTGACCAACCCCTCGGAAGATCGGTCCCTTATTGATCCCCGAAGCTTCGAGCCAAGCGCGAAGGGCAATCGCTGCCCGCCCCGCAACCGGAACGGACCCTGCGTCGCCGTCCTGGTGGGTTTTTGTGACACCGAGCTGGTAGACGTATTCCTCTCCGTGACCGGTAAGCCGCTCACAAACGGCTGAGGCAACCTCTGAACGCCGGCGGCCGCCACTTCCGAAAGCGAACAGCAAGATCGCCCGGTCCCGCAATCCGCGGAGGTCTCCGTGGCAGGTCGCGAGAAGTGGCTCCAACTGCTCCAGCACCAGAGCCGTCTTCCGATTGGTCGCGTAGCCAGTGCGCTTGAGAGCCACGCGTCCGGCCTTGCTCATCAGCATGCGAAACCGGGGATCCTCGAACGGGTTCGCGTAGCCCCGCGCGCGATGCACTGCTGACATCGCCGCGATCTTCCGGCGAAGCGATGAAAGCGCCGGCAGCCCTGAACCCCTTTTTACGCCGAGCTCGACCAGGCCCGCATCGATCTGCGCCGGCATCCCGTCGACATGGTGGACGATGAACATCATTGCGTGCTCGATTGAGCAGGGCAGTACAGAGATCGAGTTGAGGTCTCCCCACGCCAGCCAGTAGCGCAGGTCTGACGCGTAAGCGCGTCGGGTGCTGGCAGCACTGCCTTCTTCGAGAATGCGCCGAACGGCATCGCCCAGGTCCGCTGGCAGACCAGCGGCGGGGGCGGGGGCCAATGCGCTCCCAGGCGTATCCAAAGCAGCTTCACTCCAAGGATTAACCGAAAGGATCGGAGAAATCCTTGCGCGCGGCAAGAAGGATCTTGCGGGAAGCGTGACCAAAAGGCCTCGGGGCCCGTAGGCGCCTCTATCAGGGCATCCACGAACGATTTGGTCCAAAAATGCCTCAAATTTGAGGCTCACAAGCTAACCGGCCTTAGGTTGCTCTTGCTATCAACGAAAGCAGTAGTCTTTCGAGCCAAAAATGCACCTTGCAGCGGGCATTTCGAGGGGCTACGGAATGAGGACCGAGAAGAGGGGATTATCGGACATAGCAAGGACATGGGCCTGCTCAATCCATGGTGGATTCACCGAGTTTTGAGGATTGCTTTGTTACGAGGAAGAGCAAGTTAATGAGGGTTAACTTGCGTTAAGGATTGCCGGCGCGAATTTTCGCACCATTTCCAAGGTGCGAGCCGGTCGAGGAGCCTAGAATGCCGCGTGAGAATAACGCCGAGAGGCCAGCAGGCCAGGACCCGAGCTTCTGGAGAGGGAGCCATACCGAGCAGGATCGATTACCTGCTGTCACAGTCGACCACGAACTGAACCGCGCGGAAGCGGCCGTCGGGGATGGCCACGACATAGCGGCGCACGCCTCAGAGGTGGCCAAGCAGTACCGAGAGGCCGCAGAGCGGTTGCTCGCTGGGATCTCGAACTTCCTGCGCTTCTATTACGATCCGCAGGTAGGAGCCGAGGAAGGCCGCTCGCCGCGGCAGCTGACGATCTCCGGCTTCGAGCCAGAATTGTCGCAGGCACTCGCCGATCAGATCGGCTGGGAGCTCAGCCCCATGGACCTGATTGTCGGCATCGGCCCATCGATGGTCGCTTGGGATGGCTCGCCTGCGGAGTTTGACGAGGTGGTCGCCTCAGACTTGGCGTACTATGTCGCGAGCCTGTTCCCGATCCAATGCACAGGCAACCTTGCGGATATGATGCCGTGGCTGATGCAGCTCGCTGCGTCGGTAGCGATTCATCGAACAGGCGATCACGAATTTGTCGAGCGCTGTGCCGCCCGCAGCTTCGCTGGCCTGGCATCGATCCACGCTGGTAGCTGGAACGCGACCGGACAAACCGCGACGCAGTATCCGGCTTGGTTCCCGCTTGCTGAACTGGTCTCGAAGGAGACGCAGACGAGAGCGAAACTGGCGCCTGAAGCGCTAGATCTCGTCCAGTTGGCCAACCTCGTGCGTGACGCGATCGCTCACACGCTGGTCAATATCGGAATTCCGGTGGAGACTCGTTCCCAGGAAGCGACGGACTCGATTCCGCCGACGCTGAACTAGGAGCAATCCTTGACCGAGGCCCATGCATTGGCCGCGGCCTTCGCGGCCATGGCCCGGCTCGACGAATACACCAGGCACTTCCGTAATCCCGAGATCGCGCGAGCATGGTTTGCGCGATCGGAGACCCTTGCTGTCATGCAGGCGTCCGAAGGCGAGTTGCTCCAGGAGACGACCCTGTGTCATCTGCTGATCGATGACCTTTACGAGCTTTCGACACTGAAGCAACGGCTCGCCCCATGCATTCACAGCGCTATCCTTCGTTCGATCGCCGGACCTGACAATGAGGAAGATCCCCTCGATTGGATCGCAGGAGTTTGGGGAGAGTCTGAATCCTCGAACCGGCATCGCGACGTGGGCGCCGCCCAATGGCGCCACGAAGCGTCTGTCCACGAAATCTTGGCACCGATCCGCAGCGCGCTATCCACACCGACACCTGAAGTCGTTGCAGAGTGCATCCGCCAGATTTGGGTGGGCAATGCCTTCGACGGTCGGGGCAAGAGGATGGCCCTGCTCCTCGCCCCTTTCTTGATCCGTCGCGCGTTCAAATCTCCGCTGGCCCAGTGCGGGCTAGCCCGTGCTTTGGCGCGCGACGCGGACCACACCAACGAGGCCGTAGAAGACGCAGAAGCGTGGCTTCTTCACTTCTATGCCGCAGTGGAGGAGAGCGCTGTTCGCGCCTACGAGGCCCTCAATACCCTGGCTCGGGTCAAGGCCGACCTGTCGGCGCTTCTCCCTCGCGAACGTGGTACATCTCGCAGCGGACCAACCATCGAGCTTTTTCTGCAGCGCCCAATCCAGACAGCCCAGGACATTGCAGGGGCGATCGGGTCCAGCGACTTCGGCGCACGTCTCATCATCGACAAACTCATCAAGGCGGGTGTGATCACGCCGCTCGACGGCTCACGGCAGAACCGCAGCTACATCTGCCGAAAGGCGATGGCAGCTTAGTTGCTCGGCTGGCGGGCTTGTTCTTGGGCTCGCCTCATCGCAGCAGCGAGTGCGGTTTAAGCCGGTAGAGAATTTTCGACCGCTCGAACAGAATGTGCCCCGAACTCGCCTCGGTGCGCCTGGCGAATGCCCCGGATCACGCAGTCGGGGAAGGTCATTGCAGCTAGGGCACGCACATCCTCCTCATCGTTGCCGCAGACGCGAGCTGTTCCTGCGAACTTGCCGTCGCGGGCGAGACGGACGACCCAATCCGATTTCTCAGTCATGCGGCATGCCTCCTGAGACTCAGGCTAGAAAACCTCGCCGTGTCGGCGCAACTAGCCGGAGGCGGCCATCCCCTCAAATCCTTGGCCTCTCAATTACCGGCTCCCCGCGAGATACTTCTCACCCACCTGGTGGATGACTCCCATTTCGATCGCCTTTGAAATGGCAGCGTCTCCTATATGAGGGAACTCGATATCGAGCGCGTCGCGTGTCCGTGGGATCCAGCAAAAATCGCTAATCGCTCCGACAAGGATCGGCCGGCGAAGCGCGTCACCAACCTGAACCAGAAGTTCTAGGCCTGTCAGCCGAGCAATCGCGAAGGGCAGGAGCTGAGCGAGTTCGTCGAACTGGGCGCTCAATTCGATCTGAAGGACCGGGTCGTCTGTCGTGCGCTGGTACACTGCGGCGGCAAGCGAAAGCACCTCTGGCGAAGCGAGCTTCTGCTTGACCTGTGGACCTGCGCTAAACTTTTCGTCGCGTCCGCCCGGTGTTCCGGTCGCGAGGATCGTGCGGCCGATCGCTCGCGCAAGGACTTTGCGTACTTCATCGGGAGGCATCCGCACCTCCACCGAGAGCGCGTTCAAATCACGGGGGAACCAAAGCGCAGCCTCGATCCGCTTCAGCGCTTTGCCCGGGGGCGCCGCACGGTCATCATCGATGGCCCGCTCCACCACAAGAGCGTCCGCTGTAGTCAGTGCCTCGGGATTGTCGGTCGGCACGCTCGGGCCAAGCGAATAGCGGTGCGGGGGATGCTGATTAGCAAGCCCCAGATCCCCGCTCGCGGAGAGCGCCTCGAGGGAGGCCACCACGTCGGAGCGACGTTTCCCTGACCGCAACACGAGCTGCTCTATCGTGAGGGGTTCCCTCAAGAGCTCAGGAAGGTCAGTTTCCCGCGTAACCGGCTGCTTGCGCAGCGCAGACGCAGCGTCGGCTTCGGTGAACGACAACGGCTGTCCGCCCGACTTGGCTATCGGTCGAGTCTCCCGCATGTGATCGACGGGCACATCGAGATGAGGTGCCTCCTGATCGCCCGAGGATCTCCGTTCATTGGCGCCTCTCGACACGGTGTGTTTTTCCCTGGCGTAAGGCGGCTGCAACGCTTCGGACGACGGCTTTCCGTCCGGCTGAAGCAGGTTCGTGAGCTCCCGCAAAAACGGGGACACTGGCGCGTTTGACCTACGCTGCTCACCCGCACGGTCTATCGCCGCGGCTGATATCGGCGGCGGCCATGTCGGACGTACGGAAGATCTTGGACGTTCCGTCTTGCGGGGCACAGAGAACTTTGGGTCCACAGAGGTCTTTATGGGCGGCCGGAAGTCACCTGGCCGAATAATCGTCTCTGAACCGACCTCGCTTGCCCATAGCGGCCTGAGATCGCCTTCGAAGCAGGTCGCCAGCGCGGGAACCGATTGGTAAGCGAGAATGCGGGCAGCGCTAATGACCTTATCATCGCTACACCGGCGGTCCCGGGCGACTTCATGAATTTTGAACGCGGCATCGCCAACGAGGATCTCCCGGAGGTCAGCAGCGATGAGAAACGGAACGTGTCGGCTCTTGCTGAGGCTGACAAGGTCGTTCGGCCGGGGCGGTGAGCTCGCGCCTAGCAGGACCCGCTCGCCTCGCACCGCGAAACAAAGGAACTCGTGAGCTGCCTCGATCGATGCGCCAAGCTTCTCGGGCAAATCTCGGATTGCGACCACTTCGTTCCTGAGGGCTTTGATGAACTCCAGAAAGGCGAAGGTGACTTCTCCTGTTCGTTCGGAAGGAGGGGTCACGAAAACAGTCGGTTCGAGGCCGACCACGCCGATCCTGGCCTCGCGATCTGGACGTGTGGGGCGCCCGAGCAGGTCGATGCACTGGAACGTGCCGCTGGCGATGCCGCGCCGCATGCGCTCGATAACCTCGGGCTCCGAAAGACCATAGTGCCGACCGAGGTCGTCCAGAGAGTGCCATTCTTCAGGAGACAGGGGCTTCCAAAGTACCGGTGCAAAAGCAGGTTCGGGCTCACCTTCGGCACTTACGCCCCTGAGGATCGCCTGGGTCTCCACCGACTGATACTCAGGCGGAGCACTGTCCACCTCGACGTCGAATCCGAGTGCCGCGCCCGCTTGCAAAGCCGCGGCGAAGGTTTCCGGCTCAGTCGTAATATATAAAAACGGATTACCGCCGCTCGGAAAGGCTCGCCCCTCATGCGTGACGATAGCAATGACGCCTTTCGACTTTAAGCGGTTGAGTATCGTCCTGAACTTAGTTCTATCACGAGTGCTGACGAGACCATTACGCCGACAGATTTCAGCAAACGACGCGGGTGATCTACGTATTTCTGCCAGCAAAAAGTGCTCAGAAATCATAAACTGTCCCGACGAAAAACCACCACAATGCGCCCGAGAAAACGACGTCGATCACCTACCTATGACAGCAATGTAGAGGTGTCGAGCGGGCGGCTCCGGTTTTCACCTGAAGACGTCGAGAAAGCTCGGTCCTTCAGGTCCGGAGAAATCCGTCGCAAAACTATTGCGCACTTGCCGTGACCGACGAGTTGCCCGTGCTGAGGTACGCAACATAGTTCGCGACGACCTTTTTCACGTAGCCGCGGGTCTCGCGAAATGGGATCAGTTCGATCCAGTCGACGATATCAACGGCGTTCGTGCGGGGATCTCCGAAGCGAGATATCCAGTCATCAGACGCGCCAGAGCCGGCATTATAGGCGGCTGCTGCGAGCGTGACGTTACCAGCATACCTCGACAGGAGATCTGCGAAGTGATGCGAGCCGACGGCAACGTTGTAATTCCGATTGCTGGCAACCATCCGCGGATCGAGCGGAACGCCAGTCTTTCGGGAGATTGCTTTGACCGTTCCGGGCATCAGCTGCATGTCACCGAGAGCGCCCGCGGAGCTGACCGCGGTCGTGCGGAAATTGCTCTCCGTCTTCATGATGGCCAAAACCAAGTCGGTGTTCATCCGAGGGTCGTGCCAGAACAGCTGCGGCCGTGGATAGGCAGGGGCTGCGGGCGCGATTGCGGCTCGGGTATCAGATAGGCCGGCTTGCGAGGCTGCCAACAGCCCGTAGAAGGTATTCCGGTACATCGCAGCGGTGGTGTAGAGGGTTTTCGCCTCATCGGCCTTCCCCATGACCTGCAACGTCCGTCCGAGCCAGTATCCTGCCATGGCTCGATGACCGGAGGGGTCCTCGCTGGGGCGCAACCTGGCCGTCATCACCGCCATGTTCTTGAAGTGGGCCAGCGCGAGATCCTGGCGCCCGAGCACGCGAAGCGCGAGGAAGCCAGAGATGAAACTGCGATCCACCTCGTGCGCGACCGACGCAGCCCTCGCCTGGGCGACAAGCGCGTAAGCCTCCTGGGACCGCCCCCGCTCGCGCAGGGTCATTGCCGTGTCCCGAATCTTCAGCCAGTTGGCCAGGGCAGGGGAAACGTCGACGGCCGCAAGCAGCAGAACCGCGATACAGGCCAAAACCCAACGAGAAGCGAATCGAGTCATCCACGCAATCCAAGTCGTCAGAAAGACCTTCGCTTCAATCCATCATGCGATCAAGGAATGAAGGATCAGAAGCGCTTGATCTTGGGGACGTAGGGCTCGGGAGCTGCTGGCGCAGGCGCCGGGAGAGGTTCAGAAACGGCCGCAGCCTTCGCCCGAGGTGCCTCAGCCCGGTAGCGAGCATTTGGGCCGGTGATATCGATCATCTGAGGTGCGAGCGGTGCCGGGATCAGTGACGTCGTGAGCCCAGCCGGGAGCGCAGGTGAAATCGCAGCGGTCGGGACGCCGCCGGGAACGGGGACGGGCAGGACGCCTGTCCCGGCGGCGAGAAGTGGAGACTGAACAACCGGCAAGGCAGGGTGGGCCTGAACCGGCGCACCCTGCGTCACCTCGATCTGAGGCATCGGAACATCGACACGACCGCGCTTACGGGAGGCCTTGCCCTTGGTGCCATGCCCTGCAGAAGCGATGGCGGCGGCCATCGGCGCGGCAACTGGCGTCACGCCAGTCTGCGCCGGTGTCACATTCAGGGGCTGCCCGGGGGCAGTCAGCGGATTCGCCTGCGAAGGCTGCTGGGCCGCGTATGCGGCCGCTGCAGCGCTCCCAGGGGGCGGTCCCACCGGAACCAGGCCAGGCGCAATTCCAGCCGTCTTCGCAACGGGGGCTGCACCGGCGACGGCCGCCGGCGCGCTGGGGTCGAGTCCACCGCCAGCCAGAATGCGCTTGATGTCGGGATCGACAGCAGCGGTCGCAGTCTGCACCGAGCCCGTTTCAGGCGGCTTGGCCGTGGTCTGGCACCCGGCCAGCGCCAAGGTCATCAGGACAAGCCCGGCCGGCAGGGAATGGGATCGACGCAGCACGCGGACGCTCCTGGATTACGAATGCGCGAGGAAGGGCGGGACGAACTCATCCTGCGGCACCGGAGAGACCGGAGCGACCGGCGCCGGAGCGGCGACGACAGGTTCCGCCGACATGAGGAAGGCTGGCATATCGGGATCGCTCTCCGAAGCCGACAGCACATCAGCCGACGCATCCGGAATGGTGATCGGCTCCAGCTCCCGTGCCGCCAACACGGCGACCGCATCATCGTTGGCGGGCTCGGCCTCCGGGAAGCTCACAACTTCCTCGCCATCGACGATAGCGTCCTTCGAACCTTCGGCCGCAGGGGTATCAGAGGCAACCTCCGCCGCAGCCGGCTCGCCCTGGAAGGCACCCGGATTCAGCGAGTTCTTCTCCGGGACGATGGCCTCGTGATGCGTGACCGCATCGGCGACCTTGCCCTCTGCGCTCGCCCGCGAGTTGCCCGCCGGCACCGTCGTCTCGGCAACGGCCGCTTCCGCCTTCGCCGTTTCCGGCGCCAGCGGGCTCGGATCGGCTGTCACCACAGGGTTCGCGCGAGTCCGGCGCTGGCGGGCCGGATGCTGCTTATCCTCGTCCTGCACCTGAGATCCCGCTCCCGGGGCCGCAGGGGTAGGGGAGGCGCCCGCCATGGTCGAAGGAGCCGGCGCCGAGGTAGTGGGAACGACGACGATGCCTACGCCCGTCAGGAGCTGCATGCGGGTCTCCACGAGCTGCTCCAGGGTGTCACGATCGACACCGTGGTTTTCGATCTTGCGACCGACGGCTTCGAACTCCTCGTCCAGCGAGTGCCGGCCCTTGAGCTTGGTCGAGATCTCAGCCTCGACGGTGGCCAGCTGCTCCTTCAGCGCCGCGGCCTGCGCCCGAAGCGGGGCTACCAGCGGCTCGAAGGCCAAGCGAGCGAGAGCGATGCGGTCGGCTTCAGCCAACAATTCGTGGAGAGCGGTCACTGGTCGGTTCCCTGATTGGAGGTCGTGGTCGGCTCGGGCTCCTCTTCACCCGTGTCATCGGAGATACGGGCGACGCCCGTGACCTTGTGACCTTCGGGGAGCGAGAAGACGCGCATGCCGCGGGTATCGCGTCCGTAGACAGAGACGTCGTTGACATTGGTCCGGATTGCCTGACCGCCGTCGGTGACGAGCACGAGGCCATCGGCCTCGTCGACGGGGAAGCAGGCAACGAGGTCGCCGGTCGTGTCGTTGAAGACGCCTGCGGAGATGCCGCTGCCGCCTCGCCCGGTGACCCGGTATTCGTGGCTGGAGACGCGTTTGCCGAAGCCGTTGGCGGTGACCGTCAGCAGGAAGCGCTCCTCATTGGCGAGCTCCACCATTCGATCGACATTGAGGCTGACCTTCACGCGATCGGGGCGCTCGGGATCGTTGGCCGGCGCCACAGTCACCGACGCGGGAGCTGTCGACTGACCGGCCTCGTCCTTGAGCTCGCCTTCCTTCATGAAGATCGTGCCCTTGGAGAGGTATGCATTGCGCTCGATCACCGAGGCTTCGCTGTGCGGCAGCACGGTCGCGCTGACGACGCGATCGGCGCCGGCCTTGTCCTTGAACGCGATGCCCCGGACGCCAGTCGAGGAATTGCTCTGCATGACCCGCATGTCAGAAACCGGGAACCGGATCGCCTGCCCCAGAGCGGTCGCCAGAAGGACATCGTCATTCTCTCCGGCGGGCAGGACGGCAACAAGGCGGCCGATCGTCGACCCGTCCTCGTTCTCCAGCTTCATTGCGCCCTTGCCCCGCCGGTTGAGGTCAGAGAAGTCGGTCGCCTTGTTGCGCCGGATGTCCCCGAAATCGGTGACGAAGAGCAGGCTCATGTCTTCGAGCGAAGCACGATCTTCGGGCAGCGCGACGAGCGACTGGACCGTGTCGCCGTCCTTCAGCTCGATGACATTCACGATCGGGCGCCCCTTGGCGTTGGCATTCGCTTCCGGCAGGCGATGAGCCTTGATCTTGTAGGCATGACCACGCGCGGTGAAGGCGAGCAGCGGCGTGCGCGTCGTGCAGACGATCGTGGACGTGACGAAATCATCGTCCTTCGTGTCCATGCCGGTCTTGCCTTTGCCGCCGCGGCGCTGGGCCCGATAGGCCGAGAGCTCGGTGCGCTTGACGTAGCCGGAGTTGGTCAGCGTCACGACGATGTCGCGTCGCTCGATCAGCGACTCGTCATCGATCTCGTCGGCTTCGACGCTTTCGATACGGGTCACCCGCTTGTTGCCGAACTTCTCCCGGATCTCGATGAACTCGTTCCTCACGACGTTGTCGCGAACGACGCGATCGTTGATGATCGGCAGCAGCTCACGGATCTTGCCGGCGAGGACCCGGAGCTCATCCGAGATCTTGTCTCGCCCCATACGGCTCAGCTGCTTCAGGCTGACATCGAGGATCGCCTTCGCTTGGGCGAGCGTCAGCCGCATCTTCCCGGTGAGAGTGGCATCGGGATCAGCCTCCAGCAGCAGCTGGGACAGCTCGTCGTCGATGCTGAATTCGAGCGACATCAGCTTGGCGGCCGCATCCTCGTCGTTGTTGGACGCGCGGATCAGGGCAATGACCTGATCGACACGGTCCAGGGCCAGATAGAGCGCGATCTGCCGCATCTGCCGGCCGCGAGCGACGTCGAGCTCGTGGATCGAGCGTTTGAGAACGCAGTCACGGCGGAACGCGAGGAACTCCGTCAGGATCGTCATCAGCCCCATCTCGGCGGGCTTGCCGCGAGAATTCAGGCAGGTCGCGTTGTAGGGGAACGTCGTCTGGAAGTCGGTGAAGCGCTTGAGGGCATTCAGGACGACGGCCGGCTCGGCATCGGCCTTGAGGTCGATGACGACTCGAACGGATTCCTGGTTGGACTCGTCGCGAATATCGGAGATGCCACCGAACACCGCGTACTGAGCGACCTTCTGGTCGCCGGGCTTGGCCTTCGAGACGGTGGTCACATAGTCCGCGATCTTCTCGATCAGCTGGGCCTTGTTCACATCATACGGAAGCTCCGTGATGATGATGTGGTTCTTGCCGCGCTTGCCGGTCTCGATCTCGGCAACGCCGGACATCATGATCGAGCCGCGCCCGGTGACGTAGGCTTTGCGAATGCCGCTGCGACCGAGGATCACGCCCTGCGTCGGGAAATCGGGGCCCGGCAGGACCTCCATGATGTCGTCCAGCGAAGCGTCCGGACGATCGAGTAGGATGAGGCACGCATCGATCACCTCGGTGAGGTTGTGCGGCGGCATGTTCGTCGCCATGCCCACAGCGATGCCGGCGCTGCCGTTGACGAGGATGTTCGGGAACCGGGACGGGAGCACCACGGGCTCGCGTTCCTTGCCGTCGTAATTGGGCTTGAAGTCGACGGTCGACTTGTCGATGTCCTCGATCAGGAAATGCGCAAGCTTCGTCATCCTGGCTTCGGTGTAACGGTCAGCGGCTGGCGCATCCCCGTCCGGCGAGCCGAAATTGCCCTGACCATCGATCAGGGGGTGACGCATCTTGAAGTCCTGGGCGAGTCGGACCAGCGCGTCGTAAATCGCCAGGTTGCCGTGCGGGTGATATTTACCCATCACGTCGCCGATGATGCGCGCGGACTTCATGTACGGCTTGTCGGAATGATAACCACCGTTATCCATGCCGTAGATGATGCGGCGGTGGACGGGCTTGAGGCCGTCACGAACGTCCGGCAGCGCGCGCGAGACGATCACGCTCATCGCGTAGTTCAGGAAGTCCTGCTTGAAGACCTCCGACAGGTCGGAAACCTCGATGCCTTCACCGCCACTCGGAGGCGGGCTCTGATCGGTCATTGGTCAGTCTTCTCTCAGAAAATCAGGGAAAAAGGCGGGGCTTGAATGCGTGCACCGTTGCCGTTTCGGGCCGGGGCTGATCGGGAGCCGCCGAAGCGACGGCCGCCAACGAGACGCGACGGATATCGAGAAGCGATGGCTTCACTGCGGGAACCTCAACCGCCGGCGACGACTGCGCTTGGGGCGATGCCATCGGCAGCGGCGCAGCAGGCTGAGGCGCCGGCGTATTCGGCTGCGCGTGATCCGATAGGACGAATGGATCACTCGGCGTCGCCCAGACATCGGCGGGCCCAAGAAGACCGGAACGGAGGATGTTCTCGCGATCGCGATTGAGGCGCTCGATCTGTGCGGTGAGACCGATCGCGGCGCGCAGTCCGCCCTTGATCTCGCAGCCGGGCTCGCTACCGAAGAACTCGGCAACGACGATGCCGCTGAACGTCGCCGAACGCGCGCCGCGGAGCTCGCCTGCGATGCACAGACCGATGATCTGACCATAAGTGGTGATCTTCTCAGAGCGCACTTCGCCGCGCAGCACCGTCTCGCGGTGAAGGCGAACCTCGCGAGCCCGAACGGGTCCGATCAACTGCGCACCGGGGAGCATGTCGAGGAGATTGACCTGCACATCCGCGGACACTTCCGCGCCAGCCTCGAGGATGAGGCGGTGGCATTTGATCGTTCCCTCGAAGGAGCGATCAAGGCGCACGGTCCCAGGCTGGCTGATGACGTCGCGAACGTCTGTTTCCAAGGATTGAGCAAGCATCTCGATTCGATCCTTCCTTATTCAAGGAACCCTATTGAGAGATCCTTGATTGGGTCAACGAATGCGGCGTTAATTCAGGCCGCGTCGACCTGATTCTCGTGGATGACGGGCGCATCGACGCCTTCCTTCTGGATCAGTTCGCCGATCGGCGCGCCCTTCTCCTTGAGCCAGGCGCGAAGCGGCTCGGAATCGGTGACCAGGCGGATTTCGACCTGCGCCTTGAGCACGTCCTTGACGACCAGCCAGATCTGCGGGCGCTCGCCGCTCTCCGGGTGCACGAGATGGCCGTAGGCCTTGATCTGCTGGGCTTTGATCTTGTCGAGGGTGCGGCGGAGATGCCGGTTGAAGAACGTATTCACCTCAGTCGGGATGATCTCGCGCTCTTTCATGAAGAGGCGGACGGTGGGGGCGGTCTGAGTGGTCACGAGCCTGATCCTGTGATGCCCGGCGGTCGATATTCGATTCCGCCCTGGAGAGGGACATACAAGGATTACGGCGAGCCGCCGGCGTGGTCCATCAAGGAATGGTGTCAAGGTCCATCAAACGGTGGATTGAGATTCTTTGGCGTTCAAGCGTTTCCCGGGAGATTCCCCGTACTCATTTCCAGCACCGTCGTCTCGCCTTCAAACATGAAAGGAAAAGGCGTGTCGACAGCAAAAATCAAAGCGTGGGTTGGCTGGATCGAGTCCATTGCAGGCATCGCGATCCTCGCCTTCCCTGAGCACCGCGATGCCCTATCCGACCTGGCGTTTTTCTTACAGTTGGTGCGGAACTCGATCTCTTTGTGGGAGAAACTCAACGAATGGAGGCGCCTTCGCAGGGATTGAGAAGGCGACTACATACCTGCGCGGCAAATCGACATTGCAATCGAGGTGGCGCGCAAAGTTCCACAGCGACGGGGCATGGCGTGCTGTATTAGAGCTTGGGCGCGCTGCCTCGATCGAACAGCTCAAGGTGCTGCTCATGACTCGCGATGAGCTCACGCATGGCTGCCTGATCAGCCTCGTGTTTCGCGATCTGCTCCTTCGCGATGCCAATGGCGTGGTCGTGCCATTCGATGGAGCGGTTCTGATCCTTGATGTCGTTCCGGATGACGAGCTTCTGTGCCTCGGGTGTCGCAGCCCACTTGGTGAGGGCAGCCTTGATGGCAAGGAAGAACTCCTGAGGTGCTTGCCGACTTTGCCGCAAGTCGCCGTCCGGAAGAACGCTAAGAGAGCGTCCGTGGAACGCGATTTTGCCCTTGGGCTTGTAGGACGCGGTGACGTAAAACTCGACGTTCCGGCCATCGATCTTGAAGCTCCCCGGCACAGACTTGATGACCGCGGCCCTAAAGCAGCCCTGCGCCTCAAGCGTGCCGAGACCCGGGACCTGGATCCGAGCGACCTCATACGCGAACTTGTCTGCCGGCTCCGCCTTTTCGGCATGCGGGTTGAAGATTGGCGTTGCACCGAGCTTGAAGTCGTCGCCCGTCTTCCAGACCTTCCCGTTGTAGCTGACTTGGCCGACCAAGTTGCCGGCAGCATCCGTGATGGCGCCGCCGGTCCAATTCCCGCCGCCTAGGCCATGACGCTCGATGAAACTCCGGCATTCCTGGGAGGCCTCGGCGAAGTCGACGACCTCGACGGTCCGATCGGCCACCCCCGGAAAACTGCGGGTGGGGTCCTGGCCGAAATCGGGATTGCCACGACTAGAAAGGGTCAGCTTGTACATGTCGATGCCTCTCGCCGACGACGGCCGGCTGCTATCGCATCATCATGCCTGCCGAAGGCGAAAGGCAGAACAGGTCCCCGAGCTCGTCGAGCGTGATCCCTGTGCGGTCTTTCGCAAAGTAGGGGCGCCAGAGATCGAGAACGCGCTCGATTGCCCCGTCTTCGCGCCAATCGTACCCGCAGACAGCCGAGACATCAGCGCGGCTTCTCGCCTTGACGCGCGCCAGCGCTTCGAGATCGACCGCGAGGACGCGATCTGAGAAGCAGCGGAGATAGCGGTTGAGGGCACTCACGGAAGCAGCCGGCGGTGGCATGTTCCCGCGTCCGTAATGCTGAATGACTTGGAACCGTCCCTCCTTCCAGCGAACCTCGGCCGTCGAAAGCCGGGCGCCGTTCTCCCTAATGGACAGGATGGCGCAATCGGCACGAGAAGCGCGGGAGACATAGCTACCCACGCAGTGGGCGAGACCTTCCAAGCCATCTTCGTCAGGACCATTCCGGCCTTCGTCGATCAGCTCACGGCTGGTGGTCAGCTGCTTGATCGAAAGACGATCGTAGATCGTAAAGTCAGGAAGCCATGCTTCCCAGGTCCGGGAAGTGTTGTAGCGAGTGGGGATCGCGACGCCTCGGTCGTGCCAGCGCTTGGACGTGTCGACGATCGAGGCCAGCGATCGATCTCCAAAGAGAAAGCCGCCAACAGAGGAGCGGAACCCGGCAAACAGGGACCCGACGTCATCGCGCCCCCGAGACGCCAGAAGCGGCACCAGAACGGTCTCGAAGAAGTCGAACGCGACGTCGTGTGTCTGGTTTCTAACGAACTCGACGAGTTCCGAAGCCATCGACGCACCGGGTAGGCGGCCCGGCTCATCTAGATGGCGCCCGGTCATCCGCTGAAGCCTGTTATCGAGCTCAGCCCACCTACCGCCAAATCCCCCGGCGGAAACCACTGGGGACGTGCCGAAGGCGTCCTTGAGATGGCAAAGGAGCGAGAGGGCGCCAGCGAAGCGCCGCCACCCGATCACATCATGCCTGGTTGGTACCCAGCCCAGAGGAAGATCGGCTGCCGCGCGCAGTGCGCTGATCCCGAGAGGGGCGAGATCGACCCCTGCGAGACGCCTCAGGAGACCCTGGCGCTTGTCCGGAGGGATCTCGAATGTCGCCATCATCTCCATGGCGATTGCTTTTGGCGCGCCTGGGGTCGGCGGCGACCAGAAGATGATCGATGAGAGGGCAGGAAAGGCCTCCAGAGCGACCCGAACATCGGACACCGAGCCGGAGGGCCACCGGAGTCCCCTAACACCGTAGCGACCGCTGTCGTGCCAGCCGCCGTCCAGACGAACCGCTGTCTCGCAAAGGGCGATGCGGTCGGCGCCTACGAGGTCCCGAAGTCGAGAGAGCCCCTGGTGATCGAGCCAGGTAACCACGCGCCGAATAAGCTCGAAGCGTTCGTCCTGCTCGATGACGTCTCCATAGAACCGCTTGCAGAGTGCGATCCCGATCCCGACGCTGACATCGCCGGACGGCCTCATGTGATCCGGCAGAACCCCGAGTGCACGGAGGTGGTAGATCTCCTCGTCAGCTGACACCCGGCTCGTCGGCATGGCCGCAAGCGTCATGAGAGCGAATTGCCCGGGATCAGATGGCGCGTCGACCTGCATCACGTCGATGAGGCCGTCATCATTCGCTCCGGCCATCAGGAAGCGGTATTTGCCCTCGCTCGCGGGATAGACGACCCAATAGCCGATGCGCCCATCCTTGCCCTCTACCAGGCCAGCGGAGACCCCGATTTCGGCGAGTGCCTGATCGAGGTCCTGCAATCGATCGTCCTGATGTTTGTCGAGCATGATCGGGTAGAGCATTCGGGCTCCAGGAGGGTCCGAGTTATCGAGATCCCGGATTGAGGCTGACCCCATAAACCGGGATTCGCGCGTCTACGCGTCCACCTGGGCCAAATCGCTATTTTCAACCACGAAGACCCGCCTATTTTCGGGATCATCGCCCATCAAGGTACTGACACGCTGCTCGGCGTCTTCCACATCCTTCAGGGTAATCTGCCTCAGGACGCGAACGGAGGGATCCAGCGTGGTCGCGCGAAGCTGGTCGGGGTTCATTTCACCCAGGCCCTTGTAGCGCTGGATCGTAGCGCCTTCGGAGCCCCACGCTTTCGCCGTCCGCACAAGTTCGAGCGGGCCGTTGATGGTCACGATCTCGGAACCCGATCGAAGGGTCATCTCGCCCTTGTACGCGGCGTTGAGCTCTCCCATCCGCTTCACCAGTTCGTTACCGATGGAGAGCTTCGACAGCTCGGAGCGGACTCGGAACGTCGTCATCACGCCGTTTCGGGCCTTCCGCGTCAGCTCGTAGCCGTCGTCGCTGAGACGACCACTCCATGCAAGCCCCGACTGCTTGGCGAGGAGACCCGCGACAAACTCCGCGGCCGCGAGCGTCGACTTCTCCTCTCGGAAAACGTAGGGGCTGCAGCCTCCCCAAATCGCGAGAGCCGTCGAGAGCTCCGGGCAATCGATGTTGATGTCGAGCTTCTCGATGAGCTCGGCGTCCTTGCTCGCCTGGAGGGCGAACGCCACCAGATCTGCGCCCTTGAGAACGGTGCCATCCGCACGGCTGAGCTCGGCGCCGTCGAGACCCGCCTCGAAGAGGTGCTTGGCAAGGGCGGCTTCGTCCTTGAGGTAGATGCGGTCCTTGGACCGCTTGCGCTGCACGCTGAAAAGCGGCGGCTGGGCGGCGTAGATGAAGCCGGCCTCGATCAGCGGTCGCATCTGACGGAAGAAGAACGTCAGCAGCAGCGTGCGAATGTGGGCACCGTCGACGTCGGCGTCCGTCATGATGATGATCTTGTGGTAGCGCACCTTGCTCGGATCGAACTCGGTCGAGATGCCGGCGCCGAGGGCGGTGATGAGGGTGCCGACCTGCTCGTTCTGGAGCACCTTGTCGAAGCGAGCCCTCTCCACGTTGAGGATCTTGCCGCGCAGGGGCAGGATCGCCTGGAACTCGCGGAAGCGGCCCTGCTTGGCGGAGCCGCCCGCCGAGTCACCCTCGACGATGAAGAGTTCGGACTTGGCCGGATCGCGTTCCTGGCAGTCGGCGAGCTTGCCCGGGAGCGAGGTGACGGACAGCGCGCTCTTGCGGGTGAGTTCGCGGGCTCGGCGCGCGGCCTCACGGCCCTCGGCGGCTTCGCAGATCTTGGCGACGACCTGCTTGGCTTCGGCCGGGTTCTCGTCCAGCCACACTGCCACCGCCTCGCCGACGATCTGCTGAACCGGGTTGGTGACTTCCGACGAGACCAGCTTGTCCTTGGTCTGCGAGGAGTACTTCGGATCCGGCATCTTGACGGAAATGACCGCGGTGAGGCCCTCGCGGATGTCCTCGGCCGTGATCTCAGCGCGCAGCTTCTTGCCGGGCGGATTGGCCTCGATATAGGCCTGGATTGCCTTCGTCATGGCGCCGCGGAAACCGGCGACGTGCGTGCCGTGGTCCTTCTGAGGGATCGTGTTGGTGAACGCCAGGATCGACTCGTTGTAGCCGTCGTTCCACTGCAGTGCGACTTCCGCCTTGACGATGCCGCGCTCGCCCTTGGCGGTGATCGGCGCCTTCAGCAGCGACTTTTTGGATCCATCACGGTAGCGGACAAACTCGCTGAGGCCGCCGCTGTAGTGGAGGGTCACCGGCGAGGATCCGTCGCGCTCGTCGGTGAAGACGATCGTTAGCGTGGGATTGAGAAAGGCGAGTTCGCGCAACCGACGCTCGACGATTGCGCGGTCGAACTTCGTGACGCCTGTGAATGTCTTCGGAGACGGGAAGAAGCGCACGGTGGTGCCGGTGCCGTCGACGCCCTCGGCGACAACTCGCAGCGGCTCTACCGTCTCACCGTCCTCGAAGGCCATGAAGTGCTCACGGCCGTCGCGCTTGACCCGAACCTCAAGCCGAGACGACAGGGCATTCACGACCGAGATGCCGACGCCATGCAAGCCGCCGGAGACCTCGTAGGAGGCCTGGTCGAACTTTCCGCCGGCGTGCAGCTGGGTCATGATGACCTCGACCGCGGGAATGCCCTCCTCAGGGTGAATGGCGACAGGAATGCCGCGGCCCTGGTCGGAGACCATGACGCCGCCATCGGCGGTCAGCGTGATGCCAACGACCAGGCCGTGCCCGGCAAGATGCTCGTCGATCGCGTTGTCGACGCCTTCCCAGATCATGTGATGCAGGCCCGAACCATCATCGGTATCGCCGATGTACATGCCCGGGCGCTTGCGAACTGCATCGAGGCCCTTGAGGACCTTGATGGACGCAGCGCCGTATTCAGCCTGGGGCTGCGTTGCCACGGGCAGTTCGATCGGCATGGGCTGGGCAAGTTGCATCGCTGGTCCTGACGGATTCGAAAGAATTCTCTGTCAAACCATGAAGTCGATGAAGGAATGGGTCAATTCTGAATGCCTGACTGTCCACCATATCAATGATCCGGGGATGGCGACGATTGGATTGTTGAAGGATTCCATGCTCTGGCTGACAATCGCGCATCGATTGGAGGAAGACCCTTGTCATTCGGCGCTATCTCGAAGCCCTCGCTGCGCCTTTCGCAGCGCCAGGTCACGATCTATCTCCCAGAGGCGGAGGCGGATGCGATCCGTGTGAGGGCAGCTTCGCTGGGTGAGACGTTGCAGGAGACCGTGGCAAAGGCCATCAATCGACGCCTCAAGCAGGATGGTTTCACCCCGGTACTGAGCGAGGTCCGCATCTCGCATTTCATCCGGAAGCAGCAGGCGGCCGCCGTGCGCAAGGCCGAGGGCCACACCGTAGCCAGGCAGGGCACAAAGGTCATGGCCGGCTGGTTCGACCGGAAAGAGGCCGCGCTCCTCTCCTCCGCATGCGCCGAGCTGGGGCTCTCATCACAGCAGGTCGGATACGAGGGCATGCTGCTCCTTCTGAGCGAAACGGGCCCTGGCTGCAAAAACTAGCATCCTGCGCCGCGCCAATGGACATCCGTACGCTGACGGCCGCCATTGTCGTCGATTTCGAGGCGGTACCCGGCGCTAATGGCGTTGTGTTTCCAACCGAGATTGGTGTCGCAACGCTCTACGCCAACAAGTCCTCGTATCTCCGTCTGATTGCCAAGTTGGTGGCGAGGGCTGCGGCATAGGCCGGGCCGGTCGAGCTATTGGGCAGAAACCGGTGGATCGACAATGAATTGCTATTCGAATCCTTTATCGACATCAGGTACGAAGGATTTCGTCATTCTGGTTTGTGGTTCCTCCCCATGCGCGAGACGATCGCCATCCTCACGCCCTCGTCCCATCGCCTAGAGCGAATGGTGTGTCTGCGCGAGCATCTCGACAGCCTTCTTGAAGATGTATCCAACAAACCGGGACACCCGCTGATCGCGAAGTGCCGCGCCGTGGCCGCGACCCATCCGGCGCCTTCGGAGCCGATCCGCATCGAGGCGATGAAGCTTTATCGCAAGACTGTCGGCCACAGGGTTGTCGACAAGGCGTCTGCCATCGGCATCGCCCACGCGCTCGTCAACCGGAAGTCGCAAAAAGTGGTCGTTCTAGGCAACATGCCGAAGGCGGTTGCCTCGCGCGCCGGATTGCGTCGCGTCTCCAATCGTCGGTTCTCCAAAGATCCCGTCGAGCACGAGCGCATCGCCACGGACCTCAGCAACGTTCTGCAGACCTGGTCCTTGCGTTTCGTCGCTGGTCAGGATGCCGACTGGCATAGCGCCCTGGTGGTGCGGGTTCCACAGCGCGCTGACGAAACCCACGGCACGCGGTTCCACTTCTTCGTCGCGATGGACGACCTTGGGTCGGACACGCGCGAGCTCTATCTGCCAGATGATGAGCAAATGCCCGTCCCGCTCAGCGACGATGGCGACGGGGCGCTGCGCTCCCTGGTCACGCAGGCGCTCGCGCAAAATCAGAGGCTAGCCTTCCCCGATCTAACTCCCGACGAGAACCTGTTTACACTTGGGATGAGCATGCGTCCGCCGCTCGACATAGAGCGCTTCACAGGGTTCGGCGAGACGGTCAAGGTCATGTTGACGCGGGGCGAACGCGCTGCCCTTGCACGTTTCCGTCGTTCCTTTGCTACCACCGTCATCGATCACGCGGCCCGCTGTCAGCGTCCGTTCCAGGATCGGCAGAGCGCAGTGGGTTTCTTCAAGGCGCGAGCCGGCTGGAGCCTCACCGACTATCAGCTTGCTCAGGAGCTGAAGAGGACTTTGCCTTGGCTCCACTGGCGCCAACTGGTGCGCGAATCCGTGCAGGAAGGCTTCCGCGCAAAGAAGCCCCTGATGGATTTCGTCCCGCTCGTGTTCTTCCGCAATTTACACCGAAAGACCCTGAAGGCACTTATCGGTCTCAAGCTCGGCAAGGACTTCCAGTTCGAGGTCCTTGAGCACGGGGTAAAGGCTTACGAAGCGATTCTATCGGCCAATCCTCATGCACCAGTTCCGACCGCTCGCGAGCTGAGGGCATTGGCACGCTTGATCTCGTACGCTCCATATCTCGACGACTCCTCATTCGAAAGGATGGTCAACTGCCATCGCGATGAGCGGCGGGAGATCAGCGACACCAAGGCAGTCAACGTATTCAGTGTCTATCGATGGATCGCGAGCCAAATCGCGACCGCGACTGGCATCGAGCCATTCTGGGCGAAAATGGCCGCCCACCAAGTCGTCTTTCCTGAGAACCGAACCTTGGATGGGCTCGATAAACTCGACCGTGACTGGCACTTGGTTTCCCGTTCCCTGTCCGATGCCGAAAGGCGAGACAATGATTGGGCGCGGACGCAGTGCATGCCTGCCACGGAAGTGATCGAAGAGCTGACCGCGCAGCTTTACCCGCATCTCCTCTCCGAACCGAAGCGCTTCGGAGAGGTGAGCTTTACGCCGCTGGTCACGACCGAGCAGTTCTTTGCCGAGGGCAAGGAGATGCTCCACTGCGTGGCATCCTATGCGGGCGACGCGGCGGTGGGTCGCTCGTTAATCCTCGGGCTTTCCTCGCCGGCGGGCCGGAGCACGCTTGAGTTGGTCCTGCACCTTTGCGAGCAGACAGGATACCGCCTTGCGATCCGACAGCTCAAAGGCGTCAGCAACGGTGACCCGCCGGCGGATCACCTCCCGGCTGTTCTGCAGTTTGTGAAGACATTCGAGATCGAGGATCTCGAAGCGCTTCTCCTGCGCATCCAAGCGGCCCACAAGGCGGGTGAAGAACTCGCTGCTGTCGGAACACCGACGCCGGAGATGAAGGCCTGGCTCGCCAGCCGGGCAATGGATCGCGTCCGCCCCTTCCTGCCGCGCAGCTGGCGTCGACTGGACGGACCGCAACTCCGTGCGCTCATCGACAATGAGATCAGCACATCGGCCGCGCGCGAAGCGGCCATCGCAAGAACAACGGCGGCGATCGCGCGCCGTCAACCGGAAGCGCCCCTCCATGCAGCGTGATGCCCTGAGGACGCCGTCGGCGTCCGCAACCGCGATCTTCTCCAATCCGATCCTCGATCGCCTTCGCCAGGAAGGCTGGAGTGTCGCCTCGCACTTCGACGTTATCGCCCCGAATGGGAAGAGCACCTCGGTTTGGCTCCTGATCCATCCGTGCGGCGTTTATCTGCGTGGTGAGGGCGCAACCGACTCTGAGGCGATCGCGAAGGTCGAGGCCGACGCGGTCGCGGATCCACTGATCGGGACCTTGGTGGCGATGAGGAAGCGGATCGATGACCTTGAGAAGGCTGCGGAGCGCATCCTCCCATATCTTCGCTACACGATCGGGTCCGAGAGCCGCGGTCATCATCCGACGATGCCGTCGGCCGTGGCCGCCTTCAGCTACGCAGTTAAGGTGGATGCCGGCCTCAATGAGCGGATGATGACGGCGATCACCCAGCAGGTTGCATCCCACGCGGCGAAGCCCGACCTCGAAGGAACCGACTTGAAGCAGTCCGATCAGTACCTGCAGGGGTTCAGGGAGGGGGTAGCAGCATCGAGCGCATACTGCGATGCCCTGGTGAAGGCCGCTCGCAGCCAGCCAAAGGAACCTGTTTGAAATGGACTCAACGCTGCCCACCCAGCCGGAGATCAATGAGGAGCGCCTGGGGCGAATCCTCGCGCCGCTTTTGAGCCTTAACAATCAGCCGCCGATGTCGGGGGATCCTCGCGATCGTCTCTCACCGCTTCAACGCCGCCAGCTCGATGAAGTCGTAGCGATGGTCTGGAGTGAGATCTCACCGGCGCTCGATGAGCTAAGGACGCTCCAGACGGAGCGGGCCGAGGGCTTTGCGAGAGCATTGGCTGACGCGCGAGCAGAGCGCTTCAAACAATGCGACGCCGATCCCCGCATCTTCGTCAGGCGACTTCGCGAGCTCGACCCGGAGGATCCGGGCGAGCTTGCCGATCTCGGATTTCATCTCACTGAAGGCACTGCGACGGAAATCCTTGCCGAACGGGAAAAACGGGCAGCCGACCGCGCATCGACCACGGCGCGAACCTCGGCGAGCGAAGAGGCCGCCGAGATCGTCGACGTGATGGCCGATCGCTCGGATGTGGCCGCGATGCGCGAAACCGACGAGACCAAGATCATCGCCCATCGGGAAGCCGAGGACCGCCTGCGAGAAGCGGCGCGGCGTATCAGAGCCTGCGCGGAGATCGCGTGACTGGCGCCGTCGTTGTCGATGCCTGGACGATGGCCTTCCACCGCGGCGGCAAGATGTTCGTTCGCGGCGAGGAGGAGCCGACCAGGCCCGATGACAACGACAACTGCCTTGAGGAAAACGGCGCGCTTTGGCTAGGGTTCATGCTGGCCCGCTTCCGCGCGTTCGAGGAACGTAGACGGGTGCGGCGGCTCCTGGATCTGCCCGACGAGGACTAGGACCGGCACTCCGGCATCCGAGGTTGATCGGCTCTTGACGGGGAGGCTGAACCAGGCTGTCTTCGACAGGAACGTTTGAGGAACAACGCGGGCCGGATGCTGCTGACTTACCGCTACAAGCTGAAGCCGACGAGGGCGCAATACGCAGCTCTCGATCGGCTGCTTGAGGCACAGCGGCAGCTCTACAACGCTGCGCTGCAGGAGCGGATCGAGGCCTGGCAGAAGGCCGGCAGATCGATCTCGAAGATCGACCAGAACAAGTCGCTGACCGAGATACGGAGCTTCGACGAGTCCTACGCATCAATGCCTGTCGCGCTCTCGCGCTGGTCGCTCGCCCGGCTCGACGACGCCATGGCTGGCTTTTTCTCGCGGGTGAAGCGCGGGCAGAGCCCAGGCTTCCCGCGGTTCAAGCCCAGGTCGAGATGGAGCAGCTTCGGCTTTGTCGAGTGGAGCGGAATCCGACTGAACTCCGACAGGCTGCTGTTCAAGCCGATCGCTGGGAGGCTTCGCCTCAACCTGCATCGACCGATCCCCGAAGGATCGCCGATCAAGTCCTGCACCTTCACCCGGCGGGGGCGGCACTGGTGGATCACGATGGCCGTCGATGTCGCAGCCGCCGAGGCTCATTCGGCATCGGAGAGTGCCGTTGGCATCGATGTCGGCATCGAGCATCTCGCCACGCTGAGCGACGGCGGACACGTCGAGAACATTCGCCCTCGATCGCGGCGCGAGAAGGAATTGCGCCGGGCCCAGCGCGCGCTCGCCCGCTGCAAGCGCGCCTCGAAGCGGAGGCGCAAGGTGCGGGAGCGCCTGGCGGCCGCTCAGCGGCGGATCCAGCAGGCCAGAACGTCGCGCCTCCATCAGGTCTCGGCCGGGCTGGCGGCCCGCTACGCCTTCATCGCGGTGGAGGATCTGAAGCTGAGAAACATGACCAGGTCGGCGCGGGGAACCGCGGACGAGCCTGGCACCAATGTCCGGCAGAAAGCCGGCCTGAACCGGGCGCTACTCGATGCAGCTCCCGCGCGTCTGATCCAGATGCTGACCTACAAGGCTGAAAGGGCCGGTGGGATGGTTGTCAGGGTCGATCCACGTCGCACCTCGCTGGAGTGCTCCTCCTGCGGAACGATCGTGGAGAAGACGCTCTCCGAGCGGCGCCATATCTGCGGTTGCGGTGCTGACCTGCACCGCGACCACAACGCCGCGATCAACATTTTGAACCGGGCCCTCCAGGCCCACGGGCGGGCTAAGCCGCCCGGAGACGGTAACGTGGGGCATCAGCCCGAGCGTCGTCTCAGAACCGCGGTCGCCAAGGCAGCCTAGCTGCCGAGATTCCCGTAAACCGGCAGACCAGGATCAACCTCGGATGCCGGATAGCCCTAGGACCCGAACCTGCTCTTCAGATCCCGGAACGCCTTCTGCAGCGGACCAGAGGTCGCATCGGGAATCTCCACCGTCAAGACGACGAAGAGGTCGCCTCGTCCTCCGCTCATCCGGTTAATCCCTTTACCTTTGGCCTTCAGGCATTTCCCGCTGGGAGTGCCCGGAGCGATCTTGAGGTTGAGGCTCTCTCCCGCGAGACCGACGACCGGGACATCACAACCAAGCGCGGCGTCCCAGATCGGTATCGTGAGATCGACAAAGAGATCGTCTCCGCGGCGGGATCGGGGAGGGTCATTCCGAACGAGAACGGTAACGCGTAGATCCCGATTCCCGCCTCGATAAGGGCAGGAGACGGTGAACCCGGTGTCGACGCCTTTCGGTATTGTCACGAGCCCGTAGCGCCCGTCTAAAGCTCCGCGGCCCTCGCAAGCGCTGCACTGGGCCCAGGTGACCGCGCCCGTTCCCGAGCAGTCCTTGCAGCTGGTTTGAACGGAAACAATACCCTTGCCCTGTCGGTAGCCTCCGACGCCCCCGCAGCCAGGGCAGGCAACGGGGCCGCTGCACTCGACGAGGCCATGGCCCTTGCAACCGGAGCACAGGATCGCCTTGGGGTCGAGGCGGTACGACCCCCCGCTGTGAACCTCGTCCAGGGAAAGGCTGATTTCGCGATCGACCCTGAGGCGTTCCTCGCGCACATGCTCCTGCCGACGGCTCGCTCGATGCATATTGTCGAAGACGCGAGTGAAGGCCTGCTCGAAGCCACCCTGGAAATTGTTTGGCGCTGCCGAGGCAGCAGGACGGCCCCGTCGGATATGGTCAATCGCAGCCGAGATTTCTTCGAACCGAGCGCGATCACCACCCAGATCCGGATGATGTCGCTTCGCCAGCCGACGAAAGGCCTCCTCGGCCTCGTCTCGGCCGGCGCCGCTGGAGAGACCGAGCACCTCGAAGGGATCGAGCCCTCGCAACATCAGCGAGCGCGCGCCTTGGGCTTGACGAGGAGACGGACGCTCCAGGTTCCGAAGCCGGCCACTCCGGCGCAGATGTAGGCAAGGGCCAATGTCGGCGCGACTGTATCGATGGGAGCCCATCCGAGCGCGGCCGACACCGCTATGGAAAGGCCGGCGCAGATCGCGAAAGTCGACGCGATCAGAACCGAGCGCTGTGACCCGAGGATCGCCCCGACCATCATCGCCAGAATAGCAGCGACAGCGAGAAGAACATGGTCGAGGTAGCGAAGATCCTGAAGAGCTGGTTTGAGAACCGGTGCCTCGACCATCAAACCGTAAAGGCCCACAAGAGCGCCTGCGGCGAGACTGACGCGGCTGATGACGCTGGGACGGCCCCTGTTGAGCCAGCCAGACAGCCCAAAAACGAGAGCCAGCGCCGCGGCGGTTGGCCCCAGCAAGCCATAGACCAGCGCTTGCATGCCCTGGGGGACGCGCCGGTCGGGAAGAAACTCAGATGGTGTGGCGACGGTCGGTGCGCGCAGACGGACGGCATCGAGGGCGCTCGTGATGCCAGCGATGCGGCTCATCAGAACCGGGATCTCGATCACTTCCCACGACGCCAGCAAATGGCAGCCGGCGGTAAGGCGCACGGTCATGTTCCCATGCACTCGAACGCCATCATTGCTCTGCTGACGCGCGGACAACGTCCATGACACGGGGTCGTATGGAAAAATTCCGCTTTTCAATTCGAGGCCCGGTCTCGTGCGGGCCCGCACTTCCTGATCGAGTCTGATTTCGAGATCCTTGACGAAATCGGCGCGGGAAATCGCCTCAGAGGGCACCGACTGAAGCGCAAACGCGACAGACAGCCGGGAATCATCGGGATGAACGAACGCGATCGCGTCGGGGCTCGGTGAGGCAACACGGATCATCTTCTCCGACAAGAAGCTCGCGTTCGACACAAGCTTCTGCAGCTGGATGCCTGAACATGATTCCTGGGCAGCCTCTGCAGCCAACGTGCCAAGGCCAAGAACCATCGCGGCGAAAGCTGCGATCACGTTTTTCATTATGAGCCTCTCGCGACGGTTGGAATCGCGGTTTCATCCGAGAATCGAAGGATAAGAGGCAATTTGCATGCGACGCAAGAATCGTTACTGCGCAAAATCATGGATAGGGTGCATGGATCATTGACACTGGCATGGCCAGTCCCAATGGTGCTGAAGGATTGAAGGATGGTTCCCTCAGATGATGCGTCGCCCACCGCCGCCGCCCGCGGCCCGCAGACCGACAGCGCCACGCCCGGCGACTTCGCAGGGTGAGCTCTTTGGTGCCTCCGGCCCGGCGCTGCCACAGCCGACGCAGCCTTCTCCTGCTCGCCGCGCGCCACCGCCCGCGCGTCCCAGTCAGCGTCCGCCGTCAACCTCGCTTGGTGAACAGAGGCGCACCCTTCCGCCGCCACCGGTAACGACGCAGCAGACATCGCCTGCCGCAGCTCTGAATCAGACGCCCCGCCTTCCGCCCAAGGCTGCGACCGGACTCGCCGCACTCCGCTCTTCTGAGCCGGATGATTACGACGACGAGGACTATGCTGCCCCTGAAGTTTCGGAAGCTCCGAAGCAGGCAGAGGTCGAAGCCGACCTGGAGGCGAAGGTCCGCATCCGCCGAGTTCTCTACTCGGCCGAGGACGGCTATCGTGTGATGCTCGTCACGAAGGGCAAGGACAAGTTCAAGGTCATCACGAACTTCGCCCAGGGCACCGAGATCGGCGACGAGGTGATGATCCGCGGGAAATGGGGCACCAGTCGCGGTGAGCGAGTCTTCAATGCGGTTGCGGTGGTCGGCGAAATGCCCCGCTCCGCGATGGGAGTCGTCTACTGGATCAAGAAGAGCAAGATCCCCGGGGTCGGCGCCGCAACGGCGGATGCGCTCGGTAAGCATTTCGGCGTTCGCCTGATTGACGTCGTCACCCAGCCCGAGATTCTCGTCGAGGCCGACATTCCGCTCGAAAAGGCGAAGGCGATCGCCGAAGCGTGGCTGACCAATGCCATGCGCCCCGAAACCGTCGCCTTCCTGGCCGAGCACGGTCTGAATTCCCGTCAGATCAAGAACGTGATGGAGGTTCTGGGCGAGACTGCGAGGCAGAAGATCGCGGAAAATCCCTGGAGCCTTTCCGAGCTCATCGAGGGCGTGGGGTTCGCGACGGCTGACAGGATCGGAGCTATCGAAGGCCACGCGAAGGATTCTCCGCTGCGCATGCGCGCAGGCCTTCGCCACACCTTGATCGCCGCAAAGCGTGATGGACACTGCGGTCTGCCGGTCGATGTCCTTGTCGATAAGGCAGCGATGCTGCTGCGCCAGTCTCGACCCATCGTTCAGAAATACCTGAACCTGGCGCTCGACGGACATGCCGCGATACTGGACGAGGAGACAGGGCTCGCCGTTTCACTCAAGGTTCGCGCTGTGGAGCAGCGCGTCGCTCGCGACCTCGCTCGTCTGCTGAACTGCGGCGCCTATGAGCGCGACGAGGCGTTGGAGGCAATCCGCGTCGCCGAGGCGCAGATGCATATCACGCTCGATCCGAGCCAGCGCGAAGCGGCTGTCAACGCGCTGACCCATGCCGTTAGCGTCATCACCGGCGGCCCCGGAACGGGTAAGTCAACAACCCAAAAAGTCATCGTCCAGGCTCTCAGCAATTTTCAACGAGACATCGCGCTCGTTGCTCCGACCGGCCGCGCGGCCAAGCGCCTCGCGGAGGTTTCAGGACGAGAAGCGTCGACCTGCCACCGATTGCTGCGGGTCCAGGAGGGCGCCTTCGTCCATGACGCGCAAAATCAGTTTCCTCACAACTGGCTCATCGTCGACGAGTTCTCGATGGTGGATATCGATCTCGCCTGCAGCTTCATCCAGGCGATCGCAAGCGGTAGCGGGCTGACGATCGTGGGTGACGTCGACCAGCTACCGTCCGTGGGCGCGGGCCAAGTGCTGCGAGACCTGATAGAATCCGGGGTGATCCCGACCTCACGCCTTGAGGTGGTCCATCGCCAGGGCAACGACTCCGCGATCGTGACGGCAGCTCACCGGGTGAATAACGGCCTCACCCCGCTCCCTGCTGAAGTCCGCACCGCCAAGGGCTTCAAGGTGATGCCCATCGAAGAGCCGGAGGAGATCCTGGGCAAGGTGATCTCGCTTCTCAAGGACGTGCTGCCGGCTCGCGGAGTGGACCCGCTGCGCGACGTGCATGTGATGACGCCGATGCGTCCGCGCGAAATCGGCGTCGACAAGCTCAACGAGGCGATCAAGGCAGCTCTGAATCCAGCTGTCGAGGACGATCCGGACTCGGTCACGATCGGGAAAACGACCTACACGGTCGGGGACCGCATCATGCAGCAGCGCAATGACTACTCGAAAGGGATTTTCAACGGCGAGGTCGGCTTTGTCTGTCATGTGGGGCATCGCCCCGACGAGGAGAACGGCAAGCCGCTGCCCTTCATTGTGGTCGAATATCCGGAGGCGAAGGCGACCTACGGCAAGTCGGACATCGAGGACATCGAGCTCGCCTACGCCACGACAGTGCACAAGAGCCAGGGCTGCGAAGCCCCCGTGGTCATCTTCGCTGCGCATCGCAGCCAGATGTTCATGCTGCGCCGGAACCTCTTCTACACGGCGATCACCCGCGCCAAGCAGCTGTGCGTGGTGATCGGCGCCGACGAGTGCATTGAGCGCGCCGCCGCGACGATCGATCTCGATCGCCGCTACACGGGCCTCGCAAAGCGCCTGCAGAGTGAGATGGCGATCGAGCCGGAGCTCGATGAGGGCATCGATCACATGGTGCCGGCAATGGTGCCGGGCGGCTTCCTTCAGATCGACGAGCCTTGAGGGGCGGTCACACCGCCCTTCGCATTCAAAAGCCCGGAGATGGCGCTGGCGTGAGGCGCTGATGGAGTTCCACACGCCAGGCATAGTCGAGAGCATCAACGTCCTGGGTGGCGATCAATCCGCGATCATCCGCATCGGGGAAGCGGCCGAAGAAGGCCGAAGCCGCAGCGACGAGCTCAACCCGCTCGACCTGGTCGGCGCCGTACGTAACCCGTATCTCTCGGCCCGCGGTGGTCTCGCCCGCAGAGATCCGGGCATCGCTCATCGCGAGGAAGTCAGCGTGGTCCATGCCGAGCACGTCCTCCGTGACATCGACGCCGACGATGGTTCCATCCCTCATATAAACTGAGGCTTCGATGACGCTGGGCAGAACCCGCAGCGGCCCGGACAGCTCGACAGGGATCTCGGGTCCGCTCGCCAGACGAAGATGGCCGCGCAGGCGTCCATCGCAGTCCATGGCGGAGGTGTAGAAGCGCTCGCCGAACCATTCCGCCAGGACGATATCACCATCTCCGATCGTGGTAGGGCTGGGAGGAAGCGAGACCACCTCGTGCCGACCATCGGAAAAGAGAAAGCCCCGCGCGGGGATGACACCACCTTCGAGGACGAGGGTGGCATCGCCGGTGCGGGGCTTAGCGATGGGATCCATCGCGATCACATGCCCGGGCGCATGCCGGGCGCGCGACGTGGCGGAGGCGGAGCGGCGCGACCAGGCAGCGGGCGAACGCCAGGGCGGGCCGGCGGCGTCGGCACGGAGGGCTTCTCGGCGGCGTCGGCCACGTCGGGAGCCACCTGCTCCTGAACAGTCTCGGCGGCCGCATCTGGGGCGTCGCCGAAGGTCTGATCCTCATCCTCGGTCGCTTCGTCGCTCGCCTCGATGGCAGGAGCCTGTTCGACCGCCGCTTCGGGCTCGGCGGCACTCTCGACCACTTCCGCAGCCGCACTCACCTCAGCAGGCTCCGCCGAGGAGGGCGCGGCAACCGTTGCGCCATCGGAAGCGCCGCGGGCTGCGTCCGCCTCACGGATGCGCTGGGCGGCCGCCTCCTCGGGACCCGCATTGAGTTCGGCCGGCGGGTCCATTTCCGCAGCGGGGATCTCGACGCGCAGAGACGGCGCCGGAACGCGAGCGATGCTGGCCGCCAGACCTTCGAGCATGTGGTAGGCACCGTCCAGGTCGCCGGCCTCGCGTGCACGGTGTGCGGCCGCCAGAGTGATCGCGGCGTCCAGGCGCGTGCGGGCCGCCTCGAGGCTCGGTCCACTGAGGAAGTTGAAGGACTTGATGATGAACTTGTTCTCGACATAGGTCGAGCCATCGCGCCGGGTCTTGTCGGTGGACTTCGTGTAGCCGGAGCAGTCGATGAAGGCGCGGCGCGAGGCGAGATCCTCGTCGGCCTGCGTCAGGTTCTCGATCTTCGCGGAAAGAGCCTCCGCGACCGAATCCCAGGCCATCGCCTTGACCCATTCGCCGGAATCGGAGCGTCCGACGATCGAAAGATAGGGGCGATCCTTGTAGAGGCCCATCTGCGGGCGGCTCAGCTGCATAACGATCTTCATTGGATGCTCCGCACCGGAATTAGCTCATCCACGGGAATCTGCGCTGACTCCATGAAAGTCACCATCATCGGGCAAGGAGAAATGTGGACGCAGCCTTCAGTCCCATGGATAGTCATTCGAGAGTCGAAGGAATCCTGTGGAGTGACGTGATGAAAATCCTGACCAGCCTGGCGATGGCCGCGCTCGTCGTGATGGGCGCAGCCGGTGCCTCGGCCCAGACCAAGGGCTGGGAAACCTGGACGAAGGGTGAAGAGTGCTTCGCGCTGCTCGGCATGGCAGCGGACAATGAAGCGCCGGTGCGGCCTTTCGGTCGTCCCTACATCGCGATCAAGAATGCTCCAAAGCTCGACAACTTCAACGGCGTCGTGATCGTCTCGGGTTACGGTGACGAAACCGGCGAGGAAGGCACCATTGACGTCGACGGCAAGGAATTCAGCCTACTGATCTTCAAGGGCGCCGGCTTCGTGAGGTCGGGGGAGCCCGAAGAGCGTCTCGTGGCGGCCCTGGAACAGGGCAAGGAAGCCCGCGTCACCTGGCTGCGCAAGGACGGCATGATTGTCCAGAACTATCGCCTGGAAGGCTTCCCTGTGGCGAAGAAGACGATCGACGCGGCATGCCCGAAGCCCGGCGCGAAGCCGGCGGCCGCTGAAGCAGCGGCTAAGCCCGAGACCGCGAAGGTCAAACGCTGAGAAAGTCCTCACGCATGAAGGCATTGAAGGCGTCAGCGAGAGCCATGAAGGTCCGCCCGCTGAGCCTACGATACTCACGAAGATCCGCCTGTGGCGCGAAGGCGCCTCCCTGGACGTAGTTGCGGCTCTCGACGAGTTGATTGTTCACCACAATCCGGAACTGGATCGAAACTGGCGGTGTGACCATGAACACAAGGTCCACCGCTGAGGCTCGCGCCTCCCAGGTCACGCCGGTCGTTTTGAAGTGCTGATCGACCTGTCCGTTCACATACCGCTCGATCAGTGCAGCGACAGCGCTGATCCCGTCGGTTTCTGGAAGGGTATCTAGGAGGCCACCAGTGGAACGCTGTGAAAGCTTCGTGTTCGCGAACTGATCATGGGCTTCGACGGCATGGAACGGTCGAGGGGTGGCCGCCATTGCCACCATGGCGCGCGCGGCATCGAGTGGGGTCATATCGGCGGCCGCGCGCCCGCGACCAGACTTCGACAGGAGCTTGGCCTCGCGCAGCTGACGCATGAAGATCACCGCCGTCGAGGCGGGAACCCCCATCACGTTGGACAATGTCTCGCTGAGCGTTCTCGGCAGCAACCTTCTGACCTCACCATCGGACTTCCACACCGATGAAACTAGCCAGTCGGAGAAAGCAGCGCCATGAATTGTATTCGGCTATCCACCAAAGGATTGCGTGCAGGGTCTTTTAAACCGAACAAGGACAGCCGATCGTTGGGTCCAGATTGGATGGCTCCCCGCCACGAAAGAGTCGATGCGGCATATTCGAATCACCCAACTCGACGGAAAGCTTCCGAACCTCGCCTTGATGAAGATCTCGGCCTGGCATCGCGCCCGTGGTGACGTGATCCACTTCACCAGGTCGCCGTACCGTCATCTCGACGAACCTGCTTATGACGCCGTCTATGGAGGTGCGATCTTCAAGTTTTCGGAGGAGCGGGTTCGCCGCTTTGAGGCTGAATGGCCAGACGCTTTGCTGGGCGGCACTGGAAGCGGCCGCATCGCTACCGTCGAAGAAATCCCTGGCTTCGTCGAAAGCGGCCTCGATTACGAGCTCTATCCGAATTTCAATGCCAGCATCGGCTTCACCCAGCGCGGCTGCAGGCTTTCGTGCAAGTTCTGTGTGGTGCCGGGAAAGGAAGGAAAGCCGCGCTCAGTCGCCTCAATCCCCGACATCTGGCGCGGCGACCCTTGGCCGCGCAACCTTCACCTGCTCGACAACGATTTCTTCGGCGCGCCGGGCTGGGAAGAGCGAATGACGGAGATCCGCGACGGCGGCTTCAAGGTCAGCTTTACCCAGGGCATCAATGTCCGCGCGATGACGGACGAAGTCGCCGCGGCGCTGGCTAAGGTCGAGTATCGCGACGACGGTTTCACGAAACGAAGGCTTTATACAGCGTGGGACAACCTCAAGGATGAGGAGGTCTTCTTCCGCGGCGTCGACACACTGGAACGCCATGGTGTCCCGCCATCGCACCTGATGACGTTCATGCTGGTCGGGTTCGACAAGAAGGAGACCTGGGAACGCATTTTCCACCGGTTTGACCGCATGGTTGCGCGGGGGATTCGACCCTACCCGATGGTCTTCGACCAGAGCCGGAGAGACCTGAAGCGCTTCCAGCGTTGGGTCGTGACGGGTCTGTATCGGGCAGTCCCCTGGAAGTCCTATGACGGCGGCTACAAAGCGAGCCGCGTTGTGGGGCCAGATCAGGGGGACTTGTTCGCCTCCGCCTCGTGATGGCGCCGTAGATAGCCGGCGATCACGAGGCCTGTGACGAAAGCCCGGTCAGTGCAGACCGGGACCCTGGGTCATCTCCAGGCGGGCTTCATAGTGAGCGACGGCGTTGTGGATATCGACGCCACCGCCGAGGAAATCGAAAGTCCCGCCCGTAACAGTCGCGAACCCGTCGTCATCGAGGGCAATCTCGGCATCTTCGGAGAAGAAGGCGCCGAAGCCCCAGTTCCCGGATCGGGAGGTGACAGCCTCCATCTTGAAGACGCCGCCAGCGCCGGAGCGATAGATCGCACCGTCACCGCCGATCGCCCAGCCGTCATCCTCGCGCACATAGTTGGCGAGAGCCGCAATGCGGAGATTCTCGGCCCGCGCGCTTTCGAGGCTGGTTTCCCCCTCGGCGCGCACGAAGCCATAGGTCTTCGAGAGGCGGTCGACGAAGTCATCCGCGAAGACGCCATCGGCGAGTGCCTGGCTCATGATCGCGAGGTGCGGGTCGATATCGTTGTGAACCTTCACGAAGCCGACGCCGAAGCTGGCCGCCATGCTGCCGTTGACCGCCTTCATATATTCCGCCTTCTCGACGTTGATCTGGCGTCCGTTCATCGATTCGTCTCCGCGCTTCGGCAGTTTGTCTCAAGCACCGTGAAAGCGGTCCTTGAAATGCACAACAAGAATCCACCAAAATATTTTCCGGACGCGCTGCTTGCGTTCGCAGGCCCCGAGGATCCTCGATGAATAGCTCGACCGGGAACGCGCAGAGGAGCTTCGGTCCCGACAATGATCCGCTGCAGAAGCGCGTCTACGATTGGGAGCGCGCCTGCGTCGACAGCCGAGCCCGCCCTGAGATCATGTCGCGCGACGAATGCGCAGCGTTCGTTCGCCTGGTGGTTCGCAGCCGCGCGATCTCGGTCAGTTCGCTGCGATTCACGGCGACAGGCGATTGCTATGCCACGCCGGGCGGACTGATTTCGATCGCGGACTGGGGGCGGACGAAACACACCATTCTCCACGAGCTTGCTCATCTATTGACATTCCCTGATGTGGCGGCTGGCGAGCCCGCGCATGGGGAGAGCTTTGTGGTGGCGGTGATCGAGCTCTACGCTGAGTTCATCGGTCTGGATGTGCAGGAACTTTCGCGAAGTGCCCAGGTCTTCGGCGTCCTTACGGAGAAGGGCGCCGCCCGGTTGGTCCGGAAGGCGCCCTCTGTACCGTACTGCGATCTTGACTGGTAAGCCTTAGCGCTTGCGGGCGCCGGGACGGGGCGGCGTTGGTTCCGGGAGGAACTTCGGCCCCAGATCAGGCTCAGGCTCCGGCTCCGGCTCGGGCCGTGCGGGAGTCCGATCCAGGAGGCGCTCATAGGTCGTGCGAGCCTGGAATTCGACCTTCGTGAGGAAGTCACCGTTCATGGCCCAGCGCGGCGGCTCCTGAGAACCCTTGGGAGGCACCAGGGCAGGTCCGAAGGCGTTGTGGTAGCGCTCATCCTCGTCGAGGTGTGCATAGCCGCCATCGGCGTCCACAAGGACGAAGCCGGCCGGCAGTCCGAACCCGTCCTCCTTGTTGTAGCGCCCGGCCGGGAGCTTCGTCGGATCGAACGGATGCTCGTGTCCCGTGCTGGGATCGAACACGGTAAGCTGCTCGACGCCGATACGGATCAAGACCTGACGAACCACTTCCGGCCTGATGGCGGGCTGGATGGGCTCCGGGGCCTCGACCCGCCGGAAGCGATCACGGAAGGCTGCGAGCTCGACCACCTTGTTCGGCGCCGGCGTCTGCCGGCCCATACGGCGCGCCATTTCCTCGAAGTAGGCAAAGGGCGACTGCTGGAAGGTCTCGGTCAGCTTGGCGTAGCTCAGAGACTTGGCAATGAGCCGCGTGCGGACCGCACCTTCGCGGGCCACAAGCGGCATGCCCGGAACGAAGCGGCCGGCCTCGGCATCCTCGCGCGTCTTGGCGGGAACGATGACGTTGTGGCCCTGCGCACGGAGATCCCGATAGAGGCGCAGGTTCGCGGCCGGATCGTCGGAAGCCCGGGCGAGCTCGAAGCCTGCCCAAACCTCGGTACCCTGCACCGTGATCTCGCGGCCACGGAACATCGACTGCGCCGAGAAGCGCATGTCGTCCCAGTCGCCGAAGGGAGGAGCATCCGGATCGCCGGCGCGACCGCGCAGTCGGGTAGCGTTGAAGGAGCGCAGGCGACGCGCTTCGGTCTGCTCCGGGGTCTCCTGCTGAACGCGCATCCGAGCGGCCGCTTCGACTTCGGCATCGAGGGTGCGACCGAACATGCGTGCAAGCCCGGGGCGCGACAGACGGCGATCGACCGAAGCCGCCAGCACGCTCTGCTTGCTCACCCCGTCGATGAGGTAGTTAGCACTGCCACCGTCAGGCTGACGCCGATGCTCGATATGAAGCAGACGCTGGCGGAGGTAGCCAACGAGCTCGAACAGGCTCTCCGGGCGGAAGGTGTTGTCGAGGAACTCGGCAATGCGTTCCCGAGCGTCCTTGACGGTGAAGCCGGCATCGAGCGCCGGCCGCTTGCGCGGAGCGAGGTTGCGAGCGGCAAGGACGCCGAAATTGTCGAACGGCGAGCGCTGCGGCGCAATAACGAGCGCCGTCGCGTTCCGAAGGCCGGCGGACAGCCGGCGCAGCGTGCTTTCCTCAAACCGAAGGGCGCGTACCTGGTTCGCCGTTGCCATGCCTTATCTCCAATCGATTCCACCGAGGATGCTCGGAGACGGTGCAAGCAACAAGCGAAGCAGTCAGGGATGCGGCGCCGAGAGGCCCTCGAATTCGAGCATGGCTTCCTTGGCCTTTTCGGAGACGGCAACGAAGCCATCACGAAGCAGGGCTTCACGCAGCGCCGAGAAGGCGAAGCCGTCAGCGTCGGTGCTTGGCTCTCGGACCAGATCGATTCTGTCCTCAAGCAGAGCGCCATAGCCCCCCATGAAAGGGGCGCCGCCGCCCTCCACCGTCGTGATCAGCCCGAGGGCTTTGTCGAAGTCGACGTTGCGGAAAATCTGCTGAATCTCGGCATCGCTGAACTCGAACCCAAAGCCATCGCCTTCTTCAAGAGCACCGCGCACCGAGAGCCGCTCGGCAAATCCTTCCACGCAACGGCCCGCTTCGGCGAGATTGATCATGCCGACTTTTGAGTTTGGCAAGGCACCCGGCTGCAGTCGCCGGGCGAGCGCAAGCCAATCGGTCGTGAAGAAGAGGTCTTCTTCGTCGAAGGTTGCGCAAGTCTGCGGGAGCTCTGCGATGCGAGCCAGGGTGTCACGAGAGATCGGCCCGACCTTGCGCTTCCAGCCTTCACCTTCCCCGGTAAACCCGACCGTCTCGATCGAGGACAGGATAGCCTCGTAGGCCATCTCGGGGGTTGAGTGCCCCTCGGCGATCTCGAACAGCTCCGGGCCGTTCATCGCGAGCGCGGCGAGGACCGGATGGGTGATGACGAAGCGCTTGACCGCCTGGGCACTGACGGTGGGCTCGGCCAACCAGTTGTAGTGCTCCAGCGGCATGAGGTCGCTGCCACGATTATCGTAGGGCAGGGCGTGGAGAGCATCGTAATCGATGACGCCGGCACCCCATTGGCCGACGAGGGGCGATGCGATCGCGGCCTCACGTACACCTTCGAGAAAGCCGTTCGCCTCATCGGTGGTGGCTTCTCGGCCATAAATCTCTGAGAAGAGACCGGAGACCTCGCGACGAAGCTGACGAGGCACGGCAACACGAGTGGGCTGAACCGACGCGCCCCTCCAATCGATGTAAGGGCGATCGAGGACCCCATAGAGCGGCGCGTTCATGCCATTGTTGATCTGATTGCCGGTCGCACGCAGGATCACGGGAGCGTATGCCTTCGTGCTGCCCTTCACGGCAACCGAGAGGGTCGAAAGCCCATTCTCCGCCTCAAGGCGAAATTCGAGGCGGCTGAGATCGTGCGGGCTGGCTTCGGACATCACGTGTTCCTGCATAAGGGAGACGAGTTAGACAGAAAGGCGTTCGTGGTGACTACGCGGCGGCGTCGAGCGCGGAGTTGACACGGTTGCCGACAAGATGAACGACCGCACGGCGGGCGACTTCGACCTCGCTTCCGACCGGCATGGTCGCAAGCTCGTTGCGAACAGGCCGGGCGCCACCAGCCTGAAGGTCGGGGACCTCGTAGATCTCGCGCAGCCGATAGACGTAGCCGTCCTTGCCCAGCTCGACCGCGATCTCGATGCTACTCCCCGGCAACCTGAAGAGCTTGGCGTTCACGTCATAGGTCGGCGCGCCGGAGATGTGAGCTGCGTCGCAGGCCACGACCAGGAGACGTCGCATGCGTTCGATGTTCTTGGCCACGTAGCGATTCCTTTCCACGAATGAAGGAACGATAATCGGTGGACGAGGCACGAAACAAGGATTGTGACTTGTAATCCACCGGAGGACTGTCGTCGACGAAAGATCGGAGACGATTCAATGTCCATTCCTTGCGATGATCCCCGTCACGTCGATAATCAGTATGCCGCGCTCATTCGGAAGATCCTCGAAAAGGGCGATGCGCGCATGGATCGGACCGGCGTCGGAACGAAAGCGCTGTTCGGCGAGCAGCTGCGTTTCGACCTCGCCGACGGTTTCCCGCTCCTGACGACGAAGAAGATCCATCTGAAGTCGGTCATCCACGAGCTGCTCTGGTTCCTCAAGGGCGATACCAACATCCGCTATCTGAAGGAGAATGGGGTCACCATCTGGGACGAGTGGGCTGACAAGGATCTTGAGCTCGGTCCTGTGTACGGCCGGCAGTGGAGGCGATGGGAAACGCCTGAAGGCACCACGATCGACCAGATCGCCAACGCCGTCGCCGACATCAAGAACAATCCGGCTTCGCGCCGCACCATCATCACGGCCTGGAACCCAGCCGACATCCCGAAGATGGCGCTGGCGCCGTGCCACTGCCTCGTCCAGCTGTTTTGCACCAGCGACAACCGGCTCCACCTCATGCTGACCCAGCGCAGCTGTGATTCCGGCTTGGGCTGGGCCTTCAACGTCGCCAGCTACGCCATCCTGCTCGCCATGATGGCGCAGGCTACCGGCAGGATTGCTGGCGAGTTCATTCATTCGCTCGGCGACGTGCATGTCTATCGGAACCACGAGAAGGCGCTGCAGGAGCAGCTTGCTCGGGCGCCGCGGCCGATGCCGAGGCTGCGGCTCAATCCCGACGTGAAGGATCTCTTTGCCTTCCGGTTCGAGGACATCGTCATCGAGGATTACGATCCGCATCCGGCAATCAAGATGGACGTGGCGGTCTGATATCCGCCATGACCATCAAACCCAACCCGTTCCTGCTACAGGGGACCGCGCTGATCAGCTTCTCCGGAGGCCGGACCAGCGCGCGTATGCTCAAGGCGATCATCGACGCCCATGGCGGCCGCCTCCCGGAAAACATCGTCGTCGCCTTCGCCAATACGGGAAAGGAGCGCGAGGAAACCCTGCGCTTCGTCCATGAATGCGGCATGCGATGGGGGATCCATATCTACTGGATCGAGTGGTGCGCCGAGGCGCCCGGCTTCGAGATCGTCGGCTACAATTCCGCGAGCCGCGATGGTGAGCCCTTCGCCGCGCTGATCGAGAAGAAGAAGCGCGTGCCGAACTGGAAGGAGCGCTGGTGCACCCAGTTTCTCAAGGTGCTCCCCATGTTCTCGCTGATGCGCTCGCTCGGTCATGGAGAGCCCGGCAATTATCTCGAAGCGATCGGTCTTCGGGATGACGAGGGCATTCGCATCCTGAACGGCCTGGAGAACGCCGAGAAGCACGGCCGTCGTGTCATCTATCCGCTCGCCAAGGCCAAGATGCGCAAGGACGATATCAACGCGTTTTGGGCGGAGCAGGATTTCGATCTGCAGCTGCCGCGCGGCGTCGGCAATTGCACGCACTGCTTCGCGATGGCGCGCGCCGACCGGATCAATCGGATTCGGCTCCATCCCGACGACCTGCCCTGGTGGCTCGACAAGGAAGCTCGCTTCGGCCGCTTCGATCGCCGAGACTCGATGCAGAAGCTCGTCGACGAGGCGAGGCGCGCCCCAACCTTCTTCGAGGACGATTGGGAGCCGTCGGACTCCGAATGCGGTGTGGCCTGCGCCGGAGAGCCGGTATGACCGACCTATCGCTACCAAGCGGGCTCTCTCTGACCCAGATCGTCGCGCTCGATGACGATCGCGGGATCGGCCGCGGCGGCAAGCTTGCCTGGCACCATCCCGCGGATCTCGCCTATTTCCGCAAGATGACGCTCGGGCGTGTGCTCCTGATGGGGCGCACAACCTTCGAGTCGATCGGTAAGCCTCTGCCTGGCCGGACGAGCATCGTCCTCACCAGGCGGGCTTCGGAGGCCATTGATGGGGTGTTCTTCGAGCAGAGCTATGCTGCGGCCTTTTCCCGAGCTCTCGAACTCGGTGCCGAGGAGCTGATCGTAGCCGGCGGTGGCGAGATCTACGCGGCATCCCGCCCCCACACTGATCGGATCATCGCCACCCGCATTCCCGGACGGCATCGATGCGACGTGTTCTTGGAGCCATTCCCGGGGAGCTTCTATCGCACCCGCTACGACCAAGTCGGCGAGCTCAGGCACGAGATCTGGCAAAGGAGGACCGCATGCTAACCCGCTCGACCTCTGTGGACGTCATGGCAGGCTGCTTCACCTGCGCAGGCTCGACAGCAATCTGGGTGGCGAAGAACGCCATGGCCGTCGCAGCGCGGCACGCGCAGGCGACCGGTCACGAGACCTGGGCGGATCAGAACCTGTCGGTCCGCTACAAATGCGAGGCCGTTCCTGACAAGCCGGGCAGGCAATAGACCTTCGCTTAGGCGGCGGCCCTCTTGATCGCCTTCTGAGTGTAGACGACAAGCGGTGCTGTGCTGGTGCGAACCGAAATCGAGCTGTCGTTGCCCATGATCTCTCGGATCTGCACCGCTTTGAGCCGGTGCTTCATTGCGTACCGGCTGAGCCACGGATTGATTGCGTGATGAGTGATCAAGGTCGGCATGGCAAGTCCCTCCTCATCGACCGTCCTGACCGCGACGTAGTCGTAATCCCCGGCTAGGATCGTCACATCCAGGAAGGTGCTCGGATTGGAGGATTTGCCATCGCGGCGCCACACGGTCAGTCCGAGCGTCGGTGGGGAACACTCGAACTCGTCGAGACGGATGACATCGAAGCCCGCTGCGTCGGCGATGTGCTGATCGCAGAGGGCGATCATCTCCTGGACGGTCAGTGGTGGTCGTAGATCGAGCCATTCGCCGTCGCGAAAATCGAGAACACGTTCCTCGACCTTCGTCTTCTGATCGTCGCTCAACATCCTCCCCGGGCAGGAGGTCGTCAGCGACGAGAAATTCAGATCGCTCCCTCCACCGCAAGCCTCGCACGTCGACAGGCAGCCATCGCCGCAGAATATGCTGCACTCGTCGGAGCATTTCCTCGCCTTCAGAACGTGCTGCGTCATCACCGATCTCTCCTTGGCCGAGAACGATGCTCGATCGGAAAAACGAAACCGGCAAGCCGCGCGCATCGGGAGTGCTCTCGCCCGAAGGCGAGAGCAGGAGCATTGTCAGGCAGCCCGCTTCCGGCGGCGCCAGGGCGCATCAGCCTCCCAGTCGCCGGCCATGATCGAGCCGTAGGGAAGGACCTCATCGACCACCTCTGCCAGGCCGAAGTGCTCGATCTGGCGCCGCACCGATGCCGCCGACTTGTAGGCGCTCGGCAGCTCGGAGATATCCGGACGTCCGCAGAAGAAGCGGCAGTCGAGCCCGCGGGTTTCCTCCGCGACGATGTCCTCGACCGGCCGATCTCCCATCGTGCGCTTATGCGCAGTCCGAGACAGGTTTCGGCCGGCGCCGTGCGGCGAGAAGCCAAGTCCGTGAGCCGCATCGCTTCCGCGGACGATCAGGACCGGCTGGCCCATGTTCAGCGGGATCATGGTCAGGCCAATATCGTCATCCGCATAGCCCTTGAAGGCCGGCGTCGCGCCCTTGGCGTGGTAGAATTGCCCATCCGTCTTCCTGAAGACAAAGTTGTGCTCGTTCCACCACCGATCGCCGGCGGACACGCCCAGCAGTGACAGAGCCAGGTCATGGATGGCGTAATGGCTCCCCTTCGTCCAGCGACGCAGGATCTGCAGCGCATCGAAATAAGCCTCCCCCTCGCGGGTGTCGGCCTCGATCCATGCATTGCTCGCCAGCGTCTCGGGCGAAACGCGGCGCCGCGTGGACTCGGCCAGTTTCATCCCCTTCGCGTAGAGCTTCGCCCCAGGAGCGCGCGAGCCGTGGTGGGTTACCAACGCGGTCTCGCCCGTCGACTTGAGCTGCCCGACATAGGCGAAGTGGTTGCCGTCGCCCTGCGTCCCGTAGTGCTCACGAGCAACAGACACGAGATCCTTCAGAAACTCGTTGCCATCGAAGGAGCTCAGTAGCGAATCGGACATCCGGATCTGCTTGCCCCGTTCGCGGCCGCCGGGACCGAAATGCGTCACCTTGTGCACGGCATCGAGCAGCGCGCCCGGAGACACGCCGGGAACAACCGTAATCGCCATCGAGCAGCAGATATCCGCCGAGTGGAAGCCGGGATGGATCCCCGTGCTCGACACCACGCCGCCAACCGGAATCGATCCCGGTCCGGAAGGGCAGGCGTCGGGCATGATCGCGCCAGCGGTCACTACCGGCGTCCTCAGGAGCTCCGTCATCGTCTTCTTCACAGCCTCGACATTCGCCTCCTCCTCGGGCGTCTCCGCCTCGATGTTGGCGTAGAAGGGCAGCTCGCCGGGCTCGCGCAAGGCCAGCGCCGGAGGCGGCGCAAAGCCCGCGGCGATCGCCAGCGCAGCATTGAAGCTCTCGCCTTGGGCGATGGCCGAGTTGGCTGCTTCGAGCGCCGGCTTGAACCAGCGGCCCTGCCGAAGTCCGGCATCAATGAGATCCTGTCCCGAGATCGTAATGGTCATGCGTCCTCGCTCCCGGCTTCGCGCCGGCATGCGTCCTCGTTCCGGCTTGGAAGGCCGGTCGTGTCGGGGGATGGCTGGCGAGGGAGGCTCTCTCCGCCGCCGGTTACGGGGAGGAGGATTTCAAGGCGCGTGCCAACTCACAGGACAATCCTTCAACGGATCGTCAAAGAGGCCTGTAAGTGACTGAGGTTACACCTGATATTCGCCACTGCGCGCGATCAGTAATCCTTGAGGCAAGGATTGCACGAAGCTCTTTGATGCTATACATCGAGATAGCGAATTAGATTATAGGATAGCCCGTGAAGCGACGTGTTGGAATCGCGATCCTCGGCACCAAGCTCGATGCCGGGATGAAGGAGCAGCGCTGGAACAAGTGGCGCCCGACCGTCGGGATGTGCCAGCAACCGGGCTTGTTCATCGATGACCTGCACCTCCTCGTCGATACGCACAGCGATGCGCTGTTCAAGCAGGTCACAGCCGACATCGGTGAAGTCGCTCCGGCGACCGAGATCCATCGGCACGCCTTCAACGCGCGCGATCCCTGGGATTTCGAGGAGGTCTACAGCAAGCTCCTTGCCGTCATCGAGAACGAGATCGTCTTCAAGCCGGAGCAGGAGGACGTCTATGTCAGCGTAACGACCGGGACGCACGTTGCGCAGATCTGCCTCTTCCTCTTGGTGGAGGCGCGCTTCATACCGTCTGCGAAGCTTATCCAGCTTTCACCGCCCAAGCGCGGCAGCGACGTGCCCGAGGCCGTCGGCCGCCACACGGTGATCGATCTGGATCTGTCACGCTACAATGCGATCACGACGCGCTTTGCGGTGGAGCGGCTCGCGTCGACGTCGGTGCTGAAGGGTGGCATCGCCACGCGGAACCGCACCTTCAACACGATGATCGACGAGATCGAGCGGGTTGCCATCAATTCGCGCGCGCCCGTATTGCTGACCGGGCCGACAGGAGCTGGCAAGAGCCAGCTCGCGAGCAAGATCTACGAGCTCCGCAAGAAGCGAGCTCAGGTGTCGGGGCAATTCATCGAGGTCAATTGTGCGACGCTGCGCGGGGACCAGGCCATGTCGGCGCTATTCGGCCATCGCAAGGGTGCATTCACGGGCGCGCTCGCCGATCGGCCGGGGCTCATGAAGGCTGCCGACAAGGGCATGCTCTTTCTCGACGAGATCGCTGAGTTGGGCGCCGATGAGCAGGCAATGTGCCTGAGGGCGATTGAAGAGAAGCGCTTCCTGCCTCTCGGATCCGATCGCGACGTCTCGTCGGACTTCCTACTCATCGCGGGCACGAACAAGGACCTCGGCAAGGAGGTCAGGGCAGGGCGCTTCCGCGAGGACCTCTATGCCCGGCTGAACCTTTGGACCTTCGCGCTGCCGGCGCTGCGGGACCGTGTCGAGGATATTGAGCCTAACCTCGATCACGAGCTCGACCGCTTCAGCATCAGGGAGGGACGAAAAGTCGGGATGACCCGCGAAGCGCGCGAGCTCTTTCTGTCCTTTGCGACGTCGCCTGCGGCCGCTTGGAGCGCGAACTTCCGCGACCTGACTGCGAGCACAACCCGCATGGCAACGCTGGCACCGAAGGGCCGGATCGACGAGGATACCGTCAAATCTGAGATCCGCCGGCTCAAGGCACTTTGGGCGGTGGACCTGGGCGGAGACAGCCTCGAGGAGCTTCTGGGCAACAGGGCGGCCGAGATCGATCCCTTCGACCGCGTGCAACTGGCGCATGTCGTCGACGTCTGCCGGCGACACAGAACCATGAGCGCCGCCGGTCGCGAACTCTTCGCCGTCTCCCGCGGAAAGAAGGCGAGCTCGAACGACACCGATCGCGTCCGGAAGTATCTCGCGCGCTTCGACTTGGCGTTTGAGGACCTCGCTGGCTGATGAGCAGCAGGGCTTCGCCGCCGGTGATCAGAGCTTCCCTGAGATCCAACCTGAGACGAAGCGCTTCAACTCCTCGAAATAGACCTCATCGGCGAAGAGCCGGAAACGAGATGCGAGGCTGAGGCTGTCCGGCCCGGCGCGGTGGACATGCGGGAATGTCGCTCGAACGAGCTCGACGACATCATCCTTTCGCAGAGCCCACGCCGCCGCCGCAGTGGCTTCACCCAATGCTTGCGCCAACGCGCCAGCCTCGTGATAGACCGAAAGCCCGCTCCACACCGGTGATGGATGGAGTGCCACCAGATGCCCGAGCCAGTGGGCGTCATAGGCGGGGTTATCGGACCAGATGAAGCGAATGCCGGTCAGCCGGTCGGCGATCTCAGCCGCGACCTGCTCAGCTGGCATCCCTTCCGCCTGCAGATAGGCCTGCGTGAGGCCATGGATCGCTTGCGCTTCGTCGTTCCAGTTGAGGGCTGCCCATCGCTCATGCGGGCGCACTAACCATTTCGAGACGTTGAGGCCATCGTCGCAGAATGCGACCTCCACCGGATATCCCGACACCAGCGCCGACGACTCCACGTCGATGAACGTGAAGTCTGGTCGCAGGACCCGATCGGGCCTTGGGGGGATGGGAAGCTTCATCACGCCAGCGCAGCCGGGAGATAGGCTGTGGTGATCGCCGCGGGATAGTGGATCACCTTGCTCTCGTCCTGATGGCAGCCGTAGAGCACCAGCGACGGAAGCTTGGTGGTCATGGTGCGATCAAAGATCGGTTGCGGCTCGATGTCCTCCAGGAACTCCTGCACCTTGGCCGTCGAGATTCCGCTGGGGACATAGACGTCAAGGGTCCCCTGAACGCGCAGCCCTGCCCAGTTCATGGGGCGCCGGCGTTCATCCGGAGGGATCTGGGTCAACGCAACGCGCTGGCAGGAGGCCATGCGGTATTCGCCGATTCCAAAGCCAGAGAGGAGCGACGGCTGGAATTTCGAGAGATCGCCGCGCACGCCGAGAATGATGTGGGCCAGGCCGTCACCAGGATCGCTCCCATCCGGAATCCCGATCGGCACCACCAGATCGAAATCCGCCTTTTCGATGCTCACGTCGAGCGAGCCTACATGGCTATCCCAGACATGGCGGAAGCTGATGATCTCGTCATTGCGGACGTGCGCATTGGGGTTGTATCTTCCGCCTGAGCCCTCGGCTTCCTTGAAACGACGCGTCTTCTTCTCGCTGACGCGCAGAACAAGCGTCGAGCCCTTGTCGACCTTGAAGCGTTTCGCCTGTTTCTCGGCTTCCTGGATCGCGGCCGCAACGCTGGTCCACCCTGAGATATCGCAGAGAAAACGCTCACCATGCCAGGCTGTGATCTCGGCATGGACGTCCTCGATGATCTGGATCGTTCGCCGGCGGGTCTCTACGACCTCGTCGACATACTCATGGACCACGTTCTCACGCATGAGACGTCTCTCCGAGAAGCTGGGCGAGGCTGCTGTCGAGCTCTCCCCTGAGGGTTCGCATTCGCTGGATCGCGGCTAACCGCCGGGCGAGGTAGTCGAAGACCATGTCCTCTTGCTCCTCATCCCCGGTCGCAGCGACGCCATAGAGAAAGTTCGAAAGGACCTCGGGCTTCATGGCGAAGGCTCGCCGCCGGAGGCTCTCCTCGATCTGCGCATCGTTCATCCCATCGAACTCTTCGAGGTCGATGTGCTCGATATCGGTCAGCTCTCCGTCTTCGCTCACTTCAATCTTCCTCAGGAACGAATTCTGGCGGTGTGATCGGATCCACCGGCAATGCTGGCGGTGTGCGCGCCCGCCGCGGCGTCCCAGGCCGTCCGCTTTCAATGGAGATCGCCGACAGCAGGGGCGAGTCAGCCCGCACCAGCTCAGTTTGCCCGGAGCGAGCCGGCAGTCCTGTGGACGGGTCGACCACGAGCGGAACGAGGCCCTGCGCCACCGGTGGCTCCTTCAGGGTGAAGCTCGTTCCTGAGTGATCGAGGAAATCGCGAACAATCGGTGCGGCCACCCGGCCGCCGCCGGCGCCCTGGAAGAGAACCTTGTTATCGTCGCGCCCGATCCAGACAGCGACCACGACATCCTCTGCGAAGCCGACAAACCAGACGTCCCGGGCTGAGTTGGTTGTTCCCGTCTTCCCGGCGAAGTTTCGGCCGAACCCGGAAAAGGCAGTCCGCGCGGTCCCACGCTCGACGACGCCCTTCAGGATCGAAGCCATCTGCGATGCGGCCAGCGGATCGATGGCGGGGGCGGATTGCACAGGCTCCCGCAGGATCAGTTGCCCCTCTCGGGATCGGATCTCGTTGACATAGCGGGGCTGCACAAGCGAACCGCCATTGGCGAAGGCACCGTAGGCCATCGCCATCTGCAGCGGGGTGACTTCGATTGCGCCGAGAGCGGCGGCGTTCGTCATCGACCCGGAGATGCCGAGGCGGCGGGCAACGTCCTGGACGTCCTGCAGGCCGAGCGTCCACGAAAGCCGGGCGGAGGGAATGTTGCGGGACTGTTCGAGCGCTCGTCGGACCGTCACCAGGCCGCCGCGGCTACGACCCTGCGGATCCGCCGGGCGCCAGTCGACCATCCCGGGCCCCTGTTCGATGACAATGGGCGCATCGAGGATGGGGGAGGTGGCATCGAAGCCGATTTCAAGCGCGCCGCTATAGAGGATCGGCTTGAATGATGAGCCGGCCTGCCGGCGCGCCTGCGTCGCGCGATCAAACTGGGACCGTTCGCGCGAGAAGCCACCGACAAGCGCCAGCACATCGCCGGAGCGGGGATCGAGCGCGACGAGAGCGCCTTCAACCTCCGGCATTTGGGCGAGTTGTGGTCGACCGCCAAGCAGGTCGAGCAGGATCACGTCGCCGGCGCGGACGACCTCCTGAAGCCGCCGCCCCGTCCAGCGCACGCCGTCAGCTCCGAGACGCACCCGCGCGGTTGGGCCGAGTGCGACAACGGCTTCCGCGCCGACGCTCTCCACGACTCCAAGCGAGAAGTCTGAGCTACCCGCTGGCGGATCGAGCTCGGGAGCTGACCAATTCACTGGCAACCGCACACGAGCCAAGGGCCCGCGCCAGCCAAGGATCTGGTCCGTGCGACGGATGCCAGCCTTGAGAGCAGTGTCCGCGGCCGTCTGGAGGTCAGGGCGCAGGGTCGTGCGCACAACGATGTCCTGCCGGCTCTGCAGATCGTTCGGAAGGCTGGAGAGCGCTTGCTTCCACGCGAGGTCCTGGAACCAGCCCTCCTGGCTGTCGGAAGCGTTCTCCTTGTGCTTGCGCTCGGCAAGACGGATCGGCTGACCGATAGCGGCTGACGCCGCCACGACATCGATCGCACCGTCTTCCGCCATGCGTCGCAAGACATAGTTGCGCCGCTCAAGCGCGCGCGCCGGGTTCCGGACGGGATTGAAGGAGCTCGGCGCCTTCGGCATGCCCGCGAGCAGGGCTGCCTCTCCGACTGTGAGCGAGTCGAGAGACTTGCCGAAATAGGTCTGCGCGGCTTCGGCTACGCCATAGGCGCCGAGACCAAGATAAATCTCGTTCAGATAGATCTCCAGAACCCGGTCCTTCCCGAGATCCTTGTCCATACGCATCGCCAGAAGGGCCTCGCGCACCTTTCGAACGACGCTGCGCTCGTTGCCGACGAGCAGGTTCTTTGCGACTTGCTGTGTGATGGTGGAGCCGCCCGACGCGCTCGCTCCGGAAGCGTGGCCGACGGCGGCGCGCGCGACGGCAATGAGATCGACGCCTTGGTGGGAGAAGTAGCTGCGGTCCTCTGCGGAGATGAATGCCTGCTTTACCAGCTGCGGGATGTTGCCCACCGTCACGAAGGTCCGGCGCTGATCAGTTCGCTTTGAGAGAAGAGAGCCATCGGCCGCGAGGATCTCGGAACCGGTTTTCGGAACATAGGTAGCGAGCCCGCGGTGATCAGGGAGGTCGCGGCTATAGGTTTCGACAACCGCGAGGCCGGTCGCCATGGAGGCGGCGCCGATCCCAACCGAAGCCAGGAGGCCGAGCCCAAGGACGAGGCGGACGACCCTCACGACGCCTTCCTCTTGACGGGCTTCTTCAGGAAGAAGGCTGGCAAGGTGGTCGACAGCCGAACGAGATCGGCGAGCTCCGCACGCCTACGCAGCTTCTTCGACCGCGGCACAGGATCTGCGTTGGCGAACTTCGAAAACCGGCGCAGCTCCTCGGCGCCTTGCTCCGCATTTCCACGGGCGAGCCAGAGAAGCTTCCACGCTTCGCCGACAACGGCGCCTGAGGACTTGTCCGCTGCAGCTGCACCGAGCGTCGCGATGACCAATTCATAGGCCCGCAGCTGGCGCATGGACTGGGCGAAGGCGATATCTTCCATGCCGCGACCGGCAATCGGTTGAAGGCGTTCCTCGAAGACGCGCTCATGCGACTCGGAAAGCGCCACGACGATATCGGCCGCCCGATCCGGTTCGAGCGCCATCGGTCGCGTGGCGACGGCCGCACCCCACCTCTCGGCTGCGACATCGATCAGCGCGTTGGCGATTGCCATGACCGCAGCGCGATCAGGACCGGAGAGCGCGGTTAACCCCGCCATCAGGCTGGAGCGGACATGCTCCACAATGGTTCGCGCGCGGCGCCGGCGGAAAAAGGACAGCACGAATTGCTCATGGATTCTTGATCAGACGAAAGAGCGTATCCGCGAGCGGAACAAGGAACAACGACGGCGATCCTTGATGGCGAAGCAAACTGTGGATCCGCGGATGCGGCTTGCGAAGCGCTGGGATATCCTCCCCGGAGAACTCGAACTGAGAGAGCCTGATGAGCCGCGAGACCATTTACGTCGTCGTCAACGGCACGCCTTCCGAGGAGGACGATGCGCTTATCCCTGGGATCTACAGCGCCGAGGTCGACACGGATCTGTCACCGGAGGAGAAGGCGGAGGTCGCGCTCGATCATTTCCACGACAACAACGGCATTGCCTGCCTGGACGATTTCGATATCAGCGCGCACCTGGCCTCCGGCGAGGAGCTCCCGCGCATGGAAACCTATCAGCCGAATTCGCTTTCCGCCCGCGGCGAGTACGGCGAGTTCGTCGGTGACGACGCGCCAGCGGAGGTGTTGAAGCTCCGCACGTCGAACGATCCCGCCCCTTCAATTTAGGGAGCGCGCGCCAGCGGTCAGGCAAGACGGAGCCGGCCTCTTGCAACGATGGATGCGGCGTCGGAATGCCGGCCAGGGCCGAGCGGGATCTCCCGATCGGCAGCTGGCCGGCTCGCGTGCGTTCAGCGATGCAGCGTCGGTGCGCTTCCAACCGGGCCGATCTGCGGAAGCGGAGCACCTGCTCGGCCGAGGTCGCGGATCGGAGCCGGAGCTCCTACCGGGAGCGAGGGGAGAACACCAGTGGGAGTCGCCGGCGCGCCATCGACACGCGCTCTGAGCCCTCCAAGCTGCCCGATCTGCGGAAGCGGGCCTCCGGCCGAGCCGCGGGCTGCCAGATTGGAATGCCCCGAGAATTGCCCGAGATACTGAGCAACAATGGCCTGGTCTGCGCCCTTGCCGCTGACCGCCCGAGCCTGATCTGGAGAAAGCACCTTGACCTGGGCCGTGCCGAAGACCTTGGCGGTGTCGGCCTGCGCAGCCTGACCGCCCAACGCGAACGCAACGAATGCGAACGCGACAACGAGTGAATGCGACTTCATGCAACTGCTCCTTCTGCGGCGGCCTCCAGCTGGAGACCTCACGATGCCGATGGGCATCCCTGAGTGGCGAGAAGGCAGCCGCCCCACCAGCGTAGGATGCTCACAAGACGCGAACGCGCGGAATGAAGTCACGGCATGAGCAGATTGGTCATCTGAAGGATTCGCGAGCAGAATCATTGAAGCGGATGGCCCATGATAGAACCCTTCGCAAAGTCCGCCTACCCTGACGCTTAAGGCGCATCCTTCGCTATCAGGCGTAACGAGGCCGGCTCTCTTCCTCGAAGATGTCTGCCAGCTCTCTGACGAGGTCGCTCACAGAGGCAGTGTGCGCGTTCAGCTCCGGGGCCGTCGGATAGGAATCGAGCGGGAGGGCGATGCCGTCGGCGATCGCGCGACGCTTGAATTCGTTGAACAGCAGATCATTCTCGTTCCACCGGAACGCGTCGACCAACCCAGTCTGCTCCAGCTCAGCGATGCGAGCGCGATCAGCGTCGGTTGGCTCCTCCTTGGAGGTGAGGGGCACGTATTCCTTTCCGGCGTCGATGCAATCCAGATGCAGCGTGCTGTAGAAGGCCCTCTTCTCGCCGAAACCCCAGATCGGGGCTCCAAAGGTCTGGCAAAGCGCGCTCCCCATTGGGAAGGCCCCTGGCACCTCTTCCGGCGAGCCCATGGTGAGCCGCGAGGGCGTTCCCATGAGCGTGAACATCTCGCGCTCTGGGACCACTTCGATTGGGCTGCGCATGAGGGCGGCACCAGCCATCACGATGCGGCCTTGCGAGGCGGGAAAGCGGGTTTTCCTCAGGACCATGCCGCCACAGCACAGCAAAGCGCCAAGAAAGGGGGGCTTGATCTGCATTCGCGACAAGAGGCCGTCGAGCTTGTCGATCTTCGTATCGGGATCCATCCGCTCGCCGCGGGTCCCGATCGAAAGCCTGCGATTGCCGGGACCACCAGACAAGCTGAAGTCGAGCAGCTGCTCGTCCGCAAAGGTGTCAGGATCGCACTCGATCATCGCGAGACCGATATCGTAGACGAACGGATGCTGGCTCTCGAAGCGAGCGTGCCGTGGCTGGGTGTAATCGGGCGTTACCGAGCCCACAGCCCTGCGAAAGATGATCTGGCCGCGAATGAAATCCGTCATGCCGAGAGCGTGCTCGGCACCGTTGAAAGTCACAACGAGCGGAACAGCCACCGCAGAGAGTAGCTCAAGGAATTATTCACGAGACCATGGATGAACGCGAAGCCCCATGGGATCATGTGAATCGAATCCTTGATGTGGAGCCATCGTGGTCGAGTCGTCTCTCGCGGCGGATGTCGCAGCCATACCTTCGCGCTCCGACTTCGGGCCGGCAGACCCACTCTCACGATTCTATTCGAAGTCGCCGATGGCCGACGGCTTTGCGGCATTGTTCACGACCGAAATGGCGAAGAACGTCCTCGATCTCGGTTGCGGCGAAGGCTCTCTCACACTCCCGATGGCTCAGCGCTGGAGCTCCTCAGCTCTCGTGACCGTCGACAAGGATCCGGCCATCGAGCTCAAGCTGAAGCGCCAGCTGCGCACCATAGGACGCGTTCGTCATCAGCATCATTGCATCGACGCGTTGTCGTTCGACCTCGACGAGCGTATCGGTCGCAAATTCGATGTGCTGCTTTCGAACCCGCCCTACAGACGGGTCGAGCGGTCGAATGCAATCGCGCGCATCTTCCTGGACGCAGGTCTCGCTCGTCTGCTGGATCTGCCGGCCGAGACCTGCACGGCGGAGCTTGTCTTCCTCGCCCAGATGCTTCGGGTTGCTAAGGAAGGCGCCGAGCTTGGCATGATTGTTCCAGACGGCCTCATGACATCCTTCAAGAACGCGGCGGTGCGCCAGGTCCTTGTCGACAGGTTGCGCATCCAGGCCGTCGTTTCGCTGCACCAAGGCTCCTTTCTTCGAACGACAGCTCAGGCCTATGCGCTGATGATGCGCAACGAGCCGGGCGGGACCGGATACGTCAATCTCCACACGCTCGATGAAAACGGACTGTCGCAGCCGCTCCAGATCTCGCCTCAGGAAGCTGTGAGGCGGCTTGATCACGCCTATTACGCGCTGAGGCCGACGCAGATGGAGCGTTCGATCACGCTTCGAGAACTTCGTGCAGAGATCGTCCGAGGCCACCGCTCATCGGTCGAGGTCAGAATGAAGGGTGGCTTCCACACCACCTCGTTCCCGAAGGGCGATGAGCCGCGCGAAATCCATCTTGACGAGGCCGGCGCCGGCAAGAAAACGGACGCGCGCGCCGGGGATATCCTGCTCGCTCGGGTCGGGCGTTCCTCTCATGAGAAGGTCGGCCTGGTTGAGAGCGGATCCTCCCCGCTCAGCGACTGCGTCTACGCGATCCGTATCCCGCGGGCGTGGCGGCGCGTGGTGATGGCCTCCCTGCTGAGCCCGGGTGGTCAGCGGGCCTTGCGTCGGATCAGCTGCGGCGTCGGCCCGAAGGTGATCCGGAAGGCCGATCTTCTCGACCTGCCCTTGCCGATTTGAGGCGCACGCTTCTGGCTTTCCAGCTATCGAGCGATCATGGCACCAAAGGAGCCACCGATGACCGCGACCGAGAACGATGACGAGACGATCGTTGCCTATGGCTTCCTGGATGCAACATCCGGCAAGCAGGTGAGGTTGCGCCGTCGACACACCGAGGACACCGAAGAGTACGGCGTGGTCGAGGTGCCGGAGCTCAGCACCGATGATTACGGCACCATCTTTTCTGTCCGCGGGCCTGAGGCTCTGCAGATCGTGCTCGAAGAGGAGCCCTTCTGGCTCAACGCGGACGAAAGACGCCCGCAATGGGGTGACTACGCCTGGAAGTTCGACCAGCTCATTCCGGTGAAGTTCCGGAGCACCCGCAGCGTCACGCGCGACCACGCCGGCAGGGCCGTCGGCTTGACAATGGAAACGCATGTCGAGCTCGTCGAGCACAAACCGCTGCCCCGTTTCCTCCCCAAAGGCGAGATCATGTACGACGTTCCCCGGAAGGGAGCGAAGAACGATTTCACCCCCGAGGAGCGCTACCTCTACATGTATCCGCTTAGCGAGCAGGAGAACCTGCAGAAGTTCGTCGGTCACGAAGTCCGTCTGCAAGGCGACCGGTACGAGAAGCGACATGTCCATCGCCTGAAGATCATGGGTGATCGCATCGCGGCAGTTCTGGGCGCGCGCGAGCCTGTCGTGACAATCGATCCCGAGATCGAGGGGCCGGCAGCTCCCGGCATGCGGTAAGGAGGCACTCGTGGGACTGGCAAACATCGCAAAGACGAAGGGCGCGGCCGACAACGCCGCGTCGCGCCTGTCGAACAAGCGTGGAGCCGTCGCAATCCGGGTCTCGGAGAAGCCGGGGCACGGAATCCTCGTCTCGCCGCTCGGCGCTGCGCCGGCTGGAACGGCGCTCAAGCTTCATCAGCCCGAGGTTCAGGGACTGCCGCTGACTACAGCGCTCTCCGGGGCGCGCAGCCCGGAGGGGCGCGTGACCCATCGCACCGCTCCGGGCGATCTCGTCGTGCTCGAAGCCGCGTTCATCGAAGGCGACACGCTCGTATGCGGTCGCATCGCCGGGCGTATCCATGACGGGATGAGCGGGCCGGTCCAGGTCATGAAGGCGCTCGCGCGCATTTCGGCAGCGAACGTCCACAAGGGCGGATTCTCGCAATGGGTCTCGATCCCCGACCCGCTCGCCGCTCGCGTGATGCGAAGCGCCGGCGATGTCGAGGCTCTTGTCATGAGCCAGGTTGGGCGCGAGTTCCCGGGCGGGGAGGTGAGCTTCTTCATGCGCTCACGCACCGGCCGGCAGGAGTTCAAGATGGACCCGGGCGAGAAGGCCTCCGCCTATGTGAAGCGCCTGGTGGAGGCCAACCGCCTGCTCGCCGGCGGGCCAGTCGAGCTCATGCCGATCTTCAGCGTCCATGTCGGGCGCGATCAGTCGCTTCGCGAGGGGATCAACACGCGCGTCGAAACCAGCGGCAAAGTGCTGGGTTCCGTCTCGAAGCTCTATGGCGAGGGCTATGTCCCGAGCCTTCTGATCCTCTGCGACGAGGACAAATGGGCCTTCGGTGGGAAGACGGGGAAAACCCATCGGGTTGCTGCCTGCGTGGAGCCGCTCGAACTCGTTCAACCGATCGACCGAAAGATGATCGGCACCGCCAACATGAAGGACGCATCGGGCAAGCCGATGAAGCCATTCGAGACGCGCGAGCTATGGTCGGCTGAGCAAATGGCCACCGACGCGAGACGTCGAGCACCCGAGAAGGTCGCTTCGGCGCCATCCCATGACGATGATGGTGACGATCAGCCCCGGGCGCCGCTGCCGTTCCGGAGCGCCCAGGCGCGCCGTTCACTACCCGGCATGGGCTAGGCGGCGCATGCCGCTGGAACAGTGGTTCTCGAAATTCGAGACGCCCTTGAGCGCTGCGCCGATCTGACCCGCGTCGCCACTCGTCGCGCGCCGGATTGAAGCAGCCAGACTCTGCCCGCGCTCAGTCAAGGTCACGACGCGAACGCGCTTGTCCTTCGGATCGGATTCCCGCACGGCGAGCTCGCAATCGACGAGCGCCGCAATCGCATAGGAGACATTCGAGCCGGCGATATTTTCGTCCTTGATCAGGTCGACGACGCGCTTGGGCCCCTTGTCGAGGCTGAGGAGAAAAATGACGTTGGAGACGGCCATATTGCCGAGGCCGGCCTGCTTCAGCAGCGGATGAATGAAGTCGTCGAAGTGGCGGAGCGCGCGGTGTGAAGCGACGGCCACGTCGGCCCAGTGCCCTTTCCCGCGACGATCTGATCCGCTCATTGCCTTCCCCGATGACCTTCGATTTGAACCTTGAATCGAATATCGAAGGAATACGGAAATTGGGCAAGGAGAAATCCGGACGGATGTGCTCCGCCCGGAAGGATCGTTCAGGCCGCGATCATGAATCGCTGCTCTTGACCTTGATGTGGGAGAGCCGCTGCAGCTGCAGCGAAGAATGCTATCAGCTCGTCTCTCGCGGCGGCGTCCGCCTGGGCCAAGACCGATCCTGCCAGGATCGGATCGGTCGTCCAGGGGTCTCGGCTTTGTTCAGTCTCGACGGGCGCTTCGGCCCCGGTCAAATCGGAAAACATCGCAGTAATCTCCAGAGAATGCGGACAGGAACGAGAGCTTCGGGAGCTCTTTGCCGTCTCGGAGCGATTTCGCCGTCAGGGCTGCGTTGTGGGCCATGGCACAGTCTCCTTCATGGCGTTGCGATGGAACGAATAGGGAACATAACTGGAGCGACGACGCAAGCCCCAGTTTGAAATCGGGGGCACGCGCACAGTGGATAGGTGAATCGATCCTTGATGCCTGCGCTCGAATCCGCGGAACGAGCTCGCTTCGCTTAGATCGACGGTGCGAAGGAATTTCGAGCCGCGAGTTGGGAGGCCGCGTTCGCGGCCGTCGGCGCCTTCAGGATCTCCTCGTCTCCCTCGAAGACTGCCCACTCGCCACGCTTCATGCGTGTGAGCTCGAAGCCAGCGGCGGAAACGAAAGTCGGAAGATCGCGATCGAGCTGGAATGCCCACTCCTCGTCGAGGCCTTCGCTGCGGGCGATCTCCGATGCCTGCTTGGCGTCGATTTCGGCAAGGACGCGATCACCGGCAGCCTGGGCGGCCGCAAGGGTTTCGTAGGGCGACTGGCCGGCCTGGTCGGGAATCGAGAGCCAGAACTTCCCGGCTTCGAGGTTGATGAAGGTAGAGCCTGCCTCACCCGAGACGAACGTCTCGACCGTCATCGCCGTCATCGGGCGGTGCCAGGTTGTCGAATCCAGTTGGTCCCATTCCATCGCGCGCAGTCCTTCAGCTGAGATGCTGGTGAGGCTATGGCGGCCCGACGAAAGCCGCTAGCGGCCGAAGCCGGCTGCAGGCGCCGGACGATTAACCGCGAGCCCGAAAACCCGCTCCATATCGTTCCGCCAGAAGCGCTTGACCTGGCGTTCGAGATCAACGCGTCGGAGATATCGGCGAACCGATCGAAGGCTCTCATCCATCTCGTTGTCGGGCCCGTCCCACGCATACATTACGTCGAGAGCGTGGCCTGGTTCGCTCTCGATCCAGGCATGGCCGTTATAGCCGCCGTCGCCGTCCATGAGGGAGGGGTCGAGATAGAACTGGCCTCGATCATGATCGACACCGGCCAGGCCCCAGCCGCCGCGGATCGCCAGATCGAAGTCGTCCTGGAAGCCGGAAGGCCAGAACAATGCGCCGACTCGAACATCGGCGATCCGGAAGCCGAGGAGGCCAGCTGCGGCCGTCTGGACAAGGATGCAGACAGTATCGATCTGCAGATCGGGCCGGGCGGAGCGAACGATCTCGTTCGCCTCCTGCAGCGTCCCTTGCAGGTCGACGTCCATCAGAAGATCCGCGGCGCCGGCGGCTCGTCATCCTTGAGTTCGAGCTTCAGATCCGGGTCGGTGGCGAAGGCGTAAGCGTATGAGCCTGCGTGATCGTCGAAGAACACGACGCCGACTCCATCTTTCTCGGCGAAAATCGGCACACCGGTCTGGTAGCCGGGCAGCGTTGGATGGCTGAACGGAGCAAGCTCCCGGCTCTCGTCGGAATTTCGTACCCAGCGCTTCATGGCCGCCGCGCGCTCGACCTCGGCACGCGTCATCATGAGGACGCGCATATCCTCCAGGTCAGCAGCGTTGCCGATCACGGGAGCAAGCATGGAACGGGCGAGGGCCCGAAGTGGCTCCTGCTGATAGCGAGGCATGTCGACGACGCGCTGCCAGCTCTCAGGGGCGACTCGCGTCTCTTTTTCGATCCGCAGGATCACTGGGTCGAGCTCAGCCTTCTCGGGCGCCCGGGATGTCACCTCGCCGATGTATTTCTGAGGGACACGCGTGTCCTTCAGATCGACATTCATTGCGTCATAGGTGAGGGCGTCGTTACGCGCCTGCGGGTCCAGCGCATCGAGTTCCGGCATCCGCTGCCGCAGCGCCGCGATGTCGGCGAAATGGGAGCTGAGGTCCGGCGCCGGGTTGATTGTCTTCGCTGCCTCGCGGAGGGCTTCAACCTGGAAGGAGATGGGCGTATCGACGGGCAGGAGCGGGAAGCCGTCGTCGGTGCAGCGGAAGGCGTCGCCGTTGAATTCCTCGTGGGAGATCACGTCGCCACGACCCTCTTGCAGGACCCCGTCCTCGACACGCAGGCAACGGATCGGATCCGAAAACTCCAGCTGAACGCGGTCCTCGAACTGCACCCGGTCGGTGATCATGCGGTAGATCGCGCCTTCCGGCAGACGGTGGAGCTCGGGATGCGGCATTGAAGAAGTCCTTGATTGGGGCCGGTCCGGCTTCCTTCGAAGTTGCCGCGACCGGACGCCAGCCACAAGCGCAGTCTCAAATGGATTTCGCCATTCCTGGCCTCGAGGCATAGTCGCAGTATGCTCACGCTTCTGTTTCTCGCCGTACTCGTCATGATCGCACTCGCCCAGCCGGCGACCGCGCAACTGGTCTATGCCTACGACGGCCCCGGTCGGCCCGGATCGGTCGTCATCAACACGCAAGAGCGGCTGCTCTATTTTGTTCGTGCAGATGGCGAGGCTCATATCTGGCCGATCGCCGTCGGGCGCGAGGGTCGCCAATGGTTCGGCCGCACCCGTGTTGTTAACAAGGCGAAGAACCCGGCCTGGCGCCCGACAGAATCGATGCGGGCCGAGAATCCGCGCCTGCCGGCCTATGTCGCGCCGGGACCCCGCAATCCTTTGGGGATCAGGGCGATCTATCTCGCCGAAGGTGCGCTACGCATCCATGGCACGAATGCGCCCGGCTCCATTGGACGAGCGGTCTCCAGTGGTTGCTTCCGGATGCATAACTCCCACGTCACGCAGCTCTATGAGCTTGTGACCACCGGCGCTCCGGTCGAGGTTCGCTGAAAGCGCAGGATTCAGTAGCCGCCGAGACGCCAACACGCCCAAGCCCCCGCGAGCGTTACGATCCAGATCAGCTTGAGCCGGATCCAAGGCCAGTACATCTCGCAAAAGAGCTTCACGACAGTGAGGAAGAAGGCGGCGGCCAGGATATTCCCGACGACCTCCATGATCTTGTCACCAAGCTTGCCGAGACCATAGAGGTCGTCGATCAGGTAAGCGCCGGCGCCGAGAACGCCCAACGCCATCACGGCGCGGGTCAGGAACGTGCGCCCGCGGCTCGGCGAGGGGCGATCGATATCAGTCATGTCGGGCTCTCGGGGTCAGGGGTAGACGCGCGTATCGAGGAGAGAGGCAAACTCAACGCGGGCATGGCTGCTAGCGCGAAGACGGATCAGCATTCGGTCTTCGCTGGAAATCCCCTCGGAGGTCCCGGCAAGGGCGCGGATTTGGGAGCGGTTGAACCCGAGCGCGACCTCCTGACCGCTACGAAGAACCATGGCGATTTGATCCGGGTTGAGCGGAACCGAGCTGATGTCGCAGGTCGCGGTCGCTACCGCTCGGATGTCGGCCATCAGGACTTCGAAGGATCTGCCATCGAAATGCGGACGCACCTTCTCAGTGAGGTCTATATAGGCCTTCCTCGACTGCTCACGCTCTGCCAGCGCCGTCTGAATCGCCTTCAGGAAGGCGTTATCGGGGGAGAGAGACGCCGACCTCGCCTGCTCGCGCGGGAGCGAGGACAGCATCACCCCAGTGATGAGCCCCGCGAGCACAAGGACAGCAAAAACCAGACGCGTGAACATCCCGAGCATCAAAGGTGAAATCCCAGCGACACGAAAGTCCTCGGACTCGTTCAGTTGCGATGAGTCACCTGGAAGCGACACCCGTTCGCGACCAGGTCGCCGCTAGCGTCATGACGGAACTGCCATAGGCGGTGCAGCGCGGCGTCGCATTGAGGCCCATTTGATGGAGCGCGACGCCCTTGCAGGAGGCGCCGCCGCGGCGGATCGCGCGGTGAAGGTGCTCCAGGCCCCATACGAGGTTTGTCTCAGCGTCCTTAAGCTGGGAGCAATCGCCTTTGAAGCCGAGACCGCGGGCCGTTTGGCACTTGATCTGGGTCAGGCCGAGGGGGCCACCACGACCGACAGCAGCAGGATTGTAATTGCTCTCCTGGCGGACGATCGCGTGAGCGATGGCGACCGGGACCTGCTTCCGCTGCGCCACCTTCGTGACGAGATCATGGACTGGGCTGCGGGCGATCTTACCGACCGTGTTGCTGGCTTGAGCGGCGGGCTGAGGCTCGGCAGCGGTCTGAACACCGACATGAGAACAGCCAGCGAGCGCCAGGCCAGAAATAACCGCGACCAAGATGCGTTTGAAAATCATGCGTAGTGTCTCGCAATGGGCTTTGGCGCTATCGCCTACGGCGAAGGAGCTGGAACGCGCAGCTCGAAAGGAATGGACCATCAGATCCGGCTCGATCAGAAGAGCGCCGCAACGGCAATCAATCTCCTGACAATGGACGACTAAGGTCGAAGATCGAGAGAAACAAGGATAAAGAATCGAATCCATTGATTTCCCGTGGACGGGAACATGAGCCCATTCATTTTTACGAGAAGGCGCGTGCGAATTTCAGTGCCCCCAAGTAGCATCGCAATGGTTCAACCACCGGGCAGTCCTTTGTCATGCGCCTTGCCATCATCGGTTCCGCTGGACGTCGCGATGACGCCGACAGGATGACACCGCAGCTCTACGCAGCGATGTGCTCGGAGGCCCGCACGATGGTGAGGGATGTCGGCGCAACCCGCCTAGTATCCGGTGGGGCCGCATTCGCAGACCACGTCGCTGTGACGCTCTTCCTGGAAAACGTCGTCGACGAGCTGGACCTGCATTTGCCGGCGGCTTGGGACGGTTCCGCCTATGAAAGCCGTGGCGACGGGCGAACGGCGAATTTCTACCATGCCGGCTTCAGTAGCGCCTGTGACCTGGACAGTCTCGGCGAGATCGCGACCGCGGTTACAAAGGGTGCGGCGACGTCTTCCTACCGCGGGTTCAAGCAGCGAAACAGCCAGGTCGCGACCGCAGACGCCATCCTCGCCTTCACCTTCGGCGCCGGCGGGGACAACCGGTTTTGGGCCGGAGAAGTCCTTGCGATCGAGGCTGGATTGAAGCCGGGTGGCACCGCGGACACGTGGAATAAGGCCGTTATGGCGAAATTCAAACGTCACGTCGACCTAGGTCAGCTTGAATACCGACTGTCCTTAGGCCCTCGTCCCTAGCCCACGAATCAAATGCCGATGCCTGCGATCGCGAGAGGCTGGCCCTCAGGAACGAACCGCCGCCCGGCGCATACCCTCGCAGAGTGTCGCCCGAAGGACACGGTCCCAACAGAACCGCGCCTTCCAAGGATTAGGTGAAGCCATTCCTAAGGTGGCGCCAGAGGCGATTTCAAACGGTCTAGCGCGGTCGAACAGCCTCTTTCCTCGAGGCGCCGCCAATCCGCAATGACGACCCGCCTCATGGCGAGGTAGTATCCGGGACTTGGCAAGCGCCGGATCCTCGGCAACAACCGGACAGAGACCGACAACTTCAAGGGTGCGGCGTGTCCTAGGTTGCTACAGCTGACGTGCAAGCGTTCCGACTATCTCCTGGTCCGTTTCCCAATCGCGAACCGGCCGTCACGATCGAAATACCAATGCCAAACGCGCCGGACCACAGGATCCCACTCTACCTCCGTCTGAGGAGTGATTTCGCGGAGCGTATCGCCGAGGGCGAGTGGGCTTTCGGCTCAGCAATTCCTCCGGAAACCGAGCTCGCGTCCACGCTGCAGGTCTCCATGGGGACAATCCGCAAGGCGATAGAAGCCCTCGTCGATGAGGGCCTTCTTGTCCGCTCCAGGGGGCGGGGAACCTTCATTCGGCGCCCAAGCTTCGAGAAGTCCCTCTACCGCGCCTTTCGCACCCCAACTGAACCGGCGGAAGCCGCTGGCGAGGGCTATCCTGATCCAAGCGCTGGAGGCACCGGGTCGATCTCGGCGACGATCACGGCATTCCCAGAAGAGGCGGCTCCACCAAACGAGGTTCTCGACAAGCTCGGGGTGCGGCGGCCACAAGACCTGATCGAAATGCATCGCCTGACGTCCGCTTCCGGCAAGCCGGAACTTAGAGAGCGCATATGGCTCCCTCGCAAGCGTTTCCAGAACCTCCTTGCGCTTCCAGAACCGGAGCTCCAGGGGCTCCTCTATCCCATCTATGAGAGCTCCTGCAGCCAGCGCGTAGCATCGGTTCAGGAGACTTTCTCCATCGACACGGCGACAAACGCAGACGCGACGATTGGTCTGAAAAGCGGGGAGCCGGTTGTCGTGCTGACCCGGATCGCCTTCGACTATGCCGGCCAGCCCATTGAATACCGGCTGGCGCGAGGCGCGGCCGCCAACTTCACGTTCACCGTCGAGATACGCTGAAGTCGGCGAAGACATCGTGCCGGTCCGACCGGTGGGGGTAGCCCCGGTTTCGGCATCGCGAGGTGGCTCGACTCGTTCGCGTTCGACGCTGCGCCCTCTCGCGCCTTTCGAATCCACTCCTTCAAATGCGAAGGATTTCCTTCGAACTTCAAATCAATCCTTCGTTCGCGGGGTGGCAAAAGCCTTTAATCCATAGGCCGTTGGTGGATTGCGCGGGTACGGCTATGGAAATAAGCGAGGATCCCAGTTACACCTCAAGGACGTAGTGCCTGTTCCTTGGGGTCAAAGCAGACAATGCTTCGCCGTATCATCAGTGCCGTCCTGGCCGTCGCAATTGCGCTCCCGCAGGGTGCTTTCGCCCAGCAGGCGTTCTATTTCAGGCACACGGTGTCGAGCGTCGCGACCCCCACCAATCCGGGTACGCCTGGAGAGGAGGGACCTGTTCGTGGGACAGGCGATCTCGCGATCTATCTTCCCGTTCAGGTGCGCGCTCGTCTCGGTGTTCCTTTCTCGCTGCAGTTGAGCGCTCAGAATGGCACTGGAGCGATCGCATGGAGCAGCATCGGCTCGGCGATCCCTGCCGGACTGACGTTCAATCCTGGGACCGGGCTGATCTCGGGCGTCCCGACCACCATTCAGACCTCGCAGGCCGCGCGCTTCAAAGGAGTCGACGAAACGGGCAAGTGGGGCGAGAGCCCTTCGCTCATCATCGACGTCCAGCCAGTTCCGACGGTCACGGTTTCGCCGAGCTACACCGCCAAGACCGGTGACGAATTCACGCTGCGACCCAATGCTCGCCCGGTGTTCGGATCGCAGGCCTGGACGCTGTCCGGACAGCTCCCGCTCGGCCTGAGCCTCAACCCTAACACGGGCTCGATCGGCGGCACTCCCCGTCAGCAGGGAACCTATGCCGGCCTGCGTCTTACGGTGACGGATGCCGACGGCGCGACCGGATCGTCTCCTGAATTTGCGATCTCGGTCAGCTCGTCGATCAACATCTCCGGGCTTCCCTCGAAGATCTCAGCCCGCCTCGCTCGCGCGATGAACGAGGTTCGTCCGACTGCGACCGGAACGCCGGGGCCCTATACCTGGACCGTTTCCGACGAGGGGACCGCCTTGCCGGCCGGCCTCTCCATCAACTCCAGCACCGGTGCTATCTCGGGAACTGCCACCTCGACCGGAAACGTCTCGGGCGTCGCGCTCAAGGTCGTCGATAACACCACTGGCGCCTCGACGGTCTCCGCCCCCATCTCGATCATGGTTGCAGATGCGCCGTCGATCGCGGTAAGCCCGACCTACACCTTCCGGCAAGGAACGGGCGCCAAGCTTCTCGTTCGCCCGCAGGGCAATAACCTGCTCGCGGGCGGCTATTGGTCGATGTCGCGGGCGGTGCCAGGCTACGAGTTCAGCTACTCCAACGGCTCCCTTTTCGGTGATGTCGGCGGGATCGCGTCGTATCCCGGCGTGACGTTCACCGTTGTCGACCTGTTCGATGGGGCGACCGCGACCTCGGCTCCGACCACCATCAACATCGCCAAGGGCCTCAAGATCTCGGCGCCGTCCGTTCCGGCCGCCCGAGTCAACAAGCCCTTCACAATGGCTGCACCTGTGGTTGAAGGCCTGATCGGGGCCCCCACTTGGTCGATGTCGGGTGGGCTGCCAGCCGGCCTGTCTATTGATCCTGCTACCGGCATTGTTTCCGGCACTCCGACGACCGTTGGGCAGGTTCAAACCTCGATCCAGGTCCGCGACTCGATGGATGGCATCAGCGCGATCTCGCGCGATTTCCGTATCGACGTCCGCCCCGAAGAAGAGCCGATCGTCTTCGAGATCGCCGCGATCCCCGAGAGCCTGCCGGCCTCGACCAATGCGTTCTTCAAGTACACTCCGACGGTCAGCGGCGCGAAAGGCTCCGTGAGCTGGTCGCTGACGGGTTCGCTGCCGAGCTGGGCACTCTTCGAGCCTGCTACGGGCACGATTGCGGGCACCCCGGTATCTCCGGAGGTCATTTCTGGCCTGTCCTATCGCGCCACCGACTCAGCGGACAATGCGCAGGCGACCTCGACGACATTCTCGATCGCGGTAACGCCTTCGGCGCCCATGACGATCTCCATGCCGGAGACCCTGCAGGCGAAGGTTGCCGAGGAGATCACGACGGCCGGTCCGACCGTATCTGGCGGCGGCGCCGGTCAGTTCTACACGCTGGCGACGGGGCGGGTTCCCGAAGGATTGTCATTCGACACCCTGCGCGGACGCTTCACCGGCCTCCCCACTGTGTCCGGTGATCTCAACGGCCTTTCGATCCTTGTGACGGACCAGGCAGGAAATTCTGCCGTCTCGAACTACTTCAACTTCTCGATCGCGCCGTCGGATAGCAGCCCGTCTGTATCCATGGCTTCGCGCATCGCGACCACGGGGCAGGCATTTTCTGCTGCCCCGTCGGTTGCCAACGCATTCGCCCCCCTGACCTGGGCCGTCGACTCGGGGACGCTGCCGTCCTGGGCGACGTTGAACACCTCCAGCGGGGTGATCTCCGGCATTCCGCCGCAGGCGGAGGTGAGCGAGGCGATCAGTCTCATTGTCACGGATCGGTTTGGGCGCGGCGGGCGCAGCTCTCCGTTCACGATTTCCGTCGTCGACGCTCCAGTGTTCTCGGCCTCGATGGCGAACCTCTCGGGGACCCAGGGCAGCACCTTCAGCGCGAGCCCGTCGGTGGTTGGCGCAAAGGGCACGACCACGTGGTCGGTTAGCGGAGGGACGCTTCCCCCGGGGCTCGGTCTGAATGCCTCGACCGGACGCATTTCGGGCGTTCCGAGCACAGTCGGAGCTTTCCAGGGGATTGTTATCTCCGGGCAAGACTCGACTGGCGCCACGACCTCGACCAACGCTTTCGCCATCACGATCGCTCCGTCGCCGCTGTCGATGGAGGCCTTCCCCGAGGAGCTCACCGCTACCTTTGGCGCAGCTTACGTGTCACCGGCGCCCGTCGTGCGCGGCGCCCGGGGCACGCTGGTCTGGTCGCTCATTTCCGGCACTCTCCCGACTTGGGCCAGTTTGGATCCAGCCACGGGGCGCATCAGCGGCACGCCGGACCTCCTGACCGAGACTGCGGGCCTGCGTATCCGCGTCACCGACGAGAACGGCACCAACGCGCAGACCTCGATCTTCAAGATCACGGTGAAGCGTCAGACGCTCACTGCTTCGGTTCCGAGCTCAATCGGCTTCCACGTCAACACGCCCATCTCCGTCGCGGCTCCGACCGTTAGCGGTTTGATCGGAACGCCCTCCTTTGCTCTCACCTCCGGAACGCTCCCTGCCGGCCTGGTGCTGAACCCGGCAACAGGCGTCATCTCAGGAACCTTGACTGAGCCGGCATCGAGCTCCGGCTTGATCCTGACCCTCACGGATAGCTTCGATCAAGCAACGGCTCGGACGGGTTCGTTCACGATCTCCATCATGGGCGACCCGCAAATCACCGTCGCTGCGGTGTACCCCGGCGCGCGGGACGAAAGCTTCTCTGCAACGCCTTCCGTAACCAATGCGGACGGCGTCCAAAGCTGGAGCATTGAGAGCGGTGCTCTTCCAAGCTGGGCGAACCTTTCGGCGACCACCGGGAAGATCTTCGGGACGCCGTCACAGATCGAAACCATCACCGGCATTTCGCTCCGGATGACGGACGCTGCTGGAGGAGTGGCGGTCTCGGCGCCATTCTCGATCGCCATCGGATCCGGCCTTTCCGCGTCTTCGGAACAGACGCTCTACACTCCCCGTATCGGCGTCCCGTTCGCAACGGACGTTCCGCGCGTGTTCAACGCGAAGGGAACGATCTCCTGGTCGGTCGAATCGGGCTCACTTCCGAGCTGGGCAACTCTCAACGCGGTGACTGGCGTCATCTCGGGCATGCCAAATGCGGCGTCGACCCACACGGTCACCTTGCTCCTGACTGACTCCGCCGGCGGGACCGCAACGCTCTCGCCGCTCACCTTCAACACGAAGAGCTCGGCTGAGATCACGGTCGCGAGCAAATCCCTTCGTGTCGGTGCGCCTTTGGCGCTGCAGCCGGTCGTCACCGGCGCCGTCACGACCATGGAGTGGACGGTCGCGTCCGGCGAGCTTCCCTCCTGGGCGGCTCTGGATGCGATGACAGGCGCGATCACCGGAACGCCGGAGGCGACAGGAGCCTGGACTCTGTCGTTGAAGGGAACCGAAGCTGACGGCGCTGTCAGCACCAGCCCCAATTTCACGATCACCGCGACCCCTGGTCTTTCGGTCGCAAACCAGGCTCAGAGCTACGGCGGACGCATCGAGCGGCCGTTCAGCATGACGCCTGTCACGATCAACGGAGCCATCGGGACCCTCGTCTGGTCGATCGCTCCGAAGTCAAACCTTCCGTCTGGTCTGACGCTGAACACCGCCAATGGCGCTATCAGCGGGACACCGAACGTTTCGGGCAACTACACCCCGAACCTGGAGGTCCGTGACGAGGCCGATCAGGCGACCCTTCGCGTCCCGTTGCCGGTCCAGCTCGCCCAGAAGCTCTCGATCGGAGCGCCTGGGACGATTTCCGTCCACGCAGACGAGCCCTTTGCCACGCCCGCACCTTCGGTTGTCGGACAAAGAGGCGCGCTCAGCTGGTCCCTCACCGGGGGAACGCTGCCTGGATGGGCCAATTTCAATGCGGCTTCGGGCAGCATTACGGGTACCGCACCCGGAGATCTGACGAAGGTCGGTCCGCTGAAGCTCTCTGTGACGGACACACTCGACCAGGAGAAATCCGCGGAAGTCGACATCGGGATCAACGTCGTCGGCAGGCTCGGCGTCGCCGGCCTCCCCACGAGCTTCTCCGCTCGCAATGGAACACCGTTCACCAGCGCTCGCCCCTCGGTCATCAATGCCATCGGGCAGGCCTCGTGGAGCTGGGGGCAGGGCTCGACCCCGCCGTCCTGGGTTACCCTGAATGCTGCGACCGGTGTGCTGACCGGTACCCCGAACGAAGTCGTGACCACGAGCGGGCTGACGCTTATCGTGACCGACTCGACGGGCAAGGTCGCGTCCTCCGCACCGTTCACCCTGACTGTCTTCAATCAGCCGTCAGTCAGTGTCTCTGCCGACACCGTCAAGAAGCGTGTCGGTGACGAAATCGCCATTGCCGCCACGGCCACCGGATTGGCTGGACAAGCCGCTTGGTCGCTCGTGTTCCAGCCGGGCAGTGATCCGCTCCCCGCCGGGCTGACTTTCGACACAGCAACGGGACGCATCTCAGGGACGCCTACTGAGCCCGGATCTGCGTTTTTCATGGTCCGCGTAACGGACGGCAACGATCAGTCGATTGCTGACTCTCCGCTTGTCTCGCTGACGATCGGCCCGAAGTTCGTTCTGAGCGGCCTCGACAACGCCTATTTCGCCCGCATTGGCTCCTTCATCGATCTCGGTCAGCCGACGCTGGTCGGACAAGCCGGCGCAACCGTATCCTTCTCGGTGTCGGTTGGTGGTGGCACGATGCCTTCCGGCCTCTCGGTCGATCCCTCGACGGGGCATATCCGCGGCGTGCCTGCGACTGCTCTCTCGCCGACGGTGGCGACCCTTACCGCAACCGACAGCTATGATCAGGCGAAAGCCCGGGCGACGTTCACTCTGGGCGCCATGCCGAACCCGGTCATCAGCGGCGTGCGGGATGTGTCGCTCCGAAACGACATGCCTGTCGAGACTTCTGCATTGACCCCGTCGGCGAGCAATCTCTTCTACGCCAACGCCGGCTACTGGACCGTCAACGGGACCCTGCCCACCGGCGTCAGCCTGGATCCGGCGAACGGTCGCCTCAAGGGCACGCCGACCGGCTATGCTACGTCGACGAGCTTCCCCGGCTTGACCCTCACCTTGACCGACACGACCGACAACAAATCGGTCACATCGGCCCCATTCAGCATCACCGTCAATTCGGGGATGGCAGTGAGCACCAGCCAGCCGAGCTATACCATGCGCGCTGGCGTGTCCTTCACCACTGCTGCGCCGACGGCGATCGGGGTGAGCGGAACGCCAACCTGGTCGTTGACGACCGTCTCGGGGGTTCCTCGTCCGTACAGCATCAACGCGGCCACCGGCGTCATCGTCACGACGCCCCCGCCGAATGCTGCAGGAACATGGGTTTACACGCTGAGCGTCAAAGACTCTCTGGACGGCAAGACCGCCTCCACGGAGGTCTCGGCGAACATCCTGCCGGCCACCACGATCTCTTACGCGTCGAATACGGCACTTACCCCTGGGCAGCAGATCACGCTGGCTCCCACTGTGAGGAACAATCTCGGGGCTCTCTCGTATGAGGTCTATACCGGTCAGCTGCCGAGCGGCATGTCGCTGAACGCCGCGACTGGAGCGATCACCGGCTCCAGCGCGGCCACGATCACCTCTACGGTCAAGATCTCGGCGCGTGACACTGACGGATATGTTACGATCTCGGACAACATCCGCATCGCGGTGACGAATGCGCCTGACGTCTTCGTCGGCGAGATCCCGTCGGCTAAGGTGCGCAAAGCCTTCAGCATCGTTCCGTCCACCAACATTTCGACCGTTTCCTGGTCGCTGACCGGGACCCTTCCGGCTGGCCTTGCCTTCAACACGACGAATGGTTCGATCAGCGGGACCCCGAGTACGGTGGGTACGTCCGGACCGCTGAAAATCAACGCCCTGAACACGGCGACGTCGATCACTGGCTCGTCTGAAGAATTCACCATTGCTGTCGCCGAGGGCAACGTCATCTCGGTGAGCGCTGCCGCCGAGAAATGGCGTAAGGGCCTTGCATCGACAACCCAGTTCGCTGTCGCCAACGCAGTGGGCTCGGTTACATGGAGCATCAGCTCCGGCTCGCTGCCGCCTGGTGTTTCTCTCGACCCGTCAACCGGAACGATCTCGGGGACTCCGACGTCGTTCGGCACCTATCAGCCGGTGATCAGGGTTGTCGATAGCGAGCAGGCTTGGGGGACCATCACGCACACGATGAATGTGCAGGCTGGCCCGTCAATCAGCTACCAGGCCGCGATTTTGCGACCGGGCGTCAACAGCAACGTCCTGCCGCGGACGCAGGACCTCGTTGGTTCGCCCACTTTCGCGATCACCGGTACTCTTCCTGCGGGCCTGACCTTCTCGACGTCGACCGGCGGTATCGCAGGCACGCCGAGCGAGGCCTCTGCCACGCCTTCGCTCGTTACCGTCAAGCTTACGGATAGCGATGGCGCTGTCGCCGAAGCGTCGCTGTCACTGATTGTCAGCGAGAACGCCTTCATTGTTGATGCTGGTGGAACGACCTTCACCGCGACGGTGGGTCAGCCGTTCCGGCTCGCGCCGGTTGCCTACCTGCAGAACGAGACCGTTGGCCAATATGCCTCGTGGTCGATCAATGGCCGCCTCCCGCAGGGTTTGACGTTCGATCCCATCACCGGTGTCATTTCCGGTACGCCGACTGCATTGGGAGTTGGGCCTAACACCTTCAACATCCAGGCTGCTTACAACTACCAGACGGCGAGCACCCCTTCGCTGACCCTCACCGTCGCTGACCGAGCAGCCCCCACTGCAAGCTTCGCTTCAAGCAGCTACACCGTTCGCCGTGGCGCACCGGTGTCCATCGTTCCGACCGTTCAGAACGCCGTCGGAGCGGTTTACTGGTCGCTAAATTCGGGAACTCTCCCAGCCGGGCTTGTCGCAAGCGACCAGACAGGCGCGGTAACGGGAACCCCCACGACCAACGGGAACTATCAGTTCTCGCTGCGCGTGACCGACTCCTCCAAGTTTGGCGTCACTCAGACCGTCAACCTGGTGGTTCAGGACGGCTTGACGGCCACCGTTACGGAGGTCAGTTCGAACAACCGGGTCGGCAAGGTTTATCTTGCCAACGCGGTTGCGACCGGAGGTGAGGGGGACATCTCCTGGAGCGTAGTCCAGGGGCCGCTGCCCACGGGCGTGAGCCTCAACGGCACCAATGGCTACCTCACCGGGACCCCGACGCAGGCAGGAAACTTCCTGGTGAAACTGCGCGCGACCGACGCTCATGGCGCCTTCAAGGAAGTCAGCCACACGATCTACGTCGGAGGGGCTCCCGAGATTGCGACAATCGCCTCCCAGACGGCCGTCGTTGGCACTGCCTTCTCCTTCACGCCAAGCGCGCTTTCCGCTGTTCCGACGCTGATTTGGAGCATGGTGGGGACGTTGCCTGCTGGCCTGTCCTTCGACACCGCGACTGGAAAGATTTCCGGGACTCCGACGGCCGCGGGTTCGGTCAATGATCTACGGCTCGTGGTCCGCGACGGCGACGGGCTGACCGCGACCTCGCGTGCTTTCACGATCACGGTCAATGCAGCGTCGACGAACTTCGCGGCGACGATGCCGCCGGTCGTGAATTTCAAGCAGGGCGTTGCGGGCTCGGTTTCTCCGACCCTAATCGGAGCGACCGGGACGTCTCAGACTTATTCGATTCAGTGGTTCTCGGGATCTGGCTGGTATTCCACCCAAAACTTGCCGGCGGGTCTCGCTTTCGACACGACGACGGGAGTGATCTCCGGCGCCCCCACGACCCAGACCGTTGCGCAGTCGTATCGCATCGTCGTCATCGATTACCGCACCCCGTCCAATGTGACGACCACAACGAACCAATTCACGCTTTCGATCGAAGCCTGGACCCCGATCCAGGTTTCGACCGCGCCGAAGTTCGATATCCCGCGCGGCCAGGAATTCGTGATGCAGCCGACCGTTACCGGCAATGTGGGAGATACGACATTCTCCCTGCAGGTTGCGTCGTCGGGCAGCTGGTTGGGCGCCAGCGGCGGGCACCTGCCGACAGGAATCAGTTTCAATCCGGCGAACGGTTCGATCAGCGGCACCACACTGGCCCCGAGCGTTCCCATGACCACCTTCCGCCTCCTTGTTAAGGACGCGCGGAATGTGACTGCCTATTCGAACCAGTTCGTCCTCGGGATTACGAATTGGGAAACTCCGAAGATCACTCTTCCGAGCAACCTGACTGTCAATCGCGGTCAGCCCATGGAGGTCTTCCCGATCATCCAGGGCGTCACAGGCACCATTCAGAACATGGGTCTCCAGGCCGTCTCGGGGTCGGGCTTCACCAATCCCGGCACCTATGTCATGCCGGGGGTGACCTTCAACGCGAGCACGGGATCGTTCTCTGGAACCCCGACCTCACAGGTGTCGAGCTACCAAGCTTATCGCGTGTGGCTGACCGAGAACCGAAACGGCCAAGTACAGACCGTCTACTCCAATCAGATGGTCATCACGATCAATGATTGGTCGACGCCGGCGATCTCTATTGATCAGTCCGTGAGGATTGCTCGGGGTGTGCCTGCGGCGATCACGCCGACGGTGACCGGCGTTTCCGGCACGCTCGGGAACTTCTCGGTTTATGGGATGTCCAGCAACAGCTGGGCTCCGGCTAGTTTGCCTCAAGGATTGACGCTGAACACAACGACTGGCGTCATCAGCGGAACTCCGCAAACGGCGACGTCACCGCAGCCATACTATCGCCTCTACGCGACGGAATCGCGTCAGGGAACCTCGATCGGTCTTGCCTCGAATGCATTCGCGATCAATATCGCCGATTGGCCGGCTCCGACGGTCGCCTATCCCGAGCGCACGGAATTCGTGATCGGCGAGCCGATCACGATCCAGCCGAAAATCGAGAACGTCGAGGGAACAACGACCTTCAACCTCTACTGGTTTAATGGGTCGAGCTTGTATGCGACCAGCGACGGCAGCGCCTTGCCGAAAGGCCTGACCTTCGATCGTTCGACCGGTCAGATCACCGGAACGCCGACCACATCGACTTACAGCACCGGCGTCTACTACGTGAACGGCACTGAGACCCGGTCGGTTGGCGGCGTTAACCAGAACATCGCCCTGGTGGCAGGGTACTTCCACATCGTGGCCGCGCCGGCGGTCGGAACTCCGACCTTGAGCTACGGCAACAACAACACGATCGACGGCGCTGCCAACGGTCCCATTGACGCCGTTCCGGTATTGACCGGTGCCGCCCAGGTAACCGGTCCGTACACGCTGAGCTACACGTCCTATCCCTCAGCGAACGGGGGGAAGACGAACTGGGTCAACGCGCTCCCAACGGGCGTGAGCTTCGACACCTCAACCGGGCGTTTGTCGGCGGCCCTTCTCGGACCATCGACCGGAGGTCGCTGGTATGGGTACAAGGTCTGCGCTCCGACCGCAGCCGGACAGGCTTGCGCCAACGTGACGTTCAACATAGCCGATCGGCCGAACGTCGTAGTCGACGTAATGCCCTACATCGACGGGACGCGCAGGCAGTCGCTCAGCGTGACGCCGATCGCACGCAACGCGGTCGGAGCGGTCAGCTGGACGCTTCAGGGGCTGAACATTTCCGCGAACGCTCTCAACCCTGGCGAGTTTGCCTTGGCGACGATGCCACCCGGGCTGACTTTCAACGGCTCCACGGGGACGATTTCGGGCACGCCGACGCAGGCTGGCAGCTTCCGCGGTTATCGGCTTTTGGCAACCGATAGCCAGGGCGCCAGCTTCCGGGGACAAAGCCAGGAAATCATCATTCGCATTGCCGATGTCGAGCCGTTTACCCTGACGGCGCCAAACATCGTCGATGTGTACGCCAACGAACCGGTCGACTTCTCGGTCGTCCCCGTCGGAAACGTGGGTTCTATCGTTTGGAACGCATCCCTCAACATCCTCAACAACACGGTCGCCGACGGTCAAGGAACCTTCAAGCAGGCCAACCTGCCCCAAGGTCTCTCCTACGATTCGACCCGAGGTCGGATTTTCGGGGTGCCCGCGGTCACGCTGGCTGAAGGCATGTATCGCGGCTATCGCATCTGCGGCACTGACGAATTGTCGCGATCGGCCTGCACGGACGAAATCATCATCCGCGTCCAGCCGAAGCCGGTTCTCAGCGTCAAGGTGCCGCTCTATGTCACGGTCAAGCAGGGTGAGGCAGTTCAGATCGTCCCAACTGCCGAGAACGCCTATGGCTCTCCGGTTTGGAACTCGACATTGACCACGAACGCGGCGCCGGTTCTGAACGGATACAATGGCGATTGGGTTCAGGGGTTGCCATCGGGCCTGGCTTATGCCGCCGCCACCGGATCGATTCAGGGGACGGTAGCGTTCAACGCGCCCCCGGGTCGATGGAGAGGCTACAAGATCGGCGTTCGGGACAGCCGCAACGTCACGGTGCTGTCGGATGAAATCATCATCGAAGTCATCGAGAACGAGCCGTTGAAGCTTGAGGCACCATTGGTGGTCGATGTGACCAGAGGGCAGCCGGCCACGATCCAAGCACAGGCAACGAACGTGATTGGGAGCCTGACGTGGATGGGGCTGAGTTATCTGGCCAGCACGGTGCAGAGCGCGAACGGGGAGTTCGTCATCAACGGTCTTCCCGGGGGGTTGAGCTACAATATCAGCACCGGAACCATCTCAGGAACAGTCGCGGCCTCCACCGCGCCGGGGCGTTACCGGGGCTACAAATTCGGCGCGACCGACGGTCGATCCAAACCGGTAGTCAGTGACGAGTTCATCATCAACGTCCAGTGATCTACAGAAAGGGCGCCGATAGGCGCCCTTTCTCCATCAGGAAGGTTCCGATTTCGGTCAACTGACCTTCAGATTGACGGCGCTCTCCTTACCCGAGCGCCGGTCGGCCTCCAGCTCGTATGAGACCTTCTGGCCATCATGCAGTTCCTGCAGGCCGGCGCGCTGCACAGCGCTGATATGGACAAAGACATCCTTGCCACCGGCGTCAGGCGTGATGAAGCCGTAGCCCTTCGTCGTGTTGAACCATTTTACGGTACCAGTCGCCATGGTCAGTCCTGTCGCCCTGCAGTTGGATCACACCGCAGCCTAGACTCGCCCAGCCGGATCTGTCGAGGCGAGGCCTACCGCGTTTTTTGTGGCTTGCGCTTCCCCGTGCGAGATCTGGTGCAGAGAGGGGCGCCCGACCATGAGCAACACGATCGACTTCCTGGACGCAGGCACCGAGGTGGATATCGGGCCTTATGGCTACTCACGGGCGATGGTCGTCTATCGCAATGAGCTCGCGGACGAGAAAGTGCTCGCCGAGGCTGGCGTAACCCACGCCTACGCCCAGTTCGCCCTGTCGGCGCCGCATTATTTCGTTGGCTTTTCCTCGGACCCCGATGGCATGGGCGCCTGGCAGGTCCTGCTGCTCGATGCCGACCAGGCCGCGCGCTATCCGCTCGGCGCCGAGACCGAATTCCATTTCAGGAAGACGCGGGAAATCGGCTTCGGAACGCTGGTGGCGATCACTTCCGAGCCGGTGCCGGCGTTGACACCGTGAACACGGCTCCGCGGGCTCCCTTTGTGCCTTGCATCGCGGAGCGGGATCCTCTGCCTCGAAAGAGGTCGAGACCATGCCCGATATCACCCAGAACGGTCGCCTGATCATTCAGGCCCAGCACACCTTCAAGCAGCAGTATTTCCCGTCGGAAGGCCACGGCAAGATCCAGGGCTGCGAGGGCGATCTGGTTCAGGAAGTGCCGGTGGCAATCCGCATGGGAGCGGCCGAAGACTATCCGGTCGTCGCCAAGCTCCTCTACGGGGAGGGCAACGAGACACGTATCGAGATCCGCCAGGGTCCAGATGGCTTCTATCGGACCCTGCTCGCACCCGATGAGGTGCCGACACCCTGTGATATCGAGCGGCTGCGCCTCGGGTTGATGGGCGATTGCAACTGGGTCGACGATCCAGTTCGGGGCCGGCCGAGGAGCAATCGGGAGATCGAACCGCGTGCGAGACGCAGCGTGCCTCCTGACTGGAGGGTCCGCAAGTTCGGCACGAACCAGAAGGCCGATGCGGAGGCCGCATTCCGTCGCAAGCTGGAGCGCATCATCGTCATCGACGACATGGCCTATGTCCGGTGTACCGAGCCGAAGATCATCGTTCGCATGCTGGCGGATGCCGTACGCGTCACCTATTCGATGACGGACATCATTCCCGGCGAGCAGCCGCTGACCCGCCTTGACGGCGACGACGACGAGATCCGCGGACCCACCGTCATCAAGCCCTTTCAATACAGCCAGGCCAAGGGGGACCGTAAGCTCGGCGATCGGTCGGACCTCGAGGCCGATTGGCGGCTGTTCCCGCTGGGCCGCTTCGAATGCGCACGCAAGTTCGCGCTGGCTCTCGCATCAGAGCAGGGGCAGTTCGCCAAGGCTCGTCCGGACCTGGTTTCGGAGCTCGATGCGAGCGTCTTTCCCGACAGCACGCGGATGGATTTCAGCAGGGACGATGTCCGGCTGATGATCAGGTCGATCGGCAACAAGGCCAACGACCTGCCGGACGACATCATCAACATGTGGCAGAAGGCCCGCAGAGAGGCATACAGCGACTGCCCCGATCTTTCCTTGGCTCTGGATGCCATCGCGGAAATCAGGGACGCCTGTGCCGCGCGAAACCTGTCCTCACCGATCAGCGCCAGGGAGTCGAAGCTGCTGCTGCGCTGGACGGAGATCGAGCGTGAGCTCGCGATGCGGCCGATCGAGGCGCCAGAACTCGCCGGACTTACGCTCTGAGGGCGGCGAGCCCTGCCGGACGGACGTTCGGGTTCGGGGAGTCCTGCAGGCGCTGTGACACCCACTGCGCCAATTCCAGGCCGCGCTGCATGCGCTGCTTACCATTGCCGTTGAGATAGGCGTTGGGCGCGTCCACCACGATCCGCCGGATGAGATCGGCAAGCTCCGGCGAGGCCTCATCCGGTTTGATCCGCGTCGAGAAATACTCGAAATACGCGTCCAGGTAGTCGACCGTGTAATTGTAGAGGTAGCGATCCGGAACGGTCTCAAAGATCGCCTTGGCGGTCTGGACGAGCGCCATCTCATCGGCATCGAATTCCTGGCATCCTTCGATAAGGATTTCCGGCCGATTGACCGGGAGGAAGCGCACGCCGGTGCCAAGCAGCTTCAGCATCTCGTCGAGCTGCTCCCACTGATCCGCTCGGAGCAGGAACGCAGGGCAGGGGGCCTTGTCGCATTCGGTGACAGTGACCTTCACCGTGCCATCATCGCCCGGGTTCAACGAGATCACCGGACCCAGGCTCGGAGCATAGATCTGTCCCTCGACCATCTTGAGGCTCGCTGCGAAGCGCTGGACCGCAGCGATCGCGTCCGGCCGGCTTTCGGCCTCAGTGGATCGAAAACGCTTCTCCAGCTCACCGATCTCATGGACCCGAGGGGTCTCTGCCAGCAGCTTGCGCATCGTCAACGGAAGCAGCGGGTTGCCTGGTGTGAACGCGAGTTCCGGTGCCTGGATCGGAGACAGCAGGACGTCATCACAGAAGCGCCATGTCGTGCGTCCGTCTTCGGTGGAGGCCACGATAGCTTCGGGCGCCAAACCGGGCGCGACCTCAGGAATATGCACGGGAACCATCTCGCCAATGAGCGCGCGCACCTGGTTTCGTGCTCTAGCGGGGACGACCAGCGCTTCGTAGACGACAGGAAGCTCGGCGATCATGGGATTCGTCCTGGAACGGAGAGCCCGAGCTCGGGCTGCGGATAGTGACGCTCGACACGAAGGCCCGAGATCGGCGGGTATTTCGGGGCATCTTCCGGGTCGGGCCGCCGGCCGATCTTCGCGATGAGAAGGTCGATCCCGCTCTCGATGGAAGGTGCGTTATGGACGATCACGGTCCTGATGCCGCGGCGGCCAACGACCTGCCAACCGACACCTCCCATTGCTCCACGACAAGGCTGGCGCTCCTGATTGAAGCTCGCGTGAATCCAGCGCCAACCGAGCTCGGGATGGATCGCCAGATAGCTGAGGTGGTCTTCCCTCGCCGCCGCACAATGGAGATCCCAACCGTCGCTGGTGAGCCTGCGTCCGCGGTTGACGTGCCAACTGACCAGCTGTTCGGCGCAGCCCTTGCGACTGGTCCGCCCATAGCCCGTTGAGACAGCGGAATCGGTAAGCGAAACACCGAGAACCGCCGGCTTCTGCATCCAGCAGACCACAGGCCTCCGCTGCCCGACATAGTTGCGCTCGGCGCGCCAGATCTCTCCGATCCGACATCCATCGAGCGAGACCGCCCAGCGCGCGGTCTCAATGAAATCGCGGTATGCCTCGCCCTCGGTCCGAATTGCTTCGAGGACGAGCTCTGGGTTCGCGCTGGTAGCTGTATCCTCCATCGCAGTCACACCCCCATGCCCAAACCTTCGAGCCCATCCTCAGGCTTCGGAGCGATCTCTCGATAGATCGCGTAGGCCGCTGCAATCGGGCTCAAGGGCCTGAGGCGATAGTCATGCTGATCAGAGAAAGGATGTTGCTCCATCGCGTCCAACGCCCGATTGATCAGGTGGGTGAGGAAGTCGCGGTCGTATTCAGCGACATCGTCGAAAACCGCATTGCGTCTTCTCAAGCCGTACTTGCTCTCGATCGGATCCAGACCCTCCAGATCGGCGAAGAAGCGTCGCAAAGCGTGCCCAGCCCGAACTCTTTCGCCCGGAGCCGAGGTCAGCCGCTGGTGTGTGAAGACCTCCATCAGGCCGCGGGCATAAATTCGCTCGGTGCAGAAGCGCGCGGCCTCTTCGAGCGGGAAATCGGAGGCTGCATCAAGCGGAACGATGCCCGCGTCCGAGTGCGCATCCCAACCGCTCTGCGCGGCGAAGCGTCGGGCCGGTTCACCATCTGCTTCGGCGAAAACTGGGCGCCAGGACGGGTTCCGCTCCTCACCGAGGTCGTTGCTCCAGACCGCCGTTTCAGTCGACCAGCATACCAGCCGATGTCCGGTCGGGGCTGCCTGGAAAAGGGGACCGACCGAGCGGCAGTGGATCTCTCCATCGATCGCAAGGAAGTTCGACGCACACCGGGCGATCTCCGCGTCCAGAAGGGGCGCGATCTCGCCGCGGTTGCTCAGAACGGGCTCTCGGTGCCAGTCGTAATGAGAGGTTGCCTCGACGATGTGCCACTCAGCGGCCTCCCGCATGGACGGCCGCAATGGCAATTGCGAGATGATCGCCCCCGCGAGCGCGCCGGCCGGATAAGTGAACTCCAACTCAGGCGGCCTGTGGTAGCGAGAGACGACGGGAATGCGGGTTGCCAGCAGCGGACGCCACAGGCTCCCCTCATAGGCCTTCCAGATGATCGGCGGACGCCCATCGCCCGGGTTCCCGGCATAGGCGTTCTGCGCCTCTTTGCGGGAGATCTCCGGGATCTTGACCATGGTGGTCGCAAGATCGATCCCGTGCACACCGCGCTGGCGCACCATCTGGATGGTATGGATCTTTGCCGGCAGCATCGTCATCGAAATCCTGGACTGGGCATTGCCAACGCATCCTCCGGAAGGAGATCGGGCAATGCCTCCGAATATCTCTGGTACCAGACGGGGTCCCGCCTGAAGCTGGTGGAGACGAACACCCGATCAATGTCACGAAGTGCCAGATTCCGCCCATCCATGGCGAAATCTGCGAGGATATCCACCTCGTCCCGTCTGCCGCCGGCGTCGACGAGGAGCCCGTCGGGCGCCCTGCAGGCAACATGATAAACGCCAGCTCCAGGTCGCTCGCCGGCCTCGGCAATCCCGACGAGTGGCCAGCCGGTCAGGTCGTGGATGACGAGCGCGAGAACGGAACACATCCCTCGCATCCCCAGCGCTCGCAGCTCATCGATGCTGATCTCGGCCGCCACGGTTCGCGCTCACATGCGCGGAGCAGGGGCGTCCTCGACGGGAGCAAGGAAACCCTTCTCGCGCAGACCACGACGCGTCCAGTCGTCGGGGCCGCTGATATCGAAGTCAGCGGCCGCCTCGTCCACGAGATCGGAAATGACGTCTCCGCGCTCGACGGAGCGCTCGCAGTCGTCCTCGAAATCGTGCCAGCAGAACTGGTCCGCGGCGTAGAGCTGGCAGGCTGCCTGGTAGACGCGCGCGGTCGAGAGGTTGTCCTCGGCGCGGTGCTCATGGACCTCGAAGCCGAAATCGGCGCTCAGATCGCCAGCCTTGCCGACCAAGGCGTCACCGATCTCGGCGATCGTGCGATGGCTGCCCTTGGACACGCGGTCCAGCTCGAAGTCGAGATCGCCATGGGCGCGAGCGATGTAGAGCTGGATCGCAGCACGAAGCAGGTTGTGCTCGGTGTAGTTCGGAAGCGGTTTGGTCGGGTCGATAGCGAGGCGCATGGGATTCTCCTTCGCCACGGAATCTACCGAGGGGCGATGCAAGGAACGACGCCCGTTAGATGCAGGGCGCGATCGCTGGGGTAAGGTCAGCCGCAGCGAGACCATCATCGGTGACGAGGGCACGCATGCCATCACGGCGAATCCAGCCAACCCGCTCCAGCATGCTGAATTCGGTGGCGCCGATGACGAGACCGCCAGCGGTAGCCTGCAGGTTATTGCGGCGGTAGGCGAGGCTGATACCGCTCTCGGCCGCCGCGGAAAGGAAGCGGCGACGAGGACCCGTCATCTTCATCGAGGCGACGAAGCTGGCGTGCCAGGCTTCCTTGCGCAGGACCGCACATGCAAGAACGGCTTCCTGGAAAGCCCGTAGCGTCCGAACGACCTCGGCATCATTGTTCAGCGGCCGCGAGATGAAGCAGTGTTCCTGAGGGTCGTACCGCGCGTCCGGCGGCACCAACTGGGCATAGCGATCGCGGACCGACGGGTCGTTCCCTTCATGGCCGTCGGCGACGCTCACGACCATGCCATCACGCTCGAAGGAGACGATCCCTGGTCCCATCCGGACCCAGTCGGAGGCGAATCCGTAGATTTCGAAGCCGGCGACTTTGCCGGCCGCGCGGAGCGATGAGGTCCGCCTGCTGGCTTCGGTGTCGGCCTCGCGCCTGCGCGCATGGAGAGCCTCCATCGACGCTGCCTGCGCCGTCGACTCGTAGTGGACCTGGTCGTGACCTATCTGGCGCACCGCACTCTCGACGTCTCGCGTCGACGGCCGTGGCTCATCGAGGCGGAGGACCACGACGGTCCGGTTCGCGTGCTGATCGGCGCCTGGCTGCCATGTCCAGGCAAGCGCATTGCGCGACCCGGCGAGTTCCAGCCCCGCGACGAAGGCGCCGGCAGCGTCGGACGAGCGAAAGGTGTGGAGCTCGACCTGGCAATCGGGAAGGGCGTAGGCGTCCTCGATTTCCGCGCCCGACAGCGCCGAGAGGCCAGTGTCCGTCGCCGGCGAGAGAAAAAGACGCATCAGTTCGCCGCCCGAATGTCGCCAGTGCGGGTGCAGAGCACGCCCGTGGCGCAGGCGCGCCAGAGCAGAGTGTCGATCGTCGCCACGCGATAACCTGTCATCGCAGCGAGATCCTCGCAGAGCGCCTGCGGCTCCTTCCCCCAGAGTTTGCCGAGGCGGACAAGGTGGACGTCGGGCTTCGCAACCTGCTCGCCGAAATTCTTGCCGAGGTGAAAGACGGTCGTCGGACCGATCCATGGGATCGCTCTCAGGAAAGCCATCCGGTCCTCGGAATCCATGAAGTCCCTGTAGAGCTGCGCACGCGTCTGCCAGATCGTGTCGATGGCCGCGGCCTTGGCCTTGTGACCGAAGACGTCCGATGCCGAGTTGCCAGCCTGCAGGGCCCGTTTGACGCGATCGAAGATCTTCTGCGCGACGGTGAACCGCATTCCACTGTTGCAGATGACGAAGATGGTCTCCAGTGCGAAGGCCTCGGCGTCCCGAGGCGGCTGGATGTTCTCGGCCCATCCGATGTCCCCATCGGCCCAGCCTGCCACGCGCAGGTGACCGACAAGGCTTTCGAACTGGTCAGGCGTGAGCATCGGACGATTCTCCCAACGGCGAAGAATGTTCGTTCAGAACTCTGCATCTGAAAAGACCGCTGCGGTTGGCCGCAAACTGCAGCTTCGCTGGCAAGCCTCCCTTAACCGCCACGGATATCCATCTCGTGGACGGAGGGTCAGCAGGGCTTCCAAGCCCGGGCAGTTGAAGGCGCAATTGATGGATGACAAACCCAATCCATCGATCCTTCCGGCACGCACTCTCGATCTTTCTCGCGAGCTTGATCGCGTTTGCCGTTCCCTCGAACGCCAGCGCAGAGATCATCGGCAAGCTGACGAAGGGCTACGCCATCTACCGCGGCGCGAAGGCCATGAAGAAGGGGCACGATGTCGTTCGGAAGGTGATCACGGTCAAGGATCGCCTTCAGCTCGCATACAAGCTCCGGAATTGGAAGGACGTCGCTGCCATCATTCGCGACGATATTACCTTCGCAACCCGCGCGCGGATCACGCCAAAGCAGTTTGACGAGATCGTTTCGCACCTAACGAGAAATGGTGGCCTGAAGAAGCTTACGCCGAGCGACCTCGAAAGCGCCCGGAAGGCGTTCACGAAAGACAGAAGCAAAATCCTTTCTGCATGGTCCAAATCGACAGGAAAGCCGTGGCCCATGTCGAAAACGACTCTGCAGACGCAGAAGGGAAAGGCTATCTCCAAGGCGGGCCAGGAATACCAACCCCATCATATCGTTCCGCTTGAATATGGCGGTGCTAATGCCTGGTGGAACATTGTTCCGGCCGAGGCTGGTGGCGCCCACCAGTTCGGGTTGCACGGAACTGGTTCTGTGCTCAATCTCCTGTCAAAGATCATCTGAAAAGGCTGGCCATGGCCCTGCACGAACTCCTCAATCTTGCCTCTGATGTCAATTGGATCATCGAGCAGAATGAGGTTACCCGATCAGACCTCACGGTGTTCGAGCTCAAGATCGGACGCTCGATGCCGGCCGCTTTGAAAGAGGCGTGGGCCGAGATCGGAGCATTCAAAGTTTGGCACCCCAACGATAAGCGCATGGCTGCGAACGCGCCTTTCTTTTCGGTGTTGCACCCCATCGAGAGCGAGCATCTGATCAAGCATCCTCACTCGATCTACTTCGACCCCTTCCCCTGGGTCCCCATAATCCAGGCTGTGGACTGGACACTCGGCGTTATGCATCCCGATAGGGAGATGAACGCAATCATTGAACCCTACGATACCAGGGTGCTCGCTAAGTCGCTGCGCGAAGCGCTTCGCTTGTTCCGCGAGGATCACGACTTCGTCCAGCGTGACTACGAGGATCAGCTGGAGCGGGACCGGGAGGAATGGATCCAGAAGCGGGACCAACTCCTGACGAAACTTTCCGGATCCCCGTCGTCAGTGGAGGCTGATGAGAACCGCGCCAAGATCAAATCCCTAGAGGAAAAGATCGCAACTCCTTTCAGTCGCATCCGAACGGCAGCGATAGTCGACGATGTCATTCAAGCGGTCGGAGCTACCTCGAAGGCCGACATGAAGGCGGTCATGGCTCGGCTGAAGCAAGTCGAGCGCATCGATATCTCTCATGCGCGTTCGATTGCGGCGGAGAAGCTCGGCAGCAATGCAAACCTCGCTCGCTGATCGCCGGGAGGAAATGGAGGCCGACTATGGCTTCCCGCTGCCGCTCGATATCCCTGATTATCGGACCGCAATTCGCGGCGCATGGCGCATCGATGCCCATCGCGGCGGGTTGTCGTCTTCGTATGTAGCGACCCACGCGATCGAACACGCGCACCACGTCCTCTTCCGCGAGGGAGTGCCTTGGATGGCGAGCTCCCTTCTGGAGATCGAGAGCCATGCCTGGCATCTCCACAAGGCGAGGGGCGTCGTCGCCGTCGCCGGCCTGGGCATGGGTATGTTCGCTCACGCTGCCGCGGCGAAGCCCGAAGTCGAGCGCGTCATCGTTGCCGAGATCGATCCCGACGTCATCGCGCTCGTGACCGGTTCCATCGCCCTCAGCCCGAAGATCCACGTCGTCTGCTGCGATGCCGCCTCCGACGATTTCAGAGCATCCATTCGGGAGCTAACCGGGGCGCGGCAAATCGACTATCTATTCGCCGATATCTGGCCAGTCTACCCCGAGCCGGAGGCGCCAGCCTGGACAGCTTCCCTCGTCGAACGCCTCAAGCCGCGGCAAGCTGGATGGTGGGGCCAGGAGGCCGAGATGGCGGTGCGTGCCTATGCCGACGGACTGAGCCTCGAGGCGGATGCGCTGACGGCTGCTCTCGCCGAGTTGGGCGTCCCGTGCGAGGCCACAGAGGGCTACGCGCTCTTTTGCCGGGACGTCGCCGCGGCGCACGGGCTTGAGATGGCTCAGCGGCCGGCCCTGGCACTCTGACGGCGCACGCAGTTCCTATATCAGGCGATCGGAACTATATTCATCGAATGACCGTGGCAACGCTTCAGAGCAGGAAGATGGCCGAGGCCGCTCGCCGGCAGACCGCGGCAGCAGGCATCGTGGAAAAGCTGCGCTCCTACGCTGTGCGGGAGGGCGGGCGCTACATCGTCTTTGGATCGTCGATCTCAGGGGAAATGCGCTACGACAGCGACATCGATGTCCTGGTCGAGTTCCCTTCTGAAAAAGCCGCCGCAGCTACCGTTTATGTCGAGGATCTATGCCAGGAGCATGCGATCCCCGCGGACGTTCTCGATGCCGCAACCACGAAAGATGAATTCGTGAACCGCGCGCGGGTCAATGGATTGTGCCTCCCATGACAGATGCCAGATGGGTTGAGGTCGAGGATGATCTTGCGTCGGCCTGCAAGCATTTCCGGAACGCTGCTGAGCTCTATGACGAGGGCGGTTTCGAAGATGAGGGGCTAAACGGCTACAGATCCACGATGGCTCTACAACATGCGATGCAGGCCGCTCACACCTCGCTTGAAGGCGCCTTGAAACGCATCCTCGAAATTCTGGGCGAAGAGGTCCCAAGCGGCGCGAATTCCCATTCGGACCTGATAAAGCGCGTCACGCGATCGCTTAGTGTCGAGGGCCACGAGCGTCCGGCGATCCTTTCAGGAAGCGTCGCCTTAGACGTCGACGAGTCGAGAAGGTTCAGGCACAGGGCGACCCACGATTACGATAACTTTGAGCCGAGCCGCGCTTTGCCGGCGGTCGACGCGGCAAGGCGCCTGGCTCAAAGCCTTGGGCCCGCCATCGAGGCGTTCAAGGACGTGATCGACCCGCCAGGTCCGGGCAAGAAGTTCTAGCCCGAGCTTCTTATCGGCGATCAGGCCGACATCCCGGGCGCGTCCAACATCGCGATCCGCTCGACCATGAAGGCAGGCCCCGACCAGCCTTCTGGCACGATGGATATTTCGCCTTCTTCGAGAAGAAGAGCGGTGTCGCTGGCCACCATGCTGCGCAGATCGTCCGTCGGTCCTGAGTTGTCGATGGCGATGGTGACCTGCTTCGTCGCTCCGACGTCCATCTGCCGGCGCATTACGCGATCGGCGTCAGTGGCGAGCAACAGCGTGATCGCTGACGAGATGTCGTCGTAGAGATCCTGCCCAGGCTCCGTGACGTTGAGCATCTCGGACGCCTCAAGCGTCGCCGTGATCGTGATCCCAGCGTCGTCCTCGACGATGGTGCGCTTCAGCACAACCGAGATCGCCTCGCAACCGTTGTGGTTGGTCAGCACGACGCGTTCGGAGCCGTCGATCTCGCCCTTGCCGAGAGCATCAGGCATCCAATCGCCGCGCCGCGCGATCTTCTTGTCCCTGTCGGTAAGCACCGCAAGGTTGCGCGGGAACCGGTAGAAGAGCGGCTCCGCTTCCTCCCAGCTGCCGAAAATGTCGTACGGTGACACCGTGCCGTACTGCGCATAGGCGACGAGCCAGTGCGCATCCATTGGCCGCGCCGGGCCTGCCTCCAGCTCGGGGAGCGTTCGCTGCTCGGGCGTGCTCTCGTGGCGCCCTTCTGAAGCCGGATGCTGTGGCAGGATCGGATCGTTGACCTTGCCGCCGCGGGACCGATCGTAAAGCAGCTGGCACGGCGCAGCGATGGCTGCGAGATCCCCCGTGCTTCCTTGCACGCCGGCGAGCAATGGGTGCCGGCGCTCGCCGAAGATCGCTCGGCGCATCAGCCAGTCTTCGCCGCTGAAGAGTGGGGAGTACTGGTTCGCAGGGGAATCGCCGCGCTCGCGCAAAACCTCGCGGACGCGCCTCTGCATCAGATCCCAGTTCTTGTCATAGGGAGGTCGACGGCTAGTCGACAAGGCGATGTCGATGTCGCCAACCGTTTCCTCTCCACGCATGGTGCTCCCGTAGAGCCAGACCTGGTCGATATGGAGGAAGCCTTCTGGGTCTGCATTGTATGCGGCGATCCGTTCGAGCAGTTGATCGACATGCATCTGGGCGCGCGCAAGTGGGGTACGGGTCTTCGCTTTACCCGAAGCGATAGCCTCCCCGGCCTCCGTCAGCTCGTGGGCGTTTTGGCGGGGTTCCACCAGCTTCCGGTCCAGGAGCTCCTGGAACAGGATCGCGCGCTCGCGAACGTTCTCTCCGACGCCCTTAAGCGTCATAAAGGAAGCAGCGTTGCTGGTACGCGCGAGGGATTTGAGCCCGGCCTTGATCACGCCAGCCTTGAACCCAGCGAAGCGCATATCCTTGGGAAGGGTGACGCCCATAAATCCCGACTCCTATCCTTAATCAGTCAAGGATAGGGCGAATTGCGCATGGAACAATCAGCCGTCGGAAGCGAGTTCATCCCTCGTGACTTGTCCAACAAACCAGTCAGCGATTGGCACTGCCTCCCCATGTAGCAGATCCCGCACAGCGCTCTCGCCTATCGCATAGGTATGAGCCAGCCCGAGGTCATCTCCAACAAGATCCGGGTCCAAGTGCCGGCGAACTGCATCCAGCGGAAGGGCGACCGTGCGGTCGAAAATGAGCTCGTCAGTGACTCGATCGAAGCCATTGATGTTGATCCACCCGTTCATGGGTCTCAGCCCTTCTGTCGGGCACGCGCCGCATTCCGCCGGGACCTCTTAGCCTCGGCCGCGAACAACTGCGCCTCAAGCCGGGCTCTCTCCGCAGCAGCTCGGGCAGCTCGAACTTCGGGCGGATCGTGCTCCGGACGGTGGGCGATTGCCTTCTTGGGCAACGGGCGCGCGGTGGGCAGCTGATCAGGCAGTGCCATCATCCGCGCGGCGACCGCGAGATAATGGATCGGGCGTGTCATTAGGGCAGCGGATCATCACATTGAACTTGGTTGACGAAGTAGGACCCCGCTGGGAGGTCTGCTACACCCGTGAGGGATCTCACAGAGGCCTCGGAGATCTCATACGGATTTGCGAGGTCGGGATCGTCAGCGATCTCGACCTGATTAAGATGGGGCCGAATAGTCGCCAAATCGAGGGCGATCACACGATCAAAGACAAGTTCTTTGCCACCGTGCCGAAAACCATAAAAATTGACCCATACCTTCACGTACTCGCCCTCCGTCTTGGAACCGCAGGCTTGATCTTCGCGCCTGTCTTCGGGTCCACAACGCCCTTGTGCTTCCCGCGCTTGTCGTAAATCTCAACTTCTCCATGCTGAGAGTCCCATTCGGCGAAGTCGCCGCTCGGGAGCTCCCATCTTGGCCGCAACTTTCCTGCTGAGTTTCGATCCTTTCCCGGCACTTTAACCGCTCCCGGAAGCCCAGGAAGGTCTTTCGGAGCCGGGATATAGTCGAACGCCTGGAACTCTTGGCGATCCAGCGTCCTGCGTGCGAACTCCTTGAGCTTCGGCGGCATGCATCGCGATCGGGCTGCACAGTGCATCACGACGCCACTTGCCGCCAACCCGCCGAGAATGATTGCCGTCCCCTTGATGGGCCGGTGAACTATGGACGCTTGACCCATGGCCTGCGTCGTCAGCGAGGCAAAAAAGAGAAGGAGCAGAGCTCGGATCAATGGAAGCCTCCTTCGGTCCTTACATGCTGCCTCAAAACCGCTTCGAAAGAGCTTTCGTGAAGCGTCTGATTGTATAGAACCGCAGCGCATGCCCGTCCTACTGGCAAGCGAACGCGCTCCCGAGGAGCTTTCGGAACCGGGGATCGGCATCTACCTGGTGCTGGAACGGCCAGGCGCCCCAGGGCTGCTCGTGGTCGGCCGACCGATAGAACAGCCGGCCACCGCGCATCGTCCGCCGATCAGCCTCGACGAGCCCGTTGGTGTTGGCGATCTGGTGCCGCACGCTTTCGGGGACACCCTTGGCGTTGTTCCTGTAGACCCATTGCGCGCCATCACAGAGGTCGCAGGTCCCGTGGCCAGCAGGCGCGTCGCACCAGGCCTGCATGACCTCGCCCCAGCCGTGGCAGAGCGCGCAGATCTCGACTGCCTCCGGGAGCTTCAAGCTGCTCATTTCACCGCCTCGACCGCGACGGAGCTCGGCGGCATCGTTCGCAGTGCGACGCCAGCCGCGCGCCGGGCCAGCTCGCTCACCAGGCGCTCCACGACCAGCCAGGACGGGCACTGATCCTCGTCCCAGCAGTCACGGATCCGGACGAGAAGATCCGCTGCCTCGTCAGCGTTCGCCGCCTTGGCAAAAGGCTCGATGAGATCGAAACAGCGATCGAAGACCTCGATCTCGTGCTTCCAGTGGGAGATGTCGTCGCCGCGTCTGTTGGCGTTCCCCATGTCGCTCACGAGAGCGCTCCGCCAAACGCGGCGGTGCGTGACGAAATCGAGGAGATCGAACGCAGGCTTCGCCCCAACGACGCGACCCGTGGGGGCTTTGCCGGACAGAGCGGTATCGATCTCCTCGCAGAAGATATCGGTAAACGGACGGGAACGGGGAAACCCGTCGCTGCCCTCCCAGACATCGGAGCCCAGCGCGGCCGGGTCGCCCTTGCGCACGTTGAGCACGAATTGGATGCGGCGCAGGAGCTTCTCCGTATCCGCATCGAGCGAGGGACTCACGCCATCGCAGGGGCCATCGTCCCGGAGCGGAGCCCTCAGCTCCTCCAGCACATGATCGAGCATCTGATGCGATGCATTCTTGCGGGGCAGGTCCTCGATCCAGGAGATGGCCAGCGCGAGAGCCTCGCGGGCAGTCGCCGGCTTGGTCGGCGCTGACGAAGGCGAAGCGAGGACCTCCTCTGGCGATCGACGCGGCCGCTGAATCTCCTCCTCGTGCCAGGTGAGCAATTCGGCGACGTCCAGACCATCGTCCTGATGCTCGGCGGGGTCATACAGACCGCGCTCCTTTAGCCAGGCGAGCAGGTCGTCGGCGATCTGAACTTTGGCGCTGGTGATGGTAGCCTCGATCTCGCCTTCGCCGGGCTGCTTCTGCGCGAAGAGCTCGGCAATGCGGGACGCGGCTACATATTCATCGACACCGGCTTCGCGGATGATCCGGGCGATCTCTTCCTGTGTGGGCATGGTGGTCGAGACTTCAGAGGTCATGGTTGAGCCTATTAGGAGGGGCGTCAGGCAGCAGCGGCCTTCAGAGGTTTTCCGTTCAGACGCCACTTGATGACGGCATCCAGGTCGATTGCGCCGCCGGGAGCGGTCTCAGCCGCGGCGTAAGCGCCGATCACGATGTCGGCGAGGGACCGAGCAAAATCGCTGTCTGCGTCCGCCGGCGGCGGTGGCTTGAGCGGAACGATGTAAGGCAGGACCTTCTGCCGGAACTGCAGCAAAGCCTCGCCCAGGTCTCGGCTCGTCGCGCGCCGGACCGCGTCGCAATCCCAATATCCGGACCGGTAACGGCGAAAATAGTGCTCGTACTCAAGAGCGCCCCGGACGCAGAGACCCCATTCGAGATGGCGGTCATTCAAATCGGGCGCCGCCTGATGGGATTCCTCCAAAAGGGGACGCGCCTCCCACCAGAGGCCGAGCTCAGGCTCTCGAAAAGCCAGCGCGCTGCGGATGTGGGCTTCAGCTTTCCCGTAAGGACGCCAATTGGCAGTCAGCTCGGGAGCTTGGATGACATCGCCGTGAGTTCGGGAGATTACCTCATAGGCCTGCTCGCCGATCGCAACCGTGTCGCCAAGCGGCAACGGCAGGTCTGTGAGGCCGAGGCGATCGGCATCGCGTTTCGGGCAGATGTGCCACCGCCATGAGTGGATCGTGGTGATTGAAGGAGGGCGCAACCCAAGCTTCAGGCATCTTTCGGAAATACGGGCGTAGATATCTTTGGTTGCAAGGCCGACCTGACGGCCTGGGACGAGCTCCTTCCAGATCTCATCGACGATATCCTGGGGGAGAACGCGCTTTCCAGGCTTCCCCTGTGGGAGTGCCCGAGCGCGCGCCGTCGCGTACCGCCGCCGCGCGGCTCTGTGTTCGAGATCCACGCCGTCATCACCGTTCGCCAAAGCGCGCTGCGCGACCTCGGTGAGATAGGTCCGAAGCTGCTTGATGCGCCAAGCTGGGATGGAGGACGCGAACCCGACCATGGCTCAAAGACCCTGATGGCGGAGCTTGATGGCCGTCGGGCAGCTCGGCGCTTTGCGAGGATGCCTCTGGCGCTGAAGATCGCCGGGTTGATCGCCGCGGGCCAGAGTGCCGGCGAACCAGTTCCAGTCCAGCAGTGACTTCCCCGTTCCGCGACGGGAAAGCTCCTGGAGATAGCGGCGCAGCGCGCGCGGCGCATAGACGCCATCCGGGAGCCTCTTGGCGAAGGTCGCGTCGGCAATGACGGCAACGACTCCGACCACTTCGAAATTGCCGCCCACACGCTCCTGGATTGCCTCCACGACCGGATAGTTCTGACGAAGCGGGTTCGGGATCCGCGACGTGACGCCGTCGCGCTCGGCGAGCCAAGTTGGCTCGTGAGCCTGGCCGGTGATCTTGCCACGCAATGAGGCGTGCTGGATGACCACGACGGTGTCGCCAGCGAGGACGATGTAGTCGACGACCTTCACGCCGCCCGCATAGGGCAGGTAGGCATTGTGGACCACCTGCAGGCCGAGGCGGTCGACGATCTTCCAGACGATCATCGGGCCGTAGCCGGACCGAAGATCGCGCAGCAGGTACGCCAACGAGGCGGCGCCCAGGACAACGAGGGCAGCGAGTGCGTGCCAGTTGGTTTCGAAGGCCTGCACAAGGTTGAAATCGGCGTCGCTCAAGACATCCCTCCATCGGAGGAGCCGCCGGAACCTGCCAGCGCTGCGATCTCATAAAGGGCTGCACGCGCAGCGAGCCAGTTGACAGCGCGGCGAGGTTTCATCGCCATCTCCGCCGCGGCCTCGGCAAGGGCCTGGGCGGGATCGGTGACCTCGGGAGAGCCGGGAGCCCAGGCGATTGTCTCCAAAGCGCCGATGGCAATCGCGAGCGCGATGTAAGGGCGCGGATGAGACAGCCCCGCAATTCCCGAGGAAACGTCGGATCGCTCTTCGCCAGAATGGCTCAGGCGGGCCTGCAGCTCGGCCGGGAAGATCGAGGTCTTTGCTTGATCCACCATCGAACGGATCGCCAAGCATTCCTCTGAGATTGCCTTCGCAACGTCATCGCTCATCGCGATTGCTCCTGCCCCACCGATGCATCGGCCTCAGCGAGGCGCGCCTGCACGCCGGCGACATCGATATAGGGAAGGGGCAGATGGCCCTCCTTCCCCTCGGGCGGCGGGGGAACGGTAAGAGCGAACTTCACCGCCTGGATCACCATGGAGCGCACTTTGCCGGAAGCTCCGACGGCGTCCGCAGCGGCATTCGCGAGCGCTTTGACGGGATAGCTCGAACTCCCGCGCCCGCGTCCGGGCGCGCGCCGCGGGAGACCGAGGCGATGAGCCTTGCCGATGATGACGTTCTTTGAGATGCCCCCAAATTCGGCCGCGATCTTTGTCGCGCTGGCGCCAGTGGCCCAATGGGACCTGAGTTTAGTGACCCGCTCCGGGGTCCAGTAATCCTGAGCCATCGATGAACCGACCACACAATTCTTGAAGATGTGGTCGATCATGCCCCTGGAGGACACGCCGTAACAAGGATTGAATCGCCTCAATCCACCAAGTCGACGGTCCCAAAATTCCTGAAAGGAGGCCCTCCCGCGTGACGTTCACCCGACCCGCGGGAGAACAGCTCATTTGAAGCGATATTGATACATCGCCCCGCTGGAGCTCGACTGAGTGCTGCCGCGGGAGCCGTCCGGAATGGCTTGCCCGGAGCCGCCGGTGTTATAACCGCCAGTGGTGGTGGTGCTGCTGTAGCCGCCGACCGAGTGGTTGCCGCTATTGTAGAGCGGCTTGTAGGTTGTTTCCGTCTTCGGTTCTTTGCCGCTCGATTGCGCGAGCGCAGCTGAACTCACAATGCCAAGCAGGAAGACCAGTACATAACGCATATCAGCCTCCACAATGCCGGATATTCGGCAGCGGACGCAGCGTAAGAGAGGGGGCAATTCGGCGCAAGGGCGACGTTTTGCTCGCCTTAGGCAAGATCTCGATCCCGGAAACCCGCCGTGGGCTCGGCGCCGCCCCGCAGGGGCACGACGATCGCCGGTGCTTCAGGTGCCAAAGGGACGGCGCGAGGCGGCGCCACAGGAGGCTCGATGCGGTGAGCGGGCTCCTTCCCGCTCCTCCGCGTGATGCCTGCCTTGTGAATCGCCTTCAGCGCCTTACGCTCCGCCTTCCGATCGGGGCCGGGCACCCGTTGCAGCAGAAGCTCCCACGCAAGCGCTACGGAGCGTTTTCGGTTGGTGTCGAGGGCCGCGAGCGCCTTCTTCAACTCGCGAGGTGTGTAAACGCCCTCGGGCGGCCCATTCGGGAACTCGGCGTCGCCGACGAAAACGACCATACCGATGACGTCGACTTCAGGACCGACGACGGCTTTCACCGCTTCGACATGCGCGTAGTTCTGGCGCAGCGGGTTCTGGAAGCGGTGCTTGCTGTGACGGTTATAGGAGACCGTCCAGCTCGCCTCGCGCTCGCGCCCGAAGATGCGTCCCTCGTAGTTCTTGGTTTCGATGACGACGATTGCGCTGCCGGCGAGCGTGACGTGGTCGATCTGCGTTACCCCGCCCGGGTAGGGCAGGTAGACGTCATGCAGGACCGGAAGCTTCATGCGCTTCAGGATTCTGTTCACGATCGCCTCGCCAAACCGCCCCTTGATTAGCGGTTTCAGCCCGCTGATGACGGCCGCGGCCATGATCAGCATGAAAAGACCAAGCAGGATCCAGCCGTGATCCTCAGCGGTCTTCGAGAGAGCTTCGAGGACGTAGTTGCGAGGCTGTGTCATCGCGACCGACTCACAAGAAAGGAAGCGACAGCCCGGCGAATTATCCTGCCGCCGGAGTGACTGGGAGCATTAGTTGGAAGTCCACACCTCGACGACACGGGTCTCGATGATGGCGCCGGGCTGCGCAAAGGTCATGATCCATTCGGTCGCCGCTGTGTCGGCTTCCGCGGGCGAGGACCACAACCCCGTGCTCCGTTTCCAGCTATAAGGAGGCAGGCTGCTGATACGCTTTCGCCGGCGCTCGAAGGAGAAGCTCAGCCTGGTATTCTTTGTTTCCATCACGGTCAGCCCTGCTGCCCGAGACGCGCTGCGATGTCGGCGAGGCTCGTGCTGTAGTCCGGGTCCGCGTCCTGCTTCGGCCAGTCGGGATGGCACGGCGCGACTGGGTAGCAGACGTCGCGCTGGTGGCCTTCGTGGTACACGTCGATGTCGATCAGGATCCCGTTAACGCATTCGACGTCCTGGCCGAAGCGGTTGTCGAGAAAGCCGTTCTGGCAATGAGGGCAGGGCATCAGCGTAGCCCCTCCAGCCAGGCGTGTGCCTTCTGGGCATCGCGCAGATCGTCGACCCTGAACATGTCGTGGTAGTTGGTGCCGGAGCCGGCTGCGCGCAGCATCAACCCCTTATTGCCTCTGAGGCCATGGAAGAACGCCGCTGCGGTGGCGAAAGGCTGCAGCACCTTGGCGAGTTCCGTCGAGGCGAGATCGTGCTCGCTCGCGTCCTGGACGAGATGCTCCTGCAGGTTCTCATCGTAGGCGAGCAGGTCGGGTTCCTCCTCGTATTCGCCGAGCAGGTAGCGAACACGATCGGCGGTATAGCGGACCCGGTCCTTGAACTCGGAGCGATCAAGCGTGATTCCGTCCCAGATGCGTCCGCCCTTCGGCATCAGGACCGCCGTCCAGTTCGTCTTCCCATTGCTCTCGGGCATCGGCCCGAACCACACGGTGAGCGGGTTCTGCGGCTTACTCCCAGGCACGTCGTTGCCAGTGGCCGTGTGTTGAGGCGACGTGTCGTGGCTCGCGAGCATCGGGGCATTCCTTCAGCGAGGTCGAATTCGAAGGACGGACATTGAGGCGCGCGAGGCACGAGAGCAAGGATCCCTCGGCCCCAATCCACGGCTACCGCCAGCCGGTGAAAGAATCCTTCAGCAGATCAAGTCTCGTGCCCCGACCGGCCTCGACACTTTCAAGGAAACAGAGGACAATTCCGCGATCAAGGACCCTGTCCTTCAAGGAATCGTGGATCAGCCATGGCAACCGGCAAGAGCGACGACATCAACTACGGCCGTGAAGCTGCTGAAGGCGTCAAGGATGCCGTTCAGGAGACGATCATCGGCAAGGACGAGTGGAAGCGCTCGAAGCTCGGCTATCTCTTCGGCTTCTCGGCGCTGACCCGCAACGTCGGCGGTGTTGCCGATCGCGGACGGAAATCGTTCTGGCGCTGGAGCTTCTTCAAGACGGGAGCCTTCCGGCATGACGACCAGGGCGTCGCGATCGAGGAGGAGGTGACGGACGCTCACCTGCGCTTCCGCGCCGCCATGGATGCCAACGGGCGCACGCTCACCGAGATCAATCGCTCGGTCGACAACACCTATCGCCAGTTCTGGCTCTTCGCGACGCTGTTCGTTCTCGCCTTTGCCTGGGGCGTGGGCAGCCTGATCGGCACTGGTCTCGGCAGCGGCATCTTCATGATCACCGATATCCTGTTCCGGTTCGCGCTGCTGCCGATCCTCACGGCACTGATCCTCCGGGCCGGCTTCACCAACTGGCTGTTTCGTCGCCGCCGGCTCGACGGCTTGGGCGACTACCTGCGCTCCGGCGAGCTCCTGCCGAAGAAGGCGCCGCCGGCGCCGGCATCGGTTCCGGCCAAGGTGAAGAAGACCTCCAACACTCCTCGCTCCGCCGCGGTCTTCATGATCCTGCTCGGCGCGGCTCTTCTGCTTGCTGCCTTCCCGGACATCGCGCTGGCGCAGCAGCAGACGGTGAACCCGAACGACATCTTCCAGACCAAGTCGCAGCCCGATCTGTTCATGCGGCTCCTCGCCTATGTGATCCCCGACGCCGGCCCTGTCGGAACCCCTGACATCGGTATCCAGGGGTGGCACTCGGCCGTGAAGAACGGCTTCATGGCGTTCTGCGGCACTCTGCTTTTCATCGGCTCGGCGATGGCCGGCTGGCACATCACCACCGGCCTGGTGGCGAGCGCGCGTGAGGGCAAGGCTCTCGGCAGCAACTATCACGAGGTCTGGGCGCCGATGCGCGTCGTCGTCGGCTACGGCATGCTCGTGCCCGCGATGAAGGGCCTCTGCGCCGCGCAGATCCTCGTGCTCTACCTGATCTCCTGGGGCGGCAACCTCGCTAACCTGGTCTGGAGCCCGTACATCGACACCATTACGGTCGGCACAATCCCGAGCATGCAGCAGCAGGTTCAGGACACTGTGAAGATGGGTAATGCCGCCAACGCCACCGCGGCAGTCAAGGCGGTCTTCGAGAAGACGCTCTGCGCGGAGGTCGTGAACCTCGGCAATACCCGTCTCGGCGTCCAGAACGCCCAGATCTCGGTGCCGCCCTCGTGGAAGACGATCTCGAACCCGAACTACTCGATGTGGTCGAGCCAGTCGGTGCCGAAGAACATCCAGACGCTTGATTACGGCCCCGTCTGCGGGATGATCTCGCTTGAGGTGCTCGCGGTCAGCCTCAACACGCCTGAGATCAGCAACACCAAGGCGATGCTCGAAGCCAAGAAGCAGGCCATCACCGAGATCGCCAACAACAGCGAGCTCAAGAGCCTCGCACAGCGCGCCGCGCAGACCTACTACACCAATCAGGGCAGCGGGGAGCAGTCCTCGAGGGCGTTTTCGTCGGAATCGAACCCGGATCAGTATGCGAGCCTCTTCACGCAGGCGATCAACACCTACGTCTCCGCGGTGAGCAATGCCGTCGGACAGGCGATGCAATCGTCCGATCCCAACACGGCAAACGAGATCACTCAGCTGCGTGAGCAGGCCAAGAAGGATGGCTGGGCGGCCGCCGGCGTCTATTACCTGACACTTGCCCGCATCCAGGCGCGCGTCTACGCGGCCGCGACGGAAGGCCTCCAGATCGGCGGCGTGACCGGCACCCGAACCAACGGCCAGTCAGCCTTCATCACCGACGCCCTTGTGGGCACGAAGGAGAGCCCTGGCGCGCTGACCCAGTTCGGCGACTGGTGGGACACCAAGAACCGTCAGATCACAAACTCTGCGATGGGTACGGCCAGCCAGGCGGCGAGCGAGACCAATTCGAACGCGCTGAGCTGGGTCCTGAACGAGCTCTTTGGAGGGTTCGCCAACTGGTTCAACAGCCGATCGGACAGCACCCAGGTCATCATCAACCCGATGGCGGACACCATCACTTACGGCAACAAGCTGCTGGTAGGCGCACAGACGGCGATTGTCAGCGGCGCATTGCTGAGCGGCGGCATTGAGGCTGGAAACTCAAGCATCCTCGGACGCGCAGTCAACGGCATCGCGGGTATCGGAGCCGGTCTGAAGGGCGTCTTCGGCTTCCTGAGCCCGTTCGTGACAATGCTGACGATCGCAATCCTGGCCGCGGGAGCGATCCAGGCCTTCGTGATCCCCATGATCCCGTACGTGATGTCGGTATTCTTCGTGGTCGGAATGATGACTCTCGTCGTCGAGGGTCTCGCCGCGGCGCCCCTCTGGGCGTTCTTCCACATCCGGATGGACGGCCAGGAGTTCGTCGATCACGTCCAGCGTCCGGGCTACATGATCGCCTTCAACCTGATCCTGCGCCCAGTACTCATGATCTTCGGCGTGATCCTGTCCTACATCGTCTTCGGCACCATGCTCTGGTTCGTGAACACGACCTTCATCCCGGCCTCGAACGCACTCTCGCAGTCGTCATCGATCGGCTTTATCGGAATGTTCGTGATGATCGTTCTGATGAGCTATCTCGACTTCCAGATCGCTGTCCGGTCGTTCCAGCTCATCACGCATATCCCCGAGCGCGTGAGCCGGTGGTTCGGCCAGGGCGGCGACAACCTTGGCGACGATCATGACTCGCAGCAGGCGACCCGCGTGTTCGTCGGCGGCATGGAGCATCGCGTGTCGACGATGGCGACCGGTGTGGGGAATGCGAAGATGATGAAGGGTGCTGGGACCGGAACGCGCAACGCGATCGGCCAGAATGGGGATAAGGGTGGCCCGCCCGCAAAGGCCAAGCCCACAGCATCACAATAGAAAACGGGGGCCGCGGCCCCCGTTGCTTTGTCAGCCCACTCGCTCTCGGTGCGCCTCGGGGTTCGCTACGCCCTTGGCACGAAGGCTTTTATCGAAGGCATCGATATAGACCTTGCCGATTTTGGTCTCTGCTCGACCGCTCGCAAATTTACGGCCAGTCGGAGCGAAGAGGGGGGAGTTCGGGTTTACCCTGCGAAGCTCGGCAAGAAGAAGCTCAACCTGGGCTTTGAGACCAGCCGCGTCCGCCTCTTCGACCGCGAGCGCAGCCCGGTGTTCAGCGATGACTCGGTTCTTGTAAGCAATGGTCTCAGCGCCTTCGGCGACCGCCTGCGCGATCGCGTCACGAGCGCCGATGACAGTCCCCATCTGCGCAAAATCAACCACGAACAAACCTCACGAACGAACCAACCTGATGCCGTTTTCTACGACAGAAGTAGTCGAGTGTCAAGCAAAGAGTAAAGGATCAGTACAACAATCCTTGAGAAGTGCGCCATCGCTACTCGCATGCGGGCCGAGATTCATAAAACTCGCCGTATCTGCTAGGAGAAATCCCTGACTAGCGTCACGTTCGTGTCCAGCCGCAGTGAGTACACTCCTAGCCGATGCCGATATCATCGGGCCCGGGAACGGAGATACTCCGGGTAGGTCACGCCACGTTTCCTGCCAGCTTCATCAAACTTTGCTTCGTATAGAAGCGAAAGCTGAGTCTGAGCGTGGCCGCTATCAAACCTTTTTCCCGTTAGCTTGAAAAGGCGGTGCCCCGGCGCGACGGCCCTCAACTCTGCCACTAGGACCTCAACGAGGTGATTAAGCCCAGCTGAATGCATCTCCTCCTTTGCCAGGGCACCCCTGAACTGAGCAATCGCCTGCTCGCCATCCTCGACCACCTGCGCGATCGCCGCTCGGGCCCCGAGGATGGTTCCGATGTTTGCGTAGTCGATCACGAGGCGCTCCCGGTGAGTAAGGCCAGCGGTTGGATGTCGCCTCGTTCCAGGAGACGATCATGCAGCTCGGGCGCGCGCTCGCGCAGCTTGCGGTGCAGCTTGATGCAAAAGCGACGTGCACCAGGTTCGCCAGCCCAGACCAGCATCTGGGCGCCGATAAGCGCGGCACAGTGATCTTCGACAGACATTCGAACGGTCCAGGGCTTAGGCAATTGCGTACTCCCCTCGAATTCGGTGGATAGAGAGATACTCGCGGATCCGTGAAGAGGCGCTTCGTTCGATGCGCTCAATTGAGGATACCCGCAGGGGCAACAAAGATTTCTCGACTCGGGGCAGCATAAACCGCGTCGCTGAGGGTCCTGAGCTATAACTTTCCCGGGATTTCGTTATAGCCGGCGCGAGCTCTTCTTCGGCGGCATCCAAACTTTCCCCTTGCGATGCTCATTCGATCGGGTTCGGTGAAGGCGAAACCTCTGGGGAACCCACATGTCATCCAACCTGAGCCGATCCGAACGCAGGCTGCTGGAGTGGTGCTCGCGGACGCTGGTGCTGGAAAGCCAGGTCACCGCGAGTGGGCTTTCGCGGGCGCTCAACGAACTACTGCTGAAGGGGGCTGTGCGGATGATCGATCACCCGACTGTGCGAGAGGGCGCCTCCCGCCTGGTGCCGGCGGCCGCGGTCGAAGCGACCGAGATCGGGAAGGGGCTTCTTTGAGCAGAGGTTGCGAGGGTGTAGGCTTAGCAAGCCGAGAAAGAATGCGAATTCAATGACGACGCGCAATGGCGACGGATTGGTGCTTTCCACGGTCAATGCGCCTTACCGCGAGCGCATCGGTGCGGAAGATCTCGCCGAGTGTGTCAGGACGGGCGAGGTGGGTTCATGGACGGTACACGTAGCCACCTTCTTCGTTGACGTCCGTCCCGGCCTCGTTGTGAGCTTTGCGCAACGGCACGAAATCGACCTTGAGACGCTGGCAAGGACCTATCGCTCGCTTCGCGACGAAACCGGCGAGCGGAGTCCAGACCTGGAGGCTGAACTCGCGCGCCTGGGTGTTATGGAGGCTACATCCACAGTGCAGATTGAACCGAGCCACCGCGGGCTTTGAGAGGCAAGGTCTGAACGACCGACCCCAAGGCGCTAGCATCCACTGACGGAGGCTCCACAAGGCTTGCGGATTCGCAAGTTTGCATGCAGGCTTCGAGCCATTGTCCCTTGCCGAGCGTGGCGCCATTCTCCTGAGGGCTAAGGAGCGGAAATGCGCGTTGTCGGAAAGCGGGAGCTGCCCCCGATTGGAATGAGAGGCCCAACGCCGGCCGAGATCGAGGCCAGCGTTGAGAATGCGCGTTTTGCTCCGAGAATCGTCCCCAAGGGCGTCTATCGCTATCGCTCTCATGCGGAGGCGAACGCCGATATGGAGCGGTGGACCGTCGATGGTATGGTGGAAAGATCTCTGGAACTGGCTCAAGGGCCCCGCGGACGCTGACGATGCGCGTTCGACGATCGAGGATCCCGGCGCGGTAACAGCGCGGCCCGCTACCTGGAAAGACGCATTTCGCACCTATGAGCGAAAGATGGCTATCCGGCATCTGAGGTTGATCCTCGCCTGCCGGTTTACGGGAACTTTGGCAGCTAGGCTGCCTTGGCGACCGCGGTTCCGAGACGACGCACGGACTGATGCCCCACGTTACCGTCTCCGGGCGGCTTAGCCCGCCCGTGGGCGGCAAGCGCCCGGTTCAAAATGTTGATCGCCGCGTTGTGGTCGCGGTGCAGATCAGCACCGCAACCGCAGATATGGCGTCGCTCGGAGAGCGTCTTCTCCACCATCGTTCCGCAGGAGGAGCACTCCAGCGAGGTGCGACGTGGATCGACCCCGACGACCATCCCACCGGCTCTTTCAGCCTTGTAGGTCAGCATCTGGATCAGACGCGCAGGTGCTGCATCCAGCAGTTCCCGGTTCAGGCCGGCTTTCTGCCGGACATTCGTACCAGGCTCTTCCGCGTTTCCCCGCGCTGACCTGGTCATGTTCCTCAGCTTCAGATCCTCCACCGCGATGAAGGCATAGCGCTGCGTCAGATCGGCCGTGACCTGATGGAGGCGCGACGTTCTGGCCTGCTGGATCCGCCGCTGAGCGGTCGCCAGGCGCTCCCGCACCTTGCGCCTCCGCTTCGAGGCGCGCTTGCAGCGGGCGAGCGCGCGCTGGGCCCGGCGCAACTCCTTCTCCCGCCGCGATCGCGGGCGGACGTTCTCGACATGGCTCCCGTCGCTCAGCGTCGCGAGATGCTCGATGCCGACATCGAGGCCCACCGCACTGTCCGGCGCCGCGTGAGCCGCGGCCACGGCGATGTCGACAGCCATGGTGATCCACCAATGTCGGCCGCGTCGGGTGAAGGTGCAGGACTTGATCGACGATCCTTCCGGGATCGGACGATGCAGGTTGAGACGGAGCCCACCAACGAGCGGCTTCAGCAACAGCCTGTCCGAGAATAGCCTGATGCCCTTCCACTCATCAAAGCCGAAGCTATTCCACCTCGATCTGGGCTTGAAACGCGGGAAGCCTGGGCTCTGTCCGCGCTTTACCCGCGCAAAGAAGCCAGCCATGGCGTCGTCGAGTCGGGCGAGCGACCAGCGCGAGAGCGACACGGGGATCGAGGCGTAGGCCTCGTCGAAGCTCCTGATCTGGGTGAGGGACTTGTTCTGGTCGATCTTCGAGACCGACTTGCAGGCCTTGCGCCAGGCCTCGATACGCTCCTGCAGCGCTGCGTTGTAGAGCTGCCGCTGTGCCTCCAGCAGCCGATCGAGAGCCGCGTATTGCGCCCTCGTCGGCTTCAGCTTGTAGCGATAGGTCAGCAGCATCAGGCCCGGGTTGTTCCTCAAACGTTCCTGTCGAAGACAACCTGGTTCCAAGCTGCGGTCAAGAGCCGATCAACCTCAGATGCCGGAGAGCCCGAAAGATCCGCATCCGCATCGAGCCACGCGACAACGGCGCCAGGGAGGTCATCCAGTTCGTTGGCGCTGTTACGGGGCACGAAGCCTTCGAGCTGACGCCCGGCCTCTGTGCGGAGCTCTCTCGGGATCCTGAGGGGACGTGGTCGATCTGCGCCGGGACGCCGAACCGATATGACTCGTGCACCGTAAAGGTTGCCGACGTGCTCGACTATCTGCGCGATCGCCGTCCGGAACTGTTTACGGCGCCGGCGATGGGCATGTAGGCGACGCAGGCAAACGAGCGCCACTGTCTCTAAAGGCGGCTGAGAATTCGCGCCGTCTGATTACTGGAGAGCGGCGGGCAGCGATCCAACCCAACAGTGAATAAATCTTGCGGCGATACGTGCTCGAACAGAGTCATGCAGTTCACGAATTTCCATTCGTCGCCAAAAAGAATTCTGGACACAGGCTTCGGCGCCAAGTCGATGATGATGCCTGTGCATTCCCGCAACCGGCCTCCAAGGACGGGATCGGCAAGGTAGCTCTCCGCCTCGTCGACACCGCCCAGCCCGAAATAAGCAGATTCCTCCGATTTGCCGAGGCCTCGCAGGATCGGAAAGATATACCAGATCCAATGCTTAACCTTCTCGCCGGCGCGCAACTCTGAGACGACCTGTTCATAGGGGCACAGCTTGTTCTCACCAGCTTGAGCGCGAACAAATCGACTTAGATCGAACGAATCTCGGCTCATCATCGATCTCCAGCCGCTATTTCACTTCGGAGACTGTTACCCGCGTCTGTAGGAGCAGCCCCTTTTCGTCGGCCACGAATTTGTCAGGCGTGACGCTCAGCTTGATTGCCTTCTTGAAGCTGAAGCCATCCACCTCTTTCTGAAGCACGATCTGATCCGGCAGCTTCGCAACGACGGGAAAGGCACCGACGCTTTTGCCCGCAGGAACAACGACTGAGATCGAAAATGGAATCTCGTAGTCCCAAAGCCGCACGCATTTTTGATACTCGCAGGTCCGGACCGGATCGCGCCAAGTGCCAAAGCACTTGTACTCGACCCGGACACAAGCGTCCTTGGAGTCCTTGATGCTGGAGGCCAGCGTAGCCTTGGCGGCCGATGTCTCGATATTCAGCTTCGCGTCGAAAAGCGCGGTTGACGACTTTTCCAGGTCGACCTTCGCCCTGATATCGATGGGCTCGACAGCGACATCCACGCCAACCTTGGCGCCAGTTTTCAGCGGCTTGTAGTGCCCGTGGACCTTGACCAGCCCCTTTAGCGACACCGAGGCCGAAACATTGAGGTCGCCCTTTTCCCACTTCGCATCAAATTTCTCGATCGAGCCGGCCGCATAGTTTTGCTCGATGTCATAGAGCTCGATGAAGTAGTTCCCCGTATCCCTTAGTTTTCCTTTCTGCTCGACGACCTGGACATGAACGCGTCGGGACTCGGCCGGCAGCTGGTTCATGGCATTGATCAGATCAGCGAGCTTCTGTCCACGAACCCAAACCCCCAAGTCTGAGGTCTTATAGTTGGCGTCGGATTCTAGCTTCGCTATCGCGGCCGCTTCATCAGCCGCTAGGCCAACGCTCGGGGCCGATACTGATGAGGTAGCGAGAGGCAGTAGCAGCAGAGCGCCGAGGGCAGCACCAAGGCTATTTCGCATCGGACGGTCCTCCCTCCTGCAGGGTGCCAGAAAGATGGATACCTCGCTCCAGAATGACCGGCTGCTGAAGAGCGAAGCCTGCGCGCCAATGCACCGGCGGTAGCACGGTCCTGACGACCAAGGCTCCGTCTGCCACCTCCTGCCTGATGTCTTGGGCTGCTTGATCCAAAGCCATCGAGTTCTCTACGGGGATCTCGATCGCAGGAAGCTTCTCGGTCAGGACCTGATTCAGCTTCAGCTCCGCGAACTCGCCCAAAAAGGCAGGCATTGAGGTGGAGAACCTCAGGTAACTCACATCGGCTTCGATTTCCGTCACTGAGAAATCGATTAACAGCTTCAACGGTTCCGGCGATTTCGGGACGCTCCGCTGTTCCGAGATGTCGGGCAGGCTCCAGTTCCGCGGGTCCATGGCCTCGATGGCATCGCTGAAGATATTTCCGAACACGCCGCCCGGCAGCATCTTTATGAGAACGAGGTCGGACTTGATCGCGGGCGCCTTCAGAGGTCTCGGGCGGAGCTCTCCGAACCCACGCGCGGAAACCGTTGTCGTGCCATCGCTAACGCTGGCGTCAATAACCACGCCGGCTCTACCAGGCGAAAAGCGCGGTTTCGCGGAATTGAGGGTGATGACCCAATTGGGCTTCTCAGCGACCTTAACCTTGATTCCATCGATCAGTTTGAGAGCATCTCCAAGCAGTTTAGCAGACACGTAAAGCTGAACGTCGCCGGACTGCAGAATGGTGGGGTTTTGCTTGGCAAGAGCTGCCAGCGATCTCGCAGCGTATATTCGTTGCTCCTCGATACGGGCATCCATGGCAGCCAATGCGGGCTTTGTTGACAGACGTACAACAAAATAACCGCTAACCATTACAATCACGACAGCAAAAATGGCGATTAAAGCGTTGCGTGTTTTCATGCCGCCCCCAGCAGCGAAAACTGACCTTCCGTAAGGAAGCAGGTTTCGCTAATCTCTGCAACAGGAAGGGGCTGAGCGATGCTGAACAGAAGAAGCTTGCTACTGACCGCCGGTGTTCTCCTCGTCGGGAGGTCCGGCAATGCTCTCGCGCAGAGCACGGAGCGTGTCGTGGGTGCCGACTGGGGGTGGTTGAGCGATTACGCCTATCTTTGGGCCCAGTGGACCGTGAACTGCCCCCGCGATCGCCGATGTCAAGTCGGGATGGGCATCTTCTCGTTCGGCGAGCCGAGGGGTGAGAAAATCCGGTTCTCCGGGAACCTCCTGATCACGACGATCGGTATCGGCGCGATCCACATCCGCGCTGACGACGGCAAGGGAGATTGCCCGGTCAGGCTGGATCAAGGAGATGTCGGCCTGATCCCGCTGACACCGCTACTGCCCAAGGGTGTCAGGACCTGACCACCAAATAGGCACGCCTCATGAGAGAAGATGCGCCTGATCCTGTCCGGGATACTCCATTCGATCGCCGGCCGTGGCTGGCATTCATTCGCTATGGAGCAGCAGCGGTTCTCGTTGTGTGCTCATTTCTATGGTTTCGGGACCGATCCAAGCACACCGACTGCTCCGACATCGTCGCGACCCTCTGGGATTGGAATTTAGCCCGCCTTTTAGGCGACATATCGCGCTGTCCGCACCCCTCCGGCGAATCCATCAATGGAATAACCGCCGCATTCTTCATCGTGTGGCCAGTAATCGTGTTTGTAACCGCGGCCTTGGTTTTGATGCAGCTTGACCGCGTTGGAGCCCTTCGCATCGCAGATCGCATAAAGTCGCTCCTCCGTTAGCTTACTCAGCCAGAGGGGGAAGCCCGCACGACCCTCACGAACGAGGTGCATGGCTGCCTTGCCGGAGAAGACCGCGAGGGGCGTGGAACGATACCAGGCATAGGTCATCATCGCTGAACCGGAGCGTGGCTTAGCATTCTTGATGAACTCCATCATCTCGCGCAGACTCCGCACCGGATCCGTATTCTGAGCGGCGTCAAGATCGAGGCCGGAGGCATCAATGAGCTGTTCGACGCAGGTTCTCAGAACCTCCGCGACCCGCCTGGGCGTCAGAATGCCAGCATCGTCACCTATCAACGATCATTCTCGCCGAGATTCACTCGCGACCGCCAAGCCAAAATGCGAGCTCTGGACCGATCGAGTGCGGAGAAGAAGCCATTGCGCTGGTTCAGCTCCTGCGGCGTAATCTCGCCGTTCCGCAGCCGTTCAGCATCTCGCTCGCGCGATCGGCGTTTGGTCTCTCGGCGCTCATCGACGGAATAGGTTAGCTCTTTGGGCATCGCGACCTCCAGATCGAAGATGAACGACGGCGCCCTCGTGTCAACAGCCCTGGTTCAAGGCGCCGGCGCGCCGCCAAGCAGGCTGGGGTTCATCTCATTGAGGCGCTCGATATAGGCGTTGTAGTCCGTGATCCCGACGCGCTCGGCCTCAGCCGCCGTCATTGCCCAGGCTTCGGCATGGCCATCCAACCAATCCTGCAGGGTGAGGCCCGAATTGTAGATGGTGCCGCTGCCGATATCGAAGTGCACGACCAGGCCGTCGAGAACGCCAACGACATCACAGTCGCCGAGCTTGGCGTGAACGAGATTCGGGGCGAAGTCCTTGAGCAGCATGCTGGCGATCCGGTTGCGGTGTCCAGGGAGCGTAGCAGAGGCGCTTGAAAGTGGCGCGGTTCCAACGGAGCATCGTCGAATGGTCACGCCAGCTCTCGACGGAAACCTCCGCCTCTTCGACGTCCCCGAAGCCACGATGAGTGCAATCGAGAGCCGGCATCCTGGGTGGACGGCTTTCGGAGATACGGCGCTCGGCCATGTCCTTCTGGAGCGAGCGGGCTCCACCGCGGTTTACGATCTCGAAGACGATAGCCTCATCGAGACCGGTCTGGCGCGGGATGAGCTGATCGCAGCGATCCATGCCGATCCACAGGAACTCATCCAGCAGGAGCAATTCACAGCGCTCTGCGAAACGTTCGGACCGCCGACCGTGGACGCCTATTTTGGTCTGATTGTCCCCGCGAAACTGGGTGGAGCCTTCGAGCTGGGGAACGTGCAGGTGATCGGACGCGCGGAGAACGTCGCCGAGATGCTGTCGCTACACGCGCAGATCAGAGGGCTTCGACCAGGAACCCGGGTCAACCAGGTCCGACTTCGCGAGGATCCAAAGACTGGACAGCGTTGACGAAATAATCCGCCGGCGGCACCTGCTCACCGGTCAGTTGTTGAGCTGCCTCGATCGAAATCGGATAGGAGTGAGCGAGACCCGGGTCATCCCGGATATCGCTCGGGTCGAGAGCGGTCTTCACCCGATCAGGATCAAGGGCGAGTACGCGTTTGAAAACGAGATTATCGGCCCCAATTTCGAAGCCGCAGATCATGTATTCCTCAGTCATGTCTCAATCCTTCGCCCCGGAACAGCGGGCTTGATCCGCTTGCCCGTTTGAGGATCCGCGACACCCTTATGCTTCCCGCGTTTGTCGTACAACTCGACCTCGCCGTGTTGACTATCCCACTCAGCTAAATCCCCATTCGGCAATCGCCACCTGAACCGTCGCCCTCCGCCAGCTTTGGTCTTTCCTCTGGTTTCCTCGGCGCCAGGGAAACCGGGTAGGTTTCTGGGAGGGGGGATGTACTCGAACGTGTCATCCTCGGATCGAAGCAGTTTCTCTCGTCCTTTCCGGACCAGAGCCTTGAAGCCGGGCATGCACTCCGGCCGTCCGGCGCAATGAAGAGCAATCCCGCCAGCAGCCAGACCTCCCAGCACGAGGCCGGTCTGCTTCAACGGTCGAAGTGCACTGACAGAGCCTTGCGCTAGAGCCGGGCTCGTAAGGGCGAAGGTCACGAGAAGGAATAGAACGCGAATCAAGGAACAACTCCACCGAAAGGAGCCATTCGAGCAGCGCCCGATCTTCATACCGGTAAAGAAACTAGGTGCGTTTTATCTACCCGCAGGATTAAGAGCCTCGGCCTGTCGAGCCTCAACCCGATAACCCTCACAAGCACCGCCCGGCAGGCAGTGACCGCCGGTCCAGCTGCAGGCGAACCCGGAGGAGGTAATGCCGCCGTTGCGCGGGGTCACTGTCAGCCTCAGCTTGCAGCCATCGGCGGTCCAGCCAGGATGGCTCGCATGCTCGGGGACGAGCTCGGCATTCGACTGCGACATCTCAGAGCTCCTTCGAGCGGGTTGCGGGCTTTTGAGCATAGGCCCGGAGGATGGCGGCGACCTGGGCGCGCGCGGACGACGGCGCGTGGGCTTCCGTCCAGATCCACGCGGGAGAAAGATTGCCCTCGGGACGCCCGCCGACCTGAACGAAGCCGGCATCGTCCTCGTCCCAGTGGACCGTCAGGCGCCTTCGTCCCGGTAGGAGCTGCATTGCCAGGCGCGCACCAGCATCCTGGCTGTCGGTGTAACGCGGCACGACCACGATGCTGTGCTCGTCGCGGTCCATGCAGAACCGGGCAAATTCGGGAGGGAATTCAGACGGAATCTCGCGCACTGCGATGTCACGCGGCCCTGGCGCGATCTCGTGTACACCGCTCCAGCGATACGGGTGCTCGTTCCAGAGGTTGAGGATCGCGAGATCGAGCTCGCGATCGACACCTGCGCCTTCTTCGAGGCGCAGGATGACGTCGTCGAGGACCTGGTTTGCCAAGCCAGCGGCAACCGGATCGCGGGGAACGACCTCAGTCATTGGAGCCCCCGTCACGCCTCGAGGCTGGGTCGGTCGGGCGCTGCTGCGCGACCTCGATGCCGGTCGGTGTCGCGCTGAAGTGGTTCAGGCGGTGCCGGACTGCGTAGCCGTTCTTGGCCAGCCAGGCGGCAGCAGTCAGGTCGGTCCCGACTATGAGCCTGGGCTGCTCCGACAGGCCCTCCAGAACCCTGCGCCTCGTCTTGGTCAGGACATCAGGCATTGCCGCGCCCTTCGCACGCGGTCGGAGCGCTGGGCTCCGCAACAGATCCTTCAGCCCCCAGATCGTGTCGCCGACGCGCTGCAGGAGCTCGACCTGGGCGGTCTTTGCCTTCGAAGGCCGTCCAGCCTCCTCGATCTCCTTGCGGCAGATGTCGACCAGGTGGGCGGCATCGAAGAAGCCGCCGCGGACGCCGTTGAGATAGGACCGGTCACCGGCGTGATGGACGGCGGCGCGGCGGACGAACTCACGATGTGCATCGACCCGATCGCTTCTGATCTCGTTACTGCTGGAGCGCTCAGCATGCTCGGAGGAGCGAGCCGCCGTCGGCGTCTTCACGCTGCCAGGCGCCGCCGGCGGCAAGCGCCAATGGGTCGGGACACCGCATTCATCGACCGGCACAGGGCGGTCCGTACCAGGAACGTAGCGCATCCATCGGCCATCCTGATACCACGCGTCCGGGATCCGCCCGGGGTTGCCATTGGCCTCGGCATCGTGCGGCCGCACCCACAGATCGACCTTGCGGCCATCGCGCGGCGCGTTCGCCATGTCGCGCCAGCCGTCATCCGGCTCAGCGGCGCCCGCGCGGATCACATCGTGAGCTTCGTCGAGCAGCGTGAAGACGAAGGCCTTCTCGGTCTTGGAGTAGCTGTTGGGGCTCTGGAAATAATTCCAGGCTGAGACGACAGCCTTCTCGGTCGCGCTCAGAGAATCCCAATCGCTCTTCGCCGCGGTGTCAACTCGGGTCGTGCCCGCTGGCGGCGCCTGAAGAGCAGGTGCCACGTGGCGCACGATCACCGGAATGATGGGATGCTCACCGCCGTGCTTCTCGTAGGCTTCCGGCGTCAGACGGTAATCGACGCAGATGGCGCGTGCGATGGAGCGGGCGGCTTCGATCGCCTCGGGCGAGGAGGCATGGGTGGCGGCGGGCAATGCGGGCCTCATTTCGTCGGAAGCTTGAGGTTGCCGAGGACATAAGCCGCGAGCGTGCGCGGGTCGTTATGGCCATCGGCGATCAGCTGGAGGGCATCACGAAACACATTGGCTTCGCGATAGGCCAGGTCGGCGATCTTCTGATTGATCGAGCCGGAGCCACGGAGGCGCCGCGGGTTGGGCGTGTACTGGCGAGCAGGCAGCGGATTGCCGGCGTAATAGCCGCCAACGACCGATCCCTTTCCGGTCGGGATCCACTTCAGCTCCAGCGGGAACACCGGCTCGGTGATCCGATGCCAGCCTTCGAGAGAGCATGCAGGCTCGAAGGTCCGAGGACCACCGCAGGCCGGGGACTCGCGGCCCACCCGAGCGCCCTTGCGGCTGTAGAGCACCAGATCCGCGAGGATCTCGCCGCTGCACTCGTAGACAGCCTTGACCTTGGCGGGGCGGCCGTCGCTCGACGAGACCCAGTCGCCGGGCTTTACAGGAAAGGTGACCGCGGTCATGTGCGCGGCCCCATTGCAGCAATCGCGTCCAGGGCCTCACCCGTGACTGCGTGGGCGTAGGAGAAAGCCTCGGGTGCGGTCGAGCTATTCGTGTTGCAGTGATCGGCGTCCCGGACGCGCTGCAGCGCCTTGGTGGCGATGGCGAGCTGATCTTCCAGGACCTTGTACGAGGGGCCGTAGTTGGACTCGGGCGGCGAGGTCGCCCAGCCACGCTTCCAGCAGAAGGCTGCATAGGCCGCCACGTCGAGAGGGTCGCCCTTGATCAGGTGCTTGAAGAGAGCCTGCCGGCAATCGGTTTCCCAGTCGTCGGTTCGCCAGTCGTCGCCGAACTCGTATTTGCGCTGGGCATTCAGGAGCTTGGCGCGCAACGCGGAACTGAATTCCGAGACGAGCCTCTCGGTCTCTGGATGAAGACCTTCGCCGCCGGCGAACCGACGCGCGATGAATGACCGGACAGCGTCGCGCGCACGGCGTAGGCGGCGGGCCGTCTCGCAGCCAGCGGTATTGGTGGACGTTACTGTCATGCGAGCACCTCATCCGCGGCGTCAGCTTCAGCGCGCTCGCGATACATCTGGGCTTCAAAGCCCTCGACGGTCATGTCTCGATAGGGAGCCGGCAGGAGTGGCCGCCATGCTTCGTAGGAAAGGTGACGATCGTCGCAGATGGATCCGTGCGCCGGGCCACCAGGGCCCTTGATATAGAGCTCGAAGGCGCGGAGGAGGCGAACGAGATTGCCGCCCTGGAGAACCGTCTTGGTGGCGAAGCGATATCTGCCTCGGGGCCACGCTTCAGAGGGAACCCAATAGAGAACCATCTGGTCAAACGACGAAAGCATGAGGGCGATGTCTACGCCGCGAATGGCGTCATAAGCCTTCTCCAAAGGCTCTCCGGAAGCGCTCTCGACAAGCGCAATGAGCGCCTCCCAATCAGCATCGAGGCCGCGGGCGAGCATGGCTAGTGGGATGCTGACCTCATCCCTCGATCCCGGTTCGAAAAAGGCGGCGAACTGATCCTGGACGGCCTTCATTAGCCGCCCGAGGACAATCGCACATTGGCCCTCTCGCTCGGTCCGAGGCATCTGTTCGGCCTTGAGGTGCCCGAGCAAGAACATAGCCGTAGCGGCGTGAGGCAAACGACCCCACGCAGCATCACGGAGACGCTCGACGTGCTCGTCGGTGAAAGCGAACTGGGACCGATCGCCGATGATCTGCTTCGCGACGGCGTTCGTCAGCGCCTCAGCGACAGATGCGGCTTGATCAACCGCCTCAAGGACGCGGTCGTCGATGAACGGTGTTGCCATGGAGAAGGACTCTGCGAAATCGAAGCGCCTCTCCATGGCCTTCGCATCGCGAGCAAAGATCAGGAGGCCCTGAAGAGTCGGGAGGAACGCCTCGTAGCCACGCTGAGCGATCGCATTCGAGAAGGGAGTGGTGGGCAAGGTCTTGCCGATCACCCCATCGAGCTCCTGGCTCTTGACGAGATCGAGCGCAGCGACATGGTCAAGCGAGCCGGTGGCGGAAGTCACCACCTCGATGAAATCCCCGTCGACGGCGCGCCCGAAGAAAACAATCTCGGTCGCCGCATTCGCAAGCATGGGCGGCCTGATCCACAGGAACCCAAGTGCTTGTTGCCCGAGAATGATCTCGCCCATGACGAGAGCGAATGTCGGAGGAGACGCGTCACCTTCTCGGGACAGAACCTGGAGTGACATCAGATCCCTCCTGCCTTGACGGCGATGGCGGTCGCTTGGGCCTCAAGGGCCGCAGCGCCTGCCGCGGCGAATGTCTTGCCGAACCCGAGCGCATCCTTTGTCTCGTGCCGGATCACGCCCAGCCCACTGCCCATCGAGCCGTACGGCTTCATGTCAATCGATCCGGCGCCCTTGCCCGGCAAGCGGACCAGCCACGGCGAAGGGCAGTTCGGATTGTGCTGGACGGCGAAGGTGAGAGCCCTGAACTCGACCGGCACGAAACTGCCTGCGGTAGCCTCCATCATCAGTCCATCGACACGCTGCTCGACGAGGTGGTCGATATCGATGCAGATGTCGCGCACCGTGTCGGAGACGGCCTGGTCCGGATCCCTGTCGACTGGCCAGTCGAGATGCAGCCTGATCGAAGCCTCGATGGCGCTGTGCATCGAGAACCGCTTCCGCGACCTGATCTCGCCGGACAGCTGGTCATGTTCGCGCTCGACGTCGCGGGTCGCGCGGGCGAGGTGTTCCAGCCGGTCGATATCGCTTTCCTGAGGCCGGCTATCGACCAGGCAGGCGTTCGCCGTCTTCAGGACCGCGACAATCCGCGAGCGGAAGCCAAGATGCCGGGCCTCAGAATACTCCAGATCATCGCTGGCGGTCCGGGCGCGACTCTTCCAGTCCTGGGCCTCCTGCAGGGCGGCCACATAGAGCTGATGCTCGGCCAGTCCGGCAGCATAGACCTCGCCGAGAGCCTCGGCCTCGGTATCGAGACCGAGTTCCACCAGCCGTCCGCGAACCTGCATCAGCTGGTCCAGGTAGGGAACCTCGGGGAGAGGGCGTGTGGTCGAAGCGTTCGCCGCGGGCTCAGACATGAGCGAGCTCCGATGCAACGTGATCTTGGAGCTGACGCTCGATGCTCCGCAGCAGCGTCTTCGCGTTGAGGCAGCGCTCGGTGACGAAGGGACCCGCCTGCATCGCCTTGAACACGCGATCCTTGAACTCGGCGAGCGAGGGCGTGCCATTGGCGAAGCCGACGCGCAGGTTGTGCCACTCGGCCTGGAGGATCTCGACCTCGATACAGAAGTCGTCGGCGCGATCGGGATGATGACCGAAGCGACCGACGGGGCCGTCGACAGCGGGAAACTCGCGTCCGGCAAGTCGATCGGCGGCGTCGTGAAGCATCCGGGCGTCGGAGCCGCCGAGATAGTCGCGCGCACGGGCCTTCCGGCCGTAGAGCGCCAGGCAGAGGCGGTCGGTGCCATCACGGCCGTCGACATCCGCTACGGCCGCCCCGCCGTCAGCGCCCGCCATCAGGCCGGCGAGAATAGCCTTCGCATTGCCATCGGCCGTGCCTGCAGCGCCGTCGGTGATCAGCCGTTCGCGCTCGGCGACCGGATGAACGGTGGCGATCGTGAACCAGGCAGGGAGGCCGTTGATGCAGGAGATCTCGCGCTCGATGTCGAAGCCGCCTTCGGCCCGCGGAGTGATGCGGTAGCCCTTCGGTGTCGCCTCGGCGATTGCCTCCTGGATGGTCTTCATCCACCAGTCGGCCTCGCTGTAGCGGCCATTGGTATAGCCGGAGGACCAGGCACTTTCGTCGCCGATCGGGGTGTGAGTGCCATCCTCGGCAAAGGCATCTTCGAGAGCCTTCTCGCTCACCTGCCGTTCACGCCAGTACTGGACCTGAGCTTCCGCGAGCTTCAGCAAGGCTGCGAGGCCGGCCGGAGCCGGTGGCATCTCGTTCGTAGTCGGGTTGGCGTTTGCCATCTCTCAATCCCGGATGAGGACCCACGGGGAAGGGCGGTCCAAATTGCTTGTTGGGATTGAGGCGGAGATCGTAAAGAAATGGAACTGCAATCCTTGTTGACACGCGACAAATCCGTGGATGGGCCGGTCGTCGGAGTTGCTCTGCAGCGCCTATTCTTGATCTCGACGGTGTTCTGACGTTACTGGGCGACGATGACCGCTCCCAATCTGTACGCAGACGAGTGCTACGCCTGGATCTGGCTCCCTGCAGCAGCGGAGCCTGTACTTGCTGGCCGGCTGGGTCGCGACGGCAACACGCTCTCGTTCGCCTATGCTGATGCATACCTTCGGCGCAGTGACGCGATCTCGATTTTTCCTGCCGAGTTGCCCCTGAAGGAAGGGCCGATTTCTCCAGCCCCGGGATTGATGCTGGCGAGCTGCATCCGCGACGCTGCTCCCGACGCATGGGGCCGGAGGGTCCTCGCGAACCAGCGCTTTGGCGCGGGCGCGAGTGACCTCGATGGGACCGATCTCGACGAGATCTCCTGCCTCCTGCGATCGGGATCTGATCGGATTGGTGCGCTCGACTTCCAGAGCTCGACGACCCGCCATACACCACGCCTCCCGCAAGGGGGCTCGCTGGACAGGCTGCTGGATGCTGCCGATCTCGTCCAGCGCGGGATCCCGTTGTCGCGCGAACTCAAGGCTGCGTTGCTTCCACGCTGCGCCGTCGGTGGCGCTCGTCCAAAAGCGCTCGTGGCAGACGAGGGCAAGGCCTTCATCGCGAAGTTCAGCGGGCCGAACGACGGGTTCGACATCGTCAAGGCGGAGTTCCTCGCGATGCGCCTCGCTCGCTTGGTGGGCCTCGAGGTCGCTCCTGTCCAGCTGGTTCGTTCTGGCTCGCGCGATGTCCTGCTCATCGAGCGCTTCGATAGGATCATGGTTGACGGCGTCTGGCGTCGGCGCGCGCTGGTCTCGGGCCTGACACTGCTCGGTCTCGACGAGATGATGGCGCGTTACGCCAGCTACGAGGACCTCGCGGCGCTGGTGAGGAAGGGATTCGACGATCCCGAGAAGACGCTGCGTGAGCTCTTCGGGCGGATCGTTTTCAGCATCCTTTGCGGCAACACGGACGATCATGCCCGGAACCACTCGGCGTTTTGGACAGGAAGCTCTCTGCAGCTGACGCCGGCCTACGACATCTGCCCGCAGTCCCGCCACGGCGACGAAGCCTCCCAGGCAATGTTGATCCACGGCGATCACCGGGACAGCAGGCTCGCGCGGTGCATCGAGGCTGCGGAGATCTTCGGGCTGGCCAGGGACGGAGCGATCGCACTCATCGTCGACCAGGTGCAGACGATGATTGCGAACTGGGAGAAAGTCTGCTCGGAAGCCGGCATCAGTGATCTCGACAAGCGGCAGTTTGCTCGCCGGCAGTTCCTCAACCCCTACGCGTTCGAAGGCGCGCCTGAAGACATCGTCAAGGCTCTCCGTTAGCGGAACACCCACATGAGACCGTCTCATCAGCACATCCTTTCCTTCCTCGCTCAGCGCGAGGGCTCTTGGACCATCCCGACCGGGATTCCTGACCTCAAGGGGAATCTCGGAAAGGTGTCCGGCGCCGCATTGCGGGATCTGCAACTCGCCGGGCTGATCGAATACGGCAAGGAACCGCAGCACAGCCTTCATGGCTATCGCCTGACCGCTCTCGGGATCGAGACCGAACTCGCTCTGCGGCATCGCATCGAGAAATACGACCGCGTCTCGCGTCGCATCGTCGACGCGTCCGGGCAGGTGGTTGCCCTGGCTCTGCTATTGGGCAACGACCAGTGGTGCCTTGCCGACGCCAATGGCAATCGCGTCGGCAAGGCGGCGTTCACGGCACCAAAGGACGTCCTCGGCGCCTTCGTCACCCGACAGATCGAGAGTGCGATGAAGGCGAGGGAACAGGAGCCGGAGACCGCGTTGGGGATGCGAGGGCCGTAAGCTCAGTGCATACCGGTCAGCTGGCTGGCAAGGTACCTGCCGGTCTGCCCGTCTGGCGAAGACCGGGGATACCCGCTCAATATTCTTGCAGGCGCGAGGGGCGGCGCCCCGTAGCTCCCTCTGTCGCGGATTGATTGCGACCGGCGAGGCCTACCAGGATGCGCGGCGTCGAATCCAGGATACAGGCCTGACTGACCGTTATCTCATACACATGAGCCGAAGCGATCGGCACACGTTTTCATCGCCAGAAATCCCGCACACGCTACCTTGCTTGATATCGCTGACCGTCAGCCTGCCAACGAAGGTACCGTCTGGACGCACCATCACGGGAGGGTCCGAGCTGAGTTCGTTGCAAGCCGAGTACATGCCGACATCGCTTCCGTATTGGCTCACGTCGTTCCATTTGCCGACCGAATTGTGCCACCCATAGACCGACACTTCATTCCAAACCGAAGAGGGCTCAAACTCGTTGCACGTCAGGCAACCTAGATACTCCTTGTGTCCCTGCCCGCCGAAAATAAGGATCGTCCCAGAAGCAGGAGCGCGCGCGACAGGTGCAGGAACATATGGCCTCGGAGGGATAGGAGCGGCTACGGGAGGTGGTGGTGCCAGGTACGCTCCAGCATCTCCATACATCCGACGTCTCGCATACTCCCGTGTGCTCCGTTCGGCATCGAACATTCGCTGCGAAGTCTCAGCCCCCATCCGAACTGCATCCATCGGATTAAAGTTCTGCACCGGAATCTGAGGCTGTACCTGTACCTGTATCTGCTGTGCCGTTGCCTGGTGCGTCGACACGCAGAGGCCAATGCCAGCAAGAACGGAAAGCAGGAATTTAGGGCACATGGCGTTCGACGCTCAGAACAGGTGCAGATACTCATACACCGAGCAGATGATCGCTACGTAAAGCGGATTGCTATCATTTTTAATAGACAGAATCGGAGGCGGTCCGGCGCGGTTGATCAGATCGGAGGCCCAACGGTCCCGTCGCGAGGGCCGGAATCCCGGTTGATCCTCATCCACGCGCTGAGAGCTCCGACCAATCCGGCGGTTGCGCCGCCGACAATCGGCGGTCCCCACGCCCAGACGGCATCCGCACGATGCGCGAACAGACATCCGCCAATGAGGCGTCAAAGATGCCCATCGATAGGAGCGTCATCATCGTTCGGGTCAGCAGGTATGAGCTCGGCTGGCGCGTAAGCGTCTTTCTGCCGCGCGTCCCTGATTGCCGCGATCTCAACCATGCCGCCGCGTGCGCGAATGGTGAGTACCAGAGGAGGCATACTCACCTTCCGGGTCCCTTCCAGGATTCCTTTTTCGGTCATCTGGGGACACGATGAAAGGAGGGTTTTATGCCTCTCCAGACGTTCAATGAGCGCTCTGACAGCAGCAGGGCTCACCTCCGCCTGTTCGGCAACCTTGGTCAAGAACCAGCGTTCCGCGCTCTTCGATAGCCGGACGGGAGGCATTAGCCGGCCCGTTTACCGCGTCGATATTCCGCGGCATCTACGATTGTCCGCGCCTTCTCCAGCACGTCCTCAAGATCGACGCTTTCCCCGCGATCGAGCTCATCGATACCTTGAGCATCTCGGAGAATTTCAGCCCCTTCACCGCCCAGGTACTGACTGAGCGCCTTCTGCATCACCCACGTCCGATCCCGGTCAAGCGTGGCGGCGATCCGGTCAAATTCCGCCACCAAGGGCGTCGGCAATCTGAGCGAGACCTGAGATTTTTCCTTCTGCAGCATCGCAAGCCGTTCCGTATTTCAATGAATTACAATGTAACCCAGAGGCGTAGGAGGTCAATTTCGCTTTGCAACGACCTGCTCACGTTGACGCCATGCGTCAGTCTCGGCTCTCAAGCGCCGAAAGGGATAGGCGGTCCGGCCGACCGTCACTAGCCGCTAGCGCGGTGTTTATCGATCGGCGGGACTCAGACAGCGGATCGGATGGTAGGCTGTGGCGAACAATCGCGACCTACCACCGCGCTCCGGAAACGATGCTCAGGCCCCGAGGCGCTCAACGGTGCCGGTTGGTATCTTCGGCTAGGGGGAAAAAGGCCGTCGTCAGGGTTATCGTGGCCGCGGGGCCAGCGAATTGTGCCCGGCGATCCAACCGATCTCGTACTGGCACGACCATTCATCCAGCCAGGCGGCCACCCGATCGCGAACGTCCTTCATTCGCTCCTGCACCGCGGCCACGGCATAGTTCTCGCGATAGGCGCCGTCAGATGCGTCATCCACCACGACGACAGGGTCGCCGCCGAACTGGTCGGCCGTGATGTCGACGACGAGCTCGAAATCGCCATCGGCGACCCAATAATGGCCGCTCCAATCCCCGTTGCTGTCGCGATAGCCGCCAGGAGGGCCCAGGGAGGGATCGACGTCCTCATCGGCGGCGTCCGGGGATCCGCCGAGGCATTGCCAGCCGCCGCCCGGCAGCTCGCGTTCAAGGACCTGGAGCAGGAACAGTGTCGAAAGCCTACACATGCCTGTCGACGGGTGGCTTGCGCAGACCAGACCGCGCTGCCTTTGGAACTCGATCCAGGCTATCCGGCATCCGAGGTTGATCCTGGTCTGCCGGTTTACGGGAATCTCGGCAGCTAGGCTGCCTTGGCGACCGCGGTTCCGAGACGACGCTCGGGCTGATGCCCCACGTTCCCGTCTCCGGGCGGCTTAGCCCGCCCGTGGGCCTGGAGGGCCCGGTTCGAAATGTTGATCGCCGCGTTGTGGTCGCGGTGCAGGCCAGCACCGCAACTGCAAACGTGACGTCGCTCGGAAAGCGCCTTCTCCACGATCGTCCCGCAGGAGGAGCACTCCAGTGAGGTGCGACGCGGATCGACCCTGACAACCATCCCACCGGCCCTTTCAGCCTTGTAGGTCAGCATCTGGATCAGACGCGCGGGCGCTGCATCGAGCAGCGCCCGGTTCAGGCCGGCTTTCTGCCGGACATTCGTGCCAGGCTCGGTCGCAGTGCCCCGCGCCGACCTGGTCATGTTCTTCAGCTTCAGATCCTCCACAGCGATGAAGGCGTAGCGGGCCGCCAGCCCTGCCGAGACCTGATGGAGGCGCGACGTTCTGGCCTGCTGGATCCGCCGCTGAGCGGCCGCCAGACGCTCCCGCACCTTGCGTCTGCGCTTCGAGCCGCGTTTGCAGCGGGCGAGCGCGCGCTGGACCCCGCGAAGCTCTTTCTCGCGCCGCGATCGCGGGCGGATGTTCTCGACATGACCACCGTCGCTCAACGTCGCGAGATGCTCGATGCCGACATCGATGTCACCGCGCTCTCCGGCGCCGAATGAGCCTCGGCCGCGGCTACGTCGACGGCCATGGTGATCCACCAGTGTCGCCCGCGCCGCGTGAAGGTGCAGGACTTGATCGACGATCCTTCCGGGATCGGACGATGCAGGTTGAGACGGAGCCCACCAACGAGCGGCTTCAGCAACAGCCTGTCCGAGAATAGCCTGATGCCCTTCCACTCGTCAAAGCCGAAGCTATTCCACCTCGATCTGGGCTTGAAACGCGGGAAGCCTGGGCTCTGCCCGCGCTTCACCCGAGCGAAGAAGCCAGCCATGGCTTCATCGAGCCGCGCCAGGGACCAGCGCGAGAGCGAGACGGGCATTGATGCGTAGGCCGCGTCGAAGCTCCTGATCTGGGTGAGGGACTTGTTCTGGTCGATCTTCGAGATCGATCTGCCGACCTTCTGCCAGGCCTCAATGCGCTCCTGCAGCGCCGCATTGTAGAGCTGCCGCTGTGCCTCCAGCAGCCGATCGAGAGCCGCGTATTGTGCCCTCGTCGGCTTCAGCTTGTAGCGATAGGTCAGCAGCATCAGGACCGGGTTGTTCCTCAAACGTTCCTGTCGAAGACAACCTGGTTCCAAGCTGCGGTCAAGAGCCGATCAACCTCAGATGCCGGAGAGCCTCGATCCACCGCGGTTCAAGAAAGCTGCGGACCTCGCTCGCGACCGCGAGAAGAGCCTCGCGGTCGACTGTGATCTCGTCGATGTCCGTCATGGTGCAAGAACCGGTCCCCGCGGCACCTCGACGACCAACCGGGGATCGAAGGCTCGGTTCTCGCGCCCTACGCCGAGCCTCGGGTAGCCGGCCTGGTTAGAGAGAATGCGCGTCGCCCCAACCGCATAATCGTGGGATCCATGGTCGTGTCCGTGAATCCAGAGCGCCGGCTCATAGCGCTCGATGACCTCAGTCAGATCTGAGGCGAACGCCGGCGAAAGCTCGCTGCCACGGTGCTGCGGCTGGACGGAGCCGGGATGAGGCGCGTGATGGGTGACGACGACGGTTTGTCCGTCGAAAGGCTCCTCCATACGGGCCGTGAGGTAGGCGAGATCCTCCTGATGGAGGCGCACCGCGTCGGCCGTCGTGAAAATGTGGTCGCAGGCGTCGTCATCGATGGCGATGAAGCGGTGGTCGTTCATCGAGCGGCCGGCGGCTTGCCGCCCCGCACGCGCATCGCCGAGCAGGGCGTAGTCGGTCCAGAGGGTGGCGCCGACGAACCGGACGTCGCCAAGGACAACGCAGCCGGGCGCCAGCAGGTGAACGCCGATCTCACGGGCGCGATCTCGCCCCCAGGCAAGCTGACGGGTCATGTTCTCGCGGTAGAACTCGTGGTTGCCCGGCACAAGCACGACCTCCTTCCCCTTTAGGGGGCCGTTCTTCATCTCGTAGTCGAGCCACATGAGCGAGCCTGTCAACGGCTTGTCGATGTCGCCTGCGAAGATGGCCACGTCAAAGTCCGGGAGGTCATCCGGAAGGCGCCAGGGGGCGAATTCGAGGTGGAGGTCGGAGATGACAAGAAGGCGCATCGGTCTCAGAGCTTTGGGGTTCGGGTGACGTCGAACTCGATTTCGCACCCGCTGTGATCTCCGAGGGGCAGCCACGCGGGACCGCCATCGAAATGCTCGCAGAACCATTGCCATCCGGCGTCGCCGCTGTCGGCGCCCTGCGTGTTGAGTTGAATATATGCGCGCCCGCCGTCATCCACCGAGAGATGCAACCCAACGTGCAGGAAGCCGGAGTAGGTTTCGATGACCTTGCCCACGCGGCCGTCGGCGTGCCGAACCCTGGTTCCCTTCCAGCCCGTCTCATCCATCGCAATCACCGGCCTTCCGCTGCATTGCCGAGCTGAATCAGCGCGTCATGGATCGTCTCGCCCTTGGCAGTCAGGCTGCCAAGGGCTCCCGCTGCCCGGTTGGCGCGAGCCCGGCCGTGGGCGAGCCCGCGGGAGGGCAGGCCCCGAAAGCCAGGATGACGTGTGCTCACCACCCAGCCCCAGCCGCCGTCACCCTGTTCGGCGTTGCGCAGAGCGTCTTTCTGGCACGCGCTCAGCGACGCGATCTCCTCGGCGATCTGCTCAGGCGTCAACCCGGCCACATGGCTCTCCCGGAAGTAGCGGCTTGCAGGACCATCTACCATCAACCCTCGTTCTGAACGAGGCCTTCGACAAGCTCGCAGGCAGGAACTGGTGGACGAGGTGACCCCAATCCTTCTGGGATACGGCAGTCCTTGTTACGATCCTAAGAACTCGACTCCAAAATCCTGATGAGAGCGCAGTGTCCCAGCGAGCCCGCCCCGATCTCCCGGTCCGCCATCCCCAGAACACACCGCTGCATCAGTGGACGGATGGCTGGCTGAAAATGAGCGTCGCCATCCACACGGATGCGCTGTTCCTGATGGCATACGATCACGAAAAGCGGGCGAAGGGCTGGCCGGTGACGCGCGAAGAAATGATCGCGCTGCTGGTCGAGAAGGACGACATCCCAGCAGCGGGCATCGGCGCGCCCTCGTCGATTTCGTAGAACCGCCCCAGACTTCCGCTTCCGCATTCGAGATCAGCAAACACCATGAGCATGCTTCCATCACCCACGTTCGAGGCATCGGTGGTCTCCCCGAGCGGTCGCCTGTACCCCGTGCTGCAGACGGCGCCACACGGGACGATGGACGAGATCTTCGGGGAAGTTCTCGAAGACCGGATCGCGGACGCCACGCCCCTCAAGGACGTCACCTACGCGACCCTGTTCACCTATTTGCATCGGCGCTTTGGCTATCCGTCCCGGGGCAGCGACCCTTACAAGGATCTGTCGGCCGCCTGGCTCTTGTCGACGCCAGAGCCTGACATCGTCATCCATGTGCTGCCGAGCGTGAGCGGCAATCACTTCACCTTCACCATCTACACGACGGCGGAACGAACGCCGTTCAAACCGGAGCCAATCCCTCGGGAAGAGCAACTCCGGATCGCCGGCGCCTACCGGAGCCTGCTGCTCGACCTCCTGAGGCCCGTCTGCATCCGGGACGCCCACATCAACGCCCTCGGCGAGGTCGATGACGATGAGCTCCTGGCGTACGACGAGAAGGAGGAGGCGCCTCTTTACGAGGTGAAGTACGCGCCTTCGTCGGGCTACCCGATCACGCCGGGCCTGATCGGCACCAAAACCTGGGAAGAGCTGCTGGGGCAGGCTGCCTTTCTCGGTGATGACAAGCTTGGCGGACTTGCAGCCATCGTTGCTGAGGGCCGGCAGCGGATCATCTCCCAGATCACGAGAGAGCCTCTCGACGTCCAGGTCCTGGTCGCGATGTACACGACGCTCCAGCGACGAGACGAGCCTGCGATCGCGATCGATTTCGCGCCGGAGGTTGCGGAGCGTGTCGCCGCGCTGCAGGCAGTCCTCTGGAAGAACACACGTCCGCAGCCGGACGACCTTGAGATCATGAACGAGAAGGCGATCGAACGAGCAGGTCGCTGTCTCGACGCTCTGGCGATCCGCGATGACCTCGACCACGCTGCTCGAAGCGTACGGACACTTGCGCGCGTCTATGCGGTTCACGAGGAGCTATTTGAAGCCTCTGGCAACGATTTCCCGGAAGAGGTCTTCGATGAGACGCCGGTCATCTGGAGCGAAGACGTCCAGAAGGTTGTCGCGCAGATGAAGGAGCGCGGACACCAAACTCTAGCGGAAACAGTTGAGCGGCTTTTCGCGACCGATCCGGGCCCAACGGTCCGTTCGCTCCATGCGCTGCATACGCAGGCCATGGAAGAGCGGAAGAACCGCAATGCGGGCCCGGCGCCGGGCTGAGCTTCACCTGCGAGAACTCCATGAACACCGACGACTTTGAACAGCTCATCGCCAGAATCTCTGCCTTCGAAGGCGAGAGCCAGGAACTCGACGCCCGCGTGCTGCACGCCCTGCTGGCGCCCGAGGGCTCCAAGATCGAGGAAAGCCGGATCAACGGCCAATGGGTGATCTACGAGCCGACGCGCTTCGGCCGCGACCCTTTCCGCATCTGGCAGGCGCCTTCGCCGTACAGGCAGATGCACAGCGTCATCACCTCTGTAGATGCGGTCCTGAAACTGTGCGGGCAGACGCTCGGCAATGCGGAGGCGGCCAGGGCGCTGATGAATGCGGTCCACCAGGGCGACGTCATCAATGACAAGCCCATCGCCCCCCAGATCGCCAAGGCCATGACGCTCGACCTGCTGCGTCACGCTCAGGCTTCGCTTGAGGCCAACCCGCGTCCGGCGCCCTAACAGTCGCGGCATCCATCAAGACGAGATTGCTGAATTACCGGCCGATCGATACTCTTCCCTAGGGGAGGGGAAGACCAATGCTTGGCAAGTGCTCGTGGTCGGGAGGAGCGCTATTCGTCACGTTGCTGGTGTCGCCTCCAGCACCAATGGCGGACACCGTGCGGACTGCGCAATCCCGGGAACGCGCCGTTGAGTTGATACCGCTCTGTTTTGCCCCGAACGGAAAATCGACCTTCGGAACTGAGGATCTGGCCAAAGCCAATTGTCAGTCCGGCTTCGGGAAAATGGCGCTTCCGGGTTGTCCGACGGTCTGGCAATGCAAGGCCCCGCCGCCGAAAACGAACTACTCGCAGGAATTCCGCACGCAGGAGGAGGCTAAGGCGAATTGCGCCAATGGTCTGGTACGACGAGTTCTGTACCCCGGATCCTACTGGGTTTGCGACCCCATCCCGCCAGGCACGTCGGCTGCCAAGGACATATTCCAGGAACAAGCGGAGGACGCCAAAAAAGAGTACGATCAGATGATCGACAAGCTCTATTCCGGCCAAAAGGACGCCGTGAAACTGCCTGCCGAGAACCCGTTCAAAAAGGCATCCGATACCGAAAAGCCTCCCCGGCAGAGCCAGCCCGCTTCGGCTGAAACGAACGACCCGAGCAGGCGAGGGAAGAAAGGTGGTAAGCCACCGATCGTCTGCCCTCCGAACCCTGCAGGGTGCATAATGGTAAAGGAATTGGGAAAGAGCTCCGCAGAGTTGGCATCGAAATTTATACAGTCGTGCAGCGGAGTGACAATTTCATTCAAATGGCAAAAATGCGGGAGTCGATTCTGCACCGAATATTCTGAGCATATGTCAGAAGGCGAAAGCTTCATCAATTATACAAGCAAAACCTATCCGACCACTTACGATGTAACTTGTGAGGCGCCGTGAAAATTGGGTCGCTCACGGCAACTATGGCTGCAGGGGTGGTAATTCTGCTCCTGCTGGGGTCTTCCAACTCCCGCGCGCAGATGTCTGAGCGGTGCGAAATCGCGCCGGGGACAAATTACGTTTACGTTCCCCCTGAGGTCACGGTTTACAGCGACCGAAGCCGCCTGACTATTTATCTCTCAACCAACCGGGAGAGCCTTTTCACGTTCAAGTCGCTCAATGAATTGGGTGGAAACTTCCTGCTTGAGCTGTTCGCGGATGGGATGCCTCTGTGGGTCGTTGCTCCGCGATCCGATTTATGGCGCTACCGATTTATGACCGGCAGAGCACTCGTCCAAGCGGTTGCGGATCACCGCCTCAAAGACATCATGCTGCGATCGAACACGACACAGGAGACACTGCAGTGCGCGGTAGCCGAACGACGGGAGCAGGCGCGCCTCCTTTTCGAGAAGGGCTACGAAAAGATGCGCTCCGACGCACCCGAAGACGCTGAGAGATTATTTCTGGAAGGACTCAGATTGGATTCTGAGAACGCCGATGCGATTTTTTATTGGGGGCATGCCCGAATTCTAACCGGGAACCCCTTCGCCAAAGGCTCTTACGAAGCTTTCCGAGAAGCCCTGAAAATGGGGTTGCCTGAGAATTTGGCGAAGATGGCCAGCGCGCACGTCCGGTATCTGGAACGAAATAGGCCGTGCTACAAGGAGTGGTACGAGACCCTGCCGAATATGCATCACGGCTCGTGCGAATACCTCGACACCAAGCGGCTGTTCGCACCAGACCCCTAGATCCAAGAACTCGGTTCGACGCGAAAGACCTGGCTGAGCAGACGATCGAGACGCTCAGGAGAGCGTCTCGATATGGCTGAGGTGCAACGTGGCTGACGGACAGGCGGGTGCTTTCAAGGACTCGTGTCGATCCGTGGTGGATGGGCGGCCTCCGTCGGCGCGCTCTGCGGAAGACCAAGAGCTGCAGTCTCATCGGGCCGACACTGTTTGTTGAACAGTAACAGGAAAGGCTCAACGCACTGATGTTCGGTTAGGCTAAACTAGAAAGAGACGAAAACCGCCGCCTATCTTGTCTTCCGTCGAGCCCTATCCAATAGTGAGGGATAGTGACGAAAGGGGAGGTTGGGGGATGACTGATCCACGCGGTAGCGACAGAAATGAAGAAGCTCAGCGCCGGGAGCGACAGGATCGAGATGTGGCTGCTCAATCCACCGGTCCGAAGGATCTGAAAATGAGCTCGACAATGCAAAAGACTGAACCGGAGAAACCGCGAAAGAACAAGGCGTGGACGGGGCTGGCGTGCGCTGTCATCGCCGCGGGCGCCGCCTATCTCGGCTGGCAGTGGTACAAATCTTGGGAAGCCGCCTATTCGGAGGCCCCGACGCGAAAAGCGACGATCGCCGCATTTGAGCCGCGGCGCAGCACCATCCAGCCGAATCTGATGCTGCCCTTCGAAGCGCTGAAAGACGCAGCCAACAAGGCGGTAGACAAGTTCGCGCAGCCGGCCAGCGGCCGGGTCAATATCGACTGCAAGAAGCTCGTGTTCATCGTGACCATCTTCGAAGGATGCCTCGATGCGGATTGGAGCCTGAACGCCTCCCGAAATGGAAGCATCGAGGTCGCGAAGGCCGGCGATGGGATCGCCGTGAACATTCCTGTTCAGTTTTCCGGAAAGGCCGGTCTCAGCGGCGACATCGCGAACGCTCTGAGCCTGAGCGGCAAGAATTTCTCGGGCTCCTTCGTAGCGGGCATATCCGGCAAGGTCGTGCTGGATGAGAGATTTTGCCCGAAGATCATCAATCCGTCGGCGAAGTTCTCATGGACTACGCCAGCATCCGTGGAGCTCATCGGAAAGAGTTGCGTCGGAGTCGGACATGGCCTTGAGCTCTGCGTCGGACCCTGGGACCTCCCGATCGGGAATCTGCTCACACCAACCATCCAGTCGAAGATCGACGAACAGATCGCCGACATCAATTCGAAGCTCCCCTGCGATCCTGTCCGCGCTCAGCTCGCCAAGGTCTGGCAGAAGCAGTCGTTCCCGATCACGGCGGACAAGCTGCCGCCGATGTTCGTAAACGTCACGCCGCGCGCGCTCTCCAGCCCGGGTATCGTTGCCGAGGACAAGGGCATCCGCTTGATCGCCCGACTGGATGCCGACGTTGGCGTGTCCACACAAAAGGGCGAGACGGGTCCGGCCGGAGAGATCCCACCGAACAAACCGATCGCGGATCCTGCAGGTAGGCTTTCAATCGCGCTGCCGCTGGCAGCCGATTACCCGACCATCAACAAGCTGCTGAACGCGCAGCTGAAGGCCCAGCTCGCGAAAACGCCAATCGTGACAGACACGCCTGCCGGCAAGGTGAAGGTCGATATCAGCGAAGTCGAGATCTACCCAAGCGGAGATCGCTTGGCCGTTGGCGCGAAGTTCAAGGCTGACGTGCCGGGCAGGATCTTCAACGCCAAAGGAACTGTCTGGCTGACGACGCTGCCGGTACCGGCCGCCGACGGCAGGTCGCTGAGGCTCTCGGACATCAAGCTGACGCGTGCCATCGACAACGAGCTGTGGTCACTCCTGACGGCCGCGCTGAATACTCAGCTCGTTAAGACGCTGGACGAGAACTCCAAGGTCGATTTCGGCAAGGACATCGACAATGCCGTCGCCAAGGCAATGGCAGTCCTGGCTGACCCGAAGCAAACGGGTGGCGTGGTCGTGAACGTCAAGAAGGTGGATGCGAAGCTCGGACGAGTCGTCCCCGCGGAGCAGAACCTGGTCGTCGAGGGTCTGCTCGATGTCGAAGCCGAGGCGACGATGCCCTCGATCCCGTTCTGAGACCAAGGAGGCCTCGCGGAGTCGGATTGCGGCATCCGCGGGGCCAACGGGAAATCGCGGGCTCTCCGAGCGGCTTGTAAGTCAGACGCGAGCCGCAGCGGTGGCGAAGATCGGCAATGCAGATCGGCAAAATATGTTCAAAATATTGACTAGTGCGCTGAAACAACCGATCTTTCCGGTGAAAGCAGATCGGCAGGAAAATGCTCGAAACACCGGCACGTATCGAACCCGCGTTCTTCGAAGACGAGACGCCAAACATCCTGGCAAGCCTCGCGAGCGAGATCCAGAGCGAGGTGGTTGACCTGGGCGCAGGCTTGCATCCGCACGCTTCCGCGGAACTCGCCGACTTCGTCCGGATGATGAACTGCTACTACTCGAACCTGATCGAGGGGCACAATACGCGCCCCAAGGACATCGAGAGTGCCGTCCAGGGGGCAGAGCTCGACCCCGAGCGGAGACCTCTCGCGCTTGAGGCGAAGGCCCACGTCACCGTGCAGCGCGAAATCGACCTTGCCTACGCTGATGGCACGCTGGCTTCGCCAGTCTCCCGCGAGTTCCTTTCCTGGGTGCATCGCGAATTCTATCAGAACATGCCCGAGGAGTTTCGGACGGCGAAGGCTCCCGGGGGGAGATCCGTCCCGATCGTTCCAGGGGCCTTCCGCGCCTCCGGCGAGGAAGATGTCGAGGTCGGCCAGCATACTCCGCCCTCGTCCGAGCGCGTTCAGGACTTCCTCGCTCATTTCGAGAAGCGTTATGCTCAGGCGGAAAAGTGGGCGAACACCAGGATCATCGCCATCGCTGCGGCCCACCATCGGCTGAACTTCATCCACCCCTTCGTCGATGGAAACGGCCGAGTCAGCCGCCTCATGTCCCATGCCATGGGACTGCGCGCCGGCATCGGAGCAAACGGGCTATGGTCGATCTCGCGGGGGCTCGCCCGCGGGCTCAAAGAGCGCGGCGAGTACAAGAGCATGCTCGATCACGCTGACATGCCGCGTCAGGGCGATCGCGATGGACGCGGAAACCTGTCCCGGCGAGCGCTCGTCGACTTCTGCGAATGGTTCCTGTCGGTGATGCTGGATCAGATCCGCTTCACGAAGGCCGCCTTCGCATTGCCGACGATCGAGCAGCGCTATGGCAATTTGCTCAAGAACCTTGGCCACAACGAACGCTCGGTCGAGCTGATCGCCGCGACGCTCAAGTTCGGAAAGCTCAATCGCGGGGAGGCAATGTTCGTTCTGAAGACGTCTGAGCGGACGGCCCGTGACGCCGTCTCGAAGCTCGTCGAGGAAGGCTTCCTGCGCTCCACCACCCCGAAGGGGCCTGTCCGCGTCAGCTTTCCCGTCCAGTATCGAGAAAGCCTGTTCCCGAACTTGTTTACGGATGTCGCCTTCGAGCCGCCGGCGCCGCCGCGGCTTCAGCGCGACCGTCTCCCCGAGGATGATGAGCCGGAGGCTCCTGCGCCGAAGCCGCGCGTCAGATAATCTCTACATCCCCGGCGGCTGGAAGCCATGGTATTCCAGGGCTTCTCGCTCGTCGGCCGTGAGCTTGGCCAAGCCGCTCTTCAGGTCGGCGACTCGCTTGGCGTGTTCAGCACGGTCGGCCTTCATGGCTGCATAGAGCTTGTCGCCCGGAATCTTCCAGTCGAAGCTTTCCCATTTCGCGGTGTTGGGGCGCCAGCGGCCGCAATCCCGCATGACCAAGTTGATGCTGACCTCTTCCTGGAGCTCGGCGAGGTCGGAGACATGAGGTCGGGAAAGCCGCCGAATCTTCTCGGCATCTTCCGGCGTCGCGGGCTCGGATCGATCGTATCCCAGCATCTCGGGCGGGAACGGCCAGCGGCCGACGACGGTGTAGGGATGATCGGCCATAGCGCCCTCACAGAAACTGCTGGGTGATCCTGCGCTCATTCGCCAGAAAGCGACAAGCTCGGCGGACGAGCAAGGAAGTTCAATCCACCGCGCGCTGCTTCAGAGGCGAAGTGTGTTCGCTGTTCGAACGCAGCTGTCCCGTCCCCGCTTTGCCTCAGGGCGTGAGGCTGCCTGGCACGTCGTCGAGATCCTCGTCCCCGGGCTCGCTCGGCCACATATCGTCTTCCGTCAGCGAGGAGGGCGCCTCCGTCCAATCCAGCCCCAGGCCGCGAAGGCGTTCGCGAATCCCGGCGCCCATGTCGTCGACGACGCTCGTGCGTCGCGCGATCGAGGTGCCGAGTGAGACGAAATTCAGAGGGAAAGCCTTCTCGGCCGCCGTCGCGTTCTCGAAGGTGCCGAACTCGAATTCAAGGAAGTCCGGATCGGAATCGGTATCGCTCATGAGGACCTCGTTGTTGATCGTCGAAGCCTTCCGGATTGCGACGCCTATGACAAGCGCAGCGCAAGAAACGACCTGCGTTGAGCTTGTCATCAATGGGTATGATGACGTTACGTAAGAAGTCCGCTAGCATGAAGTACATGGCAAAGGAGTTTTCTCAAATGCGCCGGCCACTCATCGTCCTGCTGGTATCCCTGACTGCAACCGCAACGTTCGCTCAAATGCCGACCCCAAGCATCCAGAGAGGCCAGCAAAAGAATTTCCAGCCCGCGCCAACCCCGCCACCCAAGATCGATGGTGGTTTCAACGGGCCCGGCGGCACCCGGGTGACTCCAGACAGGGTCGGTGGCGGGCCAGGCATCACAGTGACCAAGCCATGCGGCCCGAACATTCAAAACGGGAAAGTGGTCTGCAACTAGGATGCTGATGCGTCCGTCGCGCCTCCTTCCTCCTTCCTCTATCGTGCGAGGAAGGCTGCTCTTGGGCGCGGGTTCGGAACTGCAGTCTCTGCTGGAAACGGGAAAGGTCGACATCGATGTCTTCCAGCAAGAGCTTCAGCTCAGGGGGCATGCAATCCACCTGTCCGGCAACTATCGCTATGCGCGATTGATCTAGAGCGGTCGGCGCGTTGTGACTTTCAGGTCCATCTCCAAACATCGCGGAAGCGAAAAGGAGCTGACCTATGGATTTCGACAACGAGCGCGCTCGCATCAACTCGATCTCGGCTGAGCACGCCGATCTCATCAGCTCGCTGGTTCAGGAGCTTCAGACCGCCAACGCGGATGACGACTGCCTGGACGAGCTCGTGCTCGACGGCGCCGGCAAGCTCAGCAGCTCTCTTGCAAACGAAAGCAACGAAGCCGTGAGCCAGGATGAGGCGATTTCGGCCGGTGAAGAGTTCGGGTCCGAACTCAACAACGGTGGCTTCGCCGAGCAGATCGCCTTCATCATCTCGGGCAATGGCGCCGATGAGGCTTCGAATCTGGTGCGCCGCGCCGCCGGTCTGCAGCCTGCGATGGCACTCTGAGGTCGACGGCGATGGTCAACGCTCTCCGCACGCTCGCGGCTCTGCGCGTCGCCCTCGACGCCGATGGGCTGGTCCGCACTTCCGACCTCAACGGGGCGGAGATGAGAGGCTGGCTTCCATCAAATGTGATGGGTTCTACCGGGTTCTCGCTTCGCGCCGTCGCGAATGGCGAGATCGAGTGGCACCTCGTGATCTCCGGAAAGAAGCATCTCCGTTACTGCGAGTATGAGGATACCCAAGACGAAGAGACTTATGAGCTCCACAAGCCGGAGAATCCAGAGATCCTCTACCCGCGGATCAAGGCGATCTTCTCTTCGCTCGGAATCACGGCGACCTCTGTCCAGGCGACGGACTGGCAGAACATGTGGGACGACGATGTCGGCTACACGATCCGCACCAACGCCCCGGCCTGGCTGGAGAGGCCTGATCCGGAAAATCGCTGGCGAATGCCCGGCGAGCCGGTCCTCGTCACGCTGACGGGCGATCCCAATTCGAGCTCCCGGCTCCGTGGTCAGGGGCTCATCGGGTACGCCCATCTCGGCAAGCTCTGGATCACCCGCGAGACGATCGACCATCTGATCGCGACGCTCCCCGTGAAAGCGCCGTCATCGAAGAACGAGTTTGCCCGACCTTCCTTCTTCGGCGCGCGTCGGGCACCGAGCGATTTCGACGACCCGGCAAAGCTGCTGAACAGGCTGACCTCGAAGGTCACCAACCACTGGGATGACGAGGTCAAACTCTACCCGGTGTTCGATACGGACCTGAAGATCGACCCAAGGTTCAAGCCGAGCGTCCCCTTCATGATGGGAGGTGAGCTCCGCTCGGAGGCTTCCTTCGTGGAGATCGACGCCCAGTTCGGCGACGAGACACCGTGGAAGGTCGAGCCGACGCCAGCGCTGCGTCCGTGACGCCACCGTGACCCGTCCACAGGCCCTTGCTGGCTTCCTGACGCGGACCGCCGCATGATCGCGGTCCAAAGCGGAGATGAGACGTGCAGATTACCTTCGACGACGACGGCCGCGGTGATATCCGCGTCCTGACCTTGGCAGAAGGTCGTGAAATCGCGCGCCTGGTTGAATCCGCCGACGGCACCGTCGCCCTGAGGCTTGACGAGGGCGAAGCAAAAGAACGGTCGCTGCCGGTTCGATCCAGCTACCCCGATCTGCTCGCGGCGCAATCCTTTCTCGTTGGGACTTTCGATCCGGATCCTAGCTATCAGGATACCTCGGTACCGAAGCCTGCCCCCGAAGTTAAAGCGCGCCCAATCGCAACGAGCCGGCCTCGGGAACGGGCCGGTTGGCGCGGTGGCCCCAAGCGCGGCACGCACTACGCGGCAGCTCTGGAGATCACCGACTTCTTCGAGCGCCGCTATGGGACGGTCGATCTGATCGAGAAGCTCAAGCAGCAGTCGTCTGCTCACGAAGCCTGCTATGCAGAAGCATGCGAAGCCGCCACGAAGCTGCGAGAAGCCCAGAGCCTGAGCCGCCACCACTATCCAGGCGCACGGCAGCACGAGATGTCCTATCGCGGAAAGGGCAAGCGAGCCCTCGACAGGGCGAAGGTGCTGTTCGCGCCAATTCGTCTTGCCGCCAGGCAGGCGGATCGGGAGGCCATGCCGAACACGGTCTCCGACATCATCGGCAGCACCCGCAATCTTGAGGTCGCGCTGAAGCTGATCGAGGCGAAGGGCTTCCGCGAGATTGGCGCCGGCCATCATGCAGCGGTCTATGGTCGCGGGCGCATCGACACGATCAGGGCGGGCAATGGCGTCGACGGTTACTTCCGCCAGCTCGTTGCGGCGGCGGGGCCTCTCGCCCCGTTTGTCGGCCTCCACGCGCCGGTGATCCTTGATGTCGTCCTGACCGATGATGGTGGTGCGGTTGCCCTTGTGGAGCGGCTGCAGCCGCTGCCTGACGAAGGCGACGTTCCGGAACTCGACGAGATCATCGAACAGGCGATCGCCGCCCTTCGTGGGATCGAAATGCCGAGCAGCGAGCTCGACGACCGCTATCCGCGCTTCAGGGAGTACGCCCGCATCCTGCGAGAGACCCTGCCGACGATCGACTATCGGCGTGAAAACCTGATGCTGAGGCACGGCAATCTGATCGCGAACGACCCATGCGGCCGCGGCTTCCTGGAAAGCGAGCTCGACGAGCTCAGAGCGGTTATCCCGCTACTCCCGTTCGAGCAGGCGCCATGGGTCAAGGAGTGGTGGGACGAGGCCCCGCGAACGATGCCGCGGCGCTAGAGGCGTCGCGGCCCAGGTTCCTTGACGCAGCCCGTGCAGCGCGCCTTCAACCGGCCATAAGCAATCGCTTCGTGTCCGCATTCGAGCTTCACGAAGTCATGGTCAAAACGGCCCTGGCGATGCCTGATAACGTAGGCGATAGCGACCAGAGGGGCCGTTCGCTTGTCTTCGGAAACAGGACATCCCCATTTCGCTCGGCTCCGCATAAACCGCTTCGATATCCAGCCCATCGGAATCTCCCGTTTCCATGACTAGTCCGGGCCCGAAACAGGCGGGCCTGTCAGTGAGGAAGACGAGGGCTGTTACAAGGGTGGCGTCGACAAACTTGCCAGGGCTTCTTCAACCCCAAGGACGGGCATGCCGGAAACGTCGATGACCCCGGTGTAAATGAAGCTGTCCGATCGGGATACCTGCGGATCCGCGCCCAGCAGGTCGGGACGCACACGAGCGTCGTCGATGACGACCACGCAGATCTCGCACAGATGCTCGGACGGCACGCTCTTCGGGTCTCCGAAGGCGAGATAGTGCTCCAGCATCACAGAGACGCACACGGCCGGATTCGTGGCCAGGTAGACCCCAGCAGCACATCCAGGCCAGTTTGCACCGTGGCCTTTGGCTCCGAGGCCATCACGACGGATGCTGGGCAGCTGCTGTCGAAAGGTTGCGTGGAAATAGGGCATCGACTGTCAGTGTCTCACCGGCCTGGCTGAACTTCCGGGCTTCTGCCAGGCCGCGGAGATCAGATCAGTAGCGGCTGCGTGGTACCTGGTCCACTCAGGGCGAGGGTTCGTCCGAACAATCGTCATCGGGACCGTAGCCCGTGCCGTACCATTCGATCCCGAGGTCCTCATGCAGGTAGGAGGTGGTGTCCTCGGATCGGACCCAAAACGCCCAGCCGCACTTGTTGGGGGCGTCGTTCTCGCCGCCGTCTTCATGGAGCTCGAAGGGAACATCCGGCTCGCCGAGCGTCTCCGTGAGAAAGGCATCGATGACGGCTTCGGCGACCTCTCGCGATGGCCGCCGGCCGCCGCAGGACGATGCCGATAACACCGGCAGATCACCAGGCGTCAGAAGCTTTACGCCCTCGAAAGACAGGATCTTCTCGTCATCGAGGTCATCTTCGTCGATCTCCTGCCTCAGATAATCGGCAATCCCGGCAGGAAGGTCCTGGCGACGGCCATCCGAGCAGCTCAGTACGATTTCGACCTGATCTCCGGACCGGAGCGACAGTTCAGTGCAATCCAGGAGCAGCTTGCAGCGAAAGCGCTGCTCGCCAGCACCTTCGATGCCAGTGTCGACCAGCTTGATCGGCGTGGTCACCACGCGAGCCGTTCGAAGGACCGCAGCGGCGTTTACGAACGCGAGAACACGGTCCGCATCGGCCCCGCCGATCCCTTCGAGCTTCGCGCCGTCGAACTTCGTCGTCCGATCGACGATGACGTTCTCGAAGAGGGCGCCGGTCATATTGGCCCCGGAGAAGTTCCAGTTTCGCAGGTCGAGAGGACGCTCGGCCGTGCCGCAGAACTCGCTCTTGGTGAGTTCTGCGCCGATGAAAGCGATCGCGGGATCCATCCCGCCGGCCGCGACCAGGTCGTCGAAGCGATCGGATTGCAGCGTGAGCATGCTGGCGAGATCCTTGAAGAGGTCAGCCCGGTCCTGCGGGTCAGGCATCAACGCAGACAGGGAGATGGGCACAGGTTGGTCCAAAATGACCTCGGCGTGGGCGGTACCGTCAGCGCCGAGCTTGATCGGTCCGGTTCTGAGGACGGAGATCTGGTCGCCCGAGAGGACGCTTCCGCGGACCGTCTGTCGGTCATCGTTCGAGGGCGACTTCATGGGGGCCTCCTGCTAGAGCGCCGGTGCGGCGGGGGCCGGCGGGCCCTCGTTCTCTTTCAGCCAGTTCGCCTTCAGAGCCGGGCCTTTACCCTCTAGCCATTCTTCGAGTTCCTCGACAGTGAACCAGCCGAAATTGACGTTACGCTGATCCATCGGGTTGAGGAAAAACATCACGTCATGCTTGGTTTCAATTGGGTTCGGCAGTCCGATCCGGTCATGGAGACGGCGGCCGGGCGCCAAGGCGAAGAAGCCATAGGGAGAGCGAAAGCCGGAGCCCTTCATCGCGTTGTGGCGCTCAGTGAGCTTCTGCTCGATCCCGGTGGCCTGGGCATCGCGGATGAGCTCATTTCTCTCGCGATCGGCTGCGAGCATTCGCGCCTTGTCCTCGGCTTTGACCCGGCTCGGCATGGCGATGACGAGACCGTCGCGGGCGAAGGGATTCCCGCCGGCGCCGCCTAGCCAGATCGCCAGATCCGGTACACGGATGGCCGTCGCCAAGGTCTCCAGATGCGCAATGGCTTCGCCGTGTGCCGAGATGGCGAAGCCAGCGTCATCCCACCAGCCGCAAAGCCTGTTCTCGGCCTCGAGGAAGTGGCTTCGCGGAGAGATGGTGGACGGTCCGATCTGGAGCACCGCAACCTTGTGATGCTTGCGCGATCCGGCGAGGCGCACCTTTGAAGCGACATGGAAATCCAGCGACAGCGGAACCTCGACCGCCGACCGGTCATCGATGCCTTCTGCCTTGGATACCAGCTTGATGCCGGCCCAGCGGAGCAAACGATTGATGCCGCTCTCCTGCTCCGCACATCCAGACGCAGTCAGGAGGAAACCTGCGACCTGGTCGTCGTCTCCGGGGATGATCTGAACAGTAGCCGCGCGCTTCATATGCGTCTCCTCTGACAGTTCAATCGATAGGACTACGGGCGAGAAGGCAAAGGAAATCGAGGGTGAACAGGCACAAAACCGTGGGTGAGAAAGGACCGCTGGTTTGTTTCATGCATGTTGCCGCCCGAAACTCGCTCCGATCTCCCCGAGACCGGACTGATGCGGACGAAACAGAACGAGCCCTTCGCCGAACTCCTCGAACGGCAGCTGACCGACGAGCACTATCATCTGCTTCGGGAGGCGAACGCCTCGACCGATGCGTTCATCGCAAAGGTGAGAGACATCTGCGAGCCAAGCTTCGAGCGGATCGGCCGCTTGAAGATCGTCGATCTGGAGAGCCTTCAGGCCGCCTACGCGGACAAGCCGGACGGGACGGGACCGATATTCTCGCGCGACATGGAGCGCTCGGTGAAGACAGCGTTCCGCAACGAGTATGCCTTCGAAAGGCTCCGGCTTCATGCTTTGCCGGGCGACGCCGCGAACCTGTCCTGGCTTTGGACGAGCACCTTCTATGCGTCGAGCAAAATCGTCGTGCTGGAGAACTCACGCCTACCGTTTGCCTGGTCAACCCACGCAATGTCCCGGCTGATGGAGCGCGGGATCACGCATCACGATCCCAGGGGCGCGATCGCCAAGCAGGTGCTGGAACACAGCTTTCTCATTTCGGTGGCTTCCGATCTGATCGAGACTGAAGGTCTCCCTCCCAGGTTCTCCATACCCATGGCAGGTGGCATCCTGGCGGGCTTCGTCCGCGATATCCCCACCATCGATCACGGTTCCTTCCGGATGCTGATCAATCGGGACCTGGCGGGGATTGATCCTATCGGGCCTGCCTCGCTTACATGGAGGGCGCAGGAGGCCAAGAGCACGACAGGCTGGATCGGACGCACCTACGTCGGCGCCGACATGCTCACGCCAGCGCAGCGCCAGTATGCCTACGACCTCACACGTATCCAGCGCCGCTATCGTGTCGCCGCCAAGGAGGTCGCTCAGCTCCTGATCACGATGACGTCGATGATGAAGCCGCCCGAGGAGCTCTCCCGAGGCATCTCTGCGAGCCTCACGGAAGCCTACGAGGGTGCGACCGATGACATGCGGGAGTTTCTGCATAAGCACCGCCACACCCGAGCCTGCGGCATCGAGCGCGGCAACAGGCGGCGCCGTTCCTGGATCGAGCAGCAGGAGGAGCTGCAGATGGAAGAGGCGCTTGCGCTAGGCATGTAGCGAGCTCCCTCCTTTGTCGCTTGCATTGTTTCGACCGACCATCGGGATCTAATCCAGGTCGGAGCACACCATGCTGATCGATGTCAGCAGAGAACCAACGGTTTTGAACCTGAAGGTGCAGCGCCAGCGAGAGAAAGCATCCGCAGAGATCGTCAATTCCGCGGAGCCGCTTCTTGATGCCATCGCCGAGGCCTGCAGGCGTCGTTTCAGCGAGCGACGCAGGCTCTTCGACGGGGATCTCGAAAGCATCTCGCAGGTCATGCTGCGCGAGTTCGACACGGCGGTGAGTTCGATCGTCTCTTTCGATCACAAGCGAGAACCGACCAGGGTTCGGCCGAAGGGGGATGCTATCGAGCATTTCCGGATGTTCGTAGGGCCAGGCCAGAAGAGCGGCCAGGATAAGGCAGCGATCTGGTCGCTCCACCTGTACGCCACCCGCAAACATGCCATGATCGAATTCCGGCGCTTCCCGAGCACGTGGAAAGCGCACGTTTCCGCGCGAATGCATGAACGCATTGAGGCGGACCTCGACGCCGAGCGCGAGGTCGCGCAGACGATTATCCTGGATCACTTCATGATCTCGGCTGCGACCGACGCAATCCAGGAGGACAACCTGCCGGCGCGGCTCGCGATCCCCTGCCGCGAGGGGCTTCTTCTCGGCCAAATCGAGATGCTGCACCCGAGCGAAGGCGGATCTTTCCGCTGTAATTTCACGAGGATTGGGGCGCAGCAAATCCCAATCGCGAACCGCTACCTCTTCCCGGCCGGCCCTCATCCGGAACGGGTTCCAACCTGGACCGCCCAGACCTTCATCGGTCCGAACGAAGTGCGCCCCCGTCAGGAAGAGTACGCCGCGCGCTTCAGCGAGATCCGAAACCGGTTCAAGGACGCTGCTGATCTGATCGTTCAGCACCAGACGCTGGGCACCTCGCTCATCAAGCCGTTCTCGGAGGAGATGCGATCGGAAGCCGCGATCCTTGAGCTTCGAGAAGCCCATCGGGAAGCGAAACAGGCGCTCAAGGTTCTCCTCGCGATCCCGCGATTCTCAATCGCTTGTGGGAATGAGTGGGACGGATACGAGCTTGAGGATGATCCGGACCCGTCCGAGGAATTCGGTACGCCGCTCCCTGCCTTGTGAACGGCCTGCTTGATCCTTTCGAAGATCAACGGCATATTCCGAGCGCTGATCCACTCTGGGAGTGCCGCCCGCATCATGCGCGCAAACGCCGCCATGACCATGAACGCAGCCGCCGCGATTAACGCGGCGCGCTTCGTCGTGTCTGGAGGCGGCTAGAGAGCGATCATTCCTAACAAGGATTGCGCCAAGCCAGGGGCCCCTCCGGAAACGGACGGGGCCCCTGGCTTTTTGGCGTTCGAGCAACGCCGCCAGGCGCACGGAGAAAGGCAATGGGAGACGACAATATCGCCGGAAACGGCATGGCAAACGCGATGGCGCCTCGGGCGCGGGACTTCAGATCTGAGCCTTTCGACGCGCTCCCAAGGAGCGTGAACGGCGCAGCTATGAAAACCCACATAAGCCATTGAAAATAAATACAAAAATGCGTTGACAGGGATGCGGTCGCGCCCTATGTTCCAATCATCAACAGCGAGCCGGTTGTTGGGGCTATAGCTCAGTTGGGAGAGCGGTAGCTTTGCAAGCTTCAGGTCGTCGGTTCGATCCCGACTGGCTCCACCACCGGTCGCGTTGTTGGTCATGTTCGCTGGTTCGGCTTAGCTCAGTTGGTAGAGCGCCCGACTGTTAATCGGGTTGTCCCAGGTTCGAGTCCTGGAGCCGGAGCGAGCGACAAGCGAGGACGAGTAGCTCAGCGGTAGAGCAGGCCCTTGATAAGGGTCAGGTCGCAAGTTCGAGACTTGCTTCGTCCACCAAATAGCCGGCCGAAGAGGCCGAAACGTTGATGCGGGGTAGCGCAGTCCGGTAGCGCGCCAGGCTCATAACCTCGGAGGTCGCCAGTTCAACTCTGGCCCCCGCAACCAACGTCCCCGCCGGGTCGGTCGAGCATAGCTCCCGACCCGGTCAGGCGAGCAAAACAGCTTGAATTTGGGTAGGGGACGAGACGTAAACCGAGGAAACACGGTTGCGTTCCGATATTGGCACGCATTGCGGGCCCAGTTCGTCCTCCGTTGCTCAAGTTTCCAGCGCGTGCCCTCTTCAGCCTCGCATTGAAAGAAAGCACAAGCCTGGAGGCAAAGACGAAGTTAACCATGGATTGAGGATCGAGTTCTGCTGGCGCCGTCCACCGAAATGAATCTTCGTCATCTTCTCATCTCAATTTTGCGTCGTTATTCATGGATGCAGAGTTCACTGACAAAAGGACTACGCACATGGACAAGCAGGATCTGGTCGACCTGACCGCGACGATTGTTTCCGCCTACGTCACCAACAACAGCCTGCCGCGCGCGGAGATCGGCCAGCTGATCTCCGATACCTACAGCGCACTGAGCAAGCTCGGCGGCACCGAGGTCGCGGCGGAGACGGCGGCGCCTCAGCCTGCGGTGCCGGTCAAGAAGTCGGTCACCCCGGATTTCATCGTGTGTCTGGAGGACGGCAAGAAGTTCAAGTCGCTGAAGCGCCATCTGCGCAGCTCCTATGACATGTCGCCGGAGCAGTACCGGGCGAAATGGAACCTGCCGGCGGACTACCCGATGGTCGCGCCGAACTACGCCGAAGCGCGTTCGAGCCTGGCGAAGAAGATGGGACTCGGCCGCAAGGCTGCGCACAGCCGAAAAGCGGCCTGATCGCTCCCATTCTTGCCGGAAATCGAGCCGCGGGTGGTCTCCATCCGCGGCTTTTCTTTCAACCTGAGACCTGTCATGCCCCGCCTCTGGATCCTCTCCGACCTGCATCGTGAAGTCTCGGAGAACCGCGCATTCCTCCCGGCTCGTGTTGACGCTGATGTGCTGATCGTCGCCGGCGACGTGCAGGAGGAGAGCATCTCGGAGGCGATCGCCTTCGTCGACAGCATCAGGGGCGGCATGGAGGCGGTCGTCGTGGCCGGAAACCACGAGTGCTGGGGAAACTCGCTCCAGGCGGTCTCAGAAGCCGGGAAGGACGCTGGACACCGCCACGGCGTCCACTTCCTCGACGACAGCTTCGTCGAGCTCGCAGGCCTCACGATCGGTGGCGGCACGTTCTGGCATCCGGTCTGTAACCAGGACATCGTGGCCGCGCCCGATCTGACGAAGATAATGACCGGTGAGCAGCCAGCATGGTTCGGCGGACGGCATCCCTCGCTGCCGTACGAGGAACCCATCTTCGTCGACGGGCCCGGCGTCATGGATCGCCGCGCGAAGAACCGTACCATCCAGCAACGCCACGAGGCTTCGATCGCTGCGCTACTGTCGCGGCATGCCGATGTGGTGGTCACCCATTACCCGCCGACGATGGCAGCTCTGTCGGCACTTCCGAATGCCAGGCTCTGGGTTCACGGTCACATTCACCGCCGTATCGAGAGCCGTCATGGCGACACTCGGATCGTTGGCAACGCTCGCGGCGGGTTTTCGATCGTGCCGGATTTTTCGCCCGGCCTGGTCGTCGAGATCTGAACGCTTCGCGAACAAGGATATCTGTTGCGGGCCTTTGGATTCCGTCCGATGATTCCTTGCCGATGGAGGGTCACACAATGCCGGACGTCGTCTACGAGCATGTCATAAAGGCTGAGCTCCACTCCGGCGCCATTCGCACGCTTCGAGGCGGCTTCGCATCTGCCGAGGCCGCTGCGAAACACCCCGTCGACCACTCGCTTTGGAAACGCGTCTGGGTCGAGGAAACCGACAAGCCATTCCAAGAACCGGAAGCGGCCGATCTACCTCCTTTCCCATGGTCGCTCCAAACCTCTCGAACCTCGGATTTGAATGGGCAGTTCCACGCCTATCTGGTCGATGCAAACGGCAAGAAATTCGCCGCACTCTGGGGGCGTGGCGATCGGAAGAAGCTCTTGGCAGAGCACATTCTGAAGAGCTGCGCGCCAAGCGAGGAACCTTGACACTCGATTCGCCACCTGTTCCCCAGGTCCCAACATCAGAAGCAGATCTACGAGCCCTTCTGGCGGATCTGCGCTGCGGGCCCATGAGTTTGAACCCGCACCTGCTCACACGGGTGACCGAGACCATAAAGGCCCTCGCAGCCGAGCGCGACGAGGCGGACCGCCGCGCCGGCGCCAGCGAGCGCCAGAAGCAGTCGCTGGAGGATCGCGAGCGGCGCGCGAACAACTGGCTCATGAAGGCAAAGGAGCAAGCGGGCTTCGACAGTAGTGTCTCGTTCGATCGCGTCTGGGACGAAACCCTGGCCAAGGCCCAAGGCGCGCCGATCGCTCCAGCGCTCGCGTCCCAAACGGACGAGGTGCCTTAAGACGGTGCGTTGATCTCAGCGCAGGCCCGGCGCCGAGATCGAAGGCTCCAGATCTGGGGTTGCAATGGAAACCTCGACCTCGCATCCGCCGAACAGGCGGCGGGCGTAACGATCGGCCTCGGCCTCATCGAAGGTGACGGTTACTCCTTCGAGCGTTCCGTCCCCCAGTTCAGCAAACACCTCGTGCACGCGAGTGTCACCGTCGGTCCAGGTTCTCAGCTTCACGCAATGAGAGGCGGCTGCATCGGCCATCCGATAGCTGCTTTCTCGGATGCAGTCTCCGGCGAAGGCTGCGCCGATCTTGTCTTCGCGTTCCTGCCGCTCCCTGAAGAGGTCGGGCAGTCGACGAACCCGAAGGTCCCAGGCCTCATCGAACATCGCCAGTGTGCGACTGTGGGCGCCAGTCAGCACGACATCCGCGACGAACCTCAACTTCTCGGCCTGATCGCGGCCGGGAACGTTCTCAAAGTCGCTGATCCAGGCTGCGGGGCGGACGAGGTCAGAGATGTCAGGCCTCAGCCCAAGGTCGCGCATCACAGCGAACTGCCAGGACCAAACGCGGGCCTCGCGCATTGTCGCCTGATAGGAAGTGGCGAAGTGCTGGATACCGAGGCTGGAAAGGAACGCCGAGCCGAACTTGAAGCCGAAGTTCCGTTCGACTGCCCGATGCTCGGGGATCTCAACGAGATGAGCCATCTCGTGCAGTAGGTTGCCGACCTCGTAGCTCGGCCCAGCCCGGCATCCGAGAGTTACTATCGCCTGGTCGTGGTCGTGTTCGACACCTTCGACCCTGAGGTCGATCCGCACGCAGGGCCGGCCGGAAAACCACCGCTCACGAACGAGTTCGAGGGTAGCCGGGTCGTCGATTTTGCTGAGCTCGTCCATGGTCCATCCAGCGCTATCCCGCATTAGCATTGGCTATCCCGCAAGGCACAACTCAAGCCGACGCTTCCGCGACACCCGCGGTGAACTGACGATTGCTGAGCGCCCGAAGCCTCTGCAGGTACGTCGGGAGCTCATCACGATAGGCAGGACCAAAGAGGCATGTCAGGCGCCACGACAAACTGGCCCCCTGACGCCATGAGGAACTGACCCCTCTGGAGAGGAGGTCGGCATGGAAGAGCAAGAGGTTCAGAGTTCGCCGCGGTCGAGTTTGCCGCGGAGGGACGAGATGAAGACGCCGGACGACGTGTCTGCGATGGTGCGTCTGAAGGCTTTGGGGTGGGGTGCAAAGCGGATCGCGGCCGAGCTTGGCTGCTCGAAGAACACGGTGAAGCGCTGGCTGAGATACGGCGATTGGCGACCTTGTGTGACGCCGTCGCGCTCGAAGAAGCTAGACGGTCTGTCGGATTGGCTGGCCGAGCGGTTTCGGCGCCATCGCGGGAACGCCGATGTGATCCGCCAGGAACTGGCGCAGGAGAAGGACATCCATGTCAGCCTGCGCACGGTCGAGCGGACCGTGGCGCCGTTGCGCCGGGAGTTGGTGGCCGAGGCGCGGGCGACGGTGCGGTTCGAGACGCCGCCCGGCGAGCAGCTGCAGATCGATTTCGGCGAGCGCCGTGTCGAGATCGCCGGTGTCGCGACCAAGGTTTTCTTCTTTGTCGCGACGCTGGGCTATTCGCGCCGCTTGCATGTCCGCGCCTTCGGGCACGAGAAGCAGGAGAGCTGGTTTTCCGGGATGGAGAGCACGTTCCAGGCCTTCGGCGGGATTGCGCGCGAGGTGCTGCTCGACAACGCCCGCGCGCTCGTTTTGCATCACGATCCATCGAGCCGGGAGGTCGTTCTCCATCCCAGGCTGCATGCCTTCGCGAAGCATTGGGGTTTTCGTATCCGGGCCTGTGCGCCGTATCGGGCGCGCACCAAGGGCAAGGACGAGCGCGGGGTCGGCTATGTGAAGAGGAACGCCATCGCTGGCCGACGCTTCGCCAGCTGGGCCGCGATGGAGGCGCATCTGGACGCCTGGACGCGCGACATCGCCGATCTGCGTGTCCATGGCACGACCGGCGAGGCACCGATCGATCGCTTTCTGCGCGAGGAGGCCGGGGCCCTCAGAGCCGCAAAGGGCATTCCGCCGTTCACGACGCATCGCGATCTGATGCGCAGCGTCGGCGCCGATTGCGCGGTGGCGATCGACGGCAATGCCTATTCGGTGCCGTGGCGGCTGATCGGCGAGCGCGTCCGGGTCACCGTCGGCAACGAGATCGTGCGCATCCACCATGGCGGGCGCGAAGTGGCCGTCCATGCCGAGTTGAAGGGGCGCCATGGCCGGATCGTCGACGATGCCCATCTGGCCGGGCTCGTGGGCACGCGCGAGCGGCCGGTTCACCTGGCGCCGCCGAGATCGCCGCCCGCTCCGGCTGCGCTGCTGCGTCCGCTGGCGGAGTATGAGGCGGTTGTCGGGGGAGGCTTCTGATGAACGACCATGATCATCTGACCGCCTTGCTCGGCCGGCTGAAGCTGACGGCGCTGCGCGATCAGCTCGACAGCCTGATCGATGAGGCCGGCCGCCGCGAACTCACGATCCGGGAGGCGCTGACGCTGTTTTGCGAGCGCGAGGTCGCGCGTCGCGACCAGCGCCGGATCGACATGTCCTTCGGCCTGGCGCGTTTCCCCTTCGTGCGCGATCTCAGCGGCTTCGACTTCGGGGCGCAGCCTTCCCTCGACAAGGCGCAGATCCGCGAGATCGCGACGGGGCGCTTCATCGCCAATGGCGAGGCGGTGCTACTCCTGGGCCCGCCGGGCGTAGGCAAGACCCATCTGGCGGTCGCGCTCGGGCGAGAAGCCATCGTCACCGGCTACTCCGTCCTGTTCACGCCGGCGACGACGCTGGTCGCGCAACTGGCCAAGGCCCATGGCGAAGGGCGGCTCGAGGAGAAGCTCACCCACTACGCCAAGCCCAAGCTGCTGATCGTCGACGAGCTCGGCTATCTGCCGTTCGAGCCCGACGCCGCGCATCTGTTCTTCCAGCTCGTCAGCCGCCGCTACGAGCGCGGCGCCATGCTCGTGACCTCCAACCGCGCCGTCGGAGAATGGGGCTCGGTCTTCGGCGATCCCGTCGTCGCCACGGCGATCCTCGATCGGCTGCTCCACCACAGCCACGTCATCACCATCCGCGGAGACAGCTATCGGCTCCGCGAAAAGCGTCGCAGCGGCCTTTTGCAAAAGGCTGCTGCGACGCCGCAACCCGCAACCGCCTGAAGGGCAATCGGCATGGGGGTCAGTTCTTCATGACGAAAAGGGGTCAGTTTCGAATGTCGCTGGACAAGGCAGACGGTTTTCGTGCCCGGCTCGATCTCCGAGCGCCCCGCATCGCGAACGGATTGGTGGGGGATACCAGCAGCCTCGGCCTCACGTTCAACTCTCTCCAACGCTGCCAGGGACGAGACGGAGACGACGATCTTGGGCGTCGCGTCCTTCAGGTACTCCTGCAGCAGGGCAGGGCGCTCAGTGGCCACACGAAGGTGTAGCCAGCCGGCCGCGTGCATCGCTTGGCCGAGCAGCTTGCCGACTGATACCGGGAGATCAGTCCGCACAGCGAGCCACATCTTGAGCTCGCGCACCTTCGGTTCGACAGGATCACTCATCGGATCAATTTTTCGCTCTCTACCCGCACATCACACCTTTTGCCTGGCCATAGTCGATGGAAAGCGGAGGTGCCACCATGATCGACGAGTCCAAGATAAAGGTGCTGCAGAGCTGGGATGACTGGACCACCATTGCGGAAGCGCTGGCGAGACAGGCGGCCCTCGAACGCGACGATCGGGTCATGTTCCTGGCAGCCTCGGTTTTCCGCTCTATCGGACTGTCGGCGACGGCGGGCTGTACCGAAGAATCTGCGCGTCGGCTCGCCGCGAGACCCCCCGCTTTTGCCTCGGATCGCGAACCCATTCCTTGACACTGGCGAGACCCTCATCGAGTTTCGAGGTCATGACGAAGCTGTGGACGATTGGCGCCGAACGCGGCCGGGCGAAAACCCGGATGCTGATGCACGTCGATCGCGTAACGCTGGCCTGAAGCCGCTCCCGCCTCCACCTCGTCCTTTCGCCCATAGGGCCTCCAATGCGCATCTGGCTTTTTTCCGACCTCCACCAGGAGCACTCCGACCAGCCGTGGGATCCGCTTCCTGACGCGCCGGCGGACGGCTTCGATGTGCTCGTGGCCCCCGGCGACATCCACACGCCTCTGACCAGGTCGCTCCACTGGCTCCACGAGCGCTTTCCTGGCTCGCGCGTGGTCTATGTCCCAGGAAATCACGACCATTATTGGGATGGGGGAGAGGAGCGCTATACGCTCTGGGATCAGCTCGATCGCGGCCGCGAGCTCGCTGATCGACTGGGCATCGACTTGCTCCTCGACAGCTCCGTCGAGATCGATGGGACACGCTTCGTGGGCGGAACGCTGTGGACCGATCTGCGCCTCGACACCTGGTCGCTTACCGATGCCGTGCGCCAGGCTGCCCGCGCGATGAACGACTACAAGAAGATCCGCCGCAAGTCCGAGCGGGGGAAGAAGCTGCGCCCGACGGATACCCTGGAGCTGCACCGCGCCACCCGTCGCTATCTCGGGAAGGAGCTCGCGCGCCCATGGGATGGAGAGACCGTCGTCGTCACCCATCATGCTCCGCATCCGCTGTCATTGGTAGATCGGGCGGATTCTCACGGCTACTGCTACGCTTCAGACCTCACCGATCTGATTGAAGGGACCGCGCCAAATCTCTGGCTCCATGGGCATATCCATAAGGCGCAGGATTACACGATCGGGTCGACCAGGATCGTCACCAACCCTCGAGGCCACATCGAGGAGACGACCGGCTTCGTTCCTAGCCTCGTGGTTGAAACAAGACCTCAGCACCTGCTGAGCCTAGCGCAATAAAAAAGACGAGGGCGGATGCCCCCGTCGGATGCAACTCGTTCAAGAACGCTTCAGGCGCAGCGACAGTCGAGTACTTTATCGACGTCATAGCCTGAAGCGGCAATGATCTCGGCGGGCGAAGCCCCTCGCAATGCTCTGGGCATGAATGGCTCCCAAGCGGACAAGAGCTTGGTGAGGTTCGCCGCGTACTCCTCCATGATGAGTGGGAAGTCGCTTGAGATCCCTTCGCTCGGAAACAGGACGGTGCGATCGATCAGCACTTTCCCTTCAAAGATCGCTGCCCTGAGTTCTGCAACGGATTTGACCGCGGATTCGTCAGCGACCGCATTTTTCGGGCCCGCCAACTGGACGAACTTGAAGTGATCGCTATCCGTCAGGCGTATCTCAAGATTAGCCACTCGCTTGCCGTCTCGACGAAGGGAGATAATTGCCGCATCCCCCTCCCAGCAGGCCGGGAGATAAGTCGCGAGGCAGTTGTCCATCGCAGCAGCCTCGTCGAGAAGATCTTCTACCGTTGCGATCGCATGAAATTCCATCCCGCTCGGCGCGACGTACACCGGAGGGATCAGCGCCGCCCCCCAGCGGTGGTGCCCTGCGACCTCAGCAGTCAAGCGAGCGATCGGCGCCAGATTACGGTGCCAATCAGCGGCAAGTTCGACGAGACCTGAAAACGACTTCGATCCCGCCAGGAGGCGGCCGGCCGCTACGGTCGAGGCTCCATTCTCCAAGGCGAATAACGGGTCCTCGAAGCCAACCCTGCAGAGTGCTGCGTCGCAGTGAATGAACCCCCTCTCGTGAATCGCATCGATCTTTTCCGGGGCAGTCAGGTAGGTGGCCGCCTCGATGATCTGCAATCCGAACGCGCTCATCATATCGTTCACGCCCATCACAAGGCGGGTAACGATCTCCTCGGGGTCCAGCTCCCCGTCAGTGGCATAACCCGCCTTGCCCGCCAGGCGACGGATAACCGCGGTCCAGCCCTCCCCATCACGGGAGATTACTTCGGACACGGGACGCCCGATCATCCACGCGTAGTCAACGAGGACGGGGGCGAGCGCAAACAGTGCCTTTGTGTCAGAGACGGCAATGGGAAGGCGCCCTTCAAGCGTCGGGGCCGCCGGGAGCCACTCTGGGGGCAAAAGGCGGAGCCGGCGGAGCATCTGACGGATAGAGATCTCTGAACGGCCACATGCGGCCTGACTCTGCGCCGGCTGCATAAGCCAGGAAAGGATCCATCCGGACACCTCTTCTCCCTCAGCCTCAAGCAACGCCTTCACCGCGGACCAGACCGCCTTTTCGAGATCCGGGTCGCCTTCATCGAAGAAACCCATGAAGTCGGCGCGCGCCAAAAATGGCACGGTCCATGGCCAAAGCTTGGCCGCGCGGAGCCGAACCGGACGCATCCCCTCGCTTGATGTCAGCCATCGATAGGATTCAGCGTCCCACAGCGTATCGCGCTCGCCGAGAAAATCGAATGCGGAGAGATCGATCGCCGCCCTGAAATCGACGAGGAACTGGTCGATCTCTTGGTCGAAGGTCCGGCCTTTGCGGTCCGCAACGTCGGCGGCTGACTCTGCCGCAGAGCGAAGATTGATCCGGAGATCTGCGTCGAGGGTGCTCCAATGGTTGGCCGTCATCGACTCCATGTAGTCGAAGATACCGGGCTCTTCTTCGCTGAGCCGGAAAGGAAGGGGGAAACCGGCGGCATATGCCGTGTTCGTCCCGTCCAAAGTCAGGAAACCCCAACTCGATGAATCCGCCCAACCTATCATCCTGACGCCGTCGTTCGTGTGAGGCGTCCCGACACGCTTCACATTAGCGAAAAAGCGCTCCAATGCCTGGGACATATCAGGCCTCCTGATCGGCGAGAGTGGGGAATTCGAAAAGAATTTCATGGACGTCCTGAACCAGGTCGCCGGGCTCAGAAAGCACGATCGGTAGCGAGATTGTCCTGCCGAACTGGAGTGCATAGAAGTCCTCGATGTCCATGATGAACGTCGCTCCGCGCGCGAGACGCACGAGGCATGGATCGTCCAGGTCGAGATCACGCCCCAATTTGCGGACGTACTGAGAGAGCTTCTTGACCTCGATCGACGCACGTTGGCGCATCCCGGCGGGCATGGCTCCCCAATTGTGGAAGTTTCCGTCATGCCACAGGGCGATGCTGCTGTTGCTGGATACGATCGCCGCAGGCCGGGATGAACCCGGATGGAGATAGAAGGAGCTCTCCTCGATGCGGCCCAGCTGCTCCAGAATCTCTCGATCCCGATCAGAAACTACGCGTGACGGAAACAGGGTGCTGACATCGAGGCGTGAAACAACCTCGCCAGAGACGGGTTCGCCTTCATCGCGAGCTATTTCCGAAAGTCCCCGCATGCCAAGGACGAGCGTCGCAAGGATCGCATCCTGTCGCTCCTTGGAAGCGTCCTTGAAGGTGATGCGGACAGTCGTCCCGGGACGCACACCCCTCGCATTCTCCTCGATTTCATCACGGATTTGTATTCCAAGAGCCGCGGCGAGGATTTTCTTCCACTCTCCGACTGGAATGCCGTCGTCGCGGTCGTCATCAAGGAACGTGCCCAGAAACTCAACGCCATAAGTACCAGCTTCGAAGTTCGCCTTGCGGCGAACCAGCGCACCGATGATCGGGGAGCCGTCTTCCTCGCCGAGCATGACGATCCGACCTCCAGGTCGCCTCATGAAGCGGTTCACCTCGGCTCGCGACGGACCAGAGAGGCTCAAGAGATCTTCGACATCCGGATCCTCCAGATCGGAGCTCGCCTTGATACGAAGATTCCCATCTTCGAAAATCGCGTGCTCATGTAAGCCGAAGGCGACGAAGGATCCCTCATCGACATCATCCCAAGCAGAGGGACCGAACGGGCCGTTCGGGCGTGGCTCGTAGGGCATCCACGGATGCTTCGACCAGAACTGCGGCATGCCTAGGAAGAACGGTTTGGCGTCGAGAAGCTTTACTCCAACGCGATTGGTGACGTTGGCGACAACTGCCATGAACTCCCGGCGCTCCAAGCGAGCCAGAGCCTTGGATAGTGCGGAAAGGTCGCCGTCGCGAGCAGGGCCGCGCAGTGTTCTGGGTGTGTCGCTGTCCGCGAGGGCCGCAGCCAACGCAGGACCCCAGCCTGGATGTGCGATATTGCCTTTGAGAGCCGAAACCTTCTCGACAGCCGAAGGGGCGATCTCGCGAAAGGCGCGCCAAGAGGACAGCTCTGCCCAGTACGGCTCGCTCAACACAGCATGGTGGGTTCGACGAAGGAGGTTCAGCAGGCCAGGATGTTGCGCGATCGCCGCGGGCGAGAGATCGATGTCAGGCGGCAAGTCGGCATGCTCCAGAATAATCGCATCAGCCGGGATTTCCGAAAGCTTACGCGCGCTGGGAGACAGCTCGGCGACGATCGCATGCGCGATCGGCTCGGGAACACCTCTTCCGATCAACACGGTGACATACTGCCGCTTGCGCGCTGCTTGAACGGCAAGCGGTGCCAACTCATCGGGGATGGATGGAAGCTCTGTGGTCCCGACCGACCTGCAGAGATCCTGCCAGTCCTCATATCCGACCATGCGAGCAAGCGTTTCTTGGCAGCTGCTGAGGGGTAGATCGATCTGCCTCGCCTCGAGGCTCTTCCGCAGCGACTTGGCAACACGCGCGACGTGCGTGGTGTTCAGATAATGAATTCGCATCTCAAACCTCTTGATCACGACTGCCCACTGGTCGCTTGGTTGGTCCTCCTCGGGTTTCCAGAACCCAAATCGAACATTTCAATCCCGAGATGCCGTCAGGCTTCGCCACAGTGGGCAGCGAGGCTTCCCTCGCCTCAGGGAAAGGAATGCACAACGGATTTCAGCCGTCAATTAAAGGAATGAAGATTCTATTCATTGTTGGGGACGAGCACCCGTCTGGTCGCGTGACTTAATCCTCGTTCCCTTTGGTCACGGCATTCCTGCCATTCCCTAGCGGGGCGAGTGCCGTATAGTCAGGCCCTCAACTGGGAGGCTGAATTGTTCGTGCTCGTCGATACCACGGTCGCCAAGAAGCGCGCGCAGGCGCAAATGGAGCGCACCATCACCGCAGCGCTTGGCTACAAGGGCGAACTGAACGTCGGATTCCCCGCAGGGAACTTCGATCGCGCGGTTTACACCGGAGGGGTAGAGGATCTCTGGGCGGCCTTCAGCCCACCGGAGCAGGAGGATTCCACCAAGCGATACTGGAATGGCTTCGGGGTGTTCCGAGAGGGAGCGGGCGCTCAGAACATCACAGTCGAGATCAACATCGCGCTCCACGTCAACACCGCCAGGGTCGCCGGCTACTTCGCCCAGGAGCCAGTGAGCGGAGCCATCTACCTTATGCACTCGGGCAAGATCGGCGGCGGCCGGCTCGGTGTGGGTAAGTCGGCTTTCCTCGCCTGGTCAAAATCCGAGCTCGTGGGGACGGCCGACGGGGAGGGCGACGTCCGCGGGGGGATCGTGATCGGACGCATCGACGATCCTGACTTGGCAGGCCGCATCTGGCGCTTCGTGCAGCTGGTCGCGGCCTTCAAAGCTGCCGCGGTCGCCGGCGAGCTCGAAACGAATGAGTTTCGAGCGAAGGTCGAAGCCTATGACCGGTATCGGAAGGAATTCTCTGGCCGGAAGCGAGGTGCGCGCGCCGGCGGCGCCGTCGACTACCTCAGCTATCACGGCGACGTGGTCCAGGCGCTCTACGAGGAGCGTGCCTCCAAGCTGAGAAACGGGGAGGAGGTCGCCAACAACGGCCTCATCGACCTGTTCGTGAAGGAGCGCGGACGGATCACCGAGGTTTACGAGGTCAAGACAACCACCGAGCGGCAGGCCATGTACACTGCGATCGGACAGCTGCTGACCCACGGCGCTCACAGCAATAAGCGGTTCATCGTCCTCCCCGCCGGCGAGCCCATTGCTTCGGACTTCTCCGCGGCTCTTAACCTTCATGAGATCGCTGTTCGGCGGTTCGAGCTCGTCTCGGATCGGAAGTCGAAGCGCGTCACATTGCTGGCCGAGGGCAGGGGGTAGTCCCGGCTTACCATCCCCCCGGGCGAGGGGGCGTATCGGGAGCGTCCTCGGGCTCGATTTGCTCGAACCCTTGCTCGGCCGCGGCCCGCAAAGCAGATTCGTTGTCGGATGGCAGAGACCAAAGACGAACGGCAGGATCCCACGACCCTCCGAGCGCTTTCATAGCCGCCTTGCGCGCGAACGGCACACGATAATAGGCGAGCGGGGCTGACGGCGGCCGAGGTGTCAGAAAGCCGAGTTCCTTCGCCTTTTCGATTGCCGCAAGATCGGCCTCCGGGAGCCAGAAGGCATCCAGAAGCGCGGACCATCTGGCGCCGAGCTTCTTGGCCTCGGCATTGTCTGCGAAATCCACCCAGAGACGGACCCGCCCAGCATGCGGATCGAAAGGACGATCCGAACTCCACTCCGGCGGATCAATCCATCGCCAAGTCTTGTAGGTGCCTGGGACAGCGATAACGGCATCAGACTCCTTGAGCTCTCCGGTGTGCAGATCGAAGATGTCGGCCCGCACCTCGGGATTCCCATAATAGGGCGGTTTCCCATTGAGCTTGCCCACCGAGGTGACTTTGGCGCAGGTGTTGCCCCAGGTGGTTCGCCGAAGCCAGAAACCTGGCTCCTTTCCGTGTTCGACATACATCTCGAAGACGTTCATGGCGGCCACCAAGCGGAATTAAGCGGAGGGGTCAGTGCCCTCCGCAGGGTATTCGGCGTGACCGCAGAAATGCAAACGGCCATGCAGCTGATCGGCGCGCGTACATCCGGCGTCACCATATCGAGCTCATGGCCGTCTCGACAACGAAGGGCAGAACCCTCGACGTCGTCGTTGGAGCGCTTGTAAGCGAGTGCTTCTCGGCTTGCAAGTGAATTATCCCCCAACGAAGGAATTTTGGTCCAATCCTTTTCAGGAAGCGGGCGGCTTGGATCGGCGCATCGAAACGGTGCGATTTCGAGGCAGCGCCCGGATAGCTGCTTCAGCGAGGCTATCCCAGTAGGTCGTTGACGCCCCTGCGCGATATGAATTGAGAGCATAGGGAACGTGCGTATGATTGGCGTCCTCCCTCGCCATGGCTTCCGCCACCTTACGAATGAGGCGGTAGGGGGTGCCCTTCGGTGTCCTCATCACCGCGGACCGCGCATCGTGGCCGAAACGCCATAGGCATCGAGATTGAAGATGTGCGGTCTTTCCATAGCGAGTAGTGTTGCCTTAGCGCCGAGCTCGGAAAGAGCGTCACTGAAATTGCGCGAGAGGTGGTTCGCCTCGCGATGGTGGCCGAATTCGTGGATGAGCAGATCGAGCTGACGTCGGTTCAGCGGACCCTCGAAGAACTCTTCGCCGAGTGCGCTCATGCAGAAGTACAGTCTGCCAGGGCTGTAAGCCGCCGCGGCGTTGAACCGCTTGTAGAAGGTGACAGAGATCTCCGCATCGAGAAGCTCGCGAGCCATGGTTTTGCAGAACTGGGCGAAGGCATCCATCGCCGGCGTTCGCTCCGCCAGCTTGGCCGGCTCTCCGTCATCGCTGAATGGCTTGGGCGTCGGCGTGACCCGGCCCGCGGGCTGCACACCGGCTGCTCGAATCTGCGTCCAGGCCTGGCCGCTGAAGGCGCCGCCGTGGATGACGGCATACCCCAACGCCACCGCGCGATCGTTGGCCTCACGGTCGCTGGGGTCGTAGCTAACCATCTTCTCGCCGTACCGCGCCTTGAGGACGTCAGCGACGGCGGTTGAGGAGATACCTTCGTCCTCGATCGCGTCATTGAGCCATGGCGCTGCCGCTTCCGCCTTGGGCACCAGGTCGGAGGTGTGCGACAGGACTGCGGCGCGCACGTCCCTGAGATAGGCGGGCGTCACCGAGTCCCGTTCGAGCGACAATGGGACCTTCTGCCCAATATCGACGTCGAACAGATCGCCGGTCTCGACGATGGGGATCCCCAGTTCATAGATCCGGGCAGGCTGACCAGGCAGCGGAACATAGACGTTGACACTGCAGCGACGCGCCGAACGCCGGAGGATCCCATTCTCATCCGCGAGCTCGGTCGGCAGCGTCGTCTGGAAGCTACGCAACGACTGCCGCTGAAACAGGTGCTCGCCGTTGATCAGCGTCTGAACATCGACCGGGGGAATGAAACTGCGGACGAAGGCGAGCATCTCGGCGAGCTCGTCGCGGGTCATCCTTATCTGCGCTCGGAACTCGGTTCCGGCTTCCGTCTTCCGCCGCGGGAAGGCAGCACGTCCATCGCTGTTGAAGGCAATCGTTCCCGTCGTCGACATGATCGTCGCGGAATCGCAGAGGGCCAGAACGAGCTTCTCGCCGAGATTGAAGCGGCCGCGCAGGGTCGCGTTGCCCTTCTTCACCGACTCCGAGAATAGCGTGAACGAGTGGGTGAGATTGTGGAAACCCTGGGGACTGTCGTCCTTGACGACGAGATCGACGAGCGCTCGCCCCTTGATCGGTTCGGCCGTGAACTCAACGCGGGTCACCCCCTCCGCGTCCCAGGCATTCTGCAGGAGCTCGGCACCGACGAACGACTTGCCGCGGCGTTCGAGAAGCTTGCCGAGCCCCGCCTTGTCGACATCAAACCACTGCATCTTGACCTCGGATCCTGTAAGAGCGCGACGGCAGCCGGAGGCTAGGGTTTCGGTTGGGGCATGCCGAAGTTTTCAGACGGCGCGATCCACGGCACACCACTGCCGCAACGCTTGTCCGTCATCGTCACGCGCATCGGCTCCTTCAGCTCCATGGTACCGGTCCCGAGCTCGGGAAAGATCAAGACCATCTTGCCGCCACGGATCTCGGCGCGCCCCTCGTCACCTTTGATCTCGAAATGCCGGGTCGTCGTGTTTGTCTTCTCGCACTCGATGACGACCTCCCAGCGCGTCACAGGCTTGCTACCGATGGGCTTGAAGTCGATGCGCGTGTTGTATTCCAGGCCGTCGGAGCGGCGTTCGGGCAGTGTGAGTGTCCAGTCGAGCACCAGTTCGCGCACGTCGGGAAAAATGGTCGGATAGGTCTCGGCGCGTGCGGGGAAGCCGGTGAGGGCAAGGGCCGCGCAGAAAATTGACCGGAAAGAGAGGGGCATTCGTTCCATCCAATCAGACGAGCGATCGTGCATCAGGGAAGCAAAGGCTTCTTTTCGACTGATCCGTAGCCCTCGGCTCCGAAAACGAACGCCGGGATACCAGCGCCGCCGAACTTCGCCCAGAGCTGTTCGATCCAGTCCATGCAGATGTCTACGATCTTGTCGTTCACAGAGAAACCGACCTCATAGGGATCGGAGAACAGCGGGACATCCGGCTCAAGGCTGCCATCGATGCTTCGAACCGAGAAGAGGGAGCGGTAGGGAGCTATGGCCCGATTGAGGACGTAAAGGTCGGGTCCGTGCAGGTGAAGGGTGACGTCGAAATAGCCCTCGCCATCCTGCGCGGGGTGGATCCCGACCAGAAACTTCTTCGCGGCGACGGGCAGGTTATCCCTTGCCCCTCGTAGCCGTTCCAGCGCAAGCGTGTCGTGAGCTTGCAGGATCGCTGAAAGAGCAATCCGATATTCGGTCTCGGTGGCGGAGCCGGGCATCCTCATGAAGTTCGGATCCTACCCAGGAAAGGAGATGATTTCCGCGGATTGCCGCGAGCTATCGAGGATGCGCTCCTCGGCCCGCTCGACAGCATCACGGATCGCCCATCGATCCATGCTGCATACGCCGTTCGGCTGCTGGCTCCATTGGTCGGCGAGTGCACTGTGCCCGGCGAGACGGTAAAGGCGCGCGATCTGTTCAGGGACGAAACCGCAGCGGGGCGTATCAGCCATTCCACGGCAATAGCTGAGGAACTCCTGGTCCGTCATCGCTTCAGCCGGCATCGCTGGATTCCTCTGTGGTCTCGGACCGCCGGACAAAGCGACCGTCCTCGAATTCGTCCTGGAAGCGCGCGTGGAGCGAGCCATCGTCGTCGCAGCGATAAACTGTGAAGCTGTCTCCCTCGACGGCGGGCCGAGACCCGTCAGGAGAGGTAGGGCGCGCCAGCTGAAGCTTCGCATTGCCGATGCAGACATAGGTGGACTGGCGCTTCAGATGGAGCATCTGCGGCAGCGACAGGAGTTCCCGATGAAGCTTGCTCGCGCGCGCCAGGAATTCGTGATCGACCTGAGCCGTGCAATCGCCATTGGCAAGGATACGTCCGAAGGGGCTCAGCAGCTCGATCAGAGCGGGAATATCCGGCGAAGGAACGGGCTGCTGGAGGACTTCCGCTCGGGGCGCGTCGGCTGTCATCTCACCACCACATGAACGCGACAACAAGGATTGCGTAGGCCATACTTGATGTCGCGGCAAGAACGCTGTCCCCGCCGTCCACCGTCATGGTTTGAAGGTGGACGAACTTTCAAGCTCAGCGTGCCGGCTTAGGTCGACGACGAAATGGCCCTCGGTCATGACATAGTCGTCATTGGGGACGAGAAAGGTCCTGCGTTCCGCATCGCTTTCACGAACCCCGTCGATCGTGGCGCACACCGCGACCATGCCGTCATCGCGACCCGAAGCCGAGATCACCATCCATTTCCCCTTGTTCGCCGCGAGGAAGGCTTCTTCGCGAAGCTTCGCCGAGGACTCAAGCGGAACGGTTTCGCCGGTCGCGGCCATGAAGCGGTGGGGATCACCGTTCATCGCAGCGCGACGCGCCATCTCCTGCTCGCGGTGGGTAAACAGCCCGGGAAAGGTGAGGGCGACGATGTTCGCCTCACAGTCCTCCTCGTACGCGCCCTTTTCGTTGCGCCACGCGGGATGAACCTGGTCATTCGCGCCCTTCGACAACAGGAAACCACCGTGATTGGGGCAGCCATAGGCCTGGACGCCGCGACCATAGGTGGTGCAGCTGTCTGCCTTGCCCCACGGCGTCGATCGGCCTCGGCCTCGGCCGAACCACCGCTGCTGGCGATTGAAGGTCTTCAGTTCCTCACGGTGCTCGAAGATCGAGGCGACGTCGGACTTGGCACTCTCGATCGTATCGTGCCGAGAGCCATTGCGCTGCCAGCTCGGATCGGCGAAGCGGTAGCGGTTGTCGAGCTCCTCGACCACGAACCCCGGCGGGATGCGCTTCCCGTAGCCGGGTGCGGGAACAACCCGGAAGGTCCCATGCTCATGGGCGATCTGCGGGTTACCGTCCTCGTTCGTGGTCCACTCGGTCATTGCCTGCTCCCTGCAATAGGCGCCGAAGATGCTGCGAGCCGATGAAAATCACAATCCTTCAACGCTCGAAGGATTGAGTGAATGAACCGTTCTCGCTTTCCGGAGGCTTTCGCCGTACGATGAACTGAATCATTGATCTTTGAGATAATCCATGCGCTGGCTTCGCTTATCGATCACGACCCTGCTCATTGCGTCGTTGACCTGGAACTCGGTTGCTGCCCAGAGCACGAGCACCTATTTCCGCCGCGGCCTCGGCGCCATGGCCACGGTTCCGACGACGGGGCCAGGGGATGAAGAGGGGACTGGCGACCTGCGCGTCTTCTCCCCGGTTCAGGTTCGGGCACGCATCGACGTCGATTTCCAGCTCCAGTTCGGGACCGCGAACTCTCAAGGCTCGGTGGTCTGGCATAGCATCGGCACGCCGATACCCGCGGGGCTCTCGCTCTCTAGCAGTGGTCGGCTGTCGGGTCGCCCATCGGCCACCGGCTCCGCTGAGGCCGTGGTCCTCCGGGCTACGGACGCTGGTGGCCAGGTCGGCACCACGAAGCCGTTCCGCATCGACGTCATCGACGTCCCTCAGGTGACCGCTCGGCCTGTCTATGTGGTGAATATCGGCGAACAATCGACGATCACCCCGCAGACCCAGAACGTCTACGGTTCGCAGAACTGGAGGCTTTTCGGTCCCGAGTTACCGCCGGGCCTGCGTCTGGATGCGAAGACCGGAGAAATCAAGGGCGCGACCGAGCTCAGCGGCAGCTTCACCGGGTACTCGCTCTCCGTGGTCGACGCAGACGGTGCTATTGGAACGTCAAACACCTTCAACATCGAAGTCGGCAACGGCGGGAGAATCGGCGGGTTGCAAGCGTCGAGCCTCGCTCGAACAGGCACCCCCTTCAGGACGACCTCCCCGTTTGTGGCCGGCGATCCGTCGCCCCATAGCTGGGCGCTTCAGCCTTCGTCGGCTCCGCTGCCGCCCGGATTGTCTGTCAATAGCTCCACCGGTGTGATCAGCGGAACGCCGACGACCAAGGGCGAATTCCCCGGACTTTTGATCGGCGCGCGCAATGCTTCGGGATCACTCGCCCTATCAAACACCTTCACCATCACCGTCGCGGAGGCTCCGGGTGTTGAGCTCGACCAAGCCTACCAGGCACGCATCGACAGCCCGATCTCTCTGCAGCCCCGGGTCCACGATGTGCTGGCATCCAGCACATGGGCGATCTCTCCCAGTCTGCCAGCGGGCCTGACCCTCAACAGCTCAACTGGAAGCGTTACCGGCGAACCGAAATCAAGCGGCAGCTGGTCCGGTTTGACACTAAGCGTGATGGATTCCTTCGACGGAGCGAAGGCCGTCTCAAACCCGTTCTCGCTCACGATCTGGCCGGATCTCGCGATCGCGGCCCCCGCGGTGCCACCGGGCCTGGTTGATGCGCCGTATCGCATGGCCGCTCCCTCGCTGACGGGACTCATTGGGAATCCGACTTGGTCGGTCGAAGGGTCGTTGCCAGACGGCCTCGTCGTCACGGCGAGCGATGGCTCGATTTTCGGGACACCCACCACCATCGGAACCGCGAGCGTCAAGCTGCGCGTTACGGACTCCCACGACGGTAGGTCTGTCTCTTCACCTGTGTTTGCAATCGAAGTTGCAGGCGACAGGCCGTTCTCGGTCGGTCCCTTGCAGGGCCTTTATACCGCGCGTGTCGGCGAGGCTTTCAGCCTGCTCCCACCAGTGACGGGCGCGAAGGGTGATGTCTCGTTCACGCTCGATGGCAGCCTGCCTTCATGGGCAAGGCTGGACCCTTCAAGCGGCCTGATCAGTGGACAACCTGCGGCGCCGGAAGCGGCCGTCAATTTCGTCATCCGGGCCACAGACCGGACAACTGGCGCCGAGGCATCTTCGAATAACGTCACGCTTTTGACGATGCCGGCGGGCCCGTTGAAGGTGTCCGGGGCCAAGGCGGTCGCTATCTATGACATCCCGTTTAGCTCAGGCGTTCCTCAGGTCGAGAATAACCAGGGAGCCGTCACTTTCGCGATCGTCGGTACGCTTCCTGACGGGCTCGTCATCGCCCGCGAAACAGGGATCATCGCTGGCACGCCGCGACAAGCGGGTCCTTTCGACGGCTTGCGTATCCAAGCGCAAGACGCGTCCGGTGCTGTCGCGATCTCCGAACCCTTCGGCATCGAGGTCTCCAGCCCATACAAAGTCTCGGTTGCGAGTCCCTTGGAAGGGTCGGTCGGACTGGCATTCTCCGCCCAAGCGAGCATCAGCGGGTTCAGCGGTCCTCTGACCTGGACCTCCGAGGGGCAACCGTTACCTGGCTGGCTCAGTCTCGATGCTTCCAGCGGCATCCTGAACGGAACGCCGCCGGAAGCTGGCTCCTGGGACCAACTCGTGATCGCGGTTCGGGACCAGCAGGGACACTCGGCTCGCTCGAACTCCTTCGCAATCAGGGCGTCCGAACAGGCTCCATTCCGCCTCAAGGTCCCGGATCCCGTCCGCGGAACCGTTGGCGAGCCGCTCACGGTTGCTCCGGCCGCGTCGGGTGCACAGGGGGCAATAACGTACGCGCTCAGCGGAAACCTGCCTTCCGGTTTGTCATTCAATCCAAGCGAGGGGCGCATCGCCGGCTCGCCAGCGGCCGCCGGACTATTTGGAGGCTTGACCATCTCCGCGGTCGACGGGAATGGCGCGCCCGCGACGTCGAACACCTTTGCAATCGCAGTTGATGCCGCGCCTTCAGTCCCGCTTCAGGTCGGTGGCGTCGGCAGCCTGACAGCGACCTACGCGCAGAATTTCGCCTCGCCCGCACCGGAGGTGACAGGTGCATCGGGGCCTTACAGCTTCTCAATTTCCGAAGGGACGCTGCCGAGTTGGGCATCCCTCAATCCGGCGAATGGCGTAATCAGTGGCAAGCCGAACAGCATCGGGGTTGCCAGTGGCCTGACGCTACGTGTGACGGACGCCGCGCAGCGCATAGGACATAGCGACCCATTCTCGATCGCGACACCCAGGCCGGCTCTGAAACTGCAATGGCCAACCCAACAGACGGCTATTGTGGATGAACAGATCTCGCTGGCGCCGCCCCAAATTGATGGCGTGATCGGCACCAGGACGTTGTTGCTGACTGGCACGCTGCCGCCGGGGATGAACTTCGACCCGGTTTCCGGGATCATATCGGGTGTCCCGACCCAGAGCGGCAACTACACCAACCTGAAGCTGTTGCTGACTGACAGCCACGACGGTGCCTCGCGGGATGCATCTACGAGCATCCGGGTCATGGGCATTGGGGAGTTCACGGCCGGCCAAGTCGACCTTCGCGGACGTGTTGGCCTCCAATTCGTTTCCGCGGCTCCAAAGGTGGTCGGAAACACCGGAGCCGTCACCTGGTCGCTTTTGAACGGAACGCTCCCGGGTTGGGCGACGCTCGATCCCCGATCGGGCGTCATCAGCGGCCTCCCGACGACGAGCGATGTCAGGTCACTCACGCTTCAGGCAGTCGACGAAACCGAGCGATCGGCAAACACTTTGCCTTTCGTTCTCGACGTCATGCCTGCTCCGACGATTTCGGTTCCGACCCCGACAGTCGTGCGCCAGCGAGCCGACTTTGATATCCGGCCTCAGGTCAACAATTCCTACGGCGGAACGACCTTTACCCTTAGCAACGGGACACTTCCAGGCTGGGCGAACCTGCGGGCTGACGGACATGTTGTCGGGACGCCGGAAGAACTTGGAACCACGTCCGGATTGGAGCTCAGCATCCGCGATGCCGACGGGGCCAGCGCTCGGAGCAACCGGTTTGATTTGACCGTCACCGAAGGCATCAGCATCGAAGGCGTCGAGGATCGCTACGTCTCACGCTCCGGCAAGCCGTTCCCAACCATCACTCCGACTGCGACGAACGCAATTGGGGCCATCAACTGGACAATCGAGAACGGAACCCTTCCCGGCGGGCTCGTCCTCAAGGACGGTGTGATCTCTGGAACACCCACTGGGACGGGTATCTGGAGTGTCACGCTACGGGCCGTCGATCAGCACGACAAGGCCGCCGCAGTCCGCCAGATCGTCCTCGAGGTCGTTCCTGTCCTATCCGTGACCGGGAGCAATGCACCACTCGTCCACGCCCAGTCGCCATTGACGACAAGCGCATACGGAGTCGGCGGCTTGAAGGGTTCGGCGACATGGCGCCTCGCCTCCGGAAACCTGCCGCCTTGGGCATCGGTGAGCCCCCAAACGGGTATCATTACCGGAACTCCAACCGAGGTCGGGTCGATCGAGGGCGTTGTGCTCGAAGTCACCGACTCCTTCGATGGCGCCACCGCGCGCTCGACGCCTTTCACGATCACGATCATCGACGCGCCGGCGCCAATCGATATGGCGACCAGCTATACCGCCCGCGTCGGATTTGCCTTCCTTTCTTCACCCCCCACATTGCTCAACAGCATCGGCGCGCCGAGCTGGAGCTGGAGCTCGGATTCCGCGCCACCGAGCTGGGTCACCCTCGACCCGAAGACTGGACGCATGAGCGGGACGCCGACGGCGATTGCCTCTTATCCAAACCTCCAGATCCGAGGGGCGGATGCGACGGGAGCGAGCGGTCTGTCTGTCCCCTTCCAGCTTAACGTCTTCCAGCAGCCCGTCGTGACGGTCGAGAACGACATCCTGCGACTGCGCATGGGCGACACCGTCTCGGTCGGCGCTTCGGTCCAGGGCATCGTCAGTACGCCTGTCTGGTCCCTTGTGAGCCTTTCGGGAACAGCGCCGGGCCTCACCGTTGACCAGAACACTGGCAGGCTCTCCGGCCAGGCCACGGCCGTCGGCAACTCGACCCTCGCCATTCGTGCGACCGATCGCCAGGACGGAGCACATGCAGATTCGCCGCCCATCTCGGTCCAGGTTGGTCCAACGCTTGCCATCACGGGGTACCAGACGAGCTATCGCGGACGGGTCGGGCAGTTCTTCGAAACCGGGCCTGCCTCGATTTCTGGTCAACAGGGTGCGCTGAAGTTCCAGGTAGACCGCACTCTCGTTGGTCTGGCCCTCGATGCGAACGGCAATCTGCGCGGCACACCGGGGTCGGCCTATTCCGATGAAACCGTGACGGTGACAATCGCCGACGATTTCGACAACCGAACCCGGTCGGCTTCCTTCCGTGTGACCATCCTGGGTCCGCTGGTCCTGTCGACGATGTCGGATCTATCGATGCGGAACGGGGTCGATGCCTCACTCGTCCATCCCGTTCCGACGCTGCAGAACGCGTCAGCAACGGGATCCATCACCTGGACGCTCAACAGCGGCACCCTACCCAACGGTGTTTCCGTCAATTCCACGACCGGACAGCTCGTCGGCGAACCCAGTGGTTACGCGTCACCGGCCACTTTCTCCGGAATCTCGATCAGGGCAACTGACGTCGATGGCGCCACGATCGCCAGCCAGAGCTTCTCGATCACCGTGAACCCCTCGCTGACAGTCGCGATCTCCCAGGACCCGGTGACGACCCGGACGAATGACCTGGTCACCTTGGCCACTCCTACGGTCAGTGGAAAGATTGGGGCGGCCTCGTGGGAGGCGGTGACGGTATCTGGCGTCCAGCCTGCCGGGCTAACGATCGCCGCGAACGGAACGGCTTCGTTCCGGATGCAGCAAGCGGGCAGCTGGGTCTTCTTCCTGCGCCTGCGAGACGCGATCGACGGCAGGACCGCCGATACCCAACAAATCTCGGTCTCCGCAGTGCTGACGCCAGCCCTGGCATATCCGAACCCAGTCACGATCCGGCACACCGGAAACCTGGCGAAATATGCCATCACTCCGACGATCACGAACCGGCCTGCCGGCACCGTGACCTTCTCGTTCCTTGGCGGAACGGGACCGTCGGGATGGACATTCGACAACGCCGGAGGGACTGGCGCACTGCTCGGGACCGTCTCCACCAGCCAGAGTAGCTCGACGATATCGGTGGTGCTGACGGATAGTCTCGGGCGCACGACCACCTCGAACGCCATCAACCTGATCGTCGACACCAGGCCGTCCCTTAGCTATGCCGGTACAAGCGGGCGCGTCCGTCAGGGGCGCAGTTACGACTTCGCCCCGACTGCGGGCAACATCAAGGGGACGGCGACGTTCAGCGTCACAGGCACCCAGCCGGCCGGGCTTGCAATGCAGAGCAATGGCCGCGTCGCTGGCTCGCCAACGGGAATTGGCTCCCTCTCGACAGGCTACATTGTCACCGACAGCTTCGACGACGCTTACGGCCAGAGCACTATCAACTGGACCGTGGTTCAGGACCTTGGCATCACTGCCCCGTCGGTCGCGACCTATTACGAGGCTATCGATGTCACGAGCTCGATCTCGTCAACGGGCGTCCAGGGGACAGCGAGCTGGTCAGCAACCGGACTGCCCGCTGGGGTCTCGATCAATGCGGCGACCGGCGCACTGACCGGCGCGCCTTCGCCTGGTTCGGCAGGTAGTTATGCGGTCACGCTCACCTTGCGCGACAACTGGGACAACGTAACGGCGACGCACACTCTGACGATTACGGTTGAGCAGGGCCTCACAGTCTCGGTCGGCAACATCGACGTCCGTCAGTCGGTCGCGGTCAATCGCAACGTCAGCGTCACCAACGCTTCCGGCGCCGTCACCTATGACAAGTCAGGAAGCTGGCCGAGCTGGGCAGTCCTGAACAGGACAACCGGCGCAATTTCCGGCACTGCCGCGGTCGGAACGTGGGCGAACCTCAAGGTGATCGCAACCGAGACAGCTACGGGGCGTACGGGGGCGTCACAACCATTCGCCATCACGGTTATTGCGGCGGGGTCGCTCTCCGCCAGCGCCCAGCGGATTAATGTGCATGTGGGCAATCCGAATGCGACCACCACAATCGTCGCCGCGAACGTGCTGGGAACGGCAAGCTTCGCTTGGACGACGGCGGTGCCGAACTGGCTGACGCTGAGTGCTGACGGTGTCATCACGGCCGCCAATCCGCCGACGCCTCAGAATGTCACCTATCAGGTCAGAGTCACCGACAGTTTCGACGGGGCGACCTACACCCAGAGTGTGCCCGTCACTATCGTAGCCACACCAGTGATCTCGATCGCCAAGACGAGCTATGACGCCCATACGGGGGCGATCACCGTCCTCGGCGCAATGACCTATGCGAACTGGATGTCTAGCCCGCTTCCCTGGGAAGCGGTGACGAGCTCCGGTAGCCCAGGAACACTCAGCCATGCCAACGGCTACTTCCAGGTGCAGACGACATCCGTTGGTGATTGGGTCTTCCGCATTCGTCTGACAGACGTCGACGGGACAAGCGCCGAGACCCAGGACATCACCGTCCGCAGCGTGGCACCCCTTGCTCTCACTTACCAGAATCTCGACGTCAGGCAGGGGCAGCCGATTTCGCTTGCGCCCACGGCGAGCAACGTGGTTGGCAACGCGACCTATTCGTGGGTCACGTCAAGCGGCGGATTGTCTCTGAACAGCTCGACTGGTGTCATCACCGGCTCGCTCTCCACGGTCGGAACTTACTCCCTTACGATTAGGATCACCGACGCGACCGGAAGTTCGACGACGGCGAGCTTCACCATCAACACGGCCATCGGCCCGACGGTCAGCTATGCTTCTTGCTCGACCAAGTTCCGCGTCGGCGACGTCGTGAGCTGCCTGCCCACGACAACCAACATCTCTGGCAGCCCGACCTTTACGCTCGCAAGCGGGTCGCTCGGGAACATGGCACTGGACTCTTCGACGGGGCGGCTCTCCGGCTCGCTGGTCAGCCAGGTCGGTACGTCGACGATCACGATCCGGGCGACGGACTCGTCAGACGGATCGCAATCGACGGCTATGCTGACCTATACCGTGAGGGTGCCGCTGACGCTGACGGTCGCGGCAAGCTACACCTACGGGGAGCTCATCGCGGGTTCGACGTCGTTCCCCGCATCAGGTCTGCAGGGCACGGCAGTCTGGTCCGCCTCGGGCCTGCCCGATGGCCTCTACATCTCCTCAACAGGTGTTGTCTCGGGCACAGCGACGGTACCGGGAACCTATCCGGCGCGGATCACGGTGCGCGACACCTTCGACGATCGCACGATCCAGAAGGACACGACCTTTGTCGTCACCCCAACGGCGATGATGCAGGTGCCATCCACTGGGTCGATCTATCTCTACGATCAGACATCAGCCTCCCCGGGAATGTGCCGGCCGATCGTGGTCAACAATATCGGATCGCTTGACGGTGCGAACGTCACCTACTCGATCAGCTCCACGGCGATGCAGTTCTGCTCGGTTCCCGACCAGTGCTCATCTGACGTACCGGCAAAGTCGAGCTGCAGCGTCGGCCTGCAGCTGAATCGGCCCACAAACGGCACCACAAACGCCACGTTGACGGTCCGCGCCGGGAACGGCACGACCGCAACGGCGGCAATTATCGGAGTCCGGCGCTGACGCCTGAAACCGATCTCGCCTCGATCAGAAGGTCAGGGAGGCGAGATCGGCTTCAGCGGCCATGGTCGCCTCGATGTCGGGGTGACGTCCCCTTTCGATGAGCTCCCAGCGGAGCATGCCGAGCTCGATGCCACGCATCGTGTCCCGAAGCAGCGAGTTCTCTTCCAAACCGGCGGGCGTGCCGCGGCGAAGCGTTGTCGCGTATTGGATGACCTGCGCTGCCCATGTTCGGTCGCGCTCCGGCTTTGGGGTCTGCCGCAGCTGCAGCAGGCCGAGGCGCGCCTCCGAAACTTCGATCGGCCACCCTTCCTGTCCGTTGATGACCGTAAGCCCGGCGCCGGAGGTGATCTGGCCGGCAAGCATTACCACGTCGTCGCGCACGATTGCCGCAGGCGTGTGGATCACGATCTCGTCCGTGGTCTCATTGAGGGGCAGGCCTGAAGCTTCGGAGATCGTCGCGGCGAACCCGCGGGCCTCTTCGAGGCGGTCGAGGCGAAACGGCGTGCAAGAGCTCGCCATCTCCTGACGATAGCCAACCATGAGCTCGACTTCGTCCGCGGAACGGCGGACGCCCCACCACATCTCGTCCGCAACCTCGGTACTCCAGACCGTACCGTCGACGAAGATCAGGTTCTGGCTCAGATACGCCTGCCCGTCGGCGAGATCGCTCGCCCGTCTCGACGAGGCGATGCGTCCGAATTTTCCCGCATCCGAGAGAGTCGGGAGCGTCAGTGCATTGTCCCGGTAGAAGCTGGAGCGAACGTCGAGCCCGGGCATCGCCGGGTAATCCGAGCGACGCCAGTTGCGCGATCCGATCCATCCGTTGCGGTGAACCGGATTCACGACGTCATCCAGGAAGTGCTCAACGGGGAGGGGCTCGCCATTGGCGAGGACGGCTCCGTAATGCCGCCCATCGTGAAAGCGCGAAATGATCCGCGGAGCAGGCCCTTCGACGTTGTAGCGTGTCTTCAGGCTGTTCTGGATCCATTCGCACCCCAGCGGGGCCTCCGTCGACGTCAGGTCCGGAATCGCGACCGTGACGTTCTCGCGGAACATCGCAGGCTTCGGATTCCGGTGCCGCGGCGGGATCACCTCGGCCCGATAGGCCGCCGGCAGGTCTACGATCCGCTTGTTCAAGTCGATCCCCAAAAATCCAGGCGCGCGCCCGAGCGTCCACCGGAGATTGGGCTTCCAGGTTGCAATCGACAATGGCCCAGCCTCTGATCTGGGCATCTGTGGAGACCAACCGGGCCCAATCATGCCGCGTCAACCATCTCAGATCGAGATCGAGCCGCTCACCGAAGAGGATCGCGACATCCTCGCCGGCTATTACGAGAACGGTTATCTTCACGGGCATTGCGTCCCTCTTGCGATAGCCTTGGCGCGCGCCACCGGAGCCGAGCTCGTCATCCTGCGAACGGAGGAAGGCCGCTTGGTCCACGCGGGTGTACGAACGGCATCCGGCGAGCTGCGGGACATTCGGGGCATCGTCCCCGAGCTCGAATTCCGACGGCCCTACGGAGGCATGGGGCCGCTGCGGCTGGTCCCAACGACGGAAGCTGCCCTGCTGTCGGAGGTCCCGGACACCACCGAGAAGATGATTGAGCGCGCGGGATCGCATCTCTGCGAGCTCTTCGAGGATCTTCCTCAGGCGCGCGAGCGCGAGCAGAAGCTGAAGGCGTTTCTGTCCGAGCTGAGTGACCTCTGCACGGCGCACGGGTTCTGGCTGCGCGGCGAGCTGCCAAACTCGATTGTGCTCTACCCCGCGTATGGTGACGAGGCTGGCTTCAAAGCCCGGGCCGTGCCTGGTGGCACACTGCGGCTGGAACGTATCCTCGGCGCCGAGGGCGAGCGGCCCGACAGCCTCAACGTGCCGCCAGCTCTGGCCCGCTGATCGCGCCGAGATTGGCGAAAGCCGGCCTCAAGGTGTGATCGGGCGAGACCCAGAACACCTGATGCGCTTCTAGCGGGGTCGGCGGCTGCCATCTGTCGATAAACCGATCGATCGCCGATTCCGGCACCTGAGCCTCGCGCGCCCGGTTCTGCTTGAGGACCGTCGGGTAGGGGGTGTCGAGCGCGTGTATCTCGATATGGGCATCGTAGCTGCGCGCGAGCGATATGATACGGTCTCGCATCAGCTTGTTCGTGTTCGTCGCGTTCCAAACGAAGGCCTGCTTTTTCCGCAGATGCTCCCGCGCGAGCTCGTAGCCGAGCTGCATCACGCGGCCCGGATCGTCCTCATCTTCGCGCAGATCGTCGAACGAAACCTGAGGAAGGCCAGAAAATGCCTTCGCGGCATAGGTGTTCTTGCCAGAGCCGGGAATGCCGCTCAGCACGATGACGCGGCTTCCCGCCGGCGGACGCGGCTCGTAGAAGGGAGACTTCCCCTTCTCCCGGCAGAAGATGACCCGTGCTTCGTCGTTGCTGAAAGCCCAAGGGGTGTCCAGGCAGCCCAGCTCCTCGGCCGCGAGACGGACGCATTCGAGCTCGATGGCGGTCTCTTTGGTGTTTGGGCTAATGCGCCCGCGGTTGTCGGCCTGTGCAAGCATCACGAGGTCGCGCCAGGTCGCCAGATGCGAAAAGGCGATGAACTCGTCCCGCGGCTCCGGCTTGCTCAACGCATGGAAGACCTTCTGATGCCAGGCGATGAGGGCAAAGACCCGTTCGCGCATCTCCACATCAGCCCCGAGCTTCCATAGGAATGCCCAGGACGCACGTGCGCCCTTTAAGGCATGATGCGGGTTGGACACCTTGACCCTTCCGAGCTCGGTCGAGAACTCCTCGACGCGGGTCTCTGGTTTGGCGACGTCGTGAAGCAGAGCAGTGACTAGGAGCGCCTGCCGATCGAAATCAGCGAGATCCCAAAGCGCTGGATCCTGGCGCAGGGCCTCGACGACCATCACCGTATGCGTCCAGACATCCCCCTCCGCATGATAGATGGGATCCTGCGACGACGCAGCCATCTCCGCATGCCATGGGACACGCGCTGCCATCGCGTCCCAGTCAAGGGGCGAACCGGCCGGACGATCGAGCAGTTGAACGAGCCCCTCGAAGCTCGTCTGTTTGGGAGAGGTGGTCACGGCTTACCTCGAAGCCCCGCGTCGGAATGCGGGGCGGCCAGAATGTCGATGCCGGGAGCGAGACCATTCTCAAGTGCAGGTCTCTGCGACCAGTGCTCTCCTGAGGTGATCGTCGCCAGAAAGTCGGCGCGGATCCATTTGTAGCGACCGACGACGCAACCATCGATCTCATGCTTCACATAGAGGCCCTCGGGAAGGCTGGTCATGTCGATCCAGGTCGAGGCATCGGCCGCCGCGACGCCAGCCGCTACGCATTGCTCGGCGAGGCTCCTTTGCCAGTGATCGCTCTTGAATAAGCTGGGCTGCACCAGGCCCTGGACTTCAGCATCAGCTTTCAGATGTCCACGGTGGACCACCGGAACCGATGGCATCGGAGCGCCGTCCAGCAGGGCATGGCGTTCATCAGTCGCGAGATAGCGCCCGGTTTCGCGGTCAAACACGTCGAATTCAAACAGGAAATGCGGAAGCTGGTCGTAAAAGGCGCAGTGCACGCGGTGCAGCCATTCGCAATAGAGGACATAGCGATCGCGAACGAGATCCCGCAGCCACCCATCGTGAATGGCAGCCCAGACCTTCAGCAGATCGAACTGCGGCTCTCGCGAGTGACCGCCGAGCACCGTGCCCCGGTGACGGAGCAGGAGATTGCCGTCGTCCTGGTAAATACCGACCTCGCCGCCGTCGAGCTTCTCCTCGAACACAAGCTCTCCGCCTTCAAGGTTCATCACCGAGACCTGGTCGCGCGCGCATTCGCCTGTGGCGGCTTTGCTGCCCCGAAGGTGCTGGGTGCGAGGGAGACGGGGTGGCGTGTACATCTGAGATCGGAGTCGTAGGTTCGAGCGGAATATTGCCTGAAGGACGTGGCAAATCACCGAGCGATCCTCTCCCGATCGCCGGAATGAAGCAACGGCCTGTCTCCCGTCGCGCACGGTTTCATGATCTGCCTCAGGATCGCGCGATATGGAAAACGGGCCTCAAAAGCCGTTTCTCAGGCGCGAAAAGGCGCGAGAGGGAAGATAAGGAATTGTGCTCAGATTAACCAAGCGCGGTCCTTCGCTGGCATGGATTGGAGGCCCCTGTTGACAGCAATGGGGGAGATCAACGATAGGCGGATTGTCCAATCCCGGACGAGATGAGTGAATTCGATGGCTACGCACTTCGACAGAAAGGACGGCTTCAAGCCTCGTGCCCAGCGCACGATCGCTGCCGCTCGCCTGTCGTCGTCCAGTCTCTCACTCTCCTCGTTGTCCTATTCGGACAGCGCGACGGGGCATGGTCGAAACTGTGCGGATGACGGGAGCCCCTGAGGCCCCAAACTCCCAACAGACTGAAGATCAAGGCGAAGCCCCCGTCGGACACCGATCGGGGGCTTCGCCTTTTTCATTTCCGGGTCATCGTTCGACCCACCGCTGTTTGACAATTTGGCTCGCGCATCGGTCGCCACACCGGTGTGCTCATGTTGGGCGAAAGCCCAAGCTGAGGAGTTGCGCTGCCCCATCCAGGGTGTGCCGCGATCCTCAATCGGAAGGTCGGCTGGGTGAGAGGCTTAAACCAGCTGCGTGCTAAGCAGCAGCGGGCGTCACCGTCCGCCGCGAGTTCAAATCTCGCGCCGACCGCCACCGAATTTTGAAGGATCAATCCTTCGGATGATGAACGTCGGGACTGGCGAGCCCGCGGCTGACTGTAAATCAGCTCCTTTGAAAGGTATGGGGTTCGAATCCTTCCATCATCCACCAGATTTCTTCAGAGCATGTTGAGCGCAGAAGCGCTCCGTGCATGCTGAGGAGAGGCGCTTCGGCGCCGACGAGATAGGAAGAGACGGCATGCAGCGGCTCGGAAGGTCGACTGCAGCCAACCTGGTTCCCCCGGGCTCTCTTCCTCGAAAGCAGGAAGGCGGTTTCGAAGACCGTCAGATCGCACCGGCCCAGAAAGTCGGAGCGCGATCAACCGGGGAACCGGGCTTCCTGAACCAAACGAAGGGGGCGGCCTTGAAAGCCGTCGGCCAGCGGCAGCTCAGAAAGCTGCAGACCAGCCTCCAGGTCGGAAACCTGGATCCTCTTCGCCAGCGGAGGCAGGCGGCCTTGAAAGCCGTCGGGTAGCACCGACCCAGAACGCCGGCAGCGCCCACCGGACCTGAAATCCGGGTTGCCCCGCCGATTTGGAGACCTTGCAGGAGCAGCGGCTCGGAAAGCCGCCATGGCAGCGACAGACTCGAAATTTGCTCGCTCCCACCGGACTTGAAATCCGGAGCTTCCTGTAGCGGCCGTGAGCCCGGGCAAGCGACTTGAAATCGCATTTGCCCGGGCTCTGAGGCAGTCGGTCCGAATTGTACCCCGTGATTTGCCGATAGCAGCGGCCTTGAAAGCCGTCGGGAAGCCCAGCCTCGAAAGCTGGCACGCCCCCTGGACTCGAAATCCAGAGCTTCGGCAAGGCTGTTGGTGGACGCGACTTGAAATCGCGCTTCGCCGGCAGCCGAGATTTGGAGGCAGCGGCCTTGAAAGCCGCCGTGACTGCTGCGGCTCGGAAAGTCGTGAGGCAGTCTGCCGGGTTTGAAGCCCGGAGCTTCCCACCCATGAGGGGCCAGCAACAGGTAGAGCATCACCTCGCTCCCTGTTGCTGGCGACCTGGAAAGTTTGCGCGCTTGGAGAGGTGGTCGAGTGGCTGAAGACGCCTGTTTCGAAAACAGGCCTAGGCGAAAGTCTAGCGGGGGTTCGAATCCCTCCCTCTCTGCGCGAGCGCAAAGGATTGAAGCAGAATTCCTCGTGCACCGAGGATTACGGACGGAGAGCTGGCAGAGTGGTTTATCGCGGCCGGTTGGAAATCGGCAAAAGGCGCAGGTCTTTCGGGGGTTCGAATCCCTCGCTCTCCTCCAATCACATCAAGGAATGCCTCTTGGGTTCGTCTTAAGGAGCCGGGAATAGGAGCAGTGGTCGAGTGGCTTAAGACAGCGGCCTTGAAAACCGCCGTGGGTGAGAGCCCACCGTGAGTTCGAATCTCACCTGCTCCGCCATCCCGCAAACCACACAAGTTTCAGCGCCCGCTTGGTAGGTCGAGCCCTTGGCTCCCACCAAGCGGGCAGAAAGCAGGTACGGACAGGTGGCTGAGTGGCTTAAGGCGGTGGCTTCGAACCCCACCGAGGGGCTGAATAGGCTCCTCCGCGAGTTCAAATCTCGCCCTGTCCGCCAACGTTAATCGGCGAGCTTCGTACTCGCCGAGGTGATAATGCGGGCGTGGCGAAACTGGTAGACGCAGCGCGTTGAGGGCGCGCGATCGAAAGATCCCTGGGAGTTCGAGTCTCCCCGTCCGCACCACCGCTCAATTTCGCGGGCATGGCGAAACTGGTAGACGCACCGGATTCAAAATCTGGTGGCTTCAAGCCGTGCAGGTTCGAGCCCTGCTGCCCGCACCATCAACGCGCTCGTGGCGAAAATGGTAGACGCGCCTGTCTCAGGAACAGGTTCCTTGCAAGTTCGAGTCCTGCCGAGCGCACCAACAGTCCAGACCGCCGAGGCAGCCTCAGCCGCCGGATTGATCACATTGTTGCACTCGGAGCGGCGGCCACTCCCGGCGCCGGGAGGGTGAAAACCTATTCGACGCTCTAGTTGGGTTTCCGGAATTCAAGGAATGGAATTACAATCCTTGAACAGTCCTCCATCCGCCGCGCTGGTTGCGCGAAGGAGAGTCGATGAAACCGGCAGCTGGCAAGGCGTCAAGATCACGGTCCCGCGGGCACCTTCGTCTCATATCCGGTCCGGCGTGCCCACATCCTGGCCACGTTGACCCGACCGGGAAGCCGAGCCCTCATGCCCATCTCGCGGTGGGCTACGATGCGGTCGAGGAGGCAGCCTTGGCGCAGCTCGCACTCGACATCGAGGCCGCGACAGTTCGCTATGCCCATGCAACGGGCGCTGACGCCAGGTCGCCAGCCCGCGTGATGGCTGTTATCTCGACAAGCCTGCTAGAGGCCTCTGTTGCCTATGCACAGGAGCTCGGCAATGTCGGCGGTCCCCACTTCGACGCAGTCAGGATGGCCCGGGCCGCGCGCGTCGTTGCCGAAGACATGATCGCGGAAGAAGCCGCATCGGAGCCAGGATTTCGTCTGTAGCAGCAGGCGCCATTCACGCGGGCGCGCGATCGAGGTAGTCTGCCGCACCTCACCGAGAGCGTCCGATGGCCCTGGATTTCGAATCGATCATCGCCGACCCAGCCGCCGCTTATGCGGCCGGCGAAATTGGCGCAGGCGCCGCTTCGCTTCTCCTCGAAGTCGAGCATCCCGACGAGCTTATTCGCATCCTCGAAGACGCGGGCCTTTCGCCTCCCACAGCAGAGGATGAGGAAGAAGCTGTCGCGACCTTCTTGAGGCTGTAGCCCGTTCGTAAGGAGTTTTGTGCCTTTCGTCGGACACCCCTAGCAAAATTGGGAGGCCCAATTTTGCAGGAATACCGATGAACCAGGTTTGGAAATCCCCCGACCGCAACGCCGATGGTCAGGCACGTTCGCGCGGCCTCAGCGACTACAACAACCTCCCCAACCTGATCATCGAGACCAAGAAGGCGATCGACGGGCTCACGCACGGCGCGTACTCAACTCACGTCGAAAGGCTGCGTCAGACTGTCGAAGACTGTCAGAACAACCTCTTCGGTGCTCCACGTAACGTCGATCCCTACCTGGAGCACTATCATCGCTACGCTGACCCGGTGGTGATGAGACTTCGCGAGATCGATCGCCTTCCGCCCCGCCGCCTCCTGACGTCCGCGGAGATCACCCGCCGCGGCAGCCTGAGCGTTCGGCTGACCCCGCAGTTTGTCGGTCCGGACGGCGAACTGAAACGGGCCCGGGAGTGGAAAAACTCGCTCTTCGATGGCGTCGGCAATGGAGGTCGCGAACCCAACGAGGCGCTCTTCATCCGCAATGCGGGGATGCTCCTTGCGAACCGGAAGTGGGACGATTCGACCATCGGCTTCGATGGGCTCAGCGGTCGCGCCAAACACGCCTTCCGCCTCGTCGCGGAGCTCGTGAACACCACCTACTGGCACTGCCTGAAGAGCCTCAGTCGTTTCGACTTGGCCGTCGACATGCATGTCGCGCTGTTGCGGGACGCTGATCGCACGACGCTGGGCCTGGAGATGATCGATGACCTGGCCGAACACCGCGCTCACCTCGCCAACCAGGTTGAACGTCTGGAAGAGATGACCGGTTACGCGCCGGCCGTCTTCCTCGAAGCGATCCGTTCCGCGGCGGATGACACTGAGAGCCTCCCCGCAAAGCTGTCGCGGGAACTGCGGACACCCGCCGGTGTCGGCTCAGATCTCACGCCAGGCGTCGTTCGAGAGATCCTCGATCTCCTGAATACCGCAATCGCCTTTCGCATTTGCAGGCTACCCAAGGCGCCAGCGGCGCAAGCGGAGGCTCCCGCTGCTCCGGCGGTGGTTCATGAGCAGATCCGGGTCCCTGACCGGCCGCTCGCCGACCCTGAGCGCATTCGTTTCCGCGAGCGGCCCGAGATCTTTCGGGCTCCGCCTTACGCACAGCTGCGGAGCGCAGAATGGCCGGACGAGCTTTCGCCGGAGTTCGGCGTTAACAGCACGATGGAATTCGTCGAGAAGCTGAATGAGCTGCGCCAGTACGAAGGGCGCCTTCCGGTTCCGCAGGGTAGCTACCCGTCGTCGCCGCGGATGCTTTCCGTCTTCGTCAAGGAGGCGCGCACCATCACGCGCCGCCAGAACGAGATGCGCCGGAGCATGTGATTGCCGCCGGCGCGGGGCTACTGCCCAGCGTCGGCCCGTGCTCCGACAGCATCAGAAACACGGGCACGAAACAGCCCGACCGCCTTATCGATGAAACCGAGAGCTTCTTCTTCTGGCATCCAGCCAGCATCGAAGGGGTCGATTCCGTAGGGCTCCTCGTGGCGCCAGGTTAACCCGGGCGCCTCCTCGATTTCCAAGGCCCAGTGCACGCCGCGCGCCCTGAAATAGTAGGGCAGGCCGTCGACCGTCCCTTCCGATTGAACAGGGCAATTGCCGCCGATCCAGGTGATCTCGACACCGTCGTCCATCTTCGTCGTCTCCTCGCTACGCGGCCACCGGCACAGGGCCCTGCCGGACGTAGATCAACCCCGGTGCGATGACGGTCTCGCCGCTGGCGAGCTGATCCATATCCATCGTGCCATCACCATCGATGATAGCGACGCGGTCGAATTCGTAGCGCACCTTGTCGGCCTCGATCCATTCCGGGATCGGCTTCTCATAGAATGTCCCGATGCTCGGTCCGTGCTTGACGCGGGGCTCGCTCGAACTATCGGACATGAGGTACGAATCCTTTGCTGTCACGCCCATGGTCGCCCCGCCGAAGGTTTGCGTCCATCGATCCTTCAGTCTCGCTATCCAAGCCATTGTTCCATGCATGGTCTCGAACGATGGTCGACCGACAAGGAGATCATCATGGCGTTCCAGCTGACCACCGGTGACATCGAGGCGGAGATCGACATCCGCAAGGGCGCGAGCCTCAGCGAGGCCGTCAGCCAGGCGCTCGACAACAAGGCGGTTCGAGAGCTGATCGGCCAGACCGTCGAGAAATATGCGCGTGACGTCTTCGACAATGACGGCGAGCCCTCCAGCGATTGGTTGGAGAAGTGCGCCCAGGCTTTCATCCTCGGCGGCCGTGACGCTGTCGAGGATCACATCCGTGCCAGCTTCGAGCATCCGAGCGCCGTCGACCATGCTGCCGGAGAAGCGCGTGGCGACTCGACGATCGAGGAGCTCGTCGATGACCTGGTCGATGGCCTGCGCGGCGTTCGCCGGGAGAAGTCGTCCGCCATTCGCGATGCGATCTGGGCCCGGATGGATGAGGTCCTGGAAGAGGAGCTCGCCGCGAAGGACACCTCCGTGCCGCTCGACGCGATCGGCAAGGACGATCACGTCCGGCTCACCTACGTCCCCGGGATGAATGGGCTGTCGCCCGAAGACGTGATGATCAAGGCCGTCGATCGCGTCTGCAGCGCGGAGACCGTCATCCTGGACGAGCGCCTCATCCCGCTCTTCGTCATGGCAAACGTGGACCGCGACGCCTTCGTCGACTTTGTCCGAGAAGACAAGGGGATCGATCTCACCCAGGCCGGATTCGATGAAAGCTGGAGCGACTACCGGCGCGCGGAAGAAGAGGCCCGCGCCGCCTCGTGGCGGGATGCGACCTGGACGACCGATCCTGACAAGCCGGAGCTGGTCTCGAAGGAAGATCTCTTTCTCATCCTCGGCGAGAGCTCCTATGGTGGCGTCCCGTCGCTCACGATTTCGGTTCCGCTCAAGCAGTTCATCGAACGAGACTGGAGCCTTCCGCTCGTCATCGAGCCGGCGACCATCCGCGACAGCGGAAAGACGAGAACGGTGGCCGGCCAGCTCGGCCTTCATGATTTCGTCTGGGGCTCCGGCTACACCATCACCAATTCGAGCCCCATCACAATCCCACCGGATTCGCTGAAGGACTGGTGCGTCTCGGAGAAGACCGGGCACGGCTTCGACAAAGTATACGACATGGTGGGCTGGGCGTATCGCGCCGGCGTCAAGGATGGAGAGCCTGCCCCCGAAGCTGAGCTTCAGGCTCCAACGCCCTGATGCTTAGGCGGAGAGGTCAGCGATATCGGCCTCTCCGCTATCAGCCTCTAAAAGGCGCTTGAACGAAGCGTGGCGCAGTTTTCCTCCTTCACCCGTCACGCCGAGGAAGGAGACCTCGGCAACCGTCTCCGGCTTCACCCAAGTCGCCTTTCCGCTATCGACCTGCGCCACCGCATCCGGCCGCTTCAGCGTCCGCAGGCGCTGCAAGATCGCAGCGGCGGAGCGTTCCGAGAACCCAGTACCGACGGTGCCTACATAGCGCAGCCCATCGCCTTCGCGTGCAGCGAGATAGAGCCGGGCGAGGCCACCCAACGACGAACGGGACGATTTGTATCCGATCACGAGGAAGCTCGCGGTCTGAAAGCATTTGATTTTCAGCCACTCGCCGCCGCGGCCCGAGCGGTAGGGCGCGCGGCCACGCTTCGCGATAATGCCCTCCAGCTTCATTTCGCAGGCAGCAGCCAGGAAGGCGGCGCCATCGGCCTCAACGGTTTCGCTCATCCGGAGATGAGGATCACCACCGATAATGGCCGTAAGTGCCGCACGCCGCTCCACAAGCGGGAGGTGCCGCAGATCCGTGCCGTCGCGATAGAGCAGATCGAAGCCGTAGAAGAGGACCTCCCCACTTGAGCGCCGGCGGGCAGCACTTTGAAGAGCGGAGAAATCCGAGACCCCCTGATCGTTCAGGACAACGGCCTCGCCGTCTATGATGAAGGTCTTCGCAGGAACGTTGCGGGCGGCCGCGAGAATCCCGGGGAAGCGATCAGTCCAGTCGTATCCGCCGCGGGTCCTGAGCACGAGCCGGCCATCGGGGTGTCGCTCGATAAAGAGCCGGTACCCGTCCCACTTGACCTCATAGACCCAGTCCGAGCCGGACGGCGGCCGAAGGGCGCTCTTCGCCAGGCATGGGGAAATCGGAGCAGGGAAGGGATCGTCGAGCAAATCCGGCCCGGGCGTGCGCGCAACGCTGCGGGAGCGCGAGACATCGCCGCCTGGGCCGGATCGCATGAGCCGCTTACGCACAACGCTACTCCACAACGCCGACTCAACTGCGACGAGGGCGATGCGTTCCTACGAGCGAAGGGAAAGGGTCTGAACGGGGAAATACCCCGCGAGAGCGCCTCTCAGCAGCGACGCCAACCGCTCGACCAGCTCGGGATCATCCGGTGCATCGAGGAGGTCACCTTCCCGGAGAGGGCGGATATCGACGCCGCGCCAATTCCCCCGCATCTCGGCGGACGCAAAACGGCGGATGAACTGCAAGCGGGCCCGCGGCCCGGCGTAATCCCAGAGCCAGTCGCCTTGGTGTACAGCTGCGTGATCGGCCAGGCCGTTCGCGCGCGTCAGGACGACAAGGTCGCCACCGATGACATCCTGGAGGGCACGCGCGAAGGCGAGACACCCTCCATCGAAGGGACCACATTCGGCGACGGCGAGCAATTCAGCCGCGATATCGTCCGCGATCGGTCGAATTGCGCTGCGCCACTCCGCGAGCGTCATGATCATGGCGCAGCCGGGAGATCAGCTCGCGAGCGCGTAGGAAGGCTCGGTCAGAAGCGAGTTGGGGATGGTTGCGACCGGGGTCGACCCTCGGAGGAGCTGAACCAGCTCGGCGTCCACGGCGGAATAGGAGAACGGCAGCGCGGCGGGAGCGATGAAGACCTGCCACTCGGCGTTCTCGGTCGGCTCCGAAAGCTGGGCCTCCATGCGGGTGACGGCATCTTCAGGTCGCGCGGCGGCGATATCGCCCTGGATCCAGCCACAGTCCGCATTGAAAACGATGAACCTGCTGTTCTTCATGGGGAGGCGCCTTGATCACGATTCGATAGGTCAATCGTGGGGTTCACCCCTGAAAGCGACAACGTGGCTGCCGGCGCTCATCCCCCGTTTCGATGAGCCTCGTCCTTGCGACTGTCGGCCGGCGAGCGCCATTGTGGTTCGGTAGATCGAGGACGATTCCAATGACCACGCCACGCAGCGAAGCAGTGCGCCAGCTCGACGACCTGAAGAAGCGTCACGATGCCCTGCGCACGCGCGCCATCCGAAACCAGGCGGATAAGGAGCGAGCCGAGAGCGAACTCGCCGAGGCTGAGAAGTCCGCCATCGAGCAGTTCGGAACGGCCGACGTTGCCGCACTAGTGAAGATGGCCGATGACATTCGGGCAGACAATGCGCTCAAGCTCCAGAGCTTCGGAGAGGCGATCGTGGCGGCCGAGGCCAATCTCGCGGCCCTGGAAAATCAGCCCGCATGATGTCCGACCGGGCGACACGGCTTGCCCGCGCCAGCGAACGCCACGCCCGCCTTGAAGGGCGACAGGAGACCCTCGCGCAGCGCCGGGATGAGCTCACGCGCGATGTTGGCGCGGCGAAGGGACGGCTGCTGATCAAGCGCGAAGTCGAGCAGTTCATCGACGAGATCCAGTCTGAGGCCGGCCGACGGCGTATCGGTTCGTTCGAGACGCTCCTTTCGGCCCTTGTCACCGAAGTCCTGCCGGACGAGAAGCCGATCGCCCTAACGCTTTCCACCGAACGCGGCATGCCGGCGCTCGATATCTCCTCGAGGCACCCTTCCGGGAAGCTCGAAGACGTTCTCAACGATCAGGGCGGCGCGCTCACCAACGTCGTCGTGATGGGGCTGCGTCTCATCGCTGTGATGAAGTCGGGGCTTGCCCGCTTCGTAGCGCTGGACGAGCCCGATTGCTGGGTTGCGCCTGAACGGGTTCCGAGTTTCTTTCGCGTCCTCCAGGATGCTGCGACCCGTCTCGGGCTTCAGTGCCTGGCGGTATCCCATCATGATCTCCAGAAATTCGACCCGACCGGCGCCCGCATCTCACGCATCGTCGGCGTTCCGAAAGGCGAGTCCGCCGTCCATTGCGAGGAGGCTCCCCCGCAATGGCACGACGATCAGCCGGGCATTCGCTGGATCCGCCTGGTTAACGTCCAGGCCTACGTCGACGCCACGCTGCATCTTTGCCCTGGTGTCAACTTCATCAACGGAAACAACAACCTGGGGAAGTCTGTTTTCATTCGGGCTTTGCGGGCTGTGTTCATGGGGGAGACGAGCGACAGCCTGGTTCGGCACGATAGTCCGCTCGCTACGATCGAGATCGGTCTGGCGGGGCGACGCACGCTACGCTTCACCCGTCAGCCCCGGCGCAATCCGGTAAACCTCTGGACGCTCCTCGAAGAGGACGGCTCCGTAGTTGAGGAAGCGGGCGTTCATCATGAAACCGGCGGCCGTGAAGCGCCGGCCTGGCTCTCCAGGATCTTCCCGGTTCAGCGTATCGAGAACCTCGACGTCCAGATCTCCCACCAGAAGACCCCTGTCTTCCTCTTGGGCGAGTCTCCGTCGCGGCGCGCCAGCGTCCTCTCGATCGGCCAGGAATCTGATTATGCCCGTCTGATGCTGGCGGTGCACAAGGAGCGCAGCCAGCGTGATCAGCAGGTGGTCCGCGATGGCGAGCGCGAGCTCGGTCGGGTGCTCGATGTTCTGAAGGCGCTGGAGGTGCTCGGCGCGATCAAGGCCGATATCGAGATCCTGCGCGGATTGGCAACGGAAATCGAGGATGGCGAGAGAAGGCTCAGAGCGGTCGAGGATATCGTGTCAACGCTCAGCCGTCTTCGGAGCGCTCAAACCCGCCTGGAGGCCACCGGAGTAGCCTTGCAAGGGCTTCCGGGGTCGGAAGATCTAGGCGGGATCACTGACCGGCAAGCGCGAATAACTGAACTCGACCGCCTCGCAACGATCATCGAGCGCGCTTCCGGGATCATCGCCAAGGCAGCGCGCGAAGCCGACGTGCTCGACCACATCCCGGAGCAACCGGTCTTCGAGCCGATCGACCGGCAGATGCAGCTGGCGCGCAAGATCGCTGGACTTCTCGACGAGCTGGCCTTGATCGAGGTCCGCGATGCTGCCCTGGCGGACCTTCCCGCGCTGCCAGATTTGGCCCAGGAGCCGACTCACGACCGAGCCGCCCAGACCATCGATGCAGCGCGACAGCGGCTGATGGATGCCGAACAACAGGCCGCGGCGATCGCTGCGGAGGAGGCAGACGTCCGGGGCCTGATGGAGGCGCTTTCTGCCCAGCTCGGTAATCGGTGCCCCACCTGCGGGTGCGAAGTTACGGTCGAAGCTCTGCTCGATCACATCCACGGAGTTGCGGCGTGATTGTAGCCGGCCATTTGCTTTACCAGGACCCGGTTCAGGTCGAAGGCCTGATGTTCGTCGGCGATCCGCACATCACCTCCGCGCGCCCCGGGCGCAGGAAGGATCCGACCTGGCCCGACCCGGTTCTGCGCAAGCTTGAACATTGCGTGGAAGTCGCAAATCAGCGCGGGCTCGCGATGATCCTGCTCGGCGACCTCTTCGATGACCCGTTCGAGAAGGACGAGGCATTAAAGACGCGTGTCTCCCGTATTCTGAAAGCGCTCAAGATCCCGCCGATCACCAATGTCGGGAACCACGATATCGCCAACAGCAGACTGTCCGACGGCGACAGCCTGGCCTTCCTTGCGGTGAACGACACCCTGGATGCGGTCGCAACCTCCGGCCCGGTCTGCGTTTTCGACCTCGGCGGCGTGAAGCTTGGCCTCGGCATGACCCCCTACGGCCAGGAGATCCCAACGGACGTCACCGGCGTCTTCAGCGGCGTCAACGCGGTCCTATGGGTCACGCACCACGACATCGCCTTCGAGGAAAACTATCCGGGTGCGGTCAATCCTTTTCCGATCGAGGGCTGCAAGCTCGTGGTCAATGGCCATGTGCACACCCGCAAGAAGCATGTCCTCGCCGGCGGCACGACCTGGCTCAACCCGGGCAACATCAATCGCCTCAGTATCGACGTCATCGATCACGTCCCCTGCGCGTGGACTCTTGACAGGAATTCTCGCTTCGAGCCGGTCGAGCTCCCGCATGAGAGCGACGTCTTCGATCTAACCGGGCGCCTCGTCGACCCGACGAAGCCGAGCCCGCGCGACGAGAACATCTCCTCGGCTTTCGTCACGCTCCTGCAGGCAGAGGACGCAGTCGACACCTCGGCGAGCGCCGATGGCGGCATCATGCTCGAAGAGATCGAGCAGAAGTTCGAGCGAGACAACACGCCTGACAGCGTCCGTGCTGTGGTCAGGGAACTGCTCCGCGAGGCGGTTGCCCGGAAGGCCGCGGCCTAGAGCGGCCGAACCTGCGGAGTTGGGGTCAGGAGATAGCCGATCTCGTCGCAAGCTGCATCGACCGTCTCAAGCGTGCCCAGTCCCCGCTCGGCCTGGTCAACCACCGGGGCTTCTAAATGCAGCTGATCGCCCTTTTCATCGACATAGGTCAGATGCAGGCGCTGCGCCTTCCCCTCGGCCGGCGAACTCAGGGCAATCACATAACTGCTCCCGGAGTGGTCGGAGATGAACTCCTGTGCCGCGTTGCGCATCGTATCGGGATCGACGCTGTCGAGCAGGGGAAGCACCGCGTAATTCTCACCAAGCCGAACAACGAAAGCGGCGCGGAACGGCCGGAAATCCTGGTTCACGAAGACGTCCGTCGCGAGCTCGATTGCGTGCCGCACGAGCTCCGGTGATTGGATCGTCATGACCGCCCCTTCGTTCGAAGGGTTCGAAGGCCTGCGCTCGGAATTCGATGCGGCGACATCTCTGTCGGTCGTCCTGCATTCGGCGTCAGAACACGTTCTCCAGCTCCCTCGACACAGAATGCGCTGGCGGCGAATTCGGTTCAAGCGGCTGCGTCTCCAATTCTACAGAAAATGACGGAAAATTTGGCCGGGACGAGCTCGGCAAACCCGCTGGCGGCTTGCATCGCAGCCCCGTATCAAAGTCTGGAGCACGAGCCTCGGGAAAAGCAGTTGCCGATCGACCCTAGCATCGCCTCGGAAAGCGATCAGACGACCGTCTGGGTCCACCAGAACGGAGAAACCGTCGCGCGCTACGGCAAGGTCGGATTCGAGGTCTACTCACCCGAAGAGCCGCGCCGGCTCGTGGGGCACGGCCGAAGCGTCGACGCGGAGAGCTGGCTCTCCTTCAAGGCGAAAGTCCGCGAAATCTTCAACCACGACATCAATGACATGCTGACGCCTGTGCGCTTCTGGGACGAGCTCGGGCTGTCCCCAGGCTTCGAGACCGGGAAACCCGTTTTCTCGATTGCTTTGCGTGAGATTGCGGATCTGAACAATCCGTTCGAACAGGACGTCTGGGGCAGGGGCCAGGTCACCCGCGAAGAAGTGGCGCGGTGCATCGAAGCCGGCGACCTTGCCTCAGAGTTCGTTACGATGGGGCTCCGAGATCGCAAGCCGCCGGGTTGGGATGCCCGACGTATCGCCTATTTTGTGGTCAACCCTTCCGATTGGCCCATCGACATCGAAGTGACCACGGCTGAAGGCGACTTCCTGATCGAGGACGGCTTCCATCGTCTGGGCTCAAAGATTTTCACGCGAGACCAGGTCATCAACGCGACGCTCGGGGGATACCACAGCGGCATGGCCAAGGCATTCCCGTCACGCGTGCCGCTCACGCCTGAAGCGCTCGACATGCTGGATGCATCGGACGATCCCGAGATGCAGTTCGGCCCGAGCATCTGACGCGAAATTTACAACCGCCTCCAAAAATATATCCTTCGATTGTCGAAGGATTGATCGTTGTTATTCCTTGAATTTTACCGCCCCTTCGGCTCAGTGGGGCGGAATAATCCTTTCCCATGCGAAAAATCGCTTGACCGGCCTCTGGTGACTTTCATCGATCCACCGGAACCTCTCTCCATGCAAGGATTGAACGACTCGATCTTTGCTCTGGCCGCTGAACGGCGGCTGGCGAACCCAACCATCTGCAACCCTGAGCCATTCGAAAACGCCAGGGGTTCGTTAGGAGAGATCCATGTCGCTCGCTGCACTCAAGCAGTCCAAGTCCGGTGGCCGCGGCGCCGGCAACGGTTATCCGAACGTCCTCGTCCTCTTCCAGGGCGCCGAGCTCGCCAACAAGGCCGGCCGCACCCCCGACAAGGACGTCCTGACCGGACTCCTGGTCAACTCCGTCGATGACCTCGTCGCCAACTACGACGAGAACGGGATGCCGACCACCGTCGTGCAGGTCAAGGTCAGCGCCGACAAGCCCAACAAGACCGAGAACAACATCAAGCACGGCGTCTACGAGATCGCCAAGGGCAAGAACAACAACGAGCCGCTGAAGGAGGGCCAGTACGTCGCCTTCGATCGCTGCAAGATCCGCGGCACCTCGATCGAGGCGGAGTACGTCGATCGTCCGTTCGGCAAGCTCGGCACGTTCAATCCCGAGTCCATGTACATCTACACCAGCCTCCCGATGAGCGTTCGTCCCGAGCGCGAGGTGAAGCGCGACAATCAGCCGCCGCGCATGGTCCAGGCGGCGGTGATCTGCCACCCGTCCGAGAGCAAGCTGTTCAACGATCGCGACTCCTACGTCGAGGCGATCCGCCACGCGGTCGAGATCGGCGGCGCCGGCGGCGTCGATGTCTCGGTTTACATCCGCGGCATCGAGAAGGGCGAGGACGGTTCGGTCGTGGCGTTCTCTGCTGAGGGCATTCGCCGCTGGGACAAGGAAGCCCAGAACTTCGAGACGGCGGATCAGTTCGCCGAGCGCCTTCTGACCGACGAGCGCACCAAGGATCTGCTGGAGGAAGCGCTGAAGGCCAACCCCGAGCAGATCTGGGAGATCGTCCCGCAGTCGCGTATCGGCTACGGTGTCAACTCGACCCTCGCCGGCAAGGTCGCCTCGAAGCAGGTGAACGGCGTCGTCCTGACGGACGACCAGAAGCGCAAGCTCGATGACTCCGAGCGCTTCCGCATCGATCTCGAAGACGGCACCGAATACGGCTGGGTCCTGTCGAACCTGCCGATGCAGCGCAAGATCGACGGCGACGACTACGGAAAATGGTACGGCACCGGCGTTCGTTCGCTGAGCGGCTCCCAGCCGCGCCTCGGCCGCCACGAGCTGATCACCGTCAACACCCCCGAGGACATCGCCAAGGTGTTCAAGGATAACGCCGAGAACCGCCGCGCCGCCCGTCGCGCCGCTGCCCAGGCCGATCAGGCCGAGCACGCGCCCGAGCAGGAGGGCCAGGACGCGGGAGCCCCGGCGCCGGCTTTCTGATCGAGGCGACAATCCAGAACTGGAAGGGGCGGGCATCAGCCCGCCCCTTTTTTGTCAGGCAAGCAAGGTGGTGAGTCGAATGGCTTCGACGGAGTGGCTCGATCCGGGCGTAGAAGATGCCCGCATCTTCGTTGCTCAATTCGATAGCTCGAAGGAACCGCACCATCGCGCGGTTGTCATCGAGGGCCACGGCATCGATCAAAAGGCCGCCGACGCGCTTGGCGCGGTCGGCTTCCGGAAGGTCGATGGCGATCCACCGGCATGGCTACGCCCCGGCGGCCAGTTCAAGCTGGGCGAAATCCGTTCGGCGTTTCCTGAATTCCGAGCCGTGCAGCTCCCCTTCGAGGAGACCAGGAAGCGCTTCGCCGGAAAGTCGCCGCTCGACATCGCGAAGCTCGCCCCTGTAGGGGGCACGGCCAAGGTCAACCGCTTCCAGATCAAATATGAGCCTGCCTCGAAGCTCGGGAAGCCGATCGCGACGATCCCGACGAACCTCGCCGCCGCGACGGGACGGGCGCTTGCCCAGATCGAAGAACGCAATGGCCCGGTCGACAGCTTCGTGTCTCGCCGTTGCGGCTGGTCGATCGCGGAACTCTCGAAGGCGCTTTCACCAGAACAGATCGACGCCGTCGCCATGGCGCTCGACTCCATGGACCGCGGGCAGGGGCTCGTGATCGCCGACGCCACTGGTCTCGGCAAAGGCCGCGTCGTGGCAGCTGTGCTGCGCGCGATCGTCTATGCCGGCTCGGTAGCTATCTTCATCACCGAGAAGGAGAACCTGTTCTCCGATCTCTTCCGGGACATCATCGATATCGGCTCGTTCGATCTGTTCGGGCGTCCCTTCATCCTCAATAACGAGGCCGAAATCAGCGAGGGCGGCGGCGAGGATCGCAAGGTGCTTCACCCCGCCTGGGATCCAGCTGTCGTCCAGAAGGCCATCAAGGCGGGCGAGCTACCGACCGGCACCAAGCTGGTGATGGCGACCTATTCCCAGTTCAACCGGGCCGGATCGATCAAGGCCGACTTCCTGCGCCGCGTCGCGCGGGGCTCGCGCATGGTTTGCGATGAGAGCCACAATGCCGTCGGCGACTCCAACACCTCGGAAAACCTCGGCGCCGCCATGGACGAGGCAGATTCCGTCACGTTTTCCTCGGCTACCTTCGCCAAGAACCCGCGCAACCTGGCAGCCTATCGCCGGCTGTTCCCCGCCTCGATGCGCTCCTCCGACCTCATGTCGGTGCTTTCGGCAGGCGGCCAGGCCATTTCTGAAGCGCTGTCCCAGATGCTCGCCGAGGATGGGGCATATCTGAGACGCGAGCACGACCTCTCCGACATCAAAATCGAGGTCATCGAAGACACCAAGCGCACTGAGCGCAACAGAGCGTACGCTGACGCGCTTTCACCCATTCTGAGCGAGATCGCGCGGCTCGGACGCCAAGCGACGAACATGGCGGAGGACCGCAACGGCGGAAAAGAAGAGGACGAGAACGCCCGCCGGCGTCGGAAGGAGTTCTGGTACGCCGCCAACTTCGGGTCAGGGCTGGCCGCGATCGTTCGCCAGTTTCTGACGGCGCTCAAGGTCGAGCTCGATATCGAACGGTGCATCGCCGCGCTTAACCGAGGGGAGAAACCCGTCGTCGTGGTCGAGTCAACGATGGAGAGCCTGATGCGCGAGCTCGCATCGGACACCCGGGCCGATGAGACGGCTGACGACGTCGCCTTCGAGGCCGGTGATGAGGAGATCCCTGTCGAGAGCCGTCCGCCGGACTTCAAGGACGCGCTGCGACTGTTCCTCGATCGGACCCTGACCTTGCGCATGAAGGCTCCGAACAAGGACCCCGAGCTCGTCCCGATCGAAGACCCGGACATGATCGCCGCTGGCGAGAAGGTGCGGGAGATGATCGCCGCGTTCCCTGACCTCTCGCTCTCGCCAATCGATGACATCCGCGCAGCCATCGAGCGGGAGGGAGAGCGACTGGGCACGGGCTGGAAGGCAGAGGAAATCTCCGCACGCTCGGTGCGCGTGATCGGTTCCGAGTATGTCCAGCTGCCCAAGCAGGACCGCGTCGCCCAGGTCGCCGGCTTCAACTCGGGACGCTCGGACGCGCTCGTCATCACCAGGGCGGCGTCGACGGGACTGTCGCTTCACGCCTCGGAGAAGGTCCGCGATCGCCGCCGCCGCAAGATGATCGAGCTTCAGATTGCGTCGAACGTCGTCGAGCGGATGCAGTTCTTCGGGCGCGTGAACCGCCGCGGGCAGGTCTCAACCCCAACGTTCGAGACGCTGTCGACCGGTCTGCCCATGGAGACCCGCAACCTCGCGCTGCAGAACAACAAGATGGCGCAGATGTCGGCGAATGTGACGGGCAGCGCCGAAAATGCGACGTCCATGGACGTGCCCGACATCATCGACCAGGTGGGGAACGAGGTGTGCAAGCGCCTCCTCGAGGACAGGCCAGGCCTCGCGGAGCGCATGTTCATCGCGATGAAGCTGCCCGACCCTGAAAAGGCCGCGACCGAGCTCTATCACATCAACAAGTTCCTCTCACGCCTGATCATGCTGCCCTCGCAGGAGCAAGACCGCCTCTATGACGAAGTCGTCGCTGCCCATATTGCGATGACCCAGGATCTCGCAGCGCGCGGCCGGAACCCGCGTGGAGCTCGCGAACTCGACGGTGAGTGGAAAGTCATCGCTCGTGAGATTTTCGAGCCGGGTGACCCTCGGGACGGAGAGGTGTTCGGGCGGCCGGTGACGGTCACGACCATCGAGCGCATGCGTGAGGCAAAGCCGCTCAAGGCGGACGAGATCCTGCGCATGATCGAAGAAGCCGAGGAAAAGACCCCCAAGGCGGCGAACGAGCGCTTCCCTGACCACAAGAAGGCAATCGAGAAACTGCGTCCGAAGCTGCGGTTCGCTGCGCTGTCCAAGCGTTATCTCAATGTCGAGCAGGCCCTCAAGGATCCGAAGGGGAATGCCGTCCAGAACCAGGATGCGAAGCTCAACCATCTGCAGGGGCTGATCGCATCGTGGCGCCCCGGCTGCTCCATCCAGATCCCGGGCGAGGAAGGTCTGGAGACTGGGCTTATCCTGGAAGTGCGGCCGCCGGACGACAAGGACCAGGTGGCTCATCCCGGTCAGTGGACGATCCGCTACGCAATTCCTGGGGACGAACGACCGCGCGTCATCTCCGCCGCCGGTGTTCACTCCGAGGCCGGCATCCTCGTGCAGCCATGGCGCGGGCCGCCGAACCCGGTTGCCCTGGCGCGCTTCGACAAGGCCCCCTCAGGCCATGTCCCGGAGCGCCGCAAGGTCCTCGATGGAAACCTGGTTCGAGCCGTCATCGCCGCCCGCAATCAGAAATGGGGCTCCTCAGTCCTTTGGACCGATACGAACGGCGTCGGCCATCGCGCCATGCTGATCCCCAAGAACAAGCAGGATGCCATCCATGCGTTGGAGGGCCGCACGACGTCGTTGAAAGGCGCGCTCGCTGTGCTGCGGGCCGGCGGAGAGCTGACGACCGATGCGGACGCTCCGGATGACCGGGCGGCGATCTATGTGGACCGTCCACACCTGGTGGTTTCGTTCACCGCGCGGCCGAAGACGCTGAAGGCCTTCCTGACCGATGAGATCGTGGCCGTGACGGGTCCGTTCGCCGGGAGCAAGGATCGCGCCGCGCGGGTCGCGCTGCCGAATACGCCGGCGGTCGTGGCTGCCTTCCTCAAGGCCGGGCACGCTTTCCATTTCTCGGGAAGCTATCGCCAGCACGTCGCGAAGGCCCTGATGGAAGAGCGCGAGCCAGCCGCGGCGCCGGCGCCTGCGCCATAGACAAGAGGAGATAAGTCGCAATCAGAGTTATAATTCAGATTATAAATCAAACGCGCCGCCACAGCATATATTGATATAAGCAGGTTCTAATTCACGATATAATTCAGTTCTAATAAAAAGCGGACATTATGTCCGTAAACGCATATTTGTGAAGGAAGCTAGTTGACCGATACACATTTAGATTGAAAATGCATCCATCCGACTAAGGTGGATTGTCGATGAAATTCATTGAAGGGATTATTGAGGGCGCCGATTACGCTCACGCCGTCGCGATGGTGGTGAGCGTCGTGCCGTTCGTGCTCGCGTTCCGACTAAAAACCCTGAGATGGCGGGGGGTGATCATGCGCTTCGGTGGGCAAAAACGATGAGCGTCCGCGAAGTCAGCAAACTCCTGAGCTTTGTTCTCAGGCATGCTCCTGAAGAGATCGGGATCAAGCTCAACCCCGCCGGCTGGGTGCGCATCGACGATCTGCTTGCCAAGTCGAAGAAGGCTGGCAAGCGCTTAGACCGCGCGATGCTCGACGAAGTCGTCGCGACAAGCGACAAGAGGCGCTTCACGATCTCCGAGGACGGGCGTTTTATCCGGGCCGCGCAGGGCCACTCGATCAAGGTCGAGCTCGGGCTCGTGCCGAAGGAACCGCCTCAAGTGCTCTTCCACGGGACCGCGGCCGCATCCCTCGACTCGATCTTCGCGACCGGCCTGGAGCCGCGAGGCCGCCAGCAGGTCCATCTCTCGATGGACATTCCGACTGCCCTCAAGGTCGGCGGACGCCACGGCCGACCGGTCGTCCTCACCGTTGCCGCGTCCGAGATGTGGGCCGCAGGACATCAGTTCTGGCAGGCCGACAACGGTGTCTGGCTCACGGATAAGGTGGATCCAGCGTTCTTGAGCTTCGACCAGAGCTACGACCATCAGGCGGACGAGCCGTCGGGGCCGGCGCCCTAGGGCCGGGCGGTTGCTGGCCGCAACTGCTCGAAGACCAGATCCCCGGCTGAAAGCTTGAGCCCCTGCGGGAGACCAGTGATGCGCGTCCGCGACAGGCCGGTCCGGGTATGCGCAGCCAGAACCCCCGACCCCTCGTCAAAGCTCCAATGCGGCTTCAAAGGGAGCGGCCTGTCAGCTTCGAGGATACTCAGATCGAGTGACCATCGACTACGGCTGCGCTCGACGTAGGCCTGGTTGCTGTGGTGAGCGGCAATAGACTGCTCCCTTGAGGACCACTCGTTAACCGCCTTGATCCGCTCGATGACGGCATCGGAGCGGCCCCTAATATTCGCCAGGCCGGGATGAAAGAGCTCGTGACACTCACGACAGAGCGCGAGAAGGTGGCGGAGCGATTGTTGACTCCAACCGTCTGGCCTCGGCTCGTCCTCGAAGCTCCACACTTCGTGGCATTCCAGCGGGCCCGAGCTCTCGCCGCAGCACTGACAGACGTGCCCCGCTGCCCGATAGGACTGCTGCCTGATCTCCTTCCAGGCGGGTTCGGTGAGAAGGTTAGTAAGCGACGCGCCGAATGAGCTTTCCGGGATCATTTCCGCCATCAGCGGGACGAAATTCCGCCGAGCAATCAGCGGAACGAATGGTTGCCACTCGTCCTTGATTGCCTCCGAGCGCGGAATCGCGAGCCGCTTATAGGCATCGATGAGCGCTCCTCTGGCGACAAGCGCGGGTTTGCCTGACTCCGGGACGACCAACCCGATCATCCCTGGCCCTGGCCATGGAGCCCCCCGGCATTTGGGAAGGAACGTCCGCGTCCGTGCTCGAAAGACCAATGCGAGGTCATCTCGCCCCGCCGGCCTCGCGACACTCGGCGTGAGATCGAAGGGAGGGGGTTCGGGGCGATGCAATTGGTTCTCGGCTTCCAGGGATGACCGAGATATGCCCCGGCAATTAAGGATGGTGCCATCAGTTCTTGATTTGCTCAAGAATTGCGCTGAAACTTGCGCACTCAATTCGGAGCTCATGAGTGGTCCGCAGGCTTTACATCGCCGAGAAGCCGTCCCTCGGACGAGAGATCGCCAAGGCGGTCTCTGCGATCACAGGCGCCAGCCAGAGCAACGGGCAAGGCCTTATCAAGGTCGGGCAGGACACCGTCACCTGGACGCGCGGTCACGCTTTCGAAAACGCGAAGCCCGAAGAATACGACCCGATCCTAAAGAGCTGGCGACTCGACACGCTTCCCTTCGTTCCGACCGACTGGAAAATGTCGGCTCGTCAGGACATGTCCGGCGAGATCAAGGCCATCAGCCAGTGCCTTCGGGAGAAGCCCGACGAGATCGTCCATGTCGGCGACGCCGAGCGCGAAGGCCAGCTCATCATCGATGAGATCCTGATGAAGTACGGCATCGACCCGTTCGGTGCATCGGTGAAGCGGGTCTGGATCCAGTCGATGACGGATACCGCGATCCAGAAGGCGGTCCGGGAAGCATTCCCCAACGCCGAGAAGCGGAACCTCTCGCATGCCGCGATCGCCCGCCAGAGGGCGGATTGGGTCCACGGTCTCAACGCGACCCGAGCTTTCGCCATTGTCGTTCGGCAGGCCGGCGTCGACGGCGTCGAGGTTCGCGTCGGCCGCGTCCAGACACCGACGCTGAAGCTCGTGGTCGATCGAGACCGCGAGATCGAGAATTTCAAGCCTGTCGACCACTTCATCCCTGCGGTGATCTTCCAACACGAGAACGGCTCGTTCAAGGCGAGCTGGATCATGCCAGAGGACACGCCGGGCCAAAACGCCGACGGGCAGCTCCTCGACAAGGCGATTGCCCAGGCTGTGATCGATCGCGTCGGCGGGAAGACCGGAACGCTTTCCGATCTGCAGAAGACGCCGAAGAGCACGCCGCCGCCGCTCGCCTTCTCGCTGGGCACGCTGCAGAAGGCTTGTTTCCGTCGCTTCGGAATGCAGCTGGAAGAGACTGACGAGGCTGCTCAGAAGCTTTACGAGGCGAAGCTCACCTCCTATCCGCGCACTGGTTCGGAGTATCTGCCGACCACGCTGCTCGCGGAAGAAGCTCCGCTGATCATCGCAAATCTTATGAAGGCCGAGGCCCTGGGTGATATGGCGGCCCAAGCCGACCTCAAGCGCCGCTCCCCTGTCTGGAACGACGCGAAGGTGACGGACCACTATGGCATCGTCCCGACCACGGAGGCGACAGCTTCTAAAATCGCCTCGCTCTCGGGTAACGAGAAACGCGTCTTCATGCTTATCGCGAAGACCTTCATCGCGCAGTTCTATCCCGACTATCGTTATGAATCGACGGTTGCCACCGTGTCGGTTCCAAACGGTGAGCGGGCTGACCGATTTAAAGCCAACGGGAAGCGGATCGTCGATCTCGGTTGGAAGAAGGTTTTCGGCGCCGAACTCGACGAGGAAGACGAGAAGGAAGAAGCCGAGGGCTCATTGCCCGCCATGGCGAAAGGGGACCCGGTCGAGGTGAGGGCAACCGAGCTCGGCCCCAAGCGGACCAAGCCGCCGGCTCATTTTGATGACGCGAGTCTCGTCGACGCGATGATGACAATCCATCGCTTCGTCTCCAATCCTCAGATAAAACAGCAACTCAAGGAGAATTCCGGCCTCGGCACGGATGCGACCCGTAAGGCCATCGTCACCAAGTTAATCGATGTCGGACACATCGTGCGTAAGCCCAAGGGCAAGAAGTCGATCATCATGTCGACGCCACTCGGCCGTGCACTGATCGACTTGCTCCCCAAGAAGGTGTCGAGCCCGGAATTGACAGCGTTCTGGGAAACCTACCTGGAGAAGATCAAGGACGGCGAGTTCACCCTCGAAAGGTTCATGGCCGAGCAGGAGCGGGCGATCCGCATCCTGATTGACGAGGCGAAGACCCAACCGGTCAACATCGCTGCGCTCGGCGTCAAGCCGCTTCCCGGTCACGGCGATACATGCCCTGAATGCCAGAAGGGCACACTGCGCACCCGGACCTGGCCGTTCGACGACGCCTTCAAGGGCAAGCGCTACCTGCGGTGCGACAACTTCGTCAAGGACGACCCGAGCGCTCAGTGCCGATACCGCGGGCGACCGGAGGGCTTCAAGGAGGCACCCAAGCACCCGGACGAAGGGAAGACCTGCACCGAGTGTGGGAAGGGCACGATGACGTCGCGTGTCTCGACCAAGAAGGGACCGAATGCGGGCCGACCGTTCATTTCATGCTCGGCGATCGACTTCAAGACCGAGGGCGGTTGTCGGAATTTCGCCTGGACCGACGTCGAGAAGCCATCAAGCCCGGACGACGGCAAACCATGCCCGAACTGCGGCAAGGGGCAGCTCCAGAGCGGCATCGTTCAGAAGGATGGTCCCAACAAGGGGCGCAGCTACATCCGCTGCAGCGCCGCCGATTTCACCAAGGACGACGCCTGCAAGCATTTCGCCTGGACCTCGGAGCAGAAGATCAGGGGACGACCAATCGCCGGCGAGGGGCAACCCTGCCCGAAGTGCGGAAAGGGCAAAATGATGCGGCGGACAATCACCAAGGACGGGCCCAACAAGGGCAAGGCCTTCCTCGCCTGCAACAACTGGACACGCGGTGCCTCGGATAACTGCGATCACGCGATTTTCCCTGATCGGAAAGACCCCCCTGCGAAGGCCGGCAATCCTTCAAAAGGGAATGCGCCAGCGCCCGCGCCACAAAGACGGCGCGCCTAATCCACCAGGATTGAGTCACTGATCGTTGACCCACGCAAGAACCGGCCTTTAGATCATCGGGTTTCTGAATGATCGGAGAGTCGGCTCCATGCGGGCAAACAAGAAAGACCTTCTCGGCGCTTCCGCCGCGATCCTCCTCGCGTGCTCTGCGGCCGTTGCCCAGCCGACCCCGACCGAGCCAAGCAAGACCATCGGCCCGGTCATCTCCGGCGGCTCTTCGGCGATTGCCCTGCCGAACCCAGGCGGCGAGGCGAGCAATCCTCTCGCAGGTCGCGGCGGCGAACTCCCGGCGGTAATCCGCTATGTCATCTCGGAAGGCGTGAAAATCACGTCTCTTGGTGAGGTCGCGGGCCTGCGGACCTATTTGGGCGAAGCCGCGAATGGCCGCTTCAACGCCTTCTATGTCGCTCCCGATGGTGAGCACCTCATCGCTGGCCTCATGTTCCAGTCTGGCGGGCACAACGTCACCAACGACCAGATCGCCGCCATGCTGAAGCGCTTCGGCGACGCCGCCAAGCAGATGCCCGGGATCGACGCCGGCCTCTTGCCGTCCGTCCCGGAAAGCGATCCGAAGGCGGATCCGAAGGGCGAGTTCATCGATTGGATGAAGTCGCTCGGCATGAAGATCACCCCCTTCGAAGGCACGGATGGCGGTGTCCAGGGCTATCTCGTCGAGGCGCCGTCCGAAGGCGGTGCGCCTGGAAAGATCCAGGCGATGTACGTCACCCCCGATCGCAAGCATGCGGTTGCCGGTGTGCTCGTGAAGCGCGGCGGCATGATGATGACGGGTGTACAGGTCGGCCGGCTCCAGCAGCGGTTCCTCGAAGAGGAGCAGGCGCGCCAGAACGGCCTGTCGTCGCCGGTCGAACCTGGTCGTATGATCCCGCGCGTTGAACCAGTCTCCCCGGAAGTCGCGAAGTCGCTGACCCAGAAGGCGAACCCTGCCAGCTCCATCATCGAGACCAAACCTGCCCCTGAGGCCACCGCGCCTGTCCAGGTCGGCGCCGGGCTTCGCACCGAAGGGCCGGTGGAGACGCCGGTGCCGGCGGGCGTGCCCGCTCCGGTCCCATATATCCATCAGATCTCGTCGAAGCCGGCCTCCGCAGCGGACCAGTACCGTTATCCGGGACAGGACGTCGCCGCATTCATGGAGGCGATGAAGACCACCGTCTTCTTCACCGTGGGCATCAAGGACAAGCCTGCGATCTGGATGCTCGCCGATCCCCAGTGTCCGTTCTGTCACCAGGCCTGGGCGAAGCTGAAGCCGCTGGTGTTCGACGGCAAGATCCAGGTCCGCGTGATCATGATCGCGGGGTTGCGCAACTCCGAGCCGCTGACGCGTTCGATTCTCGGTCGCGCCGAGCCCGCCAAGGCGTGGCTGGCTGGCGAGGGCAGCATCGACAATGTGCCGGTTCAGCCCGGCCCGGCTGTTGGCAGCCCCGAAAGCGAGCGTGCGGGTGAATATATCCGGATCAACAACGGCTTTGCCGCGCGCTACATGATCCGCTCGACGCCGTTCCTCGCCTACACGACGCCCGACGGGAAGCTATACTCGTCCGTCGGCCTGCCACCGGACATGGACGCCTTCCTGGCTGCGCTCCGCTGAGGACCGAGATGTCGCTCCAGGATCTGCCGTCCCAGATTTTTGCCGACGCCGAAGTTCGCGTGGGTCGCATGCTTGCGATCCACGCCGAGATCGCGCGGCTGCAGGAGATGGCCGACAGGTTCGAAGGCGAGACCCGATCGATCCTCGCCAAGATCGGTGGCCCCGACCTCGTCGATGCACTGTTTCAGGCCGTCGCCGATCGCGTGGCCGGGCATCCGCTCGTCACGCTCGATGAGATCGCGCCGAGGGCGGCTGGACCCGCCGAGCCGGTTCATCGCGCGCAGACGGGGACGCTTCCCGCGGCGCCGGCCGCTGCGCCGGTGGCGGCTTATCCGCCCAAGGTTCCGCAGATCGCACGCGCTTCCGAGCCGCCCGCTGCCGAACAGATCGTCGATCTCGGGGACGAGCGGTTGGAATATTTCGGCGTGCCGATCGCCAGGAATCATCTCGGGATGGCGCGCGATATCGTTCAGGAGGCCCGAGACGCGGTCAAAGCGAATGATCGGACCGGCCTTGCGAAATATGCTCGCCGCTTCGGCCGCGTCGCCTGGAAGCGGCATCTCTATTTCGCGATCTGGCGAATGGAGTGCACCGGCTTCAACGAGTCCGAGCATTTCCCCAATGAAGGAGCGGTGATCGCGGGAGGAGACACGTCCGTAGCCCCGCGCGATCCCGCAGCAACGAATTTCCCCGACCCGCCATTCGACGGCGAGCAAGCGGCGCTCGTAAGCTATGCGCAGGCTGTTGGGACTAACGCTCCCGAAGAGGCAATTCCAGAGGAGCGCGGCGAGGACGATATCGCTCTCGATGTTGCGTCGGTAACCAAGACCGTCGGTGACGCTGAGCCGGCGATTGCTCCCACTCAAGGCGATGATGACACCGTAGCGGATCGCGAACAGCAGGACGGGCTGGTCAACGAAGATATGCCGCCCGCGGAGGATGCAGACCCTCTCGCCGAGGCCGTCGATGAATCTGCCGACCATGAAGCCGAGGAACCGACGTCAGTTCAGACCAGCGACGCCACCACTGTTGTCACGCTCGATCCGCCTCAGGTTGCGATGGAGGTGAGAACCTCGGGGCCGGGAGAATTGCGCCTCGGCGCGCCACGCCGGCCGCCGTCCGCTCCGCCGATGGGTCGCCCCCCGCATTCGGGCCCGCGTCCTGCGCCGGCGCCCGTTCAGGCCCAGCTGGCTGACGATACGACCTTCGGGGATCCGGATGGAGCGCCTGCGTTCGACTTGGCGCAGCAGCCGCCGCTCTTTGACGACGCGCTACCTGACTTTCTAAAGACACCGTCCGCAGCGCCGGCGCCGCTACCACGTCAGGCACCGCCCCCAGGTGCGCCACGCCGCTTCGCGCCCGGCCTTTGAATCGTTAACGGTTCTCTGCCACAACGGACGGCAGTCAGACCGCAATAGGAAGCACTCCCGCGATGTCGACGCAGGACAAGCTTGAAAGCCGCGAGGGGATGCTCGCTCGCATGATCGGCGAGCAGGCCTCCAACGCGGTGCTGAACAGCCGCCGCATCCTCCCAAAGCACCGTTGGAACGGCATCATAGACGAGGCCAGCGCGCGGTTCCTGGATCCCTCAAGCCCAATATCGGGGGCTCAGGTCCGGCTCTTCATCGAGGACGTGCTGAAGCGCGACGGCATACCGCTGCTTTCGCCGCGAGGCCTCTTCACTCTCTTCGTCGACAGCAGGTTTAGTCGACGCAGCAGCGCTCGCAGGGGAGAGACCCTGAGGCGCTAAATCGTTGGTACGGCGGGCGCCGCGGATTCTACACGCTCACGGTAGCGCGCGAAGGCATCCTCGAGGCGCCTGACCTTTTCCGGGTCGAATAGATCCGGGATGATCTTCTCAATCGCCTCCTGCCCGACCACGGCTGCGAGCTCAACGATCAGTGTCTGTTCGGGCTCGGCGTTCTCCAAAACGCGGGTAGCCTCGACGGCGGTCCATCCGTCGTTCTGCCCATCGTTCAAGTTCACGAAGCCGCCGAAGCTCTCCGCCAATCGCTGGATCATCGCGGGGCCGGGATCCGTGACGCCAATGCTCACATAGGTCAAAGCGCCGGGAACGAGGCTCGGCTCATCCGTCTGCGACACGAACAGCTTGCGCTGGACGCCGCTCTGGTCAGAGAAGGTCACCCAACGCTCGGCAGCGGAGACACTGCTGGCGTCGATCATCTCGAAATCAGACAGGACGGCACGCAGGTCCAGGGTCGAGCGTGAGCCCAGGAGATAAGCTTTTGCGGACACGGCCATGAGAAGCTCCCGCCTGTGATGGCGCTATGAATTCGATGCGATGGCACCAATAGACAGGACTGAAGGGAAAGTCACAACGGCTCGCCGCCGAACCAGCAACGACAGATCACGGAGGCCTACGGTTGAATCTAGGCTCAGGCGACAGCACTATTCACAACCGGTCGAAGCGACCTTCACAATTTTGAGCGTGCGACCTCCTGAAATCATGCGAGCCGAACCCGATTCCAATACAAGTCGATCGAAACAAGTTTACCGATCGGCGACGCTGGCTAGATAAGGAAGGGCTGGATTTGTCTCGTTTGGACTGGGTAACGGGTCAAATTCTGTTAACAAGTCGTTAAGGCTGTCTTCCCAGGCGGCCGTTTCGATGGATTCGTGGGCCTGAGTACGGAGTTGCCCATGTTTTCGCAGCGCGAGTTCATTGACCTCATGGAGGCGAACCCCTTTTCGGTGGTCCGCCCGGACGGAGATCTCATCGCTATCGTGTCGATGGATGCGGAGAACGGCCTTTGCATCGTCGAGCGCCCCAACAAGCCTGAGCTCGCTTATTCTGACCCAGCGCTTGCCTGCCACGCTCTCAACAAGGCGATCTGTGACCCAGAGATTTCGATGATCAGCCGCTCGAAAGCGGGATGCGAAATCGAGTGCCGAGTCGAGAGCAACGATGGAGAATGCCGCCGGCGTGTCCGATTCTTTCGGATGGAAGACGGAAAGGAGTATTGGCTGGTCCTCGTGGACGACCCGGATCTCGGAGACACGTTCGAAGCCACGGAGTACGTCTGCGAGGAAGGCCGCATCACCGAAACGCGTGCGGTCAGCTTGAAGGTTCTCCACGAGCCCTGGTTGAGCCACCTCGTCGAGAGCGGCGTCGCGGCACAGAACCCCGCATGGGGCCTGGAGGCGGTCTACGAAGGCCGACGGAGGCTGCGGCTCCTGACCCAGGAGCTGTTCTCTAAAGCCGCCCTGGCAACCGCCTGAGGCGTTCCTGCCTGCATTCTCCGTGGGCGAGCAACTGCTGCTGCTTCCGACATGCATCGAACCGACGCACAGTCGCTCCAACACAGGAGGGCTCGCCGTGGCGCTTTCGATCGATCGTGATGACTTCCCCCTTGCGCAGCCGGATTTTGTCTGGCCGAACGAGGGAAACCGTCATCCACTAGCGCACGCCGGCGCACGACTCGTCCAGGAATTTGCTCGTGTTGGATGGGACGCCCCGGGCTTCAACGTCGAGCTCGCGGTCAGCGGATCTGGTCGAAACTTGCATCGCCAGGTCCGGCGCATCAGCGGCAACCTTCCCGACGGGCCATTCGTCTTCACCTTCGGCATGCATGAGGTCGACCGCAGCGGCAAGGCGTTCGCCGCCGGTCTCAGTGAGATCGTGATCCCTCCGGGGATCGAACTCGTCACCTATTCCGACAACAGCGGCCCGACCGCCGCGCTCTACGTCGGCCGCGATTGGAAGGCCGACGGGAAAGCTTTCATCGACGGCTTCAAGACGAACGCGAAGCTCAATGGCGAGCGGAAGTCCTATCTTCGCTACGAGGGAAGCGATCTTCCCCGATATCGCGGGATCCTCCTCCACACGAACGACCTGGGGAGGGAATACGAGCCCGAGGGCAGCGAACCGGTTGCACTCGCCCTGATCGAGCTCGTGGCCAAGGTCGAAGCCGTCGTCGACCGCATCATCGCCCAGATGAGTCAGCTTCCCTCCGCCCAGTTCGAAGGGCGTGACGCCGGGCTCTCAACCCTCTTGCCCGTCACAACGACGCCCGCGCCCGCCGATTTTCCAAAGCTGTATGCCTGGATCAGGGATAATCGGCTGCATCACCTCCTGCACGAGCCAAAGGGACCTGAAGACGATTACGGGCTCCGAGGCGGCGCTCGTCTCCTAAGGCTCGGGGATCGCCCGCGCATTAAGGTCAACCAGGTCGCGTATGGCGCCTTCATCTACGCCTCGGCGGATCCATCAACCCGCCGAGAGCATCCCATCGATCGGCATGACCGAAGCTTGCCCGTCGAGATCTCGATCACTGATCTCACGAACGTCTACGTCGTCGACGCCTCCCTTTACGGCCAGGCACGCTCGAAGGCCGTTGCCGATGCCGTGGCGAAGGGGCGGGACGCACTGAGCGACCAGGACATCACGGAGGCGCTTGCAGCCGTCGCCGGGACGATCGTCCCGGCAAAGGATTATCGAGGAGGCTACGCCGAGCCGATGTACATCATCCGCCGTCAACTCGACCGCGATGAGGTTCGTGTGCTGCGGGGCCCGATTGAGTGCCGAGAGGGTAACGGAGCGACGGACCTTGTCTTGACCGACGAGGAGACTGGTCTGGAAGCCCTTGTGCAGAGCGTGCGGTTCACGCCTGGCTGCAAGTCACACCAATTTCGGATCGAGGAGATCCTGCGCTTCGCGGAGGAGGCCCTTGGACCACAGAGCCGCCAACCTCGCCTCTGACCGTCGGCAGGAACAGAAACGCCGGCCCCCGAGGCCGGCGTTCTCTGAAGCTGAGATGTCTCAGAGATTTCTTGGGATCGAGGCGTTCGCGCCCTCGGCGCAGGGCCCTGTACCGTAACCCGTGATCCAGCAACTCGACGCAGCCGACGTCGCTCCGCAGCGGCCGGGACCGACGCAGACAAGGTTATAGTAGACGATGACGAAGCCGTTCGTGCCGCCGGCCTGGATGGCGTAATACTGGTACTGCCACCATCCCTTGGAACGGCCATCGTTGATGATCACGCCCGGATTGTAGGGAGCTGACCAGTTCCCGGGGGTCCAGGTGTGATCGCGGGTCTGAGCAAGCTCGACCTTCGCCGGCGATGACTGCGTTTCGGCATCACGCTCGCCCAATCGATCCAGCCACAGCGAAGCCGATTGGAAGGTGTTTGAAGCGACGGGCGCGTCGGGCGCCGGGGCCGACCGCGAAGGCTGGGCAATCGCCGCGGTCGCCAGCGCGGCGAAGGCAGCAATCATGAGTGGCAGCTTCTTCATGGTGTTCCTTGATCGTCCAAGACCGAGAAGGACTCGTTCGCCTATTCTACACTGCAGCGCCAGAGATTGCGCGGTCAGGGGTAGTAGCAGTACGTCATGGCCATGGCCTCCCATGGTTCGGCATGAGCTGTGCCCGTGAGGTTCACTGTCCAAAACGTGCCATTGTCAGCCGCCATGTACTGCCGCCTGACGATCGTCGTCGCGGGCGAGGTCGACACGCCATCATCCGTGATCGTGATGTTCAGATTCGCCTGGAATGCCCACGAATCCGCGCGCGGGTGCAGGATGATCTTTGCCTGACCGCCGAGGGCACATGCAGGCTTGTAGACGTTCGGAGCGCCACTCGTTGCCGCGTAGCCCTCCTGGAGGACGTAACGGGGCAGAAGGTCGCCGAGGCGGTATTGATTGTTGGTCTGGTTCACATCGAACTGGGACTTGTTGTACGTGCCGCTGACTCGCGTATCGAGCGAAAAGCTCTGGGTCCGGAGGGTGTTCAGGTTGGTGAGGCCGGCCGGCTGCATGTAGTAGGTGTTGTTGGTCCGATCGTAATAGATCGGCGCGTAGACACCGTTGCCGAAATTGCCCGTGCCGACGGCGGTGATGTTGCCACCGGCATCGACATTCCCGCTCACGTCGATGTTGGGCCCAATCCGAAGCTTTTCAGTGCCAGAGCAGAGGCCGCCCACCGCTCCTTGCGCACAGATAGTCGGGGCATTCGCGATCGCGTTTCCGCCCATATTCAGGGCGACTCGCATGGTGTTCTGCTCGGGATCGCCGACATCGATACGCGCCAGATACGGGCTGTTCAGCGTCGAATCGTTGACGCCGACAACCGACATCACGTGACCAGGCTGCGGAGAAACCGAACCAGCCGTCCAGTTGGAGGCCTGAGCTCGCCAGCCGCCGCGGGTGCCGACGATGTCGTTGGTCGTGAACCCGGACACCGGCACTTGCATGATGAAGCCGCCTTGGGCACCGGCCAGCGTAGCCACGGTGCCAATCGAGCGATCCGGAATAGGCGCGCCACCCAGGCTGACGATCATGCCTTCGATGCGAGCCTTCTGGTTCGCCAGAACCGGGTCGATCTTGCGAACGACGAGCGCGTGCGAGTGCCCATAGGGGTTGTTGTCGATGAAGTCACGATAGAGCATGCCGGCGCCTTGCACGCTCGGCAGCGTGGCCGTCGGGCCATTCGGCGGCAAGGAAGTGCCGTTCGTCCGACCGACCGGGATCACCAACGGCTGATCCGCCATGATCGTCGGGTGCTGCAGGAGCTGTGGCGCGTATGCGTCGATGTACTGCTGTGAGGCCTTGGTGATTTCGCGCAGGCGTTCCGCGGCACCACGAGCGCGCACGCTCTCGCCCGTCTGCGCAACGAGCTGAGCCAAGCCGCCGATGACGACGACGAGAATACCCAGCGCGGCCGAGACTTCGAGCAGGCTTAGACCGCGGCGCCGGCGGGCCTTGGTGGTCCCCGGATTCTTGATCATGACGACCTCACTGCGGATCGATCAAAGGATTGAGATGATGATCCAGCAAAACAGCAAACGATTCAAGGCTCAATGCCGTGTGGGACAGTGCATCGCGGACTTCCCGAGAGCATTGAGCGATCACAGCGCTCGATCTTGCATCTCTGATTTCGCCGACCATCAGAATGTCGGGATCGAGACGAAGGCTCCCGGAAATCGCGAGGCGAAATGCTTCCGCGCGATCATCGGCTCCATTTGCGTTTGGTCTGTCAGTCATGACGCTTCCGATTGCTGGGCGGCTCCGATAGATCAGAATCCGCAGCTGACTCCACCCTGCGTCTTTGAAACCAGCGTCGGCGTTCCATCACTCACGCCAGGAAAGCCAGGAACAGGAACGACGATGCTCCCGATACCGGGCGTCGCCGGCACCCCTGTGCCAGTCTGTGCGTAACCCCGGACCACCACAGCACTGCCGGCTGCATCCCAGCGGCCGATACCACAGCGGTAGATCGGCTTCAGGGCGGTGAAGATCTGCCCCTGGATGTGGCCATAGGTGTATCGCGCCAGCTGGGGATCGCTGTTGATGTCAGCATAGGCCGTGACGATGAAGTCTCCCGTGTAAAAGGAGCGCAACCGAGGCAAAGCCTCTCCGATCCGAGCCACAAATGGCGGGTTGCCGCGGAAGGTGGTCGGCAATGTGTTGGAGGTATCGATCCAGCCGACCACGCAAGGACCGCTCGTGCTGCAGCGTTGAACGGCCGCCGCATGCTGGATGACGAGCTGGCGCGCCATCGCCTGACCCTCGTCGAGGCGCATCAGCGCCTGATCTTCCCGAGTGGTCCCGTAGAAGGCAGCGATGAAGAGCAGGAAGAGGAGGACGATGAACAGGATCATGGGAGTCAAAGCCGATCGATCGGCATCTCTCCTTTGGCCATCCGGTTGCGCTGCGCTTCGATGTCTGTTCCGAGCATGCCGATATCGCCGGTCCGAACCTTCTGACGCAGGCCGCGTTCCTTCCCGAAGAACAGGGATTGAACGAGCAGTCGGCGCTGGACCCGGCCGTCAGACGCGCGGATTTTGCGCATCTCCTGGTGGAGCACCGCGGCGATCCCGTCGGCGAGCATGTCGCGCGCCATGTTCAGATCCACGCGTGAGGCGACGTAGTTGATCATGCGGAGCAGCGCCTCCTCGATGGAGCCGCCATGGATGGTGGCCAGAACGACGTGACCGGAAAGCGCGGCGTTCAGCACCTCCTGCGCGCTCGAAGGATCACGGACCTCACCGAGCATGATGTACCGGGGCTGCTGGCGCAGCGCCTGGCGAACCAGCGGGGCAAAATCTCCATCCTTGACCTTGACCTGGTAGCAGACGCCGAACTGACCATGCTTGCCCTCCAGCATCAGCTCTGGCGGGTCCTCGATCGTGATCGCGATCTCGCCGTAGTTGATCAGGTATTCCTGCAACAGGGACGATGCCGTCGTGGTCTTCCCCTGGCCGGTCGTGCCGGCGATCAGGATCAGCCCGAAGCCACGCGGCCGCCCGCCGAGACCGGGGTTGCCGATCGGGGCGAGCGCTCGCACGACCTCAACCGGAAGCCCCAGTGGACGCAACCGCGGGATCGGGAACATCGACCGGCGTATGTGGTAGCTCGCCCCATGCTCGATCTGGATCTTGGTGATCCGGTACCGGACGTTGTCGTGATCGAGGACGAACTCGTTCTCGCGCTGCCCCATTGCGCAGACGCGGCGATGAACGTCGTCGAGATCCGCAACCGCGTTCTTCGGGACCATGTAGAGCGGCTCGGAGACATCGGTCATGCCGCGCATGTAAACCTCGCCCGCTTCCGACATGTAGATGTCGGTGAAGTCGAGGTCACATAGCCGGTCGCCGCGGTCCGGGGAGTTGACGATCGCTGTCATCAGAACGTCGACGTGATCTGGGACTGCAAGGAAAAGATGCCGCCGACGATCATGCCGAAAGCGACCGCGAGGAGACCGATGCAGACGTTGCGCATTACGGCCGAGCTCCTCTCGATGCGCGTTACCGTCTCCTCAAGGTTCTCGCGACCAATCGTCGTCAGCGCTTCGTCGAACTTGTCTAGTGACGCATAGGTCCTGAGATCGAGAACGACTTCCCGGTCAGGGAATTCCATGCGGCTGCGATAGAGGGCGTCACCAATATTGGTGCCATCGTTCATGATGGCGAGAGCCTTGGTGAGGCGCTCCTTCATCCAGGGCGAGGTGCCACGGATCATGATCCGCAGCGCTTCCGTCGTCTTGATGCCGGACTTCACCATGGTGGCGAAGGACAGGAGGAAGCCTGACCCGCGCACCAGGCGATAGAGCGCGTAGGGTGGAAAGCGATCGGCATAGACACGCGCCCGCCCAGTCCACCGCGGCATCGACCAAAGCATCACGAGGATGAGCACGACCAAGCCCACCAGCGATGGGATCAGGCCGACCTCAACGAAGTCGGCGATGTAGGCCAGCATGGCGCCCGAACCGGTCCACCGCTCGCGCGGAACGATCGTGCTGAACGAGGGAATGACATTGGTTCCCACGATCACCAGCAGGGTGATCAGTGCGCAGAAGATCACGAAGGGATAGGAAATGCCGATGATCAGAGCGGTGCGAATTCGCTTCTGACCGATATGGATGAAGATCGCATCGTCGAGCGCCTCGGGGAGCGACCCCGCCTTCTCGCCGGCCCGGATGATGGTCCGATCGCTCTCGGGCACCCAACCTTCCATGGCATCGCCAATGGATTTGCCGTTCTCGACACGACGGCGCCAGACGTCGAGTGCGATCGCGGCGGGTTTCTTGGGTTTCTTGCCCTCATTGCTTTCGTGCCGCCACATCGTCTTCAGCGACTCCGTCATCGTGACGCGGTTGCGCTGCAGCCGGGCGAGCTTGCGATAAATCCTGAGGCGGTCTTTGCCCCCGAATTGAAACCGGATGAAGGCTTCTTCGAGGTTCCGAAGGCTGGTCATTCAGAGTCTCACGAAGCGAGAAGGAGATGTTCTTGCGTGATGAAGTGCTGGATCCGATCGGGTTCGGCACTCTGGATGACGCCGACCTTGTAGCGGACCTCATTCGCATCGACTTCGCCGGCCGCGACCTTCAGCAGGGCGTGCTCAAGCATGGTCATGCCTTCGAGGTTATCGATCCAATACTGGTGAGCCTGGACCTTTTCCCCGCGGGAGATGAACTCCATGAACTTCTCGTCGGGGATGATCGTCTCGGCCACGACAGACCGCCCCGCATACCCGGAGCGACAATGGCCGCAGCCGTCAGGGTTGGCGAAACGCAACCGGTTGTCGACAACCTCGGCCGTGAAGATTCGGCCGAGCAGTTCGACTTCGGCCTCCGTCGTGATCTTCCGATCGAGCGCGTCGCGAGTCCGCAAGCCGCAATGTGGGCACACACGGCGCACGAGGCGCTGCCCGATCAGACCTGTCACGAGGGACGCATCAGAGAGCTTGTACTCCTCGACGTTGAGGTCCCGCAGCCGGTCGAGCACTGACAGGCCGTTGTTCGCATGGAGAGACGCCCAGACCTGGTGACCGGTCATCGCCGCCTGGAAGGCGAGCGATGCCGACGCGGCGTCACGGATTTCGCCGATCATCAGAATGTCCGGATCGGAGCGAAGGGCGCCGGTGATCGCCAAACGGAACGCTTCGTTGCGATCGTCGGCCGACGTCGCGTTGGTCACCGGCAGCTGGATCGCCCCGCGGATTTCGTATTCCGGCGGATCCTCGACCGTCAGGACGTTCACCTCGCCCCGCTTCTCGCGGATCGTCGACTGCAGAGAAGTCTGGAGCGTGGTGGATTTTCCCGAGCCGGTCGGGCCAGAGATGATGTTGATCCCGTAAGGGCGCGAACGCATTTCCCGGATCTGCTTGACGTGATGCTCGGCGTAGCCGAGCACATCGACATCGCCGGCAGACTTGCGGCGATCGGCGTAGAGCAGACGCATCACGCAGTGCCGGCCGCCATCGGGCAGCGGGTTGTAGCGCAGACGGATCGCCTGAACGCCTTCCGGCAGCGTCGTCTTCAACGACGTGATGCGGGCGTCCTGGCCGTCGTATTGCTTGTAGGTCGCGTCCGAGGCGTCGGCCATATGGAAGGCCGCCATGAGCATTTCCTGCGCAATGCCAGAGGGCAGCTCGCGCAGCTTGGTCATGACGCCGTCGGATCGAACACGGATATTCGCTTCGTGACGACCCACATCAACGTGGATGTCCGAGCAATTCGCCTGCGCAGCAGTGCGGATCAGATCCAATACCACGCGCTGCATGGCCTGGATGTCGACCTGCGAGCTCACATAGCCGACACGCTTGTGATAGGTCTCGTAGACCGACCGGATGACCTCCATCGGCACGAGAAGGATGTGCTTGATCTTGTAGCCTTCGCGATCCAGCAGCGCCCGCGCCGAGGACGCAGGCGACGATCCCTTCGCGGATTCTGCGATGAGAAGCGTCCCGTCCGAAAGGGCGGCGCAGATCTGGATCTGACGCTCGGTGAGCTTGAACTGGCCCTCGGCGCCCGTCACCACGTCGCCGTTGAACTTCTGCAGCTCCTCGACTTCCTTGTCGCTTGCCGCACGCGCCGGCAATCCACTCAGCGTCACCGGCGCTGGAAGGTTCGAGCCAGCCTTGACCGGAGACGGGACGCCGGCCGGCCTGCGGGGAAGGCCAGGCGCGCGGATCGGGGTCACATCCGCATCGTCCTCACCGAAAGTCGGCGCGCTCGGCTTGGCCACAACAGGAGCTGCCGCTGCAGGCCGGTTCGACGGGCGGCTGTTACCTTTGCCGGAGGCGCGCTTCGCCGGCGCCTTCGGGCGACTGCCCAGGCCCAGGAGAGATGCGATCTTGTCGGCTAGAGCGCCCATGTGTTTCCGGCCTTATCAGCGGCCCATCGGGGCGGCGAAGCCGTTTCCGACGAGCGCGGGGGGCGCCTGAGGCGTCATCGGGAAGCTGGTGCCCCATCCGAGCACGGCGCGGCCCGTCGGACGCTGAATTTCGACGCCGGAGAGAGAGACCTTCACAATGCGGCCTTCAGGAAGGGTCTGACCCTCGCGCACCGTCACCTGGCCGCTGCCAGGGATCAGCAGCGTCGCGGTACGGCCGCGAACCTCGACGACCACCGGCTCGGGGTTGATGATCTGCGCCGGCGCTCCGCCCATGGCGGGATTGAGCTGGCCCGGAAGTCCCGGGACCTGCGGCGGGGCAGCAGCCTTGGCAGCGGCCTCCTTCGCCTTCTTCTCCTCCTCGCGCCATTCCTTGACCGAGGCGTTGTTGTAGAGCGTGCCCCACAGCTTCACCGCGAGCTCCGCTTCTTTCACCTGCGCTTCAAGCAGACTGATGTTCCGCTGGATCCCCGTGAGCGCCTCCAGGTCCGAGGCGCTGGCGATGGGAGCCGAGCCGAGCGGCCCCTGGCCGGGAGCTACCTGCGTGTTGGGAGCGCCGTCGCGCGCCGTCAGGCCCTGAAGGCGCTCACGGGCATCGTTCTGCATACGCTCGGCATAATCGGTCGCGCCGCGCAGGTTCATGCGCTTGGCGGGATCCCCCGCGTCGGCCTGGGGAGGCTGCACGTTGAAACCGCCGTCGGGCTGCGGGACGATCGGGGCCGGAGCTCCCGGAACCTTGGCATCGGCCTCGGCGAGCGGGATCAGGCCGATCGGAGCCTGGCCCGGACCGGGCGAAACCACGATCGGAGCACTCGGCATGCCGCCGGACGGCAGGGGAGGCAGAGGCTGCTGGCCGAGCGCGGGGAGGGCGACAGAGCCCAGCAGGGCGATGGTGATCAGCGAACGCTTAAGCACGGCGGGGCTCCTTACTGCTTCGGCCGATTGGCGGCGACCTTGCCTGCCGGAAGCGGTTTCTGTTCATGGATTGCGCCTTCGACCACGTAGCGAAGCCGCCCGAGGTCGAGGGTGATCGAATCGATGGTCAATCCATCAACCTTCGCAAGGATCGTGGAAAATCGGGAAGGATCGTAGGGGGTCTCGAACCGGAATTTGATGGTTTCGAAGAACTCGTTCCGATCACCGTTCGACCAACGGATCTGCGTGAAGGTCTCCTCCAGCCAGGACTGGAGATAGCGACGCGCATCTGCGAGCCGCGGAGCATCGAGAGCCGGGCGCGAAGTTTCGAGCTGGCCTTCCATGGTCCAGCTCACATCGACACCGTTCTCGCCGGTCGGTGACGCACTGGCGGCCTTCATGCCAGCCCGGTCAAGAGCCCAGCGAACCCAGTTGATGGTGCCGCCGCCGCTCCCTAGCGCCGCCTGACGCTCGATCGACAGCATGACTGAGTTCCCGGTTCCGACGCAGCTAATCGACTTCGGCTTCCAGCCAGGGATGGAGAGGACAGCCTTCTTCATCGAGACGGAGCACGCCGGCACGTAGCTGGCGGCCGTGAAGCGGCCCTCCCACGGCATCGGCGGGACCTGGACCTCCTCGACCTTGTTGCGGCCGGGGAGATTGGCGCGCGCCTGTTCCTCGAGGCGGCGGAGCTGCTCCTGATAGGCAAGATCGTCCTGGATCTTCATGTAAATCAGCCCGCCGGCGATCAAGAGCGCGCCAGCACCAATCACGAGGATCCATTTGAGCGCCGACCCGACCTTGCTCGTGTCCTGCAGGGTCGGCGGACGCGACCCGCTCAGGAAGGAGCTGATCTCGACATCCTGCGCGCCCTCGAAGCTGAGTGAGGCAGGCGAGAAGGTCTCGCTCCACTCGGAGTGACCGAGGAGTTCCTCGAACTTACCCTTGGCGTCGAGCTCGTCGCCATAGACCAGGTCCGTCTCGGAGAGGATTTCGCCATCGCGAACGGCGAGAAGATAGTAGCCACCCTCGACCTCAAAGAGGCCGAGCCAGCTTCCCTGGCGCGAATCCGCCATGTGGGCGGCGAGGGAAGCCTGTCCCTTCGAATGCCCAACTGCGCGCGATCCGAGGCCGTACTGTGCAACGCCAGCGCGGACGCAGAAGAGATCCTGATCCTCCAGCCGGGCCGCATGCGCGCGCGCGGCCTCGGCGACCTTCTGAACGTCGTCGGCTTCGTTCCAGAGCAGTCCGACCGCATAGGTGCGCCCGGCAAGCTTCAGAACATGGACCTGATCTTCACTGGCCATGCTTGGTCATCCCCATGCCCGATCCCAGACTCAGCGGTTGACGACCGGCTGGGCGGGGACCGTGGCGAGGTTGGAGGCGGCGCCGACTTCAAGGATCGTCGGCGTGATCGCGATCACGAGGATCTCGCGGTTGAGCGTCTTCACCGACTGCCCGCCGAGCGGCCACAGAGCCGAGTGGCCGGTGCCGCTGTTCTGCGACGAGGACCGAACCTGCTCGAAGCCGGCGAGCACGAGGGTCGCGTTGTTCGGCAGCATCGCCTGCTGGATGAAGTTGCGCTGGTTCACGTTCGGCAGCTGGATGGTGCTGCCGTTCGACGAGAAGGTCTCGAAGCCGTTCTGACTGCCGACGAGCTCGCTGATGTTCATCGCGTACTGCATCAGGATGGTGCCATCCTTCTGGATCTTCGGCACCAGATGCAGATTGAAGCCGGTGGTCACCGAGCCTGGGGTCAGGGCCGTCGACGCCCCGGATCCGGAGCCCGTCGACTGGGTCACAGCGACCTGGGCCAGATAACCGCGGGTGTTCGACACCTGGAACGGCACGGGCTGCCCGTTGATCGTCGTCACCGAGGCCGACGTCACGACGGAGACATCGCCGCGAGTGGACAGCGCCTGGACAAGGCCAGAGCCCTGAGTGTTCAGCGACGGGTCGAGAATGGCCCAGCCGATGCCCTGGTTCTGCCCGGAACTCGGAGCGGGAACCTGACCGATCGCGGTGACAGGAGCAGGCAGCGAACCGGTCGTGGCGAACCGAAGACCGTATTTGCCTGCGTTCTGGAACAGCAGGTTGATGTCGGCACCGTAGTTGTCGCCGTCCTTCAGCTGAACCGAATAGACCTTCACGGACATCGCGACCTGGCGCGAGAGCACTTGGTTCACGCTTCGCAGATAGTCGGTGACTCGCTTCATCGTCGAAGGCGTGGCGACGACAGTCACGGTCCCCTGGCCGGACGCGACCTGAATCTGACCGTCACCGGCCACCATCGCGTTCAGGTTCTCGCTGATCTCCTTCCAGACCTCGAACGAAGAGGTCGTCTCAGCGGACTGATCGGTGCCGCCGGTCGAGGTCGTGCCGACGCCTTGACCGCTGCCGCCTCCAGAAACCTGGCTACCCGCCTTCATGTTGAAGGCGAGCTTGGTGGCAATCGGCAAGCCCGGCACCTCGAAGACTCGGGTCATGTACCGGCTGAAGACGATCCGTCCGGCCTTGTATTCCCAGTTGACGTTGAAATTCGTCGCGATGAGGTCGAGCAGGCCGCTCAGACGCCCGGTATAGGAGAGCCGCATGCGGCCGCTGACGCCGAGATCGCCCGACGGGGATTCCAGCGCTGCGAATTGCACAGCCGGGGCGCCTGAACCAGCGATCGCTGCAGTGGCCGCGCCGAGCGAGTCACGCGAAGCCGCCGAGACGCCGGTACCGATCGCCGGGGGCGCTGAGACGCCGCCGCCACCCGAGCCGCGGGGACCAACGGACGCGACAGCGACCGGGATGCCGGTCTGCTCGGTCACGATCGCCGCGACCTCTTGGAAGGAGACGAGACGTGCCTTGCCGAGGGTGACACTGCCGTTCTCCCACTTGCCCGGGAGCGGATCGCCATGGTCGTTCAGCTTGGCGGTGGCGCCGACATAGACCTGGTCGGTGGACCGAACGGCCGATACATCCCGAGCCGCCATCGGCTGGGAAGCGACGGCGTTCAGGCGCTCGGCCGTGTCACGCGCATTCTTGGTCTGAACAACGGTCTCGGTCGAGGCGCAGCCGGCCAAAGCGGTCGAGAAGCTGAGCGCCAGCAGAAGCGCGCGGGAAAAAATGTTGGGACGCATCGGATGCTCCGTGTGGCGATTCACTGGCCAGCCGCGTCGGCCAGCTCGTTGCCGACGACGAGCGTCTTGTTGCCGGCGAAGAAGGTTGCGGTGACCTGGGGACGGACATGAGCCATGGAGCGCAGCAACTCATGCGCTGCCTCATGGAACGTGCCCTTGAACTGGGCGCTCGAATTCAGGGCGTAGCTGTATTCACTGTTCCAGACGAGCTTCCATCCAGAACGGCCCGACCAATCCTCCAGGACAGCCCTCAGATTCTGACCCTCGCGAACAACGAAGGAGGCCGCGACGGGCGCCGAGGACTTGCTCTCATACTTCTTCCAGCCGTCCCGGTCGGTCGCGCGGTCGGGCTTGGCCGACACGATGACAAACCCAGACGACGAGACCGTCTCGACGGATTCCCGCTCGATGATCGTGTCGGTGACGCGAGCCGCGCGCGGAGCACGGCGTTCAACATGGCGCTCAGAGTGGCGGGTTGAAGCGGCGCGACGAACGCGCTTGGGCTCGTCGGACGGCTCGGTGGCTGTCGAAGCGGCCACCGGCTTCGCGGATTTGACGATGCGAACCGTTTCGCCAGAGATCACGGCAGCATACCCGGCCGAACGCGCCGCAGCCGCCAGTGACTGGCGCCAGCCGCCGCCGTTCCAGGTGGCCTTCGCACCAGCGTCCACGCCATCTGCGATCTCGACCTTGAAACCTTCCGGCACGATCTGACGCGCGGCGGCGCCGATCGGGATGTCTTTCCCGAAACCAGCTTCCTGCGCGGCCGCAGGGATGGCAAGGACTGCAAACCCGGCGAGGAACGCCAGCCGCAGGGTTCGCTTCGAAGGATGCATCACGGAATCCCCAAGGACACAATCTAACGGTTCTTGCAGGATTGTCAGAGACGCCACAGGATCGGTCAAGGCGATCCTTCAAACTTTCGCAAGAACTATCCGTGCAGTCCTTGAATTTCCGGGGATGAGGTCTAAGCGCAGCGCTTCTAGGCCCAAACAGGCCTGAACAAGCCATTCGGGATGGCGCCCATGGCGGAACCAATCTCCCGCGCGCTGTCGCGGATAGCCCAATTCCTTGGCAAATCGGCCATATCCGTCGATTCCATTCCTCGCTAGCCAGGAATCGAACCAGGATCGAGTCGGCTCAGCGAAGTTGACACGCTCGCCAAGTCCAGCGCCGCGCCACGCTTCGTAGCCGAAAGCGCAGGCAACCACACGCGAAGGCACTTCGCCGTCAGGATCCCGCTTCCAATTGGCCAGCGTCGGAAGCGAGACATGAAGGATTGCCGATGCGAGATCCGGAGAATCGATCTCCATCTCCTCACACCAGCTGAACAGATCCGACCTCGCCCAGCGAGGCAGCTCAGCCCTGGCGGCCCTGTGGGTTCGACTGCTGGTCATGATCGGGAGGCGAGCGGAGTTCGCGCTGCGGCATCGGTTGGCCAAGCCCCATAACAGACGCGCGCTCGGACATTGCGGCCGAGAAGATCGACCACAACTGTTCGGCAGGCACCCCACGCCAAAGGTTGGGGTCGCGCATGTTAAGCTTGTTCTTCATCCCTGCTCGCTAATTCGTCCAAGCTCGGACGATAGCGGCAGAGCAGGAAAGTCAGAAACGACATCACGGCCGGATTTCGCTCATCGAGGCGGGGTTTACAGGCCGCCCCCAGAGATGGTCGGTGTAAAGGCTTTTGAGGCTATTCCAGCGCTCTCTGGCCCGCGATCCCTCAGCTGTCTCGCTGTTCATGACGCTGCGGCTCACGACACCGAGAATTGCGCGGACAGCCGCCGTCGGGAAGTTGTCCGGGTTCCCGACTTCCAGTTGCCGCAGACTGCTCCGCATCTGAACCTCGGGAACGAGCGAATCGAGACAGCTCGACAGGAAGCTCCGGAAACGCGGGTCGCGCCCAAGGATGCTGGCCTGTGCCGTCGCCGGCAGCTGGTCGAAGGGAACCTTCCGGCGAACGGCGGATGGAGGAACCTGCTTCTCGTTCTCGGCGATTGCAATGGCGTTTAGGACAAGGGGTTCACCGGTCCGAACGCCGATCGTCAATCCATAGAACGGATGGCGAGCGGTGACACCATCAGGACCGTCGTCGAGCTCGAAGCGCACCATCATGCCGGTCCGGTCATTCTCAGACCAGCGGAGAACCACCGCCTCGCCCTCATAGATCACATGCCCGTACAACCCCTCGTCGAATGGCGGGAAGGTGACCATCAGGGCAACTCGCTGCCCGGCTTCCTTGCCCGTCCGGACGATCCTGAAAGGGTGAGCACCATCCGCCCCAGGCAATTGGACCGCCAGGTCGACGGTCATGCCTTGTCGGGCACCCTGCTTCCAGTCGAGCAGACGGCACGGTCCCTGGTAGAGAGAAGGGGTTTGCTGATCACTCACGAAATCGACCTGTTCTGGAATCGTTCACGCAAGAAACAGTCCGGCGCAAGCTGGTCAGGATCAACCCTAGAAGCAATCAGCTGGTGGATTACCGTAGGACTCATCATCGGCGCTGAGCGCCGATGATCGATGGACTCACCATTGGTGCTGAGCACCGATGAGATGAGAGTGGTGCCGTTATCGAGGTCTGAGGGATCGCGCTATGGTGTGTGAATAGGAGTCCGATGGGGGAGGGCGCAGAAAAATATCAGAAACATCAATACTGTAGCGGCAGGATTCATCATTGGTGTTTAACACCAATGAGTATCAGGTGGGCTGGATTCACCATCGGTGCTGAACACCGATGGGGGCAGAGGCTGTGCCTTATGATGGGACTCGCCATCAGTGTTGAGAACCGATGGTGAGAGATCAATGAGTCCGATGATCGGCGTTGAGGGAAGAGTCCGATGGCTCACGCCATCGACGGCGCCATGTCCTTCGGTGCAGCCGCATCGTCGATCGCGCTGACGATGGCGCTGAGAACCTCCGGGCCCATCACCGCAGATATCTCATCGCCAACGAGTGAGATCTGCTCGAAGCACCAGAGCCAGCGCGAGGCAGCAGGGTCCTCTGGCGCAGTCTTCATGCGGGCGAGCCAGGCCTCGGGGGTCGGATTGGCCTGCAGTTCGGTGAGATCCGCAGCCAGGAAGCCGAGCAGATCCACGTCCTGCGGCGGTGCTGCGCCAAAAAGCTCAAGGTCGAAGGAAGCGGTGAACGTTGTCACCACCTGATCTCGACACAACAGCGTTGCCTCCCAATGGATTTGGTGTTGGGAGAACGACGCCGGCATGGCGGGATTGGCCGGCGCGATCGCGACCGAAAAGCCGAGCTTGTATTCGGCAAGGAGGTCGGAAAGGCGGGCTTGAACGGTTGCGTGCTGCTGCATTCTGATCGCGAATCCTTCGTGACCAGATGAGGCTAGTTTCAACCGTTGAAAGCCGGAATCCGTCTAAAGCTCTGGGCGACGAGATGAAAGCCGTAATCGGCCACCAGATCGCGTGGCACGACCCGTTTCCGTGTCGCCAGAGGCGCCAGCCAGCCGCGGAAGACCTCGACCTCCGCCGCTCCGAGGTTGTGGTAGTTGTCTGGCAAGGCGTTGACGAAGCTGCGCGAGTCCGCGACCACAGAAAAAAGGTCCGCCTCCGAGGTCAGGCTGAACTCGGGGCCCGTCAGATCGACCAGAGCCTCAGCAGGCGTGGTTCGGACGAACTGGGTGAATTCCGTGTAAGGAAGCCCCGTATCCGGCTCCAAGGTCAGCTCACCTTTCAGCAGTTTCTCCAGGAATAGCTGCTCGGCCGCGACCAACAGATCCGAGTCCCAGCCGACCTCGATCGCGACAGAGATCACGCCGATCATGCGAGAGATCGGGTTTCGGCGGCAGGCCGCGACCGCGCGCTCGGCAACGATTTTGCGGCGCTCCTGTTTCTCCATCTGCCGCACCTTCTCGGCCAGATGCATGATCTGCGTCCCGCTCATAGTGTTCAGGCGCTCCGCTGTCTGGAAGCGGTATGTCCGCAGCCAGAGGGGCACAAAGCGCGCGCCGATATTGGGATCCATCCTAATCTGGCTCGGCGGGAAATCATGCTCGATCGCCGTCGAGTACGCAGGATCCTGAGCAGCGAGTTCTCGCGCCTCGGCCAGCCTTAGGCACTCGCGTGACGGATCCTTGGCTGCGGCGACCAGAAATAGGTTGGCGAGAAAGGCATCGCGATCGTCTGGTGAAAGCCGCGTACGCTGCGCCCAGGCGATTTCCTGGTGCCACACGACATTGATCATCAGGTTGACCGACTCGATATTCCACCGACGCTTCATCTTGTCGTAGGTGCGATAGGAGACCGCAAACGGGTCGCGCACGCGCTGGGCCAGCCATGCTTTGTAGCTCGCATCGGGGTTCTGGGCGGCAGAGGCCCGGCGTGAGGCATCGCAAACGACGTCGTTGAACCACTCCATGTGGAGGTCTGGCTCCGACATGCCTGTGACACCGTTGACCTGCACGAATTCGACGGCGGACTCCCGTGTTTCAGCCATCAGGCCGAGACGCTCGCGCTGTTCGAGGAGAAAATTGGCCAGCACTTCCGGTGCGTGGAACGTGGCCTCGGATTGGATCGCTTCGACCGACATCGATGCCTCAGTCGTTCGGGACCATGGAGACGAACAGCGCCTCGATGTCGACGCCAGTGAATCGGTCGTCATCGCGCTTCTTCACGCGCAGTCCGAGCCAGGAAAGGAACATCTCGTCGGGGTTGAGCATGCGCTGCTTCCCCTTGAATTCACGCTGCCAGGTCGCGAACTCGTCCTCGGCGTTGCCTTCAGCGCCAAGCATGCGCTTGGCCTCTTCCATGGTGTCGGACCGCAGCACGAGCGGCTCATTCAGCTCCGCGTCAGCGGCGCCTGAGAACATGTCGATGGTCTCGTGATCGCGTGGTCCGCGCTTGCGGATCGATGTCGTAGCCGCGGCAAGATTGGCCGCGTCGCTGATCGAGGCGGCATTCTTCGGTACCGCACTGAACTTGACGCCTACCACCTTTCCACCACGACCACCGCGGACATAGTCGACCTCGAGGCCGAACTCGGCGAATTCGTTGATCTCCTTCACGGCGGGGTCGATGACCCGTTCCCGCACGCGGTCGATCCGGCCGGCGTACCCGCTGCCAAGCTCCAGGAAGCTGTGGAATTCATCAACGGTGAAGGTCTTCGATGGGGTGAAACGGCCGAAAACCATCCGCATCACCTCATAGAGCTTCAAGGCATGGAGCGACCGGAACTTGCCGACATTCATCCAGGAGAGGAGGGAATAGACCTTCGGGTTCGAGATGTAGTCAAGCAGTAGCGGGTCGAAGGCGTAATCGAGGAATCCGCCTTCCATGCTGCAGAGATCGAACGAGAGATGATGACACCGCAGCGTGTGGTTTTGCCCGGTCACATCATCCCGGTAGTCGACGGCGATCTTCTGGCGCCAAAGCCTTTCGAGAGATTCCTTCAATCGCTCATTCGATGCTTCCTGCCCCATGCCCATCAGCCGGCGCAGCTCCTCGACGCTGATCCGATGGACCGACTGGACCTTCAGGTTGCGGTATGCATGGGCGAGAAGGAGATTGAAGACCTTCCGATCCAGAAGCGTGAAATCCTCGCCTTCGGTCCTTGCGAAGATGACCTGCTCGGCCTTTTTGAACTCACGCGGCAGGCTTGGACGAGTCATTTCGGGTCGCATTCCTTTATCCCCACAAGGACAGGTGTTTCTCCCAACATAAGTCCCAACAAAGGATTGTCAAACCTGTTGGGAGTTTTGCCATGGATTGTTGTGAATAATCCATTGGCGCGCGAGTCCGATGAGATCGACTCGATGCCCAGCTCATGGGAGATTCAAGAATTGCAATTATCCACCCCGTGTTGGGAGTTTCCCGGTCGATTGTTGGGACTTTCGAAATCGGCGAGACGAAAACCGGTTTAAAATCAGTGCGATGCGGATTCAGTCGGAACCCTGAATATATAAGAAGAACCAGGGCTGTTTCGGCGGGTGAAGGATCGCGCTCGCAGGCGGTGGAGAATCGAGAATCAATCCTTGTTGGGAGTTTCGAGAAAGAGGTCGTGAATGGCCCACATTCGCGAACCACAGCAAAGAGCAGGACAGGCCCGCACCCGCGAATCGAGTCGTCCTCAGCCGGCGCACTCCGAAACTCACAACAAAAAAGGGTCAGGCGAACCCGACCCTTCATCCAACCCGACGGTGGAAACGCTTAGCTGCCGGATCGATGTGACCACGGCGGAGTGAACCTTCCAACCCATATCCCGGAGCGAGCAGCCCGCGCAGAAGCCTGCTCGGCAAGATAGACGGGGGCTACGGCCTTGGGGACCATTGCAAGGCCCTCCAGGACGAGCTGACGGCCGATATCGGTTGTCCCAACACGACAGGTAGCGGCAACGCCGCCAACAGCCTGCTGAGCGCCGACGCAAACGACCTGGTTACTCCCAACAAGAGAGACGAGCCGATCGAGCGCTCGCTGTCCGCAGTTCCAGGCTAGCCCCTTCGGATCATGGCAAAGTTGACCGAGCTCGGGAGCATCTGCGCCATGAAGCACAACTACGTCCGGACCAATCACCAACGTGTTGCCGTCGATCACTTTCGCCGATCCAGCAATGCGAGCGCCGCGGACTTCACGCTTCTCCTGGCTGCCGCCGGTCGACGGGGCAGAGGAAAGGGAAGGGCCGGATTGAACCTTCGGCGCTGAGGAATCGGACCTGGCGCGACCCTGTGTCATCACGTCGTCCGATCCCCCAACATTCCGGTTCGGCAGAGCGATGTTCGGAGATGAGCCGAGAGACTGCTGCTGGATCTGCTGCTGCTGAAGCGATTGCTGAACGCCGTAGCCAAGCGGGACCTGCCCCGTGCTTCCATAGCCGAGCGGTACGCCGAAGGTGGGGTTCGTAATGATGGTCGAGCCGAATCGTTGCGTCTGGCTCGGGACGTAGATCGTGGTCTGCGCGAGCGCAGGAATGGCCGCAAACATTAGCGGAGCGGCGAAAAGCAATGACCTGCGCAGCATTTTGAAGGCGATCTCCATGGACGAACCATGATCGGTCGCTTCGATTTGCTTGGCAATAAAGGATTGTTCAGGCGGCGCGGTTCTTGCGCAGGTCGGAAAGACCGGCGTCCTGGGCCATATCGCTGATCAGGCCGAAGGACTGTTCGACGCTGCCACGTCCGGAATCCGTCACGTCGAACAGGCGCCGGCGGCGACCGCCCCGACGAGCGGTGGAATTGGACTCGATGGTGCTGTCGACCAGGCCCTTCTTCGAAAGGCGGTCGAGCGTGGTCATCATGGTTGTTGAATTGCGCTGAACGCCAATCCGCGCCTCAAGGCGCTGCTGAATGGCTTGGGCCGTCGCACGCGGGCCGCAAGCGATGCATGCCATCAGGACGACTTCCTCGAAGCGGCCGAGGAGCGGCAGCCGGTCTTCAAATTCCGAAGAGCCGCGCGTGATCAAAGATCTCGGAGCCAAATCAATCCGTCCATACGACAGGGACAATCACCGGGCGCTGTTGGCCGTAGACGACTCGAATCATGCCAGCGCCGGCAGCCTCTTGCAACAGTGAGGGGCGGCAAATTGTGCTTCATTTCATGATGGGAGATCCCTCAGTTCGCCCGTTCGGTGGATGAAGCTTCGAGATTCGCAGGAATATTCCTTGGTGAGCTTGACACTATCAGCCCCCGGTCGACGAATTCAGATGGATCGCACTGGGCGATTCTTTTTCAGGAGAACTTCATGAACCGGAACGAGCTCGTGGCCGCTGTGGCCGAGAAGACCGGCCTCACCAAGGGCCAGAGCGAGGAGGCTCTGAAGGCCGTGCTCGAAACCGTCGCGACTGCCGTCAAAGCCGGCGACAAGGTCTCCCTGCCGGGCTGGCTGAGCATTTCGGTGGCCGAGCGTCCCGAGCGCGTCGCGCGCAACCCGGCGACCGGCGCCAGCATCACTGTTCCGGCCAAGAAGGTCGTGAAGGTGAAGCCGGGTTCGAACCTGGCGGCCTGACCGCGAATTCGGCGTCAAACCGACCCAATCTTGGGGGCGGTGCGCGTAAGCCTCCGCCCCCAAAGAGTGCTTGTCGGGAGGAATGCTGATGAAGGCTCGAATGTTCGCTCTCGCTTTCGCCCTGTTGTTGACACCGGCGCAAGCCGCACCGGCTGAAAGCGCGATCGCCGATCTCGGGAGCTGGTCTCAACGTCTCGACAAAGGTCTGACCACCCGACAGGTGCAGCACCTTTCCATCCAAGGAAGATCGGGAGCTGCTGATCTGGGCCGAGTGGAGACCCGACCGGTCAACGTCGGCAAGCGCGAGGTGTCTGCAGGAGTTTTCCTGTCGGGGAACGCCCACGCAATCCCGTTGCCGCGGGCCTACTTGTCCTCATTCGAGGCGAATGCCTTAGCAATCCGTGTTCGCGTGCTCTGACCGGATCGGTCCGAACCAAGCAATAGGCCAGGCGATGAACCGCCTGCAGAAGGAGAAGCGGGTGGCTGGATTGTTCATTGTGCTGGAAGGCGTGGACGGGAGTGGCAAGAGCGGCATGGCCCGCCGCCTCGGAGATTGGCTTCGCGAAAAATCGCTCGCCGTGATGTCAACACGAGAGCCGGGCGGCTCGGCCGGCGCCGAGCGTATCCGAGAGCTGTTGCTCGGATCGGGGGGTATTCTCGATCCGCTGGCTGAGGCACTCCTCTTTGCCGCGGCGCGCGCGGACCACGTTCGCAAGCTGATCGTCCCAACGCTCGAAGCCGGCGGAGTCGTGATCAGCGACCGCTTCAGCGACTCGACCATCGCCTACCAGGGCGCCGGCTCGACTGTGGACATGACGGTCATCCATCAGCTTCAGCGGATCGCCGTCGGCGAGCACCGCCCCGACCTGGTTATCGTCCTCGATGTGGATCCCGCGATCAGCATGGAGCGTGCGCGCAAGCGGAACGGCGATGTCGGCGTCAAGGACGATCGCTTCGAAGTAGAAGGCCTCGCGTTTCACGGCCGGGTGCGGGAGGGCTTCTTGCGGCAGGCTGCAACAGACCGGAGCCGGTATGTGGTGATCGATGCCTCTCGCTCCCCGGATGAGGTCTGGGGCGACGTTCGGAGCGCGTTCCTCCTCGCCGCGAAGAGCAAGGGCCTCGATCTCAATTTCGATGGCGCTCCACGGCCTTCGCCGCGGTAGCGAGCGGATATCGGCAAAAGAAAAGCCCGGTGTGCCGGGCTTTTCTTTTATGGGGCAATGATCAAGCAGCCGACGGCATGAATTTGACGCCAACCGCGTCGAAAGTTCGCCAGACCACCTCGCAGTAGCGGGAAATGCCGGACCCTGACTCGACCAGGTCGAACTCATTTGGAAGGCCAACGGTGCTTGGAAGCACGAGCCTGGCCCCGGTGGTTGAAAGATCCCGGATGCGGCAATCCATCACTGAGCATTTGTCGTTGAAGACGGCTTTGGCGCCCTTCACCACGCGCTGGCGGCGAGCGAAGCGCTTATTGACGATCACACCTTCCACTCGACGAACTCCATGAAACGAGAACCACCGCTTCCGTAGCATGGAGGGCAGTGGAGTTTCACTTGAGCGTCAAGGAATAACCGTGGACGAGCGGCCGTCGGTCAAGGATCGAGAGCGATCTATCCTTAAGGCTTCATTGGAAGTTTGAATTCCTTTTCGGGGAGGCGAACGATGAAGGCTTCGATTGCCGGGAAGACAGCTTTCTCGGGATACTTGGTGCAATAGGCGATTATCGGCTTGGTGATGTAATCCGGCTCGATCCCAGCGAGATCGCGAACTGGACGGCCGCTGCTCATCGAGACCATGTTGAGCGCGCTGGCGAAGCCTCCGACCCACGAGATGATCGAGGCCGTGCGGAACTCGTTGTCGCCCATATCGATGAGCTGTTTGCAGGTCAGATTACCGACGCCCATCACGTTCGCCTGCGAAAATGCAGGCTGAGGAAGCCCCGCGCTCAAAAGGATTGCCGCGATGGAAATCCTGCGAATTTCGTACATTTTCTTTGTCCCCCGGGCGCAAATCACCAGTTCAAACACTATTCTCATGCGAATCGTTCCGGAATCCGTAAACGAATCGATTTTTGAGTTGGCCACAGCTTCCAAGCGGTTGTGACGTTCGAGCAGCCGCGGTTCGATTCAATCGAGTCATGGCAACTGGGATCGAGTCGATATGGATGAGGCAGAGAAGAGGCGGCGTTTCGAAGCGGGCAAGTTGTCGTACAAGGGCTTCGACATTGTCGCGAAGCGCGATTTCGGCGCGAACATGTATTACGATCAGGGCTTCTATCACCGGGACGGCTTCATCGTTTCGAAGGGGAGTATCAACATGATCCCGGGAGCTGGGTGGTTCCGCACGGTGGAGGATGCAAAGGAGGCCGCGGACATCTTGCTGATCGTCGGTGAGCAAGGCTTCAACGAGGCCTATGCCAAGCTTCAGGCGGCGAAGAAGCAACTGCACGCGAGCTTCCTGTCCGAGCTGCAGGCAGATATCGATGCAGAAGCGGCGCCGTCCGGCCCGCGTCTGTGAGAACCGCTGGGTCCGAGCTAAGATCGTTCACCTAACTGTCCGGTGACCAAGCATGCCGATCAATGACCGCACCATCCCGGCCGACCCGGAGAAGCCTCACAAGATCGCCTATGCCATCGTCAAGGCTACGAATATGCCCATGGGGCGGGTTCGTCGTGTCGTGGCCGAACTCTATGGATTCTCAAGCTGGGCGGATCTTGACCGAGCAATGCGTGGCAGCCGCGACCTTCCGGATGAGGACGCGCCCGCGGAGGCTGTCCGCGCGCGGAGGGATCGCCACCGGGAGGTTCTGTCTCGCTACTTCTCGCTGAGTGATCGGGAAATCGAGACCCTCGCGGCAAATCTCGCCCCGACAACGCTTGGAGATCCGGAATTCGACTATTCTCAGGAGGGGAAGCTGTTCGGCGGCGTCTCGGCCAAGGAGCTTTCGCAGAGCTACAAGGATATGGCCGAGGCCACCGGTGTGGACGTCGAGGACGCTCTTGAAAAGATCAGGGCATCGAACCCTTGCCACGCGCGGCCCTGGATCAATGCGCTGAGGGCCAGCTTCGGCTTCGATCTCATCGAAGAGTTTCCCGAGAGAAAGGGGCCGTTGGAGCATATCGCCTCGACCACTTGGAATCAGGTCGCCTGGCCGATCTACCTGTCGTCCGTTCGCGCGTCCCCCGGCGATTTCGACGATCCGATCATCCATGCTGCGCAAAAGCGGATCGCAGCCGAGAATGAACGCGCCTTGCTCCTCTTCGATCACCCGGCGATCTTCATGGTCCCGGACAGGAAGGATCCGACCAAGGCCAGCGACGGGGTGATTTACGGCGGGCGAATCCTCCGTGACGGTCGCTGGTCGGACTTCGTTCTGACCGCCGGCGGAATGGGCGCTGTGGCCCCCCAGAACATTCGCACCATCACGCAACTGAGCAGGGGGTTCATCTCCGACCACACGACGCCGGACGGCCTCAACCTCGTGGTCGAATTGTCTAAGCAGACTGCAATCTACCCGACCGAGGATCCCCTGATCCGGGTTGGGTCGGTCCGCGGCTGGACGACGGTCATGATCTTCGACCGCTCACAGGAGCAGATGTTGAAGCATGCGGGAGTGATGGGGTCTGGACCGCGATAGAGGTCAGAAGGAAGGGGTAGGGCGCATCGCCGGCAGGTTGTCCCGAAGTTCCTGGGTGTGCAGCTTCATGAAGTCGGAGACGGTGTCGAGCGCCTGCGCCTGCTTTGCAGCCTGCTCGCTGAGCAGCTCGTCACCGGCAACACGACGTGGATCAAGCGCAACCTGGCGCGCAAGGTCGAAGCATAGCTTCAGTGCGGTGCCCGGGTCTTCCGGAGTGTCGAACCGGGCTGGCGCGATGAGGCCAATGACTTCTGTCGTGGCGGCGAGCTGGACCTGGAACCGCTCGTCCAGCTCTTCGGCATGATAGGAGACGAGCTCGTCCAAGTTGTCGATCGCGACCTGCTGTTTCCCGATCTGGGCAACGAGGGTGTCATCGGATCGATCGACGTTGATTAGCGCAGGCTGATTGGAGACGGCCAGGTCGAGGACGATCTGAAAGGCCTCCGAATAACTGAGAGGATCACGACCGTTCCCGTCAGCGCCGACATAGACTTCGCCACGGGTGGCGATCCGAGAGCGGGAGAAAGATCGCATCGGAGCTGAGGAGCCCTCGATGCGCACTCCGTAGCTGGGGCGGCCTTCCGTCAGGTCGACGGCTGCTACCAGACCAAGGCCTTCCCCTTTCACGAACACTCTGTCGCCAAGCGAAATCAACTCGAATCCTCCGAAGCTACGGAGGGAAGCTATGGTCGGCGCTTGCAAGCGACGAGGGATCAGTCGCGATCCCAGTCGGGCCCGATGACCTCTTCGATCCAGGTGTAGCCGTGCTTCTGCAGCGCGGTCACAATCAGCTTTTCAGTCTTTCCCGGATCCCAGTTCGCGAACGACGGCGCCGAGTGCGCCATCTCGATGGCCTCGGCCGCGTGAGATCGGACTTCGCATTCCGACAAGCCAGGAGGCGGGAGGAACACCATGTGCGGGTTCTCGCTGCAGTCGCCGTCGGCTGCAGGAAGGCGAAGAACAAAGGTCTGGGACATCGGAACGCTCCGTGATTGGGAATGGAGCCAACCTACGGGGCGACGGGAGCGCTCGAATTGAATTCTTATTGGCCTGTGGGCGGTTCGCGACGCCCGATCGCATGTGTTCGGGCGAAGTGCTGGATCGCCTGGCTATAAGCCCGAGGTTCGAGAACTCGCTTGGCGGGAGTGAACGGATCCGCCGCATAGGGAGCGAACTTGAAGTTGTGGTGGGCGCCTCCGGTGGCGAGGTAGCGCAGCACGAAGCCGAACACGTCTCCGTTCCCACCACAGCTGAAACAGTGGAAGAAGCCCCGTCTATCGAACCTCAGGGACGGCGACCTGTCGCTCGCTTTGCAAGACATCATGAAGGCGGACGCGCCAGCCTCGTGCCTGGGTGCCGTTAGGCCCAGGCCCTGCAGCACGGTAGGCCAAGGCAGGGCATTGATCTCTGCGAGGTATCGCCTGGTCAGCCGCGGCACTGCGTGTCCCTATACCCCTGCCCGCCTTTCGGCCGACCGCCGGAGCTGCCGCCGTTTTCCAGGCCGCAAGGGCCGGACGCCAGACGTGTCCGGTCTCGGGAACCGGGGGCAGGGATCGTTCCCGATCCCGGATGTGTCATTGGGCGCGAGCCCATTGACCGTCTGTCCATGAGGGTACGGCCCTGGCCGGTGCGCCTCAAGAACGCGAGATCAGGTTTCCGGGGATGAGTGTTATGGGCGGAGCGACGCCAATGCAGGCTGGCGCTCGGCCCGCCGTATCGCAATGCGAGCTTCGGTCGCCGCGCGATTGGTGATCGTACGAGGTGCGGGATCCTTCGGTACGACCAGGCCGGCCGACTTCCTGAGCCGAGCGCAGAGGTCTCGATCCTTGCCCTTCTCCAGCTGGATGAGCTTGTCGAGGAGAGGGGCGACGATCTTGACGAGCTGACGCTGGTGTTCGCTATCGGGCTTCGCTGTTTTCATCTGAGCCAAGAGGCCGCCAACGCGGGCTGCGAGCGCGCGATAGGTCACGACGTCTTCGAAGCTCCGGAAGCCCTTCTGTCCGCCGATATCTCCCCGGTAGAGAACAAAGTCGGGAGCTCGTTTGGAAAACCAAGTGTGCGAAACGAGCGTTGAGCCGCCGGCGTAGGATCCAGCCATCTGAGCCTCCTGTGCTTAGAGGAGGCTAGCCAGTGTGCTTGAAAGTCAGCAGCGGTTCGAACGGACGAGCCGACGCCGTCTGGGGGGCAGGGGCGTCGGCTCGATCAAGAGGGGGTGGCGTTGGTAACCCTGTTGATTCGCTACCGATAGCACAACATGCGGCGTCCACCGAAGTCTCAGCTAGGCCGCTGAGGCAAAGGGCAAAAACCTCGAGTCACGTGTGCCAGTTTCCACGAGTGACCGAATCGTGGCACGACACACGTGCTGACGATGAGAGTGGGACAATGCGACAGCAAAGACCGAGCCGGGAAAAGCAGGCTGAGTATCGCACTTTGCAGCGTAGCAGGGGCTTGTGCGAGGTATCGACCTGGGTGCCTGAAGAGGCCCGCGAGGTCTTGAAAAAGGTTGTGAGTGAAGGTCGTTTTGAGTCCCTGCAGGCAGCTTATGCGGAGGGAATTATTCGCCTCTCGCAGGAGAACTCGAACCAGAGAACGTAACCAGGCAAGGAAAAGCCCCGGATGCTGCAAACATCCGAGGCTTTGAGCTCTAGAGATTTGGGTCGGCAAGGCCAAACCAAACCGCTGTCGTGACAGACACGGTTATAGCCTCCCCGAATCGTCGCTGTCAACGAACATCGCCTTCGCGATGAACGCTGACCCTTGCCCTCAACAAGGGGGTCCGGGATGCAGATCGCATCGTCCGGCGGCCGGCGTTTGACACGCGCCGTATTGGCCGCGCGGGAGCATAGTGTCGAAAATGAGCGGGGAGTTGCCCGAAAAGAGCTTTCGAAAGCCGCTCGCGAGGCCGAGCAGGCTCTGGAGATGCGGCCTACGTTGCGCATTGTCCTGAAGGAGCTTGCCGCCTGCTGGGGCGAGCAAGAGTTTGATGGCAGGCTGATGGTCTGGCCGTCAAACGACTATCTCATCTCGCGCACGGGCCTTTCCGAAAGGTCGATACGGAACGCCTTGCGCGGACTGATCGAGCTTGAGGTGATCGCACCGCGCGACAGCGCCAACGGCAAGCGCTACGCAGTCAAGAACGCCGCGGGGAAGGTGGTCGACGCCTATGGCTACGACCTGGCTCCATTGTTTGCACGCTCTGCTGAGTTCGTCGCGCTCAACGACGCTCATAGGCGACGCCGTGACGAGCAGGATCGTCAGTTCGAAGCGATCACGATCGACCGAAGGGCTGCGCAGGAGGCGATCGCGGCGTTGCGTGAGCAATATCCGCACGTTGCGATTGACGATGAGGAACAGGCGTTGCAGGGGCTGATCGCCAGAACCCCTAGGCGCGGCAGCATGGCGCCGATCGGCGATCTCGTCCGAGACTATCGGGGAATCCGAGAAGCCCTTGAGCTACGGTTTTCTCAACTAGATGCTGGGCAAAGGCGGCACCGTTTGCCGGCATTAGATAACAACAACGGATCTCCTAGCGAACCTTGTAACAAGCTTCCCGAAGAAGCTGAGCGCGTTCTTTCGACCGAACACCCCGTCTCCGTTGGACTGCTTTTGGAAATCTGCCCCGCCTTCCGAGAGCTTGGTGAGGAAATCCGGTCCATCGACGACCTCGTCGTCGTTGGGTCGAGGCTTCGAGGGACGATCGGAGCCCATAAGAGCGCCTGGCTGGAAGCCGTCGAGCAAGTTGGCGCGGTCCACGCCGCGGCCGCGGTGCTTTATGTCCTCCAGCTCCACACGGACGACGTGGCAGCTGGATCCAACCGGATCCGAAACCCGGGAGGCTATTTCCGGGCGCTTGTCCGGATGATCGCCGATCGCCGGTTCAACCTGGATACCGAGCTCCATGCGCTGCGCCGAAGGCGGATGACGTGATGGGTGGCCGGTGGTTTTATCTGCCGCCGAGCTGCGGCCCCGGTGTCGCGACGTTTGGCGACCGTTCGAGCGAGCGACGAGCCATGCGCCAGATGCGCCGACGAAGGGGTATCTCGTTGAGCCCGAGGCGGGAAACGACCGGAAACGGGGAGGAGAGGCGTAGCCGTGCCATTTCCTCGCTTCGACCGGTCAAGGCGCGGCGTAGCTCGGCGAGTGGAAGCGACAGGATCTGCTCCCATTCGCGCGTGAACTCCCGCTCCGGCATTCGCATGGCGCGCTGTCGCAGAAATTCGCGAGCTCGGACCACGAGGTTTGCATCCCGGGCGAGTTCGCGCGCGAGCAGGCGATGCATGATCAGCTTCGCGCGATCGTTGATTTGCTCTTGGTCAGGCATGGGCGGCGATGCTCGAAACTACGAAAGCTAGTCCAGATAGTGGAGAGGAAATGCAATTTGATCGCAATAGGTTAGCGAAGAAACGGAAGAGTGACACTCCGTTTCATGGGGGCAGAACAAGAGCTGCTCGAAATCGTACGCTAAGGTCGAACGTACAATGAACGTCATGCAGCCCGGAGGATTCTGGCGGGAAGTCGCAGGGGTCTGAAGCCCTCGGTCATCTGCTGCTCGGTGTCCCAGGAATAGATGCCTGTGAGATTGATGTGCTCCCAGCCGAGCGGCGAGACATGCTTGAGCAGTTCGTCGGGAATGTTGCGACCCTGCTGGCGCAGATCCGTTGGTGAAGCTCGCGGCGTTGATCGATTTCGCGACCTTCCCGCCGAAGCTGATGTCTGCGGTGAAGCGCTCCGATGGATCGAAGGGTGGCCGGCCGCCCTACGATCTCATGTTGATGTTCAGGATCCTGATCCTGCAAACACTCTACATGCTGTCGGACGACGCCACCGAGTTTCAGATCAAGGACCGGCTCTCCTTCATGCGCTTTCTTGGGTTGGGGCTCGCGGATGCAGTGCCCGACGCCAAAACGGTCTGGCCGCTCCGCGAGCAGTTGTTTACCCTTTTCGCCAGTCGAGACCGTCTTCACCGCCCAGAAGCATCGCGTCGGCGTGTTCGTACGCACCGTTGGACTGGTGCGGACCCGGACCTAAGAAAGCCAGCAGGCTATGATTTGGCCCGGAATGCCCGAACACCCACTGGTTTCTCACGCTTGTGCAACGGGTCGATTAGACGGAGGTCTGGCGCAGATATTTGTAAGCATCGCCCCGTTCCCACCTCCCGGCCAGGGGCATGAACGTTGATGTTCCGAGCTAGAGGGCTTGACCCATGTGACGATTTCAGGGCTTACGCTAAATCGCGCGCCAAGATCGACGAGCCGGTTCGGCGTTTCGGGACTTCACGCGCATGGGGCGCCGCCAGCTGTCACTCTGCAGTAGCGCGCCTTGGATTTCGCATCGAAATGGAGAACAGAATCTCATTGGCAGTCGGCGCGGGGGATGCTGCGACTTCAAATTTTTCCGGAACATGTCCCACGCCAATCATTGTGATGATCACTTCGTGGTCAGGAATGTCGAATTCGGCGCAAAGTGCTAGGTCCTGGTCGCTATCGGCCGATCAATTGAGCATGCAGGTACCCAAGCCTGCAGCATGAAACGCGAAGACCAACGACATCGCGAAAAGGCCCCCATCAATCCAACACTGATTGCGTTCGCCGATCATGTCGAATTCACGGAGGTCGACAGCTACGATCAGGACCGCGCCTAGGTTGTGACCGAATCCGACGTTTCCGCGCTGGAAGGTTAGAAGATGATCACGCAAGGGGCCGTCATAGGCGGCATAGACTCGACGCATCTCGCGGTTGCAAGTCCGCGGAGTTTTGATCGCTTGGCTCACCGCCTTCTTGATTGCGGCCGGCGAGACGCTTTCCCCCGTGAAATGGCGGACGCTATGTCGGGTACGGACGAACTTGGTGTAATCGAAGTCAGCGGCCTCAAGGATTTCCTGCTTCGTCATACTGATGGAGCCGCCTGGGTATTGCCGATCCATCGCGTTTACAAATGACCTTAGTTCCCCGTCCAGATGTACAGGCAGCGTTAGATTGAGAATTCCGACGGAATTCGCCCACTGATTCCGATTTGAAGCCGCCCACCATTCCGAGATGAAACCGCCCAGCGTTCCGATTTGAATTCGCCCGGGGCGAGCGGCGTTTTCCTTTGGGTCAGCCTCCGGGGCAGCGTGACCTCCTCAATGCCGAGGAGACGCGTATGCCCGCCCCAAGAGAGCTGACCATGAGACAGATACGACAGATGCTTCGGCTTGCCGGGAGCGGCGGCAGCAGCCGTGAGATTGCAGCGGCGCTCAACGTGGCGCGCAGTACGGTCCGGGACTACCTGAAGCGCGCCGGGACAGCCGGACTGAGCTGGCCGCTGCCTGATGACGCGACCGACGCCGTTCTTGAAGAGCGGTTGTTCGGCCGGTCGACCGGCGGCCAGCTTGGGGCTCGCCGCCGACCGGAGCCTGACTGGGCCGTGGTCGCCTGCGAGCTGAAGCGTCCGGGCGTGACGCTCGAGATCCTCTGGAGCGAGTACCGCGAGATCCATTCCGAGGGGTACGGCTACAGCCGCTGGTGTGACCTGTACCGCACCTTCGAACGGCATCTGTCGCCGGTGATGCGGCAGGAGCATGTGGCCGGCGACAAAGTGTTCGTCGACTTCTCGGGCAAGAAGCTCGCGATCATCGACCGCACGACTGGCGAGATCCGGGAGGCGGAGATCTTCGTGGCGGTGCTCGGCGCCTCGAACTACGCCTACGCCGAAGTGGTATGGACGCAGACGTTGTCGGACTGGATCGGCGCCCATGTGCGGATGTTCCGCTTCCACAACGGCGTGGCCCGGCTCCTGGTCCCGGATAATCTCAAGGCCGGGGTCCACAAGGCATCGTTCTACGACCCTGAGCTCAATCGTAGCTACGGCATGATGGCGTCGCATTACGGTGTCGGCGTGCTGCCGACGCGCCCTCGCAAGCCGAGGGACAAGGCGATGGTCGAAGCCGGGGTGCGTCTGGCCCAGACCTACATCCTCGGCCGACTGCGGAACATGACGTTCTTCTCGCTCGACGAAGCCAACCAGGCGATCCTGGGGATGCTGGAGCGGCTGAACGGGAAGGTCATGCGTCATCTTGGCGTCAGCCGCCGCCACCTGTTCGAGACCATCGAGCGCCCGGCACTGGCGCCCCTGCCAGAGGAAGATTACGAGTTCGCCGAGTGGAAGCTGGTGCGGGTGAACCTCGACTACCACGTCGAGTTCGACGCCTTCTTCTACTCGGTGCCGCATGCGTTGATCCGGGAGCAGGTCGATCTGCGTGCGACCGCGCGTACCATCGAGGTCTTCCATCGGGGTCAGCGCGTCGCAGCTCACCAGCGCCGTTATGGCGGTTCTCCCAGGCACGGCACCGTGACGGACCATATGCCGCGCTCGCACCGGTTCAGGGCCGAGTGGACCCCGGAGCGCTTCCAGCGGTGGGGGCGCTCGATCGGGCCGGAAACGGAAGGGTTGATCCTCGCGATCCTCGCCCGTGGAAAGCATCCGGAGCAGGGCTTCCGCTCCTGCCTTGGCGTGCTGCGGCTCTATCGCGACCTTGACCCCGGCTATGCCGAGAAGGTCTCGGCCCGCGCGCTTGCCATCGGCGCGCTCTCCTACAAGGCCATCTCCTCCATCATCGCCAACCGCATGGTGAGCCCGGTCGCCACCGGCAACACGACGGTGATCGACCATCGCAACCTGCGTGGTCCGGGCTACTTCCACTGACCAACCGGAAAGAGAGAAATCTGATGTTGAAGCATCCGACCCTGGACCTGCTGCAATCCCTCGGCCTTGCCGGCATGGCCGCGGCCTTCCGGGACCTTCAGGCTCAACCTGAAGCCCGCAGCCTCGACCATGCCGAATGGCTGGCGTTACTGCTCGATCACGAAGTGACCGCCAGGAACCAGAGGCGCTTCGAGACCCGCACCCGCGCCGCGAAACTGCGCGTCGCCGCCAGCATCGAGGACGTCAACTATCACGCCGTCCGCGGTCTCGACCGGGCCATGTTCCTCAAGCTCGCCTCCTGCGACTGGATCCGGGCTCATCATGATCTTCTCGTCACCGGGCCGACCGGGCTGGGCAAAAGCTGGCTTGTCTGCGCCCTCGGCCAGAAGGCCTGCCGGGACGATATCTCCGTCTCCTATCGCCGGATGCCGCGCCTCCTCGCCGACCTCGCGCTCGCGCGCGGCACCGGCCGGCATGCCCGCAACCTGCTACGCCCGCTCACCCGCGTCGACCTCCTCATCCTGGACGACTGGGGCCCAGAAAGCCTGACCGCCGAGCAGCGCCGGGACTTCATGGAGATCATCGAGGAGCGGCACAACTGCCGCTCCACCATCATCACGAGCCAGCTCCCCGTGGATCGCTGGTACGACCTGATCGGGGATCCCACCTTGGCCGATGCGATCTTGGACAGACTCGTTCACAACGCCTATCGCATCGAGCTTGCCGGCGAGAGCCTCCGTAAAAAACGGCCTCAGGATGGGGCCGTGACAGCCCCAGCTTGACCGATCTTCACCTCCAACCCATCATCCCCTCTGACCCGAAGGAATAACCTCGCAGGTGGGCGGCTTCAGATCGGAATCCCCGGGCGGCTTCAGATTGGACCAACCGGGCGACTTCATATCGGAATAGGTGGGCGGCCTCGTCGGAATCCGCAGTTAGATTGCGGACATCGTGGAATTTTACGTAGGATTGGAGACATCCGCGCGCGCCTTGGGTCGCTAGACCGACATGTCCAGCCTACTCAAGTTCGGCAATTGCTTTCAGCATGAATTCAATTTTTAGCGCCGCGAAACCCGCGCGCGTTGCTTCCATCGCCAGCCCTTTTTCAACACTATGACAAGCAGAGGTCAGCGCAGCAGCCAGAGCTACCGGATCGGGATTGGGTTGGATTGCGCTGGAATGCTTGCCAAATTTTTCGAGATCGTACATGTAATTGCGCTTAGAGACCTCGGCGCGGCCCTCGTAATCGTTCGCCATATCATATTCCTATCGCTGGATTCGTGGCAGCTTGCGCCCGATTTTATTGTTTCGCGCTGGCGAATACTTTATCTTGGGCGCGATCAGCAGCTCAGCCGTAGCCTCTTAGCAGGCTGTTGAAAAAGCGGCTCGCGGTTCCGTCCTTGACGTGATTCACTCCTCTGCGTTGGGGAGGATCGGGATGCGCGGGAGCGACGAGCGGACAGGGGCCCTTTTCAGCTATGTTGATCTGGAGGCGCGGGTGCCGGCGGGCCATCCGCTGCGGGCGATCCGGTCGCTGGTGAACGAGGCTCTCTCAGTGATGGGGAGCGACCTCTCGGCGCTCTACTCGGGCCTCGGCCGGCCGTCGATCGCCCCGGAGAAGCTGCTGCGTGCGATGCTGCTGCAGGCCTTCTACTCGATCCGCTCTGAGCGCCAGCTGATGGAGCGGCTGGAGTTTGATCTCCTGTTTCGCTGGTTCGTCGGGCTCGGCATCGACGACGCGGTCTGGGATCACTCGACATTCTCGAAGAACCGCGACCGGCTGCTCGCCGGCGACGTCGCCGCGCAGTTCCTGTCGGCCGTGCTGGCCGGGCGCCGTGTGAAGCGGCTCCTGTCGAGCGAGCACTTCAGCGTCGACGGCACGCTGATCCAGGCCTGGGCGTCGATGAAGAGCTTCAGGCCGGTCGAAGAGCCTGGACCAGGCTCCGGCCCAAACGAGCCGCCGGCGTCGGGCGGGCGCAACGCCGAGGCCGATTTCCGCGGCGAGAAGCGCTCGAATACGACCCATGCCTCGACCACCGACCCGGACGCCAAGCTCTATCGCAAGGGTCCCGGCATGGAGGCGCGGCTCGCCTTCCTAGGCCATGCCCTGATGGAGAACCGCTCCGGCCTCATCGTCGATGCCTGCCTGACGACGGTATCTGGACATGCCGAGCGGGTGGCGGCACTGGCGATGATCGAACCGTATGCCGACCGGCCGCGGCCCATCACGCTCGGGGCCGACCGCGGCTATGACGCGTCAGACTTCGTGAACGAGCTGCGTTCGATGAACGTGCGCCCGCATGTGGCGCAAAACCTGACCCGTTGCCGCGGCCGCTCGGCCATCGACGGTCGCACCACCCGCCATCCCGGCTATGCCGCGAGCCAGCGCATCCGCAAGCGCATCGAGGAGGGCTTCGGCTGGATGAAGGCGGTGGCCGGGCTCGACAGGCCCAAGCTGCGCGGCGTCGACCGGGTCGGATGGGCCTTCACCTTCGCTGCTGCAGCCTACAACCTCGTCCGCCTGCCGAAGCTGTTGGCGACGCCGGCATGAGCGAGATCACCGACGCGGCCCCCGCAACGATCATCGTCGAAGCCAAGACGCCCCGTGCCGAAGCCGACGAGCCTGATCGCGCTCACCAGGCGCCATCGTCATCAAAACGCTGCTGGTAAGTGACACCGCTCCGCCCAGCCAGCGCCTTCTTCAACAGCCTGTTAGAGCTTCGGATCCAGCGCGTCCCGTAGCCCATCGCCAATAAAGTTGAAGCTCGTAACTGCGAGCGTGATTGCGGCGCCCGGGATGATCGCAAGCCAGGGCGCGCTGGTGAGGTAGCTCTGCGCGCTTTCGAGCATATTGCCCCAGCTCGGCGTCGGCGGCTGGATGCCGAAGCCGAGGAAGGAGATGTAGCTCTCAGCCAGGATCGCATGGGCAACGTTGAGCGTGGCGGCGACCACGATCGGCGCGACGGCGTTGGGCAGAAGCTCGCGCAGCATAATGCGCCCGCTGCTGGCGCCGAAGGAGATGGCGGCCTGAGCGAACTCACGGGTCTTGAGGGATCGGATCTGAGCTTCGACGACCCGAGCGACCTCCATCCAAGAGGTCATCGCGATCAGCATGACGATGGAAGGCACCGAAGGCGAGATCAGCGCGGAGATGGCGAGCAGCAGGAAGATGGATGGGAAGCAGAGCATCGCATCGACGAAGCGCATCAGCGCCGCGCCGACCGCCCCTTCGTAGAAGCCCGCCACCATGCCGACGACGATTCCGATCACCATGGCGATGATCATGGCGGAGAAACCAACAGCCAGCGAAATACGCCCGGCCATCAACAACCGCGCCAGGATATCGCGGCCAAGGGGATCGGTTCCCAGGATATGCGGGCCAGAAAACGGAGCCGCAAAGCGGGAACGGATGTCGATGAACGTGTCCGTGTAGGGCAGCAGCATCGGCCCAAAAACGCAGGCGAGCGTCAGCAGCACGATGGTGATAGTGCCGAAAACGGCCAGCTTGTGACGGCGAAAGCGCCGCAGGCCAGGGTTGTTCCAGAAACCCGGAGCCGGCCCGTGCAGGGCCTCGCTCGTGAATGGCGCATCGCTCATCAGTGGCTCCCCGAGATACGCGGGTCCGCGACACCGTACAGAAGGTCGGCGATCAGGGATCCGAGGAGAACGAGGACGGCCGAGAACATGAGGATTCCCATGACGACCGGATAATCGCGATAGCTGATCGAATCGAGGAACAGGCGGCCCATCCCGGGCCAGGTGAAGACAGTTTCCGTCACCAGGGCACCAGACAGCAATGTCGGTATCTGCAGACCCGTGATGGTGATCATCGGCAGCAACGCGTTGCGCAGCGCGTGGCGCAGCAGGATCTGCCTTTCCGGCACGCCCTTGGCGCGGGCCGTGCGGATATAGTCCTGATTGATGACGTCCAGCATCGACGAGCGCATGTAGCGACTCCAGACCGCGGTCGAGACCAGGGCCAGCACGATGCAGGGCCCGATCAGGTGGTGCAGCTGGTTGAGCAGAGAGCCGTCGTCGACCGTGTAGCGATTGCCGGCGGGCAACCAGCCGAGCCCGACCGAGAAGACATAGATCACGACGAGGCCGAACCAGAAGGTCGGGATCGACAGCGCGACCATCGCTCCGACGGTCGCGAACGCGTCGAACAGCGAATAGCGCCTGATCGCCCCGAGAATGCCGACCCAGGCGCCGATCACCATGGCGAGCAGCGTCGAGGTCAGCATCAGCTCGAACGTCGCTCCCAGATGGGAGGCGATGACGTGTAGGACAGGCTGCTGGTCGCGGTAGGAGCGGCCCCAATCACCGCTCAGCATGCGCCAGAGCCATTCCGCATATTGCAGCGGCAGAGGGCGATTGAGGCCGAGCTGTTCCGCGATGCGGTCGAGATCGGCCTGGGTCATGTCTCCGCCCGCAGCGAACTGGGAAAGCGGGCCGCCTGGAGCCAGATGCAGGATCGCAAAGCCGATCATCGAAACGATGAACAGCAGCAACAGCGATTGTCCTAACCGGCGGATAAGGAAGCCGATCAAGACGCCGCTCTCCAGGTCGCAATCATAGGTTCACTCAGCTCGCTTCACGCCACTTGCTTCACTTGGTCCGTCCTTGGCCCATCACTTGGCCCAGTACCAGCTGCCCATGTTCCAGGCATTCTGGCGCTGGTTGATGTTGGGGCGATAGCCGATGAGGCCTTCCTTGACGCCCTCGATCGGCGCGTATTGGAAGATCGGGAGGATCGGCAGCTCCTCGCGGACAATCTCCTGCAGCTTCCAGTAGATCGCCTTGCGCTTCTCCTGATCGAAGGTCTCCTGCCCCTGCTTCATCAGGGCGTCGGCCTCGGCGTTTTCCCACTGCATGTAGTTGCCGCCGCTGCCGCCCTTGACCGGGATCGCGTCGGAGGCAAAGCGCGAGGCCGGATCAGGGTCGACGCCGGTCCGGAAGGTCGTACCGACCAGCAGGGATTCGAATTTCGAGCGCACGTAGAACTCGCCCCAGATCACGGCCGCCGGCATGTTGTTGATCGTCATCTTGGCGCCGATCTGCTGCCAGTCCTGTTGCATCAGTTGTTGGCATTGTTCGCGTAGCTGGTTGCCCGTCGTCGTGGAGACGGCGAATTCGAGCGGCACGCCGTTCTTCATGCGCGTGCCCGAGCCGGAGCGCTTCCAGCCTGCATCGTCGAGCAGCTTGTTGGCCCGGTCGAGGTCTCGCTTCTGGGCCGGGAGATTAGGGTTGAAAGCCCAGGATTCCCGCGGCGCGAAAGACTCCGTCGGTTTCGGGACGCCGTAGTAGATCGCGTCGATGATGGCCTGCTTGTCCATGGCAGCGTAGAGCGCATGGCGCACGGCCTTCTCGGCAAAAACCTTGTTGCCGAGATTCGGCATGATGATCTCGAGATTTCCGCTGGGCGCGACCACGACCTTGCGGCCGGGGAGCTTGATGGCTTCCTGATAGAAATTCGCCGGAATGCCCGAGATGATCACGATATCGACCTGCCCGGTCCGGAACTGCGCATAGAGCGCCGTCATGTCGGGCACGTATTTCAGGACGGCCTTCTCCAGATAGGGGCCGTCGCCGTGATAGCCCTCATAGGCGAGGAGTGTGATGTTGTCTCCCGGCGTGCGCGTGCCCCAGCGGAAAGGGCCTGTGCCGACCGGGGCGTTGTTGAACGGCGCCGTGTTCGGGTCGCCGGCCTTGCCGAGGATGTGCTTCGGAACGATGTGCGTGTTGGCGAGCATCGCCAGATAGGGCGCATAAGCCTTCTCCATCCGCCATGCGATCTCGTGAGGCCCCTTGACCGCGATGTCCTTGACGAAGGCGTGCCCCACACGCGTACGCGCCTTGAAGCCCGCGGCGTTGATCAGTTCCAGCGAGTATTTGACGTCTTCGGCAGTGAAAGGCGTGCCGTCATGCCATTTGACGTCGTTACGCAGTTTGACGGTCCAGGCCAGACCGCCCTCGGCGATGCCGCCATTGGCCTCGCTGGGGACTTCGACCGCAAGATCCGGCTTCAGGCTGCCATTCGGCTCCGCGACCCAGAGCGAGTTGAAGACGCTCGTCCAGACGACTTCGTCGACTTCGACGCCCGGCATCAGCGGATTGAACGAGACCGGCTCCTGGGACAGGCCGACCACCACGACGCCCGTCGGCTTCGCGGGCGGGGGCGGGCTCGCCTTGCCGGCCGTCTGGGCCTGGGCGCCGGACCTGAAGGAGGCTGCTGCGACGGCTCCCGCCCCCAGCCCGAACAGATCGCGGCGATTGAGACCAACCTGCGAGAACAGCCGGCCGAAGCGATTTCTATCCACGTTCCATCTCCCCTCAACGAAGCTCCCGAGCCGCTCAACGGACTGAAAAGGGAGCGACATAATAATGAACGCCACAGTCAGCCTTGTGTCTCAAGGCGTGCAATTTCGTCAAAAATTTTCATTAGACGGACGTTTCGTCAAGTGGCTGATTCATGCGCAGAGTCGCGTTTCAAGGGATATTACCATCTATATATTTGATTTTACGTACAATTTTCTCGACTGAAACTAATTTCAACAAACTGATTGCGCATGCGGAGCGCTCATCATATCGTCCGACCATCTCAATCAGCCTCACGACCCCATGCCGAATGTAGCCCAGTCTTCCGAGAGCCTCGACGCTGAGTCCGAAGAGCAGTTGGAGGCCGTGAAAATCGGTCGCCGCCTGCGTGCGCTCAGGACCGAACGCAGCATGACCATCCTCGAGATGGCGGCCAAGGCCGGCGTTTCCTCGGGCAGCATCAGCCAGATCGAGCGCGGGGCTTCCAATCCATCGATCAGCACTCTGCAGAAGCTCCGCGCGGCTCTGGGCGTGACGCTGTGGTCGTTTCTCGAAAACGAGGCCGAGCCTCCCCGCGAGAACCGCTATGTCCGCCACCCCGGCGAGCGCCCGAAGATCGTGGTCGGCGGCAGCCATTTCACCAAGGAGCTGCTTTCGCCGCGCGACAACAACCAGCTCCGCTTCATGATCCTGACGATCCCACCAGGCGCGCAAAGCGCCGATGTCCTGACCGGACCCGGGGACAAGGCGGGCTATGTGATGTCGGGGCATGTCGAGTTGGCGGTCGGGGACGAAGTCTTCCAGATCGCGGAAGGCGACAGCTTCCAGTTCCCGAGCACGATCCCTCACCACCTCGTCAATCGCTCCGAGCGCGAAGCGAGACTCATATGGATCATCAACATCCGGGAATCGCACCTTTAGGGCGATAGCGTCGGGCCGGCGTGAGCCTGCCCATCATTCCAAACCGTCACGAGGAACTATGATTACGCGTCACGAAGTCACCGGCCGCCTCAGCAAGGTGCTGGTCGCGAACGGGTTCGCTTTCCTATCCGGCCTGACCGCCAAGGACCGCAGCGGCGGCGTCAAGGAGCAGACCGCTGACATCCTCGCCCAGATCGACAGCTACCTGGCCATGGCCGGCACCGACAAGACCCGCATCGTCGTCGGAAACATCTGGCTGAAGGATGTCGGCACCTTCAACGAAATGAACGCAGCCTGGGAAGCCTGGGTCGATCCGAAGCAGCCGCCGGCGCGGGCGACCGTCGAATCCCGTCTCGCAGCCGACGACATCCTCGTCGAAATCCAGGTTCAGGCGCTGGTCTGAGTCTTGCGGCCTCCGCGGCGGCTCTCGCTGCGGAGGCCATCAAACTTCGGTTCTGTTCCGCCATTCCGGTGCAATCCATGTCGCAGCCATCCCTCCCCTCGGTTTCTCCCGGTGATCCTTCCTGGTGGTTCAGCGATGCGCTCCGCGCCGAAGGCAACGAAAAGCCCTCGCCTTCGTTATCCGGCCAGATCACGGTCGACGTCGCGATCGTCGGCGGCGGCTTTACGGGGCTTTGGACGGCTCTAGCATTGCGTGAGCGGGCCCCGCAGCTCTCGATCGCCTTGATCGAGGCCTCGCTCTGCGGCTCCGGCGCGAGCGGAAAGAACGGCGGCAAGGTTCACGGTTATTGGGCGTCGCTTGCCGGCATGGCAGCCAATATCGGACCCGACGGTGCGCTCGCCGTGGCGCGGGCAGGAACGCGCGCCCAGGATGCCATACGAGCCTTCGCCACCGCTCCCGGCCGCGACGTCTGGTGGCGCGAAGCCGGCAATGTCCGCGTTTCAGCAGCGCCAGCGCAGGATGCCAAGATCAAGGTCTATTCCGATACGGCCAAGCGCCTCGGCGTACCGGACAGCGCGCAGGCGCTGACGCCGGAGCAGGTCGCCGATCATTGCCGTTCGCCAGTGTTCCGTGGCGGCTTGTATCTGCCCGAGGGCGCCAATGTGCATCCCGCCCGGTTGGCGCGGGCCCTACGGAAGGCCGCCATCGAGGCCGGCGTCGCGATCTATGAAAAAACGCCGATGAGCGGGCTTGCGACGGGTTCTCCCAACCGCATCTCGACGCCCTCCGGCGAAATCATTGCCCGCGAGGTCGTGCTCGCGACCAATATCGAACTAGCGAAACGCCCCGAAGTCAGCCCGCACGTCAGTGTGTTTTCGTCCTACGCCCTGATGACGGAACCGGCTCCCGAGAAATTGGCCGCCATGGGCTGGAACCACGACGAGGGGCTCGCGGATCTCCGCATGTTCGTCCATTATTTTCGCAAGACCGTGGACGGCCGCGTCCTGATGGGTTCAGGCTCCGGGCCCATCAGCTTCGGTGGTAATACGAGCGATCCCGCACTGACTATGGATCGCGCTTCGGCAGCCCGGGCAGAAAAGGGGCTGCGCAGGCTTCTGCCTGCCTTCGCGGATGTCGCGATCGAGAAGATCTGGGGCGGAGGCATCGATATTTCCTCGGATCGGCTGCCCTTCTTCCGCACCCTGCCCGGCACGCGCGTCCACTACGGTGCCGGCTATTCCGGCCACGGCGTCAACCCGACCTATATGGGCGGCCAGTGCCTCGCCTCGCTGGTTCTCGGCGCGAAGGACGAATGGTCGACGCTGCCGCTGTGCACGCGTGAGGTGCCGAAGCTGCCGCCGGAGCCGTTCCGGGCCATCGGCGGCAGACTCGTGCGCTGGGGCATCATCGGCTGCGAGGAGGCCGAGGAGAAAGGTGAGCAGGCCGGGCCCCTCATGCGCGCCGCAGCAGCTATCCCGAAGGTTTTTGGCTTGAGAATCGGGACACGCTGAACCGAAATGACAATCGAATACTGAAGAGATTGATGCGTCGCTCGCGCCTCCGAGCCTAGGATCTTGCGAGCAGGCAAACTGGGTGAGCACTGCAGCTTCAGCGGGCAGGCCTCCCAGGCGAGCTTGCTGGGCGCGGCAGCGCATCATACCCTCGGCGTCGATGAGCGGGCGCTCAGTTCGATAGGCCTTCGGGCGCGGTCGCAACCCCTACCCGGCCGGGCAGGTGTGATCGTGTTGTCGAACACCGTCGACGGATCACTCGCAGCGCTAAAGCGAAATTTCGCAGAAGATGCTGTTGCTGAGGGCGTTCCTGCGCAGCCCAACGCCCAAACCCGGCGCGTCAAGCACGTGAAGATAGCCATTCTTTACGCGCGGCTCGATCGGGTCTTCGAGAACGTCCACATGCCCTGGAATCCGGCTCCAATAAGGGAAATGCTCCTGGATGTAGAAATTTGGCAGCGTGGCTGAAAGATGCATGCCGACGGCGGTGGAGAGCGCGCTCGCGCAAATATGGGGCTGCACCTTCACGCTGTAGGCTTCCGCCATCGCCGCGATCTTGCGCGCCTCCATCAGGCCGCCGGTATTGCCGATATCGGGCTGCAGGATGTCGGCAGCGCGGCTTTCCAGGATGTCGCGGAAGCCGTATCGCGAATAGATGCGCTCGCCGACCGCGATCCGCTGGGAAATGCCGCGCGCGATCTTCGCCAATGCACCGAGATCGCCCGGCACCGCCGGTTCCTCGACATAGGTGATGTCCTGCGCTTCGATCTCGCGACAGAAGCGAATGGTGTCGTCCGGAGTGAGGCCCGCTGAAAGATCCAGCATCAATTCCACCTGCGGCCCCACGGCCTCGCGGATCGCCTTCACGATGCCGACGGCTCGCTGCACGACGGAGCGGTCGCTGGCGGCACGAAAGGAGGGATGGCGCAGTCGCCCTTCGGGCATGATCAGCGCGAGCGGATAGAACTTCAGCGCGTCAAAGCCGTCCTCCACCGCCTTCGCGGCAGCAGCCGGCAGATCTTCGTCGCGCGTGCAGCCGAAATACCAGCCGTTGCAGTAGGTCCGCAAACGGTCGTGGACGCGTCCGCCGAGAAGTTCGTAGACGGGAATGTTCAGCGATCTCGCCTTGATGTCGAGCAGGGCCTGCTCGATCGCGCTCATGGCGGAGTAGATGATCGGGCCGCCGCCCTTGGCCCAGAAGCCATGATCATAAATCTCGCTCCACAGCGCCTCGATGCGCAGCGGGTCGATGCCAATCATGTATCGTTCGACGATATCCTTCAGCATGCCGGCGGCACCGGTGCCGCCGATACCGTAGGCGACACAGGCCTCGCCCAGCCCGGTGATGCCGACGTCGGTCTCGAGCTCGAGCAGGACCGGCCGGATGCCGCCGCTCTCGATGAGGTAGATGCGAGCGGATGTGAGCTTCATCGGCGGATCCTAGCAGGGCGTTGGCGCGCCGCGTGGCGGCGCAACCAGGGCAACGGGGTAACCGGCGCTTTGTCAGGCTAGGCGTCGATGGAAATCGCATGACGCCGCGGCAAGATCCGGCTTCCTATGATCGGGAATTTCCCATGAACGTGCCGCCAACACGAGCCAACTCAGCCCAAGAGGAGGCCCGCACCGCGGAGTTGCGTTTTGATGTCATCGAGCGACCCCTCGTATTCCCAGGTCTGAACGGTGTCGTGAGGGCATTCGATGAAAATATACTTGTCCGTAAAGGACAGGATCCTGTCCAATTTGATGACCTTTTCGACGAAATCGGCGGGCGCAGGATCACTGACGATCATTTGGCGGTTTTCGTCGTAACCATGGAACACCTTCTCGGCTCTAATGCGTGCCGTGATATACATCTTGTGTCCTCCCAAAACTCTGATGCTGTGGCCGGAAGAGGGATTCTTCCAGCTGTTCCCCCACCTGAGGGTGGCGTTGGCGAATGCGCGCGATGTCGCTCTGGAATTCCCGCAGCATCCAGTCGCAGACCTCGGACACGACTTGCGAATGCGGGCGTTTCGGCAAAACCAGGTCGCACCGGCGTCCGGTGGCGATGACCTGCGGCAGCGCCGGTACCAGCGCGCCGGAGGCGAGAAGCCCGGACACCACGTTGAACCAGCCGACCGCCATGCCCTGTCCGACCAAGGCCGCCTGCACCACTAGGCTATAGTCGGTCAGCAGGATCTCGTTCCCTCGGCCTCCGGCGAAATCGGACGCGAAGAGCTGGTGCCACTGAAACTGCGAACCGCTGAGCGAGATCATCCGAGCCGCCGCGGGCAGGAGATTATCCGCCTCGGTGCGAGCGCCCTCATAGAGCTCGGCGCAAACCGGCAACAGAAGTTCGCGCATCAGCGGATAGACCCGGGTGTTCGCTTCCGCCTGCGGATCAAAGCGCATCGCAATGTCGACGCCGTCGACAGGTCCTTCCAGCGGGCCGTTGATCAGTTGGAAATGGATTTCCTCTCTCGGAAAGCAGGTCTGGAACCGGGCCAGACGCGGCATGAACCAATGGGTTGCGAAGCCCGCGGATACCGACAGCACGATCGGCCGGCGCAGCGACCGGCGGCGCTCGACGAGATCGGCGACGGTTCTCTCGATGTCGCCGAAGCTCTGGGAAATCCCGGAGAACAGGTTGTTGCCGTCGCTGGTCAGGACGGCGCCTCTCGGCGTCCTGTGAAACAAGGGAATGCCGAGATGGCATTCCAGCCGGGCGATGGTTCGGCTGACCGCGGGGCTCGTCACGCCGAGTTCCTTCGCCGCCTTGGCGAACGTGCCGCAGCGGACGGCGGCCTCGAACGCAACCAGCGCATTGAGGGAGGGGAGCAGTCGCCTGAGCTGGGACATTACAGGATGTAACCCCCGCGTTGATAATTTATCGGATTGCCGGAACCGGCCCAATGCTCGACTTGTCCGGACAGCGCCTGTGTCGATGGCGCGCCCGCGACCACAATCGAAAGGCCGAAGCCATGTCGTTCGCTGACTTCAAGGTGCTGACATTCGACATCGTCGGAACATGCATCGATTTCGAGAAGGGCGTTCTCGATGGATTTCGCGCCGCCGGAGGGGCAGCGGCAGCCCAGTTGACGGAGGACGAGATCTTCGCGGCCTACCTCGCCGCCCGCGAGCAGTTTCCCGGCCCCGCCAGCGCCGTCATGCGCGATGTCTATCTCACGGCGGCCCGCAAGCTCGGCCTGTCGGCCGACGATGCCGCGGGCGATCGCTTCTTTCGTCTGTTTTTCACCGCTCCGGCTTTTCCGGACTCCGCCGAGGCGCTCAAGCGGCTGCGGCGCAAGTTCCGCCTGGTCGCGATGACGAACTACGACCGGGTCGCCTACACCAACTGCGCCAACAAGCTGGGCCTGCCGTTCCACGACAGCGTCACGCTCGACGAGGTTGGATTTGCGAAGCCCGATCCGCGCTTCTTCTTTTACAATCTCGGCCGGCAGTCCGCGCACGGTTTCAAGCAGGACGAGATCCTGCACGTCGCGCAGAGCCAGTATCACGACATCGGCGTCGCGCGGGAACTCGGATACAAGGTCTGCTGGATCGAACGCCGCAAGGGTTTCAAGGGCTTCGGCGGCACTCCCGTTCCGAAGGCGGTCACCAAGCCCGACTTCCATTTCGCGTCGCTGGGCGAACTGGCCGATGCGGTGGAGCGCGGGTGACGCCGGGCCTTTGTAATCCATCGGAGCAACGGCCATGTCCGACCTGACGCTTCCGCCGTCGCTCTGGCGGGAGACCGCGATCGCGGCCTCCCCATCCCATGCGCTCGCAGGTGCCGCGACGGCCGACGTCGCCATCATCGGGGCCGGGTATACCGGTCTCTGCGCCGCGCTGCGCGCGATCGAGAGAGGCCTCAAGCCGGCCCTGATCGAACCGGGCGAAGTCGGCTTCGGTGCCTCCGGGCGCAACGGCGGGGTCGTCTCGACCAAGTATCGCGTTTCCCTAAGCGACATGGCCAGGCACCACAGCGTCGACCTCGCGAAGCGCATGAACCGTCTGGCGCATGACGCCATGGACTGCGTCGAGCGCAATGTCGCAGAGCATGCGATCCACGCCGCCGGATTTGCGATGGCCGGCAATCTGCGCTGTGCCCACAACGCCAACGCCCTGATGGGTCTCTCCGACGAAGCCAGGATCGCCATGGAGACTTTCGGCGATACGAGCCTGCAGATCCTCGATGCCGCGCAGACCCGGGACGAAACTGGGAGCAGCGCTTTCGTCGGCGGGGTGCTGAACAAGCATGCCGGCGTCATCCACCCGCTCAACTACGCCCGTGGTTTGGCGCGCGCCGTCCGCGACGGCGGCGGCCAGATCTTCGAACGCTCGCTGGCCGAGCGTGTCGACCAGGGACCGGCGGGGGTCGAGATCGTCACCGGGCAGGGCGTGCTCCGCGCGGAGCGCTTGATCATCGCCACCAACGGCTATTCCGACCTGTCCCCGGCGACCTCCGGCGTCAGAAAATCGGTGATCCCGTTCCGGAGCGCGATGGTCGCGACCGAAGCACTTCCGGCCGAGATCTTCGCGACGCTGATGCGGGGCGGCCGAAGCTACAGCGAGACGCGACGGATGATGCGCTGGTTTCGCCGGATCGACGACCGCATGCTCTTCGGCGGTCGCGGCGCATTCGGCAAGGCCGATTCCGCCGCCGCCTTCGCTGCGCTCGAAGCTGCGATGAAGGAGATCTTCCCTCAGCTCGCCGGCGCCAGGGTGACCCATCGCTGGTCGGGCCTCGTCGCCATGACGATGGATAGCCTGCCCCAGATCGGCCTGGCGAACGACAGGACCGCCTTCGCGCTCGGCTACAACGGCGCCGGGATCGCGATGGCGAGCTTTCTCGGCCGATGCGCGCTCGACATCCTGCTCGGCGACCAGGCCGATCTCGGCCTGATGCGACGGAAGCGCCCGGAGCCGATCCCGTTCTACTTCATGCGCGAGCCGGCCGTTCGCACGGTCGCCGGCTGGTACCAGTTCCTCGACCGGATCGGCCGCTAGCAACGGGGGAGGGTAGCGCTTCATAGCGCACTGCAGATCCGCAGGGCATCCAGCATCGCCGAATGGATGTTGCGGCTTGCTACGGCATCGCCGATCCGGTGCAGCTCGAAACCCTTAGCCGATTTGCGCGGCTGCGGCGCGGCCTTCACCATCGCTTCGAGATCGCTGACGCCCTCGTTGCTGGAGCCCGCCCGCAGCTGGTCGTAGACCTCTGCCATGGGAATGCTGCCCTGTTCGACCACGACATGGTCGACCATGACGGTCGTGACGTCCCGCGAGAGGTCGTTGACGAGCCGGGCGAGCAACCGGTTGTCGCGGCGCTCGACCGAAACCAGGCGCGTCTCCGGGATCGGCTGGATCCCGTGTTTGAGGAAAACCTGCTTCCAGCGGATGCGCTCCGAATAGGTCAGTTCCTCGGCGATCACGGCATCGATGGAGGCATAGCTGACTCGGGCGCCCGCCTCGACCGCCCGTTCTGCCGCCAGAGGGCCCGGGTGCCGGCCGGTCCCGTCGAAGATCAGCACATCGCCCGACAGGGCGACCTGCCCGGTCAGGACATCCCAGCTGTTGGTGCATAACTCCGCACCTTCGCCGATATCGACCAGCGGCAATCCGCCGGTCGCCATGATCACGACATCGGGCTCCAACCCGGCGATGTCTTGTTCATCCATATAGGCGTTGGTGTGCAGGCTGGCGCCCAGGCGGGCGAGTTCGGCCACGCGCCACTCGACGATGCCCTTTAGATCGCGTCGCCACGATCCGGTGGCGCCCAGCAGGATCTGGCCGCCGAATTCCGCCGCGGCCTCGTAGAGCGAAACCTCGTGGCCACGCTCCGCGCTGACCCTGGCCGCCTCCAGGCCGGCCGGGCCTCCGCCGATCACGACGACCTTCCGCGCCGGTCCCTGCGCCTTCGGGATTTCATGCTTCAGCGTGAGTTCGCGACCCGTGACGGGATTGTGCAGGCAGGAAGGCCGGTGCTGTGACTGGCAATGCGTGGCGCCGACGCAGGGCCTGATCTCGCTTTCTCTCCCGCTCGCTAGCTTGGCGACGATATAGGGGTCCGCGATCTGCGCCCGCGTCATTCCCGCCATATCGACCTTGCCCTCGCGCACCGCGTAGCGAGCGGAGGACAGGTCGGCGATCCTGGCGGCATGGAAGACGGGCAGAGCGACCTCGTGCCGGAACACGCCCACCGGCTCGACCCAAGGTGCGAGCGGCGTGCCCATTCCCGGCATGTTGTATTTCGCCAGAGCCGGCACGTTCTCCATCGACCCGTAGATCGCGTTGAAAAAGTCGACGGCGCCGGCTTCCTTCAGGATCAGGGCGATGCGAATGCCCTCCTCGAGGCGCAGGGCGCTGTCCGGCCCCTCGTCGATCGTGAACCGCATCCCGACGAGGAAGCTGTCGCCAACGGCCTTTCGGATCGCCTCGTGGACCATCAGGGCGAAGCGGCAGCGGTTCTCCCGCGATCCGCCGAAGCGGTCGGTGCGCCGGTTCGTGTCCGGCGAGAGAAACTGACCGATCAGATGCCCGCCTGCCATCGTCTCGATGCCGTCGAGGCCGCCCTCCTTGCAACGCAGCGCAGCCGCGGCGAAGGCCTTCACTACCCGGTCGATATCGTGCTCGTCCATCTCCTTGGGGATGCTGCGATGCGCAGTCTCCCGGATGGGCGAGGGGCCGATCGTCGGCAGTCGGTCGCCGCCATAGGGATCGCCGCGCCGGCCCAGATGGGAGATCTGGCACATCAGGGCGGCCCCCTGCGCATGCATCCTGTCGGCGAACCGCTGCAGGTGCGGGATGATCGCGTCTGTGCCGACGTTGAGCTGGCGGAAGATGTTGGGAGAATCGATGTCGACATTGGAGGAGCCGCCGAACATCGAGAGTCCGATGCCCCCTTTGGCCTTCGCCTCGTGATAGCCCTGATAGGCATCGTCGGGCATGCCGTTCTGCTCCAGTCCGCAGGCATGGCTAGTGCTCATGATCCGGTTGCGGAGCGTCACATGCTTGATCGTCAGCGGTTGCAGCAGGGGATCTTTCGCTGTGATCGCGGGGTCGGGTTGGTACATGGTTGCCTCCGGAAAACGTCAAGGCTTCGCCGATCGCGCGAACGGGGAGGTTCGTGCGGCGGTTGCCGTGATGGGTGAACAGATCCGCGCCGCAGGGCGCGGGGGCGCGTTGCTAAAGGACTTGGCTCAGGAACTGCCTCGTCCGCGGATCCCTGGCATTGGTGAAGAATTCCTGCGGCGGACCGTGCTCCACGATCACGCCCTTGTCGGTGAAGTAGATGTGGTCGGCGACCTCGCGCGCGAAACCCATCTCGTGCGTCACGAGGATGCAGGTCATGCCGTCGGCCGCGAGTTCCTTGATGGTCACGAGCACCTCCTTGACCGTCTCGGGATCGAGCGCCGCGGTGACCTCGTCGAACAGCATGACGTCGGGGCGCATCGCGAGACTCCTCGCGATCGCTACGCGCTGCTGCTGTCCCCCCGAAAGCTGGCCGGGATAGGTATCCTCCTTGCCGGTCAGCCGCACTTTCCCGATCAGCGCACGCGCACGCTGCTCGACCTCGGCCTTCGGCTCGCGGAGAACCTTCACCGGCGCCATCATGACGTTCTCGAGCGCCGTCTTGTGCGGGAACAGATTGTACTGCTGGAAGACGATGCCGACCTTCCTCCGCAGCGCGAGCTTGTCCAGTTTGGGGTCGTTGACCTCCTGGCCCTGGACCGTGATCGAGCCCCGCTGGATCGGGCTCAGGCCGTTGATGCAACGGATCAGGGTCGATTTTCCGGAGCCGGACGGCCCGATGATGCAGACGACTTGGCCCTTGCCGACATCGAGGCTGATGCCCTTGATGACCTCCAGCGTGCCGAACGACTTGTGCACGTCACGCAAGGAGACGATCGGTTCGCCCGGCTGCGATGCCGATATGGCGGTCACTCTGGTTTCAAACGACATATTGACGCTCAAGCTTTCGTGTCAAAAGCGCGATCGGATAGATGTAGGCGAAGAAGAGGCACAGCAGGAACAGGTAGAACGGGAACAGCAGGTCCGGCCTGGCACCTGTCGCTTCCATGCCCGCCTGGGCGTTGGCGACAGCCTCGTGCACGCTGAAGATCGAAGCCATTGGCGTCGAGAGTGTCAGCAGCGCGTACCAGTTCATCCACGGCGGAATGGCACGCCGGACGCATTGCGGCAGGATGATCCAGCGCAGCGTCTGGGAGCGCGTAAATCCCAGTCCTTCTGCCGAATCCCACTGCCCGGTCGGGATGGAGTGCACGGCTCCGCGGACGATCTCGCTGATGTTGCCCATCACCGGCAGGGCGAAGGCGACGACGGCCTTGGCCCAGTCCGGCAGGGGGACCCTGCCTCCGCCGGGCAGGCGCAGCTCGGTCGGCAGCATGTACATGATGGCGAAGAGGATCACGAGCCAGGGCGAGTTGCGCAGCAGATGCGTGACGAACCGTGAGGGCATGCGCACCGGCCAGATCAGGCTGATCTGCATCAGGCCCAACGCGATGCCCAGCACCGTGGCCAGCGCCATCGCCAGAAAGCTCATCGCGAGGTTGAGCGCAAACCCGCGCAGGATGAAGGGCAGCCAGATGCCGAGCGTTTCGATAGCCGAGGCACGTCCGGGTGGGTTGGACTGCGCCCAGGCGGAGACCAGCGACAAGGCGAATGCGATCAGGAGGCACAGCCCGTACCGCCAACTCAGCCAGGCCAGCGGGCGCGCCGGCGACAGGCGTTCCTTGTCGATGACGAAGGCGCGCGTCGTCATTGGCCGTACCCCGGCAACGCAACTTTGCGCTCGATGAAATGGAGCACGCCCGCCAGCGCCGTCACCACGATGATGTAGAAGAGAAACAGCAGGAGCATCATCTCGGGAACGTTGACGTTGTCCGACCAGACCTGATTCAAGACATAGGTCATCTCCGGCACCGCGATCACGTAGGCGAGCGAGGTGGTCTTCGCCAGGCTGACCAGATTGTTCGTCAGCGCCGGCAGGGCGATCCGGAATGCGAGCGGCAGGGTGACGTAGAGATAGGCCTGCCAGCGAGAGAAGCAGAGGCTTTCCGCCGCCTCAAGCGTTGAATCCGGCACGGCCTCCAGCCCCGAGCGGAAAATCTCGACGTTGAAGGCACCGCCGAAGATGCCGAGCGAGATGATGGCCCAGCCATAGGACGTGATCAGTGGCTGCGAGTAACCGCCCATGTCGACCGCCGGCATGAACGTGCCGAGGCCGAAGAAGAAGAACAGCAGCTGGATCATTGGCGGCGTGTTGCGGAAGGCCTGGATATACGCGTCCATCACCACCCGCACGATCGCGCTCCTTGCATTCTGAGCCCAGGCGCCGAGAACGCCGATCACAAGCGACAGCAGCAACGTCCAGAAGATCAGCTGAAGCGAGTTGCTGGCGCCGGTGATGAAACGATCGAACTCATACTGATCGTAAAACACGTTGAAGTTCAGGCCCGTCGTCTCGTACAGCCTTCGGAAATAAGGTCCGATGAGATTCAACATGAGCGGCCATCATCGACGGGACGGGTCTGAACGCGCATCGGTCTAGTTCTTCGGGTTCAGATAGCTCGTGTCCCAGCGCAGCTTTTTCTGCTGCTCCGTGAACCAGTCGCCGGGCTTCACATTCCACTTCTTGGCCAGCTCGATGAGTTTGCCCTCGCCCTGCCAGCGATAGGCCATCCCGGCCATGAAGGCGCCCCAGCCCTTGTTCAGTTCCTCGATCGGGACCGCCGCTGCCCAGGGATTGTTGTAGAACGCCGAAACCGGCATCTCGTAATCCTGCCATTCGGGCGCTTCGAGATCGGCCATGATGCTGACGTCGTCATAGACCCAGGCGATGCATTTGCCCGTCCGGAGGGCTTCCTTACCCTCGGTATTTCCGGCGAAAGCCGTGAGCTTGGCCTTCAGCTCGGTCTCGACCATCTTGTTGTAGGCATTGCCCTGCTTGCCGCAGACGGGCTTGTTGGCAATGTCCTTCCAGTCCTTGATGACGCCCTTCTTAGCGAGGATGCTCGGGCCGGAGGTCCAATAGGCCGGTTCGATGATCCCGACGATCTTGCGGCGCTCGGCGGTGTCGTACATCCCGCCGATGATGAGGTCGATCTTGCCCTGCTGCAGCATCTGCATGCGATTGGCCGAGGTGATCACGACAGGCTCGAACTTTACCCCGAGCGTGTCGGCGACGCTCTTGCCGAGATCGACTTCGATGCCCTGAAGCGTGCCGTCCGGAGCCGGGAACGACCAGGGCTTGAACGCTCCCTGCACGCCGACCTTGACCGTGCCCCGCTCGAGAATCTCCTTGAGGCGGCCTTCTGCGGCCTGGGACGGTCCGGCTGCGAGGATGACGCCGCACCCTATCACTATCGCGGCGAGCGCCGCGAGATGCTTCGAACTGCTTGACGATGCCATTTCTGTTTCCCCTTTTGTTTGGACTTCTGGCAGCTGGTCGTCTTCAGGCCGCATTCCCCGTCGGAAAATGGCGGCTCTGATAGTCCAGGAACGTTTCGACCTCCTCGGCCTCCCGGGCCGGTTCCCAGCCCAGGAGATCGGCCACGGACCGGGCCGCCTGCGCGACGAAGTCTCGATCGACATGCCGCCCCCAGGCGTGGCCCGTTCGCGTGTAGAGGATGCCGCGCAGATCGCGCGCGTGCTCGTCGCGCACCGCCGCCCTGTAGGCCCCGGCCTGATCGGTCTCGCCGTCGGTAGATATGCCGGCATCGCCCATGCGAGCACCGACGTTCGGCCGCGAAGGCGGCAGCAGTCTCGAGACGGCTGCGCGCAGTTCGCGCCCGGCGCTCATATGGCTCTGGACCGGGCCCGCCGTCATGGCCAGCACGCGTGGCAGACCCCTGGCGGTCAGGTCGTGAATTTCGCGCGTGCGCCGGCCCATCGGCTGCTCGGGGTCGAAGGTGAGCGGACGCACGCCCGCCCAGGTGAAGCCCACATCCTTCTTCCCCAGGGACAGTCCCGGGAGCAGGTGGTTGGCCTCGCCAAGCAGGAAGTCGACATCGTCGCCGGTCGGGCGCGCTTCGTCCGCATCCTCGTCGAACGGCGTCTCCGTGGGGCCGAAATAGAACCAGTCTCCTTCAAGCGGCAGGCAATAGAACGGCATGCCGCCGCGATGGAGCGTCGCGATGCCGTAATCCTTGTAGCGCTGTGGCAGGCGCACGACGATGTGCGAGCCCTTCGTCCCGCGCACGAGCGGCTGATTGGGTTGCTGCCCGACCGGGCCTATGTCGTCGACCCAGCTCCCTGCCAGGTTCAGAACGACTTTCGCACGGATCGCCTCGCTCCCACCCGAGCGATCCGTGAGATCGACGATCCAGTCGCCGTCGGGAGCGCGCTCGCGCAGCGCCGCCCGCGTGAACAGTCGCAAGCTGGCGCCGTTCCGCTCTGCCTCGAGCGCGTTGTCGACGCAGAGGCGATCCGGCCAATCGATCATGTATTCGCGATAGGTCGCGACCGATTTGAGCTGCCCCCGGTCGCGCAGATCGGCGACGAAGGGGATGTCTCGGTCGAGGTCTGTTCGGATACGGCGATAATCGAGCGGCGGGTTCGCGGGACCGAGGCGGTTCAAGAACGCGAAGCCGATGTCGAGATGCCAGCCGCGGATATCGGCGCCGCTGTAGAGCGGAAAGCACATCGTGAAGGGCTTGCAGCGCTCCGTTCGAAGGCGAACCAATTCTTCGCGCGACTCCATGGCGGCCTTCGCCATCTTGACCGCCCCCAGGAGGCGCATTGGCGAGCGGGCGAACGTCCTGACAGGGTGGTGCGTCTCGAAATAGCGCAGGCCGCAATGGAGTATGCGTGACGAGCGGCTCGATGCGCCATTGGCGAGATCGGCCTTCTCGGCAAGCAGCACATGGTAGCCCGCGGCTGTCAGCTCCCGCATCGCACTGGTGCCGTTGATGCCCCCGCCGATGACGACGACATCGAAGCTATTCGTGCTGGCCCCTGCCCTTGCCATCCGTCGGAACGATCCTCTCCGAAAAAATCGACGCCGCAAGTTAATCGCCAGATCGGAAATACTCAAAATAGAATGTTCGGGGATCGTTATGCAGAAAACTTATATTGAATCGCGATTGTGCGTCTTTCTCGTAGGCCTGTGACCGCGGCACAAAGCCGGTACCACCGAACTTGGTCTGTTGAACCTCGTCGCCAATCAAGCGTACCCGCTGCTAGCGCGGTAGTCGTTTCAGTACCTCATCGCGTTCGCTTGCAAGCAGGTCGAGCAACGCGTCGACCGCCCGACTGGGCGGCCGTGAACCCGGCCGCAATAGCGCGACGTTGAAGGGAATCGACGGCGAAAACGGGATGATGCGGACGTGTTCGTCGATTTCGGTGACAGCGGTGTAGGGATCTATGAGCCCGACACCCATGCCATGTTTAACGAGCTGGTACGTGGTGGCAGACACAGTTGTCTCATATGCAGGCTCGTATTTGATACCGGACGAACGAAATGCCTGCGCAACCAGCTGGCCGCCTGAAGTCACCAACGCCAAGGAGATGAACGGCACGCCGACGAGATCACCAGGCTCAATCCACGATTTGTCGGCAAGCGGATGATCAGTGCGGACGGCCGCAACGTAAGGCATATCGCTGAAGGGTTCGATGCGGAATCCGGATCGTCGAAGGGGGGTCTCGGCTAGGCCGATGTCGATCTGCTGAGAGGCCGCCCACTCTTCGACCCGGGCCGATACGGTGACGTTTAGCAGAATCTTGGTCTTAGGCCACTCAACCTGGAATTTCGCGAGAAGCCGCGGAACGAACCCCAAAGCTAGGGCTGGCATCATGGCAGTTTCGATGCGACTGCTTTCACCCTCCGCCACGCGTGCAGCGAAGCTTCTGAGGGAATCGAGCGAGACATATGCGCGTTCGATTTCATCCAGGAGAAGGCTCGCGACGGATGTCGGCGTGACCAGGCCGCGGCGACGCTCGAAGAGTGTTACGCCCAGCTCGGCCTCGAGCTTATCGAGCAGCCGGCTGACCGCCGGTTGGCTTCGCCCGAGTAGCTCAGCTGCAGCGCTCACGGTCCCCGTCAGCATGACCGCTCGAAACGCTGCAAAGTAGATCAAATTCACCGATAATCGCTCCAGCTCATACTGGCTATCCACGCGGACAGCTTAGTCGAGCGATACCCAAAACCCAATGCTGGACGACATACGGGACCTAAGGGCGATCGGCCTAATTTCCTAGAGTATAATCGAAATGACCAAGATTCGTGTCGGGAAGTTGACCTCCGGTTTTGAAGGAGATTCTTCTGAGCCGGGTGTGAAGAACGGCTAATTGTTGTCGTCTCGCAGTATTCGACTATGCCAGATTCGAGCGGCGACCCTATCAAATTACAGTAAGTTGATTTAGGGCCGTGACCGTGTTCCCATCTCTGCCACGAAGCGCGGCGGGGATTTCGATGCGCCCGAAGGAACGTCGCCAGGGGCGTGGCCTGACGACGGTATTTACGAATATTTGTATTTGCCGCCCCATCAAGCAGTGCTTCATCGCACGCTTCCATATTGTGCTGCCTTTTTGACGTGAGCACTGCAGTCGTGTCCCATCCTGCAACTGGCGTATCTACTTGCGTCCGGTTGAAGCGAGAGGTCTCAGACCACGCTCTCATTCACGACCTCGGGGATACTGTGCGGAATGACCAAACTATCTCGCCGCAAGCGCCGGTTCTGAGCCCGGTGACACGAATATCTTCATCATCAGATGAGCCTGCATAGCCTCATCGCGTCGAGCATTCCCGCGTGGATGTCGCGGGAGGAAATGGCATCACCAATACGGTGGAGATCATAGTGGCCATCGGGATTGAGACTAAGGGTTTGCCGGTCAGCAACGACAAATGCGTCCAAATCGGTGACACCATCATTTCGCGAGCCTGCGCGTAAGTCATTGTAAAATTCATCCATAGGAATGGTTCCGCGCTCGATAACGAGGCGGTCGCAAGCCATAACCTCTTCGACGCCGGTGTATTCGTTTACGAAAGTCGCTTCGATGCGGTGTCCGTTGCGGACAGCGCGAACAAGCCGCTTATCCGGATACATTGGCGTGCCGTTTTGATAGAGCTCCCGCATGATGAAAGGGCGATCGAGGAAGCTCGTCTCCAGCGCCGTGTGCCTATCAGGGGTAACATAAACGAGTTGCGCGCCCTGCTCAGCCAGCATTTCTGCGCTCGCCGCGCCGGCGATCGTGCCCAACCCGTCATAAAGGAGCACGGTTCCCTGCGTTTTACGTGGGGTCTCCAGTATATCCCAGACAGTTTCTGCTAGGGGGCAGAACAAGAGCTGCTCGAAATCGTACGCTAAGAGTCCGTCCCGGAACTCATGACGCTCGCGCGATGCGGCGGATAAGAACCATGGCGGCGGCTGCGTAGAGGAAGGCCGTCGCGGAGGCGATGGTGGCTTCGGCGTCCTTCCAGAGCCGTCTATTTCGATTGATCCAGGCGAAGAAGCGCTCGACGACCCACCGCCGGGGCTGAACGGCGAAGCCGATTTGATCGGGCTTGCGCCGGACGATCTCGACGGCGATGCGGGTGGCGGTCGCGACACGCGGGCCTTGGTAGCCAGCGTCCGCGAAGACCTTCTCGATGAAGGGGAACGGGCGGCGCGAGGCGGCCAGCAGCGGGCCCGCCCCATCGCGATCCTGCACGCTGGCGGGATGGGCGAAGAGGACGAGGCCACGCCCGTCGGTATCGACGAGGGCGTGGCGCTTGCGACCCATGATCTTCTTGCCGGCGTCGTAGCCACGGGGCCCACCGGCTTCGTTCGTTTTCACGCTCTGGCTGTCGATGATGCAGGCGCTGGGCGAGGCCGGCCGACCGCTGCGTTCGCGATCGATCATCAGCAGCGCATGGTTGAGAGCCTCGAACACGCCCCCGTCTCGCCAGGCCGCAAACCAGCGATAGGCCGTGCTCTTGGGCGGAAGGTCGCTCGGCAGAAGCCGCCAGGCGACGCCTCCGCGCATGACGTAAAAGATCGCGTTGACGATCTCGCGCAGCGGCCAGGAGAGCGGCCGGCCCGTCCGCTTCGGCGCCGGTAGCAACGGCGCAATCAGCCGCCACTCCGCATCCGTCAAATCCGTTTCATATCGAAGTCCCGCGCGACTATGCTGCCGGCGAGTGGCTGGGGTCCACATCGCTCGCTCCAAGATGGCCTGAACAACCCCTTGGAATCACGAGTGCCCCAGTCGCTCAACCCTTTCGGGACGGGCTCTAAGGTCGAACGTACAATGAACGTCATGCAGCCCGGAGGATTCTGGCGGGAAGTCGCAGGGGTCTGAAGCCCTCGGTCATCTGCTGCTCGGTGTCCCAGGAATAGATGCCTGTGAGATTGATGTGCTCCCAGCCGAGCGGCGAGACATGCTTGAGCAGTTCGTCGGGAATGTTGCGACCCTGCTGGCGCAGATGGGCTGTCGCCCGGCTGAGATAGACGGTGTTCCAGTGGACGATGGCGCTGACCACCAGATTGAGTCCCGACGCCCGGAAGGCCTGACTGTCGTAGGACCGATCACGGATTTCGCCACGCTCGTGGAAGAAGACGGCGCGCTTGAGCTTGTGGGCTGCTTCTCCCTTGTTGAGACCGGCCTGGCAGCGCTGGCGCAATGCCGGACTCGAATACCATTCGATCATGAACAGGGTGCGCTCGATGCGGCCGAGTTCGCGGAGCGCTTTGGCCAGATCGCTCGATTTCGATGAGGCGGACAACCTTTTGAGGATCGTCGACGGCGCTGTGGTACGCGTCGTGATCGAGGCGGCCAGGCGTAAAAGATCGTCCCAATGCTCGAGGATGAGCGCGGTGTTGATCGGCACGCCAATATGGTTGGCCAGCGCCGGATAGGCATCGGCCTTCTCGAAGGCGTGGAACTTCCGGTCCTTGATGTTGCGCAGCCGGGGCGCGAAGCGTTTGCCGACCAAGGCGAACAGCGCGAAGACATGGTCGCTGGCGCCGCCGGTGTCGGTGAAGAGTTCCTCGATCTCCAAAATCGTGTCGTGGTCGAACAGACCGTCGAGCACATAGACAGCCTCGCTCTCGGTCGGGCTGATCGGCAGGATGCTGTAGTAGCCGTATTGGTCGGAGAGCCCGCTATAGAATTTCGTTCCCGGTTCGCTGCCATAGTGCAGATTGATGGCGCTGAGCCGGGCGGCCCGGTCGCTGGCCCGAAAGAACTGTCCATCGGACGATGCCGTTGTTCCGTCTCCCCAGAGCCGTGAGTGCGGATGGCGCGTATGTGCATCGGTCACGCAAGCCTGCGCGGCCCGGTAGGTTTCGGAGCGAGCATGGAAGCTGCGCATCCAGCCGATCTGATGGGCGCTGATGCCTTTCGACGCCCCCGCCATGCGCTTCGGGCCGAGATTCGTGCCGTCGGCGAGCACGCCGGCCAGCATAGCGGCGATGTTCGGTGGTGCATCTCCCGTCCGTACATGGGTGAACTGGTCGGCAAAACCGGTCCATTCATGCACCTCCCGCAGCAGGTCGGGCACCTCGACCAGGGGATACATGTCGCTGATTTCGGCATTGAGGGCCTCGGCCGCGGCAGGAATATCGCTCGCGTGCGGCGTCACGATCAGGGTGCCGGCCTCCAGCCTCACGCTGTCGAGCTTGCCATAGCGAGCCCGCCAGGCCAGACGCTGCAGGTTGAAGTCCATCATTTCCCGGACTTCGGAGAGCCAGGCTGCGCCGTCATCTTGGACGCCGAGGCCGAGCCTGTCTTCCTGCTTCAGGGCAACGAAGGCGGGCTTCGGCATGAGATGTTCGTCTACCGGCCGGAACGAGCGGCTGCCTTCGACCCAGACGTCTCCCGAGCGCAACCGATCCCGCAAATGAGTGAGCGTCGCAATCTCGTAAAGCCGCCGATCCGGCTTTCCACCGTCAAAGACCAGTTCGCGTTCCGATTTTGTCAGATGCGACACCGGAACGCGATCGGGCAATACACGCCGCCCTTCCACGTAGAGTCGTTTCAGGGTCGCGATCGCGGCAAGCAGAGGATCGTGACGCCGCTGCGAGTGGAAGGCAAAGGTCTGGAGGAACGCGCCGGCATATTTGCGGACGGTGGCATGCTGCTCTGCTGCCATCGCCAAGGGAGACACATCGCTGCGCTCCACCATAGCCTCGAGCCCGGGTTTGACCTGAAGCAACCGATGCCATCCGACGCGCCGATCCAGCGTCCGCATGAGATCTGCATCGGTATCGTTGGCCACCTGCAGGGCCTCGATCGTGTCGAGGAACAATCGCAATGCCTTCGACGTCTCCAGGCGGACGCTCATATGACGCTGCTTTTTCCGATTGTTGACCTGGGAAAACAGCCTGCCCATCAGCTTGATGAACATCAACACGGCATCGTCAGTGAGCTTCTGGCCGAGCTTGATGATCTGCGCGACGATTGTCGCACGCCGGCGGCTGGCGTTGAAGTCGCTGGCGAGCCATGCCGGCGTGGCGTCACCCTCGCGGACCATCTGATCCCACCGTCCCGAGGGGATTCGGGCCTGCAGGCGCGGGTCGATCCCGAGTGTACGCAGGAACGCGATGCGCTCGGTCAATCCGACGAGATTCATCGCTCCTGGTGCATCCGGAGCCGAACGCAGCCAGTGGAAGCGCGTCTGGCCAATCGCCACCTCGACTTCCAGCAACCTGTCCAGCATTTGCAGCTTTTCCGGATCAAGGTCCGCGATCAGGGTGTTCTCGGCGCGACGACGGGCAATGGCCCGAGCGGCCAATCCCATGCGCTCGATCATGTTCGCGGCCGGCAGCAGCACCCGGCGCTCCCGGAACGAGGCGATAATCGCTTTCGCAATCGGCATACCTTTATCTGTCGCCGAGGCTGTTTCGATCGCCGCCACCAGAGCCTCGCGTCGATCCCGCAGGGATGCGCTCCTCAGATCCAGATAACGCAGCAAACGTCCAATATGATCGCGACGGGTTTCCTCACGGCGGGCGTAGAGATCAAATTGCCTGGGATCGGCATTGATCTGCTCGGCGACATAATTGAGCATCGCGGCTGGAGGACTCTCGTTCGGCATGAGTGGCCGGCCCGGATAGCGCATAAGGCAAAGTTGAACCGCAAAACCAAGCTGGTTGTGCTTGCGCCTACGAAGCGCGATTTCAAGCCGATCGGCTGGCGCGAGAGAATAATGACGGATGAGGCTGTCCTCATCGGTCGGGATGTCGAAAAGCTCCTGTCTATCCTGAGCCCTGAGGAGTGTCCGTCGGGCCATCTTTTGCTCCTTGCACGTGAGCGTCGGCGCACCAACCCTCTGTCCAGAAACGGACGATTCCGTACAGGGGCAAAATACCCTGTCCACAAATTACCTTGACATATTTCTGAACAGGCGTGATATTTCGGACGGCCTATTCGGACGAAAACAGCCCCATGCCACGCACCTTCGCCTATGTCCGCGTCTCCACGACAGGGCAGACCACCGAGAACCAGATTCAGGAGATCGAAGCGGCTGGCTTTCAGGTCGAGCTGCGTCGGATCGTTACCGAGACGGTGTCCGGCAGCACCGCCATCGTGCAGCGCCGTGGTTTCTCCCGGCTCCTGGACAAGCTGGAGTCCGGCGATGTTTTGATCGTCACCAAACTCGATCGCCTCGGCCGCAACGCGATCGACGTCAGCACCACGGTCAAGACGTTGGCCGAAATGGGGGTGCGCGTCTATTGCCTCGCGCTTGGTGGAGCCGATCTCACCAGTTCGGCCGGCATGATGACCATGAACGTGCTCAATGCTGTCGCACAGTTCGAACGGGATTTGCTGATCGAGCGGACACAATCTGGCCTCAAGCGCGCCAAATCGGAAGGGAAAGCCCTCGGCCGCCCCGCGACGCTGAGCGACAAGCAAAAACAGGACGTTCGCGACGACCTAGAGACAGGGATGAGCATTTCGGCCACTGCCAGGAAATTCGCAACGAGCCGGCAGACCATCATGCGGGTTCGCGACGAAGGTTCATCCTCCGTTCGACCTTAGCGTACGATCTTGAGCAGCTCTTGTTCTGGCCCCTTCATGCCATCTCGTCCACCGCAAGCGGCAATCAGGCAGCGATGCCGTGACCGATGCGACCGAGCAGAACTTTCACCAGGGCAGAGCCTTCCCAGGTATCGAGTAGGTCAAACGGCGGGTCGCCGGAAGCCGTCTTCGTGGGACGGCGCAGCCATATCACGGCCTTTGTGCTGGGCGCCGAAGATCGCCTCGGCCGCTGTTGGCAGTGAGGCCTATGGCGTCGAGTGCGGTGGATGCGGCCCTATGATTTGCCCGTGAGTCAGAGGCGATACCTTAGGGTGCAGGAGCGTCATCGACACCCATCAGATCGTCGTAGATCTCGGCCATGTCGTCTCGGCCTCGCGGGCTTTGAGCGCCAGGACGTCGGTGAGCTTGCAGATGCGTTGCGCCCCGACGAAGCGGAACGGCAGACGTCCGTCCTCCATGCGCTGGACGACGAGCGGGAGGGGGATGCTGAGGATCTCTCCGGCCTGCTCCGGAACGAGATCGTCGTCGAGCGGGCCTTCAATCATCCTTGTAATTGTGGAGCGAGGCTCCGGATTTGCAAGGACGATTGCCGTCCGTTTCCGCTGATGCCATCCCTGGATGTCCTTGCGGTGCATGAGGTGCCAGTGCAAGCCAGTTAGAAGCCCATTACATCCCATTGAAGTTGTCAAAAATGATAACCACAGTGTGGGTTATGAGGGTTATGGATGCCTTGAAGCGAGCTGATGCCGACGGCGTTTGGGCATTCACTCCGAACACCTTTTCGGCCCTGCTGGGTGGAATCGAGCCCAATTATCGCAAGCTGATGCTGAAGCGCTTATGCGATCGAGAGGTGCTCGTCCGGGCGGCAAAAGGCGTCTACGTCAATCCGGTTGCGCGCAGCCAACCAGCAGATGTCCGGCTTGGTCTCGTTCCATACTTGCGCCCCGGCGAGGTCAGCTATGTGAGCCTTGAATCTCGCCTGTCCGAAGTCGGGGCAATCTCTCAAATCACATTCGCACTCACGCTGATGACGACAGGGCGGAGCCATAGATTTGTGACGCCATGGGGCGTAATCGACTTCACGCACACTGATCGATCTGATCCTCTCGCCGGCAGCGTCCACTTCGACGAAGGGCGGCATGTGCCCATGGCAACCGTCGAGCGGGCCTATCGGGATCTGAAGCGGGTAGGGAGAAACCTGGATCTCGTCGATATAGAAGTGCTTTTCGAGGTAATTCGGAAGGAATCGGAAGATCCTTGTGTGGCAGGGCCGCTGAAGCCATGACGCCCTTTTGTCCAGACGTATCCGAGCGGCCCGTACTTGCATATTCTCTAGTGACTCCGTTCGAGGTGGCTCCCAATTATCCGCGCGATGTCGCCCGATTGAGCGCCGCACAAGGTGTTCTGTCGCCCAATTGAGTGTTGTGCAGCGTGCGACGATTAATCGGGCGACAGCGTCTGATTACAGCCGTCAGGTCGCGATGCGACCATCCATTGTGCGTGGTGCCAAGAAACTGCTCGGACCTGGCGAGGCCATCGTGGCATTGGTCGACGATCGAGATGCCAGGGATGCGATGCGCGGTGTCCGCGGCAACATCAACATGATGGGGACGCAGAGCTTCATCCAGTGGATGGAGCAGGATTTCGGCATCGCGCGGGCTGCGGACGCGTGGACAGCGATTCTCGTCGCGACAACGGGAAGGCTGGGGCTACATCGCGCAATTATACGGGCTAAACGACGGCCAATTGGGCTACACGCCACCGTCTGCGGCAAGAGGATGGTTCCATTTGGAACTAACCATCCAAGGGGCGCGACAACACATGCGCTGTGCGCGTAATCGGTGTTTTGATAGGTCGAATCTATCTCAAAAAAATTGTTGTGAGGAAGTCACTTATATCCGAGTCAAATCAGTTATATCCGAGTCTCATCCGGCCAACAGAAAGCCGGCTGGACCCGTACGGTCGAAAAATTCGGACGCGAACTCCCCTAACTGGCGCGAACTGCGTGGGACAGCGACACCTGGTCTAGCGAGGCCAAGCGAGCTCGATGGCGCACGGTTTGGTAGTCCAGGCCACGGTTCAGCAAGCGGCGGATGGACGAGTTTCTCAGCTGCTGGACGTTCAGGCTATGCAGACCAACCCTTCGACCGGCGCGCCGAAGTTGGCGAGCTATCGTCTGCCTGAACACTGGCTCCGACTGCACCCCGGCATTATGAGGCCGGATCAACGCGCCATCTGCGAGAAACAGATCTCCACGACCAAGGTGGCCCAGAAGCTGGATGGTGCGATAGGACAGCCCAATCGCCTGATCGTTGACGGTAATGCTAGTCGCGACATTTCGTTCGTTGTCGAAGACATCGCTCTGCTTCAACGCCAGGATCTCGCGCAGTTCGAGCCCTTCATTGGAAGCGAGCGAAGCGACAAGCGCCGTGCACAGTTCGAGTTCACTCCCACAGGACGCCAGGGCATCGATGAGCGAGTCCGCGCATTCTGGAGATATTGAATCCAGTTCGACCGGATCGCGGATCAACACGATATCCGGCCGAGCAGCTTTCGCCAACGCGGGGCTAGATTCTATTTGGCCGGTCGAGACGACCCAATCGAAAAGCTTCCGAATGGCAGAAAATGCACGCGAAGCGGTTGATGGCTTTGCGCCGGCGAGCTGAACCCCTTCGATGTATCCGGCAATGCACTGCGGCGTCACATCAACAATATGCAGTTCGTGTTTTGAAAGATGGCGCTCGAAAAGCGCCAGATCAGAGCCATACGCTTCCACCGTGCTAATTGAGACATCTCCGTCTTCCAGCATGGATGCCAGAAAGGCTGGAATGGTGACAGCAGCCCCCTGTGCATCCACCCTGCTCCGCTCGCTGCTGACGCTGGCCGACCACTTTGCGAAGAGTCCAGCGATGCGAGCCAATGTTTGAACGGTCATGCGCGTTCCGCTGAGTTGGGAACGGCGGTCGTCAAAAAATCTAAGAATGCGTTGGGTCGCATCGGTGGTGGCACCGTCGTCTTTGGTGTCGAAAAGTGGCGTCAGAACCCGCCTCCATGCGGCGAGTTGGTCATGAGTGAGCGTTCCATCGCGCATCGATGAGGCAAGAAACGAACGCAGGACACGAGGAACCCCCACAGCGACGTACCGCTTTGCGCGGACCGACGTTCCTGGGACCACCGGAATTCGGCCGACCTCTCGAAAAACTTCAGAGATACTCCCGAGGGTCACGACTTTGAGGCGCTCGGCGATCTCGAAATCGCGCAAGCCCGCGTCGCTCATTGCCGCAATGGCGCCGCGCCGGATTGATCGAACTGAGAGTTCGCCACTAAGACCAAACGCGTCGGCCAAACGATTCATGTCTAGTTGCAAGACATAGCGCGAGATTGCGGTCCCTCTTTCGGTGACAAACAGTGGCTCTTCCTCTGCCAGGGAGAATGGGCAAGCATCTACATACTGTTGGATCAAATTGCTTGTGTAGCTGCTGAGCACGACGGCCCGTTCGCGCTTGGTCCCGGCCGCGAGCAAGATGGTCGGAGGCGGACCCAGGCGCAGGCACGAACGGGAAAGCGCCGTGATATCTGCCGGCGTCGCCCCGGCCTCAGAAATCAGTGCGATAATTGCGTGGTGGCGTTTGGTCAGCCACGTCTCCTCGGACATCCACTGCCTTGCTTCGATCGTGTCTCTCATCGCCGTGTGCGATGTGATCGCCGACGCGACGGCGCGAGCACGCGTTCGTTTAGCGCAGATCGCCGTAGGAGGGATCGCATCGGGGCCAATGAGAAAATAGATGAAGCTCCGCAGCACGGTGCAATGCACGTCCACTGTTGCCGGTGGCGTGCCTGCTTCGAGGCTGCGCGTCTGCCACGCTTGAACGGTCTCAAGGTCAAGCGTTCGGATCGCATCGATCGTCAGAACCTCGCCGCGAAGTTCCGAGATCTCTGCCACCAGTCGCCGGATCGCTCGTGCATAAGTTTCGATAGTTCCCCCGGCCTTGCCGTCTCGCGCGAGTTGTTCAAACCAGGACGCCGCGGGTAGCGCGATATCGTCTGGGAGCTGCTCGGCAAGTGCAATTCGGTGCCCTACCCCGCCCTCTTCCTCTCCGAACAATGGTAGCTGCAAAGCCGGTGCGGCACTGTCGCAGCAGCCACCCTGGGATGTTGTTTCAGCTCGCCGGCGACGGCCACCAGCGTGCGTCGGGCTTTTGGCCGTAGATTGATTGTCCTGATTAGTCAGGGACGCATTCGCCACGATCTCGGCAACCTGACGCACCGTCATCGGACTCCCCTGCTCTTCGACGAACAGAGCGCTACCCGTCGCATGCGGGCAGGTGGTCAAGTATACCGCGATCGCGTCGCGGACTGGCGGCGCAATCGGGATGAACCGATCAAGCCTCGCGCTATCGTGGCAGACTTCCAGAACGTCGCAGGCTTCGGGGACGACAGCTCCCGAGCGGATCGAAGCGATATCAGCTGGCGTAAGGCCCGCCGCATGGAGAGCGCGGATCAGCGCATCTCTTTGCGTCTGCCAGCTTCCAAGCTCAATTTCGGGCCAAGTATCCACGGCGCGCTCCATCATTCAAACTAAGATGAGCGCGGTCGCGGCCTTTGAGAAGAAGATTCTAAGCTGATTTGTACGATTCTACCTCATATCTGAGTCTGACTTATGTTTCGCTATTTCCGAGTCCCGGCCCCGCTCCAACGGAATGTACATAGACTAGAACCAGCATGTGTAGCGAGGCGAATGGCAGGCCTGATGGCTCACTGTCGGGCAAGCCGAGCGCGTCATACACTAAACATAGTGGACAGAGCTCGCGGCGAGCCGGGCGCGCTCCCCGCCGGCCATCCCAAAGCCAGATCTATGACTTGCTGCCCTGGCTTACGTACCCCCAGCCGCTCAAGGCCGTGGTCTGAAGGCGGCTACCTACCAGCGATTGGGTTCGGCATTGAGATATCCATGAACGTGCGCTAGCCCAGAAATGTCACGATGGGCCATGACCTCGACCGGGCTCTTGCCCGCGAAGGCCTCGTTCGGTCTCGTGACCCAAGCATAGCCGCGCTCCGGATCCTTGAAAAAAAGCCTCAATCCCGTGTGGATCCCCATGAGGAGGGAAAGCCGGGCTGCACGGTGAGGGCCGATCCGCCCAATCTTTCCGGCCTTCCAATCGGCGTATGTGTCAGCGCCCAGACCGCCGAGGATCTTTCGGGCCGCGGCATCGGGAATCTGCCACCTCTTGAATAAACGTGGTGCAGCGCGAGCTGCCGCTTCAGCTTCCGAAGCCGTGATCCTCGCCAGCTCCGGCGCCGAGCTGGCCCTGGGGAGCCCTTTCATCACCGAGATATCTCCAGCCCGCAAGCGATGGCCATTGCATCTTAATCAGCAAGAGTATGAATCGGCACCATCGCGTGCCCCTGCCATTTCGTTCAGTTTCAACTGTTTGTCGTGCCGATCGGCGCCGAAATCCCGCGCCGCTTCACCTTCATATATTTCTATCCTTCTAGAAATAAGAATTGACTTGATGCGAAGCTCGCGCCAAATTCCCCCTATGCTCACCACCCACAACGCCGCAGCTCAACTCGAAGCCCTCGGCAATCCGACGCGGCTTTCACTCTACCGCCTTCTCGTAAGAGCTGGCCACGAGGGGTTGTCGGTCGGCCAATGCCAACGACGACTAGAGGTCGCGGCCTCGACGCTCTCCCACCACGTGAAAGTGCTCGTCATCGTCGGCCTGGTCAGCCAGGAACGCGACGGCACGACGCTCATCTGCCGGGCCAGCTTCGACCGCATGAACGAGTTGGTGCAGTTCCTCGTCGCCGAGTGCTGCGCCGATGCCGGCTGCGCTTCGGAGCAAAGCGCGGCGTGATTTTTTTGCGGGAATAATTCGATATTTCTGGTTTCATGGGAAAATACGAAATGGCAATCAAGGCGGTCGCGATCATCGGCGCAGGACCCGTGGGCCTTGCTGCAGCTGCTCATTCACTGGAGCGTGGTTTGTCTCCCATCATCCTTGAGCAAGGGCCGACAGCCGGCTACGCCATCCGGCGATGGGCGCATGTGCCGATGTTCTCGCCCTGGGCGTTCAACGTCGACGCTGCGGCGGAACGTCTCCTCGCGAAGTCGGGCTGGACACGGCCGGATCCTGATCGTTATCCGACCGGCGGCGACCTCGTTTCGGACTATGTCGCTCCTCTCGCAGAAAAGACCGCTCTCCGCGAGCGGATCCGGTACAACGCCGAAGTGATCTCGGTGTCGCGGGTCGGCTTCGACAAGGTGAAGAGCGCCGGGCGCGAGGCGGCGCCATTCCTGCTGCGGTATCGGAACGGCGAAGCGGTGTCGAAGCTCACGGCGGACGCGGTCATCGATACGTCCGGCACTTGGTTCTCTCCGAACCCGGCCGGCGCCGGCGGCCTACCTGCCACTGGCGAGAGCGAGGCGGCAAGGCGCATCAGCTACGGCATGCCGGATGTCCTGGGCGAAGCCAGGTCGCGCTATGCCGGCAAGCGCGTCGCCGTGCTCGGTGGCGGCCACTCGGCGATCGGCAGCTTGATCGCACTCGCCGAATTGCAGATGGCTGCGCCATCAACCGAAGTCACCTGGCTCTATCGCGGCGCCGTCCTGGAAAAGGCCTTTGGCGGCGGCGCGGCGGACCAGCTGTCGGCGCGCGGCGATCTCGGTCTGCAGATCGCCGATCTTGTGGCGCAGGGGCGCATCCGTGCCCTTACCGGCTTCCGTCTGGATCAGATCGAGGGCGATGAAGCCGGGTTGCGCCTCGCTTCGGAGGATGAGCGCCATCAAATCGTCGCTGTGGACGAACTCGTCGTCGCAACCGGCTTCCGGCCGGATCTGGGCCTTCTGCGCGAATTGCGCGTCGAGCTCGACCCTGCCCTGGAGTGCCCGCCGAGCCTGGCGCCGCTGATCGATCCCAACATCCATTCCTGCGGCACCGTTCGCCCGCATGGCGCGGTCGAGCTCGCCCATCCCGAACCGGGCTTCTACATCGCCGGCATGAAGGCCTATGGCCGCGCGCCGACCTTCCTTCTGGCAACCGGCCATGAGCAGGTCCGCTCGATCGTGGCCGAGCTTGCCGGCGACCACGCGGCGGCACGGCGCGTCGAGCTGCTCCTGCCCGAGACCGGCGTGTGCAGTTCCACGCCAGGTGGTCCAAGCCAAGCGAAAACCAGTTGCTGTGGCGGTCCCGCCCCGGTCACGGTCGATGCTTGCTGCGCTGACGACGCGAAGGCGAAGGCGGCCGGTGAGGCGGGCTGCGGTTGCGGCTCCGTTCAACGCGAAACCCGTGAGCCGGCCGAGGTCTGATGTCTAGCCTGTCTTTGCCTCTCTCCGCGCCCTCAGGCGGGCGCGGACATGCTCTGATCGTGGCCCTCGGCGTTACCCAGGTCGTTGGCTATGGCTGCCTCTACTATGCCTTCGCCGTGGTCGCGCCGGGCATTACCGCGAGCCTCGGCTGGGCGCCGGAATGGACCTATGGCGGGTTTGCGATCGGCCTGCTGATCGGCGGCCTAGTGGCTCCAATCGCGGGACGCCTGATCGACCGGTATGGCACGCGCGTGGTGATGACGATCGGCTCTGCGCTGGCCGGCCTCTCGCTGCTGGCCCTGGCCGAGGCGCGCGGCCCGGTCAGCTATATCAGCGCGATGATCGCCCTCGAAGTCGTCTCGGCGCTGGTGCTTTATGACGCGGCCTTCACGGCTCTGACGCAGGCACATGGCCCTGGCGCGAGGCGAGCCATCAGTCAGCTGACCCTGATCGGCGGCTTCGCATCAACCCTGTTCTGGCCGCTGACCACGGCGTTGCTGAACAATTTCGACTGGCGCGAGATCTACCGGATCTACGCGGTCCTGCAGTTCGTCCTGTGCGTCCCGCTGCACTGGCTGCTGCTGCCTGGGCCGATCCGATCCGTTCCCAAGGCCGCGCAAGCCGTCGATAGTTCAGACCCCTCCCCGGTCGGCTATCTGGAGGGCGAAGCCCGCCGCAACGCCTTCGTGCTGCTCGCGTTGGCCTTCTCGCTGCAAGGCTTCGTCGTCTCGGCGATGTCGGTGCACATGCTGAGCATGCTGCAAGGCTTGGGGCTGAGTGCAGCGGTCGCCGTCGGCATCGGCGCGATGGTCGGGCCATCGCAGGTCGCGGGGCGCCTGGCTGAAATGCTGTTCGGGACGTCGCTCGACCCCGTCACCACGGCCTGGACCTCGGCGGCGCTGATGCCCGTCGGCTTCGCTCTGCTGACGGTCGGCGGCATGACCGCGACACTCGCAGGGCTCTTCGCGATCGCCTATGGCATCAGCATGGGTCTGAGCTCGATCGTGCGCGGCACAGTGCCGTTGAAGCTCTTCGGCCCAGCCGGCTATGGAGCGATGCTGGGCAAGCTCTCGGCGCCGGGATTGATCGTGAAGGCGGCGGCACCGCTTCTGTTCGCAGTGCTGATCGAGCGCGCCGGATTGATGACGAGCACGGTGCTGCTTGCCGCTCTGTCGGCGCTGGCCGCGATCGCCTTGTTCATGCTGGCACGCAAAGTTCGCTGAGCCAGCGGTTTGAAGCGCTTACAGGAGAATTCTCATGCCATTGCGTGAGCTACCCGACCCGTTCACGTTTCCGGCGCTCAAGCCGGAATACATTCAGGCCGAGCCGGCCGAGAACCTGCCTAACCTGATTGGCCATCCGCCGCGGATTCTCCTGCTCTACGGCTCCCTGCGCGAGCGCTCGTTCTCTCGACTCGCCGTGGAGGAGGCTGCGCGCCTTCTGACGCTGTTCGGAGCCGAGACGCGCATCTTTGATCCGTCCACCCTCCCCCTGCCGGACCAGGTCAAGGGCGACGACCACCCTGCGGTCAGGGAATTGCGCGAGCACGCGCTCTGGTCGGAGGGCCAGGTTTGGTGCAGCCCTGAACGCCACGGACAGATCACCGGCGTGATGAAGGCGCAGATCGATCATCTGCCGCTGGAGATGGGCGGCATGCGCCCGACTCAGGGGCGAACGCTGGCGGTGATGCAGGTCTCGGGTGGTTCGCAATCCTTCAACGCCGTCAATACGCTGCGCCTCCTCGGGCGCTGGATGCGGATGTTCACGATCCCCAACCAGTCGAGCGTCGCCATGGCCTACAAAGAATTCGACGAAGCCGGGCGGATGAAGCCGTCATCCTACTACGACCGCATCGTCGACGTGATGGAGGAGCTGGTTCGCTTCACCATTCTGCTGCGGCCGCATGCGGCGACGCTGGTCGACCGCTATTCCGAGCGCAAGCAGAAGCGGGTCGTCATCGATCCGACAGCCGACCTGTCAGCTATCGCGACGGCACATCAGCGCCTCCAGTCGGCCTGAGCCAGACTGTGCGAGGGCGGCCGCTTGCAGTTTAAGCTTTAGCCACCCCGCTCGAAGGTCGCGGCCCAATAGTCCTTGACCTGCTTCACCAGCGCATCCGGCAATGGGACGTAACCCAGTGCCGATGCATCCCGCGCGCCGGTCTCCAGGGAGAGCCGGAAGAAGCGGAGTGCCTCACGCGAGCGCGCGGCCGAGGATGGCTTCTTGTGCATCAGAATGAACGTCGTTGCCGCAATCGGATAAGCATGCTCGCCCGGAGCATCGAGGATCAGCAGCGAAAAGTCTTTCGCCTTACCCCACTCAGCGCCCGCGGCGGCGGCTTGCAGGCTCGTCGCGTCGGGCTTGATGAAGTTGCCTGCCCGGTTCTGCACAAGCGCGTAGGCGAGAGAAGCGCGAACGACCTGACCATATTCAACATATCCGATCGCGTTCTTGGTCCGCAGGACGAGGTTGGCGACGCCCTGGTTTCCCTCGGCCCCGGTTCCCGCCGGCCATCTGACCAAGGTGTCGGCGCCGATCTTCTCGCGCCATGCCGGGCTGGCCTTGGCGAGATAGCTTGCGAAATTGAATGTCGTCCCCGAGCCGTCAGAACGGTGGACGACGGCGATCTTAGCGTCGGGCAGCGTCAGCTCGGGATTCACCGCCTTGATCGCGGGATCCGACCAATTCCCAACCTTGCCGAGAAAGATGTCAGCAAGGAGTGCACCGGTGACCTTGATCTGTCCTGGCGCAACGCCGTCGATGTTCACGACTGGGATCACGCCACCCATGACGATCGGAAATTGACCCAGGCCGTTCCGTTCAAGCTCTGCCGGCGAGAGAGGCCGGTCCGTGGCGCCGAAATCGATGCCGCGTTGATTGATCCGCACCTCGCCGCCGAGCGAGCCGATTGGCTCGTAATCTACGCCGATGTCATGCGGGATGAAATCCGCACCATCGGTCTTTGCAACGCGATAAGCCTTGGCCCACTGCCCAATAACCGGGAAAGCAAAGGTCGAGCCGGCGCCCGTGATGAGTTCCGCCTTGGCGGGAGACATTCCGGTGAGCACCGAGATCATCGCCAGGCACAATGCCATTCGATGTTTCATTGTCGTTCCCTCGTTGGCAACGGAACGTAGTCCACCCCGCGGCCTTTAATTCGATAAGTCGGCCCCAGTCGAAATATTAGCGCAGAGTGACGCGGACATGACGGTGGCGTTCCGCGCCCATTGCCTGAGCGGCGCACTCACACTCGCGGCTTGCAATTCATCCATATTTCCAGTTATCTCGATATATGGAATCTGAATCGGTCATACTTGCTCTCGCCGCACTCGCACAGCAAACCCGCCTCGACGTGTTTCGCTTGCTGGTGAAGCACGAACCGGAGGGTATGCCCGCGGGGGAGGTGGCCCGGCTCCTTGCCGTGCCACAGAACACTATGTCGTCGCATCTCGGAATCCTGGCGCGGGCCAAGCTGGTCCGAACCGAGCGGCAGAGCCGCTCCATCATCTATCGAGCAAACCTCGAGGCGGTGCAGCGCCTCGTCACCTTCCTGCTGAACGATTGCTGCGGCGGAGCAACCGAGATCTGCGCTCCGGTCATCGAGGCGATCTCGGCCTGCTGCACTCCGTCCCCGCGTTTGGCCGGAACCAAGGAAACCGCGCCGGCCCCGGGCTGATCGGTGCCGTCGACTCTCGATCCGATCCTCCCGCCTCGCGGGGGCACGATGCTTCTATGCCGGAGCCTTTCAGATGGATGTCGTCATCTACCACAATCCGGATTGCGGAACCTCGCGGAACACGCTGGCGATGATCCGGAACGCTGGCGTCGAGCCCCACCTCATCGAGTATCTCAAAACCCCGCCCTCGCGCAGGATGGTCCGCGAGCTCATCGATCGCGCCGGCCTGACCTTGCGTGAAGCGTTGCGGGAGAAGGGAACGCCCTTCGCGGAACTCGGCCTGGGCGTCCCCTCGCTCTCCGACGAGGCGCTGCTCGACGCGATCGACGCGCATCCAATTCTTCTGAACCGGCCATTCGTGGTGACGCCGAAGGGGGTGCGGCTGTGCCGTCCGTCCGAGCGCGTGCTCGACCTGTTGCCGCCGCAGCGCGGCGAATTCCGCAAAGAGGACGGCGAGCTCGTCGTCGATGCATCCGGCCTTGTCCTCGTAGGAGCCTGAGAGCCATGTCGACCTTCGAACGTTATCTCACCCTCTGGGTTGCGCTGTGCATCGTTGTCGGCATCGCGTTCGGCCATTTCATGCCCGGCGTTTTTCACACCATCGGCGCGGCCGAGATCGCCAAGGTCAACCTGCCGGTAGCTGTGCTGATCTGGCTTATGGTCGTGCCGATGCTCCTGAAGATCGATTTTGCGGCACTTAGCGAGGTCGGGCGTCATTGGCGCGGCATCAGCGTCACGCTCTTCATCAACTGGGCGGTGAAGCCCTTCTCGATGGCGGCCCTCGGCTGGTTCTTCATCGCCTATCTGTTCCGGCCCTATCTGCCGGCGGAGCAGATCAACAGCTATATCGCGGGCCTGATCATCCTCGCCGCAGCGCCCTGCACCGCGATGGTCTTTGTCTGGTCCAACCTCACCCGCGGCGAACCCTTGTTCACGCTCAGCCAGGTCGCGCTCAACGATGCGATCATGGTGGTCGCCTTCGCGCCCATCGTCGGCCTGCTGCTCGGGCTTTCGGCAATCACGGTGCCTTGGGACACGCTCCTGCTTTCGGTCGTGCTCTATATCGTCATCCCGGTCATCGTGGCGCAGCTCGTCAGGCGCCAGATACTCGCCAGTGGCGGGCCGGCGGCGCTCGAACGTACGCTCGGCATCCTCGGTCCGATCTCGCTGGTGTCGCTACTGGCGACACTGGTGCTGCTCTTTGGCTTCCAGGGCGAGCAGATCCTGGCGCAACCGCTCATCATCGCGATGCTGGCGGTGCCGATCCTGATCCAGGTCTATTTCAACTCGGGCCTGGCCTATCTGCTCAACCGGATGACCGGCGAAGCGCATTGCGTGGCTGGCCCGTCGGCCCTGATCGGCGCGAGCAATTTCTTCGAGCTCGCCGTCGCGGCCGCGATCAGCCTGTTCGGCTTCAATTCCGGTGCAGCGCTCGCAACCGTCGTCGGCGTGCTGATCGAAGTGCCGGTCATGCTGTCGGTGGTCGCGATCGTCAATCGCAGCAAAGGCTGGTACGAGAGCGGAACTGCTGTGCGCCGCCGGGAGCAGGAAGCCGATTTGAGTGCCTCATCCGAAGCCGTAGCTCAGGCTACGACCCGGCCCTGAGAGCTTCATTGGTCGGAAATGAGTCCTGGCCAATCTTGGGCCAGGCCTTCATCTCAGAGTCTTCGCCGACGCTGCGATCGTCTCACGCCATTTTTTCAGCAGGCGATCGCGTTCGGCCGGAGAGCCGTATCTGACGAAATCGTAGTCGATCAGTTTGGAATCCACGAGATTCCGCGCCTGCGGCGAGACCTGCGCCGACCGATTCGACGGGATCTGATTAGCTTTCGCCTTCAGAGCAATCTCCTGCGCCTCGCGCGAGAGAGCCCAGTCATACCACATCTCGGCATTGATGATGTTCCTGGCACCCTTGATGATCGACATCGAACCGATCTCGTAGCCGGTACCCTCGCATGGGGCGACGAGCTTGAGCGGAGCGCCGCCGACGGGGACGGCGCCGGGTAGGAAGGCGACTTCCACCGGCGCTTCACCTGCTCGCGCACGACCACGCGGATCTGAGGGCACGCCGCGCTGGTGGACGTTCCCATGCAGGGCGCCGAGATATTCGAACGCCCACTCTTCACCCATGAGCTGCACCAGCGTTGCCATCATCGCATAGGAGGCCGCCGAACCTGGCTCGGCCATCTGCACCTTGCCCTTGAGTCCCGGCTTGACCAGGTCCGACCAGCATCTCGGCTCCGGGGCCTCGCGGTCCGAGAGCAGACTCGTGTTCAAGCGATAGCCGAGGATCTCGGCAGAGATGCCGACCGACCGGAAGTCGGACTGGTTGGCAAAGCTGACCGCCCAGCTGTGGAGCTGCCAGAGCATCGGCGACTGATACGGCTCGGTCAGGTCGCCTGCAGCGGCCTCCAGATGCAGGGCGCCCTCGCCTCCCCACCAGACATCGCCGTGGGGATCGTCGGCTTCCGCGCGCATCTGCGCCAGCATCTCGCCTGATGATTTCCGGGTCACCGAGATGTTGACGCCAGTTTTGGCCTTGAACGCTTGTGCCATCGCGCTGCACAAGTGCTCATTCGCTGAACAGTAGACGGCAAGGTTGCCACGCCTCGGCGTAGATGACGCGGCCGAGGCGATCAGGCCGGCAATTGCGATAGCAACCAGGCGCATGCGCATTGCGCTCTCCCGCGTTGATTCTCGGCTCTGTCGAGTTCCTTGTCGTCGTGCTCCGCTAGATGATCGCGTGCCGGATTCTCGCCGAGATCCATTCGCTGATGACCACGGTGACGAGGATCACGATCAGGATCAGCGTCACCTGCGGCCAGGCCAGGACATTCATCGAGCTCTCAAGATTCAGGCCGATACCACCGGCGCCGACGAGGCCGAGCACCGTCGCCTCACGGATATTGATGTCCCACCGGAACACGCAGATGCCGGCGAAGGCGGGCGTGATCTGAGGCCAAACGCCCCAGGCGAGAACTTGCGGCGGCGACGCGCCTGTAGCCCGGATCGCCTCGACGGGCTCCGTGCTGATTTCCTCGATCGCTTCGTAGAGGAGCTTTGCGATGAATCCGATCGAGCGAAGCGCTATCGCGAAAATCCCGGCGAGCACGCCCGGCCCCAGGATCGTCACCAGAACCAGCGCCCAGATAATCGCATTGATCGAGCGCGACGCGACGATGATCAGCAAGGCGACGGGTCGTACGAAGGCGACGCTCGGCGTGGTGTTGCGCGCGGCGAGAAAGGCGATCGGAACCGCCATGACGATGGCGAGCAACGTCCCGAGCGTCGCCATGTTCAGCGTGTCCCAAAGCGGCTTCCAGAGCGCACCGAGATAGGACCAGCGCGGCGGCAACATCCGTGATGCGATGTCGCCTGCCTGGCGCGGCGCATCCGAGACGAAGGCCCAGATCGTGTCCTGGGTCATGACCCGCCAGGCGACGGCGACGATCAGAACAAGGCTCGCCCAACCGAGAAAATGCAGCCACTCGGCTCGGCTTGTTCTGCGCCGCCAGATCTTGGTGCCATCGGCTGTCGATTGCACCGGCATCACTGCACCTTCGCCCGGATGAAGCCGGAAGCGTATTCGCAGGCGAGGACGATGCCGATGATGACCAGCAGGATCGCGGCCGCGCTGTCGAACTCGTAGCGGTCCATGGCGGTGTTGAGGGTCGCACCAATGCCCCCGGCGCCGACGATCCCCACCACGGCGGATTCGCGGAAGTTGATGTCGACGCGATACATCGACAGCCCGATCAGCCGCGGCGCTACCTGAGGCAGCACGGCATACGCCAGGACCTGCCACCAGCCGGCTCCGGTCGCGCGGATTGCTTCGAGCGGCGCCGGGTCAATATCCTCGATGTCCTCGGCGAGTAGCTTCGCGAGAAAGCCTATCGTTGCGAAGGTCAGGGTCAGGAAGCCCGCGAACGGTCCGAACCCGAAGAGCACGACAAGCAGGATCGCGATGATCACCTCCTGCATGCTGCGCGAGACGGCGATGAAGGCGCGGCAGAACGCATAGATGGGCAGCGGAGCGATGTTGCGAGCTGCGCCGAGTCCAAAGGGGATCGAAATCAGGATGCCGACCGCGGTCGAGGTGATCGTCATCGTGATGCTCTCAAGGAGCCCCGTGACGATGTCGCCCCAGCGCGAGGCGAAGTCCGGCTGAAGGAAGCCCGCAAGGAGGCGCCCCGACCGGACGAGCCCTTCTGAGATCCGCGCCCAGTTCACGTCGATCGTGGTCAGCGCGAAGGCGAGATAAAGCGCAAGCGCACCGTAGATTGCATAACGCAGGCGCCAATTGGCGATCAGCGGCGGCGGAGCCCAATGGCGAGCGACGGTGCTCATAGGGCGAGCGCCAATTCGGAAGCGGGAACGTCGGCATCCGCCCCGTCGGCCTCATCGGCCTTGCGGATGGTCGCCGCCCAATCCTCTTCCCCATAGATCTCGGTGAGCACCGCCGGCGTGAGCCTATCGGGCGCTCCGTCGAACACCACTTTGCCCCTGCGCAGCCCGACGATGCGCTGCACGAACATCTGCGCGAGGGCGACGTCGTGAATGTTGACGATCGCGGCGAGTTGGCGCTCGGCGCAGACTTCGACGATGAGGCGCATGATCTGGCGCGATGTCTTTGGATCTAGGCTTGCGGTCGGCTCGTCGACCAGAAGCAGATCCGGCTCCTGGACGACGGCCCGGGCGATCCCGACGCGCTGGCGCTGGCCGCCCGACAAGGCATCCGCGCGCTTGTCGACGTGCTCCGTCAATCCGACGCGATCGAGCACTGCAAAGGCGCGGTCAATATCGGCTTGCGGAAAGCGCCGGAGGAACGAGCGCCAGAAGCCGACATAGCCGAGCCGGCCGGACAGGACGTTCTCCATGACCGTCAGGCGATCGACCAGCGCATATTCCTGGAAGATCATCCCCATCCGCCGGCGCGCCTGGCTCAGGCCAGAGCGCGACAGCGCCGTGAGGTCGGTATTGCCGAGGCGCACGCGTCCCTCGCTCGGCTCGACCAGGCGATTGACGCACCGGATCAGCGAGGACTTGCCCGCGCCGGACGGGCCGATCAAGCCGACAACCTGGCCGGAGGGGATGGACAGGCTGACCTTATCGATCGCGAGATCGCCTGTGGCATAGCGCTTGGTGAGGGTTTCGATGACGAGCATGACAACTCCGGCCGCCTCCGGCCGCGCCTTGCGCGCGACCGGACATCGGCAAGTCGGGATTCACTTGCAGGCGTAGCTGACGTTCATCGCCTTATCGATCTGGCGAACCACTTCCCAATGGCTCTTGAAGGTGATCGGCAGGAATTTCTCCTGTGGCGGCTCCGACTTCTCGAACTCCTTCAGGAGCTCACTGCCTTCCCAGTTGAAGGTGAAGAACGCCTCCTTGATCTTCGCGGCGAGCTCCGGCTTCAGATTGTAGACATAGCCGTAGCCGGTGGTTGGGAAGGTCTGCGACTTGTAGATCACCTTGGTCGCATCGGCCTTGATCACGTTGCGGGCGATCATGCGCGCCTTGACCGAGTTGGCGATCGCCGCGGCCGGATAGTCCTTGTTGGCGACGCCGACGATCGAGTTGTCATGCTTGCCCGAGAAGACCGGCTCGTAGTCCTTGCCCGCCTGCATCTTGAACTCCTGCGCCAGCAGAGCGGACGGCGCCTTGAAGCCGGAGTTCGAGGTCTCCGAGGTGAAGGCCATCTTCTTGCCCCTGATGTCCTCGATCTTCTCGATGCCGGACCCCGGATAGGTGATGATCTCCATCTCGTAGCCGAACTCGTCCTTCTTCGAGGCCATCATGGCGAAGGGCACGAAGCCGGCGCAGGCGACGGCAATCGGATTGGAGCCCGTGTTGAAGCCAGCCACGTGCAGACGGCCGGCGCGCATCGCCTCGATTTGGGCAGCATTGCTCTGGACCGGGAAGAACTGGACGCGCTTACCGGTCACCTTCTCCATGTGCTTGAGAAAGCCGTCCCAGACCTTGGCGTAGACGGCCGGATCCTCGACCGGCGTATAGGAGAAGATCAGGGTCGGCGGATCGATCAGCTCGGCCGGATTGGTCGGGGCATCGGCGACCATGTCGCCGTCGGCATCCTTGAAGCGAGTGTCGAGCGCCGACGCGCCATAGTTGCCAAGGCCCAAGGCCAGGGCCGTCGCGCCTGCCAGCGCCATCGTCTTCCAAAAGGTCATGTGTCGGCTCCCTGAAATGCGAGCCCGACCTATCCCGACGCGAAATGACAGCTATATGACATGTCGGCATATGCCGACGTCTAGACGGAAAGTTTTAGCGATATATCGAATTTGTCATCCAACTGTCATAGAGCGCTCCTAGCAAACGACACGCGGTGAGCTGAGCCCGGCCGGGCAACGGCGGCTTCCAGCCCGGGACGGCCCGGCCCTGCGGCGGCGCGCGGCATCCCGCGAATGAATTCCATCAAACGGTTGGAGCGACCCATGATCAGAACCCCTCTTCTCTCAGCCTTAGCAATCGCGCTGCTTTCGAGCTCGGCGATGGCCCAGACCAAGACGATCGCCATCGACGGCTCCAGCACTGTCTTCCCGGTCTCGGAGGCCTTCGCGGAGGAGTTTCAGAAGTCGACCAAGGGCGCTGTGCGCGTCACCGTCGGCGTGTCGGGCACCGGCGGCGGCTTCAAGAAGTTCTGCCGCGGCGAGACCGATATCTCGAACGGCTCGCGCCCGATCCTGCGCCAGGAAATGGACGAGTGCGCCAAGAACGGCGTCCAGTTCATCGAGATGCCGATCGCGTTCGACGCCCTGACGGTCGCCGTCAGCCCGAAGAACGCCTTCCTCGAATGCATCACGGTCGCCGAGCTCAAGAAGATCTGGGAGCCGGCTGCCCAGGGCAAAGTGATGAACTTCAGCGACGTCAAGGCCGGTTGGCCGAACAAGAAGATGTCGCTCTTCGGCGCCGGCTCCGACTCCGGCACGTTCGACTATTTCACCGAAGCCGTGAACGGAAAGGCCAAGGCGACGCGTCCGGACTTCACCGCCAGCGAGGACGACAACGTCCTGGTACAGGGCATCGAGCGTGACGAGAACTCGCTCGGCTACATCCCTTACGCCTATTACGAACCCCACAAGGCGCAGCTGAAGGCGGTTGCGATCGACGAAGGTAAGGGCAAGGGCTGCGTGAAGCCGTCGCTCGAAGCGGTCACGGCCGGCAGCTACAACCCGCTCGCGCGTCCGCTCTTCATCTATGTCAGCGCCAAATCCGCCGACAAGCCCGAGGTCAAGGACTATGTCGACTTCATCATGACCAAGGGCGCCCCGCTGGTGGCCGAGGTGAAGTATCTGCCGCTGCCTGCCGCGGCCTATGCGACCGCACTCGGTCACTTCAAGAGCAAGCGCCTCGGAACCGTGTTCGGCGGCGTGCCAGAGGTCGGCGTCTCGGTCGACGAGCTGATGAAGCGCGACGCGAAGCACTGACGCTGGCGCCTTGATTGCGGGGGGCGCTCCGGCGCCCCTCCCCTTACTGCCATTCCGACCGGAGGCGGACCATGCCATCAGCCCTGACTGCGGGCGAGCGCAGGGCGCAGAAGCTGCGCGAGAAGATCATCGAGGGCTTTCTATTCCTCGCGGCAGCCTCGTCCGTCTTCGTCACGCTCGCGATCGTCGCGGTGCTCGTCTATGAATCGATCGGCTTCTTCCGTGTCGTTCCGCTGACCGAATTCCTGTTCGGCACGACCTGGACGCCGCTCTTCGCCGATCCGAAATTCGGCATTCTCCCGCTTCTCGGCGGCACGCTCCTGAGCACGTTCGTTGCTCTGGTCTTCGTCGCGCCGGTCGGCCTGATCACGGCGATCTATCTCAGCGAATTTGCATCCCCGCGCGCCCGCGAGATCATCAAGCCGATCCTCGAGATGCTGAGCGGCGTGCCGACTGTGATCTACGGCTTCTTCGCTCTGCTGTTCGTGACGCCGATCCTGCAGAGGATCGTGCCAGGCCTACCCGGCTTCAACATTCTGAGCGCGGGGCTGGTCATCGGCATCATGATCATTCCCTACGTCGCCTCGCTTTCGGAGGACGCAATGCGGGCCGTCCCGCAAGCGCTGCGCGATGGCTCCTACGCGCTCGGCGCGACACGGTTGGAGACGGCCTTCCGGGTGGTCCTGCCTGCTGCGACCTCAGGCGTCGCAGCCGCCTTCATCCTGGGCATGTCGCGGGCCGTCGGTGAGACCATGGTCGTCGCGATCGCGGCTGGACAGCAGCCAAATCTGACATTCGACCCGCGCGAACCTGCCGCGACGATCACGGCCTACATCGTCCAGGTCGCCCTTGGCGACCTGCCTCATGGCAGTATCGGCTACCAGACGATCTTCGCCGCCGGTCTCATGCTTCTGCTGCTCACGCTGGTCTTCAACATCGCCGGCTTCTGGCTGCGTGGTAAATTCCGGGAGGCCTATTGATGTCGGTCGCGGCAACCATGGGCGACGTCGCCCTCGACGTCAGCGCAGCGTCCGATCGGGTCCGCCGCCGGCGGCGCCGCGAGGTGATCTTCATCGGCATCGGACTGTTCGCTACCTCGATCGGCCTCGTCGCGCTCGCCGCGCTGGTGCTCGATTTGGCGATGAACGGCCTCGCCCGCATCGACATCGACTTCCTCACCAACTTCCCGTCGAGACGCGCGAGCCAAGCCGGCATCCTCTCGGCTTGGGTCGGCTCGCTGCTCGTCATCATCGTCACCGGCCTGATCGGGATCCCGCTCGGTATCGCTGCCGGCATCTATCTCGAGGAATATGCGCCGAGGAACTGGCTGACCAACATCATCGAGATCAATGTCAGCAATCTCGCCGGCGTGCCCTCGATCGTCTACGGATTGCTGGCGCTCGGCCTGTTCGTCTATGGCTTCGGCACCGGACGCAGCATCTTCACTGCCGGCCTCACCCTCGCTCTCCTCATCCTGCCGATCATCATCGTCTCGACCCGGGAATCGATCCGGGCCGTGCCCTGGAGCCTGCGCGAAGCCGCCTACGGCATCGGCGCGACGAAGTGGCAAGTGACACGCGATCACGTGCTGCCGGCGGCCATTCCCGGCGTGCTGACCGGTGTGATCATCGGCATCTCGCGGGCGATCGGCGAGACGGCGCCGCTGATCACCATCGGTGCCCTCTCCTTCATCGCTTTCCTGCCGCCGGCGCCGGTCACGAGCTCGTTCCCCTTCATCTCCTTCGATTGGCTGTTCGAGGGTTTCACGGTGCTCCCGATCCAGGCCTTCAATTGGGTCTCGCGGCCTGGTCACGACTTTCAGGCCAATGCCGCTGCGGCGGGCCTGGTGCTGATGACCATCACGCTGCTGCTGAACGGCGTCGCGATCTACTTCCGCTACCGGCTTCGCCAGAAATTGAAGTGGTGACGCCTGTGAATCTTACGCAATCCAGCGCTCAGCCGACCCCGCCGGAGGCTCCCGTGAACACCGTCAGCAAGCTCGACATGCCCGCCATGAAGGTGGGAAACCCCGACACCCTCCATGGCGTCCGGCCCAAGATCGTTGCGAAGTCGGTCAGCGTCCACTACGCCGAAAAGCAGGCGCTGTTCGACGTCTCGGTCGAGATCCCGGAGAAGGCCGTGACAGCCTTCATCGGCCCGTCCGGCTGTGGGAAGTCGACCTTCCTGCGCTGCATCAACCGGATGAATGACACGATATCCAGCGCACGCGTCACCGGTCGCATCGAAATCGACGGCACCGACGTCAACGCGAAGGCGGTCGACCCCGTGCAGTTACGGGCGCGCGTCGGGATGGTCTTCCAGAAGCCCAATCCCTTCCCGAAATCGATCTATGACAACATCACCTATGGTCCGCGCATCCACGGCCTGGCGCGAACCAAGGCCGATTTCGATGAGATCGTGGAGACCAGCTTGCGGAAGGCCTCGCTCTTCGACGAGGTGAAGGACCGGCTTCATGACGCGGGCACCGGTCTATCGGGCGGTCAGCAGCAGCGCCTTTGCATCGCACGCGCCATCGCGGTCAATCCCGAGATCATCCTGATGGACGAGCCTTGCTCCGCGCTCGATCCGATCGCCACTGCGCGTATCGAAGAGCTGATCGACGAGCTGCGTAAGAACTTCACGATCGTCATCGTCACGCACTCGATGAGCCAAGCCGCGCGCGTGTCGCAGCGGACAGCATTCTTCCACCTCGGCGTCCTGGTTGAGGTTGGCGAAACCGACAAGATCTTCACGACGCCCACGGACAACCGCACGCGCGACTACATCACCGGTCGCTTCGGCTGACCGGCGCCGTCGTCGCAATCGTCCCGATCAGGAAATCACGATGACCGAGCACATCGTCCGCTCCTACGACGCCGATCTCGAAGGTCTGCGCCGCAGCCTCGCCGAGATGGGCGGCATGTCCGAGCGCATGCTCGGCGATTCCACCGTCGCCCTGGTGCGCCGCGACACCGCACTCGCACAGAAAGTGATCAGCGCCGACCAGCGCCTCGACAATCTCCAGCGCGAGGTCGAGGAGAAGGCGGTGCTGACCATCGCCCGGCGCCAGCCGCTCGCCAACGACCTGCGCGAGCTGATCTCGGCGATCCGCATCGCCGCCGATATCGAACGCGTCGGCGATCTCGCCAAGAACATCGCCAAGCGCGCCGTCGCCATCTCCGGCCAGTTCCAGCCGCCGCATCGCGCCGTCGTCGGGCTGGAGCACATCAGCCGCCTGGTCCAGTCCCAGCTCAAGGACGTGCTCGACGCCTATGCCGCCAGCAACGAGCAGAAGGCGATGGACGTCTGGCGCCGCGACGACGAGATCGACGCGCTCTACACCTCGCTCTTTCGCGAGCTGCTGACCTACATGATGGAAGATCCGCGCAACATCACCTTCTGCACGCACCTGCTGTTCTGCGCCAAGAATGTCGAGCGCATCGGCGACCACACCACCAACATCGCCGAGACGATCCATTACCTCGTCACGGGCGAAACGCCCTCAGACAGTCGTCCCAAGCTCGACACCACCAACATCGCCGTCGAAGCGGATAGCTGACGGCAGGAAGGCGGAAAACGGCCCATGCCAGCACGCATTCTGATCGTGGAAGACGAGGAGCCGCTCACCCTGCTGCTCCGCTACAACCTCGAGGCCGAGGGCTTCCAGGTCGACACGGTTTCGCGCGGCGACGACGCCGAGCTGCACCTGCGCGACCACACGCCGGATCTCGTCCTGCTCGACTGGATGCTGCCCGGCCTTTCCGGCATCGAGCTCTGCCGCCGCATTCGCACCCGGCGTGACACCGAGCGCGTGCCGATCATTATGCTGACCGCCCGCGGCGAGGAGACCGAGCGCGTGCGCGGCCTCGCCACCGGCGCCGACGACTATGTGGTGAAGCCTTTCTCGCTGCCGGAGCTGATCGCGCGCATCCAGGCACTGCTGCGCCGCGCCAAGCCTGGATATGTCGCAAGCCTGTTATCGGCAGGTGATCTTGAGCTCGACCGCGCGACGCGGCGCGTGCGCCGTTCAGGCCAGGAACTGCACCTCGGCCCGACCGAATTCCGCCTGCTCGAATTCCTGATGCAGGCGCCCGGCCGGGTCTATTCGCGCGCCCAGCTGCTCGACGCCGTCTGGGGCCGCGACGTCTATATCGATGAGCGCACCGTCGACGTCCATGTCGGACGCCTGCGCAAGGCGATCTCGCCGGGCAATGCGCGCGATCCGCTGCGTACCGTCCGCGGTGCCGGCTATTCATTCGACGAGAACTTCGCCGCGGCCTGCCTGGACGCCGCCGAGTAGCTCGCGCATGAGCTGAAGGCGCCTCAGGCCGCCTCTTCGAGCGATCGGGCCGTCGCACCATCCATCCGCCCGATCGCTATCAGCGCCGGCGCCAGTTCGGCAATCGGAACGGTGTCGAGCGGAAGGTTGACCAAAGCCGTGACGCGGGCCGTCAGATCGCGATAGCTCTGCCTGAATGCGGCCTTGCGCGCCTCGACCGGTCCTTCCACGAGAGCCGGATCATCAAGCCCCCAATGCACGGTCAACGGAGCGCCCGGAAAGGTCGGGCACCCAGTCTCGGCCGCGTCATCACAGACCGTCACGACCAGATCGAAGGACGGCGCGTCCTTGGTCGTGAACTCGTCCCAGGACTTCGAACGGAATTCCTCCACATCGTAGCCCAGCTCGGTCAAAAGACTGAGCGCAAGCGGATGCGGCGCCTCATGCGGCCGACTGCCGGCCGAGAACGATTTGATCCGGCCCAGGCCTTCACGATTCAGCACGGCCTCCGCCATGATCGAGCGGGCCGAGTTGCCCGTGCAAACGAACAGGATGTTGAGCGGGTCCTTGCTGGCCTTGACCTCCTTGCGAGCCGGAAAGACCGGTTCGGAAGGCTCGCGGCAACTTGGCGGCGCCTCGCTGCAGCACGCCTCGGCGAGGAATGTGAGCAGTCCGTCGGCCCGCATCGACGAGGCCGCAAAGATGATGTGACGCCCCTGACGCCGCGACACCAGCAGCCCCACCTGCTCCATCGTTGACAGATGCGCCGAGAGCGTATTGTGCTGGACCGCAAGCAGGCGGCCGATATCGCCGGCCGCCAAACCGTGCGGCCGATAGCGCATGAGAAGCCGGAAGATCTCCAGTCGGGTCGGCTGGGCCAGCGCGCCGAGCAGCGCGACAGCCTCTCCAGCGTCGATTCGTGACGTCACGCAGCGTCGTCCTTTTTGCCCATGTCCTGCCCGATCGCGTCCAGTTGACGCTGCAGCGCCACCTGTTCAAGCGAGGCGAGCGGCAGGCTGGAGAAGATCGAAATGCGATTGTTCAACATGCGATAGGTGTCAGCGAACACAAGCGCCTTTTGAACGTCGTCGCCTTCGAAGGCGGCGGGATCAGGAAGGCCCCAATGGGCACTCATTGGCTGACCCGGCCAGTGCGGGCAAGCCTCGTTGGCCGCGTCGTCGCAAAGCGTGAAGACGAAGTCGAGCGGCGGAGCGCCCGGCTTGGCAAATTCGTTCCAATCCTTCGAGCGAAACTGCGAGACGTCGAAATTCAGGTTCTTCAAGAGCCGTGCGGCGAAGGGATGGATTTCTCCACGCGGGGTGCTGCCGCCGCTATAGCCCTTGAACTTGCCGGGCGCGACGCGGCTGATGATGGCCTCGGCCATGATCGAACGGGCAGAATTGCCGGTGCAAACGAAGAGAACGTTGAAAATTCTGCTCATGGTTAAGTCCATCTGTCGTGAGGTGCCGACAGATGGATAGATATGCGGTATGACGGATTTATGTCGCAGGGCATGGGCGCGAAGCGCGACAGCTCCGCGCCCCACGCGTTCACGACCGCTTGCGCCTCAAATTGTCGACGAACTTCTGCAGCTCCAGCGTATCGGCGTAATCCTTGTTCGTAACCGGATGAAAGCCGAGATCCTTGCCGTCGGAGAGCTTGTCATATGCCTCCTTGGCTTTGGTCGGGGCATCGAGGAACGCCTTCGAGATCGCCGCCTTGAGCTCCGCCGGCAGGCTGGAGAGATAGATATAAGGCGAGCCAGCAATTAGATCGGAACGGAAGACGGTCTTGAAGTTCTCCAGCTTGACCATCTTCTTGTTGGCCATGCGGGTGAGGTTGGAATCGGTCTCGGAGTTCCACCAGTTGAAGGCGGCATCGCAAGTACCCTGCTCAAGAGCCATGACCGCGTTCTCGTGGCTGCCGGCATAGACCACCTTCGAGAAGAAGGTATCGGGATCGATCCCGCGCTTGCTCAGGGAGTAGCGAGGCACGTTGTTGCCCGAAGCCGAGTTCGGATCGACCAGGCACAGATTGGTGCCCTTGAGATCCTCAAGCTTGCTCGCCGGGTTGCTGGCCTTGGTGTAGAGCACCGAATAATAGCCAACCGACTTGTCGGCGTTGATCGTGGTGACGAAGGGTTCCACCCCGCCATTCGTGACCGTCCAGGCCCGGACATAGGAGGACGGGCCGTGATATCCGATCTGGATATTGCCGGCGCGATGTCCTTCGATCACGGCCGCGTAGTCATTGGCGACCCGGAGCGTGACCTTCGTGCCGATCTCCTGGGCCAGGTAATCGACGAACGGCTTGTACCGTTCGGTCACACCCGAGGCGTTCTCCGACGGTACGATCGCGAGCACGAGCTCGGGATACTGCGCCTTCCAGGACTGTGCCGCAGCCGGATGGGAAAGCGCGGTGACCACGGCGCACAGAGCGCACGCGCCAAGAAGTTTACGCCGAGAGATCATGAGGTGCCCCTAGCTGAAAGATCGTCTGTTCGTTATGTGCCGACATGTCATCCGCTAAGCGACGGCAATGACGGAGCGATGACAGCAGGAAGCCGAGCGAACGGAGCTTTGCGAGCCATGAGGGAGAATGGCGCGTGTGCTGCACGAACCGTCGGCTTTGTCGTCAAACTGTCGCAACAAGCCCGCTAGCGCTGTGTCGAGAATGATCGAGATATCGGAAGGTTGAAATGAGAGTCGGTATCAATGGTATGGGGCGCATGGGCCGGCTGGCCTTGCGGGCAGCCTTCGGCGCCGCGCAGCGCCTGAAGGACGATCCCCGCGCCGGGAACCGCTTGGACGTCGTTCACCTCAACGAGATCAAGGGCGGAGCTCCGGCGACCGCTCATTTGCTGGAATTCGACAGCACGCAAGGACGCTGGTGGGCAGATTTCGGCGTCGAGGGCGACGCCGCGGTTCGGATCGACGACCGCAAGCTGAGCTTTTCGTCACATGCAGCACCGGATGACATCCCTTGGGGTGATCTCGGGGTCGAGCTCGTGCTCGAATGCACCGGCAAATTCCTGACGCCGGCCGTGCTGGAGGGGCATCTCAAGCGCGGCGCCAAAAGGGTGATCGTCGCAGCGCCGGTCAAGGACCCATCCGTCCTCAACGTCGTCGTCGGCATCAACGATCACCTTTACGACTCGGCGAAGCACCCGATCGTCACGGCCGCCTCCTGCACGACGAACTGCCTCGCTCCCGTGGTTAAGGTCGTCCACGAGAACCTCGGCATCCGGCACGGACAGATCACCACGATCCACGATCCGACCAACACCAACGTGGTGGTCGACGCGCCGCACAAGGACCTGCGCCGGGCGCGCTCTGCCATGCTCTCGCTGCAGCCGACCACGACGGGCAGCGCGACCGCGATCGCGCTGATCTATCCGGAGCTGAAGGGCAAGCTCGACGGCCACGCCGTGCGCGCGCCCGTGCTCAACGCTTCGCTGACCGACTGCGTCTTCGAGCTGGAGCGCTCGACGACGGCGAACGAGGTCAACGAGCTCTTCAAGACGGCCGCGAAAGGACCGCTCGCAGGCATCCTCGGCTTTGAGGCGCGCCCGCTGGTCTCGGTCGACTATCAGCGCGACACGCGCTCCAGCATCGTCGATGGGCCCTCCACCCTCGTCACCGACGGCACGATGCTCAAGGTCTATGCCTGGTACGATAACGAGATGGGCTATGCCTGCCGGATGGTCGACCTCGCCTGCCACCTTGAGACGGTCGGGATCTGAGGCCATGAACGAGGGCACGCGCAACTACGCCATCGTGACGGCCGCCTATTGGGGCTTCACGCTCACTGACGGCGCCCTGCGCATGCTCGTGCTGCTGCACTTCTTCCGGCTCGGCTATTCGCCCTTCACGCTCGCCTTCCTCTTCCTGCTCTATGAGGCGGCGGGCGTGCTGGCGAATTTCATCGGCGGCTGGCTCGCGGCGCGCTACGGCATCACCCGAATGCTGACGATCGGGCTGACGACGCAGGTCACCGGATTCCTCGTCCTCTCGGCGCTGTCCCCCGACTGGTCGGCCGTCGCTTCGGTGATCTGGGTCGTGCTCGCCCAAGGCATTTGCGGCGTCGCCAAGGACCTCACCAAGACCGCCTCGAAATCGGCCATCAAGATCGCCGAGTCGGCGGCGAAGGCGGAGGACTCCGAGGGCCGCCTCTTCCGCTGGGTCGCCTGGTTCACCGGTTCCAAGAACGCGATGAAGGGCTTCGGCTTCTTCCTCGGCGGCCTGCTGCTGGAGTTGCTCGGCTTCCGCGGCGCGCTCTGGGCCATGGCGGCCGCGCTCGGCCTGATCCTGCTCGGGGTCGTGCTGTCGCTTCCGCCGATGCTCGGAAAGGCCAAGGCGAGCAAGAGCGCGCGCGAGCTCCTCAGCAAGAACCGCGGCGTCAACCTGCTCGCGATCGCGCGCGTCGCCCTGTTCGGCGCCCGCGACGTCTGGTTCGTCGTCGGCGTGCCGGTGTTCCTCTACGCCTCCGGCTGGACCTTCACCATGGTCGGCACCTTCCTCGCGCTCTGGACCATCGGCTATGGGCTGGTGCAGGCGGCCGCGCCGGCGGTGGTCAAACGCAGCCTAGACGGGCTGACGCAGGAGGTCCGGGCGGCGCGGCTCTGGTCCTTCGGCCTCGCCGTCATTCCCGCCGCCATCGCGGCGATCCTGGCAAGCAATTCGGGGCTGAGACCGGACCTGATCCTGGTCGCAGGGCTGGGCCTGTTCGGCTTCGCCTTCGCCGTCAATTCCTCGGTGCACTCCTACCTGATCCTCGCCTACGCCGGCTCCGAGAAGGCGGCTGAGGATGTCGGCTTCTATTATGCCGCCAATGCGCTGGGACGCTTCGCCGGGACCTTGCTGTCGGGGCTGCTCTACCAATGGGGCGGCATCTACGCTTGCCTGATCGGCTCCTGCCTGATGCTGGTTGCCTGCTTCCTGGCCACGCTCGCGCTGCCGGGGCGTGACGCCTTGGTCCCGGCGCGGAGCTAAGTGTCCTACCGGGAAAAGCGGCGTGATGATCGCTACGAGAATTGCGCACGAATATCGCGCCTCCACATTGACGCTGACCGCGGAGACGCTGGGTCCGCTCGACCATGGCAGGCGGGCTTATGAATTTCTCGCGAGCAATCTGCATCTTCCGGGCGTCGCCATCAGAGCGGGCGAGACCATCCTGGGATATGTCGATCGCGCCTCGCTGTTGGGACGCTTCTCGCGTCACCTTATGCGAGACCTCTATGAAAAGCGTCCCGTGACGCTGATCATGGACCCCGCCCCGCTGATCGTCGAGGAGAACACGACGATCAAGAGGCTGGCCGAGCGCATCACGAAAGAGAAGCCCGAAGCTCTCACGGCAGGCTTCATCATATCGCGCCAAGACCGATATGCAGGTGTGGGAACGGCCATCGATTTAATGCGGCTCTCCGTCGAGGAATCCGAGCGGCGATCGGATGAGCTGACATTCGCTCACAAGGAGTTGCGGGAGCGGAAAGCCGCACTGAATGCCTTGGCGGATTCCTTCGAAGCCACGCTCGAAGACATAGTCCGGATGGTGGGCTCCGCCTCGATCGAAATGCAGGTCGCCGCCCAGGTCCTTTCGGCGGTCTCGGAGGTCGGCCGGCAGGTCGCTCAATCCTCACAGATGTCGCGCAAGGCCGTCGAAGACATGCGCAACACGAACGAAACCGTTGCGCGGCTTGATAATGTCGCGTTCAAGATCGGCGAAATCGTCGGAATTATCAGCGGCGTTGCCAAGCAGACCAACCTCTTGTCGCTGAACGCGACGATCGAATCGGCGCGGGCCGGGCAGCTTGGAAGAGGGTTCGGCGTCGTTGCCAACGAAGTCAAAGCCCTGGCGACCCAGACGGCGAGAGCCACCGGTGAAATTTCCGATCACCTGGCAGCCATCCAGGGCTTCACCGGCGAAGCGGTCGACTCGATTCAGACCATCGGGCGCACGATCCAAGAGGTCAACGAGATCTCCTCTTCAATCACGACCCTGGTGGAACGCCAAGCAATCGCCACTCGCGAGATCATAGCCGGAGCCCATCGCGCCCAAACAGCCTCGAAGCGGCATTCATTCGAAATCATGGATACCGGCACGGCCTCGGATGAAATCCAGATCGCTGCGACTGAGGTCTTTGGCTCCGCCAGCAGGCTGATGGAGCAATCGAAGCGATTTGAGTCCGAGCTGCGAAGCTTCCTGGCCACGTTCCGAACGATGTGATGAGCGTGGTTTCGGCGCGATGCCAAATGCTCGATCGCCCGGACAACGAAACATACCAGCAAGAGGACGCGGTGTCCTCAAGGGCAACGGCTGTGAATGCCGGGGACAATCCGTAGAATGGCCTTGAACATAGCATGAACATGCTTGGAATTCGTCTCGTCTCAGGCAGACTTGACTGAATCCGAATCAGAAAGGTCGCCTCGGCTGCCCGACGCGACCTTCCCTGAGGAGGACCGGCAAGAACGCTGGCCGCCCTCTGCGCACCCCGGACCATAGAGGTCCGGTTGATCGTGTCCAGCTTCTCGTCATCGCAATTGCCGACTTCTCCACTGTGACGAAGCGGTCGTTACTTGAACGAGAAGGACGCCCACTATGAAAGCTCGATATGCCGAATGGGCCCAGCTTGGGGCCGCGCGAAAACCTCCGGCAGGGCACCCATCATCCCCGGTTAAGATCCGAGAGCTGCCTGGCTTCAACGCCGTAGAAGACGCCGCGCTCCTCTACGGAGGTGAGCGCCTGGAGAGTGCGGCTGACCGCTTTACCAGGCGCCACTTCGACCTTGTGGCCGGGGAGCTGGAAGCGCTGCGACCATCCGATGACACCTCGATCCATCCGGCCCAACTCGACCGGGAGATGGAGCTTCACCCACGCCGTCTTCTGGTCGATTATCTCAGCGACGACGAAACGGTAGAATATTTGCTGACGCTCGGCTTCGATCTGCGCTGCAACCGAGGCCAGCCCCTCCGTTCCACCGAGGCTATCGCTGCTCAGATCGAAGCTGCCGCACGCGGCCTCGCCGGTAAGCTGCCAGATCGGGCGGCAATCGAGGTGGAAAGCTTCGAAGCCAGGATCGCAGCGGACGCCGCCGCCTTCGTCTCGCGTAAACGAGAGGGGCGGCGATGACCCCGGTGGAAACTGGCAAAACTCTCGGCCTTGTCAGACCGCCCGTCCTCGGAGCCGTCCAACGGTTCACTCACCCATCCGGCTTCTCAGCGCCCATCATCTTCCTAGAGAACTCCGCCTCAATGAAAGCGACGGCTTTCCTGAAGAAGATGCGCGTCGGCGAGGCGCGATACTATTCGCGCTCGGGAGATCTGTACCGCTCCTGTGTCAGCAATCTGGCGAAGCAGCTTGCCACTGCCGTTGCTCGGCATACGGGCGCGTTCGATGCGATACTGGCTCCGCCCAGCGAAGACCATCTGGCAGGCCCCTATCGGCAGGCACTTTTCGAGAAGCTGACCATTCGTACCGACATGACCAATCGTTTTGGTCAGCATCAGAAATTGCAGACCGAGTTCAAGTCGAACCTGAATGCGGTGGCGAACTCTTTGACATACAGCCGCCAAAACGATGAGGCGCAAATTGGCTCGCTGCTCTTCGTCGACGATTCCATCTGGAGCGGCGATACGGTCGCGGCAATGGTTGCTAAATTGCAGGACTGCGGCTTGAGGACAGACTGCAAAGTGACCGTCGCTGTGGCGCTTTGGATTACCGAATAGGTGACGCTTTGGGCCTCCTGGCCCCAGCGCGAAAGCGGGTCGCAGAGATTAGAGCCGGAGCAGCCGATCCCGCGGGCAACACGCTGCGCATCGGCGACTCTTGGTTTCACCAAGAGCTTCGTGCCCCGCCGATCGCGACAAGTCACAGCAACCGGATGCCACAAAGCCGCCGCCGATGCCGAGCCCTCGAGGCCCCGCCCCTTACTGAGCCTTCTTCCCATCCTTATCGAACTGCTTGAGGAAGGCGGTCAGGTCCTTGATCTCCTGCTCATTCTTGATGCCGGCGAACACCATCTTGGTTCCGGGGATCTTGGCCTTGGGATCCTTGATGTACTCGGCGAATGTCGCCTCGCTCCAGTCGATGCCGGAGTTCTTGTTAGCGCTCGAATAGCTGTAGCCTTCGACCGAGCCGGAATGGCGCCCGAACAAGCCATTGAGCACCGGCCCCACGCCGTTCTTCGCAGTCTCGCCGATCTGATGGCAGGCCCGGCACTTGTTCCAGGATCGTTCGCCAGCGGCGATGTCCTGCGCGGTGGCAAGGGATGGCGAGACTGCAAGCACGGCAAGCATAGGCCAGAGGCACTTCATGGTGGATGGATCTCCTGATGATGAAGGGGTCAGACGGCGAAGCCGTTATGGAGCGGATGGAAAAGCAGGATGTCGCCGGGGCGAATGTCGCCCTTCTCCGCCGTGATCTCGGCAAGGCCATCAGCCTCTGCGAGCGGACGCAATCGTGCCGAGCCGCCGCGGCCCAGGATCTCGACCCCGAAGCCGCCATTGTCGTCGATAAGTTTGACTGGAACGAACTCGGTCCGCCCGGACCGGCGATCGAAGGCGGACTTACTGGGCACGGGAAAGCCGTGCCCCCGGCGCGGTGTCCGGCCCTCCAGGCCAGCTATCATCGCCCGGCCCAGGAGCAGCCAGCAGATCAGGCTCGACACCGGGTTTCCCGGCAGGCCGAGATAGGCAGCACCACCGATGCGCCCGACCACCGCGGGCTTGCCCGGCTTCAGCGCAATCTTGAGCGTTTCACCGTTGCCACCAGCACACACCAACGCGGCGAGCGCATGGTCCTCCTCACCGAGCGAGGCGCCACCGCTGGTGATGACAAGATCCGCCTGTTCGGCCATACGCCGAAGGCGGTCGGCGATCGTTCCGGGCTCGTCTCGAACCCAGCCGCCGTCGACCGGCGTCAAACCGGACCGCTCGATCAAGGCGAGCAGCATCGGCCGATTGGAATCAAAGATCGTGGCGGGGTCGAGCACGTCACCAACCTGACGAAGCTCGTCGCCCGTAGAGATCACGGCAACGCGTGGGCGCGCCCTCACCTTGAGGGTCTCGATGCCCTGTGCGGCCGCGAGGGCGATGTGACGCGCATCGAGACGCTCGCCCGCCTGGAGCAGAATTTCGAGTGGCTGAATGTCTTCGCCCTTGATCCGGATATTGTCCCTGGCCCGGAGCGCGCGATGCAGGACGATGCTATCGCCATCGCGCTGGGCATGCTCCTGCATGATCACAGCGTTGGCTCCCTCGGGCAGCGGGGCCCCGGTGAAGAGCCGAACGGCCTGACCTGCAGTGATCCGTCCGCCGCGGCTGCCGGCGGGAACGCGGCCGACGACCTCGAGGCGAGTGCCGCTGGTCATCCCCTCGCCGGCCGCCAGAGCATATCCATCCATGGCGGATTGGGTGAAGGGAGGAGCCGCTATCCGTGCGACGACCGGTTCCGCAAGCGTGCGTCCTGCCGCCTGCGTCACCGGGACGATGCCTGTCCCCATCAGCGGAGCGGCATAGGCCGAGGCGCGAGCGCAGGCTTCGGAGACCGACAAAAGAGCCGGACCGCAATCGGCGGCGGGAGCCGAGAGCGGCGCTTCGGCGGCAATGGAAATCGTCATGACGAACCTACGAGCTTGAACCCGGGGAGATGAACGGGCCGCTCATGCAAGCGGCCCGTCCCGGTCGCGGTCTTTAGACCGCGTATTCCTGGCTCTTGAAGGACAGATGCCTTGTGCCTTCCGGTGCGCTCGCGATCTTCCGGATATTGCCCCAGGTCTGCTTGTAGTTCGGGATCACGAACTCGTTGACGCCGGCCGAGACGACATTGCCCTGGACGCCGGTCGGGTAGGCGAAGAGCATGAAGGCCTGCTTCCGCTTCGCCGTCGGGGTCGGATAGGCCATGGCCTGCGTCGAGCCATTGTCGTTGTAGACCTCGACGAGATCACCCTGCTTCAGCCCGAGCTCGGTCATATCGGCCGGGTTGAGCTCGATGAAGGGATAGGGCTGGCGATCCATGACGAAGTCGTTCTGCTGGTCAAGATAGGCGTTCTGCCAGACCAGGTTGGCGCGCCCGTTATTGATCAGGAAGGCGAACTTGTCCTTCTCGGCCTGCTTGCCCGCTGCCTGGAGCCCGCGCCACTGCGTCTCCATAAAGGTTGCCTTGCCGTCCTTGCCGCCGAACTTGCCGTCGGCAAAGAGCCGCTTCGTGCCGATGATCTTGCCGTCGGCGAAGCCGGTCGCCGGTTCCTGGAAGCCGTTCGTGCCCATGGCCTTCAAGCGCGCGTAGGTGACGTGCTCGCCGCCCTTCTCGTGCTTGTTGTAGCCGTCCATGAAGGCGTCTTCCTCGGTCTTCCAGTCGAAGCCTTTGAAGTTGTCGGCGACCTGAGCCATGCCCATTTCGCGGAAGACACGCTCCATGTTGTTGGCGACGCGGGCCGCGATCAGGCAATCCGGCATCGCCTGACCGGGCGGGTCCATGTAGCGCTCGACGAGGCGCATGCGGCGCTCACCGTTCATCGACGTCAGGTTCATCTCGCCGGAGGTTGCTGCCGGAAGCCAGACATGGGACGCTTGGCCGATCTGGCTCGGCACGATGTCGACATCGACCGAGAACAGCCCACCCTTCTTGATCGCCTCGACGATGGCGTTGACCAGGGCGGTACGGTCGCCGAACGGCACCGAGTCCATCGCCTCCTTCACGAGGTCGGTGCGCTTCTTGTAGGTGCGCTTGAACTGATGGGCGTTGAGCGTCGTCTTGTAGTGATCGCAACCCCAGATGTGGTGGACACCACCCTTACCTTCGATCAGGAGCTTGTCGACATAGGCGGCCGGCCGGCCGACATGAGCGTCGGAGGGGCGTGAATAGCCCTCCTGGTGGCCGCCGAGGCGCACGCAGCCGCCGCCGGGCCGGCCGATGTTCCCAGTCGCCAGCGCGACATTCACGAGCGCGCCGTTCGTTCGGTAGTTGTCGTTGCCCCAGATCAGCCCCTTCTCGTAGGCGAACATGGTGCGGCGCCGAGCGTTACCGTCCTTCGGCATCGCGATCCATTCCGCCGACTGGCGGATCTGGTCGACGGTCAAGCCCGTCAGCGCCGCGGCCTGCTCCAGCGTCGTCTTGTTCGCCGCGACCATCTTGTCGAAGCCGTTGGTCGAGGCGGCGATCAGCGCCTTGTCGACCCAGCCCTTCTCGGCGATGTAGGTCATCCAGGCATTGAACAGCGCCAGATCCGTGCCGGAATTGATGGCGAGGTGCATCACCCGGTCCTTGCCCGCCTCGGCCTCGCAGGCGTTGACGGTGACGGTGCGACGCGGATCGACGATGACGATGCGCCCCTGGGCATGGGCCTCGTTCGGAAGCTCGGCGCGCTTCTTGTCCATTGAGGTGCCGCGCAGGTTCGGCACCCAGTGGTTCAGGAAATAGTTGGTCTGGGTTTCGAGTGGGTTGGCGCCCACGACGACGATCGTGTCGGCGAGCTGCGCGTCCTCATAGCAATTGTTGAGCTCGCCGACGCCCATGTCGCGCGTCGCGTGGACCTCGGAATTATAGGCCGGCCGATTGTGGATCCGGATGTTCTTCACCTTCATGGCGCCGAAATACAGCTTGCCGGTGCCCCAGGTGTTCTCGTAGCCGCCGCCGGCGCCGCCATGATCGAAGGCCGAGACGTACAGGCCATCTTCGCCCTGATCCTTGACGACCTGGCAAGTCACGCGGGCGACGAGATCGAGCGCATCGTCCCATGAGGTCGGCGACATCGCGCCGTAGCGCCAGACCATCGGATCGGTCAGGCGCTGCTGCTGGGTCGAGCGGGCTTCCGAATAGGAGGTCTCGGCCATGCGCGCGCCGCGGACAGAGCCGAGGCCCGAGTTCACCACGCAGTTCTTGTCCGGCATAATGACGAGGTGGACGTCTTTTCCACCCTGTTTGACGATGTTGTACATCGACGGCGAGTACCAGGACCCGCTATCAGCGCCCTGCTGCTTGGCGAGGTCGACCTTGAACTTGTTCTGGCTCGGATCGGTACCGCCCTGCTTGTTGATGTCCCAGGTGTAGGCCTTGTAGCCGCAGCCGACGATGCAGAAATGGCAGGTGACGTTGTGCTCCTTGGCGTCCGCAGGGACGATCGGGAGGCGGTCGATCTGGCGCTTATAGGTCATGTCGCCCTCCCTCAGAGCACGTTGGACAGGCGGCCATAGAGGAGCTCGTCGAGCCCTTCCGCCACGATGTCACCATTGGCTTCGACCCGCAGGGCGTATTGCGGCAGGTTCTGGGTCGATTGCCCCCAGATCTGCTGACCGCCAGCCTCGCAATCGAAGCGGGAGTAGTGCCCCGGACAGTTCAGGGTCTTGTCGGAGGAATTGAAGGCCAGCGGATAGCCCTTGTGCGGGCAGACGGTGGAGAAGCCGACGATGTCGCCATCCGGTCCGACGCCTCCCGGAACCCGCTTGCCGAGCTTGATCAGGACGCCGGGAGCGTCGCCATCGGGATAAGTGACGTCCTTGGGCTCATTGACCTTGAGCTCTGCGACGGTGCCGAGCCGGCTGGCGGGGTATTCGACCAGGGCCGCGGCGGGCTTCGCCTGGGCCGGCGCAGCAACCATCGTCGTCGCGGCGGCGCCGGCGGCCGCCATGCCCGCTCCCGACAGGAAACGGCGACGGCCGAGATCGACCATCAGATCGCACTTCTTCATGGGGACTTCCTCCAGCCAGCTTCTCGTGAGCGCTGGAAGGCGAGTGCAGGCAGCATGCCGCGAGGCAGGAGGTCAAAAAGACCAGGAAAAACAACGACAAAACGAGAAGGGCCGCGCCACGCATGTTCGAACTGTCGAACATGCTGCAGCCGCGAAGGTTCAGAAAGCCGGCCATGTCTTAATGGCGACCGCTCGGACCGGAGCTCCTACATCCTATTGGCGCTTCAAATAGCCAAAACTAGCAACTCTGGCGCATTAAGCTGCCAAGCGACCAGGCTCAGCTGATCGCTTGGAGCACTGCGGACTCAACGAAGGAATCTTCCTCCACGCGCTGAAAGACACCTGCGCATGGTGCACTGTGTGGCCGCAATGAGTTTGAGACGCCCTACTCCCCAGTCGGAGTGATCCCGTGGCGCTTCATCTTCTCCCAGAGCGTCGTCCGCGAAATTGCGAGGGCCTTGGCAGTCGCAAGGACTGCTCCTCCATTCTCGGCGAGCACGCGAGCGATGTGGCGGCGCTCGGTCTCGTCGCGCACTCCGTCGAGACCTTCTCGCTGTGCCGGCTTGAACGCGGAACCAAACTCGGGAAACAGATCGCCGGGCATCAGCAGCGGGCCGTCGCCCAAGGCGATCGCACGTTCGACGCGATTGCGGAGTTCGCGCACATTGCCGGGCCAGCCATGGGCCAGCGCCGCCTCCACGGCCAGGGCGCTCGTTCCCTGGATACGGTCGTCGCCATCCCCGGTGAACTCCGCGACAAAGCGGTCCATCAACCACGCGATGTCCTCGCCGCGATCGCGAAGCGGCGGAACCGGGACATGCACCACATTGATCCGATAGAGCAGATCCTCGCGGAACGAGCCTTCCCTCACCTTCTGCGGCAAGTCGGCGTTAGTGGCGCAGATCACCCTGGCCCTGAACGGCACGACCTGCTCGCCGCCGACCCGCGTGAAGCTGCGCTCTTCGAGGAGCCGCAGGAGCTTGGCCTGGAGCTTGGGCGCCAGATCGCCAATCTCGTCGAGAAACAACGTCCCCGCCCCTGCGCGCTCGGCGTAGCCGAGATGACGCGCATGAGCGCCCGAGAAGGCGCCCTTCTCATGGCCGAAGAGCTCGCTCTCCATCAGCTCCGCCGGGATCGCCGCACAGTTGACCGCCATGAACGGACCAGACTTGCCGCGCAGCGCGTGGAGCAGGCGAGCGCAGACCTCCTTCCCGCTTCCCGTTTCGCCGGTCAGCAGAACCGGTGCGCCGACCTTGGCCAACCGCAGCAGAGTATTCTCGACGGCGCGCATCGCTGCCGACACACCCAACACCCCATCGCCTTCCTGCTCAACCGGCTCGACGAGCGTCTCCAGGCGCTCAAGGAAGGACGACATCTCGAACGGCTTTGTGACGTAATCGCCGGCGCCGCAGCGCATCAGCCTGACCGCCTGGTCGATCTCGCCAAAGGCCGTCATGAACAGGAATGGCGGAGCTCGTTCGGACTTGGCGGTTTCGAGAAAAATTTCCTCACCATTGCCATCGGGTAGCTTGAGGTCGCAGATCACGGCTCGCGGCCGGCGCTTCGAGAGCCCCTGCACGGCTTCCGCCTTGGTCTTCCACCAGGTGACCTCGGCTCCTTCGATGGCAAGCCGCTGGACGAGAGACTCGCCCATGATGGGATCGTCCTCGATCAAGCCGATCGCGCAGCGTTCAAGCGACATCGCGAAGCTCCTCTCTCGTCCTGATCGGGATCGTCACGCGGACCAAGGCGCCGCCCAGAGGCGAGGTGGCGATCACCGCCTTCCCTCCCATGTCCTGCAGCAGTCGGCGCGTGACCCACAGCCCAAGCCCCGTCCCCTCTCCGATCGGAGCGGGTCGGTTGCTTTCGCCGGCAAGGACTGCTCGGGCTTCGGGACTGAACCCTGGGCCTTGGTCATGAACCTCAAGCAACAGAAATTCGCTTTCGATGGCGCTGACGAAGATGACCTTTGCGCCCGAAGGGCTGACATGAATCGCGTTTAGCAGCAGATTCAAGGCGACCTGCCGGGACGCCGTGGCTTCGACAGGCAACTCACCATCGAGCAGGTTCTGCCAATCGAGCGTCAGCACGCGCCGCGCGACCTCTGGCCCGACAAGAAGCCGTAGATCGTCGAGATCGGCCGATGTCAGGTGCCGCGGATCGCGATCGGCGCGATAGGCCGCAAGCGTAGAGCGCACGACATCGCGGATGCCCTTCAGTCCGCGCTCGATGAGATTGAGCGAGGTCGCACGGACCGATGGCTTGTCGCCATGGCGCTTCAAGGTGTCGATCGCGTTGAACAGTCCGCCGAGGGGATTGTTGATCTCATGCGCCATGCCGGACGCAAGGCGACCGAGGCTGGCCAGACGTTCCTCATTCGCAAGCTCCTTGGCGATCGCCTCGCGCTCATTCACCGCATCAGCCATTGCATTGAAACGGATGAAAAGACGCCTGAACTCCTTTGTTGACCCGGCTATCTCAGTTGACGGGATCGGCTGCACCGGCCCCGAGACACTGAGGTCAAGATGGCGGGACAATGTGCCGAGCGGGCCGAGCATGCGCCTGATGATCCAGTAGCCGAAGGCCGCCAGCAGCAAGGCGATCACGGCATTGGTGGCGATCAAGGTGCGAAGGACGTCGCTGCGTTCCCGCAAGAGGTGGCCGATGTCATAGTCGACATAGATCTCGCCGATTCCGCGGTCCTGGTAAACCAACGGCCTGCGGGCGAAGGCGCGCGCCTTGTCGGTATCGACCGTCAGCCGCGCATCACCGCGAAAATGGCGATCGCGATCCGATTGCCGGCTGAGCACAGGCGCTTGCCTTGGATCGCTGGCGGCAAGCGTCTCACCCTTGTTGTCGACGACGACGATGCTGGCGCGACCAAAGCCGCCTTCGAGCGAAGCGCCTCGCTCGATGATGTCGAAAACCTCCCAGATGTCCTCTCTCAGCACATGCGGAATGAGCGCCGATGCGAGGCCGTTGAGGTAGATCGTCGACATCGCCGCGAGCTGCCGTTCCTGGGTCTCGCGCAGTCTCGACAGCACAGCATTGGTCATGACGATGCTGACGATCAGCATGAAGGCCGCGACCAGCGCGGGGGCCTTGAAGGCGAGCGGCCAGCGCCGCGGATCGAGCGATGCACGCTTCATCCGAACGCCCTCACCAGCTCAACGCGGCTTGCGATGCTGTCGAAGAGCCCGGGGTTGCCGGTCGCGAAACCGTCAAGCCGCAATAGCGAGAGGACGCTACGGCCGGTCTGGTCGGTGGGCATATCGATCAACGCCCGCCGAAACCGCCCTATTCCCTCGCTCGCGGCATTGCCGGCGGACGTCGCTATCGGAGGGAAGCCCATCCAATCCGAACGCCAGGCAGCCTTGGTCTGCCGCGTCAGCTCCGGCTCGGTCTCAGTCAGCACCTCCCAGACATAGCCGTCGACACTACCGGATTGGGCAAGTCCCGCGGCCACCGCCCGGACGACGTTCCGATGCCCATAGGTAAAGAATGTCCGCCTGAAGAAGTCCTGGGGCTTGGCCTTCTGCTCAGCCAGCAGGGCTCTTGTCACGAGGTATCCCGAATTTGAGTCGGGATCGGAGAATGCATGAATATCACCGCGCAGATCAGCGATATTGGCCGCCTCGCGATCGGCGCTGACGAGCAGATAAGACTGATAAGTCGGCTTGCCACGCCAGACTGGAACCGCAACCAGGTCCAGTTCGCGGCGATAGGCCACGAAGGGGAACCCGCAGATCCAGGCCGCATCGAGCAGCCCCGAGAGCAGTTGCGAGGTGATCTCCTGGTAGGTTCGCTTGAGAACAAGCTGGACTTCGACGCCCATGGCGACTGTCAGATAGTGCTGCAGCGCTTCGAGCAGCTGGAGGTCGGAGGTCAGGAATACAGGCGTCAATCCAAAGCGGAAGGGCTGCGCGGCACGCGTGCTGCACGGCAAGACAAGGGAAGCCGTTGCGCCCGCGAGCAAGCTGCGGCGCGTAGGCGCGCCGCCTTCGAGAACTGAACCTGAGAGCCGGTCGACCCTCGACGTCACCGCAAACCTCCCAGCTTATTATTGTTTTTGTTGCAATCTGGACGCTTGCTGCCCCCCAGTCAAATGGCTTCGGCATCTCGACGAACGCCGAACTATCGCTGTCGAGACCCTGCAGTCAGAAGCAATCCGAATGTTTCAGGCTCGCCTCAGGATCGCACTGGGAATCCCGGTAAAATCGCCCCGAGTTTCGGATTTTCAATCGAAGGCGATCGGTGAGGGTTTTCAACATGGAGATCTTTTGCCTTGACCTTGCGCTGTAACCCGCGCGTCGCGCGCTACCTCCTCCAGCATCAATTCCAGGCCATTGCGGACGCTGCCCTTCGCTGATCAGGCCGCGTGATCCCTTTCCGCTGTCGCGCGCACTTGAATTGCCGGTGGCATGACGGCTCTCGCCTTGGCTGAAGAGCGGCGTCCGACCACGGTCGACAGGGAGACGGGCTCAAGGCTGGCCCTCGACGATGCTGCGTTCGTGGCGCTGATGCAGGCGCCCGCTCCCCCTGGAGAGCATCGTCCCATGAACGATGATGCCCTCGCCCGCTTGGCGGATCCGAGGGCCAGCTGCCCAGATCGATGTGAAGAAGCGGGCCGGTGAACTGGCCTTGTTTCTTGCAAAATTCATTCACACGATGCATATTAGGTGTAACCTACTGCGATATCAGGTGAATAGGACCGCATTTCATGCATCCCGCGCTACTGCTGCCTCGGTTACAAGGGCTATCCCTGTCTCTGGTGAAGTCCCTCGCAGCCCACGAGAAGGGGCTGTCGCAGGTCGAGCTACTCCAGAGAGTGGGAGACGGTAGAAGCCAATCGACGTTTTCTCGGGAGTTGAAGAAGCTCATTGACCTCGGGGTTGTGGTCAAAGAGGGCCGAACGCGGGACGCAAAGTTCAGCTTGTCACCGGAGGCAAGGTGGTGGGCAACCAATCCGGTGCTTCGACCCAAGGTCGCGTTCGATCCAGAGCGGATCGCCTCTTACGTGCCGAATGTTACGCGCTGGCTGCCTGAGAATGCGAACAACCGCATGAATGCGGCGCGCGCCCAGTTTTCGCACCAATTAGATGCGTCCACTTACTCCCGACAGATTGCAGAGCGCTTCCTCATTGATTTGTCTTGGGCTTCCTCCAGCCTAGAGGGCAACACCTACGACTTGCTTGATACCGAGGTGCTCATCAAGTACGGGGATGAAGCTGCGGGAAAGGATCCTCGCGAAGCCGCGATGATCCTCAACCATAAGCAAGCTATCGCGTTTATGCTGGAGAACTTCGAAAGCGAGCCCATTGATCTGGCGCTTATTACGTCGATTCACGCGTTTCTGATGCGCGACCTTCTTTCCCCAGACCGGGTGGGCGTGATCAGGAACGACGATGTCCGCATTAGCGGCTCCAGCTATAGGCCATCATCGGACAAAGTCATTCTGAGCAGCACACTCGGAGATCTGCTCTGGAAGGCGTCTCAGGTGGATGATCCTTACGAAGCGTCGTTCATGATCCTCGCGGGCGCTTCGTACATTCAGGCCTTCTTTGATGGCAACAAGCGTGTCGGCCGGCTGTCGTGCAACCTCCCGCTGCTTAAGGCGGGCCTGCCTCCGCTCTCATTCTTGTCGATCGACAAACGCTCCTATATCTCCGGACTGATTAGCTTTTATGAACTCGGCGAGACTGAGCTTCTCGCGGAAGCCGTGGCATCGAGCTACGAAGAGACCACGCCTCAATATGCCATGGCGACAGCGGCCCATCGGGTTCCGAGGCGCGGAGAATTGCACTACCGCAAGCGAATCGACGCGGCCGTCCGTGACTTTGTCGATCTGATCGTGGGCGGGGAAAAGCCGGAGCCGAGCGATTTTGCGGAACGGCAATTTGAAGATGTCCCAGCGGATGATGCGGCAATCGCACGTGAAGCCTTGCTAAATGCGATCACGAACCTGACCTCGGCAACAGCACCGTTGCATGGTTTGTCACGCGACCGCTTCTCTGAATACGAAACCATCCAATCAGCGGCCACCTACGGGCGCTGATTTTCATGCGGTATTCATTCAGCTCGCCCGATTTCATGATAACATATTGAAATAAAAGTATTTTATTTGCGCCTTTTATGCATCGACGGCCCGATCTCAGGAGTGACAAGGCCCGTCGGGCAATCTTGCTGGTGATGGGCGGACCACTTGCTCCAGTCTCTTGGTGATCGCTTGCCTTCGTGGCTCGGCCCGCACTAACGGAGTGGTCCGATAATCCATACTTCCTGATTTCTGGAATCATGGATTTAAGCTCAGATCCTTCACAACCGACCTGCGACTCGGGAAGATGCTCGCCGCGCGCTGGGCGCTCCGATGAATTCGGCATTGCGAGTTCGACCAAATCACATGGACGCGGAAGCATTTCGAGCGGCAAGACGGGAGCTTGGTCTGACCGAGATCGGATTCGGTAAAGCGTTCGGCGTCTCGAGGCGGACAGTGCAGAACTGGTCCAAAAAAGGGCCGCCCGCGTACATCGCAGAGCTGCTGCAGCTGGCCTTGCTCACTCGCATTGCCGGGCCAGGGCGATCGGTTGCGGGCGCGGTCGGAGCAAGCGACGCGATGACGAAATTGTCCCCTGTCCTCAATTCCCTCTTGTCCTCGGCAATCGCGGCAGGCTGGGGCTGCTGAGGTCGAGATCGCTCCCGTTCCGGCCGATAGCGATGGATTGGCGCAGCTCGATGCGTTTCTTCTGCTGTTTTCGGAGGAGCTCCAATCAATCCTGCCCGGGCTGAAATGTGAAGGCCTGGAGGAGCCAACCTTTGTGATGCGCATGTTGCTTGCATCAAAAGGCCGGTTCGGCCTTGCCACGCGCGTCATCTTGCAGACGCTCGTCGACAACATCGGTCAGACCGATCCCTTGGCACTGAAGTGCTTTTCCGAGACATGGCGACATTTTGCGCCCCGCGGAGCCTCTTTGAACCCATTTGTCGGTGCGAAACCGCCACAGCTGCAGCAGATACAAGAGATCCTCGCTCGGGACACGAGCGTTGGACGTGAAGCCATTTCGCTGCCGTCGCGCCCCAAAGGTAAAGGAAAGCGGCTGTGGGCCGGCTAGCGCTGAGCTTCAAACCGTTTCCGGTGAAGGCGGAAATCCGACCGGGAGAATCCCTTTTCGGAATCATCGTGTCGTTTTGCGAGGCAAATCGCCTGAGCCCATCGGAGCTCTCGGCCGCACTCGGCGCAGGCACGCAGGCGTGGACATGCCTTGTGACCGGATCGGAGTGGGCTGAGGCGCTGGGAAGAGTCACAGCGTTATCCGTCGCAGAGATCGCCGCCCGCCAGATCCTGCCGAAGAATACCAGCCATGCGCATCTTCAGCTTGCCGGCGAATCCGTACCAGCCAAGCAGGTAGATCTGATCTATCGTCGTGTCGCGCCCTCGACCTACGACAAGACAGGCATCCATCTCGAAGCCTGGCTTAACAAGGTGACCATGCACGACGAGCGCACGCGAGAGCCGCTTGTTTCGCAATGCAGCGCAGGACACCCTCAACTCTGGGTCACGGTGAGACGCATTGGATACTGTGATCATTGCGGTCGCCGCCTTTGCAGTTGAGCTGCTGAACCTGCCGATCGCATTCGGAGTACGGTCTTAACGATCGCGGGGTGCCGCCTCACTCATGCGCGGCGGCGCGTAGGCTGCTCCCGCTCGTGGAGTCCAAGCTCGCGAGTATCGAGTCCAAGCTCGCGAGCATCGCCTCGCGGTTCCGCTCGGAGGTGCGGTGATGGTCTCGGAATCCTCTCACGGATCTACGCGCGCGAGCCTGCAACGTGTGTCGCCGACGCCCCGGAATCATCTCAGAAATCGTCTCTGAACAGGAACTCGGGACGCCTCCCCGAAAGCCAGAGCGTGGCGCTCGCAAACGTCGCGAAGCCCCTGTGATCAAGACCACACGGCGTCGTTGAACCCGGTGCCCGGGTTCAGCCTTGAATCCGAAAGCTCGCGGTTACTCGCCTCAGGTTCTCGGCGAGGATCGAGCGAACCTCATTTTCTGCGACGCCCCAGATCTCGCCGAGCGCATCAACCGCCGACCAGACATCGCTCGGCATGAGCGGTCTGCTTCCATCGGTGGCGAAGGGGCCGTCTGTTTCCGTCAGAATTCGGTCTCGAGGCACCGAAGCGACCAGGGCACGCCCTTTGTCCGACCTCAGCATTGGAGGTCCAACTGATAGCCAACATCCTTGGGTCAGGGCTCGGGTCAGTTGGCTTCGCGTTCCCGAAAACCAATGCAGAATTGGCAATCCCGCGTCGGGCTGAGCGCGCAGGCACTGCAGAACATCGTCGACAGCCCGCCTGCTATGAATCGAGAGCACTCGCCCCCCCGACTTTGCCGAGATCCGCAGAACCGCCTCGAAAACCCGCCGTTGGATCGCCGCATGAGGTTTCAACTCGGGCAAGCCATCGAGGCCGACCTCGCCGACATAGTTCGTCTCGCCGATGAGACCTTCAAACAGCGGCAGTTCGTGATAGCGCTCATGCGCGAGCTGGGGGTGCAGCCCCAATGCCGTCCTGATCCGGGGGCAATTTTTTGCGAGCGAGGAGGTCTGGCGCCATGCCTTTGGCGTCGTCGTCACGGAAAGTACGTAAATTCCGCTCTCATTCGCCAATCTCACCGCCATCTCGGGATCTGGATATAGGTCGAGATGACAATGAAAATCGATCAAGACAGGCCGCTGGCTTTGAGGAAGCTTTCGAGCTCGCCGATACCACGCTCGAAGACACTGACATAGGCTTCACGTTGCCGCGGCTCGATCGGCAGCGGTCCCGCCTGAAGCACCCAGTGTCGGTTGGCCTCAGAACGCGAACTAAAGCGGCGAATTGCCGTGAGGACGGCAATCACGTCATCACGCGTGGTCTCGTTGTCCAGGACCTTGGAGATCTCGGCGCACTCGTACCGAGTGGTGTCGTTGACCCCACCGGCATGAAAGGCAGATCGACGTACCAGGCACGGGACACAGCGCCCGCACTGCATGCTCTTGCGCTTCCACTTTCCGCACGAAACAGTCGCCAGGGCGAGCCTGACGTAGTCGCGATTGTCGCGGAAAGCGCGGACCATCTCCCCTTTGGTACTATGTTCGTAGGGATTGACCAGACGTACCGGCAGCCCGACCACTTCTAGGATTGCTCGGATTTCAGTCAGGAAGTGAGGATGCGCCGTTCGGGTGCTGTGCGTCCCGATCCTCCTCGGGGTCAATGGAGCATTCAATGCAATGAAGCCGTTCTCGGGCATTATGAGATCGATTACGCGATCTCCCCGGAACTGAGAGATGGCCGTCGCGGCGAGAACTCCAAGTCCCATGAAGCTGACGCTGCGCGTGCGCATCGAGTCATCGTCGACGCCTTGCCATGTCGGATAGAAGTTGGCGCCCACCCGGGGCATCTGCCGCGGAAGGTTCCGCGCTGCCGTGTCCTGATAGCCCTTGTCGCCGCGATAGATGTGGCTGACCAGCAGCGGCCGCCGTCCCTCCTCCATCAAGCGGAACGCGCCGGTCGCACTGTCGAGCCCACCGGAGAACAGGCAGGCACAATCAACGCGATCCAGTGCAATGACCCGCTTGCGTTTACGGACTTCTGCGGCCTGTGGCGGCCGTCGGCCGCCTGCCACGAACCGGAAGTTCCAGATATCGCCGCTCAAGAACCGCAGCGCCGATTCAAGACGCGACCGCACTCCCTCCCATGTCTCCGGGACGGCGAGCGGCAGAGTGACATCGAACTCCCGGCTCCAGCCATCGTCGCCAGTGTCCCGCATCACGAACGTGTCGCAGGCTGTGACGGCCAGCGCGATCGAAACGAAATCGAACGCCTCGTCGCGCAGAACGAGCCCGAAGCGGCTTGCAAGATCCGGCAGCTGCCCTCCGGCGATACCCGTGCCCTCCACCATCGGAACCGATCCGTAGAGCAGGACGTGGATCTCGTTCGTTGGAACTACGGTCGGAACTTGACCTGGCTCGACATGGCAAAAGACCCGTGTGACGCTCACTGATACGCCTCCCATTCGCGCCAGACCTCTTCCATGGCCTCCCGCTGAAGGCGCTGCACGTCAGCCTTCGCCAATCTCCCGACGCCGTCGGCGAGCTTCGGAGAGAGGTGCTTGTCAACCGCCGCTTTGATCAGTTCGAGGAGCTCCCCTTCTGCTTCGACGGTCCGGTCTGCATCTGGAGCCTTGTTCCACGCCGATGCCGCGTCTTCGACGACCTGATTAAACAGGATGAGGCTCATGAACTGGACGAGCACCGTGATGATCTGATCAGCGCTCATCGCCACGGGATCGAAGATGCTCACGTCCGGTAGCGCTTCGGCGACGGCTTCTTGCATTGCGCTGGCTATGCGATCCGCATCTGCGTTCTCTGGAGCCAGGCTACGCGCGATCTCTTGGGTTGCGACGTCGATCGGCTGGCCGACTAGCCCCGAGAAGTCCACGCCCGTCGTGTGCGCGCCAGACCCACCGGCCTGCATCTCGCTCAACAGGCCGAACAAGTCGCCGCCTGTTGCGTATGCCGGCCCAAACCGTCGAGGCCCGACCGCAGCCCCGCTCGTGGAGGTCCGAGCGTAGTGTCCGAGGGCGGAGCGCAGCGAGCCCTCACCTCCGCCGGCCGCCCATCGCCCGAATTCCGTTCGGAATGTGCGGAAGGGTACCGGCTGGGGCGCTGGCAGTGGAACGCCGGGAGTGGCGTCTGCCCAAGCCGGAACAAGAGGGCTGGATCCTTTCCGCCCCGCGCTAGAGGATGATGTGCCCATGCTGTCGCGAATCCGATCTAGGATTTGAACCAGGCCTCATCGCGCACCAACGAACCCACCCACGGCGGAGTGCGTTCGAAGACAGGCGACTCCAAAAATCGCTTGAGGAGCACGGCCGCCGAAGGCGCGATGCGCGCCAAGATCACGGCTCCACGAAAGTCCGCCCGAGTCTTGCTCCAGTCCGGGTTCCTGCGCATGTCCCTGATGAGCGCTTCCATGAGGGGCACCCGCTCGGACATGTCGACGTCCTCAGCAGCTTGGCGAGCAGCGGATGAACTGATCGTCGCGGCCTTGCCGAGAATCTCCAGCGCCTTCACCGCGGCGGGCGATAGGGACGATCCAACCAGTCGTAGCGGGACGGTCTCTCTCGCCAGGTACACTGCCGGCCGCAGATCGATCCCACCGAGTTTCGGTGACAAACCCGCCCAGTCGCGCACGAAATCGATGTGAGCTCCCCAAGCCTCGGGACAGCGCTCCTTGAGCGATGCCGGATCACAGTCCGGCGCCTCGATGTCGACTAGGAACGCTGGCTTGCCGTTGGCTGCTGCGTTGATCGCGTTGTGCAGAGCTTCAGTGGCCGCACTATCGGTGCAGCGCTCGAACAGAGCGAGCTTTGCGATGACCGTCTCTTCCAATTTCATCGTGCGTTTGCGCGCGATCGAGGAGCGCATGCGCACGACATTGAGCATGCGCTTAATGATGCGAGGGTTGCCTTGCACACGTGACGAAAACGCCAACAGCGGCGCAATCCGGTCGCCCATCTCCAGCAGGGCCTTGAGCTCAGCGTTGGTTTGTTCGCCGAGAACCGCAAGCGCCTCATCGACCGTGAAGCCAGTATCGGGCTTCCAGGACTCGCGCAGGCGCTCAAGGAGGAGAACCCGCAGCGCCTCGACCTTCTCTTTGCCTGCCTTCCCAGTCTTGGCGAACAACATGTAGAGGTAGGCGCGCACCTCGTTGACGCCGACCCGTGGAACGCGGACAGGAACCTGAATAAGCTTGTCGAGATAGTCGGCGATCAAGCGCTCAGACGGGTTATGGAAATGCTGGGCGACGGCGTGCCGGACCATGTCCTCGTCCGCGGCGATCACGAAAGCCGTTTTCGGCAAGAAGAGGAAAAGTCGGATCGCCTCTAACGTATGAATCGCATTGCGCGGCAGGCATCGATCGAGATTGTCGATGAATACCACCAAGGTCTTGTTGACATCCTTCAGGACGGCTTCGAATTCGCGCCGAAATGCGGTGATTTCCTCGGGCGGACTTCGTTTTTCCGCCTTGGAGAGGAGGCCTGTCGCCTTTTCGTGGATGTCTTTGCCTGCCGCCTTGAGAGCATTGGCATCTTCTTCGTCTGCGGCTCCCGCCCAGGCATCCCCCGCGGCCTCGATGCCACGTGAGAACAATCCAAACATCGGCAATCCAAGCGCCGCAGCTCCGCCCTCCGCTGCCAGTCCCAGGAGTCGCAGTTTGTCGACACGCTTGAGGAGCCCGACGGCCTTCTCCTTCAGTCCTTCAGGGGCTGCATCCATCAGAGCTTTCGCAATGACGGCCATCAAGGCCGCCCGAGCGTCGTCGAAATCCTGATACAGCCAGGCATCGAACTCGATCACGAGAAAGCTATCGCTCGTTGTGATCTCGTTCTTTACGAGCTTGAGTGTGGTCGACTTTCCCGTCCCCCAGGTACCGAAGATGCCAAGCGACAAAGGTAGAAGATCAGGACTGGCGATGAGTTCCGCCACAAGCTCAGCGACTTCGGAGTAGTTGAGGAAATCAACGTCAGTCTCCGCGTCAGCCCACATTGCTTGTCCTGTTCATTTGCGCTCGCACGGTTAGCCTTTGCGGGATGCAGCCATTGGTCGCAAAGTTGCAAGATGGCCAAATCTCAGGCCACCTTCTGATTCGTGCAATGCTTCGCGGATAAATTTCTGCAACTCATTGTTGTTGAATCACATGATTCGTTGCTGCGTTGCATCATCATGCCAACCAGGAACGCCATTAGATGACGTAAATGAGCCGTGTCAGCCGTGGCAGCGTGATCGGAAGGTGTAAGAGAAAGCGCGCGAAAACAGAACTGTGCGGCTGCTCGTAGGTCTGACAAAGCTTGCTTGTGGAGTGGTCTTGCCTAGGCTCGATATTCCGCATTCGTTTTCATATTGTGCCTTGGGCTAACTTGGATGGCGAGCGCATGGCGCGGAACGGTGGCTTTCCCGTTGATGACGAAGATGTTGTTGAAACTGTCGCCCGCCTGCTGAGAACAGGTGGCGAGACTGAAGCTGCCGCGCTGCTTCGCAGTTCGCGTCACCGGTTTGAAAAGACCGGGTACGACAACTGGGACGGTGGAACTGATATCTACACGCTCTTTGTTGAGGTTGCGGCGGAAAACTTCGCCGCGATCGGCGACCGGCGCTCAGAAATTGAAGCGCTGTTGAGCAAACACCTCGGCGAAGCCGTAAAACAATTCAGATCCGGTTGGTACTCGGTCGAACTCGCGCCGATGGTGATCACCATGCCAGGTCGCCCGGATTTGGAGGGAGGCCCCGTCTCCTATCGAACTCGGCGCGCGGTGATCGACTTGCTCCGGGACAATGGCATTTCTTGGCAAGGCGCGGTTGACGACCAAGCGTTCCTCGAAAAGATCTTCGATTTGAGGGCTCTGCCATCGTCTGACAAGCGGTTCGGCACGGCAGCCGATGACATATGGCAGCACAGGATAAACAACCCGGAAGATTGGGCAGATGATTGGGTGTTCTCCGATGACCGCTTCAATCTGTTGTCCGGTCCAGATGCTACGTTCTTGGCATTCGTCGAGCGGCTTGTCGCTCCCGCAGTGCGGCCAACATCCGGGGAGGCCGGCGTGCTCGCTGAAATGATCAACACTGAATTGCGACGGAGCGGCTGGAGTCTCGTTGAGCGCGAGACTCTAAGTGGTGGCGTCCGATACCGCGTCGAGCCTTGGGACCCTCTATTTCGCCGGGCAGAGCAGGCGCTTCGAACCAGCGCCGCAGTGCTGTCAAGCGCCTGGATGCATCAGGAGATCGAGCGCATCGAGGCGGCCATCGATACCGATCCCGCCCTCGCAATCGGCACGGCGAAGGAGATGGTTGAGACGTGTTGCAAGCACATCGCTGACGCGCTCAAGGTCGAACTCTCCGCCAACCCCGATATGCCTGCTCTTGTAAAGGCAGTGCTGAAGGCGTTGCGTCTCGTGCCCGAGGGTATTCCAGACGCAGCAAAGGGAGCGGAGAGCATCAAGCGAACCTTGAGCAGTCTGGGGCAGATCACGCAAGGGCTGGCGGAATTGCGCAAGCTCTATGGAACAGGACACGGCCGTTCTTCGTCGCACAGGGGCCTCAACGCTAGACACGCGCGATTGGCCGTTGCTGCCGCTGCCGCGTTCGTTGAGTTCGTCGTTGCCACGTACAAGGCTCGTATGGCCGAACTCGATCAGGCTGCCTGAAAATCCGACCCAAGCCACAGGTTCGGCTGTGCTTGTGATTCTTTGCAGGCGGCGAGTTCCGCCTGACCCGAATACTGACTCGGGTATAGCGTCGGATTCAGAACCTAGACTCGGAAATAGCTGATTTGGACTCGGATATAAGTTTGCGGCGGTTAAATGATTTCAAAGACTTAGTTGGCTGATTGACTCGGGAACGCGTGATTTCCTCAGTTGTTTTCAGCCTGTTGAGGCGACTATTTCATTTGAAATGAAAGAAATCTGACGAGTCGCATCAAGAGTCCACCGTTACATTTTTGGGCCGGTTGGGACGTCTTCTGAGGGAATGTCCAGGCGCCAGAATTGGGCTTGGAGCTCATACTCCGCAGCCTCGTTGTTCGCCTTGACAGCGTTTGCTCGGAGCGCTTTCGCACGGGCCTCGAACTCGGAAGCGCGTCCCTCGCAATATGCGGCATCGGAACGGATCGCTGCCTTTAGCCAGGCTGGACAGGTAGCGTGAGTCAAATTGTAGTACACGGCGTTGGTGGCGCCGGCGGCCTTGAGCTCGGCCGTACCTTTCATCGCCTGGCCGACCCCGTTGTAGGCCGCCAGGATCTTCTCATCCTCGTCGTCGACCGTGGCGTAGACCTTGACCGTTCCGTCGGGATTGGTGAGCAGCGACATGCGGATTCCTCTTGCTGCCGCATGTTAGCTGGGCGGCACGAAATCGACCAACGTGCTGCAGCTGGTGGCTTGCAAACCCGGCCCATAAGATCCGATCGATAGGAGGATCTTATGGACGCGCACCGTTTTGTAATCGCCGACGAAGACAGCAGCCTATGGGGTCATTTGTTCGGGCCCGGCCAAGGCGAGACGATGACGCGCTTCGTCTTCGACCGCGAGGAGAACGCCATCAGCGCGGCTGAATATCAGGTCGGCACAGCATGGCTCCCGATGACCGAGGAAATGCTGGTGAACTTCTACGACCATTTGGCTAGCGCGAACCCGGATGCGCTGGAGAACCCGGTCTCGTGGGGTCTGCGAACGTCGTCGGAACTGCCGAGCTGGGTCGAAGTGCCGGCGGCTGCGCCGAGCGGCCCCTGACGGCCGAAAACCAAGCCGTTCTTGAGCAGTGCTCTGGTGGGAGCGCCTCGATTTTCGAGGTCCAGCCACGCTGTTGCTTGGCTGCGATGTGACGCCTCCCCTTCTGATGGGGAGGACCGTTTGCAACTGACTTTAAGACGCCCAAGAGGGCGTCGGTCGACAGGGTGGTGATCAGCAGCAAGGAAGCACTAACCATTCTGTCGGAAGACTGCGCCGATGGATGACCGCGCAATGGCCGAGCTCTGGTTGACGGCATTGCTGAGCGAGCAGGCGAGCTCGCTCGGGACGATCGACACCTATACAGACGACATCGAGACCTACCTAACCTGGTTGGCGAAGCAGGGGCTCACTCTCTTCGACGTTCGGCGCGAGGATGTGACTGCCTATCTCGGGTCCCTAATCGAGCGCGGCTTCGCTGAGACTACCCTCGCGAAGAAGCGCTCTGTCGTTCGCAATCTCCACCGTTTCATGGTTGCTGAAGGCCATTCGACGAGCGACCCCACCACGCTACTGGAACCCATGAAGCGCCGGCGGGCGCTTCCGCTTGTCCTGTCGATGAAGGAGGTTGATCAGCTGCTCGATACCGCACACGCGAGAGCAGCCGACACGTCGACCACGCCTTTCCAGCACGCGAGCTTCGCGCGCCGCGCCGCGCTCTTCGAGACGCTATATGCATCGGGCATGCGGGTGAGTGAGGCCGTGAACTTGCCGTGGAAGGCATTTCGGAACGATGCCCGGATGCTCTATGTGCGCGGCAAGGGCGATAAGGAGCGCCTGGTGCCGATGCACGCCCGGGCGGTTGAAGCGATCATGCGATGGCGGAAGGCCGTTGCGGCGTATGGCGTCGCCTCCGAGAAATGGGTTTTCCACGCGGTCCGCGACGCGACCAAACCTCTAACGCGGGTGTCGGCGCTGGAGGACGTCAAGCAAGCCGCGCTTGATGCGGGGCTCCGGAGGCCGGCGCTGCTCTCGCCGCACAAGCTGCGCCACGCCTTTGCGACGCATCTTCTTGCGAACGGGGCGGACCTGCGGGTCATCCAGGAGATGTTGGGCCACGCCGATCTGGGATCGACCGAGATCTACACGCATGTCGACATCAGCCGGCGACAAAGGATGGTCCTGGATCTTCACCCGCTCGGGGATTCCGCGGAGGAACTCAGAGACTGAGCAGAGAGAGATCTGGCGGAACCAACGGCCCGAACATCTCTTCGCGCGCCTTGCAGGCGAGGAGTGCGTTTCGGAGCATTGGGCCGCGCCTCGAAATCTTCAAGTCGGGCTCTTCCAGCAGAGTGGCGCTGAACGAAATGATTGCCCCCGAGATCTCCTCCGCGCCATCTGCGGTCATGGATGCGGCCGCCGCGGTGACGTCGGACGGGTAGGCGCGTAGGGTCGCCCGGTAGTCCATGAAGGCGTGGAGCGCGGTGTCCGGGAGCGTTCCGATAACATCGGCGGCGAGCAGCTGAAGGCCGCGCGCCCTGGCCAGCAGCCACCACCTGTCGTCAGTCCCGTATGGCCCGTTGGGGAAATCCTCGACGTTGAGATGGTAGGTGGGCTGTCTGGCATCGCGCTTGGCGAAGCGACCGAACTCAGGAATGGCCTCGAGGTGGCCCTTCAGATGAGTGATTTCGTCGAACTTGCTCGGGGAGAAGGCGAAAATCGGGTCGATTGACGCAGTTCCAATCGAGATCATGTGGCCATACCGTTCGTCCTCATCAGACGTCGGGGTGGCGAGTGTGATGAGGCCGGTCTGATCGATGTGGAGGAACGGCTCTCGCGCTGCGCGATAGACCTCGCCGGCGACGATCAGGGTGTTCGCCTGAAGCTCATCTCGCACGGCTGCGAGATCCTCGACCGATCGCTCAAGAAACTCCCGGACGTCGCCTCCCTGGGTCAGCATCATCGTGCCGCTCGGTCCGGTTAGGGCACGAGCTGGGCTGGCGCGGAGTGCGTGGGTTGAGAATGGGACTTCCGGAGCAAAGGTTGAGCGCGCTTTGAGGAGGGTCGCCCCCTGGAGGGAGGCCAGGTTCTCGCTGAGCTCCTGCAGGATCGCGCGTCCGAAATCGGCGATAGCAACGGGCTTCCGGCGAACCGACACCGCACGCCAAGTCCGGTTGTCCCAGATCCGGTAGGTTTCCGGCTGTGAATGCGAGTCCACCGAGAGATAGACCGGAGCCTCCTCCGCGCTCACCGTGACGAGCTCGACCGGGTGAGAATCCGTGGCGACGACGCTCTCGGCATTCCGATGGCGCTTGCGGAGCACCGATTGCAGGTGAGGCAACGGCAGTCTGTAGAATTCTTTACGCACGGAGATCTCCTGAGGCCCAAGTTAGCCCGAGGTGACGAAACCGACCACCATCCACCGGGCAGAGGCTCCCGGGCCTTGGCATCTTGCGCCATTTTCAAGGATGCTTCCGGCAATCCTTGTTGGAGCAACCATGGCGGCCTACGACATTCTCACGATCGGGCATTCGAACCACCCGATTGAGGTCTTCTTCGATGCCATTCGCGCGGCCGGCGGCACCGAGCTCGTCGACGTGCGGACCAATCCGGTGTCGCGCTGGAACCCTCATTTCGAGCAAAGCGCGCTCACGGTGTCCGCGCCGCGCGCTGGGCTCGGATATCGCTGGGCCGGCCGCTTCCTGGGAGGACGTCCGTCACGGGAAGAGCTCGTCATTGACGGCATCGCGAGCTATCCGCTTATGGCCCAAACAGCTGAATTTGCTCGCGGGATCGAGCGCGTGATGGAGCTTGCCCAGCAAGGCCGGCCTGTTCTCGTGTGCTCGGAACGAGACCCTCTTCAATGCCACCGCTGCCTGCTCGTGTCGCGGCGCCTGGTCGCGAACGGACTGCGGATCGGACACATTCCGTTCGCTGGCGCCATCGAGCTCCACGAGGAGCTCGAAGATCGCCTGGTCGACGAGGTCTCGAAGGCGCGCGGGGGAAAGAAGGCCCTGGAAGGCGTCGACGACGTCGTAGCCGCGGCCTACGCCTTCCGCTCCGGTCGTGTTGCTTGGCGAGCAAAGCACGATGCCGACGGCGAGGCGCGCTGAGCCTCAGATCGTGAGGCCGGCGAGCTCCGGTGCGTTTGCTAGCTCCAGGCGGACGCGCTCGCGTCGCATAGCCATGCGAACGGCAGCAAGCATTTCCGTGGTCGTTGTCGAGGTTGGCCTAAAGCCCCTCGTCGACTCGCCTAGCGCGATGATCGCCTCCGAAATGCTTGAGATCTTCTCTGCCGGCACAGCCAGAACCTCCCGGGAGGTCGGTCGGGCGGTCGTGCCTTCGATTGCCCTGCGAAGGATCTTGAACGCGTCAAGGGAAGCATCGGGGAAAAAGCCGATCGTCTGGCGTCCTGCGCTCACCAGGCCATGACCGATCTCGATCAGCCCTGTCTCGGCGCTGCAGCCAAAGAAGCCCTGGTCCTCGAAATCGGCGTGGGAATAGCGAATCTCACCGAAGGCGGGATTGATAGGACACGCGATCGCTCTCGAAAGCGCCTTGATAAGGGGCATCTCGTTTATGCGGAAGGAGAGCCATGGCTTGTAATCCGACCGTGTCCCCGACTGGCCAATGCCCTGATAGGTCGGATAGTCGGCGCGCAGGATGCCTGACGTCGGTGTCGGGTTGTACGCCAGGAGCGGCTCCGGCGCGCGGATATAGACACGGTTGTCGATGACGATCAGCGATTGGCGAACCCGTGCCGCGGCGCTTTTCGCCGCATCCAGGTTCTCCTTCACCGTCTCTCGCAGTTGCGCCTTCTCAAGCTCGATCGGCTCGCCGATCTTGCCCCTGGAATCGATGGCGAGGAGTTGCTCGTCGAAGGGGAACTCGGGGAACGTCCGCTTGGCGTTGTAGAAATTGGACGCAACATCTCGGATCGCGGCGGTGATGGCGGCGCCGGCGGTTTCGACCGTGAGGTGCTCGAAGTTGGGATTCAGGAGCGGCCGCCAGGCATCGCCATTCCACCGGCGATAAGGCTGAACTTGTTCGAAGCGAGCGTAAGTCTGGATTTCGACCACAAGCGGAGCTTCAGCCTCGCTCAGATCCGGGAGTGCGATCGGCTTCAGGTCGACGACCGTGTGCTCGCTCGGCACGCGACAGCCGCGCTTGATGACTTCGATGGTGCTGGGAGCAGGCAGCCACACGACAGTCTTCGAGTGCTCAGGGTTCTCAGAGCTCATGCCAGGAGACCCAGTGATTGCTCGGCCGCCACATCCGCCACGTAGCGATCCCACGCTTCGAGAGAGCGGTGTGCGCTCTTGCAGAAGTGGCCAAAGGTTTCCGTCTCGGCGACGGTGTCAACAAGAACGCGCCAGCGCGTGGCGATCTCGTGCGGGTCCGCGTTGTCGCGGATCGTAGCAGAGAACGCCTGGTAGGCTTCCAGCTGGGCGGCGGTGATGCTGTCGATCTGCTCGCCCATCTTCCGGCGCGCCTCGGTAAAGGCGTACTTCGCTTCACCCAGGAAGCGCGGCGTCTCGTCGTGGCGGTAGAAAACCAGGTCAGGTCGAACGACCTCGATCTTGCCAGAGACCGCGTCACCGTTGTCGATGCTTCGACGCCTTACCCCGGACGCCAGCAGCTGCTCGATGGCGCGGTCGTAGAAGAATGCCGGGAAGACCGATTCAGCCGACGGTGTTCCCTTCACGGCGCTGATATTCGTCGCCTTGATGAAGGCGCCCCCGTGGAACTCGACGATTTCCCAGACCGGCTCGGAGGTGGGCTTGTAGATGCGATCGCCGACGATGATCAGCTTGGAAGCCATCGCCATGACGTTGGCGATTGCAGCCTCCCTCCCCGACTCGATCAAGCGCCCGGCAGCGATCGCCTCAGGGCCGACGGCCGAGTTGGGCATCCAGTCAGAAAGCCCGGGCCGATTGATCTCCCGTCGGCCCTCGATCATTTCAGCGATGACGTAGTCAGCGGTGAGCTCGGAGTCGTCTCCGGACCAGCCTTTGGTCAGGGGACGCCAATGCGTCCTATCGACGGTGCGAATTTCGGTGACATCGGTCTTCGCCGCATGGAGCCCGTAGGCGTTCGGGCTGACCCTGAACGATACCGGAGCCGCTTCGTCATCGAGAACCCGGATTGCGATTTGAACGCTCTCGCGGATGAACTTGCGCTGGGGGTTGCGGTGCCGGGGCGGGAGGTGCTCGACTTCGTAGACAACGGGGATGTCGATGATCCGAGGGGCCAGGCTCATATCAGGCTCCGAAAGCGCGCGAGAGGTCGTCTACGGCCGAGCGTGACGCGACAAAGCGGTCCCAATCATCAAGCCGCTGGAGAGAAGTTGTGTTGAGGGTGCGACCGGCCTCGGTCGCCTGCATGATGGTGGAGAGCTCGCGCAGCGCTTCGACTGCGTCCTCGATCGGGCCATCTGCGACCGCCTTGAGGTTCCGGTACCCTTGAAACCATTCCAGCGGAGCGGTGTCGACCGATCGCTCCAGGCTGAGCTTCATCGAAGAGACGAAGCTCGTGATGTAGCTCCGCATCCGCGGCTCTTCGTCGTGCAGATACCGCAGAAGGTCGGGCCTCAGAAGCACGACAGAGCCGACGATCTCCGCGACGTCGCCGTTGTTCATGAGACGGAGTTGTTCGCGAAGACGTTCGGCATCGAGGAGGCCGAACGTCCGGTCTGAGCGGACCTGACCCTGGATCTGGCCCATCAGCACAACGTCGGCCTTGAATGGCTGTCCGCGCTCGCGATGCCTGATGTGGAAGACAGGCTCCTGCATCTCCTCATGCACGGTTTCACCGATCACGGCATATCGAGACAGCTTCCGGCGCAGATCCGCGAGGCGCTCATCTCGATTGTCGCGAGAGATCTTGCCCTCAGGGAGCTCACCGAACGACTTGGAGAGGGCGAGGATGTGGGAGCCTCCAGAGGCGTAATGCGAGCCTCCTTCGAGATAGGCGCGAAAGTCATCGAGCCTGCTCGGGACGCCGTCATCGATTCCTGCGGGTCGATAATGGGACGTCTCGGTCGAGCGCATCGAGAGCATCCCGCCGTGCGGGGTCGCGGTGAGGCCGTGGATCCCATCGAAAGTGACTGAGACAGGAGCGGTTTCATCGTCGAATACGGCGAAGGCAACCGGAACACGCTCGACGACATGGAACTCCTTCTCGGAGCGATGCCGCTTTGGTGTGAGCACGACCCCATAGGTCAGCGGGACGTCGATGATGATCGTTTTGCCGGGCATGAATAAACCTCTCGCGCCAGGATGAGCCTCGCGTAGGCATGAGACAAGCGGGCTATCCCCGCATTCTGCGCAACTCCGCTACAAGAATCGTTGTGACAATCCTTGGTTCGTCGGATCGTTTCTGCATGGATACGGATCGTCGAGCCTCACCTTGAAGGCTGTCTCCCTCTTTGCCGGAATTGGCGGCTTCGACCTGGGCCTCGCGCGGTCCGGGATCGAGGTTGAGCTTCTCTGCGAGAAGGCCGCCGCGCCTGCTGCCGTCCTGAAGTCGAGGTTTCCGGGCGTAGCGTTCCACGATGACGTCACCACCCTCCCCTCGATACCGCGGACCGACCTCCTCTGCGCCGGCTTTCCCTGCCAGGATCTCTCGGCTCCCGGCAAGAAGGCCGGGATCCAGGGCGAGCGTTCCGGACTCGTTTCCCACGTATTTCGCCTGATCGACGAGGCCGGGCCACCAGCGGTCCTGCTCGAAAACGTCGCCTTCATGCTGAAGCTGCGGCGAGGAGAAGCAATCGCGCGGCTGGTAGAGGCCTTCGAGGAACGGGGTTATCGCTGGGCCTATCGTGTGGTCGATGCAAGATCGTTCGTTCCGCAGAGGCGAGAGCGCGTGATCATGCTTGCGACACGTGAAGGCCCGGATCCAGGTGACATTCTTCTCGCCGATGAAGCGCAAGCGCCCGAGGATCCTCCGGATTTCACCGCTGCGGCGCACGGCTTTTACTGGACCGAGGGCAGGAACGGCCTCGGTCTGGTGAGAGACGCGATACCCACTCTCAAGAGTGGATCCACCATCGGCCTGTGCTCGGCACCTGCGGTCATCCTCCCCGACGGGAATGTCGTGACGCCTGACATCCGCGACGCTGAGCGCTTTCAGGGCTTTCCCGTCGACTGGACGAAGCCTGCCGAGGCGGTGGGAGGCGAAGCATCCCGGTGGTTCGCCATCGGGAACGCCATGTGCGTACCTGTGGCCGGGTGGGTCGGCAGCCGTATCGTCAATCCAGGGGCTCTCGATCCTTCGCGCTGCCGCCCTTTTCAGGGGCGGTGGCCGAAGGCGGCCTATGGTAGCGCTCGCGGACGCATGCAGGTCGATATTTCTTCGTTCCCACACTGGGTCGAACGGCCGCCGCTTGATCGCTTCCTGGAGCATCCCGGCAAGCCATTGTCGGCGCGCGCGACCGCGGGCTTCCTCAGGCGGGCAAGCTTGTCAAAGAACCTCAGCTTCCGCTCGGGCTTCCTCGATCTACTGGAACGTCATCGCGATGCCATGACGCTTACGCGCTGAGGCGGCGGGCCAATGGCTCGACGTCGATGAGCGGAGCCGCGATCGTCACCTCCAAACGCCCGGCTTCGATCCATTGGCCCGCGGCTTCTTTGAGCTTCATCACGACCCCCCCGTGTCGTACCCGTTCGAGGGGAATGTTGGTGATAACGAGCTCGCTCCAGCTGTGACCGCTGAACGACAGCGAGACTTGCTTCACCGCCAAAATATCGCCGGCGAGCGACTCGATGCGAAGTTCGCACTTCACCTCGCTCTTTTCACTCCGATCCAGCCAGATCACTGCGTCCAAAGGCAGGATTTCCCCCGCGGGAGCTGCGGCCATTTCGACGCGGCCGGGGATCACGCCCACGAGCTGACTGCGCCCATTGTGGAGCTTCAGGGCCTTCTCGCAGAACAGGGTGGTGATGACCTTCATCGGACCGCTTTCTTGGAATCGTCCATCCATCCTACGCGGAAGCGGGGAATGCGCCACACCGTTGAGGGAGAAATTAAAAAGGCACAGGTCGGTGGATTGGTACAAGGATTGTAACGACGGACCTTGCCTGCCTCCCGACCTCTGACTAACCATCTTTGTGAACGCGCTCGAACCCGATCGCGACCCAGCTAACGAGTCTACGGCAGCATGAATTACGCAGTCGCCTCAGAGGAGCACGACTCCGCAAAGGCAACGGGCCCAGCCCCGATGCCTTGCGGTGAGCGCGTGGCTGGCCGGATCAAGTGGTACGACCTTGTTCGCGGCTATGGCTTCGTGACGATCTCCGGCCGCAATGTCGATGCCATGCTCCATGGGAACGTCGTCCCCGACTCGATTTCGTTCGACTCGCTCCTCCCCGGAGTGACGCTCGACTGCGAGGTGATGGGGACGAATCGTGGATTGCGGGTGGCTCGAATCCACTCGCTGGACGCCTCGACGGCCGAGCCCGAAGAGCAGCGTGCGGTGTCGCCGATGTTCCCTGCGATGCTGAAGTTCTTCAAATGGGAAAAGGGCTTCGGCTTCTTCTTCGATCCCCAGGGCGGCGAAGACATCTTCATCCACTACGAGACCCTGGCCCGCTGCGGTGTCGATCATGTGCTGGAAAACCAGACTTGGCTGATCGCGACCATCAAGACCCCAAAGGGGCAGCATGTCGTCAACATCGCCCAATACGGCCCGTGATGGCACCGAGGGCGGCCCCATTGAGGCCGCCTATCTCGGGCAGCTCGCCCATGCCCGGCGCTTCGGTCAAATTGACCCCGCGGTTCCCCGCGATTTGAGGGGAAACCGAAGCATTGCGCCTTCTGACTGGGTTGCGGCCGACGCCGGTCGCACAGAGCGGTTTGCTGCTGCATGCGAACGACTTGAGCGCCGCATCCGCGACTCGTCCGCAATTTTCGCAGCGGAGTATCGCAAGCAGCCGGCGTTGCAGCCCCCGCGCCTGATCGCGCCACTAGTCGCGGCCGCCGGCGGCATTGCCGAGTGGATTCGCGCTGCCTCTCTCTAGGGCTTTGTCGTTTTCGGCCAGCCTGGCAATGATGCGTCATGCTGTCGACTGCCATCCTGCACACCCAATCATCGATCTACGCGCAGAACCGCGCGCCGCGAGGCGCCGTGACCGCTCGCTGGGCTCGTCATCCCCTTCCCGTCGAGGTGCCGCGCATCGACAGAGATGAACTCCAAGGGGAGGTTCAGGGCGGTCAGGCGCTCATCGCCTGGGGCGGGCGTTGGTATCAACTCGTTTCACCGACGCTGAGCGGTTTCAACAGCCGTTTCGGTGATGTCGACAACAAGAAGGACCTCTTCTTTTCACCGTTCCACGAGCCCGAGCGCGGTCGAATCTATATGCAGGCCCGTTCGAAGCCGGCGATGGACCCGGACATGCTCAGCCGGGCCGAACACCGGATTCGAGAAGTCACGGCGCGGCGCTTTCTCGTGATGGGCGACGAGGTCTATTTTTCACGAGGCACGCTTGGTTGGCATGTTGGCGTCAGGTCGGGCGGTTGGGCCGTCCGCCGCTGCTGGGTGACGCCGCGGGCGCCGGATCTCCGGACGAGCGACGAGAGCAACAATATGACCTCGGGCATGGTCGTGGACGGGCGCCTGGGCACCTTCTTCGACGTCAACCAGATCGCCGATGCCTACGAGGCAGCAAAGGCCTTCGCCGCGGCAGCGGGCCAGCATTTCGAGCCGATGGTGGATGCGGACGCGCAGACTGAGCGCTTCGGCGCGATGCCCTTTCTGGTCGACGAGGTCGCGGTGACCGCCGGGATTTACGCAGACGAGCTGCGGAAGCTCGTTTCCCAGGTGGAAATGACCTCGCTCGACGACAGGGCAGCAGAGGCGTGGGTCTCGTTCCTCGAGGCTGACGAGGCGGGCCAGCCTGAAGGCATATTCGCGACTGGGGCTGAGTTCTCGGCATCATTGCGAGACGCGGTCGGGCGAATGCCGGGTCTCGGGGAGCTTATCGAGCGAGCTGGCCGGGCGAGCTCGATAATCGGGCTGCGACGAGATCTTGACGCAGCCGTGAAGCTCCAGCCCAGGGCTATGCTCTAATGGGCGCGATCTGGGTCGATTTCACCTATTCGCTGGATCTTCTTCGGAAACGAGCGAAGCATCCCATCCCCTTCAGGGCGAAGGATAGGATTGCTCTGCGGGTCGATGAGCGCAGCGACGTCAAGGGAACACCAATCTTCAAAGGTGGATGGCTCGAACTCTCGCGTTACAGCCTGGTCGACGGACGGCCTTTTTGGTCATGCGACCTCGATAAAGCCGGCAAGTTGGTCGATGCCGACTGGGAATTCACTCCGATAGCATTCGCAACGATCAGGGGAGACGGAAACCCGGAAGGCACGGTTGTGCGCTCGGATCGTGACCGTGTCGTCGCTTCTCTGGAACAGGCGTTTCGGGGTTCTTTCATCGACACCAAGATGCGAAGGATATTTGTGCCATGCGAGCTGCCTGCGCTCCTCGTGAGTGTAGGCGGGCCGGCGGAGCATGAGCACGTCAGCGTGAGCCTGGAGTTCAACGCGCAACGAGCTCGCTCACATCATGAGATGGCGGCGGATAGACATTGTATGAGCGTGGCAGTTCCATTTCCGCTTTCAGCGAGAGCCGAAGCGCTCCGATTTGCGCGGGAGCTGGCCGGAATGGTTGCGAAGCGCCGTCAGCGGTGTCCGCGCAATCCATTTGAGCTGCATCCATTCAAGCCTGAGGACACCATCGAGGTAGAGGTGTTTCCCCAACTGCCGAAAGTTCTGTGTGATCTGCCCATGTCAAATGATGACACGATGGCGGCTCGCGTTCTGGCCATCTACCTCCTGGCACCCTCCCCCGTTCAGGGAATCCAGAAGCTTCGCTTGCCTGCCAATATCACCGGCACCGGAGAAGGCGGGATGAATGCGAAGGCGGCGCGGGCGCGACTCGAAGCGTTGCGCGCCGCCCGCGGCTTCCTCGCCGACGCCGTGACGCTTGAGGAATTTGCCAGCGCGGTAACCAAATTGGAAGCCGAGATGGAGGAGCATGCTCGTGTCCATGCACAGGACGCCACCTCGGAGCAGCTCGCGGATCATTTGGCCTTGCAGATCGCTGCGACCAGGCTGGCTTACCCCCAGCTGTTCATAGAGCCTGCGTACGACGAGGGATTGGCGACGCTGACGCTATAGAAGGACCTTGTGCCTGTTTGCACGACGATCCATAACCGGATCATGGAACGGCAGCGCAATCCTTCTGAGGTTCAAAAGATTCTTTCGGTGTTGGGAGAAGTCCCTGCGCCGCGGCTTTCGAATCCCTTCGTTCAGCGGATCGAGCTTCGCGAGGGGATCGTGATCCTCACAGCCAAACCTCAGCGCGTGGTGCGGGTCACGAATCTGGTCGAAGGAGGCCCGGTGCTCCCGCCATTGCAGGTGGAGGGGATGCGGCTCAGAGTTGACTTCACAGGACGGTGGGCGCGCGACCGGTTTTCGTGGACGACTATCGACACAGTGAATGCCGATGCACGCAAGGAGGCTGTTCCTCCGGCGATTGTGCAGACGGTTCAGTTGCTGCTTCGCGATGCGGTCATACCGCGTCGTCGGCTTTCGATCGAAGCTGAATTCGTCGCCGTCGGCCTCAGCCGGCGGCGGATCGATAGTGAAATTGCCCAAGTCGAGCTGGAAATTTCGCGTCGCAAGACGAAGCTCAAGCAGCTGAAGAGCCGCCGCGACACCGAACTCAGCTTTTTCGACGAACAGGTCGCTGCGCTGAAGTCGGAGCTTGAGGCGCTCTCAGAACCGGACGAAGCCATGGTGCCAATTCCAATGCCGGGCATGTGAGCATCGATGACGGCTTCCGAGATCGCGGTCCGCCCGCTTCCGTGGCAGGTCGACGTCTCGAATGGGCGACGCTACCGCAGGTACCCTCACCATTTGCTCGGCGCTCGCCATAGTTCAGCAGTGCAGCTGTTGCGTTCTAACCACGGAGCTTACCATTCGAGAGGATGCAGCTTGTCGGGCGCAAGGATTACGCGTATTTCTCCCTCTCGTTGATCCTCAAAGGATTCTGGAAGAGTGGCCCACACATTCCACATCGGTACGTCGATGTCGGACTTCGCCAAAAGAAATTGGCGGGGACGTGAAGCCTATTGCCTTTCGCCGTCAAGCTTGGGTCTGCAGTCGCAGTCCCCAGTGGTCACCGAAGGCACCCCTTTCCGGATCATGAGTGAAGCCCGATCGAGCCAGTAGCCGATTGAGGACACCACGGCCGGACCCCCAAGTTCCGGTCGCTCCAGATCCCTGAACGCCACCACGTTCGAGATCCTCGCCCCGGGACCGATGCACCCGAAGCGAGGAGCCGAGCTCATGCACGGCGCAGATTGGACCCCTGAACGCGACGCCGAGATCGTCCGCCTCCGTCGCGACGAGCGGCTCAGCACGCCCGAGATCGCATCGCGCGTCGGACGCACCACCGGCGCCGTCTACGCGCGCTTCCGCAACATCGATGCCCTCATCATGGATCGCCGCGAATGGGCTCCGGATGAAGTGGAGAGGCTCGTTGCGCTCGTCGAGGCCGGCGAGCTGACGATCCGCGCTATCGCCGAAGAACTCGGGCGTACGGAGACCTCTGTGCGCTGGAAGCTGGAGCACCTGGGCATCAAGCCGAACCGCCGTCACGACTGGACGCCGGAGCAGCTTGCGCGCCTTCGCGAGGCTTTCACGCGCGATCCGAAGATCTCGAACGCCGAGCTGGCGGCTCTCCTTGGTCGCCCCGAGTCCGGGGTGGGCGCCAAGGTCGTGGAGCTCGCGCTGCGTCCGCCTCGCCACTGGAGCGAGGCGGACGTGGAGAAGCTTCGCGCTGCGGCGAACCTTGACGAGGCAGTCGAGACGACCGGTCGCGATCGCGGCTCGGTCCTGGCCAAGGTATACGCGCTCGGGATTCGCTTCCCGGACGCTGTCGACAATGCCTGGACCGAGGAGGCGCTCGCGCAGCTGCGGGCTCTGATCGAGGAGCGTGGTGACGGCGGGAACGCCCTTGCGTCCATCGCGGCCGAGCTCGGGCGCACTCTTCGTGCGATTCAGGTGCAGGCTCGTAAGCACGCGATGATGGCTCCCAAGCGCCGTCGTCGTGCGCTTGATGCAGCTGGGCGCGCTGAGATCGTCGCGGCGGCCCGCGGTGGCATGTCGATCACGGTTGCCTCCAAGACGCTCGGGCGAGACGTCCGCATCCTCCGTCAGGTCGCTGACGAGGCTGGGGTTGCCTTCGTCGCCGCTGTGCGCGGGCCCGTCGCCAGGCCGAAGCCGGTCAAGCCGATGCGCGCTCCGCTCCCCGCGGCGGCTCCTCGATTGGTGGCGGCCGCTGCACCTGCGCCTCGTGCTCCCACTCAGCGGGAGCTGAAGGCGGAGATGGTGCGGCTCGCAGCGGCGGCGACGGTGCCCGTGCGGCGCATCGAGACGATCGTGGTGAAGGAGCCTGCTTCCCGAGCAGCTGCTGCGAAGCCCCGCATCGTGCCGAAGGCGGCGCCGCGGCCCGTGGAGCCTCGCGTGGCGGCTCCTGCGGTCCGTGTCGCACCTGCGCCAGTCCAGAAGTCTGCGCAGGCTCCTGTGCCCGTCCAGGCACCGGTGCCTGCGCTGGCGAAGGTCGTCCGCAAGCCGGGCAAGAGCAACTTCGGCTGGGTCGCTCCCGCTCCGCGCGGGAAGGACGCCGGGCGCGATGCGGCTCTGGCGCTGAGCGCCGGCATGGCCGACCAGGTGGCCCGCTTCCTCGCGGAGCGCGGCGCCAGGCGGCCTGAGGTGGATCCAGTGGAGGCTACGATCGCGGCGATCCGCGCGCGTGGCTACTCGGTGATCCGGGATGACGGCGTGTTCGTGATCGATAGCCGCCATCGGCTCGCCGGGCACGACGAGCTGTTCGCTTTCGCCGAGGCCCGCGGCCTGCGCGTCCCGCCGGCCATGCAGGCGGCTGAGTAGTCGAGGGGAGCCGTCTGGGCGGCTCCCCTCCCCGAGATTCTTGAGAGAGAACGACCATGGCCATCCATTTCCCGGCCCTCGTCCTCAACGCCGATGCCAGACCGCTCAGCTATCACCCGCTGTCGCTGTGGTCATGGCAGGACGCTGTGAGTGCCGTCATCGCAGATCGCGTCCAGGTGCTTGCGCACTACGACGAGGTCGCCCGCAGTCCGTCCTTCGAGATGCATCTGCCATCTGTGCTGATGCTCCGTCAGTATGTCGATCTCGACCGACCGGCGGCGTTTTCGCGATGGAACATCTCGGTTCGGGACCGATTCGAGTGCTGCTACTGCGGTGCCAAGGACGATCTGACCTTCGACCACGTCCAGCCGCGCTCGCGCGGCGGGCCAATGACAGCTGAGAACATCGTCCTCGCCTGCAGTCCCTGCAACTCTCGGAAGCGAAACCGTACGCCTGAGGAGGCGGGGATGGTTCTGCGGCGCAAGCCATACGCGCCGACGGTCGCACAGATCCGCGAAATCGGTCGGAGCTACCCGGTGCCAGATCTTCATAAGACCTGGCTCGATTGGCTCTATTGGGATGTGCCGCTTGAGGCCTGACCCCGCTCCCCACATCTCATGGGCGAGAGGGGTCAGAAGCGACGGGCAAACGGGTGTGCTAGGCAACCCTATCAAATGATAGCATCCGCTACCTTCTGATAGCAGGTGGTATCATTGCATTATTACAATCACTTATGGCCTATCAATGGCCGCGGATCGTCTCGATGGATTTCGTCAGCTCGCCGACCGTATCGGCAGCCAGATCGTCCGGGATCGTGATGTCGAACTCTTCTTCGAGCGCCATCACGAACTCGACCTGATCGAGCGAGTCGGCGCCGAGTTCTTCCTTGAACCGTGCCTCAGGCTTCACCAGGTCGGCCTCGACGCCGAGGCTCTCGATGATAACCTTCTTGACGCGGTCGGCGACGGTTAGGTCGGCAGTGGTGGTCACGCGGGGAATCTCCATAAGTGCCGCCGGCGGCGCCGACGGAGCAAGAACGGAGGAAACGATCCTTTGAGGGGCCCCTGAAGTCAATCCGGGATTTTGCGGGGCATCAATTTTCGTTCGCCGCTCCTGCCGGGGAGCTGTGCCCCATGCGGGTGGGCAGTGCGAGCAAGATGCACAGCACAGCAGCCTGAATGAGCGCGCCGGCCCCCTCGCCTGCTTCGCCAAGAAGGGCGAGAGGGAGAGCAGGTAGCAGCATAGCGAGCGCGATGGTCTGAAGCGCGTTCAGCCCGATATCGCGGCCTCGGCAGATTACTGCAGCGAGCGCGCCTGTCAGGCCGGCGCAAAGCAACACAGCTCCGAGGATCCCCGGAATGTTCATGATCTGGGATCCAGAGGCCTGCATCTGGGCCATGCCGTGACCGACGGACCAGTTGCCGATGCCGACGCCCAGAAGTGCGCAAACCATCCGGGCGGAGAATTCGCCGCGGCGGATCCTGGTTTTGAAATCGAAGAGCCGCTTGAGCATCGAGGCCTCGGAAAGGAATGCGACATTCTCCTGCAAGGACGCCGTCGTCTCAAGGATTGCCGCTCCGGCTTCTGTCGGCCATCCACCGATTGCCCCGAATTTTGTGCCTTTCATCGCCGGCGGTCACGCTCAAGCCAGGAGCTTGAAAATGAGCAGCAACGTCATCAATCGCTACGGGGCAATCGCCCGGGCGCTCGGCTTTTCCTTCACCGCGGGCGAGATCAAGCACGCTGGCACGCGTGTTGGGACTGTCGACATCGAGATCGCGGGCGATCGCGTCTTTACGACCGTGTGGCCGGCCTCCCATCCGGGGCAGGTTCTTCTCTCGCAGTCGGTCCGGCTCGATGATCGGACTCTGCTCGCTGAAGCCGCCGCGGAGTTCGAGCTTTGCCTGCGCACCTGGTTGGTCGAGGTGGACCGCCTGCCCGAGGCAGAGGTCGTGAGCGACTATGGGCTACAGCGCTGGCTTGGACGCGCGGCATCGGTTCCGCTGGCTCGTGAGCGCGTCAGGGCGCCGTCCTGCGGCGACGTTGCCTTTCGCCTCGGGGAAGGCGCTGGCCCTCGCTTCCGCTCGCGCTCTGCGGCTTCGACAGAGATCGTGAGGACGGCTCGGGACCTAGTTTCGAACTTCGATCGGGCAGGCGCCATGGTGCTCATGCGCTTGGCTGGATCGCTTCCGGAAGCCGCCGATCCGGCGATCGGATATCTCGCCCGCGCCGCACAGTCAGAGCTGCATTACCGGCCTCGGAACATGAGCCTGGCATGGCGCGTCGGCTCGATGACGCGTGTGCTTCTGCTCGGAGAATCGAGCGCCCCGGCGTACACGATGAAGCTGGAAGGGCGGCCGAATGCGACCCCAGAATTGGCGCTGGCGAGCTGAGCCCGCGGCCGAGACCTCAGAACCAATCCGACTCGTCTATGGACGAGCAGCGCTTGCAGATGCGATTGCCGGCGCCGGAAGAATGAAACGGCTTCGAACAGGATAGGCAGGTGCGGATCATCGACAGCTTGCGTCGATCCGAGACCGGCTTGACCACGGCGACAGGCTGAGCCGCCTTCTCCAGCAATGCTTCGCGATCGAATGCGATCATCTTCCGAAAGTCACGGACGTCAACGAAGCTGTCGGCGAGTCGGGATGCGATCGCATCAACGCTGCGCCCGATGGCTTCGGAAACTTCAACGATTCGAATCCTTCCTTGCGAGTCCTTGAATCGCGCGACGGCCTGTTCGAGGCGCGATTCTTCCTCGCTCGTCCACTTCTTTCTGTGGCGGCCTTTCTCCTCGCTTCGGCGAGGCAGGTTCAGGCGACTCGCTTCCGTCTGGATCGCCCCTTCCGGACGGTCCATCAGTAACGAAATCAAGAAGATACTCCCGACCGAGTCCCAGAACCGGATCAGATCGCGCTTGTCGCTCTCGGTCCAGGGGCGGCGGGCAATTTCCTGCAGCGTCATACGCCCAACTTTCATTGACTATCGAAGGAACGTGATCGAGAACTTTTGGTGCGTCAAGGAATAAGGCCTCTTGCCTTCAACGACCAATCCGTCAGACCTTGATGACATGGAAGGACGAGCATGAGCCGCGACGAATCGCATAAAGGAAAAGGCAAGTCGGGAGGCCGGAAGGCCCCTGCGCCTTTTCACGCGTCAGCCGCACGGCCGCATCATGATGAAGCGGCTGCGACCGAGATCGCGCGCAATGCCTTTTCGCGTGAGCGATATGAGTTTCTGCTGCGGGTGCTCTTCGTTACCTTCGGCGTTCTCGCGCTTTCCGTGGTCGCGAACGTCTTTTTCGGGATGCGTCCGGTCCAGGTGCGCTACTTCGCGACGGATCCGGAGGGCGGCATTCGGGAGGTCATTCCTCTTGAGCGCCCGATCCAGACGACGAATGAGGTGTTGAATTGGGCGACCGACTCGGTTGTTCGGTCCTTCACCTTGAACTTTGCGAACTACCAGTCGCAGCTGAACGAGCATCGCCTGCTGTTCACCGATTCCGGCTGGAAGAGCTATCAGAACGCTCTTGAGCGTTCGAAGGTGCTCGCAACCATCATTAAGGAGCAGCTTGCGAGCACGGCAGTCCCGCAAGGGGCGCCTGTTATCGTGAGCCAGGGCATTGTCGAAGGCGGGCGCTATGGCTGGCGCATCGAGCTGCCGCTCCTTCTCACCTACGAAAACGTGTCTGGGCGCAATAGCGAGCCGCGCGTCGTCGAGCTTGTTGTTGTCCGTCGTCCTGAGGTCGAGAACCCCCGCGGGCTCGGCATCGCGCAGATCTTCGCGAGGTAAGTCTCCGTGACCCGCTTCATTGCTCATCCATTCCGAGGCTTGGCCTACGCGCTTGCCTTCGTGGCGGCGATCGGACCCGGACTCGCGCAAGGGGTGGACCAGCTCCTGCTGGCCTCGCCGCCGCCGGCTCCAGGTCAGGGCGTCGCTCCCGCGCCGGTGCAGCCGGCACAGCCGAACCCGCAGAGCCGGCGAGATCAGGCGTTCGATCGCGCGATTCGCGAGGCGCTGCCGATGTCGCCGGGCCAGATCCAGACCTACCGACGGGAACTGGATCACACCCGTCGCGGGATCGCGACCCCGCTCAATCCCGGGAAGCCTGTTTCTCGCGCGATCCGCCTGACGCTCCGCCCGGGTGAAGAGCCACCGGTGCTGAGGGTTCAGCCAGGCATCGTTTCGACAATGACCTTCTCCGACATCACGGGGCAGCCCTGGCCGGTACTCTCCGTCACGACCGGCAACCCACAGGCCTATGCAGCCCAGTCCGCGGGCGAGGAAGGGAAGACCAACATCATCGTGGTGAACGCCATCCAGGAGTGGGTCCCGGGCAATCTCGCGGTCACCTTGGTGGGCCACCCTGTCCCGATCACCCTTGCCATCAGGCAGGGCGAGCCCGAGGTCGACTACCGCCTTGACGTGCGTCTCGACGCTCGCGGTCCGAATGCTGCACAGGACATCGTTGGCACGACCAGTCTGGCTCCGACCAACGACTCGACGATGATCAAGTTCCTCGACGGCGTCCCTCCGCAGGGCGCGCGCCGCATGAAGACGACTTCGCCTGATGTCGAGGCCTGGCGATTCGAGGACCTGCTCTACGTCCGGACCCGTGGCGACATCCTCTCGCCTGCCTACACGTCGCGCAGTTCGAATGTGTCCGGCGTGAACGTGTTCACCCTCGTCGATTCACCTGTCGTGATCGTCTCGGCCGGCGGCCGGGCGGCTCACGTTCGCATCAGCCGCTAAGGAACGACTGTCATGGAGCGAGCGAGCCTCGGGCAGCGCCTCTCTTCGTCTATCAAGGGGGGCGGACGATTCCTCGTCGTGATCGGTGTCGTCGCGACCGTCGCGATCGTCGGATATTTTGTGAGTTCCGGCGGAGATGCCCCTCCGGCGTCGGATATTCGCTCGCCATCGAACACCGTGCGGAATGTCCCAGGCTCGGCCGCCCCTACCCCCGATATGCGGCGGATGATCGACGACGCGGATCGCGACCGGCAGCAGCGTGCCGAGAGCGAGGGTCGTAGCGCGCTTCCGACCGTGGTCGCACAGCCGATGGCTCCCGTCGACATGCCGAACGAGGATCGCAATCGTCAGGGCAACGGCGACGGCATCGAGCGCCCGGATCCGCCGGTCGTGCGCCCCGTCATCGCGCCGCCGGTCTTGCCGGTTGCTCCGGTCGTAGCTGCCGTTCCGGTCAACCAGGTCGATGACGGACTCGCCGAGCTGATGAAGCGTCAGATGGAGCAGATCGCACGCATCCAGTTTGGGCCGGCCGATGTCAAATACTACGCCAAGGAGAACGTGATCGCTGGCGCGGGTCAGCCAGCTCCGTCGCAGGCGCAGGCCGCCGCGGCCGGAGCAGCCTCCATGGTCGATCCGCTGACCGGCTTGAAGCTCCCGCTGGCGGGAACGATCCTTTACGCAGAGATGGTTTCGACCGCGAACTCCGATGCGCCTGGACCCATTCTCGCTCGCATCGCTCAGGGCGAGTTCGCTGGGGCCACGCTGATCGGGTCCTTCGAGACCAAGCGCGATGCGCTCGTCCTGTCCTTCAAGACGATGACGGTGCAGAACCTCCGGGACGGGACTGAGGTCAACAAGAGCGTCACGATCAACGCGGTTGCCGTCGACACGAAGGAAATCGGCACCGCCCTGGCGACCGACGTCGATCGTCACATCCTGACGAACCTCGGTTTCACCGCGGCGGCGGCTTTTGCCCAGGGCTTTGGGCAGGCGATCGGCCAGTCCGGCCAGACCACGAATATCGGGCTCGGCGGCGTCACCGTCTCCAACCCGACGTTGAGCACTCGCCAGCAGCTCTATGTCGCAGGCGGCGTTGCAGCTGGCGCAGCTGGTCAGATCCTCAATCAGACCTACGGCAACCGTCCGACCACCGTGAAGGTCGCTTCCGGGACGCCTGTGGGCATTCTCTTCCTGCCGAACGGGAACCAGTGATCATGAGCACAGAGAAAAAGGGCGGCGGGGACGATACGTTCGGCCAGGACATCGATTTCGGCGGCTTCGGCGGCGAAGGCAAGGCCGGTCCGGACTTCGAGCCCGATATCGATCTTTCGATCGACGAGGCGCCGATCCAGGGCAAGTCGTCCCGGCCGGCCAATAAGCCTGCGGCCATGACTGAGGATGCGTTCGCCGGGTTCGGTGGTGGCAGCGACAAGCCATCGTTCGAGGATGTCGGCGGTATCGCCGGTACTCGCCCGCTGAAGGATTCCGACTTTGGTGGTGACGAGGAAGCGGAGATTCCTGCCATTTCCGGGGCTCCAGCGCGCCAGGAGCACGAGAGGGTCAGCTTCGGCGGCGACGAGGATGAGGACGAGGGCCGCGATGAGGATCACCGCAGCGCTGGTCTGAATTCTGACGACGAAGGCGTCGATAACGGTGATCACGATGATGATGATCACGAAGGCGCCGGCGATGAAGACGAGAGCGACGAGGGCGAGGAAGGAGCGGTCGACAAGAAGGCGCGTCTGATCCAGCTCGCGACCTATGCCGGTATCGGCGTCGGCGGCCTCGCGCTGCTGTACTTCAGCTGGGTCCAGGTGATTCAGCCGTACATCGGTCCCCTCATCGGCCTCGACAAGCCCGCCGTCGTTCAGGTCGGTGCGCCGCAGCCGGTTGGCCAGCAGTTCGGCCAGCGCCCTGCTCCCCAGCAGGGCCAACTGCCGCCGCTGCAGAGCACGCAGCCTGGTGGCGGGGCACCGAGCTTGCCGCCTCCGTCGCTGCCGGCCCCCGGCACCTTGCCGGCCCCGGTGCCACAGCTGCCCCCGGTTGCGGCAAAGCCCGATGCAGCGACAATCGAGCGGATCAATCGCCTCGAGGAGCAGTTGCGTGCGGTGACGAACGCTCGGTCGGATCTGGAGCAGCGCGCCAAGGGGCTGGAAGAGCGCGTGGGCGCCCTCGAAGCTCGCGGCGTGTCGCAGATGCCGAAGCCGACGACAGAGGTGCCACTGAAACCGGAGGTCCTCTCTGGCTGGGCTCTGCGTGGCGTCTCGCGCGGCGTGGCGTGGGTTCAGTCTCCTTCTGGCAGCACCCTTCAGGTCAAGGCAGGTGACGTGCTGCCGGACAACGGTGGCGTCGTGAAGCAGGTCTCGAAGTACGAGAAGGACTTCATCGTCATCACCGACCGTGGCGTCATCGTCCAGCGGTGAGCGGTATGAAGACGCTGCCTCTCATCATCTCGGTCAAGGCGAAGAACTGGCGCGGCACGGACCCCGAGTCCGGCGGCGCCGACGCCGAGTTCCAGATGGTCAAGCCGCAAGTTCGTGCCCGCGACAACGAGAGTTGCCGCTTCTGCGGATTCCGTTCTCCCAAGGGCGGCTACTACATGCAGGTCCATCACAGGAACGACGATCATTCGGACAATCGTCCGGATAATCTCGTGACGACCTGCATGCATTGCCATGCGGTCCATCATATCGGCTTCTGGGGACAGGACCGTGGTGCGGGCCGCGAGGCTTCGATCATCTACCTGCCTGAGATCTCGCAGGCCCACCTCTCCCATTTGTGCCGCACGATTCTTGTCGCGCGCCGCTATTGCGAAAAGGCCATTGCGGATCCCAAAGAGATGGAGGATCGCAAGCAGTCGGCACGCCAGATCGCGGAGTCCGCTGACGTCCTCATGGATCGCTTCCGCTCCAGGGAGGCGCTCGCAGAGGCTCGATTGGGTTCATCCGACCCCGTCGACCTTGCGAACGCGCTGCTCAAGCTGAACGACGAGGACTACGAGCGGCGCATCGAATCTCTGTCGCCCTACCGGCTTCTCTTGCTCGGGCCGCATTGCAAGGAACGCGGCACCGACATGATGCCCCAGATCGTCGACGATTGGCTGGGTCCCGGCGGACCGTACGGGAACATCAAGCCCGCGGTCTGGAAGAACCTAGTTCAGAATCTTCATCAGCATTGAAGGCGAAATGCAGAGAGAGGACTGCAAATTCGGTGTTGTGGTCTTCGACGAACCACAGGACCCCCGCTCCGGGTGGTACGCGGTCGCCGGCGGCGATGCGGACCGCTTTTCGGGCGCGCACGAGCTCTCGACGGACACCATTTGGTGGACGAACGTCGCCTATGAGCATTTCTTCCGTGGGCAGACAGAGATCTGGCGTATCCCGAGCCTGAAGCACGACAAATATCTCGTTGTGAGTCACGTCGACACCCTCCGGGAGTGGGGTTACGATCCGGAGTCGGCCGACCCCGACTTCGTCTGTCGCTTCTGCTCGGGCGCCTTCGATCGTGTGATGCGCAATGCGTGGCGCCTGATCCGGGACGTCTTCCCGAAGACCGACATCCGGTCGGCGTTCCGCGGGCGCACGCTGCGAGAGGATGTTCGCTGCCTCCTCCCCGACCTCGAATACCCGAAGGGGCCGGCGGCGGAAGTGTTCCAATCCGGCAAGGCCTGGGAGGAGTTCAGTCCCACCCTTGTGAAGCCGCCGCGTGGCGGGCGCAGGATCACACTGCGCTGGCCTCGGATCTCATACGCCAACCATCTCCTGCAGACGCCGGTCCCGCGCGCCCCGTTCGAATGGGTCTCCCGCGGTGACATGCTGTCGAAGGCCGCGGACAAGACGGCCTTCGTCCTGAACAGCGACAGGCCTTGCGTGGCGAACGTCGCCTTGAAGGCGATCAAGCCCGAGGTTTCGGAGATCTATGTCTTCGGAAGCGCCACCCAGAAGGAGCAGCGGACGCAGCGCGAATGGGTTGCGCATCCCGAATTCAAGCACCTGGCCGACATGGCCGAGGTCGACGTCCGCCAGCTTTGGATCGGCCGGGAGTACTGGGTGATCATGCCCAACCTGCCCGAGCCAGTGAAGGATTTCCTCAGCGACCGCTTGGCCGAATACTCCTGGTCCGTCGGCATCGTCGCGGAATGCCTGTGGCGCGCGTCAATGCTCGGCGAGGACAAGTCGAAGGCTGGCCCGATCCGTGATGGTGAGGAGAAGGCGCAGACCTCGTGGCAGGGCTTGTGGATCCGGTCGATGGACAAGGTCCTGATGTTCCAGCACGCCCATCAGCTGACCCAGAAGGGCCATGCAGTGACCGGCTATGGCATCGGGTGGGTCAAGTGCACCGTGCCCGAGGAAGACGTCTCCCAGCTCATTGCTGACGGGTTGCAGCAAGGCCTCGTGCCAGTCTTCAACGATGTGCCGGAGGGCGTCTTCAACGCGCGCAACCTGCCTTGGGGCGGTGACGACAAGACGAAGGACCTAGCCGTCCTGGTGGCAACCCGCAATCAGAACATGCTTTGGAACCTCGACAAGGTTCCACTGCTCCCCAACAAGGCGAAGGGGCCATACCTCGCTTCGCTTCGCCAGCGTTTCATGGCAGCGTAGCCGCGCGCCGGTGGGCTTATGCTGCCGGTCGCATCGCGGAGCCCAAATGCCCCTCTCCAAACGAAGTCCGCCGCTGATCATCCTTCTGGCTGGGGCCCAGCTGGTGCTGACGAGCTTTACCCTGGGGCTGCTCGTCGGCCGACAGGGCTGGTAAGCCTCCAATCCGAAGTTCAGAAACAGAAAGGGCCGCCCGAGGGCGGCCCTTTCTCGTTGTTGCGCGGGCGCTCAGTGTCGGGGGATCTCGGTCTTTCTCACCGACAGCACGCCCGATGTCATGGTCATCGCCTTGATCGCCGCCATGTTCACCACGCGATCAGTGGGGATGTCATCATCGACCACTGTGAAGTGCCGTTCGAAATTGCCGCACCGGAACTGCAGCACGAACTCGAACTTGTCTTCCCCGTTGGGGTTCTCGGGGCAGTTCGAAATCACATCCTTGAGCGAATCCATGATGCCGTGCGTGATCGACTTCGTGAGAAGAACGGACTCGCCGAAAGCGTCCTCCTCCGGCTTCCTTGCTTCGATAGCTTCCTCGTCGAGCTGGGCAAGCTTATCGGTCAGATCGGGGCTCAGCCGCGCCATCCTAGGATCGATGATGATTTCGTATTTCGCCGGCAGCGGGTTGTCGTCGATAAATTTGGGCGCAGAGACCAGAGCGCGCCCGTAGATCGCGGCGTCGCCATTCTCGCGCAGGACGAAATCGGCCTTCACGGCGAATGGGGTTTTGTTGCGCGCGGCCGATTCAAGCAGCTGCTGCACGACGAGAGTGTTTTCGATCGACTCGTGACCGGACGCGCTGGGGAACACACTCACGCTGTAGCGATCGTTCTTCTCCACGAGGTCGAAGCGGACATAGGTGTCTTTTCGCTTGGTCTCGTAGACGCCGACCCGTTCGATCGTGCCGTAAAGGAGAACGTCCTTGTATTGGGCAAGCCCCTTCTCGCGAAGGGCCGCCAGCACGGCGCTGCGGCGCCGATACCTGCGCACGCGCATCTCGGGTTCCAGGTCATCGAGCGGGTGCTTCTGGAAGTAGAACCCGACCGCCTCGAACTCCTTGTCCAGGCGATCGCTCCAGTCGTCGACGTCCTCGATATCCTTCGGAACCGAGACCGTCGCGGCGCCACCAAAGAGGTCTCCGGTCTTCTTGTCGGCCGATTTGCGAGCGTTCTTGGCGAGGAAAAGGAGGGAATCGCAGATTCGCCGGCGGTTGTTGACCGTTTGCAGGCAGTCGAAGGCGCCCGCGTGCGCCAGGTTCGTGAGCTGGGCCGAGTTGAACAGCGAGATTGCTCTCTCGAAGAATGCCGGAATGTTCTCGTAAGGGCCGTTCGCCTCACGCTCAGCCAAAAAGTCACCGATTTCGGAGACGTTCGAGATCGCGGTCAGGCCGAAGCGAATGCACCACTTGCCTTCGGCATCCTGTTCAGGAACGAAGCAATCGAACGACCGGTTGATGTCAGGCGGCAGGAAGGAGACGCCGACGGCGTCCATCTCCATCTTGATGAGACCGCGCTTGTCGTTCTTCGACTTGTCCACCTTCGGGGTGTGGGTGAGCAGGGCCGAATAATACTCGACCGGATAATGATGCTTCAGCCAGGCCGTCTGGTACGCGATCAAGGCGTAGGCGGCAGCGTGTGACTTGTTGAAGCCGTAGCCCGCAAACTTTTCGATGAGGTCGAAGAGTTCCTCCGCCTTCCGCTGCGGGGTGCCATTGTTGACGGCGCCCTCGACGAAGCGACCCTTTTCCTTGGCCATCTCCTCGGGGATCTTCTTGCCCATCGCCCGCCGGAGCAGGTCGGCTTGGCCGAGGCTGTACCCTGCGACCTCCTGGGCGACACGCATGACCTGCTCCTGATAGACCATGATGCCGAAGGTCTCTTCGAGGAACGGCTTCGTCCGTTCGGCCGGCTCGGGATAGACCGGCACTTCCTGACCGAGCTTGCGCTTGCAGTAGGACGGGATCATCTCCATCGGGCCCGGGCGGAAGAGCGAGACTGCCGCAATCAGATCCTCGAAGCGGCTGACGCGCATCTTGACGAGCACGTCCTTCATGCCATCGCTTTCGAACTGGAAGACGCCGTTCGTGCGGCCCTTGGCGAGCATTTCGTAGACGCCGGCATCATCGAGCGGCAGCGTGGCAAGATCGATCTTGATGCCGCGGGTGTTGGCAATGTGCCCGATGGCGTCATTGATAGTGGTGAGGTTCTTCAGCGCCAGGAAGTCGAACTTGACCATCCCGGCCTTCTCGACCTCCTTCATGTTGAATTGGGCGACCTGATTGCCCGTCTTCGCGTCGAAACCGACCGGCACAAATTCGGTCAGCGGGCGATCGGCAATGATCACGCCCGCGGCGTGCATCGAGGACGTGCGATAAAGCCCCTGGATCTTGACGGCGTTTCGGTAGACAGCGAGGGCACGACGGTCGTTGTCGACCCGTTCCTTGAACTCGGGTGAGTTCTTGTAGACCTCGGTCAGCGGCGTCGGCTTGGTCGGATCCTCGATGATGAGCGAGGAGAGCTCGTTGGACTGGTGAACCGTCAGGCCGAGCTCTTCATGATGCATGACGACGCGCGCCGCATCCTTGATCGCCGATTTCGACTTGGTCAGCGTGAAGGTCGCGATCCGTGCGACGCATTCACGACCATATCGTTCCCCGACATAGGCCATCACCTCTTCCACCCGCTGAGGGCAGAAGTCGACGTCGAAGTCCGGCATCGAGACACGCTCGGGGTTGAGGAAGCGTTCGAACAGCAGCCCGAACTTGATGGGATCGAGGTCGGTGATTTCGAGAGACCAGGCGACGACCGAGCCGGCGCCCGAGCCGCGGCCCGGCCCGACTGGGATATCGCGGGCCTTGGCCCATCGGATGAAGTCCGACACGATCAGGAAGTAGCCCGGGAAGCCCATCTGGTTGATGATGCGGACTTCGTAATCCAGCCTCTCGCGATACCGCGGCGCGTCTTCCTCCGAGAGGCCATGGGCGCGAAGTCGACGCTCCAGCCCTTCAGCTGCCTGAAAGGCGATCTCTTCAGCCTCGGTCCGGCCGCCTTCGGTTTTGAACGGAGGAAGGATCTCCTTGCGCTTGCCCGGGGCAAAGCCGCAGCGCATCGCCAGGGCAGCGGTCTGCTCCACCGCCTCGGGCAGATCCGCGAAGAGGCCGGCCATCTCCTCCTCGGAGCGGAGATGGAAGCGTTCTTCGGAGTGGTCGATGATCGAGCCGTCGTCGAGGGCCTTGACCTTCTCCGATGAAGCGACCGCCTTGGACACGAGGAGCGCGTCATGCCGATCCGGGGTGGCGTAGAGCACCTCACTGGTGGCGATGATCGGTAGCTGTGCCTGCAGGGCAAGGTTCAGAACCCGCTTCTCGATGGCAGCCTGTTCGGCGGACGGCGGGACGTTCCTGCAGACCTCGATGTAGAGACGCTCCGGAAAGAGCATCTTCAGGAAGTTGAGCATCTGCTGCGCCTGCAGGTCCGCCTCGGCGGGCTTGGCAGCCGTGATCATGCGCCCGATGAGGCTATCGGAACCGCAACCCGTGATCGCGATAACGCCTTCGCCGAGGTTACGCTGCCGAATGACACCCAGCAGGTCCGGGGAGAGAAGACCTTCCGTCCGGCCGGGAGCGACGGCGAGATTGTGCAGCCGGCAGAGATTGATGTAGCCGATCTCGCTTTGCGCGAAGAGCAGGACCGAGCCGGTAACATCCTTCGACGCCGTCGGCATGTAGAGCTTCACGCCGACGATCGCCTGAAGTTTGTTCCCGCTCGCCTTGTCGGCGAGCGCCATCGCACCGTGAAGATTGTGCTCGTCGGCAATACCCAGGGCAGGCTGGCCGAGTTTTGCCGCCTGCTTCACCAGATCCTCGACCGCCGAGGCCGTGCGACCGAAGGAAAAGACGGATTGAACTCGGAAGTGAACGAAGGGCTGGGTCACTAGGGCCTCGTCAGCAAGGCTGAATCACAAACTGGTTGATAGAACCAGTTCCACAATCCATGTGAAATGGACAAGGACCATTCGATCAATCCATGGTCGCGGCAGTGGATAGAGAATCGGTGTGTGCGTTGGATCTTTTCTCACAGCATGAATCAGCGAAGTCGGAGCCGGCCCTTTCGGAGGACCAGGCAGCTGTCGTGAATGCGACCGAGGCGAGCGTTATCGTCATGGCTGGCGCCGGTACGGGCAAGACGAGGACGCTGGTCGCGCGGGTCTCTCATCTGATCGCGAAACGGGGCGTGAAACCTGAGGCGATCACGATCGCGACCTTCACCAACAAGGCGGCGAAAGAGATCCGCGAGCGCATCGCGCATTTCCTCGATATTGGCAGCGCTTCACGCATCCAGATGGGCACGTTTCATTCGCTGGCAGCACGGATCCTCAGGCGGCATCACAAGACAGCCGGACTACCCAAGCACTTCACCATAATCGACGACGATGACGCGCTGCGGCTGATCAAGAGCTGCGTTGAGCGCCATTTCCCGGAGGGCATGCCCGGACGCGCCGACAAGGTGGACCGCTATATCTCAGCGCTGCCGACGGTAATCCGTCGTTGGAAATGCTGGGGCCTGACGGTCGCTGAAATCGAAGATGCCGAACGCCCACGCCGATCGGAGGAAGAGGAACGGCTTGCCCAGTTCTACGTCGCCTACCAGTTCGAGCTCGATCGCCGCGGCGTGATGGACTTCGGCGATCTCGTCGTGCGCGCCTCTGCGCTGCTGCGAGACCATCCGGAAGTCGCTGATGTCGAGATCGGTGGAATTGGTCATCTGCTCGTCGACGAGGCGCAGGATGCCAATCAGGCTCAGGTGGAGCTTGCGAGACTTCTGGCCTCTCGTGGTGCGGCGGTGATGGTCGTTGGTGACGTCGATCAGAGCATCTATTCGTTCCAGGGCGGCTATCCCGAGGCCATGGATCACATCGCCGGCGAGGGCGCCCGCGTCTACCCGCTCACGATCAATCGACGCTGCACAGACGAGATTCTGGCCCCCGCCGTAAAGCTCGTCGGCTGGAACCGTCGAAAGTTCCCGAAGAGCCTTGCGTCGGGGACGTCTGGCGAGCGTGTCCAGCACGGCCTCTATGGTGGCGAGCGGGAGGAGGCCTGGGCGGTCGCGGCGCGCCTCGTCGAGCTCGCGAAGGCCGGCCAGAAATACGACGACATCGCCATTCTGGTCCGATCCGCCTTCGTGATCCCCACCATCGAGGAGGGCTTGCTCAAGGCGAAGATTCCTTACGAGCTGGCCGGCGGGGCGAGCCTCGTCGATCGCGAGGAAGTTCGCGATATCGCGGCCTACGTGCGGTTGGCAGTGAATCCGTGGGACGACCTGGCGTTTCAGCGGATCGTGAACCGGCCGACCCGGCAGCTCGGGCCGGTCGCAGAGCACGCGCTCGTGGACCAGCATTTGGCGACTGGCGAGCCCTTCCATGAGGTCTGCGCGCGTATTGCGGCCAATCCGCAGGGCCGGATTGTTCCGGAGGCACTGCCAGCTCTCCGACGGCTCTCCAACCTTCTGGAGTCGCTGCACCGGGCCCATGCGCACGCCGAGGAGGATACTGCGACTATTTTGGAGTTCATTCTTCGGCCTGAGGGCGTCGGGTATGAGGAGTTCGCAGGCAAGGCCTGTAACAGAGCCGCGAAGCGCCGGGTCGAGAACCTGAACGTCCTGCGCCGCATCGCGAACGAGGAGGCCTCCCCGCCGCTTTTCCTGGAGAGACTGGTTCTGGGCGGAGAAATCGCTGTCGAGCGAAGCAAGCGCGGCGCCGTGACGATTTCGACCATGCATGCCAGCAAGGGGCTTGAATGGGATCACGTGCTCTGCGTCGGGGTAGACTCAGCCGTCGTGCCGAGCCCGCGGGCGCTGCGCGAGCCCGTCAGAGGAAAAGCCGGAGATCGATGGTTTGGGCCGTCTGCCGGCGGAATGGAGGAAGAACGCCGATTGGTGCACGTCGCCTTCACCCGAGCGCGCAAGTCCCTTTGGGTGTCGGGAGCATCGATCCGCAATGGGCGCGCGGTGAATCCGTCTCCCTTCTTCGCGGAGAGCGGTTTGACGATCGACAGCTTCTTTGACCCCCTCGTGGACGACAAGCCGAAAGCTGGAATGCGGGGCAAGGGGTTCTCCCGCTCGAAGCCGATCGCTCCGGTCCTGTGAGGTTGTTGTGACTTTCGGACCCGGCATCAAGCCTGGAAGGATGGGAATGAAGAGATCTCGGACTTGGCTTGGAGGCGCGCTTTTGCTGTTGGCGGCAGGCTGCGACCTCTGGCTGGTCGCCGCTCTATGGCCGCATTCCTCCTTCTCGGGACGCTCAGCCATCGAAAGGCCGGCCGGCGCGATCGTGGCGCGGGAGGGCGCCGGCCTGTCGAACGCATGCCTCACCGCGCTCCACAGCCTGGGCGACGCCATGATGCGCGAACAGTTCGCGCGCGGGCTCTTCACCCATGGGCGGCTTGCCGAAGGGCGTGAGAAGGCGGGCCACGAGTATTTCGATGAGCATTGCCCCGCCGGCGCCTTTCTTGCGGTCCGGCAGTCCGTCGCCGACAAGGCCGTGGGTGACCAGTCCGGCCGCGTTGCGAGGGCGGTCAGGTGACCAGTCGCCTCTCTCTCGCTGAAGCCCGCCGGCTGGGCATCATCAAGGATGGCGATGTGCCGCGGCGCCCTGCCCCGCGCGCTAATCTCAACGCCGTTCCAGCCGCGCCACGGCGTGCCCACAAGGGCGGACGCGTCAAGCGGGCAGCGATCGGGGTAGAGCTGCCTTTCGAAATTCGCTTCGTAATCAACTGTGAGCCGCGCACGAAGCAGCGTGCAAGGACGCAGATGTCGAGCCGTGCGATCCTCGAGGCATTCAGCCGGGCGAGAGGGTCGTATTCTGAGTTCGAACGGCTTCTGAAGGCGGTGCCGAGCCGCAGCTTCACGCCGAAGGAGACGAAGGAATACGAGGATCTCGTGGCTCAGATCGCGAAGGCTGCGATGCGGAGCATGGCGCCCGTCGAGCGACCGGTCTGCGTCGAAATCGCCTTCGAGATGGAAGGCGATCCCGAGACCTGGCCGACCGACGTCACCGATCCGGACCTCGACAATGCCAAGAAGGCGATCCTCGACGGCTGTAACCGCATCGTCTGGAAGGATGACCGCCTAGTTTGCCGCGCGGTGGTCTCGAAGATCTGCTCGCGGACGCCCCGTACGACAGTCATTGTGACGCCGGCCTGAAAAGCGGGGACGGGCACGGCATCTTCGTTTCGGCATGCAAGAGCGGGTGATAAGGATTGCACCATCAATCCTTATATCGCCCTGCGAGCCTGTGATGAACGAGCGGCTGATCTTTTTCGATACCGAGACGACCGGCGTGAATAAGGCGACCGACCGCATCTGCGAAGTCGGCCTCATCGAAACTGTCGGCCTAGTCGAAACCGGGAACGTCTTCCATCGGTACATCAATCCCCAGCAGAAGATGCCCGCTGAGGCCCAGGAAATTCACGGGCTGAGTGACGAGTTCCTGGCCGACAAGCCCATTTTCAACGAGATTGCGCTGGACCTCGTCGACTTCATTGGGGGCGCCAAGGTCGTCGCTCACAACGCCAGCTTCGATGTCGAGTTCATCCTGGCGGAACTGCGCCGCTGCGGTATTAGCACTGTGCCCTGGAGCGCGTCCGTGGACACGCTGCTCATCGCGCGTCAGCGTTTTCCGGGAAGCCCAGCAAGCCTGAACGCTCTGCTCGATCGGTTCAACATCGACCGCTCCTCGCGCACGCTTCATGGCGCGCTGCTCGACAGCCAGCTGCTCATCCCCGTCTATTTCAAGCTTCTCGGCCTCGATCAGCTGCAGCTCACAACCGAGAAGGCTGAGCCCGAGCAGCGCAAGATCGTAGCGGCCGCAGGCGCCCTTCAGTCGTGGTTCCCCCGGCGGGGCGTCATCCAGCCTTCGCCGGAGGAGATGGAGCAGCACAGGGCCTTCATCGGAAAGCTCGGCGACGAGGCGGTATGGAAACGGTGGGCGAGCACGGCGGATCAAGGATTGAACGCTTGACCGCCTGCCTAGTGATGGTTTTGAGTTCCAATCCTTGATCCTGTTCTTGATGTGGTGATCGTGCCAGTGACTGTGACGCCCAATCCCGATCCGAACCCGACAGGGGATGCCGCCGCCGCGGACACGCTTTCGCGTGTCGGTGCGCTGTGCGATCACATCCACGAGCGCCGGCAGGCGATGGTCGTTGCCGTAATGGATTCTATCTCCCAGCGCGACCGTCAGATCGCTGAGCTTCAAGAGCTCGTGGCCCGGAAGGACGACCAGATCGGGCAGCTCAGCCAGAGAGTGGCCCGCGTCGAGGGCGAGCGCGACACTGTTGCCGCGGACCTGCGGCAGGTGACCTGTGACAAGAATGTCGACCATGCCAGGCTGACGGATGCCTTGCAGCAGCTTTCGGCCCAGCGTGAGGCTGACGTGAAGCGGCTTTCTGCAGAACTGCACCAGGCCGAGCAACGCGCGCACGACATTCTCGTCCAGCTGCGCGAGACCACGCGTCTCTCGGAGGCCCTGCAGGCAGAGCTTGAACAGACGAATGCCTCGTTGGCTGCCGCATTGAAGGCAAACGCTTTGCTGACGGCGGAGCGGGATAACGCGGTCAGCGCCCATGGTGAACTCCAGGTAGCGACGGAAACCATGCTCCGGAACTTCCGGGGCTTCCGCCCTGCCGCAGAGCCGGAAGTCGCTGCCAATCTCCCGGCCGCCCCAGGCACCAACAGCACGATCGTCGAAGTCGGCCCCGCGCCGCGGCCTGTCATGGCTCCGACCCAGCCGGCGATCGTTCCGCCCGTGGAGCCGAGTGACGCATTCGAGCCGATGCCCAATTTCTCGCTTCAGCGTGGCGGCCGAGCTGGCGAGATGACTTCAGAGCAACACCTCGCAGCCTCGCTGCGCACCCTTACGCAGCGGGTCGGCGCTCAACCGATGACCGCGACTGGAGCCTGACATGAGCGATACCGATACGAACCAGCTCCTCCATGACGCGCGCGGCTTGACCGAGGCCATCATGGAGGCGGCCGTCGAGCGCCAACGCGGCGCCCTGTCCTCAATCCTCCAGCAGCTCGAAGCGACCATCCAGACCAAGAGTGAGCGGATCGTCGAGCTGGAGAAGGACTTGATGATGGCAAAGGTGGAAGGGCACGATGCCCGTCGCCACCTGACGACGATCCATACCCAGCACAACGAGCAGATCGCGGCTCTGACCGAGCGCCTCAATCAGCTCCACGCGGACGAGGTCCGTCGTCTCGGCAGCGTGCATAGCGACGAGCTGAAGGGCCTGCAGGAGCGCTTCGCCGGCCTGATGAAGAAGGTCCGAGACGAGCTCGAAGCCGAGCGCAACCGTTGCGACGCGGAGGTGCTTCGCGTTCAGCAGGAGTCCTCTGCGGCCCAGAACGCGCTGCTGGAACGCGCAGAAGCGGACAAGCGCGGGTTGATCTCGGCTTTCGAGGCTGAGCGGTCCGCACTCATCGAGGGCCACGAGACCGAGCGGCAGAGCCTTGTCGCGGTGACCGAGCAGGTTCGCTCTGAGACCGCAGCGAACTTTGCCGATCGCGTCGCGACCCTGGAAGCCGAGCTCGCACGCGTCATCGAGGTTGCCCGAGCGGACCGTGCTGCCCTTGTGCAAGCGCATGAGCAGCAGGTCAGTTCGCTGACGTCGGAGCTCGAAGCCACGCTGATCGGCGGCCGTGATGCTCTCGCAGCAGCGGAGGCGCGCCACCAGCAGGAGCTGGAAGCCAATAACGCCGCACACGCCGAGCGCCGGCGCGACCTCGCTGTCCAGATTCAGAAGCGGTTCGACGATCAGGAGGGTCTGCTTCGCGCGAGCCAGGACGACAACGCGGTGCTGCGTCAGAAGCTCGCCGATAGCGAGCGGAGTGTCGCGCGTCTCAACGAGTCCATGAATCGGCTGATCGAAGTCGCTCGAAACGATCTCGGTGCTCTGCGCCAGATCGGACAGATGGCTTCGATGCGTCAGCTGAACTCGGGCGAGCCCGAGGACATCCCGGCGATGCCGCTGCGCAGCGCCAAGGTTATTCAGCTGCCGCTGCTCTCGGCGGCGGCGCAGTGAACTTCACAAGGTTCTGGCGCAGCACGTCGGGGCGATTATCGATGATCCCGGAGCGCACGGGATCCTGGGCGCGGGTGCCGCCCGACTTGGTCTGAACTACCTCCAGGTTTGGACCATAGTGTCCCATCCACTGGTGGATAGCGGCGAGCAAGTTCCCGGCCATCAGGCGGCGCGCCGCCTGTTCACCGAGCCTGACCTCCGCCAAGCCAATGATCGTCTCGACAGCCTCCTCGACGGATCCGCCGTGAGCTGTGGTGAGGACGAGGTGGCCGCTCTGCGACGCAATCAGAGCCTGCTGCGCCGCCTCAGGTGTTCGGATTTCGCCGATCAGGATGTAGCGCGGCCGTGATCTGAGAGCGGCCATCACCGCCATCTGCCAGGTGTAGGTTTCCGAGATGCCCATCTGGAAGCAGATGCCGGCACCCACGGGTCCCTGCAGCAGCAGCTCTGGTGGATCCTCCAGGGTGATGGCGACGCCTCCGCGTATCTTCAGGTAATCGTGGAGTGCCCCGAAAACGGTGGTCGTCTTCCCGGCGCCGGTCGCGCCGCCAATAAGCACGAGTCCTCGCCTGGCCGCGAAGCCGCGCATCATCGTCACCGCGTCCGGATGCAGCCCGAGCTCGTCGAGCGTCGGGGGTGAGAGAGGGATGCGACGAATGGCTGCCCAGACCTGATCCTCGACGGTGGGCATTCGCACGAAGCGAAGCCTCATCTCGTCGTACGTGACCGTGCCGGAGTTAGTCCCGTCGTCATTGATCGCGTTCCGGACCGCTGCGAGATCGCTGTCATGGCCATCCGGCACAGCGGCCAGACCCGACTTGCCCTCGTTGTTGGGCCCGATCCGGTAGATCGCCTGCCCGTCCTTATCGAGGCGCAGATAGAGGTCCGAGAAGTTCAGGTCGACGAGATCAGCTTTCATTCCGCCGTCGCAGAGATTCGATCGATCAAAGGGTTCAGGTAGACGATCCTATGGTTTTCCGGATCCAGCAAGATTTTCGATCGCGGTTCTTGTTGCTTTCATGCCCTGCCGGGAGAGTTGGCTTGAGACCGAGCACCCATGAGCCTTCTGAACCCGCGCGACCTGATAGACGACGACGAAGCCTTCCTCCCGGCGATCGAAAGCGCCTGGGCGAAGATCGTCGGCTTCGACGCGGTGTTTCCCAATAGCGATCTAACCGGGCATTCCCGGCGCGTTGCCAGGAACGCAATGGCGATCGCGCGCCAGGTCGGCTTCTCGCAGCGTGACGTGTTCGAACTGGGCGCCGCATGCCTGACGCACGATCTTGGAAAACTGGATGTTGGGACTTCCATCCTCAACAAGCCCGGCATCTTGACCGACATCGAGCGCGCCGAGATGCGCAGGCATGCGCACTATGGCTTCCTCGCCCTGCGTAGGATCCCCGATCTGCCGGCCGTCTTCACGCTCGTCGCGCGCTTTCACCATGAGAGCTTCGACGGCAAGGGCTATGAGGGGCTGCAGGGAGATGCGATCCCAGCTGCAGCCAGGATCGTTCAGATCGCGGACGTTCACGATGCTCTATGCTCTCGCCGGGTCTACAAGCCGGGCGAGCCGGAGGGGAAAATCATCTGTGCGATGATCCGGCCGTCGCGGAGCGGGCTTGGTCGCGGCCAGTTCGATCCGCATTTTCTGCGCCTGTTCGCCAAGCTTCGGCTTGCTGACCCCGATTTCGCGGCAACGGCGCCGGAGCGCGCTGAGATCGAGGCTTTCGTTGCGACCGAGCCGGGGCTGGATCAGGTCCATGCGCAGCGGGATGTGGCCACGCACGAACTCCCTGACGTCGCGGACGCGGCGCCAAGCCTGAGGCTGTGATGACGCCTCCTGTTGATCGTGTTCAGGCAGCGATTGACGCGGTGCTCCGTGCCCACCGCGGGCTCGCGACGCCACGCGGTGCATTCAGCAAATGCAAGCAGGTGGCTGCGGCGCTGGGAGCGCAACTTGAGCGCGCCGGCGTCGCATTTAGGGTGCTTCGGCTCGCCCAGGCATCGAAGGGATTCCCCGATGCGGATCCGCGCTGGCTGAAGCTCGGCAAGCCGTCCTGGTGGATCCACTACGTCGTCGAGGTGGAGGGTCAGGCCATCGACCTGACCGCGCGACAGTTCGATCCTGCCTCACCACACCCACTGTTGACACCGATGCGCGACGTTCAGAATGTCTGGCAGGAGATCGAGGTCGTACCTCTTGATGAGGTCTGGCCCAATCGAAGACAGGCTGCCGTCTCGCTCCGTATGTGACGGATTGAAGGTCCCGTTCAGGCCTCGACCCTTCGAAGCATTCAGGCAATCCTGTTCGCATCGAATCCAAACCGCGCGGCCATCGACGATGTCAGTTCAGTCCAATCGCGAGCGTCACAAGCATCACCTGGTCCGCCACGAGGGAGTAACACCCACCGAGGCCGATGACTTTCTCGACACGATGGAGATCGCGGGGCGCTCCGATCCGGAAGGGTATGCCCAGTTCGTCATCGCACTCGATCAACGGATCGAGGAAGCGGCTTCGAACGCAGCCGAGCGGTCCGCGCGTGAACGGATCGAGGCGGTCGTAACGGCGAGCTCCGGCAGGCTGACCCAGTCGACGGTACGGGACATCCAGCGGTCGCTTGGTGGCCGTTAGTCGCTTTCGAGCCGACTCGCTACGGTTCCAGGTCAGTTTCAGGAGGCATCCATGACATCCCGCTTCGGTGATCTCGTCAGACAAATCGGCGGCCTAAAGGACGTGGTAGCTCGTGGCGTCCTGCCCGGCGCCCTGGTGTGCGGGCTTGTGGTTACCGGCATGTCGATCGCGCGCGCGGAAACGATGGACACTGTTCGGCCGGTCGAGGTTTCCGCCGGCGCGTCGGCGCAGCGAATGGCCGAGATGCAAGTCGAGATCGATCGCGTCGCGCTGAACTATTACCAGGGAGCGATCCGCGCGATGGCAGCTGCCGATCTTTCCAAGATGCCCGCCGGGACGGCCCTGCGCACTCTCAAGCAGATGGCGTCCGATACCCTCTCGAATGCGCCATCCCGCGGCGATCTCAATTTTGGCCCTTCGGCGGTCCCCGGCCTTGAGGCGGTTTCCGCCTTCTTCGCAGGGTTCAAGCCCGATGACGACGCTCGGAGCGTGCAGCGGCGCGCCCGGGACCTCGCAAGCGAGATCGGTGTCGACCTTTCTGCCTTCGCCTTCGGCTCCCTTGTCGAGGAGCTCAGCAAGGCGAACGCAGTTCATCGCGAGGCTCTGGAGGAGATCGAGAAGGTCGCGAACGACCATCGAGGGACCAGTCTTGAGGACCTGGCGCTTCTCGCCGTCGAAGGGGGCTTCGATCGCCATGCGACCTCCTCGTCCCTCCTGAAGCAGCTGGTCAACTATGCCATCGCAGGTGACGACGTCATCAGCGATCAAGATCGCGACGCTGTGCTCATCGAGTTCAACCGCAACGTCGCGCTCCGAGCCGGCTTGACCGCGATTGAAGAGAAGCTCGCTTCAGAGGGGAACTGGATCGACCGCGGCTGGATCAGGCAGACAGCGACGAAGGCGATCGAGCGGGCAGAGCACTTCTCGCCGGAGCCGACGGGCCCCGCTCCTTGAGCCTGTCTACATTGCCAGGAAGCGAGCGATCGATGAGCATCAAATCCGAACAGCAGACGGCTCTTCCCGAGGGTTATTCCCTGGAGCAAGATGGGGATGGTGACTGGGTCCTTATGGGTCCGCCGGACGTCGTCCTGTTCAGTGAGCCCGGCGAGGGCCTGCTGATCGGAAGGTGTGACGAGGCGACGGCGCTTTCCGAGGCGCTGGAGCATCTCGCCTCGCAGCCCTCGCGGTCGATGACGCCCTAGGTCGTTTCTGCCCGATCCAAATCGACGACCAAGTGTTCATCGAAGGCCTGGTTCGAGAAGCCAGCTCCGGCGGGGTTTGACAGGAGACGCGTGCCTCCCGGGCGCCGTCCGTCGGCATTCCGGTGGATATGACCGTAGATCCAGAGTGCTGCGCGCCCCGAATCCGTCAGATCAGACAGATCTGAGGCGCAGTTTCCGGCAGACCAGGTCCCGAGCTCCGCGGGTGTCAAGCATGCCGGATGCGGCGCGTGGTGTGTCACGACGACCGTCTGAACGCTCCGATCCCCTTCAAGCAGAGTCGAAAGGCGCGCCCGCGCCCGACGATGAAGGTTTTGGACGTCAGTGATCCGGAGGGGGCGCCGAATGCCGCCGGCGCTGACGCTGATCGCCTCGCCGGTCGGGGCGTCCAGGTTAAGATCGCCGCCGAGGGTGTAGTCGGTCCAGAGCGTGCAACCGATGAAGCGAACGCCTTGAATATCGACCGCATTGCCTTCCAGCAGATTGACCCCGGCAGCCTTGGCCAGCTTCCTCGCCGAGGCGATCGTGCTCTCGATCTCACCCTTGAAATACTCGTGATTGCCGAGCACAGTCACAACTGGCTTGTCGCCGGCGAGCTTTCGCAATGTCTCGAAGCCACGCTTCGGATCGCCAGACCAGATATCGCCTGCAGAAACCAGCACGTCGAAATCTGGCGGCGTCGGGCGGAAGGCATCCGGGAACGGCACCGATTCAAGGTGAAGGTCAGACAGGATCCAGAGCTTCAATTCGACCTGCGGGTGGATCAAAGGCGGGGGGGGACCTTTGAGGCTGGAGCTTCGGCGCTCGCTCCAGCAAGGGCTTCGAGCAGGCGGGGCAGAGCCGGTGTCTGATCGATCACAAGCTCATTGAGCACCTTGATGGTGGCGTCGCAAGCGGGAAAGCTGGCGATCTCCAGGTTGTTTGCCATCAGCTCTCCGAAATCACCGTTCGCCCGCAGTTTGGCCTGCGTCGCATCAAGCCATGCTCTCACGCGCTCGGCGTGACCGTGCTTGTGAACGGTTCCGTTCTCACTGTCGAAGACCAGGCTGAGCATTTGCCCTTCGTCGCAGACGTGCCGAAATTCCCCTTCCTTCCCGAAGAAGATCGTGCCGTGAAGGTTGCGGTAGGTCGGCATGGGCACGGCGAAATTCCTTGCGCTGCATCACGGTCAGGAGTTTCGCCTTTGCGGGGGCGAGTATCAAGGATTGCTGGTGGATGACCAAGGATTGATTCCCTCTAGATCCTTGCATCGTGCTGCGCTCCTTGTGATGGGTGAGCAGTTGTTGAAGAAGAGGCTGCTGAAATGCAGAGCCATCGGATTATCAAGATCGCGGCGGTCGCCGTTGAGTGGCAGGACCAGGGTGGCAGGCGCCATTCGATGACAGCGCGCCGTAGCGACGAGCGCGAGGTGTTCGCCGAGATCATGCGCGGCTGCCGGTCGGCGGACGAGGTGCCGGTCATCATGACTCGTCCGACCACCGTCCCCTTCGAGCTCGCCTGCCACATCGGTCGGGCCGCCTGAGATGGCGGGCTTTGGGGATCTCCCGGCGCTATCGCCGAAAAGCTTAGGGCATTTTTCGCACAACGGCGTGATCTACCATCAGCGGACCGGACTGGGTGCGGTTCCGGATGTCGCGAACATCGCTCATATGGGCTTTGTGGTGATGATGCGGCCGTCGGTTTATCTCGAACTGTGCCCTCCCCTGAAGCTCGAATTCAACGGGATGGAAGCGAAAGTTCGAGCCGGGGATCCGATTGGAATGCCCTTCCTGGCGATCAACCTGGAGGATGAGGTCGTCCAGATTCGGTCTCACGAGGGCCGGCACAGGGCGCTCTGCGTTCGGAGCATCACCGGTGATGCCGAAATGCCCGTTGCTGTCCTGCTTGCTCGCGGTGATCGAGCTCGTCACGTCCGCATGGAAAACGTGGCTCGTATGGCCTCCGGCGCGCGGCGGCAGCGTTCCGCACAGGACCAGAATCCGCCTTTCATCGATGGGCCGCTCTTCGAGCGCGTGATCCTCAATGGAAAGGAGGTCGAACTCGCCTCTTTCGCCCCCGTGCTCCGCATGTGAATGTGAGTAATGGCTATCGATCTCGCACCGGATCCGGATAACGCCCCTGGGCGCGTCAGGGAGCACTGCTGCTTTTGCTTTCGACCGACCGCGCACTGGTACGCGCCGAAGGACGTGGCAGTCTGTATCAGCTGCGCTGAGGTTAGGGACCCTGCCGAAGTACCGACAAAGGCGCAGTGGTGCGCCAGCGTTCGGGATCGCTTCCCGGAATTCCGGACGAACCATTATCCGATGATCTAAGGACCGGTCTTACAGACCTTCGCGCATCTGCGCATCCATACGAATCCTTCAATCGACTCAATCGAACCTTAAGAGTTTTGCGCCATGCTCCGGTCTATGATGGAGCAGTCTGTATCGGGCGGCGATCGCCACGCAGTCGAGCAAGTTCTCGCGGCCCTTTGGTGCCCGAGCGACAGCCGTAGGAATGCGTTGGTCGAACACGCCGGAAACGCGGCTCCGGATCACCCTGACGTGATCGCGCTTCGAGCCGTTCTTGCTCCCGATCTCAGCAACGCGGTTTATCTCGCCCGCCTCGCCGGGCGAAAAGCGACCCTGCGTGGGGAGATGATGAGCACGCCCCTGCGCGTTCTCGTGGCCACACTCGTGGATCACTGCGCTGGGGGGCCCCACAGGGCCGTGGAGAGGCTTGAGGCGTGCCTCTGGCCGTCGGACCAAGCAGCGCCGGCGCTAATGGCCTCTGCGGCGCGGCTGAGCCTTGGAGCGGGCTGGGCGGTCGGCGCGCTGCCGTCACCTGCGGTGCTTCGCCTGGCTAATCGCAGCGCGATTGACTTTGGGCCAGAGCTCGCCTGGTCGGCGGTTCTTGAAGCATGCGCCTCATTCCGGTCGCCAAAGCTCGCGATCGAGAAGGCAGCGACCCAATCACCGACCTTTGCATCGATCATCTTTGGACGCGCACCGGCAGCAAGCCCAATCCTGCTTTCTGCCGGCGGAGCGAATGACGCCGTCATAGCGGGGTGCCTGATGAAAGGCTTCTCGCTCGTCCCAGGTGCGCAAGCGGCACTCCTGCCCTTCCTGCCTCTCAACAAGGCTGCGTAGCCGCTCGTCTCTTGCGAGATCGCACCGTACCCTGCAGGGCAGGAGAGGTTGCGGAATATGGCCGACGTCATTCGTTGGATGGATCTGATCTACGAGGCGCGTTTTCGCGAACGGAAGAACCGCCACATCCAGACGGGCTTCGTCACCGATACAGAGCCGGTCCGCATTGCCGTTCTCGAAACCAAGCCAGAGCCGGCGTTCACCGCGGTCTGTCACGGCGAGCGTATCGAGTTCTTCGATATCGACGGCCGGCTCATGCGCGCTCCGCTGTTGAAGGATGGGAGCCCTGGCGACGATGGGCTTTCGCTGGCTGGTGCCAGCCTTTTCAACGCCGAATGGCCGCCGGATCACCACCAAGCCCTCAAGGTTGCCGCGCGTCAGAGCCGGAAAACGCGGACCTCCGGGACCGCGATGAGGCGCCAGGATGCTGTTCCCGGCTACCGGACGCTGCATGGGCGTGAGTTTCAGGCATTCGTCGACGACGAGCGCGCGATCGAGGTTGCGAGCCTGCAAGCCATGGCCGGCCGCCTGCGGCAGCTGGACGGGGCGCTGCTCGTTCCGGCCCGAGAGCCGATATGGATGGTGCGCTACACCTTCGGCCCGCCACGGATCGTGGTCGAAGCTGGCATTGCCGAGCACCACTACACCGCTCAGCATGCGGCCTTCAGGGCCGATGACTTGGCGGGCGCGCTGGCCTATGCCGACACATTCGCCTCGACGCACGAGGCGCTGCGAGACCTTGGGGTCGAGAAGCTCGATGTCGAGGTCGTTGGCGAGATCGAGGCCTCGCGGGAATGCGTCGACGATCCCCGGTTCTCAGTCGTCAAGCATCTCTACGACTACATGGGTTCGTCGGTTGCCCACCTGGCGCTAGACGAAGTCCCCGTTTCGATGATCATCGGTCTCGGCCTGCTGGCTCAGTCGCTCCATCCGGACACGATCGATGTGGAGGCCGGCGCGCAGGCAGCCATGCGGCTGAGAAGCTCGTTGCCGGATCACGCCCGTGACTGGCTCAGCAGGCCCTACGCTCAACTGGAAGCGTCCACCGCCGCTATGAATGCCGGCATCGAAGCACCGGAGTTGAGCGAGCTGAAGCTCTGAACTCAGCCGGCCGGAGCGAGTAGCGGCGTGATCCGGCGAATGAGGATACGGTCGTCGTCGCGAGCTGATCGGCTGCGGCCGTCGTCCCGCGGAACCGTGTCCCCATAACCCTGGACGACAAGATTCTCGGGCGGGACGCCCATCAGGGTCAGCGCCTCCGCGACGGCTTCCGCTCGCCGGTCGGACAACGAGAGGTTGTCGATCTCGTTGCCGCCCCTCCCCGTGTGGCCTTCGATGAGGAAGATCTCGTTGGGGCTTGATCCGAGCACGCTCTCGATCGCTGATGCGACCAGGGAGAGCGCGTCGTGATCGGTTTGGTCTAGCGCCCAACTGCCGGCGTTGAAGCTCACGCCACCTAACTCGACCGCGCGCATCCGCGACCGCAAGGTCGGGCTGAAGCGGACCTGATCGAGTTCGTAGACCTGGTCAAGCGGAACAACCGGACCAAGCGACCAGGTCGAGATGAAAGTCTCAGCCTCGCGGCCATCGTTAAGGATGGTCAGCTCTCCCGGATTGAGCATCTCGATCGGCGGCAGGATCACGACGACGGGGCGTATTCCATGGCGCGGACGCCGCCACCCGTTGTCGACGATAACGTGCTCGCCGCCACCGGCGGGTCGGCGGATCCTGCGCAGGAGACGTCCGTCGAGGTCCGTGATCGAGACGAGCTGCCCTCCGCCCGGGCGGGCCCATGTCGTCCAGATCTCCCCTCCCCGTCTCTCCTGCAAGATCGGTGCGCCGAAACGTTGGAAGCGAGCATTCTCGTCATGGCGGAGGAAGGTTTGGCCACGCTCGCGCGTGATGACGCGGCCCGGCTCGCGGATGATGGTGGTCCCAGATTCCTCGAACCGCTGGCGTCGCGCTCGAACATCCTCAATCCGGCGAACGCCAGCGCTGGGCATGAAGACGCTCGTTCCGCCGGCGGGAGCCGTATCCATCTGACGAGGCGCGCGCGGCGCCGGGATCGGGGCCGGCGCGGGGGCGGGGGCGGGTTGTGCGGGCGCAGGCACCCATCGCTGCGCTTGGTTCGGCGCGGGATACCAGTTCAGGCCCGGAGGTAGCTGCTGTGGAGGAGGCGGCGCGACGTAATCAGGCTGCGCGGACACCCGGGGCACGACGCTTTGCGGTGAGACCCGAGGAACCAGCGTCTGCGGCGAAGCGCGCGGCGCCTCCGGCATAGGCTGGGGCGCGACCTGGACGGGAGCGGCCGGCGGTGTGACGATGACGGTCCCTGGTCCTCCCTGCCAATTGAGTCCCAGAGGCGGCTGTCGCGGTGCCGGGGCCGGAGCGGTTTGGATCGGCGCCGATGGCGGGGTGACCTGAGGCGCTTGAGGCCGACCGACTGGGGCGGAGGGAGCTGCTGGTGCTGCAGGAGGCGGGGCAAGATCAGCAGGAGCCGCTTGCGGTTGTTCCCGCCCGCGCAGCGGCAGCTGCCACGCAGGAACGGCCGTCTGCGCAATGACTGGGGCAGCGCTCAATGCCAGCAGGCTGACAGCGGCAATCAGAGGTCTCATGCGGAATCCGACCTGGGCCCAGAGCCTGGTCTGATCGCCCCGAGAAGGCAAGATCGGCCAGTCAGGCTGCCGTCGCAGTGGCTGTCGAGCGCCATCCGAGCGTTGCGCGCTTGCGGATGTCCCCTTCGGGCAGCGACGTGACGCTCTCGATCCTCACGTCGACAAGCGCCATCTCTTTCTCGGCGCGGGAGAGGCTGGCGGCCGCAGCGCGCATGTTGGTTGTGGCCTCGTCAAAGGCGAGGCGCCCAGCGCGCTCGTGAGCGTCATCGAGCGTGACTTCCTCTCGCTGGGCGCGGCGGTTCTCGGTAAAGCCGATGGCCAAGGCGTACTGAGCAATTTTCGGTTGGAGAGCGGGATCCATCAATGCGACCTGAACTTCGACCGTCGCTGCACATCCACCATCGGCTGCGTCGGCTGCCGATGTCTTCCCGGTGATATCGATCTCGACGAGTCCCGTTTCGCCGAGATGTTGGAGAAGGTGAGATGAGAGGCGCTCGACCGCGGCCTCGCCGGCGCTGTAGGCGCCATCGATATCGGCTGCAACCTCACGGCGCTGCAGGAGCATCGTGAAGGCGCCGGGGCGCCAGCGCGAAAACCCCTCGCCGACCGTGATGATGCTCGGCTTCGCTTCGCTGGCGATCGGTGTCTTCGTCAGCTGGGTGATTGCATGCGCCGCCTCCTTCGCCATGCCCTGCATCGCGAACTTCGCGGACAGGATGATGACAAGAGAGCCGCTTGCTGACACCACGAGGATAAGTGCGAGCAGCCACGGCCAGTTTCCGGCGGGGTCGGTTAGGATGTTCAAAGCATCTTGCATCGGTGCGTGAGGCTCACGCGATCTCGGAGATGGCGAAGAACAGCGGGATCTCGCGGTCCGCCGCCTCTGGCGAGTCAGAGCCGTGGACGCTGTTTTCTCGGTACGAAATCGCGAACTTATTGCGGATCGTACCCTCAGGAGCCTTGGTACGATCGGTGGGACCCATCAGAGTCCGCCAGCGCGCGATCGCGTCCTCGCCCTCGAAGACGATAGCAACGACCGCCCCGGAGGTCATGTAGGCGACCTGGTCGGGGAGCCACGGCTTTCCTTCGTGCTCGGCATACATCAGGGATGCGTCCCGATCGTCGAGCCGCAGTCTTTTCATCGCCCGTACATGCAACCCAGCAGCGCCTGCCATCTCCAGGATCTGCCCAACGAGATGTCGGCGGGTCGCGTCAGGTTTGATCATCGCGAAGGTGCGTTCAATGGGCAAGGCTCGATTCTCCGAATTTACAAGGAATGATATCCAGATTCTTCATCGACGCATTCCATTTCTTTGTCATTTCCGCTCCCACATGTGGATGGGCTCGTTCAGTCCGACGGAAGGTTGCGACTTTCGGGGGCGGCGGCTTCTCTGGGATCACGATCAACGGGATGGCTGGCGTGAAAACCTTCATCAGATACGTTTATAGGGCGGCATATCGTGCGAAGCGGGCGCGCAACCCGCAGCATGTCGAAATCGCCGAGGTCGAAGAGATCGATCTGCCAAGCTACGCCAGCTTCGATGATCCTGGGGCGCTCCATATTCAATACGCCCGCTACCACAGGCAGGAGATCACCGAGCTCATTTTGGATGGGATCGCGGGGAAGCTCTGGTCGAAGCCGCGCGCCCGCGAAGGAGGTAGCGAGTTCAGAGACGCGGGCTACATCATTGGCGTGGAAAAGCCTTCAGCGAGCCGATTTGGGAGTCTGAAAGCACAGACTCTCGCGGAGTTCCAGGCAGAAAGGCCAGACGCTGAGTGGGTCGAGACATCTCGCGATACAGCGCGAGCCGCAGCTATGAGACATGCGCAGGAGAACGTCGCGATTGTCGCTGGGCAAATCGTCTTCGCGGAGAGCCCCCCAGTTTTCAACGTTGGCCGAACGGCCCTTTCGAACGTCTCGATCCACATGAATCCGATGCCCCGAAATCAGGGCGACCGTGGCGGGGCGGTAATCCCGATGATGCTCACGGATTTGATGGCGGCCCGGGCAATGGCAGAGAGCCTGAAGCCCAATGGGCGCGTCAGCGTTACAGAGGAGCTGGAAGGTCTGCGGGTGATTCAGGCGGAAAGGGAGTACCTGAAGACGGATATGACGCTCGGCCTGATCCAGTCGACCCTCAGCTGTGTTCGCTTCGTTCCGACCAGTTCGGCGCTTTGGCTCGCCAAGCCGGCCCTGCGGACCTGGCTTGCATATCGAGAGGTGGCGGATGCCTTCGATCCGGCACAATTCGACCCTTCTGTCCTCAGGGCCCATTTCGGCGAGATCGCAATCCACCTACCAGAATTCGAGTTGGCGACGCTCACCTTCAATCGGGCATTTGATCTGAAGCTTCTCGACTTCCGTCCTCGCATCGCCGCGGCGAGCGATCCTGAGCTCGACGGACTGTCCCTTTAGTTGTGACTTTCATCTCGGCAACGAAGGCTCCCTTCTGAAGAGGAAGGTGCCCGATGACAAACCTGTCGCCTGCGTTTGCCGAGATGGCAAAGCTCGAATTTCGAACCGTCCAGGGTGAGCACGGGCCCTTGCGGGTCGCATCTGGGCTCGACGGCGCCAGCTATGGCTGGGGCCCGATCGACGGACGGGATCGTCTCTGGCGGCGCACTGCGGATGGCGCCGTGCAGACCCTGGCGCCGCAGGTCGAGCCGTTCGTCGCCGAAGAAATTCTCGGTATTGTTCACCAGCGCGCGACTGGCATGGGCATCCTCCTCCAGGCCCGCTGGCCGGTCCTTGATCAGGAAGGCGTGCGAACCATTGAGACTGTCCCGGTCACTATTTCTCGCGACCTCGACGGTATCACGATTGCTCCGCTCACAATCGGCGCCGGGCGCGTCGAACTTCACGGCAGCGATCTCGGAGACACCCTGCTCGGCGCTCGCCGTGCCGAGATCTCGAACGGTCCGTCTCCGCGCGCTCAGAAGACCTTCGACGAGCAGGTATTGAGCCTTCTGCGCATGGTTCCTGGCCTCCTCACCCCTGGTGAAGGCTTGATGGCAGCCTATGGCCAGGCTCAGCTGCGCCAGCGGCAGTCCGGAACGCGCCTGAACGAGACCGCCGAAAAGCGGTTCGACGCGATTGTCGAGCATCTCTCCCGTGCGCTCGACGACAAGCCTGTCGAGCGCACGGCTTTCGAGGAGACTGTTCGATCGCTGCAGGAGTTGCGCCGCGGCCTCGTCGGCGGTCAGTTGCCGCCCTTTATGGCTGCGTTCATGGAGTCGGAGGTCGAGCCGGCCGTTCTGGCGGTTGCACCGCGAATTGCCGAGCCCAGGCGTGCGATGGACCTCGAGGACGAGGCTCCCGCCTTCGCGATGCGTTAAGCTACGGCTTCCAGATTGAAGAGTGGGCCCGCTGCATGGCGGCGGGCCGCATTGGAAGCGCTCGGCGATAGCCAAAGGACTTCCTTGCGGGGGCGCGCTCCATCGGCCAGAGCATCCATCTCGATGCGCTCCCAGTCGCCGAGCCTGCCGTCGTAGAGCGGCGAAGCGTAGCCTGAGATCACGATCATCCCCTTGAGATCGAGGATCGCGTCAAGCAAATCCTCGTGGTCGCCGACGTCCATCTCGTGCCGATAGCGGTGATAGCCCCCGGCGCCCTTGCGAGCCTTCGGTGATCGCGTTTCTGGCATGTAAGGCGGGTCGAGATAGTGGAGGGTCTCCTCGCTATCATGCGCTCGCAGGATCGATATGGCAGGACGATTCTCGATGATGACGCCCCTGAGGCGTTCAATGATCGCCGGCAATGCCTCCGGGTAGTTCGCCCAGTCATGGGCGGGCGTCGTTCCCGAGCGGTTTGAGTTCGCGCGGAAGCCCGTTCTTGCCTCGACGTTGGCGCTTTCGGAACCGAATCCGAGATAGGAGCGAACGACCATCCGCCGCGCCTGCTCGATGCGATCGCCCGCAGGCTCGTACGCGAGCTCGAATTCCTCCCGCGCGAAGGGCGTGAGGTGAAGCAACTCGATCAGCCGTTTTGATTCCGTTTCGTCCCGCAGCACGCTGAAGAGATTGCAGACGTCGCTGTCGACGTCGTTGATCACCTCGGCATAGGATCGCGGTTTCCGCATCAGAACGCTGGCGGCGCCGCAAAACGGTTCCGTGTAGATGCGGTGGGGAGGGAATTTCGCGATGATCCGCGGGGCGAGAACCCACTTGCCGCCGAGCCAGCGCATGACCGGGCGCCGGGGCCCGGCTGTCTGTGGCTCGATGTGAAGCAAATCGATCTCCTCGGGAGGTCTTATTGAGGCGATCATGGAAGCGCTGGACGAAACTAAAAACAATCCTTGACGACGCGCGGATCCACGGCCTTGCTAAAGGAACGATAACCAATTCCATGAATCGGATCTTCGATGCGCGTTGCACGCCTTGCATTCCTTGGTCCACCGGGTGCCGGTAAAGGGACCCAGGCTTCGCTCCTGTCCAAGCGCCTTGGAATTGCGCACCTCTCGACCGGAGCGATGCTGAGAGCGATGGCAGCTACCGATACCGAGCTAGGTCGCGAGGTTCAGGAAAGGATCGCAGGCGGCGGTTTTGTTAGCGACGAGCTCAGCGCGAGCATCGTTCGGGACTGGCTCGTCAGGCACCCGGGCGAAGGCTTCATTCTCGACGGATTCCCAAGGAATTTGGCGCAGGCTGAGCTGTGCCTGGACATACTCGGCGAGGTATCTCGGCCTCTGGACGCGGTCGTTCAAATCGACGTGGACGAGGCGGAAGTCGTTCGGCGTGTTGCTGCTCGGGCAGGCGCGGCGATTGCCGCCGGTGAGGCCAAGAGGGCTGATGACGATCCAGATGTGGTTGTCGACCGGCTGCGCATCTGGCGCGAGCTGACGGAACCCGTTGGCGCGTTCTTCGCCGCCCGCGGGCTCCTCATCAACGTCGACGGCATGTTGCCGGCGGCGGATGTTCATGAGGCCATCAGCACCGCCGTGGTGGCTCGCCTCAAGGCGTGAGGAGAGCGAGATCCGGGTCGTCTGATCGGCCGAAAGCGAGCTCTGGATAATCGATCGAGTTCGTGACTGCGTCTCGGAAAATCGGCATCCAGAATTCCAATTCGGTGCGCGCCCAGAACATGTCATCCGAGAAGCACTTCGAGGCCTCAAGGTCGTCCAGAGCGGACAAAAGCAGCGGGATGCTGGACGAGTCGTCGTTCACCGCGAGGTTATGCGCCCGCCCAACGCGCGCGAGCAACTGATAGCCATCGTCGGGGAAGTGGCCGATGAAGTTCGAAAGGAGCGTGAGCATCCGGTTGGCCGCGGCTTCGGTATTTACGAGGGCCTCTGAGGCCGGTGGCAGCAGATCCGTATCGCGTTCGACAGCAGTGACCATGAGATCGTCGTAGATTTCGCCCTTTGCCCAAGCCTTGTAGAACCGGCGGGCCTCCTCCAGGCGCTCTGGGCGGAACTGGAATTCGATCGCTCGGTCACCCGTATTACGCATTTCGATCCTGGTGGACGCGTAGAGCTTGCGAGACCCGCTCTTGGTGTTGGCGAGCGTCACGGCGATCATGGGTTGGCGGCGCCGAACGTGGACCCGCTCATCGATGATCGCGACTTTCGCGAACGCCTTGCGCACAGCGGCCTCGACCTCCTGTTGGCGGTCCGAGAGAACCCGGGCCGTCTCAAGCGGAAGGACATCGAACGCGTTCTGGTCGTCGCCAAGCCAGTGATAGACCGAGTTCGGCAGCATGTGCTGAAGGATGGTGTGGGTCGTCGCGGGCAGGCGCAGCGAGTTGACCAGGTCAGGACCGTGGAGACGATCCACCATGAAGGGGCTGTGATAGCAGTGCCCCTTAAACGCCCTTCGCGTCATCGAGTGCCCTCCCTTGTCATGAATCGTGAGCGCGATGGGAGCATCCTCTTTGGAGAGCCAAGGGATCTCCATGTCGAAGGTGCTGTTGATCAGCGCCGTCTTCGCGGTTCGGCCGCCCCGAGCCACGTAGGTCACGGGATAGCGATAGCCGATGGCAACCGTTCGCTTAGTCATGGAGCGAGATCCGCGAGTTCGGGCGCTTCGTCGTGAGTGACGAAGTCGGCGCTGTCAGAAACTGATTTGATGAGCGGGGTGATTTTTGAGCCGTCGAGAGCCGGGTTGTCGCGAAGCACCGTTCCCGCGAGTGCGATCGCGTCGGCAGGGAGATCCTCACCGGAATCGGAAAGTGCCCTGTGAAGCATGCGCTCGATCGCGGTGGACTCTGCGAAGTGCTTCAGCCCCACAACGTAATCGGCGGTGTACCTGTCGAAGGCGACCTTCAGCTCGTAGAGAAGGTTCCTGGCATTGACGACCGCCTCGGGAAACATGGGCCAGCATGGATCCGCTAGAAGTTCGACCGGAGGCAGTTGCTCGTTGTGAACTTCGCCGTTGGCCAGGGCCATCTCCCGAAGCGCCTCGAGGCACGTGGCGGAGCGTCGGATGCTGAAATGAACTCCAACTGAGGCGTTTCGCTGCTGCAGGGGTGCGGCTGTATCGGCCGACCAGGTGCCCAGGAATCTCCTGATGGCGAAGGCGGGTTCGAGGGCCGGCCTATAGGCGAAGCCGTCGACTATTATGATGCGAGAGAGCGCGGCCGTGGCCGAGCGGAGGGGCTCGTCTCCATCGTCGACGACCCGTCGCAGCTTGGCGGGCAGCGTTGAATGGCCTTCCTTGTGCTCCCATTGGAGGAAGCGGGAGACCCAGGCTGGATCGGTCAGGCGCGCCTTCAGTTCAGATGCGCTGAGTGGAGGGATTCCTGCCTTCGCTGCGACCGGGGCGAAGAGTGAGCTGCCCCGGAGGCGCCGAACGTACTTTAAGCCTGGTCGCCGATGGTGCTCCATGGTGACCGCGACCGGCGCCTCCTCAGACGAGAACTCGCGCAGCATCAGAGGTGCTGACGCCAAGGTTGAGATCGTTTGAGGGTTTCTCGCTCGGTATGGGACATAGGTCACGCTGAGCGGGATGGAGGCATGGGCGAGCACATCTCACCTCAGCATTGCGAGTTCTTCGACAGCCCTATCGTAATCCGGGTCGGACTCGATCTCCTCGGGCACCATAGCCGGCGGCTCACAGGCGTCGATGGAGAGGAGGCTAACGGCCGTCCAGCGGCGCAGGTGCGCGCGTGTCGAGGAATGATGACGGGAGACCCCGAATTCAGCCTCCTGCAGCTCGTGGATCAGGCTTCGGGCGCGCTCGACACCGGCCAATGCGCGGGTCCGCTCTGGAGCCGTGATTTCGGTTTTGCAGGCGGCGAGCTCGCCGAGCTTTACGAAGGCCGCCGGGGGAAGCAGGGTGAGTGAGGTCTTCGCGGCGTCGAGCGCCAGATTGACGGCTGCGCGAGCGTTGATCAGCAGCTCAGGCAGGCGCGCCGCCTCGATCAGAGAGAAATCGAGGATTTCCCAGTCCCCGGTCGCTTCTACTCCAGGCCGCTTGTCTCCCGGCGTCACGGATGCGATTTCGGCCGCCAGCTTCACGGCAGTGTCGAACTGGTCAGCGTTGAAGTTCAGGCCACGGTAAGCGGTCCGCCAGTTCATGTGGCGCCCGGCCTCGTTGTCGAGGGAGACTTCGGTCTTGTTGCCTACAGTGACCATGTAGCTCGGCAGCGGCGTCGTTTTGTGGAGCTTGCCATCGATGAAAGCGAGGGCCTCGAAGCCTTTCTCGATGCGACGAAGATGGTCGTCTTCGCCGTCATAGAAGACCTTGTCGATGTCGAAGGGCATCGTCTCGTAGGTGTCCTTCGGCGTGCGCTCTGGATCTGCGATGTTTCCCAGAAGCGACAGGCCGCTCGGATCCCCAATCCTCAGGTTGTGAAGGTGGTGATCGTCGAGGTGGCGGCCGCCAATCAAGCCAAAGGGCATTCCATTCACAGCGCGAATGGTGACCGATGGATTTTTCCAAACGCGCGGCTCGATGACGCGGTGCATGGCGACAGGTGCTTCGTCGCCAGTCAGATCTCGAACAGCGATCGAGAAGTCGCGATGCAGGCCGATGGTCTGACGCGCGCGCGAGCGCTTCTTCTGGATCGTCAGCGGGAAAACCGATCGCACGGTAACATTGCGCGTCTTCATGGTCAGGCCTTCAGCGCAGCCGACGACAGACCGAGCTCGACCGTCGCTGCCGAAAAGGCCTCGTCGACCGAATCCGCCCGCTCGATGATGACCTGGTCAGGCACCATCTCCGCATCCACCATGCAGAGCGGGTCGCGGAAGCGTTCCGCCTTGAAACCGCCTGTTTCGGGGCGGATAAGGACGAAGGTCGAGCGATCTGCATCGCTGATGACCAGCTGATCGCCGCCTTGCGCGATCGCCCAGGGAAATTCCCCGACGCATTCCGAGTTGACGAAATCCAGAACAGCGTCGCTGTCCTCGAAGAATGCCGCCAACGCGGCCGCTGCAGAGCTCTGGGGCTTTTCGGTCATTGATCCACTCTCCTTGCATGCAGAGTGGCGTTCTCGGACGCAACTCACAAAGCCCCCATCCACCGGAGCCTTCGAACGATCCTTCTAACTTTCGGATCAATCCTTCATGATGTGAAGGAATGGGCATCAATTTTTCGAATCGTAACGACAGACAGTAGGTCCGTTTGACATCCAATCCAATTTCGCAGGCGCTCCCCTTTCTGGAGCGGGCGCCGATCCCGTCCGACAGCGCGATCACGATCCTTCCGCTCGGCGGAACGAACCGCGTCGGCATGAACTGCTACGCTGTAGGCACCAAGGGCCGATGGGTCCTGATTGACCTGGGCGCGACATTCCCCGGCGCAGACGACGATTTCGCGGCTGAATTCGCGGAGCGCCATGAAGCCAGGGTCGAATCAATCTTCCCCGACCCCCGCAGCTTCGGCGACATCATCAATCGCCTTGACGCCATCATCCTCACTCACGCCCACGAGGATCATGTTGGCGGGATCGCCCCTCTCCTTGCCTTCAGTGAGGCCTGGCCTCGCCTCTCCCGTGTCCCGATCTGGGGGACGAAGTACACCATCGAGACGGTGCAGAACCGCCTTCGCGAATATGGTCGGTCCCACCCAATGCGGGAGCTTCACCCGAAGCGCACCACGCGGATCGGGCAGTTCGACATCACTCCGATCCGCGTGACCCACTCTGCTCCGCAGACCATGGCGATCCTGCTCGCCTGCAAGGCCGGGCGGATCATCCACGCCAGCGACGTGAAGGTCGATAGCAGGCCGGTCATCGGCGCGCCGACCGACTTCGGCAGCCTGGAGCGTGTTGGCCGGGCCGGTGTGCTCGCCTTCTTGGCCGACAGCACGAATGCGCATCGTTCCGGCCGCTCCCGCTCGGAGGGCGAGGTGATGGATGGCCTGACCGATGTCATGCGCTCTGCCACCGGTAGGGTTTACGTCTCCACTTTCGCTTCGAATGTCGCCCGGATCGAAGGCATTCGCGGCGCTGCCCGCCGCAGCGGGCGCTCGCTGGCGTCGTCAGGCTTCTCGATCCAGCGCAATTTCGAGACGGCCTGCGCCACCGGCGTTCTGCAGCCGAATACCCCTCCCTTGATCGACGCTCGCCGGCTCCATCATGGGATCCCGAAGCGGAAGATGGCGGTCGTTTGCACCGGCACGCAGGCGGAGGAGCGGTCGGCTCTTCGGCGCCTGACGACGGAGCTGGAGTTGGGGGCGTTTTCGAATTCTGGTCCGTTCCGCATCGAGGCGGGCGACACGGTAGTGCACTCGGCGCGGGCGATCCCGGGCAACGAGGCTACCGTTCGGATGATGCTGGATACGCTTCGAGCCAAGGGCGTGAACGTCCTGGATGCCAATAGCGGGCTCCCAATCCACGCTTCCGGCCATGGTCATCGCGACGAGCTGATGGATCTCTATCGCGCCGTCCGCCCGCGCTTTGCCATGCCGGTTCACGGGAACGAGGAGCTGATCGAAGCTCACCTCGACCTGGCTCGCTCCGTCCCTTCGGTGCGCGATGCACAGTCCCCGCGGGAGGGAGAAGCATTCCGCGTCTCCGAGGCGGGTATCGAGCGCATCGGCACGATGTCGGTGGATCTCGTTGCCTACCTCAAAGGTGTGGGATCGACGCTCGGAACCGAGAAGCTGGTGGCCTGGCCGCAAGGCGAGGCGCCGGAACTGCAGCGGGAGGCCAATGAGCGTCGGCGCAGCATGACGACGAGAAAGCCGCCCTCCTCGGAGCGGTCGCGCGGCGAGCAGGGCCTGCGCGCGACCGTCTGAGATCGCCTCTACAGGCCGACGGCGCGAGAGACCTGGCCGCACAGGCTGAGGTCGAAAGCATCGTCCGCATTGCGAACGCGGCTCTCCATGTCGATCCAGTACGGGCCGGTCGCGTCGAGGCCGGCAACGACCTGGGCCGCATTCGATGGGCCGAGACCGCCTGCATAGCCGACCAGTCGCTTTTCATGATGACGCGGCCACAAGGCCGGGACGATGCCGGCGCCGCCGGACGCATCGAAAAGCCATGAGATCCTATTCTCGGCAGGGAACGCATTTTCGTCCCTGCTCTGCAAGATGACATCGACCCCGAGCCTCGCAGCGAAGCTGGCGAGAGGACCAAGATCCTGAGGTGCGCGGCCGACGTTGACCTGAACCCGTTGGAACCCGCCGATCAGCGCTTCGACCTCCGCCTGTTCGCCACGCTCGGCCAGGGCGGCCGCCCAGCTGCCGCAGACGTGAGCGGCAAGCCGCAGGCTCCTCGGGACATCCCGGATCCAGGAGAGTGTCGGGTAGCGCGGCGTCCCCGCGCGGGAGGCGGAGAGGAGGATACCGAATTCGGTCTTGGGATGGCGACCCGCGAAGGCCAGGAGCTCTTCCGTCCTGGTGCCATCGTCGGCGCCGGTGAAGGTGACGAAGTCGGGCTTGATGGTGGTCACTGAGATACCTCGCGCTGGTGTCATCATTGGATAGAAGGCGCAATTCATCGTGCGATCAAGAATTGTCGGTGGCTATCCACGGAAGTCTGCGTTGATCGGTGATTCCGGCTCGACACTTTCAAGGAGCATTCGTAGGACTGAATCGTCATTCCTTGGTCGTTGATGGGCGGCCAGTATCAGTCAGGAGCGGGTTTATGAGCTGGACGCAAGCGATGATCGACGATCTACGCACGCTTTGGGTCGTCGATCGCCAGTCCACAACGGCCTGCGCCGAGATCCTCAATCAGAGACACGGATCATCACTCACCAAGAATTCCATCATCGGCAAGGTCAATCGCCTCGATTTGGCCTACAAGGGCGGCGCCCGCATCCCCAGCCAGGTCAAGACGAAGGCGGAGCGCGCAGCAACTGCTCATCTGCCCAAGCCGGATCGCCCGAAGCGAGAGAAGGTGGCAAGAGCTGCGAAGCCGGCGTCGATCAACGTCCTTTACCAGAAGCCATCGAAAATCTCGGATGGGGCCACCGTCGCCCTCCCCGCTCCCCCGCCGCGGCCGGTCAGTGCACGCGTCGAACTGCCGCCGGTCGAGATCATCATGCCGGACACCGAATGGTTCGGCGCCGAAGCCATCAATTCTCTTTCCGATCGCTCCGCCGAGGGCAAGCCCTGCAAGTGGCCTGTCGGCGATCCGATGAGCCCCACCTTCCGCTTCTGCAACATGCGCCACGAGAACCCCGGCTCGTATTGCGAAGGCCATCGTCGGCTCGCCTATAAGCCCGGCAGCCAACGTCCGGTCGCCATGCAGCGCGAGCGCGCCGACGACGACCGCCTCTCCGCCTGATCGTCACATGAGGGCTTGGGCTCGGAACCTCGCTAAAGCCCCTACGCTCTGATCATGCTGATGCGCGGCAGCGAAACTGCCGCGCTCCGCGAACTTCTCGAAATCGGCTTCACACGCGATCCTGTCGAAGCAGGGTCGGTGGTGACTCTCTGCCGGATCATCGACGGGGTCGAACTGAGCAGGCTGCCTGGATGTGGCCAGACGAAGGTCGCTCCCTTGCCGCGCTCGCTGCCAAGCTGTCGATCCCCCTCCGCCTTCGCCAGGGCAGGCCCTACCCGATTTTGGCTTTCGTCGCCGCGGGCTAGATAAGCACTCACGGGAAGTGGGAGTGACAGATGCGACTCAATGTCGATGGTGTTGGTGAAACCCTGGAGGCCGCAGGCACCGTCCGCGCGCGACGCGTGGGGGTTGTTCTGCTTCGTGGCGAAGGCCTGCCGAACAAGATCGGCGTTGGCGCTCACAACCTGGAAGACGAGGCTTGGCTCGATATCGAGAACCGCTTCCTCACAGGCTCGCGCTACACCTCCATCGAACACGTCCTCCTCGGCGGCGTCTCCCTGGCAAAAGACCCGATGGGCAAGCACGACCAGGCGATGAGCTTCGACGGCACGGTCTTCGCGACTGGCGCGATCGAGGGCGCCGCTCCTCCTGGCAAGGTCGTCTCGCCGGCGGAGTTCGAGGCCGATCCTGATCTGCTGAGCGAGGTCGCGGCCTGGTTCGTCACGACCGCAGATGGCTCGAAGGGGCTCTTCGTCGGTCCGCTGTCGATGGATAGCGACGATGTGTGTGCGAGCCTGGCCAAGAGCATCAAGGGCGAGTTCTCGATCCACTCTGTTTCGGCCGGCAGCTATATCGCTGGCGAGGAGATCCCGATGCGCGGCTGGTCGGTCGTGATTGCCGAACAGCCTGCGCCGTCTCCCAGGCCGCGCTGAGCCGTGAAAGTCTTCTGGCCACAGATCGGCTACGAGGTCACGCATGTGCCTCCCAAGGGCCGCGCAGAACGCACTGTCCGTGTTCGTCGTGGCATGCCGGTCAAGGTCGAGGAGCTGTCGCTGAGCGAAGCGCCTCTGGCGATCCGGATCGAGACGATCATGGACAAGGTCATAGAGTACCGCGAGGTCGGGGACCGGCTCTTCGAACGTGTGTTTGGTGAGAACGGCGAGCTGGTCGATTTCGAGAGCTTCCTTGAACTCGTCGGCCCGAAGGGTGTCGCCTTCTCAAGCAATCCCTTCGAGGAAGCGTCGTATCGGGGCTGCCATGTCCAGAACTGGCCGGAATCGAACTATTCCGGGATGGACTACCTCCAGCTGAAATCGGCGCGCGTAGTCAGCAGCACGGAGAGCGAAGCAGTCGCCCGCGCGAAGCTTCAGGCGGAGAACCTGGTGCTGCTCGACGGCATGCCGTGGCGGCTTGCGCGAGAGCCGGTCGTAACCGTTGACTTCCGGGTGCCGGGTGTATGGCCTTCGACTGCGCCCGCGTGCGCGGAGAAGACGTCCCATACCTACGCGTTCCGCCTGAACAACGTTGCTGCAGCCGAGGAACTCGCTTCCAAATACCTGCATGGCAGTCCGTTGAGCCAGGTCGGAGGGGTCGAGATTTATTCCGATCGCTGCCTTGCCTTTGATGAGATCTCGGATTTCCAGGCGGCCGTGTGCCGGGGGCTCGTCGGCGACGTGATGTTGGCCGACTTGCCCGGGTTCGAGAAATTGCCTTTCGAGGTCATCAGCGGCTGGGCTGAAATCCGAAGGCTCGGGCAGGAAGCCAACGGCGACGAGAAAGCACTGGCTCTCGCGCATGTGCTCGACCGCATGGAGGCTTTCATGCCGCCAGCTGACCCCACCATCATTCAGCGTCGCATGGATCGAACAATGGCAGCTCACGCTGGATTTGCTGCGCGCCGGGCCGCCCAGATCGTCCAAGAGCTTGCGCCTGAGCCCCCTAACGACCTCGATATGTTGCACCTATGACCACGATCCTCGAATTCGATGTGCCCTATCTTGCTCGGGTTAAGCTTCCTCGCAAGCGCGACCAGGAGGATGTCGAGTATCGCGAGGTCGTGCCGGTCGCGATCCGCGCGATTGAGGACGCTCCCATCGCGATCAGCCTGCGGGGGCGGACACTGCCGCCGCATGACGTGGACTGGCGCATTGTCGACGGTCAGCTCTACCGGCCGATGTTCGACGGCGACGACCAGCCGATCCGGGCCAGCGAGTTTCAGGTCGCGAAAGAAAGAGCCGAGAACAGGCAGACGCGCGGATCCTGGATCGATTACCCGCTGAAGGGGCGAACCGGGCGGCCGATCAACTTCCTCAACGCGGAGATCGCGCCCGGAACGACAGTCTTCGAATCGGACCGCGAGCATGCGATCGCAGGTGCTGTCCGGGACCTTATGGGGACGCTCGTAGTGATTGGTGGAGTCGTGCACATGCGCGCGCCGGCGCCGGTCTGGTGCATGAACCCGCGCTCGAACATCCTCTCCAACAGCATCGCCTCGATCGAGCTCGCGATGCCGGATCGCGACGATCCGAGCTTCGGGTACTTCCGCGCCGATCAGCCTGAGGAAGCCGTCGCCTTCGCGCAAGGCCTGCTTGAAAGCAAGGATCGCTTCCCAGCGCACACTTTCTGGCCAGATACAGACGTTCGGCTCGGCGAGGGTCGGGTGATCATCCATGACGAGCGGGCGCTGGACGATCCTGTCGCGGGCGGCATCCGCCGGGCTTTGTTCGACATCGAGTATGCGATCGCGCCGAGCGAGCTGGGCAAGACGCCCTTCGAGCTCCTGGTCGCCTATGTCGAGCTCAAGAGGGCCTGTCAGGAGGTCGACAGTCGATCGCCGACGACCGAGGCGCTCACGCGAGCCGGAGCCTGCTTCGAGGCCTTCCGAGCGGCCTACGCGGAATGCGGAGATCAGAACTGGCCGCGCGGCGCCAGTTCTCAGGAATTCGCGATCGTCGCGGCTGAGCGCATCTCCCGCGCCCTGGAATTGGAGCGGACCGAAGAGTTCGCCAGCGATCCGCTTGCGACCCTTTCGGCCTGACCTGAAAAGAGAAGGGCCGGCACACCCCATCTCAGACGGGGTGTGCCGGCCCTTTCGAGCGTCCGCGATCGTCGCTTAGAAGCGCGGGCCGTACCCGCCGGCGCCATAGCGGTAATCGTCTTCCTGGACCTTGAGCGCCTTGGCGCGGTTCCAGACCTGCCTCATCACCATGTCGTCGGCGCTGTAGATCCCATTCTCCTCGCGGGCGACAACGCGCCCGAGCGGGGCCGCAACGAAGCGGCCGCGCGCGAAGTCCATCGTCACGCTGCCAGCGCGCACGACACAGTTCCCTCCATAGCCCATCTGGTTCATGCAGCTCATGCCCTGGCGGATGGCCTGATCGATGATCGCGTCCGCCTGAGTGATGCTGTTCACCTCGGCCGCGACGACGGCTTTCGCAGCGATCGTCATCTCGTCCGACATCGGGATCGGGCGGGCAGCATAGGAGTTGGGCTGATAGTACGGCCGGCGGTACTCGCGCCGAGGATGGTCGTAGACCGGCGCTGCGCGATAATCCTGATACCCCCCATAGCCCGGATGCCGGTAGTTCAGCCGAGGGCCGCCGTAGCCCTGATTCTGGTAGAGCGGCTGCTGGGCATAGCCGTTGTTGCTGCGGAGCCGCTGGTAGACCTGAGGGGCCGCAGCGCCGGCCGCCATTCCGCCGATGATGGCCAGCACGCGGCGCGTGCGCTCGCCGGCGACGACCTCGTTCGGGATCAGTGTGAAGCTGAAGCTGCCGATCACGCCAAGCGCGACGAGGCTGCGCGCGAGAGACATCTGCGCAGGCGCAGAGCCCCGAGGACCGCCGAAGGTGACGACCTTGGCGCCGTTGGTGACGAACTTGGCGAGCGGCGCGAGCCTCTCCCGGCGAGCGCGGATCGACGCGATCATCCCTGCAATCGCGGCGCGCGCGGCGCGCGAAGCCTGGCTGTCGATATGCCGAGCGAGGCCGGCGATGCTTCGGTCCGAGGTCGCAGCGATCGTCTCCTTGGCGAGGGCAGCGGTGAGGGACTTCGGCGGAACGGGCACAGGCGCCACAAGCGCGGCATCGGCGATCGCGGTTGAAGCCGCGTTCACCAGGCGCTCGGTGGCGTGAGCTGCGCGCTGTTGCAGAGCGCCGCCAGCGCTGGGCGCGCCATGAAACTTCACCAGGGCTGCAGCCGTCGGGGAGCTCGAAGCGACCATCCGTGCAGCGGCGCGCCGCAGAAGCGCCTCGGGCGCGATCTGATCGTGGTGCCCCGCTTCGATTTCGCTGCGGGCTTCGCGATTTCGTTCCGTGAGGTCGGTCTTCAGGTCCATAGGTGAATTCCCCAGAAGGATTTCACCGACAATTCCATCAGCGCCTGAAAGTAAGAAGCGGCTCAGCGGCAACCGAACTCAGGATGGCCTTCAGCACCGGCTTATAATCCATCGCATAGAGGCCGACGCGGTCCAGGGGGTTGGTTTCGATCAGGCAGATGCGGCCGTCGTCTGCATTTACCGCGAAATCCATCGTGCAGCTGCGGAAGCGGTCGCCGCCTTCCTCTTGGACGAGCTCGCGGCAAAGCCGTCGCGCCGTTGCGACATACCGGGCAACAAGATCGCTATCCCGCACCAGGTTCCGATCGCCGCGGCGGTGTTCGAGCTGGGGGTCGAAGGGACCATCCGCGGGGTCGTGCCAGCAGGGGCTGAGCCACTCCACGGTGCCGGCGCCGGCGACGGGTTCTCCGTCGACGATGATGACACGATACTCATGGATGAAGCGCAGCTCCTCTTGGATGAGGAAGGCCTCTCGCCGGGCTTCGCAGTCGAGCAAGCAATACTCGAATGCAGTGATGAACGCGCTGCGGATCTCGTCATCCGTCACCTCCCTGCCTTCAGGGAGCGGGAGACGCGTTGGGGGCATGTACTTCGCCTGGAAGATAATCTTGGCCATCAGCGGGCGTTCGGTGCCAGCCTGAACACGCCTTGTGGCGCCGGCATAGCCGTCCGGGCCATCCGCATCGCCTGTCGAAATCTGATTTTGACGGTTCAAGGCGGACCGAAGTACGGCGCTTGCCCAATATCGTTCACCACTGCCGAGCTTGCCATTCCGCGGCCAGATGATTTTCAGCGCTGGCGCCTGTTCAAGAAGCGGATTCGGAAAGATGCTGTCGTGCTTCAGGGGCGCGCCGAGGAAAATGGTAGGGGCGTCGGGGTCGAAGGCGTCAGGTCCGAAGCTCCTGACCACTTGAAGCGGCTCATGGAGACGGTTCGGCACGAGGATGTGCACACTGAGCCCGGCGTCGAGCGCCGCCAGCAGCACCACGGCGTTTTCCGACCAGTCCTCCGGATCTGCGCTCGCCTGGAGATCACAAGCCGGAATATCGAGCGCTCTCGCCCATCGGGCCAGGAGATCCTCGTGCCGTGCACGAACAGCAGCGCTCGCTCCGTCAGGGCAGCGCCCGACAAAGGTCAGATCCTCGAATAGCGCACGAAATACGACCTGCACCGGGCTCAACCGAAGACGAACTCCGGTTGGGAAAGCGCCTCGCACTCGACCCGGGATCGGATGAGATCGACGAATTCGGGGAGCTTCTCAGCCGTGATCGCTCTCCTCCCTGTCTTCAGGGCGGCTACAGCCGTTGTGCCCGAACCGCCGAAGGGGTCCAGCACGAGGTCGCCGGGGTTCGAGGAAGTCTCGATCAGCATGCGCACGAGGTCGTCCGGCTTCTGCGTCGGGTGCTTGGCCATGTTGTGCATCGAGCGAAACTGCAGGACGCTACGGGCGCGCCGCGGACCTCCATCGACGCTCTCGTAGGTCGATTCCTTGAATTCGCCCATGTGGACGGGACCTTTCTTCCGCTTCACCTTCCTGGCGACAGCATCGAATGTCAGCGGATTGTTGGCGGTTACCTGCTCGGCCGGCGTGCCTTCGAGACGGAACTGCACGAGAAGCTCGTGAACACGATTGAAGCGTCCGGGTTGAGGCGGGCCCGAGCCGTTGTGCTTCTCCCAGACGACCTCCTGCATATGCGCGAGGCCTGCGAATTCCCCTGCATGGCGCATGAAGAACTTGAGAGAGCCGAAACACCAGAGCGATGCCGTCGGAGACATGAGCGGGATGACTGCCTTCACCCAGCCTTTGACGTCGCGGTCCCATTCGAGCTTGGTGATGCCGTACGGCGGATCGGCAATGATGAGATCGACGGATCCGGGCTCCACGCCTGCAAGAGCGGTGCGGCAGTCTCCGTGGACGATCGTGAAGTCGGACGGCGCGGGAGGCATGACGACACCAGCCGGTGTTAGGACGCGCACATCCTGTTGAATGAGGTGTTCCACGATTTTTGAATCCGCGCGACTGGCCGCAGGAGAGTGCCTCCTATCGGTGGCAGTTCGGTGGATAGTATCAAGGATTGAAATCTCTATTCTTGATTTGCCCGTGGATGGCCTACATCGTCGTTTCCTCAAGCGCGGAGATTTGCACAGGCATCCCGCCCCTTAGGAGTTCGAGATGTCGGCGGTGATTTGGGCTTCACAGAGAATTTCGGCAGCGATCGCCGAAGGGGTGATCTCGTTGGACCTGCCGCTGGATCATGACCAGGTTCAGCCCGCGAGCCTTGATCTCAGGCTGGGGGATCGCGCCTACAGGCTGCCGGCGAGCTTCCTTCCGGGGCCCGGCAACACCGTTGCGGAGCGTGTCGCGCGTCTTGCCACCCATGAGGTCGATCTCATGAAGCCGACGGTGTTGGAGCGCAACTGCGTTCACATCATCCCGCTGATGGAGCGGTTGACTCTGCCGAAGGGCGTGAGCGCTCGCGCCAATCCCAAGAGCTCCTCGGGGCGCCTTGATATCTTCGTGCGTATCATCACCGATAACGGCGAGACATTCGACGACGTGCCGGACGGTTATTGTGGCCCTCTCTATGCCGAGGTGGTGCCTCGGTCATTCGCGGTGCTCGCCCAGGCTGGTGCGAGGCTTGCTCAAATCCGTTTCCGCGAGGCGGGGGGCTCGCCCTTTGCACCGGTTCGTATCGTTCCGGTGACGATCGATCTCGATCCCGCAGGTAAGGCCGGAGGCGTCATCGGCTATCGCGCGCGCCGCCACGCCGGCCTGGTCGATCTCGGGAAGATCGGCGGACATCCCATCCCGGAATTCTGGGAACCGATCACTGCGATCGCCGGAAGGCGCGAGCTCGTCCTCGATCCGGACGAATTCTACATTCTCATGTCCGCCGAGGCGGTTGTGGTCGGAGCGGACGAAGCAGCCGAGATGGTTGCGTATGATCCTGCTGTGGGTGAATTGAGGTCGCATTATGCGGGCTATCTCGACTGCGGCTTTGGACTGGCAGAAGCCGGCGGCGTCGGATCTCGCGTTGTTCTGGAGGTCCGTTCCCACGATGTGCCCTTCCTGGTCGAGCACGGGCAGCGCGTCGCGACGCTCGTCTATGAGCCCATGGCACAGCGTCCAGACCGGCTCTACGGCCAGGATCTCGGCTCCAATTATCAGGGCCAGGGCCTGAAGCTCTCCAAGCATTTCGCCTGACCACCCCGCGAGACTGGCCTTGCCGGCCTCGCGCGACCCCTCATTGTCCCATTCACAGCTCTGCCGTCTTCTCGATGGGAGCGAAATTCAGGAGTTACGATGCGCGCGTCTCTTCTTGGGCTGATGGCCGCAACCGTTCTTGGTGCGCTGGCGCTCTCGCCGGTGGCGAAGGCCGGCCCGTTCGAGGGGCCGGAGTTCGACAAGGCGATGACCCGCTGGATCGAAAACAACCCCGAGATCGTGCTCAAGGCGATCAACAGCTACGTCGAGCGTCAGAAGGATGCGGAGGCCAAGCAGGCTGACGACGTCGTTCTCAAGCTGGCGAGCGAGCTTTCGGATCCGGGCAAATGGACCCCAATCCTCGGCTCGAAGTCGGGCAAGATCGTGCTGATCGAGGTGATCGATGCGAACTGCGTGTTCTGTCGCCGCATGGAGCCCGACATGCACAAGGTCATCGCGGACAATCCGGATCTCAGGGTGATCCGTCGCTACGTCCCGTTCCTTTCGCCGAGTTCGGAATATGCTGCCCGGATGGCATCCCTCGTCTGGCGGCGTCATGAGGGTCGTTACGCCGACTTCGACAAGGCGCTGATGGCCGAGAAGACCAACCTGTCCACCGACAGCGTCGACCGGATCGTCGGGACGGTGCTCGGATCCGAAGCGGTGATGGTTCTGAAGTCCGAGCTCGCCAGCGGGCTGGTGCGCCAGGAGCTCGACGAACACATTTCGACGGCTCTGGAGCTGACGCATCGCGCCAAGATCAATGGCACCCCGTTCACGATGATCGTCGGGGCCGGCCGTGACGGTCTCTTCCGCGGCGCGGTGCCGGCGCCTCGTCTGCAGGCCGCCATCGACAAGGCCCGGGCGGCAAACGCCAGCAAATGAACGACGATCTCGTGGTCCACGAAGCGGCAACGGAAGGGGAGCCGACGGCAACGCCGTCGGCCGAAGCCCCGCGCGTGTCGAGCGCGCAGCGTCGGCCGCTGAAATTCGAAGGTCTCCGGATCGACGGCTTCAAAAGCTTTGCCGACCGCGTGGATCTGCCGATCGAAACCGGGATCACGGGCGTCGTTGGTCCGAACGGGTGTGGAAAATCCAATCTGCTCGAAGCGCTCCGCTGGGCGCTCGGCGAGCGCTCCGCGCGCAACATGCGCGGCGACGGCATGGATGACGTCATCTTCGCTGGTAGTGAGCGCCGCAGTGCCCGCTCCGTCGCCGAGGTGGTGCTGAGCCTCGACAATGCCGGCCGCACAGCAACCCCCGAGTTCAACGAAACCGACCGGCTGGAAGTCTCCCGCCGGATCGACCGCGGCCAGGGCACGAGCTATCGGGTCAATGGCAAGCCGGCACGCCAGAAGGACGTGCAGATCCTGTTCGCGGATAACGCCGCCGGCGCAACCTCTCCGGCGATCGTCAGCCAGGGGCGGGTCAACAAGCTGATTCAGGACAAGCCATCCGACCGTCGGATCGTTCTCGAAGAGGCCGCCGGCGTTTCGGGTCTGTCGTCGCGGCGCCATGAAGCGGATCTGCGCCTCAACCAGACGGAAGCCAACCTCGCCCGCGCCGATGACGCGCTGGTTCAATCGAACGAACTCGTGGCGTCGCTTCGTCGCCAGGCGCGCCAAGTCCAGCGCCGGCGGGAGATCGATGGGCTTGTTCGCGAGGCCGCGGCCCATCTGATGCATCTACGCGTCATGGACGCGGAACGGGCCGAGAGCTTGGCCCGGGCAAATCACAAGGAGGCTGACCAGCGCGTTGAAGGGGCTATCCTCGCGGTGCGAGCGAGTGAACGGAATCGTGACGAGGCCCTTTCACGGGTAAGCCCGGCCCGCGACGCGCGCGCGCTCGCCGAAACCGCGTTTGCTCGCTCCGCTGCTCGGCTCGAAGGGATCGAGAACGAAGCCGCGCGCCTTGTCCAGGAGCTTCAGGACGCCAGGCGCCGCGTCATGGAAATCGCGGTTGATCGCAAACGCGTCGACGATCAGATGGCTGAAGCATCCCGGACCGTTGAGGCATTGACCTCCGAGCGGGAGGACCTTGCGGCCGAGTCCGCGGAGGCGCCGGAAGCTATCGAGCAAGCCTCGAACGCGACCGAGGCCGCGCAGGATTTCGCCCGGTTGGTCGAGATCGAGGTCTCCGATCTTGCGGCGGAGGCAGCGACGCGGCAGGCAACGCGCGCCGCTGCGATTCGGCAGCGTGATGAGGCCACGCGTCGGCTCGAAGCGGTTGAGCGTAGGCTTTCGGAAGCGGAGCTGAAGCTTCAGGCCGCGCGTGGCGACCTGTCCGAAGATGCCGAGGACGCTGCAATCGCTGAGGCCGTCGAAACGGCGGAGGTCGCGGCCAGGGAGGCCGAGGCTGCACTCGTCGATTGTGAGGCGGCGCTGGCACTGGCCAAGGATCATGAAGCTGAAGCGGAAGCGCGGCTGCGCAGCCTGAATGGTGAGGCCACGACGGTCGCGGCCGAGATCAAGGGCCTCGAGGCGGTCGGGAGCAACTCGCCTTCAATGGATCCGGTGTCAGGACGCCTGATCGTTCCTGCGGGCATGGAACTGGCTCTCGCCTCAGCGCTTGGCGATGGTCTGGATGCTGGAACCAACCCGAGCGAGCAGACATGGTGGGAGGATGTCGCCGGAGATCGCCCAGGTGGTCTCGCTGATCAGGTCGGCGGCGTGGCCGAGCTACGGACCGCATTGACCCATGTCGAGCTCTGCGACAGCGACGCCGACGTGTTTGGCCGGGCTCACATGTTGTCTCCCGGACAGATCCTGGTCTCACAAAGCGGCGCCTTCGCGCGTTGGGATGGTCTGCGCGGACGAGGACGAGCGAGTGCTGGCTCTGAAAGCCTTAAGCGCGCCAACCGGCTGCGCGAGCTGCGTGCGCAGGCCGATGTGCTTGCGTCTGAGCTCGACGTCGCCCACGTCGAGAAGAATGCCGCGCACGAGCGGTTGGAGCGGTCCCGTGCCCTCGCCGACCACGCCCGGAGAAAGTCGCGCCAACTGTTCGACGAGCTCGTACGGTTGCGTGAGACCCTTGCTGCGCGCGCCAAGCTGGCTGAGCAGCGCAAGAGCCGTGTCGTTATTGTCGAGAGCGAAGTCGCGCGTGCCCGTCAGGAGCGCGCTGATGCGTCGGAGCAGCTCCTCGCCGCCAATCAGGCGGTAGCGGAAATCCCTGCAGATGACGAAGCCTCCCGCCGTCTGGAGGAGGCCCGCCGGAAGCTCGATGCTGCCCGGCGCGAGGAGCAGGCTACGCGGGCGCAATTCGAAAAACTCCGTGCGGCCCACGCGTTTCGCGAGCAGCGCTTCCGCACTATCATCTCGCAGGAAGCTGATTGGCGCCGGCGGCTCGGCGAAGCGACCGAGAACCGCGCCCAGTTGACCGCGCGCGCCGAGGAAGCCGAACGCATTCTCGAAGAGGCAGCGCAGCGTCCGGAAAGCCCCGACGAGGTCGTTGAGATTGCCCGCGCCGAGGTTGCGGCTCGCCGCGAAGAGCTTGACCAGGCCATCGCCAAGCAGGACGAGGCTGAAAGGCTCCGCGAGCAGGCGGATCACGAGCTCAGAGGCTCTGAGGGACAACTCGCTCAGCTGCGCGAGGCGCGCGCTCGGGACCTTGCGGCGATCGAGCAGGCAGTAGCTACCTGCCGTGTGATCGCCGACCAGGTGAAAGAGCGATTCGAGGTTGAGGTCGCTGCGCTTGAAACGATCGCCCCTCGACCGGACTGGCCGATGGATATGCCAGCGGCGAAGGCCGCCGCGGAGCAGGCGTTCGCACGGCGCGAGCGCGAGCGGGACTCCCTCGGCGCGGTGAACTTCCTTGCCGAGCAGGAGCTGGCAGATCAGGAGAAGCGGCTAGGTGAGATGGAGCGCGCGCGCGCGGAGCTGCGAGACACCATCGGTAAGCTGCGCGAGCAGATCACCGAGATCGAGAACGAGGCGAGGGTTAGGCTTCAGGCGGCCTTTCAGTTGATCGATCGCCATTTCGGCGAGCTCTTCGTGCGCCTGTTTGGAGGCGGCGAGGCGCAGCTCAAGCTCGTTGGCTCGGAAGACATCCTCACGGCCGGTCTGGAGATCCTCGCTTCTCCGCCGGGCAAACGCCTGCAGGTCCTGTCGTTGCTCTCGGGTGGCGAGCAAGCGTTGACCGCCATGGCGCTGGTTTTCGCGGCCTTCCTGTCGAATCCTGCGCCCATCTGCGTCCTCGATGAAGTCGATGCTCCCCTCGATGACGCCAACACGGATCGGCTCTGCCGTCTCATCGAGCAGATGGCGCAGAACGACGCAACACGCTTTCTCGTCGTCACGCACCGCCCGCTTACGATGGCGCGAATGAACCGTCTCTACGGAGTGACGATGGCAGAGCGGGGCGTATCAAGCGTGACCCGCGTCGATCTCGACCGTGCAGTCGAATTCGCGAAAGAATGAAGTAATGAACATCCAATCCATGAATCCTCTCGAATCATTCCTTGATCGCGCTTCGGCTCTGGCCGCTTCCGTGCCGGAAATGGTGCTCGGAGTTCCGCCCATTGGGCTTCTTCTGGCCGGTGTGCTCGCATCGGGAATTGCGGCAGCAACCGCCGCAAGCCTGGAGAATGCGACGATCCTAGGGAAGGTTGCGGCCTATTTTCTCATCGGGATTCCCTTATTCGCGTTGGGGATCAGCTTCTGCTATCTCGCGCCAGCGCTGGTATCCTTCGATTCCCTCATGAGAACGGCGGCTCCGCTCTCGCGATAAGGACTGATCGCCCTGATTCAAGGATTGATGTGGCTCCTCTGCCACGATCCTTTCGATGTTAAGGATTGAGTGATTAATCCTGTTGACGCGGAATGATGGGCGTGGTCTGGTGATTTCACGGTCAACGTTTTGGTGGTTCGTCATGTTGGTTCAGTCTTCGGCTCAGTGCCCCGCTCCTGCCGCCTCGCAGGTCCCCATGGATGTTGCGTGGCGCCTGGCCACGAAGACGATCGAGCAGCGTGCTGGCGCTCAGATTTACGCCCACTTCCTCCGTCAGCTTTCCTTCGAATCGTTCAGCGGCGGCATCGTCGCCCTGTCGACCTCGACGAAGTTCCTCGCCCACCACGTCCTGACCAACTACATCGGCATCATCACCGATTGTCTGCGCGAGCAGCGCGAAGACGTGGTCTCCGTCGGCGTCATCGTTCGCGGCGGAATGAATCAGCCCCCGAAGGCTCCGATCGTCGACCTCAGCGTTACCGCCAAGCGCCGCGCTCCCGTTTCGGTCTTCGCCGAGGTTCAGAAGCCCGACTACGTCCCACCGCCGGCTCCGGAGGGTCCGCAGCCTCGGACGGTTGCAGTTCTCCAGTCGATCGTCGGGCGCCATTATGGCGTCTCACGGACCGAAATCATCTCCGAGAGCCGCGCGCTCAAGCTGATCATGCCGCGACAGGTCGCCATGTACCTCTCGCGCTCGCTCCTCGACAAGTCGACCGGCGAGATCGGGCGTCGCTTCGGTGGTCGCGATCACACCACCGCCATCCATGCGATCCGCAAGATCAAGGCTCTTCTCGAAGGCGATGCCGATTTGCGCGCCGCGGTCGACAAGATCACCCAGGAATTCGCCACCTCGACCGTGGCGCCGGCCTCCGCGGCGACGGAGGGGGACGCTTCCGGCGCCGTCGAGCTCCAGGCCTGACCGACAATCTCTTCCGAGTTCGTCGACCAAGAGCGGGAAGCCTGGCTTCCCGCTCTATTTCGTTATGGCCGGAGCTCATCCACCGTTCAGGCAATTCAGGCTCCTTCCGCTGATTGACCCTTCGGTCGAATGGTCCGATCTATCGGCTGTGACCATCGATCGGCCTACCCAATGACCCATGTGTTCGATTCCATCGTTGTTCTTGACGAGGACGGCTTGCTGACGGCTCGTGGAGCGCGTGGGCAATACAGGCTTGCCCTCGTGATGGGTGAGAGAAGCGCCTGGCATGTGACGGGTCCGGTCGGCCCCTCTGGGGATGCGCCGCTCGCAGCAATGGCTGCAGGCCTCGAGGATGCACTCGTGTTGCTGGGTCGAGCAGCCTTCGGTCCGGAACCGGTCAAGCTTGTGGTCAAGCTTCCTTGCGGCAACGAGTTTTCGCGGCCGGGGCGCGTGCCCGTCGAATCGGTCCTGGCAGCATTCGGATATGCCGTGATCTCGCGACTCGTGGGGTTCGCTGGTTACGTGGCGGAAGCCGGAACGCCTGAGGAGGATGTTCAGAGCACGCTCAACCAGGCAGCGATCGCTTCGGGCATGATAGCGGGGGGCGCTTCTCTGGTGGAGAGCGACCGGCTGGGCGATCATTGGGCGGTCGATGTGACCTACCCTTTCTCAGGTGTCATTCGGCGCGAGACGGCGGGCGCGGTCCTCGCAGAAGCTATCCAAGAGGCGGGGCTCGAAGTCATCGACGAGATGGAATGCGAGGAGACCGGGGATCACCCGGCGAACGCCGCTTCAGTCTACCACATGCGAAGCTTCACCGACGCGGCCTGACCATGACGCGGCTAACCACCGAGATTCTGCTCGATGACGCCTTTGCTGCCGTCTTCGGGACTTCGGTGGACGCAGCTCGTCAGCGGGCTGCTATCGGTGAGGCTCTGGAGGAGGTCGTTCAGTTCATTCCTAGAGAGCTGCACGGACTCGTGCGCGAGAGAGGTCCGATCTACGTCGTGGTTGACGGGACTTCGATCCGCTGCTCGGTGCCGTCGAGATCGACGCTGGATCTACAGCTGTCGTTTGAAGGGAATTCCGTCAGGATCAGGATTGCGCCCTGGAGAGGACGATCCATGGGAACCGTGATGTCCTGTGACGTCGATTCCTTAACGAGCCTGGTGACGATGGTTAGCGCGTTGGGGCGCGCGTGGCGACGAATCGTCTCCGTAGCTGACCCTGATCGGTAACGCTCAGGCGCTGCAGAAGCCGAAGCCGCTTCCCATCATCGTGTTCATGATGATGCAGGTCGAGACCTTGCTGTTGGCGAGAAGCACGCCCGCGACCAGGAAGGTGATGCCGTGGCCCAGTGTGGAGTTGGAGCGTCCTTCGGCAGCCGACTTCATAAGAAAAAGCCCGCGGACAAAGGCGATCGCCCCAAAAAGCGTAAGGATCGTAAAGATGTGGCCGATGACGCTCTCATACTGAGCGAGGATGCCGCCGACGTTCGAGTATCGCAGGATGGAGTGGCCTTCCATTAGGCCGGAGCCGCCGATCGCACCGGTCTGACCGGTGATCGATTGCGTCGCGGCGCGAAGCAGAAAAGGGCCATTCATCATCAGCACCGCGGTGAGGACTTTCATCCACCAGCCGGGGGGAAGCGCGCCGCGGTTCTGTTCGTGGCGGGCGAGCTCGCCGATCGCGCCTGCGAGCTGAACGAGACCAGCGAGGAACACGAAGGCGAAGACCGCGAGTACGCCGACGGGCACGACGTTATTGGCGACATTCTTCGCGAGGCATGGCACGGGATCTGCGGAGGTGATGCAGTTATCCACGCCCTTGATCTGGACCATGCTCAGGATGCGCTGGCTCAGTTGGCTCGCAGCACCACCTCCGTCGGAGGTGGCATCGAGGATGCGAGCCGCTCGCAGGTCTCCGGATCCGAAGATGCCGTTCGCGCCGAGGAGCGAAGTCATACCCATGCCGGCCGCTTCCGGCAGCGCGATCAATAGCGTCCCTGCGATCAGGCTGGTTGCGGCTGCCCCGTAGCTCCCGTCGCGAGAGTTCGCCGCGTCCTTGAGTTTGACGAGTCCCTTTCCGATTAGGAACAATCCGACGAGGAAGGCCGTGAAGGAGATCGCGATCATGATCGGACCGATCAGATCGCGCAGGGCATCGTATGTGCTCTGACCCAGGGTGTTCGCGGTTCCGCCAGCCTGTGCCCAAGCCGGGGATGAAATCAGAAGCGCCAGGAGGGCGACGAATGCGGGCTCGTGAACTTGACGATGGTGCATCGCCGACCTCCCGGGGACGCTTGAGACAGTCGGGCTTAGAAGCCCGAGGCGTTGGTGATCGAGACGCCGCCGAGCCCGGCAGTGTTCGACATCATGTTGACGACCGCAGGAAGTGCGGCGAGGCCTCCGCCGACGCCGATGCGCCACAGGCCGTCGGAGTACTTGGTCTGGCCACGGCCCTGTTCGGCGGCCGCCTCCTTGAGCTTCAGCAGGCCCGAAATGCTGAGGCCGATGCCGACGAGGAAGCCTCCGCCGACCAGGAACTTGCCTCCATTGGTCAACTGGCGGGTCCAGCCCGTGGCTGCATCGCCGAGCGTCTGCGACTGCTGGGCAGCGGCGGGAGCCATATCCATCAGCTGAACCGTGACGACGGCCAGCGCGAGATAGGGCAGAGCCCGAATCTTCTCCAAGGTCTTCATCTGCGTCCCTTTCGATCCCCGTGGATCAAGTATGGATTCGCCACATACCATTGTGGCGGGAGCAGTGTAAGGGCGTTTCTTGGGAGCGACAAGGATCGCAACCCCGCAATCCTTCAAAATTCCATTGATTGCGCTACTTCACTTTCAATGGGAAGCTACCAGCGTCGATCGGAGTCGTCATGGACGCAGAAAAAATCGTCGCCACAATCCTCTTGCGCGACAACTACCGCCGCACGCGAATCCAATACCTCTTGCGCATGATCGCTGTCATGGTCGCGCTCACGGGACTATCACTACTGGGAACGTGGTCCATTCTCACGCGCGAAGATCAATATCGCTACCTGATGACGGAGCCCACCGGAAAGCTGCTGCCCGAGATCCCGCTCGACCAGCGTCACGCTAGTGACGAAGACGTCCTGAAATGGACGATGGATGCGGTGACCCGTCTCTACACTTTCGACTTCGCAAACTATCGTCGCCAGTTCCAGGCTGCGCAGCGCGTCATGACGCCAATCGGCTGGGACGGATACCAGAGAGCGCTGCGGGAATCCGGGAACTTCGTGGCTGTCGTCGAGAACAAATACGTCACGACAGCGGCGCCTAGCGGGCCGGCGCGGATTCTGTCGCAGGGGTTGATGGCCGACTCGTTTGGTAATGTGCGTTGGTCCTGGACCATCGAAGTTCCGATCCTCGTGACCTATCAGAGTTCCAAACAGCGGACCTCGCAGGATCTGATCACCACCGTGAATTTGATCCGCGTCCCGGCCTACGTGAACTATACGGGTGCTCAGATACGGCAGATCATCGCCCGCTAAAACCGGGCTGTATTGCGAATGCTTGAGCTGGGAGAGGCTCGGTCTCAGGTGCGTCGTCCAGCTCTGAAAGCTGGCGCGATAATGCTCGCGCATGGCGCTCCACCGCCGCCCTTACGGCTGGCAGCAGAGGGTGGCCTCCTGCAGGCATCGCCTCAACGAGGCGCTCCGCTTCAGGCGCCTGAGTCAGGACCGCTTCACATAGCGCCTCAACCCGTTTCAGGACCTGTGCCGGGTTCAGTCCGCAATCCTTCGCAAAGCGCTGCCAGTGCCGCCCGCGCAGGTGATCGCCGCGGCTCTTTCCCGCAATCTTCTGTGAGAGGTTTTTGCTGACGTTATCCCAAACGCTGGCGGACATGACGTCGTAGAGGGGGGCAAGGCGTGCCCCGCCTGCCGAGATGGTCGCCGAGAAGTTTTTGGCGTGCGCATCCGTGTTTCCGACGATCACATTGAAGACAACGACGTCGAGCAGTCGAAGCACGTCGGCGATCGGCATCTTTTCGCGTGTGAAGGCGAACATTTCGGCTGCCGAGGGGCCACGCACTCCCGTCTCGTTGCTTTCATACTTCGCGCTCGGAAGGCGGCCCAGAGCCTGGCAGTAATCCTCCTGATGCCGGCGGCGCCACTTGCCCTCGCTGGTTCTGATCCGGTCGTAGCGCTCTACCAGGACGAAGCTACGCGCCCCGGCGACGCCCGTGGTGATGGTGGCGGTGGGAATCCCGACGAGACGAGCAAGGGTCAGGCAGAAGGCCTCGTTTTGCACGCTGCCCCACATCTGCTTTAGGGCGTCGGGCTTCAGGATATGCGTGGACGGCGATCCGTCGGCTGGGATGCAGATCCTCCCATTTGCGTCGATCGATACGCCGAGCTTGGTCTGGGCGCCGGCGAGCGACATCGAGACCCCGTCCTCATTGAGCAGGAACGGCTTGTTCGGAAGCTCGTTGATGATGCGTTCAAGCGCTCCCTCGCTCTCGACGGGACGCCACCCAGCTGTGCTGGTATTGCCGGGGGTGCCGAAGGACAGTGCTCCCGCGGTGTCGCGCCCAATACGCGCGAGGATCCCGATCACGTCAGTTGGAGCCATTCCGAGGAAGTGCCCAACCGAAAGCAGCTGCTCGCTTTCCGGCAGCAGGTTCGCGGCCCATGGAAGAAAGATCCTCGGAGCGACATGCGCCGCCGAGAGTGGCATCAGCGTCGAGATCGGGAACGCCCCCTGTAGCGACAGCCAGCCTGGATCATAGGTAAACCCTGGGCCGTCTGGGGTGATGTCGATGGTGCCAACCAGGCGCCGTTCAAAATGGACGGGGAGCCGTTCCATCATCGTCCTCTTCGGCTGGGAGGTCATCCTCGGGTGCCGGCAGATCGGTGCTCCCGCCGGGTCCGGGCGCAGGGCCCTGGAGCATGGCATCGAGCCTCATGCCGAGAGTCTCTGCCACGAGCAAAGCCTTGCCGAGCTGGGTGGTGCTCTTGCCCATCTCCAGTTCGCTCAGGAAACGCCTGCCGACCCCGGTTGCCAGGGCAAGCTGCTCCTGGCGAAGCCCTTGGGCTCGCCGGCGCGCCTTGATCATTGCTCCGAACGCCTTTGACCATTCTGCGGCGCGCCGGTCGACGCTGTTTTCGTCTGCCATCTGAATTCGTGCTCCCGATCGGTAACATGGCGCATCTGGTGGGGAATTTCAAGAGGCAATGCTCCCGAGCGGGAGCATGAGGGTTTCGTCGGCACGACGGGTCCAGGCTACCGCTCGGGAGCATTGCCTCGGATGAACTCAGCATCGGCACCGCGTGCTACCGTTCGGTAGCATTCGCAGCTTCGCCCTCGCCAGGAGCGCTCTGTGCTCCCGAGCGGTAGCAAAATATGGAACTCCTTTCAGGCCCCGCGCTCCCGCACGGGAGCGCGGGTGTCCGGGTGCATCTTCCAGTCGACGCCGCGAAGCGGTGGATCGGAAGGTGGAGTGCATTGAGGAATTCAGGCGAAGCAAGGAACATGGATGGAATCCTTGAACGAGCATCATCATGCTGGACCGAATCGATCGATTTTTGCCTCGCGCATTCCGGCGCAACCAGGCTGCCGGCGCGGCAGCGATGATCGCGATGCCGACCCCATTGAGGGATCGCTCTCGACATCGGAGCGAGATGAGTGTTGCCCCCTATGCGAGCCCGCTACCGCCGCGTATCGACCTGGTCGCGGCAACGGATGGAGGTGCTCGCCTTGTCCTTGAGGCGGGCTCGCTCCGGCCGATCACGCATTCCGTCATTCGCCTCGCTGTCATCAATGGGGGGTGGGAGATCGGAAGTTGGATGGGGTTCTCCATCCTCGACGACGAGCTGCGGGGGAGGTACGCGGTTTTCAGGGCATATGGCGCCAGCAAGCCGATCGCGGTGCTCTCGGAAATTGCCGCAGGATGGGAGCTCACGGATCGAGCCGCCATCTATCTCCCTGAGGAGGTATTTTCCCGCCTGATCGAGTATCTGCGCAGCTTCAGTGGCAGCGCCGCCGAGCAGCGATCTGTGCGACTCAACATCGCGCGCTCGTTCGACCCGGGGGCTCCCACGGCTGAGCATGACACTGGAATCTGGCGCTGGCATGCTGGTTCTCGCCCCAACAAAGTCTTCGCCCTTATCGCCTGAACGATCATGACGGTGGATGGCGGACTCTTGAACGTGGACAAGGACCGACCCTTCATTCCATGAAAGTCGAACTGCGCACCGCGGGCAGATGGATTGGAGAACGTGTCAATGAACGTGATGGCCCAGGCTGGAGCGGTTAGCGAGTATGTCGAGCTGGCAGCTAGCATTCCGACGCTCCGCCATTTCGAGGCCTCTCACCTCGACCGAATCCAGGCTGTGGTCGAGGCGGCACGGATCTTCGCCGACGCGCTAGCGGCCAAGTTCAAGATTCCCCTTGAGGCTGTCGAAGGCTTGACGGCCGCAACGCGAAGGCTCGCAATCGATCTCAGCGATAAGAGCGGCAACCTCTCGCTCCTCGCCGAGGACGATTTCCTCAGCGCCCTCGAAGAGGAACACGGATCGATGCCGGCCGCATTGTTCGGGATCGCGACCTTGATCGAGCAGGCAAGCGGCATCGAGCGTGACATCGACGCTCTGCCGGAGGCGGACGAAAATTGGCGTCACCGCCTGGTGCGGGTCTCCCGCGCCGATTATCAGGCGGTGCTCAAGGGGTTCGTGCCGCTGCTCGGCGAGATCGAAGGCGCCATCACCTCGGAGGACACTCCGGACCTCTACCTCCGTGAGATCTGGTCGGTCCTGGTGATGAGCAATGTGACGATCACCCAGCTGTCCGATGCGGCCGGCATCGATCCCAAGTCCACGGCCTCGGCGCTGTCGGCGGCTGCTAAGGCGCTCGCCAACGCCTACAACTTCGCGATGAACGCGCAGATCAGCCGAAGCATCGATGTGATCACCGGTCTGATGTCCGCCCTCGATCAGGCCCAGCAACTCATAGAGCGCGCGGTCGCGGCGCAGAGCAAGGACCTGGTCATCATCGCGCTTCGGCAACTGAGCCGCGGGCGTCTCGACCTCGACGAGAAGGTCGTTGTCGAGCTGGTCCAGGCCAACAAAGATGCCAATATCTCGGTCCCTCGTGCGCTGAAGGCCGCCGAAGCGCTCCGCGCCGAGTGGGGCTCCGAACACGCCGCATGACCATCGAGCCGCTCTTCGCAACGCTTGACCAGCGCATCGAGGCCGCTCTCTTCGCCGCATCCCGCCCCCTGAAGCCAGAACGTCTCTCCGAGATGCTGCCCGCGGGCGCCGATGTCACCGGCGCTATCGAGCGCATCTGCGCCTTCTGGAAAGCCAGGGGCATTCAGGTGGTTCACGAGGGCGGCGGCTATCTGATGCGCGCGCGCGCCGAGCTACTGCCTGCAGAGGCTCGACTAGGCTCGGGCCGCAGGCTCTCGGAGCAGGCCGTGGCCACTCTCGCGGTGATCGCAATGCATCAGCCCGTCACGCTGAAGCAGATTGAAACGGTTCGCGGTGTGAAGCTGGGCCGCGTTGTACTCGACGCACTTGTCGATGCCGGTCTCGTCGAAGTCGTTGGCCGGCGCCGCGGCACGGGGGCTGCCGCCGCGTATGCCACAACGGCAAAATTCCTGGAGCGCACAGGCCTTTCGTCACTTTCGGATCTCCCGACCCCCGAGGAAGCCTTCTCGCTCGATCTCTCGGACCGATAACGGCTTCGTGCCGGGTCGGGTCGACTATGGCGGGCTATCCGGCATCTGAGGTTGATCCTCGCCTGCCGGTTTACGGCAACCGCGGCAGCTAGGCTGCCTTGGCGACCGCGGTTCCGAGACGACGCACGGGCAGATGCCCCACGTTCCAAGCGCTCATCAACCTCGAATGCCGAAGCGCCCTATGGCGTCGCCTGCTTTGCGCCGTACTGGTAGACCAGCTGCTCTCGAACCTGCTTCAGCCAGTCAGCCAGGTTGGTCGCGTAGGTGCCCTTGCTGTTGCGGCGCTCGCGCCAGAGAACCTCGATGGTCTGCGTGCCGGCCGCCCGCTGCAGATCTCCGGTAGCCAGAGCGAGCACTTCGCGGACGCCATCATCGGCATTCACCTCGCCTTCGCCATAGGGCGCAGAGAAACGCTGCATCGTGTTGGAGCCAACATAGGAGCGGTTATCTTCGACGAGTTGCCCGAGAACGGTCGCAGCCGCCCTGGAGAGGCCGCCTCCAGAGGCTTCGAGCTTGACCGAATCCACAATCCAGGCGGTGTCCAGGGGAACGACTTCCGGCAGCTTGTCGCAGCTCGGGATGCGCTTCGGGCATCCCGACACGCCATCGGGGCCGAGAACCCGCGACTTGTAACCCTGAACCTGGAAGCGCTCCGCCGAGCCCGTCAGACCCATCAGGAAGCGCGCCGCGCTGGGCCGGAATGTGACGAGGAGTGTGAACTCGGCGTCCGCGATCTTGAGAGGCCGCACCCGAAGCACGACAGGCTCCCAGAGTGCGATCACATCAGAGCCAGGGAGAGCCTTGGGGACACCGATGCCCTGGCCATCGGGAGCTTCTGGCGCTTGCGCCTGCACACTGGTGCCGAGAACCGCCGGGAAGGCCATTCCCTGCTCGTCAGTCATCTTGCCGTCCTTCGTCGGAAGAAGCGACCGGATGAAGTTTGCAAGCTCCTCCTTCGGGCGAGAGCGCGATCCATCGAAGGAAGCCTCGAACGAGCGGTGTGCCTTGTGAGCGGGGAAGAGGATGTTGATCCGATAATTCCCGGGGACCGCCTGAATGCGGCACCAGACGTCCAGAATGCCGTCGGACGGCTGGATGCCGAGCAGGAATCGGATGCCCTGCCCTTCCGGCTCGGCCGGCGGCGTGCAGTTTGCAGCCATCGCACCGGCGGCTCCGAGTGTCATGCCGCTGGCAATGAGGAACGCTGAAAGGACCTTATGCACGATTCACTCCATGGGGTGCCTTGATTCTTCATCCATGTTCTTCAAACCTTCAAGCTTCGAATGATTCCTTGTTGATTGAGTGGTTGATGAGTGACGTTGGCAAAGAGGCCCCAGCACCGCGCGCGCCGCGTGTCCAGGCCGCGAAGACGGCCGATCGAGTACGCGAGGCATCCGCGATTGGCGATCTCGGTTCTTGGGCAAAGCCCTGGTATTTCGACGCTCCGCGTGTGCTTCTGACCTGCTTCCAGGTCACGCTCGCTCCGTTGGGACTCGCGATCCGCGCCGCCGAAGCTGCTGTGTCGCTGGCGGTGCTTGCGGTGATTGGCGTCGGCGCCGGCTGGTACATGGGGATGATCACCGACCAGGACGTTATCCAGCACCTGCGCCCTGTCGGGCAGCGAATCCTTGCGATGGTGCAGCAGGCCGGCGGGTTGCCGTGAGGGCGCGGCTGCTCGGGTTTGCAGTCTGGGGAGAGCGCTTTCTGGAGATGGCCGTCGCCACCATGGTTGTGCCAACGCTCGTTGGTGGTCTTATGGGGTTCGGGCTACTTCGCGCGGCGGGCGTGGACAACGAAGAAGCCGTGTCGCTGCTGATGGAAGTCGCGCGGCGGGCGCCAGCGCTCGTGCCGATCTGCATCACCTTGCCGGCCCTCGCAGCAATTTTTCTACGGGATCAGCTGCTGTCTGTGGTGCTCGCTGCGATGGTTATAGGTGCGGCTGCGGGAGCAGGGGCAACGCTAAGCGTTCCGACCACCCTGCCCCAGGACCATATGATTGCAGGCTCGATCGGCGCACTCATCGCCGCTCTGTCGTGCCTGTCTGCGGCGATCTATGCTCGCCGTGCTATGCGGCGGATCGACGAGATGGCCGCCCGCCTCAAGGCTGTTCAGTAGCCGAAGAAGCGCCGTCCGACGCCGCCATCCTGGTAATAGACGACGTAATCGCCGCGGTGATAGTCGGCTGGTGCCGCGACTGCAAAGCAGACAGGGTTTCCGTACCAGTCGTATCCCGGACGGACGCATTTCACGCCAGGTCGAGGGTCAGTCGCGTCCGCAACGATAGCGCCGCCCACAGCACCGATCGCGGCACCTGCCGCTGCGCCGCCGACATTGCCCGTAGCAACGCCCCCGACGACGGCACCGGCGCCGCCGCCGATCAGTGCGCCGCCAACGACTCGATCGTTGGCGCAGCCACCCAAGGCGATGGCAGCGATGGTGAAGATTGCGAATCGAAGCATGATGTGACCTCAAGGATAATTTCACGGATTCTCACACGAGGCCCACCGCGGCGCCAGCGCGGACTGCTGCTTGCGGCTTTCGCGTTCGGCGCAGAAAATGGCGTCACGTCAAAGACCTGAGATTTGAACGGTAGACATGCCCGAGAACGAGAAGAAGCCGCTCCCGACCGAGGACCTTGTGGCCGACAAGGTCGAGCTCGACATCGAGATCGCTGTCTCAAAGGGCGAAGTCGCCTCTACGCAGCATCCTGAGAGGGACATTCAGGTTGATCGGCCGGCCCCAGAGGGCGAGCAGGCGCCTGGCGAAGACGCGACGGCGGAAGAAACCGCCCGAGCGCTGCGACAGGTCGATTTCGATCCGGAGGCTATCGTCAGGGCGGCTGCGCTTCTCAATCAGCTTCCGCCAATTCGGGACGAGATCTCCGACGCTGATGCAGCCCGGATGGCAGCAATGCCGCGCGGGAACCTGGGGCGCCTCGCTGGCATCCTTACCGAGAGGGCTCGTCAGGTCGAGCTTCTGCGACGGGACGGTCCCGGCGTCGACGAGCCGCCTCCGCCACCGCCGCGGCCGCCAGAGAACCTGCCAGCAGTTCAGCCGCAGAACGTGTTCGCGCGCGACCCGAATTGGCAGGCGCCGCCTGCCCAGCCGCGTTGGCATCGGGTTTACGACCTGCCGCGCTACTATCAGAACCAGATCCGAGGCCTTGGCCGCGGCGTTTTCCGGCGGTTCCCCTGCTTTGCCGAGCATGAAGCTGTCATGACGCAGATGGGGCACGATCCCCTCGGCTCGATCCAGGTGATGGCGAATCTGAACGGCCAGGGCTACCCGTCCGAGGCATGGGAGCTCAATGCGATCGCCGAATGGGTGCTGGGCGCCGGTGGCGGCCGCGTAGTGGACGCTCGCGAGCTTACCTTCGCGACCGTGATGCCGGACTATACCCCTCGCGTGATCGTTGCCTGCACGGAAACGGAATCCTTCCTTCTGGTGCAGGAACTGGTGGAGATGGGCGCGCCGGCCGACTCGACCTACATTTATCGCTGGCACGGGGGGCTGCGGTACTACCGGGATCATCCCCAGGAGTTGGCTGGGATGCAGCGTCGGCAGATCGCCGCCGCCCGCCCACAGCTCGAACATGATGTCGGGGCTGCAGTGGTCCCGCCGCGGCTCGCGCGGCCTCGGAACCCTGCCAACGTCCCAGCTGTCGCTCGGGTCAGGCCCGCGACCTATACGCTGGTCCAACAGAGAACCAGCCAGGAACGCTCCGAGATCCTCAAGGCATTGCCGGTCGGATCGTCGACGGTCGTGAAAAGCCCCGTGGTCGACCTGCTGAAGGTGGACGGCTTCAAACAGTTCGGATCTTCAAGCGGGCCGTGCCTTCGCAAGCAGGTCGGCGCCGGTCAGTATGCCTATGTCTTCGGGGAAGCTGGAAAGTCGCTCGCGACGTCATCGACATTCCGCATCGAGCTGGATGACGAGGGCACGCGCACCGTGCTCGCAAATGACGCCTCTGACTTCGAGGAGATCAAGGCCATCATCTCCCCCGCGCCGGGGATGACCCCCTAGAACCCGGGGTCGCTCACGCCACCGAGATCCTGCCGGGCCATCGGCTGAGCTGGGCCGCCGGGCAGGTCGCGCAACGCGATGGCCCCGCCTGGAAGAGGAGCTGACGGTGTCGAGGGCTGCCTGCGAGCCGGAGCGCCGACAACGCCAACCGGTGGTGAGACGAACTGCTGCGGCGCCGCAGGCTCCGAGATAGGCGCGGGCGATGGGTTGGTGAAGCGCCTGACAGCCTTTTCGGCATCGCTCAGACGCTTGGTGCCCTGTTCCTGGGCCTCGCGACGGGCACGTCCACCTGAAACCTCGTCCTCCCACCAGGTTGAGACCCGTTCAGCGAGATCGTCCTGCCAGGGCCCGCGGACGAGGAACTCGACCTGCCCCGACTCGGCGTGGAGGATGGGGAACGGTGGCTGACCTTCGATCAGAACGAAGCCGCGCATCCGGCCATACTCGGCGACGAAGCGATACGGCCCGATATCCAGGCAGGGATAATAGCCTCCCCGTGCCACCGGCTCGGCAGAGAGAGAGCACGACTGACCGTGGCCTCGATCGAGCGCCGACCGGACGGTCGCGATGGCTTCCTGGTCGCCCTTCGCCTGCGCGGGCGCCGCGCCGAGAGCAGCTGCTGCGAATGCAAGGATCACGAATCGCATCGATTGAAGGACCTTGTTGTTGGCGATCCACCGTTGTTCCTTACTGGTAATTCAAGAACCGTTGACCGACACCTTCATGCTGGTGATCATCCACGGGAAATCGAGGACAATCCATGGTCGAAGCAGGAATGGGCGGAGAAGATCTCGACGGTTTGGTGGAGGCGCCCGCCTCCGTCGTTGCGGTCGTGTCGCCGCCGACCATCTTCGCCAAGGATAACGAGCGGGCAACGGTCTATCGAGCGCTCGGCGCGATGCGGCTCGCTGGTATGCAATGGCACAAGGGCCTCGAGGCGCTCATCAAGGGTCACGAGGAGGCCCTGCTTGACCGGGACTCGAAGGCTCCGCGCGGCGTACTGCTCCTGCTCAAGGCGTTCCACAAGTCTTCTGAGAACGGCGGTGCAGAGACCATTTCCAAGATCGTCGCCAGTTGCGCCGCGATCGAAGACACCGAGCATTTGATGGGCCTGGTGAAGCCGCACGAACTCAGCGATCTGAGCCGGACTGACGTCTTCACGTACTTCGAGGCTCTCGCCGCCGCCGCGGAACGCCGGAGCTGATATAGATGCGACAGATCGAGGTCTACCGTTCGGCGGAGGCGCTGCTCGACAAGCTGTCGCGCCAGCCGGTTGGTGCGGTAGGCATCATCGAGCGCGAGACTGGATATCTCGTGGTCAGCCTCACCGCCTTCGGGCCCTCCGTGCGCAGTGGGAGCGCCCGTTATACGGCGCGGGAGGTTGCTATGCAGACGTTGAATGGAGACGCTCCGTCCGTTGCCTTCGCCCCCTCCGATTGGGGTTTGTTTCGCACGGTGTCGTCGCCGGACCTGGGCGAGTTCGTCATTCGCTGTGAGGCTCCCTCCAGCGGAAAACCTGTCGGGCAGGTCATCGACGCCTTCGAGTCCGCAGCGAAGGCGAAGGTGATCGAGAAGAACACGGCGGGAGCTGCCACAAGTCGGGTCATAGCCCGCGCACCGGTTGTGAAATCGCCCATTCAGCTTGGCGAGATCCTGATCCCCGCCATCTCAACGACCAGAAGCGGGAAGGCGATCGCCTGGCGCGCCGGGGCCGAGATGATCGCGACGCATCTGCTGCTCTCCCGCGATCCAAGTCCGGAAGAAATAAGCCTGGTAGCAGCGAGCAAGGGCATCGTGCGCGACTTCGTTCACTTCACCGCGGACCCAAGCCAGAGTAACTCGCGGTTCCAGGTGCTGTCGATTGAAGTGCCGAGCGCCTTCGCGATCGCCTTCCCGGACGGCAAGGTGCCGGTGGACGCCTTCAGAGGAGCGTCGGTCGCCTGATTTCGCTCAGGGTCGGGGTACAGGCGGCACGAGGGAGCAGACCGAGCGGGGGTCGCTGGTCAGCTCGATACCGATATCGGTCTGGCCGTGCTCGTGGCGGTCGCCCAGCTTTCGCGCGAGCATCAGGAAGCCGCGCTGCGGCCCTTCATACTGGTACTCCGACACGGCGGCGGTCTGCTCGCGGCGCACCGCTTCGATGAAGCCGGTGCGCGAGTAGACATTCAGAGGCTCGTCAGAATCGAAATAGGCGCCTCCGAACGCGTCGACCGCTTTGAAGGTGCCCTCGCCGCCAGCGGTGTTGATGTAGTGGGTCGGGATGCGGAAACGGATCCGTGCTCCCGGCCAGAGCGGAGCGCCCTTGGCGTCAGAGACGGGATATTTGCCGGCGTTGCTGGAGACGCGAGGCGAGAAGGTTGTCTGCACATCGAAGGCATAGACGTCCAGGCCACCAGGAGCCTCGTCGCCGCGCTCGACGACTTTGCAGGCGCCGCCCTCGGTCTCTTCCCAAACGAGCACAGTATGGCCCGCAGGGGCGTTCTCGATGATGGTGGCAAAGCGATGCATGTGCGATCTCCTGCCTGGACAATGGCATGCGGCGGTGAAACCCACGAGAGCCCGTAGGCCCTAGCTATCGCGCTCTCTCCTATGCGGGATCTCGTCAGCACCGCGGCAACCGGCAATGGTCGCGTCTGCTGGATCGACGCCGTTGGCGATCGCCATTGAGCGATAGCCGGCATAGAGCTCGATCCCACCATCCGTCACATCGGAGGGATTGAAGCGCCCTTCGCGCATGGCCATCCGGATCGCCAAGTTGTGGTCCGCGCCACGCAGCAGGAAACCAGCACAGGTGCTGACCTTTTCGGCGCCAGACATGTGGCAGCTGAACTGCGACTGGGACATGTCATGGGCAGTGTCTGCGGAATGGCGATATGCCTCGGCCGGGAATGCGCCTCGAGGGGCGTCCTTTCGCCACGGGCATTCCTCGCAGGGGCGCCGGCGATGGCGCAGCCGATCCGATGTTGGGGTGACGACGGTAACGACCTGATGGTCGGCATCGGCCTGACGGATACGAGAAATGCGTCCGCGAGATTTGCCCCGCCTGTTTTCGTCCATCAAAGGCACCACCACCGAACCGAAGGACGCTTACTCTACGTGGTCGTTCTCGCCGTTCAAGTCGGGCAGTCGAGCACCCGGTGGATGAAGGATTCGCAGGATTGGTCATTGTCAGATTCTGGACAGTGCGGTTAATCTTTCCTTAACGACCAGGAGAGACCGGTTATGAGCCACGCCTTTGAAGGAATGAACGCGCGCGGTCCTTTCATCGGGACGCGTAAGCCGTCTCTCGTTCCTGTGGCATCCAGCCGAAAAGTCACGGTCCTTTTCGATGAAGAGGCTGGCGCGCTCATCATCGCCAAGGGCTTTGCCGGATTCGACGACGCCGACTGCCTCGCTGCTCTAGATGCGATGGAGCAGGCTGAAGGCTGGGTGTGGGATGGCCGGCTGCGCTACATCGTTTTCGACCTGGCACATGAGCGAGCCAAGGAGCCGCCGCGTCCGAGTCATTTCGACCCGCTGCTATACGCTTACGCGAACCTGATTCTGCGCGCGCCGGTGATCTCGCTTGCTATCGCGCGCGGCGACTTGTCCGGGTCGGATCTGGAAATCGCGCTGGCGAGCAACGCGATCATCGCCTCGTCCACGGCTCGCGTTACGCTGCCTCGGAGCCTCGATGGTGTTTCCGGTCGGCTGTTGGCGGGGAAGATGCGTCAAGATCGGGCCTTGGCGCTCATGGAGCGCGGCGCCTCGCACGCCGCGTCAGATCTCGTTTCCGAGCGCCTCGTGGCGGAGGTTCACGAACCGGGCAATACGCTCGCCAAGGCGCGTCATTGGATGCACATGACCAGCCGCAAGCATAACGCGGCCTATCTGATCTATCGGGCGCAGCGGGTGGTGAACCCGGTGCGCTGGAGTGCGCTGACGCGGTGAAGCGTCAGGCTGCCTGGCCGAACTTGATCACCCGAGGCTCGGCCAGCTTCGCCTGGAGCTCGGCGATCGGGACTGGCTTCGAGAAGAAGTAGCCCTGGAGCTCGGTGACATGGAGCTTCTGCAGGATATCCATTTGAACGCGGGTCTCGACGCCCTCGGCGACCACCGTCTTTCCGAGCTCGCGGGCCAGCGAAACGATCGCCTTCACGATTGCCATCGATTCCGGCGTCTGGCCAAGCTTGTCGACGAAGGACTTGTCGATCTTGAGCTTGTGGAACGGGATGCCGTGGAGCCGCGAGAGCGAGCTGTGGCCCGTGCCGAAATCGTCCAGAGCGAGGCGCACGCCCATCGCGCAGAGGCTGGAAATCGCCTCACGGGTCGCAGGCGTGTCGCTCATCATCAGGGACTCGGTGATCTCGCACTCAAGACGCTCGGGCGGTAGGCCGGATGTCCGCAGCGCGCTGAGGACAGCGCCGACCACATCACCACGCTTGAACTGGATGGGCGACAGGTTGACGGCCACCCGCGTGCCCTGAGGCCAGTTCATCGCGTCCTTGCAGGCTTTCGCCAGCACCCATTCTCCGATCGCGACGATCAGGCCCGTGTCCTCGGCGATCGGGATGAACTGGGCTGGGGAGACCAGCCCCTTCTCTGGATGCCGCCAGCGCAGGAGTGCCTCGCAGGCGAGGATACGTCCGCTGGATGCATCCACGAGGGGCTGGTAGTGCAGCTCGAAGGCGCCCGAAGCGACGGCGACCCGCAGGTCCATCTCGATCTCTCGTCGGCGCTGGGCGTCAGCGTCCATCTGGGGCTCGAAGCGCGCATACTGGCCGCGTCCGGCGTTCTTGGCATGGTAGAGAGCCATGTCAGCGCTGCGGATCAAGTCGTCGGCCGTCTCGCCGTCGCCGGGCCAGGACGCGATACCGATGCTGGCGCCAACGACGAGGTGATGGCCGTCAATCGCGTAGGACTCGCTGATGGCGTCGATCAGTCGCTTCGCCAGCTGCTCCGGTGAGCTTCCGCTCTTGGTCTTCAGTACGACGAACTCGTCGCCCCCGAAGCGCGCCACCATGTCACCATGTGCGGCTTCGTGCAGTCGCTTGGCAACCTCGATCAGCAACTTGTCGCCCATCGGATGGCCGAGGCTGTCGTTGATCTCCTTGAAACCGTCCAGATCGACATAGAGGACGGAGATGTCGCCGCCGAGACCCTTGCTGGCGTTCGAGAGCACTCGCTGGATCTCGTCGCGGAAACGGAAGCGATTGGGCAGACCCGTCAGCGAGCAGTAGTGAGCGAGGTGCTTGATTTCGCGCTCGGCCGCGCGCCGTTCGGAAATGTCGTCTACCACCACCACGGCACCGCCTTCAGCGCGCAGCGAGACGCGAAACTCGAAGATGCTGCCATCGGCAGTGAGAAGCTCAACCGGAGTCTGGCGGCCGCCTTCGAGCCGATCGCGTAGCTCCAGGCCGAAGCGGCGGAGATCTTCCGCATGGGCCTGCGTCGCCTCACCGATCGCCTCCACGAACCCGACGACCGTCGCCCCGCTGGTCAGGCTCATCGTCGGAAAGTAGCTGCGCAGGCCCGCATTGATGACGACAACGCGGCCCGACACGTCAAACATGCACAAGCCACCCTTCATGGTGTTTAGCGCGTCGTCGAAGCGGGTCTTCTCTCGCTTGTGAAGCGCGGCGAGCTTTTGCACGGCCTGAGTTTGGACGAGAGCCTTGCGGAGCCCCGCATAGAGGGTCTTCGTGGTCGAGGACACCGCGGCAAAGAACAGCAGGATCATGCCGGACACGCCGAGCAGATAGGGCTCGCCGCTGCTCAGCAACGAAATCGCCAGCGGACCGCAGCAGAGCAGGACCTGCCCGCTCACAATCAAAGGGCGCGCGCTGTTGCGGCCGGCGATGGCGCCGGCGCAGCCGACGGCCACGACACTGCCATAGAGCAGCGTGATCAGGTCGTTCCCTTCGTAGACGCCAAGGGCGCTGGTGACGCCGAGCGCGAGCATGAATGCCCAAGCGCCTGCGGCGTAGCGCAGCTCCCAGGCCGCGATCTCGCGGAGACGCATGTCATCGCCCCGCGGCTGCGACCGGTACCAGAAAAGGGTGACCGTTCGGAACGCGCAGGTCCCGAAGATCGCGGCTGTCGCCCACAGGAAGATCGGGTCGCCGGAGCGGAGCCAGGACACCAGGCCGACGGCGCTGCCGCAGACCATTCCAGCCACGAAGCTCGCATAGGTGCCGTACAAGGCATCAACGAGCTGAGCATAGACCGCCAGCGGGAGCTTCTCTCGACGGGCGGCCCTGACAAACAGGTTCAAACTGAACGCCGACATAGGACCTCACATGTAGAAGTCCGTAGTCGCACAAATTCCTTCAAAAGAGTAAAGGATCGAGTTTCAAATTCTAAGAATCGACGGCTAATTTCTTGACCTGCGTTGAAACAATCCTTCGCATATGGCGCACGTCGACATCCCTCGCTCCGAAGCACCCTTCGGCCCAGATATCGACCACACGACGCAGCTCGTCATAGGTAACCTGCCATTGCTCCTGACGATCATCGCGGTCCTTCAAGAGGGACCGATAAATCGAGGTCGACGTTTCAGAATTACCGAGGATTTCGAGTAGCTTAACTGTGCCCTGACCCCTCTCCGCGAGATAGTCGACGACCCCGCGATCGAACATCTCTTCGGCCGTGTAGGGGCGACCATGGAACAGGATCTCCTCGGCCTCCGACGAGCCTAACCTGCGGCTCAAGAAGGTGGTGCCGCCCATGCCTGGAAACAGGTTGAAGGTGATCTCCGGCAGGCCCAGGCGCACCCCTTTTTCGGCCAAAAGAAAGTTGTGGGCGAGCGCTGCTTCGAAGCCGCCCCCGAGCGCATCTCCCTCCACCAGAGCGAAGGTGATGACGGGATGGCCGAATCCCATCCAGACATCGTGGATGATCTTGATGGCCCACCTTGCGTAGTCGAACAGCACCTTTCGGTCCTGGTTTGCGATGGCATCGGAGAAGTAGCCGAGATCCCCGCCCATGTTGAACATTCCGGGGATGGACGAGCCGATCACGACGTAACGGAGCTGATCGCCGAGGCCGGCCGCATAGAGCGCGCGGACGGAATCCCCCAGGCAGAGGAGGTCGTTCATGATGCCAGGGGTGAAACTCGGAACGCTGTCAGCCCGCCAGCGGACGATCAGCGCCTTGGCTTCCGGGATAAACTCGGAGGTCATGAGCTTGAAGGACCACTTCGGAAAGTCCTCTGCCTGGTTGGTCTCATAGTCGACGCGGAATTCCACGAATCTCTCCTCGAAGCGGGGTATCGAGGAGTAACACGCAGGCCCAAACCATCAAGAATTGACACATCGGTCCTTCCGTGGACCGGCCTATGCTGTCACCTTCCGAATCTTCGGCGAGACGTCGAGGTCCGCGGGCAGGCTTCCCATGCGAACATGTGGAGACCACCAGAAAATACCGCTTTTGCGAATCTTGAAGTGGCCAGTGACGTAGGCGGCGGTCATTTCGCGAACTGAGGCGCCTGGTCGGGATGCCATTCGCTGGCGAGCTGCATTGAGCTTGATGCGGATCTCGTTATAGGCGCTGATCGGGGGCTTCTTCTTTTTCGCGCGCTGCTTGTTGAGCTTCTCGGGAGCTTCGACCGATTTCACCTCGACCGCATTTCGGCAGTTCAGGAGGATGAGGGTCGGGAGGATCGCGAGACTGAACAGGCGCCGGGCTTCCATCGCCTGACGCTCCCGGTGCGTTTCGACCTCGTTGGAGCCCATCAAGCGCTTCTGGCTCAGAATCATGCGCGCGAGATCGGGATGCGGCCGCCAGCCGAAGCGCTGTTGCAGGTCATGGTAGGAGCGACCTTCGAGTGGGCTCTTCGCGATGTGTAATAGGTGCTCCTGCACCTTGCCGCTGGTCGCCTCGAGGTGTTCGGAAGAGAACGGGTTGGGAGCGCTGCCATCTGGCAGCTTGATGTCGGACAGGTCGAACACGCCCTGGGCCGGCGAGAGTTCGACCCTCGTCGTGCCCTCGTATTGCTGCGCTCTGACATAGTCGACGAGCAGGTTGTCTCCGAGATCGTCGATCAGGAAGCCGCTTCGTATGAGCTTTGAGTCGGTGTGCGGAGGGCGCACATTGGTCGATCCAAGCTCCGCCATCGAGCGCTTGAGATCCTCGTTTGAAAACTCGATAAAGACGCGGGGGAACGGGAGCTTTGCGAAGGGAAGCGCCGCCAGAAGCGATGAGGGCTTGCTGAGCGCGACATTCGCCGCAAGCCTTATTGCATTGCTGTCGAGGACGTAGATGAAGGCCTTGTCCAGGCGCTCCTTGACGGGTTCGAAGGCCTCCTGAGCCCGATATCCATCCGGATAAACGAAATCCAGCTGCTGTTCCCGCAGCATGTCGACGAGCATTGACCACACCTCACTAACCGTCGAGGGTTTTACCGCAGGCCGACCAGGCCCGTAAACCGGTGGTCGGTTCCGGCTTGCGTGATCCACCGATACCTTCTCCGGGAAGGAGATCACCATGCTTCCACGCCATCATGCTCATTGGTCCGTCGCTGACGAGAGGCTCGAAATGCTCGATTTCGAGCGCCTGCACATCATGGCGGAGCGGTCCGAGCTCATCAGCCGCGCCGAAGGAACGCGATTGGTCACGCTGGCCCAAGCGTCCGGTTGGGCTGAGATGGACAGCCTGATCGCGGACGATGGCGTCGATGCCGCCCAGGAGCGTGAGGCGGCGGACATGGCCCTGCCCTACCTAGAGCGAGTCTCTCGAAGCCTCGAGGTCTATCGCGACGCATTCAAGCTTCGATCCGACACGCGCCTGTTCGTGCTGGAGGAAATCTGCACGCGCATCGAGAAGGCCTACAAGGCCGGTCGAGAGGAGCGCCTGGCCGAGGCGTTGGTCCGCGGACCTGGTGGACCTTGAGCCCTATCCACCGAATCCATGCCAGTGAGGATTGTGAGGCGACTGAAGAATCGCGAATGTAATTCTTGAGACGGGCGTTCCTCCCCTTGCCCGGCTCGTTCCCCTCGACTTGGCCGGCCATCCTCTGATGGCCGGCTCTTTCGATTCTGGGGTCAGGGAGCCGGCTGGCTCGGCGCTCGCCGGCCGATGTCGTTGCCGTTGATCGAGGCTCCCACCTCGACGATTTCAGACGAGTTTTGTGCAAAGACGACGCGGAAGATGCCCGGCGTAGACGGCGCATCGGGATCCTCCGGGTCGGTGAAGAACAACGGACGCGTCCATTCTGCCGGACCTGAACCGGTTATCGACTCCCAGCCGCTCTTGTCTTCGAGCTCGTACTCGGCGAAGTCGAAATTCTCGAACTCGGCGTCGGCTGCCTCGCGGCGATCGTTGTCGATTTGCTGAAAGTTCATGGTGCTCTCCGGGGTTGTCGCATCACGATGCGCGGAGCATGCGCATGGAACAACCGAAGAGGCGCCCCGCCGGCCCAGTTGACAGTGTCGAGCGCTAGGCGTTCAATAATCTAGGCCGCCGAGGTGGATCCATAAGGGTCACGCCGACGCCGCTCCCATCCATCCGCGCTGCGGGTGAGACAAGGATCGAGAATGACACGCAAGTTGAATCTTGTGCTGGCGCAGCTGAATCCGCGCGTCGGTGATCTCCGCAACAATGCCGACCGCGCGATCGAGGTGCTGAAGCAGCACGCCGATGCGGATGTCATCGTCTTCCCGGAATGCTTCCTGACAGGCTATCCGATCGAGGACCTCGTTCTCAGGCCGGGGTTCCTCGCAGCCACCGAGCGCGAGCTCGCTCGGATCACTGAGGCGGTTGTGGCCGTCGGCGGCTCGGCCGTCATTATGGGTGCTCCCGAGGAGGGCCCGGCGCTTCCCTATAACGCCGCCTACTTCATCAGCCCTGATGGGTCCAAGAAGGTCGCTCGCAAGCGTGACCGCCCCAACGACGGCGTCTTCGACGAGGTCCGCAACTTCGCCTGCGGCGATTTCCGGCCCCCGATCAAATTCCGGGGAGTCCGCATAGGGATCGGGATCTGCGAAGAAATGTGGCACCCGCCGGTGGCCCAGGATCTCGCTGGCGAACTGGCCGACGTCCTGATCTTCATTAACGGCAGTCCTTACACTCGCGGCAAACACCGCGAGCAGCGGATGGCCCATGCCAAGGCCAGGGTTCGCGAGACCGGGCTACCTCTCGTCTACCTGAACACGGTCGGCGGCCAGGACGAACTCGTCTTCGACGGCGCGAGCTTCGTCCTCGACGACAAGGGGCTTGTTCGGGCCCAGTTGCCCGCCTTCAAGGAGTCGATCGAGACGTTCTCGGTCCCGTTCGGTGACGAGTTCCCGCACCAGGAGCCCTATCCCGATGATGAGGTCGCAGATTACCTCGCCTGCGTTCTCGGGTTGCGCGACTATGTCAACAAGAGCCGCTTCAAGAGCGTGATCATCGGAATGTCCGGTGGCATCGACTCTGCCCTCGCCGGCACAATGGCCGTCGATGCACTCGGTCCCAATCGTGTGAAGGCGGTGACCCTTCCCTCGAAGGTCACCTCTGGAGAGAATATCGGCGACGCCAAGCTGGTCTGCGAGCGCCTCGGGATCGAATTGGTCGAGATGCCGATCGTGGGACCCGTCGAGGCCATCGGCAAGATGCTCGGCATTCACGGCCGTGAGCCCCCGACGGTGACCGAGGAGAACATCCAGGCTCGCGTTCGTATGATCGCCCTGATGGCGCTCTCGAACGAGCACGGGCACATGCTCGTCACGACCGGCAACAAGTCGGAAGGCGCCGTCGGCTACGCGACCCTCTATGGCGACATGGCTGGCGGCTTCAACCCGCTGAAGGACCTCTACAAGATGGAGGTCTGGAGCCTGTCCAGGCTGCGTAACGAGCGTCGCCCGGCCGGTGTTCTGGGGCCGCTTACTCCGATCCCGGAGGCGATCATCGACAAGCCGCCGAGCGCTGAGCTCGCCGCTGGCCAGACCGATGAAGCAAAGCTCGGGCCTTACCGCATCCTGGACGAACTGCTGCGCGGACTCGTCGACGAAGATCTCGACGCGGCCTCGGCCTTGGTTCGCGCAAAGGCGGTTCTGGGGGAAACGGATGATCGCTTCCTCACCCTCGACCACGCGCGCTTCGTCGGTCGGCTCGTGCGGCAGTCCGAATACAAGCGCCGGCAGGCGGCGCCCGGCCTGAAGATCGGGCCGAGGGCCTTCGGACGCGATCGCCGCGCGCCGATCGTCAACGCCTTCGAGATGTGAGGACGAAATGGCTTTCACTGACCTCGCGACCAGGGTCTACAACCACAGCTTCAAGCTCGATCCGGTGGTTCGCTCGCTGCTCGACACCGACTTCTACAAGCTGCTCATGCTCCAGATGATCTGGCGCCAGCATCGCGATGTGCCGGTCACCTTCGGGTTGATCAACCGGACCAAGAGCGTGCGTCTTGCCGATGACATCGACGAGGCTGATCTGCGCGCCCAGCTCGATCACGCACGGACGCTTCGCTTCACCAAGGGCGAGCTGATCTATCTCGCCGGCAATACCTTCTACGGCGTGAAGCAGATCTTCGCGCCGGACTTCCTGGAGTGGCTCGCTGACTTCCAGCTGCCGGAGTACCAGCTGGAGCGCCGTGACGGGCAGTTCGAGCTGCGTTTCTCTGGGCCGTGGTCGCAGACGACCATGTGGGAGATACCTGCGCTCTCGATCATCAACGAGTTGCGCTCCCGTCACGCGATGAAGGGCATGGGGCGCTTCGAGCTCGACGTGCTCTATGCCCGCGCCAAGTCGCGGCTCTGGGACAAGGTCGAGCGGCTGAAGGTGCTCAAGGACGAAGGGCAGCTTAAGGTCGGTGATTTCGGCACGCGGCGCAGGCACGGTTACCTCTGGCAGCGCTGGTGCTGCGAGGCCCTGGCCGAGGGCCTCGGGTCATCCTTCGTCGGAACCAGCAATGTCCATATCGCGATGCAGTCCGGGACCGAGGCGATCGGCACCAATGCACACGAGTTGGCGATGGTCTACGCTGCGATGGCTGGCGAAGACGACGAAGGGGTGCGTCAGTCGCGCTACCAGGTCCTGGCGGACTGGGCGAAGATCTATTCCGGTAACCTCCTGGTGCTGCTGCCCGATGCCTACGGAACGACGGCTTTCCTTCGGGACGCGCCGGCCTGGGTTGCGAAATGGACCGGCGCCAGGCCCGACTCCAAACCGCCGATCGAGGGCGGCGACGAGTTCATCCGTTGGTGGCAGGAGCGCGGAGAAGATCCCCGCGAGAAGCTTCTGATCCTGTCCGACGGCATGGACATCGACTCGATCGAGGCAAGTTTCCGGCACTTCTCCGGGCGGGTGCGCGTCAGCTACGGCTGGGGCACCAACCTGACCAACGACCTCCGCGGCTGCGCCCCGGCGGGAGGAGACGGGCTGAACCCAATCTCCCTGGTGTGCAAGGTGGTCGAAGCCGCCGGCCGCCCGGCCGTGAAGCTTTCGGACAACCTTGCGAAGGCCACCGGACCTGCCGACGAAGTCGAGCGCTACAAGGCAATTTTCGGAACGAAGGGGATGGCGGAAACCGCCGTCAGGGTGTGAGCATGGCGCAGATCAACAACGAAGACCGGGTCTGCCTGGCGGTCGTGGACAGCCAGGTCCTCCACTACGGCCATCTCAGGCTGCTTCTGCAAATGCGGGCCACCGGCAAGCGCTGTCTGGTCGGGATTGGCAGCGTCAAGAAGTCTGGGCGAGAGGGGCACCCCTTCTCTTTCGAGGAGCGAATGACGATGATCGAGGCCATCTTCGGTGGCCCGCCGGAGAATACTGGCGGCTTTCGATTCATCCCGCTCGATGACATCGACGCTTCCGTCGATAACGATGACTGGTGCGCCTACGTTCTCGGGAAGATTCGAGGACTCGGCCTGCCGGCGCCTACGGATTACTTTTCTGGCAGCCGCATCGACGCGAAATGGTACGAGTCCGCCTTCGCGAGCGTCGGCGACACCAACAGCAGCACCGTTTACGACTCAGCGATGGCGACGATCTACGAGGACGTCGAGAGCGGGAAGCGCATCCATATCGTGGATCGCGACAAGTCGGGGTTGCCGTCCGGCCGTGAGATTCGAGCGCTGATCGAGCGACGCGACGACGAATGGCGACGCTACGTTCCCGAAACGCTGCACGGCTTCGTCGACTGGAACTACCCGCCGCACCTCAGGCAGGCCTTGCGCGGCAAGGTGCCCCCGGACGCCAAGCTGCCTGTCGGTACCCGCTTCAAGGCCGATGGCCTCGGTCGCGACGGAGAGGTGTTGGAACTGAAGGACGACGGCAAGTGGCGCCCGCTTTCGAGCCGGGACGAGAAGGCAGATTACGCGCGCTCGCGCCGCGTCAATCGCTGAGGATGGAGATGGTGATGAACGCGATTTCGAAGCCGATTATGACCGCGATCGAGGGTACGGCACCTCTGGTCATGTCGGCTCTGGATCTCAGCCGCGGTAAGATCGGTCTTATCGTCGTCGACGAAGTGCATGGCTTCTGCACGCCCGGGCGCGGCCCGCTGGCGCCGGCCGCTCCGAACCCGCAGATCGAGAGGATGATCGAGGAGACCGATCTACTCGCCCGCAGGATCGGCCCCAAGCTGGTCTTCCGTGACAGCCACACAGCTGAGCAGGACGAGAAGCCGTACCCGCCTCACTGCCTGGTCGGCACCGGCGACGACATGCTCGTCAGCCGACTCGAATGGCTCGAAAGCGATCCCGATACGCTGGTGATGCCGAAAGAGTGCATCAACGGAGTCATCGGCGGCATCAGGCCCGATGGCAGCAACATCGTGTTCGACTGGGCGAAGAGTTCAGGCGTCGATACGCTGGTGCTGGTCGGCATCTGCACGGACATATGCGTGCTGACCGCCGCGGTGAGCCTCCTCTCGGCACGCACGCGCGGGTTCATCGGCGAAGTGGACCGCATCGTCGTGCACGAGCCGGCTTGCGCCACCTATGACCTGCCCCTGTCGACCGCGATGGAGCTTGGCCTGCCCCCCAGTGCAGCGCACCCGCAAGATCTCTTCCACCAGATGGGGCTCCTTATCATGCAGAACCAAGGCGCCATCATCACCGATCGGGTGCTCTGATGGTTGTATCGGTCATCGCGGAGCGCGTTTCTTTCTGGAATCAGATCGCGGCCGCCCATCTTGCGGACGTGATCGCCGGCAGCGATCGGACGGTCATCCTATTGAATGGCGCGGACCGGCCGATCTCCGCCCACCTGCAGCCTTTCACTGTTGACGTGCAGAAGGAGATGCTCACGCTTCTCTTCCCCCAGGAAGTCGCCGCAGGGATCGTCGCCATCCAGGCAATCGACGACGACCCATACCTCGATGAAGCCCGTCGGCGCAGTGTGGAGGAAGCGCTTGAGGCTGCAGGCGTGAAAGCGTCGGAAGCGCGTGGCGTCTGGTCGAGCGAGGCCGCGATGGAGGAGGCGCGGGGCCTGCCTGACTTCGTCTTCGACGAGGTGCGCCGTGTTGAGAGCATCGGGTCTACAGCCGACCTCTTTGGCGACTTGTCGCCAGCCCCTCTCCTTGCCTCTTTTCTCGACGAGTGGAGGGAATCCGATCGCTTTGGCTATCTGCTGGGCGAGCACCGGGCGGCGGCAAGCTATCGCGCCGAGTGGGCGAATGCGCCCTACGAACCGAGCTTCAACACCGCGGATGCGCTCATCGAGCACGAGGACGACGTGCTCTGCGTCATTCGAGACCGCTTCCCCTTCGAGGGCTTTCCGGCCTTGCCTGGAGGCTTCCAGGACCCACGGGAGCGCCTAAGGCGGACCTCCCTCCGGGAGGCTGGCGAGGAGGCGTCCATGACCCCGGAGATGATGGTCGAGTTCCTCGTCGGAAACGCGGTCTTCGACGAGCCAGATCGTGATCCTCGCGGACGCTTCGTCTCGCAAGTCTACCACTACCGGCTGAAGGGGCCACGACCGCCTGCGAAAGCGGGATCCGATGCCCGCTCCGTCCTCTGGCTGCCGAAGAGTGAGATCGTGCCGTCAAAGATGGCTTTCGACCACGGTTTCGCAGTCCGTGAGATGCTCCAGCTCTAGGCTCAATTCGGTTCCTCGCCGGCGGCGCGCTGCGCGTAGGCGAGGAACACCTCGCGGGTGATAACGGCCTCTGCGGAAGCTGCCGGCGCCAGAGGTTCGGATCCAGCGCTAATGGCGTCGATGGTTTGGCTGATTGCGTCGCGGATCCTCTGGCGGTTCTCCAGAGAGAGGCCTGCGAGGATCTGGCGCATCTCTCCGGCGTGCGGTTCGAGAACTGAGGATGGGACAATCTCGTCGTTTCCGAGGATGAACTTCAGCGTGTGGTAGCTGTCGGTGTAATCCCCAGAGGGGTCGCAGCTGCCGAGGATCAGCATCTCGGCTGCGTTACGGAGCTCAATCGGCATCGCCTCGAACCGGGCCGGGAGGATGGAGCGCCCAGCTTCCCGAGCCAGTTCGAGGACGCCAGCAACTGTCTCGGGGGGGTTGGAGACGTAGCTCGTCATCGATTCAACCACGGCCCGGCTATGATCGTTCGCAGCCGGCCAGGCGCCAAGGAGCTGATGGAGGTTCTCCGCGGTCCGCGTCAGAACATGGCCGTGGGTAACGCGCTTTCCGCCGCTCCAATGGTGGAACGCGTAGAGATATGCGGGCATCGACTGGGTCTCAGCGATGATACGCCGGCGCATCTGGGGGGCTTCGTCGAGTGTCTTGGCGGGAATGACTGAGAGGATGTCGGCGTCACGAACCTCGCCGCGGGCGTGGGAACGCCCTCCCCGCTGTGTTTCACGGGCCGAGGCGATGTAGGTGCTGGACTGGGTGGCGGAGACGCGCGTGCCGACGACAACGTTCAAGCACTGAAGATCGAATTCATCGCAGCCGGTAAGGGGAAACTCCGCGGGCAGAAAGCGTTTCATGAAACAATCCTCCGAACCTTAAAGTGCGGGGAGTAGGTGGAAGTTCCAGTCGGCGGCCCAAGGGATTACAAACGTTATGGAAAGCGGGGCCGGGGCGTAAGACATCGGGCAAAAGTGGCGGATCCTTGTTCTGGCTCCTAGAACGAGTGCAGCTCCTCGTGATCTGCACGTGAGATGCTTGATGAAGCCATCCAATTCCCTTATGTTGGGGATGCCGCTTCAACGGCTACGACAGTAGACAGTTGATCATGATAGGCGTTCGGACATGGGTGCGATGCCCATCGCCTCCACCATGAGTGCATCGGCGGGTGCATTGATGATGGGGGCGAAATAGGTTCGACGGGCGCTGACGAGTTCTTCTTGCTGTTCGGCATGGCTCCACCGTTATCGGGCCTCACGCATAGTTGCCAACGACAACCATGCTGCTGGGTACGCCGTCGCCGCGTGAGCGGTGCCGGTCCGGCATTTAAGTCCTGACGGGTAGCACCGTCAGGCGGGGCTTCGGGGCTGCGCCTGGCAACAGAAGCACCCCATTTTCCTTACAGTGTGTTGTGCCTTTCATATCCTGCCGCGACGGTCTGGGTATGGAGAAGATCGACATGCCTCTGTCCCGTCCCGCGCATGCGCCCGTCGCACAGCTCGACCTGCAAGCTCTGCGCGAGCGACTGCTGGCAGCTGGCCTCAACAGCACGTTCGATCTCACGAAGTTCGAAGGTGTGCTCAATTCGCTTGTCGCCGAGGCGATGGGGCCGAGCCTCGTAAACGTGGCTCGCGGTGCCGCGGCCGATCGCATGCGGGTAAGCGGAACGAGCGTTCGTCGCGTCGATATGGGGCATCCGTTCAGCATCGGGCTTGCGATCGAACATGACGGTTCTCCGAACGGATATCTCGCCGTCGTCGATGTTCGGCCTCCCCTCGACACATCCGCCTCACACCTGGCCGAGGTAGAGCACCGTGCCAATCTGGTCGTGCTTCCTGAAGGCGAGCGGGAGCGCCGGGCGCGCCGGCTGATCTCCGAGATGTTCATCGAAGAGGACCTGATCGCAGAATACAAGCGCTCAGGCTTTCCGCCGGATATGGTGGGCGTGGACCAGGCTTCCGATGTCGAGGAGGTCGCTTTCTATTCATACGGTCGCCGTCCCGCCTATGAGGCGCCGGCGGAAGGCTGGGAGTTGGAGCGCTTTCTGCGACACGCCGCGGCTCTGCGTGGACGACTTGACCCGGGTCTCCCGGAAGTCATCAAGGCGCACGTCCATGACACCAGGGCTGTCTCCGCAATCAGCCGCGCTCGCCCGTCGTACGAAAGTAGCGGAGCCTGGACCTGCAACGATGCGACTGTCGGCAGCGCGAAGGAGTTCGCGGACATCGTTTCACTGCTGCGCCCGGTCATGGCCGCCACGATGGAGGACGCGAAAATCGCAGACCGCTCCTTGGCCATCGGCCGGCGCGCTTACATCAACTATTCCGCCGACCCTGTGCAGGCCCTGATCTGCCAGGTGGCGATGGCCACAGCCGCCAGTGAAGGCGGGATGCCGGGCACCGCGGCTCGGGCATTCATGGATCAGCTGGAGTTCACTGCGCACGCTTCTGGCCTCACCGAGCGCCTTGGCGAACTCTCGTCGATCGTCGAACATGCTCGGGCGAACGCTTCCGGCCAGGATCCTTTTGAGATCGAGGAGCTCGACAACGAGGTCACCGTTTCGCTCCGCGGCGAGCAGGCCCTCGTCACCTTTCACTCGCAGAATGGTCAGTTCCAGGTTCTGGCTACTACTCGTGATGGCTCGATCACGTCGCTCGCGATGGCGCGCTTCGGGCGCGATCCAAACGGTTATCTCGTGAGCTACGGGGATCCGGGCGCGCCGCCACGTCTTCGGACGAGCGAATTCCACCGCGACTATGCCAATAACCTTGATGCGTGCGCCCCCCGCGGTGAGCGCGAGGTTGCCGGAAAGCTGGCGGCCGGTGTGACCGGCTTCCCGCATTTCCTGGGCACCTGGACCGTCGAGGCAGGCGAACTCAGTCTGTCGGAGCCGTTCCTGAACGATGCTCGTGCGGTGATGGACCTCAATAACATCGACAGCCTGATCGCGAGTGCCGCCATCTGCCTCGAGGAGCGTACCCGGCTCGCACCGGCAGCTTAATCAGTTTCTGTTCAGGCCCATCGCCCCGCTCTGCAGCTTGCGCTTCCAGAGAGCTTCCTTTGCCAGGATGTGCTCTGGGAGCGCGCTGTCGCCTGCGACCTCCAGAATCGAAACGCGGTAGTCACTGGGATCGCGGCTTTTGAGTCCGACATTGCCTCCATGGCCGTCCCGGTAGGTGAGCCAACGACCATAGAAGCCTTCGGCTCCGGTGGCTGAGCCGACATATTGCTCCCTGGTGCGGGGGCAGGTCAGTAGGTAAATGCCCCGCACTGCAGCAAGAGCCGTCGACCAGGTCGCCGGCAGGCGCTCGATCGCGGAAAGATCGGCAATGAACTCGACGTAGCCAGGAAAGGCGGGCTCTCGGAAGGCGCTCCAGAGCTCTTTGACCACCTTGTCCTGGTTGTCGGCGCGCTGGATCCACGCTCGCCCGCCCTCGCCCCACTCGATCACCAGCCGGCCCTGCAGGTCTTCGAGGCGCGGATCCAGTTTGAGCGAATAGACGTCTCGCGTTCCGGCAGGGTCGCAACCTAGCGCGTGAGGCCAGGGGATCTCGACCTCATTGATCCCCGCGTACCGGCAGCTGTAGAGCCCGGCAAACAGCGTTTCGCCGGTAGAGGTGACCACGAAAGAGGCCCAATATGGAGCCTCCAGCTTCGCGCGGTTCGAGGGCGTCTGGACGCGCTGGTACTCGTCGAACGCCGGGCGGTTATCCCTCCAGAGCTCGTATGGACTCCGACCCTTGGCTGAGCGGTTGTCCTGATGGCGAAGGAGGCGAACCGATGCAGGCGAGATGTCGACGCCCTGCAAGAGCATGTTGAAGCGGATTGGCATCGCGTCCCCCGACCGAGGGCTCGAATGTACGCCCCTCAGAGTTTCAATTCGAGCGTGCCGAGCTCGATTTCCCCGACATAGCGGTCCACGCGCGCGAGAGCTCGCAGCTTGTCCTCCTCGAACCAGGCTCCGCCGAGCTCATGCTTTTCCCGATCCGCGGCGGTCTGCTGCAACGCCTCCCGCAATTTCTGGGAGAGCTCGGTCAGATCTGCGGCTGGGTCGGTGCGAAGCATTTGCTCCAACGCCCATGTTTCGTCGCGCAGCGCTGCGAAGGCCGAGAAATACGCGACATCCAGGAGTTCGATCCGGTTTGACATGACCCGCCCGACTTCACGGGCGGTAGCGAGAAGAAGGTCGGGCTCGAAGCGTCGCTTGATCGACTCAGGGATCAGGATCTCGATCTGCTCGGGTTCGCGGAAGGCCTTCGCGCGCTCGACACGTTCGCCATAGATCTCTTTGATGAGGCCGAGCTCGTCGAGCCGAAACGACTGGAAGGGGGGCCGGCGTTCATAACCTTCGATGAGCCGAACGCTTGGGTAGTCCCTTTCCATGTCGGCCGCGAGAAAGGGCTCCTCGACGACCTTCCACTGGAAGCCGTCGACAAACATTACGTCCGAGGCGGCGCGGCGAACCTTCCGTTCGGTTTCTTCACGGTCGGTCTGATACACTTCCTGGATATCCAGGTCACGTTCGAGTTGCCGGTCAGAAAAGCGCGAGGACGGGTTGAGCTCGTGATCGGTGCCAGCGAGAGACTCGATGAACGCCGTCAGGCTCACAGGCTTCTCCCGCAACAGCTCCTGCGCCCACAGCTTGGCGTCACGCCAGCGATAAGTCTGTTCGACGGGGCGCGCCCACTTGTCCTTGATCCGGATCGCGACAGGAGCGTCCTGCGCAGCCACCTCAGCGATTTCGACCGGTATCTCTGCCCGAAAGCAGTGGGTCGAGGTCGAGCGCTTGCGCTTGTATCGAACGGTCGCTTCGTAGCTAAAGGGGACAGAAAGGATCGGCATGAGGCATCCGCGGCAGGGTTGGTTGCCGAGGAGAATAGGTCGGGGACACGCAAGGTAGGAGTGCCCGTCCACGGGCAAGTCGCTCCTTCGGATTGACCCGTCCGGCAGCCGTCGGGACAGTGTCGGCTGTTTCGATGTCAGGATGTCGTTGTGAGCATTTCCCTCTTTCAGGCCATCAATCACCTGATCCAGGTGTCGCGTGGCGCCGTCGTACCAGTGAACGCGCCGCGGATCGTCTACTTCGCCCATATGCAGTTTATGGGTAAGACAGAAGGCGGCCTTCTCGTTGACGACCGCTTTTTCGCCATGCCGGGTGGCCCAGGGACGCCGGCGCTGCAGACGGAACTCAACAAGCGAGGCAATCTCCCGCTGCGCCAGCCGCTGCCGGCCCAGGCTTATCCTCAGTTCAAGCTGCGCTCCGAGCTCGGCGCGATCGAAGACGCCTGGGCCAAGCTCGGCTCCTTGCCGGAAGCCGAGATCGCCAACGCAGTGCGCGGCGACCGGACTGCTTGGGCAAGGACTTATGATCGCAATCGCGTGGTCGCGATCTCTGATCGAGCGATCTTCGAAGAGTTCCTCTGGCTCCACGACGCCTAGGCCGGCGCCGCCTCAGGGGGCAGGAAGCCAAGCTCGATCGCATCGCGCATGAGTGATCGAAGATGCATGCGATCGAAAACCTCCCCCATCAGCGATGACTTGGATTGTCCTTCGGACGAGGTCATCTCCGGCATTCGCGAGGCGAACCAGCGAGCGACCGCAACGCGGCAGATTTCCTCGAAATCGTCTTCGGAGGTTTCCTCATCGGCGTCTGGGATCGCGAGACCGGCGAGGCGCGCCCGCAGGTAGAGGTGCCTCCGGCGCCGGTTCACGTCGGGCGCGTCATCAGCGCGTTGACGCGTCCCACCCATCTGCAGCAGGGATAGCTCCGTCGTGCTGAGCGGGGCGCGCCATGCTCCGATCTCGTAGATCGGCTTGAAGGCTGTCCTGAAGCATCCGCAACGCAGGCATTTTGCACCGCCATTGGTGTAGCCGCGGCGCCCCCATCGATGGGGCCGGCACGCATCCTCCTTCTCGAAGCGGCTGAATGCATCGGCCTCTGCTTCCTCGATCGATTTGCCTTCGCCGCGAATGAAGCCGCCGCCGGCGGGCATCGCCTCGAAGAACGCTGTCGAATAGGAGCCCCCCTTATCGTCTGCGCGCAGCACCACGCCTCGCCCGCCCCACTGGACGTAGGTATCAGACGGCCAGTCTTTCAGCGGCTGCCAGGCCTCCTGCCTTTGGTTGCGGGCGATAATCGGCATTCAGGCGAAGCCGGGCGCAGAAATGCGGGTCGCGGCGTTCAAGCCGAGTTGCGCGAGCGCCATCGCGTACTGCTCCTCAGGGTTGGCACCGAAGACGATCTCGGGCTCCCCGGGGCAGACGAGCCAGTCGCCCTCGAAGATCTCCTTCGTCACCGCGCCCGGAGACCAGGCTCGGCTGCCGATGGCGAAGAGGACGCGCCGCGGGCCGGTGCGCCGACCGATCGCGCGCAGGAGATCAGGGGTGCGGGTCAGCGAGATCATCTCGTTGATCTTCTGGGTCTGGTCCGGGAGGAAGACGTCGCTCGAATGCAGGATGAAACCACGGCGACCGTCATTGTCACCGCCATGGAGGACCGGAATGCGCTTGGTCTCGTCTGGGAGAAACTGGCTCTCTTCCAGGGTGATGATCTCCTGCTGCAGCAGGACCTCGCTGAAGCTCATGTCGGCGACGGGGCTGTCAAGACGCAGGCCGAACGCCGCGTGGTCCGCATCGGCATGCTCGCAGACATAGACGATGTGCCGGGACGAGCCGCCCGGGGGTGACACCAGCAGATGGCCGGCGAGGTTGGTGATCACAGGAGTACGACCGCGGAGCATCGGGCTTTCAAGAATCTATCGGGGGATCGTCAGTGGATCGATGATTGCAGCTTTCAGGATACCGCGCCACCGTGGATTGAAGCCGAATTCCTTCTTGGCTCGCCCTAGTTCCATCAAGCGGTGACGTGAAAATGCTGAAGCGCCTGCCTAAGCCTGCTGTAAAGCGGCTACCACTGAACACCAAGGGGACCGACCTGATCGTCGGTGACATCCATGGCATGTTCGATCTCGTCCTGCGCGCGATGGACAAGATGAACTTCGATCAATCCTGCGATCGCTTGATCTCGGTCGGCGACATGATCGACCGCGGACCGGGTTCGCATCGGACGGCGAAATTCCTGTCCTGCTCGTTCGTAGAGGCCGTCCTCGGCAACCATGAAGGCATGCTCCTCGAAGCCTATGTGCACGGCGGTGAGAAAACCATCCAGTGGAGCGCCGGCATTTGTGCCGGCGCGGGCGGCGTAAAAGTCGGCCACTGGATAGGCTGACCCCTTTCGGGGTTGGCGGGGATGTTCGCTGTGGAGATTTACGCGGCGGTTCGCGATTTCGTTTTCAACCAGGAGAAGAGCCGGCGGGAAGCGGCTCGCGTGTTCGGGCTGAGCCGCGAGACGGTTGCGAAGATGTGCCGGTTCTCGCTGCCGCCGGGCTATACGCGCACGAAGCCGGTCGAGAAGCCGAAGCTGGGTCCGCTTCTGCCGGTGATCGATGCGATCCTTGATGGGGACCGGGCGTCACCGGTGAAGCAGCGTCATACGGCGAAGCGGATCTTCGAGCGGCTTCGGGACGAGCACGGCTTTGCCGGCGGCTACACGGTGGTGAAGGACCATGTGCGGCTCTGCCGGGCGCGGGGCCGGGAGACCTTTGTTCCGCTGGCGCATCCGCCCGGGCACGCGCAGGTGGACTTTGGCGAGGCGCTCGCGGTGATTGGCGGGGTGCGTCAGAAGGTACACTTCTTCTGCCTGGACCTGCCGCAGTCGGACGCCTGCTTCGTGAAGGCCTATCCACGCGAGACGACGGAAGCGTTCCTGGACGGTCACGTCTCGGCGTTCGGCTTCTTCGGCGGCGTGCCGCAGTCGATCCTCTACGACAATACGCGCATCGCGGTGGCGAAGATCTGCGGCGACGGCCGGCGCGAGCGGACGCGGGCCTTCACCGAGCTGGTGAGCCATTATCTGTTCCGGGATCGGTTCGGCCGCCCGGGCAAGGGCAATGACAAGGGCAAGGTCGAGGGGCTGGTGAAGTATGCCCGCTCGAACTTCCTGACGCCGATCCCGGTGGCGGCGAGCTTCGCCGAGCTGAACGTGATGCTGGCAGAGCGCTGCCGCCGGCGGCAGGACGAGCGGGCTGGTCGGCATGCGCAGACGATCGGCGAACGGCTTGTGGCCGATCTTGAGGCCCTGCGCTCCTTGCCGGCAGTGCCGCTGGAGCCGTGCGAGAAGCGTGGTGCGCGTGTCTCGTCGACGGCACTGGTCCGTTATCGCTCCAACGACTACTCGGTGCCGACGGCCTATGGCTTCCAGGACGTGGTGGTAAAGGGCTTCGTCGAGGAGGTTGTGATCCTGTGCCGGGGCGAGGAGATCGCCCGGCATGCGCGCAGCTACGGGATGGGCGTGTTCGTCGCCGATCCGCTGCATTACCTGGCGCTGATCGAGGAGAAGCCGAACGCTCTCGACCAGGCAGCGGCGTTGCAAGGCTGGGATCTGCCCGAGAGCTTCCAGCATCTGCGCCACCTGCTGGAGGCCCGGATGGGCAATCGCGGCAAGCGCGAGTTCATCCAGGTATTGCGGCTGATGGAGGCTCTGCCGCGCGAGGTCGTGAGCTTCGCCGTCGGCGAGGCGATCCGGCTTGGTGCGATCGGCTTCGATGCGGTGAAGCTGATCGCGCTGGCGCGCCTGGAGCGGCGCCCGGCCCGCCTCAACCTGGCGGCCTATCCGCATCTGCCGAAGACTATGGTGAAGACGACCTCGGCCGCCGACTATGCGGTGCTTCTGCCGGGAGCGGCGGCATGACCGGCGTGAAGGAGACAATGCCGGCCGGTACGATGGCGGCGGCCCCGCAGGTTCTGCTGGCTCATCATCTCAAGCAGTTGAAGCTGCCGACGGTCCTGCGCGAATATGACAAGGTCGCGCGGGAATGCGCCCGCGACGGCGTCGATCATCCCCGCTACCTGCTGCGGCTGGTCGAACTCGAACTGATTGACCGGGAACGGCGCATGGTCGAGCGGCGGATCCGGGCGGCGCGGTTCCCGGCGGTAAAGAGCTTCGACACCTTCGACTTCACGGCGATCCCGAGCCTGAACAAGATGCTCGTGCTGGAGCTGGCGCGCTGCGGCTACATCCTGCGCCGGGAGAACATCATCGCGCTGGGCAACAGTGGCACGGGCAAAACCCATGTCGCTCTCGCGCTCGGGCTGGCCGCGTGCCAGAAGGGCTTCTCCGTCGCCTTCACCACGGCGGCCTCCCTGGTCAGCCAGCTCCTCGAGGCCCGCGACGAGAAGCGCCTGCTCCGGCTCCAGCGCGAGTTGCAGGCGGTCAAGCTGCTGATCGTCGACGAGCTCGGCTATGTGCCGCTCTCGCCGACCGGCGCCGAGCTCCTGTTCGAGGTCTTCTCGCAGCGCTATGAGCGCGGCTCGACCATCGTCACCTCGAACCTGCCCTTCGAGGACTGGACGTCCGTCCTGGGATCGGAGCGTCTGACCGGCGCGCTGCTCGACCGGCTGACCCACCACGTCAGCATCCTGGCGATGAACGGCGACAGCTACCGCCTCAGGCAATCCGCTGGTCGCCGGCGCGCCACCGCCGCGGCGGAGCAAAACCAGGCCACCATCGATGAAGCCGATCCCGAAACCGGCGAGATCATCGCCTGAGCAATCCCGGCTGCGCGATATGGCAAGGGCCCCGATCGGGGCCCTTGCCATATCCGCCGCTCCCCAATGCCAGTGGCCTGCTTTTACTCCGCCACGCTGGCCTGGAATCCGACCGCCGTTGACAGTCGTGAAGAACGGCTCGAAGATCTTCTCCTGCAGATCCTGGGAGATGCCGGCGCCGGTGTCAGACACAGAAATCGAAACCGAGCTCGGGCTCCGGAAGGTGTTCAAGGCATGGGCTTGGATCGTGAGGACCCCACCGTCAGGCATCGCATCGCTGGCGTTCACCGCCAGATTGATGAGCGCGACCTCGAAGGCATTTGGGTCGGCGAGAATAGCTGGTGTGTTTGGGTCGACATCGATCTGCAGGCGGATATCAGGATTGATGGCCCTCTGGATCATGACAGAGAGATGCGCGATGCGATCCTGGATGCGGAAGCTGATCGGGTCGTGCGAACTCCGGCGCGCGAAGGCGAGCAGGTGCGTTGTGAGATGCCGGCCGCGTTGGGCCGCCGATGCGATGGTGTCCGCGATCATCTGCACACGGGTTGAATCGCCGCTCCGCGCTTTCAGGATGTCCGCGCCGCCCATCATGATCATGAGCAGGTTGTTGAAGTCGTGTGCGACACCACCGGTAACGCGTCCGAGCGCCTCGAGGCGAAGTCCGTCCTCGACTTTCCGGCCGACTTCCTGGCCGCGCCGGAGTTCACGCAGAAGCAGGGTGACGAAGACCCCGGAAATGGCCAGTGCAATCACGCCAGCGGAGACCGCCAGAGCAATCGAACGTCTGACGGGCACTTCATAGATCTTGTCGGGGATTGCGACGTGGACCGACCACCTCAACCCAGGAAGCATGCGGAAATGGGAATTGGTTGTCCGGCCATCCACGGTTCTGCCGCGGTAAACTCCGGTCTCAGCACCATGTCGCGCTGATCGGGCCGGTTCAGGAACCAAGGAGCCGGGCTGCGCCGCGAAGTCACCCGGATCACCCGCTCGCGCAACAATGCGATCGTTTCCATCGACGATGACAGAGATCCACTCATGGGACAGCCTGCTCGCATTCAGAATGGCCTGTAACACCGTCGGCTTCAGGGCGCTTGAGATTACCCCCTTGATATTCCCGTCACGAACGATCGGAACCCTGACCGCGAAAACGGTCTCTTCGCCCGAGAACAGTTCGACGTTGCCGATAGCCGGTTGAAGGGTTGCGACCGCGAGCTCGTGACTCTGCAGGTCCTTGGCCGGTTCGCCAATGTGAAGGTCCCCGGGCACACTGGCGATCCGCACGCCTTCCACGTCATTCAGGGTGATCGCAGTCAAATTGGGCTGGGCCGATAGCGCTCGCTCCGAAAGGTCGCGGAACTCTCGGATGTCGAGGCCGTCGTCGAACGGTCTGGAAGCGGCCATCACCTTCAAAACGCTTACCTGAGCGTCAAATTCGCGACGAAGCATATCTGCGAGGTTGAAGGTCGCCTCGCGTGCCGTTTCCTGCATTTCCTCTTGCTGCTGACGCAGTATCAGCACGCCAGCAAACGAGGCGAGCAGGATCAACGGCACGCTCGCAGCGAGTGCCAGGAGGGCCATCGTTCTCGGTCGGAACGGGCTGAATCGAACCGACGAGTTGCCGGCCATTCCCTCACCTGTAGACCCCTTCTGGGTCGAGGCTATTCAATCAGGATCACCCGACAACATCAATCTAGCTCTGACAACACAATACAATGGACCAAATGCTCATTAACCCTTCGTTCGGAATTCTGTGAGTGAGAACCGAGATAGCAAATATTATTTCGTTTGTGACCTATGGTAATATCAATTCATGTCGCGACGGAGCTTTTCTAGCTCGATCTGTGGGGCGAGTTTACCCACGAAAGCAGCTTCAGCATTGTGAAAATCGCAATGAAGCCTATGCAGAAGTAGAGCACAGCGGACATGAATGTCCTCAATGCCGGAGCTGGTGCCCCCTCAGCGAGTAGCGCTATGCTTCCTACGAGAGGGGTTATGGCCAGGAAGAGGCCGGCGATGAAGGCGACGAGGGCGCTGCCAGATCGATAGGTGCCATCCTGCCTTTGTAACAATGACATGAGCGTGTCCTCCAATCCGGAATGACAACCAGGTTTGTCGAGGACCAGTTCCACAGGGGAGTGGTGCCTTGCGTCGTTGCGCGGGAAGGTAGAGGTCTCGCGGAGCTCAGGTTTGTGAAGCATCAAATACCCTTCGAATTCCCCCAGAAGCAGCTGTCCAGGGGGCATCGCGGCCGCTACACGAACTTTGTCGTGACCGGCTCGATGGAGATCGACGTCGTTGAGGTCGCCTCCAACGCGGCGCCGGTCGCGCTGCGGCTCACCGCCGACGTCAGCGCCAAAGACTACAGCGTCGACAGCTTGCTCAAGCGTCGGGCTGAGGAACGCGCCGTAGAGATCCGCTGGCACGCCGGATCGTTCTGGGTCGACCATGGCCCCGCTGAAAAGCTCGACGCCCCGTTCGAGGCTTGGAAGGAATCGCATTGGGACTCGCCATTCCGGCGATTGACCCGTGTCGCTCGCAAACAAGAGGTCAGGGAAGCTCCGCTGCGCTACTTCGATGCGGCAAAGATCAAGGATAAGGTCCAGGCAGAGCGGGAGAAAATTCTGGTCGCCGCCAGCCGGATCATGATCGTCGACGGCCGAATTTTCGAGCGCTGCACCGAGCCGGTTGCAATCTTTCAGGCCGGCGAGCACGTCGGCTTCAGCTTCGCCGACGCGGCTCCGGAGGAGGCTGTTTCTTCCCGGTTCGGCAAGAAGTTCCACTATCGGAGCGAGGCGGTGGCTCTGAGTGAGGCTCAGGGGATCGATGGTGTCGAGATCCTGATGCCGGAGCTTCTCCATGCGGATCCGGAATTCGGTGCAACCGTCGCTTCTGTGCGGCACCAGGCGCAGGAGGTTACGCGTCACGCGCGGCACCTTCCGATCGATCAGATCCTCGCGATCAAGCGCCTCAATGAGGCGCTGGTTGAGATCGGCAACCATGCCGAGCCGTCTCTGCTCGCCGCGGTAGAGCACTTTGTTGAGATGGTGATCGACCCACAGGAAGCTGCTCGCCTGCAGGCGATCGAGGCCTACACAGCCGTGGCAGCCGAGCACTTCACACAGAGACCGGCGACTCCGGTTCAAGAAGCGATTGGCGGATATCGTCTGGCGGCTCAGTCGCTGGCTGATCTCATCCCCCGGATTAAGGGTGATCTCGCCGCTCGGCTCTATCCTGAGCAGGAGCATAGACCGTTTCATCTCGACGAGGATCGCCGAGCGGGCCTGTCGCGGGCATCGACGGCATCGGAGGTGTTTCGCGCCGCCAGGATCCTGGAGACCGACCCGGTTACCCTGCTTGAGAAAGCGTGCACGGGTGATGTCGACGTCATCCTCGTCGAAAGCGGGCTACCCTACGTCAGGAAGCTCGACAAGCGCGAAAACGGTTCGGCCTGGATCAACTCGGGCTCGATCCCGGAGCTGGTTGGGGTGAGGCTGGTTTATCCAGGGACGCCCGATGAGCCTGTCCACGCCTTTTCCAAAGGCTGCGATCCGGAGATCAAGCAGCGCGCGCTCGATCTCCCCTACCCTTCGCTCGTAGAGCCGCTCGCGCCGGCGATGGAGGTCCGGTCGTGATCATCCAGATTCCTTTCGCGTATCGCATCGGTGTCCGCAGACCCCGAGCACGCAACTTCTCACCTTTCTGGAACCTCGCTGTTGCCACGCTCCAGATCGCTGAGATCGAAGCTGCCTCGGTCGAGCTCATGTGCCAGGTGGCGAACACGGATGACCCGACCGTTGGGCATGTGTCGCCGGTGTTTCGGCAGGTGAAAACTCCGAAGGGGGAAACTCGGCCATGCCGGGTGTACCGGCTCGATGGGCGCCTCTTCGCGGAGACCTGTTCGATCGAAGACCTCACGAATGACGCAGTCTCGATCGGCAATCCGTTTGATGTCTCGCTTTATGGCGAAGGGCTTCACTACTCCCTGCTGAGGTCTGACGAGCTCGACCGCGTCGGCATGGGCAAGGACGTTCCCGATCACCCTCTCACGGCGGCGGAGCTGCCGGGATTCACGAAGGGCGAAATCGCCGCCGTGGAGGACGATCGCGGCGCCGCCCGGCTCAGCCTGCTGCAGCGCCGGGCGAGCGAGCTGCGGGTGCTGGACGGTATGGTCCTCGCCCCGGTTGGTGAGCCGCGGCTCGCTGTCGTAGTGACGGTGCCCACCTCGTGGGCATCGGCTGAGCAGGCCGTCCGATCTGTGCACGTTCGCATCGAGGAAGCGCCGGCCCGCGCCAGCGCCTTCCGCTGGGCCGTTATTGGTCTTCGTGGTCACACGGACTTCACTGATCGGCTCCATTACGCGCTGGACCGCATTCCGCAAGCACTCGATGCGGCGGAGCGACTTGAGGAGTTCGCCCTGGCTGATGGTTTGGCAGAGCGCGCGCCCCTGCCCTTCGTCGAGCACCTGAGTTCCGACTTCCTGCGGGAAGACGCCTCATCGCTAACGGTCGTTGCCGGAAAGCAGATCTCTGAGATTCCCGGCGTCCTGGATTTGCCCGAGGAAGCGATCGCCGCGTGGGTCAACGTCCGGGACGCTGCGCGCGAGTTCCGGTCCGGTCCGACGGCGACCGTCGACAGCCTGAGGGAATTCGCAGCCGCGGTCGGTGGAATCGACGTCCAGAAGATGCCGCTCTGGGTCGCCGAGGAGGCTGTACGTGAAGCAGATCACGCCGTTGCGGTTGGCCGCGCCTGGTCGACGGCGGGTGCTGCACCCGACACGGCATCGGACCGGACGGTCGCCTGGGAGGCGGGGAGTTTCCGCGACCTCCCCCATGGCATCGGTGACGAATTGAAGGAGCTGTTCAGCTCAGGCGAGCACGCCCTGGTCATCGTTCGTCGGAACATGCGCACACCAGACATGTCGGAAAGAAACCGTCGAGGCTGGATGGCCATTGCATTCGATGGGGCCGGGACGGTGCTCGGCGAGGCCAGGTGGGGCGACACCATCGGCGTCGAGGAGGAAATGCGCGGCACGGCGCAGAAGCATTTCGAGGCGAAGATCGCACGATCTCTGGCAGACCAGGCGGTCGCCGAGCTCGCCGAGTTCGGCATCTAGGCCTACTGCTGGACGAAGCGCGACGCCGTGGCAACGTCGGCCATGGCGAGCTGCACGGTGCCGCGCTCGATCCAGCCATCAGCCGGCAGGTTGGCGAAGGCCAGGACCTTCGTGGCGTAGCCATGAGTGCGCGGACCATGGATGCGCGTGTTAGGGCCGCCATGATAGCGAAGGACGGCCCAGCGTGGCCCAGCTTCGAGGAAGCCCTGCTTGAGATAAGCTATGCCATAGCGAATGTTCACCTCGGGCCTGAACAGGTCGCGGATCGACCCCCGATGTCCGAGGCTTCTTGCCGTCCGAGGCAGGATCTGCATGACGCCAACGGCGCCGGCCGAGGAGCGAGCCGTCGGATTGAACGAGCTCTCGACCTTGGCGACGGCGAGCGCCAGGTCCTCGGGCACGCCTTGCTTTCGCGCCTCGCGGGCAACCGCCTCCGCGATCAAGCGTCGCTGCTTGCCGGTGGGTCTCAGCTGGGTTGGGGCTGCGGCCTTCGCCTCAACCGATGCTGTCGGAGGCGAAGCCTGGAGAAGTGCGCATCCGCCGAGGGTGCATGAGATGACGGCGGCAAGGGCCACTCGACCGGCTCCGGACAGGGACAGCATCACGCTCGAACGACTCCACGTTACTCTTGAGCAACATTGCAAATCGAATCCATCGCGCGATCAACAAGAATCCTTGACGCTGTCCACCGGGCATACGAATCGGAGGTCAATCCTTCATCGGTAGGTGGTGGATGAGGGGCCTGGCATCATGGTCCCATGCGCGGTCTGCCAGTAGGGTTCTGGCTTCCGACCAGAAGGAAGCACCCAATGGGCTTGAAGGACCTCATCGCCAAGCAAGACGGCCATCGCGCTCTTCATGATCCGGCGGAGGTGCTCCAGGCATCCAGCGCCGATCGCGAGCGCTACGCAGGGATCTTCGTCGCTTCGCTCACGCTGATTGCACCTGAGGATCTCGAAGCGTTCTGGAAGCAGGAGAAGCTGAACCGCGAACGGCTCAGTATCCATGAAGGCGATGACAACTGGCGCAAGATGGACGACGCGGTGCGCCTTCGACTGCAGGAGCTCTCGCCTGCGCTCGAAATGCGAATGTAGGGGTCAGCGCTTCAACCCGATGGACGCGATCGCCAGTTCAAGCTCTTTTAGGCCGAAGGGCTTGCGAAGCATAGGAGCGCTGGGATGCCACGCCGGTCGGTCTGCGCCGGACGTGATGATGAATGGCGTCCCTGCCGCGAAAAGCGCGTCTGCGACGGCTTCGGTATCACCTTCCCTTAGATTGATGTCCAAAAATGCGAGGCCATACTCGCCACGGGCCTCTGAAAGTGCTTCGGGCATGGTCTGAGCGCGCGTTGCTCCCGCGAAGCCGGCATCCTCCAGCAGCTGCTCCATGAACAGGGCAATCACAGCGTCATCCTCGACTATCAACACTTTGGTGTCGCGCATCAGGTGACAGCTCCGAGCCGGCTCAGATAGGCTTCCCATAGCAGCGAAAATATTTTTGCGCGACCCGTGAACCAAAACGGCTCTGACCGCGACAAATGACTAGAACGCACCGTGGGAAAAGTTTTCGATCGCCCTGCGGGTACGAAGAATGCAATGGAATCGGCCCACGATTGATTGATATCCTCGAGGTTAGATCGAGCGTGGGACAAGGAGTTAGCGCATGAATCTTCATGGACGCGCCAACAACTACATCATCATCGCCCGCGCGCCGAATTTCGTCGCGCCCTTCGATGATGGCTGCTGGCACCTCGTCGCCGAGGGCAACAAGTATGCGGACATGCGCACTGCCTTCGTCGAGATCGTGCCCGGTGTCGATGAGATCAATGGCGAGCTCATCATGGCCGCCATCGTCAACGGAAAGAGCGGTCTGGAGCTGAAGGGCGTCGTCCTCAAAGTTCGGAACGGGCTTGTTGTGCCGAAAGCCTCGGAGATCGTCGAGGGCCCGCAGGACCAGCTTCGCTGCTTCAATCTCGTGGTCGAGGCCGGCAAAAACTCGAAGGATCCTCAGCGCTGGCGCGACTTCCTCGCCTCGATCGATTTCGACGATCTTCCTGAGGTGGTCATCCATGCGATCCATCGTCAGTCGCCGGTGGTGGTCTCCTTCAAGCGTCCGCCCCGCAGCGCGTTTGCCGAGTTTATGGACAGCCGTCGCGGTCTGATGGCGACGGTCGCGGCGTCGTTTGCGGCTCTGGCATTCGTTATCGCTGCCGTAAGCGCCATCACGAACTCCTACGCCGAGGATAGGCGCCGAACGCTGGAGCTGCAGGCCTACGCTGCTTTCCGCGAGGGCGCGATGGATATCGTGCGATCGGACAAATCGCAGACCTATTTCACCCGCACGCGACTCTATCCGGATGGATCGAGCCACGTCATCGATCGGTACTCAGCATACGACCAGGTCGGACGCAGAACGCGCTGATCGGTGATCAGGCCATTTCGGAGAGGTCGATACGATATTGCGCCGGGGCGATTTCCGCTCCGGCGTGATTTTTGTATCCGATCAGCAATCTCGGAATTACCAGCGTCTTCCCGCTGGCATATGTGCGACGGTGCGAGCGTCGCCAGTGAAGCCTCGGCGACGCTCTGAGCTGACCCTGCGCGTCTTCGCGGTCCGCGCGCATCCGTGCCGCCACGTCCCTCGGAATGATCGAGACCACTGTGTGCGGAGCGATAGCGACCCGCCCGCGCTTCACCCGCTGCTTGTTGAGTTTGTCGGGTGCCGGCACACGATCGATCTGCGTAGACCGCGATGACAGCATCAGCGTGAGCCAACCAACGAAGCCGGTTTCACCGCTCACACGCCGTGCATAATCCGATCCAGTCAGCTCGGCGCGGGCGCGGCCGACATTAAGCGGATCACGGGTGTCAATGTTGAGGCCCTTACCGTCGGCCGCCGGGAGGACCAGCCAGACCTCGCCGGTGAGATCGCCGTATTCGCGGACAGAGTGCCCTTCTAACTCGATGGGCTGGGCATGCTGCATGGTGCGCAGTGCCCGGACGCAGATGCCTCCACCAGGAAGCTGCTCGACCAGAAATCCGAAGATCTCGCGGTGGCCCGGCGCAATCGTCACACTCGTCTCAAACCAGCAGGTCTCGAACGGCAGTGGAATGAGGCCTTCGGCGAACATCTCCTGCTCTTCGGCCTCAAGACCTGGAAGGTCGATCGAGCCCTCGCCGTCGAGCGCGACAGGCAGGTTCTCGAAGACGAAGACGGCCGCCCGCTCCATGCGCCTCGCGAAATCCTCCGCCGTCGCCTCGATGGCGCTGCGCGGGGCATCGGGGCTGAGGCAAATGACGGGGATGCCGTCCTCGCGGTAGCGAAGTCCGTCGATGAGTTTGTGGTGGATCATGGTTCAGGATTGCCGCGTCCCGTGAAGGGCTGTCAATCCTGATGAGACGCACCAGTTGCGTCTACTGGGCGACCGGTTCGCCCAGATACCAGCGTTCGGCCCCCTTGGTCGCCTGGGGCAGATCCGGGCGTTCAGAGGCCGGGATAATCGCCACATCGGAGGCTGTTGAACGCCTGACAAAGGCGTGGGCTTCCGACCGAGTCGCGAAGGTTGCGGAGTGGGCTTGGACGCCATTTGCACCCGGGAACCCGGCTTTGGCTTCGTCAAGCCAGGAGTTGCGAGAGAAAATGCTGATCGTCCGCGTCTCGCCGGATGTTGGGTAGATTTCGATGAACGTGGCAATGGTCTTCGAATTCGAGTTGATGCTCACCGTTGAGGCCATCATCGGCTCCCAATCGGCCGGGCGCGTGATCCCCAACGCTTCGTCGATCATGTCCGGATTGGCATCCAGGCCGTCGGCCAGCCATGCATAATGATGCTTGCCGCGCGCCGCGAGGGACCGCTTGAGCCAAGGACCGAGCATCGGGTCGTAATCCACCCGCTCAGCCACCGGCCAATGGGTGGTGAAGCCGAACTCGCCCTCCAGGGCCTTCTGCGCGGTCGGATAGATCTCGGCGACTTCCCAGCGCGGCGCCGGACGATTGATCGCGTTCTCGAAGCGCTCTGCCGCCGCGTCCCTGTTCTTGTAGAGCGAGAGATAGGCTGCCCTGACGCGAGCACGATCCTCATCCGTCGGTGCCAAGTGATGGATCAACTCGACCGGATGACGCAGCACTAGACAGGTGTAGCGCAGATCGCCGACGGCTCCGCTGATACCGATGGGGAGCACAAAATCCGGCTCGACAACACGAGACAACTTCCTGGTCAGATTGGTGCGTTCGAGCGACCAGGCCTTGTAGTAGTGCTCGAACCACAACGAGCTCGGCTTTCCGAGACGGCGAATGACGTCGAAGCATCCCTCGGCGGGAGCCAGGAACTGCGCCTTCTGATGGAAGGTCGCGAAGACATCCGGGTGGCCGGTCCACGACTCAGCGTCGGGCCACTGGTGGATAACGGTCTCCGCGGCCGTGCGAGCCGTCAGGACGCTCCAGCTGCGGGCCTTCTCGATCAGCTTGGTCTTCCCGAGCTCAAGCGTGATCCGATGAACCCACCGGTGAGGCACGAGGCGATCATCACGTTCACTTTCGGCGGGCGCGGCGTAGATGACGAGCTTCGCATTGCCGGAGAGCACCAGACGCAGCGGCGCGAGCCCGAGCGCGCGAACGAAGGCTTCAGCCTGCACCGTCCTTGAATCGCCCTCGTTGGCGAGCATGAACATCTGGTCGAGCAGCGACTTCCAGGCTGGCGGCGGGGTGCCATCTTCGAACACCGGGAGCGGGGCGCCTCGCTGGGCAGCGCGCCAAGCGATGACGGCCCTCGATACGAGACCCTCGGCCTCTGCGCCTGTGGCGATGTTGCCTTCAGCCAGTGCTTCGACGAGGCGCCGGCGCGTGTCTGCTTCCGCTGCCGCTTCCGCGCGGATGAACCGGATCGCGTGCTTGAAGAACCGGATGTAGAGGAGATGATCGCTACTCCGCGACGCCCGGCTATTGAGATAGAAAGCGAGATCGCTTTCGGTCACGGCATCGAGGCAGAGGTAGCCGAGCTGCTCGTGGTCCCAGGGCTTCTCGTCCTTGGTGAGGCGGACCTTGGCCTGGAAGCTGCGGTCATCACCCAGGCGTGAATACCCGGTGACGTCGGCATTGGCATAGAGTTCTGCGCCATCGCGATAGGCGATCACGGCTTCGACGGGACGGTCCGGGCGATAGCGGATTTCGAAGCCGCGGTCGCTCCGCGACGGGAAGCAAGCACCCGGAGCAGTTCGATCGGTCATGATTCCGTACCAGGAGACCAGGACGCGCGAGCCACTGCGAAGGTATGCGTTCTTCTCCTTGATCCATTCGCGTACGGGCGGACGGCCCTCGGCGAGAAGCAAGCCGCTGTCGTCGAACAGGAAGCGGCAGTGCTTCTCCTGAAACCCGAGGGAGACGAACTCGAAGGATGGCGGGCCATCGTAGAAGTCGCCGAAGAGCTTCTCGCGATGGTCGAGGCCGCAAGCCAGGATCAGGAAGCGCTTGTAGTGGAGGACCTGCGCCTCGTGAACGGCGAGCTTGTCGGTGTAGGCGACGTCGTCAATCTTCATGTTGGAGCCGTCGAAGCCCCGGAAGATCGCCTTGTGGTCATCCGTGTTCGGGAACAGCCGCGCCGTCGCCAGATGGCTCTCGACCGGCGAGACGACGCGGTGAATGCGCATGCCGTCGCGGACAAGCATGAAGACCTCAGCATTGGCCTCGTTCATGGCCGCGCTGATCAGCGGGTGGCTGTAGTCGATGTGCCGGCGCGTTGTCGCCATCACGAGAACGCAGCGCTCGGTCGGAAAAATCTGCTCGACGAGCCCATCGTGTTCGCAAAGGGCGCGGAAGAACTCCTCCTGCCGGGAGACGTCGAACTCATGATCGACGTCGAGATAGACGGAGAGCTCCTCGTCCATGAGAAGCTTGCGCTGGACAAAGGTCAGCGGGACATCACGAGGGGCACTCTCGCCGTCGCGGATCAGGCGAACGGAGACGTTCTTGCCGACGTATAGATCAAGCGTCTCGATGCCCGTCATCATGCGAGCGACGTAGGATCGGACGTCCTCGGTCCGGGCGAGCGCCGCCGCCGCCTGTTCCTGGAAATAGGGCGTCATGGCGGTCACGGCTTGCCCGATCTTCTCGGTTCTGTCCTTGACCCAATTGGCCCTGATCGTGGCGACCTGATGCTCGCGCTCGGCAGCGATCTTGAGCGCCTCGATTTTCTCCGGGGTGATGCCAGACTGCAGGGTCTCCGCGAGCGTTCCGGTCGCGACACGCTTCAGTTCATGGCTGGACGCCGGCGACACAGCGACCGCTTTCGATCCGCTGGCGCCGGCCGTGGCCGGCTCCGACTTCGGTTTCTGCTTGGCGAGCTCACTTTCGACGACAGCCGCGAGCACGAGCGGGTCGCGCTGGCCGTCCAGCAACTCCTGCTGGAGGTCAAAAATCTTCTGCTGAGCGTCCTTGATCTCACGCTCGCGGATGGCCTCGGCGTCGAGCTCGGGCACGAAGCGAGAGAGGAAGTCGTCGAGCAGGAATCGATGCTCTTTGAGCCTGATCCAATGGCGTCGCTTGTCGCTATCGGCGCCGCGCTCAACCTGGACCTGCTGGTCGTAGTGAGACGGGTGCGGCCGCAGGATGATGGTGTGCGGGGCGTCGTGGGCCCAGCGGATCGAAGTGATCAGGAGAACCATGCCCTCGGTGATCGCCTCTTCCGGGATTGCTGTGACCGCCTTCCAATACTGGCCGGCCTGCAGAGGCTGCGCCCGCGTCAGACGCTCAACGGAAGGCTCTTCGGAGGAAACCTCGATATCACGACCCACCACAAACCACTCCGTCGACCATGCGCGTTGTAGGAGGAGATAGCACCAGCACACAAGAATTCGGTGAACCGGCAAATTCGAATTGTAGGATTCTCCCAGGAATCGTGATGATGATCCTTGGTGTGATCCTTCGGTCGCCCCTCGCTTGGGCTCGCAGTGATCCACACAAAGGAATATTACCTCAAGATGAAATCCCTCACCAAGGAACGAAAGGCGTGGACGGAGCGATGCGCGCGCAGCGAGAACGCCAGATTGACCTGATCGAGCGCGCCCGCGTTGCAAGCGCGCGGATCAAGAGTGGTGCCAATTGCGATCCCGGCGCCCTGGCGGATATTCTGGACGGGTTGATTGCCGCACTCCCGGAAAACGAGGCTGCGCTGGCTCTCAGGGCGGCTGAGCGACGCGAGCGTAAGCTGCAATCGGAACTTGATCGAGCAATTGGAGCGTGCCGGTCCGCCTGGCAGTCCATTGGGCGCTTTCCCGGATCCGTTCACGATCGTGCCATGGCGCGCCTGGAGCGGGTGCTGTTTCCGGGAAGGCATCCCGACTATCCGCAGCTGGATCCTAAGCTGCCGGCTCCAGAGGCGTTGGAGAAGCTCATCGCAGATGGCCTTGCTGCGTTGAGGCCGCCGGCCGCGATCGCGCGCAACATCGCCAACCTCATCGACGGCGGGACTGCCTAATGGCGTCGCGGCGAGACCGGTATCAAGCGCTCGGGCCGAAGATCCTGGTCCACGGGTTCGAAGCGGCAATGACCAAGGTCAGAGAGGTCTGGCCGGAAGCGTATCAAGAGGGCTCGACAGGATTTGAGCGAACCTGGTGGAGCGGCAGGGATCTCGTCGGACATCACTGGCCAGTCCGGGCCCGTGATCCAGAGAGGCTATGGCTTCGCCTCAGGCAACGAGTGACGTTATCGTAGGGCGGGAAGGCGGAATCGGTCGATGGCGCTGAAGATGACAGGGGCGGACTGGAAGGCCTTTATGGCCGACGTTCGCTATTGGCCGGAAGACGGATCGCGCTGGGTTGATGAGTGGCTCCTCCGGTTCCGTGGTGTGGAGGTCGAGGATCTCGGGGAGGACCAGGTTGAGGATGCCGACGAGATCGTCGTGCTCTCGGGTTGGGTCAGGGCCCCGGAGGAAGGGTGCCAGATCCCTGGGCATTACGACTTCCTAGAATACGCCCGCGACTTCATGAAGCGTCGGAACACGATCGCAGCAGCTGTCACGATCCCGCTCGCGAACCTCGGGGCCGCGATCGAATCGGCGAAGGCGAGCAGGCTGAAGCTAGAGCTGCCATTCGACACTTCCGCAAGCTCTCGGACCGGGAAGCTCAAGATCGCAGGCGCCGATTGGCTGGCCTATCTCGCCCTGGAACCTCCCGAGTGGCCTGAGGGTGGGTATATCGAAGACTGCGAAGGCAAGATCGAAGGGATCCCCTCATCCGACATATCTGCCGCGTCCGTCGCCCCGAGCCAGGTCGTTCTCGTGGAGGGCGGTGCAATCGTCGTCGAGGGCGCGGAAGAGATAGACTTGATATCGCATCTCCATGCGTGGATGCGTGCCAGACCGGTCCAAACCGCGATCGTGAGCTTCAGGCGGGATAGAAATGCGGACTTTGACGCATGGGTCTCGGCTGCGCAGGCCATTGTGCAGTTGGTGGAAGATGGGGGCGCATCTCCCTCGCTTCCTGCCGGCTAGCCCTAGTCACCTTCGGAATAAGAGGCGCGAAGTCGCATTACCCGCCTGTCGCTTCTAGAAGGGCGGGGTCCGCGTGTACCTGGCCTGGGCCCGAAGTTGGCGTCGAAGCGCAACCGCTGTCATCGGATCGCCGAGGGAGCCGGTATCTCTCCGATTAGCGACCATGCAGCCAAGCTGGCGAAAGGTGATCGGAAGGGCGCCATTCTGAATCGCGATTTCCCTGGCGCCCTTGCTCACATCATAGTGGTCGCCCTGAAACCATCGGCGCGCGATGCCAAGTCGCTCAGCCATCGCGTGAAGTTCATGGTCAGTGTCAGCGACCATGTGGAACATGATCATTCGGCCATGGCGGGCCGCCATGTCGTCGACGTAAACGGTCATGATCGAGCAGCGACTCCAGTTCCCGAACCCGCTGCAATTTTGGGGTAAGCACTCGCAAATTACCACGAGTTCGGATGATCAAACTGCGAACGCTCAGCGATTTTCGCTGAAGGAATCCCGCAGTTGTGTATCGACGCGCCGCGTCACTTACGTCACACTGAGCATTAACTATCAGTGAGGTCAGTTTTGGCGGGCTCTGGAGAAACGCGCGCATTTTACGGCGATCGTCCATAAGCTGTTGATAGATCACATAACCCTCTGTACGAGGACAGAAATTTAGGTTCGTTCCCCATGGAACCACTTTGAATAGAGCACGTACTAATAGGAGATCGAGTAAGCGCTGAAGCTTTAACATATGAGAATGACAAGCGCAGCGGCGCATATTTCGAAGCAATAATATGATGCATACAAGAAACATCAAAGGGGACAACGGTGATCGGCCGTCGCACTGACGACAACGGCAAGGAGCCCGCGGGCATTGTCGGGGTTCCCGACGTTATGCAGCATTGTGACGATGAGCTCGCAGCCGCTGCAGACGCAATTCTGCGCGCTGGTCAGCCGATCGAGGGGTTTCGGCTTCGCCGAAAACTTGATGAGCTTCAGACCGCTCTTTCCGAGAACCCGACCCTTCTATACGCGCTGCGCTCTCGGTCGCCTCGACCTCACTCGCCGAGGAATTTCCGGGAGTCTCTTGAGCTCGGGTCGATTTCGGCCTTCCCGGACGCCAACGTCGCCATCGTCAAGTTCGCATCGCATATTTTTCATCGGGATCGTCACATCGCGATGCATGCCTCCTCACCCATGATTGGTGACATCCCGATCGCGGAGCGGCTGCTCCACAAGCGGCGAGCGATCAATTCGGCCGCGCCCGGTTCATGGTCGGCAGCGAACCGCGTCATGGGGCTCATGGGATTTATGCTTTTGCCGGCGTCCCACTTCCCGGAGCGTAGGATGGCCACCGCGCTGCGCGACGGCCTGATCTTCGGGGAGGTTCGCAACGATTACGGTGGCCAGGATGGAGCGGCCTGCTGCAAGTCGACGGCGCGGGAAATCACTCCGAGCGGCGAGATCGAGCATCCGGTGCTGGACTGCCCATTCTCGATCGATGCGGAGGGCGCGACCTGGGTCTTCAAAGTGGATGCGCTTCTACCTGTCGAGGCGATGGATGCCGGCCAGAGAGCTCTCTTCGAGCGGCTCAAGGAATTCGAGGATCAGCACGGCAGGCTGCTTGAGATAGCCGGGATCGGGTGCCTGTTCCCTCATCACGCCGAGTTCGCCATCAACTGCCGGTCGGGCTCCGGTCTATACGACCAGATGAACCGCGCCCGCGAAGAGATGATCGACCTGATGATGAGCCCCGGCATGGCGCAGGCGATGGGCAACAGCCGGGCGCCAGCAACCCGGCCTCCGTTGACGCCGTTGATTACCGACACCGCTATGGAAAGCGTGAATCAGCTCATTCGTGCGGTCGGCGCAAAACCTTCCGGCATCCGCTAGAACTGGAGCCCAGCGAGCTCGGGATCGTCTTCGGGCGCAACGCGCTCCCGAAGGTCCAGGGACTTGGATTGCGCCATCAACGCATGGGCGTGAATGCCAAAGACCTCGTTGGCCTCCTTCGCATCCCGCGGGATGAGCACACCAAGCCTCTCCAGCAGGTCGTAGAGCGGTTGGGCATGCCCGTCGATGGCTGACCAGCGCCGGGCCTGCCTGCGCAGCTCCATCCAGCATAGGAGGGCTTCGTCAGGCAGATTGCCGAAACTCGATCCGGATTCTGCGATCCCGTAGCGCAGAGCGGCGTATCCGAGGTGAACCTGGTCAAGGGCCAGGAGTTCTGGCTCGGCGTGATGGATCTCCACCGGGGCCATCGCCAGGACGTTTCGATGGCCGCGGCCTTGCAGATCGGAGGTGAAAGCCTCGAAGGCTTCAGTGTCGGTGAGGGGGAACCAGACACGCCCCGGCGTGGGGCCCGCCTTTCTTTCGACGCCGACAGCGACGTCGCGACGATCCCTGGAGACCCAATAGCCCGGTGGCGAAGTTCGAGTATGCAAGTGGCCGTTGATCATCAGGAAATTGTCGCGCACATACGCCCCCATCGTGACGCGGCTCAACTCGCGGTCATCGCGGACCAATTCTCGGACACTCACGGGCTCGCGCAGCTCGTTGCCAGGCATGGCGGCCGGCTTGTCGAGGGCAAGAACGATCAGCTCCTTCCTATGCAGCTGATGGAACGCGTGTTCATCCAGCCAATGCACGAGGCCACCTGGCGGGAGGGAGACTCCGTCCTCGCTGACGTACGTTATGAGCTCTGGAGCGTCTTTGCCGCGTAGCCTGTTGGCAACGAGATCCGGGTAGCGTTCTCGACTGTCGCGGGCGGCGTCAACCCACAGTGCGCCGCCATAGCTCTTGAGCTCGATGCGGTGAGACGGGCGGCAAGCGAGGGTCATTGCCGAAGAGATCGATGGCCTGGCGGTCTTCATGCCGACGGCCGTCGGGAGTGATCTCCGCAAACAGAGCGGGGATGGCGTCACTCGCCGACACCTCCGCGATCTCGACCTCGATGGTCTCGACGACCAGGTCGGTCCGCTCGAAGCGTGCGCGGGCCGCGATATGCGTGACGGGCGACTCGATCGTGACCTGGATCTTCATTCCGCCCGCTTATCGTCTAAAGCGAGAGCGCAGCAAGCTCGATGTCGTCGACGGCCCGGACCCGCTCCCGCAAGTCGAGGGTCGGCGCCTGTTCCAGGAAGGGGAGACACGGCATCGAGAGCTGATCGTAGACCAGGCTGCCGATCTTCACCTGCCTCGGGATGGCGTCCCGGAACTCAATGAAGGCCTCGATGATCTTGCGCGGGTCCCCTTCCACGGGCGACCAGGAATCGGCGAGGCGCCGGTACTGCATCCATTTTTCGAGGCATCGGTCCGGAAGTTCGCAGAAGCCATCATGGAGCTGGCGCAGGGAACGACGGAGCGCCCTGAGGCCGAGGTCAACCTTATCGATGGCGAGATAATTGCGGTCCAGGTTGCTCGCTATGATTTCCCCTCCGAGGTAGTCCTCAACCTGGCGAGCGCGTCCGGCGAATTTCTCCGACATCTGCTTCACCTGTTCATGCTCGTCGAAGCGGAAGAAGGCGCCGCTCGCGAGCGCATCCGAACCTCGGATGTGGGTCTTCAAGGCGAACCACCCGTTTTCGCGGCTGAAGGACCGCGCCGGCGGAGGGACCTTCCTGTGCAGGCTTCCGTGCGCCCAAAGGAAATGACTCTGGACATAGGCCTCGACATCGCTTCGCGCCGCATCGAGGCCGCTGGAGATCATCTCCTTCAGCGGGCGCTCCAGATCCTTCGAGCGCCCCGGCATGCGGGCTTCATCGGCCTGGCGTAGGACGAGCAAGTCCCCGCGTGCGTCTTGCCTTGGCCCCCAGCACCGCCAATGGACCGCGCCGGCCAGCGGTTCGCTGTCGGGTCGAGAAGAGCTGTACAGACGAATGCGCCGGGTGAAATCGGGGTCACGGTGCAGGTCAGCTCCTTCGCGAAGCTGCGGGGCATCAATGTCGAAGAACCGCTCCGATGCTGTACGCCACGCGTCCTCCCAGAGTGCGCCATCGTGCCCTCTCAGGTGGATGTCCGGACTGAGCCGACCGCTAAGGTCGATGAGGTTTTGCTGATTGGCCCGCTCGCGATAGGTGTCGAGCGGTTTCTCCGTCGGATTGGTGGCCACAAAGGCGTTCGGGGAATGGAATTCCTCGATCTCGCGAATGTCGATCTCGGTTGTGGCGTAAAGCATTTCCTCGCGCGCTTTGCGAGCACCGCGCGGGATATAGGTGACGGGGTATTCGAAGGCGACGGAGAACTTCATCGGATCGGTCTCAAAGCGTCAGATTGGCGAGTTCCGGATCATCCTCCGGCTTGATCCGAGGCCTGAGATCGAGCATCGGCATGAGGGCGCAGAAGGCCTTGAAGTCGGGGCCGAGCGCGGTTTTGACGTTGTTGGTCTTCGGGACGGCGTCGATGAAGCTCTTCCCAAGCTCGTGGATCTTCCCTGGATCTGCGTCGATCGGGTCCCAGGCGTTGATCGCTCGGCGAAACGCCTTCCAGAGATGGAGCGTCTCGTCCGGAAGGTCAGAGAAGCCCGTGGCCGCGAGGGTGAGCTTTCCCTTCAGCCCCTCGATCGCGAAATGGACCTGGTCGATCGCCAGATAGGAGCGATCGGCCGCAAAGATCTCCACATCCTCGTAGAACGGCGTGTAGTGCTTTGCTGCCGAAATCTGCGGGATGATCGCCTCGAAGCCGGCCTTGTCATCGATGCGGAACAGGACCCGGCCTGGCATCGGCTTCGCTGCTCGCAGGGCGCCACGATAGACGCAATTGGGCTCGGCGCCCACCATCCAAACCGGAGGCGGCGTAGCGGCAAACAGCCGGCCGTCCTGAACGACAAAGTTCTTCTGCGCGTAGTCCGTGACCTCCTCGCGAACGCGGTCGCGCTGGTCGTCGATGATCTTGGCGATGTTGTCGGGGCGGGTGTATTCCGCTCCTTCGATGGTGGCCGCGCCGTCACTGCGCAGGATCAGAACGCGCTTGCGACGGCTGTTGCTCTCGTTCGTGTCGAGCCAGTGGAGAAACCCGCAGGCGGGGTGAGCCCGTCCGTTCTTGGAGACGTGGTCCCTGATGATGCGGCTGGGGAAATCGCTGCCGTAGTAGCGTTCGTCTCCGAGCCGAAGAACGTCGGCCAGTAGGTCAGGCATCTGCGTCCGGCTGTCGCTCGCGCAATCGGCCCAGAGCTTTCCGTCGAATCCGCGCAGATGCATGTCGTTGTTGAGGAGAGCAATCTGCTTTTTCTCACGATTGAGACAGCGCTCGCGCTCCTTCTGATACCGGTCAAAAGGCACGAAGCGCGCCCGGAAGGCGTCGTCCTCGTCGAACTGTGAGATCTCCGGGATCTCCACGTCGAACCGGTCCGCCAGCGTCACCGTCCGCGAAAGGCGGGACTTCGCGGTCCGGTATTCCAGGGTGTACGGCGTGGAAAGGCTGAATTTCACGGACGAGATCCTCCGAGCGAATGGGTGGTCAAAGGGTCGGAGAGGACGCCTCGAGGACGGGGCGGTTTGAAAGATCGAAGGTCTTCATCAGCCTCAGAAATGCGTCGAACTGCATGTTCGAGCTTCTGGCAACGCTCTTGATCTCGCGGGGGACGCTTGAGTGAAAAGCATCGACCGCCGCGACGATCGCAGCCGGGTCGCCTTTCGCGTCTTTCCATGTTGCGACCGCGTGCCGGAGCTCGATCCAGCGGTCGATGCTGTCGTCGGGAAGATCGCTGAAGCCCTTGGAGAAGCTCGGCAGAGCCATCTTCAGGCTCTCGATGGCGAGATCGACCCGATCGATGTCGAGATATGCGGGAGTCATTTCGCCCGGCAAGTGGGCAAAGAAGTGATCTTGAAAGGAGTCTTCGGCCTTTCCGTACCGCTTCATGTAAGCGATGAACGCCTCCTCATCGTCAGCTCGGAAGTGAACGAGAGCAGGTCCTGGACTTGCTTCGCGCTGGGTGGTGGAGATCCCGTTGCGCCAGGCGCGGCGGCCGGCAAAGGCGGGCGGATTCGTAGCGATGTGGAGCTTCCCGCCGACAACCATGAGGTTCTCTTCCACGAACCTGCGAGCTCGTGCCTGGCGATCGTCATCGAGGCTGGTGATGATCCGGCAGGGGCCACGAGGCCCATCCGTTTTTCCTGCTGGATTCCGGGCGCGCCCTTCCAGGTTGATCGACAGGACCTCTCTGGGATTGCCGGGCATTCTCGCGAGAAACCCGCGTTCCGGCAGGGCATCGGGTGATTGGGGCCAATAGCGCTCGGCGAAGTTGGTTCCGATCGCACCCGCGAGGTCCACGCCGTCGGCAATCCGCGCATTGGAGATCTCGATAAAATTGTGATGAGCCTCACGGGCGCAGTCGGCCCAGAGCCGCCCTCCGTGGCCGACGCGCCGAATCTCGTCCCGGTGGGCGTGCGCTACCTCCTCAGGAACCCACCAGAAGCGCCTCTGAGGAACGTCCGGGAAGTTGAGCTTGACGTTGATGGCCTCGGCATTGTCGGGACTGAGCACCTCCGGCACATCGACTTCGATCGAACGCGCAAACATCTCGGTGCGGGGCTTCCTCGACCCTTGCGGGACGAAGGTGATCGGCACTTGGTAGGCAACGTTGACGACGGCCATCGAGACAGACTCCTTTCGGCCAGACTACAGTTAGCGCTTGAAAGAGACATCTTCGAAGCTCTTTTCGCTCGATCCTTTCCACCGTGTCAGCAATCTTCCTTCAACACGTGGATTCGGTGGACGGGCAGTGGTGCGGTCCTTGATCAGAGATGGCAATCCCTTCCATCAAGGTGTGGTAGTGATTTAGAGGTTCGCATGACAATTGCTGTCGAGCTCGGCGTGAGCAGTGCCGCCGGCGTCGCTTCAGGGCCGGCCACGATCGATATCGAGGAGCTGCTGGCGACCCGTCTGCTCGTCCAGGGTAATTCCGGGTCCGGCAAGTCTCATCTCCTGCGCCGCTTGCTGGAGCAGAGCGCGCCCCATGTGCAGCAGGTCATCATCGACCCCGAGGGCGATTTCACCTCGCTTTCGGACCGCTATGGGCACCTCGTCGTCGACGCCAATCGCTCCGAAGCCGAGCTCGAAGCGATTGCTGGTCGTATCCGCGAGCATCGCGTCTCCTGCGTGCTCAACCTCGATCAGCTGGAAGTCGACATGCAGATGAAGGCCGCGGCGGTCTTTCTCAACGCGCTCTTCGACGCTCCTCGCGAGCTCTGGTACCCAGCGCTCGTCATCGTCGACGAGGCTCAGCTGTTCGCGCCGGCGGCCGCTGGCGAGGTCTCTGATGAAGCTCGCAAGATCTCGCTGGGTGCGATGACGAACCTGATGTGCCGCGGCCGAAAGCGCGGCCTTGCCGGCGTGATTGCAACGCAGCGGCTCGCCAAGCTCGCCAAGAACGTCGCGGCGGAGGCCTCGAACTTCCTCATGGGCCGCACTTTCCTCGATATCGACATGGCACGCGCCGCCGACCTTCTCGGTCTCGATCGCCGGCAGGCGGAGATGTTCCGCGAGCTGCAGAAAGGCCAATTCGTGGCCCTAGGCCCGGCGCTTTCGCGCAAGCCGCTACCGATCCGCATTGGATCGGTCGAAACCCATGCGCGGGGATCGACGCCGAAGCTCACCCCGCCGCCGGTTCCGATGGGCGATGAGACGCGGGATCTCATTCTGGCTGCCCTGCCTACGCCGGCGCCGCGCGTTCCGCGCCGTCCTCCTCCGCCGGCCCAGTCGACAGACGACCTTCTGGCGGCCGTCGACCGCGAGGCGCAGGTCGAAGAGAGCGGCGAGGCCGAAGTGGCGGACGAAGTCAGCCAAGTCGACAACGCCGCGCGGGAAATCGCCCTGCGCAACATCCTGGCGAGCATCATGGGAGAAGCGGACGCCTCGTTTAAGGCCGAAGGCGTGCTCTACCAGGATTTCCTCGTTCACTGCCGCATCGAGAAGGTTGCCGGGCCGAAGCCTGATCTCGGAGCGTTCCGGAAGCTGCTTCCCGTGGCGCGGGCCGGCATCGATGGCTCGGCCTCGGAAAACCCGAACTTGGAGCGCGGGATCACATTCGCGACCAGCGAGCTGCCTGAGGAGCTGCAGTCCATCTATCTGTTGCTGCTAAAGGCAGCGTCTGACGGAGAGAGCTGCCCGACCGATGCGGATCTCGCTCGCGTCTGCGGTAGCCACTCATCAGGACGAGCTCGCGCCCGAATTCAGCAGCTCGAACAGGGCGCCTTCATCACGGTTCGTAAGGACATGAAGGGGCAGCGGATTATCTCGCTTCGTGACTTTGGCTTGGAAACCAAGCCAGGGAACCCGGCAGGTCCGGCGCGTGCGATGGCTGGTGCAGCATGACCCAGCAGAGCAACAACCCGCCGAAGCCCGAGCGCTGCTCGCCGGCGATGGCCCGGGTCCTTATCAACCTCTATCAGGGGCGCCCGGCCTGGGGGCATCTGAGCGGACGCTCGATGTACGGCGGATCCGGCCAGACGGAGCGAGCACTGCGCCAGCGTGGCTGGATTGATGCCGAAGGTGCGCTGACCGAGGCCGGACGCGAGCGCGCGGCGGATCTCGTGCCGGCCGCTCCGTCTGGGTTCAGGCTCTAGGCGATGGCGTACGGCGATTACAGCGGCCCCGACAAGCCGGACAAGGGCAAGGAAGGCGGGAGCTGCAATCGCAGGCTTTGCCAGTGCGCGCCAGCTCGCTGGTACAACCACGGCAGCTTCGCCTGGTACTGCGACGACTGCCGGCAGGCCATCGAGTTCGATCCCGTCAACAAGCGCGACTGGGATCGGAATTGGGTTCCTCGGTGCGGGCACCCGATGTTCGAGACCCGTGAGATGATGGACTGTCGGACCGGTTCCGTCGGGACGACGTCTGACCGACCTGGACTTAGCGAGCAATGACTTTTGACCGGATCGAGACCGAGCACGTCGCGGTTTGCCCAAGCTGACGACGACCTCGTGGGCACCACTGGCGTCTCGTGCTGCGGGATAACCTCCGAAGACGAACCTCGGCGGTCGATCTGGAAGACAGCCGCCGATTTGGTGAGAGCCATCACTCCGGGGGCGATCGAATCGCTGCGTGACAGAGCGAGGGCGCACTGATCGAACCTCACAGCGCTTGGTCTATAGGGCCGAGAACTAGAGTCAGGTCGCTAACTGGCATCGTCTGGTAGCCGAATGCAGCACAGGCCAAAGTTCGCTATGAGCTAGGTCGTCGGCCTTCGACTGGCTCATTGCTCTTAACGTAGCGATAGGCCTCTTTCAGCTCTGCAAGAATCGCTGTCGCTTCACCGCTCCCTTTAACCAGCGTGCCCGGGGGTTGCTCTTGGCCTTCGGGTTCACTGAAGGCCATCGAAAGCATGCGAACCTCGTGAGACAGGCTGAGGTCGGCGCCTCGGTCGCGTAGGCCCATCTTATGAACCGCACTTTCAACGGTTCTGATGAGATGGAACGATTTGTCGAGTAGTTTCAGAAGGTCGGCATCAGTCATTACCGGAGAACCCCAACTCAAAAATCAGTGCTGCAGAATGACAGATCGGAGCGATGAGCGTTACCCGCATTCTCGATATACTCTTGAATTTCGAGTCCGGGTTGAAGCATATAGGATGAAGGATCAATCGAGAAATGCTTGCGTAGCGAATTCTCGGTGGATGATCGGGCGCGGAGAATGATTATGAGCGAGGCCACCGTCTTCCGTTAGGGACCACCCTGACGGAGAAAGACCATGAATACCCCGGACTGGAGCGAGATCGTCACCGTAGAGGTGCGCGATCGCAGCGGTGCGCCCGCTCGCTTTGAAAGTCTCGCCGACGCCTTCGCCTGTCTCGGATACCGGCGTTTCGTCGCAATATTGCTCGATATCGAACGCCCACCGTCCCCCTTGCTTGAAACTGGACGCGCCAGCGTTCGCGACGAGATGGGGCTCGACATCCCGACATGGCGCATTCGCGCCGCGCTGGGCGATCGTCTCACGCCTTCGATTGGATATTGGTTCTGGCGCAGGAATGCGGCGATGCCGGCCTTCCGTGGCGGGCCTGTCCCGTTTACGGGCCGCGGCGGCGGCTACGCCTGGCACCGCCCCATCCGCACCACTCAGGAGCGTCGTTATCTCGCTGGTGCCAAGGTCGATGGGGAGGCGGTTCGCCAGCGCGCTGCGCGGCACTCGATCCCCTCTGACTACGACGATATCCCGCGCCATTGCGAGCGCAGCTGGAAGCGCCACCGCCGGACCCAGTGGCGCGATGCGTGAGCCTTACATCCGGAGGGACGATCCGATCTCGGGAACGTCGATTTCGGTCTGCTCGGCCAGGGCTCGCGACAGGTCGACGGCGCCGATCAGCTCCTCCGGGAGCTCGGCGCCGAAAGCCTGGTTCAGGTGCTCGAATAGATTGTTGGCTGCGAGCATGATCTCGATCGTGTCGAGGCCGTCGGCGCCAGCCTCGGACCAGGCGGCGACCTCCTCGTTGAGGATCGCGGCACTGGATGCGATGGCATCCGGAACCGCGTCGAAATCGCCAATCAGGTGGCTGATCGCATTTGTGGCGTCACAGACAAATTCGGCGCTCAGCATCGAATTCACATCGTCATCGACGGAAGGGCGGGCTCGGGGTCGTTAACGACGAAGCCTGCGCGCTCTGCGAGCTCGACCAGGTCCTTCGACATCGCGAAGGCTTCTGCGATGTCCGCCGGCGGCTCGTCGCCATGTGCCACGATCATCGCGCCATGGATCTGGTTGACAGCGATAAGGGTCGCGAGGCTGTCTTCGATCTGGCCGCCGGTCGCCTTCCAGTCGGCGGATGCGTCTTTGAGGCCGCCCAGAGCCTCGACGATATGGTCATCATGCGGACCGCTGTTGTCGAGCGAGACGGTGATGGTGTTGACGGCCTTGGCGATATCGTCCGCGAGCATGATCGATCTCCATTATCGAGAGGTCGATGTTGGGTTTGGGCAGTGAAAGGCACAAACGGCTATGCACCAAAAACTGCGGGCGAGGATGGAACTTCGAAGGCGGAAGTGTCAACAATTCAGGGAGATATGAAGGATTTGAAGTGAAATTCGCTGATATCGATCGTGCCGACCGGCTGGTCGTTCTCGACTTCGAAGGAACCGGAAATCGGCCGAAGGTCCCGATCGATATGATCCGGTCACCGCGAACTGTGCGTCTGCCCGGCGTGATCATCGAGATCGGCGCCGTCGAACTGCTGCGCGAAGGCGACGGCTGGCGAAAGGGTGAGACGTTCTACAGCAAGGTGAACCCCGAGGGACCGGTGAGCCACGTTGCCCGTGGAATCCACGGCATCACCGCCGGCGACCTGCGGAAGGCTCCGCGGTTTGCCGAGCTGCACGAGAGGTTCTTTGCCTTCCTCGGCGGCAGCAATCCGATTGTGGCGCATGCGATCGAAAACGAGCAGGAGCTTCTGTCGCTCGAACTGGCACGGATGCGACTTGGGCAATGGGGAGAGAAGCCGCTGCCAGGTCGTTGGCTGTGTACCCAGAAGCTTTTCGCCGACCTCTTCCCACGGGCGCCAAAGAGCCTCGACGCAGTCAGCGACAAGCTCGCTCTGGACCGGAGCCACCGGGAGGCCGGCCACGGAGCGCTTCTCGATGCGGATCTTACGGCCGACGCTCTTATGGTCATGCGTGAGATCGTTGCCTCGGGACACGATCCGGATGAGGCTGTGCGCTGGCGCCACGGGCGTCGGTGAAGCGGACGCATGATGCTGAAGATCGCAATCGTTGGGATCCTGATGATGCCTGCCACTGCCCAGGCGGCGAGCTACTGCCTTCCTAAGAACGGGAAGGATCGGATTGCCAAGGCTGGGACGTGCCCGACCGGATATTTCACTTCGGGTGAGTGTTGCGAGGCATTCCGCACCGACACGAAGCGCGCGATTCACAAGATCAATGGCAAGGCCTGCCCATCCGGCTTCTACACGAGCCAGGCATACTGCGTCAGTTTTCGCTGACCGCCGGTGGATAGCGACGCTACCCCGCTAGACCCCATGCCGAAATTGACGCTGCATGCTGGTTCGAACGGGTGTGTCGCTGCTGACACCTCCTGACATTCCGCTCGGTCAGGGTTGCGTTCGAGAAATGCTGGGGGGGATGCGAAGAATGCGATCCACGATCATCACGCACGGGCAGCTCGCAAGCAGGGCTCTGCGAGTGGAGTTGGCGAAGCGGGGCCAATTTGGCGTGCTGGTGACGACATTCGAGGGCGTAGCGGCACGGCTGGCCGGCGGATTCACACGACCGATCGATCAGGACACGCTGCGCAAGGCGCTCCAGAAGGTTCTGCCTGTCACCGATCTCGGCGAGCTTGATGCGATCAAGGGGTTGCCGGGCATGGTCGGCGCCGGCGCGACCACCCTGCATAAGATCTGGCGGGCTGGTATCGATCTCGAAGCCCGTGCGGGTCAGCCCCGAATTGACGCGATCGGCGCGTTGCATGCAGCCGTACTCGAAGAATTGCCGGAAGGCATGCTGCCACCTGGAGCGATCGTCGAGCGCGCAAGAAAGCGCCTCCAGCAGGCAGGGAAGATCCTCGGGCCCGTCCAGGTGCGTGGTCTCACCGATATGTCGCCGTGCTGGCGCCCTCTCCTGCTGGAGCTCGCCGAGAATGTGGAGGTTCGCTGGATCGCCGGTCCCCGGCATGTGCCGGACTGGCTCGATGGCAGCCGCGTGATCATCGAGCGATCGCCGAGCCTCAGCCCGGCCCTGCGGGCGATCAGCGCTTCCACCGCTTTGCATGAAGCGATCGAGGCGCTGCGTTGGGCGCGCGAGCTGATCGCTTCGGGGCGGGCGAAGCCTTCCGAGATTGCGATCGCGGCCGCGAGCCCAGGCGACTATGACGATCACTTCTTCACGCTGCGGGCAGACGCGAACATCGACCTGAAGTTTGTCCATGGCACCAGCGTGCTTGCGAGCAGGGATGGTCAGGCAGCGGCCGCGCTCGCTGAAATCCTCGTTCGCGGCATCACACACTCTCGCATTCGCCGGCTGGCGGCCCTCTGCCGGGGTTGCGGCCTGTTCGAGCCGCTCCCGGAAGGATGGCTGCGTGTCATCCCCGAGGATGCGCCGATGGCAACGCCGGCCTCATGGCAGCGGCTTTTCGCCAACCTGACGGCTGCGAGTTGGCCGGACGAGGTCGACCATACCGGCGAACTGCGTCGCCTGGTGGAGACGATCACCGGGTCTCTCGATGATGCCGAAGAGATCGGGCGCGCCGTGTTGCCGCCGACCGCGCTGACGATCTGGCGCCGCGGTGTCGAGGCCGGCCCAGTCGTGGCCTTGCCACTCAACCTCGAAGGCCTCCGCTGTCTGGACGACAGCAAGGACGCACCCTCGGCGGTCGCTTGGATGCCGGCTTCCGCACTGGCCGCTGCACCCCGCCCCTTCGTCAGGCTGCTCGGGCTCACCTCACGCGGTTGGCCTCGCATGGGTAGCGACGATCGGCTTCTGCCTGATCACGTCGTTCCGACCAATGAACTCTCGCCGCTTTCGATCGGGGTCGCTGATCGCCGCGACTTCGAGACCATTGTCGCGACCACCGAAACCGAGCTCGTGCTCTCCCGTCCGCGCCGCGATGGCGAGGGGCGCCTGCTTGGCAAGAGCCCACTTCTTCACGGTCGGACCGCTGATGAGACCTATCTGCAGCGCAACGACGTGCCGGCGCACGCTATGAGCGAGGTCGATCGGTTGATGGCCAGGTCGACGGAGTTCCGCCTCTCGCCTCTGGCGCGCTCAGCCGAGGGCTGCTGGATCGACTGGTTCCGCGAAGTGGTCACGCCCCATGATGGTCTGATCCGTGCGCACCATCCGATGATCGATGGCCTGCTCGACCGGATGCAGTCCGCGACCAGCCTCAAGCGACTCCTGCGCGACCCGCTCGGCTTCGTCTGGCGCTACGGCTTCGGCTGGAAGACGCCTCGGATCGGGATCGATCCGCTCACGCTGGACAACCGGGAATTCGGAGAGATCCTGCACGGCGTCCTTGAAAAAGCGGTCATCGACCTCGAGGCCGAAGGTGGCCTGATCAGCGCCGATGCTGTTTCGGTCCAGACCGCCATCGACCGCGCCTTGGTGAGCACCAGGCTCCGCTTCGAAGCGGAGCGCGCCGTTCCACCGGCAGCGATCTGGACGCGGACGCTCGCGGAAGTCCGCGGGCTTGCGGTGGCGATCGTGCGCCCGGAGGACGAGGTCCCGCTTCCGGAGCAGCGTAGCTTCGCCGAGGTGCCATTCTCTCGTGAGGATGTCGACGCCTCGATCGAGCTGCCCTGGGATCCCACAGAGGCCGTCACCGTGCCGCTCGCCGGATTTAGGATTACGGGCGCCATTGACTGGCTCAACATCTCTGGGGATGGCACCAAGGTCCGGGTGAACGACTACAAGACCGGCAGGCCACCGAGATCGGCGGATGAGTACGTCCTCGATGGCGGCAAGGAGATCCAGCGCGCGCTCTATGCTTTCGCTGTCAAGCAGCTGCTCGGGGCTGACATCGAGGTGGAGGCCGCGCTGAACTTCCCCCGCCATCGGAGAACCTTGCCGCTGGCGAATGCTGATGAGGTTCTGGAGCAGCTCTCGATCTTTCTCGCCGCAGCGCGCACCAACCTTCAAGGTGGGCGCGCCTTGCCCGGGCCAGATACGGCCATCGCATATAACGATCTGCGCTTTGCCCTGCCGGCCAACGCGGCGAAGAGCTGGTTCAACCGGAAGCGCGCTCCGGCCACGCTCGCACTCGATGACGCGGCCGCCATTTGGGAGGTCAAGTGATGAACGCCCCCGTTCGCATTTTGTCGGATGAGCCCCAGCGCCTTGCGGCGATGACGGAGCATGGTCGGTCGCTCCTGATCGAAGCCGGAGCGGGCTCGGGGAAGACCGCAGTCATGGCGGGGCGCGTGACCATGTTGCTCGCAGAGGGCGAGCTGCCCGAGTGCATCGCGGCGGTCACCTTCACGGAATTGGCCGCGAGCGAGCTGCTGGCGCGCGTGCGGCTCTTCGTCGAGCGGCTCGTAGCCGGAGACGTGCCGGCGGAGTTGCGGCTAGCGCTTCCCGACGGACCGTCGGAAGCTCAGCTCGTCAACCTGCGAAACGCGCTCGACATGCTGGACGAGGTGACTTGCTCCACAATTCACGGTTTCGCTCAGCGCTTGATCAGTCCGTATCCCGCCGAGGCGAATATCGATCCGGGGGCTGGAGTCGCGGATAGAAACGACGCCGAGCTTGCATTCAGCGATCTCCGCGAGGCGTGGATCCGCGAGCGGCTGGGCGAAGGCGGCAGCGAGCTGCTGATTGAGCTCGTCGGTATTGATCCGGCTGAGACCGTCGCATCGATCAATCGGGTGTCGGACGCGATGCGCCAGCGCCGAGATGTGCTGCCGCCGCCGGCCCGGCCGCTCGCGGACCTGGTCGACGCCTTCGTCTCCGCGGTCTCCGGGTTCCGGGGCTTCATCGGTCGCCTGGCTGTTTGGGATGCAGACACTCCTCTCTGGATTACAGACCTTGAGGCTATGGCTGAGAAGGCAACGGACGCGCGCGATGCAGCCGGAGCTCGGGCACTCAGCCTCCTGATCCGGATCGAGCCTTCGGATCGGATTGCGACCAAAGCGGGCTCTTTGCGCGCCTATCAGAGGAAGACCGGGTGGAAGAGCGCGGCCAAGGCGGGCGGGCTTTCAAGCGCAGAGGCCGAGCGCCTCTGCTCGGAGGCTGAGAACCACTACGCAGCTTGCAAGGAAGCCTGGGGCGCGCTCGTCGTCGGCGCCGGCGCCCATCTGCTCGCCGCGTTGATGCAGGAGGTCCGTCCCCTCCTCCAGCGCTTCCGCGATTATAAGCGCGAAGCCGCGCTGCTCGACTTCGACGATCTGATCTACGCAGCCCGCGATCTCCTGCGCGATCACGAACCCGTCCGGGTCGCTCTGTCGCAACGCTATCGCCGCGTCCTCGTCGACGAATTCCAGGACACTGATCCGCTTCAGGCCGAGATCTTCTGGCGGCTGTGCGGAGAGGCGCCGACACCGGAGACGCCTTGGCAGCAGCGTGTGCTTCGGCCGGGCGCACTCTTCCTCGTGGGTGACCCGAAGCAGGCGATCTATCGCTTCCGAGGTGCCGACGTCCGCGCCTATGTCGAGGCCCGCGAGGCAATTGGCGCGCAATCGAGCGACGCTGTGCTGTCGATTGCAACCAACTTTCGTTCCTGCAAGTCGATCCTGGAGTTCGTGAACGGCCGGTTCGAGATGCCGTTGTCGATCGAGAACGATCAGCCGGGATTTACCGCGCTCGATCACTTCCATGACGACGTCGGCGTCCACCCTTGCGTGACCGCGCTCGACGTCTGGGTCGACGACGACGCCAATTCGGACGCTATCCGCAACGCAGAGGCCGAGGCGGTCGCTGAGACCTGCGCCCGGATGATCGGCAGCGCCGAGGTCACGGATCATCTGTCCGGAGGTAGGCGCTTGTGCCGAGCCGGTGACATCGCGCTGCTTGCCCCCACAGGGACGGATCTCTGGCGGTATGAGGAGGCGCTGGAGCGCTACGGCATCCCCGTCGCAACCCAGGCCGGCAAGGGGTTCTTCTGGCGTCAGGAGATCCAGGACCTGATTGCGGTCACGCGCGTCTTGGCCGATAGCCGTGACACGCTCGCGTTCGGCGCACTGATGCGTGGCCCCGTCGTAGGTCTGACCGAGGAAGAGCTGCTCGATATCGGCTTTGCTCTGCCAGAGCGCGAGAGCGGCCACGGCAAGGAGCGTTTCTCCCTGCGCACGGAGCCCGAGCTCGTCACTCACGCGGTCGCCAGGGACGTCCTGGAGCGCCTACAGGGCCTCTGGCGCCGGAGCAACGCTACCACGCCCTACGACTTGCTCTCGCAGGCCGTGGCGGAGCTCCGAATCCGCCCGACGCTGCTGGCCCGCCATCAGGGCCAGGCCGAACGCGCGCTCGCCAATGTCGATCTCTATCTGGGCATGTCCCGCAGCTACGTTGCGCGCGGTCTCCGGGCGTTCGCGGAGGCGATGACGACCGCATGGGAGGACGAAGAGCGCGCGGGCGAGGGCCGGCCGGATGCACAGGAGCAGTCGGTTTCGCTGATTACCATGCACTCCAGCAAGGGACTGGAATGGCCAGTCGTTATCCCGGTGAATACCTCGACCGGATTGAAGGAGGGCGTCTCGACGATCATCAGTCGCGAGACTGGTCAGCTCTACACCAAGGTCTTCGGGATCGCGCCCGACGGCTTCGCCGAGGCTGCCGAAGGTGAAAAGGCCGAGATCACGCGCGAACGTGTTCGTCTCTGGTATGTCGCAGCGACGCGGGCCCGTGAGCTTCTGATCGTGCCGCGTCCGTCCTCCGGTGTCGCCAGCGGCAGTTGGATCGGCGTGGTCGACCTTGCACTGGGCGATCTCCCAGCATTGGATCTCTCGGCCTATGAGCCCGAGCTGCCGGCCTCGGCACCGCCGCGATCGAACCAGCAGACCCGTGATGTCTTTGCCGAGGAGGCATCTCGCATGGTCGCCGCTTCCAGGAGCCTGCATTGGAAGTCGCCGTCACGGCATGAGGATGCCGACAAGCCCGATGTCGTCGACGAAGTCCCGGCCGTCGTCACCGCGACGGAAGAGGTCGACACCGCGGCCGCAGCGCCGGCGATCCAGGGCGGACGTATTCGTGGTCTGGTGATGCACAAGCTTGCGGAAGAGATCCTGACGGGCGAGGTCGCCGAGGACGGAGTGGAGCTGGAATCCCGAGCGCGCGAATTGCTGGTCGAGCTCGGTACCGCCGAGGCGGCAAGTGCCGAGGAGGGTTTCGTCGCCTCGGAGATCGCGGGCGCCGTCCTTCGGGCTCTACAGCTGCCGGAGGTGCTCGCGGTCAGGGATCGGTTGGTCCCTGAATGCCATGTCTACGCCTTCGCGAGCGAGGGCAGCGTCGACACGGTCACCTACGGCATTGCGGATGCAATCGCCTTTGATGGACCACGGCCGACGTTGGTGATCGACTGGAAAAGCGATGTTGATCCCGACGCGGCCACGATCCTAGCCTACCGCGGTCAGGTCAGCGACTACCTGAAGGCAACAGGCGTGCCCGTTGGCCTGATCGTCTTCCCGACCACCGGCCGCGTCGAGCGAGTGGCGGCGTAGTCCGGGTCGGGCACATGTCGACGTTCAGCCGATCGAAGCATCTCCGGACCAACCGCTACGGAACCACCTTTGAGGTTCGTGAGCACAGGGTTAGGCGAGACGAGTGGTCAGTCGCTCAGCCCGGTGAGGCCAGGCCATTTCGAGCTGATGGCGCGGGCACGGGCAACCTGCTCGTCCCGAACGCGCACTGCCCCGTGTGCGGCGAGACGGTCTGGTACTTCGAGAGTGCTGAGGGCGGGCGGGTCTTTTTCGACAGTGTTTGGCCCGATTGGGCGAAGCATCCCTGCACCGACAATGGGTCGCGCGTCGTTCGATCCGCTTCGGTGGCCGTCGATCCTCTGCCATTGCCCCAAATCGAGATTTATCCGCGGGCACGGGGCACGATCATCGGTCTCCGGCACGAGGATGGTACCGCCGAGTTTGTGAAATCGAAGCTGCCGGCGGGCGAGCGCTTCTTTCCGGTGGCCAGCTTAGGACGCAACGCATCCGGCGCGATCAGCAACATTTCCCTCCAGTCAGCGGATCTCGTGCCATACGAGCTGCCAGCTACGCCGACCGAGGCCCCGAAGGCGATCAGCCAGGATGATCGGATCGCTTACGCTGAGGCCATGCAGAAGGATTTGGTCGCTTGTGCCAGGAAGATGACCCGGCTTGAGGGGAAGGTGCTGGTGAAGCACGATACGCTCGGTCCGTTCATCGCCGGCCATGTCGGAGGCTCGCGCGTCGCGATGATCCCTTTGCTGGTCGATCATTACCGCGCCGAGATAGAAGCCATCCCGGGAGCTGAAGATCCCAGCGAAGTTGCATCGGAGTTCATGAGGGAGGCGACGTTCGCGGCTCATCGCGCGCTGTCGCAGAAGATCGTCGTCGAGAGCGAGCATGCTGCCAATCTGGTGATCTTCGTCACCGAACGCACGCTGGTCGAGGTGGATGAGTACTGCAACTACGCTCCCGGACAGCTCGCCCGGTTCAGCATCGACAACTGGTGGTTCGGATGCGCGACGGAGATCGCGCGAACGAAGATCGCGAAGGTCTTCGTCGACGATCTCGCTGGTGCGGCAAATCTCCCCCTCACAGAGATGCCAGCAACCGTCGGCATGCTCGTCGCCGCCGAAGAGAAGTGGGTCGCCCGGGCCTGGGCTCTGAGCGAGACCGGTCAGATGACCCAGATCCTCGAAATGGCTCGGCGCATCGGATACAAGGAGCTGCTCCAGCAGCTGATCACTCGGATGCGAGACCGAGGTTGGGTCATCGATTTTGCCTATCGCGGGAGTGATGTCGGGGCGATGCACGTCGGCGCCGATCGCCGCTCGCTTCATTTCGACGCCGGCTTCAGCACACCCGACAGTGCTCGATCGACAAGGCTCATGTGGCACATGTCGAGTAAGGCCAGGGGTCTCGTGTTCCTCGAAGATCCAGACGACGAGGACGCCGAAGCAACAAATCGGCTTTACACGGTCCGTAACGGAGGCGATGTCGGCCGCTTGCCGGATCACTTGGCGCGCCCGCGAAAGCCCGGGCGAAGAGGTTGAGAGGCCCGCGCTAAGCGGCCGCGATGGGCGACGAAAGATATCGGAGAGCCCATTCGGGGTGAAGGATGACCGAGCGCTTGCTGCCGTCTAGGCGAACCCAGAGGTTGTCCTGGATTGAACCCGTGATCGTCCCGGTGATTGGCGAACCATGACCGGAGTACTCGACCCGAGCGCCCCGCTTGGCAGGGACGCTATAGCGCTTCCGAATGCGGCACATGCTCATGGCTTCAGCGTGCTCGAAATTGGGTTCCAGTAATCACTGATCGTGCCCTTGGGCGTGAAGTAGAGGTCGCGTTGGACGCGGTCGCCTCCAGGTCCTTCGAGGCGCGCGATCTCGCGCAGGTCGAAAGACCCGAGCTCAATCTCCCCGTGGAAATCAGCGACGCCGAACGCGATATGAGGGTCGCGAGGGCTCAGCTCCGAGATGAACCAGGTGACGTTCGTCCACGGGGCGAACAGCTTCACCAGTGGCTCGGGATCGATGGGGACGCCGGCGGCTGCCTGCTTCCCGTTCTCGATGAGGGGCAACTTGAGATCGTCAGGGATGAGGTCGGTCATGGGTAACTCCCGTGTCACATCCGAGGCGCGTGCGGAGCGAAGTCGGAATAGCGGCGATTCATCCACAGATCGAGTAGCTGCTCCTGTGTCGGCGGCGAGTTGATGATGCCGGCGACATCATCGCCGAACACGCTGTAGAAGTTGCGATAGCTCAGAACGGTGCGCTTGGCCGCGGCCATCCAGGCATCGTCCTTGTCGAGACGATCGCGGTGGCGCACGCCGGCGGTGGACCGGCCGCCCTGGATCAAATCGTCGATCGTCTCGCTGACGACCCGGCGCTCGCCGTCCTTCGTGTAGATGGCTCGCCAATCGTCGTCGAAGAGGGTGTTGTTGATGAAGAAGAGGCTCTCGCTAAGGCCCTGAAAAGTCAAGGGATCTAAAACCGAGCACCGCGAGAGGTTCGCGCCGTACCAGGCAACAGGCGCGAAAACGTCACGCAGCTCGGGAGCCTTGAAGAGGAACATGGAGAGCGCCGTGGCTTTGATGTCCCAATAGTCCTCGCCGATGCGATCTTGGGAAGGGACGATGTTGTCGAGGGTTGCGAGCACGGCGCCGCGATGGGGGATCTCGCCATGGACTTCGGGCCGATCGCTCGGGAGAGCATAGGTGCCATTCGCCCGGATGAAGGCAGTCAGCTGGCCGAGGGTCTTCAGGTAAATATCCTTGTGTTTCACGTCTCGGTCCACCGCGATTTATTCGATGCGCTTCCATGGATCATGAATCGATTCCACAATCCTTGGTAGCTTGATACTCCCGGATCGCGCACTTGAGCACTCCCGAGCAGTTCTTTTTGGTGGATGCGGGCGCCATGCCTCGCTGGTGCGTGCTCGCGCACACAGAGGAAGGCGTCTTCTGGATCGACATGAAGGCTCGCCGGACGCCCTTCGACGCCGGCAAGCCTCTGGCCCATATCGACGCGCATAACATCACGGAGGCCATGACCTTGGTCCCGGAGGCCGTCGTCGATCTTGAGCGCGAGTTCGCTTTCCGCTTCCTGCTCAAGCCGTTCTCAGATCAAGGGTGGATCTCGCCGGCCGGCCGGTTCTGGGGGTGCGACTACTATGCCCATGACGACATCGCCCACGCACTCATTCGGAAGACCGCGCCGCAGCTGGAATACGAAGGCTGGGTCCGGGTTCACTCCGACAGCTTCAGGATGCTCGACTCGATCCGGGGCGTGACCCGTGCGCAGGAGCGGACCTTGATTGCTCTGGGGTTCGAGGATCCTGAGCCAGGCGCTCGGAGAGCCCGGGGCTTCCAGGTCGACAGCAGCGGCTCGATGCCCTTCTACGCGGTGAAGCCCCCGGAGCATCTCCTGCTTCTTCCGCCAGCCGTTGCGAAGAAGTCGTCGGCTCCTCGTGAACGCGTCTCTCTGAAAGGGGTGATCGATCGCCTGCGCTCCGATGATGACATCACCGCGCTGATTGATCTGGGCTATGAGGAGCACCGCGATCTTGGGAAGGGAACCTGGCGGTGGTTGATCCAGCTCGGGGATATCGCCTTCGGCAGCGGAGAGAAGGCATCGAACCTTCTGAGGGCGCCTGGACTGGCTCTGCGTGCGACATCATTCGATACGATCGAAATCGACGGCTGGCCGCGGGAGGAAGTCTCAATCGACTCACGAGCGAGATCCATGATCGCCAAGGAGCTGAGCACGGGGCAGCGGCTAAATCCGAAACCGTAACAGTTGACACGCTTTCGTAGATGTGTGATCAAACCGTATCAACTGTTACGGTTTCGCCTTGATGGCTTACGAGCATCTCTTCACTGTCGATTTTTCGCCTGCAGAGGCCGCAAAGGTCACTGGCGTGAGCGCGGCGCTGCAAAGGGTCTGGCGAGGGCGCAACCTGCTGCGTCCATCGCAGAAGGAAGGGCATGCCCGGTTCCGGCTACCGGACCTTTGTCGCCTCTATGCGATGAAGGCTTTCTCCGATGTGGGAGTGGGACCTCGCCGGTCGAACGCTTTCGAGCCTGAGGGCTGCGATGTCATGAACCCTGCGGGGGCCACGATCATGGCAGTGCCAATGATGCTCCATTTCGCGGCGCTGTCCCTCGGCCTGACGCAGACGGATCACGACATGTCCCCCCGCTTCGTGGTCATCGAAGAGCAGGCGATGGGACGTACGGCGAGCCTGGCTTCCTATGAGAAGGCTCGCAGTAAGCGCAAGTCCGCAGGGCCACTGCTCTTGGTGTTCGACACCAAGCTGGCGGCCGAGGCACTGCTGGGAAGTCTGCCTCGCTCCCCAATCACGACGCAGGATGTTTCGCGATGAAGGACGTCGTCATCAAACTTACCCCGCGGGAGGCAGAGCTCGTCTGGAAAAACGCCGACGGCTGGATAGACGCTGGCGCATGTGCTGATGGTTTGCGCCCGGATGAGGCAGATGCCCTCAGTCGGTTGAACGATCAGATCAGCGCTCAGATCTTCCTGAACAAGGGCAAGAAGAAAGCGAAGCCCGACCCGGAGCCGGACGGAAGGGTTCCTCTCCGCGATAGGCTTGAGAAGGCGCTGGCGAGCAACACCATGTGGGATCTCCACGGCGACATGCTGGCGGATATCCTGGACGAGGTCATGAAGGTCCTTGAGACCGAAAAGAGTGATGTGGAGGTAGCGTAATGGCTCTGGATTTCGACAAGATGATCTCCGAGGCGAAGCTGGCGAGGCAGTCGTACGGCATTGCGATGGCGCAGGGGCGCTTCGGTGGTCCCGCCGGGATCTGGCTGGAGTGCACCAGCTGCGATGATTCGCACGTTATCGTGGGGTCGAACAGCGATGCTTGGGCGGCGGTGCCGACCAAGCGCGCGGCCGAGGTGTTTCGCAACGCGGGCTGGACCGGAGAAGGCACCGCGATCAAAAAGGCACGGTGCCCGACGTGCTCGGCTAGGCTCGTCGCGGCAGCCTGACCAGAGGTTGGTGTAATTTTGGACGAGGCGACGTTCTATCGCGGGATCTCGGTTGCGGAGAGCGATTTCGTTCGAGTCGTCGACGACATCCGAAACTCTGGGATCACGCAATTTCGTGGTCTCTCAGCGCGTCAGAACATCAGTTTCCGTCCGCTGCAGTCTGCGAGCCCCGCGATGTTGACCGGCGCTGGTCTAGGTGCGCTGCTGAAGGAGCCGGAGCTGGTACCAGCCGTTTATGCCTCCTGTGACCGGAAGACAGCTGACTGGTATGCGATCAGGCACAATCGAACGGCCGCACGTTCGAAGCCGCTTGTGATTTCGTTCCGCGCCTCGCTTGATGATGCGATTGTGGATGGGAACGACCTTCTCTTCCGCGCATTCTCGGCGCCAGCGAAACACCGGCCCGAGCTCAGAGAGATTTTGGTCGAGCATCTTTATGGCCGGGCCCTCGATCCGTATCTGAAAGCCGCCTGGCTCTCAGACGATGCCGAGTTCCGAATTCAGTGCTGCGAGCTGGCGCTGCAGGATCGGGACGTTGTTCGTCACCATCGCCTAAACCAGATCCACGTCGTTGCCGGGGTCAGATTCGCGTCTGCGTTCAGGGTGCGGCTCCCAATCAGCCCGGAATCGCTTGTCTCCATTGAGGAACCGACGGAAGGGGACTGGGGCGGAGCCTATCATGTGGCCGCGCTGCTGAGCTCCTGAGGGTGCCTCACGGAGCGGCCAGCGGGCGCCCGCGCGGTCATAGCGAGTACCCTCTGACGATCCTTTGTCAGGCAGCGGCCGAGTGCCCGAACAGCCCTGCCCTCAGGATGGGGCCGATATCACCGGCGTTCCAGTGCGGCCGACAGACAGAAACATATCGATCATCCCCGCCGACCTCGACGACATTCCCGCTCTTGATGGCCTGACCTTCCGGGTCGTAGCGGAGGATCTGGGTGGCGCGCTGGCCGCAATGGCAGCGCCGGGCGATCTCGACCAGCCGATCAGCCTTCGCCAGGAGGAAGGCGATCGTGTCGCTGAAGAGATGGCCAAAAACGTTGTTCTTGAGCCCGTAGGCGAAGACCTCGATGCCGAGTTCGTCAGAAATGCGGATCATCTGCTCCGCGTGATGCACGCCCAGAAATTGAACCTCGTCGATGAAGATGGCAGTGATCGGGGCACCTTCCGCCGCGGCCGCCACCAGGTCGAAGAGATCGTCATCGGCCGCCACCGGATGGGCTGACCTACTGATCCCCATGCGCGATGCAATGCGTCCGACCCCGGCGCGGTCGTCGAGCACACTCGTGAAGAGTAGGACGCGGGATCCACCTTCCTCGAACTCGTGGGCGGCCTGTAGCAGGCGGGCGGATTTGCCGGCTCCCATGACCGAATAGTTGAACGTCAGCATCTCGCAGGCCTTCCGATTCCTCAATCTGAGGATCGATGGCGGAGACGCATGCCGCAACGCCGGTTCCTTTTCCTCAACGGCTTTTTGTGGGTTTCACGCCGTCACCGCACCCTAAAGGGCCGGCCAGATCACCGGCATCACAAAAGATATGAGTTAAACACGGATTTGGTGCTTTTCTAATATCATTGGGGTTGCTATGCTGAAGGACGAGATTGAGCTCCGGGAGCGGGCTAGGCGCCTTAACATCGGCGTTGAGCATGTCGTTCGCGATGTGCTGCAGGCGCGCCTGATCGGGGCGGTCTTCTCCGCCTCTGCCGGTGAACTAGTTCTGAAGGGTGGTCTCGCGATGCGCACGTCGCACCGCAGTCAGAGGTATACCAAGGACGTAGATCTGCAAACGGGGCCGCAGGTCCCCCAGGCTCGTGTGACCGGCATCATTCGGAAGGCGCTCAAGCAGGCCGCGGAGACCGGCTTTCTGAAGCAGGTCTCGATCACTGAGCCCAAGCAAACTGACACGGTTCAGCGGTGGAAGGTGGCCGGCGTTGTCGGGTCATCCCACATCAATATGACCGTCGAGGTTTCCCGCCGCGGGCTGCCGCCTCCGGAGGATCTTGTGACCACACAGGTGGTCGATCTCGCCGGGCAGGCGCGCCCGGTTTACAGCTACTCCGCCTCCGCGATCGCTGCGAGCAAGGTGGTTGCGCTCGTCGCTCCAAACCGTGTCGCGGCGCGAGATCTCTATGATCTCGACCTCCTTATCACGATGGAGGTCAATCCGCCGATCGCGCTGCTCGCGCGAATGGGCAAGGATGGCATTCAGGAGGCGATCTCCAATCTCTGGGACAAGCTCGATCTGCTGACCTGGGACCACGCTGTCGAGACGCTGCGCGAGTTCCTGCCACGCCCGGAGGCGGCCCGCCTCACCGAGAGCTCGTGGGAAGAGCGCCGGCTGCGCACGGGCGAGACGGTGGAACGCTGGCTCCGAGAGGCCATGCAGACGATCGAGGAGCGCGAGCTCCAGCCAGCAATGAGTATGTGACCGTGGCAGAGCAGCATTTGATCCTCAGGGTCGCGGGGGACCTCCTCCGGAGCAGCGAGGCACGCCGTGTCCTCGACCGCGAGGGGGTGGCGGCGCTCTATGACGAAGCGGTGCGTATCTCGGGCGGCGAGGGCTCAATTCCCTCCAACCAGACGACCACGCGCTTCGCGGATCGGTTGATCGCGTCCGGCCTTCTGTCGCGGGTGCAGCGCGACCTCTATGCCAATCGTGCGGTCGAGCCGGCGGTACAGCCGAATGAGCTGACCCCGAAGCTTCGAGACGGCGCTGTGGTCGGCCTCTACACGGTCCTTGGGGAGATCGGCATCGCTCATAATCCCTCGCGCGTGGTGACGGCACTCATGCCTGCTTCGTCGCGCTCCATTGGACTGAAGCGCCGCGTCGAGACGCCTGTTGGTGACTTCCGATTCATCGGGATCAGCGAGGAGATATTCTTCGCCGGCAGCGAGGCTGACAGGCTGGATCCGGTCTTCAGCTATCCGCGAGCGACACCCGAGCGTGCATTCTGCGACTGGATCTATCTCGCCGCCCAGCGAGGCCCAGGGAAGATCGCGTCTCCTCCCCTCGATCTTGCGGCCGAGGAACTCGACCAAGATCGCGTAGGGCGTCTCGCCGATGCGATGGGCGTGCGCGGGTACGTCGAAGCGTGGATGGCGCAGCGTGCGATCTTCCTCGAGGACGAGGAGGCTGAGGAGAAGTTCAGCCAGAAGCTTGGGTTCTGACGCTGTCCGGGGCTGTCGCACCGGCTAGCGCGCATTCGTATGGAAGTGCGTCGTCGTGCCGTCTTCTCCGTGGAAGGTGAACGTAGCACCGGCCTTTCGAAGTCGGCCCGCGCCAGGAAGAGTGAGCTTGGAATTGCCTCCGCAGGGGGCGCACTTCCAATAATAGCCGAAGCGACCATGCTGGATTGACCCGTCGCTTGACCCACATTTCGAGCAGGTTAGGTCGGGCGACGGCGACGGACGGGCCGAGATCTTCGGGGCCAGCGGCATAACGCTGTTCAGCAGGAAGGTAGTGACAACCTGCAGTTCAGCCTCGGAAATGGCGACGGAGTCGCCCAGGAGCCCTGTCGATTTCCGCTGATAAGCGATGATCGACTTGATCCGGTCGCAGACGAAATCTGCCTTCATGGCCTCCGGTGCAGTCGTCTGATCATGACGCTCGATGGCACCGGAATCGGAGATAGCGACCAGGACCTCAATGCTAAAATTGCCAAAGCCGGTCTGCATGAGGCCTGCGAGCTTTCGGCGGAGCCTCTCCCGGTTCTGTTGGAGAAGACGCCGAAGGCTTTCCCCTTGAAGCCGTGCCTGTGCAATGGGAGAAGGCATCCCTCTCCAGACACCGTTGAAGTAGCGCTCCCACTCGGACAGGGCATTGATCCGCACGCGCGTCGTGACGGACTTGCTCTCGATAATGATGGCTCCGTGCCTGTGCAGGACCAGATGGTCGATCTGGAAGGCGTCGCCCGCGTCGGTCAGCCGCAGGTCGTTGAGGACATGGATGGCGGAGTCCTCGCCGAAGCTGCGGCGCAGGTAGAACGCCATCTGGCTCTCTGCCCTGTCACCCGCAATAATCCTTGGGTCACTGGAACGACGGACGGCTGAATCTTTGGGGACAGACACGCAGAGCTCCTTGATCTCAAGGATTCTCGCCGAGCCTCATCAGTTCGGCAAGAGCTGCGTTGGCTCTGCGGATCGGGTCAGGGCTGCGGAGCGTCGATCTGCTCGTAGTCGCTCTCGTCCGGGAGGTAGACGTCTCGAACCTTGTTCTCGTCGTCAGGATAGAACGTCACCTTTTCCGGATCGTTGTAGAAGCTCGGTGCAAGAGCGATCGCGTGCGCTTCCTCGATCGTATCGGCTTCCACCTCGACGACGGCTGACACGGTTGTTGGGGCGGTGATCGTGAAACGGAACTTGCTCATCGGGGTCTCCATTCGATCCCGAGACGCTAGTCGGCCGGCGCGAAAGGAAGAAGGGCTTCCACTGCGGTTACGGGGTCTGGCCGGACCGCTTGTAGCGCTGCTCCAGCCAGGGATCGCCAACGTTGTGATAGCCGCGGGTCTCCCAGTAGCCAGGCTCGTCCGCGGTCAAGAAGGTGATGGACTTGAGCCATTTCGCGCTCTTCCAGAAATATAGGTGAGGCACGACGAGGCGAAGCGGAGCACCATGTTCCCGGATAAGGGGGCGTCCGTCCCAGCTATGGGCGAGCAACGCCCCGCTCTGGGAGAAGTCCTCGATCGACAGGTTCGTCGTGTATCCGTCGCAGCCCGTAAGGCGGACAAACCGAGCCGATTGGCGGGCTCGCACGAACGCGATCAGATCCTTGGTCGATACTCCTTCCCAGTGGTTGTCGAACCGGGACCAGCTGGTGACACAGTGGATGTCCGAGGTCGCCTTGGTCTGAGGCAGGGCCGCCACTTCGTCCCAGGACAGGCAGCGCGGGCTATTGACGTCCCCTGAGATATCGAGTCTCCACGATGCGAGCTCGATGTAGGGCTTGTAGCCGAGGTCGAGAATTGGCCATGCTTCCGTGAGGTGTTGACCAGGGGGCAGCCGAGCCGAGCTACGCTCTGCGATCCACCCTGTCAGGAAGCGGCCCTCCTTCGCCCATCGGATCTTCGACTCCGACAGCTTGGATGTGATCTCTGGGTCGATGCAGGGAACCTGTTCGACGGGGATTTCTGCGGCCGGATGATCAACGCGCCGGAAGCGACCATTGAGCCATCGACGGGCCTTTGCGACCATCGATGGCTCCTTGGATGCCCGATCTTCCATCTCCCAAGTGGTCCGGAACTGGGCCTCAAGCCGCTCGTAAAAATCGAACTCTCGACGAGAAGCCTCGTCGAGCGCCCGCGCCTCTTTCTCGAAGTCGAGCCGAGACTGTGGATCCCAAACAGGGACCAGGTCGAGTTGGGCAGCGGGGGCGACCACCGGAAGCAGCTTGTCGCGAACCTCCAAGAGGCGATCCCGGGCAGCATCCGGAATACGGCTCAATGCCTCGTCACCGAGGTGCTCCGGGATCCCGTAGAGAGCTTCGGCGATCGAGCCGGCAATCGCGGCCTGAGTGTCTGCGTCACCCCCGATCGAGACCGCGTTCCGGATTGCATCCTCGAACGACGTGGACTTGAGGGCGCAGATCAGGGCTTCAGGAATGCTGATCCATGAGGCGAGCTCGAAAACGCAGGTCTGGCGAACCTGATCGACCGAGCGCGACAAGTCGTATCCCGACTTTGCCGAGACGATTTCGGCGATCTCGGACGCCTCGTAGCCGGCCCGGGCCAGATAGATCGCCAGGGTCGTTGCTTCGGCGCCGCGGATGGCCTCTGGATGGTTGTGGGTAGCTGCCGCGGACGCGCGCGCCAATTCGAGCGCATGCAGCATGTCCCGTCCGAGCCAAGCTGCCGGAGACACGCGCATGGCGGCGCCGTTGGACCACGATCCGTAAGGCTCAATGGATGGACCAGCGACCCAGTCCCAGAAGTCCTGGCCGTAGCTCGTGACATAGGTGTTCGCAAACCACTTGAGGCTCGCAGCGAACGGAATGTCGTCGACGATGGCGGAAGCGATCGCCAGCGTCAGGATAGTGTCGTCCGTGTAGATGCTCCCTTCCTCGAAAAGTGCGAACTCCTTCGACTTGATCGGGGCGAACTCCCGGGAACTCCCGACAACGTCGCCCACTATCGCGCCGAGCATGTTAGCTCCCGGTCTGGCGATTCGTGTGATGCCGAGAACCCGAGCATCGTCGACGCCGCTTCCTCGAGGCTGCGGCGAGCAGGAGCATGGGTGCTGAGGAAGCTGCCAGGGTAAGCTTCTGCGGAGCCAACCATCGTCGGTGTCTCGACCAGAAGGATGGCCCTCAGGATGGCGCCGCCAGCGCGCGGACGAGCCTTCGAGATCGCCTCCTTCAGGGCGACGAGATCGCGCCATGGGTCATCCGACCAACGGTTAGCTAGGCCGGCCACAATGGCCTCCCTCCAGGTCGATAAGAACCTAAGCAGGCCGGCGCCGGAAGAAATGGTCGAGAGATCGCTCTCGGATAGAGCCCAAAGTCGATCCCTTTCGGGCCCTGGTTTCAGTTCAAGCGCATCAAGCAATGCGTTCTTGGCTACGAAGAGCGTCCGTGCATCGTCGGGCCAGCTCGAAATCTCCTCTCGGTCTGTGGCCGAGATATCGCCGCGGCGGCGCTCGAAGAGATCGGCATCGAGGCGGGCGTTGGTTCCGCGCTGGATCGCAGATGAGCGAGACGTTGCGAAGCCTTTCGCCGCGACTTGTTGAATGGCGCTGGCCGTCTCGGAGACGGCGAGGACAGCTGTCGCGTCGGGAAAGACGTCGCGAACCTCCGCCAGCGCGCGGCCGTCGTATTCCACCAGGACCAGCGCAGGCGCTCCTTCCCGGCCAGCTGCCCAGCCAACAAGTGCCCCCCTATCCTCCAGGAAGTCGAGAAGCGTTGCATCATCTGCGTCGCCGACGACCAGCCGGCGCCGGCCTGCGGTCGTCACACCGACCAGCATCATGACCTCGGGGACGTCGGTTCTGTCGTCGCAGTGGAGGGCGAGCCAACGAGCGAGTGACGTCTCCACCGTTTTCTCGTCGCAACCGAGCTTAGCCGCGGTCGCGGACGACCCCAGCCGGATCGCCATCTGTGAGACGTGCTCCAGAACGGCATGTTCGCTGACACGACGGTCGTCGGCGAATACATGATTGCAGGCGCAACGCCACCGCTGCACCGGGCCGCTCTCACGCCTCAGCCTGCCCTCTTTCAGCGACAAAAGGCTACGGCTTGCCGTCCCGAAGCTGACGCCTTTGCGACCGCCGCAGTGTGGGCAGGGCGGCGCCTCCAACCGGGGAGCGTCGCTCACGGCCGCAGGCTCGGCGATGGTGTCTCCGCGGACGGCGGAGGCTCCACTGTGGACTTAAGGGGCGCCAATCGCACCCGTTCAGCAGTCGTGCGGGATAGCGCGGCCACCGTCGCGTCGATGGCCCGTTGGACGGACGGAGTGGCGATCGCCGCGCCTAGCTCCCGTTCGGCCAGGAAGTGCGCGATCGGGCCTGCCCCCTCGATATGGAAGGTGGAGCGGCCGATGTTGTTGAACGCGTAGAAGACCCCGCGATCGACGCTCTTGAGCCAACGGAGCTCAGAGGTTGCGACTCCGCTGGAGGCGAATCGCGCCATCAGTCTCGTGATCGGGAAAGCATGCGCCCGCTCGGCCTTGAGGCGTTCCTCCTCTGCGAATGGATCAGGGTGATCCTCGACAAACGACCGCAGAACGAGCTCAACGGCAAAAGCGTCTGTGAGGTCATTCAGCCGATCACAGCTCTTGCAGAGTTGATTCAGTGGCGTGCGATCGCCCAGCTCGGCGACATGCAGGGCCATCCAGAGAGCATCATAGAGCGGTCGCGAGATCGGCTTCTGAACCTGCTTTGTGAGGCTGGTTTCGACGATGGCATCGATCGCGAAATCGTCGGGGCCACTCGCGCCGACGCTCCGGACAAATTCCAATGCGGTGAGAGCCGGTTGACCCTCGGGTTTGGCATCAGGGCCCACGCATCGTTCAGGCTTGTTCCTGCCATTGCCTGCGACCGCCGACGCCCCGAGCCCCAGCGCGCCGACCACCAGGGCGGCAAGCCAGTTCGGCGAGACCTGCGCCTGGGCAAGGACAGACTGAAGCACAGGCGAGACCAGTAGACCGGCAACGAGGCCAACACCGAGCTGACGCGGATCGAGAGAGACGTTCATCGCCTCATGCCTCCGGAACGCGCGAGACGAGGTCAGTCAGGTTCACGAATTCCGCCGACCTGGCCCGCGGGAAAGCCAGAGTGATCGGGCGGTCGACGCGCTGCGAGACAAACTTGGCAATCCTCGCTTGGGTGAAGCGTTCGAGCTTGATCCAGGTCTGAAGCTTCATCAGCAGAGATGGTCTGCCGCTGCTGGCCGGGTTTTCAGAGTCCCAAATCGGATCCGGAACCGAACTGATGACTGAGACACCGGAGCCGGGGTTTGTCAGAGGCACAACGGCCTCGGGGACGTATTCGGACACGTTTTCGAGAAACACGAAGAACGGCAGCGACCCGTTGTCGCGATGTGCGCGCTCCCCTCCGCGCGCCTGCCGCGCGCCGGTTGCGCCCTTCAGAGCGGAGAGGACGAACTTGGCGAGGCCTTCGACCTCCATCGACGATTTCTGCAGGACCGGGAGAATGACGATGAGGATGCGCCGTCGGGCCAGCACGTCGTCGATAACGATGTCGGGCGTGTCGGTCTGGAAAATTCCGCCGTAGACGTCCGCCAACGCACTCAGGATCCGCGAGAACTGCATATCCAGATAGCCGTGCTGGTCGACCGTTATCTGGGCCTGCCGGGTGCCCTTATCCAGTCGGAAGCCCGGCAGCGAAGTCAGGTAGGATTTGATCGCGAAACGGACGGATTCCGGCAGGAGGGGGAACTTTTCCTCGTTCAGAAAATCGATCAGGGGCTCCAGGCCCACATAGTCTCGGACGGTCGAGGCCGTCATCTTCAGTCCATGCTCATCACGGAGAAAGGTCAGCGCCCGCATGAGGCCGGTCATCATGGCGGTAGCTCGCCCCTTCCAAAGGGGACCGTCTCCCCCAGGCTCGTCCAGGAGCGAAACCACCATCTCTGTGAGGCTGTCAGAGGATGCTGTCGCGAAAGGGTTGAGCGTGTCTGACGGGCTCATCTCGCGGTCGCGATCAGGCCAAGCGAAAGCGAAGGGATCCCGCCCCCGATGCACACCCCGCCCTCCCGGTTTGGATTCTCCTCCCCCGGCGCCAACGCCGGCGGAGAGAAAGTTCAGGACGAGGACATCATCCTCCCGCCCGGCGAGCTTTGCGCTGGCCTGGAGTTTCCCAATGGTCGTGGGATCTCCGTTGCCGTCCAGGAAAACGAGGCCCGCTCCTGCCATCATGGCGCTTTCTGCCATCGATCGGAGAACCTCGGATTTCCCCTGGCTTGTGTCGCCGATCACTGCGACATGCTGGAGCGCCTGATCAGTCGTCAGGCGAAGCTCGGCACCGGTGCTCGGGTGGTGCCCCAGGAGAAGCACGCCATCCGGGGGAGGAAGGTCGTCACGCGTCCCCCTGATGTCGTCTGCGATCGCTTTGAGCCCACCCAGGAAGGAGAAGTTCGGGGTGCGCAGCGCATGTATCGTAACGACGCCAGCTCCAACGAGCGCGGTCCAGGGAGCGATGGCCGGCGAAAGCATGGTGCCGGCGGCGAGGACGCCGAGCGTCGCAATCGTGGCCGGGCGGCTCCCGATCGTATTCGTGGCAGCCTTGATCATGTTGGCGGTGATTTGATTTGTCACGGGGCGTTCCTTCGTTGATCCGAAGGGAACCTACCGGATACGAAGGATCACGATATCCAATCCTTTGAACGCGGCCAGTGACCGCCATTTCAGGTTGATTGCGATCCACGGGAAATTCGGCCCGTACGCTAAGATTTTTCGAAAAGTGGTGCAGACGCGCCTGTTCAGGGCGGTGTACCGTCTTCAAATGGATGGCCGGAAGCTCGATCTCAGGATCTCAGCGGATGCCGAGAAGGACCTCCGTGCCCTTCGCACGCATCTCAAGATCGAAAAGACAGGCGCTGTGTTCCTTGCTCTCGTTGCGCAAGGACTGCGCCCGCCTTCGGCTGTCATGAACCGCAAAGACACCGACGCTCGCGCCAGGCTCACGGTCCCTCGTCGTGTCGCTGACGACATCGCCTCGGTCGCGGGCCTCGAAGGGGTATCGATCGAAGCGTATGTCGATGCCTTCTTTCGTCACGCCGCCGATGTTTTGATCAGGAAAGTCACATGCCCCAGCCTGAAGACCTCTATGCCCGCATCGGCTTCGACCCCAGGAAAGCCTACGAGATCCCAGACGGCTTCAACGACGAGCCCTCCCCCCACGATCCCTCCGAAGAAGACGGAGCCGAATCCGGCCCTTCTGAGCCTTCGCTCCGAGATCGCGTGACCGACTGGGCCTCGGAGAATCTACGCTTTGTCATCGTCGCTGCGACCGTCCTCCTCATTGCAGTCGCCTTGTATGCTGCGGAGAGCTGGCGAGGTGCGCCCCCCGCATCGGTCGACGCACAGCTGCGATCGCCGGCATTCGAACTCCCCTATACCTCTGACATACCTCTGCGCCCGCTGCCGCTCCCGTTCTTGGCGGGCACTGAAGACCGTCAGCTCGACCCGTTCCTCCGTTGGGAGCGCGAGGCCGAGAGCGCGCAGGGCCTGCAGTATTATCTGGCTGCGCTCGGGCCCTTGGTGCCGGTCGGCATGACTGTCGATATCAAGGGGTCCACCCCGTCGAGGCCTTCACTGCTCGTGAAAGGGCTCGAATTGCTTCGAATTCCCGCCGCGACGATCGATATTCGGCATGCTGGCAGTGGTTTCGCCTTGTCGCTCGCAAATTTCACGGTCGGGAAAGACGGCGTCCTTATGAACGCTTCGCCAAACTTCGACAGAGCCATCATTGTTGGCATGCTGGTGGTGCTCGCGTTCGGCGCTGCGGCCGCGGTTCGCTGGACGATCGAGCAGAATCCCTACTCTCGGTTCTCCCCCGAGCTGACCCACGGGGCGGTTCTGCTTCTGTGCGTTATCGTCCTCGTCGCGTTTGGCGCGATCTCCAAGGCCGGGCTCCTTCTGCTTCCGTTCTGCTGGATGAGATCGCACGCGGCTCGGAGGCTGGCGGCTGTCGTTTTCGGATTGAGCTGCTGCTGGGTGGCTGCGAACATTCCGATCGAGCCGCCTCACGCTGCCTTGTCAGCGTTCTACGGCAGCCTGGGCGTCAATACCGTCGATATCGCATGGCTTGGAGCTGTCGGCCTGGTCGCGTTGGCCTGGGGGCTCGTGCGCATCCCCAACCGTTCGACCTCGGTGCATGTATCGCTGCCTTTGGTGCAGGACGTGCGGATCGTGAACGCGATCTGAGCCCGTGGCGTCGGCCCCAGGCATACTCGCTGAGCAGTGAATGTGCTGGGAAAGGCAAATGGTCGGGCGCCAAGCTAATGCTTGCGTGGTGCCCGATCTCCCTCCTCCTTCAGCGACTCGCGAAGCGCTTCGAAGAGGTTGATGACGGTCGCAGGTTTCGCGCCCGGAGCCGACTTCCTGATGCTGCCACGCTTCCTCTCGATGATCTTCAGCATGTGCTTTTGCACCGGGTCTTCCATCAAAGACTCGCTCCAGGGCTCGGTCTTTTGCATGACGAGCTGGTCGGCGAGCTTCAGGAGGTCGGGATCGGGTTTGACCTTGCCGATGTCACCGAAATAGATCCCGGGCCGGCGCACCTCCGAACCGAACCTCAAAGTCCACGCCATGATCCCTTTTCCATGGGGGGAGAGCATGACCGCGCGCTCACGGCGGTTCAGGACGACGCGCGAGATGCCCACGGTGCCCGTCGCGACCATCCCTTCGCGGATGACGGCGTAGGCCTCTTCGCCGACGGGGTCGTCTGGCGTCATGAAGTAGGGAGTGTCAAGGAGCATCCACGAGATGGAATTGCTCGGTGCGAAACACTCGATATCGATCGACCGCGTGCTTTCCAGGCCGACGGCAGCAAGTTCTTCGTCTTCGAAAATGACGTAGCGACCTTCTTCGACCTCGTAGCCCTTGACCTCATCCTCGTCGTTGACGGGCTCCAGCGTCACGGCGTCGATGTAGCGGCTGACCACCCGTTGGCCTGTCGACCGAGAAAGCGTGTGAAATCGGACCTTCTCACTGTCCGAGGTGGCCGGACTCAGTGCCACCGGGCACGTGACCAACGAGAGCTTCAGGTAGCCTCTCCAATAAGCAGCCATGACACGCACCACAAAACGCCACTGACGCCGACTCAATCGCTGGGAACGAGAAGGGTTCCCGGACGTTGAGTCAGGTCGCGTTATGGAGTTGCGTAGATGGCCGCCCCCAGAGCTCAATGGCGAGGATCACTAGTGGTTGGGGCCTTTTCGGTGCCAGTAGCACTTTATACGGCTGCCTCGACGGCCGACCGCACCAGATTCAACATGCTCAATCGGGCGACCGGGCATCGACTGAAGCGCGAGTTCATCGACCCGACAACCGACAAGCCGGTTGAGAAAGAAGACCAGGTGAAGGGCTACGAGCTCGACAAGGATCAGTTCGTTCTGATCGAGGAGGACGATCTCGCCGGAGCCCTGCCCGAGGCGGACAAGAAGCTTGCGGTAGGTCAGTTCGTCGCTTTTTCCGAGGTCAACCCGATGTTCTTGGACAAGCCTTACTACGTCACGCCCGCCGGGCCTGGTGCTGAGGCGCCCTATGTGGTGCTTCACGAAGCCATGAAGAACCGCGGCGTCGCAGCGGTCGCCCACGCGGTCCTGTTCCGTCGCTATCGGGCGGTGCTGCTGCGCGCCAGTGGGCCAGGCATCATCGCGCACACGATGAACTTCGACTACCAGGTCAGATCGGCGGACGCGGCCTTCGACGATCTCCCGAACATCGAGATCAAGGGCGAGATGCTCGACCTCGCGAAGCACATCATCGGCTCCAAGAAGGCAGCTTTCGACATCGAGGCCTTCACCGATCGCTACGAAGAGAAGGTTGCCGAGCTCGTCCGGGCGAAGATCGAGGGGCGTGAGATCCACGTTCCAAAGCCAGCTCAGCCGACAAACGTCGTCAACCTGATGGACGCTCTGAGAGCAAGCGCTGGCGCGCTTCCGAAGCAGGACAAGGATGGCAAGCGGGCGCCGCGGAAAGCAGCGCCAACACGCAAGGCCGGCTAGTCCCTGCTGGACAGGATCAGTTCGCAGTCGCGTCCGACAATGCGAGCCATCCGGACGATGCCAGTCTGGTATGAGCCGCCGTCGAGGTTGAGCCTGCACCGACGCACCTGCTCCCAGATCGAGACCTGGTCGGAGTCTGGTTTGGTATGCCCATGGACCACGAAGAACGAATGATGGCCCTTGCCCTCCGATGGAATAAAATCGAGGAAGGGCTCGCGTATCCAGGCCCAGTGCCGCTCTTCCTTGAAATTGCCTGGGTCGATGGCCCAATGCGAGGCAAGGAAGCCGTCGAGCGGGATATACGGAGACAGCCCCGCATGGACGGCGAGCACGCGCCCCGAGCGGAAGTGAGACGAGAGCCGGTCGAGGTGAGCCAGTCTCGTTGGGCCCAACCCACGAGCCAGGGTCAGCTCGGGATCATCCGGGTGCAGCGTCAGCAGCTCGTTCATGAGTCTGCGCCCGCCATTGCGAGCCCAAACTCGCAAGCCATTGGCTGAGGCAGGGTCGTCTCCGCCAATGAGGGCGATCTTCAAAAGCTGCTCATGGTTACCCATGAGGTGGACCACGTCGTCGGCACCAATCCTCTCCTTGGCGCCGATGATGAGGTCGAGCGCACGCAACGAAGCTGGGCCGCGGTCAATGACGTCGCCAACACTGACGAAGACCCGCCGGCGTCCCGCGACCTTTGGTGTTGAGGCGGCGTGATCGATGAGCTCTTCGAGCTCATCGGCGCAGCCATGCACGTCGCCGATGAGGATTAGCTCGTGCTCCTCGGCGCATCCAAAGGGAAGGCACAGGTCGGCAGTCTGGATCATGGCGGTATCCCCGGCAACTCAGGCCGCGGCTTGAATCTGGAGCTTCGGGTGGTTGATGAGCCAGGTCGCGAAATCGTCGAGCGACATCGAGCGAAAATCTCGGGAAAGAAGTGGACGCCACAGCGCCCAGGCCGCTTCACGCTGTGTCCGGTCCATACGGGGAACCCCAACGTGCCCATGCGCTGCCTCCCAGGCGCCGGGAATTGCCGGAACAGCCATGGTCAGGCGGGAAGCGTAGCCCATGACCTCCCCCGAATTGACAGCGTCCATGTAGCGGGCAAGCGCCATCTCGGCCGCTTCGCTTGGAGCCAGATTTTCGAAGGAGGCGTGCTGGATGACAGTCAGGACCCCGCCGGCGTTGATCCCGAGCTCGACGGTGGAGACTCGCATCCCCTTCGCTCCGTCGTCCTGCTCCCGAATCGAGAGGATCGCGCACTCATACCTGGCGCATCGCTCGTCATAGCTCGCGACGCAGTGCGAGAGGCCGCGAAAGCCGTCAGCATCCTTGTCGGGGCTGCCTTCATCGACCAGCTCTCTCGAAGAACCGAGACATGTGATTGCAAGGCCCGTTTCCTCGCAGACATAGTCGCCAAACAGGCGGTCCCAGGTGAGCGCTGGATCGCACTTCGGGTTCGCCAGCGATATTGACGCATGCCATCGTTCGCTCTGCCGGAGCATTCCCGCGATGTTGAGATCGCGATAGACCAGCTTGCTAGACAGGGCCTCAAGAGCCGAATTCACCGGCCATGTCGCTAAGTCCAGATGAGTGAGAGCGATCGCGGGGATGAGGACGCGGTTGAAAAAATGATCGACGGGGTCGAAGAACCAGGGAGCATCAACTCGATCCAGGCGCCGGCCGAACTCCGCCCTCATGGTGTCGAGTGAGCCCGCCCAGTCCTGATCCAGCCCGTTCAGCAGGGTCTGGTAGGATCGACCAGCGGTTGCGGTGTTCACGGCTGCCCAGAGATTGCTCAGCTTCTCGCAGGCGCGGACGCTCTCGCGATCGATCGGGATCTTGTTTGGAGGGATATGCGGCAGCATCTGCTGGAAGCTCGATGCGTTCCGCTCGATGCCCCAATCTGCCTGACGAAGTGCCCTAAGGTGTCCCGGGGTAACCTTGCAAGGCCCGGATTGAGGGTTCTGCAGATGGATAGTCGCGTTCAGCGAATGCAGTATCGAGACGCCATCGTCGATCGCCTTCCGGCAATCTCCAGCGCCGAATGCCCAGACGGTCGGCATCAGCATGGGGAATGTCCGAGCGAATTCGCGGCGGCGCGCTCCTGCTACGGATCGCTCCGCCAGCCAGAAATAGATGCGCTTGTCGGGCTCCCCGAGGCGCCCCATTATCGCCAGGCTCTCGGGGTCGAAGCGCCGCCGATATCGATCGAGACCAGCGCCGTCGAGCTTCCGCAGGAGCTGGTCGCACTTCTCCTGCGCCTCCTGCACCGATCCGTAGCGATCCGCGTCGAACCCTGGCGGCAAAGAAATCATGCCGCCCCGAACGAGACCGCTGCGGCGGAACGCCGGCCGGTTATAGGTGATTGTTGTGACCTCGCGCTGGATGTCGATGAGAAGGAGATCCTCATCATATCCGATCTCCAGCTCGCCATGGGCTTCGTAGAGGTTTGAGAGATCGGGCCGGCCGCCGACGAAAACGTAGGAGAGCATCGGACGGTCATTGAGCTGCCACGCATGCGCGAGAACGATGCCATCGAGCTGTTCTTCGCCAAGAAGCGCGACACCGTCGAGGGTGATGACGCCGTAGCGGGCGTCTTCGAAATCAAACCAGACGGCGGAGACAGGCAAGCGCGGGCACTCCTCGGTGGAGTGCGATTCTATGGCCGCAGAAGAACTGCGATCCAAGTCCTTTCGAGATGGCCGTCCACGGCCATGGCGTCGACTTCGAGGTCAAGCTATCGTCATTGGATGTTCCGACGGCAGAATCGGGGCCTGTAACCATGGGCAAGATCGCTATTGCAGCTGGGTTGATCCTGTTCGCCGGCGCTGGAGCGGCAAGCGCCGGGACTCCGCAATGTCCGAGCGAAATCAGCGCGATCCAGGAATTGGCGTCGCCGCAAGAAGGATGGCGCGCGCAGCGCCGCAGCGGGCCACACCGACACGCTCGTATCACCCTCTACGATGGGGTGCCGGAGGATCAGGCGAGCCTAGTGCCGGATCGGACGTTGCAGGTGAAAGGGGGAGAGGTGTCGACGTGGAGCTTCGGAAGCTCGTCGACGCGGCGGATCTGGATGGAGTGCCATTACGCGGGAACATCGGTCTCGCTTATTCGCGAGCTTCCGGCTGGAACGAAGACATGTTCGGTGTCCTCCGATCCGAATACGCGATCGTCAGATCTGCGTCGTCGGATACGGAGGATTGACTGCAGCTAGGGGCGCGGAGCGACCGGCGTGGTCTCAAGTTCCAGCATCCGAGCACTGACGAACGCTGCATGTTGGGACACATCTCCGTCTGGCAGGGCTTCCAGCGCGGTTCCTGCGAAATCACGCAGCGCGCGCGGTGCGAAATCAGTCAGCGGCCCGCGCAACTCGCTCGCTGGCGAATTCATCCGGTCGTCATAGGGCATCACCAGTCGCGCGAGGCGGGACGGCACATGGCGAGGCGAACCAGGAAGAAAGATGCGGAGACGATCGAGATCGCTCTGCGAGCGCGCCTCAAGCTCGCTCTCGACCATCGCGAGGTACGGCGCCGACAACGCTATGAGGATGATACCTCCCCCTTCGAACAGTGTGTCCATCGGCGCGGAGAACGGATTGGTCCGGATCGCGCGCCACCAGGCCGCGGGATCTCGTCTCCCGTTGATCCGGGCGAAGATGTCGTCCGTTCCAGCCGAGACGGTCAGGCTATAGCTGGGCACCTTCTCATCGGGCTTCAGCAGTCCCAGTCCCGCCGATATCACGAAAGGCGGTGCAACGCTGCGGACATGGCCGAAGCCCCGACCGCGATAGAGCTCGCACGCGGGCATGCGCTCGACGGCACACGGGAGGTTCGCGAGCCAGGCGGTGGAAACCGACTCGATCGGACCAGGGGCAAGCGAGGCCGCCTGCAGGGGCCAGATCGGCGACATGGCCTTGCCGCTGGAGCACGTGGTCGCGACACGCATCGTCAGGCTGCCACCGCAACCTTGCGGAGATCGATCGCCTCATCGAATACGTCGAGACTCAGCACCTCGACGAAGTCGACGCCGACGCCACCTTTGAACTGGCGCACGACCACTCCGCGGAGATTGTCGCCGAGCTCGACCGGCGTGCCGTTGGGTAGCGCGACATCGGTGGCGATGCCAATGCCTGACCGTGAGATGTCGATCACCCGAACCCGATATTGTCCCCAGTCAACCGTGAGGTCGGCTTCTCGGACGGTGGGGACCAGACGCTCGTACCGACGACCGTCGCGCACGGTCGAGAGATTCTGGCCAGCGAGCCACTTCACCGTCTTCTCCAGTTGCTTCAGCCGATAGGCGCTGACCTGGAACTCAACGGCGAAGACGTGCGGCAGCAAGCGGACGACGCGCGCCGGAAGGACGCCCATGAAGTCCAGCTCGACCGTGAGCACCTCGTCGATGTGAGGCGTGACATGGCTGGCCAGGGCGGCGCCGCTCGCCGAGAGATTGACCGTCCGGACAGGGACGACATTCCACGGTTCACGGCGGATGGAGCCGGTCATGACGATCTGATAGCGCTTGTGGCGGCGGCTATCGAGCGTGGGAGGCAGAGGCTCGAACTTGGGGCTGGCGACGACCCGAAGCGGTGCTTTGAAAATGCGTGTCAACAAGCTCACCTTCAATCCCTCTCGGAAGGAATGATCGCAGGAGTATCGCTTCAATCCTTACTCAGGTCCTTTCGAGCAAGCGCACAATTTGAGACATCGTGACCCCATCCACCGGAATTGCATGCGTCGTTCAATGTTGTAGCGGATTTCCTCCGGTAAACGCTCAATCATTCGGAGGCCTCGACGCACGCGAGGGCGAGGATAAGCTGGCGCGGTGGTGCTGCCAGCGATTCTACAGGAGACAGGGCAAGGATGTATCGGGGCTCTTCAAGGAACATGCAAAGGATCGGCCTGAAGGTTTCAGCCGGAACCGCGCGTGGGAAAGAAGCCAATGAACTCGCGGCACCCGTGAAGCAGATACGCTTTGCCGAAGCGCAGCGCTTGGCTCGCATCCGCCGCGTCTTCGAGATTGAGCAGCAGCTGAAGGGAGCCTCTGGATCTGACGCCGTGCGCCTTCGTTCCGAGCTGGAAGGCATCCGCACCGGTCGTCTGGAGCCGCCAATCTATTTGGCGCAGGACCCCAGACCGAAGCCCGATCGACAGCGCCCCGTCACCGTCGCCGAGCGGCGCGGACCTGAGCGCGTGCGTGGAGCAGCCTCGAAATCCGATCCAAAGCGCGTCGCCAAAGGGCTGGAGGCCGATCTCGCTGATCTGGCGAGGGCGAAGGTCACGCTCACGGGTGTTGCCCTCGTGAAGACGCTCCTCTCGAACTTCGAGCCATCGCTCATCGCGGAAGCAATCGGGGCCAGGGTGGAGACGATATCGAAGATCGCCGGGCACCCGCTTCTGCAGATCACCCCTGCCCTCACGGCCGAGGACGGGCTGGTGCTCGTCACCATCCTCGAGGAGCGCTTCAAGGACCTAGTTGCCTCGGATGGTCCCGAGAGCGACGAGCCTGCTCCCGGGCCGGCGCCCTGAGGAGATTGCTGTGAACCTCATCAAGGTTTGTTCGGGCGTTTCAAGCGCGGAGGATGTCCGGTCGGCGGTCAAGCGGGCCTGCGCGGCCGCCGGACGAAACGATGCTCTGATCTGCCATGCGACGCGCAACTTCCCTGGCCGGGCAGATGAGCTGGTCCAGGGAGGCTCCCTCTACTGGATTATCAAGGGCCGCATTGCTTGTCGGCAGGCGATCGTCGAGCTGCGTAAGGACGAACGCTCCGGCCAGTGCCTGATCATCCTCGGCCACGACGTGGTCGATGTCCGCCCGGTGCCGCGGCGACCCTTCCAGGGCTGGCGCTACCTTCCGACGGCTGACGCCCCTCCGGACATGGGAGAGGTCTTGGAGCAGTCGGAGGATATGCCCGAGGACATGCGGCGCGAGCTCGCGGGGATGGGGCTGATCTGACGCGAAACTTGCGGTAAAGCGCAAATTTCGTTGTTTGCGCTTTACCGCAAGTCAGAGAGCGAACGCGAGCTGCGCGGTGTCACCGGTCTCTTCCGTGTTCAGCCCCGTAAGCGTCACGCCGACCAGACGAATGGGCTTGGAAAGCGGGAACAGCCCATTCAGGAGCTCGTGGGCAAAGAGTTCGACGCCGGCGCGATCGTCGATATAGCGGGAGTTGGAGCGGCTTCGCGTGATCTGCTCGAAGTCGGAATAAGTGACCTTGAGCACGACCGTCTTTCCGCGAGTTCCGTTCCGCGCGCAATGAGCCCATACCTTGTCGATCAGCGGTGCCAGCTCGACGATGAGCTCGTCCCGGTCGCTCGTGTCTTCGAGCATCGTATTCTCGGCGCCGACAGACTTGCGGACGCGATCCGGTACAACCGGGCGATCGTCTATCCCCCGAGCGAGGGCGTAGAAGTATGGGCCCGACTTTCCAAAATGGCGGATGAGAAGCTCCAGCGGCTTCTCACGGAGGTCGCGCCCGGTGTGAATACCGAGGTTCTTCATCGTGGTGGCCGTCGCTGGTCCGACGCCGTGGAATTTCTCGATCTTTAGGTTGGCTACGAATTCTGGGCCATCTTCGGGAGTGATGACGAATTGGCCGTTAGGCTTACGCTGTGAGCTCGCCATCTTGGCCAGGAATTTCTGGTAGCTGATGCCAGCCGATGCCGTGAGCTGCGTCTCCTTGAAGATGCGCTCGCGGATTTCGCGCGCGACGACTGAGGCAAACTCGATGCCACGCTTGTTCTCGGTCACGTCCAGATAAGCCTCGTCGAGGCTCAGCGGCTCGATGAGGTCTGTATACTCCGCGAAGATGGCGCGGATCTGCGCCGATACGGAGCGGTAGACGTCGAAGCGGGGTGGAACGAAGATCACGTCGGGGCAGAGCGCGCGCGCCTTGAAGCCAGGCATGGCTGACCGAATTCCGAAAGCCCGTGCCTCATAACTCGCTGCAGCGACAACACCACGACGGCCGTCCGAACCCACGCAGACGGGTTTTCCGCGGAGAGATGGCTGATCTCTCTGCTCGGTTGATGCGTAAAACGCGTCCTGATCAACGTGTACGATGCGGCGCATGCGGGTGCGCTATCCCTTTAGGCTCGGCGGCCTGATCCCGAAGACCTCGGAGAATGGGCTGTGAAGCTGATCCGTCACGTCCTCCTCGGGGCCGAGGCTCCGGGCGCCCGTGACTGGGATAAGCAGCGTCTTCCGATCGCCGTCCTTGTTTGCAAGAGCGATGATCAGAACCTTGCTCGGCGTGTCAGTTGCCGATACCTGCGCCAGCTGTGAGAGCGAGACGGGTTGGACCGGTGTGACGTGATCGAGGAAGCGGCTGCCTTCTTCGATCATCCGCTCTTCCTCGTCGCTGCCGGGTAGGATTCCCTCGTAGATGGCGGCGTAGCCGCCAATATGGTTGTCCCTGACGACCTTGTTGAAGCGAGCGACAGCATCTGTGTCGGCGTGCCCTTCGGCAATCTGGTACATGCCAAAGCTCTCTCCTTGATCGAACAGCGCGAAGGCATGGATGTGGCCCTGCCCCGTGAACAGGTGGCGCGTCAGGCCGACCGCTGCTTCCGTCATCCTGTCGAAGTCCATTGCACGGCGTTCCTTCACGCTGGTTACGGAGCGAATTGCTCACGCATTCCTTCGTAGAGAGCCTCGAACTCGGGCGACGAGTCTACGATCTGCTCCGAATCCTTGGTGGACGAGGCCGGAATTTCTGACCAGGTCACGGCCTGCGCCGTCCGCGGGAGTAGCCCCCAGGAGCGATGACCGACGTTGCCGTGCATGCGGTGCTGGGCGAAATCGTCGATGATAACTCCGTCATAGCCTTCGGATGCTGCGCGCTCGAAGACGTCATGAGCGTGGTACTGAAGATCCGTCAGATCGCTTTCGCCGCGGCTGACGTCGAGCCAACGCCATGTGGGGTCCATCTTGCAGAAGAGAAGGCGGCCCGGCATGCGCCAGTCGGCCGGCATCGTCAGTGTGCGGCCATCGACGATCTGCTGGCTTACCCATATTGGCCCGGATGAGAGGTCATAGCCGAGCGTCTCCAGGGCAGCGACTGCCTCGCGATAAGTGACGTGCTTCTTGAAGCCCCATGACATCGCTTGTCCGTGCTGGGACCATTCGATATCGGCGTGCTCCAGGCCGCAAGCCTGCGCCGCGAAGGCCGGCCAGAATCCATGTTTGTCAGGCCGAATACCATGATCGAGCCCGAAGCGATCTGGCGCCGAAACCATGGCTTCGATGCCGCTCAGAGGGATGTAGGTCTGCGCGATCGCGGGCGAATTGGTCGTCCAGATCATGCCGTCGTAGCCGCCGCCATCGATGAGATCGAATTGCTCGCAGGTGCCATGGAAGAGCAGGCCGGAGATCGCCGAGGATGCGTCAGACGCTCCTCGCAAATGCTCTTCCATCTCTGGCGCGATGTTGGTGGCCATGGTCCGATCCGGCGTTCGATTCCGCCCTTCAGGTTACTCCAGCGCCATGCAGGCCGCGAGCGCGTCAGCTGGCGGCAGGAGCCAGCCTCACGCCACTACCGCATTGTCCCTGGCCGCGATCGCGGCGCGAACCTGGTCGAGAGCCTCGGCGTCGGTCCTTCCCTCGCCCTTGATGGCGATCTCGCCCTTGGTGAAGAGCCAGAAGGTGTGAGGGACACCACCGAGGCGATAGTCGTTATGGACGGCGACAGCCCATCCGAGCGCGCGGATGTCGTCAGCACTCCCCGGCAGAAGACGCTGGGTTTCGGAAGCCGCTGTGGTCATGGTGGATCTCTCTTAGGAAGGCTGGGTCAGCCGATGACGATCGCGAACAGCAGGCCGGCGACGAGGCCGAGAGCAAGGGAATACAGTCGTGGCTCAAGGCTGGATCGCCTAGTCGCGCCCAGCGAGCTGCCGAGGCGATCGAGCGCGAGGCAGGAGGCGACTACGACGGAGGCGACCAGAAGGCCGGGGAGCAGTCCCATCCTACCTCCGCGGCGCTGAGGCAGGCGCGGGCTGCAGACGGGCTTCTCTGAGCCTGCGATACACCGTCCAGCCCTTGTGGGTGAGGAGGATGTAACCGTTGCCGGTGATCCCGATCAGGAAGCCCTGCCCGTCGCGAGCCATCCGCTGCGCCGTGGCGGCGGCCCATCCGCGACCTCGCCGCGCCCGCCAGGAGACGGATTTGGATTGGGGCGAGCCTTCGTACTGTGTCGCCTCGTCTCCGACCGCGATCAGCAGGTCGCGCCGGGCCTGCGTGAGGTTTTCGGCAATGACCTCCTCGTCCGGATCGAGATCGTGTCCCGTGGAGATGAAGTTGAAGTGAACCTGTCGCGAAAGGCGGTCGCAGGCCTCGGTTGAGAGCAGGATGCCGATTTCCAGGAAGCGGTGCTTGATCCCTGCAGGCGTGGGCAGCAATGGGCGTCCATCACTCCCTTTTTCGAAGAGATGGTCGACCACGGCAAATGCATTGGCGGCGGCGAGGAGTCGGTCGATATAGAGGGTCTCATCACCGGAAGGGTCGAGATCGAAGGACGTCCCGAGATCGGGCGCGGTCAAGAGGTCGATGCCGAACCGGCAATGCTGACCGAGCTTCTCGTTCTGGTAGCCGTTGGTGTAGGCATCGCTCGGATTTCGATTGCGGGGGAGAGCAAGGCGCGCGGCTTTGGCGCCTTCCAGATACTCCGCGTCCATGACATGCCAATGCGCGCCGATCAGGATCCGATTGGTCATGGCTAATCGATCGCTTGCATGACGGTGCTTCCCAACCCGGTCTCGCTGTCGGCACGGGTCAGGCCCGGGACAGTCTCGCGACCGACTCGGGCAAACGTTGCATGGATATCGAGGAGGCCGGCGCCGGCGGCATCGCGGCTGATGAGGCTGGAGAGCATTGGAATCCTAGTGCGCGAACTGCGCCATCATCTCCCGATCCAAGGCTTGCTCCAAGGATTGTCATAGGGTCTGTCCACGCATTCCTTCCGGAGATTGGAATCGAAGGGCAATACATGACCGTGTTGGTGCCTTTCATCACCAGAGCTTTGACTCATCGGAAGCTGCGATAGCCGATCAAGAAGGATTCGCGATCGCCTGCCGGGAGACTAAGCCATGACCGTCGCCTACCGCCCGATCGATATCACTCCTTTCGCCGCGCTGATCCAACCCGGCCTGTCCCCGGACTTCGGGGTTGAGCCGCAGCTCATGTGGATCGATATCAGCCAGCTTGTGGTCGATCCTCGCTATCAGCGCGAGATCTCCAGGCAGGGCGCCAAGAACGTCGTTCGGATCGCGAACAGCTTCAGCTGGCAGCGCTTCGGAACGGTACTGGTGAGCCGGGTCCGCGACGAGGCGGGCGATCTTTGGGCGATCATCGACGGTCAGCACCGCGTGACCGGCGCCGCGCTGCGGGGGATCAAGACGGTGCCTTGCATGGTGATCGAGGCGACTCCGGCCGGCCAGGCGGCAGCCTTCGCAGCGATCAATGGGCTCGTCACCAAGCTGACGCCGTTGCAGATTCACGCCGCCCGCGTCGCCGCGGGTGAGGAGGACGCGCTCGACCTGGTTGCCCTCTGTGCGGAGGGCGGCGTCACCATCTGTCGCTATCCAGTTCCGGGCGAAAAGATGGTTGCTGGCGAAACTTTGGCCGTCGGAACGCTCGAAAAGCTGCGCCGGGAGGTCGAGCGCTCGGTGCTCGTGTTGGCGCTCCAATGCATCACGAAGACCGGCGAGAACGTCGGCCTTGTGCGCACTGCACTGGTGAAGGGGCTGTGCTCGGTCTTCGACAGCGAGCCTGCCTTCGCGAGCAAGCCCGATCGGGTTCTGAAGGCTCTGCAGGGCTATGACTTCGGCGCGCTGCTGGATCACGCCCTGATCGAAGGGCGGCGGTCGAAGCTCTCGACGCAGGCTATCGTGACGCGCTCGCTCTACCAGGTTCTGGACCGCGCGCTCGTGGCGGAGGCGGCATGAGTCTGGCATTCGCGAGCGAAACCACTGAACGGGATCCTCTGTTTGATCGCGAAGTCGTCGCGGCACAGCCGTCACTGCTCCGGTCGGCGCTCGGCTATGTCCGCGGTCGCGATGCTGCCGAGGATCTCGTTCAGACGGTCATCCTGAAGGCTCTGCGGAACCACCATAGCTTCATGCCAGGAACCAACCTGAGGGCATGGCTTCAGACGATCCTGATCAACACGGTCCGATCAGACCATCGAAAGGCCAAGCGCGAGGTCGAGGACATCGACGGCCAGCTGGCCAGTGTGATCCCCTTCCCAGCTGCCCAGCTTCACGCTGTCGAACTGCGGGAGATGATGACGCGCCTTCGCTTGCTCCAGCCGCAGGTGCGACAGATCATCATCGCGGTGGCCGACGGCGTTTCCTATGAGGAGCTCGCCGAGAGGTTCAGGATCCCGATCGGAACGGTGAAGAGCCGTATCAAGCGCGCCAGGGAGTTCCTCGCCGGCGATGACGAAGAAATCCCGGAGGCCGAAGCTGAGGAAGCCGGTGCCGTCACTGCGGAGCAAGCGAAGCAGATCACACGGCTGTTTGAAGCTGGAAAAGCGATCTCGGAGATCTCCAGCGCTACCGCGCTCGATTCAAATCTCGTCCTCTCCTTCGTGCTCGAACAGAACCTGAAGCGTCGCAGGGCGCGCTGAGTTCGCTCGCCGGCGGCGACGGTCAGGGAGGGCTTGACCATCGGCCTCGGAGAGCCCATTAGTCCCCCATGAACTCGTTCGCGACTCCTTCCTGCCAGTGGTGGCCGCTCGTCTGATCCGGGCGGGCTGAGGAAAATCGTAAGCAAACGAGATTGTCCAAGGGGCCGCTCCGGCAGGAGTCAGGCCCCTTTGTTTTTGCCTCTCCCGTCGGATGTGCCCCCGAACCAGGGGTGAACAGATGTTCCAGACGGGTATCGAAACGATGGTGAGCAAGCGCGAGGTGGTGCTGACGGGCGATCGCCCTACCGGAGCTTTGCATCTGGGGCACCTGGCCGGATCCCTCGCAGAGCGGGTCCGGCTGCAGGAAACCTGCGATCAGTTCGTGCTCGTCGCGGATCTGCAGGCGATGACCGACAATGCGGGAAATCCGGCCAAGGTCATGGAGGCCGTGCCCGAGGTGGTTGCGGACTATATCGCCGTGGGTTTGGACCCAGACAAGTCGACGATTTTTCTTCAGTCGGCGGTGCCGGAACTGAGCGAGCTGACGATGCTTTATCTCAACTTGGTCACAGTCTCGCGGCTGGAGCGCAATCCCACCGTTCGCGAGGAGATACGACAGCGTGGTTTCGAACGCGATATTCCGGCCGGTTTCCTTTGCTACCCGGCTTCGCAGGCTGCCGACATCACGGCTTTCAGAGCAACAAAGGTCCCGGTCGGCGACGACCAGCTCCCGATGATCGAGCTCGCTCAGGAAATCGCGATCAGAGTGAACAGATTGGGCGGAGGGGAAGTCCTTCCGCGTCCCGAGGCAGTGCTGTCGGCCGTGACCCGCCTGCCGGGCATCGACGGATTGGGAAAGGCCAGCAAGTCTGTCGGAAATGCCATCCAGATCGGCGATACGGCCGACGACGTCCGCGAGAAGGTTCGGATGATGTTCACGGACCCCAATCACCTGAGGGTGAGCGATGCCGGACGCGTCGAAGGCAATGTCGTCTTCAGCTATCTCGATGCCTTCGATCGGGACGCCACGGCGGTCGCCGAACTCAAGGCGCGCTACCGGGCCGGCGGCCTCGGGGACAGCGAGATCAAACGCCGCCTTACCGCTGTCCTGGAGGAACTGCTGTCCCCGATGAGAGAGCGCAGGGCGCGCATTGGCAGGGGCGAGGCGATGGCGGTACTCGCAGCTGGGACACAGCGCGCCCGGGCTGTCGCTGCGCAAACGCTTGCTTCGGTGAGGTCGGCGTTGGGATTGCCAGTCCTGATCTAGCGGCAATCAGGATGCGGTGGCTAAGCTTGCGCAAGCGGAACGGGCGAGATGGATGAAGGTCTCCAGGCGCCGGGCATCGAAGTGATGCTCGTCCCGAGAGACACCTGTCGCCACGAGCACATGGGACAGCAGAGGAGCGAAGACCGCGATATTGTCGAGGGTCATCCCGCTGGCGCAGGCCAACGGTGCATCGGGGCCTATTGCCCGCCGTATCCCTTCAATCTTGGCGAGTGAGGGAGCAGATCCTGTCGCGGCACCGCTTGTGGTCGGAGTGAAGCTGAGCTCCAGCGCTTTCGCCGCCGCAAGACCCGGATCGGGCTCGAACGCCTGGTACTTGAAGGCGACCGATGCAAAAATGGTGGGAGCCGGCCGGCCGGCGTCATCGAGCGAGGCCCGGTAGGTCGCCAGATGCAGGGCTTCGGTGTCGTAGCCTGCCGAGGTCACTCCTGGCCGATCGGACCAGATGCCGTCGATCCGGACGTCGCTGTCGATCGCGAGCGCGAAGGCGTCGGGAAGGCCCTTCGAGAGGAAATTGATCCCGAGCCACGCCGTCGGACGCTCCTGGCGAATTTGATTGACCAGGGGGATCAGACTCGCGTCGTCACCGTGATGCGAGATGAGAAAAACGCCATCAGCCCCGAGCTCGAAGGCCAGCTTCGCCTGCTCCAGGCTGAGGTTGGGCGCGATATGGTGGATAACCGGGATGACGCGGCAAGCTGGTCTTTGCATGTTTGGTACTGGTCTCGGCATTGAAACTTCGACTCAAGTGCCGGGAGGTAGTCTGGAAGCGCAAGGATTGAGCTACAGGATCTGGTGGATAGCGAATCTGGATGACTGCATGGTGGATCGAGGTGCCACTGCTATTGTCGCCGCCGGTCGCTGCCGGCACCATCGTCTGCATGGACACGATCCCTCGCCGAACCGGTCACGATAAGCTCGACGAAATCCGAGCGAGGATGTTGCCGATCGCTAGGCTGAGCCGCGGCCAGACGCCGTGGGACAACTTGAGCAAGGAAGATTTGCTCTTTCTCGTGCAGAGCTACCACGCACAGAACGAGCGCTCGGTCTCAGCCCTGGAGCAGGTCGAACTCTTCGGGCAGCTTCAGCGGGAGGCGCTGATCGGGGCCCGAGCCGCGCAAGATTACGTCTTCTCCGAATATCTCGGACCGACATCGGAAAAGGTCGCGTACCGAGGGGCTGAGGTAATCGACAGCTTCTACGGTCGCGAGGAGGGAGATGTCTTCTGGCAGGCATCGATGCGCGGGGTATCCGGTCTTCTCGGCTTCGATGTCGGGAACACGATCTGGTGGGCCTGTGACACCTGCCAGTCTCAAATCGGAATCCCGGCGGGTAGACCGCCAGTTTCGCCGCGGGCGAAAGCTTGCGAGGGTGGAGAGCGCTGCACCTTCCGCCTCGCGGTATGGGAGGATGGGCGGTCCGAGCCGGCTGCCGGAGGAGCCAAGCCGATAGAGGGCATGCAGTGACGAATGTCGTTCGCCTTGGGGGCGCCCATGCCGAAGAGACCGTGCTTGACTTTCTGAGGCGCCACGGCGGCGCCCCTACAGACGTGATCGCTGGTCGCTTTGGCTGGACCGGAGCCCAAGCTCGATCGGAGTTGCGCCGGCTTGAAGCCGAGGGTTCGGTGAGCGGAAAGCTTGAGGTGAGGACCTCCGGCTTCGGCGGCCCGGGCCGCGTTCTGGTGTGGCGTTTGCCGGGCTAAGGCCGGCATTCGGGAAGGCTCCGACCGATTCGTTGACGATCCCAAAGCCTGCTGCCGCCGGGCCTGAGAGCGCCTCAGAGCTTCTGAATCCCCTGCTGCAGCGTGATTCCCCTGCGGATAAGTCGGTTTCAGGGCTTTCAGCGGCCGCTACTGCCTTGCTTGCGCCCTCGATTGGCGACGAGATCGCTCCCGCCTTAGTGAAAACAGGAGTTTCAAATGGCAGAAGCAAAGGCCAAGGCTGTTATCGTGACCGGTAAGCAACTCGCCGCAACCATCGCCGAGGCTCACTCGATCCCGAAGAAGCAGGCGGAAGCGATTGTCTCGGACGTGGTCAGCGGCATTGTCCAGAGCCTGACCAAGGGCGAGAAAATCCGCCTTGCTGGTCTCGGGACCTTCCAGGTCAACGATCGCCCGGCGCGCCAGGCCCGCAACCCCGCGACCGGCGCGGTGATCGACGTTGCCGCCAGCAAGAAGGCTGCCTTCCGTCCGGCCAAGGAGCTGAAGGAAGCTATCTGACCTATGCCTACGCGCCCGTAAGGTCCGTCCACGGATTCCTTGCGGGCGCCGGTTGATCAATTCGTGGCCCAGCTCGACCATAATGTCGAAGCTGAGGTTCCCGCATGCACGCCCTTTCGAATCGTCCTCCGACCGTATGGCTCAGCGGCATTGTTCTGCCGCTCTGGATCGTCGTCGGCTTTCTGCTCGGCTGGGGCTTCGCGACGATGCTGCTGCTCACCGTCGGCGCGCTGATGAAGCGGTGGTACGGCTGGGCTCTGGCCTTTGGTGAGCTCACGGTCCTGGCGCTGGTCTTTCTCTGATGCCTCTGCTGCTGAACCGCGCGACGCGACTGATCCTCGCCTGCCACCTCGCGATCGGCTTGGTGCTGACGCTGCTCGTGCACGGGTTCGCCCCTCATCCGCTCTCGCTGTCTACCTGGTACTGGCTCGTCGCCTGGCCGCTGCCGTTGCTCATCGGCATCATGCGCGGCTTCATGTTTCTCGGCGCGCTGCTCGGCCTCCTTATCGCGCTGATCGCGTTCTTCACCCAGCACTATCGGACGGCTGGTGTCGTCGGCTGCCTCAGCGCCTGTGTGCTTGTCTTTCTCTGAGTTCGTGGCTTTCAGCCGGTGATCGTAGCCTGACTCCAGGAGGCATCATGAACCAGATCCATTTCATCGCCATGTCCAGCGCCGGCGCCGAGATCTACAGCGCGCCGATCTTCCCGACGAAGGAGGCGCTGGAGGATTGGCTGTACGCCTACGCCGCGCAGGCTTTCCAGCAGGAGCATCGCTGCGATTTCGCGAAAGCCTATGAGGTCGACCACGCCTCTCGCGGCGACAAGTGGCGAGCGGCTGTCGAATGGGCCGTCGAGACGGGGCGCGGCGACTGGACTTTCGGAACGCGCGAGTTCGGCTCGGTAACGCCCGCCGGCGGGGCGTTGATGCCTCACGCCGAGGTCACCTCGCTCGACCAGGACTATCTGGCGACCCTGGTGCCGGCCGCCGCACCTGCCCCCTGAGGTGCTCATCCCCGGATTTTCGAGGATGGCGGATTGAACTCTGCCGGCTTTCCTTCTCAGCTAAAGCCCATGAAGCGCGACGACATCGCAATCGACGAGGGCTATCGGGCCGCTGCCGTGCACGGGTTCTACCCGCTTGTGCAGGATAACGGTGCTCCAGCTGGTATCCGCTTTGCTGACCCCAAGCGCGATAGCGTCGATGACCTCCTGACGGATCCAACGCTCTTGCCGGATGCAGAGATCTCGCTACGGGTCTTTCCGTCGACAAGTGAGGTCCGCGGCTTCGAGGCGGCCGCGTCTGAATTCGGAGGCAACTCCGTCGCTGTGATCGCCGGGCCGTCGGGTCGCGATGGCGCGCTCGCTCTGGTACTTCGGTATGACCGGGAGCGAGAGCTCGGGTTGGACGTGAACGACTCGATCAAACTCATCGCGCCGCAGGACAACGCCACTCAAGCGCTGGGTCGCGAGCTCGCGCGTGGTTGGATGGTCCAGAAGGAGTTTCAGGCCAAGCGGAGCGCCGATGCCGCGTTCATGCAGGGCTGGGCATCGGTGGCCGATCTGCTCGATCAGAACAGCGTCTTCACCCAACGGAGCGACGGCGGAAACGGTGCCCTGGGCTTTCGGTACAGCCGAGGCAACCTGACAGAGGTGTGGGAAGGCTCGGTCAGACGCGTGCCAGAAGGCCTGCTGATCGCGGCCCACCCTCGCATCAGGACAAGGCGAGACGACGATCTCAATGCGCGTCTGCGCGCCGAGGCCGAAAGCCGTGGCTACGTCTTCGATGAGAACGACGTCGCCAGCCGCACGGTGGCCGCTCTCGATCTTCAGGAAGTTGAGCGCTTGAAGGACGCCGTCGGGACGCTCTCGTTGCTCGAATTAGGGTTCAACCGCGAGCAGAAGTCGCGCGACGATCTCGGCGTCGTTCTCGGCGACCGGGAGAACGCTCAGATTCTCGACCGGATCGCCAGGGGCTGCCCGGTGGCCCACTCCAGCAGCGACCGGCCGATGCAGATGAGCCCGCGCTCGGGCAAGCTGCATACGGTTGCCTGGTCGCGTGTCACCGTCCTGTTCAAGGCTGGTCTGATCAAGCCGCTCTATTGGACGCTGCAGTGGGAAGGACGCCCGACCTTCGTCAGCTTGAAGACTGCGGTATTTGGGCTGACGCCGTCGGGCAAGCTCGCCGTCGCCGGCGAACGCCGCGCCGCCGCCGTGGACCTGCCCCGCGACAAGGCAATCGCCCAGTACTGGAACGGCTATTCGGTCCCGGACGGATTCGAATTCCAATTCGATGCGGACGGCTTCAAGGGGATCGCCGATGCTGCGCAGCTCGAAGTGCTCGGCCAGTGTGTGGACGAGGTCCTCGCCGTCACGAATTGGAAGCGCAAGCCGACGGCGCCCGCCCAGCTCGCCATTGTTGCCGCTGGCGTCAGCTGCGGCCGTGTGCGCCTCGAGGACCAGGAATTCCAGCTCGAAACCTCGCCCGCCCCTCGCATCTGAGAGATCCCGATGTCGAAGCCCGCATTCACCAAGCCGCGTTTCGAGCTTCTCGCCGAGCTCCACGAGAAGCGAAGCCGCCCCATCGCCGAAAGCTACGCGCCTGGCCAATGGCTCGTTGCGATGAGCTACGCGACTTTGAAGACGGGCAACTTCGGCACGACGACGATCTCGATCACCGACGAGGGAGATGCTGCCTACGAGCAGGTTCGATCGAAGTTCGAGGCGCCGGCGGGACCGAAGCCGTGACCGCAGAATTCGACCCCGAGCGTCACCTCACCCGGGCCGACATCGCGGCCCTCCGCGGACCCTTTGTGAAACGGCCTGCGGAAAATGCCGATCCGAGTGAATGGGTGCGATGGGCGGAAGAGGTGTCTGGTCATATGGCCCATGCGAATTCCATCTTGGCCTATCGCGATGCCAAGCGCGCTCAAGCCTCTCGGGCGGGCGCCAAGCGGACGAGGCGGCGCGCATCATGACGGAGATCACCACGGACGACATCAGGGCTTTTGTTGACCTCGCGCAGGATGAGGCGGCAGCCCTGCATCAGCTCGATGGCGCAGCGATCAAGGCTTTCGCTGATGCCTGGTATCTCGTTGATACCGACATCATCTCGATCCGGAACATGGACGACAATGAGCTGAGGCAGGCTGTCGTCGAGGAGTTGGTCGACGTCGAGTATTGGCGCCGGCAAGGCAAGGAGCTTGGCTATCGCGTCGAGGATCTCGTTCGCTTTCTCCCGGCCGAGCTGCACCCCCGAGTCATGGCGGCCTTTGCGGATCCTCATGTGCAGTCCTTCGTGCAGCGCCGCGCCGACGGTGAGATTCGGATCGATCCTGCGCACCTGCAGGATGCGATGGATTTCTGCGGCGCCTGGCTGGAAGGCGAGGCTCGACTGTCGGACGGACCCGTTTATGCGGCCGGCCCAGGTTTTCGTTGATGACCACCACGAGCCATTCGCCACGGATCGCTGCCTCGCGTCGCATCACTGGCGTCGCCTTGCGATTGGACGACGGCAGCATGGTTTCGTTGCCGGCGCCGTTTCGGCACCATCACCTGTTCTCGATGAGCGCGCTCCTTGGAATCGATCCCGACGGGATCGGTCACACCCCGGGCTTCACGACAGACCTGGGCGTCTTTGTCGACCGCACCGCCGCGATGGATCTCGTCAAGGCAACTGGCCAGCCCATGCGCAACGAGGGCGCGCAACGCGAACTCTTCTCGGAGGATCTCTGGTGAGCGCGAACTGGATCGCCAGACTGAGCGAGGACGAGCGCCACATCGTCATTGGCTGCCTGTTACACAGCCTGCACGACATCGAGAGCACATACCTGGTCGGACGATCGGAGATCGCAGAGGCCTTGACCGCGGAGCTTGATCGGTGGGTCAACGATCAGGGAGCCATGCCGACGGGCTTCGTTGCCAAGATCCCCGAGGACCTCAGGGAGCCTATCTGGGCATCCATGTGGGCCACGGTGCTCAACATTCATCAGCCGCAGGACAACCTGCCTGCCTCCGGCTGGAAGGCGCTGGAGCACGCCCTGGAGCTCGTCGATCAGTTCGATGCCGGCCGCAGTTCTGGTTTGCGTCCCCAGCCGGTAGCCTGAGGGCGGAGGTCTCACCATGAAATCAGCCATCCTCAGCTCCGCATGCCTGACCGAAGCAGGTCGTCGACTAGACGCGCCCTACGGGATTGCGCTCGCCGAGGAGTTGGCCGCGCGCGGCCTGCCGCAGACAGTCGGGAACGCCCGCGTCGCCGCGCAGGCGATCCGCGATCGCGAGGCTTCCGATCGGCGCCGCGCCTCCGAGCTGCGCGACCAGGCACGCACTCTCGTCGACGAGGCCCGAGCCCTTGAGGACGGCGCCTCCCTCACATTCCCTGCCAGGCGCTGACGATGGCTAAAAAAGAGTCGCTCTCTTACGCGAGCCTGGCGCTCCTCGACTGGCTCCTGGAGAACGGTCCGGGCAATCGGTTCGTGACGACGTCCGGTGTCGGCGGGATGCAGTTCTTCGATCTGACGCCGGTCGACGAGAACGGGAAGCGCAAGGCGCGCATGGTCCAGAACCAGGACGCGCTGGTTGAGCTGCACCGGCGCTTCACCAAGGCCTCACCTGACACCACGCCCCTGACCAGGCTGAAGTACCTAACCTATGAGAACTCCCTCAACCTGATCCCGAACCGGGTGAGCTCGTCGCGGCCGGCATTCCAAAAGCTGATCGATCAGCTCGGCGACACTCCCGCGCACTACAGCTCGAACATCTACCTGCTGACCAAGCAGGGTTTCGATTTCTGGAATGAGACGGGCAAGGCTGAATTCGAAGCGATGCGCACCGCGCGCGCCGCAGCGGAAGAAGCTGCCGCACGCACGATCATCATCGCGACCGATTATAGGACCTCGATCCATGACGATCGCGAACGTATTGGCAAGCTGCCGAAGGGCTTCGTGCTCCCCTTCCCGAGGCTGGGCTTCCGCCGCGCCGTCGCGGTCGCGACGGTCATCAAGGAGACCGGATCGCGCTTCTATGTGAAGCCTGGCTATAGGGCGATCTACGCGGCCGACTATGGTTCGCGCGGCGTCCAGGGCCGCGCGCCGCAGCTTTACGTCGATCGCGCGGACGTCCTGTTGGATCACGCCTCGCCTGCGGCCGTCCAGGCGATCATCGATGCCGACATCGAACGCATCGCCCAGTACCGCGAAACCGTCGGGCGTGCGTTCGATGCGATGCTGCCTGCGCTTCAGGAACTGGCGTCCCGGATCGATCAGCAGGCCGCCATGCATGACGACATGATGAAAGAGATTCTGGAGCGCTACCGGGCTCCGGACGAGGACGCCACGCCGGCGCCCCGCCTCTGACCATCACGGCGCAGGAACCGGCCCCGGCTCCTGCTCGAATTTTGCGACGATGACCGGGATGATCGCCCGCGACAGGTCGAGCGCGAGTGAGGTGATGGCCTCACGCTCATCGCCGACGGGATAGGGGTTACCCTTCCAGATCGCGTCCGCATAAAGCTCCGGCTCGACCCCATGCACCAGGTAGTCGCTGCGTGCGCCCGACTTCTTCAGCGCATCGAACACGGCGCACTCGAAGGCCCGGGCAAACGTCTCGGTCGGACGCTGCCAGTAGCCGTTCGAACCGCCGAGCTTCAGGGCCTCGGAGAAATAGTGCGAAACCGCCGCGGCTCCGGGCAATGAAGGGTTGTTGAGAAAGGCCTCGCGACGAGCGCGGACGGATTTCTCAGCCGCGGCCTCGCCCCGAAGCCAGGCCTGCATCTTGGGAACGAACTTGCGGTCGCGCTGCTCACCGCCAGATGCGATGAAGGTCTCCAGGCGCTTCGTCTCGCTCGCAATGCGGCCCGCGTGATAATTGATCTTGCTGTCCAGCGCAGCCAGATGCTCGTCACGGCTGAGGCGGCGCATGCGGATGGTTTCCATCATCCGATCCCACATGGCAGCAAGCTCCGGACCAAGTCCACCCAGCCGGCCGGCGCGCGGCAGAGACCACTCGTACCAGCCCGAGCCGGACGCAATCGAACCGTTCTGAGAAGGGATGTATTCCTTCTGACCGGCATAGTGATCCAGAAAATGCCCGTACTCATGGGCAACCGAGCCGGCGCCTGACAGCCGGGAGACATTGAAGACCGCTCTCAGCGGCTCGTAGTGAGCAGCCTGGCCGTTGCCTCGCGCGCCGAATGCGAGGGCGAGGTTCCCGCCCAGGCTCAACGAGGTGCGCGGGATGTCCAGAACCTCAGCCAGGTCGCAGAACGCATCCCAGGCGTGATCGAGCACCATCTGGCGCTCGCCGTCCGGCAACCACTCGCCGAACTCGACGCCGCGGAAACCGAACTCCTCGATGAAGGCTTCCGGCGTAACTGATCCGTCGCGACGAGTCGGCAGACCTTCGCGCACGATCTCTTCGAGGCGCTCGCGGTACATCGGCGGCATCTTCGGGGTGTCGGCCTTCTTCGTGCGCTTTTCCTGGTAAGCGGCCTTGAGCGCGGCAACCGTCGCTTCGTAGGTGGCGTGCCCCCTGGTGGTGATGGTGCGGCCGCGGACAGCGTAGAACTCGTTGTCCCGCTGCTTGATCAGGACGCCCTTGAGCCAGGGGTCAACCTTGCTGACAGGGAAGCCCTCCCTCACAAGCGCCTCGGCTTTATCCAGATCGCCCGACTTGAGCTCGAACGGGCGCCGCCGGCCGGAAGTGATGCTGTCGAGCTTCGAGCGCACCTCGCTGCTCCGCCAGCCGGTGTTGTGCCAGTCGAGCTCGTTGTAGATCGCGTTGTGGAAGCCCCGCATCTCGCTGGCGGATTTCAGTCGCGCCGCGGCGTCGCGAAGCATGCCGACCATCTCGACATAATGGCGATGAACCAGGCGCAGATCCTGATCTGGGCTGACGCGTCGCGGCATCACGGCAGCGAGCGGAAGCCGGTCGCGCACGATCTTCTGCAGCGCCAGCGCCTCAGCGTCGAAACCGGCTTCGGCCAGCGCGCCGTAATCGGGCTTCGGCCACACCAGGTCCTTGGAGACGAATGCAACAGCCTCCTCGATGCTCAAGGCGTCGAGGTCCTCCGGGGTCATGACGCGGGCGCGCCACATGTCCTTGCGGGCACCGCCGATCTTCTCGCCGGCATCGTCGATCTTGCGGGTTTGGCTCATGGCTCTCTCTTCGTCGCGCAAAATAGAAAGTCGGGCGTGCCGGCTCAAGCGGCAACCGCGAGGATACGGGCCGCGGTCGAAAGCCACACGGGAGAGCGCGTCCACCGAAAAAGATTTCGACTCAATTCCTTGCTACAGTCCTTTGAGGTAGCCTCTTTGTGCAGTGGAGTCGTAAGGAATCCGTCGATGGAAGTTGGAATCGCGCCGCAGCGCTCCTTGATCGATGTCGTGCTCGTGCGCCTTGCGATCTTTGCTGGTTTTTCGCTGACGTGCGTTATCGGCTGGGCGGTCATCGGACTATTTCTGATCGGCCTTGCGTCCGGACTTGCCGTGATCGCAGCCAGGCCTGACCTTCTGTCGTTCATTTCCGGCGTTGTGGGTGCCAATGTCGGGACCGGTATCCTCGGGCTTGCTCTGATGGGCATGATCAGCGGATTCGCCACGATGCTTGTGACAGGGGCCTTTCGCCTCGGCGCCATCGAGGGCATCGACTACTGAGCTCGTCCACCGAACGCTTCACAGGAAGCGATATTCCGGTTCTTGCTTTCGCAACCGATGCGTAGCTTCGCGCAAACGCGAAGGCACTCAGCCTTCGATCAATCCACGAAGGTCACCATGCTCCTCGCTCTCATCGTTGAAGGCGGACGCGCCGTCGCTCGCCGCTATCGCATCAAGCGCAAGGAAGAGCGCACGCTGCGTGCTCTTGAGGCGCTCAGCCAGCATGGCCTGAAAGATATCGGGGTGGCCCCGGGCAACATTCACGAGATCGCTCGCTCGGCCGCGAACGCCACGCGCCACTGAGGGAGGGCGGTTGAGAGTGGTTCCGCTCCCTATTTTGGCAGGGTGCAGCACGAAAACTGACGAAAACAAGGAAGGCCGGACAGCCCTTGCAGCCCGGCCTTCCTTTCGCGAACCACCGTCAATCGGTGTTGGTTTTGGCCCTTCCCGCGCGGCGCTTGGGAAGTTGCTTTGGCTTTCGCTTGGCCATTGAGATGTCCCAGCCTTCAGGGATAGGGCGATCCACCGGCCAGAATGCGCCCTCTAGGGAAAGGAGCTGTCCCGAGATGACCCGGTTGTAGATCAATCGGTAGAGAGCCTCTGTTCCGATCTCCTCGTTGTGAGGATGCACCAGATGAATTTCGGGGGCATTCATCGGCTTCCCCTCTCGCTCGATGATCTCCAAAGCCGTGGCCACTATCTTCCTGTTGTAGGCACGGCTTGGGTAGGCTCGCTTGATGCGCTCGTCCTCAGCTTCCTTCGGATTGGACGAGCCACCTGCCTCAACGAGGATCGGTGTCGGCAAGACAGGCTCGCCTGAGAGCGCGGTGATGTAGTTGGCGATCGCATCCCGTTTGGACGACAGGTTTCTGAGGGTCTCATCCAGTGCCTCGATCTGGCGGCGAGCTAGAGCGATGCCCTGATCCCGTTCGATTACATCAATTTCGTCGTCCACAGCGCACACCTCATCACCAACGATCGGAACTATATGAATGTGTAATACACATAAATCGACAATGCGGAGGGCGTCAATTGGATTGCGTGATGCGGTGCATGTGATGAGGATTCGCAATCGAAAAATGCTTAACGATGGCCAAACCCGGGCAAATTGGGGGTTCTTGATTGATCTTGTTGGGTGCGATTGATTTGTTGTTGGGGCGACCTGCTTGTTTGAGTTTCGCAGCCCCTGATCCGGGCTGGAATGGTCTCATATGGGTCTAACGCGCGACCCTACGAAAACTGCTTTCAATGGAACGCACACCGAGGCATCGCCCAATCGCCGGAGACTGGCCGCAAGATTAGAAGCCGGCAAGCACGCCTTAGTCGGTGGATAGCGAAGCCGGTTCTTGCTCAGAGCCGAAACCGGCCTTATAATTCCTTGATTCGGTACTGGCAGCCGATGACGCCGGAACGGGCAACCGTAAGCGCAGAACCCCAGGTGGGGCCAGGGTAGACCACAGACATTCTGCTCCTCTTCGAATCGGATTGAGGTTCGGGATGCACGTAGCGGGGAATCCGGCCCTCGCTACCAGTTCGTTCCCAACTGATGACCATTCGGAGATGACCATGACGCGTGAACCCCACGAACGCCCCGTTACGCGCTTTCGTCCGAGCTCGAAGGACGATTTCAGCGATCGAGCCAAGCATCTTGCTTGGCTCATCGAACAGCCCCTTCAGCTTACCCAGAACTTTCTCGCCCGAGCTTATGGCTATGCCGATTTGCATGACCTGCAGAAGGATCTGGAGCGCGCCGCGGCTCACCCGGACCGGTACCCGGCCGGACCCTACGAGGAGGAGCTTTCAGCGCTGTTCTTCTCGCATTCGAAGGAGGTGAGCGCGCGGGCTTATGAAGACAAGATTCCGATCAGTGTGCGGAGAGACAATCATCTCCTGCAGGCGCTGGCTGACTTGAGGGGGACCGACCTCAAGGGACTCTCGGCCAGAGACTGGGACATCCGGGAAATTGGGCTTTTCGGGACGTCGGAAGCTCACGGCTTCGCTTTTCGCGAGATCAAGGAGAAGCAGGAAGTGCTGCGCGGCGGAACGAAGTCAGCGGGGCTTATGTTGGCCGGAGACTATGCCAAGGTCGCGGCCACGCGCACCGATGATGACGAGTTTCAGCTCGAATTCACGCGAGCCGGCGGAGCGGTCTGGAAAGCGCTTGAAGCCCTTGCCCAGGAGCATGAAGACGGCGACGTCGAGACCCACAGGAAGGCGCTGGAGAAGCTCCTCAAGCAGCATCCTGAGAACCCATGGGTCCACGCAGCATACGTCGAAGCGCTCGCATCCCCGTGCTGGCAATTCAGCTGGGCAGGAGACGGGCAGCGCGACAACTGGGAGCCAGCTGAACAGGGCTACAAGGCTGCTGCCCCGAAGTTCGCGAGGCTCCTTCTTCCGCATGTCGGCAAGGCGGTGTCGCTGTTCGAGCGTCTCTATGGAGACAAGGTCAACCGGTTGGCGCCGAAGAAGCTCATGTCGTGGAGCACGCACGGCTGCGACTCCTACCACTACCCTTCGATCCTCGCGACCGGCGGATGGATTGCGGCGAACGCAGGACAGTGGTCTCTCGCTCAGACGCTGCTCGCGAAGGCGCTGAAGGCTGATCCTGGCGGAACCTATTTCTGCGAGGATCTCCTCGCAGCCGTGAATCTGAATGTTGGCTCCGGGCCCGTGGCGCAGGTGTTCTCCAAGGACAGGCTCTCGATGTGGGGCTCGCTCTGCAAGATGGCCAAGGAACTCCGGGACGAGGAGTACGATGCGGCCGCATCCCACCTGTCAGATTGGCTCAAGAGCGTTCCGACGTCGCTCAAGGCGGTCGACGGGAGATACCGCGCTGCGGATAGCGTGCGTGTGGGCTCAAACGTCGACTCCCTGGGCGCGATGCAGGAGTTCTTCTACCGGACGCGCGATTTCTGGATGCGTCATCCTGAGGCGATGGATTGGCTGAAGCGGGTGACGAACGACAAGGACCTGCGCAAGGCATTTGCGACCTATCACATCGACCGTGAGCGCCGGCGGGTGTTTGTGGGCGCCATGGAGCATTCTGGCTTCGACGAGGCCTTCGCCTCGGCCGTGGCGGCCGCGCTTCCCTCGCCTGCTCTGCGGAACTGACCAGGGTCTCGTCCGCGTGTGGAGTGCCCCGCATTGCAGTGATGCACTGCGGGGCAGAAGGCGAAGGGCAGCGCGGCGAATGCGAGTTTTGGGGCTGTCCGATATCCACGGCAACGTCCGCGCCGTCGAAAAGATGCGGGACCTGGAACGCAACGAGTTCGATCTGCTCGTGGTCGCAGGCGACATTGGGAACGATGCCGCGGCGACCATCTTTGAGATCCTCGCCTCGTTCAATTGTCCAGTCCTCTATGTCTTCGGGAACTGGGATGGCAGGCTCGAATATGACCGGTCGTTTGGGCCGACCTGCCATCATCTCCATATGACGCCATACGCCCATGACGGCTTCGTCTTTGCGGGCTTCAGCGGGCTTCCCGTGAAGTGGGGTTTGAACCCGCACGCCGTGCGGCTGCGGGCCGAGGTCGACGCGCGCCACCAGGCTGTCCTGGATGAGTTGGAAAGCCTGAAAGGAGCGCCGAGCTCGGATAGGGCCAAGCTGGAGCGCAGCGCGCGCTATAAGGCCTTCAAGCGTGACGACGCCGCCGCCGATATCGAGATCCTCAGGTGCAACCGAGCCGGGCTCGCGAACCTGGTCGCAGAGAGCGGACCAGAACGCACAGTCGTCGTGACCCACGAACGCCTTACGAAGACCCACCTCGACATGGCGGGCGTACCGCTCTTCCTCTACGGGCACCGCCATGGCTTTGAGGACAAGTCCCATCGTGGTTCGCGCTTCGTCAACGTAAGCGCACTCGACAACCGCGTGACAGTCGAGCCGGCGGATCCCAAGACCGCCGACTGGGAGCTGCGGAACGTAAACGCGGGCGGGTATGCCGTCATCGATTTCGACGCGTCCGGTGTTCGCGTCACTTCGCGGCAGTTCCAGGTCAATATGGCCGGGCTTGTCCGTTCGAAGCATTGGCGGCTTTTCGCGCCGGCGATCGACGATTGACCCTGGCAGGCTGGATCGGCCCGCTGCTCTCGACAACCTCGTAGCCGCGACGCCGCTTGCGCTGGAGCCACTGCTCCAGCGTCGAGATGGCGCGTAGTCGGTCGTCGAAGAGGTCGAGGCGCCGGCGGCCGTTCGTCCCGATGCGTCCCCATTCACGGACAAGCGCTATATCGCCGAAGAGGGTCTCGTCGATCGACAACACATAGTAGCGAAAGCGGTTCTCTGCAGGGCAAATGCTCTCCATAGCGACGATGCACTGCATGGTTCTGGCTCCAGCTCTTTACGGGCCGGCAACCTCGCGCGTCGCGGTACCATGGGTCCAATTGAAGTTCGGAATCGAAAGCGCGCTGCGGATTCACGACGTGAATCGGTCGCCGCAGCTCGCGGATTTAACGAAACCGGTGAGTATCCGGCTGCTGACAGCGGATTTCGTGGCTTCGGAGCAGGCTTGTGAGGTAGATTGACGATGGGTCAGCAACGGCGCGACCCGCTTAGCTGACGGGGGTAGGAATGGGGCGAGACAATATTCCAGGAGTGCGGCTCAATTCCCCTGTGAGGCTGCTCCTACTCTCGCCAGGCGTGATCATCCAATGGTTTATCTACCTGCTTCCCCGCAAGGGCGTTCAGGGAGTGGCAGCTTCGACCCGTCTCGCGCGCTCGCCGTTCATGACGTACGTCATCTCGTTCGGCTTCTGGATTTACATCGGGTTGCTCGTTAAGGCCTGGGTGGTTTCGCCGTGACTGATCCCGTCGCGCGCCGGATGTGGATCAACCATATTCTTTCCCCCATCGAGGCGGCCGCCATCCTAGTGACGATAGCCATTTGGGCCATCGCCAAATACGACACGCCGTTCGCTGTCGTCGCGCTTCTGGTACTCGTGATCAATATTCCGTGGACGCGTCTGCGGCCGGAGGATTACGGCGCAGTGAACATGGTGCCGCCGGGCGACATCAAGCAGTTCAAAAAGGCGTTTAAGCGGTCAGATGAAGGGGCGAAGCTCAAGGTCAAGCTGACCAAAAACAGCTACCGGATCAAATGCGACCGAGACTTCCTCCAGATCGAGAAATTCGGCTTCCTCTGGCTTCTGACGCCGAAGACATACTGGCTTCAGGACGGCTTCAGCGTCGTGCGCGGCAACACTGCCGAGATCGAGGTGGAAACCGTCTTTCGCGATGTCGGGCGCGAGAAACCGCGCTGGAAATCTGAGATCGTCGGTCAGACGTGGCGCCACGCCACGAAGAATGGCGAGCGCGATTATCGGTTCAAGGACAATTACCAGATCCCGATCGTCCGTGACTGGATCGCGATGCTGCACTTGCCGACGGGCGAGACGATGGAGTTCGTCTGCCGCACCGAGGCCGACGCGGACGCCATCTCCAACCAGTTCAAGATCGTCTTCGAGGGAAGCCAATTCAGCCCGCTTGAGATGGAGACGATCGGCGGCTGGCTCGGTAAAGGGGACAAGCGGAACCGCGTGAAGCCGCAAATCGCGGCGCTTGCGAGCGTCCCTGTTGAGGAGAAGCCTGTCGAGCAGGAGCCTGTGCCCGAAATCGCTCAGAAGCCTGTCGAGGAGCCCGCGGTGAAGGCTCGTGCGGACAACCCTCTGCGGCCGACATGGCAGCAGTTCGCCGCGCGACAGCCGGAATAGGCTCGCGCGGCTGATCGTCCGTCAGGCCAGCATCATTCCGACTTCTGGCTGGGCTTCTTCGACCTCGACTCCGAGATCGACTTCAGCTCCTTCAGAAAGCCCTTCCGCTGTTCCGGTGTCGTCGCCTCGAGGCTCTTCTCGAAGTCCCGGTCCTGCCGGTCCGTCGTGTTCACTTCCGCGGAGAATGCGCGCGATTGCATCATGATCGATCCCTGCTCGTGCCGCCAGACGGGCCATGGCCTCATCGAACGATACGTTGAATGTGCCGACCTTGCGGCCGGAGAGATGGTCCCAGGCTGCCTTTTCAGCATACCACAGGACCGCTTGCATTGTGGCTGGCTCGATGATGACACCATTGCCAGCCAAAATCTCTACTGCTCGCCCCATCACCTGGCGTATCCACCGGCGTTCGCTTGCCGTTGCCGGGGCGTCGACGCTGGCGCCCAGCGATTTTGAAATCGACTGCGCTGCGCCGGGCCATCCGAGGTTCGCCTTGAACTCGGACAGCTGCTTGTTGTCGTCATAGCCCTTACTGACTAAGGACTTCCTAAAGCGTTCCCACATATTGGTCAGATCGCCACAAAGATCGACAAGATCCTCATCTGCCAATTCATGGACGGTGGATGGGTCGGCATGAAGTCCAGCCTCGGCCATTTCCTTCAAGAAGCCCTCGGCTGCGAGCGTATCGCGAAGGCGGTCCTTCTGCTCCGTTGTGACTGTTCCCTTGACCAGGCGCCCCGTGAGACGGCCCCAGGTGCGGCTGAGCCAAAGGTCGATCGTCAGCGGGGTCAGGTTCCCCAGCAAATTTGAGAGGAATGCGTTTCCGATCTTTGGGCCGAAAACAATCGATCCGAAAACCTGTTCGTCAGCCAGCTCGCGAACCGTGATGTTGATGCCGAACTTGGCCGCCGCGGACCGCAGTTCGCTCATCGAATATGGGGCCTCCAGGAAGTCACGCAGAGAGGACAGATCACCCTCATGAACTTCCAGGAGTTCGTTGAAGCGAACAAGGTTGCTCGCGACCGAGGCTCCTTTGGCACCGTAGGTCTTGGGGAAGAAGGAGCCGTTCCTGCGGAAGGCGTCGTATTGCTCGATCGCGTAGGCGCAGTTCTCGTGGACGGTGTTGTTCTGCGAGGTGATCGCCAGGGCGCAGCACAGGACCGTCTTCGCTTCCTGGGCGGTGCGAATGCAGGCATGGCCGAGCGTCCTCGCAGCCTCGTCGTCGACGAGCTCGGGATAAATCAGGCCGGCGAGCTCGATCGTGCGAGCGATCGCGTCCTTGTACCAGTTCACGCCGCGGCTGAGGTCGCCGTGCTGCATGGCGTGGAGCGTCTCATAGGCGAATTGACGTGAGAGGCGTTCATCCGTCACCGGATCCGGGCCCGTCAGCGAGCGTCCGCCGAGATCCCGCAGCGCCTGTTCCATCAGGAATGACGAGACCTCTGTGTTGGTCCGGCGCTTCAGCTTCGCCTTGCCGTCGCCGAGCCACTGTCCAATGAACACGTGCTTCATCGGTGCACGGCGCAGGGATACCTTCCTCTTGCGGCGGGGCGTTGCATTGGTCACGGAATCGGTCATGGCAGCCTGAGAAGTCCTTGTCCTCCGAGACCTCTCACGAGATGACGCAAGTCAGAACCGCGCCGTCGCTTCGATTACGCACACGGTCGAGTGAGCTCGGCGGGCGCTGACGTTTGTTGATTGCGGGCCGGGTCAGTAGATTCCGGGCGTCAGAATCGCATTGGAATCAGCGGTGTCGTCGAAGCTCAAAGTCACCTTCACGGTCGGTCAATCCGCTCGCCTCAACCAGCAGGGCGTCGTCGTTCCGCTGGAAATTGAGATCCCGGAACGGACGGGCGAGATCGCGCTGCGAGGAACCGCGCTGGTCAAGCTTGGAGAGTTCGAGCTGTCCCAGCTTGTCGAGCGCCTGCTCGTCGACGAGACGCTCTTCCGTCCCCTGCCCGTTGAGGATTCAGCTGGTCGCAATGCCGCCGTCGCGAGCGCCAAAGCTGCGAGCGACTTCATCGTCAAGGGCCTATCGGCGCGCGGCATCCACGATGTTGTTGCCGCGGCGAAAAAGACGGCCGTTCGCTACAGAGACGCCAGCGCCAAGGAGAAAGCGTCCGCGGATCGATATGTCGCCGCGATCGAGGACATTGTTGAGGCCGAGACCCTGTTCAACGGAGGGCGCGTCTGGGGCGCGGCCCCGCCGCCGGCGATTGTCGTCAGGCACCCGATCTACCCGGCCTATAATCAGGGCGGGCCTCGCATGGGCTGGAGCGAACTCACCCTGAACGAGCTCGGCGCCGACCCGGGCGAATTTGCCTTCGGGATCACGCGCCTGGATATCGCGGGCAGGTTCCTCGCCGACTACGCCAATATCGACAAGAACGGCAAACGTCTGGCCGACAGCTTTGTACGGAGGTTGGAGATCGACACCGTGAACGAGGATGTCATCCTGTTCGACGAGCAGTCCGTCAATGTCGCGGCCGGCGTCCGCATGCTGCTGAACAGCCTGAAGGAGCGCTTCGCGATCATCGGTGAGGAAGGCCGCGCGCCGCTGATCGAAATCGCCAAGCTCCGTGAAGCGGCCCTCGCGGGTGAGCCTGAAGGCGCGGCACGCCTCCTGCGCGCCTTCAAGGATCTCGGGCGAAACCGCTTCAACGTCTATGACGAATTCACCGAGAAGCGCAGGCGGTTCCTGGAGAAGTCGCTGTTGCTCGCCGAGGCCGCGTTCGAGATCTCTCAACCTGCCCCGGCGCCGGTGGCCGGGCGCGGAGTCCGCCCATGAAGACCATGCCGATGAACATCCAGGTCCGTGTGCCGTTCAAGGTGCTGCGTGGGCGAAGCAAGAAGCCTGAAAGGATCCTTGTCAGGGCCCCGTTCGACGGAGAGATCAAGCTGATTGAGAGCTTGGAGCAGGCTCCGATCGCGCTTCGAGCGCGCACCGTGGCTGGCCCGAGAAGCGACGAGTATGAGCGCCGCGTCGTCGAGATCGATGGCAAGGAAGCCCTGGTTCGCCCGGTCATGCGGAGGCACTGGGAAAACATCAGAGCGACGCTCGCGGACGCCCGGGCGATGCTCACCGACGGGTACGATGCTTCACTCAAGATTCGTGCACCGCTCTACCTCGACTCGACGGGACGTGACGTGTTCGACGTGCTTCCGCTCGATACGCGGGTCGTATTGGAGGATCACACCGAAGCCGCGATGAACCTGGCGCGGGAAACCATGGATCGGGTGGTCGGAATCGAAGGCACGCTTTTCCTGAAGGCAGCACCTCCCGCCTTTGACCTCTATCTCCCAAGCAAAACCGGCGGGGAGCGAGGGCGCTTCAACGTGAGCGATCAGGTCGATCTCGCGCCGGGGTACCTCAGCCATGGCTTCGCATTCATGCTCGATCGGGTCGATGATGCCGTCGCTTTTGCCAGGCGTCATGGCTTGAACGATATCCCCCCGGAGTTCAGCAGCTTCCGGATCGAAAGGCCTGACCTGCTCGGGAGCGGCGAGACCATCGCGAACGCCTACATGGGGGTTCGGACCATCGAGTTCGAGCTGCAGGAGGCGCTCGCGGATCTCTCGGCTGCCGGCCTCGAACAGCTTGGGCGCCTGCTCACACAGCGGGAAAAGATGGTCGCTGAGAATGGTGGGGATGCGGTCTGGGCGATCATCGACGAGCTCGATGACGCGGTCGCAAACCGCTTCCACACCCCGGCGCTCGCTCCTCGCATCTTCGAGCGGATTGCCAAGGTCGCGGACATGACAAAGGATGCGCTCTCGATGTCGCGCGATCTGCCGCCGCGTCCCGTGATCGAGTTCGGCGACGATCCGGAGCTGGCGAACCTCGGGCTCTAGCTATCCAGGTCGGGATGCAGATCTTGGCCGTCGCATCCCGACGATTGCGCTCGCGCAGAAGCCCGGCGATCATCTTTGGATGAAAGGATTCCTTGCCTCATTCCTTGTGCTCGCCGGCGTGACAGCTGCGCAGGCACAGCTCGCGCCGATCGAGGCCTACCGGCAGGCGCTGCTGCCATGCCTCCGTCAGACGAAGACCTGCGACCTGGCGAAGCTCACGGCCTCCGATCGAGACTACCTGCGATACGAGCTCGGGCGCACGAAGCTATCCGCGGCAGACGTCGCCGCCGTCGCCGAAGCGCGCATGACGCAGTTCCGCTACGGGCCAATCCCGTCGGAGGATAAGGAGCTGCCGAGCCGGCTGCGCAAGGCCACGGTGATGGTCCTGGCGCGCCACGACAGGAGTGTCTCCGAGGGATCCGGATTCTTCGTGGCGCCGAACCTGGTCGTCACCAATCGTCACGTCATCGAAGGCGCACCGCAGACGATCATGGTGCTGTCGAGCGAGTCGCGATTGCCGCTGGTCGCCCAAGTCGCCGCAATGACCTCCGACCACGTCGTCGGGAACCCGGATCTGGCTGCGCTGTGGGTGAGCCCGGTCGAAGGAGTAGAGATCCTGAAGTTCGCCCGGCCCGACAGCGGCTCGGTGATTGCAGCCGGTTTTCCCGGTAAAGCGATCGGTCCTGAGGGCTTCTGGAGGCGCGCGCAGGTCGGAGATTTCACTTTTATACCCCTTGATCGAAATACCGATCGCTACCAGCCGCCGGCAATTGCGGTCCTGCACGCCGCACCATCCCATTGGTAGGAACATTGTTTTAGCCCCTCCCTACCATACCAGAGTTTGCGCCTAAGGTTGCTTCTGGGGGCTCGCCGGAACATGCGTTCGCCCAGAGAGCCAGGTGCGCACATTGTCCGGTGTGGGATCAAGCTGCTTTCCGATCCAATTCTGGACATCGACAGGGTGCGCGACCACGATCTCATGGCCGTCGCTCCGCTTTATGATCTGACAGGTGAGAATCCGTTCGGCGCCATCGGTCATCCGCATGGTCGACGTCTGAAAACACTCGCATCCAGCTGGCATGAAGTCGGCCAGATTGTCGGTGACGAGCAAGCTGGCGCGCGCGGCAAACGCTGTCGCGAGCACTCCGCCATCCTCAGCATCCTTGAGCGTCAGATCTGGGCTACCGCCCAAGATCACATAGGGCCTCAGCTGTTCAGGCCCTGTCACCATCATGTCGATCATGGTCCGGGCGACCTCATCGGCAACGTCATCTGCGACCGACAGGCGTTGAAGGACCTGGGAGAGCGTGTCGATCATCTGAAACGACGCGACAAGCTGTACCGGTCGCCCGGAGATCCAGCCCGTCGCGATGGCCGCAAATATGCGTTGAACGGCGGTATTGGATCGCTTCTGGAGACTGGCTTTGGTCAGGCGGACAAAGAAGTTGATATCGAGGACGACCCGAAGTGGGGTCGTCACGGATAGCTCTCCGTGACGACCGCGTCGTCATAGTCCTCCGGATCCGGCTCGATCTTCATCTGGCCGGCGGCCTTCTCAATCGCCTCGCCGAACCTCTGGACCGCATCCTGATACATGATCCGCCGGCCGATCTCCGCCAGGCGCTTGCGGCCCTTGTCGGCATCCGAGCTCGCATCAAGGAGAACGTCACGAACCTCCTTTGGTAGGAGGGTGAACGCCTTCACGGCACTTTCGATGACGTTCGCCTGGGAACGGTTCTCGCGATGCGCGATCATCTTGACGCGTAGCGCAACGTCGCCAGTCAGCGATGTCGAAAACGCTTTCTCTCTTACTGCGGCCATCGGAACCTCCTGGGAGTACAGCATATCATTTGGAATGCATGACTTCACATGAAATCTGGGCCATCGGCGCGAGGCCTTATCACCCTGATGGGGACGCATTCCCCCTCCAAGCCGTGCCGGGACGGTATCTTGGTATGAATATTCAGGGGGTTAAAAGCGTTTTCGACGCCAGGAACCTACCACCTGCTACCATCCGCTCTGGAACGATGGCGCGGCCCAGATCGTGGTAGGTTCGACATTTTTCGCCCCTCGTAGACATACCAATCGGTCCCGCGAGCGGCTGTTAAGAGAATTACTACCAATTCATGCGATTCTGTGATAAAGGTAGTATATGCCTGAATGCAGACCCATGAGCGCCGAGCAGGCCCGTCACATAGGCGAGGTGCACGAGCTGTGGTCCGAACAGGCAAAGCTGTTGATGGAGGCGAGGTCGTTCCTCGGCGGGTTGCAATGGAAGACCATCGGCGGGCACGAGTACCTGTACCGGTATCAGCCAGATCCCATCACCCGTAAGAAGCGCTCGACGTCGATCGGGCGCCGAAGCCCGAAAACGGAACGCTTCTACGCCGAGTTCATGACACGCCGGGCGCGTGTCAATTCGTTGCTGGCGGATCGAGGCGCGATGGCCGAGACGCTGGCGAGAGTGTCCAAGGCTCTCCGCCTGGCCAGATTGCCTGAGGCAGCGGCGGACGTGCTGACGGCGCTGTGGAAGGACGGCCTCACCGATTTCTTCATCGTCCACAGCGGTCACGCGGCATTTGCATATGAAACGACCTTCCGATCCCTGCTTCCGGTTCCTGATGGTGGTCGTATCGAACTCCTCTTCTCCGACGACAGCCTGGCGAGAGAGCTCTCGCGTTCACTGGCTCAATGCCTGCTGAAGCTGGACGCGAGCTATGAGTTCGATGCGTCTGCCTCCGTGTTCCACTCCGAACGCGGTCCAGAAATATCGATCAACATGCAGTCGGTACTCCTCGATCATGAAGCCGACGGAACGGATATCGACGACAGGCAGCGGAGTCTGCTCACCGACCTGCTCGAATTGCCGGCCGTATCTGGGATGGCGATATCGCGTTCGGGCCGACCTGTGCCGATGACAGCGCCGGATCCGCGCGCTTTCGCATTCTCTCGTCTCCTGAACGAGTCACCTGAGGATGCTCTCGGCTTGGCCGTAGCCTCGGCGACGCGAGATCATCCGGAGTTTGAATTCGGGGAGCGTTTTCTGGACGCCCTCCCGGGACTTGCCGATGCCGTCCTTGGAGGCGCCGGCGGGCTTGGCCCGCGCCTCTGATCACTGACCACCAGCATGGGGGACCCGGCGGCGAGAGCCGATTCCGGAAGCGTGATCCTTTGTGCCCTGTAACGGAATGTGAACTTGGGCCTCATACTCCTTCCGCCAGCCACAAGGACTTCGTACGCAGTCCTTGACCCATTCCTTCGCGCCGGTCCGCCGGCGCGCGATCAAGCTGCCTTGCCGTTGCCCGAGCCTCAGCCTCAACGCCATGCGACCATATCGATGCCGGTAGCCGGCATGCCGCATGGTTGGACCGCTAGGGTGGTCGTCCTTCGAAAGCACGATGAGAGCGTGGAGATCTACACGCCCCTCGTCGAGTATATGTGCGCCCACCGGTACCGGTCCGCGACCTGGCAGAACGATGTGGCCAGGGCCGTGGGATTGTTCTGGGATTTCTGCCAGCTCTGCGGTCACGAGATCATGGAAGCGGCGAAGGCGGGTGGAACTCAGAATCCACACCGAGCCTTGCTGCGTTCTTTCGCCGCGACGCTCTCGAACGGCAGCGATGTCGAAAGGAATGGGCTGATCTGGGCCCGAACTGGCCGGGAGCGCATCGTCACCCTGATCAGCGCAATCGAGACCTTCGCCGAATGGCGGAAGGACGAGAATCGCGATGCCGAGATCAAGCTGCGCCCTGGTCGCCCGGAAGACGGTATGTCCGTCACCGACTTGCTGATATGGGCGCGCCTGCGGAACGTCTCGATGCTCAAACACATCGACAGGCCGCATCAGATCCGGCGCGAGAGCGTCGTCGATCTCGGACCTCGCCCGCGAGGTTCCGGGAAGGAGGCCTACAAGTTCTTCCCGCCGGCGCACCTCGACCGCCTTCTCTGGGAAGGCTATCGGCGCCCAGGCGGGGAACGCGAGTCCAATCCTTTCCTGCGGTTCAACATTCGCGATCAGATGATCGCCTTGCTGGATGGATGGGGCGGGCTTCGGCGCTCTGAAGGCCTGCACCTGTGGATCCAGGACGTCGTCGTGGAGCCGAAGAAACCGCAGCACGCGCTGGTCGTTCTGAACCATCCGGCCGAAGCAGCTATCGAGATCCCAGACAAGCTGAAGGGCGGGACCACCCGTTTGACACGCCAGGAGGCCCTGAGGCGCGTCTATGGCCTGCGCCCGCGGCATTTGGTGACACGCGGCCGCTACCATGTCGGCTGGAAGAGCCTGGACCTCAATAAGGATCATCAGGCTTTCGTCTACTGGCTGGATGAGCGGGCCGGCGCGCTGTTCTGGGTGCTCTATCTCGGATACATGCGCTATGTGCGCCGCCCGATCATGGAAGAGCGCCGGCGCCGCGGCGGCTACGATCACCCTTTCCTGTTCGTCAGCGAGGGTGAAGCCCGCAAGGACACCGACGCGATGATCGGCGATCCCTATTCGCCGCAGGCTTATGAGCGGAACCACGAGGCCGCGGTTCGCCGGATTGGGCTGAAGCATACCAAGGACGAGGGGACGACGACGCACGGGCTGCGGCATGGCTACGGGCAAGCCTTGTCGGGTCTGGGGGTGCCGCCGCAGATCATCAGGAAGGGCCTGCATCATCGCCAATTCCTGTCCCAGGTGCCGTACACGATCCCCACCAACGAGCGCGTCAACGAGATCCTGAACGCGGTGGCCAGGGGCGAGCCAATCCCAGCTCCGCCGCTCGGGCACGAAAGCAGTCGGGCTCTGCGGGACCTGCACGATTTCATCACGGGAGGGCCGACGCTTGCTTGATCGCGTCGTTCCGGTGGCACCAAAGCTCGGGATAGCCACGCCGTCGGGTCTAGGATTCTTCAATCCCTTCACCGACAATTTCGCGATCCTGCCGGAGGATTGGGAAGATCCAGTCCAACATGGCGACGAAGAGGATCGCTTAGACCGGTTTCTTGGGGCGCTCGAAACTGACGGCCCCGCGTTGGAGGCGTTCCAGCAGCTTGCCTTCGAAAGCCAGACGGACGACGAGAAGATCGAGGCCCTGAAGCCTCTGTTCGAATTCTGGCAGCAGAAGGCCGCGTTGTTCCCCTTCGGCTTCATCTGGGGACAGTCGGCGCTCGGGACGCTGACGGCGCAGATGCTGCACGAGCTCGCGGCACAGACCGGCGCGTTGCAGGATCAGGCGAAGGCCTCCATCGAGAGTCTTCCCTTCATCGCGCGGAAGACAGGGCGCGACCACGACAATCATGTCGGCGCCATGTACCGCGTCGTCCTCGCCTTCCAGCTCGCCTCCACCAACATCCGGACCGTGGACGATATCCAGCGAGAGCATCTTCAGATGCTGGCGGAGATGGTCCGTCCGGACGGAGTGTGGGTATCCTGGCTCTCGCATTGGCATCGCACGGTCATTCGCGCGGTCGCAAAGGCGCTGGCTGAGCAGCGCAAGGATCCTAACCTCGGTCACGCGCTGCTGCGTTCCGGCGAGCGCGTAAAGCGAAGGACCAAGGCTGCCGCTGCGATCGACATCCCCCATCTGAAATGGCTCGTCGACCTGTTCGAGACGTATCTGGACAGCCAGAAGCTCCTGCACAAGAAGCATCACCGCCGGGCTCGGGACCTGTTGATCCTCGCATTCGAGAAGTGCCCGGCCGAGACGACGGCGGACATGTCGACGGCTTTCAGCCGCGCCAACATGCGGATGATGATGGCGGTGGCCAAGGACTGGAGCACGCCGGAGACGCGCCTTCAGTGCGTCTCGAAAATCTTCGACTTCTGCGCTTGGGTGCAGGACGAGAGTCGCGACGAGAACGGTCATCCGCGGATAATCGTCGGGCTCACCAACGCCGATATCGAGCGGTTCCGCGAGTCGCTGCCGATCGCGTCGCGTTCTTCTGACTCGGAGGTACGGGCCCGGCCCATGCCTGCGCGCCTCCATGTCGAAATGAAGAAGCTCATTCGCGAGAACGACTTCGCCTGGCCGAAATCGCTGCTGAAGAACGGTCGCCCATCCGAGTGGGTCACCTATATCGATCCGGTGACCGGCGAAGGCCAGGAGGTTTTCTGCGAGGTTCTGCCGCGCCTGCTCCTGTTGATGCTCGATCTGCCGCTTCGCGGTGTGCAGGCCCGCCGCCTGGATAGCGGCGAGGGCGACGACGAGACCTGGGATCCCTCGACCCGCGCATGGTCCGAAAACAGGGGGCCTTGCGCTGGCTATTGGCGGAGGATGGGAGCCCGGAACCGGCGCCGGGGTGTCCTGCGGCAGATCGCGTCGGCCGGGCGCGACGGCGGCTCGATCACGGGCTTCTATGTCAACTCGAACAAGACCCAGGATCGCACGAAGGAGTTTGACGAGACCTCGGGCTACGAGATCCCGTGGGAATTCCTCGATGTCATCGAAAACCTGGCGGCGATGCGCGCCTGGCAGGAACGCTACAATCCTGTCGAACAGCCATTGTCATCGCCGGACACACCGAAGGCTCTGCGCAGTGACGATGCCTCGGAATCGGTCGCGAGCACTCTGCCGGATCGCTTCTACCTGTTCAGATATCCGCTGAACCACGGGTATCGCGGCAATGAGGCACCCCCGACATACGCGGCCTTGAACCAGTTTTTCATGCTGGCGCTGGAGGAGCTTGAGCGCCGGCTGAACATTGAGGACCCGGCGAACCCGATCAAGATCATCACGCGAAGCGAGTCCGGCGGATCTCCCCGCCAGGCGATTTACACGCTGCACGGTTTGCGCTCGTCAACGATAACGACGCTCTACACCGAGGGGGTGCCGATCACGATCCTGAGCAAGCTCGTCGCCGGGCATGCCACGATCCTGATGACGCTCAGCTACATCAAATACGACCCGCAGCATGTGAGCGAGGTTCTGTCGGCGGCCCGCGAAAAGGCGATGGCGAACGACGTTTCGCAATTTAGGTCGACCTTGCTCGATACGACCTACCAGGAAGCGGCCAAGATGACGGCCCGCCTTCAGGACGACGGGCTGCATCAAGCCAGAGGGCTGTATTCCGATCCGAATTCCTGGAGCAGCCCGGACATCGGCATTTGTCCCAATGGCGGAACACAATGCCATATCGGCGGCGAGCCGCAGTCACGGAAGGAAGGCAAGTCTCACCGGAAGCCCGGTGGTTTCCTGCCGGTGCCGGGAGGACCGCGCAATTGCGTGCGTTGCCGTTTCTTCATCACGGGTTTGCCGTTCCTGATCCCACTGGCCGGCCATGCCAACATGCAATCGGCCAAGGCGAGCTCTCTCAGCATGCGGATCGCGCAGAACGAGGCTCGCCGGGCGGAGCTGAAGGGCGAGCGTCATCAGCTCTCGTCGACGGGCCAAGCCATCCCTCCTGCGCTGCGCAACCGGATCATGACACTGGAAGCGGAATGGGAAGCGGACATGGCCGCGAGGGACCAGGTGTTCGCCGACTTCCATGCCACGCTGACCCTGGTCGAGAAAGTTCGCGCGATCAGCCGGCAGGACACCGACGGCAAGGTGCCGATGCTGATCAACGAGGACGGAATCCCGGAACTTACCGGACGGGAGTCAACCCGTTTCGAGCTCACCGACTCCGTCGTTCAGATGAGCCGCTTCTACCCGTCGTTGGAATCCGCGGATCTCGAACGGGAGCGCAATCAGTTCCTCGATCGGATCCTCTACAACGGCGGTTATACGCCGATCTCGCTGGGAACGCTCTCACCAGAGGAGCGCCGGAAAGCGGCCGACGCCATGGCCGCCTTCCTGCTCACCCAACTCGGCGCGATAGAGTCTCAGAACCTGATCGAGGGACATAAAACGCTCGCCGACCTGGGCCTTCAGCAGCCGCTTGAAGAGGTGGTCCGGCGGACGATCGGGGCACCGTTGGCGCGCCTGGAATCGCGACCGCAGCCCGTCGCGGTTCTGGAACTCACGGCCTCGGAGGCTCAGTCATGAGCCGCTCGGTGGTCCCCGACATCCTGGCGAAGCTTGAGGCTTGGCTCGACGATCGTCTCCGACAGTGGGAGGAGCAGCAAGGCCTGGACCGCGCGCCGACGCTCCCGATGACGCCAGACGGCAAGGTCAACGTCCGCTCCATCGTGGCGACCCTGGGGCTGCCCATTCACAACGAGCAACACTTCTATCGGCATCAGGAGCTCCGCAGCGCGGTCAACGCGGCGGCTGCGGCGCAGGGCCTGAAGCCGATAGGGGCGCGCGGCTCGGCCGACGAACCTGCGGTAGCGAACCGACTGAAGCAGATCGAGCAGCAAAATTCCGAGCTCGGTCAGCTTGTGGCCGAGCAGGCCGCGACGATCGAATGGCAGCGCTCCCAGATCACGTCCCTGCGCGAGCAACTGCGCATCCTCGAGGAAACCGGGCAGACAATCCGCTTCGGCGCGCCGGCATGATGGAGGTCTCGGTTTCCTCGATCATCTCGGAGCGGTCGTTCGGGGTGATCTTCGCCGGCGTCAGCGAGGGACGGAAGCTGCGTTTTCGCGCAGGTGCCGACGTGATGGCCGGCACACCAGCCGCGGGCGAGATCTGGCGAATAGAAGGCAAGGAGAAATCCACCGCCTACGGAAACCAGGTCGAGGTGTCCGCAGGCCGTCGCGTTCTAAGCAATGGCTCACTCGTCTCGCGGTTTCTCGCTGGCCATGTCCGCGGTATCGGCCCCGAGCGCGCGGAGCGCCTGCGCGCAGCCTACGGCGAAAGCCTAGGCGCGGCGCTGTCCGATCCAGCCAACGTGCGCCAGATCGGCGAGGTGTTGTGCCCCGGCCGGCCGCTGCTCGGCGTCGAGCTCGCGGCAGCGGCCGTTCGGCTATGGAAGGACACCAGCGGCGAAGCTCGGCTGCTGGCCTGGCTGGACGAGATCGGGATTTCCGACCTGCCGCTGGCGAGGCGGCTCTACCGGCTCGCCAGCGACAAGGCCGTGGACCAGCTGAAAGCCAATCCCTATGCACTCGTTCCCTTGCTGCCTTGGGCGAAGCTCGATCTCCTGGGCCAGCGCATCGTTGGTGCGCACGGCGTTCAAAGGCCGGAGCGCGACGACCGCCGCGTCGTCGGAGCTTTCGACGAGACCATGAAGGCGCTGCTCGCCTCGGGCAGCACTTGCGCGGACCCCGACGCCACGTTGTCCGGGGTGCGATCGCTGCTGGGATCAGGCGCAGTCGATCTGGACCCGGAGCTGCTCATCAAGGCCGAAGCGGCCGGCGCCGTCGTGACGACCGACCATGGCTTGGCTCCTCCAGGTGCGGCCGCCATGGAGAGGTCCGTCCTGGGACATCTCCAGCGGCTGCAGCGGGCCTCGGGCGGACCGACCTCTCGAAACATCGCAAACGCCCTGCGCCACGTCGCGGGTGGAGACAGCTTGCACGAAGAACAGCGCGTCGCGGTCGAGCGTATCCTGTCTCGTCCGATATCGTGCCTCTCGGGCGGGGCGGGCGTGGGGAAGACGTTCACCTGCCGGGTCATTTGCGACGCCTGGGAAGCGACGGGCGGGACGCTGCTCCTCTGCGCGCTTGCCGGCAAGGCGGCGCTGCGGCTCAGCCGGTCGACCAGGCGGCTGGCGCGCACCCTCGCCAGGACGCTTGCGGAGCTCGGCCAGCGGGAACGTCAGCAGGATCAGCGGGACGACCGCTTCTGGTCGGAGGATGGCCCCAATGCCCTGGCGTCGATTACGGACAGAACGCTGGTCGTCGTCGACGAAGCCTCGATGGTCGACCTTGCGACCATGCATTCCCTGCTGCGGCGGATGCCGGACGGATCGCGCCTCCTGCTGGTCGGGGACGAGGCGCAGCTCCCACCCGTTGGCTTCGGACTGATCTTTCATCGCCTCGTCGAGGATCCTGCGATCTCGTCGCGACTGACCGCGGTCCACCGCCAGGCAGCTGCGACCGGAATCCCGGCTGCCAGCGCGGCCATGCGTTCTCTCGGCTTGCCGGAATTGCCGGCCTATGCGGGGCGACATGACGGCGTCTCGATATTGCCCTGTACGACGGCAGACCTCGCCGAGACCGTCGAGAGGGTGGTGATTGAGATCGCGGAGTCCATTGGCGACACGCTTGTCGTAACGGCGACCCATGGTGGTCCAGCCGGCGTGACCGCGCTGAACGAGCGCCTTCAGGAAGCCAGCTATCGCAGGAGCGGGGTTGCGCCGATACGCGGAATGCTCGGCCGCTTCTTTGCCGCCGGCGAGCCCGTGATCTACGGGCGCAACGATTACCGGCAGGGCCTGTTCAACGGCATGATGGGCCGGGTGGCGGAGACCTGTCCTGACGACGGAACCCTCACGGTGCTGTTCGATGGCGAAACCGAGGCCCGTCTGCTGGAGCGTGAGCAGCTCCTCGATCTCCAGCTGGCATATGCCGTCACCTGTCACAAATGCCAGGGCAGCAGCGCGCCTCGGATCGTCGTGCCGCTCTACGGATCGCGGATCCTGGAGCCGAGCTGGCTCTACACCGCGGTAACCCGAGCCGAACGGCAAATCGTGTTCGTCGGAAGCGTCGACGTGCTCGCGAAGGCACTGGAACGCCCGAGAGCGGCCGATCGCCGACGGATCGGCTTCACTTGGCCTGCCTGATGTCGTCCTCGGGCGCCCGGATTCTTGTTCAGTTGTGTCGTGTAGTGGTGGGAGAAACGCATGTCTGAAGCAGAAGCACAAGCGGTCCAGGTGGTCGAGAACACGCTCCAGCGTCTGATCGGCGCCGCGGCGACCCAGACCATGCGCGTAAAGCTGCGCAACATGAACGATGCCTGCTCCCATCTCGTCAGAGTGGGCAAATCGCGTCTCACCGTGCCGTTGCTGATCTCGACCTATGCGACGATGTTCCCGGCCAACGACCAGTCGATCGCCGAGTCCTCGATCCGCAACAAGAGAGAGGGCGGGAACCCGTATCAGGAACTCTACCGGGCCTGGGAGGATGCCGCTGAGGTGATCCTGGTGCGACCGCGGAAGCTTGGTAAGGCCAGGCCTGGCGAGATCATCGACTATAACGAACTGAGCTCGATCCCCGATCTCGCGACCCGCCACCAGGTCCAGCTGCTGATGGCGCAGAATTCCAGCCTGAAAGCCCAGCTCGACATCCTTCGGCAGGTGAAGAACGCGCCCACGATCGCACTGATGGCCTCACCCGGCACCGACCTGCCGGATGTCATTCAGGATCCCTCGCGACCGAAGCTGGCCGAAAGCGAGGTCGAGGCCATCCGCGATTTCGTCGCCGAGCGGAAGTTGAAATCTCGCGGCCTTGCCGAGCAGGTCGACGGCAGCCTCACGACCCGAGATGGGCGGCCATTGGCCGATCCAGGCTTCGTCAGCGCGCTGCGCAAGATCCTGGCGATCACGTCGGGCAACTCCTGACTTCGCTTCGATAGCAGAGCGAGCGTCGGGCTCCGTCGCACAACGGCGTGATAATCTTCTTCGGGAAAATTCGAACGCGCAGCGAAGATGGTAGCTTGGTAGGTGATGCCGAGGGGTATAAATGCAATTTTGCCTACCAAACCTACCATCCGCTACCAAGAAAATGGGTACCGCGTACGCCGTTGAGGAAATCGGTCTCCAGACGTCTGCCGTCTAGTCGCGCCAGTGAGCGCCTGAGCGCAACACCCAAAAGATGCCGTTCAGGACGCGCCGGTCGTCAACGCGACGAATGCCACGCGGCTTGTTCGGAAGGAACGACCTGATGGCAGCCCATTCAAAGTCCGTGAGTTCATACCGCATGATTCGAGACCTCGTTTGGGCGCTTGAATCACGTCCGAACCGATGCCTTCAACCGGCAAAACCGGACAATCGGCATTTCCGAGATTACCCCCCTAACTGGACATGACGCGGACATGCCAAAATCGACGCGAATGATGTGGTGGACGACGCCGGCTCCCGGCATCGAGTGTGCCAAAAAGGGTGATCTTTGAACAACGAATCACCGGAGGGGGTGTCCATATGCAGGTTAGCACCATCGGCGTTGATCTCGCCAAGAACGTGTTCCAAGTGCACGGCGTAGATAGTTCGGGTAGGGTCGTCATCTGGGTCATGGGCGTCAAAGCCCGTGCAAATGATTGGGACCCGATCCGCGGATTTCATCAGGGCCAGCGGTCATGGTGTCGCGCAAACAGGCCGGACGCATGACTTGCACCCGACCGCAAGCCGAACGTCAGATTCCTCTTGCAATGCCGGCGTCGTCCACACATGACCCTTAATGAGACTCCGAATTGGCGCCCGGCGCGGCGATCGGTCTCAACTCGGGGAGACAATCCCTGCTCCAATCGCTGACTCAGCCCTTCACTTCTGACGGAAAACCCGCCTTCGTGGCAGCGGTCGTCAAATCGTTGACGCTGGCTTTCGCATCGTCAAAGACGACGACGGCAGTCTTGTCTTTGAACGAGACGGTGACGTTCGATACGCCGGAGACATGTGTGAGCGTCTTCTTCACCATGTAGGGACAAGCCTCGCAATACATCCCATTAACGGCCAAAGTGACCATACGCTCCGCAGCCAAAGCAACCTGCGAAGACGCGAGAAGACCGACGACTAGCGAGATGAGAAGCTTAGACATGGGTTCTCCGTTAGGTGTTGAGCAAGGGGATGAAAAGCTTGAAGCCGAGCGCAAGTCCAACGAGGACGGTCGACAAAACCAGTGCGCCCTTAACGAACCGGCCTGCCGCCGAGGGCTTACAAGCATGATCGCGTGTCCATGGGACGCGGCCCGAGCGGTACACCAACCAATAGCCGGAGCTGAGGCATGCGACCGCCGCAGCGATGAAATAGGGCTGGAGCGGTGCGAGCCGCACCAAAGTGCCGATCCAGGCGCCGCTGGCGCCGAGAGTGAACAGCGCGAGGGGCAGCATGCAGCATGACGATGTTGCAACCGCCGCAACCACACTTCCGATGGCGGCAACGACGCGCGCCAGCTTTAGATCTCGCGGTTGCCTGACCGATCCAGTCGTCATGGCGTGGCCTCATACCGCCAATTCAGGGATCCAGATATAAGCTGCGTTCAGCATGTAGAGCCCCATCACAATGAGTGTCAGGCCGCCGGCAATTTCGAAGGCGCGTCGATATCGCGAAAGGATCTTCAGATTTTCGAGCCAACCGACTGCGAACGCGCCGAGGGCGATGGGGATCGCCCGGCCGATGGCGAATGCTAAAAGCAGGACGACGCCGAGCGCGACTGAGCCGAGCCCGGCCGTCACTCCAAGCAGCACGACCAGCGCAGGAGTACACACCGGACAGACGGCAACCGCGAACGGAATCCCAAGAAGAAAGGCGCCCCACGCGGCAGTCGGGCGGGTTGCCTTGAAACCGAAGGAGGGCAAGGGAAGGCGGAGCCAACCCGCCCACATCAGGCCAAGCACAATCAAGAGAGGTCCGAGAACAAGACCCCATCCTCTTCCGGTAAGGTCGGCAGCCCACTTCCCGCCCAGGCCCGCCACGAAGCCGAGAAAGACATGGGTCACGATCATGCCAAGGATAAACAGCAAGCCGAAAATCAGCGCCTGGCCCTTGTCCCGGCCCTTGGTCACATAGGCGAGTGAGACGGGGATGGAAGCCAGCGCAACCGGGTTGAAGCTGAATACAAACCCAGCAACGAAGGCCACACCAATCGCAGCCAAGCCTGCATGTTCCACCGCCGCCCGCAGCGCCTCCGCGTCCATCACTTTCTTGCTCCGCTTCTTTCGGCCAGCGCTTTGCAGAGCTGTGTCCTGCTCGGGAGCGAGGTGAAAACAACTTCGCCGTCGATCACGATGGATGGCAGCGTGATGACACCCAGCTCGACGGCGGTATCCATGTTGTCGAGGACATTAAGGTCCAGCCACTCAAGGTCCTTGACGGCCTGTTGTGCCGCCGCGCGAAGCTCGGCCTGCCGATCCTCGCAGGCGGCGCAGCCGGGGCTATAGAACATCTCCACCTTCATATTTCACTGCACCCTTTTCGAACCGTTGGCTTGCTCCAGCGCGGCGATGATCGTGCATTCTTTGACCGGCCGCCTCTCGTTCGCACACTCGGAGATCAGTTGATCGAGGGCCTTCGACATTGCTTTCATCGCCCGAATCCTGCTTTCGATCTGCAGCTTCTTCTCGATGGCTCGCGTGCGAACGTCCCCGCAACAGGCCTTGTCGCGACTGCGCAGGTCGAGGAGATTCCGGATTTCGGCCAGCGTGAACCCGCACTGTTGGGCATGCTTGATGAAGTGGATGCGCCGGGCAGAATCGTGGTCGTACAAGCGGTATCCGCCAGGGCTCTTTCCCGCTGGGCTGATTAGGCCTTCCTCCTCGTAATAGCGGAGGGTGTCGTTGCTGACGCTTGTCAGGCCAGCCAATTTGCCGATCGTGATCATGTTGTATCTCTTTGAGGCTAGTTTGAACCCTGGAGTGTACTCCAGGGTCAAGCTCCAGAGAGGCCTATTCGGCCTTCCAAGCGCCAAGTATCAGGATCGTGAAGCCGGCCGCGCGGGCGGAGTTTCGGATGATGGAACCGCCCGCGACGGAACCTCGGTACGGAACAGGACAAACGACAGCAGCGCGAGGCCCAATTCAACGACGGCGAACACTCCAAGCGCGAGCCCGAAGCCGAAACGAAGCAACTCGCCGAAGATGAGGCTCCCGAGGCCGAAGCCGACGAACAGCGTGAAGACATTCAAGCCCATCGCCTGTCCGGCCCGTTTGCCGCCAAGCGATGTCACGATTCCTGCGAAGAGCGGCTGGGTCATGTCGTAGCCAAGCGACAGGACCATCGCGACGACAGGCGCGAGGAGTGCGGGAAATCCGACGATGAGAGCCGCTGCCGAGAAGGCGCTGAGCACGAGCCCGATGGGGAGCAATCGGGCACGACCCCAGCGGTCGGCAGCCCGGCCAATGATCGGCCCAAAGAGGAAGCCCGGCACACCGTAGCCCAGGAGCGCCACCCCGATTCCGACGGACCCGAGGCCATATCGCCGCTCGAAGTAAACGCCAAGCCACGTGAAGACGCCGGAGTGGAAGATGGAATTGACGAGGACATAGCCGTAGGTGCGCTGCCCGCGCGGCGTGCCGAGCAATTCCCGGTAGCCATGAAACAGATCGCGCAACGTGCCCCTTACTGGCAAAGCCGTGTTGGCCATCACAGCTCGATAGGGCAGAAGGACCAGGGACAGCACCGCACCGGCCGCACCCACGACGAGGAATAGGCCTTGCCACCCCACGAAGGGCACGATCATCGCACCCAGAGGTGACCCGAACGCCATGCCGCCGGCCATTGCGCCAAACAGCCAGCCGAGCGGCCGGCCGCGCTGTTCGTAGGGATACAGCCGCCCCACCAGGGCCAGCGCAAGCGGAACGACGCCACTCGCACCGATCCCGGTCAGCAGCCGCCACATCGCAAGCTGCTCAATGGACTGGGCCGTCGCAGTCAGCATGGTGAGCACGGAGAAGGCAGCCAGCGACGCGAACATCACGTGATGAATGCCGATCCGATCCGCAAGCACCCCATAAGCCAAGGTCGAGATGCCGTAGGGGATCAGATATGCCGGCACGATGAGACCGACCGTCTCGATCGACGTTCCGAACACCTTCGACAACGCCGGTATGATCGGCGCCACCATATAGGCTTGGAAGAAGATGATGAAGGTCGCTAAAGCGAGCGTCCGAAGCAGGCGCTCGCGCTTGTGGCCTTCGAGCCCGCTCGGCGCCGTTTGCTGAACTTCCATGTGACGTCCTTGCTCAGGCGGCCTGCACTGACGCTGGCATGATTGGCTGCCCGACGCTGCGGATGGCATCGAAGAAGAGCCGCGGAGTTCCCCAAAGAGAATTGAAGAAGATCGCCGTGACACTGACCGCCATCGCCACCATCGCCCAGATCGGGTTGATCAGGCCGGTCGCCGCGATGGGGATGCCAACGCCATTGAACAGGAATGCGAGCGCGACGTTCTGGACCATTTTGCGGTAGCTGCGGCTGCTGATTTCGCGGGCCTCCGCGAGCGCATTCAATCGATTCGAGAGAATGATGATGTCGGCCGCTTCGATCGCAATGTCGGTTCCGCCGCCCATCGCGATACCGACGTCGGCCTGCATGAGCGCCGGAGCATCGTTGATGCCATCGCCGACCATCGCCACCCGACTTCTGCTTTGAAGCTGGCGCACGATGCCAGCCTTGTCTTGCGGCAATATGCCGGCGTGGACCTCGTTGATACCGACTTCGCGAGCGACCCATTGCGCCGCACGTTCGTTGTCGCCGGTCACGAGGACTGTCCTCAGGCCCGCCTTATGCAGGGTGGCCACGGCCTGGACCGCATCCGGTCGGAGCGTATCGCCGAGGGCAATGATGCCCAAGGCTCGCCCGTTCTGCGCCACGCCGATCACCGTCAGCCCCTTCGCCTCAAGAGCTTCGACATTTGCATTGACCTGGCTGAGGTCGACTCCTTGATCCGCCAGGAAGCGCGGGCTGCCGACGATAACCTCGTGAGCGCCGATCCGTGCAGTGACGCCCTTTCCCGGCAAGGCCTCAAAGGTTTCGACGTCCGGGGGTGTCACGCCGCGCTCAAAAGCAGCCGCTACCACCGCCTGGGCGAGCGGATGCTCTGAAGAGGCCTCGGCAGCCGCCGCCAACGCGAGCAGTTCAGATTCAACCGCGCCAAAGGCCTTGACCTCTCGTACGACTGGGCGTCCTTCCGTCAACGTACCGGTCTTGTCGAGCACGATCTGCTGCACAAGGCGAAAGCCCTGGAAAGCTTCGCCGGTTCGCATCAGGATGCCGCGCTCTGCGGCTAGGCCGGCGCCGCGCACGATGGAGAGCGGCGCAGAAATGCCGACCGCGCAAGGATAGCCCATAACAAGGACGCTGAGACCCGCGAAGACTGCCCGCTCGATGTCGGGATGCCCGCTAGTAAGCCACGAACCGACCAGCCAGCCGATGACAGCAAGTGCCGCCACGCCGAGAACGGTGGGCGTGTAAATGCGCAGCACCCGGTCAACGAGATGCAGAATGCCGGGCTTGAGCGCCCGCGCGTCTTCCACGTGCCGGATCACTTGACTGAGGAAACTACCCTCGCCAACAGCCGCGATCTTCACCAGCAGCGTGCCGGTGCCATTGATCGAGCCGCCGATCACGGTAGCCCCTTCCGTCTTTTCGATCGGGATCGACTCGCCGGTCACCAGCGATTGGTCGACGCCGGAATGTCCACTGACTACGACGCCGTCGCCAGGAATGCGCTCGCCGGGGCGAACCCGCACGAGATCGCCGATGCGGACCTCCTCGATCGGCAATTCGACCTCTTTGCCATCACGAGCAACGCGAGCGGTCTCCGGCTGTAGATCAAGGAGCCGCTTAACGGCTTGGGAGCTGCGCGTCTTCACGATGAGCGACAGCCATTCCGAAAAAATGTGGTAGGTGCCGACCATTACCGAGACGGCAAAAAACGGCGCCGTCGGGTAGTCGGGCCGATTGAGCACGAGGCCGATGATGCCGCCGGCAATGCCCGCGAACGCGCCGATCTCAAGCAGCACATGTTGGTTGAGAATGCCGCGCCGGAGCGCCTGAACGGCCATGTGAAGAATGTGCCTCCCGACCCCGAAGACGAGCACCAGGGCGAGGGCAAAGGTCAACCATGGAGCGGCGGTGACAAGATATCCCTGCAAGTTGAGATACAGCAGCGTCAACGACATCACCGCCAGGCCGATGAAGCTCGCCGTCGCGACCCAGAATCCGGTCGATCTCAGGACCAGGAAAACAAAAGCGCCGAGGCTCAGGCACACCAGTGCCGGGAGGAAGCCGATCCAGCCGACGGACGGATCTGCAATGATCGGGATCGACGCGACGCTCAGCACCACGGCAACAACGAAGCGTCTTGCCTCGTTCACAAGATCTCGCTCTTCTTCCTCGTATGGCCTGAGCTTGCGGGGATCGGAGATGGTGTACCCGATGTCGCGCAGCGTCTGCAGAAACACCTCCGGGCGGGCAACCGAGGGATCGTATTCGACCAGCGCCTGTTCATGGGTCAGGCTCACGGCCACCTTGTCGACGCCGGGAAGTCGCCCGAGCGCCTTCTCAATGGTGCCGGTGCAAAGGGAGCAGTGCAGCCCACCGATGCGGGCACGAATCTTCCGGCGATTTGGCCTCGCCGAGGGCTCCTCGCTCCATGGCGTGAAGGTTGAAGCAGTTCCTGTCGCGACAGTCATTGCAATCTCCATTTGCGTTCGCCCCTACTTGCCACGGACGCTGGTCAGCGCGCGCTTTCGTCGGCCGCCTCGCGGGACAGGACCCGAAATCGGCCCCCTTCGATCACGTCCACAAGGCGGTCTTCCTGAACGGCTTGGGGATCAAAAAGGACTCGGGCCTGCCGGTCGGCGAACGAGACCGATGCCATGCGGATGCCGGGCTCCTTCTCGACGCGATTCTTGATGGTGTTCGCGCATGCGTCGCAATTCATGCCATCGATTTTGAAGATCATTGTTTTCATGGAACTTCCTCTGAAGAGAGCCTCTGTCGTTTAACGCTTGAGCACTAGGATAACCCCTGGACCTAGCTCCAAGGTCAAGCGCAGGTAGCGACCCCTGCCAGCGGATCGGAAATCCGCTCGCGGTCGGTGCCATCGGAAGGCTGGCCGGTCGAGTTACAGCGGTCCCTCGCGATGCCGGATGAAATTATCTGTACGGGCCGTGCGCCGTCTGATTTTGCGAATGACCGCAATTGGCCTAGGTTGTGTGAAAATGAACACGGTCTGGTCCCTTTTCGGACCTCACGCGATGTCCGACTTAGGTCCGGAATACCCACCAAAGTGGACGTTGGCCGACCACTCTGATTTTATGGGTTCACGCCCTAGATCGGCGACGACCAGCGCCGTGCTCGGACTGTTCATCGTGTCGGAATCTGGTGAACCGACCGTCCCACTTAAGGCCTCGGCAAATGCCCGGGCGCCCTTGAACGATCCGAAGAAATCGATATCGCGACTTGTCAGCGGATCGTTTGGACTCAGCGCTGGATCGCGTCCCTGATACCACCAGGCCCACAGATTGGTAGCTTGTCCACCGACCACAAAAGTCGCGTCATCTAGCGTCAGCTTCGACGCGACCAGAATGACTCCTCAGCCCCAAATCGAGGCTCGTCGGCGTCACTTGCCATCAAGTTTGACGCGGCCCCGCCAGACGATGACACGGGCCTTGGAGCGATCGAGCGCCGAGAAGAAGCCGTTGCGCTCATTCAGCTCAGAGGCGCTGATTTCCCCATTGCGCAGCCGCTCGGCATCTCGCTCTCGCGAGGCGCGCTTGGCTTCACGTCGCTCAGCAACGCTATATGAACGTTCGACTTGCATGGTAGCCTCGCCCAAAATGTCGGTTGATGCCCCGCAAACGTCAATAGAATCCGCCCTGAAAGGTGGATGTTTCGTGTGTTTGCGGCGCAGATCTCATGGCAAACTGCCGACGCGGCTCGATCAATGCGCCTTATGCCGCCAGACCTTCACGGCGGAAACGATCAGGATCAGCGCCAAGGCCGGCAGAAGCGCATTGGCGGGCACATACCCGAGCAAGCGTCCACCGATGAAGGTCCCCACGATGGATCCGATCGCCATCGTGAAGACAAACGAGCCGTTACGACGCAAGACAGAGAATGCCTGGTCCTGGCTGTAGCGCGCGAAACCGACGATCATGGTTGGCAGGCTGACCGCGAGCGACAGGCTGCCCGCCAGCTTGATATCGGCGCCGAAGAGCAGAACCAGCGTCGGGATGAGCAGCTCGCCGCCAGCGACGCCCATGAGCGACGCGACGACGCCGATCGCGAATCCCGCGACGACACCAGCGACCAGTTGCGCGTATCCCGTCACCAGCGCCCCGGACGAAGTTGCGTCGTGTCCGAACATCAGAACGATCGCGATGATGATAAGGAGCGCCGCAATGACTTTGTAGAGGGACCCGGACTTTAGACGCGTCGCCCACCCAGCTCCGAACCATGCGCCGAGCAGGCTGCCGGCGAGCAGGTTCACGATCACCGGCCACTGATTGGCGATCTCGGAGAACGGAACGGTCGCCGCCCGGAACGGCAACGCAGTCGCGACCACCACGAGACTCATCGCCTTGTTCAGGATGACCGCGTCGAGGGCGCGAAAGCCGAAGGCTCCGATGAGCAGCGGTAGCCGAAACTCGGCGCCTCCGAGGCCAATGAGTCCGCCGAGCGTACCGATGAGCGTGCCACCGCCGAATGCGGTCGATTTATTGCGAAAGGATTCCATTGGAACGAGCCCTCGACGCACTGCAGGCGTCGTCGTCAACATTGGGCCCGTGAAACCGACGTGGCGGTGCGCTTCACGACAGGCTTACGGCGAGCCGTGGGGCGATGAAAATCTACGGCGCCGTTTGGCGATTTGCCAAGGGCCGATCGACGTGCGTCGGGATGTGCTCTCTGACCTCGTTCCAAATCTCGTCCAATGCGGCATAAGCCCGAGCGATATCGGCAACCAGCCGCAGCGTAACGCACGTAGTCGCAGCCCTGATCAAGTCCACAAAGCTGGGCCCTTCGCAGCCTGAAGGAGCCCCGGGATTGGAATATTGTGCTGGCTGGCAGGGTACCTGCCGGCCTGCATGTCCGGCGAGGACCGGGGGTAGCAACTGCAAGGATATTGAGCGGGAGGGGGATCACCCGGTCTGCACGAGCGTAGCGAGGAAGATCGGGGATACCCGCTCAATATCCTTGCAGGCGCGAGGGGCGGCGCCCCTTAGAGACACTTGCTAACGAGAGAAGAACACTGAAGATTAATGGCGCGCCCTAGGGGACTCGAACCCCTGTTCCTGCCGTGAGAGGGCAGTGTCCTAGACCGCTAGACGAAGGGCGCGCGGTATTAAATCAGCACGAAGCTTGCCGGCTTCGCTATTTTACTTTGAGAGTTTCCGCAAGCGGAATTTCTCAGTTTGGTAGGCCTACCACTCCCAGATCGCGGCACCTACAGACTTGGTAGGTCTATAGGGGTATAAAAACGTCCGATCCCGACGCTCACCCTCAGTCAGGGTCTGACTGGCGCCATCGAGATGTCTCAGACCGGCGTGGAGCTGATCCGCCACGCTGCGGTCCTGGCGAAGGGGAATTCCGGCGGGCCGCTGATCGATAGCTGCGGACGCGTCGTCGGGGTCAACACCTTCATCCGAGGCTCGCAGTCCTATGCGCTGTCGACGCCGGTCGCGACGAAGTTCCTGCGCGAGGCGAAGCTGCCCTTCGCGCAGGATGAGAGCGGGTGCAAGCCGGCCGCAGTCGCCAGCGGCCGATAGGCTAACCTTGCGCGGCGATCGCCGTCTCGAAGTTCGAGATGGGCCGGGCGCCGACGAGACGCTCCGTGTCGACGAAAAATGTCGGGGTCGAGTTCACGCCAAATTGCGACTGGGCTCGCATCCGGACCTGGCTGATGCTCGTGAGCAGCGCTTCGTTCTTCAGGACGGCGTCGAATTCCTCGCGCTTCATGCCGAGCTCCGCGGTGAGGACCGGCATCGTGTCGAGCGGGCGACCGTTGAACGCCCACTGCGCCTGCTTCTTGAAGAAAGCGTCGACATAGGCTTCGCGCCGGTCGGGACCGGCCGCGCGCGCCAGCATGAACGCCGCCAGCGAGAGAGGATCGAGCGGGAACTCCCGCAGCACGAAGCGGACCTTTCCAGTGTCGACGAAGCGCTTGCGGAGCTCCGGCCAGACGTCCTCGTGGAAGCGTGCGCAGTGTGTGCAGGTGAGCGAGGCATATTCGACGATCGTGACCTTCGCCGACGGATCGCCGATCCAGAGGTCCGGCATGTCGGTCGGCTCCAGGAGCTTTTCGAGCGTGACCGCCGGCGCGTCTTCAGCACGGGCAAGGGTCGTGGATGCGGTGAGCGCGGCGGCGATGCCGGCGATCGCGCCGCGGCGGCTGAGAACTGAGAGCGTCATGGGCGGTCCTTCAAGGATAGTTCATCGAATCCATCTGGATCCGCGTTGAAGGATGGATCGCGCATGGCCCTTGCAGCTGTCCACTCCGGGAAAGCAGTTTTCGGAGGATGGCGAAATCACGCTGGCGTGAGAGCGGGCATCGCGAGGGGGACAAGATGCTCCTGCGCGACCTGGCTCGCCTGCTGGCAGAAGATATCGAACTGGAGGCGGTGGGCCGGATCCGTCGCCTCGGGGAAGCATTCTGCCAGGTGGGCAAAGAGCGCCGTGGAATCCGCGTGTTCGATCACACGGGCGTCGCGCCAGATCGATCCTGTGCTGGCGAGGAACTCAGCCTGCACATCGTTCTCGTCGAAGAAGCCGCCGGCGTCGAAACCCTCGCCGTCGGGGCTGCGGACCCAAGCATGCACGACGTGCTCCCGCCACCCGGTGGGAGAATGATCCGAGCGGGTCGAAACCGTCAGCGTGACGACAGGCCAGGCCAGCAGGTCGCTGAGCGCGGAGGCCATCGGATAGCAGCGACCGTGGCGCCACTCTTCTGAGACGCCTGTCGCGAGGAGCTTATCGATCATTGCGATCTCAAAAGTTGAAGTTGGCGAGCTCGGGATCGCCCTGCGAAATCAGGGCGAGATCGTGCGGGCTCTCAGCGATGGCAAAGTCCGCAAGAGAAAATAGCGTTTCAAGGGAGCGGATGGCCCTGTGCTCGGGGTGGCCGAGCGCGGTGAGAAATCGTCGGCCCGCGCGGAGTGCGTCGTCCGGGTCTAAATTCTTCACGATGACCGAACTGCCCATCCGGGCAATCTCCCTGCTGCGATCAGCGAGGGGCGAGCGTATGCCGGCTGCGACACGGCGGTGGTGCAGAAGCGAGAAGAAGTCAGCCAGCCCGTTCAATGCCGCATACGCCCCGCTCCTTCCCTCATTCCACGACGGCGGCACATCATAACGTTCGATCACGGCCTCGAAGTTCTTTCGAATCGGGGCGCTTGGGACTAGTTCTTTCGCGAGTTCAGCGAACTCCTTGGCCCTCTGCTGACGCGCGGCGTCGAAACTGAAGCGAACACCCACATCGAAGCCTTCTTCGAAGTCTCCTATGTCGATGATCGCACCGCGGCTCTCCCTCTCGACGGGCAAGAAGGCGGTCCCGCTTAGAGTGACGCCAGAGGTCGGAACTGGTCTCTTTAGGTGGATGAAGCCGCCGATAGCGACGGCTGATGCGAACGCCCCTTGTACCTGCGTAATCACCTCTGCCCGGTTCGAAAACAGTGTGCTTCGAATTCGGGACGGTGGCTTTTCGACCGTGCCCTGGTTGAACATTCGGATATTCGAATAGCAGTATCCGTTCATGAAATCGGCGACTCTGCCAGGCGAGCTGCAAACGGACCGCGACAGGTTCTGCAGCGTATCTCCGGTGGTTTGGTAGAGGGCCGCATCGTGAAGTCTGCGGGAGAAGCCCCTGCAGCCGCGGCGACCAAGATCGAAGTGCCCGCGGATAACCTCTGGAGCGTCGCCATCCGAGAGATCTGGGATCTCAACGTCGATTGCATCGCAAACGTCGTAGGTCTTCTGGGCTCGACCATTAACGACTTCGCAGGTCAGGACGTAGGTGATCGGGACAGAAAGCTTCACATGCCACCGGCTGCGCTAAAAGTTGAAATTGGCGAGCTCGGGATCGTCCCGGGAAATCAGCGAAAGGTCGTTCGGGCTATTGGCCGAGGCGAACTCGGCAAGCGTGAAGATCCCGGAGATGGCCCGGAATTGCTCCGGCTTGGCCTTGATGACGTCAGCGACGCTGTCGAGCAGGTCCTTGGCCTGATGGAGGAGAGCATCAGGCTCACAGTCCTCCTGAAGTACGAGGGTGCGCAGCCGGGCAGCTTCCTTGATCGCCGCGGACAGCTTCGTTTCGCGTACCTCGCCCGGAAACCTTGGGACGCTCGTCGGGGTCGAGTTTAGCCGGACGTTGAGCTCTGCCAGCGCGGCTCTAATGGCGTACCGGGCCTGATGGATGGAGGCAGGCACGTCATAGCGCTCGATTTCGATCGTGGCATTCTCGGTGATCGACGCTGATGGGACGAGGTGCCGAGCGAACAACGCGAGCTCGCTCGCCTGCTCTCGATGAGCGACGTCGAAGAGAAAGGTCACCCGCTCGGTCGTGTCGCCTTTCGGCAGCCCGAGAGTGATCTCTCCCTGGGGTTGCAGGCCGCCGGAGGCGAGGAAGGCCCCTCCTCTCAGCTCAACGCTCACCGTAGGCGCTGTCGCGCGCCTGTGAAGCACGCCGTCGACGAAGAGCAGTCCCCTCGCCGTTTTCAGCAGAAGCGCTTCCACACCTTCGCGCGTGTTGCTGTGGATCGTGCGGGCCTTCACAGGAAGCACGTCGAGCACATCGGCCTCTGCGTGATGCCGGCTCGGGAAGTGCCGCTCGATGACCTTGCTCAGATACCGAAGCGTCGCGGCTTCGCTGGAAAGGCCTCGGTCCACGGTCTCGAACAGATGGAGGCCATGATCTCGGCGAGATAGGTCGATCCGCCTCTGATGCCGGCGCGTCGCCGTTTCGCCAGAAAGGCTCCAGTCGATAGCCTCAAACAGGTGCAGGCCGTGAAGTCGGCGAGAGAAGTCGATCCGTTCGCCGATTTGCGGAAGATACGCGCCCCGAATGACCTCGGGAGCGTCCGTCAGCGAGGCCTCCTCGATCTCGACGTCGAACATCTCCCTGATGGGATAGGTTCGCGGGTGGCGGCCGTTCTTGATGTCGCACACAACTTCATAAACAGCGGGAACAGATAGCTTCACATCGGCACCAGGTTAGCGAGATCGGGTTCCTCGGCCTCGACGAGCGCGGCCTCAATGCAGGCATGATCGACGGCGGCGGTCGTCAGATCCGCCCGCAGGTGGGCGAAATTCGAGAATAGCCGGTGGTGAGCGCTGTAGCCGTTCCAGTGCTGCTCGGCCGCTTTTTCGACCAAGCGCGCAGCACGGCCGGCTGCGTAGCTGTTGCCAGCGATGATGTCGTTGCGGGCCTCGGCGAGCTCGGCTCCCAGCCTCAGGGCCTCAGGCGACAAGTTCGGGGAGCCGACATGCGGACCACCGAGCCGGCCGAGCAGCATGTCCATCGTGCGATTGATGGCAGCAAGCGCGGCGACCCGCGCTTCTGGGAAGCTTGGCGTAACGTCGTAGCGATCGATCTGGGGTGACAGCGGGTTGAGGATCTCGACTTCCGTGCCAGGCATTGCGGTTTTGGCCTTGCGCGCGATCGCGGCGGAGAATTCGAGCGCCCGGTCGTACCTTGAGACGTCGAAGATGAATTCGAGGTTCGACTCGACCTGGAGCCGCGAACGTTTGAAGGCATGGAGCTTGATCTCGGACTGGCGCTGGCCGAGCGGGCAATGCAGGGCCTCCGACAAAGTGAGCCCGATCCCAGGCGGCAGCGTCTGGTAGTGGACGCGATCGTCGACCAGGACGAGGCGCGCGAATCCATCCCGGATGCGCTGCACCATTTCGTCGCGGCCATCGTGAACGATCCGCTCGATGCCGGCGGGGCGCTCATCATGAATTTTGGGCTTGTAGGGGACCTCTCCGCCGATCACGCCGGCGAGGAGTTTGGCCGTGTTCTCCGGGCTGTTGAGGCGCCGCCGCAGCGCCTCGACGGTGTATCCTTCGGTCCAGCGCCAGCCCTCGCGCCGGTCCTGCTCGGAGAACTCGTAGGCCGCGATCGTCGGCGTCGAATGGGTATGGAGGACCTCGAACAGGCGCCCATCGAAGAGACGACGTTCGAAAGGCTCGTGCTGCTGAGTCTCCGGGCCCAGGCGCTGGTTTGCCTTGAAGAAGCCGGCGATGACCACAGGCGCATCGGCCTCTCCGACCGACTCCATCTCGACGCTCACGCGATCCGCGATGAGCACGGTCTGTGGAACGCGACCTCGAGGCTTCAGATAGGCGAGCTCATAGGCAAATGGGACGTCGAAACGCATGGCGGATTCCTTCCGATGACGAAGGTCGCCTGGTCGCCTGCATGCGACAAGCGCGTGTCCGCGAGCACCTCAGAAATCGGAGGACGGCCCATAGCGGAATGCGCGCCGGATGTGTCTAGCGACCGATCCCAGGCCCTCTCGGTGTTTCGTCCGGCTCAGCCAAAGTGAGCGGGGCGATCGAGCCCTCTTCATCCATCGACCAGCCATGGAACCCGCGATTGGCAACGAACTTCACCGCGACTTCGGCCTCGATGCCCTCGATCACTCCGAGAGTGAGATCTGCCTGAGGGTGAAGCTCTTTGAAATCGCGCCTGATCGCCCGCACACCTCGGGCGAAGGCGCGCTGGGTCATCCGATATGGCATTTTCGCGATGACGAACGCCATGTCCTGGCCATCAGCAGCCTTCGGGTAGCCATGGCTCACCGAAATCCAGAAGAAGCGGCCGCCGTGGATCCACCGGGCGTCGTTCCTGATGGCAGTTGGCGGCTCGTCGTCGAGAACGGCTTTGATGGCCGATTTGGAAAGTTCACCAGCTTGGTAACTGTGGATGCGGCTTACCGTGTCGCCGTCGAGCCACTGGTTCCAGATCTCGTGGCGTTCCGCCTCGGTGACGTGATCTGTCGAAGGCATCCGTATCTCCCCGCCAGAACATGACTCGTGCAGTCGATAGCGACAAGGCATGAGCATGCCCGGGTGCCGGCCGGCTTCATCCAGATGGATCGCAATACCAATTTTGAGGACGGCCGGGGTGATCGATCTGTCTCCGCCAACGTGTCTCATTCCCGGCGCGAATCGTACTGGGAAGCGGCTCAAATGACCCGTGGAAGTAGGAGTCGGAACTCGGAAATTCGGGCATCTCGTCGCCTTGTAGCTTTGATCCCCAGATCATCGGAGGGGAATCTTCCAGGTACAAGCTGGGTGCGCGGTAGTGCGCCGGAAGCTGCTGCGTGATGCGGTATGATGCGATGGAGTTCTCTATTATTTGTGCCTGAATCACCGAAGCCATAGGAAACATTGAAGAATTCTTGATCGGCTGGTTGAACGCGGTGACAATGCTGACGATTGAAAGCGAGATCATCCGCACGAGGCCAGATGCAGGTCGACGACAGCCTGACGCTTGGTGAGATTTTCAAGCGAACCGAGACCGGCGGCACCTTCGTCGGCGAGACCGCGGACGGCGCGCTGATCTCGATCCGTCATGCGGCATCGGGTCTGGCCTGCGGATGCGTTTGCCCAGGCTGCCGGCGGCCGCTCGTCGCCCGGAAGGGAGAGATCAGAACCCATCACTTCGCTCACCACAGTCTCGTCGACGACAAGCCCTGCATCATCGCAGGTGAGACGGTTCTGCATCGACTGGCGAAGGAGATCCTCGGCCGACGTTTGACGCTCAAGCTGCCGGGCCTGGTCTTCCGGGATCATGGTGACAGTGAAGAGGTCGTAAAGCCCGGCAGGTTCTATTTTGACCGTGCTGAGCTCGAACTGCGGGTCGGAGAAATCGTCCCCGATGTCGTCCTGCATCGCGGCGGCCGGCGCCTCTTCATCGAGTTCAAGGTCACTCACGCCTGCGGGCCTGAGAAAATCGCCCGCATCCAAAAAATGGACGTGGGAGCCGTCGAGATCGAGCTTGAGGGGTTTCGCGAGGTTAAGCTGAGAGAGCTTGAGCAGATCATCCTTTTCAAAGCACCCAGAGAGTGGCTGCATAATCCGAGGACCGTCGACGCCATCGGACGGCTGTCCGCCCGGGCTGCAGAGCGCGCTCGACGACGCGCGGAGCACATCGCGCACCTCCGATCCCTGTATGTGCACGTCTACCCAACAGGTGGCCGCGGCAGTGGCGAGCACGAGCTCGCAGCCCGGCGAGACAATTACGCGACATTGCTCAATCACGATGTTCCCGGGACCGGAAGCTTCTCCGTTCCAGTCGCCGAGTGGCAGGGAAAGGTCGTCTGCGACCTGGTGTCCGGCCGACGCCTCAATGTCTCCGATCTCCTTACTGGCCTTGAGAGTGCCGGGATGATCAAGCCGGAGCTCCGCCGCATAAGCTGGGATGACGTGAAAATGATCGCGCCAATCGACCCGCAATTTGGCTCGCCGGGCTACGCCGTCTTTCGATACCTCCTCCAGCTCTCGGAGTTCGGGATGGTGACCAGCAACGATGATGGTTGGAAAGGCACCGAAGATTTCGCGAGGCGTCGTGAGTTTGCGGTCCGCACCCGCGAGCTCGCAGAACAGCGGCTAGTGGAGGTCGCGCATATCATTGCTCCACTCCTGCATGATGGAGCAGGCGCTGGCTCAACGGGCTTCGTCTTCAGCGATTGGGCAAAGCGGGAAATCGAGGGTCTCGGCGCGCCTCTGAACGTCGCGCACTGTGACTCGATCCGGTGGACGGGTTTTCGGAACGCACTGAAGGCGCTCGCCGGGGCGGGGGGCGATCTGGAAGCGACGAGAGAGATTCTGGGATTGCCGCTGGCAGACGCTTCTCGCGAGATGCGCAGGCGGATGGCGCCGGGGTTCTAGAACGCAAAAGGGCGGAGCCGGCGAAAGACCAACGCGGCGATCCTGGAAGCGCGCTTCTTGGGAGGTGGCACGGGTGTGCGGCGTGGTGCCGGCCATAACGATCCCGGCACATCAAAGACACGCGCCCGCTTCAATTCTAGCAAGGAACAGGTGCGATCCAACCGCAGCATGTCTCGAACGCTGGATGATACAACGGCACTCTAACGAGGAATGCGGTGCCGTTCAACCGGGCTAGAGCCAGGGCGTAATAGCTCTCTCTCGTAATATCAGAAGAGCTTCACCCGACCAGTGTCGAACTTGGTCAGCTCACGTTCGATATAGTCTCTTGTAAGCCATCCATCTGGGGTGTCTCTCCAGCCATCGAATGAGAAGGCATCAAGGAACGAGAGGCATGTTTTTAGCAGCACAGAAAAATAGTCGTCCCTCAGCTCCGACCAGAGAAAACTCGTCGTTTTCGAGAAACGATCCTCGACGCATGGTCGCTTGGCAAGCATGTGGCCTTTCTCACTAGAGAGTAGACGACCTTGCAGTCCTTGCCAGTCCTGACGGATTAGCACCCTCATAAGCCCTGGCGACTGCTGACCGATAAAGCGTGCGTGCGCTAAGATGGAGTGAAGTCGGAGAATCACGAACGCGAGCAAAATGTACGGAGATCGCGTGTTGGAGCGGTCTAGATCCTCGCGATATATGTCCGCCCAGACGCCGATGCCGGAATGATAGAGACGCCAGTAGTCGTGACTGAGGCCGATGATTTCGGGATTCAGTCGCCGGCTTTCGAGGTAGGAAGCGCCGTGGTCGTCGGTCTTGTCCTGTCCGCTTTGAACGGCTCTTGGAAAGAAGGCGTACCAACCATTCGACGCATACGCCGCCATCCCAACTGCTGCTCGATCAATGAGGCCGTGAAGACCTGCCAGTTCTAAAGAACGACCTTCTCCATCAATGAGCGCGTAGCCAAGGGCAAAGGCTCCGCCATTCAGGCCGGAAGCCTTGATAGTGCTTTGAGTTAGGCTCTGACGCTGCTCCGCGTAGCACTCGGAGGTTAGGTCGACCGATCGTGTGAGCAATTCCCTAACTTGATGATGGGGCTCTGCGGGCTTTGCGAGGCTCTGCCTCATGATCGCTGCCAAGTAATCCCCTCTATGGACAAGGCATCGATCAAGGAGTTCCGTCCATTGCTCAGAGGTTTGGATCTCGATACTCTTTGGCCCAACGGCGCGGATATATATGCGCCCCGGCATAATCCCCTTTGGCTTCTCGCCTTTCGGGGTCTCCCCGCCCCTTTTGCCAACAACGGGTCGATCCTTATGAGATTCGATCTGAACTACAGGATACCGAACGCCGCCTCTGTCGACCGAGCGGACGTGCACTTGAATCGGAGGGTCGATATATGAGCTGACAATCTTTGCGATGCTATCCTGTGTTACTGTTGCGTGATCGGTAGGCGGAGAGCCCATGAGGCGGCAGGTTCCGTTCTCTATCCCGAAAACGAGGTACCCTCCTCCATTGTTGGCTAGAGCAGCGATGTGCCTTGCCAAATCCGCCATCACCGTCTTGTCGCTTACGTCCATCCAGGCCTTATGCTCGATGTCCAGACGTTCTCCCACTCCCGAAAAAAGGTACTCTAAATCAGCCGGCGACGCGCGGAAGATGTCAGAAGGCGAGTTGCTCGGAATGGTCAAAGCTTAGCTCCAGGCATGGTTTCGTGCTCGCGATCCTCAGCCAGCTCGTTCGGCGTGATCTCCGCATGCATCCAGTGCTCGCTGGTATTGACGTGATTGGGCCGAACCCACTTCGCGACGTGCTTCCTGAAATCGCGATACGCGAACCCCGCGGCCGTCCGGATCACATAGCCTTCGCGCTGCTGCAGCGGCCGGCCGGTGGCTTCCGCCTGGGCGATGTCGCGCGCGAGATAGGCCTGCCACGCCTCCTCGATCGCCTCGGGGTCGTAGGCCCCGTCGTAGATGACCGGAACCGGCTTGACCGAGAGCCCGGCGCTGCTGCCGATGAGATCAAACCACTCCAGCGTCTCATCCCAGCTCAGACAGAAGTTGCGCTCGTTCCAGAGCCCGAATCCTTCAAAGTAGGACGGCAGGTCCGAATAGGCGATCGAATGCTGTGCATAGGTGCCCTCGCCCACCACACGCCAGAGCTCAGGGATGTCCCACCGAATGGCGCTCCAGTAGGCGCGCAGCCAGTCCCGCGAGGGGTGATGACGGCTGTCTAGCGAGCGCGCATGGGTGTGGTCGCGGTAGAGCGAGCTGCATTCGCCATCGCGCTTTTCGGTCATGATGACCCGCTCGCCCTCGAAGGTAGCGAGATCCTTGAGCATACGGTCGCCGCGGCCGAGGCCAGGCGAGGTTGGCATGTGCCAGGTCTTAGGGTGCTTCACATGGTGCCGGAACAGGCCCAGGACGCCGCCGGCGGCCAGCGCCTTTTGCACCGGCTCCTCATCGAAGAGTTCGCCGCGCAGCCGGGATCCGTTCGCGAGCACGGGGTTACCCCACTTGTCGACGAGCTCGTCGTCCTCGAACTGCGGCGGCTGGACCAGGCGCTTGATGCCGAGCCACGCGCGTAATTCGCTCGGGGAGATCGTCGTGTGCTCCGCGGACAAGTGGTGTTCATCGCAGAGCGGAGCCCCGTTCTCGATGTAGTAGCCGCCATCTGTGAATAGCCGTCGGTCGATGATGTGGTGCGCAGCGGTCGCGTCGTGCTGGCATCCGGGCGCGCAGCAGCGGCCACCTGTCCGCGCGAGGACGGTAGCGCTGAACTCCTCGCGGCTGAGCAGGACAGGCGGTTTCATGTCGACAACCTATGGCGCGCGCCGGCCATGAACAAGGAATGCACCCAAATTCCCCGTGGGCGAGCTTATGCGGCCACGACTCTGACGATCGAAACCTCGAGGCCGAGCGGGCGCGCCACGCTGCGTACCCAGTCGGCCTGGCTGCCGTGTAGGCGATCCTTCGCCTTGACCTCGACGAAGCGGAGGCTTTCACCGCGGAGCGTCAGATCGAAGTGGCCGCTGAAGACCATCGCACGATGCACATATCGGTGCTCTAGGCAGCGCAGGATGTGATCCGGGCCGACCGTGGCGATGTAAGCCTCGATCTCCTCGATCGGTACCTTTAACAGCCCCTGATAATACGGCTTTCGCTCATTATAGACGGACCGAAGGTTCGCGAGCGTCTCGCGTGCGGAGGCGAGAACCTTCGCTGCGTAGGCCGGTCCTGCTTGGTGCAGCTGCTTGTTTGTCTCGTCGAAGCCAAGCAGGTGGCCATGCATTCGCCGGAACACTTGGCCGTTCATCAAGTTGAAGCCGTTCAGAGCCTTGCCTTCGCTGGACGTACCCGCGAAGCCTTGCGAGCGGTAGTGAGCCAGAGCCAGGTCCTCGACGGTGCCGGCCGAGCCACCTGGCAGAACCCACATGCCGCGGCCCGCTTTCGATGGTCGTCCTTCGATCTGTTCGATCTCCAGCCCGAGCATCGCAGCCTGTTCAGAGAGGCTCAGCTCGGCGAAGCAGCCGCCGGCGAGCTGATACATCTTGTCGACGGTCTCAGGCCGCGTATGCTTCCACCACTTCCTGTCTGTCCAGAACCACGCCTTGGGATCGACCAAGATCGACTCAGCCTTCGGATTGACGAAAAGCTCGGCGAGATCGTCCTCGTCGAACCCGATCTCTCGCATCAGCGTGCGCGTCGGCGCGAGGTCAGGGACCTCGTATGTAGGCCGGAGGCTGCGGAGCTCCTGCTCGGACCAGGGGGAGGCGAGACTTGGCATGAAGGCGGGAATCGCAGGCATGGTTTGAACAGGACAACAGGCGGTGGACGAGCGCAAGCCGGGCGTAACGCGGAAGAATCACTTGTGCTATCCAGTCAGGGCGCCCCGATTGCTTCGCGGCCTTGAGGAATGCGATGAGCAACCATCCCCGGACCGTCTCGTTCGAGTTCGACATCGCCGATTTGGCGATGATGGCACACGCGCTTCGAATCCAGAGAAATTGCCAGCTCGGCACCCCCAATCACATTGCGCGGGATCGGGCTGACGCGATCGCGAAGCAGCTTGCTGCCGCGGCTCCGACGGTCTCGCGCCACTTCGACGATGCCGTCTTCTGCGAGATGGTCATCGCCGTCTATGAGACCCCCGAGCCGACAGTCGAGATCGAGCGTCCGTCGTGGCGCACCTGGGGCAGCGATGGCTTCATCACCGTGACTGCCGGCGACAGGAAATACCGATCCGCGAATTCTGATCACATCCCGGACAGCCCTGCCCTCGCCGAAATCCGCGACTTTGTCGCTGAGATCTCGCCTATCGCGGCACCGGCAGCACCTGCGCCATGACCACGATGATCACCAGGCTTGAGCTCGAAGTGTTGAGGACCATGGTTGCGGCTGAGGCTGAGGGGCGCTTTGAGGAAGCGGAAATCGTCACTGCCGGACGAGAGTGCTGGCTCGATGTCGAGCTGATCTCCAAGAAGACGGTGCTCGGGCTGCTGCGATGCATGGCAGTAAGCGTCGACAGCTCCGGCGGCGCCACGGAGCGCTACACGATCAACGCGGCCGGCCGGGCGATCGCGCGGCGCCCGGAGCTGTCAGGAGAGATCCAGGAGGCGGTGTTGACAGGGCGGCCGTTCGAGATTGAGCAGGATCGCGTGCGCTTCCTGCCGGACACCGGAATGGCTCCCTGAACAAAGGTTCCTTCGGTGCATCCTGCGGTCGTTAAAGATCGCACCAATTCAATTCATTCAGATTTAAGCCCGGTCCGATACCGTTTCGACCGTTCTGTCGTGCAAGGTGGTGCTTCGTGGTATGTGGTGAACTCGGCTTCCTCGCGTCGTGGCGCTTGCCGGACGCTTTCACGACGCGCCGGATCGACGACGTTTTCGATTGGATGAGGACGCGGGCGATTGAGCGCGTGCCTGATCTTGCCCGCTCGCTCTTCATTCCCGGCAAGCCGCCCAAGGACGTGGCGTACAAGGCGGCGTCGGAGCCTGCCAAGATCGGGCTGAGCGTCCTGGCCTGCGACGAAATCCGAACCTGGATGTGGCTCGCGGCGCAAAAAGGTCATGTTGAAGCCATCCAGCAGATGGTTGTCATCACCCAGGCCTGCGCGCTATCGAAGGAGTTCGCGGATCAACGGCTGACGCTGGACAATTTGTCTTCCGAGTGGCTGGAAACGCTCGGGCGCCTGACGGATTCCGGTCAAGGTACGAAAAGCATGGCGGACAAGCATAGCTCGACCCTCGCCCCGGTCGTTGAGGACGCCGAAGAGCTCGAAGAGATCGGGTTCGGTACGACCGTCATCAGCAAGATCGGTGATCAGGAATCACGTGAAGGCGGTGAGATCGCCAAGCGATATCGAGCTCTGATTGGTCGCAAACTTCCCTTTCTTGGCGAACTGCCGGAGCCGCGACGGATCGGCGATGCTATTCGCCAGCGGTGGCCTTGGGCCGAGATCGCTGCAGAGCGCATCGAGAACCGCTTTGCGGTGCTGCGCGCCGCCGATGGTGACCGGCCGATCACCCTTTCGCCGATGCTTTTCGTCGGCCCGCCCGGCTCTGGCAAATCTACGCTCGCCCGCTTCGTATGCGAGGCAACGGGTCTTCCGACGACCGTTCTTCCGCTTGGTGGAGTCGCGGACGGCGCCGGCATCTCCGCGGTGACGCGCAGCTGGGCAACGACGCGCCCGAGCGCGATCGTGCTCGGCATGCATGAGCATAACTGCGCCAATCCCGCCTTCGTGCTCGAAGAGATCGACAAGACCTCGCGCTCGACCAGTGCGAACGGCAGCGCTTCCGATGCTCTTTTGCAGCTGATTGGATCGGGGACCTACCACGACCTCTGCCTCATGGCGCCGGTGGATATCTCGCATGTGACCTATGTGGCGACCGCGAACGATCTGAGGACGGTGCAGCCGGCCCTTCGTGATCGCTTCTCGCTGATCCAGGTCCCTGCTCCGCGCGAGCAGGACTTCGAGATCCTGCTCGACAACGCGCGCGAGGATTTCATGATCACGCGTGGGATACGTCCGACGCGGATGCCGCACCTGACAACCAAGGATCTTCAGGCTCTCCGTGCGTGGTTCGCATCGAATCGTTCCGCACGATCCTTTGCGGACGCCTACGAGACCTTGGTTTCGGCGGCGATTGCCGAGTTCGAGAACGCGGCGCCGGAGCCTGGAATGCTTCCTCACTAAGGACTGCAGTCCAGCGCGGGCTGCAATCCTTCAAAGATCGTTAGAATCCGGTTGACACTCCTTTGATCTGGTCTGCTTATTCAATGCGTCCTTGAGGGCCGCGCTGGATTAGCATGGATTCGTGAGGATCGGCTCCACGCGGACGCCGCTTGTTCAACAGGAGAACCCGCAGATGACGTCGATCACTGCAAATTCGTTCAAGGTCCGCGCACGAGCCACCGCTCGCCGCGTTCGTCGTGGCCTTTCCCTCATCGAAGCCGCCGCCGTTCTCGGCCTGCTCATGCTGGTCGTCGCCGGCGCGATGCTGCTCTACCAGAACGCCAGCACCAACAGCCGTGTCGCGGAATCCGCGAGCCAGCTCGCGACCATCCAGCAGAACATCCGCTCGACCTATGCCGGCAGCGCCGGCTTCACCGGCCTGCAGAATTCCACGATCGCCAACACCCTGCCCGCGAAGATGAACGCCGGCGGCGGCGCGCTCCGTCACGCCTTCAACGGCACCGTGACCGTGCTCCCGACCAATACCGGCGGCGGCACCGACTCCGGCTTCTACGTCGCATTCACCGGCGTCCCGGCCGAAGCCTGCCAGAAGCTGGCGACCATGGACATGGGGCGCGCGATCGTCGGTCTCGTGATCGGCGGCGCCACCGCCTCGACGACCACCCCGCCGCCCTTCACGCCGGCCAACGCCCAGAATGGTTGCGGGACCAGCGGCACCACCACGATGACCTGGACTGTCGCCGGCTGATTGGCCTCTCAAATGCGCAAAAAGGCGGAGGGCGTCGCTCTCCGCCTTTTTTTTATGGGCGAGGATGGATTGCGATGGCCTCTGTGCTTGAAAGCTATGATCGGCTCGCTGAGGAAACCGGTCGCCCCTGCTACAGCATCACCTTCTGGCGCACGGTCGACGGGCGCTGGGGCGCCCAAGCGGGCCTCGGAGGCAACGCCTTCGGCGACACGGTCGAGGCGGCCATCGAGGCATCGGTCGCCAATGCCATCGCAGCGCAGGCCGCTCGCCGAGCTGAATCGTCGGGAGGATCGGCTCCGCGAGCTGGAAGTGCTGGCGACTAACAGCCTGGTGGATTCTGTGTAGCGGATCGCAGTTCGGCCAGCAGCGCGGTTCTTGCTTGGCGTGATCCTCCTAGCTACGCTCCTAGCTAAGGGGATCGCCATGGCCCAGTTCTCGGTTCACGATGCCAAGACCAACCTGTCCAGGCTGATTGCAGACGCACTTGAGGGCGGTGATGTTGTCATTGCCCGTGGCGCCGTGCCGGTGGTTCGCCTGGTGCCGGTCGAGCCACGGGGAAAGCGGGGCATTTGGGGCGCTCAAGGGAATGATCGCCGTCGATGCGCGCTTTGACGAGCCGCTGCCCGAGAATGAGCTCGGGGGTTGGAAGTTCACTTGAGGTTGCGGCTCGATACCCATGCCCTGATTTGATGGCGTTGCGGGTGACGAGGCGCTGAGCCCCCCCTCCGCGCGAGGCTATCGGGGACGCAGTCTCGCCGTCAGCGCCGCCTCATCTTGGTCACCACCTATCGCTGTTCGCCATGCCCCTGCGGAGCCGGTGAGATGAACATTGCGCACAAGGACCCGTTCGACCGCCTCCGGAAAAAGGGCTGCGCCGCTTCGTGGGCGAGGATCTAGGAGATCTCGCAGAGAGGCCTAATTCGGCGAGGCGATCGCTTCTCGATCGATGTCTATCCAAAACCAATATCCCTGCTAGGCTGACGCAGCGGAACGCGCTTTCTCTGGGGGGTAATGATGCGGTTTCGAGCCACGGCCGTTGCGGTTCTCAGTCTCAGCCTTGTCCAGCCATCGTCGGCCTTCGATCTTTCATTCACGGCGCGCGCGGAAGCAGGCCTGGATCCTGCGACACGAGAATTCATCAACACGCTGCCTCAAACCTGGCGACCGCAGATCGCGCAAATCGTGGAAGATGCGCTGAATCGCGTCGACAAGAGCGTGAAAACCTATCTCGTCGACGTCGATAAGTTGCTGACCAACAAGATCCAGGAAGCGCAATGCGCTGTCGTGGGAGGCGGTGCGCAACTGGTCGATACGATTGCCCAGAGGTTCCCGTGGGTGAAGAAATCTGGCCCGATGGTCGACCTCCGGGAGCACATCGTGGATGAGGAAGCCAAGCTTCGGCCGTCGCATAGCCCGACGGCTATCAAGGACGTTTTGAACGACATCAGCCTCAAGGCCAGCATTGTCTCGTGTCAGAATTTCGCTGTAGCGACCGCGAGGTCAGACGCGAAGAAGATCATCGACGTCAACTCCAGGCGCTGGCTCGCTTGGAACCGGCTGGCGTCCTTCAGTTGCGACCAGGTCCAAACCTGCATCGGCCCCTATCGTGACGAGCTGGCCAAGCAGGTGGCGGAGGCGAATGCCGAGGACCTCAAGAACTCCGGAGCGGAGAGCAGCCTCAGGAAATTCAACCAGCCGAAAAAGGCGAGTTGGTGGTCCAGCCCGCTTCCGTTTGCTGAATACGAAGTAGCTGTGCTGAACCTCTATACGATCGAAAGTGCGCTCGGTGCTGCAAAAGCGGTGCGTGAGGCGGAAGCTATTAAGATGCTAGACAAGTCTGAAAAGACTCTCGATCAATCCAGGGTAGCCTATAATTCCGTTAGGGACTCAAACAATCTCCATGTGATCCTGGCCCAGCCAGTTGCGATTCCGGTTCAATTTAAGCCATCGCAGAATCCCGGGCTGTGCGCGCAATATTGGGGGAAATTTAACTCGATGTTGAATCCGGCGCGCCAAGACGCTCAGCTAGCGAGAAAGCTTATTCGCGACGCGGAGTTGAAAGCCCCCATATTTGCCGAGGAATACAAAGATCGGTATGGGAAAGTCGATAGCTACATCAAGAAGATGTCATCGGCTGCTGACTTCTGCGCGTGAGCGGTGGCGCTATCGGCCAGGCCGACCCCTCGTCGTTGGCGGGCACCCCGGCGTTACCGCGTCGCTTCGATTTCGGCCCGCCAGGCGGCTGTAACCGCGGAGTCGCCGTGGCTGTCGACGACCTTGAGATCCGCTGCCATCAAGCTTCGGATGTCGCTCTCGGCCGCAGACGTTCGACCAACGACACCGGCCTCCGGGTCAACGATTGGGCGGGTGTCGTACCTTCACCCCGACCGAAGGGCTATGAGGATCGCTGCTGCAGCCATGGCAGCGAAGATGGCCAGCCGAAACGCTTGCGCCAATCTCCAGCGGGCCCATTCCCTCCAGGACAGTGATCGCAGCCATTGGCGATACTCTTCCCGTCGGAGGTCCTCATAGTGCTGGTCGGTCCGCCAGCCCACGCCAGCCTCCTGTCATCGGTTGAGGTCCACGCCTAGGTAGCATGACCCTGAACCTGCAGGAGAGAACGATGCATAGGGTTGCAGGCATTTCAAGGGTCGGGCGTAAGTCTCATGGAAGGTGGTGGATGGGAACAGGATCGATCTGGAGCCATATGCCAAACTGACGTTTCATCATCGACGTCGCGCAGGGGCAAAAGGAAGTGTCGCAGTGCGGTCGGGGCCGGGGAAGAAGCCTGATCCGGAGCAGGTCATCAAGGAATACCTGACGGCCTTCGCTGAGGCGAACGGGCGGCGACGCGGCGATTTAGGCGTCGGAAGAGGATTGCACCGGCGATCCATACGCGCAATCCTCCTCGTTGGTGTGGAATCGTTGCAGAGGGATCGAGTTAATTGAAGATCCTTGCGGCGCTCCCCGAGAATCGTTCCTCGAACATCTCAACCTGAGGATTTCATGACCCTGACCGACACCCAGCCCACTGAGGACAAGCGCATCCGTCGGATGAAACGCGCCGACTTGGTGTGGTTCCTCTGTGTCGTCGTTCCGGTTTTGGGCATGGCGATGTACGGGTTCTGGTACGTTTGGGACGAATATGGCCTCCTCCCATGGGAATATTCGGTCTACTACGAAGCGATGCCAGCGAAGCGGGTCGTCGAGATCATGACGGTTCCGTACGAGGCGGTGGACAAGGAGTTTATCGGTCGGCTGATAGGAGGTACGGTTTGGGCGATCGCCATCCCAGTCCTGTCTCTCTGCGCTGTCATGGCTCTTTGGGCGTGGGAAAGCAGGTACGGCAAGCCTTTGAGGGACCACCTGATCTTGCTGGTTCTCATGGTTTTCGTGCTGAGTTCGATTCCGATGTTCCAGACGCAAATGGCGGTGAGCGAAGAGCAGGCGACCATGCAGGCAATTCGCGTGACATCTGATCAGATCCGCGACGCTCTCAAGGCTTCCGGGATCGATGCGTCAACGGTTCATCATCCGTTGCTAGCGGTATCCAAGCGATAAGGCGAGCAATGATCGGCTCGCCGCGGCGGGCTCGCGTAGGCGGTGGATGGGCAAAGGTCGAGGGTTGTCACCCGAGGTTATATCCGCCCATCCTTTGTTGATGAAAACAGTCACCTTCAAATCCATCGACACCTACCTTATCAACGAGGCCGATGTCTTCCTGGATGACCTCCAGTCCAAGCATGGCATCAGCTTGCCGCTGGTGCTTCTCATCGGACTGAGCGTGCTGATGGCATTGTTTGTCCTGTACGCAATCGTTGCGGCGGCTCTGCTCGGTCTGACGATCTGGACCGTCGGGATGTTCGCATTCGGAACTTTCTTCATCGGACTCGGCTGGAAGAGACTGGCGAGTCGATATCTCGCGGATATTCGCGGCGATTGGACGGAGGCAAAGACCCGGAAGTACGCGGGGGCCGCTGTCTACAATCGTGAGAAGCTGGCATTTCTCCGTATGGCGGCCATCTGTTTGACCCCGCCCATGATGGTCTGCGGGCTGCTGCTCGGAGGGGAGTACGCCGTCATGGTCCCGATCATGCTCACCCTTCTCGCCAACATGTATTTCGCCTGCGCCTTCCCGCGGGCGCCGACCAGGCGGACAGAGTATCGGCTTGCGCCATCGCCGGCCGTCGGCTGATCGAAAGGAAACGGGATGGTCGGGAACTCGATGCTCGGTTACCTGGATAGTTGGCTCGTGAACCGGACCGATCAAGCCATCGCGGTGGTTCAGGAGCGCGCGGGTGTGTCCCTGCCGCTGGTGCAGGTCGCGTTCGTTCTGCTGAGCGCGGCGAGCTACTGGCTCTTCATGATCCACATCGCCGTGCATCTGGGCGACGCGCTGCCCCGCTGGGCTGCGGTCGCATCAGCGTCTGCAATGGTCGCTCTAGCGATCCTCGTGACCGCCTTTTCTTTCGCCCGGCGGGTTCGCGTCCAGTTGCGTGATGCCCAGGGCGAATGGACGGATGCCAAGCAACAGCTTTACCTCAAGGCCGCGGTTCATTTCCGCGCCTATCGCTTTCGAGCTCGGATCTGGGGATTCGTCCTGACCGCCTTGATCTCGATCGGAGCTTTCGCTGGCCTCGGTGGCGGGGTCTTCGCATGGTTCTGCGCCGCAGCCGTTATCGAGGAGCTGTCGCTCTGCGCTTTCCCGCGGAGTCCCGAGAGGGGTCAGGCAATCTGGCTATCCGGCATCCGAGGTTGATCCTCGCGTGCCGGGTTACGGGAGCTTCCGCAGCTAGGCTGCCTTGGCGACCGCGGTTCCGAGACGACGCACGGGCTGATGCCCCACGTTCCCGTCTCCGGGCGGCTTAGCCCGCCCGTGGGCGACCAGCGCCCGGTTCAAAATGTTGATCGCCGCGTTGTGGTCGCGGTGCAGGTCAGCACCACAGCCACAAACGTGACGTCTCAGCGATAGCGTCTTCTCGACGATCGTCCCGCAGGAGGAGCACTCCAGCGAGGTGCGACGCGCATCGACCCCGGCGACCATCCCACCGGCTCTTTCAGCCTTGTAGGTCAGCATCTGGATCAGACGCGCAGGAGCTGCGTCCAGCAGTTCCCGGTTCAAGCCGGCCTTCTGCCGGACGTTCGTGCCAGGCGCGTCCACGGTTCCCCGCGCCGACCTGGTCATGTTTCTCAGCTTCAGGTCCTCCACCGCGATGAAGGCATAGCGCTGCGTCAGATCGGCAGAGACCTTATGGAGATGAGAGGTCCGCGCCTGCTGGATACGCCGCTGAGCGACCGCCAGGCGCTCCCGCACCTTGCGCCTGCGCTTCGAGCTTCGCTTGCAGCGGGCGAGCGCACGCTGGGTGCGACGCAGCTCCTTCTCGCGCCGCGAGCGCGGTCGAATGTTCTCGACATGGCTCCCGTCGCTCAGCGTGGCGAGATGCTCGATGCCGGCATCGATGCCCACGGCGCTCCCTGGCGTTGGGTGAGCCTCGGCGGCTGGGACGTCGACGGCCATGGTGATCCACCAATGCCGGCCGCGTCGGGTGAATGTGCAGGACTTGATCGACGATCCCTCCGGGATCGGACGATGCAGGTTGAGGCGAAGAGCCCCTATGATCGGCTTCAGCAGCAGCCGGTCGGAGAACAGCCTTATGCCCTTCCACTCATCAAAGCCGAAGCTGTTCCACCTCGACCTAGGCTTGAATCGCGGAAAACCAGGGCTCTGCCCGCGCTTCACCCGCGAGAAGAAGCCAGCCATGGCGTCGTCGAGCCGGGCGAGCGACCAGCGCGAGAGCGAGACAGGCATTGATGCGTAGGTCTCGTCGAAGTTCCTGATCTGGGTGAGGGACTTGTTCTGGTCGATCTTCGAGACCGACTTGCCGGCCTTGCGCCAGGCCTCGATACGCTCCTGCAGCGCTGCGTTGTAGAGCTGCCGCTGTGCCTCCAGCAGCCGATCGAGAGCCGCGTATTGCGCCCTCGTCGGCTTCAGCTTGTAGCGATAGGTCAGCAGCATCAGGCCCGCGTTGTTCCTCAAACGTTCCTGTCGAAGACAACCTGGTTCC